>VYLG01000001.1_pt1 | contig 998929 bp, 950 predicted proteins | sample 5114351 | NCBI WGS metagenome assembly VYLG01 (sample SAMN12291798, study PRJNA351875) | freshwater metagenome | isolation source: freshwater lake | place: USA: Michigan, Kent Lake | collected 2013-08-15
GTGGGTAGCACAGAACCCCGCACAAGCCTGTGCGGGGTTCTTCAACCTGAAGTGAACGGAGCCCATTGTCCGACCCTCTTGTTCATGACTATCCTCATTTTCATGAGGTCTGTGGATAACTGAGGGAGCCTGGCATTGTTCTTTAATATCCTTTCTTTGTTTATTGTTCTTCGGTTACCGGCCGCTCAAATTTTGCTTAACCATTACTCCTTTGCTTGTTCGATTTGGGTTTGTGGATAAGTCCACGGGTTGCGAGTGACTTGAGAGCAAGCGAAACCGCCTCACTCGCTCTGCCCGTTCGTTTGGTTAGCTGGTGGTATGGCAAGATCACAGCTCTGCCCTCCCGGCCGTAGCCATTCGTCTGACGAATCATCAGGAGGAGCACCCTCAGCTCCGTATCCTTCAGATCCGGCATGAGCTTGTCGAACAGAATGTTTGGCACCTTGGTCCACGAGTGAGCTAGGTTGGGGATGAGAACTCGGATTCTTGGCATAGTAGTGTTCGAAGTAGGTTTTGGGAGCTGAGTAGTTGTTGCGGACGGCCTCGATGATTATCGCCTCCGGGCGCTTAGCCTTTCGGTGTGGCAAATAGTCGAGCTGCTTCCGGATTCTGTCGTGGGGATACTGAGTGAGTAGCTCTACGACACCGGCGTTGCTTACTCCGAGCAGGTGCAGCTCCTTGGCAAGCTCGACAGCGGGATCATGAGGCATACACCTCCTCTCGGTTCATAAATGTCCGAACACGCGACCCCATTTCCTCGAGTGCCTCAAGAAAAGCATAGTCTGGGGTGATACCGTCTCTCGTTCCGATGCGAGAACGTGAGATCATGCGGGAGAGGGCATGGCCGTCCATCGAATAGACCTTCAGAGGACGATACTGCGGTTGCCATTTCATCCCGATTTCATTACCCTGATGCGGTGAGATGAGAATCCCCATATCGGCGTTCTGCCTCAGAACGACCCCAGCCAGTTCATCAAACATGCGAACCCGAAAGGTGTCGCGAATCACCTTTACAACAACTCGCACAGGGACACCACCGATGGTGGTGACGCAAAGCAGTTCATGCCCACCGTGGCGGGATTTCTGCTTCGCTTCCCTGCGATCTAGAATCTGAACATCTCCAAACCCTGAGCGGCTAAGCGCCTTGCTGGTCATCATCAACAGAGAATGAAGTGATGCTGTCTGCAACATTTTCATGATTTCGGTGTTGGTCATCGGGAGTTCCTTTCCGGGATAAAGCCTTTGGGATAACGAGATGAGACCCATTTACCAATGGAAACATCGGTGAATGCGGGCTTGCGGTCGCCAAACTCATCAAGCGCAGATTCAGGCAAGCATCCTTTGCACGCCATTAGGTCGCAGGTAAATGGAGTCAGAAAGTCGCCGTTCTCGGCAACGAGGTTACGTGGATCGATTTGGATTCCAAACTCGGATTCAATAGCGGCCGTGATACGCGCTACGAGTGCGAACGAGGGGTTGAGTTGGTTGTTAATAATCCGTGAAATCGTTGACGGGGTGACTCGGGCATCCTGCGCAAGTCTCGTAGTCGCATAGAAGGAATATCTGTCGAGGTGAGCCATCACGTCCGCGATGCGGTTGATGACCGGGCCGTAGCCCTGCTGTGGTGGTGGATGTGACATGACACTATCGAATCACACCGAACAAAAACCGATCAAGTCCTTGTGCGTCGATGCAAATGTTGCGAATTGCCACGAAGATTTTTGGGTTCTTGGTTGCGGGCGTAGGCTCAGTGTCATGTCACGCACCCAAGTCCCAATCCCTGATCCTCATTCTCCAGTTCGGATATTTGCTCCACGAGCAGATATTGAGCACACCCAATTTCTGGTGACCCATCCTCCGCTTGTCACTGCGGATCGAATCGGCGAGATTACAGACGAAGAGTTCGAGGCTCTAGCTCATCTCCTAATCGACTCCTACCTCCGATGCAAAAAGCAGTCGCCTACATTCGTGTCTCCGACCAACGCCAAGCCGACGACGGAAGCTCGCTCGTAACCCAGCAGAAGCTCGTCGTTACCCACGCTGCCAGCAGGGGATATTCGGTGGTGAAGGTTTTTCGGGAAGAAGGTGAGAGCGCCAAGACCGACCAGCGACCAAAGCTCCAGCAATTGATTGAGTATTGCCAAGCGAACAAGGGCAAGATCGACGTTCTTCTGATCCCAAAGATTGACCGCCTCGCTCGTAATGTCCACGACTACAGCAATCTCAAACTCAAGTTCTCCAAGTATGGCGTGAGGATCGAGTCTGTGGGGGAACGCATCGAAGATAACCCGGTTGGGAGATTCACCGAAAGCATCCTTGCCTCAGTAGCTCAATTCGACAATGAAGTGAGAGCTGAGAGGTGTAAAGGAGGGATGGTCGAAGCCGTCGCGCAGGGTCGATGGGTTTGGAAGGCACCACTTGGATATCGGAACATCCGTCATGAAGGCAAAGGAACGATTGAGCCAGATCCAGTAACTGGACCGATAGTGCGAGAGGCATTTTATTTGATAGCCAGGGGTCATATGAACCCGCTTAGAGTACACCAATGGATGCAAGAGACAGGTTTAAAGATGAGTAGGGCAACGTTCTACACTTTAGTGGAGAATCCAATCTATGTCGGTCAGATTCGCGCATTCGGACGGACGTTTTCGGCAAAGCCACCATTTGTTCCGCTCGTGAGCGAAGAGACGTTTTATAAAGCAAAGCACGCACTTCGACCACGTCTCGCACAGAACCCAAAACAGCAACTAGCTCAAGATTTTGCACTGCGCGGAGTAGTTCGGTGTGAGTGCGGAAGGCTTTTGACTGCGGCGTGGAGCGCTGGGAAGCGTCAAAAATATCCGTACTACCGGTGCATGCACTGTTCCAACGTTAACCACCGGATGGAGGAGCTTGACCGAGGATTCAACGACTTCATCGCGTACTACAAAACTGATGCAGGGCTGTGGGATCAAATTGCACCGCGACTTCGCAAGGTAGCAATCAAGCGCGAAGAGTTTGCTAAGGCTGAGTTAAGTCGGCGCGATGATGAAATTGGGAGACTGAAGGAACTTCAGAAGAAGCTCGCCTTAAAGGTGGCGATGGATGTTATTCCGGATGATGTCGGTAAATCTCAGATCGAGGAACTCAATGGGCAGATCGCCGAACTGTACGCGAACCAAGATTTGAATGAAACAATTTCGATTGAGGGTCTTATCGAACACTCGAGGGAGTTCTTTTCTAACATCGACGTTATCTGGAGCAGAGCCGACTCAGAAGCTAAGCAACAAATCGTCAGCTACTTAATGCCGGAGGGGGTTGTGTACACAAAAACACAGACCGTTCGAACACCGCAGAATCCGTTTCTGGACAGTGTAAAGTCTGTGTTTTCGGGGAATGTTTCTGAGTTGGTGGACCACGACGCTGAGTTTACGAACACAGTGCTGAGTTGGCTCACTCAAATTCCTAAGGGTTTCATGGAGTCTCGGTAGATCTTGTGTTCTCTACTTCCGATAGAAGTGTCTCACCGTTAGCGGTTTCCTCTGGCATTGGTATGGACTCCAGCAGTTGGAAAAATCGGATCACGTTGTCCATCGCTTCCTTGCTGAACTCTCGAATCAAAGTTTAACCACCTTTCTGTAAATCTCTACCATCGCCAACGTGTCCAACTCACAGTAAGCAAGCAGATTTGAGAGCACGACTTTCCTTTCCTCTTCCGTGAAGCGAGTACCCATCACAGCTTCGGCCCAAAGCCTGGATGCAGTCTGCCCCTCCTGAACTTCGAGCTCTTTATACGACAGCTCAGGAACCAGGACTGGTAACACTTTTTTAATGGACGAGCTTCCCATGAAGTCAGGGTGTATGTACATACCTTGCTTGAAGACATCCATGAGGTCCACCACGCGTTCATTCACGCAATGAAAGAATTCAACCAAATCTGGCACGAGTTCACCCAACTCATTGTTTCGACTCACCTCGAATGTCTTGTTCCAAACGATGACCGAACCTTCATCGCCAATGTGAGAGCGGAGACTATGCGCAAGGGGCTCAAATGGAAACTCCCTGGATTGGTGGATGTATTCGTAGTGAAGGAGCTCCGCTCCAGGTTCTGGAAGAACGTGTAGTGAGTATTGGATCGTAAGCTGTTGGTACGGATGAGTTCCATCGTAGGGAGGCAAGGCGTCCTGGAAGCTTTCGTAGTCCAAGAAGTAGATTGGGTATTGGATCTGGGACAGAAACTCTGATATCCGGTCGTGGTGGATCTCAATCTTTTGTTCTCGAACTGCTTCAACAAACGGCTTCTGGGTCCGGCCGAGCTTGAACGACGGTGGAATATCGATGATGAGTTGAATGCCGATGTCCTCCAGTTCCGCTACCTGATGAGGCTTGAGTGCGGGTAGGTCGTAGATACTCTTCTCAGGGAGCGTGACGAGAGACTTGAAGATGGGCATCCAATTCTTCAGGGAGTCTTCGACTACGCCACAGTTTCGAGGCGAAGGATTCGGCATTTCCGTGGAATCCATCAGCCTAAGTGCTTGAGGAATCATGTCAGCTACGAATTCCAGTTGAGCTTCCACCTCTGCGGTGACATCGACGGAGGCGAAGAGCTGCTCTGCTTCAATTTCTCCGCTGCGGATGTACTTGTTGTTGACGACGAGCACACAACACCTTTCGACTTTGAAGCCGCATTGCTCAAGCACGAATCGTTGATAAGCAAGATCGAGGACATGTTTTGGCTTTGCTGATGTGCTCGACTTGATCTCAGTCAGAGCAACTCGGTCGCCGCCAAGTAGTTCGACAACATCACAGATAACACTCAGTCGGTCGCTATCGAACTTTGCCTGAAACAGCATCGTTGCCCCTTCAGCGATGACGGCCTGGGTTCGGGAAGCTAACGAGATGAACTCATCATATCCGTCGAAATCCAGTTTAGTCCCGTCTGGAAAAAGTCGCTCAGCGTAGCCTTCAAGTGCAGAGCCATTATCAAACCGTGCCTGGAGGTTGTCATCCACCGCTGGTAGCTTTGCCTTATCGTGCTTCTTGAGCCATAGCCAGCAAGGGTGACTCAGGAAGAGCATGAAATCAGATTTGGAGAGTGTTTGCGACATATAAAGTGATGGTAGCAGGAATACACTCTTTGCGCAGAACACCTTTTCCTGGCACGATAGGACCCCAGTTGAGACGGTGAGTGAAGGCAAATCCGCCTGAATTCACCATGAAAACAAAACTCAATTGGAGGTTCCGCTATGTCCGGCAATCTCTATGAACTCGTCACATCAAAAATCCTGGACGCCCTGAGGGAAGGAGTCATTCCTTGGAAGAAGCCATGGCACATCGAGCGATCTGTACCGATCTCGCTGACTACCGGAAAACCCTACAGAGGAGTGAATAACCTCCTCCTCGGAATCGCACCGTTTTCCGATCATCGATGGTTAACACTCCGGCAAGTCGGTGAGCTCGGCGGCACTCTCCGGAAAGGTGAAAGATCGACTCTGGTCGTCTTTTGGAAGTTCCCAGAGCGTAGCGCTGATCAGGAGGAAGTCAGGCGGCCAGCTCCGATCTTGCGCTACTACAAAGTCTTCAATGCTGAGCAGGTTGAAGGGCTGAATCTCCCAGAGCTTCCAAAGGCTAAGGAAACCACGCCTAAGGAGCGATCCGAGAAAGCAGAGTTACTGATCCAGTGCATGCCTGACCCGCCCGAGATTCGGGAGGATGGAAATTCCGCTTGGTATAAACCGTCGCAAGATCTGATTCAGCTTCCGAAACTCGAACACTTCGCGTCGTCAGACCAGTTCTACACGACACTCTTTCATGAAATTGGACACTCCACCGGTCACGCAAAAAGACTGAACCGTTCAGGGGTTACCGAGCAAGTGCACTTCGGTTCAGGTGAGTACAGCCGGGAAGAGCTTGTCGCGGAGCTGACTGCCGCGTTCTGTGCTGGAGAAGTTGGCCTTGATAACTCGTTCATCGCGGATTCAGCCAGTTACATCCAATCTTGGCTGAACGTTCTAAGGAATGATCCCAAGGCTGTCGTCATCGCCGCCGCCCAGGCGCAGAAGGCCGCAGACTACATCAAAGGAGTCACGTACCAAACGTGACTCAAGAGCACCTCACCAACCCTCGCACTTCGCGAGGGTCTTTTCATTTCGCGGAGAGTAGCTGCAGTATGAAGAGAAGTACAAGCGCCAGTAGTAGGACAAGCGAACCCGCATGTTGCATGAGTTGACGGCGAGCGTCCTCACGGTCGATCTGCTTCGCACAAAACTTGCAAACGATTCTCATTCCGAATGTAGCTTGAACCATGTCCACTTGGCTGGACTTGTATTGCTTCCGGTATCGCTCACCTGTCTTCACCTTTCGGCGAAGGTGCGGCTCGACCGGGCGAAAGTAGCGTCCGCAGCGGTAGCAGTTCATACTGCACTACGCTATAGTCATCAAAGTTGAAGGTCAATCGAAACGACTTTGGCGCAACAAGATCTAACCCCTTCTCCCTCTTGAACGCTTCCATTGTTGTAGTCGCAAAGCTGGGATGATCGTTTCGCCAGGAGGAATTACGATTTTATCGTCATCATTCACACCTATCAAATCAAGATCATTCACTCCAATTTGCCAAGCATCTCGTACGTTCAATTCGTGAATACGAATCACGTCATTAGAAATGGGTACTGGCTCACCGTCGACCATAGCACAACCTCGAAGATAGAATTCTCCGTGCCTCTCAAATGCCTCCACGAACCGACCGAGATTCAACGGTGTCGTCGCATTCATCGTGTTAACCCTTGCGACCATCATATTCATCTGACCAGCTTCACCGGTTGGGTTCATCCCAACAACAATCCTGTATGCGTGCGGTCGTTCAGTGTCGATACCTCGAATAATTGAAATTCGGAGTAATCGATCTGTATCATCTGATCCAAAGTCTTTGGCCCATCCAGAGAATATTTCCTTTCCAGCCGCTGGATCTGAGAAAACTAACCCCATCTGAGCGGGAGCGACGTGCCCTTCAGCTGTCAAATAGAATGCTCCAGACCATCCAGCCTTCTCCCAGAGCACACTGCGAATCGGAGAGACGACTTGCATTTGATCGTGGCGGAGATTATCCGGAAACAAACCTGGTGGGGGCTCGCCTTCGCCAGGAGTAAGCCCTCGCCTCACTGGAGATGCTTCGGGTTCTTCCTTTACGTTGGGCATCCATGGTTCGGTTCGTTTGATCTCAAATTCTACATCCTCTTCCTGAACCCAATCTGTCAATTTGAATCGAGGTTCGTCACCAAGAATATTCCGAATTGTGCCGACTGATCCAGTGAAACTAGCAGCCCTTTCCGAAACCCGCTCGACACGAAAAAGCTGTTCGAGGGTTGAGTGATCAGGAAACTGCACCACATGACATAGCGCGGTGATAGCCGCTCGAAAAACTTGCTCGCGCAACTCGATTTGATTTTTTGGAGTTATATCCTTCGTAGTGATTTGTCGACAAGTAACTCGAATCACAGGCCTCCCGAGCTCATACTCCACCTCATGCTCTACGAATTCTCTCTGATTACTCTCGGTGACCTCAATTCTTAGTGTGGGCTCGTTAGCAAAGGCCGTTTCTATGATGCTTGTAGCCACGAAACTCTCTAACATGGCAAGTATCGACTCCGCCACTTCGAGGCACAATCCTGTATCAATGCAACTGGATTCGATTTGACATCCCATCACAATTGAAGACATAGTAACCAGTTCACCGCAATTCACTGATAATGTCTTAGCTAAGGGAACATCCGCGTCTAGGTTCCATATATTTTGGGCAATATCCTGAACGGAATCATCCGGAGAAAGCTTCGCCAGCTCGTCTTCGTGCCCCAACAAAAAGCAAAGTACTGCTCGTGAACCCTCTAGTCCAAGTCTCTCAAGGGAAGCGGGTATTGCTGTGAGTTTCGCAAGGCATTCAAGGGGTGTCCTCATCAGGGTACGGGACAAGAGCGCATCAAAGGCTATATCCTCTTCATCAAGACGATCTACTTCATCGCCAATGTCCCGCCGGGCTTGCCTCAACAAAAGATCGCATTCATGCCACTCCAAGACTTGAGGAAATCGTCCGAGCATCAACTCTTTCCATTTGATTCGGTTCACTGTATGCATGAGCAGGCGGGTAATTTCCCCTTGATTCCAATGCTCGTTGGATTCAATACTTGCCGCAGAGAGCAACGCACCTCGAGCTGCCCAGAGTAAACCGACTCGTTCATAAGCAGTTGAACACATACAGAGAGCCACTGCCAAGTCTCTTCGTGTCTCGTACTTGTATAGCCGCCCTAGTACTTGGCCAATCATAGCGATTGCGGGTACGACCTTATTCATTTCCAGTAACTGGGTTCCTCGCTTAAGGATCAGAGTTGCAGCACTAACTTCTCCCTCACGCCGAGCATACATATCCACAATCTCCCCAAATAGGGCTTCATAGGAGGGGTGCTCTCCAATCACTTGCCCAAATACCTCAATCAATCGCACCATTCGCTCAAAGGGATAACCGATCAGGTTGTTTGCTTCACGTGCGACCTCCAAAAGCCCATCCAATTCCTCCTTGGGATCCTCGTCACTGTCCAGTCGCTCCTTGAGTATCGCAAAGAGTTTCATGGCCCTCGCCTGAAGGCTCGTGCTCGGTCTGTTTTTGTCGGCGGCAATGCGATCAAGACTCTGAATGAGAATGCTGGTGCGATCTTCTAGCCATTCCACTGACTTAGACGAGATATTGCCCGCTTGAATAGCCGTTGATAAGAGTTGCCAAAGGTTCCATAGGCGCTCTAGATCATATACATTTGCCGAGTCCTTAGCCCTTTTCTCGACTATCTGATACTGGCTTGCCATTCCCTCGAAATCGTTGAACCACCAAAACAAGGTCCAAGCCCACTGGTAGGCCGTCTCTACTTGCTGTCGCAAGGTTCCAGTTTCCAGCGCAAATCGATCTGCTCGGCCAAACGATCCTTCAACCTCACCGCGAGCTTTTTCGAGCCCACGAGTCAATTCTGCGGATTCAATGGCATCATCTACTAACACGAAGGTGCGGCGATTGTCATTAAGAGCCACCGAAATGCGCGACTCTAGCTCAGATAATCGCGCAGTGCGCTTCCTATCAAGACTGCCAATTTGTTGAGTGTCCTGGTGTCTGCCAGAAACACGCAGCTCATCAAAAACAAGGTCGAAATGCTGACCTGTAAACACATGATCTAAGATCCAGGTCCCATCCAGAACTCGAACCTCAACACCGTGCAGCTTAGTCAACGAATCTTCAATCTTCGACCTCGACTTTGCAGGAATGAGCTGATTGGTAATGAAGAAGATCTTCTTGTAATCTCGTTCTGTTTCAATTATTTTCTCGACATCCGATTTCAACTTGGGTTGCCATTGAGCTTTCGCGCTGACAGCAAAGGCCCATCGCTCCTTGGCAGCATCGCGGTTGAAACCGCTCAACCACGTATCGGATATCTGATCCGCCACTGGATATGTTTCGGAGTCCACCTTACTATCTCCACCTCCGGTGGGTCCTGTAGTTGGCACAAGATTAGGGCATATCTCTCGCTCACAGAGCTTCCTTGCAAACCGCTCAAAGTCCATTTCTTGGCTTCTTGCGGTTAACGACAGTAGGTGGTATTCAAGCTGCGAACGATCTAACTGCACCTCAGGTTTTGACACTGAGTCGCTGAACGAGCTTGGGTGCCATTCTCGGTACAGCTCGGATGGAGATAATTGATCCATAGAATTTCTTTATGCACTGGCATAGACCGGTGAAGGAACTGACGGGTAAGCGTAGTAGACATGCCGGAAGACGGCCTCAACTTTGTCCTTAATTTCAGGTTCAGTATATGCGGCAGGTAACCCAGTGAGGTCACTATAAAGAAAATCGAAGATCGTAGATCGAACGGCATCGCGGGTGGACTCCTTTTCAGTCCATTGGGCGATCTTGAGTTTCTCAGTCTTGAGCAATTCTAAGAGTTCAGCAGCAACTTTCTTTATCTGACCGATTTCTTTTGGTTCCAACTCATCCTTTTTGAGAAGGTCAAAAATTACCACAGATTCGGCATCGAGGCCCTCGCGTACGGCGCGCCGCTCTTCCTCAGTTAATGACTGCATAAAGATCATGAGCGCCTCAAAGGTCTTTTCAATCGTGTGACGATCCTTTTCAGCGTTGTAAGAATTGATGATTTCCTCGTACCTTGCCTGGAAGTCGACTTGCAAAGGATTCTGAGCTAGCAACTTTGCAAGTCTCTGCTCAATGACGGTCCTCAGCTCCTGAACAGTGCTGTTTCGTTTCGGATGCTTTGGAAACTCTTTCCTCAGGATTTCGAAGTCGATTTTTGAGATGTCGTACTGTGTCGATTCAGTCTGCGATGTAGATTCTGTAGGCACAACCGCATCCGCAACAACTTTGTGCAGGTCGTGCATGATTCGGCTGATGTCTGCATGATCACGGTCCTCTTGGAGGCTTCGATACACAACTGCCACAGCATCATACGAGTGCTTGAATTCGTTGACTCCCTCAATGGTCAAGCAGGCTTTGAACTTCTTGAACACTTCACGAGCCATGACCTCGTACTCCTTTCTAGTTTCGTCGGTCTCGTTGATGGCTTCCTTGATTCCGTCGATGGCAGCATTCCTTTCCCATCCTGATTGTTCAGTAATCTGCTTGAGAGAGACGCCATGGCCAAGCAAGAAAGCTTCAATGAGGCCAAAAGTCTCCGTGAGCTCGGCTAGAAGTTCCTCGTTCGGTTTTGCAGGTAGTTCTTCACCCGTATCGCCTGTCGGCCTACCTGAATCACCCTCACCAACAAACGTGGCAAGCGCGGCTCGAAGATTCTTCAATATCCCACAGTAGTCAACGATGAGACCATTGTTTTTCCCTTCATTCACTCGGTTCGCTCGGGCGATCGCCTGCATGAGAGTGTGGGCCTTTAGAGGCTTATCCAAGTAGAGAGTCGAGAGTGAAGGAACATCAAATCCAGTGAGCCACATGGCACATACGATTGCTACTCTGAATGGGTGTTTTTCCTGCTTGAATGCAGACTCAACGTCCAAGGACCTACCATCGGGAAGCGTAAAGCCCTGTTTGATGAGCTTTCTGTGAGGCTCAATTTCAACCCCCCAGTTCCTAAACTTTGCGACCTCGCCTTGCTCCTCGCTGACGATTACACTCATCAGTGTTTCCTTCATCCAGTCCACCTGGCGTTGTCTGAAAATCCGATCTTGATCGTCGGTTGCAGCTCTTAACTCAGACTCAAGCTCTTCGATACGCCTTTGCCACCTTGGAACAATGAGTTCGTATAATCGAACACAAGTGATCTTGTCGATACAAACCAGCATCGCTTTGCCAGTCTCCCAAGAAGTCGAGTAGTGCCAGACAAAGTCATCTGCGATCTTTTCAAGCCTAGGTGCGGCGGCTATGACATGGTATTCCCGCTGTAGGTCATTCTCCAGCCTTGCCCTCTCGTTAACGTCTAATTCGTATTCGTCAAGACGTTCCAAAATTTCAGCTACTCGCTCGTTTAGGTCGCTATGAGTAAGGCCAAGTTTCTCGCCTCGAACGTCGTAGATCAGACGTACAGTTGCGTTGTCCTCAACTGCTCGCTGAAAATCGTAGCGGGACACGTATTCACCAAAGACGCGCTTGGTAATCTCGTCGCCCTTCATTAGTGGCGTACCTGTGAAGCCAATATATGCAGCTCCAGGCATCGCATTTCGCATGTTTAGGGCCAGCCTTCCGTATTGAGTTCTGTGGGCCTCATCGCTAATTACGATGATGTCTTTGCGATCAGACCACGGCTCGTCCGGTGAGACGTCCTGGTTAAACTTCTGGATCAGCGTAAACACATGACTGTTGTGGTCAGCCAGCATTTGGCGCAGGTGTCTGCCTGAAGTGGCCCGATACTGTTCGGGTTCGCCCTTTATTGCTCCGCAGCCAGCAAAGGTTTTATAGATCTGGGAATCTAGATCGTCGCGGTCAGTGATTACTAAGAACGTAAAGTTTCCCCCCAATTTGCGGTGAACCTTACGAGTGAAAAACACCATCGAGTAACTTTTTCCGCTACCCTGAGTGTGCCAGAACACGCCGAGCTTGCCGTCTCTTGCTTCGCGCTCTCGAACAGCCTCGATTGCTTTATTGACCCCCATGAATTGGTGGTTTTTTCCGACAATCTTAATTGTTTTGCCCGAGCCTTCGTCGAAGAGAATAAAGTTCTCGATTAAATCGAGGAGGTTGCGCTTGTCGCAGACCCCTTTCAATAGAGTCTCCATGTCGACAACTCCTGGTTCGGACTCCTCAAGGCGCTTCCACTCATGGAAGAATTTGTATGAGCTGCCCAGCGCACCAATTTTTGCTTGAACGCCGTTGCCGATCAGCATGATCGCGTTATGGTGGAAAAGGTGCGGAACCGTGTCTTGATAGTCGGAAATGTTTCCCGAAACCGCTCTCGAAAGATCACGGTGGATAGCCTTACACTCAATAAAGAGCAGTGGAAGACCATTTACAAACCCAACAATATCCGGCCTTCTTCTATAAATGTCTCCTTGCACCCACATCTCGCGGACGGCCAAAAACCGATTGTTATCCGGGTTGATGAAGTCGATGATCCAGAGTCGCTTCTTTACTGTTTGTCCCTTGTCATCCCTAAAAGCCACGAGAATTCCATCGCGAATCAAGTTGTATTTATCACGATTGATTCCAAGCAGCTGCATGCTCGCGCTCGCCTCCACAAGCTCCCTTTCAGCAGCGCGATATGCCTCTTCAGGCAATCCTGGGTTGAGGCGACTCAATGCATCTCGAACGTCTCGTCGCAAAACAACCTCTCGCTGAGAGCTGCGCCCAAGAAGACTATCTTCGCCAAAGTCTTCTTGCCCAAATGCGAAAACACTCTCCCAACCCAAAGTATCGCGAAGGTAATCCGCGGTTGTCTGCTGTACGAGGGTGTCTTCGTTGAGGCTCATTGGTCTCCTGCGCTAATTTGTCGCTCAAATGACTGGCGAACCAGGCTCATGATGTATGGAATCTCTTCCAAATTATCAAAGATAACCTCTACATCACCATTGCCCCACGTGCCGATGTTCGTAACATCTCGGGCGATCCCTCGCGAATCATTAAGGTCTGCGAAAGAGATGTTGAGGAAGAGCTTTAACCTCTTTGATTGCGGCTCCACATCGACGAAGTTGGTCTCTGCCTTGTAGGCAACATAGCCGAATCGACAGACTTCCGCCACTACAGGGTCAAGTCCGAGGATTTCTTTGCGAATCGCATCGAATAATTCCTTGACTGCCTCTGACTTCAGCTGAGGGTATGAATCAAGCGTGTATTGAGTCGGCTCCGCTTGCTTCGGCGGTTGAAACTCGTTGAGGTTCAACGACTCGGCTTTCGGAGACTCCCAAACCTCGTTGGCCACTTCGGCAAGTCGTTCAGCTCGCGCTACAATCGCATCTTCATCCCAGACTTCTAGTGATCCGAGCCCAGCATTCATGCGCAGAGGGCTCTCGGCGAAGCCGCCCTTCATGTCCCTCTTCTCTTGGAACGGGCGGTCGCTATACTCCGTGTTGTAGCCAGTCAAAGTCAGATTTCCGAGCGTGTGAAGACGCATTCCATGCACGCGCTCCCACTCTTCACCGAGCATGGTCTTCCACTCGAGGCGCATGTCCTCGTTCTGGGGCATGATGTGCTCGATGGTGTACTCATCCACCGGAACCCGCTCCTTGCGGTCATGATTCTCCATCCGTCGCAGCCAGTAGGATCGGCTCCTGAAGTGGTAGAGATCTCGAACTTGGAGTTGACGACGAAACTCATCATCACGAGGGAAGCGACGGTAGGAAGGCAGCAGCAGGAACTTTGCTTGGATGCTTTCGAGATAACGATCCTTCTTCAAGTCACGCGCGAAGGTCGCAAAGGTCTTGTTGAGGGAGTTGGTTGGAATCTCACAGATCGCACGGCGGAACACGTAGCTCTCAACCAGTCGGACCGCCGCAAGGAAGTCCGATTTGGAAAGTAGTCCGGCGTTGAAGTCGGCGTAGAGCTCCAGCAGGAACGGGTACGCGACGTCCACACGAAGCTCGCGCAAGTCGTGGAAGGCCAACTTGAGGTCAGGATCCGTCTCGGTTCCCAGGGCCATCGCGCAGTAGAACCGTGCATAGTCTCGAATCTCGTTGACAATCGCCTCGACTCCCTCAACCTTGCCTGATTGAGAGTAGGTCTTGAACGCCGTGTAGACATCGCGGACATTGGGAATCTCACCGGTGCGCACGGTTAGGTAATGCCGCATGAAACCGTCGAAGTGCCACACGTACCCGTCTTGTCCGAACTCAACCTCCATGGGTCTCCAGTATTGTTCGTAGAGGCGAGTTTGAAGATCATGCTCCAGCGACATGAGCACGTAGTTTCGAATCAGATCAGCTTGGCTGAGTTCGCGTCCGGTTGAGTTGAGGCTCTCAAAGACGAGTTGAGGATTGTCTTGCCCCCTGGTCAGAGACACATCAACGATCATCAGCTTGGCCAGTCCGGTCCAAATTTGATCCTTTAGCTCAGATGAACCTTTCAGTCGCTTTAAGAAAAACTCGTAGTTCGCGGTAATCCGGATCGAACTTTCCTTCGGCATCGGAGCCTGACCCACAATCGCGCAGAGGGAAGATTTGTCGGTCTGGCTGAGGAGAAGCTTAAACCTTCGCTCTCCCGTTTCCTCAGGATTGTTTAGGTAGAGGTTCCGAATCTTCCTCGCCGTGAAACCGTCCGAAGTCTCACCTTCACCAAGAGCGTCTGCGAGGGCGGCCAAGAGTAGGCTAACCGTGGTAAGTCGCTGCTGACCGTCGATCACGAGGTACGGAGACCAGCGGCCAATGTTTGACTGGCCTTCCTCGATGTAGACCACGGAACCGACGAAATGACCCGCATGCGAGGGATCAGTTCCAGCGCGAATGATGTCTTTCCACAGTTGATCGCACTCAGATTCCTGCCAGCTGTAAGTGCGCTGGTAGATCGGAATGACAAACTGCTCTCCACTCTGGATGAATTTTAGGAGATTGGCTTCAACTGCCTTCATTGGTCCTCCTCATCGTTCCCACCCATCGGCAGACTGGGCCCTCGGTCAATCGCCCTCAAACTGATCGAAGCAAGAGACTTCAGCTGCTGAACGGCGACTTCTCGTAGCTTCATCAGCCGGTCCGACTGCGATAGACCCTGACGAACAAGCTCGGCATTCATGCTTTCCAAGTTCACCATCACGACCAGTTGAGCCACCGAAGCGTGGTCTCGCATGTTGCCTTCTAGCCCAGGGTTCGCCTCGCGCCACTGTTTGGCCGTTGATCCGAAGAGAGCGACGTTGAGCAAGTCCGCCTCATCGGCGTAGACAAATCCTTGTTGCTTCGCGGTGAGGGACGGAGGGATCAGATGCTCCTTGATCGCATCCGTGTGGATTCGATAATTGATCTTCGAGAGAGCTCGATTGACGTTCCACTCCAGGCTCTGCCGTTCAGCTTCAACCTCCTTGAGCCTCTGGAACTCCTTGATCAGGTACAGCTTGAACTCGGGACTCAGCCAAGTTCCGAACTCGAATGCAATGTCTCGATGAGCGAACGTCCCGCCGCCATGGCGACCTGATTGTGAGAAAATCCCGACCGCTCCAGTGGCCTCCACCCACTTCTTGGGGGACATGTAGAAGCTGTTTCGGCCCGCCTCATTCTTAAACCCCTCGAATTCGTGGGGTTTAAAATCCGGGTTATGAAGAGTCTCCCACGCTCCAAGGAAGAGAATCGTGTCCTTACTGCGAAGCCACTGCTCGATCAGCGAGGAGCCACCATCGAAGTTACGCACCATATCGGTCAGCGAGATGAAATCGCCATGACCGCCCGAAACCACCGTGACGCTGGTTCCTTGCACTGAGATTTGGGATCGTTTCGACTTCTTCATGGATATGTTATTGTAGACGTTTGTATAGCAGTTTTTAGACCTCGATCTCTCCCGACATGAGACGAGGAAGGAGTAGGTCACGGGCGATGCCAAGCTTTCTTGATTGAGACAGTAAGACGTCTATCTGAGCAAAAATCGGGTCGCAGATTCTTGCGAAGTCTCTCGCTAATTCAACGTCGGGGATCAAAACCATGGAATTCTTTACCGAATTCGGACTCAAGTTTTGTTGAGCTGAACCACCCGACATACTCTCAAGCTTTTGCCTAAATGCAGGCTCTCTTGTAAGCAAATAGATAAAAGAATTGAATGAGGCATCCATGGGCTCGATCTTTGCCACCCGTTGATTAAGTAAGTATTTGCCTTCCAGAACCCTGCAAACGCGTCCAATGTTTCCCGTCAGAGAGAGCAGAATATCTCCTTGCCCAAGAATGCAATGGCTAGGCATAGCACGCGGAAGATCAGAAACATACGACGAGCACTCAGAGTTGAATGCGCCGTCTTGCACGTTCTTTATCGTAACGAGACCGTACTCTCCGCCTTCCAGAAAAGTCGAGCTCTTAAAGGCGTAACCGCTTAGGATTGCAGCAATAGAATGAAGCGGACCTATCGTCCAACCATCTGGAATGCCGCTTTCGATCTTGATTTGCTCGTGGCCGGGGAAGCGGAGACGGACGAACCACTCGCGGTAGATCAGCCGCGCCGACTCTTCCAACAACTTGATCCGCCGTCGATTGTTCTCGATTAGATCGTCGTAGGCAGACAGAGTTCCCGCGATGCGCTCCTGAACGTCCCGATCTGGAACTTTAACCTTGAGAGCGTGGAGGTCGTTACGATTGACTCCTGGAACCGCCGCTTTACTATTGCTCGATGCACCCTTTAGGGCTTGACGAAGGAAGTAGGAAACAAACTTGGGATCGTTTTCATGAAAGTCGATTGCGTAAAGGGAAGTATTGAGCGGCCAGTATGGTTCGTCGATGAAGTAGACCTCTCCTAATGTGCCATAGCGACCCGTTACAACTCCGGGGGGTTCTGCCTTGGCGACAATATGAAATCCAGTAACGCCGGAAGAAGAAACAATTGGGACTGGACCTTCACGGCGATCTCGTTCTGGAAGGTCATGACCACGCTTGAGCGTAACAACCTCACCAAGAGTCATGGTCTGCCAGCTCATCCGATGACCTCTTGTAGGTTTTTACTTATTGCGTCAGCCAATCCGACAGCTTCATCGGTTAACGCTTGAAGCTCTTCATGAATCGCTCGAAGGGCCTCTTCAAAGTCAAAGTCTTCATCATCAATCTCCGGCGCAACACCTACGTACCGCCCAGGAGTGAGTGACCAGTCGTTCTTCTCGAGCTCTTCGAAGTCCACGAGCTTGACCAGGCCCTCGATATCTCGGAGCTCTCCCTCGGGAAAACGCTCCAGAAGCCAGTGAGCTTGACGATGGAAATAGCGCGGCAGGCGGAGTTGCTCAACCGCCAAGGAACGTCGTTCTTCAAGCACCTTCTTCGCCTTCGCAATCTCGCGGTTATCCCAAAGATCATTGTCCTTTGCTTCAAGATCCTTTTCCGCTCGGTCGATCATTCGATTGAGGAGCTTACAGGCGTGATCCATCGCCCGGATCAGCTCGGGAGTATGCCCAGCCGAATGCGCGAGCACATTCCAGACACCTTCGTACTCATCTCGCCCTAGTCCTGCGAGAGCTTTTTCGCCAATAGGAACAAGGCTCGTAAGAGCTTCTACTTGCTCATCCACCAGAGAGAGGGCTTCTTGCAATTCGCCCCACTGCTCCTCGATTTTCTCGACGTCTTGTCGCGACTTCCAGAAAGGCTCGATGAGTTTTGCTGTCCGCTTCAACTGTTCGACCGCAGGCCCGACAGGTTGATCAGTATCCGTCAAAGAGGCCTTCAATTCGTTTACCGTGCGATGCAGGTAGTTCCCGACCAAATCCCAAAATCGCCCGGACTCACCCCTGTACAACCAAACGATGCTCAGTAGATTCTGGAGCTGCTCCGGCGAGAAGTCGTAAATCTTGCGCGTGACTCGGCGGTGGACGTTTCGAGCGTCGAGCATCAACACTTTGTCTTTGTACTGCTCAGGCTTCGCCTTGTTGAGGAACCAGAGCTCACACGGAACGGTTCGCGTGTAGAAGAACCCCGAACGGATGGCAACCATCATGTCTACATGACCGGACTTGATCAGCCGCTCGCGCACTTTGGCTTCATCACGCCCGGCACTAGAAGCCTGGGACGACATGACGAAGCCAGCCTTACCAGTGTCGTTTAAATAGCTGTAGAAATATTGAATCCACAGATAGTTGGCATTGCTAACCTTCTTCGAGTTGTTGACTCCTGGGAGTCCAAATGGAAGGCGTCGATCCGTCTTGATTTTCTCGGCATCAACCTCATCAACGTTGAATGGTGGATTAGCCATGACATAGTCGCAACTCCCAAATAAGTTCTCTGTGTCGTTGTAGTAGCTGTTCGCTTCGTTACCTGAGGTGATCTTCCCGTCGAGGCCGTGAACCGCAAGATTCATCTTGGCGAGATTCGCTGTAATCTTGTTCTTCTCGTAGCCTCTGAATGTCAGCTTTTCACTAGGATTTTCATTGTTGCGCTCGACGATATGTGCAGATTGAACAAACATTCCTCCCGAGCCGCATGCTGGATCTGCAACGATTCCATTCCTAGGCTCAAGCACGTTCGCAATGAATCCAACTAGTGAAATCGGTGTAAAGAATTCTCCGCCGTCGTGCGCCCCTTGGTCAGCAAACTGTGTGAGGAAGTATTCGTAGATTCGACCAAAAATGTCACCATCAGCACGTTTCAGCTCTTCTGGATTGAGCTTTCTAACGAGATCTCCGAGAATCGCCGGATCGAGCTCTTGATATTCTTGCTTAGGTAAGACTCCTTCCAACGACTTATAATCCGCCTCGATGGACTCCATCGCAGCGATCACAATGCCCGGAAGATCTGAATTCTCAGCATTTTCAACGAGATAGTCGAACTGTGCTTCAGGCTTCAAATAGATCGCGGAACGTTCCGAAAAGTCTTCCTTCGTAAGAGATCGAACGACACCGTTACGCGAAGGGAGTTTCGCCTCTATCTCAGGCTTGAGGGCAAGATAGCGACTATAGGCGTGTCGCAAAAAAATCAGGCCCATTACCGGCAGGAAGTATTCGTTGCTAGCGAGATTTGAGTTTGCGCGGAGATTATCAGCCGCACTCCAAAGTCGCCTTTCTATTGCCTCGATGTTTTCCAGTTGAGCCATCTGAATCAGTTTATCCATTGAGGGAAGCGACTGCTGGTGTCGATGATTATTGACTAAGGTTTTACTTTGCTCATTGTAGCAAAAGTTTCATAAATACGATCTGGTAGGAGTTATTTCATCGCAAATTCATTTCTTGCGTGAACTTCTCCAATTTTGTCTCGAAGGTGTCTCAATTGGCAGAATAGCTGTGCACCCGGAGGCGGGTCCGCGTCATCAGAAAATAGGAGTCCTGAGTGACCCGGACGTGGACCCGCTTGCGGAGTGCTCATGTTCTTTATCCAAACCCCTCTCTTTCCTCTCGGATCAGTGGTGATCACATCCACCGCGAACGAGTGTCTCGATCAAACAGAAGTTCAATCAGCGATTCGGCGGCACTTCAACGGTGACTGGGGCAACCTAGATTCCGACGATGCAAATGCCAACGAGTCTGCCCTGAAGCACGGCGGGAGAATCCTCTCGTCCTATACAACCTCTGATGAGACCAAGTTTTGGATCATCACCGAGGCTGACCGATCATCCACTACGATTCTTCTTCCCGAAGATTACTGACCAAGCGACTCCTCCTCGGAGTCGCTCTTTTCATGAAAGAAGCCCGTCCATAAATGGACGGGCCCGAGATTCAGTAGTATTCAAAAGTTCCACGGAGGATCTCACCGACACTTGCGGATGCAATTCGCCGAATCAGATTGTCTGTGCCTCGAGACCGTTTGCCCGAAAGACCTGTCTCCATCGGCTCGTACTTAGAAACGACAAGATCCGTAAGCGGATCAAACTCATACCTCCAGAGTCTTGCCGCCTTGAACAACTCTTCATCGAGGTTCGGTCCAAGATGGTTGTAGAAACCAGATCCAAGGACAACGATACGAGGCGCACCCCATCGGAGCGGGACTATCGAAGCTCGCTGGTGGAGATCAGAATGGATGCCACAGACTAGAGTTTTTCCGCAAAGAACGATTTCCTCCGATTCACGTTCTGCTGATTCAAGTAGTTTCTGACTTGCCTCATTAGCAGTGAATGCTACTTCTGAGCAAGATCGATTCGAGTCGAGAAGAATAACATTTCCGTAGAGCCAAAGCTTGCCAAGTTTCATGATCCTTGGCTTCGGATCGCGCTCGGCAGGAGGCTCCGGGACTGGCGGAAAATGGATTGGTTTTAGTAAGGTCAAAATAGCCATGATGTTCCTGGCGGATTGCTCCGTCACAAGACATCAAAGCTGACTTCACTTAACTTAAAAACTTCGCGGCACTTAACGCAACGACTACTTATCTACAATGAATAGGCGCTCTTCTGAGAATGCTCCAAGGGCCTTTTTGGAGCCAAATGCAACGACGGACCACAAGTATTCGCCGGAGGGTAGATCACTGATTTTGAAGTCGTATCGATTATCCTTTACCGTGGCCGCCCATATCCGAGGACTCGAAGCGCCAAGCTCGTCTTGTGACTTGTTCGCCAAGATATAGACGCCATAGCTGATCGCGCCCGGAACTTCCTTCCACTTCAGGATTGCTGTCTCACCCACTACAACCGATTTCTCGGGAGGAGAAACGAGGACAGGCACATTGGGCGACTTTTGCTCGTTAGTCGTCCCCACGGGCGTTGTGGGAGCTTTGGCAAGTTTGTAGAATGTTGGCTCACCAATGCAGGCTCCTTTATCGAGGAAGATTTGAAGCGACTTTTTTCCCGTGACACGAATCTTCCACTCAACAGGTTTTGCTCCCGCTTCCAACGTTCCACCAGGAACGAGGGGATTTACGATATCCTCCCCATCTACTGCGACAGTAAGCGTGCTCGTGCGACTTTTAGAGAACTTGTCCTGAACGCCGCTGAAAAAACGAAGCTCGTCCATACCCTTTGGGATCTCGTAGACGACCGTATAAGAGTTGTAGCTTAACGCGTGAATGGAGAAGCTAAAGGCTTGACCAGAAATCGAGATTTTTCCGGAGTTTCTTAAGCCTGACGCAGTCACATTCGGCAGGTCTGTGAGTTTGACTGTGTTATCAACTTTATTGAATTGACCCCCAGCAAGCAGCGTGAGGAAAAGTGAGCTTGCGACTGAAACCATATCCAAATTGTTTTACACCAACTTAGTTACCGCCTGCACGACTTCCTCCTCGTCGGCCCGCGTTTTCATCACTGTCGTCAACTGTTGGAGGAGTGTCTGCACCTTCGCCAGCCCGGCTACCAGGTCGTCTACCGGTGACTTCCGGCTCTGGTTTTGCCGGAGGTTGAGATGCTGTTGCTCCGCCATTTGGTGAAGTCTTTTTCCTTGGCACTGAAGATTCCGTTGCCCTTGCCTTTGTGGGGGCAGGTTCCGATTCGATACTAGTCTCTCGCTGCTTACTTGATGCCGGACCTTCGGAAATTCTCTTCACTACAGGCGCTTGTTCTGCTCGAATTGTCTCGGGCTTCGGAGATTCAGATTTTGGCGACTCCTTTACCGGATCCGATTTTGGAGGTGTAGGCTGCTCTTGTTCTGTCTCAGAAGTGGGTGGATTCTCTGTTGAAGTCTGAACTTGGTTTGTTGGGGTGCTCGATGGCGTATGGGTATTCGCTGGCCCTGAGAATGCGCTCACAAGCCAGAGCGCAGCCATCATGACGGCAGGAGCGCCGTAAGATGCAATCGCCGTGGGACGACTTTGTTTGTACCAGTGGTAAAAGGTGAATCCACCGGCGAGGAGGGCGAATGGGAACCGAAGAATGGGAATAAGGAGTGCCAAAAGAGTAAAGATAAGGCATTCCTTCCACTTGGGGAGCCAAGGCACGTGGACAGTCATTTGGGTGACGATTTGGGGAACAACGGCCTGTGGTGGCGACGGTAAGAGAATTTGATTTGCCGCTGCTCTAGCAACTGGGGCTGGAGCTACCGGTACTGGAGCGTTGTTGGGTCGTACTTGTCCAACTTGTCCCAGAGCAGTGAGAGCATGGGACATTTCTTGGGCGGTCTGGAATCTGGAATTGGGATCCTTTGCGAGTGCTCGCTCAAGAAAACTCCGAATTGCGCTTGTTAGTGAAACCGGGTAATCAGGCTCACGACTAATGATCTGAATCAGGACCTCATTTATGGTGGACCCGCTGAATGGCTTAATCCCTAGCAACATCTCATAGAACACGACCGCGATACTGAACAAGTCAGATCGGGCATCGACCTTGGATGATTCACACTGCTCAGGAGAGAGGTATTCAAGAGTGCCAATCAACATGCCGGTGGACGTCAGAGAAGTTGCTGTTGATAGTGTCGCTATCCCAAAGTCGAGGATCTTTGGTGTCCCATCAGGCAAAACTTGGATGTTTGCAGGTTTGATGTCTCGATGGACAATTCCACTTGCGTGAGCAGCTCCAAGCCCCGCTAGGATCGGCACACCCATTTGCTTCACTTCGTCTAAGGTGTAGATTCCTTTGTTGGTCATGTGGCGGTGAAGCGACTGACCAGTGACAAGTTCGACTGCTAGGAACGGAACCCCTTGGTGAGTTCCGACGTCGTAAATGCTCATCACGTTAGGGTGTGAAATGGCGGCAACTGCCTTCGCTTCGCGCACGAAACGTGCCTGTCTCATCTGAATTTCCGCTGGGTCAGAGGTTTGGAGCGGTCCCATTACTTTAATGGCGACGCGTCTGCCAAGCGCAGTGTCATATGCCTCGTAGACGATGTCATTGGACTGCCCGATAAGCTTGATGATTTCGTAACGACCAATATGGGACGGAATAGACGCAGCCATGCTTGAATTTCTGGCTTGTGTTTACCGGATTCAAAGCAGAGATGTCAGTGAATTAAGGGTATTTCTTGGAATGAAACTGGCCAGTTGAACCTCGAAATCCGAACCTTGCTTCGGTTCTCGAAATGTAGTCGTCGAGCTGTTTCGCTGTAATTCGGTGAGCTCTTCCAATGTGAATGGTGGCAATCTCTCGAAGATCGATCAGCCGATAAATCTGCGCACGCGAAAGAGAAAGCAGTTCGGCAACCTCTTCAATCGTGTACGCGATCTTCTCGTGCTTGAGACTCATACAACAATCTTCCCGCGAGACGTCCTGCCCTTTCATAACTGTCCAGAAATGTATAGCCACCGCTAAACATTCCGGCTGCGATAGGTTCCATGACAGGCGAAGACCTTAACTTTGAAGTGTTCGATTTGAGGAACCAATTCATGAAAAAATCATTTAACCTTGGCCTAGTCGTATCGACTCGCGGAGCTCTAGCGACTCTCGATCCATCCGACGTACTCACCGCTCTCTCTCGCCACAGCCGGGGCGACTGGGGGGATGTTGGAGGAGGCGATTGGTCTGAGAACGACATGGCTATAGAGCAAGGTGAGCGGATTCTCAGTAGCTACCGAGATCAGAACGGCACGAAGTTCTGGATCATCACCGAGCGTGATCGTTCTGCTACGACCGTGCTTCTTCCGGACGAATACTAAAGAGCTGATCAAGACTGACTCGAAGATTCTCTTCCGCAGGTAGTAGTGGCCGGGTGTAGTTCACTTCTGTGACGCCTATCGCGGAGTGTCCGACATGTTCCTTTAGGGTAGTCGTTGAGACGGTCGGGCAAAGCTTCTCGATCCAGTTGATATGGGTGAGTCGACAGTCGTGAGGACTCATCTGGGAGGGTAGCTTTGCCTCCACTCGGATTCGTCGCCACGTGGCGTAGGTAAGGTTCTTCATCCTTGCCTTGTTTTCCGTGGCGGCTGACCACAAAAAGTCATCAGAAGCAAGCTCTTCGGTGAGTGGAAGTAGCAAGTTGTAGAGCGTGTCGCACATGACCGAGACTCGCACTTTGCCGCCCTTCGGCAGACCAATAGTTTGAGATCCAGAAGAATCAACATGAACTGCTTGGTCGATGATGATCCGGCGGTTCTCCATGTCTAGTTGTCGCCTCGAAAGTGCCATCGCCTCGCCCAGGCGCAGTCCCGCGAGTAGAAAAACGCCAAGTAGTGCTCGCCGTGAGTTATCAAGCTTCGGCGAAGCCAGCGCCTTCTGAGCTTCCTGTGGGGTCAGAGCAATCGCATGTCGTCGCTCCGGATTTTTCATATCAAGGCAAAAGGGGTTGTTCGTTAGCGGTGGAACCCGTCTATAGGGTGTTATCGCTTGGTTGAAAGCTCGAACCAGGATCACCTTTATCGCAATGCAAGTATGTTGACCAACCCCTCTTTCCTGTAGAGCTTTGTAGTAACTGTGTACGTCGATTGGATCGATTTGGGATAGCGGAACGTTCCCCCAGTGCTCAGACGCATAGCGGCGATATCTGGAAACGCGATCTCGTAAGGTCTTGGGGTCCAGGGTGTTCGGCCAGTCATTTTCAATCAGCCACTCGATCCAGTCACCGAATGTGGCTTCTTTCGCACCCCGATGCTTGATTACCGCAGTATCTCGCTTTAACGAGCGTAGAAACTCCTTCGCATCACGCTGATTGGCGAAGACTCTTGAGAGTCGCTTTTGAACGCCGCCGTGCAGAGTGACGTAGTGTTGCACTCGCCACTTTCCGATGTGCTTACCGGTTTGGATTTGGCGACAGGAACCCTCGCCGTGATCCTGTTTTGGTCTCATGAACGAGATTGTACAACACAAAAAATCTCAACATTGAGAGACTTATTGAGAGACCTGGCTCAGTTGTGCGGTCTAGAAATGACCCAAGCGGTCAATTTTAGGTTCAAATTATTGGCGGCCCCGGAGGGACTCGAACCCCCGACGCCCTCCTTAGGACGGAGGCGCTCTATCCCCTGAGCTACGGAGCCGCGAACTCTATCATTATGGCGTATCACACGCGTCACACTCGGGAACCATTCTTTGATGCTTGGCGGTAAATCACCACCAATGAGCATACTTTCCCTGACCGCATTTCTCTGTCTTGTCGGCTCCGGTCAAAGTGATGTTCAGGATCGGTTGGCGGAAATCGACGCCATCAAAGAAGCCATTCCAGGCCCGGAGACCGACATCATGAAATGGGTCGACGAATGCTACGTTCTCGCGGACAAGCGAGGCAAACTCGTCCTCGACTTCTACAAGAAGTATCCGGACCACGAAAGGACACCAAAATTGCTTGTCTCACGTTGGGAAGATTTCATTGGCCATGTGCGAGTTCCAAAGATGCCTCGGCTCGACATGATCCGACAGGATATCAACGAGTTTTACAAGACGAAGCCTTCGAAAGCGAATCTGGCAATTGCCAAGAACTATGACGCAAAAGAAGTCTTGATGCGGCAGTGGCGAATTGCCATGGATCAAAAGCTGAAGTTAAGTGACCCTCAAGCGAAGCCACTGCTGGATAAAGCAGAGAAGGCGTGCTTGGACTTTCAGCGTGCTTATCCAAACGAGGAGTCGGGGGTCTACAACTTCTACAAGTACAGCGACATGTGCGCCGGCACCCCTCGCGAACGGACTGCGATTGGCTACCTGGCAAAGTTCTATCCGAACTCAAACTTAGGCAAAGGAGCTACCGGAAAACTGCGAATCCTTGATGCCGTTGGAAAACCGTTTGAGATGAACTTCAAGGACTTCACAACCGGCCGAGATGTGAGTTTCAAAGAGCTCAGAGGCAAGGTTGTTCTCGTCGACTTTTGGGCGACTTGGTGCGGTCCGTGTCGACGAGATGTCGAGAACGAAATGCTGGCGATGTACAAGGAGCTAAAGCCGAGAGGACTTGAGATCGTTGGGATCAGCGGAGATGTTCCCGGAGACGAAGGCAAGAAAATGCTGAGTGACTATATCCAGCAGCAGTCCATCACTTGGCCCAATCTTTGGGACGGAAAAGGACCCAACGACGGCATCGCCCGCGAGTGGGGCATCAGCAGTTGGCCGACCCAGTTCCTGGTCGACAAGAAAGGGATCCTTCGCTACACTGGCCGTCCGGCTGATCGCCGGAAGGTCATTGAGGAGCTGTTAGCGGAGAAGTAGACCTACTTCTGCCCACCGCCGGGCCCCCCACCTGGTTGCCGCTCTGCTCGCTGGGGTGGTCGGAGCGAAACCTGCTGGACCACCCGCATATCGCTCTTGGTGATCTTGTACAGCCAGTTTCCGGCACCAGCGTAGACGTAGTCGCCGTCAACCGTGATGCTGGTGATTGGAGCAATTCCTTGTTGGAATCCTCCTGGCCCACCTGGAACGGCTTGTCCCGGAGGAAGTTGGGCGGGGCCACCTTGGAATTGTCCTTGGGGAGCCCTACCCGGACCAGCGCTTTGAGCATCAGCTCGAGTGAGCAGCAGGTAGGGAACCGAGGCAACGATGAGTCCGGCGATGAAGGCTGAGATTGTCTTCTTCATAACCGCATCATACGCTTTCTCTTCCAAATAGTCCAGGCGCAGAGCCCGAGGGCCGCTAGCGCGCAGAAGAAGTAGCTGAAGTTGTGTGTGATCAGGATGCACATGAGACGCTGGTCCTTTTGCTTCGATGGATCGGATCCGACGAGCTGACTCATGAGACCGAACAGGAGCGTGTAGGCCAGCAGAAGGGTCGTGAGCAATAGGCCAGCTACTTTTGGAACGACATGTCGCCAAGTAAGAATCGGCTTGTTCCCGTAGACACTTACGGTGGCGATGATCCCGCCGAAGAAGGCTCCCATCCACCAGGTTGCAATGACTCCCCAGAGTATGGCCATCGCCAGCGGAGATTTCGAGGCGATGATGGTGGGGTGCCATTCGGTGAAGTATTCCACCTGAACATGAGCCGTCACTAGGTCGTGAAGAATGCCGTAGACGACGGAGAGGAATACGCAAGCACTCACGATCTTGAAGAACTCGCGGAATCTAACTTCCAGCGTCGGGTTCGGTTCAGTCACGGTTTGCCCTCACCCAGCCAAGAATTTCATCTGCAAACCCGCCGTCCCATTCGGCTCCTTCGTAAGTCATGTATCGCTCGAACAGGTTGTGGGCCGATGGGTAACAGCTGAACGGCGAGACGAAGTGGGGGAACTCGAACGTGATGATCTTTTCGGCGATCTGGGCCGCAGTCTCGAGCTTGAAGCGTAGGTAGCGCCAGTCGGCCGGCGGGAACTTGATCGGCATATCTCGGTCGAACGTCTCGAGGTTTGACCAGATCGTGATCCCGTACTTCTTGCCGAGCGCGGCGATACCCTCGATGAACTTCGGAAGTTCTTCATAGTGAACCTGGCCGTCTTGGAAGGCGCAGAGGTCGAACGATTGATTCGTCTCGGCGAAAACTCGATCCCAGTGGTCGAAGCTCTCTTCGAGCGCGAGGGCGTTTTCACCACTTTGTTTTGCGCCTTGGGGATAAGGCGAGATCAGAACGGGGAGATCAGCTTTCGACTTGCAGTGTTGCCCGATGTGGTTGTGGATCTCGATGATGTGTGCATCGTTCTTCCCCGTCTCGTGCGTAAGATACCAACCGGCAAAGGATGGATGATGCCCATAGCGGTTGTATGCCTCGTCGATGAACGCCTTGTTGAGATCGACCTCTTTCCACCACGTTCGTCGCCACCAGTAGAAGCCACTATCGTAGGTGCCGAAATAGAGCTTCAAGTTGAACTCATCGGCTAGGGAGTAGAACATCTCGCCGATGTCCTCGAAAACCGGCAGCAGCGACGGAATCACCTGCGAGGGGTAAATGCACTTGTTTTTGTAACCCGCGCGGATGATGATCAGGGTGTCGAGGCCGATCTTGCTGTAAAGTTCGAATTCGCGTCGCCAGTGCCGCTCGGTCCAGTTCTGGCTCGGAATATCGTGGGTGATTTCGTCAAGAAACGTTCCGGTGATGCGCGGCAGGGTCGGCATATGGGTTCAAGGTTACCGTTTTCGTCACTGGCTAGCTTAAGTTCCTTAAGTTAAACGCAATTGCTTCCTGAATGTGCTTGTCCCAGTACTCCCAGGTGTGGGAGCCGGGGAATTCTTGGTATTCGTGCTCAATTCCAGCTTCGGTGAAGAGCTTGTGCATGCCTCTGTTTTGTTCGAGCAAAAAGTCTTCGGTGCCGACGTCGATGCGAATCGCGGGTTTGGGGTCGGCGGCTTTCAGGAGGGCGAGGAGGTCGTTGGGGCCGCCGGGATGCTTGACTTCGCCGAAATTGAGGATCTGCTGGGCTAAGAATCCGTCGTCATCGGCGCGGTGGCCTTCGCCTTGGGCTGGGTAGTTGTGGCCGATCATCAGGGAGCCCGAGTGAGAGACGGCGGAGCGGAAGAGGCCGGGGTGTTCGAGGGCGACACGAAGGGCGCCGTAGCCACCCATCGAGAGGCCCGCGGTGCACCATCCGCCGTCGATGTTGTACCAGTGGCGCAGGTGGTCAGGGAGTTCCTCGGCGATTGCGGTGAGGTACTGGTAGCCGTTGACGGCGTTGACGTAGAAGCTGTGTCCTCCATCGGGCATGACGACGATCAGAGGCTTGCCATCGACGTAGCGCTCGATGCTGGTGCGGCGTTGCCAGATTGTGTAGTCGTCGCTGTAGCCGTGGAGCAGCAACATGCAGTGGTACGGCCTTGGAACACTCGCATCCGGGTGAATCACGAATGCTCCCATCGCTCGGTTCAGGGCTTGAGAGAAGTAGTTGACGTGATGCAGAGCCATGGGCGGGTTTTACCTTTGTTTTAGAGAAAGTTGTAGGGCGGTTGGAAGACGCCTTTTTCGGTGATGATGTAGTTGATGAGCTCGCCTGGGGTGACGTCGAAGCCTGGGTTGAAGACAGGGCAGTTGTCGGGGGCGACTTGGACGCCTTCGATGTGGGTGATCTCGGTTCCAGTACGCTCTTCGATTGGGATGAGGTCGCCGTTGGGGAGAGTGGGGTCGAACGTTGAGGAAGGGGCAGCGATGGCGAACGGGATTCCGTGGTGCTTGGCGAGGACGGCAAGCATGTAGGTTCCGATCTTGTTGGCGGTGTCGCCGTTAGCGGCGATTCGGTCGGCTCCGGCGATCACAAAGTCGACCTTTCCGGCTCGCATAAGGGAGGCGGCCATTCCGTCGCTGATGCTGTGGAAGGGGATGTTATCGTGGAGGAGTTCGAAGGCAGTGAGCCGGAGTCCTTGCTGGCGGGGACGGGTTTCGCAGGACCAAACGTGGATGTCTTTGTCCTTCGCAAATGCAGAGCGGATGACGCCGAGAGCGGTTCCGTGTCCGGCGGTTGCAAGGGCTCCGGTGTTGCAGATGGTTAGGATGTTTGCTTTGGCGGGGATCAGCGGGGCTCCGTGGGTTCCGATGGCGAGGTTCATTTCAAGGTCCTCTTTCTCGATCGCTTTGGCGGTATCGAGAATGCTGTCGGGGTTCAGTTGGATACGATCTAGGGCCCAGAAGAGGTTGACGGCGGTGGGTCTCGATTCTCGGAGAACTTTGTCGGCGAGGGTGAGGTCATCGCCGTTTTGGGCGGCGAGCGCCATTCCGTAGGCTGCGGCGATTCCAATGGCGGGGGCGCCCCGGACGACCATTTCGCGGATTCCTTCGGCGACGCTTTCGGCACTGGTATAGCGAATCCACTCGACCTTGGTCGGGAGGATTCGCTGGTCCAGCATTTCGAGCGCGCCGTCGGTCCAGCGAAGGGGGGTGAGCATGTATTCTAGTTTATCTTTTAGGTAGCCCCACCTTGCTGGCGGGGTTACTTTAGAGTCCCAGAACTCGCTGCATCAAGGCCTTTTGGGCATGGAGGCGGTTCTCGGCTTGATCATTAACTGCGCTTTGGGCGGAATCCATGACTCCATCCGTTACCTCGAGTCCGCGCCGGGCGGGGAGGCAGTGGAGGAAGATTGCATTGGGGTCGGCCATTGCCATCACGCGCTCGTTGACTTGGAATGGTTGGAAGATCTTCATTCGATGCTCCTGCTCGTGTTCATCACCCATCGAGACCCACACGTCGGTGTAAACGACTTTTGCGTCGGTGAGGCCTTCTTCGAGGGAGGCCGTTTGGTGGAGTCCGGGAAGAGGGTCAAGGCGGAAATTCTCGGGTCCACAGATGGTGACCGGGTAGCCCATTCGGGTTGCGAGTTTTGCAAGAGAGCGGGAAACGTTATTGGCGTCGCCGACATAGGTGATCTTCACCTTCTCATCTCCGAACTTCTCTTTGATCGTGAGCATATCGGCAAGGGCCTGGCAGGGGTGCTCCCATTCGGTAAGGGCGTTGATAACCGGAGCGTCGCAATTGTCGGCGAGGACTTGCAGATCCTTTTGCCAATAAAGTCGAGCGACGACCATCGTACACCACCGACTCAGGTTCTGGGCGACGTCTTTCATCGCCTCACGCGAGCCGATTCCAATGTCTGCTTTAGTGAGGTAGATCGGGTGCGCGCCGAGTTCGTAGAGGGCGGTCTCGAACGAGACTCTTGTTCGGAGCGAGGACTTTTCGAAGACCATCGCCACGCTTCGCCCCTCGACGGGGGTTATGGCAGAAGGGGCAAGTTTGCGGCGTTGCTTGAGGTAGCTAGCGAGGTCGAGGACGTCGTCGATCTGAGAGTCCATAAGGTCGTCGATGGAGAGCAGGTCACCGTAGGGCTTCTTGGTGACGCGGCTCGTCGTGCCCAAGGAAACCGGTTTTGGTGCTTCGACACCGAGGACCTCGGCGACGATGGCAAGGCACTGTTGAACCTGTTCGGGAGAGATGATGAGGGGTGGGACAAAGCGTAGCGTGTGTTCGTCGGTGGCGTTAATGATGAGCTTCTTGTCGAAAGCCTCTCGGACGACGTCTCGCGCGATTGGCTTTTCTAACTTCGCTCCAATCATGAGGCCCATACCAGTAGTCTCAACTACTCCTTTTAGCTGTTTTAGGCCCTCGGCAAGAAGTTTCCCGGTCGTTTTCACCTGATCCATGATGTCGGTGTGCTCAATTGTATCGATGACCGCTAGCGCGCACGCGGCTGAGATCGGCGAACCACCAAACGTAGAACCGTGGTCTCCAGCTTCGAGGATGGATGCCGCCTTACCTGCCGTAAGACACGCTCCAATAGGTTGTCCACCGCCGAGCCCCTTGGCGAGGAGCATGACGTCAGGTCGGATTCCGTGGTGCTGGAAGCAGAACCAAGCGCCGGTTCTTCCCACTCCGCTTTGCACTTCATCGACCATAAGGAGTGCATCGTGCTCTCTGCAGAGACGTTCAGCCTCGACTAGAAACTCAGTAGTAAGGGCTAATACTCCACCTTCTCCCATGATTGGCTCAAGGAGGATCGCAGCTGTCTTGTGGCTAAATGCTTCTTTGAGTTCCTCAAGGTTGTTTGCTTCGATGTGGCGAATCCCTGGCATCAAAGGCTCAAAAGGTCGCTGGTAGCGTCGTTGCCCAGTGGCAGAAAGAGCCCCGATCGTTCGTCCGTGAAACGACTTCTGCAACGTGATGATCTCGTAATCACCATCGGGTCGCTTGGTATTGCCGTGCTTCTTGGCGATCTTGAGGGCGGTTTCGTTGGCGGTTGCTCCACACGGTGTAAAGAACACCTTATCCATTCCGGATAGGCGGCAGAGCTTTTCGGCGAGCTGAGCTTGGGGTGCCGTGAGCAGGATGTTCGATGTGTGAATGAGCTGCTGGGCTTGACGCGTAATTGCGGCAACGAGCGCTGGGTGGCAGTGGCCGAGGCTATTGACGGCGATCCCGGCGAGGAAGTCGAGGTACTCGTTGCCTCGATTGTCCCAAAGGATTGCGCCCGAGCCCTGCACGAAGAGGGCGGGTTGTCGGTTATAGGTTGGAGTCACGTACTCGGTGTCGAGCGATTTGATGGTGTCGTATTTCAGCATGATAAGAAAAAAAGAGCAAGCATCCGGCGGCGGATCAGGTGAGGAGAAGTTTTGGGGGAATCGGAAGGAGCGACTTTGCTCGGGTGGAAGCGATTCCCCTAAATACGACGCGATGCGCGACGACGGGCTACCAGCGCGACTGCGCCGAATAAGTTCAATCTGAACTCAGTTGTAACCACAAACGTAGCATAGCACGAAAAAAACTTTACTGAATCGTTTGCAAACGTTCTCGCGTACACTATAATGACTCTGCAACGCGGTTCAACGTACAACTACGGGGGAACGCCGCGGGGCAAAATCTACACTCAGGAGGTGTAAAGGATAAAAAATATGAAGAAAATTCTCGCTCTCGTTATGGTGCTCGGTGTTATTGGTGGCGTTCTCGCTGGTTGCAGCGGTGGTGCAGATGCAAATGCTCCTGCAGCAGATGCTTCGGCAGCTCCAGCAGCAGCTCCAGAAGCTAAGTAAAACACTTACGCATTTAGCGACTTCGACGCCCCGACTCAACAAGAGCGGGGCGTTGTTGCGTAAACCTGTCACAATTTAACAAACGAACAATGAATGTTCCTTTCTATGACGTCAAGGCCCAATACGACTCGCAGGCCGCCGAAATCGACGCGGTCGTTCACGAGGTCATCAGCAGCGGCGCTTATGTCCTCGGCAAGCATAACAAGGCATTCGAAGAAGAGTTCGCCGCGTTCCACGGAACCAAGCATGCGATTGCGGTTCATAGCGGTACAGATGCGTTACGGATCATCATGGATGCCGCCGGGATTACTCGGGGCGATGAGGTCGTTACTACGGCATTTACCTTTGTCGCTAGTGTGGAAACGATTGTTCAAACAGGCGCGACCCCGGTGTTCGTGGATGTTGACCCTGACACCTTCATGATGGACCCGGCCTGTATTGAAGCGGCGATCACACCACGAACGAAGGCGATTCTCCCGATCCACCTCTTCGGTCAGCTTTGCGATGTTTCGGCGATCAAGGCAATCGCCGAGAAGCATGGCTTAATCATTCTTGAAGATGCGGCGCAGGCGATTGAGAGTTCAAACAACGGAGTCTTGGCCGGGAACTTTGGGCTAGCGGCCGGATTTAGCTTTTACGTCACCAAGAATCTCGGAGCAGCTGGCGATGGCGGGATGATTGCTACGAACAGTGACGAGGTTGCGGAGACCTGCCGCTCGATTCGGGTTCACGGCATGGGGCGCGAGCGGTACTACTACGACCACCTTGGCTACACCGGACGCCTCGACGAGATTCAGGCGGCGGTGCTTCGAGTAAAGATGAAGAAGCTCCCCGAGTGGACGGCTCGGCGGAACGAGATCGCTGCGATTTATCGGCGTGAGCTCGCGGGAGTTGAAGGGATTCAGCTTCCGGTTATCTCTGTAGGGAATAGCCACACTTATCATCAGTTCACGATTAGGGCTTCCAACCGCGATGCTTTGCAGGAGTATTTGAAGCAGAACGGCGTGCCCTCAATGATCTACTATCCGGTGCCGATTCACCATCACACTCCATACAAGCAGTTCTCGCCACCATGGGCGTTGCCGGCAACAGATTTGGTTTCGGCAGAGGTTCTCAGTCTGCCGATTCAGCCATATCTGACAGATGAGCACGTGCTTTACACCTGTGAACAGATTCGCGCGTTCAAATGATCCTTGATCTGCTGCGTCGCTGCCCGCTGATTGCCTCGGTGCAGGCGAGCGAAGGGGCGGCGGTTGACGATCCGACGACGTTGCTAAAGCTGGCGCAGTGCTCGCTGGATCAGGGGGTTGAGGTTCTTCGGCTGCAGGGCTTGGAGAACATCCGAGCGATCAAAGCGGCGACCGGCAGGCCGGTTATTGGGTTGATCAAGAAGGCTTATCCTGGTTCGGAAGTGTATATCACTCCGACCGAGGTGGAAGTTCTTGCCCTGTTGGAGCTTGGATGCGAGTGCATCGCGCTTGACGCTACTCCGCGCCCGCGTCCTTCGGCTGGCTTGGCTGAGTTGGTCGATTTGATCCATCGAGGCGGAGCCTTTGCGATGGCGGACTGCGATTCTCCGGAGGCGGTTGATCTGGCCGTTTCGGTCGGCTGCGATCTGATTGGAACAACGCTCGCAGGCTACACGGCGGCTCGAGAAATGACCGAGGGACCGGACTTTGATCTTGTTCGCTATGCGGTTGCCACGGGCAAGCCCGTGATTGCGGAAGGGCGGTATGCGCACGGCTGGCAAGTTGATGCGGCGCTTCGGATTGGCGCGACTGCGGTTGTTGTTGGTGGAGCGATCAATGACCCGGTGAAGCAGACTCGAGCACTGATGCCTTCGATGGTGACCGGGAAGATTGGCGCTGTTGATATCGGCGGGACCTGGCTGAGGTTTGGGGTCTTCGAGGACTCAAACTTGGTTGAACTCAGAAAGATAGAGCGACCCGATGAACGAGAAGATCGCCTCGCCTGGATTCGCCAGCAGATCGAATCAACCGGGGTCACCGCAGTTGGAGTCGGCACCGGCGGCACCGTCGATCCGTCAACCGGCGAGGTCTGGGAGGCGAAGCCAATCATTCCTGGCCATCAAGGCTCCGTCTTCTCGGCCGAAACCCTAGGAGTCCCAACTCGGCCGCTCAACGATGGTCTAGCTACCGCCTGGGGCCACGCCTGCCATCCACAATTTGCCGGGTCAAACGTAGCGACCCTCGCCCTCGGAACCGGCGTCGGAGCGGGGATGGTTCGTGACGGAAAGCTCATCTACGGCAAACGAGGCGAATACCCGCGCCTCAACGACGTCATGACTCCGCTCGGACGAACCATCGAAGACCTCCTCGGAGGTGCTGGACTATCGTCAAACCCAACCCAAGAGCAACAAGAGGACGCAGTCGTAGCATTTGGAACCGCGGTTAAGCTCGTTCGGGAGATGTACTATCCTGACCACATCGTGGTCTGTGGCGGAGTAGGGCTATCACCTTGGTTAGCCCCTCACCTAGAGCGAGTTGGGTGCCAGCTCAGCCCCTACGGCGCCGAGGCGGGGCTGTACGGCTCAATGTGGCTAGCTTACTCCGGCAGTCGGTGATCCATCTTGTCGCGCTTGGTTGCCATGTAGCGCTCGCGATGCTCGTCGGGCTCGGCGATGATAGGGACGTATTCGGTGATCTCTAGGCCGTAGCCCATTAGCCCGGCGCGTTTGGCGGGGTTGTTGGTCATCAGCTTAATCTTTCGGATTCCAAGGTCGGCCAGGAGTTGGGCTCCGAGGGAGTAATCGCGGGCATCGGCCTTGAACCCGAGGGCAAGGTTAGCTTCGACGGTGTCCATGCCCTGGTCCTGAAGTTCGTAGGCTTTTAGCTTAGGGATAAGTCCAATGCCGCGTCCTTCTTGCTGGATGTAGACAACAACGCCTCGTCCCTCTGCTTCGATGTTCTGGAGGGCAAGTTCGAGTTGTTCCCCGCAGTCGCATCGGAGCGAACCGAGGAGGTCACCCGTTAAGCACGACGAGTGCATGCGGACTAGAACCGGCTCTTCGGTGCAGACATCACCCTTGACGATGGCGACGTAGGGGTCGCGCTCGACTAGAGGTTCGTACGCATAGAGTTGGAAGTGACCATGCTTGGTCGGGAAGTCGATAGGGCCAGCGGCGCGTTGGATGAGCTTTTCCTCGTGCCGCCGGTAGGCGATCAAATCCGCAATGGTCACGATCTTCAAATCGTGCTGCTCCGCAAAAGGAACCATGTCGTCCAATCGCATCATCGTGCCGTCTTCGTTGAGGATTTCGCAACCAACTCCAGCAGGTTTGAATCCGGCGAGTTTGCACAGATCGACGATTGCTTCGGTGTGTCCGGCACGGACGAGGACCCCGCCTTCTTCGGCTCTCAGCGGGATGATGTGACCGGGGCGACCGAGGTCGCTCGGCTTTGCGTTGTCGTTGACGAAGACAGCGGCGGTGAGGGCACGGTCTCCGGCCGAGACTCCGGTCGTCGCTCCGTGAATCGCGTCAACCGTTTCTGCCATGGCAGTCCCGTGGCGAGCGGTGTTCTGCTTGGTCATCATCGGAATTCCAAGCTCAGCGAGCCGTTGGCTTGTGGTGGGGATGAATGGAACGCCGCGCCCATGACGAATCATGAAGTTCATGATCTCGGTGGTGCAGGTCTCAGCGGCCACCACCAAATCACCCTCATTCTCGCGGTCGGGGTCGTCAACCACGATAATCATCTTGCCCTTTTTCAATTCTTCCAGGGCTTCGGGGATGGAGGCAAACACGCTCACATGTATAGTTTACGTCGCAGAGCCAACCTCAGTTCTTGTCCAGCCTTCGACGCTTAGCCAAACACCACCACAGAAAGGTTCGACTACATCTCGAAAAATCCGGTATCTAGGCGCTTGACCACAAACGTAGACTCCACCGACACGCCAAGATTCGCATCGATCATTAGGCCGCAGAGCTGACTTCCATCTATCAGTGAAAGTTGTAAGTGCCTGGCATTTTCGACAGCTTTTCGAGCACTCTCACTAAATCGGGAAGTTGTTATCATAACACCTTTGTTAGCCCCGCGGGTCGTGAGTGCGCCAATGAAGCTATTGACCTCACCAACTCCAACAACTGTATCTCCATAGCGTTTGGCTTGCAGGTATACGTTTTCGAGTCCGAGTCGATCTAATCGGATGATTCCATCTATGCCACCGTCCCCTGATTGCCCGACAGCTTTCCCGGCATTCTCAAAATTGCCGCCGTAACCTAGCGCCAGCATAAGCTCAACGATCACTTGTTCGAATCGCGCGGGCGATACGGCTTTCAACGACCCAAGTAGCTGTTCCTTCAAGGCGGTATTTATTTCGAGTGCCGCCGTGCTGATTTTCTCGAAAGGTGTCTCTTCCTCAATTGTCTTCTCAAGAGTAATCTGGCTCGGGCTCTCTGCTTTCGAGCGCGAAGCGAACTCCGAAAACTCTGAGAACTGTCCTAAGACGCTGTGATCGATGATCTGCGGCGCCAGGGGGAGAAAATCGCTACCTCTGGCGGTGATCTCACTCTTACCTCGAACAGATTGAATCAACTTAGCCTGTCTCAAATATGTTAACGACCAGAGCACTCGGTCGACATAACGGGGCCGTCCGGACTTTACTGAATCATCACGTTCTTCTTCTGAGAGGCCAAAGTGCACCGCCATCGCTTCGGCGATTTCGGAGTTGTGTGCTCCAGGATTTTCCTTTACGAACTCCAAGACCGGCCTGATGAACGCCGTGAACTTTGGTACAGCCATGGACGGAGTTTACTTGGCAATGACAAACTTCCTACCCATAAGGTTGTCATGCCTCGCTCAGGATATCCTTGATCCGCTCGGCGAGCCCCGCAGTCAGCGTCGGAACCGCCGCGATCTCCGTCACCGATGCCCGCCGAATCCCCTCGATTGAACCAAACGTCCGTAGCAGTAACCGCTTTCGCCGGGGCCCAACCCCTGGAATCTCGTCCAAGGTAGAGCCATTCATCCGCTTGTCCCGAATCTTTCGGTGGAACGTCAAAGCGAACCTATGTGCCTCATCCCGCAACCGCCGCAACAGCATCAACCCCGGAGAGTTCAAAGGGAGGATGACTTCGCGGTAGTCGTACTCTGGCAAAGCCTTTACTCCAACTTCGGAGAAGACCGGAGCAGACTTCGTCTTGTACATCGCGACCATCTCCTCCATCGACTTCTTCACCGGAATGTCCTCACCTTCGGCCTCGTACTGCCACGCGCCTGGGTTCTTGGGGATTGGGATGAAGAGCACTTCCTGCTTCTTCGCAAGCCCTACCATTGGAACAGTCAAACCAAGCTGATCACGAGCTCTCAGGGCCGCCGCTAACTGCCCCTTTCCGCCGTCAATCATAAACAAATCCGGGAGCTTGATGAACTTCTCATTGCCATCCAGATAGTTCCGAAGCCGACGCAGAATCACCTCGTGCATCATCGCAAAGTCGTTCGGACTCTCGGGGTTGAACTTGATTTTGAACCGTCGATACTCGGCCTTCGCCGCCTCGCCGTTCTCGGTGACCACCATCGACCCCACCGGGGCCGTGCCTTGGATGTTCGAGATGTCATAGCCCTCAACCCTCAGTGGCAAAGTCGGTAAACCCAAAGAGTCCTGGAGTTGCTGCATCGCCTCCGCCGCCCAGTCTTCTTTGGCGACCATTTCCTGGGTCAAAACGTTCAACGCCAGCTCAGCGTTTTTCGCCGCCATCTCCAGCAGCCGAAGCTTCTCGCCGCCCTGCGGAACTTCGACCGAAACCGCCGACCCCTTCCGCTGTCGAAGCCACGACTGAACAATGTTCCGCTCGTCGATCTCTACTGGGAGCAAAATCTCTCGCGGAACCTCGGCGGCGTCCGCGTAGTACTGCTTCACGAATTCTTGTACAGATTCCCCGGCGTTCGCCTCACCCGCCCCATCTAGCATGTACTGCCGCTGGCCGATCAGCTTTCCGCCTCGGATGTAGAGCATCTGGATCGCAGTGGAGCGCTCGTCCTTGACGACGGCGATGACGTCCTGATCCGCTGCGTCGGCGTTCAACACCTTCTGCTTTTGGAGCGTATGCTCTATAGCGAGAAGTTGGTCGCGAATCTTTGCTGCGGCCTCGAAGTCCAGCTCTTCGGCAGCGGTTTCCATCTTCGCCCGAAGATCTGCCGCAATCTTGTCCTCTTTGCCTTTTAGGAACTGCTCGACTTGGTCGATTACGCCATCGTACTCTTCCTTGATCGACATTCCTGCACAAGGAGCCATGCAACGACCGAGGTGAAAGTACAAGCAGGGCCGCTGTTCGGGTCTTCCACTCCAGGATTTGTTACATGGAATCAGGGGGAAGACCTTGTGGAGGAGCTGAAGGGTGTCGCGCACTGAGAACGAGTTTGTGTAGGGTCCGTAATACTTCGCGCCGTCCTTTCGGACCTTTCGTGTGAAGAGCACACGAGGGTATTTCTCGTTGGTGATGACAATGTAGGGATAGCTCTTGTCGTCCCTCAGGCGGACGTTGTAGGGCGGGCGGTGCTCCTTGATCAGGTTGCACTCAAGAACTAACGCTTCCAGCTCACTATCAACAACGATCCACTCGATGTCCCGTATCTTTGAGACCAGCCGGGCGATACGCGCAGAGTGCTTGGTCGAAGCTTGGAAGTAGTTCCGAACGCGGTTTCGGAGGTTGATCGCTTTGCCGACGTACAAGACCTCGGCGTTTTCGTTGCGGTAGATGTAGCATCCTGGTGAAGTCGGCAAATTCTTGAGCCGCTCCGTCACCTGTTCGGGCCAAACCTTTGGCTTCTTCTCACCGCGCATCTGTAGACATAAGGATACGCTTTTTAGAAGTCGTATACCTTGCTGACTGACGGGAATTCTTGGATGTATTCCTTGACGTCTTGGATGGTGGGAATATGCTCAGTCGCTCCGAGATGGGGGACTTTCAGAGCAGCCGCGGCGGCTCCGAATCGGAGAGAATGTCCAAGGCTCCACCGGTGAGTGAGTCCGTAGAGCGTTCCGGCCCGAAAGGCGTCTCCAGCTCCGGTTGTGTCTTTGGTGATCTCAACTGGGTATGCAGGAAGGTGTCGCGCGTCTCCCCCTGGCTCGCATACGTAGCAACCCTGACCGGCATCGGTGAGAATTGTCGTGCACTGGTGCTTAGCTGTCCATTCCGAGGTCCACTGCAGATTGACGGTGTGGTTGTGCCGCTCGCCAACCCAGTCGGTGCCGTACTGGCAGATCGAGCCTTCCGGGATGCGCTCGTCGTCGCGGAAAAAGTCCATGAGGTAGAGGTGCATCCCGGCGGCGTATGCCCCCGCGATGGCTTCACGGCTTCCGTCGGCGATATTTGGGTCGGCAGTAAACCAAGCTCCCTTGCGAACGGGAATAGACGCCTTTCCAGTGCAGAATTCTTCGTCGTGGAATCCGAAGCCGAACATCGTTCGGTCACCATCGTCGGTAACGTACACGTCGCACACCGGCGTTTCGCCCTGGCGAGAGAGAAGATGGACGTCCAAGCCCTTCTCGAGAAGCATCATCCTGAGCTGTTCACCTTCGAAACCGGTGCCGAGGGTGTTTCCTACCAGGCAGACCTCCTGACGCCACATTGTGAGGTAGCAGGCTGTATTGGCCGCTTCTCCCCCAAGAAGCTCAATTTGGTCGAATACGGGGCAATAGCCACCCTTCTTCGGCATATCCGTGATACGCCGAATCCGATCAACACATATGGTGCCGTAGACAATGACCAAACCGAGAGATAATTTCCTCCGGGAAACTTTACCTACTCAAGTACCCTTTTGGCTTGCGCTAGGGCTTTATGTTCAGGCTTCTCGAGTTTGAAACCTGAGCCTTGCGAAACACGAAGCAGGGCGAACCGTCCATAATACGGTTGATCAATCATGAAACTTGTATCACTTTTCATCGCCGGAACCTTGGCTCTCGGGGCAGTTTCCGGAGCCCAAGCCCCCAGTAAGAATGTTCAAGACGCCAACCAGGTGCTCATCAATATCGACAAGTTGAACGTCGTCAAATTTGTCCTTCCGTTGCTGCTCAAGAAAAAGCAGATCGGAGACATGATGGCGGCGATGGAAAAGTGCAGATCTAAAGAGCTAGAGGTTCGTGAAGCGGACGCAAAAGAACTATTGAAGCTCGACGCAGATGTGAAGAAAGCAGTGACTGCTGCCGTTGAAAAAGGCGACTACCCAGATAAAGCGTTCCAATCCAAAGTGATTGCGGTTCAAGAAGCCATCTTGATTCGCCGCCGCATTGCATTGGCAGAGAATGTTCAGATCCTGGAAGACGCCGCAAAGCTCACCCTGGACGAGGGCCAGCTCAAAGTGATGGTCAACATTCTCGACCCCAAATCGCTAGATCCAACAATGAAAACCGATAAGATGAGCGATGACGAGAAACGCAAATTTTATCTCCGCTCGGTCTTTTTGGACGCCCTCACATATGAGCTTCTCAAAGTGATGTACAAGAAAGCCGAAAATTGAAAACCAAGTCTTATCCAACCTGGTTCGCCTTTGTTCGTTGGCTTGTCCGCGTCTTCTTCTTCCGTTGCGGAGGGGGTTTCAAGTCGTCGGGATGGGAGAACATTCCTACATCTGGCCCAGTGATCATCGCTCCAAATCACGTCAGCAACGCTGACCCGCCTGCGGTCGCCTGTGGTGGGCGGCGCCCAATGCGGTTTATGGCAAAAGAAGAGCTGTTTGGCGGCTTCTTCGGCAAGATCTGCGCTTCGCTAGGGGCGTTTCCAGTCAAGCGGGGCGAGGGAGACACGGAGTCGATTAGATTCTCGATTGAGATTCTTTCAGCGGGCGAGGCACTTGTTGTGTTTCCGGAGGGGGTTCGGGGTGATGCTGTGACGATGAACCCGATTAGCCGGGGAGTAGCGATGCTCGCCAAGAAAACAGGTGCTCCAGTTGTTCCTGCCGGAATCGTTGGAACACATCGGAAGATGCCCCGCGGTTCGGCCCTGCCGAAGTTTGCAAAGGTCTCGATAGTGTACGGAAAACCCTTCACATACGCGGAAGTGGCCACTGGTGCGAACGAGCGAGAGAACCGCGAAATCTTCTGCCGCGAACTAGAACGGCGAATCATCGAGCTTTGCGCGGCGCAGGGACTTCTGCTTAGAACTTCCGAGAAAAGCTGATTCCGCCAAGAAGCAGGTTTTCCTGGATGAACAGCCTGGCATCGAGTCCTTTGGTGAGATTCGTCTCAAAGCCGCTTGTTAGCCTAGCTCCGTTGTGTTCAACGATCATTCTTGTTCGGCCAGAGAAGGGCAGTGATATGCCAACGAAGAGGCCGCTGAGCTTGCCTGTTTGGTAACCCAAGGTCACATCGCCATTTTCACCGACTTCGCCAACATCAAGGAGTTCTCGAAAGGTGAGCGCAAGGAAGGCCCTGCGTCCATCCACGGTCTCTCCAAGCCCATCGAGCAAACCGAGCGAAATTCCTGGAGCCGTTGAGGCCACGGGGCTGAGGATGTTGTAGCCGAGGTCAAAGGTCGTCCGACCGTTCTCTTCCGGTCGCAACCGGCGACGAACCTCGAACTCAAGGCCGTTCAGCACCGAGAAAGCCACAAACTCTTCTTCTGCACTAGAATTGTTGAGGCCACCGAGATATTCAAACCGGATCGCATTCTTACTCAAGGGCCGCGCTGTTGGTACATTCACCAAGCGGTCTGCAGATGCTGTCGAGGTGGCTGCCACGAGCAGCCCGAAACCAAAACCTTTAGCGAGTGATGCTGACATGTCCAAATCCTCCCTGACTTCCCTTCACCGTTATTCTGACGGGCGAGAATTGCTTGATTACCCAGATCGCCGTCAAAAAGCGTGATGTTAACTCGGAAACTTTGAATTCTGAACTCTCGGACGCCAAGCACGCAGGGAGCAGCGCATGCTCGGCGGTAATTGGATCCAGCGATGCATCCGTGGTCATCCACTCAAAACATCGTTCAAAAGCAGAATGGGCTAACTGCTCAGCCCGCAATGTCCTGGTGCCTGAGGCAGAAGATCCGCCAACTCCGTTTTCGTATTGCGTCCACACCGTACAGTGCATCCCTGGGCCATCCGATTCGAGGTCAAAGACATCGGCGTCAATCGTCTGTCGGGCGCTCTGGGCCAGTTTCTGTAGGTGCGCAATACAGCGCTCAGCGACAGGGTGAGGGAACCCGCTGTAGCTGATCACCGCTCGCATAAGTTTCGGCCGACCTCGGTCCGCCCATTTCAATCCTGCGAAGTTCCCTGGCTCGACCTCTACCGAAATGGTGCCCTCGGCCTCTCGGTTATAGGCCGCCTTTTCGATCTCCAATGCAGCGAAGAGATTCTGTTTTCGATGAACGGTTCCGACTACGCCTGCGAAGTAGTCGAAGGACATTGAGTTGTTAGAATAAGTCTCCCCCTCGACCGTGAACTCAGAAAAACCACCGGCCGTTGCCAATATCGGGATCAGGGAAGACGCAATCACGAGGGCATTTGACCCGCGCCCATTCTCGTTGCGTTCAGTCTTTACGGTGCCTTTCAGGAGTTTCGGGGTCCTTGTGGGAACGAATAGTAGCGAGAGCGAGCCAGGCTCTGCGCCACTGACTTCAGCATCGGTCAACGAGGCAAGAATCTTAATCAGCGTGATGTCTTCGACATCCAGCCCTATGAACTTCGTTCCTGACCGAATGTGCTCAATTCGAAACCCCTGTTGAGTGAGAACCGACATTTGCAACGCAGTTCGGAGGAGTGCTCCTCCGCCCTCGCCGTGCGAGCCATCGATCTTGAGCAGACTTTCTCGCTCCGCCATTTAGATCTTCAACTTAAAGATCGCGTGCTCGATCAGCTTGACGGTGTAGGCGAAGGCAACAAGGATGATCGCAACGGTAAGGAACTGATTGAAGTACTCACCGGCACTCGCATTCTTGATCGCTCCGACGGTGACTTGCTCAACCTTCTTGCTCGCACCGGTCATCATGCCCGAGACCCAGCCGCCGAGTGACTCCCGGAACAGGAGGAAGATGATGCCGTAAAAGATCATAGCGAGCGGCATCGCGAGTTTGTACTTGTGTTTCTGGTGCTCGTTGTAGATGACGCAGTTGTGGCATCGTTGTCGCTTTTGGCTGTCGGTGAGCTTGTTGTTCCGAGGAATAGCGGAACCATTGAGCAATGCTTCTTTCGATACTGGCTTCCCCGTCATGGCCGCCGAGATAACCGCTTCTTCGCACATACAGCCAACGAGTTCTCGCCAGCAGGTTCGATTGGCGTGGTAGATCGGGCACTTTTCGCGGACAAACTTGCGGCAGAACGGAAGTTGCCAACACTTGCCCATGAACACGTTCTTGCGGTCCGACTCTTCTTTGATGTTGGTGCCGTACTTAAGCAGCGCAGCTTTGGTGCCGTACACCATTCGTTTTCGGACCCGAGTGACGATGTCTCCGATCAAAATCGCCGTGGCAAAGCCGACGTAGATCTGACCGCCGATCGCAAGCGATTCGTAGCCCTTTTTGACCCCTGGGTTCGACGATTCGGGCTGGGCACTGGATAGAACCAGCGGTAGCCACATTGGCGCAAAAAAGATGAGCAAGGCGCACACGATGTTGAGACCGACCATCATCTCCTCTTCCCAGAAGAGCCACGCAGAGCCGAGAGCGATGAGAATAGGGCCGAGAATCAGTCCCTTCTCAAACATGCCCATGTTTGTCGCAACTTGGGCGGCCTTTGCGGCATCGCCAGCGGCAACGTTCATCAGGAAAATCACCGCGATCACGCACAGCGCGAACACGGTGACTCCGCCCCAAAGGGCATACCGGGCAATCGTCATAGGAATCTCACCGAGCGAGTCGGGCGAGAAGTCGGCCTGATCCTTCTGACGATTATTTTTCATCTACTACTTTTTAACACGTTCGAGGTAGGAACCGCTACGGGTATCTACCTTTAAAATGTCCCCAATGTTAATATGGAACGGAACCTGAATGGTCGCACCACTCTCGAGTTTCGCGGCTTTGGTCGCTCCACCGCTTACCGTATTGCCCCGCTCACCTGGATCAGTCTCAACGACTTCCAGTTCGACAAAGTTTGGTAGTTCGTAGCCCAAAACTTCACCCTTAACCTGAACGCTGACAATTTCCATGTCCTCTTTCAAGAAATCGGCTTGATCACCAAGGACACTGGCCTCGATAACGATTTGCTCGTATGAATCCATATCCATCAGGGTGATATTGTTCATCTGGCGGAACAAGAACTGCATTTTCATCTTGTCGACGAACACCGGCTCGATCTTTTCACCCGAGCGGAAAGTCTTTTCCAAAACCTGACCAGTCTTAATTTTGCGAAGCTTGGTACGGACGAATGCACCACCTTTTCCAGGCTTAACGTGCTGGAATTCGATGAGCGTCCAAGCGTCTCCGTCCATCTGAAACGCCATGCCTGTCTTAAAATCGCTTGTATCTGCCAATGTAGTTATCTCCTAAGTGGGTCGCCGAGGCGAGTAAGTTCAACCTATTTTGGCATTTTGTGTGACTTCACTGCCCGTGCAATACAGATTTGTCGCTCCCCAGGTTTCCGACGCGCCAAGTAAACTACGGTTTCGATGGCCGAACTCGAGACTTTCCCGAACCCTAATCCTGGACGCAACTACACGATCATGCATGTGAACCCCGAGTTCACCAGCGTCTGCCCCAAGACGGGTTTGCCGGATTTTGCCACGATCGAACTCGAGTACATCCCTGGCGAAACCTGCATCGAACTCAAGAGCCTCAAGTATTACTACCTCGACTTCCGCAACAAGGGAATTTTCTACGAGGCGGTCACAAACCAGATGCTCGACGACCTCGTTGCTGCCTGCAACCCGCGCTGGATGCGCGTCACCGGCCGCTTTGCGGCTCGAGGTGGAATTAGCTCGGTAATTACAGCCGAGACCGGGGCGAAGTAGCCTTCAGCTGTCAGTCTTCAGCGGGCAGATCTTCGAACTCAAAACAACAAAATCAGCCCTCAGCGGAATTGCTGAGGGCTGATTGCTCACAACTGAAGGCTTCTTCAGAACTTAATCGTATGGGCCACGGTCAGCGTCATATGATTTCGTGCGTTATCGCCTGCGAAGAGGTTGAAGTTCGACTGATCCTGTCGGAGTTCGAATCGCAAGGAAGCGGCTTCGGCCGTTTTGATTGCGTAGGTTGCGGTGATCGAACTGAGTCGTCCACCAAGGCCACGCAGACCGTCACCATCATCGATCACCGAGTAGCGAAGACCGAAGTCTCGGGTGTCGCTGAGGTTGTGATTGCTGAAGATGCTGTAACCGGACCACTTTCCGTCGGCTGCGCCGGCGTCAAGTCGTTTCGCAGTTGCCCAGTCAGCGTTGACCGCCAAGGTGTGCTTGTCAGACACCTTGTAGGTGCCCACGAAGTCGAACATGCTGACGTTGCTCTGTCCGGCGGCGGCAAAACCGATTCCGTTGTTGGCTCCCGTCTCATTTCCACCGATCCAGTTAAGCGATGTGGTGAGCTTCTCGCTCTGAACCTTGCTGTAGCTGAGACCAAGCGTCTTCGAACCGTTGTCGTCATCGCTGATGTTCCAGCCATTCACAACATATAGTCCAACCGTGGTCGACTCGTTAACCGGCTTCGTCATTCGCATACCAACGTGCCAGAAAGGCTGTGAGTAGTTGAATAGCGGCGAGATCGAATAGTTCATGTTATCGACCGCGTAGACGCTCTCGTATCCGATCCACGTGTTAAACTTACCGAAATCCCAGGTGGTGCCATCGGCTGCGGCGTAGGTCAGGAAGCCCTGCTGGAACAGCTTCGTAGGGCTGACTGCATTCGTGGTGACTGCTGCAGCTTGCGAGTTGTCAAGGCCAGCGTTGACTTCGAAGTTTCGACCAGTGCCGAAGTCAAAGGTGAATCCGTAAGGGTTCTTCGCGGTTGCGCCCTTCTGCACTCGGACCACTGCGTTGGCGAGTGAAAAGTTGTTCTGGGTGAAGTCGTAACCTCGACCAGCAACTGGTGCACCAACGGCTGGCTTATTGAAGTCGTACTGGTAGTAGAAGTCAACCCATCCGCTGACTTTGATGTCGTCTCCCGCAAAAGCGGTCGAGAAAGCGGCGAGGGCGATAGCGGCTGCTAGAATTCGTTTCATTTGTCGCGTTTCCGTGTTTTTAGGCAACATAGCCTTATCAAGAAACATCGGCGTATCCTGGTAATTTCAACAGGTTAAACGAAAAGGAACCTGCTGTCAAGCAGATTCCTCGAATTTCAAGCTATTTGATATCAATTAGCGCTAATTGATGCAAATTTTGAGCTTATCTTGATGCAATTAGCCGCAACCGCCGCTTCCGCAACCACCAGATCCGCATCCGCCGCCTGATCCGCATCCCGAGCCTTCGGTCTTGAATGAGTTTCCGCATCCGCAGGAAGACGTTGCATTGGGGTTCTCGATCTTAAATCCGCCACCGAGGACGTCATCGACATAGTCAACCGATGCACCTTCCATGTAGCCAAGACTGAGAGTGTCAATCAAGAGACGTACTCCATCCTGCTCAAACACTTTGTCGTCGGCTTCTGGAGGATTGTCGTCGAGGGCCATCCCGTAGGAGAGACCTGAGCATCCGCCGCCCGCGACCCAGACGCGAAGGGCTGATTCGGTCTTGCCCTGTCCGACCATGAGGTCCTTCAGTTCACATGCTGCTCGTTCGGTTAACGTAATCATTTTTCGATCTCTTTTATTCTACGATGAATCTTGACCTTTTAATGCAGAAAAGGGCGAATCTGGTGATTCACCCGTTCCTGATTTCTTGCCGATTCGCGGTTAGAAGCGAATGACGGAAGCAAGGGTGAGTGGAGCTTGACCTCCCACTTGGACGTTGAGCCCTCCGAGGCTAAGTCCATAGGTGAACGCTGTTCTAGAGTTGTATCCGGCTCGAAGAGCAAAGCCTCTGGTGAGAGCCAGCTCCGCACCGTATCGCACTTCCTGCCGGCCGGCGGAGTTTCCGAGGTCGATAAAGTCTGCCGCCATCATGAGCTTGCCTTTGCTGATCCCAAGACCCATGCTGATAGATCGTTTGTAGGGGTCAAATCCCCCGGCAGTGATCGCTTGTCCGCCGCCTGGAGACTCGAAGGGGAACACGATTCCGGGCTCAATGAAGTTCTCGATGACTGCGCCAAAGAAAACATCGTCCACATTAGGCAAGCGGTAGATAAACCCGAGGTCCATTCCGAAAGAAGACGACTCAGCGAAGTCCTGAGCGATTCCTGATCCGTTCTGCACGCCATTGGCGTTATTGTTCTGGATCGTATCCTTATCGGCGAATTTGTGAGCGTAATACGACTTAATCTGCTTAGCGTTGAATCCGATGGAGAGCTTGCCCGCCTTCGTCTTGACCGTATTACCGTAGCCGATTTCAACTTGTTGGTAGCCGTAGCCGTAAGCGTCAAGCCGCGACCCAAGATCGACGTTGCTGGTGTCACCGCCTGCAGCTGCCCAGTTCTGCAACTGCTGATTCGGACGGCTGTTGATTCCTAGCTCACCCCGAACACCGAGTGCCAGGCCTGCAAAGCGAACTCCAAAATCTGTGTTGACGGCAATCACTTTATCGCCATTCGCATAGTCTCTTGCGAGGCTCAAAACACCGTCGGAGTCTAATCCACCGCTACTCAACTTGCCAACAACGTCGTTCACATCGCCGAATGAGATCCCGTTGAGCTTGTAACCAAACTGCGGCCACTGCAACGTCGGAGCTTTGGAGCCAAATGCCAAGAACGCCGGATTCATCCGGTAGTTGTTTCCGATGTCGTAGGGAAGTGCCAGTCCCGCGCCACCCATGCCCTGAGCACGGGTTCCACCGAATGTGACGTCTGCAGGTGCAAGGGCAAAAACGCCGAAACCAGCAAGAAAAGCGAGTGAAAGTCGATGGTTCATAGAAGGAAGACCTGTAACAAATACTAGGCTAATCTCGCCAGAAAATGAACCCCCTTTTTATTGTTGCGGAGCGAAGCGATGACCAACCTTGCTACAATTTAGGTTAGGAATATGCCCTACATCGTCGCTGAGCCCTGTATCGGAGTAAAAGATAAGTCTTGCATGACCGTTTGTCCGGTTGATTGCATTTACGAAACTGACGACCAAGTGGTCATCAATCCTGACGAGTGCATCGACTGCGGACTCTGCGAGGCTGAGTGCCCGGTAACCGCAATCTTTGTTGATACCGACGTTCCGGCCGAGTGGCGCTCGTTCATCGAAAAGAACGCAACGCATGGGCGCAAGCTCTCAGACGAGAAGTAAGTCTTACCGCTCGTCAGAAAGGCGTACCCAGCGGGCAGTTTCGATTCTGCCCATGCTCACTATTTGGAGCCCAATCCGGTGTCGCGTCGACTCCTTGCCATCTTGGCGGCAGTACCTCACTTCGGACTTGCCTATCACGGCACCGAACTGGGTGTCTACGTCAAAATCGAGAACGGTTCCGCGAGGTATCGCCCCCTCTATCATGCCGCCCATTCCTTTGGCGGACACGTCAAGGATCTGGAGTTCGATCTCAGCATCGCCCAAGTGGAGCACGCCATTCAGGCCTACGATTGATCGTCGGGCCTCCTCGTTAGCCTTGGTGTACCGAGGATCGCCAGTGATGCGCAGGACAATGAATCCTGGTGATTGACTTTGCAATTCGGCAGGGAAAAGCGCTGCGGACTCCACACCATTGACCGTCACGAAGAATTTGGCCCCCGGGGCAAACCACTCCGTGCCTTGGTAGTCAATCGTGATCTCCGAGTCCGTCATTTGCCGAACCCAACCGGCAAAAAACTTTGCGTCGGGAAGGCGCTGAAGGCGCACCCGCACATTTACAAAACTCTCAGAACGTTCGCCAGATGCTGCAGTTGCCATAATTACCCACTCACCAATCGAACCCACCTGGCTCGGCTAACTCGATCCATATCTTTAATCAGAACGCCACCGCGGAAAGCGGCAAGATCCTTATCGTTCCGTGCGTGGCGGATATCTCCCGACAGGTTGATATCGCCATGAACACTTCGAAGTGTCACTTCACAGGGGCCGGCCACCTCCACTGCACCCTGCGAGATGAATCCAAATCCGTTTTCGGAAACATCGACAATCGTAACCGTCGTATACTTCCCGTTGCAAGGACATCCGATTTCTCCTTCAAAGGAGCGAATACGCACTCGACTTTCCGACTTCAACCCCCGCTCTTCAACCTCGGATGAGATTTGGAGAGTGACCGTCGAACCAACTGAGTCGGTAACGTACGCCACAAACGTGAGCAAAGTGGATGGCGCGCTGACTTCGAGATACATAAAATCTCCTCGCTTAATTGACCGTTTGGAGTTCACATCGACGGTAAGAATTCCGCCTTGGAACTGCTGAATCCATCCGAAGTGGAGCGACGCGTCCTGGAGGCCCTGCAAGCGACAGCGCCGTTGCTCCGTATTTGACAGCAAAAGCTGCATACGGTCATGAACCCTCCCAGATGTTGCTCCGCTCGCCATTCTCCGTTCTAAACTTCCCTTTTTACCAGGGAGTCACCCTGGCAAGATTGCTGGTTATCGGATTCTCCAGATGCAGGAGATTCCGACTCTCAACAGTCTATAATTGGCGTATCTTCAGAAAATTTGGAGAAATTGAAAGTTGATATGTCCGCATCTGGAGAACTGAACGTAAACCTACGCAAAGCACAGGACCTGTTCGTTCTCGAATGGGGTCGCATGAGCAGTTCGTGGGGCATCAATCGGACGATGGCGCAGATCCACGCGCTCTTGTTCGTCACAGGTCACCCCCTTGAGGTGAACGAGATTATGGATCGGCTCCAGATTTCCCGCGGGAATGCAAGTATGAACCTGCGCGAACTCATGGACTGGGGCATTGTTCGGCGGTTCCGACAACCTGGCGACCGAAAGGACACTTATTTCAGCGAAACTGATCCCTACCAGATGTTTCTTCGCGTGGTCCGCGAGCGCAAGCGACGTGAGCTCGATCCAACTGCCGATGCAATTCGGGAAGTGCTTCAGAAGCTTCCCGACTCAGACCCCTCTCAGGAAGTGCAGGGGCTACGAACCCGACTCTCTGCGTTGCTCGAAATCTTTGACCTCATCGATGTTGCCTATAATCAGGTCTTTGGTGTGGAGCGCAGCATGGATGAGATCCTCGCTCTGATGAGCTCGGTCAAGATCGATAATCGCAACCTCGGAAGCAAATAGGCGAAGAAGCAAGTAATCGCGCGAGTTCTTCCCCCGTAAAGCCACCGTATCTCACGGTTTTAGGTTCAAAAACCTTGAGTCGAGTGGTAGCTTGTTCTCATTACTATGGCTCGTTCGGGCATTTCTTCGGCTAAGACAAAGGGCAATTCACATCCGCTGATTGCGGTTCGCGACCAAGTCCAATTTCCCGGCATGATCATGACGTTGATGGTGTCGCGTCCGGCGACATTAACGGCTTTGGATTCAGCATTGGCGGGAGATCAACTCGTTGTCGTTGTTCTCCAACGAGACGGTTCCGTGGAGAATCCAGCTCTGACAGATTTGAACTCGGTCGGCACTTTGTCCGAAGTTTTGCACGTGGTTTCGTTACCCGACGGAAGCTCTCGGGCAGTGCTACGCGGCTTGAGCCGGGTCAGCATTTCCACCCTGGCAGGCGGCCGAGTTGGTTACTCCTTGGTCGAGCTCTGTGGCGGCGACAAACTGACCGCTCTCGCATCACGCCGAATCTTGACCGAGTGCTTTACCCACCTCGCCGCGAACCATCGCCTTGTGCCGCCAGAGAGCATGGAATCGCTCGCTGCGGCCCAAACAGATTCTGCCTTTGCAGATGCCGTGGGATTCTTCCTGCCATGTTCAGCGACAGATAAACAGGCGGTCCTCGAAATGATCGACCTTAACGAAAGAATGGCTTTGCTCCTTCGATTGGCGAAGCAAGAAGAGAGCCTGATCTCGATAGAGCAAGAGATTCGGGACCAGGTGGACTCTGAGATCGGGCGAGCGCAACGGCAGTTTTTCCTTAAAGAACAGCTCCGCGCCATCCAAACCGAACTCGGTGGCGAGGGACTTTCCGAATCGGATCGACTCGAAGAGCTTGTTGCAGACCTGCCTTCTCTGGCGAGACAAGCCGCCCAAAACGAAATCCGAAAACTCAGAACCGCTGACCCAGACTCGGCCGAAGCACAAACCGCGCGCACCTATCTCGAAACCCTCATCGCACTTCCTTGGAGTACGCCAGGGCACGCTGAAATTGATCTTCGACAGGCTCAATCGGCTCTGGACGCGAACCACTTTGGCCTCGATTCGGTGAAGGAACGGATGATCGAGTTCCTCGCCGTCCACAAACTTAATGGCTCTCGCCAAGGGGCGGTACTTTGTTTCGTCGGCCCACCCGGAGTTGGCAAAACCAGCGTCGCACATACGATTGCCGAAGTGCTCGGGCGGCCCGCCGTAAACATCGCCCTCGGCGGCCTGAAAGACGAAGCAGAAATCCGTGGCCATCGCCGCACCTATGTCGGATCGCGCATGGGCAAGATCATGAATGCCGTCCGATCAGCTGGAGTGAAGAACCCGGTTTGCATCCTCGATGAGATCGATAAGTTGCACGATGGCGCCCAGGGCGATCCCGCCAGTGCCCTCCTTGAAGTCCTCGACGCCGAGCAAAACCGGGCTTTTGTTGACCACTATCTCGAAGTACCTTTCGACCTCTCCGAAGTTCTCTTTATCGCCACCGCCAACTTGCTCGATCGACTTCCCAGCGCCTTGCTTGATCGACTCGAGATTATCGAGTTCTCTGGCTACTCGGAGGCGGAGCGGGTGGAGATTGCGCGGCGGCACATTATTCCGTCAACCGCCGCGAGTTCGGGTCTGGGTATGACAATGCCTCCGCTGACAGAAGAAGCCACCCGGCTTCTTGCCTCGCAATACTCCCGAGAAGCTGGTGTCAGAGGGCTCTCACGGGAGTGCAAACGGCTCGCTCGCAAGCTAGCCACGCTCCAAGCCACCGATCAGCCACTCCCAGTGATCATCGACCCAGAGGCACTGATCAAGCTGCTTGGACCCGCGCCAATCGATCACCAAGTTTCCCACGTGTCCCAGATCGGAACCGCCCATGGCCTTGTTGTGACCGGCTACGGTGGCGACGTGATGCAAATCGAAGTGGGCCTCGCCCGACCGCTTGGAACCGAACCAAAGCTCACTCTCACTGGAGCCCTTGGACCTGTGATGCAGGAGTCGGTTCAAACTGCACTCAGCTTCGTTCGATCGCAACTGGACACACGCCAAATCGACTCTCGCTTTGATGTTCATGTCCACCTTCCTCAAGCCGCGATCCCCAAAGATGGTCCAAGCGCTGGGATTACCCTCGCCATCGCGCTCTTTTCCGCCTTCACCGGACGCCCTGCTAGTGGCAAAGTCGCCATGACGGGTGAAATCACCTTACGAGGGCAAATCCTTCCAGTTGGAGGACTACGAGAAAAGATTCTGGCTGCAAAACGGTTCGGCTACACCACCGTCCTCTATCCTGGAACACTGCAAGCGGAGGTCGAAAGAATGTCAGAGGAGATTCGGGAAGGGATCCTATTGAAACCGATCAAGACCTTTGAAGAATCCCTAGACTTCGCCTTCGACTATGCGCAGACAGTCAGCATTCTCTGAAGCGAAACGAGTGCGTTTGCCCGGACCTCGTCCGGGACCTTGACCTGGTTGAGGACGTTACCCTCGACCAAGTTCTCTAGGATCCAAAGCAGGAAGCTCGGATGGATCCGGTACATCGTAGCACAGGGGCAGATCTCTGGATCAAGGCAGATAATCTCCTTGTCGGGCATCTCTTTTGCGAGGCGCGAGACAAGGTTGATCTCGGTTCCCACTGCCCATTTGGTTCCGCTTGGAGCTTTGGTGATCGAATCAAGAATGAACTCGGTTGACCCATTACTGTCCGCCGCTTCAACAACTTCCAGTTCGCACTCGGGGTGAACAATCACGTGTACACCCGGATGCTCTCTCCGAGCCTTCTCGATTTGCTCAACCGTGAACCGCTTGTGGACCGAACAGTGACCTTTCCAGAGAATGAACTTCGCCTGCTGGATCGCTTCTGGAGTGTTTCCACCCATTGGTTTGAAGGGATCCCAAAGCACCATTTCATCTGGTGAGTATCCGAGCTTCACGCCCGTGTTTCGACCAAGGTGCTGGTCAGGGAAAAAGAACATCTTTGTGCCTTGTTCCAGGGCCCACTTGACCGCGGTCGGGGCGTTTGTGCTCGTGCAAACTGTGCCTTCGTGTTCCCCAACGAACGCCTTGAGATTCGCAGCCGAGTTGATGTAGGTGACAGGAATCACCTTTTCCTCAGCACCGATGACTGAGTGAATCTGCTTCCAAGCCGCACGAACCTGGAACAAGTTCGCCATGTCTGCCATGCTGCATCCAGCCGCCAAGTTCGGTAGGATCACGACCTTGTCTTCGGGGGTAAGAATGTCGGCGCTCTCCGCCATGAAGTGAACACCGCAGAAGACGATGTACTCGGCTTCAGGCGCGGCAGCGGCGAGTTTGGCGAGCTTGTAGCTATCGCCCCGAAAATCTGCGTGCTCGATGATCTCGTCGCGCTGGTAGTGGTGTCCCAAAATCACGAGCCGCTTTCCCATTGCCTCGCGAGCGGCATTGATACGAGTTCGCAACTCGTCGTCGCTCAGATTGCTGTACTCGGGGGGAAGAGGCGGTTGGTACATCTACTTCTTTCTACGTCCGTTACTTGATTGTAATCTTTGCGGTCAGCAAGGTCCCTCGGCAAAACGCTTGCAGAGTCACAGGCCCCTTCTCAAGACCGTTGATTTGGCCACCCTGATCGATCCACGCTCCGCCCTGTAGGCTCCAGAGAACCTCGATATTGGGCACTTCTTTTCCGCTTCCGTCAACAACTCGAGCTTGGGCTTTCCCATCCACAATGAGCGGACCGACAATCTGGAACTTCATCTTGGTGTCGATCACCGGGAGCTTCGGACCGTAAAAAGCCACTCCGTTTGCGACCGTTCGCTCGCCAGTTTTGTCACTTGGGCGATTCAGGTTGAGTCCGAGCACATTCATCGTCGTCGAGCCCCCACCGTCAAGGTTGAGAGCATCGCGGCAACCAAGTTCCTTCATGATCTCCGCGGCCTCGCTCAAAGTTGCGCCAACGCTCATCTTCTGGCGACCATCGATCGCGACGAAAACCAGATCACCATCCCCGGTTCTTCCCACCGCTGTGCGAGGGTGGCGAACGTTTGCAAAGTCAGTCCCAAATCCTTGGTTTTCGGCATCGACATAAATGTTGCCGTCACGCATGAGAAGCGAGCCACCGCTAACAACATTCTCAATCTTCTCCCAGTCAAAGCCAGCAGTCGCCAGCTTGATCGTGAGTCGTTGTCCTGGCTGAAGGTCAGCTAACTGCTCGATCTTCGATCCATGAGCAACCAACGTAAACTTCCCATCGTTCAGTGGCATATTGGCCGCATCCGCCGAGGCGCTGACGACGGTTGCTCCGATCTGAGTTGAAGGTGTAATTCTAGATCCATCGACTTTCAGAACCACGGTCAAGCAGGGCGATTTCGACTTAGAGATCCCTGCGTCCGGCGTGTTCAAAGTCACTTTGTTCTCGGGGCACTCTTGGTTGAGCCCGTCGATGATGATCGGCGAACCGCCCTCGGGAGTAACCGAGCCGCTAAAACGCGCAAATCCAAAAACTGAGTTCGTCGGTCCCCAAGCGAAAACCGCGCGTCGAGGATTCGGAAGGCTCAAGAAAGTCCCTCGTCTAACCATCAACCCGAGAGGGTCACCTTGTGCCGGATTCACCGAGAAAAAATCTGCGTTAATGGCCGCGATCGCTCCAGTCTCTTCAACGATTCCGCTGACCTTTCCGAGACCGTTTGTTTTCGGCTCAAAAACCGTCTTGCCAGCAAGTTCCGGCAAGAAGGAAATCACAGGATTTTGGCCGATCACTCGGAGCGAGTGAATCATGCGCGGCGGATCCAGTTGAATCTCTTCGCGATAGATGAGACCCGGGGCGATGGGTTTTTCCCAAACCTGGCTTCGCGCCGACTGAAATGAACTCGCGGTCAACCAGACCGGCACCAGGAAAATGAGACCTAATCTTGCTCGCATAGCGACTCCGTATACTTCAATGTACCAAGGTTGGCATCCATTTCGGCTTGAATCCCCAGCGGAAGCGACAACATCTGCTTCGCGTGGCCGAAAGGAAAATCGATGATCGTCGGAATCCCGAGGCCTGAAAGCCTTTCTCCGACAATCTCCCGCCACGGCCTCGCCCCGATCGTCTTGTCCACCCGCTCGTCGGACCGAGTCATCTCTCCGACAACGATCCCTGCCGCTCCCTGGATGGAGCCGGAATTGATGAGGTGGGTGAGCATCGCATCGACGCGATGTGGAGCCTCATCGACGTCTTCGAGCAAGACAATCTTGCCGTCCACGTCCAGCTGCTCAGAGGTTCCAATCAAGTCGCTAAGCAGGATCAGGCATCCGCCCGCAACCACACCGCTCGCCCGGCCCGGAACCAGAGTCTTGCCGACCGGGGCCGCATTTGGGATTGGATTGCCACCACTCAGTGCCGCTCGTAGTGATTCATAAACCCACTCTTCTCGATCTGTATGCAACGTCAGGGCCATCGGCGCGTGTAGGGTCGGCAAGCCGCGTCGGTTCAGTGCCGCATGAAGCACCGTGATATCCGAAAACCCGCTAAACAGCTTCCTTGACGCCGCCATCCGGTCAAGATCAAGAAACGGCATTAGCCGCGAGCAACCATACCCACCCCGCGAACAGAAAACCGCTTGCGTCTCGGGATCATCGAAAGCATGCTGCAAGTCCTTTGCCCTGTCCTCATCTGAGCCCGCTAGGTAGTCCGCCGAGTTGTAAACATGTGGCGAAAGCTTGATCTTGTAGCCCGCAGCCTCCAAAATTCCAATCCCCTTTGCAGTCTGCTCGGGAGATAAAGGAGAAGCGGGGGAGACCAAGCTGATCGTGTCTCCGGGCTTGAGTGCTTTTGGCTTTCGCATCGGCGATGAAAAGGATACCGAGTTAGATGTAGGTCATCACCACAAAGTGGCAGACCGCCCCAACGAGCACAAACACATGCCAAAGCTCGTGAAAACTAAACTTCCCAGGCCACAGCTTTGGTCGCTTTGAGGCATAAACAACCGTCCCCACCGTATAAGCGAGCCCACCCGCGAACATCCACACCACCGCAACCGCGCCTATCTTCGGAACCAAGATCCCTACAAACGGCAGCATCATCCAACCCATCACCAAGTACAAAACCAGCCGCAACCAAGTCGGCGGCTTATCCATCTTAATGGTCGTCGTCACGCCAATCGCGCAAAGAATGCACTGCGTAATCACCATAAACAAACCCGTCTTCCCCCCAATCGCAAGCAGCGAAACCGGAAAATAGGTCCCCGCGATCATGCAATAGATCGCAGCATGATCCATCTTCTGCAACCCCGGCTTTGCAACCCTGGTCCAGTGATAAGTCGCGCTCGCGATGAACAAAAAGGAAGTTCCAAACCCGTAAACCAAGTAAGCCGGAGCCGATGGTGCCCCATTTTTGAACAGCAAGTACGTCAGCCCAAGCACTGCCAAAACCGCCCCTAAAAGGTGCGAAAAGGCGTTAAACGGCTCGCGAACTCTCACAACTCGAATGTACCTTGCATCAAACTACATACGAAGTGGCGAGTTTCGACGTTGTGGACCTTGGGCGAATGAGCTACGCCGAAGCGTTAGACGTGCAAAAGCGATCCGTCTCCGAAGTACAAGAAGGCAAGAAAGATGCGCTGCTACTCGTCGAGCATCCGCCTGTGCTCACCTTCGGCGCAAGCTTCCACGAGGAAAACCTGCTTCACCCACGCGAGTGGTACTTAGAACGTGAAATTCAGATCGAGTCCACAGACCGAGGCGGCGACGTCACGTACCACGCCCCTGGCCAACTCGTCGCTTATCCCATCTTCAACGTCGCTCAGCGCGGAAAAGACCTCCACCTCTGGATGCGCCAGCTCGAAGAATCCGTCATTCGAGGGCTAACCAACATCAACCTTGAAGGCGAGCGACTCGACGTGAACTCCGGAGTCTGGATCAAACAACGAAAGGTCTGCGCCATCGGCATCAAGCTCAAAAAGTGGGTCTCAATGCACGGCATCGCCGTCAACTGCGACATCGATCTCGAACCCTTTAACTGGTTCGTCCCGTGCGGAATCCGCACTCATGGCGTCACCTCAATCTCGCGCGAACTCGGCCGAATCATTACGGTTGCAGAATTCAGACCTCAACTGATCCAAGGCTTCCGGGAGGTCTTTGATGCTTGACCGCCGCCCAGGCTGGGCCGGAGCCGATGAAGCCGGTCGCGGACCCCTCGCCGGTCCCGTAGTTGCCGCCGCGGTCATCCTCCCGCAAGAGTTCAACATGCAGGGCCTCAACGACTCCAAAAAGCTCGACGCTGCCAAACGAGACCTACTGGAACAACGAATCCGAGCGGGCGCAATCTTCCACGTCGAATTCGCCTGGCCCGATGAAGTCGATCAGAAGAACATCCTCCACGCCTCTCTCGCCGCCATGAGCCGAGCGATCCTAGCCCTTCCGAACCCAGCCGGAGCCCTCATCGACGGAAACCAAATCCCCAAGGGTCTCTCCATCCCTGTGGAAACCGTTGTCAAAGGCGACGGCAAAATCGCTGAAATCGCTGCCGCATCGATCCTCGCCAAAAATGCCCGCGACCGCTACATGGTCGAGATCGCCACAAAATACCCCCAGTACGGATTCGAGAAACACTTCGGCTACCCGACTCCCGAGCATCTGGAGGCCCTCAGACAACATGGTCCATGCCCAATCCACCGCCGATCATTCGCTCCGGTAGCGGTTTTTTACCAAGCCACGCTTTTCTAATCCTTGATCGTCGCGTCCATGCGGAGAAGCTGCCCTTTCCGCAAGCCCAAGAAGCGAAGCGAGCGATTCCCCATCCATAGCGGAGCCGCTTTTTCGGGTTGGTCAACAACAAAATCTTCTTTGCCAACGAGCGTCATCTGCAAAGGGTTATCGACGGGAATCACCATCACTCTTGGCAGATCATTCTTCATAACGTTGAGCGCAAGGTACTTTCCGTCAGGGCTCACTGAAAGCGAGGCGGGCATCGCTTCTTCAACATTCAAATCGACTAGACCTTTTCCCTCAAAGTAGAGCGAAGGCTTGGTCTTCTTACTTTGGAACAGCAGAATCACGTTTTCTCCTGACCAAGCCGCACCGCGATAAAACTCCTTCGGCGCAACATCAAGCCCCGGGAACTCGGCGTACGGTACCGCCAGTGCAGGCGACTTTTTGATGAAGAAGTCATCCCCACGCTTGCCACACAGCACATAGCTCTCGGATCCGGGCCGGAACGAGAATCCACCTTGGATATCAAGCTCACGAACGGATCCCGTCGAGGTCGTGTACTTGGAAAACTGCATGTTCCCGTTCGGAGTGACGCCCGTGTATTCACTGCGAACAGCCCAAGCAGAGCCACTGGTATTGAAGATCGGAAGCCCAACTACCTTGCCGAGATAGGCAAATCGTTGCCCATTCCAGTCGCCGAAACCCGTATCCGCCGCAGCGCTCGAATTGAACTGGACGTCAAGATGAATGCTCAAAAAATTTACACCTCCTGGGGCCGGAAAGCAGTTGAGAGTCCTCGCCCGAGGTACTGCCGGGGTGTTGCCCTGCATCAAAAACTCTGGTGGACTGTCCGCAGCATCCTTTGGCAACGAGGAGAAGATGAACGAGAATCCCTTGCCGTCGGTGCTAAAAGCCGAGCGGACTAGCTTCGGCATCCACGCGGTCTTGAACTCGTTTGTGCAAAGCCGAACCCCCGGTTTACCGCGCTCGGTCCAAGCAATCGGTCCCGAATCGCCCAGCCGCAAGACCCTTGTGACTTCAAACTCGGTTTGAACGTATTCGCCGTTCAAATACATTTCGCCACCCTGTTCGTTATTGCGCATGGCGGCAAACGCAAATGACCGAGAATCGCCGCTAAACACTGGAGGTGCCGCTGCGACAAAGGGACCGAACCGCTTTCCATCTAGCATCGCGTACTTCCGATCCGCCGACGTACACGCCACCCGCGCCCTATCCGGGCTGACAACCAAGCTGGAAAGATCTACCTTCTTGGCGTCCAGCTTCAGAAGGACGGTTTCTTTGAGGTCAATTTGGGGCGCGTAAGGAAAGACTAACATCGTTCAGAATTGTTTCGTGAGTGGGAATCGGGTTCCGAAAGGACGCGAGTACGAGACGATGGCGGCGGAGTTTCTCCGCGCCAAGGGCTATACCATTGTCACACGAAATTACACGATTCGGGGGGGAGAAATCGACATCATCGCCCTGGATGGCGAAGAATTGGTTTTCGTCGAAGTCCGCTGGAGAGCGGACGATCAAGCAGAATGGTCGATCACCGAAGAAAAGCTCGATGCAATTCGCCGCGCCGCCACCGCGTATCTCTCTGAGATGCCCGAGGAGCGAGAGTTCCGATTCGACTTCATCGCAATCGGACCCAGCGGGCTACGGCACACCGAGCGATTCCTATGACCACCCTCGTTTTCGAAACCCCCATGCCCTGCTCGCAGCAGCAACTCTGGGAGTTCCACTCCTCGAGTGAAGCCATTCACTCACTCTGCCCACCCTTAACCAGGGTGCGGCTCACAGGAGAACTTAAAGTGATGAACGGTGCAAAGCTCCAAGTGACGAGCACGATTCTCGGGGTCATTCGGCAGGATTGGGCGGTCGAACTGTCTAACGTAAACCCTCCAAACGGATTCACCGACCAGGCCAGCAAGTCGCCGTTCAAAGAGTGGAGCCACAACCACATTTTCACTGGTGATGAAACCAACTCCACGCTCCGCGACGAACTATTCTTTACCGCCCCAGGCGGCGCACTTGGGCGGCTCGTCTCAATTGTGGTCCTTACAATCCTGTTCAAATACCGTCACATCCGCACAAAAGCTCTCGTGAAGCGGTAAACCGCACGAGTGCGTCAGAACGTGGTGCGTTGGCTTCTTATAGTGATCCTCACCTGGGTCGCCACTCTTGGCTTAGCCCAGACCCCCACACTTGGACGCGAACTCCCGCTGGTTCAACCCCACCGTCGTGCCCTCGTTATCGGAGCCGCCGATTATCAACACCTCTCAAAGCTCAACTACCCAGGATCAGACGCCAAGCGTTTCCGCGAAGAACTCATCTCCAGCTACCGATTCACTCCAGACTCCATTCAACTCATCTCCAACGAACCCGAAGCCAATGCCAAACCGACCTCCGAAGGCATTCGTGACTCCCTCGAAAAACTCCTTAATGACCCCACTCTCAACAAGGGGGACCTCTTCATCCTGTTTTTCAGCGGGCACGGTATGGGAACTCCAAAAGGCGATTACCTCTGCCCGGTCGATGCAACTGCCGCCAATATCGAGCAAACCGGAGTTCCGGTTCAAGAAATCGTCGGTAAGTTCGTCAGAGCCGGACTCCGCAACGTCCTCGTCATCACCGACGCGTGTCGTGCTGGTGATAAAAATGACTTCGGGAACGAACTTATCGAGCTCGGCAAGAAGAGCAATATCGCAATCCTCCTTGGCTGCGAACCGGGAACCAAATCTTACGAATCTCCCAAACTCAAAAGCGGAGTCTTCACTCACTTCCTGATTCGCGCTCTCGAAAACAAAACGCTTCGCAGCTCGATGGGCTCGCTCTGGGCAAGCTCTGTGGCCAAGAGCGTTGCAAAGAACGCATTCGGCTACACTCAGCCCGACTACGGAAGCAATGCTCAAAAGCCAACCGCCTGGACCGACGAATCGAAAGACATTCTAATCGGGGCCTTCCCAAGCGAAATCAGCGAAAAGTTTAGCCTGAAAACTGTCGAAGCCGAAGCGGGAAAAACCGATCCTAATCGCTATTCCGACGCTCTTCTAGAACACGCAACCAACTTCGCGGCAACCGGAAACTACGAGCAAGCCATCTCAGCTCTCAAAGTTGTCGAATCCATTTCCCCCGACAACCTCAGCGCTAAGTTTCTCCTCGCGTGCTCCCTCCTCGGCACCGGGCGTTACGGAGAATCCGAACGCCTCTTCCGGGAAATCCGACTTGCAGGGAATGAAACCTATTCCCCCCTCGCAACCCTGTGGACCCCCAGCCGTTCCGTTCCTCCTCTCGATCGAGTCGAGGCCGCCCAACAGCTTGTACGCACCTACGCCCCCTCCGAGGACATTCTGATCACCGTCTGGGGCTCTATGCGGGCATATGCAAGCGGGTCGGAAGTGACCAATTTTTGCCGAGTCATACTACCCAGTACCGACCCAAACAGCATGATTCACTACATCCTCAAGGCCGATCTCGCCATCGGCGAGGGAAAAGTGGATGAAGCAATCATGGCCTACCAAACCGCCGACCTCTGCCCTCCAACAACGTACGTCAATCGCTATCTAGTCAGGACTCTGCACTCGCGCCTCCTCGGTGACCTCGATCGGTACGACGCCCTAAAATCCCTCCTCAAAGAGCCCTTCGACGCCGGCCCCCAACAAGCAACCTGGCTCGCTTCGTCCGCCTACGGTCTTCGCCGCGCCGGAGACCTCAAAGGCTCTGTCGAGGTGGCCCAACGAGCCGCCAAAACCAAGGGTCTGCTAGGAGACGCCGCTTGTCTGAGTGTCCAAATGGCAGGCGTCGAAGCCGGATCACTTGCCGCCGACCTCGCCCTACGCCTCAAAGAATCCCCCTTCGACTGGAAACTCCGCTACGCAGCCCTCTTCTCCGAAGCAATGCAAAAACAGGACCCAAATCTGGTCGCAAACGCTTTCACCGAGGTTCAAAAATATTGCGACGACCCCGTCAACCTCCTGCTCCAAGTCTACGAACTCAACGATGCGGTCTTCGAAGACGCCATCGAAAACCATGGCGCAGAAACCTCTGTGCGAAACGACTTCGACAACAGCATCTACAAGCAATGGATCGGGCTGATCGACAAGTTCGGCACTAGCGAAACCCTCTGGAACAAGCTCGGGATTACCGCAATGCGCCTCGGCGAAGGACCACGCATCTTTAACCTAATGCAAACCCTCACCGGAGAATCCGCGGCTAAGGGCCGCCTCGGAAACCTCTATTACCAAACCCGCTACCTCCTCGCCAACGCCGCCGAAGACCTCGACACCATGCGCCAATGCGTCCTCGCCCCCGGAGTCATGGAATCCGACCGTGTCGACATGAAGTGGTCTTTCGCCGCCCATCTGACGATGCTCGGTCAATACAAAGGAGCCGCCGAACTCACCAAGGGTCTTCCCAGCGGCTCCTTCATGATCGGCCCCATGCGCGAGGTCGTCCTCGCCGGGTCTAAATTCAAAAGTGGCGACAAAAACGCCTTCGAAGAGATACTGAAAACCGAAGTCAAACACGAAGTCCAGGCCGTAGCCCAACAAATTGCCGCCGTGATTCTCGCCCAAAACGGTCACGCCAAAGAAGTCGAAAGAATTCTCGCCGAAGCTAACCCGAACGGAAAACTCACCAACCAATCCGCGTCCGCCCACTGCGTCGCCGAATATGCCAAGCTCCTCCAAACAGAAAAACGCGCCAAGGAGCTCGACGACCTTGCCTTCCGCTGCTCCCAAGCCAACCTCGGCAACCCCATCCTCGCCGCCGTCCCCTTCGCCACCCCCTTCGCTGTTCCCACCGACCTTGACCTCATCTGGGTCGGCGAGGACTTTGTCGATGAGAAGAACCCCACCCACACCCTTCAAGTCGATGGCTTCGGCGCGGGATACGCCAGCCTAAAGCTCACCACCAAACCCGACGGAACCCTCACCGGAACCCTCAAAATCGAAAAAGGCGAAACCTACACCCTCACAGGAATCGTCGACAAAATCGGCAACCTCCGCGCCACCGCAACCCTCCCCAACTCCTCCTCACCAGCCGAACTCCTAGCCAAAATAGTGCCTGCCAACAGATACCGAAGTCAAGTCCTCGTCCTGCGAAAGTCAAACCACAAGCAGGTTCAGCTAGTGGCGATGACCCATGAAAGGCTCTGAGTCGAGGCTTCCGTTTAGCTCAGCTCAGCGGTTCAATCCTAGAAGGCGCCTCCTGCTCCAACTAGTTGACAAAAAGGTACGCAAGTGCAATAATTCTGAAGTGAAATGGAAATGGACGTACCTGGTTGCCGCTCTGTGCGCCTTCTCACCGTGGATAATTCGTAGCATGTATGGGCGTTGCGACTTTGAAGCTTGGTGGAACGATTCGGCAATGATGCTGACGCCCATGGGATTTGCGACAAATGGCGTGTATGACTGGTTGCGAGTAGGGTTTCGAGACATGCCCCGCAACACAGGAAAAGTCATCGGCGTAACTGCAATTATGGGTGTTGCTGTGTTGCTTATCATGGTTTTTGCTTCGATGTTCTGGGCGACAATCAGCCTAACTCCAGCTCAACGTGCTTCTAGCTCAATCAAGATGCCTTGGGGGTCAATTCCGAGTTGGACCATTTCTTTGTTTCTTCTGAGTATCTTATTGCGGTCAAACGTCAAGCACCTCGATGAGGACTGTCAGGTACGTTTCTGATGCAGCCGCTTGACATTCTGCCGCTGGGTTTGACGGGATTGGTTGGCGTGTTGTCTCGCGTGCTATCAAAGCTTAGATCCGAGGCTTTTGTCGAGGCATGCAAAGGTCTGCGAGTCGAGCGCAAGAATTTGAACCAGGGCCGCAGTTCACTCCCTTCGGGATTAAAATGCGAATATGCATCTGAGTTTGACAGCGGTGCAAAATTGTTGCTCGGATGGAGTAGAATCGACGCTGTACAGGATGAGATAAAGCTTGCGGCTCGCAAGTGTGCTCAGCTCGGAACGAGTGCGGGTCAAACAGAAGCGCCAACACATGGATGGATGTGCTTGAGCGACGTTTACCGTGGTGACTTTGATGACTATACTGGACTTTTTTTAGAGCTAAAGGAGTTGACGTCCGAAATGCAGGAGCTTGGACTTCATGTCTTGCGTCACTCTTCGGAAACAGCTCAGCTCAGTTGGGGTCCGTTTGAACGAACCATGCGTGCGAATGTTCTGAACCGGCTTGAAGTCTGTTTAATATTTAGAGATGAGTCTTTCTTGCTGGTTTCCCATAGTTTGGAGCAACCGGTTGACTGCTATGAAACGAGTTTGCCCGAGACGTCTCAGTCAATGTTCAGGGAGTGCTGGGCTGGCCCTCTGACTCCTGAATCCTTTGGTGGCATCAATTGTCCGCGTCGGATACGACACTCGGTTGCAAAGCTGGTCAAGGAGACCCAACCAGCTTTGTCTCAGCTAATGTTTGATGAGTTGCTTAGTTTTAGGATTGCAAACATCGTCCAACATCCGAAAATTGCGCGAAGCCATTTAATCATTATTGTTGAAGGGCGGCTGAGGCAAAAACTTGATCGCTTTATGCCGAAGGATAGCCCGCTGGAATGGCTGACAATTGATGATCTGGAGGGTAATCGATCAAAGGGTCGAACAAGCTATATATTAGATCTCGCGCTCAACTCTTTGGATCGGGGAGCAAAGTGAATGGTCATACCCACATCGAATCCAGCATCCGCTGTGTTGGAGCGTGCTAGGCGCTTTTGTGGGGGGAAGGTTAAGGAACAACAGACTTGGAAAATACTACCACGATCTTGATCGGAGTTAAATTGCACCAGCGAATGTAAAGTGCTTAGATCCGGGACTCAAAGCTGGCTCCTTCGAGAGCAGAACTCTTAACAGACCTGAGTCCCAGTTTCTGATGACTCGGCGATCCTCGATCCCGGGGTTAAGCCTAAATTTTCGCACGGGCCGCAACCCAAGTCCCTTCACAGGTTCGTGCCGAGCACGCTTATTCAAGAAGCGTGCTCCAAACTGGTTGACAGTTGCCCGGAAACTTCGCCTATAGCTGATGATCAAATTTTGGAGTGCATCTGACGCCAGCAGGGCTTTAACTGCCGCCCAGTCCCAGAGCTGCTTGCAGAAGCACCACCACGCCCTTTCTCGCCCATCTTTGGCCCTAACTCAACCCCGAATTGAACCTAATGCGCCCAATAAACTCTACACACGCCCACTGCCCCTTACTGCCCAACTTTTCACAGAAATCCAAACCCGTTGAACCTAAACTGCCCCACAAACTCTACCCACGCACATCAAAAACTCGGCACCGATCCCAGCTTCCAAATCTCCAAACCAACCACCACCACCGCGACCGCCAAAACGAACCACTTGAAACCAGCTCGCAGGCCCGCGCTATCCACTCGCTCCCGCAAAACCGACCCGACAACCATCCCCGAAGCCGCACTAGCCGTCACCCCACCCAAAAACAACCAAGGCAACTGCGGATGGTTCAAAAACTCTGCTACAAAGCCTAGAAAAGTAATCATCACCACCGCGGTCAGCGAAGTCCCCACCGCCTTCTTCATATCGATTCCAAAGAAAACCGCCAGAATCGGAACGATCATAAACCCGCCCCCAATCCCAAATAATCCCGAAATCACCCCAACCCCCAATCCCAACAACGTCCCGGTCCATGGGTGTGCATCCTCGTGCGACTTCACCCGGTTCGAAAAGAACATCGAAACCGACGCCCCGACCAAAATCAGCGCAAAGCCAAACATCAACGCGCTCGATTTTGGCAAACCTAGCAGGGTTACCGGAAGTTGTGGAACCAGGAGCTTTCGGGTCGCAAACGTCGAGAGTGCCGTCGGAACTCCAAACTGGACGGCTCTCGCCATGTCGACTTGCCCCTGCTTTCGAGCAATCCAAGCTCCAGTCCCGCTAACAAGGAGGCTAATTGGAAGTGCATAGCCAGTTGCCGCCCCAGATTCAATGCCCAACATATAGACCAGAATTGGGACAATCAGAATCGCGCCACCCGCCCCGATCAGACCGAATGAGACACCGGTCAGACCGATTAAGAAGTAGGCAAGGATCAGCACTCTGAGTATTTTGACGGAACCTAAACCCGTCCGGCTGGTATCTTAAAACTTCATGCATTTTGTTAGCTTTGGCAAACGCGCTATTGGGCTGGTAGCACTTGGCTCCATCGCCTCCGTCGGATTCGGTCAACTGAGAGTGGCAACCTGGAATGTCACCAATTTCGGTGGATCAGAAACTTCCGCTCGCCGGTCTGCTTTTCAAACCGCGATTTTTGGCACATTCAGCGGTCGATCAATGAACCCAGATATCCTCATCGCCCAGGAGATCAACGGTTCGGCCGGCGCAACCGCATTCTTAAACATGCTGAACTCGGCGCCTGGTCAAACTGGTCAGTGGGCGATGAACCCGTTCTCCGATGTCGGTGACACCGATACCGTTTTCTTCTTCCGACAAAACAAAGTCGAATACCAAGGTCTCTCCAATATCACCGGTGACCCGCGAGACACTCAACGCTACGACTTCAAGCTCAAAGGCTACGACGCCGCCAGCACGACCAATCCCCTCGTTTCTCTGTACTCCTCACATCTTAAATCAGGCACATCTCCAACAGGAGCCGATGCGATTCGCCGTCAGTTTGAAACGCGCAATATCCGAACCGACTCGGCAGTGCAGTCAGCGAATGGTCGCCATATCATGATCGGGGGCGATTTCAATGTCGAGACTTCGAACGACCTAGGGATGCGCCAACTCACGGACGCCTCGATTACAAACAACTCCGGAGCCACGGTTACTGGCGGACGGTTCTTTGATCCGATCAATAGCAGTTACCTTCCCAACGGTTCAGCAATCAACTGGAAGGAAAATGCAACCTACAAGCATCTTCATACTCAAGACCCATACGGTAGCGGCGGAATGGACGACCGAATGGACTTCATCCTGTTCGGACAGACACTTCGCGACGGGAAGGGTTTTGAGTATGTGGGTTCGCCGACAGCAGCTTACGGCTCAGGCTGGAACGATTCAAACCACAGCTACCGAGTTTGGGGAAATGACGGCCAGCACTCCGTGAACGGAACAATGACGCTGACCAACAACCAAATGGTTGGAACAACAATTGCAAATGCGATCAAGGATTCCATCGGCAACACAGGACCAACTGTAACCGGTGGTCACTTGCCGATTTTCCTTGACGTCAAAGTTCCTGCTGACCTCAAAGTTGCCGAAACATCGTTGAACTTTGGAACGGTTTTGGTTGGAGCTACCGCTGGGCAAAACGTGAACATCAGTAACGCCGTGAATGCGGCACTATTCGGAGCCGACGGAGTCCAAAGCTCAACGTTTTCTCTCTCGTTGTCAGGTACCGGCTTCACCCTGCCAAGTGGTGGAACCGTCGCCGCAGGAAGTTCGATCGCCAAGCTCATTAGCATGGACACAAGCACTGCCGGCATTCGAAACGCGATCCTCCAAATCACAGATACAGCCACTGGCCAAATGCGCACGGTGAACTTGAATGGAATTGTTGCGGTTCCCGAGCCGGCGACAATGGCCGCTCTAGGTCTCGGCGTCGCGGGATTGCTCAGACGTAAGCGCAAGTAAGTACACCTGGCATACCGGGGCAACTTCCCCGGTATGCTAGCACCTCGCATGAAGAAACTTTGGGGCGGGGCATTTAGCGAGTCCACCGCTGATCTTGTTGATCGTTTTGGACAGTCCATCAAGACCGACTTGCATTTTTGGCAAGAGGATTTGATCGGCAGCGTTGCCCACGCCCGGATGCTTGGCGAAACGGGAATCATCTCAAAAGAAGAAGCTAAGATCCTGATCGATGGCCTCGAGAAGATTCACGAAGAAGGACCACGAGCCCTCGATATCGACGTCGAAGATGTCCACACCGCGATCGAGCTCAGACTGAAAGAAATCGTCGGGGATGTCGCCGGAAAGCTTCACACGGCCCGCTCGCGAAACGACCAAGTCGCTACCGCAGCCCGGCTCTTCTTGCATAACGAACTTCTTATCGTCCTCGACCTCATCAAGTCGCTGCAGGGGGTTCTTCTGGAACAAGCCACCGAACACAAAGACGCGCTGATGCCAGGGTACACCCACCAGCAGCACGCTCAGCCGATCACCCTCGGCTTCCATCTCATGGGCCACTTCTGGGGGCTTCAGAGGAACGGCTGGCGAGCGGAACGACTGTTTGAACTCGCAAACTACTCGCCATTAGGTGCGGCGGCGCTTGCTGGAACGGGATTCCCGATCGACCGGCACATGACTTCGCAGGAGCTCGGCTTCACTGCGCCCATTCCTAACGCGTTGGATGCGACTTCGGATCGTTCGTTCATTCTGGATGCGCTTCACGTGTGCGCGCTCATCATGATTGATCTCAGCCGAATTTCCCAAGAGCTTGTGCTTTGGTCTGGCAGAGAATTTGGGTTTGTCAAACTTCATGATTCTGTGACCACCGGCTCCTCGATCATGCCTCAGAAGCGAAATCCGGATATGGCGGAACTAATCCGGGGCCGAACCGGACGTGTCATTGCTAACTGGGTGACTATGGCAACGGTGATGAAGGGGCTCCCACTTGGCTACAACCGAGATACTCAGGAAGACAAGCCGCCACTGTTCGACTCACTAGGCAAAATCAAAGACTCTCTACAGCTCATACAACTCCAACTCGAAAGTTGTGAGTGGCAATTGGAGACAATGGCCAACTCGACTCGTGGAGATTTCTCCACCGCGACCGACCTCGCCGACTTCCTAGCAACGAGCGGAATGCCGTTCCGCGAGGCTCACGAAGTTGTCGGAAAGGTCGTCATTGGGTGCAACGAGCGGGGCATTACGCTAGAAGACTTAACCGAGAGCAATCTGAAAGAGATCGCTCCTGAAATCCCCAGCGAGGCGCTAAACGTTCTAAAGCCAGAGGACAGTGTCCGACGACGAGAATCCTACGGTGGACCCGGCCCGAGGGCCATGTCGATCCAACTCGACATGGCGAAAGTGCTCCACAGCGACCGAGGATTCTCAAAGATCGCATAGGTATCTTGCCCCAAAGAGAACCTAAAGGTATTCAACTACGTAACAACTGGGTGGGAGACAACTGAAGATGAAGGGAATTGGATTACTAGGAGCCATTGTGCTTGCAGCGGGCGGATGGGCCGGAGAGAGCCTCACTCTCGAGGATGCGCTTCGCCTTGCGAAGGCGAACAATGGGACGCTTAAGGCGGCGGCATTCGATATCAAAGCTGCGACCGCTAGAAAAGCGCAGGCGACGTCTGCATTGTTTCCGACCCTGACACCAGCTTTCAGTTTCTCGAAGACCAAGAATGAGCAAGGTAACTCGACCATCGGTGGAACGACATTTGAGTTCGAGCAAACTGCGACCCAGGCTCGAATCAACTGGCGCATCCTGGACTCCGGCGAACGTCTGACCCAGATTCGATCCGCCCGGGAAGGCGAAGCCGCTCAAGTTGCTCAGAGTCGACAGACGTTTCGACAGGTGATCTTCGGAGTCCACCAGCAGTACATTGAGACCCTTCGAGCTCAAGAGCTTGAGTCGCTAGCTGATTACCAGTTCAAGCGAGCAGAGACCGTGCTGGAACAGACCAAAGCTCGTGTCAAGGTCGGGGACGCTGCCCGGCGAGAAATCCTTCAGGCTCAAGCAGACACTCTCAATGCATCAGTCAACGTGATCACGGCGAAGAACCGAGTTGACACGAATGCCGCAACGTTAAAATCTCAGATTGGCCTCCAAAAGGACTTCGATCGCCCAGTTTTGAGTCCCTACAAAGTCGACATCGACAGCCCCTCGGAGCTTTCCAAAGCAGTCGAGGTCGGGATGACCATTCGACCAGACTTGATTTCGCGACGCAGAAACATCGGTGCCACCCAGCAGTCCCTAAGGAACGCCCAGATCGGGGCGGGCCTTCAATGGACCCTTGATTACACGGACACCTCATTCTTTACGCCGACCAGTGGAAACAACCAGAACATCAGCTTTCTGCTGAGCTACCCGTTGTTCGATGGAGGCAACGCGCGAAGCGCAGTTGCGATCCAGAGGGCCACGCTCGAATCCGCGAACGCCACACTTAGCCAGGCCGAGCGAGACGCCCGCAGCGAGATTGAGTCCGCGTTTATAACCTTCCGTCAGAATAAGTCGAGAGCGGAGGCCGCCGAAAAGGCACTCGACGCAGCGAAGCTTAACTTCGAAGCAACAACCGAATCTCGTCGACTCGGCGCGAGCGACCTCATCGATGTGCTTACGGCTCAGGTGAGCCTTGCTACGGCGGAGAGCAACCGGATTGACGCCAAGTACGACCTTTTAATCTCGCAGCTCCGTCTCCAATTGGTGACAGGCATGCCGATTCCTGGCGAGGATAACTGATGTCACGCGTCGTTGTTGAGGCAAAGAACCTCAGTAAGAAATATGTGATGGGCGATCAGACAGTTCACGCCCTGCGGAGTGTCAATCTCCAGATCATGGAGGGTGATTTTGTTGCCATTATGGGTCCATCGGGTTCGGGAAAGTCAACTTTCATGAACCTGATCGGATGTCTCGACCGGCCAAGCGAAGGCGAGTGCTTCCTAGACGGCAACCCGGTTGCCAAGATGAATGACAACGAACTTGCAGCGATTCGGAACAAGTACATCGGCTTCGTTTTTCAGAACTTTAACTTGCTGCCACGCACCTCAGCCCTGAAGAACGTCGCATTACCCCTGATGTATGCAGGGATCAAGAATCGGGATGCCGCCGCTAAGGAGGCACTGGAGAAAGTCGGTCTTGGCGCGCGATTAGACCACACTCCAAGCGAGCTCTCCGGAGGCCAGCAACAGCGAGTTGCGATCGCCCGGGCGATCGTGAATAACCCCGTAATGATCCTCGGCGACGAGCCAACCGGAAACCTGGACACAAGAACCAGCGAGGAGATCATGGCAGTCTTCCAGGAAGTCAACCGACAAGGCCGAACTGTTATCATCGTCACTCACGAAGAGGATGTCGCAAGGCACTGTAAGCGGATAATCCGGTTCCGAGACGGCCGCATCCAGCGCGACGAGATCGTCGCAAATCCGGTGGACGCTCGTGAAGTCATCAAGACTCTCCCGGATCCGGACGCCGATGTTGAACCCGAAGTCGTGGCGGAACCAGTGGTCGAAAAGTTGAGCTTTAAGCTCTAATTCTTGCTCTCAAGCACCAAATCTGGCGAGTCGAAAGACTCATTTGACTCGCCTCCATCATCAATTCCGTCCGAACCGGCAGAGTAGACCTTGAATTCGCCGGCTCCTGACTTGAAGTAGAACGGTTTTCCGGTAAATGGGTCGCGAACGGCCTGGGTCGAAAAGACGTCCAGCGAAGTGGGCAGCGGCGTTTTGAGCTTTACCTTCTGACGTAGGTAGCACTCAAGCATGAAGAGCTGGGTCCTGGCGGCGCACTTCTTGACGTACGGCGCGAGCGAATCAAGGTTTGACGCAAAGTAGCGGTACATGACGCGCCAGTTCTTGCGACTCTTGAGAGCGGGCGGCGAAACGTCTGAATTGGGCTTGCGCATCTGATCGACGTGCCACTTCCCGCGCGCCTGAATGTCTTCGCCGATCCAATCAAAAACGCTTGCTACCTTCGACAGATCGCGGCTGACGGAGTCCAACAGCGCGACTTCATCGTGTGTCGATTTCCCGAGCTTGTCTTCAAGCTTTTTGAAGTCCCTGGTTTTGGCCAAGTCTTGGGCTTGTTGAAGGGCTAACAGCATGTTGCTGGTTTCGTTTTCGAGGCAGTCTGTAAGCGCAGGTCGCCCAGAAATTGATCCCGAAATGAGTTTTGCCAGAACGCCCAGTTGTCCGGCTCCAAGTTGCCCAAGTTCAGGTGCGAGCGTCGCTCTCGCTCGATCCATTAGGGATATCCCAAGCGATGCTTCGTACGCTCCGCCGCCCAGTAGCTGCGACCCCAGGCGGGTGAGCTGCCCACAGCGCTGGATGGCTAGATCCGGTTGCTGGGCGGCGATTGCGTCCTCCATATCCCAGAGCATCGACTCGCCGATCAGGCGGACACCACGAAGATAAAGTGGTGGCTCGCCCAGTCCGACAGGTTGGTACTGAAACTCGATTTTCGCCCCTACGAGACCGATGAGGGAAGATTTATTAGAGCCAATGATCGCGTTTGCCTGCTTCTTTTCCTTGTCAAAGAAGGCTGTTCGGGTGGTGATGGGCGGGGTCGGCTTGCCCTTGTAAAACGCTTTGGACCGAGCGGCTTGCTCCACGGCTTCGCCAATTTGGACTAGCTTGGCGAAGGAACCGGTGATCGGCTTTGCCGAGGCCTCCGGAGACCAAGAGGAAAACTTAACCTCTTCTTTACTTCGGCAACCCGCGAGGCACAATAATGCACCCAAAATCAGTACGCCAATCCGTGGCATGGTTTTAGGGTAGCACAAGAACCCGGTATCCTTGCGGGGACGATGAAAGGATTGATCCTCGCCGCCGGAAAAGGCAGCCGCCTATACCCAATCACCCACGTGATCCCGAAGCCGCTTCTTCCGCTGGCGAATCGAGTGACGATGGAGTACGCCTTCGACCGAATGAAGGAGATGGGAATCACCGAGATTGGCATCGTTGTTGGCGAAAACGAAGCTGCGATGCGCGAGGGCCTGGGCGATGGGTCGGCGTTTGGAGTTTCGCTCTCCTTCGTTCGACAGCCCGAGCCGAAGGGCCTTGCTCATGCGGTGAGTTTTGCCGAAGAGTTTGTTGGCGAAGACTCGTTCGTTCTCTATCTCGGCGATGCGATCTATGATCGCTCGCTTGCCGAGTTCAAGGACAAGTTCGAATCTTCGGGTTGTGCGAATCTTAACTTGGTAATGGCAGTAGAAGACCCTTCTCGGTTTGGAGTTGCCAATGTCGAGGGCGATCGGATTGTCAAGCTCGTTGAAAAGCCCAAGAACCCAGAATCGAACCTTGCCATGGCGGGTCTCTACTTCTTCGGTCCCAAGATCTGGTCGATTTTCCCTACCCTTGAACCTTCTGCAAGAGGCGAATATGAAATTACCGACGCGATCCAAACCCTGATCGATCAGGGCGAAACGGTCCTCGCTGGCGAGTTCAAAGGAACATGGTTCGACACTGGAACCCTCGACTCCTACCTTGAAACCAGCTTTTTCCTTTCGGGCGGCGATGATATCGACTCAACCGCCACCGTCGAAGGAAATGCTACAAGCCCAGTTGTTATCGGTAAGGGCGCTACCGTTAGTTGCAACAGCATAGAGAACTCCGTCGTCTTCCCTGGTGCAACCGTAAGCGTCAACGGGAACATTAAGAACTGCATCCTCGCCGGACCGGTTAGCGCCGATGGTGATCTTGAAAACCAGATTGTTCACGGTGACTGGAAAGGTTAAGTTTTCGTTTTGTATCCGTCCGTACAGATGATTCCGTCGGATCGAGAGTAGAACTCACTTGTCATGAGTTTGATCACCATCGCTTACCATTCCGGATACGGACACACCAAGAAAGTCGCCGAGCACGTGGCTGCCGGAGCGAACTCCGTCGAGGGAGTCAAAGCCGTCCTGCTTGATGTCACCACCGTCGATTCGGCCATTGAAGGCTATGAGAACGGCTGGGAACTGCTCAATGCCTCAAACGGCATTATCTTCGGTACTCCAACCTACATGGGCGGTCCAAGCGCGCAATTCAAGACTTTTGCCGATGCCACCAGCAAGGCATGGTTCACAGGGGCATGGAAAGATAAGATTGGTGCAGGGTTTACCAATTCAATGTCAAACGCTGGCGACAAGAATACGACCCTTTACTACCTCGCAACCTTGGGAGCCCAGCAGGAAATGATCTGGGTGAGTGTTGGCATTAAGAACGATGGCACCAACAACCGCAACGGTTACTACCTCGGCCTCGGAACCCAAAGCGACAACGCTCCTGCTGAAGAAACGCCAGGCAAGGCTGACCTCGACACATCCGAAAAGTTCGGAGCTCGAGTCGCCGAAGCCGTCGTCCGCTGGAACAAGTAAGTCGCAACCCCGGAAACACAACCCAAGTACAATAAGGCTGATCCCAAATGGTAGCAGCCTTAATTGGACTTTTCACACTGACGATCCTCGAAATCGTTCTCGGCATCGACAACATCGTTTTCGTCAGTATTCTTAGCGGACGCCTCAAAGGCGAGGAGCAAGAAAAAGCTCGTCGCCTCGGTATGTGGCTCGCCATTGGCGTCCGGATCTTGCTCCTTTTGGGAATCGGCTTTATCGTCCGCGCGACGAATCCCATTTTTGAACTCTCTTTCCTCCGCCCGTTGTTCGAAGCCGCGAAGGAGAAGCCTGAAGTCATCACCGAAGCAATCGGGATTTCTATCAAGGATATGGTTCTCTTTGGTGGTGGTTTGTACCTGATCTACCAGAGCGTTAAAGAGATTCACCACAAGCTAGAGGGTGCCGAAGAAACCCACAAAGAGGGCAAGCCTGCGACGTTCCAAAAGGTTCTGATGGGCATCATCGGTATCAATATTATCTTTTCCCTCGACTCAGTGATCACCGCGGTCGGAATGGTCAAGGAAATCTGGGTGATGATCACCGCCGTCGTCATCAGCGGCGTGTTCATGGTCTATTACAGCGGGGTTGTCTCAAAGTTCGTCGACAAGCACCCGACCGTCAAGATTCTTGCCCTTAGCTTCCTGGTTTTGATCGGCGCGAATCTTCTGGCTGATGCCGGCGGAATCCACATCCCCAAAGGCTACACCTACTTCGCAATGGTCTTCGCCGTCATCGTCGAGACGATCAATATCCGAGTTCGAGGAAGTGTCAACCCGGTTGATCTCCACGAGTAAACCCACCCTGCTAATTGGTCCAAACTTCAGCCAGCTTCGACTCGTCTTGACGTGCTCGCTCGAACTTGTCGTAACGCTTGAGGGAATTCTCATATATTTCGGTCGGATCCTGATCCGTAATCATCGGCACCCAGTGAAAGACACCCTTTGAAGTTGGACCGTGTGTCACCGAAAAGTAGCCTTCCTTTGCAAAGTAGACAGGGTTGTAGTGCTCACGTACTGCGTCGCAGAAGAGATTAGCAAGCTTTGTGCACATCTCAGCACATCGGAAAATCGCTTCCTCCCAGTCGTTGAAGGCATCTAAATCTTTTTGATAGTTCGGATTGTGAAAACCTCGATTCTTGTAGAAACGAACGGCGACGTACCAGTCATCTCCTTCCATTTCGGTGTGTAAATTTATCAGCCTTATCAGCAGTTCAATTTCGGTAGATAGGGCCAGCAATGCCATTTCAATCTGAGGAATAGTTTTCGGGAGACATGCTTTGAGCGTAAGCTTCCTAAAGTCCATTAGTCCAAAGAGAACCTCGCCATGTATCCGCACATAGGGGCTTCCCAAAGGGGCGATCCATGAGTCCCATGTATTGAACCGACATAGTTCTGTGGTGGAATCGATCAGGTGTGCATAAACGAAGTTTTGTGCTTCTAACCAGCGGTCCTTTGCTGAGAGCTGTTCCTCTACCCAAAGTTCGTGGCTGGTCTTAATATCATGCAATTTCTCAACTGGGAAGTCTTGTGGATTTAGCTTATCTATCTCATCATGGTGGGTTCCACACAACAAAATTAGATTCGCGTATCTATTCCTTTCTTGCTCGGTAAGGATGCTTGCATATCGAGCAGAGCCAAGGTGCTCACCAACGATGTGACACTGATATCCCATGTTGGTTGCAGAGTTTGAACTCTTAGCCGTCAGCGCAATTTTGCAAATACTGCACCTTGCTCCAGCTCGACCCCAAAGTAGCTTTATATCGCGTTGATCCATTCTCAATTGGATTTTATCTGCTTCAAAACCGCTCGCGGAGAGATACTGACAAACTGTAAACTCCACACCAATGGACTTCGCGTCGCTTAAAGCCGTGCTACGCCCAGATCAGATTCTTGCTGGTCCTGCCGCCGAGCTCGCCTATGACTGCGATGCCTATACAGTCGACAAGGCGAACCCTTCCGTCGTCGTCCTCCCCGAAACCACCGAAGAAGTAGCCAAGGTCGTTCGTTGGTGCAATCAGCATCAAGTCCCCTTCACCGCCCGTGGCGCCGGAACTGGCCTCAGCGGCGGGGCGATGCCTGCCCTCGGTGGAGTCGTCATCTCCACCAAAAAGCTCACCCGCATCCGCGAGATTGATATCGAAAGCCGCGCCCTCCACGCGGAAGCCGGAATTGCAAACAAGCGGATCACCGACGCGGTTGCTGCGCACGGCCTTCACTTTGCCCCCGATCCTTCTTCGCAGACCGTGAGCACACTCGGCGGGAATATTGCGGAAAATGCGGGTGGTCCGCATACCTTGAAGTACGGGGTCACAGTTCAGCATATTCTTGGCGTCACCATGGTTGACCCCCAAGGCGAAATCCTGACCATCGGCGGAAAGCACGGCCAGGGGCCGGGCTACGACTTCCTTGGGATCATCTGCGGCTCCGAGGGCTTGTTGGGGATTGTGACCGAGGCTTGGGTGAAACTGACGCCCGTGCCGACCGAAGTGCGAACTGCCCTGATTGCCTTCGCTACCGTCCGCGACGCTACGGAAAGCGTCGCCGAAATCATCGCCCGAGGCACCATCCCCGCCGCGCTCGAAATGATGGATCGCGGGATTATGAACGCGGTCCATGCGGCCTTCGGACTTGAATTCCCTTCCGAGGCCCAAGCTCTGCTGCTCGTCGAGTGCGATGGGTTCGACCCCGAAACTGTTCAGAAAGAGATGGAAACGGTACGAGCGGTTTGCCAAGAAAAGCAAAGCCTCACCTTCGTCGAAGCCGCCGACGCCAAGGAGCGTGCCAAGCTCTGGACAGCCCGCAAAAAGGGCGTCGGAGCCATGGGCCGCCTCGCCCCTACCGTCGTCACCCACGACGGCGTCATCCCCCGGTCAAAGCTCCCCGAGATGCTGGATTTTGTTTATTCAGTCGCCGCAGAGCACGGGATTGGCGTTGCTAACATCTTCCATGCCGGAGACGGCAACCTCCACCCCTGCTTCTACTTTGACGACCGCGAGCCGGGCGTGGTCGAACGAGTCGTCAAAGCCGGCGAAGACATCATCCGCAAGTGCGTCGAGCTCGGCGGTTCGGTCACCGGCGAGCACGGCGTCGGCGTTGAGAAACTGGACCTTCTGCCTTTGATGTACACCCCCGAAGACCTGGCGGCCCAGGGTCTGGTGAAGCAGATTTTTGACCAGACCGGCTTGTCGAACCCATGCAAGGTTTTGCCCATGAACCGATCCTGTGCTGAGCACAAGCTTCGCTGGCGCGGGGTGGCGACGTGATCAGAAGTCTCCAACCCGTGTCAAGGGAAGAGCTTTCAGAAGTTCTGCAGCAGAGCAACCGGCTCCTCATAGGACTCGGCGGTCAGTTTCGCAATACATCAGAGCGAACGCATCATGAGCTTCACGCCGCGGTGTACGAAGAAGAGTGGACATTTGGCGTGGAAGGAAAAGTTGCCTCCAAGGCCCAACCGTTTAGCCACATTGACTTTTCAAACCTTCCGGAAACATTTGACCTTGACGAACAGAATCAAGTACTTACGGTCTCAGCACACACTGAGTTCCTATCAATCCTCGCTCGTCTGGAGGCAACAAAGTTTGCGATTCCATATCATGGTGACGGCGAGTCTCTAGGAGTTGCAAATTGGGACGAGTTTGGTGCCAGTGCAGTCGATTCGATAGGTGATGCAATGGCTACTGACTGGCCGCACGTACTCCAGTCCCAGCATGGCTCGTGGCGCGACTGGGTCATCGGCGCGAAGATAATGTTGGCGGATGGGTCGATCGTCAAGTCCGGATCTACGGTGGTGAAGAGTGTTTCAGGTTTCGACCTTCACAAACTGATGATCGGGAGTCGTCACACGCTGGGCATACTTCTCGAAGTCTGCTTGAAGGTTGTTCCCAGAGAGTCTGTCGCTATTCCAAATATTGAAATGAATCTAGATCTGACCCCAGCTTGGCGAATTTTTCCTAAGTTTGGGCAGCGGCTGAATAGTCTTAAAAAGCCAGGTATCTCCCTGGAGCAGTTTGCAGCTGAGTGCGGCATTCGCGCATGGGTGCATGATGTTCCGGCGGGCACGTTTTGGTTTGAGTCAGGACCGATTGCTGAATTGCCAGAGAGATTGATCGAAGGACTCAGAACGAACTACTGGGATGACGAAGTTGAAATCTACTCGCCCCAAACGCAAGCCCTCATGCGCCGCACCAAGCAGCTCTTCGACCCTACCAACAAGCTCAACCCGGGCGAGTTTGGGTTCATCTAAAACCAAGAAGCACCTCTGAAATCAGAGGTGCTTCTTGAAGATTCTGCAGAGACTAGAATCGGTAGCCGAAGTAGAGGCCGATGGTGTTGAACGAGCCGTCGTTTGCGGTCTTGGTCGAGAACGTGCCAACTGCTTCGATGAAGGTGTGGTCGCTGAGTTCTTTGCCAAATCCGCCTCGGACGAGGTAGACGGTGTCACTGGTCGAGATGTTGGCAAAGCCAAGACCGAGGCCAAGCACGGTGTAGCTGCGTCGCTGAACTCCGACTTCCTTGAAGATGCGAGTGTTGTACGCGACCGTCACGAGTGAACCCTTTCCGAATTCGCCGATGTTTCGACCGTAGTAGTCAAGGCTGACAGTCGCCTCCGAGTTCTTTGCGAAGCTACTTGGAATCGCGAACTCCAGACCGAGCGAGTTGATGTTGCTCGATAGGTTGTTCTTCAGGGTGTTGTCCACCGGGAAGGCGAGGCCGAGCTTCACGGAGAAGCCGTCAAGGCTCACTCCAGTGTCTTGGAAAGTCGAGTTAGCCGAAGCTACACCGGTAATCATCACTGCCGTCAGCGCCATCAAAGTCGTTTTCATGTTCGATATCCAACCGCGTCGTGGCCCCGGCAATGTTTCCGTGCCCGTCGTCTTGCTCATTATAAACCCTAGCGCGCGGCTTGTCCACGTTTTGTAGTTCAAAATCAAGCAATGCCCTCGATAAAGTTAACGCCAGCCGAGTCGGTTTTACTGGTGATCGACCTGCAAGAGTCGTTCCTCAAGATCATTCATGAGTCAGATCGGGTGTTGGCAAGGTCGGAGTTTTTGTGTCGCGTGTCCAAGATTTTCGAAGTTCCGGTACTAGCCTCGGAGCAGTACCCATCACGAATGGGGGGAACTGACCCTCGCTTCGACGGGCTCCTCGACCAAGTTTTCGGAAAGATGGAGTTCTCGGCGGCGGCGAACCCCGAGTTCATGGCGGCTCTGGAGAAGTCGGGCCGAAGACAGGTCGTGATTGTTGGGATCGAAACTCACATCTGCGTTTCTCAAACTGCGTTGGACTTGCTGGCGAAGGGGTACGAGGTCGTCGTATGCCCGGACGCGGTTTCGTCCAGCTCCCAAGATCGTCACAAACTTGGCATGGAACGACTCCGGGATGCCGGGGTGATTCCGATCCACTCCGAGGCTGTTGCCTATGAGTGGTGCCACTCTGCCGATAGCCCCAAGTTCCGAGAGCTATTGGCGGTCGTGAAGCAATTCTGATAGAATTCCCCTGTGGGTTTATGTGAACTCATTCAACAAGGGCACACTTCGGCAGCGTTCAGTCTGCTGGAGCAGAATCCCGGATTAGCCGATGAGCCAGGGGCAGCATTGCTTGCGCTTTATCATGGGCACGCTGAACTCGCTGGTGCGATTATTGATCAAAAAACGGTACTCACGAGTTTCGAGGCGGCAGCGTTTGGCAAGGTTTCTGAGCTGGAAGGAGTTGACGTGGACTCAGTCAGTGATGATGGCTGGAAGCCGTTGCATCTTGCGGCGTTTTTTGGTCACATCGATGCCGTCAAGTTTCTCCTTTCGAGGCGAGCGTCGCTCGACTGGCTCTCAGAGAACCCGCTAGGGGTTTCTCCCCTGCACTCTGCGCTCGCCAACCAGCATGAAGCCATTGCTCGCGAACTAGTCTTTGAGGGCGCGGATGTCAATCTAGCCAGCAGAAGCGGCTGGACGCCGCTTCACTACGCGGCTTCACAAGGCAACAGAGCCTTGGCTCAGTTTCTCATCGAAAACGGTGCAACCCCTGTTCCGGGGCCAGAGGGCAAACTGCCCGCCGACATGGCGGAGCAAGCTGGGCACAAAGAATTGGTCGAAATCCTAGGCTAAAGGGATTTTCGAGTCGCGATTTGCGTAGACTCCGTGCATGTCCAAACGCCCGGTAGTCATCGATGACCTCCTAAAGTTCAAACTCGTTTCCGATCCCCAGTTTTCGCCCGATGGAAGCCAGGTTTTGTTTGGCCTAAAGACTGTTGGCGAGAAGTTCAAGGCCGTGAATCAACTTTGGGCAACAGATCTGGCAGGCAACTGCATTCAACTCACACAGGGCACGGCCTCCAATAGCTCTGGACGCTGGGCACCGGATCGCTCAGGAATCTCGTTCGTTTCGACGAGAGACTCGGACGGGCCCCAGCTGATGTTCTTGCCGAAAGCAGGTGAAGCACGACCACTGACCACTCTTGAAGAGGGCTCGATTGGCGAGTATAAGTGGTCACCTGACGCCAAGTGGATTGCATTCACATTCCGCGAGACCGCCGAAGAGTTCACCAAGAAGGGCAAGAAGGAGCGCGACGAAGCAGGGATGAGCGAGGCTCCGCTGGCGACTGAGGCCGAGTGGTATCGCCTTGACGGAGACGGCTACTTCGGAGGACAGCGCTTCAAGCTATATCTCCTAAATGTTTCCAGCGGTGAGGTCACGATGATCGACGATCGCGACGCACACGGCAACTACGACTTCTCGTGGTCGCCTTCCTCCGATGAGCTGGGAGTAATTAGAAGTGCTTGCGAGCACCCGTTCCGAGAGAAGCCGAACGACCAAATCTACCGATTGAAGCTGGATGGCTCACAAAGCCAAGTTCCGGGATTGCCGGTTGGTGAGAAACAATCGCTGCGCTGGTCGCCAGACGGAACGACCTTTGCTTGGGCCGGAAATGTTGACCTCGAAGACCCTTGGGGCGTTCGTAATACTCATTTGTTCACATGTCCAGTCAGTGGTTGCACGGTCAAAAACTTGACGGAGCCGACAGACCATAGTCTTACTGTTTCAACGTTGAGCGACACCAAGGAAGCCAGCTTCGGCGCCTGGATCGAGTGGCGAGAGGATTCCGAAGCCATCCACGCCGTCATCGGAACCAAGGGTGAGACTCATTTCACGACAATCTCGCTTGACGGACAGATTGACTTCCATACGAGCGGTCAACATCTGTTTTCTGGCAACTCGGTCAGTCACGGAAAGGTTGTTGGCGTGTTCAGTACTCCTACAATGGTTCCTGAGATTGCGGTCGTAGAAGATCTGGCTAACGGGTCGATCCGAAACCTGACATCATTCAACGCCGATTGGCATGCGGAAGCTCAAGTGCAACCCGCTGAAGAAATCTGGCTTGATACACCTGACAACACGAAACTCCATGGCTGGGTGATCAAACCCGCCGGAGACGGCCCGTGGCCCGCAGTTCTTGAAGTCCATGGCGGTCCACACGCTCAGTATGGCTGGGCGTTTTTCCACGAATTCCAGGTGCTTGCGGCTCAGGGTTACGTAGTGGTTTACACAAACCCGCGTGGCTCAACGGGCTATGGCGAGGCTCACACGAAGGCGATCCAGGGGGACTGGGGAACGGCGGATTGGGTCGATATCCAGACGGTAACGAAGTGGATGCAAGAGCAGCCTTTCATCGATTCAAAACGTATGGGAGTCATGGGTGGCTCGTACGGTGGATACATGACCAACTGGGTCATCGGCCACACCAAGGACTACAAAGCAGCGATCACCGACCGCTGCGTCAGCAACTTTGTCTCAATGGCCGGGAACAGCGACTTCCCAATGAACAAGGACGGCTACTTCAAGGGCAACGCCTGGGGCGACTTGAATGACATCAAAGAGCTCTGGCGACAGTCTCCGATCTCCTACTTTAAGGATGTCACGACCCCGACGCTGGTCATTCACTCGGCGGGCGACTTACGTTGCAACATCGAACAAGGGGAACAGGTCTACTCGGCCCTCCAGCAAAACGGTGTGGCAACCCGCTTTGTCCGCTATCCCGCCTCAACCTCTCACGGTATGAGCCGCTCGGGCCCTGCTGACCTTCGTCAACACAGGCTCAATGAGATCGTGAGCTGGTGGAAACGGTTCCTGTAAGGGAACCGTTTCAGAACTGTTTAGCGTTCTCTTCGAACATCCCGTGCAATTTGGTCGCCTGCGCGTCATAGGCGGACATGTCTTCCCAGGTGTTTCGCGGGTTGAGGAGTTCGCTGGGTACATTTGGGCACTCCGTCGGGATGTGCAGCCCAAAGATCGGATCTGTCTCAAAGGCGATCTCGTCTAGTTGACCGTCAAATGCAGCATGGATCATCGCCCGGGTGTAGCCGAGTTTCATGCGCGATCCGACGCCGTAGGGTCCGCCTGTCCATCCGGTGTTGATCAGCCAGACTTTTGAGCCGTGTTCGTCAATCTTCTTTCCGAGAAGTTCTGCGTAAACCTTAGGCCGAAGCGGCAAGAACGGCTGTCCGAAGCAGGCCGAGAAAACGCTCTTCGGCTCGGTGACTCCCTTCTCTGTACCGCCGACTTTCGCGGTGTAGCCGTTCAAGAAGAAGTACATCGCCTGCTCCTTGGTCAATCTCGAGATCGGGGGCAGAACGCCCATGGCATCGCATGTGAGGAACACGATGTTCTTCGGGTGACCACCGACGCTCGGCGTCATGATCTTGTCGATGTGCTCGATTGGGTAAGCGACGCGAGTGTTCTCCGTGATCGACTGATCGTTGAAATCGGGGTTGCCGGCTGCATCGAGTACGACGTTCTCCAGGATCGCACCAGTGCGAATCGCATGGAAAATTTCCGGCTCTCGCTCTTCGGTCAGGCCGATGCACTTCGCGTAACAGCCGCCCTCGACGTTGAACACGCCATCGTTTGTCCAGCCGTGCTCATCGTCACCAATGAGGAGTCTTTCTGGGTCTGCGGAGAGCGTGGTCTTCCCGGTTCCGCTCAGACCAAAGAACAGCGCGGTATCTCCATTGGGGCCGACGTTTGCTGAGCAGTGCATCGCCATAACTCCCTTCAAAGGCAGGAGGTAGTTCATGATCGTGAACACCGACTTCTTCATCTCGCCTGCGTATTGGGTACCGCCGATCAGAACTGTTTGCTCGGGCATATTGAGCGCAATCACGGCGTCTCCGCGCGTTCCGTCAACGGCTGGATCAAATGATCGCTTTCCGAAGTCCACAACGGTCCAATCGGGTTCAAAGGTCGCGAGATCTTCCTCTGAAGGTCGGATCAGAAGTTGCTTGATGAACAGCGCGTGGTACGGTCGCTCGACGATGAAGCGAACCTTTATCCGGTGGGCCGGATCAGCTCCTCCGTACGTATCGATAATGTACAGGTCTTTGCCCGATGCGTAAGCTTGAAACTTCCCGAATAGTGAGTCAAACAGCTCCGGCGACATCCGGTTGTTGTTTTCCCACCAGATGTGATCCTCACACGAGGCATCCGCTACGGTGTGTTTATCCTTTGGGGTTCGCCCTGTGTACTCGCCTGAAAATGCAACGACGGCTCCGTTTGCGAGTTGCTTGCACCCGTCCTTCTGAACACAGTGCTGGATCAAGGTCTCAACGTCGAGGTTTTTGTGGATCTGAGCGGCGCTGCTGAGATCGAGATTGTATTTGCCCATATCGAAGCCTATGCTCTAGTAGTACCCCAGAATAGGGGGCTCGGCGTAGACTTTCGCCGTGCCGTTACCGTAGATTGAGGACATGGAACGAACCACCTTCGTCATGCCAGAGCGACGCAAACTTGATGGCGGAGAAATCGCAACGCTTCTAGGACAGCTTGAGGGCTGGAGCGTTCAAAACGGCAAACTCCATAAGCGTTTTGAACTAGACTCGTACAAATCCGGCCTTGTTTTTGCGATGGCGATTGGCCATCATGCCGACCGTATCGACCATCACCCTGATATGTTCGTTGGCTACCGTTACGTTGAGATCGGACTCAACACGCACGACGTAGGTGGAATTTCCACCTACGACTTCGTGTTGTTGAACCTGATTGAAGGGCTTGTTTAGAGCAGCCGGCTGATAAGGGCCCAAACGATTCCGACGTTGGTCAGTGACTTGATCGCCGAGTCAAATGTTGATGATGCGTCGGTCAGCTTGGCTACCATCACGCGGGTCGGAACGAAGATTGCGTCACCAAGCTCGATTCGTGTCGTTCCTCTCGCTTTCGTGATCGTGCCGGTCGCTCTGATGACCAGAATCTGAGTCGTGTCAGCATCAATTGTCGAGCCGCCGCACTTAGCGATGTAGTAATCGAGAGTCTTGCCCTTCTCGAAAATCAGAGTTGACGGAAGGATGACAGATCCTCGAACGGCGATCGTGGTCGGTCGCTCTGGAATCGTCAAAATGTCCCCATCTTTGAGCGTCAAGTTGCTCGAAGACTTCCGATTCCGTTCAACTTCGGCCAGTCGAATCGGGATGTTTCCAGATTCTAGCAACTCCTCGTTGGAGAGCACCCGAGCCGGGGTAACCGTTTCTCGTTGCAATAGTTTCTTGGTCGCCTCGGTGTCATTTGCGGAAGACGCTTGGGGGACCTGAACGCCACCAAGGGCTCCCAGCAATGCGCCAGAATTGCCGCCACCTTGCGAATTCAATACTCGAATTTTGTCGATATCCGACTTTGCCAGGGCACGCAGATAGGCCTGCTCCTGAATGTCCTGCAGTAGTTTCCTGACTCGCGGAGACAGGCGCTGTTCGGCGTCGCTCGTCAAGTACTTCGGCGACCGGGTGAACTGGGCTCCCTCGAGCCAACTGTCGTCTGTGGCTCCACCCGCTTGCTTGAGAAGATCATAAATGGTCTCACCTCGCTTTGTAATGGCGTACACACCAGGGTTTTTAACACGTCCACGAATCTCGACCAAGATCGGCGCTTCTTGGTAATCGCCTCGCCCCGGAATTGTGAGGACGTCTCCGTCTTCCAGGAGCGGATTCTGCCTTCCTGCAAGGACATCAAGAACTTTGTAAGTCTGGAATGCCTTTTTGGTTGCCTGAGGACCTTTGTCTCCCGACGAGTCAAAGGTGCGCGAATGAGATATCTGCAAGTCATCAGAGGCATCTGGACGGAGTCCACCCGCCAACTGGATCAAATCTCGCGCAGTGAGAGATTCAGAACGAGTGAAGTTTCCGCCTTTAACCACTGCACCTTGGATCGAGACGATTTGGCGAGGCTTGAACTGTGCTTCGTCCACATTATAAACAACAACCAAATCACGATCCTGAAGGACCACGTCGTGGTCTGATGATCTTGTTAATGCCTTTGCCAAGTTTGGCTTGAGGAGTGGACCCTCGGAACCATCTTGATTCTTGCGATAAATAAAGACTGCTTCGTAGCTTGCGGTAGGCAGCGGGCCTCCTGCTTGTAACAGCAGATCCGAAAGGCGCATTCCGTCTAATCGAAGGAATTTGCCTGGAGTGCGAACGGCACCTTGAATCGTGACAATTCTATCCTGGAGCCACATAACCTCGGTTGCGAAGTAGATTCGGATTCGATCCCCTCGTTGCAGCACAACATCAGCTTGGGCGTCCTTTGCGAGCACTTTCTGCAAGTCAATTGGAACTAGTGCGATGGTTTTGTCCGGATTCTCACGGTAGAGATCACCGCGCGCACCGTAGGCATCTTTCAGCAACCCCCGAGCTTCCGCGAGCGCATCCGAAATCTTCATCCCAGGACGGAACTGATATGCGCGGGGCTGGTCGACTGCTCCCTCGACTTCGATTGAGTTCTCTATTTCCTCTCGCAGAGCGTACAGCGTTACGATGTCGCCTTCTTTGAGACCAGGGTTATTCTCTCCGGTGAGATCTACTGTATTCAGTTGTCGCTCCACTCCGGGGTTGACCGACAAGATTTCGGTTCGGCTGAGGATTGCCGTAGATTTCGATCCACCGGCATACTTAAGCAGGTCTTTGACTCGCTCAGTAGGAAGAATTTCGTAGACTGCTGGTCGTCCAACTTCGCCCTTGATTGCAACTCGGTTTGTCGCAGGCGGCACGAGAATAAGATCCCCAGGTTGAAGTGCTAGGTCTTGGCTAGGATCCCCTTTCAGCAAGTAGGAGTACAGATCGATGGTTCGAGATTGACCATTACTTCGCCGTAGTTGAATATTGCGGAAGGAGCCATTGAGTGTTGGTCCGCCGGCTGCGTAAAGGGCATTGAAAAGCGTCATCACGCTGGGAACTTGATAGCTTCCTTGAGCCATCACTTCGCCAACGATCGAGATGGAAATCGTACGCAGTTCCCCAAGAGAAACGGAAACACTCGCATCTCGAAGTCCTCGTTGAATCTCTTTGGCAATTGCCTTTTCAGCCTGAGCGAGTGTCATTCCTCGAACCGTGAGCTTTGTGCCCATGACCGGAACGATCAGAGTTCCGGTCGAGTCAACAAGAATCGTTCGCTCCTTTGCCTGCTCAAGTGGGCTAGAGTAGCGGACAACCAATTTATCTCCTGCTCCAAGTTGATAGCGCTCAGGTGCCGGCATGGCAATGTTGCCATTTGCCATCTGATTAGGTCCCACGAAGTACTGAAGCGCATTGACAGGGGGAACCGTTTGAGGCTTTTCACTGTCCTCGTCGTCCCGACTTTCCCCTACCTTTACGGCGCTTTTCGAATCTTTCTGTTCAGAAGGGATCTGCTTGGTTTCAGATTTTGTCTCTTCCTTCTGGTCGGCTGCTTTGTCTCCGCTAACTGTCTTCGCGCGAGAACTTTGTAACGTCTGTCGCCATTTCAAGTTCTCGCGGGCAGCCGAGAAGTAGCTGTAACCGAATACTTCCAGACCTTCAAACGGCCCATCTGTAAACCTCAAGGCGCTACTGCCTGAGTTCTGTTCAGTATCTCCCCCTTTTGTCTTCGATTTATCCTTTGGATTTTCTTTAGAGTTTTCAGTCGCGGTCGGCTTGTTGACTTGAATCGGTCTACCAGGCTGAGGCTTGGTTGATTGGTCCTTCTTCGAGGCTGGAGGCGTGTCTTGTTTGGTTTGAGCAACGACCAAAGAACTGACCAGTAGAAGTGCTACACCAATGAGCGCAATGGCTCGAAAACGATGCGTAAGGGAACCCACTATGAATCTAATTTACCAGGATTTGGCTTGTCGTCAGTCTGAAATACTCATCGAAGAAGGCGTCAGCGTCAACCTCTGACGCGACGAGATCATTTCCTTCGCCTTCTGTGAAATAGGTCGCTCCGTCTCTAGCGTCGCAATGGACTCGCCCTCTTCGGAACTGGCAGAGTTCGGGCTGGAAGATTGTGGCGACAGCGAGAGGATCATGGAACACCATCTTCTTGGTATGAGAGAACCAATTTTGCGCCATGGGTATAACCGTTTCTAACGGCTGACCAACGAATCGTTGGGCGACTTCTTCGGGAGACATCGTGCACTGAGTGGTGACATCCAATCCAAACCAGTAGTGCGTCGGCCGAGGTGCCTTGATCACCATCGAAGTCGCCACTGGGTCGATCAGGCAGTTCCATTCCGGCTCGTTGCCGATGAAAAACTTGCCCGCCATCGTGTAGAGCCCCTTCAAGAGGAACGGAATCTCTGGGTCGAGTGCGAATAGCAACGCCAGATTCATGAACGGGCCAATACTGACCAGGGTGATCTCACCTGGACGGGACCGAATCGTCTTCCTCAGGAAGTCAACCGCTTCATCCTCCGGGTAATCCAGTGAATGCTGTAGATGCTCGATGGGTGGGTATTGCGAACACCAAGGCTGCCCCTGACCGTAGCTCAGCACTCCAGACCTACCGGCAACAATCGGGATGTCATCGCGGCCGACCGAGCGGCAGAGAACCTCAGCGATTGCGGCTCGTTGGGCGACGGGGCCGCTGACGGTGGTGATTCCGACCAGCTCGCACCGGGGCTGTTTCAGCAGGTAACTAATGGCGACGGCGTCGTCGATGTCGTTGCCGGGGTCCGTGTCGAGAAGAATCGGGATCGTATCGGACATCTAAACCAACGATAGCACGAGGCCGCTGTGCCCGTACAAGTCCTTCACATCCGGCATGATCGGCATCAGGTCAATCGACTCGCCGTAGGCGTGCTTTTGGCACATTTGGTAGACCCACCGCAGAGCCGAAAAGTCTTCGAGTGCAAAGCCGACAGAGTCGAAGGTGGTGACTTCCGTTTCGGTAGTTCGCCCAGCCGAAGGTTGCTGAAGGACGTGCCAAAGCTCCGTCACCGGGAAGTCGGCGGGCATTTGCTGGATGTCTCCTTCTACCCTTGTCTGTGGCTCGTACTCGACATAGACGTTGCCTTTCGTCAGCACGTCAGCAGCGAGTTCGGTCTTACCGGGGCAGTCTCCGCCGATCGCGTTGATGTGCATGCCTGGCTCAATCATGTCTCCGGTGAGGATCGTCGCCTTGGTTTTATCGGCGGTGCAGGTCGTCACGATATCGGCTCCGCTAACCGCTTCCCGGGTGGACTCGCATATCGTGATGTTCAGGTGTCCAAGGTTGCGTTTCAGCTTGGCCGCCGCATGAGGGTCGGTGTCGAACACGGTGAACTCCTGGACTCCCATGAGTTCATTAAACGCGACGATCTGAAACTCAGATTGTGAGCCGCAGCCGATCATCGCCATCCGCTTGGAGTCAGGTCTGGCAAGCAACCTGGCCGCAAAGACGGAAGTTGCTGCGGTGCGAATTGCGGTTAGCAGTGTCATCTCTGACAATAGGTTGGGCCAGCCGGTCGTCAGGTCGCTTAGGGCTCCGAAAGCCATCACGGTCGACATTCCGTGAAGGTAGTTCTTCGGGTGGCCGTTGACGTATTTGAACGCGAACTCTTTATCCGTCGAGGAAGGCATAAGCTCAACGACGCCGAGGTCGCAGTGGTTTGCCGTTCGGGCACACTTTTGGAACGTCTCCCAACGACCGTAATCCTCCTCAAGCTTTTCCACCACTCCGGAAATGCAGGTTTTGAGGCCGAGGTCGCGCACGAGGCGGGCCATTTCGGTCACAGAGACGAACGTCGTTGTTGCCACCCCTCTATTGTGGGGCACGGGTTACTTGGAAAGTAACCCCTGATCGCCCATCCAATCGAGGAATCGGTTGACCCATGTCTTCACCGTGACCTTGTCGCTGCGGTCACCAAGATTAAAACCGTGCCCTCCTGTGTGCAAAATGTGAGTCTCATACGATGCTTTGTTGTCTCGGTAAAGTTTGGTGAGATCAAGGACGACTTGGGTTGCCCAGTCATCCTGAGCAACGATCATGAACGACGGCGGCAAAGTCCCTTTGAACTCCTTCGGGACTCCGACTGGCCCCGGATAGACCCAGGCGGCGAAGTCTGGCTGGGCGTTGACCTGGTCGACGGGGTCCTTTGCTTCCGGGTTGGTTTTGCCTTGGAAAGTGGCGAGCGAGACAACTTCCCCTCCAGCTGAGAAGCCGAGCATTCCGACTTTTTTGATTCCGTAGACTTCGGCGATTGTTCGTACCAATCGTACGGCTCGCATGGCATCCACGGGTGCATCCTTTTCAACCGTGAGTCCGGACCCTTCTTCCCTCACGAGCCGGTACTTGAGCACGAAGCAAGTAATCCCCTTCTCAGCGAGGAGCTTGGCCGGTTTAAAACCCTCCTCGCCGACGACCAGTTCACGAAATCCGCCGCCTGGAGCGATAATGAGGCCGGTTCCGGTAGCCTTGCTGGCGGGCGGCTCATAGACAGTCAGCGATGGGTTGTAGATGTTTCCGATTGACCACGCGTGCGGTTTGGTCTCCGGTTCGTTGCGTCGCGCTTCAGAACCTGGCGCTCCGTTTGGCCAGAGGGGGATTGAGGGCTTGTTGTCTTGGATCAAAATCGCTTTGGCGACGAGTAATGAGAGCATGGTGGAACGCTACCCGATTTCGGCTTTCGGCTCTCATTTGGGAAAGAACTGCAACGCATTTAGTTGGGTAGTCAGGTTCAAAGTTGGTTAGTGTTTTGGAATTAGTCGGGAAGGGTTGGGTAGGCGGAGTGGTAGCTATCGTGGCTTCAATGCTCCGGTTGAATCGGGGCGGTTCATAGCTTTTGTGCGCCGCATGCGTCCTATAGAGTTGCATCATCACCTAGTAGTCAACGAAACTGGGCAAAAGTCAACCTGTTAGTCTTGAGATTGGGGTGGGGAGTTTGCAGTCTGCTCTGCAGGTTGCTGCAACCTAGCCTGCTACGGACACGATTTCGGCTTATAATGGGGCATGATTTTTCCGGCTTTTGTACTCGGGCAAGCGAAGTTGGTTTCGCTGCCGGTTGAGTTCATTGAGCTGACCCGGGTCGCGGATGAGCTCTCGCGAGCGAGCGGGAAGTCGTACAAGATCGACCCTTCTTTGAGCCGCGAGACGGTTTATCTGTCGACCAAGGATTGGTCGGTTGAGAATGTGTCGAAGCGGGTGGCGACGGCTTTTCGGGCGGAGTGGCAGAAGGAGGGCGAGGTGTTTGTGTTTCGGCGCAATTCCAAGGTCTTTGCGGAAATGAGAGAAGTCGAAAACGACATTATCCGCCAGCGAATCTTGGCCCAAAGGGAGAAAGAGATTGACCCCATCGCGCAGCAGGTGATAGGCGACTCGCTGCCGTACCGGCTTGAGCTTGCAAAGGAGCGAGACTCTTTGCGGAAGAGGCTGGGTGAGAATGACTATCCAACGGATCGACTGAACGAACTTGACGCAATCACTTTCAAACTTCAGCCCGAGATACTTGGTGTTCGAGACTGCGTCAATCAGGCTCCACAAAATTGGTGGGGGCAGTCTGAGCCATCCCAAGAGTTGCACTTCACGAACGTACCGCACGCGTTGGCGCGACGGATGAACGCGCCCGGCACCCTGGTGGATCGGGTAGTAGAGCAAAGCAGGCAGGATTCAAGCTTTCTATCAAAACTTTCCGACGACGAACAGAGGAAGCTTGAGCATTACCTGAACGTCTCGCTGCGCCGAAAGCCAGCTCAAGGACCAATTACGCTTTGGACTACGATAACAGCTAGCTCCCCCACAAAGTGGGGCATTTCTTCGACAAGCTGGGACAACCAGATGCTCTCTGTTGGATCTGCCTCCGCCACGATTGAAATCTCTAAGAAAAGCCCCCTGCCAACGGATAAGGCTCTTGATTCCATTCTGAAGAACCGAGTCGACGACCCTAAGTACATCTCGCAATACTTCGGGAAGTCGGTGATGGACAGGGTCGACTTTGAACCAGCCCAGGTTTTGTACGGCCCAGCGCTCAGAGAAATCGGAACAGTCAATCCCGAACTCACGATCATTGTTCCGGACGAGGCCGTTCCCGTCACCCAGTTCAGTCCGAAGAAGTATCGGCAGCCGTTCAAGACCGTCCAAGATGCCCTCGAAAAGCTGTCTTCAACTCTGATTTGGGAAGACGAGAAGTCTGGAGTTCTCGTAGGGCGACCGGAACTTATGCTCCGTCATGAAATGTTTCGGTCAAACCGCCGAGTTGTTCGTCCTCTTGTTCGACAACTTACAGACCGCGGCTACATAACCCTGGAGAATGCAATTGCGTTTGCAAAGACTCAGCCGATGTTAAGCGTTGATCGGTATGCCGTTTCCGTAGAAGATGCCTACGAGTCATTTGGGTTTGGGGGCGCAACCCTACACTCTCCGAATCAGTTTTCTACCTTTAGGTTTCTGGGCGAACTGGAGTCGGAACAGATCAGGACTCTCCTGACTGGGGGAACTTTGTTGGGAAGGCAACTTAGCCCGACTGCTCGCCGAATCCTCGCGACGTGTCTCGAATCATCTTCGTTGCAACTCAGCCGTACCGGGAATGGGAAAAATGCTTCTATTTCTAGAATCCTTCAAAGTGTGATGGCATTCTTTCATGGCTTCACCGACCGTACAGTCGTGGCTTGCTCAATTGCGACCGAGCCCAACCTAATCATGCGACCGGGAAGAGCCGGTTCAGTTGAAGTAGCCGATGTAAACTCAGTTGCGATCAGCCAACTTCTTGCATCCGAAGGCAAAGTAGAAGGACACTATCCGAAGTTCCATACCGTGACTTTCCAGCCGATCAGTCTCCATCATCTGCAACTCAATATCTCAGACGGACTAGCTTCGGCGAGACTCCAGGCTGCTTATTCAGGCATTCCTGGGGAGGAAGTGAAGTCGACTAGCCAATTGCCCGCAGAGTATCGCGATGCCCTCGCCTTTCGGCTCCATGCTATTAGAAACAACACGACTCGAATTGGAAAACCGCCGCCACTTTGAACGCAGAAGTGACGCTTAGTCTAGACGTAGCGACTCAGATCGGCATAAACTGTCGTTGCAGATGAACTATTGCAACTCTAGAATATGTATTCCAAAGTAGCGATATCATCCACCAGGAGTTTTCGAAGATGAAGAATTGGATCCTTTCGGCCATGTTGGCCTCGCTCGTCATTGCCGGATGCGGCTCAGGTTCGGGAGATAACAGCTCCGCACCAACCGGAGACACTAGCTCCGCCGCTACAACCCCAGCTCCAGCAGGAGACAAGGTTGCCGTCGCGTTTGTGACCAACAACACTTCCGACTTCTGGAAGATCGCTCAAGCGGGTTGCGAAAAGGCCGAGAAAGAGCTCGGAAACGTGAAGCTCGAATTCAAAATGCCCGCCGACGGAACCGCCGCCGCGCAAAAGCAGATTCTCGACGATCTCGTAGCCAACGGAATCAAAGCCATCGCCGTCAGCCCGGTCGACCCCAAGGGTCAATCCGCTGACCTCGACGGCCTTGCCGGAAAGACCTTCTTAATGACCCAAGACAGCGACGCGCCAAACAGCAAGCGCGAAGTCTTCCTTGGCACAGATAACGTTGCCGCTGGACGAATGGCGGGCGAAGAAGTGAAGAAGGCTCTGCCTGGTGGCGGAAAGATTGCCGTCTTCGTCGGTAAAGCCGACGCCCAGAACGCCAAGGAGCGATTCCAAGGCCTCCAAGAAGCTCTCAAGGGAAGCAACGTCACGATCATTGGCGATGCGCCAAAGACCGATGACACCGACCGAGCCCGCGCCAAGCAGAACGTTGCCGACACCCTCGTTGCCAACGCCGATGTCGCCTGCCTCGTCGGACTCTGGTCCTATAACGGCCCAGCCATCCTGAACGCTGTCAAAGAAGCCAAGAAGGAAGGCAAAGTCAAGATCGTAGCCTTCGACGAAGAGACCGACACCCTGAAGGGCGTCGAAGAAGGCTTCATCGAAGCAACCATCGTTCAGCAACCATTCGAGTTCGGATACCAATCCATCAAGCTCATGGCCGCCGCTGCCGCTGGCGATAAGAAGGGAATTCCTGAGAACAAGCAGATCTTCGTTCCAACCACCTCGGTCAAAAAGGACACCGTTGTGGAGTTTGCGAAGAAGCTCAAGGAAATGACGGGCAAGTAATTGCTACAAATCCACGGAGTCAGTAAGCGTTTCCCGGGCGTCATCGCGCTCGACTCCGTGGATATTAGCCTCGCCCCCGGCGAGGTTGTTGCCCTCCTCGGTGAGAACGGGGCCGGGAAGAGCACGTTGATGAAGATCATCGGCGGCGTGTATCAGGCGGATGCTGGTTCGCTGATTGTTGATGGCGTTTCTTGTACATTTCGGTCACCTTCCGAGGCCTTAGATAAGGGTATCCGAGTTGTTTTCCAGGAACTCTCGGTCCTCGAAAACCTCGACATCTCAGAGAACATCTTCCTGGGCCGAGAACTTCGAAAAGCCGGTCTTGTTGACCGCAAAAGGATGCGCGAGCTCACCGTCGGCTACCTCGAGAAAGTCGGCCTGAAACGCCCCCCATCTACTCCAGTTGCTGCGCTTTCCATTGCTGAACGCCAGCTCGTCGAAATTGCGAAAGCCTTCTCCATGAAGGTTCGCTACCTCATCCTCGACGAGCCAACGAGCAGTTTGACCCTCGAAGAAAGCAACCGCCTCTTCGAAATCATTTCTGATTTGAAGCAAGAAGGCGTCGGAATCTTCTACATTTCCCACCGTCTTGACGAGATCGGAGTCGTCGCCGACCGCGTCGTCGGACTTCGCGACGGCAAGAACGCCGGAGCCCTCACCAAAGAAGAAATCACCCACGAGGCGATGGTTAAGCTGATGGTCGGTCGAGATATCGCCCCATCCGTTAACGCCGGTCCAGCCACCGCGTCAGAAGTCGTCCTCGAAATCAAAGAACTCCGTACGGCCCGTTACCCGAGCATCCCCGTCTCGTTCTCAATCCGAGCTGGAGAAATCCTTGGCCTTGCCGGTCTCGTCGGAGCCGGCCGATCAGAAGTAACAAGAGCTCTCTTTGGAATCGACCCATCACAAGGCACAATCGCGATCAAAGGCGAGACTCTCAGAGTCAAGTCACCCAGAGACGCAATCAACGCCGGAATGTTCCTCGTCCCCGAAGACCGCCGCAATGCCGGCCTCACAACCACCATGAGCGTCGGCGAAAACATCGTCCTTCCTGCGTGGCACAAGTTCTCCGCCCTGGGCCTCAAAAAGCAACAACCTGCCCGCAAATATGCCGCCGAAGGCGTCGTGCAACTCAACGTAAAAACCCCCAGCATCGACCAAATCGCCGCCAACCTCTCCGGCGGAAATCAGCAAAAAATCGTCCTCGCCCGCTGGCTCCAGATGAACCCCAAGGTGATGATCATTGACGAACCGACTCGAGGGATCGACGTAGGTTCCAAGGCAGAAATTTATACAGAACTCCGGCGGCTCGCCGCCCAAGGCTTGGCGATCCTCATGGTCTCCAGCGACATGGAAGAAGTGTTGGCGGTCAGCGACCGCATCGGAGTGATGCACGAGGGACACCTCTCGGGCATTCTGGATCGCAAAGACGCGACCGAAGAGGCAATCATGAACCTGGCAGTAGGTGGCGCAAAATGAAATTTGGCAAAGAACTCAGCATTTTCCTGATCCTGATGGCGGTATGTATGTTCACCGGCTTCAAGAATCCCAACTTCTTCAGTCAGGCAAACATCCTGAACACCACGAAGATGATCGGCATCTACGGCATCTTCAGCATCGGAATGGGTTTCGTCATCATCACTGGTGGAATTGACCTCAGCGTCGGCTCAGTCTTCGCCCTGCTCGGAGTCGGTCTCTCCATGCTCCTCACTGAGCACCAAATGAACCCGTGGCTCGCCGTTCTCATCGCCGTCGCCGCAGGTGGAGTACTCGGTCTGCTCCACGGCGTTCTGGTCACCAAAGCCAAGCTCCAATCGTTCATCGTCACCCTCTGTGGACTGATGATTTACCGCTCTCTGGCGCGCACCATCACGAACGACAACACCCGCAATTTCTCCGATGCCCCCCAAGCGAAGACCCTGATTGAGTTCGTCAACGGTGACTGGATGGGACTCCCGACTCCCATGTGGCTCCTCATTCTTTGCGCCATCATCGCCTTCATCGTTCTACACCGCAGTGTCTTCGGCATCCGCCTCCTTGCAACCGGCCAGAACGAAGAATCCGCTCGATTCGCCGGAATCCCAACGCAAAAGATCACGATGATCACCTACGTCGTCTGCGGCCTTCTTGCCGGAGTCTCAGCGGTTCTCCTGGCGTTCTACACCAGTTCAATCTCACCAAATGGGCACGGGATCGGCTACGAGCTCTACGCGGTAGCCGCCTGCGTCCTCGGTGGATTCTCCCTCCGGGGTGGAGACGGAAGCATCATCGGAGTTGTCCTCGCCACGGCTCTGTTGCAGGTTCTGCGGAACATGATCAATATGCTCCAGCTTTCCCAGCAACTCGAGTTCACCCTTATCGGCGGAGTCATTCTTGCTGGAGTGTTAATCGACGGTGCAATTCGAAACCGCAAGAAACGAATTCCCGCGTAAATCGTCTTTATGAGCATGAAGCGACAACGCGCCATGCTCATTCTCGTGTCCGTAGCCCTTTTGGCTCCGTTCGTTCCCGCCCAAATCGGGCAGCTGATCAAGCTCGTGGGAATCTGGGAAGTGACGCGAAAGTATGGCGGCGAGATTGACAAGGAGTTCAACAAGCTGATCAAGCGCGATCCTAAGACGACCACCGCAACCAAAGTCGTCCCAATCGTCACCACCGGTGTAGGTAGCCGCAACGCCATTGGAATGGTTCAAGTCTCCGGCCCTAAAGCCCAAGTCGAAAAGGTGAAAGCCGTCGCCCAACTCGAGCAAGACCTCTTTGGAAGAGAGATCCGGATTCGGGCGATGGTTCCGATGGCGTCGGAGCAGTGGAGCTCAGGCGTCAAGCCCGTCGACCAAGTTGGCGTGACGGGCATCGTGGACTTCAAGCTTTAATTTACAGCTTCACAACGGCGTGCAATCGCTCGAACTCGGTCATGATATTCTCCAGCGCGGCGAATCCGCCGCGCCAGAAGTCTTCGCTGCGTAGGTCGATGTCGAGCATCGCCATCAGCTCAGCTGGGGTCTTGGAGCCGCCTAGCTTCAGGACCTCAACATACCGATCCGCGAATCCTGGGCCGGCTTTCTTTGCCATTTCGTACAGGCTCAGAACGAGGAGCTCGCCGAAGGAGTAGGCGTAGACATAGAACGGCGAGCCTGTGAAGTGGCCGACGTACATCCACCACGAACGGTGCTGTTCGCCAAGCGCTACTGAGTCGCCGAACATCGCCTGGAGCTCGGTCTGCCAGATTTCGCCGAACTCCTCGGCAGTGAGTTCACCTTCTGTGCGCCGCTTATTGTGGGCACCCTTCTCGAACTGATACATCGCCGCCTGGCGGAAGACGGTGGCGAAGATACCTTCAATCTTTCCGGCATAGAGGGCAAGTTTGTCCTTATCGGAGGCTCCGGAGACGAGCTTTTCGAATACCAACATTTCGCCGAACGTTGAAGCCAGCTCAGCCAGAGGCAAGGTTCCGTGGTAGTTAAAGTAAGACTGCTCCCGGCTGTACGAAGCGTGTACGCCGTGACCTAGCTCGTGGGCTAGAGTCATGACGTCGTCCATTTTGTCGAGATAGCTCTGCAGCAGGACCGGGTGGGTATCGGGAGTGTTGTACGAGCAGAATGCGCCACCCATTTTGCCCTTTCGAGGCTCGGCATCGATCCAGTTCTTTTCGAAGAACTCGGAGCCCTTGGCCGCCATATCGGACGAAAATGCACCGAAGGCTTCTAGGACGATGGCTTGAGCGCGATCCCAGGTGACCTTCTCTTCTGCTGCAAACAGCGGAGCGTAGCGGTCGATGTGGGTTAGATCTTTGAGGCCAAGAATCGATCTTTTAACCCTGTAGTAACGAGCAACCAGCGGATAAAACTCTCGACATAGGCGAATCACGAGCTCAACCGTCTCTTGATCGAGTTCGTTGGAGAGGTGGCGCGATTGCTCGGCAAACTCAAACTTGCGGAGTCGGTCATCAATCGCTTTATCCTGCAGAAGCGTGTTGAAAATGAAGGTGAGAACTCGCTCTTGCTCCTTCAGTCCGGCCGAGAAGGAATCCGCAGCAGCCTGCCGTGTCGAACGATCTTCGTGGCGAAGGAGTGCGAGAACTTCCTGCTGGCTCTTTTCCTCTTCGGTCCCGTCAAGGGTGATCTTGTAGACGTGGTTTGCAGTGACTTCGTCGAACAAGCGGTTCCAGGCTCGCGAACCAGTGTTGGCAAGTTCTTCCATGAGGACCTCTTCCTTTTCGGTTAGGCGATACTTCGAGTAGGTGCGGGAGACGTGGATGTGGTGAAGGAAGTTTGCGAGTAATGGATCGCCAAGAAGCGGGTCAATGACGGACGCCGGAACCGCTTGGAGTTCGAGCTCGAAAAACATCAGCTTGACCTGAAGCTCGGTTGCTCGCTCGGTTTGGTCCTGCATGAAGGCACCGTTCTCAGGCTTGCTCACATCGGCAGCAAAAACCAGATTCGCGTAAGTGATCGGCTTGACGATCAGAACGGTAATCGCCTCCAACTCCGTCAATGCCTCTGCCAAAAGTTTTGCTGTTAGCGAATTGCAATTGACCTTGCCACGGTAGGCCGCAGCAAAAGCGTCGGCCCGTTCGTGGGCTTCTTTCCAACTCGCCTCAATCTTGGGGTCCTCGGACGAAGAGAACAACGAGGACAAATCCCAGCAAACGGCGGCATTGGTTGACATAGGTTCATTATGAAGCGGTAACGTTCCGAAGTTCATGAACCCGCTCCCCAGATTGCAAATCTGTTCACGCAACCCACATCTGATGGAGATGGCTGACGGCAAACCGTTTTTCATGCTTGGAGACACTGCCTGGGAACTTGCGCACCGGTTGGATTTTGAGGAGATTCAGTTCTACTTCAAGACCCGGGCTGACCAGGGATTCAACATGATCTGGTTCAACCTACTCGCCGAGTTCGATGGTCTGCGAGAGCCGGATCAAAATGGTGAGGTTCCGTTTCACGACATGGATCCGAACAAGCCAAACGAGAACTACTTTGCTTGGATCGATCGAATCCTCGCCGAGGCAGCGGCAAACGGCCTCTACTGCGGAATTCTGCCGACTTGGGGAGACAAACTGACCGCACCCTGGGGTGCGGGTCCAAAGATATTCTCTGATACACAAACGATGGCGAGATATGGAGATTATCTTGCCAAAAGGTACAAGGATTCCTCGAACGTGCTTTGGGTGCTGGGCGGAGATCGACCAGCAAAAATTGCCAAAGGCACTTGGATGGAAAACTACGCCAAGAGCATGGGAATCGACCCAGCGAGCGATTGGACCCCGTTGTGGCGGTCCATGGCATCGGCCATACAAGCCGCGATTCCAAGCGCTCTGATCACCTACCATCCTCAAGGCGGCGGAGATTCAACTTCGACCCTTATCCACAACGAAAAGTGGTTGCACATGAACGCGATGCAGAGTGGTCACGGTGGCGGTCGTGACGTCCCAGTTTGGGAATATGTCGAGCGCGATTACAACATGATGCCGGTGAAACCGACCTACGACAGCGAGCCGAACTACGAAGACCACCCGGTCTCACCGTGGCCAACATACAATCCGGCGAACGGGTACTTCGATGATTACGACGTAAGGCGCCAGAACTGGCGATCCGTCTTTGCCGGCGGTTGTGGAGTGATCTACGGTCACCACTCGATCTGGGGTTTTGCTAGCGACCGGTACCCGTGGATCAACCACACGAAGATGCCCTGGCAGGAAGCGGTTGGGCGCCCAGGAGCGATCCAGATGCGCCATCTGAAGGAGCTGATCGAGAGCACGGGAATGGTCGATCTCGTTCCCGACCAATCGCTATTGGTCGGCAAGCTGGGTGAAAAAGCGGAGCACATGCGAGCCATTCGCAAGGAGGATCGTTCGTGGATAGCGGTCTACGTTCCTCACAACGGGCCCGTGGTTCTACACACGAGCGATGTAGATGGGAAGAAGACCGAATGGCTCGATCCTCGAACCGGCAAGCGGTGGGCGGCAAAGGGGGATTCTGGCAACGGAATCACCACGTTCCAAAAGCCGAACGACATGGATTGGGTTCTGGTCCTCGAGTGATGGCAGGAATGGACCATTTCGAGCGGGTCGAGGTGACTTCTCTCGCGGAGTTGCGTTCATGGTTGGCGAGCAACTTTGAACGCAGCAAAGCTGTTTGGTTGGTTACACACAAGAAGTCGGAGGGTTCGTTACATGTTCCGTACGCCGAGGTGGTCGATGAACTGCTCTGCTGGGGTTGGGTGGACTCGACTCCGCGCAAGCTTGACGATCAGCGGTCGATGGTTCTGATCGCAAATCGTAAGTCGAAGTCTCGGTGGTCGAAGGTGAACAAAGACAAGGTTGCTCGGCTTTTGGCCGCAGGACGAATGCAGCCCGCTGGGTTGGCAAAGGTGGAGTTAGCGAAGGCGAGTGGCACTTGGGATGCGCTGAATGAGGTTGACCTGCTCGTCGAGCCGGAAGATTTGGTCGTTGCCCTTGGCAGTCATGATGGCGCTACGGCGAACTGGCAAGCTTTCCCACCCTCGGCTCGTCGAGGAATTCTGGAGTGGATTCTCTGTGCTAAGGGGGCAGATACGCGGGCACGGCGGATTGAGCAGACGGCCAGAGATGCAGCACAGAACATTCGGGCAAATCAGCCGCGTCAGCCGAGAAGGGCCGTTATCGACGCATCATAATCTAACCATGAACTCAGCAGCCTTGCTCTCCCAGCTGATCCCTAATCTCGGCTCGCACTTAGGTGATGACTTGGTAGTGACAACCCCCGTTGATGGCTCCCAGATCGCTTCGCTTGCATTCGACACAGCGGCAAGCATCGAGGTCAAGATCGACCAAAGCGTACATGCTTTCCGGATCTGGCGCGATGTCCCGGGTCCCAAAAGAGGCGAGTTGATCCGACAGTTTGGCAACAAACTTCGGGAGCATAAAGAGGATCTTTCCACATTGGTGTCGATGGAGTGCGGGAAGATTCTTGAGGAGGGCCGCGGCGAAGTACAGGAAATGATCGACATCTGCGATTTCGCCGTCGGAATCTCGCGCCAGCTCTACGGCCTCACCATCGCCAGCGAGCGAAAGAACCACACGATGCAAGAAAACTGGCTACCGCTCGGCCCAGTCGGCATCATCTCCGCTTTCAACTTCCCAGTTGCCGTGTGGGCATGGAACGCCGCTCTCGCCATCGTCTGCGGAGACAGCGTCATCTGGAAGCCAAGCGAAAAAACTCCGCTGACCGCCCTCGCTTGCCAAGCTCTCTTTGAGCAAACCTGCGCAGAGTTTGGCGACGCCCCCGCCCACCTCTCCCAAGTCATCATCGGTGCTCGCGAGCAAGGTGAGCAAATGGTAGAGGATCCTCGAATCCCTCTTATCTCCGCCACCGGCTCCACTCGAATGGGCCAAGCTGTCGGTCAAAAGGTGGCCGCCCGATTCGGCAAGTCTCTACTCGAACTCGGCGGAAACAACGCGATGATCATCGCGCCCTCGGCCGACCTTGCGATTGCGATACCTTCGATCCTGTTTGGTTCAGTTGGAACGGCGGGTCAGCGATGCACCACGACACGTCGGGTTTTTGTTCACACTTCGATTTTTGATCAGGTGTACAACTCCCTAAAAACCGCCTATATTTCGCTCGGCGAGAACAAGGTTGGATCGCCGCTGGAGGCTAACACGCTGGTCGGGCCGCTGATCGACGAAGCAAGCTTCGAAGGAATGCAAAGCGCTTTGGGGCGAGTTAGAACTGAAGCGGTCGAAATCATCGGTGGTCAAAGAGTCGACCGCCCCGGCTTCTACGTCAAACCTGCCCTCGTCCGCCTCCACAAGCAAAGCGAAACCATCTTCACCGAAACCTTCGCCCCCATCACCTATGTCATGCCCTATGACGACCTCAGCAAAGTCATTGAAGAGCACAACGCAGTTCCGCAGGGCCTCAGCAGCGCAATCATGACCACCGACGTCCGCGAAGCCGAATTCTTCAAGCGCTACAGCGACTGTGGAATCGCCAATGTCAACATCGGTACCAGCGGAGCTGAAATCGGCGGAGCATTCGGCGGCGAAAAAGAAACCGGCGGCGGACGCGAATCAGGCTCCGATTCGTGGAAAGCCTACATGCGTCGTCAGACGAGCACCACATACTTCGGCACCGAGAAACCCGCCCTCGCCCAGGGCATCAAGTTCGACGTGTAAGCAATGTCATTGCTCAACTCGGCGGCAAAAATGTTCTTTCGCTGGTGGCTCGAACGTACGATGCGTCGTGAGATCGAAGAGGGAGAATACTTTGCCCATACGAGCTACGCCATCGACGACGAAACCGACTGCGTTGAATTGGAATCCCCCGAATACCCAATGATACGGGCCACGATAAGATCGGGCCAAGCCACTATCGAAAATGAAGAAGCCTTGAGCTTCTACCCTCAAGAGTATCAACGAAAATTCCGACGGTGGGTCGAAAAAGCAAAGGCAAAGCAGGTGGACAACTAAGCAAGGCGGCATCCTTGCGATAGTCAGCGCAGAATCAGCCAAAAGGAACAATTGGCACGGCGTTTGAGTCTCACAAGCTTCGCATGCCTACGTTGACGCCAGTTGTTGTCGTGTGTCACGACATCCATCAGGTTAATGAATTTGAGTTTAACCTTGGTCACCTCCCAGAAATTGGAGAGATCGTGACGATCGGGCAGCGAGAATGGGAAGTACTTCTTTGGATCGAAGGCAACGCAGTCCCCGAACGGGTCATCCATGTTGCTCCTGCCGACTTTGACGATTTGCTCGGTATAAACTGACGTATGCTGACCGAAGGGTCCCCGACGCCTAAATCGCAATGCTATCACTCGCTCTGCTCGTCCTGAATCAACAATATAGCGCTCGCATTGTGCCAAGCACGGAACTGCCGGAATCTTGGCTTTCGCCCGAGATTAACGGTCGTGCAACGCCGGTCGATCCGAACCAGTTTAAGCGTGCCGAACCAATTATTCGCCGAGAAACGCGGAGGTATCCGCCTGCGGTTTTGAAACGCAATCTAAAGGCTGTGAATGTCGTCAAAGCGATTTGGTTCTTCGGAGCGCCATACGGCGGTACAAACGATAACGATACGGTCTATCTATCCATCGATAGCCTTCAGAAGGGTTACACCAGTGACTATATTGCCCGCTCTTTCCACCACGAATTCAGTAGCATCCTCTTGCGAAATTTTCCAAGCTATTTAGACCAGGCGGCATGGGCGGCAACTCTTCCAAAAGGGTTTCAATACGGTGCTGGTGGAGTCGAAGCGATCAAGCAGGGCAAAGCGAGCACAGACTTTGATGCAGAAGAGGCAGCCAAAGGGTTTTACAGCAAGTATTCGCTGGCCGAGCAAGAAGAGGATTTCAACATACTTGCGGAAAACTTGTTCATGGGAGGTTCCGTTTTTTGGGAACGGGTCGATAGCCATCCTCGACTGAAAGCAAAAGTGAAGCTCGTCCTGAATTTCTACAACAAAGTCGACAGCAGTTTCACGGAGCGTGGCTTGCGGACCGCACCGATCCCGCGCCTGACGTATAACTAAGGAATGGTCCTCGCCGCCGCACTAGCACTCCTTGACTTCCGCGGTGATGAGCTCCAGTGGCGCGCCCAGCGAGAAGTAAATTTGAAAAAGCCGACGGGATGGCTGGCGGTGGCGGGTCTCCACTGGCTGAAACCTGGTGTGAATCAGATCGGCTTCGGAACCGATATCGAAATCCGCACCGCTGAGGGGTCCATCAATTGGCGGAGCGGCGACAGGTTCTCTGCGACGCTTCCGAACGGCGGGCGGGCTGCAGACGTAGCGGGTTTCGAAGGCGCGGTTCAAGTCAATGAAATGCTTCATTCCGGTGAAGTGATCTTCTCGATCATCAAGCGAGGAAGCCGCCATGGTCTAAGAGTCTGGGATCCCAAAGCTCCTACTCGAACCAACTTCAAAGGTCTAAGCTGGTATCCACCAAAGCCAGACTATCGCGTCAAGGCCAAGTTCGTTTCCTACAAAACCATTCGCCAGCTCTCGATCACCAACATCCTAGGCTACAGCGAACCAGCCCCGAATCCCGGCTATTTCAGTTTTACTTTGCGGGGCAAGAGGTGCCGTCTTGAAGCCATTGATGAGGGCGAGACATACTTTCTCAATTTCAAAGACCGCACCAGCGGCGGAACCACTTACCCTGCGGGGCGTTTCATCGACCTTCCGAAGCGGACGGACGGAAAGTATGTGATTAACTTCAACCAAGCCTACAATCCGCCGTGCGCGTTTACGAACTTCGCGACTTGCCCGTTACCGCCCACGCAGAATGTTCTCGCCGTCGCGATTGAGGCCGGTGAGAAGACGCAGCACCCCGGCTAGCGACATTCAATTAGGTGTTCAAGCCCCGGTTTCGTGGCTAGGATCATCGTGGATGATGACTTCTTCCTCATGGACGGCGTCGTTGACATCTTCCGCCTCTTTCCCACCGTACTGCTGGTGGGTCAGGTGGCCAAAGTCGAGGCCTTCTTCACGGGTGAACCGCTCCATGAGGAGTGAAACGGCACCTCTAGGCTGAATCTTTTCGCGAACCACGTTGTCGATCGTCTCGAAGACCGGAATCTGGATTCCGTGGTGTCGAGCGATGTGGACGACGGCTTCGGCCGTGGTGAGGCCCTCGGTGATTTGGCCGATCTCGTGCAGGGCGTCGGAGACGTGTTTGCCCGAGCCGATCATGTAGCCGAGGCGGTAGTTGCGAGAGAGCTTAGACGAGGCGGTCGCGAAGAGATCGCCGACTCCGGCGATGCCGAGGAAGGTCTCGATATGTCCGCCCATCGCAAGGCCGTATGTGATCATTTCCTTCAGCCCTCGAGCAAGCAAAGCACCTTTCGTATTGTCGCCAAAGCCGAGGCCGTCCGAGAGCCCTCCACCGATTGCCAAAACGTTCTTCAGCGCCCCCGCCAGCTCGACGCCTTTGACATCAGAAGAGGCATAGACTCGGAAGCTGGGGCACATGAAGGCCGACCGAACGCGGTCAGCACCTCGAGGATCAGTGCAGGCAGCCACTGCAGCCGTCGGAATTCCCTGAACAATTTCGACGGCAAGGTTTGGTCCGCTCAGGACCGCAACCATTGAATCCGGCTTCATCTCAGCGGCGACGTCCGTGACAATCAGTCCGGTCGTCAACTCAAGCCCTTTGGAGGCCATAACCAAAAGAGGGTGATCACCTTGCAAATCTGCCAACAGCGGGCGTACTGCCGAGGCAGGAACCGCGACCACAGTCATTGGCGCGCTCCCGGCGTTGGCGATGTCGTCCACCGTCACGTTTTTGGGCATCGTGAACCCAGGCAGGTACTTGAGGTTCTCACGCGTATGACGCATGATCATGAGTTCTTCGTGGTCACGCCCGAAGATCGTCACATCTAGCCCGTTACGAGCCAGAAGGATCGCAAGCGCCGTTCCCCAACTTCCACTACCAAGGACTGCAACGTCCATATCTAACGATTATAGTCGGCTGGTAAACATACTTGCTCTACCTGTTTATGAAGCTGGTACTGTTCAGGACCTCTGGTATTCTGAGCTTGCCCTGAAGTTCTTCCTGCCCATCATCATGTCTTCTATTGCCGCCTTTGGGCATGGTGGACCTCAGTTCCCGCAAATAACTGCCCGGAAGATGGCGGCGGCTCCGGTCGTTGATGGCACAATCGGCCCGGCCGAGTGGGCATCGGCGACGCTGATCGAGGACTTCAAAGACCGGGTCACTGCCCAGCCGCCGACCTCGAACCCGACCCGTGCCTACCTGGGCTATACCGACAAGGGAATCTACTGCGCATTTGTTTGTGATGACACCGAACCTACCAAAATCATTGGTCGCGAAATTCTTCCGAACGCCGAATTTCGTGGCGAAGATGTCGTCACCTTAGACGTCAACACATATGGAACCCGCGCCTATGACCAGTTGAACGAGTTCATTGTCAACGCCATCGGTACCCAAACCGAGCGGATTGCTGGCGGAAGAGCAGCAAAGCGCGAATGGCGCGGCGAGTGGCAGGCGAAGACCCGCATCACCGAAAATGGTTGGGAATGCGAAATGTTCATTCCCTGGAAGATCCTGAACTACCCGGATAAGAAGTCCATCAACATGGATCTAAACCTGATTCGGCGTCAGGGGCGAACCCAGTATGAGCAGAGCTGGGCGAACTGCAGAACGAACCCATTGCCCGAGCTTCAGGGGCAGTGGCTGGATGTTCAACCGCCGGCCCCGCCGAAAGCGAAGGCTCAATTCCTCGTTTATGATGCTTTGGACCTCGAAGAGAAGGCGGTCGATAACCGGGTTGGGTTGGACGCCAGGATTCCGCTGACCCAGACGTACAATGCCCTCATCACGGTGGCACCGGATTTCCGCAACATTGAGGACGTGATTGCGGGGAACGACTTTGTTCGGACGGAGCGGTTTCTTAGTGATCCTCGTCCGTTCTTCGTCGAGGGAAACCAATTCTTTGAACTCAATGACCGCTTTACGTTCGGGCGACTCTTCTATTCCCGTCGAATTGACCAGCTCGATATTGGGGCAAAGACTTACGGTCAGCTTAATCCCAAACTCGCGCTTGGTGCGCTACTCACAAAGAGCTCGGGAGGAGGTTCGTCTGCGGTCGTCAAGCTGAACAATACGATTTCGGGTACCCAGAACCAGCGGATTTCGATGGTGATGGACAATCGAAATGGGATCACGAATACCGCGATCGGTGCGGGATTCTTCAAACGATGGGATTCAATTGGCTTTAGCGGCGAGCTAACTTCAGAACAGAACCAGGGCGAAGATGCCGATACAGCAGGGAGCTTCCAACTTAGTTACCAGCGGCCAAACACTCGGATCAACGCGCGGTACACCTGGGTAGAGGACGACTTCAATCCCAGCCTCGGATTCATTCCTTGGCAGAATCGCCGGGGTGGGAACGTCTTCGTTGACCTCTTCCGAAACTACCGCTCGGGAACGATTCGGGATTCCCGGCTCGACATCTTTTACGAGCAGTATCGGACGTATGATACCGATGTTCTTCAGCAGGGAGGTCTGTCGATCTTTGGTGAATTAACCACCTTTGCTGACATCAGTTTTGGAGCAAATTACTCTCGAGCAACGTTTAGCGGCTCAAAGGATGAGACGGTTGGATACAGCCTCACTTTTGGGAAGACAAACCGATTCCGACAGTTCAGCTTGAACTACGACAGCGGTGTGAGATCGGATCAGCCCTCCAGCTATTACAGTCTGGGCTCGAGTTGGCGAATTGCAAACAACCTGGACATTGGCTTGCGCCAAAGTGTTTTGGAACTCGCCGGTTCGGATCGTCAGAGCATCTTCACAGCGCAATATCAACTCGCTGCAGATCAGTTGATTTCTACTCGAACTGTTGTCATCAATGGCGTCAGCAACACCTATTTTAGCTACCGGAAGGCGGGACTCGCCGGAGCTGAATACTATCTTATCTACGGCGACCCTAACTCGCTTTCATCGCAGAATCGTCTAAGCATTAAGGCTGTCTGGGCGTTCTAAGCGAAATCTGTTGCGTATTACAATCCGCAACATGGGGAGAGCTCTAATTTCTTTGTTTTTTGCGGGAATCGTGGGGACGATTACCGCAACCGGGCCGGTTTTAAGTGCAGTTGAATCGAAGGCACCGCCAAAGATTGATGGCACGATTTCGCCCGGCGAATGGCCAGACACCACCAAAGTCGGACCGATGCTCGACCCTGTGAGCGGAAAAGTCTCGCCAGACCCAACAGACGTCTGGATCGCTTATGACAAGAAGGCGATCTATGTCGCCTTTTACTGCCATGATCGCGATCCAGCCCAGATTCGAGGACGAGAGATCATTCCGAACTCTAGATTCCAAGGAGAAGACATCGTCAACTTCTCGATCAACACATTTGGCAATAATAGCTTCGAACAAGAGAACGAGTTCACAGCGAACGTGCTGGGCACCCAGTCGGAAAACATCGCTGGTGGGCGAACTGGAAAGCGCGAATGGCGAGGTGAATGGGTGGCAAAAACCTCCCAGGTAGCTGATGGTTGGATCTGTGAGATGTCCATCCCATGGACGATCTTGAACTACCCCTTCAAGACTAACGCTTCAATGAATGTCAATTTTTCCCGGGTAATTGGACGAAGTCTTTTTGAGCAGCGATGGGCGAACGCAAATCAGAATCCGCTTCCCGAGAATATGGGGACGTGGACGGGAGTCAATCCGCCCGAACCTCCTAAGCCCCGAGCTCAGTTTCTAACCTATACTTCTCCTGAAGTTACGTCAGAAGGCTTCCAGAACCGGTTTGGGCTTGACGCTCGGTATGCGTTCACACCGCAGTTCAACGGTTTGATGAGCCTCAGCCCGGACTTCCGAAACGTCGAGGATGTGGTGGCGGGGATCGACTTCGTGCGCACCGAGCGCTTCTTGGGCGAACGGCGCCCTTTCTTCAACGAAGGTGGAGATTTCTTTCAGCTTTCGGGCGACTTTTCCTATGGCCAGATGTTCTATTCCCGGCGGATCCAAGAGTTTGACCTTGGAGCCAAGTTTTACGGGCAGTTGAATAGCCGTCAAAAACTTGGGGCGCTGTATACCAACAACTTTGATGGACAAAAAGCGGCCGTTCTCAACTTCGAACAAATCAGCACGCCTGTTTCCGGTCATCGATTTTTCGGCACATTCGAAGGCGGAGGCAAAGACAATTCCAGCTTTGGAGCCTCGATGTACACGCGTAAAGGCACCATTGGTTTTGACGCAGGATTTAGCGCCGAAAAGGATGGAGGAACCAAGACGGACACCGCAGGAACTGCGGCAGTCAGCTACCAGCGACCAAACGTGTTTGCCACCGCTCGCTACTCATGGGTGACCCCGGAGTTTAACCCCTCACTTGGGTTCATCCCTTGGACCGATCGCCGGGGTGGCTACGTCTATCTGACAGCATTCAACGAGTTTCGGAAGGGACCGATCAGAGGTGGTTCGTTTAATTTGAGCTCTTCAGAGTTCCGCACTTATGGAGGAGACATTCAGGAGGGCGGATGGGATTCTAGTGCGGCGCTGGAGTTCCGCAATGACATGCAAGTCAACTTCGGACGATCCCGCTATCGCTATTTTGGTTCCTTGGATGACACTGCTTGGATTGGATTGAACTTCAACATTAGCAACCGCTTTAAACGATTTGGAGTCGGTTACCAGGAAGGCACATTGAGCGACCAGCCGAGCCGTCAGTTCGACTTCGGTAGCTCCTTCCGGATCGGGAAAAACCTTGATCTTTCCTTGCGAAAAACGATGCTTCGCCAGGCGGTTGGACTGCCGGCAGAAACACTCACGCAACAAACGATTGGTACGCTCGCTTACCAAATGTCGCCCGCCGATCTGGTCTCGAGCCGATTTGTGTGGAACGGTGATAACCTCAATGCCTACTTTAGCTTCCGTCACACTGGCTTTGCTGGTACTGACTACTACTTGATTGTTGGAGACCCGAATTCACCTACAACTGTGAACCGTTTGGCAGCAAAGATTGTTTGGTCTTTTTAATAGTCGTATTCTGTGGCACCAAGTTTGATACTCTATTGCTTGAGTGCAGAAAGATCTCATCAATTTAATCCGGGTGAAGCAGTGGACGAAGAATGTCTTCGTCCTTGCTGCCTTTGTATTCACAAAGGGTTGGAAAGACTGGAGTAATGTTCAGGAGACCCTTCTTGCCCTCATTGGCATGTGTCTGATCTCTTCGGCAACTTATGTCGTCAATGATGTTTTCGATGTAGAGAAAGACCGGTTGCACCCCAAAAAGAAGAATCGCCCGATCGCGTCCGGGAGAATCCCGGTTGCGCTTGCAACTACGATTGCGGTTTGCCTGCTAGTTGTAGGCATGTTCCTGGGCTGGCTAGCTAATCCGCCCGTACTCTACGTCTTCGCTTCATATCTGCTGATTCAAGTGGCATACAACCTCGGACTTCGGAACCAAGCTGTAATCGATGTCGGCTGCATTGCTGCTGGCTTTGTGGTTCGGGTAGTGCTCGGGGCTGTGGCGATCTCTTCCCAGGTTTCTGGCTGGATTCTGCTATGTACTGCGACCGTCGCACTGATGATTGGTTTTGGTAAGCGACGTCACGAATTTATGCTCAAGGCACAACTGGGCGGAGAGACTAGAAAAAGTCTCGCGGATTATTCGCAGCAGTCCCTAGACGTGTTGGTTGCCTTTTCGGCCACTTGCGCGGCGATGAGCTACAGCGTCTATTCCATCGAGAGCCAAACCGCTCATCTCTATCCGGCACTTATCCTAACAACACCGTGGGTGCTTTACGGCATTTGTCGGTACATGATCATCGTCTTTGGAACCGGCGAAACTGGCGAGCCCGAGTCATTAGTTTTTGGTGATAAGCAACTCATCATCGTCTTCGTCGGATATCTTGTCAGTGCCGTCCTTGCTCTTAAGCGATTACCGCTTCCGTTCCTCGTTCAATGAAATACAAAACCGCAATCGTCGTAGGAGCCTCATCTGGAATGGGGAGAGAACTTGTTCGCCAACTTGCCTCCTCAGGCACAAAGGTGGCGGCAATTGCTCGTCGAGCAGACCGTCTTCAGGAACTAGTCGCCGAATTCCCCATGCTGGTTGTCCCAGTGGTACACGATGTCACCTCTTATGAGCAGGTACCCGAGCTATTCCAAACCATCACGCGTGATCTCGGCGGATTAGATCTTTTCATTTACAACAGCGGTGCAATGCCGATCATCGAAGCGAACGAATTCACTTGGGATAAGGACAAGCAGATGATTGATGTCAATATTTCCGGAGCAGTCGCATGGTGCAACCAGGCGGCAGATCGATTTCTACACACCGGGCATGGCTGCCTCGTCGGGATCGGATCGGTTGCGGGAGATCGGGGTCGGCACAAACAGCCCGTTTACAATGCCTCGAAGGCATTCTTTCACACTTACCTTGAGGCACTTCGGAATCGCGGAGTTTGCGTTTCTACGATCAAACCGGGCCCAGTTGATACAGAGATGACCGCGCCGCTCAAAATGAAAGGCATGATGTCGGCGTCGACAGCATCGACTATCATTCTCAGCAAGGCAGACAAGAATGGTGAGCACTACTTAAAGCTCGCCCACCGCATCGCCTTCTACATCATCAAGCGGATACCTAGTCCGCTTTTCCGAAAGCTGAAGATATGATTTCCACCCAACGCATCGCCCGCGTAGCGGGATACGGAATGACTCAGGCTGCCGACGCCTATGTTTATCGGCCAACTTCTGTAGACGAGATTCGACAGGTCTTTGACGAAGCTCGCGCGGCTGGTCGGAAAGTCACCCTGCGCGGATCGGGACGCAGCTACGGGGATGGGAACATCGGGTCGGAGACTCTCTTGATCGATATCACCAGGATGAATCGAATTCTATCATGGGATGCTTCGACGGGGATCATTGACTGCCAGAGCGGAGTGACCATCGAGAATTTGTGGCGGTTTTGCCTGGAGGACGGTTTCTGGCCGCCGGTCGTTACCGGAACGATGTATCCAACGCTTGGCGGCGCGTTGGGGATGAACGTCCATGGCAAAAACAACTATTGCCAAGGCACGATTGGCGAGCACGTTCTCGACATGGATGTGCTTTTTCCGAATGGAGACTTCAAAACTCTAACCAAAGATGATGAGCTGTTCTACGCAGTCATCTCCTCTGCCGGACTCCTCGGAGTGATCACCAGGGTCAAGATCCAGATGCACCACGTTGCCAGCGGAAACGTGGATGTTTGGGCGGAAGCCGCGCAGAACTGGGATGAGCAGTTTGCCCTCTTCGAGAAGTACGAACACAACTCCGACTACATGGTCTCCTGGGTTGACTGCTTCGCAAAGAACGCAAAAGCAGGGAGGGGCCAGTTCCATGGAGCCTGGTACAAACAGCGCGAGGATCTCGCGAGCCGGGTGTCCGAGAAACAAGACCTTCCCGCTCTCATCCTTGGCTTCTTCCCCAAGTCCCTCGTCTGGAAGGTTCTCAAGCTCCTTTGCAACCGCCCCGGAATGCGCTTCCTGAACGCCGCCAAGCAGTTCGCTAGCCGCACCATCGGTAACAACAAGATGCACGACCAAAGCCTGGTTGCATTCTCTTTCCTGCTCGACTACGTTCCCGATTGGCGGAAAGCCTATGAGCCCGGCGGGTTCATCCAGTATCAGACGTTTGTTCCGAAGGAGCACGCCAAACACGTCTTCTCAGAGCAAGTTCGGTTGCAGCAAGAGTACAAGCTAGAGTCGTTCCTGGGCGTCCTCAAGCGCCATCGTCCCGACAAGTTCCTCTTCTCCCACGCAGTGGATGGCTACTCGATGGCCCTCGATTTCAAAGTCACGGCTAAGAACAAGGCCAACCTGTGGAAACTCGCTCACAAAATGAACGACCTAACACTAAAACACGGTGGTCGATTCTATTTCGCTAAAGACTCTACACTCCGCCCAGAAGACGCCGCTACTTACCTAGCCGACGCCCTACCCAAGTTTCGTGACCTAAAGAGCCAACTCGACCCCGAAGGCTTACTCGTAAGCGATCTCGGGCGAAGACTAAAAATTTCCTGAACTGTACCAACTTCGCCCTAGGTTATGAGAAACTAGGGCGCATGGGTCGTTCCGTTTCTTCCATCCTTCTCTTAGCCGCAATGGCGGTCGCCTTTGGCCAAGCCCCGATCAAAGATTGGGATAAGAAAGCCGAGCGGGAGAAGTTCCACCCGACCATCGTTCGAGGAACCCCCGCTGCCGAGCGAGATGCCGCCTACCAGAAGCGCCTCCAACTCGAGAAGGAGTCCTTCCTGATGGGTTATCTCTGGAAGAATGTTGGACCAGAACCGCAGAGCGGACGGGTGATGATGATCACGGCTCCGGAGAACAATCCGAACCAGGTCTACGCCGCGTTCGCGACCGGCGGCCTCTTCAGAACCGAGGATGACGGACAAACCTGGACGAGCCTCTGGGACAATCAGCCAAGCTTTGGAATCGGCGATTTCGCCGTCAGTAAGGACGGAAAGACAATCTACTTGGGAACTGGCGAAGCCAACAACCAGCGCACCAGCTACTCCGGAACCGGGATGTACAAGTCCATCGATTCCGGCAAGACCTGGAGTTTCATCGGCCTGCCCGAAAGCCACCACATTGGTCGCATCGTGATGGATCCCAAGGACGAAAACACCGTCTGGGTTGCGGTGACCGGGCATCTCTATTCCCAAAATCCAGAACGAGGCATCTACAAAACTAGCGATGGCGGGAAGACCTGGAAGCAGGTTCTCAAGAAGGATGAGTTCACCGGAGCAATCGACATCCAGCTCGACCCGAAAAACCCCAAAGTGGCCATCGCCGCGATGTACCAGCGCGACCGGCGTGCTTGGAACTTCCTAGAATCCGGCCCCGGAAGCGGAGTTTATCGAACCGAAGACGGTGGCAACACTTGGAAGCCAATCGGAACCCTTCCAAGCGGAGACAGTTGCGGACGTGTCGGTTTGGCCTGGGCGAAAAGCGATACCAAGGTGGTCTACGCCTTTGTAGAGAACCCAGGTAAGAATCAAGATTGGGAACAGGAGGACGAACGAGTTCGGAGCGGAGTCCTCACTCCTCGGCGTTTCCTGAAGCTCGACGCAAAGATGTTCCAGGAAGTCGACAAGGCGGTCCTGGAACCGTTCTGGAAGCAGTACGGACCCACAGATAGCAAACTCGACGATATCCTAACCGGACTGAAAGACGGCAAGATGACCATGGCAGATGTGAAGGCAAAGATCGAGGCCAAGAGCCCGAATGCTTTTGATCCGGGTCAGTACGACGACGAGCTCTATAAATCCACCGACGGCGGAAAGACGTTTACCAAAGTCACCAAGTTCGGAGTCGTAGGTGGCTACTACTACGAGCGGGTTTTTGTGAACCCACGCAATGCCGACGATGTATGGATCTGTGGCGTCCCGATGCTCCGTTCGCTGGACGGTGGAAAAAACTTCAAGGATGGCGTCACCCGAGACGTCCACGTGGATCACCACGCGGTGTACTTCGATCCGCGAAATCCGAACCACGTCTGGGTTGGCAACGATGGTGGAATCTACCTTTCCCGCAACGACGGCAAGAACTGGTTCCACTTCGAGAACCTGAGCGTTGGACAGACAACCACGATTGCGGTCGACAACAAGACGCCGTATAACATCTATACCGGACTGCAGGACAACGGAACGATGAAGGGTCCAAGCGACTTCTTACTCGGAATCACGAGTCCAACCAAGTGGGAAGATATTGGCGGAGGCGACGGTTCGGCGATTGCGATCGATCCTCGACCAGAGTTCGATTTGGTCTACGGCGCGAGCCAGTTCGGCTCGCACTATGCGATTGATTTTAAGACCAACCAACGCTACTCGGCGCGTCCGCGCGGCGCGACCGGTGAAGCGCAAAGGGCGAACTGGATCAGCCCGATCCAACTCTCCACATTCAATGCGGATATCGTCTACATCGGTTTCAACAAGCTCTATCGCTCGTTTGATCGGGGTCGGAGCTTCAAGCCGATCTCCCCAGATCTCACCCGCAATCGTCCGAACGGCGACGTTCCCCACTCCACAATCAAGGAGCTGAGCGAGAGTCCGCTGAAGTTTGGTTTGATCTACTGCGGTGCAGATGACGGGCGAGTCACGATGACTCCGGACGGTGGGAATACTTGGGTTGACATTCCAACTCCACAGCCGCAAAAGTGGGTCTCGAGGATTATCGCGAGTCGTTACGACGAAAACGTCGTTTACTGCTCACAGTCTGGCTACCGCGAAGACGATTGGTCAGCCTATCTCTGGAAGTCAACCGACCAAGGCAAAACCTGGACGTCTATTGTGGGCAACCTGCCGCACGAGACGATCAACGTTGTTCGCGAGGACCCCAAGAATAAGGACATCTTGTACGTCGGAACCGACATGGGGGTCTATATCACCTTCGATGGTGGCACCACTTGGGAAGTTTTGGGCGGCGCACTTGGACACCTTCCAGTTCACGATATGGTCATCCAAGAGCGCGAGTACGACCTGGTCATTGCGACGCACGCTCGAGGTTGCTTCGTGCTTCCGCTAAAGCCGATTTTGGCAGTGACGAAGGAGCAGCGCAGCGCGGACCTCACTATCACCTCATTGAGCGATATGTCGCGCAGCGTGCTTTGGGGTTACGAGCGACGTGCTCCTTACACCACAGAACCTTCGACGATTCCAACGCTGAAGTGCGCCTTTTTCTCGAAAGCAGCCGGTGCCGGGACTGTCGAGCTGGTCGACAAGGACGGTAAGGTCGTCCTGAAGCGTGACCAAGACGTGATTCGCGGGCTAAATAACACAGCGCTGGAGCTAAGGCTCACCAAGGAAGGAATCATCGTCGGTCCGCCCCCTGCTCCGAAGGACGCTAAGGAAGCTATCAAGGACCCATTTGAGTCCAAGCGCGCCACATTCGTACCGGTAGGATCTTACAAACTGCGAATAACGGTCGGCGGGAAGTCGATCGAGAAAGATTGGAAGTTGGACTGAGATTGCGGGAAGCAAGAAGCGGGAAGTCAGAATTCTGACTTCCCGCTTCTTGCTTGCGCCTTTCCGCTTACTTAACTGGCCACTTCGCGAGTCGGACTTTCATCTCGATTCGCTCATCCGGCAGATCGTTGCCGTTGCGTGGAGCGTTGACAATCTTGTCGGCGACATCCATTCCTTCAACTGCCTCACCAAACGCCGTGTACTGCTTATTTAGGAAGTCGGAGTCTCCTACGCAGACGTAGAACTGCGAACCAGCGGAGTTCGGATCTTGCGAACGAGCCATCGAGAGCACGCCCCGTTTGTGGTTCAAGTTGTTAAACTCAGCATCGACGTTGTAGCCGGGACCACCTTGACCGTACATCTCGGGCTTCGACTTATCCTTCGTATTCGGGTCGCCACCTTGGATCATGAAGCCAGGGATGACGCGGTGGAAAATGGTTCCGTTGTAGAAGCCATTTCTTGCAAGCTTCTTGAAGTTTTCGACGTGCTTCGGAGCCTTGTCGGGGCGGAACTTGAGGACAATCTTTCCGAACTTGGTCTCGATAACCGCGACTTCTTCGCCATCTTTTGGCTTGGCGAAGGTCGGGTCTTCGATTGCCGCTGCCGCAGAGGAAGGAGCTGCCGGTTCGGCAGGCTTGCTCGTATCCGCCGGAGCGTTTGAATCGGAAGTCGAGTAGCTCGACTTGATGTCTTTGCCGACGTTTGCATCGCCGGTATAGGTGTCCGAGCCGCAGCCAACCACCATCAGGGCGAGGGGAAGAAGGGAAATGTATTTTGTCATCTTAAGACTCCAAAGGCCAGGTTGTTACCGAGACCGACTCCATGATGCACGGGGTGGTCGGTCGGTCGCCAGGGCCACTAAAGGAAACGATTTTATCCGCCACTTCAATTCCCTCAATCACATATCCGAACGCGGAATATTGACCGTCAAGGTGTGGAGACTTGGCAACCATGATGAAGAACTGCGAGCCAGCCGAGTTTGGATCGCTAGAGCGCGCCATCGAAAGGATGCCCTTCTCGTGAGGAATATCGTTGAACTCAGCACGGACATTGTGCCCCGGACCGCCCGTTCCTGGCATTCCTGACGCACCGTCGCGAGTGTTCGGGCATCCGCCTTGAATCATGAACCCAGGAATGACGCGGTGGAACTTGAGGCCGTTGTAGAAACCTTCAGTGGCGAGCTTCTTGAAGTTCGCGACATGAAGAGGGGCCTTATCTTCACGGAATCCGATCACAATCTTGCCGTGGTTGGTCTGCATCACCACGATCTCTTCGCCTGCTTGAGGGGTTGGCATAGGTCTGTAGTTTACTTTGTTGGAAGCTGTCGGCTATCTGCGTTCGGTTTTTGGCGGTTATGCTCCGCACGATTAAACTCGGCAACAGAGTTCATCAACCAGATGAAGCCAACAAGTAAGACGGCGCAGATCCACAGCAGAGCCTTGCGATTCCAACGATCCATGATAAGAAAAGCCTTCAGCCATCATCAGATTTCTCCGCTGACAGCTGAAGGCTAGAGTTTGAGTGCTCTTCCTTACTTCTTCTTCAGTTCAGCCTCAAGTTCTTTCTTCAGCTCGACCAGTTCAGCTGGAGCCATGCGGGTCCAGCAGTCTCGGCCGTGCTTGTGCGCAGATTCGAACTTGAAGGGCATTCCCATGAGAAGGTCCATCAACGAAGGAGCTGGGGCTGAACCAGCACCTTTAGAGTAGGTATCCGAGAGGATCTTCTTGACGTCACTGAGGGTTTCGTTTAGGTGAGCTTTGGTCACCTTGTCCGAAGTTCGGCTCTGTGCCGAGACTAGATCGTTGGCAACTCCACGAAGAGCTTCTTTAAGCAGAGGACGAAGGTCGGTGCCGCTTGCACCAGCGCCGTTGATTCGGCCATCCACCATCTTCAAGAAGCTTCGCTGAAGGTTTCGATCAAACGCGTTAGTCGAGACTTTCGCGGTCTTCAGTCCACCAAAGATTCCGCTGACAACGTCGTCAACCAAGTTGGAAGGCGTATACGCCTGTCCTGGCTTGGTTGCTTCGAAATCCGCAAGCGAGGAGACTTTCGCGTCCGAAAGGAGGCTTCGCAGAACGGCCGAACTCATTGAGTTCATGGCGTTCACGTAACCGGTCATTCGGGTCTTTGCAAAGATCTTTGGATCGAAGATCGCAGCCGAAGGTCGTACTGCTCGGCTCATCAAAAGCTGAACGGCTTTTCTTTGCTGAGCAGCAGGAACCGGATTGAAGACATCGCCGCCACGGCCGACGTGGTTGTCGAGCTCGACGACACCGCCGACGACACGGACGACGTGCATCACTTCGGTCATCCACTGACCGATCAGCTCACCGTGCATTTCGGCTAGATCGTCGTACGACTCTCCGAACTTCGAAGTCGCGGGAACCAGGACGTTCTTCGCGATGTATTCGAGGTTGTTCATACCAAGTCGAGTTGCCTCGACAGGGTCGTTGGAGATGATCTCCGACTGCTTTCGCGGGTCAAGCGATGCGTTCTTGTAGTTGCCGAATCGCAACCAGGAGTTCGAAACTTGCTGACCGAGGTGAGAGTCCAAAGCCGCCTTTTCCTGCTCAGGGGTTACCGCGTTCAGTGTCTTGTATCCGTACTGGATCGCAAATCGGTCGTAGTCGCCGATGATGCCGATGTTCGACTTCACTCCGTCGCCTGGCTGGGCAACGTAGTTGTATCGCGAATAGCTCATGATCGACGAAGCAACTCCGTGCTTATCGGTGAAGCTCTTGTCGCGCAACTGGGCAATCGAGAATGCCGCAGAACCGTTAAAGTTGTGCTCAAGCCCGAGGGTATGGCCAACTTCGTGGGCGACGACGTATTGGATCAAGCGTCCGATGGTCTCATCACTCATTGGGAGCTTTTGAGCTGCTGGGGTTGTAGCCGCAGTTTGTGCGAAGTACCAGTTCTGCACCAGTTTTACGATGTCGTTCCAGACGATGACATGGGCGGAGATTGTCTCGCCGCTTCGTGGGTCCTGGATGGAGGGTCCCATTGCGTTCGCAGTGTCGCTTGGAGCCCATCGGATCACGCTGTAGCGCGCATCTTCGGGATCGAAATCAGGATCTTCTTCCTTGGTAGGGGCCATCTTTCCGATGATCGCATTTTTGAAGCCTGCGGTTTCAAATGCCGGCTGCCAGTCGTTGATGCCTTGAACAACGTACTTACGCCATCGCTCAGGAACTTCCTGGGTGACGTAGTAGGTGATTGGTTTCTTCGGCTCGCTGACGTCAGCTTTGGGATCCTTCTTCTCGAGTCGGAATCGGTTGATGTACTCAACGGACTTGGCAGCATTGCCCTCCGCGCCGAACAATGTAAAGCCCGTCGTGAAGTAGCCGATTCGGGAATCCTTGAGTCGGCCCATCATAGGAACCTCTGGAAGCTCCGTCAAGCTGTAGTGGACGACGGTCGCCGCTTTGCTGGCATCGTACTGTCCGCCACCGCCACCGAGTAGTGCCTGCAATCCGCCTCCTTGACTTCGACCCATCATGAAAGTCATGTAGGTTCGGGTCTCAATGTTGGTTGGGAATGCCTTGACCTTCTCAATCCAGGTCTTACTGGAGTCGACTCCCATCGCGCCCGGGATGGCGGCTCGCACACTGAAGTCCTGAGGATCGCTGATGAAGAGCTGAGTCACATCAATCAGCGGATTCTTCTCGGGAGATTCGCCGACGATGTCGAAGGTAAAGAGGATCGCCTCTGGCGAGTTTTGCTTAACGCCCAGCTCAACGCCTTTGTCGCCGCCGGCTGCCCTAGTGCTGACATCAACGTTTTTCAGCTGGATCTTCTTATCCCGACGAGCGAATTTGATCGTTCGCGGTCGTTCCATCGGAGCGGTTCCAGGATAGGTGAGAGCACGAGGAGCTTCGGAAACTTCGGCGTTGAACATGAAGAGCCGACCGAGTTTAGACTCCGGAATCTCCCAGTAGACCTTCTCGTCAACTTTGTGAACTTTGAAGACGCCGTCTTGCGACTTGGCGGTCTTCATCAGCTCGTCGTACTTCTTCTGCTCAGCTGTTCGCTTGTCCTCAACTTTAGGAGGATCAGCCTTCTTTTCGTCCTGCTTGGCAGGCGGCGTAGTAGCTGGAGGAGCGGTTTGGGCGAGAGTATTTCCCGCAACCATGGTTAGCCCGAGGGCGATGAGGAATGCGCGCTTCATCATGATGTCAACTGAACATTAACGCATTACAAAGTGTAAATGGTTGCATCCAGCCAAAATTCTCTCAAAACTCGCATTCAAAAGGGCTTCATAATGATGACGTTCAAATGGCAAAAACGATACGTATCGGGTTTCTTGGGTTCGGCACCGTAGGCACCGGAGCGTTTCGAATGCTCCAAGATAATCGCGACGCGATTATCAAAAAGATTGGTTTACCATTCGAAGTCGCTCGCATCGGAATTCGTGATGCCGCGAAGGAACGTGGCATTGATTCGGCTCTGTTCACGACAGACTTGGAGTCCATCGTCACTGATCCCTCGATCGATGTTGTCATTGAAGTCATTGGCGGAGTTGACCCGGCGGCGATGCTGGTCGAAAAGGCGCTAGAAAATGGCAAACATGTCGTAACTGCGAACAAAGAGCTGATTGCGAAGCATGGCTCGCGGCTGGTTCATCTTGCCAAGTCGAAAGGCCTTGACCTTCACTACGAGGCGGCGGTTGGTGGCGGAATTCCACTGATTCAGCCTCTAAAACACCAACTCGCGGGCAACGACTTGGTGCGGATGATGGGCATTCTCAACGGCACCACCAACTACATCCTTACGATGATGGAGCAAGAGGCGGCCGACTACAGCGATGCCCTAGCCGAAGCTCAGGCAAAGGGTTACGCCGAAGCTGACCCAACCAACGACGTTGAAGGCATCGATACTGGTTACAAGATTTCCATCCTCGCGAGCATCGCTGGCGGCAAACAGGTAGCGGTAGACGAGATATATAAAGAAGGGATTTCAAAAGTATCCGCAACCGACATCGCCTATGCCGCCTCATGGGGTTATCGAATCAAACTCCTCGGCATCGCCGAAATGGTCGGCGACGCGGTCCGGGTCCGAGTCCACCCGACCATGATCCCACTCACCCACCCTTTGGCATCGGTGAACGGGGTTTACAACGCTCTCTGGATCCACGGTGACTTCGTCGGAGATGTCATGTTCTCCGGTCGAGGAGCTGGCTCCGATCCGACCGGCTCAGCTGTCATCGGCGACTTCCTTGATGTCGGTCGAAACATCTTCGCCGGTGGCTCAGGTAGTGCGATCCCCTACGACGACGGAATGAAAACCGCCCCAATGGACGACCTCGAGACAACCTACTATCTTCGGATCCAAGTCGAAGACAAACCTCGCACTCTCGGCGAAATCTCGATGGTCTTTGGCCGCCACGAAATCAGCATCGCCGAAATGCAAATGCGAACCCTCCCCTCCGAAAAGGGCGAAATTGTATTCCTTACCCACAAGGCAAAGGAATCGGCATTCCAAGCCACCCTTAGTGAAGTCCAGTGGCTCCCCTGCGTCAGCAAAATCGCCACTGCGATCCGAGTTGAGACTGCATGAGAATTCTCATCACGAACGACGACGGGATTCATGGCCACGGATTGAAGGTTTTATCGGGCGCCGCACGCCAGATTGGCGAAGTCAAAATCGTTGCGCCCGACCGAGAGCGTTCCGCCTGCGGGCACGCGATGACCCTTCGTGACCCGCTTCGGGTGGTTTCGGTTCCTTACGATGGACTCGAGGCTTACACCGTCAACGGCGTCCCGGTTGACTGCGTCAATGTGGGACTGACTGTGGCCTGGCCCGATGGTTGCGATTTAGTGTTGAGCGGAGTCAATCACGGTCCAAACCTCGGTTTCGATATCACCTACTCGGGCACCGTCGCTGGAGCCATGGAAGGTGCGATCAATGGTATCCGCTCGATCTCCTTCTCACTCGCAACGTTTGTTTTGGAAGCTCCGCCGCATTGGGAGACGGCAAGCCAGTGGTTGAACGAAAATCTTCTCAAGCTCACGCAACTACCCGATGAAGAGTTGTCGTTTCTGAACGTCAACATTCCTTCCATCGCCTACGAGGAGATTCGAGGCACCAAGTTTGCAGAGATGGGGCAGCGGGTGTACAAAGACCGCGTAGAACGGCGTGATGACCCTTGGGGACGCCCTTATTACTGGCAGGGCGGAGCCGTGGTGATGAAGGCAAACCAACCGGGAACCGACGTCATGGCGGTCAGCGAGGGGTTTGTATCATTAACCCCGCTGAGCCTGAATTGGACAAATCATTCCCTCGCCGGTGCACAGCGAGACGCCATCGGATGGCCAAGCGATCTATAAACCTAGCCGAAGCTCTTCTTCTGCCGCCCTGATTGTCCTAATCTCCATAAGCGCATCATCAATGAGAGCTCCCGGCACTTGCTGAACTTCGCCAGCCACGCCAGAAGGGGCGGAGTTGGTCAGTTGCTCGATTTCAGATTTTAGTGTCTGCATTTTTTGGGCAACCCGAAAAGCGCCATCAAAGCCGAGTTCTGTGAATGGTGTTGCTCTGTTGGCCCGGCCAGAGACAGTTTCGACCGCCTCGTCAATATAACTCCAGACTGGTCTGGCTTGCACCTGCATGGGGAGGCTGTTTCGAAATTGCAGGACGGCGTCAATCGTGGACTGATCCGCCGCGACGAGTGCTTGCCGCTTTAGCTCGATCAATGTAGATGATAAGTGGCTCTGCTGCCAGAACGGCATGTTCAGAATGTCGTGAATCTGCCCTCTTAGGCGTGCAATCTCATCGAGTAGCGTCAACGTCGAGTCGCTCAGGTCGCGATGCAATCGATTCAACTGCAACATCCGCCGCATCACCGCCAGGAGCTGGTAAGCCTCAACTTTCGATTCAAACTCAGGGGTGCGAAGAGCGGCGCGGCGCTTGAGATTGATGATCCCGCAAGTTACCAAAGCCGTGATTAGTAGCGGCCCGAGGCTAGCCACTGCCACTATGGGCTGAAACAAGAGAATAACCCCAAACACTCCGAGCGCTGCCGTTATCCCCGTCCCAGTCGTGAGTGTCTCCTGTCCCCGAAATTCGCGAAAGAGGTCAATCCGCTCCGTCTCGTGGAGGTACGAGATGAAGTACGGGTATCGGTCAGCGCGATTTCCGAACAGCATAATCACAAGGTTACGGCGTAGAAGCGAAAGAGGTTTACTCAATCAACGAAAATGTTTACTGGGATTATTCAGGCGGTAGGAAGCGTTCACTCGTGGGACGGTCAGAAACTGGTCGTCCATCCCGGGCCGTTAGACCTGAGCGAGCTGTCGCTCGGTGAATCCATAGCTGTAAATGGGTGCTGCTTGACAGTCGTTCCAGGCTCAGATGCTCATCTCACCTTTGACCTCTCGCCTGAGACGGTTCAAAAGACTACGTTCGCGGGTCTTGAAATCGGTCAGGAATTGAATCTAGAGCGAGCAATGCGCCCGACTGACCGTTTCGGTGGACACATCGTTCAAGGACATGTTGATGGCATTGGCAGGTTCGTTGGAAAGAGAGCCGAAGGAAACGCCGTGGTGTACCAGTTTTCTGTTGTGAGTGGGACATATTTGATTGACAAGGGGTCGATCACTATCGACGGTATTTCTCTCACGGTGGTCTCCCCGAGCGGCGGAGATTTTGAAGTTTGGGTGATTCCCCACACACTCGAGAACACGAACTTGAGGACTTTAAGAATAAATCAAGACGTTAATGTCGAGTTTGACGTTATTGCAAAATATGTTGAAAAACTCCGGCATCCTTACCATCCAGTATGAATATCAGTGATAAATCAGCCATAATTGGGACAGGGCGAAGTATTCGAGCCTGTACCACGAATGGAACTGCACGAACTCACTCTGCCGGAGCAGAAACTACTGCTTGAACTCTATTGCTATGAATTGGACTCGGCGGGCCAAATCATGCCGACGGATGAGCTGACTCATTTTCTGGGCATTAACCCGGATGATCTTAAGTTCGCTTTCCGTAAGCTCGCCCTAAAGGGGCTTTTGCTGGAGGAGTCGTTGACCGTGCGGGGAAAGCTCTTTGTTGAGGAAACTGGTTTACTCCCCGCCCCACGCTGGGTTGAGGTTCAAGCCATTCGCGACGCAATCTCTGTCTGCATCGTCGAAACTATGGTTGCCGAGGGAGCCAGCGAGGCAGTCAACCTCGACGACCTCTGCGGCCGAATACCCCTCAAGCCAGGCAGCCTCGAATTCAATATCGACGTAATGGTGGAGCGAGGCTTTCTCACGCTCATGCGAGGCAACCGAGTCGCCCTGGGTCCAAGACTCAGGGCGTTGGTCGGTCGTTAGCTCTTAATAGTGCCAGTCGACGTTAAGTGCTTCCTTCGCATGTCGCTCGATAAACTCTCGCCGAGGCTCGACTTTTTCGCCCATCAGCTTCGAGAACATCTCTTCGATTTCCATCTCGAACGTCTTGTCACAGATCACCTGGACCATGCGTCGCTTATCGACCGCCATCGTGGTGTCCTCAAGGTCGTCGGCGTTCATTTCGCCTAGTCCTTTAAACCGAGTGACGTCGTACTTGCGACCCTTCTTGATTCCCGCAATAATCGTATCGCGCTCCTCTTCCGTCATCGCGTAATACCGCTCGTTTGCGCCGACTTTGACGACGAACAGGGGCGGCTGGGCGAGCCAGATGTGACCAGCCTGCATCAACGGCTTCATGTACCGGTAGAAGAATGTGAGCAATAGCGTGCGAATGTGCTCGCCGTCCACGTCGGCGTCCGTCATGATGACGACCTTGTGATAGCGCAGCTTTGAGAGGTCGAACTGGACTTCCTTTTCTTTCGGATCCTTCTCTCGCTTCTTCGGGCCGTTCAACTCAAGATCAGGTTGATCTTCTTCGACCGAAAGGTCGGCTTTGCCAAGTGAAAGGTCAATTCCGACTCCAAGAGCCGCGATCAGAGCCTTGATTTCCTCGTTGTCCAGAGCCTTGTCGATTCGCGCTCGCTCAACGTTCAGTATCTTTCCGCGAAGCGGAAGAATCGCCTGAGTCTCTCGATCCCGCGCGCTCTTGGCTGATCCACCTGCCGAGTCACCTTCAACAAGGAAGATCTCGCACTTGGTGGCGTCCTTACTTCGGCAGTCCGCCAGCTTTCCTGGCAGACCAAACGAGTCCATCGTTGAAGACCGTCGAACGCTCTCCATCGCCTTCCGAGCCGCTTCGCGTGCTCGCTGAGCGATAACACCCTTCTCAACAATCTTCCGAGCAATGTTCGGATTCTCCTCAAAGAACGTCATCAGCCCCTCGCCAACCAGCGAGTTCGTCAGACCCTGAACCTCAGGAGTTACCAGCTTGACCTTATCCTGTGAGTTGTACGACGGATCGCCAATGCGAAGCGAGATAACGGCGGTCAAACCGTCGGTTACATCATCGCCGACGAGGTTATTGTCCTTCTCCTTCAGGAGGCCCATCTTTCGGGCGTAGTTGTTAATCGTTCGAGTGAGCGCCGTGCTGAAGCCGGAAACGTGGGTACCGCCATCCGGGTTGTGGATGTTGTTAGTGAACGCCAACATGGTCAGCGAGTAGCCGTCGTGGTACTGCAAGGCAACTTCGATCTCGCTGGTCTCGCGAAGCCGTTTGAAGTGGATGACGTTGTGAAGCGTGTCCTTTCCGTCGTTGATGTCTTCGACAAGCTGCGGAATACCGCGCTGGTAATAATAGGTTTCGCTGTTCGACGGGTCCTTCTCGTTGATGAACTCGAAGGTGACCTTCGGGTTCAAATAAGCCAGCTCACGCATTCGGCTCTTGACGATGTGCGGATCGTGCTCGACTTCAGTAAGAACGGTTGGGTCTGGCATCCATCGCTGTGCCGTACCGGTTTGACCGTCAGGCACCGTCCCGATTTCTTTGACGTCGTAGACCGGAATACCTTTCTCGAACCGCTGTCGATACAGTTTGCCGTTTCGCTTAACGGTCGACTCCATCCAAGTCGAAAGCGCGTTAGTACAAGAAACTCCAACACCGTGGAGACCGCCCGAGGTCTTATAGCCGCTGCCTTCGCCGCCAAACTTACCACCCGCGTGAAGAACGGTCATAACGACCTGGAGAGCCGAAACGCCCATCTTCTCGTGCTTGTCAACCGGAATTCCGCGTCCGTTGTCTTCAACTCCGGCGGAGCCGTCTTCGAACAACGTGACGGTGATGTGGTCGCAATGCCCAGCGAGAGCTTCATCAACGGAGTTGTCGATAACCTCTCGGAAAAGCTGGTGCAAACCGCGCTTGCCGTTGTCTCCAACGTACATTCCCGGTCGCTTCCGAACGGCCTCAAGCCCTTCCAAAACCTGAATCTGCGCCGCGTCGTAGTCCCCATCAACTCGCCCTGCGAGTTCATTCACTACGGCGTCTTGATCTAGGCTGTTCGTAGATTCAAGATAGAGTTCGTCCTGTGGCTCGTTGCTCATGCTTCCTAGGTTCAAATTCGACAGAAATTGAACCCGAATTGTACCTGATTTCGCCCTGCACTTTCACCGTAACCACACGTGCCCTGTGTGCGTCAAAGGTGTCATGAGGAGCTTGGTACTTACTCTCGGATTTCTTGCGCTAACCACCACGGTACTGGGACAGGGGAGCATCGGCGGCTACGGACAGGGTGGCGGTATGGGCGGTGGCATGGCGGGAGACTTTCCGAACATGATCTTTCAGGAGCCATCAGGTCCAGGTGGTTCTATTGGCGGACGGTTTGGCTCTGGCAAGCAGAAGGGAGACACGGTTCATCAGGAGCCTGGCTTGTTCGACAACCTGAGATGGAACAGCCAAACGATGATTGCCACCGCTGGGGTTGGTTGTGATTGGAAGTTCGAGGGAAAAGCTGGTGAAGTCTTGGTTGCTGAAGCAATCAGCGATGTGTTCGATGCGTCGATCAAAATTGTTGATGAAAAAGGGAAAGTGCTTGTTGAAAATGATGATCGGGATGAGGGTAACCAAGCCCCGCTCATCGTTTTTCGGTTTGAGAAAGACCAAAGCATCAAAGTCAATGTAGGGAGCTTCAAGAACTCATCGGGAGGAAGATTCCAGTTCCGTAGCATGCTTTATAAGTCGTTTTCAACTGGGGTCGGTGAAACCGTCGTGAACCTTTCCGATGCTGAATCTCTGTACCGGGAGGGCGCAAGGACCGCTCTGCTTCACTTCAGAGCGAAGAAAGATGAAACTTACTACATCAGGTCATTCAAAACGTTTACGCAGAATAATTCCAACTGGACCTCGGTCGGTCGAGAGACGCGGGTTTTCGGGCCAACTGGTATCCCAAAGCTCGACTACCAGTTGATCGATACTGGCTCAACTGGTGGCAAGACACTGAAAGCGCTTAAGGATGGTGACTTCTTCTATGAATTTCAACTTGAGCCTGCTATGGTCAAGTTGATTTCTCGGCGCGAGATCGTCAAGTATGAGACTCGCCCGACGACAGGAAGTTCGCGTCACACTGTTAAGCCTGGAGGCCAAAGCATCGTTTCCTTTCCGGTTTCACCAGACCAGCCGATTCGGACTGCAGTCAGCTCTGGCTCGGAAACTGAGAACTACTTGGTTGGTCCTACGCCTTCAAAGGATCAGCTTCCCGAGTACCCATCGCCTTACGCGGACGAAAACTTTGGAGTCAATCCGACTTTCTGCTGGTTCACTGCCGAAGGAAGTGCTGCGGGTGCCCTGAGAATCTTCTTCTCAAAGGGAGATGCAACACTTGTTCTCACAAATCACAGCTCCCAAGAACGCACATTTACAATTGATTCTGATGAACCGCTGAGCGAATTCACGGAAGCCGCCTCAATTCAAGACAGACTGGGGATCGGACACTCAAAGCTTTACACCTACAAATCCCTCCCAAACGAGATGATGCGTCTTCGGAGCGAAGGTGATGCCTTCCGGCTAAAGGTAGATATCTTCAACTATCGTGGTCAAATCGTTAACTCGTTCGTTGACCCTATCAACAACAAGCCGGGTGACGATCTTTACTTCCCGAAGTCAGAAAAGTACCTGTTCAGAGTTTCTTGTGTTGGAAATGGTGGTTCGGGCAGTTATTCGATCCGTCGAGATCCGATTGGAACTGAGTCACTTTCCATTGGTGAAAAGAAGCTAATCAAGCTTGATGGCAAGAATTTTGGAATTTATGAATTGATCCTCGAAGGAGGCAAGCGATACTCGATAACTTCTCAGACAGTTGACGGTTTCGCAGGTTTGATGACCATGTCTGAAGAGGGTGTCGTCCTGAAGCCCAACTCCCACTATTACGACAGTCTACAGACGGACGTCATCAAAGTCGATAAAACTGGCAAGTACCGCATTTGGGTGCGCGGCGGCGGAAACGCGAACGTCACGTTCAAGATCACACCCTACAAGCCACCCACCATCGACGACTAGCGACATAATATCTCCGTGGATTTGTACGCCTCGCTCCTGCGCCCGCTCGCGTTCCGGATGGACCCCGAGCGGGTGCATCACCTGGCGATGTCCCTGGTCCAAAAGGGCCTTATCCCGGGCCGATCAACTCCCCTTGAGAAAGACTCCGTCGAGCTCTTTGGAGTGAATTTTCCTAATCGAATCGGCCTCGCCGCTGGCCTAGATAAGAACGCCGTTGCCCTGAATCAGTGGCACAAGTTTGGCTTCGGCTACGTCGAAATTGGCACCATCACGTGGCACCCCCAACCCGGGAACGACAAGCCGCGCATGTTCCGTCTCCCAAGCGACAAAGCAATTATCAACCGAATGGGCTTCAACAATGATGGAGCCATCGCCGTCGCCGAGCGGCTGTCTCGCTCCGCTAGCCGAATCCCCGTAGGAATCAACCTCGGAAAGTCCAAAATCACTCCCCTGGAAGAAGCCCACGAGGACTACAAAAGGAGTTACGAAGTGCTTCAGAGCTTCGGCGACTACTTCGTCGTCAACGTGAGTAGCCCAAACACCCCCGGCCTGCGGTCACTTCAAGATTCCGATTCCCTGCGAAGAATCTTTCAAACCCTTCGAGAGGTCAACGACAAGCGCCCGCTTTTTGTCAAGGTCGCCCCGGACCTCGAAGACGAAGCCATTGACGATGTTCTGAACGTCGCTGTCGAAGCTAAACTCACCGGAATCATCGCCACGAATACCACGATTCGCCGAGATATGCTGCCGGGTCTCGCCGCCCCAACCAGCCGCCACATCAGTAATTCCTTGCTTGGCGGTGGACTCTCCGGAACCAACGGGATCAACCGCAACATCACTGCCAACCAACAAGGAGGCCTCTCGGGCGCCCCCCTCCTCCAGCGCAGCAACGAAGTCCTCGCCAGACTTAAATCCAACGCCCCCGACAACCTCGTCCTCATCGGCGTCGGCGGAATCTTCACCTCCGAAGACTACAAATCCAAACGCGAAATCGGAGCCGACCTGGTCCAACTCTACACCGGTTGGATCTATGGCGGACCGGGTCTAGTGCCGAAGCTTCTTTAAAGCGCCACTCGCCAAATGTAATACGCCGTCATCACAAACCCATAAACCGCAATCCATCGCCGCATCTTGTCTGGGTCGACCTTGAGGGACCAGCGCGCCGCCAAGAAGCCGCCCGCAAAGCCGCCGCAAGCCAGCGGGTACGCCTCTGGTGTCAAAACAAGTCCCTTGGAAACAAAGACAAGAGAACAAAAAAGGTTGATGATCGAGCCGAGCCAGTTTTTCACTGCGTTCAGCTCGTGCGTCGTCCCTTCCATGTAAAGCGCGAACGTCGCCAGCATCATGATCCCCATTCCTGCTCCGAAGTAGCCGCCGTAGCAAGCCACCAAAAACTGCAGAATGATTCCGGCCCAAACCGGAATCACATGGTGATCCTTGGCAGCAAGCATCGCCTTCACCTTCGGCTGAAACCACAAGAGGAGTGCCGCCAATAGAATTAAGAACGGCACAATCGCTTTGAACGACTTGTCTGATGTGTTGAGCAAAAGTGCTGCACCGCAGAGAGAACCGAGAACCGTTGGCAGGGCCAACACCTTTAGGAACTTCGCCGTTTGCGAAAGCTGTTTGATAAACCCCAGCCCTCCGGCGAATGATCCGGGGAAAAGACCAACCGCATTTGTGGCGTTCGCCACACGATCCCCAATTCCCATTCCGAGGGTCAGGTACGGGAAGCTAATCAGAGACCCGCCGCCTGCGACGCTGTTGATGCCGGAGGCCACCGCACCGGTCGCAAAGAGAAGTAGGGCATCGACCGGGGACATCAATAGAAAAGATTAGCAGGAATCGACAGCATCCGCATTTTCTCTGCGTTGCGGAAGCTAGAAGCACAATCCACTCGGACATGCAAGTGCTTGTTTTCCGAATGGCTGGCGGCACGTTCAGATTGGGCCGTTTGCACCAGGACTGACTGCTCAGGATGGAACGCTGGGCGGAGTTGTTCGTGTCGTAAGGCCAACCATGAAGCAGATCGCTGTTCTCGCCTTCGCCACCGCCGCCGTCTCCGCAAACGCGGTGATCATCCCGAACCCGTTCTTCGCGACGCCGGTGCCATTGCGGCACACCTTCGACGCTAACACTGCGGGTGCATACACCAACATTCCGGTCTTCTCGGGTTTGGGTACCGCTGCGCCGTTGGGACCGGGGGTGATGGCGGTCATGACTGACCCGAGTGTGGTGTCGATTCCGCACCTTTTGGTTGGCCGAGGCGCTGATGTTCAGATCAAGGTCGGGGTGCCGATGAGGCGGTTTGGCGGGTACTTCAACAGCGGATTCTTCGGCTTGTTCTCGAGCTTTGCTAGCTTCCGATTCTTTGATGCGGCGAACAATCCGATTGGTTCGGCGACGGTTCCGTTGACGCCAGCAATGCAGTGGGTGGGCTTCAGCACGTTTCCGAAGTGGAGCCGAGTCGAGATTTCGGGGACTATTCCGGGGGTTCAGGGGATTGTTGGGATGGACTCGCTGCGAATCCGACCGATTTGATCTGGGTTAGTGTCGGCAGTCGCTTGAGCGCGGGACTTTGGGGTCCCGCGCTTGTTTGGTTGCATCGCCAAATCTCAACGAAACTAAGTTGACTTTTGCCCTCTGAAGTCGCCTAGTAAGTGATGATCAAAAACCTCGCACCGCGCGTGGCAAATCTCGATAAAGTCGGGACGTTCCGCCGCCACAGGCTTTAGCAGGAGGCCGAAACTTTCAACTGTTAACCACGCCCCCATCTGTCCCCAACAGAAACTCGAAAATCGCAAGCCGTTGAACCTAACACCCCATCAAAATGCGTCGCAGTTCTCTCCCTGACAAGAAAAGCGATCCCGCCCGCCCAAATAAAAAAGGGGCACGAATGCCCAACACGCGCACGGGCACGAGTATTGGGCAATGGTGCCGAGAATTAGCCGCTTCAGCGAACTGACGAAAGAGCCTGCGAGACGCGGTTTGCCTCAAGCTTCGCCCGAAGCGCCTTATGAGTCCGGTGAAGTCGTGATCGAATTGTGCCGACGGGGGCACCCATTCGATCAGCGATCTCTTGGTAAGGAACCTGCTCGACGTCTGCAAGTTGGATCAGCTCGCGCTGCTCCTCAGTCAGACTCGCCAGAGCCGCCTGCAAGGGTTCGCTGAACGAGGAGTCGAGGAGGACGTCTTCTGGCGAAGGACCGTCGTCGGCGACTTCGAAGCGCATGGAGTCTCCGCCGACTTCCGTCGGAAGCGAGGCATCGTAGGAGACGGTTTGGACTCGGCGGCGTCGGTTGCGAAGAAGGTCGAGATACAGGCGGGTGACGATTCGGAAGATCCAGTTCTCGAAAGGGCGGTCGCCCTCGTACTCGCTGAACGATCGGTACGCTCGGAAGTAAGCCTCCTGGGTCAGATCTTCAGCGTCTGGCCGACTCCCCGAGAGTCGGTATGCCATGTTGTAAACCTTCCGATAAGACATCTCCATCAGTTCGTTGAACCGCTTCGAGTCAGTTTCGCTAGCATTCAGGGTCATGTTCATGGTCGTCATTTTCAGGTTTTCTCCTTGTATGTAAGGTGTAACGCTTCACCTAGTAAAACCGTTCCATGTATTTTACACTTTTTGTGTGAAGTCACTTGAGTCTATTGGACTCAATCATCCGAAATCCCACCGCCAGTCGGGTTGAACTTCTCATATCCCGACGGTAAAGTGAACGGACGCTTCGGTTCGAAAAACCGCCACGCTGACTGGCAGATTTTTCGGAGGGTCACTTCGCCTTCATTCTCGCCGGTCCATCGCTGATCCTTCTGGTCGTCGGTGTAGAGCGCCAAGGCGTAGGGACGGGAGGCATAAACGATGGCGACTTCGCTTCGCGAGCGGTTGATGGCTCCGCTTTTGGCGCAGACCTTCACATCAATCGGCGACGCGGCAATTGCAATGTCGTCCCAATACTGCCTTCCCAGAATGCGAAGGAGTTTCTCGCAGACGGCAGGACTAGCCGCCTTGCGCCAATACAGCAACTCGAAGAGACGAACCTGTTCTCGAGGGGTGGTCATTCCCCAGCCCCACTTTTTGCCGAGAGCGGCGACTTCAGGAGTTCGATCTTTCCAATGCCCGAGGATCTGGGTGTTGAGGAGCCCCAGTGACGCCATGCGCTCGTTGATCTTCTTGCTACCAATCCAATCCTGAACCTGCATCGTAGCCGTGTTATCGCTCACGCCAATCATTAAGTTCACATAGCCGTCAAGATCGAGCGACATGCCTTCGCGCATCGGATAGGTCCACATGCTCGACTGTCGTTCTTTCAGCGGCATCAGTTGCTTCTTGTCGCTCATTTTGAGCTTGCCCTCATCCACCTGGCACAAGGCTTCGAGCGCTACGCTGGTTTTGATTGTTGATGCTGAAGGAAACCGCTCGGTTCCTCGGAGATCGATCCGTTCGCCGGTCGTCAAATCAGCGATACAGTAGCCGATGCGACCTTGAAAAGGCTTGCAAATTGCATCCAACTCAACCTTCAGGGCAGGAAGTCCTTTGGGAGCGAGAACTAGGGCAGCGACGACGGGAACCATACGGTTATCATAACCAAAAACTCCCGACCGCTTTCGCGGATCGGGAGTAAGTTTCAGTTCAACCGCGCCATTTCCACATGGGTGAGAAAACGGCATTGCCGAGATCGTCCATCTGGTCCACGAAGCTTGTCCTTTCGGCTCGCTTCGGGAGCGCAAAGCGCACGACGCGCTTCATCGGTTTTGGCAACACCAGATAGGTGCGGCGCATGAATGTTGTAACGACCATAAAACCTCCTTATAGTCGAGGTGCCAATGTCCTTGGCTTTTGGACTGGACGAGACATTGTCCAGTTGTCCTGGCTCATCAACGAGCCTTGTCTACTTCTACGTTGAGGACCACTTTCGCGTTCCTTAGGTTAGATTATGGCAGATCAGGCAGCCTTCTGCACCCGCTCGGGCAGAAGCTTAACTTCCAGCTCGGTCGCGGAGCTTGGGGCAAGAACCATTGCACGCTCAATCGTATTCTCAAGTTCTCGGACGTTGCCCGGCCAGTAGTAGTGCTCCATTGCAGCTTTGGCCTGAGGGCCGATGGCAAGCGGTTCGCGCTGATTTTCGGCGGCAAACTTGTGCATAAACATCTGGGCGAGCGGAACAATATCTTCGATTCGCTCTCGCAGGGCCGGGATTTTGATCTCTACGACTTGGAGGCGATAGAGAAGATCAAGCCGGAACGTGCCTGCGTCAACTGCGGCGTTGAGATCTCTGTGAGTAGCGGTGACTAATCTTACGTCGATCTTCGTGGGCTTGGTCGATCCGAGTCTTTCAATCTCTCTTTCTTGAAGGACTCGCAGGAGTTTGACCTGGACGGTGTGAGGGATTTCGCCGATTTCGTCGAGGAAAAGGGTTCCTTGTTCGGCAGCTTCGAAGCGTCCGACCTTGGAGCCATTTGCGCCGGTGAAGGCACCTTTTTCGTAGCCAAAGAGTTCGGACTCAAGAAGCGTTTCGGGAAGTGCGGCGCAACTTACGGCGACAAACGGTTTCTTCGCTCGTCCGCTGAGAGTGTGCAGAGCATTTGCGACGACTTCTTTTCCGACCCCACTTTCGCCCCCGATCATGATGGTGGCTCGGGAGTCGGCGACTTGCTTGACGGTTTCAAGCACCTGGCGCATTGAATCGGAAACAGCCAGGAATGGCTCGTCGCCCAGCGCGCTCTTCTTTGCTTTGCGCACCTGCTTCTTCGGCTCATTGCCCTGGTCGATTGCACTTGCAACCACCTTTTTGAGCTGCTCTAAATCGAATGGTTTCGTGATGTACTCGAAGGCTCCGTTCCGGATCGCAGCGACGGCCTGGGGAATCGTGCCGAAGGCGGTCATGATGATCACTGGGATCTCGGGGGCGGCTTCGTTGATGAGGCGTTGGAGTTCGTAGCCAGTCATGCCCGGCATGGTGACGTCGGTTATCACTGCGTCGAACCGTTGTTTCTCCAGCTCGATGAGCGCGTTTCGCCCGTCTTCGGCGGTTACTGCGTCATATCCGACCTTTTCGAAGGCCATCTGCAAGATGCGACGGATGTTCAGTTCGTCGTCTACGATCAGGATCTGGGGTTTCTTGCTCATGCGGCTTCCTCATAATTGTCGGCAAACTGCACCCGGAAGCTTGAGCCTTCTCCAACTTTTGAATCCACAACAATTGCTCCGCTGTGTGCGGAGATGATCTTTTGGCAGTTACTGAGCCCGAGTCCAGTGCCCTTCGGTTTGCTAGTGAAGAACGGTTGGAAGAGCTTGGAGAGCGTTTCGGGGTCCATTCCGCTTCCTGTGTCGGTGACCGAGAAACCTCTTGGAAGAATCTGAATCGTTACACTGCCACCCGAGGCAGTAGCTTGTAAGGCATTGAGCATCAGGTTCTGCATGACACGTTCGATCTGATGCCGATCACCGAGAACTGGGTTCGAATCACCGAGGATCTTGAGTTCGACAGATGCTTCCCAGAACTCGTGTTGGTGAATCTCCCGCAGCTTCGTTGCGATCACGAAAAGGTCCACTGGGCCGAAGTTGGGCTCAATGGGTCTTGCGAAGTCGAGGAACTGGTTGCACAATTCTGAGAGCTTCATTGCCTCTTCTTCGACCATGTGGGCAAGCTCAACCGCCTGGTCCGGCATAGAGACGATTAATTGAGCCGCTGATCGAATTCCCGTGAGAGGATTCTTGATTTCGTGGGCAATGGCGGCCGTCATTTGGCCGATTTCGGCGAGCCTTCGCACCCGGCTGACTTCTTTCATATCGCCGAGATGCTTCCAGTTCGCCACAGCGAGGGAGATGTTTCGGGCGAGGGTGTTTGCCTTCTTGAGGTCGTGCTCGTCAAACGGCAAGTCTTGGTCTCGCCGGGCGAGGTTGAGAACTCCGAGCTTTTCGTGCGAAGTGGTCAGGGGAACAACCATTGCTGACGAGATTTCTTTTCGCGTCTGTTGAATCTGGTTCGCCAGCAACGGGTTATCCGAGGGATCTTCGACGAGCATCGGAAGGCCGTGCAGGAGTGCGGAACCCGCGATCCCCTTCCCGACTTCGATAACAGCAGTCTCAGCAACAGGTACGCCAACTGAAGCTCGGCACCGAATCGTCCCTTTTTCGTCGGCGACAAACAGGGATGCAACAGGAGCGTCAAACCACTCCGCAACCCTCTGGAGGATGGTGTCCAAGTACTCTTCGATCCGATCTCCATCCAGCGGCGGAAAATCGAAGAGCGACCAAAGGTCTGGCATAGATTGACGACGACTCACAGAGTAGTTATCGGCAAAAAAGCCTCCGTTCCAACCATATGAATTCCCCGTCAGGACATAACAAGAAACTTACAATTCAGTCTGCGGTTTTTGCTTTTCATTGTCTCAATCGACCGAAGCCTTCCGCATCGCTTTCAGCTTGCCATCCGCAGTGATAACATGTGATTGCAACCTTGGTCGTCGGGCGTCTTTGAAACCTGATGGTTCTTAACGTCCCAGTGCGAACCGAACAGAACGACGTCATCGCCTGCCTCGGGCACCACGAAGAACGGCAGAATCATCTCCTTTCGTGACGTTGGAGAATCCAACGACACCCGAACTCGCTTGGCGGTTTGCTTCACAATAGTTTCAACGCCAGAAAGGGGAGCAAAGTTCGTGATTCGGCGAAAGGCCTAAGCGTCAAAAACTGGTGGAGGCGGGGAGAATTGAACTCCCTTCCAAAACCGCCTTCCCAGCGTTACCACGAGCGTCTTCTCAGTTTGAATTTTTGTGATGCGCCTCTGCCGAGACCGCCTAGCGCACCCTTAGTCCGATTGTGTTTAGCCGGGTCTACTACGAACAGAAGCTCGCCCTAGCGATCCAGATTTGGCTACACGAGGATCAGTTCTTACTGGCTCAGAACTGGCTCATGCGCGGCACTTAGGCTGCGAATGCAAAGTTATTGTTTGCAGTTATTTTTTACTCGTTTTTTACGTGGCCAACGAGAATCCACGGCTCGCAACGATAGGTCGCTTCGGTCCTGTCGAACCCTGACGCCCCCAGTTGTCTATCTAGTATGACGCTGGAATCGGGTTCTCGGTTCTCGGTTCTCGGTTTTCAGTTCAGTAAACTGGCATTGTGTCGGCTTTAGAGATGTTTCGGAAGGTTTCGTTGGCAGAAGGGTGCTCGGCGCTTTTGCTGTTTTTGGTCGCGATGCCGATGAAGTATTTGATGGGGAATCCGGTGCTGATTAAGCCGGTCGGAATGGTGCACGGGATCCTCTTTCTAGTGTTCTTGGTGGCTTTGGTGCGGGTTTGGGCGGTCGATAAGTGGCCGTTGAGCAAGCTGATTCTTGGGTTTGTGGCCGGGAATGTTCCGTTCGGGGCGTTCTGGTTTGAGCGGCGGCTACGTGCTGAAGAGAACTGACCTCTCTGCTTCGAGCTAGTAGGCCAGGATTCGACCGAGGAGGCCCGGTTTCGCTCGCTCAAACTCGCTGTTGTCGACCTCTATGCAGAAAGTCGCTCCATGCTCAAAATTCAGTTCGATGCAAACTGGCGTAGAATTGTTTGTTGGCCTCCAATAGTCCAAAAAATCTAACAGTTCTGGTAAGAATGGGCTATCTTGTTCGAGGGTGACCACTCCCGTGAGAATCCTTTCTTGCCGAATAGTTGCACCGACACATTGTCGTCCACGAACTGATTCGCGCTGCACTTTCCTAAGCCGACCTTCGCCTTGTGCTTCGTAGAGTTTGACCTGCCACCGAGTAGGGCTAAGCGAATCGACTCTGACTTCTCCTAGCTCCTGCTCCAAAATGCGCTTTCGATGCTCTCGGATGTATTGGGGAAACAGGACTTTCACGTCTTCTTCTCCTACAAGTCTCTCGGTGCCAGACTTGAGTTCTCGCAACGAACACATGACTTCAGGGCGTATAGGCGCATCGGGAGACGAGCAAATCCGTTCCCATTCTTCTGGCGAAAGTTCGACAATATCCGGCGGGCTGGCGAAAATCTGGGCGAAATTTTGATCGCCGAAGATCGGAGTCACTTCTACCTTGACGGTTCTGGGCTTACGAAAAAACATCAGGCTATCGAAGTGGTAGAGGGTCCGGAGCAACTTTGTATGATTGTTCGATGAGAGGCATTGCCTCAGCCAAGGTGAGATCTTCCACTTTGATCAGCACATACGGATAGCGCTTGTAATGATCGGTTTTGAAGAACTTCGTTCCTTCGGCGCCGAGTAGTTCGTCGTGGAATTCCCAGGAGACGCGGATAGCGAGGGTGGTGCCTTTGTCTCGGAGCCGGGCGATGTGGCGGTCCTTGCGGTGAAGGTCAATCTCGTGACGTCCGACTTTCTCTTCTACATCGGGGAGGGCCAGGGCGAGGGCGGCGAAGTCGTCGTAGGTCATTCTTCTCGCGGCAGGGTCATCGTTCCGGAGGCGTCCATGGTTGGCAACTTCGGGATGATTGGGGCTGGGCGGCCTTTGGGTTTTGGTGGATCAGTTGGGCAGTCATCCAGCGGAATCTTTTGCGATGCCGCCTGACGAACGAAATTGAGAAAGCTCGCAAAGATTTCCGCCGCCAGAAAACTCATACTCAAACCCATCGGTCGTTGGTCGCGATAGGTGTGGACGGCAAACCAAATGAAAAACGCAGTGATAGAGGCGTGAAGAAGCCCTAGGATGAGATTCGCTTTCAGCCCAAGGGCGACGGAAGGCAACGGCTTGTCCCGTTCATAAACTCCCTGTCGAATCATGCCGTGAATCATTCCTGACCCAACAATAACAATCAAATCCCAAGGTTGAGTAAGGAACTCCGCGCAGACCCAACAGAGTCCCCAATACAGAGCCAGGAAACCCACCGCTGGATACCAGTTGCTCGGGTCGAGTAGAAAATGTCTTTTCTGGGTCATGCCGACTCTTCCACCATTCTATCAGAACGTACTTAATCTAGCAAACGCTAAACTGATCGCAAACAACAGACCAGACCTGGTCTGGTTTGTTATATAGTATAGGTATGACGATACGAAATGTGGCCGAGGCGAAGGCGGAGCTTTCTAGGCTCCTGGTTCTGGCCGAGCAAGGCGAAGAGATTGTGATTGCGCGGGCGGGTAAGCCCATCGTGCGACTCGAACTTATTGAGACGAAGCCCGTGCAGCGAAAGCTGGGAACGTTGAAGAACGAACTAAAGTGGACAGACGAGATGGACAAAGCATTTGTTGACGCAGATGCAGACATCCTGGAGATGTTTGAGGAGAGTCTGGGCATTCGGAGCGCGGTTGAGATACCTTCTTGACTCTCAAATTTGGCTTTGGTTCATGGCGGACCACCCGAAGTTGAGTGCCGATTCGAGAGAGATCATCCTCGATCCCGATAACTCCCTTTTCATTTCTTCTCTTTCAGTCTGGGAACTCACTTTGAAGGCGATGAACGGCAAATTGACCCTGCCCGATTCCATGATCGATAAGTCCAAAGCCAACGATCTCCAGTTTTTGTCTTTTGATGAGAATGATCCGGCATACATGAAGGGTATTCCCTTACTTCACAAAGACCCTTTTGATCGCGGAATCATGGCGCAGACCATTCGACACAAAATGATCCTACTGACGGCAGACCAAACAATTCTCAGCTACGATCGCGTTAAAGGACTGAAAATAAGAGCTAACTAGCGGCCCGTCCTCGTCGAAATCCGCTCCGAGTACACCACTGCGGCGACCACGAACAACTCGGGTAGATCGAAGTCGCAGAGAATCGCGGCGTCTTTGCCGAGCGAAAGTGCTTGGATGGCGGCGGTCTCGTCACCGTTTCCGTGAGCTTCCAGAGCCTGATTTGCGTGTTTCGACCGCTTGCCACTCACCGTCAGCAACGTCACCATCAGCTGATCTCGCTCCATACCGGTGCTCATGAGCGCCCGGTAGCACTGACTCTCGACGCCATATATTCGTGCAACCCCGAGAAGGCAGCGTCGCCGAGTGGTCATCGAGACGCAGCTTTTGGCGACCTCAAGAATTCTAGGTACGTCGTCGAGGGTGCCGTTGACGCCGAGTGCATAGGCGACTTCGGCGCAACCTTCGTCATCATAAAGCACCAGCGAGGCGCGGCAGGCATCGGCTGTCTCGTTAAGCTCAAGCTCACCCGCCGCTTCGGCAGCAGCAATTCGGACAGAGGGGTGCTTGTCTGTCAACGCATGCCCGATCGTCGCTGCGATGCCAGGAGCCTCCAGGTTCCTCAGAGCTTGTAAGGCGGAACGGCGAAGGTCGGGGTCGGAAGGATTCTCCGCGGCATGAATCAAAGCATCCACCGCCGCACGGTCGTCTCCGGCCCCAGGAAGTTGGGCGATTGCCCGCGCCGCCGCTCGGCGGAGCACCGAACGAGGGGCGTCCAAGAGCTTGATCAATTCCGGTATCGCGGCAGGGTCTCCGAGATCGCCCAACGCTTCAACAGTTTCTTCTTCAACCAAGTCAGGATGATCGCGAAGCTGGTGAATCAAGTCTTCAACCGCCGCCTGATCTCCAAGCCGCCCAAGCGCCGATGCGGCCTGCCGACGAACCCGAGGAGAGGGATCGTGGAGTGCCTTGATCAGCTCGTCAGAGGCTAAGGCAAAACCTTGTCCAGCGATCTTTTGGATTGCGTGTTCACGCTCTTCAGCGTCACCGCTTTGGGTGAACGTCTTCATTGCTCTGAGCCCTTTTGGTGTGACGCTCTTGAGGTTCCCCATCGTCTCTCGGAACGAGCGGCTCCCCTCTTCTCGCACCGGAATCAGAAGCAGCAGAGCCACAAAGCGGATTGCGACCGCACAAACAAAGGTGAACTTGTAGGCAAGGTCAGCATCGTGTCCCGTCCGGAAGAAACTAAGCATCGCGGCTCCGAGGAGCGGGGGAACAGCGCCGGCGATCGACTGGATCGCCATCGCAGAGCCGAGATAAGTTGAGCGCTCAGCGGGGGGCGATGTGGCGAAGATGATGTTGTATTGGCAGAGGGCGACGCCGCTGAAGACCCCCCCCATGAGAATGTGGCTGCTGTAAAGCAGGCCCATATTGAAGGTCATGTTCTCGGCTCCCGGTTGCGTGAAGAGCCAGGCGGTTGGCGTGAGGAGCATTCCCATTCCGACTAGGCCGAGGATGGGTTTATTTCCGTACTTATCCGACAAGAAGCCCCAAAACTTGGACATTGAGATGTTTCCGGCGGCGTGGAAGAGGCCAAGAAACTGGACTTGGGTTTGGTCGAACTTGAGGGTTTCGAAAGCGTAGGCGGCCCACAGGTTTCCGGCGAAGGACTGTCCGGCGATGAAGACGAACAGGAAGAGGATAACCCTGACGAACTGCTTGTTTTTGAACGGGGAAACAAGGGCATTAACGGTTTCCTGGACGTTTGCTTTTATAGGTTCTTCGCGTTGGACATCCGCCATTTGCATGAAGAAGTGCATGCTTACAAAGCTGAGAAGGAGCCCCAGCACGAAGACCGCGGAGTAGCTTTTTTCGCCTAGGTCAGCCCGCTTGAGAGTGTCTACAAGGAGTCCGCCGAGAAGGCCGGTTCCGGTTCCAATTGCGGCGTTCAGCGAGTTTCGTTTGCCGTAGAACGCGCCCCTTTGAGAGTCCGGCACGAGGCGCGCCAGCCAGTCGCCATAGATCGGGTTGACCATGTTGACGACGAGCGAGGCGATGCCGCTGAAGATCAATATGATCGTCAGCTTTGCGTTGGCGCTCCAGTCGATGAGAGGGAGGATACAAAGGGGGATGTGGAGGAGCCGCCAGATAAGACCGCCGGGCGCAACGTATTTTTTGAAGCTGACAAAGCTCCGACCCCAAACGGAGCCGGGAATTTGGGCTAATCCGCATATAGCGGGTATGGCGGTGAGGAGTCCGAGCCAGATATCAGCGGCTTTGATCTCTTTGAGATAGCCGACAATGAAGCTGCCGCCGACGAGGGTGATAAAGGCGGTGGCGAAGGCACCATCAAGATTCGCCGCACGCAGCGTGCGGAGCGATTCAAGTCGGTTCGGTTGGCCTTCCACGGACGAGCTTTAGGTTACCGGGAAGCGAGTTCACTCCGCCCTGAAAACCCAAAAACTAAACAACTCAGACCCTAACGCGTTAACCTAAGCAGATGATCACGTCTGGATTGTTTGCCGCTGCTTTACTGAGCGTTCAAGAGCCTCAAAGCTCTCTTCCGGTTCCAGAACCTGGATACGGACGCCCCAAGAATCGAATCGCCGGCGACAAGGCTATGCGAATCGTCTTTCTCCGAACGTCGTTCGAGGATGACCTAGATCCGAAGGTTTCTCGGCACGCTGAAGCGGACATGAAAGAGATTGGGGATACGCTGACATCGTTCTTCAAAATCCAGTCCTACGGTTCGATGACCGTAAGCAAGTTTGAAGTCTCTCCGGTCGTCATGATCGGCAAGAGTAGCCTCTACGAAAGAACGACAAAAGAAGGAAAGGAGGTTCCTAACAAAGAGCGGCGGAACGCGACAGTAGACGCAATCGCAGCCGCTCAAAAGCAACTCGGAAGAGATTTCAAGAAGGAATTCGACATGATTTGCGTCATGCTGAACGCCTCGCAAGCAGGTGGAAAAGTTGCTCCGCAAGGCGTTGCGGCCCAGGCGTCAGGGCCCCAGAACTCGATCTTCTTTGGCGCGAAGCACCAATGGCGAGTGTATGCCCACGAAATCGGGCACAACATGGGATTCCCTCACGCCTGGTCAGTTCTTGACAAGAAAGGCGAACATACTCTATCATCGGATCGCAACTTTATCGAATACGGCGACCCAACAACCCCGATGGGCAAGGGCGGCAACTCGTATTCGCTCGTCGAGAAGTACCGAATGGGGTGGATCGGCTCGAAGGAAACGGACGCTCGTTACATCAAGCAGTTTGAACCAGGTGAGGTGAGCTTCATGGCGTATGATCGCCCCAATCCAAAAGGGTGCGTTGGAGGCTACATTAACGGCGATTTTGGGCTTGAGATCAAGGAGCTGGTCTCAAAACGAGACGGCGCAGACAACGGTGGTGAAGTTGAATCAACCAGCACTCCAGGGCCCCAACGACTCTGGTTCAGCGTGATTTCCAGGGGGGACTTAGTCAAGGGAGAAATGCCAGATCTGGCTAGGCCACTGCTACTGGCTCACGTCTCCTCTTTGGTCGCACCGTCCAAGGGCGCGAGCCGAGCTTTCACCACGGTCAGCCTTGACCTCAAACCGGCCCCGGCAACAAAACGGCGTGAGCAAATGGCGGGCAAGGGCCTGGCACCGGGTCAGACCGGAACGATCAAGATGAAGGACGGAAAACTGCTCACCGTCCGGTTCGTCTCGTACGATCCGGCGACGTACATGGCGAAGGTCAGCGCGGTCTTGCCACAATGATCCCTTCGGTTTTTGAGCCAGCGAGGTAATCGCTGAGGCGTTCGTCGAAGGTGACTTTGTGCTTGGTGCTACTGGCGTGGACGAAATGCGGGACGGTCTTCTCGACGATGATAATGCCGACGTGGGAGATGTCGATTCCCTTCGCTCCGCCGACGAGGCCGATGATGTCGCCTGTTTTGAGTTGATTTTCGGCTTCCGGTAAGGCGGAAACAGGGATGTACCACTTTGCTCGCGAGCTACTTTCTTCTTCCTGCAGTTTCAGTTTGGGAAGCAGGGAAGGGTTCGCCTTGAGCGCAGGGTAGCGGTCGAAATGGTCCGACATAAAACTGACGCCCCGGGTGAACGGTACGGCTCCGGGGAGTTTTGCGCTGAGATCGGTGATCGTGCCTTTTCGGGCGTTATCGAAGAACCAGTCGGTGGTGTAGTGGAGCCTGGAGAGGTAGCCATCGACGTTGCCGCCCCAGTAGCGAGTCTTGGTGACCGCCGCTTTTAGCTTCTCTTCCGTGGGGTTCGGAGTTCGGGCGAGGGCGAAGACTGTCTCCATGAAGGTGACGCAATCGAGACCGCTGAGGAGGACGGTGCACTTTTCCTTTGTGGGATTTTGGTCGAGAGTTGCTCCAACGTAGGGGGTGCCAATGAATTTTCGGGCAAAAAACTCCATTCTTGTGCCGATAGGCTGTTTATAGATACTTGCCATCTTTGCTTCTGAAGCCAGTTGATCTAGCGTGACTGCCGGCTTTGGGTTTGCGAGGAGAAGCAAGTACGACAACATCTCCATCACTTTACTCTTCCCGTAGGCAGTGCGAGTATTCTCGACTCATGGATGCGGCGGCAATTCGAGAGGCGTTTGATCGAGACGGATATTACTTGGCAAAAGCAGTTTTCTCCTCTGATGAACTACAGAGATTAGAGCAAGATTTTGATCGCATAGTTACCCAAATCTCATCTTCTGGCGAAGAGACAAACGCCAAATGGGGCGGCCCGGAGATGGAGCGGATGGGGGTCCAAAACACGGTGGTAACCCATACCCATAACGTCCAGAAATACTCCGCTGTGTGGGCAAAAGCGATGTTTCACACGGGCTTTCTCGACGTAGCCGAGGCGATTCTTGGGCCGGACATTGTTCTTCACCACTCGAAGCTGTTTCAGAAGCCCGCCGAGAACGGGGCGCCATTCCCGATGCACCAAGACTGGGATCACTTTCCGACGATCAAAGACACAATGATCGCGGGGATCATCCACGTTTCGCCGGCAACCGACGAGATGGGTTGTCTTCGGGTGTATCCGGGAACGCACGAGCTCGGCCGGCTGCCGATTTCTTACCGCAGCCAAGACAGTGAACTCCTGAGCAAATACCCGTTGGAGAACGCGATCCCAATCGAGGCAGAGCCGGGAGACGTCCTGTTCTTCCACTACTACACGATTCATGGTTCGATGCCAAACCGCTCGACCCAGACCCGGAAAACGGTTCTAGTCCAACTTCACGCTGGCGATGATGTGCAGGAAGATGGGGTTTCGCACCCATATGAACGGTGGACGTTGCGCGGCTTTAATCATCTGGCGAAGCGCAGTTCTGTGAATGATTAAGAGTTCCGTTTCTATCACAGGGTTGAGATGCACTTGTGGCAAAGCAGTTAAGGGGCGGTCAAAGTCCTTGAAACGGCTATTTCAAGAATTTCGGTTACAATAAATTCGATGAAGATGCACTGCTTTCTGCTTCCGTTGCTTGCGCTCTCAGGATGTGGGCAGGGTGGGGGCAGTTTAAGCCAGGTGGGGGCACCGAAGCGCTCCAACGAGTTCGATCCGGCGAAGATTCTGGAGGGGCGACGTAAGCGAGAAACTACCTCTCCCTGGGGGACATGGGAGGCCAAACCTGTGGTCTCGAAATCAACTGGAGGCAGTCTCACACTCGCCTGCCCGGTCGGGACTCCGGAGCTCGTTCGAAAAGCTTGCGAGGATCAACTCAAAACACAAGGCGAGATTCTTGCGGTTGGGGATATTAACCAGGGGAAGGCGAGAGCTTGGGACATCTTTGGGAAACGACTCCTAAAACTCGAAACGCTCATCCAGTTTGGATTAGATACCGAGTCTCCCGAAAAGAGTGCGCAAACGAACAAGAGGGATTCTTGCTTCGTCATTACCGAGCACGCATTCGGACCTCCCAAAAAGCTTCCTCACACAGTTTCACTACGCCTAGGCGAGTCTCGGGCTTATGGGTTGATGCCGATTTTTCCAAACACTCGGATTACTTACGCAACGTTTTACGTTGACCGAAAAGCAGAATCTTCGGTTCTCGGCGTGCCTCTCAGCTTCCAAACACCGATTGCCTTGCGCAATGAAAAAGGAGAGCGTGTACTTAGCATTGGCGATCATCCGGTGGAGATCAAGGATGTACGTGACTACCGTCGAAGTGACTCAGTTGGCAATGCCATGACGAAAGCGGAGAGGTTTCAAGCAACCTATCGAACGACGATCGTAGTCAAAACGAACATCAGCGAGGCCGAAGCTCTCCTGAACGCGCACTTCCTGCATTTTTCGTTAAGTGCGGTGCAGTCATATGTTGTGACCCCAGATGGCAAAGTGGAAGTGCGAAGGCTCGACGCTCTTGGAAGCCAAGCAGGATTCACTTTGAATTCGAAATATCAAGGCTATATCATGGAGACCGTTGGGGCATCTCCGGATGGATCGGAGACGTATTTGGCTACTAATGTGAACCGTGAGCAAGCACTACTAAATTTTCCGAGTGGACTGATTATTGCCAACGGCACTTTCCAGAACATTCCGTTGTCGCCGATTGAACCGTAAGTTTCGCTCGTCGAATCATCTGGGGTGGGTCAGACCGTCCTATCCCCACACCATGTCGGAAATAATCGAGCCGTTTCGTATCAAGGTCGTCGAACCCATTCGGCGAACAACGCCAGAAGAACGTGCGGAGATCCTGAAAAGTGCACACTACAACACTTTTCTCATCGACGCGGATGACGTGCTGATTGACCTCCTCACGGACAGCGGAACTAGCGCGATGTCGGCAGCCCAGTGGGGTGGGATCATGATCGGCGACGAGAGCTATGCGGGGTCACGGTCGTTCAAGCGTTTCGAGTCCACGATTCAGGATATTTTTGGGTTCAAACACGTGATTCCGACTCACCAGGGGCGGGCGGCGGAGAAGATCCTGATGAGCATTGTCGGCGGTTCCGGAAAGGTCATTCCCAACAACAACCACTTCGACACCACCCGAGCAAATGTTGAGTTCACCGGGGCCGAAGCTCGAGATCTCGTCATCGCTGAGGGCCGCGACCCCGCCTCGATGCACCCATTCAAAGGTGACATCGATCTCGAAGCCCTTGAAGCAACGTTGAGGGAGGGCAACTGCCCGATCGGGATGATCACGATCACTAACAACACGGGGGGCGGTCAGCCAGTCTCGATGGCAAACATCCGGGCGGTGTCGGGGCTCTATCGCAAGTATGGGGTGCCGTTCATCATCGACGCTTGTAGATTCGCTGAGAACGCCTACTTCATCAAGGAGCGAGAGCCAGGCTACGCCGACAAGACCCCGCGGGAGATCGCCAAGGAGATTTTCAGCTATGCCGACGGCGCAACAATGAGCCTCAAGAAAGATGGCTTCGGAAACATCGGCGGATTCCTTGCTCTGAACGACGACGCAATCGCCGAGCAAGCACGAAACCTCCTGATTCTTACCGAAGGCTTCCCAACTTACGGTGGCCTTGCTGGGCGCGACCTAGAGGCCCTTGCCATCGGCCTCAACGAGGTTCTCGATGAAGACTATCTGGAGTATCGACTTGCCACCATCCGATATCTCGCATCGAGGCTGGCGGATAGCGATGTCAACATCGTTCAGCCCCCAGGAGGACACGCCGTTTACGTCGATGCTCGCTCGTTTTATGACCACATTCCTGCCGACCAGTTCCCCGCTCAGGCGCTGGTCTGCGATCTCTACCTGGAAGGGGGAATTCGCGGCGTCGAGATTGGCTCGGGCATGTTTGGCAGGTGCGTGGATGGTGTCGAGGTTCCGGCGGACCGCGAACTGGTGAGGCTTGCCATGCCTCGCCGGGTATACACCCAAGCGCACGTGAACTACATCGGGGAGGTCTTCGCCCGTCTCGCGGCAAAACGACATGAAGCGAAGGGGCTCAAAATCACCAAACAAGCTCCGATTCTGAGGCACTTCACAGCCTGGTTCGAGCCGGTTTGACCTGACGCTGCAAAACCTGTATAACGGGAGCATGCGAATTGCGTTCGTTGGTTTGATTGGTTTTGCTTGCTCCTTCGGTTTGGCGGCTCCATTCGCAAGGGTGCTGTCTGCTAACCAGCAGATTCGGAACGTGGATATGGCGACCCAGAGCGAGCCACTTATGTTCACGACTGGCATGCCTTCCGAGAGTCTCGCGGTCTCAATCGGTGGGACGCAGTACTTCGCCGATCCGGTCGGAAATCTCTGGACGCCGACGTCGAGCGGCTCGATTCCAGCGGGTTCGCTGGGAATCGGGCAAATTGGTGATCTCGATTGGGCGAATAATGGACTCTGGGGATTTAGCAACGCTAGCCAATCGCTGTTCTTTTACGATCTCGGCTCGGCGTCGATTACGGCGAGTTATTCCATCGCGTCACTATCGGCTTTGACGGTGACCGGTGTGGCCTTTCGGCCCTCGGATTCTTCGATTTTCCTAAGCGCTCGCCAGGGATTGAATAACGACTTTTTGTTCCAAGTCCCCACCGCGTCATCCACTGCAAACCTCATCGGAATGATGCCGATCAGCGATGCTTTCAGCTATGTCGCCGATATCGACTTCGACCCTACCGGCGCCCTATACGCAGTCTCGTTCTTTCATCGCGACTTCTATTCGGTTGACGTTTCTACCGCCGCCACGACTTTCATCAGCGCCGGACCCCACCGGGACGTATTCGCAATGGCTCTCAATCCATCCTCCGTTCCGGAGCCTGGAACGGTGATCGGATTATCGGTTGGGATAGCGGCTTACTTGCAACGTCGGCGCAGTTCGTAAGTCGCGAGCGCGCGAATGGCGGAAGCTTGGTGGATGAGCTGGTGGTTACCAGTCGAAGTGACTCCCCATCGAGTTCCGAAAAACCCTCGATCATCTCGTCCGGCGAAGAGTTTCTCGATGCATTTCTTGCCGTCAAACATCTCGGGATCTAGGTTTTCAAACAATAAGTGGGCGAACTGAAGTTCGTCGTCAATGGTTCCGTCCGGCTTGACCCAACGCTTTATGCAAGCCGCCTCCAGGATATCGGCGTCCTGCTGATACTTGGCCTCGTGAGTTTTCTCGGCCAGTGCCTTCGCGGTTCGAAGCATCAGGGCCGAATTGTAACTCCATTCGGTCTTATCAATCCTTCCGTTCAGATTGATGTTGTCCCAGTACAGCCCGTTCGGGGCCAATAGATGACTCTTGGTCCAATCGTAAATGGACTTCGCTTTGTCGAGAAGCTTGCGATCACGTATGTGCTCAAAAACCGCCAAACAAGCGGCGGCGGCGGGCCCGTTCGAACAAGTGTTCTTCGAGGTCTTTTCCCTCTCCTTCCAATAGATTCCTCCACCGAGCCTGTCATCCTCCCCGCTCAGCACGTAGTCCAGCGACTGTTGGGCTCGCTTCAGCCATTTGGCATTTCCGGTAACTTCGTAGCTCTCAACCAGCGCCATGACCATCCAGGCGTTGTCGTCGTAGTAACGATCCTGATCGCCAGTCTTTCCTGGTTGAACGTCGTATCCAGGAACGGGCCCTTGTGGATTCCAATAGGCTTGATTCGTCTCTATGGAGCTTTCCAGTACTCTGCCGTAGCTTGGATGGAGCTTTGCGATTCGATTCTGGGCTGAAATCAGCACTCCTATTCCCCAGTTGTAAGCTGGGAACCGCTCTCGGTTTGACTCAATGTAGTAGCCGCTATTCACGTCACGAAAAGTGTCATCAACCCACCTCATGATGAGCACTGGATCAGTGTCTGGGCGAGTCAGCAGCAATAGAAGCGACGGGATCACCATCTCGTTGCCAGCTTACTGCGGAATCGACTTGACACAACGAAAGCCTAGATGCATGAGTCCGGTATCAGGCGAGGACTTCATACGTGCGCTGGGTCGGTACCCTCTGCAGCTGGTCAGAGAACACAAGAACGAGCCTCCCCGGATGACCTTCTTCATGACGCCTGGCTCGTCGGGGTCGACGGAGTCTTTTGGCCCTATTGGGTTAATGGGATCGCAGTGCGCGTGAGAGTCCGGGCGGTACCAATCGTCCGTCCATTCCCAGACGTTTCCTGCCATATCGTATAAGTTTGCTTTCGAAGGCTTAAACGATTTTGCAGGAGCTGTCGTTCTGAAGCCATCGGTATTCAAGTTCTTGGCTGGGAACTCGCCTTGCCAGATGTTGGCTTGGGGTTTCGTTTCGCTGATATCGGTGTCACCCCACAGGAACTCTCGCTCTCCGTTCTTGTACCTCGCGGCAAACTCCCACTCCGCCTCAGTAGGCAGTCGCTTTCCAGCCCACTTTGCGTAGGCGGTTGCGTCGTCCCAGCTGACCTGCACAACGGGGTGGTTCATCTTTGTTGCAATAGAGGATTCCGGTCCTTCGGGGTGACGCCAGTTGGCGCCTTTGGCATAGCTCCATCCCTTGCCTTCCACAAACACCCCTGCTCCTGCGACGAGGTTCTCGGTCGATACTCCAGGAAAATCCTCCTTCTTAGGCTCTTTCTCGGCGGTCGTGGTGTAACCCGTTGCCTTCACGAACTCTGCGAACTGAGCGTTAGTCACCTCGTGTTCATCGATATAGAACGAGCTTATTGTCACCTCGTGTACCGGTTGCTCGTCTTGCAGACCCGTGGACGAACCCATTCGAAACTTTCCACCCTTGATATGCACCATTCCCTGAATCGTGGTATCGGACACGTTGGCAGGTGAAACCTTAATCGGAGGACTCTTCAAGCGTTGCTGATTACCGGAACAGCCTGCAAGTAGCCCACCACCGCTTAAGACAAGTAAGATGCAGATGCATGCTTCTCCTGTCTCTCTTACTCGGGCTCGACTCACCACCGCCAATTATACAGCCCGGCCGGCCGAACGTCGTATTCATCATGGCAGACGATATCGGCTACGGCGATCTGGGTTGCTATGGCGCAACAAAGGTGAAGACCCCAAACTTGGACAACATCGCCAAGTCGGGCGTGAAGTTCACTGATGCCCACTCAGCCGCGACAGTTTGCACCCCTACTCGGTATTCACTCCTATCGGGTGAGTATTCATTCAGACGACCCGGCGGATCTGGAATTCTGAGTGGCGAAGCACCCTTAGCATTCGGAAAGAGTCAGGCGACAATGCCCAAGATGTTCCAGTCGATGGGATATCACACAGCCGTTATCGGGAAGTGGCACCTAGGTTTGGGAGAAGGCAAAACAGATTACAACCGCCCGATTACCGCGGGTCCAAAGGAGGTTGGCTTCGACGAGAGTTTTATCATCCCGGCGACCGGAGATCGAGTCCCCTGCGTTTTCGTAGAGAATGGTCTCGTTGTAAACTATGACCCCGAGGATCCGATTCAAGTCAGCTTTGGCAAGAAGATTGGAGACGAGCCCACCGGACGTGAGAATCCTGAATTACTCAAGCTTAAACCTGTGCAGGGTCACTTGGATACGATTATCAATGGCGTGAGCCGCATCGGCTTCATGACGGGTGGAAAAAAAGCCCGTTGGGTTGATGAAGATATCGCGGATACGATCACTGGCAAGGCCGTCAAGTTCATCGAATCGAACAAGCACAAGCCCTTTTTCTTGTACTTGGCGACACACGATGTGCATGCCCCGGTTCTTCCACACGCTCGATTCAACGGCGTCAGTGACTGCGGACTTCGGGGAGACACGATTTCTCAGCTAGATTGGTCGGTTGGTGAAGTATTGAGAGCACTCAAAACTGCCAAGATTGACAAAAATACGATCGTTGTATTCACTTCTGACAATGGCGCGGTCGATCAGGACGGTTATTCGGATCCGCGTGAAAACCTCAACGGGCATAAGGTCAATGGCATCCTCAGAGGAACGAAGTATCAGTTGTATGAAGGCGGCCATCGAGTTCCGCTGGTCATCTCTTGGCCAGCAAAGATGCCCAAGGGCAAGACATCAAACGCTCTTGTGACTCAAACAGACTTCTTTGCCTCGTTCGCAAAACTGGTCGGAGCAAAGATTCCGGCAGACGCTAAGTTAGACAGCATCGATACTTCGGCAGCCTTCTTCAAAGCGGGTACGAAGGGTCGAGAGTCGGTGGTCCATCACCTCGGTGGCTTCAATTCTCGGCTCGCGTATCGCGACGGAGCCTACGTTCTGATTCAAATGCCGAAGAGTTGGGAGTTGTATGACGTGTTGAATGACCTTGAGCAGAAGAACGACCTCGCGACGACGATGCCCGACAAAGTTGAGGAAATGAAGGCGAAACTCTTCGCGATTGCTCCGCCACGAGTTTAACTCGACTGCCGGCGTGCTATCCGCCAGCGGTCGATAGCGACGGCGGCGAGGATGATGATGCCGGTGAAGATTTCTTGCTTCCAGTTGGCAACACCCATCTGGGTTCCCCCCATGCTGATGGTTGCCATAATGAGGGCGCCGATTGCGGCTCCGATGACACTGCCTTCGCCTCCCGAAAGGGACGCTCCGCCGATGACGACAGCGGCAATAATCCGGAGCTCGTCCCCGTTGGCTGAGGTTGGATCGCCGAGCGAAGTTCGGGAAAGGGACATCAGGCCCGCCAGTCCGAAGAAGAATCCGGCGACAGCGTACGCCCCAGCTTTGACTCGATCGACGGCGATGCCGCACAGCCTCGCCGCACTCTCATTTGAACCAACTGCAACCACGTTGCGCCCGAAATTGGTGTAGATCATCGCCCAGGCCATTAGGGCAAGAAAGAAGATCCAGAGCCATGTTCCGATTGGGAAAACGAACCAAGATTTGGTCTTCGAAATAAACTCAAAGAGCCAACCCTCGCCACCCGTCGAAACCGTCTTCTCATCCGCCAAACCTTTTGCGATGCCCCTAATGGCGAGCATCGAGCCTAGCGTTACAATGAACGGACCGGCCTTAAGTTTTGACGTCAATATCCCATTCAGGAGGCCGCAAAACACCCCTGTCAACGCACATGCGAACACGGCCGCTACCGGGCTCTGTGTTCGGTTAAAGGTGAGCGCGCCGACGACCGAGGAGAGAGCAATCACACTGCCGGCACTCAAATCAATGCCTCCGGCGACGATCACGTAGGTCATCCCGACGGCTCCGATTCCGATCATCGTCGACTGCCTAAGCAGGAGTTCGACATTAGAGATGCTTAGGAAGGTCTGGGGCTTATTGATCGCGAAGAAGACGTAGATGAGGAGCCACGCAATGAGCACTCCGATGATCTGGTTTGGCTTTTTTCTCATCTAACACACTCCGCGACCAACTCTTCGGAGGACGTTGACTTGGCGTCATATATTCCCACCAGCCGCCCCCGATTCATGACGCCTATTCTGTCACAAACTCCCAGGAGTTCTGGCAGATATGAGCTTGCCAATAGCACGGCGGCTCCATCTTTCGCCGCCTCATCGATCAGTCGGTAAATCTCCGCCTTGCTTCCCACATCAACGCCTCGGGTTGGCTCGTCCAGAATCAGAAGGCGGCAGTTCGAGTGCAGCAACCGGGCGAAGGCGACCTTCTGTTGGTTTCCTCCACTCAGGCTTCCGACAGTCTGATCTGGAGACTCAGCTGCGACACCAACTCTGGAAATCCACTGTACACCCTGCGCCAAAACTTGCTTTGGCTTGCTCAGGAAACGGTTGCGGGTGGGCATCGTGATGTTCTCCGCGATGCTGAGCGGCAAGGTAACGCCGTCTAGTTTGCGATCTTCGCTGACAAAACCGACTCCTTCCCGCCATTGTCCTCGCCCGCCATTCGAACCGGAAACCGTTCGTTGCAAGCCGAAAACTGTTCGCAGCAACTCAGTCTTTCCTGCCCCATTTAAGCCCGCGAGGCCAAGGATTTCGCCTTCCCGAAGCTCAAAGGAAACTTCACAAGGCTTTTTCGCCTCACCTGTGAGGTTTTCAACTTTGAGAACGACCTCGCCGGGAGTTCGCTCAGAGCGAGGGAACAGGTCGTTGACCTCACGACCGACCATATGTCTAACGATATCCTGATCCGAAAACTCGATCAGCAGCCCGGAGGCAACAACCCGACCGTCACGTAGGATGACGCAGTCATCAGATATTGCTCTCACCTCCTCAAGGAAGTGAGAAATGAACACGACTGTCTTATCTGCGCTCTTCAGCCGACGAACAAGCTCATAGAACTTGACCTTATCGGCCTCAGTGAGACTACTGGTGGGTTCATCGAGCAGGATAACGGGGCTGTTTTTGATCAAAGCGCGCGCGATCTCGATCACCTGGCGCTGAGAAATCGGCAGATTGCTAGTTATCTCTCCGGCTTCCACTTCGGGGAACCCGAGGTTGTCCAGAATCCCCTGAGCTTTCGCCTGAAGCTTTCTGGGTGAAAAGCGAATGCCTTGGGCCGAGCCCAAAAAGAGATTCTCGGCGGCCGTCAAGTGAGGGCAGAGGAGCAATTCTTGGTGGACCAGATGGACCTGGCTTGGCTCGACTCCCGTCTGACCAGAGTCTGGCTGAGTCTCTCCGGCCAGAAGTCGCATCAACGTACTCTTGCCGCTGCCGTTTTCGCCGATCAGTGCCAAAACGCGACCAGGTTTCGCTTCAAATGAAACCTGGTCGACGGCCTGAGTAGAGCCGAACGCCTTACTGAGACCCTCGACTCGTAGCATGACTTACTTAGGAAGAACGTTCTTGACGGCTTCGGATTCCAAGTTATCCTTGGTGACGAAAACCGCGCCGGAGTCGATCTTCTCTTCGATCTTCTCACCCTTCAGTTGAGCGACCATCTTGGTCACCCCGAGGTAGCCCATTTTGAAAGGATCCTGGAGAAGGAGTCCCGTGATCTTTCCGCTCTTGACCGCCTCGATAAGTTCCTTCGAAGAGTCGAAGCCGACCAGCTTGACCGACCCTAGGAGTCCGGCTCCATCCAGTGCCCGCATCATTCCGAAGGTGGTCGATTCGTTAGGAGTAAACACGCCATCCACACTCAGCTTTTCTCCTGATTTGAACCTCTGGATCAAGTTCTCAGAAGCAGTCTGAGCCGTCTCCCGAGTTGCTCCGCCGTACTGCTCTTTGCTTACGACTTCGAGTCCAGCGGCAACTGCACCGTCAATGAAGCCCGCTTCACGATCCATTGTGCTCGCTGAGCCTTCTTGGTAGCGAAGCACAATCACTTTGCCCTTGCCGCCGAGGGCCTTCGCCATCTCTTGTGCGGAGGTTTTCCCGGCACCGTAGTTGTCGGTTGCGATGAATGATGAAGGCTTCATCCCACTGATTGCGCTATCAACAACAAGAACTGGAATTCCCGCTTCGACGGCTTCTTTAGCAGGTGCCGCCAGGGCGTCTTTGTCCAGCGGACAAAGCACGATTCCGCTCACCTTCTCATTGGTGAAGTTCTCGACGACTTTGACTTGCTCGGCTCGGTCGTCCTCCTTCACGGGAGCTTTCCACACAAGCTCAGCTCCGGTCTCGGCGGCTGCCTTCTCAGCACCGGCCTGCATGGTCTTCCAAAACTCGTGAAGTGAGCCTTTGGGGATGAAAGCAATCTTGAGACCTGCGCCAGCTTTGCCAGCAGATGGGGCGGCTGGCGTTGAGCCCGCCGCAGAGGGATCTGAACTTGCACTTGGGGCAGAGCCGCACCCGATGAGCAGGCTGCCAAAGACTACAGTGGCTAAGAGCTGTTTGACCATGGCGGAATCATACCAACTTAGTGCCACGCTGAGGGGCATTTGTGCTCCAGGTACCCTAGATTTGATGTTCAAGCGGTTGATGGAGCGAGTTGATCGGATGCTCGGGCGGGGCGTGATCGACGACGAGTTCTATGAAGAGCTTGAGGAGGCTCTGCTTCAGGCGGATACACATATCCAGGTGGTCGGCGAGATTCTCGATCAGTTGCGGCAGACAATTCGTGACGAGAAAGTCACTGCCCCAGAGGCGATCAAGGATAGATTACAGAGGTTTATCGCCGACCGGTTTAAGGTCCAGGATGAAGCTGGTCTGGCCGTCGCGGATGAGGGACCGACGGTTTATCTGTTTGTTGGCGTGAACGGGGTCGGCAAAACGACGACGATTGCAAAGCTGGCTTACTTGCTCAAGACCAAGTATCAGGCCAAGGTTCTGCTCGCCGCGGGTGATACGTTTCGAGCGGCGGCAATTGAACAGCTGGATACTTGGGCGATTCGGATCGGGTGCGACATCGTAAAGTCTCAGCCTGGTGCTGACTCAGCCACAGTCTTGTTTGATGCGATCACCGCCGCGAAGGCGCGCGGAGCGGAGTTTGTTCTTTGCGACACGGCTGGTCGTCAGCACAGCAAGGCGAACCTGATGGCTGAACTCGAAAAGGTCCGCAAAGTCACCCAAAAGGCCCTGGGCCACGACCCGGATGAGGTGCTTCTGATTCTTGATGCGAATACCGGTCAGAACGCGATTCGGCAGGCCGAGGAGTTCACCAAGGCCGCCGGGATTACCGGGCTGATCTTGACGAAACTCGATGGAACCGCGAAAGGCGGTGCGCTGATAGGGATTAACGAGCGCTTGAGGATTCCGATCAAGTTTATTGGTGTTGGTGAAAAGGTGACGGACCTCAAAGACTTCATCCCCGACCAATTTGCAGCCCAGATTTTCGATTAACCATGGCTACTCTATTCACAAAGATCATCAATGGCGAGATACCGGCGGACGTTGTTTACAAAGATCAGTACGTCGTTGCCTTCCGGGACATTTCCCCTGTGGCTCCAACTCATATCTTAATCGTTCCAAGATCGGAGATTCCAGGACTAGCCTCGCTGCCCGACGACGGGGATCACCTTCACATCCTCAACGCAGCCAAAAAGATCGCGGAGCAGGAAGGGCTGACTGATGGCTACCGATTGGTCATTAACCAAGGCGAAGATGCGGGGCAGACTGTCCCGCATCTTCATGCTCACTTGATTGGTGGTCGCAAACTGAGCTGGCCCCCTGGTTAATTGTGTTGGGTTAGTTCTTGACGTCCTTTGGCAGGCGACCCTTGTAGTCTCCTAGGGCGTGGGTCGTCAGATAAACCAGCTTGGCGGTGTTTGCGATCTTGTCGAAGTTGATCTTGTCGACCGTGTCCGTCGGCTGGTGGTAGTCCGGAGTGAAGCCGCAGAAGAAGAAGGCGATTGGGATGCCTTTTCGTGCAAAGTTGTAGTGGTCGCTTCGCGTGTAGACGTCTTCACTGTCGTATTTGAACCTGAAACCAACCGAATTGTTGGCTTCCATCAAAATCCGGTCCAGTTCAGTCGAGATGCGCTTCGATCCGACGAGCCGCATGGTGTCGGTGTTCTCTTCAACTTTGTCGATTCGCCGTTGGTCGCCATTTTGCGCCCCGTAGCTGTCGCGTCCGATCATGTCCATCTGGAGCTCAGCAACCATATTGTCCAAGTTTACTGGTGAATTATTAGCCAAATAGGCGGATCCCAGAAGACCCATTTCTTCGCCGTAGAACGCCATGAACAGCACACTGCGCTTCGGTTTCACCGGGTTGACGGCAAGCGCTTTTGCGACTTGCATCACGCCCGTACAGCCGGATCCGTCGTCATCGGCGCCCCAATAAATTGTGCCGTTTCGGTTTCCGAGGTGGTCGAGGTGACCACCGATTCCGATGTACTCCTCTTTCAGCTTGGGGTCGGAGCCTTCGAGCTTGGCGACCACGTTCATTACCTTGATCTTCTCGCTCTCAACCGCTGCTTTCAGCGTCACTTTCCCGAGTGCGGTCACCATCGCCGGAATCGCTTTGGGCTGATAGATCGCTTGGCCAATGGCGTTCGAAAGAGCTTCTCGTTGGATGATCAGGCGCCCGGATCCGCCTCCCGTCCCGGGATCTGAGGCGCGACCCGTCCAGCCTGGAGCAGAGACCTTTTCGGCGACCGCTACGGTCGCCTCGGCGTCGATCAAAGCAGAGCGAATTCCCCGATTGACGGTACCAACCACGAATACAATCTTGCCTTTCAGCTGCGCGGTAACCGCATCGTCCAGCTTCTCCGGAGTTTCTTTTCCGAGCACCAAGAGGACGGCTTCAGCGTTCTTATCAAGCTTTCCGCTTTGCTGAACTCCGATGTCCTCAGCGGCGACAGTCTTACCGGCAATTGTGATCGCAAGGCTCTTCGGGTCGGTGCGAACGCGCCAGAAGTCGTTGTACTGGAAGTAGCTCCCGTCCGGCATCACCGACTTGAGACCCAGTTTTTTGAAGTGCGCCGCCATGTAATTCGCCGCCTTCTCAAATCCGGGCTCGCCAGTTCCGCGTCCCTCGCATTCAGGGCCGGCTAGGTAGCCCAGATACTCTTTTCCGTCCTTTGCCGTGATGGATTCGAAGCCTGTTTTCAGCAGAGATGGAACTTCGGCAAGGCCGGGCTTGAATTGGGCATTGGCGACGAGGGCCAAAGAGCATGTTAATAACGGAACTGCGAGACGCGAGCGCATGTCGCTAATTTACCGAGTTCAACTCCAAATCTGTTCCTGTTCCGCATCCTTTCTGCAGTTCCAACGTAACAACCTGTATGTCGCCCTGGATCTGTGGGGTCTGTGGAACACCATCCGGCGGCGACGCCTGCCCCAAGTGCATGACCGTCCGCCCTTCAAAGTTTGAGGGAATGAACCAGCCGAACACCTACGCAAGCTTTATCGCTGGACCGGGTTCATCGCCGGAGTGGGGAGCGGCTCCAAAGGCTGGGAGGCTCGTAGTCGTCGTCATGGGCGGACTTCTTTTGCTGGTTGGAATCATCGCTTCGCTCAGGGGTTGAGGGTTTCACTAGAGCCGGGCACCTTTCGAGTAAGACGGATGTTACGTAAGAGTGCAGGCTGCACTCAATTGAGCATGCGGTACCATGCCGTTAGCAGGGTCATATGGATTCAGAGAGTCGGATCGCCAGGTTGGAAGAAAGCTTGGAGGAACTGCGCGAACGCTTTGCCGCTCTGGAAGCTCTTCTGACGCCGCCCGCAGTGCCGCCAGTTGATCGTCCTGGGTTCGTGGCCCAGCCACCAGTTGTTGAAACTTCGCAAATGAGTCCTCCGCTCGTGCCTTCCGTGGTGACGGATCTGGAGCCAGTCGCTTCTGAGAGGTTGACCCCATCGCCCCTGCAAACGTACATCGCCGCCAATCGGGTGCGAGAAGAGGATGTACCAATGAGGACACAACCCGCGCCGGTTGACCATGACGACTTGGAATACAAACTGGGGATCAATGGGCTATTGCGAGGCGGAGCGGTGGTGGTTCTCGCTGCGTTTCTCTTCCTCGCTGCCGTCATGATTTCTCGGGGCTACGTGACCCCGCCGGTTCAATTTGCCGGAGAGATTCTGCTTTGCCTTGGATTCGCGGCAATCGGCTTCTGGAAACGCGACGAGCGGGAAGAGTTTGGGCAGCTGATGGTGGGGTTAGGTTCAGCTGGACTGTATGCCAGCTTCGCCGGGGCCCATCTCTACAAGCATCTGTTTGAAGGCGAGGTCCTGGTCGGGCTTTATGTTTTGCTCAGCTTTTTGAACCTTGGTTATGCACATTGGCGGGCTTCCAAGTCGTTTCTGGCCATCGGGGTCCTGGGCGGTTTTGCGGCGGCGATGATGCCGATGAAGGAGTCAAAGGTCATTTTGGACCTCTGCCTACACTTTCTGATCCTCATTCCTGCCTCGGTGATAACGCTGAAGAATCGCTGGTACGCGGTTGGGGCGGCAGTTTGGGTAGTTTCCTCGTTCGCACTCGTGCCGATCCTCGGTTCTGATGCGGCGCAGGTCGTCCGCATGGGCGCCCTGTACGTGAATACGGCGGCCGGACTATACGTTTGCGGAAAGCTCTTTGAACCAAACGATTTCGACCGTCATGGGTTGCTTCTAACCGCAATGGTGTGCGTCACTGGCGTCATCGGATTCTCGGTGGAGGGTCACGCAACGGCTCCCTTGCACGTTCTAGCTTTCACTTTGATGAGCGCTACCGTCGGAGCCCTACTGCCAGCTGAAGGCAGGCCTCGGATGGGTATCTGGCTAGGCTCGCTACTCGTTGCAGCTGTGCTGTTCCCAATGGGCTTCAAGCCGTTGCATGCTGCGTTTTTGTACTCTGCAGAGAGCATCGTATTAGGAGTGGTTGCGATTCGCCGGCTGTCGAGTGTCGCATTCTGGGTTGGCCTGACGGTGTTCGGATTATCGCTCGGTGCTTACGCGGTCAAGCTCGGTTCCGGGTTCCTTGCCTCACCGATTAGACTTTGGGCTGAACTGCTGCTGCTTGCTTCCTTTGCAGTTAACGTGATTGTCAGTACTCGCTTTGCGCTCAAAAAGTTCGACCGTGATACCGGCGACTTGGCTCTGTTCTTGGGATCTCTTGGCCTGCTTGCCGTTTTCTTGCGGACGACGGTTTTGACGGTTCCTGGGACTGGAGTCGGTCTCAAATGGGCAGAAAGTGCAATGCTGGGACTCGCGGTCTGGAGCATCACCTCGACGGCCATTGCTTCTCGAGTTCGGCGATTGGGGCTGGTGATTTCCGCCGGAGTTTCGGGCGTGATATCTGCCGACTTTGCCCTGATCCGCGAGCCGTCGACAGCCCCGCAATGGCTTACGGTCGTGTTGCTCTTTTCCACGGCGCTGAATGCGACGCTATCGATCACCTCTGGGGCGAAACACTTAACGGGAAGCTATCAAAGAGGTGTTCGGATCGCCTATGGCGCGTTAATCTCGGCCATCTTCATTCGATTACTGCAAGTGGTCGGACATCGCAAAGTCGGGGCGTTCAGCGAAGAAACAATTGTCTATTTTGGATTTGGCGTTTTGAATGCGGTTTGGACGATGCTGGCAGTGCGCTTCCGCCGTCCGGAGACTCTGGTGCTCGCCGGAACGGCGTGGCTTTGTTGCGCCGCGGTTGCGGTCGGAGTACAGTCCATTCCGGCCTTGTCGTGGCTCAGACCGTCGTTGCAGATCACTTCTCTCCTCAGCCTTGGGATTCTGTTCTGGATCACGCCTCGAAAGGAATCCGATGAGGCAGCGATCACGTCTTGTGCCTCGTTCTTCGGCCTGGTGTTGTCTTCGTTGCTGCTGACTGAGTTCCTTGTGAAACCGTTTATCGGAATGAATCGAGTTTCGGCGATCTCGGCGAGCTGGGTGGCTTATGCATTGTTCTTGCTCGTAATCGGGTTCCGGGCTGATCGTCGGTACCTGCGCTACAGTGGGCTCGCCGTTTTTGGGTTGACGGTTGGAAAGGTGGTTTTAATCGACTTGTCAGAGTTGGATTCGATGATCCGGGTGGGAATTCTTCTTCTGCTAGGGCTGGGCATGATCGGAACTGGCTACTGGTACATCCTTTGGGATCGCACGCGCCGAGCGGTTGAAATCAAAGAAACCAAGCCCAGCGTTGACAATAATAACTGATTGGTTATATAATCAATCGGTTATCAATGGCATCCGACAAACTCAGTCTCGTTTTCTCTGCGCTTGCCGACCCGACTCGGCGGGCGATTTTGGCGGCTTTGGCTTTGGGACCGATGCCGGTGGGGGAGATTGCGCGGCCGTTTGCCATGTCGGAGCCGGCGGTGATCAAGCACCTAAAGGTGCTGGAAAAGGCTGGTCTTGTTGAGACCGACCGTAAGGGACAGATGCGACCCCGAACCCTGAACGCTCAGCCGCTTGCCGAGGCGAACGGGTGGGTGGAACAGTATCGCCAACATTGGGAGGCCAGCTTTGATCGGTTGGACGCCTACCTACAAGAACTTCAAGCTGGAGAACAACAATGAACTACGAACCCTTTGTGCTGGAACGCACTTTCAAAGCCCCCCTCGCCCTGGTTTGGGCTGCGTTTAGCCAAGCCGAGCATCTCGGTAAATGGATGTCTCCCAAGGGGATGACGCCTGGCCGGTGCACTTGCGATTTTCGGGAAGGGGGGATCTATCACTATGAGATTCTTCCGCCTGAAGGACCTGGCTTTTGGGGCCGCTGGATCTTTCGAGATATTGTTGATCAAGAATTGATCGTCAACCACGTCTCATTTTCCGATGAGGGATGTGGAATCACCCGACACCCGATGGCTCATGATTGGCCGATTGAGACACTCTCTCGAACTCACTTTTCGGAGGTGGATGGCGGAACTCTGGTTCGTCTGGAATGGTCTGCGTTAGGATCAGATCCGGTTGCCCTGAAAATCTTCGACGATGCGCGTCCAAGCATGACTCAAGGCTGGGGTGGGACGATGGACAAGTTGGATGAGTACTTGGAGGGGATTCAATCATGAGCTACGTCTCACAACCATCAGTAACGATCGAGCGGATGTTTTCCGCACCGAGGCCTTTGGTCTGGGATGCTATGACGCAGAGTGAGCACCTAGGACGCTGGTTCGCCGCACCTTGTATGCAACCCGGCCCCAACACGATGGACTTTCGAGAAGGTGGTATTTTCCACTTCTCGATGCTCGGCGATGACGACTTCAAAATCTGGGGAAGGTGGCTATTCCGAGAGATTCGAAAACACTCATTCTTCACTCATCACCATTCCTCGTCAGACGAAGGCGGAGGTGTGATTCACCATCCGATGGCACCAGAGTGGCCGCTCGAGTTTATGACTCGTACCGAATTTGAGGACTGCGCTGAAGGAACTCGAGTTCGGTTGTCCTGGACAGCCATGGGTTCTGACGCAAGTGCGCTCAAGCTGTTTGAGGAGGGCATTTCGTCTATGGAGCAAGGGTGGAGTGGAACATTTGACTACTTGGCAACTTATTTAGGGGGACTCCGAAATGCCTGAGTTTAAGTTGGAATTCGAACCTCGGGGTGACACTGAAATCGTGATGACTCGCAAGTTCCGCGCTCCGAGGGAGCTTGTCTTCCGCGCCTACACCGACCCCGTCATGGTGAAGAAGTGGATGTGCCCGCCTTGTGGCGAGTCGACCATGCTTGTGATCGATACTTCGATCGGAGGAGTTTGGCGGCACAAGATCGACATAGGAGAGCACGGAACGTTTGATTCGTTTGGGCAGACTCTTGAGTTTGACGTTCCAAATCGGATCGTTCGGTCTGATGTGGTTAACATCCCTGGGGCGCGAGAGAATATCGCAACCGAGACGACTACATTCTCCGAAGAGGAAGGCGTCACCACCCTCCAACTCGTGGTCAGGCATTTAAGCAAGGAGATTCGGGATGAAAACATCGCCTTTGCTGAGGGATCTTGCTCGGCTTATGATGCACTTGAAATGGTTCTGGAGGAGGTTCAAAGTGCCGGAGTTTAAGCTGGAGCTGGAGCTTAGGGGAGATACGGAGATTGTCCTGAAGCGTCAGTTTCGGGCTTCGCAGGAAATGGTCTTCAAGTGTTTCACTGACCCTTCGATTCAGCCGAAGTGGCTAGGTTGCGGGATGGGAGTTACGACGGTTTGTATCGCAGATTATGAGATCGGAGGCGTTTGGCGACACAGCATGGACATGGGTGAGCATGGGCTATTTGATTCGTTTGGTCAGACTCTCGAGTTCCAGGCTCCGGATCGAGTTGTTAGGTCGTATGTTTACAACGTTCCGGTGATTCGCGAGTCTATTGCCACCGAGACCGCTTCATTTTCCGAGGCGAATGGAGTCACAACCGTCGAAGTGGTTATCCGACACCTCTCGAAGGAGAGCCGAGACGGCCACGCCGCCTCGGGAATCGAGTACGGCGCAGGTCTCAGCTATGATTCGCTGGAGGCATTACTCGCTCAGCCACAGGGTTGACGTGACTCCGCGCGGATAGTAGCGACTTCCGCAGGCCTTGCCCGCCAACATCTGATCGCTCCAGGCGAAGTAGGCGTTGGCGGGATCGAGGAGCCAGTTGACGTGGGCTCGATCGGCTTCGTGGTCTGGCGCGAAGCCGAGGATGTTTTCGGCGATGGCTTGGCAGAGGTAGATTTTGCTGAGCCAGGAGTTATCGCTGGTGGAGCTTAGCTTCCAACCGCCGTCCTCGAACTTGCAGACACCCTTTTTGAGGACGGTGGTCAGGTGGGTTTTGAGGGCTTCGACAAGCGGTTTCGAACATTCGAGCCCTACGTAGTCCAGATAGACCAGGCCCTCGATGGCGGGAATGAGCCTAGCGGGCACGCCTTCGCCGATGATGGCGGGCATCGTTCCGTCAGGCTCGACGGCGGCGAGGATGGTGGCTTCGGCTTTTGCGGCTTGTTCGGTGGCTGTTTTGGCTTCTTGTGTCAGGCCGAGATCAGCGAAGACGTTGGCGATGAGCTTGTACGCAGCCCAGCCTTTGACGGCGAGATAGAGGTTGTTTCGGGCTTGGCCGAGGGAGACGTCGAGGCTATCGTAGGTCGTGATCTCGGCTCCGCCGAAACAGCGGCTGGAGTCGAGGCTGATCACTCCGTTGCGTTGGGCGGGGTCGGGATTGTCTCGGTTCAGCATGCTGGCGAGGCAGTTCTTGAGCGTCTCTTGCTTGTCTTGTAGCCAACCTTTATCGCCAGTCTTGAGACCGTAGACCGACGCGCAGATTGACCAGTTCAGGAGCTGTTCGGCAGTCATGTAGCTGAAGCAGCCTTTCAGTCCGCCCTGTTCGTAGCTCGAGTTTCCGGGGGAGGAGAAGTTATTGGAGACACCCATGTCGTGGCTGAAAGAGAGCCCACCGGGGTATTTGGTGTCGTCGCCAGGGAATTGGATGGTGTCTTCGTAGGCGTATCTCTCGACGAACAGATCGAGCTCGTTTCGAACCGTCCAAGGATTCATCTTGAGCTCGAAGAACAACTGGTCGATGGTCAGATCGAGCGTGTTCATCATGCGGTATTCGCCTTCGTTGATCACCCAAAGCGGGGTTCCATCTTCTCGTTCAAGGAACTCCGTCGCGCCGTAGTAGCTGCGAACCGCGTGGGCGTGCATGAACGCACGGTCTTCGCCGAGGCCCTGAGCAAAACTGGTGTCCTGAGTCTTTGCTTGCGCAATCAGTTCGTCTGCTCGCTCCAGGGTATGTGTCAGTACATCTTCAACCGAGTTGAAGAAACGGCGGTAGGCGTAATGGGTTTTGATCCCCGTCGTAGCTGTGCCTTCGCGGAAGAATCCGGCGGCGAAGCGGTAGGTTCGCTTTTCGCCGGCGGGAACGATTGTCCAGAGGATGCCGGTGCTGCCGATCAGGAATGGCTCGTTGTCGGGTTGTCGAGAATTCAGCACCATCTCGGGCTGCCATGCTACTCCAGCTTTGAAGCCTTCTGAATGAGTTGCAATCGCAACTGAGACACCCTGTCCGACTCCGAGGAGCCCGTCTTGGTCGATGATCCGTACACCATTGTATCGATCCGATCCAGAGTAGCCAAGAAACACCTTTCTTGATCGCTGGCAGTTTGTGTTGTCTACTTCAACTTCGATCAGGACCCCAGGACAAATAGCGTTCTTGAGGTCCTCAGAATCACCCAGCGCGGGATCAGGAACAGCGGGGTATGGGGTGACGATTCGGAACTTTAGGTCTCCAGCCGACCATTCATCGGTACAAGCGGCGAACTTCCTGGAAATCACGACCCAGGCGAAGTGGCTCACCCGATTTGGATATGAAAACTCAGCGTTATGCCCCTCGACGTCGTAGTCGGCAGACTTGTCCTCAGCCGCCTCGAAAAAGGGCAGAGCCTGGTAGTAACCTTCTCGATCCGCCTCTTCAAGGCCAACATAGAACGGCTCATCTGCCGGACCTTTCAGCTCGTGCCCCAAGCCGCCCTTGGCTCCCGGAAATCCCAGGGTCAAGGAAGCAAACGCTCCGACTGGCGAGTGATGGGCATTGAACTGGATCGACTGCATTTGGCGTCGAGCTTACCGTTAAATCATCGCTCGGATTCCTGCCTCAAGACCCCTTAGCTCGGCCAGCCCGCGTAAGCGTCCAATCGCTCCGTAACCGGGGTAGAGACCAGATTTCGTGAGGTCGTCGAGCATGAGATGGCCGTGGTCGGGACGCATCGGGATCGAGCGATTTGCGTTGACGATCAACTTCATGATTGCAGCCATGTCGGTATCTCCTTCGAGGTGATCTGCTTCGAAGAAGTTGCCATTTGCATCACGTGCTGTATTTCGGAGGTGGAAGAAGTGGACGTGGTCCATGAACTCTTCAAGCATCTTCGGAACGTCGTTTTCGATGTTGGCTCCGAGGGAGCCAGTACAGAAACAGAGGCCATTGGCGGGGCTTTCGCACCCTCGTCGCAGAGCCCGGACATCTGCCGCGGTTGAGACAATCCGGGGCAGCCCCAGCACGGGCATTGGGGGGTCGTCCGGGTGAACCGCCATGACGACGCCCTCATCCTCGGCGACTGGGCAGACGGCGTTGAGGAAGTACAGCAGGTTCTCCCGGAGGGTTTCGGCGGACATGTCGCCGTACTCTCCCAGGGCTTCCAACACCTCCTCTCGGGTGAACATTTTCGTGCTTCCCGGAAGACCCTGCATGCAAGAGAAGCGGAGCTTTTCGCGCTGGTTCTCGGAGGCCGAGTCGAACCACTGATCAGCGGCCAGAAGCTCCTCGGGAGTGTAGTCGTCAGCGGCGTTCGGGCGGCGGAGTTGGAAGACGTCGAAGGCGACGAAAGCGGCTTTCTCGAACCGCAATGCGAGCGAGCCGTCGGGCATTGGATACTCAAGATCAGTTCTCAGCCAATCCAAAACAGGCATGAAGTTGTAGGTAATGACCTTGAGCCCTTGCTTGGCGACGTTACGGATTGACTGCTGGTACTTCTCAATCAGCTCGTCTCGGCTGTCATCGCCCTTTTTGATCGAATCGTGGACAGGGAGGCTTTCGATGACGGTCCAGGTCATTCCGGCGCGTTCGATCAATTTGCGGCGTTCAGCGATCTCTTCGTCTGGCCAAACGTCACCGACTGGGATTTGGTGGAGGGCGGTGACCACTCCGGTACACCCGGCCTGACGGATGTCTCGAAGCGAGACCCCGTCGTTTGGCCCGTACCATCGCATTGTTTGTTCGAGCCATCCAGGTCGTTGCATCGCGGGAAAGCATACAGTATCCTCAACCCATGTCCACTTCGAGCCTTCGCGAAACGACCTACCGAATCGCCTGCGAAACGCCGATTTTCGACCTTCACACCCATTTGGTTGCTCCTTGCTTCGGGTCGCTAAATCTTTGGGGAATCGATGAGGTTCTGACTTACCACTATCTGATCGCCGAGTTTTTGCGGGTCCGAAGGGATGTTTCAGGGGATGAGTTCTATTCTTGGCCGAAGGCGAAGCAGGCTGAGGAGATTTGGGATGCGCTGTTTGTTCAGCGAACTCCGGTGAGCGAGGCTCAGGCAGGAGTCGTGACGATCATTCATCAGCTTGGTTTTGATCCGTCAACGGTGACCCTAGAGGAGCTTCGGGCGCACTTTCGTGGATTGACCGCTGAAGAGCAAATCGATCGGGTTCTGTCGATTTCGGGAGTGTCAAAGGTGGTGATGACCAACGATCCAAAGGACTCGGTTGAGCGAGCCGTTTGGGAACGCGGTTATGTTGCTGATCCAAGGTTTCTCACTGTACTAAGACTTGATCAGATTTTGGCTAGTGGCGATGATGATGGGAATAGGTCGGTAAGTGCGATTCGCGCGTACCTGACCCATTGGATCGAGCTGATGAAGCCAGTTTATGTGGCAATTTCATTGCCAGAGACTTGGACCTTTTCCGAGGCGACTTTGATTCGAGAGGCAGTTTTACCAGTGTGTCTTGAGCACAGTCTCCCATTCGCGATGATGATTGGAGTGAGGCGCGGTGTGAATCCGTCGCTTCGAGGAGCGGGCGACGGAAGCGGCTTGGCGGACCTGACTCAGCTCGAAATGCTGCTTCAGGAGCACCCCAATAACAAGTTCTTGGTCACGACCTTGGCCAAGGAGAATGCACACATCTTGGCGGTGATGGCCCGGAAATTCTCGAACCTCATGCCGTTCGGTTGCTGGTGGTTTGTGAACAACCCCTCAATCATCGCCGAGATCACTGACTTCCGGCTTGAGATGTTGGGGACGTCGTTCATTCCCCAGCACTCGGATGCGCGAGTGTTGGAGCACCTCATCTATAAATGGGATCACAGCCGCCGCATTATTGCTAAGCGGCTAGCAAAGCGGTACGAGGCGTTGGCGCACTCGGGATATGCTGTCAGCGATGACCAGATTCGTGACGATCTCGCCCGGCTTTTGCACCGCAACGCGGAGGAGTTTCTAGGTGTCGCATAAGCTGTTTGACCTGACCGGGCGCACGGCGGTTGTGATTGGCGGGACTAGCGGGATCGGTCGGACTCTAGCGCTGGGATTCGCCGAGGCGGGCGCGAATACGGCTGCTACAGGCCGGAGGCAGGAGCTGGTGCAATCCGTTCAAAAAGAAATTGAAGCTCTTGGCGTGAAGTCGCTCGGAGAGACCTGCGATGTTGGGTCAGCAGAATCAGTCCAAGAATTTGCCACCAAAGTTGTCGAAAACCTGGGTGGTGTGGACATCGTAGTTTACGCGGCAGGAGTGACCAAGCGAGCCCCGACCGCGACCTTTGACCTCGAAGTTTGGAACCAAAATTTCGACACGAACGTGGCCGGAGCCCTAAGGGTATCGCAAGCATTCTATGAGCCGTTGAAGCTGAGTCAAGCGGCACGAATCATTAACATCTGCTCCCTCAGTTCCTTCCGCGCATTTCACGAAGTTGCCGCTTACGGAGCTTCCAAATCAGCCTTGCTCAGCCTCACCAGGAACTTGGGTTGTGAGTGGGCGAAGGACGGAATCCGCACCAACGCAATCGTTCCTGGAGTGTTTGTCACCGACCTGAATCGTGAGCTTTTGAACGGGACTGAGCGGGGCCGCGAACTGCTGACCCGCACACCGCTTGGCCGGTTTGGAGACATCAGCGAGTTAGTCGGAACGGCACTGTTCTTGGCCAGCGACGCTAGCGCTTTCATCACTGGCTCCCACATCGTGGTCGACGGCGGTTTTCTTGCCAGTGGGGTGAATCAATGATCTCCTTACTTCCGGCAAGCGAGTGCCAGTGGGACCTCGTCTCGCTTGGGGAAGTGATGCTGCGCCTTGATCCGGGCGACGGGCGAATCTCGACCACTCGCACCTTCCAAGCCTGGGAAGGTGGCGGTGAATACAATGTCGCGCGGGGCCTCAAACGGTGCTTTGGACTAAGAACGGCCCACGTGACTCGGTTCGCCGATAACCCCGTCGGGGACCTTTTGCGCGATTTGATTTATCAGGGCGGAGTCGATCAAAGCCTGATGCAGTGGGTGCCCTTCGATGGAATTGGTCGCGATGTTCGCAACGGCCTGAACTTTACCGAGCGCGGTTTCGGAGTTAGGGCTGCTCTAGGATGCTCAGATCGAGGTCACACCGCTGCGAGTCAGATGAAACCGGGGGAGATGGATTGGAAGGAGATCTTCTCGACCAAGAAATCTCGCTGGTTCCATACCGGTGGCATCTTCGCCGCGCTCTCCGATACAACTCCGCAGGTGGCAATCGAGGCGATGCAAGCGGCCAAAGCGGGCGGAGCGATGATCTCCTACGACCTTAACTACCGACCTTCTCTGTGGAAATCTATCGGCGGTCAAAAACGTGCTCAAGAGGTGAACCGGGAACTCGCGAAGTACGTCGATGTGATGATTGGGAACGAAGAAGACTTCACGGCCTCCCTTGGCTATGAAGTCGAAGGGGCAGATGCCGATCACTCCAATCTCGCCATCGAGAGCTTTCAAAACATGATCAACCGCTATCGTTCCGACTTTCCCAATACGAGCGTCGTGGCAACAACACTCAGAACCGCAAAAACAGCGAGCCGAAACGACTGGAGCGCGATTTGCGTCGCGGACGGAAAACTCTATGAGGCTCCCAAATGGGTCGATTTGGAGATTTTCGACCGAGTTGGGGGTGGCGACTCATTCGCTTCTGGACTCATTTACGGACTGCTTTCTGGCAAAGATCCGCAATGGGCAGTCACCTGCGGAGCTGCCCACGGTGCGCTTGCCATGACCACTCCGGGAGACACGACGATGGTTTCTCTCGCCGAAGTAGAGCGAGCAATGAAGCAAGGAACCGCGAGGATCGAGCGATGAGCGTCATCGAGAGGCTTAAAGCGTCAAAGCTCGTTCCAGTTCTGCGAGCACCTTCGCAGAGCGAGGGCCTACGTCTAGCTCATGCGCTTGTGGACGGGGGGGTGAAAGTGCTGGAAGTTACGATGACGGTTCCTGGGGCAGTCGATTTGATCGCCCAGTTGAGCCGCGAACTTCCGAGCGAAATTCTCATCGGAGCCGGCACTGTCCTCAACCCCGAGACTGCCGCAAAGTGCAGAGATGCTGGAGCAAAATTCATCGTATCGCCAGCTTTAAACATTGCCACCGTGAACTGGTGCAAAGCAGAATCGATCGCTTGTGCGCCAGGATGCCTGACGCCTACGGAAGTCCTTACGGCTCATGAAGCCGGAGCTGACCTGATCAAGATCTTTCCCGCTGACGCAGTAGGCGGCTCAAACTATATCAAAGCTCTCAAAGGTCCGTTTCCGCACATTGAGTTCATGCCGACTGGAGGCGTGAATCTAGCGACAATTCGCGGATTCTTTGAGGCTGGAGCCGTGGCGGTTGGGGTTGGTTCTAACCTCGTTAACCCAAAACTTGACTCATCTGAGATTGTCATTCTTACCAAGGAGTTCATAAAAGCGGCATAATGATATGTCATGCGGGCAACCATTCGCGATGTGGCGGAGGCAGCCGGAGTGTCGGCGATGGCCGTCTCAAAGGTGCTCCACGGCAAAGGAACAAACGTTCGAGTCAGCGACTCGAAGGCCGAACTGATACGCAAAGTAGCGCGTGAGCTCAGATATCGACCTAATCAAAACGCTCGGAATTTTCGAAATCAGCGGACAAATCTGATCGGGGTGGTCTTCCAGCATTTCGAGGGCTTGCGCGAGGACAGCCCTTATCTTCCCCAGATGCTTAACGGTGTCATGGCTGCTCTTTTCCCAGCCGGATTCACCTTGGGTATTTGTCCGAAGCTTGTGTTGGATGGCAACGTCCCAACGATTGCGGACGGAAGATTTGATGGCATTTTGTGGACTCGTCCCGACTTTAACGAGGCAAGTGTTGATACCTTTCGATATTGCGGAGTGCCTGTGGTGATGCTACATGCCCCTCCCGGTTCGGCGATGGGGATACCGGCGTTTTGTGCCAATAACGAACTTGCAACCCAGCTTGTGATTGATCACCTTTTCGAACTGGGACACAAGAAGGTGGCGTTTTTCATTGACCCTATCCCAAATCTAACTGCGGAGGGAATTGCCCGGCGCGATAGCATTGTCCGAGCATCCAAGGCTCGCGGCATGCATTGCGACGTGGTGCTTTCAGATCAGCTCGAACCTGATCTGTGTGCCTATAAGTCAAAGAGCCGACCCCACACCGCGATTATCGCTTACAGTGACACGCAAGCCGGCCAAATCCTCATCGCGGCAGAGGCACTCGGAATCAACGTCCCAACCGATCTCTCAGTCGTTGGTTTTGATTCATCCTCGTTTTGCGAGCGCACCCAGCCGAAACTTACGTCAGTTTTTCAGCCTGTAGAGCAAATGGCAAGGGACGCGACCAACTACTTGCTCACGATGGTGAGTGATTCTGAGTCAACCTGGCGCGAGTCTGGTGCGATCACCTCTCTGTACGACTGTCACCTGGATATCCGAGAGTCAACCGCAACACCTAGCTCTTAGGCGGAACCTTGGCGATGATCGTGCTTCCGCGACCTTTGTCATTCGCGTAGCTCTGGATCGTCCAGAAGTCGTTGAGATTGTCGCCGTCCACGACGGTTCCGCTGTAATCCCCCCAAGCGCCGCCTTCCGTCGGGGCAACTCCTTCCGCAAACTTGAAAATCTTTGGACTGAGCCAGGAAGTGTCTTTATTCGAAAATAGAGCCGCACGGGCGCTGATGCTCATTGTCGGGCCAGTTTCTTGAAAGCCGACCAGCACATCGCCAGCTTTGTTGACGGCCATGGTGGTTTCGATATAGCTGCTGGTCGGATGGCTCAGCCAGCCGCTTTGAACCTTGGTGCCATCGAGAGCGAACTTGTTGAATTGAACTCCGGAACGGCCGTTGATGTTGACGGCCTGGGAGAAGTAGACATGGCCCCCGATGAGTTGCAAGTTTTTAGGATTGCGGTCACCCGAAGCGGTCTTCTTGTCGGTGCCCTTCATGGGCGAGGCGGGGGGCCAGCCGAAGTATTTGAACCCGTGCGGCTTCTGAGCCCGGGAAACGACAATCGGATCACCCTTTTCATCCTCACCAACTCGCGAGATGATGATGTCTTTGTCGGTGAGATCGACGAAAACGAGGTCGGCCAGTGGATCGGTTGTGTTCACCGGATGCCCCATCGATCCTTTGAAGTGCCAAACCTTTGCGGGCTTACCTTTCTTCACATCTGCCGCTCTAAGAACGAAGTTCCGTTCGTCGCCTCCGGGGAATGAGTAGCCGATCCATTTACGGCTAAACCCGATTCCGCCGCCGTCAACCCCGTTTGGTGCAGGAACCGGATAGGTATTCCAGGCTCCCCTCGGATCAGCGGTTTCGCTCGCCGAGATATTGACTGGCTTTACTTTTTCTTTGTCCCAATACACCCAAAGGTCGAAGCAGAAGTAGCGGTTGTGGTGGTCATAGAACATCTTCGGGTCGATGCCATCGTTGAACTCCTTTTGGGGAACACCATCCACGTAGTTGCCCTTCTTGTCATAGATAATGATTCCGCTGTTTGTGCCGTGGAGGACGAAGTTTCCGCCGACCGCAATCTGCGGATCAACCTGGCGGTTGCCGTCCAACGAGCCATCAAACATGAGCACGGAACCGACGGTCTTCGGATTTCCGCCCTGAATCCGCTTCTTCGCAGTTCCTCCTTTGTTAAAGGTTGCATTCCGGATTGGGGTGATCGTTTCGACACGAGAAGGTCGAGTCGGCTCCTGAAACATGTGGATCAGCAAAGCGGCGGTGAGCATGTTTCCAGTTTAGCTCTTGGGTAGCATCGGGAAATGTCAAAGCTGTCCCGTCGAGACTTGCTGAGTGCCGCCGCCGTTGCTCCGATAGCAACTGCAGTTCCCGGAGCGAAGTCATTGAGCCTGACGAAGCGGAGCCGACCCGAGGTCTTTTCGGGCCGTGAGCTGGAGTACATCGGAATGCCGATCGGCGGGTGCTTCGCCGGGACCGTCTACCTGGGTGGAGATGGACAACTCTGGAACTGGGATGTATTCAATCGAGGGCAAGTTGGGGCGGTTTCACAGTCAGGAGTTGTCTACCTGGGAGACAACCTCCGAGAGCAGGACGGAGCAAACTACGTTCGTCCGGCGCATCAGCAGAGCCCTTTTCGTCAGCGGTTTGACCTGTTCGTTGGCGGAGAAAGGCAGCCCAATCGAGCGATTCCAACCGGGTTGGGGACCAAATTTGGGCGAATCTCCTTCCGTGGCGAGTATCCGGTTGGAAAAGTCTCGTTCCGAGGTGCAGATAGTGACGTCGAAATGGACTTGGAGGCGTTCTCTCCATTCATCCCGCACGACATTGATCGATCCTCGTATCCAGCGACAACGCTGACTTACAACGTTCGAAACACGGGAACCAAATCGGAGAATTACCGACTGGTTTACGCGCTCGAGAATCCCGTGCTGATCCACTCTCGAAAAACTCGGACGGACTTCACGTTGAACTCAGACGTGACCGAGAACGGAGTTGCCTTCAGTGCTTCGGCCGTAACTTCCCCGAGACGTTTGCGCCCGGACGTCTTGATTGAGGATTGGTTGTCCGGAACATTTGGAGCGTGGACTGTAACGGGAACCGCCTTTGGAGATTCTCCACGTCGTGTGGACGAATTGCCTTCGTATATGGGCTCGGTGGATGCGGGCACGAAGTACGTCGCACACTCCCATCAGAACCGAAATGGTGAGGACGTAGGAACGGCTGATCAGCACGTTGGAACACTGACGTCTCCGTCATTTACGGCGACCCACGACTACTTGAACATCCGAGTTGGAGGCGGGTCTGATTGCAAGGTCTTCGTCCAGGGACATCCCGATTTGTCGGTTAGTGGGAACAACTCAAATCGCATGACCTGGAAGTCCATTCCAATCGCAAAGCTGCAGGGGAAGAGCATTCGGCTCGTCATTGAGGACAACATCAGAGGAGGCTGGGGTCAAATCGGAGTCGGAGAAATCTACCAGTCGGACAATCCTCGCAACGGTCGACCTCTTGAATCGCTTCCGGATTTCGGCACGTTTGCGGTTGAGATTCTGGACGGTGCCGAGACGACCGTTCAAGGAAACGATGTCCGGGTCGAAAAGATGTTTACTTTGGCTCCCGGTGAATCTCGGACGGTTACGTTTCTGATCGGGTGGAACTTTCCCAATCGTCCCGAGGGAATGCCCGGGAAGACGCATTGGTACGCAACCCGTTGGGCTCGAGCGTCCGAGACGTTGGCAGAGATCAGAAGCAACTTTACAGACCTGAAAGCGAAGACGCTTCTTTGGAATCGAACTTGGTACCACTCCACGCTGCCGCACTGGTTCCTAGATCGAACGTTCCTGAACATCTCGACTCTAGCAACCACGACGTGCTACCGCTTTGACAAAGAAGGTCGCTTCTACTTCAGCGAGGGGGTTGGTTGCTGTGCAGGCACTTGCACGCACGTCTGGGGCTATGCCCAGGCAATCGCCTACATATTCCCCCAGGTAGAGCGATTCTTGCGGACTGAGATCGACTTCGGGCGCTTCTGGCGAGAGAACGGGGCGATTGACTACCGGGGAGAGTTCGGAGGTTCGGTTGCTCACGATGGGCAGGCTTCTTGTGTGTTGAGGTTTTACCGAGAGCACTTGATGAGTACGGACAATGCGTTTTTGAAGTCAAGGTACAAGCAAGTGAAGGGCTCCCTCCAGTTCCTCATCGACGGAGACAAAGATCAAGACGGTCTGCTTGAGGGAGCGCAGTACAACACCTTGGATGCAGCGTGGTACGGAAAAATGGCCTGGATTTCATCTCTGTACATCGCTGCCCTGCGTGCAGGAGAGGCGATGGCCAAAGAGATGGGTGATAGCTCGTTCGAGTCACAGTGCCGTCAACTTGCAGAGCGTGGATCGTCAAACATGGTCAAAGAACTCTTTAACGGCGAGTACTTCATCCATAAGCCGGATCCCAGCCATCCGGAAGCAAACAACACGAACAATGGGTGCCATATCGACCAGCTTTACGGTCAGTTCTGGGCGCACCAGCTTGGACTACCGCGGGTGGTTCCTGCCAAGGAAGGTAAGCAAGCCATGACCGCCCTTTTCAAGCACAGCTTCTATCCGGACATCTGGGATTACCGACGGAAGGTACGAGGGATCACCGGGGGTCGATGGTACGCGATGCCCGGAGAGGGCGGCTTGATTATGTGTACGTTCCCGAAAGGCGGAGCCGAGCGGGCAACTGGGAAGGGTGGCGATAGTTGGGCGGCTGCGTACTTCAATGAATGCATGAGCGGCTTTGAGTATCAAGCCGCCGCAAACATGATCCATGAAGGACTCGTGACCGAGGGCCTCACCGTAGTCCGGGCAATCCATGCGCGCTATCACCCTTCTCTGCGGAATCCGTACAACGAAGTTGAGTGCAGCGACCACTACGGTCGAGCGATGTCCTCCTTCGGCTGCTACCTGGCAATCACAGGCATGAGAGTGAATTCGCCAAAAGGTGAGTTACGCCTGGAACCACGCATGAAGAGCAAATTCGTGTGCGCCTTCCTGGACGCCTCCGGCTGGGGAACGGCGACGTATGAGGGCGGTAAGACAACTCGCGAGTACGCCTGTCGAAGTTAGGCTCATGGGTTGAACCGATGGCTTGTCGGCGCTCCAGGGAGCGGGAACGTTGGCATTGGGAAGATGCTCAGCATGAAAATCAATATGAGCGAGATCATGATGGCAACTGCCTTCTGTCGTTTTGTCCACGAGCAGTGCCAGAACAACAGGAACAATCCGATGCCTATCCAGTCGATTAGCACGTCGCTCATTCGCCCGCCCCTCCCCGGAATGTAGACCTGATGGAGCTCGTCGATCAAGGCGTAGGTTCCTGCGAGCCCCACAGCTAATCGAAGTTTTCCGCTTGTTGCGCGGTAGATCAGCCAAGCCAGGATGCCGAATTCGGTAGCGTGCCACCCTTTCACAAAGATCCACCAGACCGACTTCCAGACGGCTTCAAACCCCTCTGGAGTGACTTTGACAGGGCCAGCCGCTTTTGCAACAGCTGTGGAAAGCTGCCTTACTGTCACCACCCCGCTTGAGGTCGCGAAGATGAACAGCACCCAAAGAATGGGCCAGAGCTTCGGTTTGAATCCCTTCAGGGCGGAATTGCTCATCGAGTTGTCGAGATTCTATCACCTTGCCCAAGCTCGACTCGGTAATCTCGGCAGACATATGGGACATGTTCGACCGACAGATGAGCAGTTTTTTCGCACGATGATTCGGTTGCGGCATGTGGAGAAAGCTCTGACCGAGCTGTCAGCGGGCGGTCAGCTTCGTGGTTCACTGCACCTATGCGAGGGTCAAGAGGCTTGTCCGGCAGGAGCCTGTGCAGCGTTGCTTAAGGAAGACTATGTGACGGCGACGTATCGGGGCCACGGATACGTTCTGGCGAAGGGGACTTCGCTGGACAAAGTGATCGCCGAGGTACTAGGTCGTGCGACGGGTTTGTGTAAGGGTAAAGGGGGAAAGATGCACTTATTCGATCAAGAGTTTGGGGTTCTTGGAACGAACGGGATCGTTGGCGCGGGAGTTGGGACCGCCTGTGGAGCGGCGTTGGCGTCAAAGTTGGACGGCACGGGTCGAGTTGCCATGACGGTTTTTGGTGATGGAGCGAACAACCAGGGGCACCTGATGGAGTGCTGGAACATGGCGGTTCTTTACAAGCTGCCGGTTATTTTCTTCTGTGAGAACAACTTGTATTCGGAGATGACGCCCTTGTCGCGCTCGCACGGGAACGTGAACCTGTCGGAGCGAGCAAGGGGCTTTGGGCTTCACACAGATTCAGTGAACGGCAACGATCCCCATGCGGTTTTCGAAGTGGTTTCCAAGGCGGCGGATCGAGGCCGAAGCGGGCAGGGGCCGACGTTTATTGAGGCGATGACCTATCGAACAACCGGACACTACCAGGCTGACTCCGGTACGGCATACAGAACGAAAGAGGAAGTTGAAGACTGGCGCTCTCGCTCGCCAATATTGCTCCTGAAACAGCGGATAGGGGCAAAGGCGGACGAGATTGAAGCTGAGGAGCTGGCGGCGGTGCAAGCCTCAGTTGGAAAGGCCTTGGCATCTCCCGTGCCAGGGGTCGATCAGTCGATGACGGAGGTGTTCGCGTGAGCAAGATGTCGTTTGTTCAGGCGTGTAATGCAGGGCTCCGACAAGAGCTTTCGCGCGATCCAAACGTGTTCTTGATGGGTGAGGATATCGCCCATTACGGTGGAATGTTCCGGGTGACCGAGGGGCTTCTTGAGGCGTTTGGCGAGGACCGAGTGATTGACACTCCGATCAGCGAAAGCGGGTTCATCGGGATGGCTCTGGGTGCGGCCCTGGCAGGGAAGCGACCGGTTGCCGAGCTGATGTTTATCGACTTCGGGTTGGTTGCGATGGACCAGATTCTGAACAATATCGCTAAGACTCACTATATGAGCGGCGGGCGGTGTCCGGTGCCTATGACGATTATCACCCAGGGTGGGGGGTATCGCGGCGCGGCGGCTCAGCATAGCCAGATGCTGGAGGCTCTGTTCTTGCACCTTCCGGGGATCAAGGTGGTTTTGCCTTCCAATCCGGCGGACGCGAAGGGGCTGATGGCGGCGGCGATTCGCGATGATAATCCAGTCGTCTTCATTGGTCACAAGCAGCTTTTCGGCAAGCAGGGCGAGGTTCCGGACGGGGAGCATTTCATTCCGCTTGGTACATCAAACGTGGTCCAATCCGGTTCTGAAGTGACCATTCTGACCTACTCGTTTACAGTCGATCTGGCACTGAAGGCGGCAGAGGCGTTTCCTGGAAAGGTTGAGATTGTTGATCTTCGGACCCTAAACCCTCTCGACTGGCCGACAATTGAGGCATCAGTGCGGAAGACGCATCGCGTGATTGTTGCTCACGAGGCGCACGGGCGGTGCTCGGTCGCTTCGGACCTCGCGTTTCAGGTTCAGCAACGGTTGTTCGACGAGCTGGATGCTCCGGTTGAGATTGTTGCCGCGCTTGATGCCCCGATTCCATTTGCGGTTGAGCTTGAGAACGAGGTTCTTCCGACGGCGGCTCGGATCGAGGCGAAGTTGCGGGAGATGTTGGGTTGAGCCTCGCCCTCGTGACGGGCGCGGCCCAGGGCATCGGTCAAGCCATCGCTCACCAACTTCGGTCCGAAGGTCACGACGTGATCGGCGTTGACCGACAACCGGGCGTCGAACTTCAACTTGATCTGATGGACCTCGATTCCATTCCCGATGCGTTGGCAGGACTCGAGAGGTGCCCCCAAATCCTTGTTAACGCCGCAGGAATCTGTCTCACGAGACCATTCTTCGAAGTCGAGCAAGCGGGCTTTGCGAAGACTCACACCATTAACGTCCAAGCTCCGCTGGTTTTGATGCAAGCCGTCGCCGCCCGACTCATCAAAGAAGGCAAATCGGGTTCATTTGTTAACATCACTAGCAACTCGGCGTTTATGCCGAAGCTTGAACAGCTTGACTATGCAGCGACGAAAGCGGCGCTGATTTCAATCACGAAGTCGGCCGCTCTCAGCCTAGGCCCCCACGGAATCCGGGTCAACGCCGTCGCTCCTGGGATCACCAACACCCCCCTGACCCAAGGCATCGCAAAGCAGCGCGCCGAAATCCGAGGTGTCTCGCCGGAGGAAACGCTGGCTCCAGTTGTCGCCGGACTTCCTCTCAAGCGCATGGCCGAGCCCAACGAGATCGCCCAGGTCGTTGCGTTCCTCGCCTCGAATGCGGCGAGTTATGTGACTGGGCAGACGTACGTCGTTGACGGTGGACAGTGGATGCACTGAGCAATCGTGTTAGAATAGGGCAATGAAGACCTCAGCCCTCGTTGCAGCCGCCACCGTCCTACTCGGGGGAGCCCTCTTGCTCACTCAAAATGTGAATGCGCAGGCAACTCTGACCCAGCGACCCCCTAAGCTATCTGTGATAGCTCCGATCGATTTGGTGGCAGTATCCGTGGGATCAAAGACAATCCGCATTGATACGAATTCAGGTGCCACATCGTGGCTCTTTTTTGAAACAGGTTCAAACGCTTGGAGTTGGAAGCCGTTGAAGGACGTGGGCGACGCCCCAGTTGCCGGCACGGACCGATACCAGCTCCTACAAGGGGCCTCGGGCGGTTCCGACTTCATTCGACTCGATAAGCGATCTGGCAAAACTTGGATTCTCGTCACAAAGTCACTTCTTCCGGAATGGCAAGTTGTGACCCAAAACTGAGCTAGCAACTCCGCATCCGATCCGGCTATGCTTTGGCGGATGGCATTCAACGGGCTTTGGCATGCGAGTTTTACGGTCTCGGATATGGAGGCTTCGCTGGCGTTTTATTGTGGGCTGTTGGGGATGGAGTTGCATCACCAGCAGGTTCAGTGCAATGAGTACACGTCCAAGCTGGTCGGCTTTCCGAACGCGGACTTGAAGGTGGCGATGCTGCGGATCCCGAACTCGTTTGTGGGGCCATCGAATCACCATTTGGAGTTGGTGGAATACGTTCACCCGCGTGGAGAAAAGACGGACGTCACGACGAACCGGCCCGGCGCGCCTCACTTGGCGTTTATCACCGACGACATTCACGCCGACTATGCTCGACTCGCGGCGGCGGGGGTTCGGTTCAAGGCTCCGGAGCCAGTGGCGATTGAAGAAGGGGTGAACAAGGGCGGATTCACGGTGTACTTCCTCGATCCTGATGACATCACGCTTGAAATGCTTCAGCCTCCAACCGGTCGGCCCTGGGGTTCAGTGAACGGCGTGGAGCTGAAAAAGCCGTGACGAAGCTTGTTCTGCGGACGCGGGAGCAGGACACGTTCGAGAATGCGCTTGCTTGGCAGATTGAAGAATTCCGAAAGGTTCGACCTGATATCGAGATCCAGGTCGTCGCAAAGCCGATCAGCGCTCACCAGCACGAAATGGTGGTTCAGGAAGGGGCAAAGAACGGAGAAGGCGATCTCTTCCTCTGTTGTACCGACTGGCTACCAGAGGCCTTTGCAAAGGGATTGATTGTGCCTTTGGACGGGTTTGAGCTTCCGTCCGATTGGCCAGATGGATGGCATCCGGCGATGCAGAAGTTGGTTTATCAAGAGGGTTCGCTGATCGGGATTCCTTGGCACGACGGGCCGCAGATGTTCTTGTATCTCAAGCACATTTTTGAGGAACCCAGCCACATCGCCCAGTTCGAGGCGCGGTACGGATGGCCGCTCGATGTTCCGAAAACATGGGAGCAATTTCGCCAGGTCGCCGAGTTCTTCACTCACCCGGAGAACGACGAGTGGGGGTGCATTTGTGCAGGGTACACGGATGGGCACAACAACGTTTACGACTTCCTGATTCAGCTTTGGAGTCGGGGCGGGGTTCTGCTGGATGACGAGTTTCGGCCCTGTTTCGATGGTCCCGAAGGTGTGGCCGGATTGACGTTCTTGAGGGATTTGTACCGCGACTGCATGCCCCCAGCGGCGTTGTCACTCGGCAGTGTCGAGGCGGGCGACTACTTTGCCAAGGGCAACGTGGCGATGATGTGGAACTGGTGCGGCTTCGCGGCGGTTTGCGAGATGCCGGAATACAGCAACGTGGTAGGAAAGGTCGGCTTGGCTTCGCTTCCGGGCGGGCCGGAGTCGGTTTCGCTGAACATTTATTGGGCGATGACGATCACTTCTGGTTGCAAGAATAAGGAGGCCGCTTGGGCGTTCATGCGGCACATTAGCGGAGCGGAGTGCGACAAGGTAACGAGCATGGTCGGGGCAAACGGGACCCGATTGAGCACCTGGCGCGACCCGGAGGTGCGGGCGAAGTACCCACATTACGAGATCATTGAGGAAGTCCATGGGCAGACCCGGACTCTGCCGGCGATTTGGGAGTACACGATGATCAACGACTGCATTTCTGGGGCGGTCGACGCAGTTTTGCATCGGGGAATGGATCCGGCAGAGATGCTTCGGGCGGCGGCGGATGCGGCAACGGTTCACTTGGAAATGTCTGGGAGGCTGCGACGGAACTAGATCAGACTCCCTTGATGCCATCTTCTTTCGTTCCGATTGTGAGTATCGGGGCGGGCGGAATTGTTCAGAACGCGCATTATCCGGCCTATCTCAAGGCGGGTTTTACGGTCGCGAAAACCTATGATCCTAACCCGGAAGCCGCTCGCAAGGCTGCTGCGATGGTTGACTCGATCGTCTGCGATAATCGCGACGAAGCGCGATTAATGGGAGCAATTTACGACGTTGCCGTACCCGGCTCGGCAATCTTTGAGACCCTTCGAGAGTTGCCGGATGGCGCGTTTATCTTAATTCAAAAGCCGCTCGGCGAGACGCTGGAACAAGCGGAAGCGATCGTAGCTTTGTGCGACGAGAAAGGGCTCAAAGCTGCGGTCAACTTTCAACTGCGCTGGGCGCCTTACATGCTCGCCCTGAAAGATCTAATCTCCCAAGAGGCACTTGGCGAAGCCCACGAACTTGAGTTCAAGATCAATGTCCACACTCCCTGGGCGGAATGGAGCTTCCTCGAAAAGGCCCCTCGCATGGAGATGGTTTATCACTCAATCCACTATTTGGATTTCATCCGCCACCTCTGGGGCGAGCCGAGTTCCGTAAAAGCGCATTCGATCAGCGATCCCGGATCGCCGAAGCTCGAGTCGACGCGAAGTACGGTGATCCTGGACTATGGAGTTCGACGAGCAGTTGTGCAGACATACCACGGACATGTGGCTCCGACTCGGCACCAGGAGTCCTATCTGCGTCTCGAAGGTAACAAAGGGGCGGCTTGGGTTCAGATGGGTTTGAACATGAACTACCCAAAAGGAGCTGAGGATCGGTTTGAGTTCTGGCGGGCTGGAGACGCGGAGTGGACCCCCGTTGAGCTGGCCGGAAGCTGGTTTCCTGATGCCTTTATCGGCCCAATGGCGGCGATGATGATCTGGGCGCAAGGCGGGGCGGCTCCTTCGACGGAGGCTCACGATGCTCTCAAGACAATGCGGCTCGTGGATGCCGCTTATCGTAGCTCCGACCTCGCTGGCGAGACCTACTAAAAGCACTTGTACATCCTGGTGCTGTCCCGAACCGGCTCGGAGCCGGGGCGACCTCTACGAGGTTGTTTGCCCAAACGTCCTAAGCTGGAACCCCAAACCCCAGAATCCCGTTCCTGAGTAAGATGAATCCGAACGTGGCACTGGTATCCATCAATAATCTCACCGTGCGGTACGGAGCATTTACCGCGCTGGACGACTTTTCTTGCCAAATTGAGGAAGGATGTACGGGTCTGCTCGGGCCGAACGGGGCGGGGAAAACCACACTGTTGAAAACGCTCCTCGGTTTCATTACGCCTACCGCTGGTGGCGGAAACGTGTTGGGGCTCGACCTTTATAACGGCAACAAAGAGATTCGGCAAAAAATTGGGCTGATGCCAGAGCAGGATTGCCATATTCCGGGGTTGTCGGCGGTCGGATTTGTAGCCTATGCAGGTGAGCTGGCCGGGATGCCAGCTGATCAGGCTTTGCGCCGGGCGCATGAGGTTCTTGAGTACTGCGGACTTGGCGAGGCACGGTATCGCAACGTTGAGACGTACAGTACGGGAATGAAGCAGCGGATCAAGCTGGCTCAAGCGATGATTCATGGCCCCAAGCTCCTTCTTTTGGACGAGCCGACAAACGGGCTTGACCCAAAAGGTCGCGAGGAGATGCTGGATCTGATCAAAGACATTTCACACAACAAGGGGGTCAACGTCTTGATCAGTAGCCACTTGTTGCCAGATATCGAACGGGTGTGCGATCGAGTCGTTGTCGTGCTTCGGGGCAAGCTGGTCAGCCAAGGCACGATTCGAGATCTGAAGCGGATTGAGGGCCAACCGCTAGATGTTGATTTAAGAGAGACAAATGAAGCGTTTGTTACCAAGATTAAGGCGAATGGCGGGTACGCGGCTCCCACAACATACACAACAGTGCGAGTTCAGATTGCGGGAACGAGGGAGCACGCCATGAAGACAATTCTTCAAACGGCGAAAGATTCTGGAGCGCAGGTGCGCGGCGTGAAGCTGGCCGAACGCTCGCTTGAGGAAGCCTTCCTTTCGGCGGTGCAGGCATGAGCAACTCACCAATTGCCGACCTCAGCTATCGCCATTACGACGGCCCGCTGAGCGGGGTCAGTAAGCGCTGGTGGAGCATCGCAAAGATGACGATGCAAGTCGCCACGAAGCGACGCGGCTTCTGGGGCTGGAGCCTGTTTTCCGCCTGGTGGTTCTTTATCTTGCTCGCAGTGTTTTGGTTTGCGGATAACGTGTTGGGGAACTTAACGGGTTCTGCCGGAGGCGCAAACGCCTTTTTGCAGCAGATCAAGTGGAAGGATCAGTTCGTACATGGCTACAGCTACAGTCAGATGATTCTGATGGTCGTTACCCTGATGATCGGAGTCGGGTCGATTGCCAATGATAACCGCGCGAACGCGCTTTTGGTCTATTTAAGCAAGCCTTGCTCGAGGTTTGACTACGTGTTTGGCAAGTGGCTCGGAGTCTTCATCCTCATCAGCCTGGTCTCATTTGTCCCAATGATGGTGTTCTGGCTCTATGGCTACATGAGCTTCCAGCAATATGGCTTTTGGAAGGACGCGCCTTGGCTGTTTTTGAAGCTAGCCCTGGTCTCCGTTTGCTCTGGGGCACTCCACGCGTCGCTAGGGTTAGCCGTCAGTTCGCTATTCAACCAGGGTCGACTAGCGGGTGCGACTTATGCGGGAATCTACTTCATGTCCTACATCCTGACGCAGGTGATGAGCGGGTTCAACGCAAGCTCGACATTCCAAAAGACCCCTACCCCTGCGATCGTGCGGCAACTTTTCTACGGTTCAATTGATGGAATCCAGATCGGGCTTTCCAAGCTGATCATCGGAACGAATGGTTCACCACTCTTCCCTGGCATGGGGCCTGGCGGAGGCGGTGGAGGTCGACGTCGGAATGGACCCCAGATTGATGTGGATCAGTGGATCATTGGGGCGCCAAACGCGTCCTGGATCGTGCCAGTCTTCTTCGTTCTGGTCATCGGTGGATTCGCCGTTGCGTACTCCCGAATCAAGGCAGTGGAGGTGGTGGGATGATCGAAATCTCGAACGCTTCGCGCTGGTACGGACAGATTATTGGCGTCAATGATGTCACCTGCCAGATCGGGCCAGGAATCACCGCTCTGCTGGGAATGAACGGGGCGGGCAAGAGCACGTTGATGCGGCTCATCACCGGTCAGATGCACCCAACGACGGGCTCAGTAAAGGTTTTCGGCGAAGAGCCTTTCGACAACCCGGCCGTATTCAGGCGGCTAGGTTACTGCCCTGAGATCGATAACTTTTATGAGTACATGAACGGGCTTGAGTTCGTGACTTACATGGCGGAGATGGCGGGGTACGGCCGCGCAGAAGCCAAGAAACGGGCGACCGAAAAGATCGAGATGGTTGGCATGGCAGATCGAGTGAAGAAGCCCATCAAGGGCTACTCGAAAGGCATGCGCCAGCGCATCAAGCTCGCGCAGGCGATGGTTCATGATCCAGACATCATTCTTCTGGACGAGCCTCTGAACGGCCTCGACCCGGTTGGTCGGCATGAATTCCTCTCGGTGCTCGGGCATTTGTCCGAAATGGGCAAGACAATCATCGTTTCCTCGCACATCTTGTACGAAGTGGAACAGATGACTCGCTCGATTCTGCTTCTCCATCGCGGACGCCTGCTCGCTACTGGAGACCTCCGTGTCATCCGTGATCTCATCGATAAGTATCCGCACAAGGTGCGGATCGAGACTCCGAAGCCGCGAGAAGTCGCGGGCAAGTTGACTCAACTTGCTGGAGTTGTGAGTGCGAAGGTCGACGACCGCAACGAAGTGATAAACCTCGAAGTGAATAATCCGAACGAATTTTATGAAATTCTGAGCCGCTTGGTGCTGGAGGATGGGCTGCCCATTCTCAGCTTCACAAGCCCCGACAACAATCTGGAATCCGTGTTCCAGTACCTGGTGGAGGGCTAAATGTTGGTTGCTTATCGATACCTACTTCGCGAGGGGCTGCGTCTTCGCAAGATGCTTCCTTGGCTCATGTTGGCCTTTGTCGCTTTCCTGTTCGCGATGTTTTGGGGGCGGTTTGCTTCGGATGCGACACCGGCGGATAAGTACGTCAACGTCATCAACTTGTTGGTTTTTAGGCTGCTCCCGCTATCGGCCGCGATTTACTCAACAATGATCGTGGCTCAGGAGATTGAGCAGAAGACGATTGTTTACTTGCTCACTCGTCCCATCCCGCGTTGGCAGCTCATCGTCGGTCGCTGGGCGGCGACGGCGACATCGGTGGTTGTCATCTCGGTGATCGGAATGATTGCAGCCCAACTGGGATCGCGAGGCGGGGCAGCATTCTTCGTGCGTGACTTGCTCGCTGTTGTGCTCGGAGCAGCTGCATACACATCTTTGTTCATGTTCGTGACGCTGCTGTTCAATCGAGCGTTGATGATCTGTGTGCTTTTTGCGTTTGGTTGGGAAAGCTCAGTTCCAAACTTGCCGACAGGCCTGCAAGGACTCTCGATTCTCTCTCACATGCAGGCGATTGCCAAGCACCCGGACGGTGGCGAAAGTGGCGGTCAGGTTCTGGACCTAATTGCTGGTCTCCTCGGGAAAACGGATATGAATCCGCTGACTTCGGGGTTCGGGCTTTTGGTCTTTTCGGTCGTGATGGTTGGGCTGTCGGCGTACTGGTTCAGCACCCACGAGTTCATCCCTCGCGAAGATTCGGAGTAGAGTTGGAGCGCGGACGTCCGCGCTCCAAGGTAAAACCGGGTAAACCTTCCAGCAGGCGCGACTATGGCGAGATTTGAAGTTTCGAACGACTACCTTCAGCGGTTCTTGGTGGACCTTTTGAACACCCCGTCTCCCACCGGCGATACCGAGTACGGTATCGGCTTCATCGAATCTGAGCTCATGGGCCTTGGTGTTCCGACCGAGCGGACGAAGAAGGGCGCGCTCATCGCACATCTGGAGGGTCTTCGATCCACCGAGCCTCGCGCACTGACCGCACACGTCGACACGCTCGGATTCATGGTCAAAGAGATCAAGCCCAATGGTCGCCTAAAACTCAAGGCTCTAAACGGCATAAACTGGCCGACCACGGAGAGCGAAGGTGTCACGATTTCGACCTCCAATGGACGCCAAATCCGGGGTTCGATTGTTTTAGAGAACGGCGCCGCGCACGTCAACAAAGAGGCCGGGACCAAGCCACGCAACGCCGACACGATGGAAGTTCGGCTAGACGAACGAACTCGAAAAGCGGAAGAGACCCGGTTCCTGGGAATCTCAGTTGGCGATTTTGTTCACCTGGATCCCCGCACCGAGATCAGCGAATCCGGCTTTATCCGCTCGCGATTCCTTGATGATAAGGCCTGTGTTGCCTGCTTGCTCGCCGCGATTGAAGGGATTCAGAAGAGCGGGTTAACCCCGGTTCAGAAGACGACGATCTTGTTCTCCAACTTCGAGGAAGTTGGCCACGGAGGAATGGATTCTCTGCCTTCAGACTTAGCCGAGATGCTGGTGCTGGACATGGCTTGTGTTGGCGAAGGTCAAGCGGGCTCCGAGTACAACGTTTCGATCTGCCTTGCCGATTCCTCGGGACCATACAGCAAGAATCTGAGTGAGAAGCTGCGCGGCCTCGCCTTCCGACGCGGAATCGAGCTCATCCCCGACATCTATCCCTACTACGGCTCCGACGGCTCCGCCTATTGGCGCAGCGGCGGTGGTGCCGAGGTCGCCTTGATCGGTCCGGGCGTGGATACCTCGCACGGCTACGAGCGAACGCACATCGAGGCGCTTCGAGACACGGCTCAGCTCATCGCTGAGTATCTGATCGAAGAGTAAGAGCTTCTCAGATTCGTTGCTCCAGATTTCATGGCGTAAACTCGTCCCATGGAATATCGTCTGCTCGGCGCCTCTGGGCTCAAAGTTCCCGTGCTCTCATTTGGCACCGGAACATTTGGCGGAAAGGGAGAATTCTTTGAGGCTTGGGGAGTTTCGGACGTTCAAGAAGCAACGAGGATCGTCGATGTCTGCCTCGACGCTGGGCTCAACATGTTTGACTCAGCAGACGTTTATTCAAGCGGCAACTCGGAGTCAGTTTTGGGCCAAGCGATTAAGGGTCGACGCGACCAGGTCCTGATCTCAACCAAAGCAACCTTCACATTTGGCAAAGGACCAAACGAAGTCGGCTCTTCGAGATTCCATCTCATCAACGCCGTAGAAGGGAGCCTGAAGAGACTCGGGACCGATTACATTGACCTCTTCCAGTTGCACGCCTTTGATGCCATGACCCCGATTGAGGAGACTTTGTCAGCACTCGATGATCTCGTGAGGGCTGGCAAAATCCGATACATCGGCTGCTCCAATTTCTCTGGCTGGCATCTGATGAAATCGTTGTCGATTTCGGAGCGTTACGGTTGGTCTCGACACGTCGCGCACCAGGCGTACTACTCGCTGATCGGACGGGATTATGAGTGGGAACTGATGCCGCTCGCCAAAGATCAAGGGGTCGGAACTGTCGTTTGGAGTCCACTGGGGTGGGGGCGGTTGACGGGCAAGATTCGTCGAGGCGCACCAAAGCCCGAAGTCAGTCGACTCAATAGTCAGCTTGTCGTCGATAACGGGCCTCAGGTTGATGAGGAGTATTTGTACTCCGTAGTTGACGTCCTCGATGAGATCGCGACTGAAACCGGCAAAACGGTGCCACAAATAGCCCTGAACTGGCTGCTCACTCGCCCAACAGTATCGACTCTGATCATTGGGGCACGGAATGAGGAGCAGCTGAAACAGAACCTCGGAGCACTAGGTTGGGAGCTCTCTGCGGATCAGCTTGATCGCCTCGATCGGGTAAGCCGACCCGCTTTGCCGTACCCTTACTGGCACCAGAATGGCTTCTCACGGAACCCGTTCGTCGTGCCCTATTAGGCCCAAACCTTAGCAATCTCGGGCAGCTTGGGGCTGAGGTGGTTAGTGAGGACTTGCCGGTAGTCGTTGACCGGTTTCAGGTCGCCGACTTCGTCGACGTCTCCCTTTCCAATCCCCGGCCAGACCCCATCAATCTTTCCGCCGTTAGTGCCGTTGAACACCATCATCACCGAAGCGCGGCCGTGGTCGGTGCCGAGGCTGGCGTTCTCTTCGATGCGCCGTCCGAATTCGGTCATGATGACCACGGTGGTCTGCTTACGAAGCTCGCCGAGGTCGTTCAGGAAGGCATCAACATTGTTCGCAACTGAGGCGAGGTTGTTTGCGTGGAAGCCGGTGTCGGCACCCTGGGCAAAGTGGGTGTCCCAGCCGGTGGTTTCGAGGCAGGCGATCTCCAGGCCAAGCTTAGACTTGATCAGAGCGGAAACCTCCTTCAAACCCTTTCCCAAATAGTCATCGGCGTAAGCAGCACCGCCGCTTGGCTTGTAGTTCTTGGGATCAAGTTGCTCAATCTTCTTGAGGGCATCAAGTGTGAGTTCACCAGCGCGATGGACGAGGGAGTCATCGCCCTTTTTGTACATGCTCTCAAGATTCTTGAGAAATGCCGCATCCGCGTCAAGACGAAAATCAGTGACTGATTGAACCACCAGTGGCGCGGGCGCGCCGCGTAACGAGTCAGGCATTGTGTCAGCCCAAGCGACCGAGCGGAGGGGACCGTCTTGTTCGTTTTGGGTCATCGTGAGGTACCGCGCCAACCATCCGTTGGCGGTACCGCTGTGCCCGGTGGCGCTACCGGTTTCCATGGCGACCATCGCCTCGAAGTGGCTACGCGTTCGGTCCTGCGAGCCCACTGCTGGAGTAAAGCATAGTTCTCCCTTTTCATACCAATTTTTGAAGGGTTTGAGTGAGGGGTGCAACCCAAAATAGTCGTTTAGCTTGTCGACCTTAGCGACAGGAATGCCGACCGAAGGGCGGGCTTTGTAGTAGTTGTCGTCTGCGTACGGAACGAGCATGTTTAGCCCGTCGGACCCGCCGCGTAAGAAGATGACAACGAGATTATGTCCGCGATCTCCAAGCTTAACTTGGCTCAGGGCGGAGCCGGAGAGTAGCCAGGGAATCAGCCCGGCGGCACCGACTTTGAGAGCCGTCCGGCGGCTCATTGCATGCTCAAAACTCGAACAGTGTTTCATACAAATCTACGCGTATTGGAAATCGGGGTGGGCGAGTTGGCGGGCGAGAATGACCGCATCAGGAGCTTTGACGAACGTATTTGGGATCTTGCCGTTTGCCAAGTCATACACGAATTGCCACCTGGGAAGCAGGTTGGTTGCCCAACTCAGCTGATCAACCGGGTAGCCATCCGGGAGCGGCCATTCGTAGAGAGGCTGCCCCATTTTCTTGAGGTGGTTCTGTAGGGCCGGACCACCATCGGTTGCCGCTCCAGAGACTCGAATTGCAGCGCACATGAGTTCAAAGGGACGCCGCATGATAGGTGGTCCCTCCACTAATGCGGGCGATGTGAGAATCGGGCGAACCATTGCTGGAATGTCTCCCCCGGTCTTCTTGAACAGTTCTAACACGGTCGCTTGCAACTCGGCATTTTGAGCACCTGTGAAAAACTTGACTAGTTTCTTCGCGAGATACTTGCCTGTTTCTTCATGGGCAACCAGGTGCTCGACGATCCGCTCACCATCTTTGATCCCGCCTCCAGCGGGGATTTCCAGACCGAAGACGTGCTTGGCACCGTCGTCGTGTTTCGATTTATCGAAGTAGAACGAGCCTCGTGCACGAAGGGCCTTGCTGACCCAAATCGAGCGATCCTCCATCGTCCAGCCCGTCAAGCATCGTGCAAGTTCCTGAATATCCTTTTGTGTGTATCCTCCGTCGATCCCGAGTGTGTGGAGCTCCATGAGCTCCCGTGCATAGTTTTCGTTGGGGTGGCCCTTCACGTTCTGGTTGTTGTCCAAATAGACAAGCATTGCTGGCGACTTTGACATCGCAACCGCCATATCGCGGAACTTGCCCATCGCGTGTTTGCGAATGATCAGTTCTTCTTCGTTGCTCTTAAAGAAAGCTCCGTCGGCCTTGCCGGAATAGATGTTGAAGTGGTTACTCCAGAAGTCAACCAGCCGCTCTTTCAGCTGATTTGGTGAGTAGCTCGCCCTGAGGATCGCGGCACTTTGGAGCTGTTGAGTGACTCGTCCGCGTGGAATCTCGATCAGCTCAAAGCCATTCATGCGCAGACAATCGAGGGACTGGAGCTGAACAGTCAGCTCCAAAGGCTCTTCAAAGGCAGCCCGAAGCTGACGCTCGATGTACTCATTTTCCCCAAGCGAGGCAAATCGGTCAGCTTCTTCAACTGACCATCCGAAGGACATACGATCAATGATTCTCGCCGAGCGATCTTTTGGCTTGGCACGGTACTCCGGCGCAGGTTTGCGCCGCCTAGCCTCGGTTGCCAGGCGTCCACACCCCGCAACCGCTACTCCGCTGGCGGCAACCAGAAGGGCGTCTCGGCGAGAAATCATGGCTTAGGCAACCTCGCCAACGGGCTGGCTCTTCAGGGCGGCCTTGAAACCTGCACCGCCACCAACGACCATCATGAGCGGAGCGAAGAGGAACCAGCCGAGAACCGGGAGCATTCCCGCAACCACGATGTACCAAGACGACTTACTGAACGAAGCGAAGTGCGATTCCTCATGATTCGTGAGAGCTCGCAGGCGCTCGGCGGCGAGCTTCGCGACACCAGCGGTTCCGACCATGACACAGGCCAGATACCCCGACGCGACCATCAAGCCAGCAAGCTTTGCGAGAGGGTTCGGAACTTGAGCAATCACAATTCCGAGGAAGCCCAGAAGGAACGCCACTAGTCCCATACCGAAGCATTTACCAAGGGAACCCGAGACCGCTGAGCGAGCTTCTTCGACCCGAATTGGAAAGAGGAGGGCGCAGACGAGCATGAAGCTCCAGAGCGTGAGGGCGATCCCGGCGAGGGTCGCGACGATTGAAAACGAGTCACCGATTGTAACCATTGCTTTACATCCTTAACTGGAAAGAGCGCGAATGACTGCATTTGAGTTGCAAAGGTTCCATAATCGGGTCTAATGCCCCACAAAGAGCGTCCGCTGATAGTCCGATGTGCCTATGGCGCGTTTGGGATGGTGTGCGTTGCAGTGGGGTTTGTGGGCATCGTGACTCCGGTGATGCCTGGTTTCGTATTCTTGGTCATCGCCCTTTGGGCGTTTCGGCACAGTAGTGAGCGAATGGAAAATTGGTTACTCGACAACCGGTATGTCGGGCAAACTCTGCGCGACTGGGATGCGGGGCGGTCGATGAAGCTTCGGACCAAAGTCGTCGCCCTCACCATGATCTGGGTAGCGATATCCGCCACGTGTTACAAGATTTACTTTTCAGCTCCAATCTACATCAAGCAGATTGATTGGACCCTACCAAAGTGGGTTCCGCTCGTGTTGTTGGTTGGTACCGTGATCTGGCTTACCGACTTTCTGCGCCGGGTGCCGCTCGCAGTTGAAACCCCGTCGAGCGAAAATCGGTAAGAATGGGATATGTCTGAGCGAAGGCAGCCTTCTAGCATCGACCGATTCTTCTGGACCCGTGGGGTCGGGCTCTTCGGTTACGTTCGCAATCCGATGGCGTTGGGCTTCATGATCGCTTCCATCTCGACTCTTGGTCTTGGAGTGACGATGACGGCAATCTCATTTGCAAGTAGCGGAAAGATGCCATTCATCGTCGGTCTTGCCAACATTTTCGTCGCCTTGGTCTTTGGCGGAATCTCTTTCTGGGCAGGACGTCGGGCAAAGAATATTCCAACCACGGAGGTACGGCTTTCCTCTCAGGCACGCGGGCTCCTTACCCGGATCGGGCAGCACATCGGTTGGCACGACACCAGCCATGACTATGACTGGGCGACAGGGCCGTTGGGCAACTTTCTCTCTGGATTGTGCGGCCATAAAACCGCTTCGAATGTGATTGCCGCACCCGCGGCAGCGTTGCTGGAGACGGCATGTTCGGAGTACAACCGGGCTTGGGGATTGTTGAAAATTGCGGACGGCTCGACCGGGCGAGCGAAACAGCTCGTGCCCCAAATGAGGGTTGCGACCGATGAGGCCATGATCAGCATCCTAAACCAAGTTTCCCTGCTGGACAAAGCGCCCGAGACGCAAGGGACCATTAGTGCGCAGGTTGGTCAGCAATCAGGAAAGCTCAAGGAGTTAGCCGATCACTTAGAAGGAATGCTCTCTGAACCAGCAACCTTGGCCGACCGGCTTGTGTCGTCAAACGTGATGGATGGTGTTCTCGACAACCTCCGCATGGAGCGCATGGCCCATGAAGAACTCAAAGACTTCAACTCCACAAACAACTAATTGGGAGGGCGTGAATGTCGCTGGCGAGAGCTTTCGCCTCGTTTCCAGTGTGTAGCCACACTCCACGGTGCCACTTGTCTCCAACAACTTCTTTGACGTAACTCAGCCGCTCCAGAGATTGCGGACTCGGAACCGCTTGATCCTGAAAATCAATGGCGACGATACGCCCGTCTCGAGCTTCGATCAAAAAGGGAATCTCCTTGTTCTTAACCGTTCTCATATGAAACAGCTCTGCGCTGACCTCTGCGGTCTGAATGAGACGCAGGAGTTCGTTCGCGAGGAACGTCTCCAGCATTGCCGCCCGAAGGTCTCCAGGTCGGCTGAGTTGTTTCTCGTCAATCTGGTTCAAGTGGCAAGCAAGACCGGTATCGACCAGATAAGCCTTCGGGGTTCGGGCGAGTTTCACTTCGGCATCCGCTGACCATGCCGGCACGGTTCGGATGAGATAGAGGGCCTTGAGCAGATCGACGTAGCGCGTGATCGAGGTATGTGGCAGATTCGTTTCGCGGCTCAGCCCGCTCAAGTTGAGCGGGGTTCCGGCCCGAGCAGCGAGGAGCCGAAGGAGCTTAGGCAGTTGGGTGAGCCCGTCAATGTTCGCCAGGTCCCTCACGTCCCGGTCAAGAAGGGTCCGAATATAGGATTGGAACCAGGGGTCTCTTCTTTTTGCGGGTCGTTGGGCGGGTTCTGGGTAGCCGCCACGAGTGATTCGATCTTCGAGCTTGACAAAGTCTTGCCGGGTTCCCGAGACTTGCGGATTCTCAAAGACGTCATCAACCCAGTTGTATTCATGACCCTCCATCTCGGCTTGAGTGAGAGGCTGAAGATCGATAATCTCCATTCTCCCCGCGAGTGAATCTGCCACTTTTGGGAGAAGCAGAACGTTCGCTGAACCAGTGAGGATGTACGATCCGGCCTTCCGGTTTTTGTCCACTGCGAGCTTAAGCGGCAGGAAGAGTCCTGGCGCCCGCTGGATTTCGTCGATAATGAGCGGCGCCGGGTGGGCGTGAAGAAAATCCGCCGGGTTGTCGGTGGCATGAGCAAGGAAGACTGGGTCGTCAAGCGTCACGTATTCGCGACCTTCGCCGAACTTTGTAGCGAGGGTCGATTTGCCACACTGCCGGGGTCCGACAATGATGACAACGGGGGTGTCTTGGAGTGCGTCGGCAACCATTTGTTCAGCCATCCTTGGAAACATTTCACGATTCTACCAGAAATAATTCCCCACACATAGGGGAATTATTTCTTATCGGTACACTAGAGACGTGACCTCCAAAGAAGCCTACGAGATGTTCATGTCGCCGGTGCCGCCCGCACCTAGGGCTCGACGTGAGCAAGAGCTGCTGGAACGGGGCGAGCCGATTGAGCTGGTCGTCGAAGGTCACCAGGTGAGGGGCTCTGCTTGGGGTAGCGGGGCTCCAGTGGTCGTCCAGCACGGTTGGAGTGCACGAGGCACAGCAATGTGGGCTCTGATCAAAGTTCTCGAACCGCATTTCCGAGTGATGGCCGTAGACGCTCCCGGGCACGGTGATAGCGAAGGAACTCGTTCAACGATGTTCCTGTTCGCTCACACCCTGGGCCAGCTCAGTAAGCAGTTTGGACCTTTGCACGCAATTGTGGCCCACTCGATTGGGGCAACTGCACTGCCTCAGTCAACCGTTTACGGCGCTTCTGCTGAGCGGTATGTTTCGATCGCCGCCCGAAATGAGTTAGGAGATTTGTTAACTCGATTCTTCGAGATTTCGGGACTCGATCCTTCGCTGAAGGAGGGGGTTCATCAGCATTGGGCTGACGAGTTTGGTTGGGATTGTGTGGTCGCGGCAACGCCGAGTTTGCTGGCTCCGGGAATCAGCAAACCTGCCCTCATCATCCATGATGAGGACGATGAAGAGATCGACGTCAGCGAAGCTCACACGATCCATGCCGCATGGCCGGGCTCGGAGTTGGTGATCACCCAAGGGTTGGGTCATATTCGCATCACGCGCTCGGCAGAAGTTGCCGAGCGCGTGCGCGACTTCTTACTTGCGCAGCCGCTACTGGTTTAGGCGCTGCGAATACTTGTCTCGAAGCATCGTATGCTTGCTGGTCAGCGGCCTCGGCTGCCCGTTGATAAACACGTAGCGCATGGTCGAGGTCACGTCGAGCGGGTCGCCGTCGGTGACGATCAGGTTCGCAATCTTGCCCTTTTCGACCGAGCCAAGGCGATCTGAAACCCCAAACATTTCAGCTGGCCACATAGTGAGTGCCTTGAGGGCATCTTGTCGCGGTAGACCGTAAGCAAGGTGCATTCCGACCCGAAGCGGGAGCATCATGACGTTCGAGCCTTCTCCGCTGGAGAAGGCGAACTTAACGCCAGCCTTTGCCAGCATTGCCGCCCGCACGTAAGGCGTGTCATAAGGATCCCAGGCGTTGCTGACCGAGTTCGCACCCAGAGTGCTCTTTCCGGCAACCGGAAGGATGACAGGAATTCCGCTCTCCTTCAGGATCGCAGTTTCCTTCCAAGCCTCGGTGGCTCCGGTCAGGACGGCTTTGAGACGATACTTCTTCGCAAACGCAACCGCCGATCGGATCGCGGATGCGCTGGAAGCTGACAGCACAACCGGCTTTTGACCGAGCACGTAAGGGAGCATCGCCTCGTACTTGAGGTTCAGCGGTGTTGAGGGTTCGACCCGCCGCTCTCTCATATACGAGATCGCTTTGTCAAACTGCCCTTCAACCGCCCTGTCAATCTGCGTGCTTCCTGCGGAGGTGCCTTGAACGGCTCCGCCGAGGAACTCGTACCACTGCTCAAGCTGATTTCGAGTGAGGTGGGCGTCTCCTTGATGAACTGGCCCGCCAAACAGGGCCGACGAGTCGATCTCGTCGCAGAGATCAAATTCCATCTGTGAGCGTCCGGCAGAGAAGTTGACGATCAGCGCGGCCTTGCGCTCCACGCCAAACTCCTCCGTCGTATACCCGTCGGTGTTGATCACCGCGCCTTGCCCCGAGAAAGACCCTCCACTCGGAGCAGAGAAGCAGTTCGTCACTCCATTGAACTTCGCGGGTCCGAAATGAGCACTCTCACACCAGATGTTGGTCAGCGAGTCGAGTTCCGGATTGAACGTGCCGAACTCGCGGTTGTCGTTCATTACTGGAATTGGGCTGATTTCCATAAGCCCCATTGTCGAGTTCGCGTCGAAAAAGCCTGGGAAGACGTGTTGACCTCGAGCGTTGACGACACTGGCTCCCGCGGGAATCTTGACCGCCTTGCCTACTCCGGTGATCTTTCCATTCTCGATCACTACCGAGCCATCGGTGATATCTTCGCCGCTGATCGTGTGGATCGTGGCTCCCTGAATGACGTAGGAGTTGGACTTCCTTGGAAGGCTGGTGCCTTCCCAGTTGTTCATCTTGCGATCCAGGTGCTGCTTAGCAATAGAGGTCTTGTCGATGCCGAAGGCATCTCGGCGTTCGAAGAAGACGTCGCCTTCGATCATCGTCATCACGCACTTTGCCTGGGTGCTGAGCGGGGTGCCGTCCCAGATCGCGATGTCGGCGTCCTTTCCAGGCTCAAGGGAGCCCGTTCGGTGGTCGATTCCGAGTTCCTTCGCGGGGTTAATCGTGATCGTTTGGAGAGCTTCTTCTTCCGTGAGGCCACCGAATCGAATCGTCTTTCCGGCATCGACGTTGAGGGAAGTCGTTCCGGAGAGTCCGTCGGTGTTGATCGAGACATTAACGCCGGCCTTCTTGCAGATCCAAGCGTTCCAGGGGATGCAGTCGTAGCCTTCTTGCTTAAAGCTCCATTCGTCGCTGAAGATCGATATCCCGACCTTTGCTTTCGCAAGCTCGGGTGCGATCTTGTAGGCTTCGAGGGCGTGCTGCATGGCACCGATTTTGAAGCCAAACTCTTGCGAGAGCCGGACCATCATCAACATCTCATCGCTACGATAGCTGTGGCACTGGATCCAGATCTTTCGATCCAAGATGTCGCTCAGAGTTTCAAGCCGAATGTCTCGACGCGGCTTGACCTTGGTCTTTCCTGTGTTGAAGTCTGACCAAGCAGACTTATACTTTTTAGCTTCATTAAAGCCATTTCGGTAGACCTGCTCTTGTCCCATCCTGGTGTTGGGATAACGAGTCGAGTTTGTGGAAGACTTTCGAGTAACGTTCTCCCCAAGGGCAAACTTGATCATTCGCGGTGCATCGGGAATCGGAGCCTCGGTTGCCGAGCGACCATACTTGTACTTCAGAACCATGCTCTGTCCGCCGACGTTATTGGCCGAGCCGTGGAGCACCATCGCGGATGTATGCCCGCTGGCAAGAGCGGTCCAAACGTTAATGCCGCTGAGGTTGAGCACATCTCCAATTCGGACTTCGCCGGTGATGCTTTCTGAACCCTCGTTAGTCCCGTCCGCACCTCGGTGGGAGTGGCCGTCGATGATTCCGGGGACAACAACTTTGCCGGTCGCGTCGATGACCTTGGTGCCAGCTGGGGCAGTTAGACCGCGCCCGATCCGACTGATCTTTCCGTTTTGAACCAGGACGTCGGTGTTGTCAAAGCTGCCCTTCGTGGCGGTCATGACTCGCCCGCCTTTGATCAAGCAATTGCCGCTGGTCACGGTGGAAGGCTTTCGGTGAGCCTCTAGCTCAAACGGGAACTGCTGAGCTCCAGCGACAGAGCCGACCATCAGGGCGAGAAGTGAGAAGTGCTTCACTTCGCACCTCCCTTGGTTGGGTCAACAATTGGGGTTCCTGCGATCCAGAGACCCTCCACTTTGCTGGCTTCAGCCTCCATGGGTCCGCTCATCAGGACGAGATTTGCCATTTTTCCGACTTCGACAGTACCGAGTTGGGAGTCTAGGCCGAAAATTTTTGCGGGATTGATCGTCATTGCTTTGAGGGCATCGTCAACGGGCAGACCGTTCTTGATGAGGATTCGGATGTTCTTGAGGTAGTCGCCGGGCGAAGTTCCGGAGCTGAAGGCGACGGGGACTCCGGCTTGGAACAGCTTTGCGGGTGCCGAGATCTGCTCTTGCCACCTTGCCAAGCGTTCCTGTTTGAACTCGGTTGGAGTTCTGTCAGCCGGGGCAACCGTATCCTTGTCCGGTTCTACAGAGGGCGCATCGTTGTAGTCAACCATTAGCAGGACAGAAGCCTTAGCCTTGGTTAAGATCGGAATTGTCTTGTAGGCATCCCGTCCGCCAGCGATCATGAAGGGGAAGCCAAACTCGCCGGCAATTCGTGATGAACGCTCGATTTCGCGGTCGAGATTGACCTCAAACACACCCGAACGCTTTCCAGTCAGAAGTGGACCGAGGTCGGTAAGGGCTTTCAAGTTATCCTTCGGGGATCCAACATCGACGCCATCGGCAGTGCTCTTTGCATCGGCCAAGACCTGCCGCATGAGAGCAATGACGCCTAACACGTTTGAAGGATATCCTTCACCGGAGCCACCTCGATAAGACAGTCCAAACGGTCCGTCTGGGTTAATGACTCGGTCCTTTGCGGTAGAGGGAAGGAGGTTGACGATCGCTCCGGCGCCCCGGATCGAGCCCTTGTTTGGTGCAAGAAAGGCGGTTGTCACACCGTTTTCAAACAGGCTTGAGTCCTTCTCGAAGTCGAGCAGAGAGGCTGTGGAATGGTCTGAATAGATTCCCTTTCGATTTCCAGCCCACATATATGGCGGGGCGGTGGTATTGGTTTCTGGCCGCCCTTCTTGCTTAGGTTCAGGCGCGGACTTTTGGAGTCGAGTCGAGTATGCGTCAATGAAACCCGGATAGAGGAATTTTCCCTTTCCGGAAACTTTGACCGGGTTGCCAAGGTACTCGAGCAAGTTGCCAACGGCAAGTATCTTTCCATCGGCGATAAGCACCGTTTGGTTTTCGAGAGTTCGGCCATCGCCTACTTTGACCGTCACTTCTGTGATGACGACTGTCGCGTTCTGCGCCGCGACCACAGCGGGCGCAATGCAAAACAGTACCGGAAATAATCGCATGACGGGCAGTTTAGCCCGAAACGGAATCAGCTTGCACCGTCAAAGAATCACCGGTTTCGGTCCAGTTCCGGAGACCGCCTAGAAGGCGGGGTTACCTTAGGCGGCTTTGACGACTTGTAAGTTGGCGAGCGCCCGGTCGTGATTCGGGTCGATGGTGAGAGCCTGACGGTAGCAGCCTTCGGCACCCTGGTCGAGGTTCATCTGCGCCATGGCGTTGCCAAGGACGAACCATCCGTCGGCGAAGTCGGGTCGGAGCTGGAGGCCGACATGGTACATCTCGGCGGCTTGGGGATAGTAGCCGAGCTTGTAGAGTAGATCACCACAACTAAACTGGATGTTCGAGTCGGTTGGTGCAAGAGCCATCGCTCTTCGGAAACAGCCAAGCGAGTCTTCCAGGCGACCGTTTGAGGCGAGTGCGTCCGCCCATTTCATCAAGAGATTCGCATCGAGCGGTTGATACTTTTCAAGCATTTGGAACGGCGTCATCGGGTCACCCAACTTGATCACCGCAAATGCCCAGGACTCCCACGCTCCCAGGTCTGCCGGATTGGCATCCCAGGCGGCTTTGTAATGTCGACTGGCGGTTGCAAAGTCGTTTCGAGCAACGGCGACGGAACCTAGACCACGCTCGGCGGCCCAACGAGTTGCGGCGTTACCGAGAGCCATTCGGTAAGTCAGTTCGGCTTCATCCAATCTTCCGAGCCTCACAAGCGCATCTCCGCGCCCCATGAGAGCAGGCGGGTAGCCGGGTTGACGGGCGAGCGTCTCGTCGTACCACTTCAGAGCTTCCGTCCAGTTTTCTTGGGCTCCGAAGATCATGGCCTTGTGACCGTATCTACGGAAGTCGGCAATAGCCTTATCGCCCACAAAGTTCTCTGGCCAGCTGTGAGCTAGGCAGCGGTCAACAGCAGCGTGAGCCTCTTCGTAACGACCTAAGTTGAACAGCGCAATTGACCACAGATACTCATTGACGATTCCGCTGTAGGCGGTTCCGGCGCAGAGTTCGCAGACTTTGACGGCTTCTTCAGACCGGCCATCCATGTCGAGGGCAGTTGCCCAGATCTGGAAGGCGGAGCAGCCGTAGTCGGCACCTGAAGCTGCAAGGTTTCGAACGCACTTCTCGGCCGTCTCGGCGGCTTGCTGGTAAGTTTTGGCGACGAACTGCGTGTTGGCGAGGTTAAAGAGCTGGAATGGGTCATTCGGGTTCTCACCGACCGCTTTCTCAAGCATTTCAAGAGTCCGATTGACCTTATCTTTCGACTTGACAAGCTCCTCGCGATATCCATCGTGGTGAATCTTAGCTGCCGGTAGCGGAGTCCAGGGGAGACCTAGTTCGATCAAAGCAGGCGTGATCTGTTCGTGGATCGGCTCTGAAAACCGAACACCAGGGATTCGTCGGAACAGTCGCGTCGGGGAGTGAACGAACTCCGTGATCGTTCCTGACTCATCGAGGTAGTTCACGATCTCGATACTGAAACCGCCGATGTGCGGTCGACAGACCGCCTTCTCAAACTCTTCTCGGCACGAGGGATCAAGTTGTTCGTCGGCATCGATCCACAAAGCCCACTCACCGGTTGCGAGGGACAACGCATGGTTTCGCGCTGCGGAAAAATCTTTGATCCACTCGAAATAGCCCTCGACGGCTCCGAAACGGCGGGCAATCTCCATCGTCCGGTCGGTGGAACCGGTATCGACGACGACGATCTCGTCGACGATTCCCTTCAAGGAGGCAAGGCATTTCTCAAGAACAGCTTCTTCGTTCTTGACGATTAAGCAGGCGGAGATCCGGGCTCCGATCCCCGGTTCAGGCGAGTAGGGATGGGCTTTTAGCCAATCATTTGCCGGAATGTCGGCACGGGAACGTCGTTGTGCCACCAGTTGGCGGCAATAGTAGTAACGCGACAGAAACAGTTTAAGATCATGGTGTCGTTGGGCGCCGACCGTCTCGGCGAACCTCTGCGATGCAACCTCTTCATGACCGAAATAGGATTCGACAAAGAGGTGCTCGCAGAGCAAATCGGGGTTTGTTGGCTCTTTTTCCAGAGCCAGAACCAGTTGCTCACGCGCCGCAAGAAAGTGATGCTTCTGCAGGTTTTCGCGGGCTTGTTGGGCAACCGGGTGGGGCTTCATGCGGCTCGTTCGCTTCGTTGTCTCGCAAGGAATTTGCGAGCACCAGCGATACTGAACATTTCGTCACGGACTAGCCGCTTGATCGTGAAGACGGTTTGAATGTCCTCTGGTCGGTAGCGACGCTGACCGCCGTCGGTTCGCACCGGCTCAAGAAACTCCTCGAACTCACGCTCCCAGTACCTCAGCGTGTGGATTTCCACCGCTGTGATCTTGCTGGCAACGCTTATGCTTACCAATCCTTCTGACTTTCGCCTTTCACTCATCGTTTGCCCTTTCTCAGGTTGAATTGAAGCGTTAACCGCCTCACACGATGATGTATTGGTCGGTTGCTGGCATTTTTGCAGGGGGGATTTCAGTTTAGGGTTTGGAGTTGGGAGTAAATCCACTGGGATAGACTAGCTAAATGTTCTCCGCCGCACTTGCAGCCGTCTTGCTCAGCCGCTTCCAGGCCGATGCGAATATGCACCTGAATGGGCCGTTTACAAGCGGAGTACCGACCCCGGAGTCGGTGTTGGGCTACAAGATTGGCTCGCGAATCACCACTTACCGCGAGCAGGAGCGGGTTTATGATGCCATCGCAGCCAAGGCGGGCGGAAAGGTTAAGCGGATTGACTACGGCACCTCTAACCAGAACTTTCCCTTAAGGGTTTATGCGATCTCGTCGCCGAAGAACATCGCGCGCTGGTCACAAATCCAAGCAGCAATGGAGAAAGCAGGATCGACGGGAACCGAGCCACCGAAGGACTCTCCGGCGATCGTATGGATCAACGAGACCATCCATGGAAATGAACCTGCCTCCTTCGAATCAGGCATGGAACTGTTCTACAACCTGGTCGCAGGAAAGGGCGATTTTGCGAAGTCGTTGGAGAACACGGTCGTCATCCTGAACCCCGTCTACAACCCTGACGGTCACGAGCGGTTCGCCGTCGGCTATAACTCCTATGCCCGTGGGAACTATCAAGACGGAGCTTTTGAGTCGTACGAAATCAACCTCCTGTGGGGCCGCTTTAACCACTATCGGTTCGATATGAACCGGGACCGCATCTCCTTTTCGCAGAAGGAGACTCAGGCGGAGGTGAAGCTGATGCAGTCGATCCGCCCCCAAATCTACATTGATCAGCACGGGCAAGTGCAGAACTACTTCTTCCCGCCCAACCCGATGGCAATCAACGCCAACACCGACCGCGCCAGGATCAACAAATGGACCGACATCCTCGGTCGAGCCTGTGCAAAGGCTTTTGACAAGACCGGCTGGAGCTACTTCATCAAAGAAGACTTCGACCTGTACGCTCCTTGCTACCTTGATTCCCACGCGGCGCTAAGCGGAGCTATTGGCATCACCCACGAGACTGACGGTGGCAAGGTCCTGGCAAAGGGTCGTGATGACGGATCGATTTCAACCCTGCGCGAAGGCGCTGCGAAACACCTTACCACCGCCTTGGCAGTCATCAAGACCGCCAGCGAAAGGCGTGACGACCTCATGGCAGACTGGGTCAAGTACAAAAAATCAGCAGTGGCCGCCGAGGGGAGTGAGATGAAACGGATCTATCTCACTTCTAAGGATCACCGAGTTCTGGCCCGGCTCCAGAGTCATCTCGAACGAACCGGAATCACCTCAAGTTTTGCCTATGCTAATCAGCCTCCAACCGTTCCTATTCGCGGAAAGCTCGAGCTGATCCGGATCGAGGCGACAGACGCGTGGACCAACAAGAAGGACAAGTTTGAGTTGGACCCCTACACTCTCATGGTCGATCTGCGCCAAGAGTTTGGCCCAATTGCCAAATCACTTTTCGAGGCGGTTTCGGACTTTGAACAGGAGTTCAAAGACGCCCAGATGAACAAGAAGAAAACTGCTCCGGAAGGTGAGCAGTATCCAGGTCCTGAGGGGGTGGAGTTTTATGATCTGACTGGGTGGGCACTCCCTTACCTGTACAGCGTTCGCGCCTTTTGGACAGTTGGCTCGGAGAAGGTCAATCTCTCGAACGGCATGCCCCCGCTCAACCACCAACCGGCGAAAAGCTCATTAGGATGGGTAATTCCCTACCACGATGCCCAAGACGCTCTCGCTGTTCGGGACCTGTTAGATATGGGGATCAAGGTGTCGGTCGCTACCGCAGACATGAACCTCGGCGAGCAGAAGATTGCCAAGGGGTCCTTCGTCATCTTCGCGCTTCGGAATCCGGCTGACACAGCTGAAAAGCTGTTTGAGATTGCTTCCTCCCACGGCAGTAACGTCACTGGTCTTTCAACTTCCTACCCCGAATCTGGCCGCGAGGGACCTGGGAACCGGCTTGCCGGACTCCGAGCTCCGAACATCGGCGTTGTTTTCGGTAACGGAGCCAACATTACCGGCGTCAGCGGAACCTGGTTCACTCTTGAACAGGAGTTCAAACTCCCGTTTGTCTCGCTAGGAACAAATGCTCTCGGCACTCCTGCAATCCGCGACTACACCGCGATCATCGCCCCATCGGGCTCTGGTGCGCTGGGGAACAGTAAGGTTAAAGAATGGGTACGCGAAGGCGGCGTCCTCGTCGTGTATGGTGAGAACCCTTCCGGAGTGGCTTCGTTCACCGGCGGCTCCGAGACCCGGGCGATTCCGGGCTCGATTTTCGAGGCGGTTCTCGACAAACGTTCTCTGCTTGCAAGCGGCTATGATGGTGACCGAATCGCGGTCCCGGTCGATGGAGACTCGTTCTACAAAGCCCGCAAGGAAGGCGGAGGAGTCGTCAAATTCGCCGACGATGACACACCGAAGCATCTCACCGGATGGATGTGGGGCGAAGAATCAGAGAAGGCTGTCAAAGGCACCGTCTGGCTCCACGACGAGCCGCTGGGGCGTGGGCACATCATTTGGTTCGCCCAAGACCCTTGCGAGAGAGCCATGTGGCCGGGTTTGCACAAGCTCCTGCTCAACTCGCTTATCCTAATGCCAGGAAACTAGGTGTCGAGAATAATTCCCCAATTGCAGGGGAATTATTCCAATCACGGCCTATATCCGTTCCAGTAAGATAACAATCTAAGGCGTGCGCGTCAACCAAGGGCGTATCATTAGAGTCATGCCCGTCGGAAGATTCCTACTCTGCCTCCACTCGCACATGCCCTATGTGCTGAGCCATGGGAAGAGCCCCCACGGGACGGACTGGATTCACGAGGCGATTCTCGAGTGCTACCTGCCTTTGCTCGACGCCCTTTGGAGGCTAGAACAGGACGGAATCAAGCCCCGCTGGACGGTCAACATGACCCCGATTTTGGCCGAGCAGCTTCAAGATGAATCGCTAAAAGATAGCTTTGAGCACTACTGCCAAGAAAAGATCGACTACGCCAAAGGCGACGCAATCGGCTTCAAGGCCCAGGGCGAAATGTGGATGGAGGGGCTTGCGCACTTCTGGGTCGCGCAGTACGAGAAGGAGCTTGAGCAGTTCCGCGAGCGGTGGGGACGGTCGATCATCAGTGGTTTCCGCCACTTCAACGACATCGGCTCGATCGAGGTCATCACGAGCGGTGCAACCCACGGTTATCAGCCTCTCCTCGGCACCGATGAGAGTTGCAAAGCTCAGGTCCGGCTAGGCGTCGAGACCCATAAGCGACACTTTGGCAAACAACCTCGGGGAATCTGGCTCCCAGAGTGCGCCTACCGGCCCCGCTACGACTGGAAATCGCCCGTCGCCGAAAACGAATCGGCATGGCAGCGCATGGGGACCGAGGAGATTCTCAAAGATGAGGGAATCGAATACTTCTTCATCGACAGCCATATGATCCGAGGCGGCAACCCCCTGGGCACTTACGCCACCAAATACCCCCAACTCGCCGAGATGTTCGCTCGGTCGTCCAAGTTCTTCACCCCGCCCGCCGAATACCGCTCCGAGTACGAGCACTACATGCTCCCCAACGGAGTCGTCTGCTTCGCCCGAGACCCCCAAACCACCGTAAAAGTATGGTCAGGCGACGTCGGCTATCCTGGCGATCCGGCGTACCTTGAGTTCCACAAACAGCTTTATCCCGGCCGGCACAAGTATTGGCGCATCAGCGAGAACAAAGCTGACTTGGGGCAGAAGCAACCATACGATCCGTTCAAAGCCTACGAATCGATCCAGAACCATGCCGCGGACATGGTGGAGGTCATCAAGCACACTTTGGCCCACTACAAGGGACTCGCTGACCGAAACGGGTGCATCGTTGCGATGTATGATACAGAGCTCTTTGGGCACTGGTGGTGGGAAGGTCCCGAGTTCCTATACCAACTCGGTAAAGAGCTCCACGAAGACGGCGAAGTAGAAATGGTCAGCGGCGGAGACGTGCTTGATACGGATCCGGCCAAGCACGTCATCACGCTCCCTGAAGGCTCATGGGGCGAAGGTGGCTACCACTACATCTGGCTCAACGAAGAGAATAACTGGACCTGGGGAAGGCTCTACGAATGCCAGCGCAAGATGCGCTGGATGGCAAAAGAGTGGCGCGACGGGGCAGCCAAGGAAGTTATCACCCAAGCCGCGCGCGAACTCCTGCTTGCCGAAGCAAGTGACTGGCAGTTCCTCATCTCGACCCAAGCGGCCCGCGATTACTCCGAAATCCGCTTTAACGACCACGTCGACCGATTCCTAGAGCTCTACGCGATTGCCGAGAAAGTTCACACGGGCGGAACTATGAATGACAAGGAACTCGAATTCCTTAGAGATTGTCAAATCAAGGACGCGCCGTTCCCCGAGATCGATCTCACGATGTGGGCAATCGACCCGGTGACGGGCGCGCTAGTACAATGATGCCTATGCGCCGGTTTTCTGCTTTGCTTCCTCTCCTGCTTGTTTGGGGATGCTCCCCTCAAAAGGACGAGCAGGCGGTTTCCGCAGCTCCGCCGGCTCCCGAAGCGACCTCATCTGAGCCGGTAGCAAAGCCCCCGGCGACCCCAGAACCGGGTAACAACGAAGCAGTCGCGAAGGCAGACCCGAAAACGGCGGTCAAACCGGAAGTCACCAAGCCCGCCACAACTGAACCAACAAAGCCGAAGGAAGCCCCGACTCCGCCAGCGATTCCTGGACCGGCCCAAGACGGATTCCAGCCAACTCCGAACAATGCGGTCACCACGCTAGCTGGCGTGGATGCGCAGATGAAACGAATGCGTGATATTGAGTTGACTCAAAGGGTGCAGGCCGTGTACCCCGTTGGGAGAGGTAACGCGGAACTTGTCAGCCGCATCAAGGGGCCCAATGATGTTCTCCTCAGATACGCCAATTTGGAGCCGATTGGCAGCCGATTCAGCCTGGTCCTCTACACCGAAGTGCGCAAGGATGGAAAATCTCAGACCCTTGTCGGCCAAAAGTATCAGCCGGGTCACCGGCTACCATCAGGAACCCTCCTTGAAACCTGGCCTAAGAACTTTTCGCACCACTTGCTGAACAACTTTGGCGAAGGGAAAGCAAACACGTTGAGCGACCTCGCCCGGGCAGCGGCGAAAGCAGGCTGGACAACTGCGGTCGAAAACAAGAAATTCGATTCTGGAACGTTTCAGCGCGTGATTTTGACTTCAAAGAGCAAGCCCAAACGAACCTACACCATCCTGATTGAACCCACCAAGAAGTTGCCAATGGAGCTTCAGATGGCCGTCGACGATACCCAAAAAACTCGGGTGACCGTAGCTCTTCGATGGCGCCAAAGCGATAAGCCGCTGACGCCAAAGGATCTCGATCCAAAGGTCGAAACGGCACCGCACGTCGGCGGTGAGATGGGCAGTAAGGCCGGAGTCTAGGCTCCTCGCTTGGTAGCGAAGAGCCGGATTCCTTTCAATGTCGCCGGCTTATCACTAGCGTTGAGGATTCGCAAGTAGCGACCGCCCATCGGCTTCGGCCGGTAAACGGTGAAGTTCGGATCGGTGCTTGGGTAGTACCGAAGTCTGTCGCTCAAGTTAGCTTCCGAGATCCAAGGTCTGGAGTCATTGACTTTTTCCGTGGTTCCATACACCGCCACAAGGAACGCTTGGGGCAATTCGCCTCGGAGTTCTAGCTCGCCGAGGAGCCTATCACGACCTAGATCGACCTCAACCCACGCTTTCGGGGCGAGCGTGAACGTCGTCCCGTCGTTGTCATCTGTCAGGCCGAGAAGTTGGGCGGGGAATGAGTTTGCTGAGTCACGAGTTGGCTTGCCGAGGACGAGATTGTTGTCACGCGTGATTTCGCTCGCTGGGAGGTTGAAAGGCACTTCAATCGAAGCCGCCTTCGTCATACCTCGAGCGTAGATATTGCTCAACTTTGCCGAACTAAAGCTAAACGAATCCTTGGCACCGTGGATCTCTGCCGAAACCGTAATCGACCCCACGAATCCTGACTCAGGAGAAGCTGGGAAGGCGTAGCCACTTTTGTCGGTGACCATTTCGGGCTGGTTTGCAAATCGGAGCTTTGCCCCAACCAGCGGGTCCCCTTCTGGTGTGACCGCGCGCAGGATGATCACCGCCGGATACGCGACAGTCGGGTTCATCAGGCGGTCGACCTGGAACATGGTGAGTGGTCCAGTTTCCGGTCGAGCGAGCTGCTTGAACAGCGGCTCGTTTGTCGGCCTCGCCGGAGGTACCAGCGCGGCAAGAAGGGAGATGTCCGTCAGGTTCTCGTCCGGTGCGTCCTGCGGGATCAGTCTCTTGAGAAGATCAACTTGATCCTGCTTCCCTAATGGATTAACGTGCTTGGTCGCTCCGATCGGCGCGAAGCTGTAAGTAGATGCATCAACCGAGTTGAGATTCCAAGCTCGCGAGGTGTCCGGGGTGACTTCGAGCCACGTTCCGTTCGGATCGATAAGGATTGGATTCGCGGCAATGGCCCCATCTCCAAAGGTCGGCACAACTCGATAGATCGAGTTCCGACCGTCCTTTGATCTCGACGGGGACGGAAGTTTAAGCTCCACTTCGGTCGCTCCACCTTGGACTGTGGTGAGCGAAGAAACTTGAGTTCCACCGAAGACCCGATAGGCAGAGATCGGTTGATCGCTGTTGAGCGTGATTTTGTCTCCGCTTTTGGTGAGCCAGGTCTTCGCGGATTTCGAAGGCTTTGCTGCCAAGGTAAGGTGAAGCTCAGGCTGGTCTGTCGGCGATAGCGAGCTCCAAACCTCCGTCTTGGCAGAGCATTCAATCAGGAATCCAAAGTTCATTCCCTCATGGCTCTTGAGATATTGCAACGTGGAACCGAGTCCGGAGATTGTCACAGTATCTCCCTTGACCTCAATCTTAGCGTTAACCTTTTCGGAGTCCTCGACGCCCAACGCACCGGGCGTCTGCCAGTTTCCCGTGTCGCCACCCGCTCTGGACCAGGTGACACCGGGCGCAAACGGGACCTCGGCTCCTACAACCGGAGCTTTGATTCGCTTTGAGAGGGCCTGCACACCGGGCCACAGCCAAGGGCGCTTCATGAGCCTGACGCCGCTGATGCCCGCCTTTTCTGGGTCAGATAGCTTGAACTTGATCGACGCGTCGATTATTTCTTTGCCTTCGCTGAGTGCAAGGTCGAGAGAGCCGAATCGGATGAGAATGCTCCGCTTGGCGTCGCCCGAAAGACCGAAGCTGGTCGGTATGGGCAGACCCGGCGCCTCTGCGTCGATCTGGGCTTCTTGAACATCCCAATATCGCCCAAGAGGAGAACCTTCGATATTGACTCCGCGCCGAAGAATCAACGTATCGGCAGCAATTGCGGCGAAGGCAAGCGAGGAAAGCATCTCTCTAGTTTGACGCTTACGTCGGTCGATTGTGTCCCTAAAACAGAACGACCCGCTCGTTGGCGGGTCGATCAAAATCGGATCTCAGAAGAACGAACTTACTCTTCGGTCTTCTTTGGAGCAGCGGCTTTCTTTGCGGCCGCTGGCTTTGCGGCCTTAGGAGCGGCGGCTTTCTTTTCTTTCTTAGCTCCGCCAGCCATTGCTTCCTTTTTAGCAGTCTTAATGATCTGCTCTTTTCGGTGTCGCTTCACTCGTAGTTCTTTATTTCGGACTCGCATCGTTGTTTCTAAATCTCCAGCTATATGCTAAAAAGGCAGTTTACCATAGGTGCCGATTTTGGCAGCATGAGGGGTGTCCGTTCAGCCCAGGATCCGTCCGATCTGCTCCAAGTCGTCGCTTGACGGAACCGCAACTCCTGGCTTCCGAACCACACTGGCCGCCGTATGAGTGGCCAGGTGCAAGCTGGTTTCGGTGAGCGGCCCGAGGGCCGAGCAAAGCGCAAGGGTGGCAATTACCGTGTCGCCCGCTCCGGCTTCGTCGTAGACATCGACTCTGACCGCAGGGACTTGAGCGGTTCCGGTTGTGGTGGCAACAACCATTCCGCTTCCGCCTAGCGTGACAACGAGGTTGTCAATGTTGTACTGCTCGCGAAGAAGCGAGGCGACGGATGCCGCTTGGTCATCACCGATGGGCTTGCCTGAGCCTATGGCCGCGCTTGCTTCAAACCGGTTTAGGCTGACCATTCCGGCGCCACGATAATAGGCCAGTGTGCCGGGCTTAGCGTTCGCAACCACCGGCAAACCCTTGCTTCTCCCAAAGGCAATGATTTGTTCAATGACGCCTTGGGGAATCGCTCCCTTTTGATAGTCGCTAAGCAGGATTACGTTTCGCCCATCGGAGTTGGCTTGAACTCGTTCGATCAACTGCTGGGCGATCGATTCGGGAATCGGCCGGTCATCCTCATGGTCGATTCGCAACACCTGGTGCGAGTGATTTGCGACCACGCGAGTCTTCCTGGTCGTCGGCCTCGCCGGATCGCGCTGAATCAAAATCGGGTCAATACCGCTGAGTTTCAGTGCATTCTCAAGATCGTCGCCAGCCGCATCCTGCCCGGCAATCCCAATGATTCCCGTCTTCGCTCCGAGTGCCATGAGGTTCATGGCGACGTTTGCCGCGCCGCCAGGGACAGAGCTGACCTTGGACTGCTTGACAACCAGAACAGGAGCCTCTTGGCTGACCCTGGTCGCTTGACCATAGATATACTCGTCGAGCATCAGGTCTCCGACAACAAGGACACTCAGGCCGTGAAATTTTGAAAGATAGCCTTTGCCGTTCATGCCGCCACCGGAGCCTTGACTGGGCGCGACACGAAGAAGAGCCCGAAGAGCGCGACCACAATTGCCATCACATGACCTTCGGTAAACGGTAGACCGCCGATCGTTGTCGAGCTAGAACCCGCCCTGAAGAACTCGTAGATGAAGCGAGTTAGACCGTGGAGCAGGAAGACTAACCCGAACGTAAAACCGGGCTTATCTGAGCGCTTCTCGAGTTGGAGAACCACGAAGAACACGATGAGATTCATCAGTGAGTCGTAAATCTGGGCGGGAACGGTTTGAGCTTTTGCTTCCGCACTATAAACGGTAAACGGAAACGCGGTCGCCGCAACCGCGCCATGGCAGCACCCGTTGAGCAAGCACCCTATTCTCCCGATAACGTGTCCAATGATGAATGCGGGACCCGCGAGATCGAGGAAACCGATCACACTTAGCTTTTTGCGTTTACACCAGATCGCCGCAGCGATCCCACCGAAAATGAATCCACCGAAGCTCGTAAGACCTTGCATTTGCAAGCTGAACAGCTGATCTTTGTGCGCCAAGTAGTAGGGCAGATCCTGGATGATAAAGAACACGCGCGCGCCAAGAATTCCGCCGATTATGGCGACAAAGGCTACATCTGAAACCTGCTGCTTGGTGAATCCGAATCGTTCTGCTCGCTTGGAGGCGACCATCAGCGAGAGCAGGAAGGCGACGACCATCGCCGCGCCAAAACTGGCAATCTTAAAATTGCCGATGTGGATCAGCTCGGGATGCATCGGCTAGAAGTGTACCGACTAGTGAATGTAACGCCCGGCGCCGACCAGCTCGAACTTTTCGATCATCGCGTTGATTTCGTCAGGATGCGATTCGGCGTACCGAAGTGCAGCCTTGATTTCGCTCATCGGTAGGCTCGGATACATGTTTGCGAGTCCGTTGACGCTTGCGCCTTTTCTCGATTCACGAGCAACCTCCCAAACCGCAACCTGGCACGAGACCAGTTTTGCCACGCCATCGACGATCTCGATCCGGTGATCGCCCGTGCTGTGATAGTGTGCGAGCTTGGACTCAGCCTCTTCTCGCCCGATCAGGAGCAGTTCCGAAACCTCAGGAATCGAGATTTGCCCTTCATCCGCCGCCATGATAGCGAGCTCTTCCAATAGATTGGGATAGCGATTCCAGAGAGCCGTCAACAGCTCCTCCAGCCGCTCAGGCGAGCGTTGACCGATGCGTTGGAGTTGGTCGAGTTGCCAAGATGCTTGAGGTGTCATTTACTCTAATGCCTGTGCCCTGTTTCTATATATGACCTGGGAGTAGACATCGTCGGCTACATCAAGGCAGATTATGGCGAATTTCTGATTCTAAGTTCTACTTGAGAAACTGGACCGAAACATTGCTGACCCAAACCGTACCGGAAGGGCCAAGATCAGTCCAGATTGTTCCGCCAAAACTCCCCATGCCTTGAACATCAACGAGGGCACTTTTATTGAAACTTTTGCCTGAGTCTGCACCGAATTCCAAGTTCGCTTTACTTGCGCCGGATGATATTGAGATCCCCTTCGCGTTGACATCGCACAGTCCCGCAACGGAAACAATGGCAAACTTCGAGCCACTCGGTACATTGCAACTCAGAAGAAATCCTCCGGCTTGATTTGTGAAGACCCAATTCCCATTTGAGGTCGGGGCAACCATTGCCACATTCATCGCGGCAACCATGAGTCCGCTCGCGTCGTCTCGAGGGTGCTCTGGGGTCACCGTCGCCGTAAGCTGCAGAGATTGCACCTTCTGTCCGGCGTCCGTTGCTAGCTTGAGCGCTGCCGCAGGAGCAAGAGTGAAGAGCCGAGTCGATTTGAGATTCGGAATCTGAACCTTTGCGCCCGCACTGAGGGTAAGCGGCTTCTGGTTCAGTTTAACGTTGCCTACCTGAGCTACACCGATGCCTGCCATAAGTGCAAGAGCCACGATCTGGTGAATCTTCATGATCTGTCAGACGAATCAGCTTTAGCTTGAGCATCAGCAAATGCTTCGCGCAAGAACCCGAGCACTTCATCAAAGTACTTCTCAGGGTCCTCCCAGCGAGCTTCGGCATGGTTCCGTCCAGGAAACCAAACGAGCTTCTTGGGACCCTTCAGGGCGGCGAAATTTCCCTCAGCGGCTGCTGGGAGAGCTAACGAGTCTCGGTCGCCGTGAAGAATCAAGGTGGGCTTATCAATCTTTTCCAAAGCTTCCGAAACCCGAATTCGGAACGGGTTCAAACCCAGAATCGGAATCCCGAGGTAGATCACCGGCTTGAGCAGAATCTGCATCTTCTTTCCTCCAAGAAAGTTCCACCAGCCATCAATCGCACTACTCAAATGGTCGTAGGCTGAATCCAAAATCAGCACATCCGCACACGACGGATCTTCAGCCAGAGCGAACGCCGAGGCCGCCGAGCCCATCGAACTCCCAATCAACGCCACCGGAACTCCAGGGTGCTTCGCTCGAACCCAGGCGCAAGCCGCCAAAATCGCCGTCCGCTCTCGCCAACCCAACCCCGACTTCCGCCCCTGCGACGCTCCGCAAGCTGGAAAATCGAAGTAAAGCGACGCATACCCATGCTCCAAAAGCCGTGGTGCCAAAGGAGCCATCTCAGCCCGGTTCATCATGTACCCGTGAGCGCAAATCAGCACCCCGTTTGGTGACGAACAAGGCACCCACCAGCCTCGTAGCTTCAGCCCGGTTGAAGGATCATCAAACTCCACCCACTCCTGGGGGGTGCCCAAAAAACCCGGAGACAAGAACAGCGGAGTTCGCATCGGATAGGCGAACAGGTAGGCAATGCCCGCCATCGCCGCCACATAAAGGCCAAGTAGTAGAAAAAGAATGAACATGTTTGCGTTTTGTGGCTGGGTTAGAAGACAATGTTAGCAGTCTCCATGTTCGCACTCAACTTTTACTCGGATTTGTACGGCGACGTTTTGAAAAACAACCGCAAAACGGTCACGATTCGACTTGGAGACAAGGCGGACAAGTATGTCGACGGCATGGTGGTCTGGGTCACCGTCGGCCCTCGCTTCGGTCGCCGCCAAAAGTTGTACTCGGCAATCATCGACCGAGTAGAAGTCAAGCCGATTCATGAACTCTCACCGAGAGACATAGAGCGCGAAAACCCCGAGTTCCGCTCGCAGGACGACGTGATCGGGTTGCTTTCGCGGGTCTATGGAGACCTGATCACGCCCAACCACCACGTCACCGTCATCTACTTCTCGCGCATCGACGAGTAGGTCGGCTCAACCCACAATTTCAAAAGCGAGCCATACAATCTCCGCTCGCTAGGACTACCTGCTAGGCGGAAACAGGGTTAAACTCCGTTCCAAATGAGCTTCAAAATTGCCGTCCTGGGTGCAGGTTCCGTCGGGTTCACCCGAACCATGGTCCGAGACCTACTCTGCGTCCCCGAATTCGCGGAGATGACGGTTGCTCTCCACGACATCAACGAGCACAACCTCTCGATGGTCCAACAGCTCATCTCGCGAGATGTTTCATCCGCCGGCTTACCGACCAAAATCGAGAGCCACCTGGACCGGCGCAAAGCCCTCGAAGGAGCCAAGTACGTGTTCTCCTTCGTCCGAGTCGGTGGACTTGAGGCATTTGCTCACGACGTCAACACGCCCCTCGAATACGGCGTCGATCAGTGCGTCGGCGACACCCTCGGCCCCGGTGGAATCATGTACGCCCAGAGGGGCATCCCCGTCCTCCTCGACTTCTGCGCCGACATGGAAGAAGTCGCCCACGACGAAGTGCTCTTCCTCAACTACAGCAACCCCATGGCGATGCTCACCTGGGCGTGCAACAAGTACACGGAAATCCCCACCATCGGCCTCTGCCACGGAGTCATCGGTGGCCACAGCCAAATCGCTTCCGTCATCGAAAACCTCGGCGTCGAGAAAGGCTGGCACCCCGAAGGCACAAAGCTGACTCGCAACGATATCGACATCATTTGTGCAGGTATAAACCACCAAACTTGGTATATTCAGGCTCGCTACAAGGGCATGGACATGACGCCATTCCTGCTCGAAGGCTTCGAAAAACACCCTCGATTCCCGACCACCGAGAAGGTGCGAATCGACATGCTCCGCCGCTTCGGCTACTATTCAACCGAGTCCAACGGGCACCTCAGCGAGTACGTCCCCTGGTACCGAAAGCGAGCCGACGAGATCCCCGATTGGATCGATATGTCCACCTGGATCCACGGAGAAACGGGCGGCTACCTGCGTGTTTGCACCGAGGGACGAAACTGGTTCGAGCACGAATTCCCGCAATGGCTGAAGGACGATCCCTTCACCTTTGAACCCGAAAAGCGAGGCAACGAGCATGGCTCCTACATCCTCGAAGGACTCGAAACAGGCCGAATGTATCGCGGTCATTTCTGCACCGTCAACAACGGCGTCATTACGAATCTTCCGGATGATTGCGTTATCGAAGCCCCGGGCTACGTGGATGGCAACGGCATCTCCATGCCCGTCGTCGGCGATCTTCCGCTAGGCTGCGCCGCTGTCTGCAATTCCAGCATCTCGGTGCAGAGAATGGCGGTCGAGGCCGCCGTCCATGGCGACCTGAATCTCCTCAAGCAAGCAATGATGATGGACCCGCTCACTGGCGCAGTCTGCAACCCGCCGGAGATCTGGCAGATGACAGACCGAATGGTTTCGGAGCTGTCTGAGTGGCTACCACAGTATCAGGCGTTCTTGCCCGAGATCAATTCGCGCCTCGATTCAGAACCCTCGCTGGCCCGGTTCCAAGGCAACAAAGGTGCCGCCCGGCTCGTCACGCGATCCGTCGAGGAAATGGAAGCCGACGCCGAAGCGAAAAAAGCGGCAGCCGCGAGCGATAAGGCCGGCTTGTCGAGCTAAACACCAAGGCGGTTTCCGAGAAAAGACTCAATGTGAATAACTCCCACTAGTCCATCAGTCCCGGTAACCCTCGTGGGTTTCGTATCATGGAGCTAAGAACCGCTCAATTACTGGTTCTTAAGACGCCCTTAACACGGCAACACGAGGATACGATGACAAATCGAACACGAGCTTGGCGAAGAAAGCAAACCCGACGCGTGGTTGCAAAGATCGAAGACACGAAGGTGTGGCTACTCAAGACGGTTCAGAAGCGCAAGGCCGACCGCCCCGCTCCGGTTCCGGGAGCCAAAGAGCATAAGCACGGAAACCTTACCAAGATTCAGGAGCTCAGGCTTCAGGTCTACGTGAATCAGCAGCTCCTCGATGAATCCAAGGCTGCTTAGATTCCAAAACGAAAACAAAGAAAATGCCCCAACTCATTTGGTGAGTTGGGGCATTTCGCTAATCCTTGGGGCTCATTCGAGCCCAGGTTGCTGCAACCTGCCATAATCACAGATAAGATGGGATTCAAAGTAAGCATCATCGGCGGCGGCGGACGAGTTGGATCGGACGCAGCTTATGCGCTCCAGCTCGGTGGAAAGGTTCGGGAGATCGCGTTGGTGGACGCGAACCCAGACATGGCAGACGGCGAGGCACTTGACCTCCGCCACGGCTCGTCCCTGACTTCGAACATCAAGTTCACTTCGTCCAGCTCCTACGACATCGTGAACGGCTCCGACTGCGTGGTCATCACCGCCGGTCTCCGACGCAAGCCAGACGAAACCCGACTTGACCTTATCAACCGAAACGTCGGCCTGTTCAAAGGAATTCTTGAAAGCCTAAAGGGTTGCAAGCTCGCCGAGGGCGCGACCATCGTTGTGGTCTCAAACCCGGTCGATATCCTGACCCACCTCGCCGCCAAGAGCGGAATCCTGCCCGAGTCGCAAGTCCTCGGACTCGGAACCGTACTCGACACAGCTCGATTCCGATCCCTATTGGCTGATCACTTCAACCTCTCGGCTCCCGACGTCAAGGCCCTCGTCCTTGGCGAGCACGGCGACACGATGGTCCCGATCCTCTCATCGGCAACTGCCCAAGGCGTTCCGCTCACCTCTTACCCAGGGGTCGACGCTGAAGCCGTGAAGGGCGTGTTCGAGTTCACTCGCAAGTCCGGAGCGGAAGTCATTCGCCTCAAGGGTGGCGCAGGCCGCGCTGTTGGAGTTTCGATCAAGGAAGTCGTCGAAGCGATTGCTCTCGACTCCCACGCGATCCTTCCGGTCTCGGCGGTTCAGAGCGGCAAGCTAGGAATCGAAGGCATCTCGCTCTCACTCCCAACCGTAGTCGGACGACACGGCGTCGTCGAGATCATCGAGCCTTCCGTTTCCGCGGAAGAGAAAGAGCTTCTTCACAAGTCTGCAGCGTCTCTCAAAGAAATCTGGGCGCAGATCAACTAACCACACTTTCCAAAGTGAAATAGCCACCCTTGTTCAAGGGTGGCTATTTTTTTCAAGAACCCGCCTTAGCGTGCGACCATTGGAGGTCCGAGGAGCTCCATCTTATACTTCGCATGCAGCATTGCAATCTCTTGCATCGGTGGCTCGGCGTGAGCCCTTAAAAGCGCATCAAGCTCGATGAAGAAGTCATCCAGGCCACCTGGTGCAACCACCAAGAGGAGTCGACCGGGCTCGGACTCGACATTTTGATAGAGGTGTTTAACACCAGGCTGGATATGAACGACGTCTCCTTCAACGGCGTTCACAATCACACCGTCCAGCTCGAAGATGAACGTCCCCTCGAGCACGTGAAAAGTCTCGGAGTCCGACAGGTGTACGTGGAGTGGCGGTCCCCCCATTGGCGGGGTTTGCCCATGGATGACCGTGTACTGGTTTCCGGTCTCTGATCCGGAGACTTTGATCGAAACGAGATCGCCAAAAATGTTGAGGATCGCTGGAGTGGTCTGCTCTTCTTGCTTACGGACACCTGAAAACGGCATGGAGGGAATTCTACTATGCCTCCAACAAGCTAAGCGCTACGAGTATCATTTGTGTGTGCTCACGACTCTTTTCATTGCCACCAGCCTCGACGGCTACATTGCCGGGCCGGATGACGATTTGTCGTGGCAGTTCACCGACAACGACTACGGCTTTGATGAGTTTTACAAGTCGGTTGATACCTTGATCATGGGTCGCGGCACCTACGACGTCGTCCGAGGAATGGGACGCTGGCCCTACTCCGGCAAGCGAACCCTCGTGGTCACTCGTTCCGAGAAGTTGGACATTACGACAGCAGACACCGCCTACTTCAACGGCTCGCTGGTCGAGCTTGAGAAAATGTTGAAGGAGCAGGGCGTCAAGCGATCATGGCTGGTTGGTGGAGGCGAGCTCGTCAAGGGTTACCTCGAAGGCAAATTGGTTGAGGAAGTCGTGGTTTCAGTCCACCCAGTCTTGCTCGGCAAGGGCGTTCCGCTCTTCCCCGGCGGCTTCCCGCAGACCTCGCTCAAGCTGATCGACGCCGAGGCGTTCGACAGCGGTTTAGTTCAATTACGCTACAGCGTTAAGAGCTGATCGAGCTTATCCTTTCGGATCGAAGTAAGTGCGCCGTGACGGCGCATGGAATCGTTCGCGGAATCCACCGAAGACATCCCGCAAACCCTGATCGGATACTGGCCGAGGACGCCGAGCAAGGTGGAGCCGTTAAAATCATCCCCGGCAAAGTAATGATCTAAGAAGCACACCTCGTACTGAGCCAGCTCGATCTCACTCGGGTCACTGGCATGATGAGGATCGATTCCAATCAGACCCTTCTCGGACGTTTCAACGCCCGAGTAGCTATGAACCTGGTGCCCCGCTCCTGCGAGCACCGCTCGCAGTCGCAGAGCAAACGAGACTTTATCTTCGATGATGCGGATTCGTTTTGGCTCAGAAAGTCCGAGGATGAGTTGGAGATCAGAGAAAGTCACCTTTGAACCTCCACCTCAACAATTTGGCCTGGTTTTATGTCGGTGAGCACCGCTAGGACCGGATCAACTGCTCTTAAGTAGGTCGCCTTGGTGCGAGTATCGAGCCTGAGGGTGACAAGAGCTATGCGCTTGTTCGCAAGATAGTTCTGCTGGGGAATGGATTGGTCGAGTGTGATTAGAACGTCAAATCCGTTCGCAATTGCTTTAGCAAGCAAGGCGCCGTTCTTAAGACCGTCCCAACCAAGATGCAGGACAGTCTCGATTTCATGACCTACGAGCCACCGGCGAAAACCGGGATAGATGTTCTCGTCGAAAAGAACTCTCACTAGCTTGCCATGCTGAGTTCCGATTCAATGAGGAGTTTCTCCTTTTGCCAGGCGACAACAGCGTCAACCTGGTTCCGCTTTACGGAAGTGTAGGTATTGGCAAACTCTTCGGGCCCCATTCCTTCCTGAAGATTATCGAGAAAAACCACCAAGGGCACTCTAGTGCCCTTAAAGCACAACTCACCGTGCATGATCTCCGGATCGATGCTAAGAACGGATTCTAGTCCTTCGGGAACTCTCATACGCTTATTGTACGAGCTAACGCCTCTTCTTCGGCTGCTGAACCGCCAGATCTTCGTCATCCTGGGTCGTCTCGTCGACGACTCCTTTGATCGTGATCGCGTGCGGAACCGGCCGAGAAGGGTCCTTGGCGGACGAATGACCTGAAGCTTTGATCTTTCCGTCGAAAACGAGAGAAGTAGAGAATCCTGAGTCGATCAAGACGGCTTCCTCAACCCCGGCTTCCGCGATGGCAATGGCAAGTTTTTCGCTTGAAACCGAAGTTACCGCCGCTCCGGCCACGAACTGGCCATCCTTAGTGATCCCGATAAAGGCTCTGCGACGGAGGTCTTGGATATCTTTCGCACCCACGACGCTCTGAAACTCGCGAGGCTGAGGGACCCCATTGTGGACGAGCCAAACGCCAGCCATGAACGTGTCGGTGTAACCCTTCATGAACCACTGGAACTGCTCTTCATTGTGCATTTGGGCGGGAATATAGGGCAGAATGGCAAACTCCTCCTCGCTCCAGACCACAAGCGGACGACCATTGATCTTGTCCCACCGCTCCGCGGATTGGTCCGGAACGACCTCCCCCATTTCTGGAGTCTTGAGAGGTCCAACCATTGCGTTGTCAGTAGAAGCGATGGCTGCCATCGCGAAGAACCCTCCATTGATTCCCGCCTGCGCCTGCTCTCGCTCAACAAAAGTTGAGACCATCTCCCTCCCGGTCAGGCTCATGTGCGTCGAAGGCATGCCTCCGAAAGTCATTCTGAGTGGGACACCGGCAAACTTATCGTTGACATATTTGATCTTAGACTTCTTGTTCCAGGGCGCCCGATAGATCGTTGCAGGATGCCCATAAACTGCGCCGTCTCGATCGCGGAGGGCTTCCTGATACTTGGTATGCACATATCGCCCGACTGCCATGATATTGGGCGACTCTTCGGCTGGAGTATTGACGATGGTATACGCCATCTTGTAGCCGGATTGCCTAGTTATCAGCTGAGTGTCCTCGCCGTTGCTTCCGTTAGGATAGGCGAGGAAGTCAACGGTCAGGCCGAGCTGAGATTCAAGTTCCTTCTTTGAGTCGGCGAGTTCGCTCGTCTGAACCGATATATCTCGGTCTTTAAGGTCCAAATAATGGTTGATCGTATGGCCACCCACCGTGAATAGCTTGCTTTGTGTGAGCTCCTTGAGAGTCTCCCAAGTCATCTTTGGTCGACCTTGCTGGCTGCCCACAAAGCCTGTATGGACAAACATGGTACTGGGGTAGTTGTACTGCTGGAGCAGCGGCCAAGCGTAGTCGTAAAAGCTCTGATAGTTGTCATCAAAGGTCAATACGATGGACTTCTCCGGCACTTCTTTTCCGGTCGTTAGATGCTCAAAAAGGTCTTGAGAAGAGATGACCGTGAAGCCCTCAATGTCGATTGCCGTAAGAATAGCCTCGAACTCCTCAATGGTGCAGTCGTACCAGAGCGTGCCCTTGCCGCGCTCCGCGACGATGTCATGGAACATGAGCACCGGGATTCGGCGGCGCTGCGCTTCGAAGCAGATGTCTTCTTCAAGTGGCGGTTCGCCACGAAAGGCGGCGTACTCGTCCGAGCTGACTTGCTTGGTTTCGCTGGCTTCGGACTTTGTGGCAGTCGCGCTTTCTTTAGGTTGATCTTTACATCCGACCAAAGTCAGACCGACCACCAAACCCAAAAGCAACCACTTTCTCACCCAAGTATTGTAGCGTTTGGCAGGTAGGCTTTGGTTCCATGTTCGTGACGTTTGAGGGGCCGGAGGGGGCTGGGAAATCAACCGCAATTCGGACTCTCGCAGCAGCACTGGAGCAGGCTGGACACGCCGTACTGGTTACGCGGGAGCCCGGAGCAGGAGAGTTTGGACGCAAGATTCGTGCACTTCTGCTCGACCAGGATGAGGTCGTACCAGAAGCTGAGCTGCTTCTGTTCTTGGCCGATCGGGCAAACCATGTGGAAAACATCATCCGTCCGGCGTTGGCGGTAGGGACGATCGTGCTTTGCGATCGGCACGCTGATTCTTCCGTCGTCTACCAAGGTTATGCCCGGGGAGTCGACATCGAGTTTCTAAAAGCCGGAAACGCATTCGCGACCAAGGGGCTGAAGCCTCACCTCACCCTACTTTTTGATCTTGATCCGGAAGTTGGACTGAAGCGGATATGCGATGGTCGAGATAACAATCGCCTCGACCGAGAACCGCTTGAGTTTCACCAAAAGGTGCGGGCAGGATTCCTTGATCTTGCGTCACAGGAGCCAGAGCGGTGGGTGGTGTTGGATGCAACAAAGGCACCGGAAGCACTGTGCTCCGATGCCCTTGTTGAAATCTTGGACCGATTAAGCCGCTAGTTTTTCGATCTTCTTTTTGAGATCTCCCGGGACGATGGCCTCAGGCTTCAAAAGCAAACAGAGCGACCCGCCCTTCTTACCGACGCCATAAGCTAGATCTGGTTCGACGCTCGCCAGCCAATCCTGAGCCTCGTCAAAGTCAGCATCTGAGAAGTGATTGATCGTTTCGACACCTTCCACACGCAGAGCGTATCGACCGACCTGAGTTGAAATGACTAGGAAGTGCTCGGGTTCCTCGTTAAGTGGAATCTCAAACCGTGCAGAAGCATCGATCACCGCAACCGTCGTGTCTTGGTACGGAAACATTCCGACCAGAGTTTTTGAGGCTCTCGGTATTTTCGTCAATGACTGACAGGGCAAGATCCGCTCTACCGATTCAATCGGCACTCCAAATTTCTCATCACCCAAACGAAACACAACAAATTTTCCTTCCATTTCCTTAACCCATTTAGAGGTTTCCACTGATGGAAAGGCGTCATACTGCCATAAATACCAGATGCGACTGGCAAGACTTGAGTTCAATATGACCGCATGTGCAATGTCGATTCTTGCCGGACTGATGGTGTCCGGATGCCAGAAAGGGACTTCTCTGGAACAGTTTTCAAAACGGGTATCGAGCGCGAAAACGATTAGAACCGAAGCAACTCTGAAGCTAGGTACCCAAACCGAGTCTTTGACTATTCTTCGTCAACTTCCCAATCGGGCCAAAACTGCGACCAGCAACCTGACCGCAGTCGTCGGTGAAAAGGATGGCTGGCTGGAAGTCGACCGTAACGCAAAGAAGTACGCGATGGCACCCTGGGGTGGACGGTTCTTTCCTTCCATGGGCAAACTTGTCTCGCCCAACCTAACGGCTTGCCACTTCGCCTATGGGATCTCGCCGTTGCAGATTGCACCAGCTAAGTCTTGGAAGCTCGCTAAAGCGGGAGAAAATGACCTCTGGACTGCCACTGTCGAATCTCAACTCGGTCCACAGAAGTATGAAATTGAACTGACGCAAGACGGCGAACTGAAGCGATATCTGAATCCCAACGGCGAGTTCATCGTGACGAAGTGGGAAGTCAATCCAACCCTAAGCGAAAGCGACTTCTCGGTGATTGTTCCCGATGGCTACATCATGTCGTCCTTGCCTCTAGAACCCATGAGTCTGGTGGCCGGAGCCAAGGTTGACCTCTCCAAAATGCAGGATAACGGTAAGAAGAAGCTAGGGGACAAGTGGTCGCTGGTGCTCTTCTCTGATCCAGCGGACCCCCTCTCAAACGGACTTCGGACCTGGCTCAATGGGAAGTCCCTCGGAGCCACCGTTCTGGAAGTATCGCTCGGTAGTGGCGGCGATTACACCGTTCCAGACAGCAAGGTGTTTTGGGACTTGGTCAGCGCAACACCAACGTGCGTTCTGGTTGACAAGGAAGGCATCGTTCGCGCGCTTTGGCAGGGTTTCGATCCAACTCAAACTTCACGTCTAGAGGCCGAGATTACCGAAGCGATGAAAGAGCACGCTTAACGATCAAGCCACTTTTTCCGCTGGACCCGCTTCTTCTTCCGGGTCCGAACCATCGCTTCGCGGATGTCTCGATACATTTTTGTACGAGCCTGCAGGCCCTTCACGAGCCCAAGTTTTTCTTCCTTGAAACAGTTGCTCACCCCGCGAAGAATCACGCGCTTGACCTTCGCTCGCTTCTTACGCACAGCTTCGGTGATCGCAACCTCCACTCCGTAGCGCAGTTCGCCAATGTACGGGATGCTTTCAAACAGCTCGCGCTTCATTGCTCGCTGACCGCTCAGGAACGGAGTGACTGCCATCGCAGCGTTGCTGCCGATCTTGCCTCCACGGAAAACTCCAACACACATGTCACACTCGCCCCGGATCAAGGGGAGGACGATGGAGTCGATATGTCCGGGTTCGATGCCCTCAAGGTCAGCATCCACAAACGCGATGATGGGCGCGAGGGTTGCGCTGACCCCGGCGACCATGGCTCCGCCTTTGCCGACGTTTTTGACCATATCGACGAGATGCACGCCTTCAATCTTGCGAACGACTTCTGCGGTGTTGTCCGCACTTCCATCGTTCACCACGATGATTTCATGCGCATATGAAGAAGCCTTCACCGCCTTGAGCACAGTGGCGATGCGCGAGGCCTCGTTATAGGCCGGAATAATGATCGCTACGCGTTTAGTCAACTTTGCTTCTTACGTTTGTATAACGTCAGTTCTGAGGCTTAGGGTTGCGAAGACTTTTCCCCTCTACTCGCTCTCTTACCTTTGATTCTACTCGCCAAGCCGCCTTGTTCCACGCGTAGCCCGCCTTTGTGAGGGCGGTTTGGGGTGGCAATATGATCCGGAAATTAGTGCGCTCCCGGTTTGGTTTCCATCTTCGCTTGTACGGTTCATCTCCGCGCATGAAGTCGAACTCGGTACACCCTTCCTCAATGGCTCGTTGGATTGTTTGGGCGACCAGAACAGTGCCGGGTGAAAGGCTCGCCGCCGAGGGGTCCATTCCGGCTTGGTAGAAGAAGCACGTTTGTTCGTGCCTCATCGCATAGACGCAGCCAACTGGTCTCCCGTCGGCGATAAGCAGGTTCATCCAAAGCTTCTCTTGCTGAGCGGCAAGCCGGAGCCAATCACGCTGGAATCGCTCGGCTTTCCCGAAGAAAGCACCGGGGAGTCCGCGCTGTTTCCAACGGAGCTTGTGAAGCTCGAAGAAGGCGTCGGCGAATCGATCAACCGTTTCCGCGCTCACCCATTCAACCCTAGCGCCCTTCTCCTGAAGAGCCTTTCCGTTGATTCGTCGAACATCGTAGCGGAGGCTCTTGCTCAGGGTTTTGACGTACTCATCAAAGCTAGACGGGAGATCAAGGACGAGACACTTAGCTTGCTCGATGGCTTCGTGGCCTTCCAAGGAGCCTAGAGCTGGGTGATCTGAGGGGAGCTGGTGGATATCCAGAAGAGACTTTTTGTTGAGATCTTGGATCGCTTCACGATACAACTCGTTGTGCTCGCCGATCGGCCCCAGATAGTCACTTGGCCCGACACCAAGGGGCCGGATGGACCGCCAGCCGGAGCGGTGTCGATAGAGATTCCAAAGTCCAACCAGGTCGTTGCCTTCTTTGATCTGGATGCTAATGACCCGCGAAGGATCCCCATAGTGGGCCAACCAGTTCTGCTGCCACTCAGAGGTTTGGAAGATTGTTCCCCCAGAAAGCGAGTGTGCCGAAAAGCCTTTGATGATATCCAGCTTCGGCATCATAGCTAGTATAAACTGAGCGCAATGGTCGCCGCATTCGTTCCCGCTTTATTAGGTCAAACTACGGCGGGCGTGGTCGCCGGGCCGTACCTTCAGTTGGCGTCGTCTCCAGGAACGATGGTCGTTCAATTAATCCAACAGGGCGATTTGAAGATTCCCCTGGCGGCAAAAGGGCTGACCGTTAAGGCCCTGCCTTCGATCCCTCTGGCTACTCCAGGACTGTTTGTCCGAAAATGGGCGATTTCCGGCCTGAAGCCTGGTCAGGCTTGGAAGTATTCGGTAGGTTCCAACAGCTATTCGGCGCACGGATTGCCAGCGGGAAAGGTGCGATTGGCGGTGTTTGGCGACTCGGGACGTGGCCTTCCGGGGCAAAAGTTGATCGGCAAGCAACTGGCGAAGTACGATCCCAACCTCATCGTCCACGTTGGAGACATCGTGTACCCTCGGGGTCGAGAGAGTGAGTACCTACTCTATCACTTCCCAGTTTACGGTCCAATGCTCACAAAAACCGCTAGCGTGGCAGCCCCCGGCAACCATGACACCGCGTACCGCGACCTCAAATCCTATCCGGATGGTCTCGCCTACTACAAGCTGTGGCATCTACCGCAGTTTAAGGCCAAGTGGGCGAAAGGCCCCGGAAATTTCGGGTTTGGTTACGGAGATGCCTTTTGGGTGATTCTGGATAGTAACACTTACATCAACTGGAAAGGCACCGGTCCACAAACTTGGCTGAAACAAGAACTCGCAAAGGGAGCAAAGTACAAGTGGCGATTTGTTGCGTTCCACCATCCCCCTTTCCACTCGTCGGACAAGAAGAAGGATGAGGTCTACATGAAAGCGGTCGCTCCCATCTTTGAGCAGGGGCGGGTGACGGCGGTGTTTAACGGGCACGTTCATAACTACCAACGAACAAAACCGATCAATGGAGTGACCTACTTCGTCACCGGTGCCGGCGGGGCGGAGCTTTACGATCAGAAGATCGCCGCCAACCGAAAGCTCTGGAAGCCTTTCACTGCCGCCTACATTCCGGGCTACTCGTTCACCTCGCTGGAGTACGACAAGGGCGGAGCGACGGTACGCCAGATCGACTCCAAAGGCAAGGTGATTGACACCGTAAAACTACAGCCGTAAACCCTACTAGGCATCACATTTACCAGCCAGCATCGGTGTCAGCTAGCACCGATGCTTGTTTGTTTTGAGCCTGGTAAACGCCGCAGTATCCAACCCATTGGCACAGGGGAAACACAGAACCCGAGGCACTGATGAAGGTTCAGCAAATTGGGGTTATTGCAGTTACCGGGCTACTGTTCGCATCTGGATATGCGGGCTACAAAGCACGGGCAGCGGTTCATCCGCAAGCGTCGGATACGATTGACGCTGCTCGGAAGCAAATAGCAAACGGGGACAAAGCACAGGCGAAAGGCTACGCCGAGTCGATGCTCATGGGGCAGCGACTTCTCGTCTCCGTCGACTACGGCGACACGCCGGAAACGCAGATCGGAGCATGTTCTGAATCCTTAGCCGGAGCGTTTGAAATGTGGGAGACCGCATTGAATAACGATGTCAAATTTGTACTCGCCAAGCAAAGCGAAGAAGCAACGATCAAGATCCGATATGGCAAGGACGTTCGACTCGATGGCTCTATCGTCTCGGGCTACATCAACTGGAGTCGTACCATTGAGCGACAAGGAAACCACGCGACCCCAATCTTCAACGCAGACATTCACCTACGAACAACTGACCCGAACGGTAAGCCGATGAATGCAACTCAAATGAGGCATACGGCTGGTCATGAACTCGGCCACATGTTTGGTCTCGACGATGTCAACACCGTTGGAATGCTGATGGGTCCGCTTGACCTTCGCCGACCAGTTTCGAAGCCGAATCCTACCGAAGTTGAAACCGTTCAGGCGATCCGCGCCGAGTGCGAGAGCATTGTTGCAAAGGCCGATGCGCCGCACGGCCATCACTTCCTGGGATTTGGCTCCTGCGATGAGCACGAGCATCATCACTAAGATTTAACGACCGCACAACCTAACCCCAACCCCAGCCCCCTCCCTCCAGGGGGCTTTTTCATGGATCCCTTGGCAGTAAACTCAGGGGGTGACCACCGTTGTTCTCGCTCGCGACACGAATCAGGCTCTTGGGATAGGGCAGTTTGCCATCGACTTTCTTTCAGGCAAGCTCGGGCCGGGACCGTCGCAGGCTGTTTTGGATCGATGCCGGCTGTTTCATACTGACGCGATTTTGTGCGGTGCTTCGGCGTTGGCGTATCGAACAAATGCACCGAAACTGCTCCGTGCAGAGGCTCTAGAGTATCCAGATTCCGGCGGTGCCACCGTATTCGGGTCAAACATTCGAGTTAAGGCGGAGAAGGCAGTCGCGGCAAACTCCTCGGCAGTCCGAGAGTGGGATTCTAACGGGACGAACTTCGGTTACAATCCGGCGTTGGGGCACTTGGCGGGCGAGTTCGGACACAACGACTACTATCCGGTCGCGGTTGCGGCTTGCCAAGAGCGAGGGCTTGACGGCCGAACTGCACTGCTTGCAATGGTTCTGATCGATGAGATTCGGGGTCGACTCGCCGAGGTGTTTAGCCTCAAGACTTACAAGATTGACCACGTTGTCCATGGAGCAATTGCTTCGGCCGCAGTTTATGTTGCGCTACATGGTGGAACGGCAGAGCAAGCTGAGCACGCGATCGGGATGTTCGTATCACACTACATTCCTTGGCGCGCAATCCGCGCCGGGAAGCAGCTCAGCGACTCGAAAGGCGCTTCGGCGGCGATCAGCGCGGAAGCGGCGGTGCTTTGTGCGCGGCGGGCTCTGCGAGGGTTTGTGGGCCCGAAGGATATCTTTCGAAATCCGGAGTCGATGTTCCGGCAGTTCGAGCCAACAAGCGGCTCATCGCCTTTTGATCTGCATTTGACGCACTCCGGCGATGACTTTGCTGTGATGGGGATGCACTTCAAGCTCGGGCTTTATGAGCACCAATCGGCTGGAGCATTGCAGGGTGCGTTGGATTTGCTCGGCAAAGATCCCTCGTTTGTTTCTAAGGTTTCCTCGATCACGATCAAGGCTTATGAACCTGCTTTCGGCATCATTGGCGATCCTGCGAAGCGCGACCCGAAGACGCGTCAATCGGCGGACCACTCGATGGTCTACATCGTGGCAACGTTGTTGCGCAAAGCTTCTGAGATTGGAGCCGGGCAGGACAACAATACGCGCTGGAAGTCGCTCATGCTGTCTCCGGAAGACTACGGTGCTGACGCCCTCCACAATCCGGCGACTCGATCGCTGATGGAGAACATTCAGTTCGAGCACGGCGGCGAAGAGTACGACCGAAACTATCCGGACGGTATCCCGACTTCGATGGTTGCTACTCTTACAGACGGTACAGTTTTGGATTCTGGCTTCGTGATGTATCCGGCGGGACATGCTCGCAACACTTCGGCTGATTTGGCCGGGATTTTGGATCACAAATTTGGTCTGCTCGGCTCGATTGCAGTTCCGGCGGGCGGAGATGTGGCGGGGTTGGTTTCGCGGCTTAATCGATTAGGATCGATGTCGGCGGCGGAGTTGCTTGGGCTTTACGAGTTTCCGATTGCCGAGCATGCACCGATAGATGGCTAAGCGGCATTCCCCTACAAGCGGGGGGTTGTGATCAAGTAACCCGTCCCAAGGGCCTCCCGAGGTGCAGGGGTTTACGCGGAGATCCGCACCTGTCGACCCGTCTTCTCGGCCATTCGAGCGAGCTTTTCCATGTTTCCGCCAGGCGCGATTTTGACGAAGTCAAGGCGATGAGACAGGCCAGCGACGACTCGGTCACGAACTTGATTGTTCACCCCAACGAACGACGCCTCCGGGCGGAAGGGGGAGACAACTAGGTCGGTGGTGGGGTCGAACTCGTATCGCCAGAGGCGGGCCATTCGGAAGGCTTCGTTGCGGAGGTCTTCGCCAAGGACCTGGAACAGGCCCCGGTCAAGGCACAGGATGCGCGGGGCGCCCCATCGGAGAGGAACAACGGCTGAGCGTTGATACTCTGGCTTGTCGTGGCCGGTGACGATCACTTCGCCGTTGAGGACGCCCTCTTCCGTGAGCCGCTCGATTTCGTCAAGCTGATCTCGCGAGGCGTTTCGCGATGAGAGAACAGAAAACGTCCGGGCTCCTAGAAGTTTTGTGTTGCCGTAGAGAAACAGCATCGCTGGTGGATCGGGGTCGAATGCCTCGATGAGTTCAGGGTAGCCCGCGTCGGTGATCACTGTCCACCGCACGCCGAGTGTTTCCAATCGGCGCTCCATCGGCGCAACTTCATCAAACAACCGTTCTCGATGTTCCGCCAGATATGTAGCAGATTTAACGCTTAACTTATACTCCTCGCGATATGTCTCGATACTCAGAGCGAGAAACTCTTCTGCTGAGCGACTAAGCAGATCATTCCGCGCGAGAACACGAACCACCGAACGACCACCAATTCCCGGCGTCATCGCCAAGGCTAGAGTGAACGTTCGGCGGGTCGCACTCATTTCTTCGCGAGTTCCACTGCGGTGGCAAGAAGAATCTTGACCGCCTTTTCGCCAGATCGCTTCATTTCATCTTCAACTTCTTGATGGTTTGGTTCAATCGGTGAAATGCCCGCCGCGAGATTGGTTACGATGGCAAGGCAACCGTACTGAACGCCCGACTCCTTCATCGCGATTGCCTCGCTCGTAGCCGTCATTCCCACGATGTCCGCGCCCAATTGACGATAAAGCACGATCTCCTGTGGGGTCTCGTAGCGCGGACCATTCCCGGCGAGATAGACCGCTTTCGGGTGTACCTCAACCCCAATAGCGAGGCCCTGGTGCATGAATTGATGCCTAACTTCGGGAGAGAACGGATCGTTGAAGCCGGTGTGAACAACCGTTGCGTCATGGATCGTCGTGTTTCGAAATGTAAAGTCGAGAAAATCTGAGCATGCGATAAATGTTCCGGGACCCCACTGCTCGTGCAGCGATCCAACCGCGGCACTGGCGAGGCAGTACTTCACCCCTAACAGAGAAAGGGCAGTCGCCATTCCAACGTAGTTGACCTTATGCGGCGGCACCTTGTGCCCCGCTGAGTGGCGGCTGAGGAGGAGGATGTCGGCTCCTTCATGCTGCAAGTGCCGTCCCCGAATCGTTCCGACAGGTGTCGGGATGTGAACCGGAGCCCCACCCAAAGCGATCAGCCGCGAGCCAACTCCTGTGCCGCCGATGATCGCCGCATCAAATCTCATAAGGCGATTATGATTCAAACTAAAGCCATGATTCTTCGTGAAGTGCTTCATGCGCACATTCCCACGCTCACTGCCGAGAGCACCGTGCGCGATGCGGTGGACAAAATGGATGTCTATCAGTTCCCGGCTCTGGTCGTGGTGGATGTTGATATGAAGCCTCTGGCGGTGCTCACTGAAGGCGATTTGAGCCGGGAAGTGGCACGTCGGGATAACTTCGTCAGCATGGCTTCGGAGCCTGCCTTCGTGTACGCAACGAAGGAGCCGACCACAGCGGATGTCAACCAGGAAATCTCCGACGCGCTCCACAAAATGCTCTCCTCCGGGCTCACTATTCTGCCGGTAACCGACGAAGGAATTCTTGCTGGAGTCGTCTTACGGGTCGATCTGATGCAAGCCTTGATGATGGACGCAGCGATTGGGGCGTAGAACCCAACATGCTAAAAGTTGGCGATCAGTTTCCCGAGTTTTCGTTGCTGAATCAAGATGGAGAGGCTGTCTCATCCGATGCCCTGAAAGGGTCTGTCTCTGTGGTCTATTTCTATCCGAAGGACGACACGAGCGGCTGCACAACCGAGGCATGTGAATTCCAGGAGCGGCTCGCCGACTTCCCCGGAAAGAACGTCTTCGGCGTCTCGCCAGACCCGGTGAAATCACACAAGAAGTTTGCCGATAAATACAACCTCGCTTTTACATTGTTGGCTGATACCGAGACCGCTCTTTGTCAGGCTTGCGGAGTTTGGGCAGAGAAGTCGATGTACGGAAAGAAGTACATGGGCGTCCTGCGGACAACCTTTATCGTTGGCCCGGACGGAGTAGTGACCCACGTTTTTGAGAAAGTGAAGCCGCAGGGTCACGCGGAAGAGATCAAAGCGGCTATCGGCTAAACTTCCTGTGATGTCTCGAAAAGTGACGGCGCCGGGCCTTCGGCAAATGGCGGATGCTGGTGAAAAAATCGTGTGTATCACGGCATACGATTACACGTCAGCGTTGATCTGCGAACAGGCAGGAGTTGACGTTGTCCTCGTCGGAGATTCTCTTGGTAACGTCATCCAGGGTCACCCGACCACTGTTCCGGTAACCCTAGAAGAAATGGTGTATCACACCCGTTGCGTCCGACGCGGCTTATCGTCCCCCTTGCTTGTTGCCGACTTACCATTTGGATCCTATAACGTTTCGGTTGAACAAGCGGTCACTTCGGCGATCGATCTGATGAAAGCTGGCGCCGATGCGGTGAAGCTAGAGGGCGATTACACGGAGGAAATCACGGCGATCCGAAAAGCAGGAATTCCGGTGATGGGGCACGTTGGGTTCACGCCGCAGTCGATTAACGAGTTCGGTGGGCATAAAGTGCAGGGTCGCGGCGATGGTGGTAAGGATGTCTTGGCGGAGGCATTCGCGATCGAAGATGCAGGTGCTTTTGCGATTGTGTTGGAAATGATCCCGACGACGGTTTCCGAACAGATTACGAAAGAGCTTCAGATTCCGACGATCGGAATCGGTGCGGGATCGTGTTGCGATGGGCAGATTCAGGTGTGGCACGACGTCTTTGGATTGAGCAGTCGGAAGCTAAAGCATGCTCGGTGGTTCGCCAAAGGACGGGATATCTTCGGTGCTGCACTATCTGAATACATTTCGACAACAAAGTCGGGGGCTTTTCCGACTTCGGAGAATAGTTTTTGACGATTGTACGAACGGTAGCGGAATACCGTGCGCTAGGGCTTACTGACGTCGGTTTCGTTCCAACAATGGGAGCTTTGCATGAAGGGCATTGCCAACTAATCAAAGCGACCTCGTCGCACCGGAATCGAGTTGTTTCGATATTTGTAAATCCGACTCAGTTCGGACCCAATGAGGATCTCTCCCGCTATCCAAGACCATTTGAGCGGGATGTAGAACGAGCTTCTAAAGCGGGTGCAAATGTCATCTTTTCCCCAACGGTCGAAGAGATGTACCCAGCTCATCCGACAATGATCCACGTCCCGATTGTGACTGAGCATTTTGAAGGGAGTTCTAGGCCCGGGCATTTCGATGGAGTTGCCACCGTTGTTGCCAAACTATTTGGGATTATCCAACCAACAATTGCCTACTTTGGACAAAAAGATCTGCAGCAGTGCGCAGTCATTTCCAAGATGGTGGACGACTTAAACTTGCCTGTTCAGATTCAAATTGAACCAACTATTCGGGAGCAAGATGGGCTTGCGATGTCGAGTCGCAACATCTACTTGTCGCCAGAGCAACGAAGTAAAGCACCGCATATTTACCAGCAACTCTGCATCGCTCGCGACGAGATATCTGCGGGCGCTACGCCAAATGAAGTTTTAGAGAAATCACAGGCGAGCTTAACTCAGAGTGGCTTTGAAGTCGATTACCTCTCACTAGTTAAGCGTTCGAACTTTGCACCTGTACATATCCTTGCTGGCAATTGCGCAATTATTGCCGCGGCAAAGCTTGGTACTACCCGACTCATCGATAACGTCTTATTTGACTAAGGTAAACTCAAATCTCTTTATCAGTAGTTGCGTAAAGATCGGAATGTATCGATGAGCAAGAATGTCCAAGAGGTCAAGAATAGCCTCAAGTTTAAGGCAGATGAGAAGGAAGGTCTTCTCACCGTTCGGTTTGGCGTTAAGAAGTTTGTGATCCCTCACAAAGCTCGCATGATGAGTGACGGGAAGTTCATGTTCCTATCGTTCGGCGCCTCATCGGAACTGTACGAAGTAGACGGGAAGGGACTCAATGCGATGGACAAAGCCGCAGATGGATCTGCTGCTTACGAAGCGCTCAAGCCATCGACGCGCAAGAAGCGAGGAACGAAGAAGGGTAAATCAGCTGTCGAACTCCCCGCCGCCTTGGCCGAAGCTTTGAAGAATCTCCCCGCTGGATACCGCTTGGGCGTGGCGCCCGATGGAACTCCCAAACTCGTCAAGACCAGAACCCGTCGCAAGAAAGGCGAGTAACTCGCCATAATATAGGTACGCCCTAGTAGCTCAGCGGTAGAGCAATGCTTTTGTAAAGCGGAGGTCGCGGGTTCGATTCCTGTCTGGGGCTCCAGCCCAAGTTCTAATCTGTAGAACTTGGGCTCTTTTGTGTCCATGCGCGTGATTCCAGATTCATTCGCTTAACTCCAGACTTGCAGAAGCCCAGAAGTGGCTGTAATGCGGGCTCACCATTGCACTACCAACTACTGCTTGTCACCCGCTTGTGTGCTTCTTCGCTAAAGAAGTTCTCTGAGCCTTCGCTGCTGAGCAATAATCCTAAGCTTACGGATGGCTTGGACCTCGATTTGGCGAACTCGGTCTCTGGTCAGGTTCAGTGCTTGGGCGATTTCTTCCGGTTGGACCTCGACGCCGTCGCCTCGGAGGCGGAATTCCATGACCTGTTGTTCGCGCTCGCTGAGTTCGGAGACGACGTTGCGGAGTTCGCTGAGGATGGATTCGCGCATCGCGCGGTCTTCGGGGTTATCGCTGGTTTCGTCCTTGATCATTCCGCCCAACGTGCTGCCGCCGTCGCCGACAGGGAGGTCAAGGGAGAGCATTTCCTGGCCAGCATTCAGATTCTGTTGGAGCTTGGTCACCGGGATTCCGATCAGCTCAGAAAGCTCTTGCATTGAGGGTTCGTGGCCGGTTTCACGCAAGAACTTGGCGCGCTCTTTCTCGACTCGCCGAATGGTTTGGGAGACGTGAGCAGGGAGGCGGATGGCTTTTGACTTGTTGTCGATTGCTCGGCCGATTGATTGCCGGATCCAGTGGGTTGCGTAGGTGGAGAATCGGAAACCGCGCTCGGGGTCGAACCTTTCGGTTGCCTGCATCAGCCCGATGGCGCCTTCTTGGATGAGGTCTTCCATGGGGATATGGCGGCACTTGTACCCTTTGGCGATATTGATCACCAGGCGCATATTGGATTCGATGAGGCGGCGGCGGGCGGCTTGGTCTCCGTTCTGGATGGCTTTGGTGAGCGCAATCTCGCTTTCCGCGCTGAGCAGGGGTTCTTGCGTCAGGCGGTTGAGGTAGCTAGGGATACCTTCTTCTTCGTGCACGGTTGCCGGGTTAGTTTGCATCGACGGATTGCGCTGGGATCGAGAAAAGACGACGAACGCGACCTAGTTTTGACTTAGGCGCACAAACCCACTCGCAAGTTCCATGCCATGCGGTTGGCGGACGCCCATCTTATTGAAGTTGACGCACTTTTGAGCGGATTAGTTTCATCGTTTCTGTGATGATAATGCATGAAATTCGATTGCGCGAAGTAACCCGGAATCTGTCCGTTCGACGACGAGCCAGAGAAAAGCCTTGCCTACTAGTTTTGCCATATCTCCCTGGGAGGATTTATCGAGAACGATACGAGTTTCTTGGTCTCCGTTTTTGACGGTCAGGACTCGCTTTTCGGGTTCAAACTCTTGAATTTCTCCGACGATGGTTCCTGGTTCCTCGTTCTTGGGTGGCTCGGTTTTGAGGGGGGTGTCGCTGAGGGTTGCGACGCTTGTGTCGAGAGTGCTGGTGGTTCGCCCTTTGATGAAGACCGGCATTCCAGTTTTGAGATCGGCGGTTTTTCCGGGGTTTCCGCCGATGATGATGGCGGCTTTTTCGGTGAGTCGATATTTGTAGCGGCTTCCGTCGGCGAACTCGACGAAGATTCCGTCTTTGTCGCCGCCTTTGAGCGTTCCGAGCATGATGCCTTTGCGGATGAAGGCGAGCCAGCGGGTGCTTTCGGAGTCGGAGACCTCGCGAAGGAAGGTTCCTTTTTCGTTTGCTCTAACGTTTACGGTCACCTCGTCGCCAGGGTTGAACTTGAAGGCGTCGACTTGGGAACGGCGTCGCCAGAAGTGAGTTTTGGGCTCGATTTTGGCCTGTAACTCGGTACCGTTGGCCTGAAAAGTCATCATTCCGCCTTCGACCCGAAGAACCTTTGCAGAGTAGATTTCGGCAGGGCAGGCGGCAACACAGGCGAACCCGACCAGCACCGCTCTATAATGAGAGCGAGGGCGCATGAACGAAGAGACTTTGGTGAACCGTCGCATTGCGGATTGGAAGCGGCTCGAAGCTCTTTGCGTGAAGGCCGACGTCCGGGTCGCGAACCTCAACGATAACGAACTATTCGAGTTGGTTCGATTATATCGGAAAGCCTCAACAGACCTATCGGTCATTCGGACCCGAAGTCAGAATGTACCGCTCGCGAACTATCTGAATAACCTTGTTGGGCGGGCTCATGCGCTGATTTATCGGGCGCCTAAGAAGCCCTTCCTGCGCGCCGTTGAGTTGTTTGTTCTGAACGTGGTGTTGACGTTTCGTCGGAATAAGGCGTTCTTCTGGGCTTCGTTCTTGCTCGCATTTGGGAGTGCTTTTTTTGCTTACGGGATGATTGCTTACGACCACAGCAACTTGAGCGTCTTTGCGGGCGGAATGGAAGGCAACTTCAAAGATTGGACTGACGGCAAGCACGAGGGGCGGAATCTGGACGAGAGCATTGCCGCGAGCTTCTTTTATGCCTCCAATAACCCGACGGTTTCAATCATTGCCGGAGCGATCGGCGCGGCAACCATGGGCCTAGGCTCGATTGGGATGATGATCCAGAACGGCGCCCTGATCGGGGCATTGTCCTTTGAGATGAACGCGGTTGGAAAGTTGTACTTCTTGTTGTCGTCGATTGCGCCGCACGGAGTCCCTGAAATTTCCGGGATTATCTTTTCGGGGGCTGGTGGATTGCGGCTCGGCTGGGCAATCTTAGTTCCGGGGCTTCTTTCACGAGGAGAATCTCTGCGGCGGGCCTCGAAGGATGCCGTGATGATGATCGTGACGGGGGTCGTTCTCTGCTTTATCGCGGCTCCGATCGAAGGGTTCTTTAGCTTTAATCCGAATATTCCGCAATGGCTGAAGACCGCGGTTGCGGTCGCCGAGATTTGTATGTGGGTCGCGTTCTGGAGCCTGTATGGCAAAGAACACGATCCGAATGATCCCCTTACGGAGTAGCCCTGATGCCGCACATTATTCTTGAAACCACCAGCGACGTTGTTGAGAACCAGGATGTCGTTGACATTCTTGAGGCACTGGTAGCGAAGCTCGCGGGCTTTGAAAGCATCAGTCCAGCCTCGATCAAGGGCTATCATTCGCTGCGGCACACTTGGGTGATGGGAGAAGGCGGTCCGCACGGGTTTATTCACTGCGAAGTTGCCATTCTTTCCGGGCGTCCTGAGGAGCTGGTTCAGGCGATCACGGACGGAATGTACGCTGCATTGCTGGAAGGGTTTGCTCGGTCGAAAGAGTCCGGCGAAGCGGGAATCACGCTTGAGCTGAGACAGATGGAAAAGGCGACCTATCGGAAGTAGAACATGATCACAACCTTAATCGCTACCGTTGCGCTGGGGCAAGCCCCGCCACCTATGAAGGGGTGGCCACTCCTGAACGACATTTCGAAGCGGACCTTCAATTACTTTGTCGAACGATCGCACCCGGTAACCGGATTTACAAAGGATCGGTCACGCAACTTTCAGGAGAAGGACAGCGATGACCACTTTGTTGCCAGCATCGCTGCGGTTGGATTTGCTCTTTCGGCGTACGCGGTTGGTGAGCATCGGGGTTGGATGACTCGGGCGCAGGCGATCAAGGTTTCTCGGAAAACGTTGAAACACATGATCGAGGTTGCGCCGAAGCATCGGGGGTGGTTCTACCACTGGCTCAACTGGGAGACCGGGAAGAAGGAGTGGGATAGTGAGTTGTCCACCATCGATTCCGCGATTTTTTGGTGCGGAATGATCGTGAACGAACGGGCTCTTAAGGATCCGGAGATCACGCGGATGAGCAATCAAATCTTAAAGGCGATCGACTGGAAGTTCATGCTGACTAATGATGGGTCAAAGCCGAACAAGAAGACGCTCACGATGGGTTGGCGACCAAACCAAGGGTTCTTGACCGCCGAGTGGGATGGCTACTTTGAGTCGGCGATGCTCTACTTGCTGATGCTCGGGGCGGATGAGTCTATTCCAGCAGATACGTGGAAGGCGTTTCGGCGGGAGCATTTCAAAGGATTTGGCCAAGAGGTTTTGACTGGCGGACCGCTCTTCTTGCACCAAATGTCTCACATTTTTTTTGACTTCAAAGGGCAACGAGACATGCTCGGTTACGACTACTGGGTGAGTAGCCGAAACAACACTCTGGCGCAGATCGAGTACGCCAAACAGAATCCCAAGAAGTTTAAGGGCTATGGCGGCGGGATTTGGGGTCTTAGTGCCTGCGATATTGAGGGTGGTTATGGCGCCCAGGGAATCTTTGGCAACTGGGATGACAACGGAACTTTGGCGCCACCTTGTGCCGTGGCGAGCATGATGTTTACTCCCAAGGAAAGCATGGCTTCTGCTGAGAGTTACCGGCGACTTTTCCCAGAGACGTATGGCAAATACTCTTTCGTGACCGGCTTTAACCCCTCGAAGGGCTGGGTGTCGAAAGACATGATCGGGATTGATCATGGGCAGATGCAGCTTGGCATTGAGAATGCCCGCGACGGCTACCCAAACAAGGTCTTCATGAGTTCACCGCTGGTTCAACGTGGGATGAGACGGGCAGGTTTTCGGGTGACGAACGAAGGGCCGGTTGAGAAGCGGCTACTTCAGGTTGCTCCAAAGTAGGTCAGTTGGGGTAGCGTCGATGGGTGCCGTTCTTTGCGCCTCTTTTGTTCACACCGCTTCAGTCGGACCTTCCGAAGCATCCGCGATATGCAGCGTATGTGAAGGCCCGCCAAGAGATTCCTAATCTCGATGCGAAGTCCAACCCGGCTTCAGCGACCGGGTTCTCTGCGGACTCGAAGTTTGTCCTTTTGAGCAACGGAAAGCGGATCGAAATCGCGACAGGCACACTTTCGGAGACCCCAAAGGAAGCGGCGGCTGATCCTGGTTTGGGGCGGCGTGGACAAGGAGGACCAGGCCGAGGACGCCAGTTTACGACGGCGGTGAGTCCGGATGGCAAGCTGACGGCCCGGTACGCCAACTCCAACATCACTCTGGAGAGCTCTGATGGAAAGATCGAAATCACCAAAGACGGCTCGACACAGGCGCGAATCAAGAACGGCACGGCGAGCTGGGTTTATGGCGAAGAGCTGAATCAGAACCAGGCAATGTGGTGGTCGGCGGACTCCAAGACGCTGGTCTACTACCGGTTTGATGAGTCGAAAGTGCTCGACTATTTCCTGACCACGAAGCAGAATGGAGTTCAGAACGAGTTGTACACCGAGGCGTATCCGAAAGCCGGGACACCGAATCCCACGGTTCAGCTTTGGGCTTACGATGTTTCCGGCAAGACCTCGCGGCAAATCGACACGACGTTTGCTTCAACCGATGAGGACATCGCGCATTACGTCTACAATGTGCGCTTCGCTCCTGACGGTCAGACATTGTTGTTCAATCGAACGAACAGAAAGCAGAACGTGATGGAGCTTTGTGCTTCCGACTTGGTGGGCCGGAAATCGAGAGTCGTCATCCAAGAATCAATCCCGGCAGGCTGGGTGGATAACAGCCCTCGCATGATGTGGCTCAGGGATGGCAAAAGCTTTTTGTGGACGACCGAGCGGAACGGATTCATTAACTTTTGGCTAGGATCGCTTGATAAGGGGTTGATTTCCAAGGTGACCGATCTGAAGGCAGATTGCGAGACCATGGTCAAGCTTGACGAAGACAAGAAAACTCTTTGGTACACCGCGCACGACGGGGACAATCCTTACCTGATCCAACTTCACCGAGTCGGGTTGGATGGTAATGGAGACGTTCGCTTGACCGATACAGCTACGAGTCACAACCCGGTCATTTCGGCCGACGGAACGATGTTCATTGACCGGGCCTCAAAGTTCGGATTGCCGCAGTTTTCGATCTTGAGAGATGCAAATGGCAAGACAAAAAGGGGGCTGACCAAAGGGGATCTCTCGGTGTACGAGGACTCAGGGTACCGGCCAGCTGAGCGGTTCTCGGTGATGGGCTCTGACGGGGTGACACCGGTTTATGGCTACCTGTGCAAGCCACGCGACTTTGATGCCTCGAAGAAATATCCGATGCTCTTGAGAGTTTATGGGGGACCGGAATCGGGATCTAGACAAGAAGCGTTTCGGGGTGCCGACCCAGTTTGCGAGCTCGGCTTCATTACGGCATGGATTGACGCAAAAGGAACCTCAGGGCGAGGGCGTGATTTTGCCCAGTCGGTTTACAAGAAACTCGGAGTCGTTGAGGTGGATGACACGGCGGCAGCGGTTACCAATCTTTGTAAGGCGAATCCTTGGATTGACTGGACCCGCGTTGGTGTAGAGGGCACTTCTTATGGGGGCTATTTCTCGGCGATTGCTCTGGTGCGTCATCCCGAGGTGTTTGCGGCGGCGTGTGCCAGCAGCTCAGTGACAAGCTGGCTCCACTACGACACGATCTACACGGAGCGATATATGGACACTCCGCAGAACAATCCGGAAGGGTACAAGGCGGGCTCGGCGATGGAGTACGTAAAGGATTTGACCGGAAAGCTCTGCCTGTTCTATGGCACCGCAGACGATAATGTCCACCCTTCGAACACGCACCAACTAATCGCCGCGCTGGACCGAGCGAACAAGCCCTATCGGCTCTACGTCGGCGTTGACCAGGGCCACGCCGGACTTCGCCAGGATCGGGAGTTAGAGTTCTTTATCGAGGCGCTAAAGCCTTGAACTTCTCAAAGATCGCCTGCGGATCGTAAGGTGTGGGCTTGCCTTGGAGTTGGAAGACGACCAGGGCAAGCAGAAGCAGATTGAGGATAAGGGATGCCAGGGCAACCTGGTTACCTTTCCGGTAAGCCATGACGGCGAAAAGCACGCCAGCGATTCCGGCCACAACGTGGAAACCCACCGGCAAGCAACACAGGACCAGCGAACCCGCTAGACATACCCATGAGGCGCGGAGTTCGAGACGTCCTGTGCTGACTGACTGGGGCGTATACGCCTGAAAGGTTTGGTTCTCGCCCCAAATGAGGCCATCAATGGTGCTTGCGGCAACCCGCATAGTGCTGTTTTCGGGCTGTAGAAGCGTTGTTGGCACGATGCGGCCCTCGGCGATCCACTGATTGATCACCGGAAGGTCTGCGGGGCCGTACTGTTGGCCGTCAGGAGCATGGATGAAATATCGCAAGCCACTCTAGTTTACGCTCATAATGAACCTGTGGTTGTTGGAGTGGGGATCGATCTGGTGGACATTGCGAGGATTGCCCACGCGATGCGTAACCCGCGCTTCGTACCCAAGATTCTGACGGAAAGGGAAGAGGCGTATTGCAAGAATGCCCAGCAAGTCGCAGGTCGCTGGGCGGCAAAGGAAGCCGTGATCAAGGCCGTCGGAATTCCGTTGCTGATGAGGGATATCGAGATTCTCAACGACCCGCTGGGGCAACCCCACGTGACAATCCGGGATCATCGCTTTGACTCAGCACGGCTAAGAATCTACGTATCGCTTACTCACGAGAAGACCCACGCTGCGGGAGTCGCGGTGGTGGAGCGGATCGTGTTACAGGTTCCGTTTTAGAACCATTCGGTGGCTCACTTCCCAATCTTTACCGTTTGGCTTAAGCCATTTCTCGCTGGTTAGGTCACCGTTCGGGGCGAGGGTCCAGCGGCGGCGGAATTGGCCGATGAAGTTCTCGGTGATTTGGGGACGTTCGATCTCGAACCAGTTGGATGTTCCGGCTTGAAACTCACGCCAGTTCTTGAGCTGAAACACGAACTTCTCGCTGAGGTTTCTTTCGACCCACTGAGTTCCGTCTTCGCTCACCTCGATAGCGTCAACTGCCCACTGGTACTTCGGTGGCGAGAAGCGGTATTTGGTATCGTAGGCACCGTCAATGAAACGAACCTGGATGGGCATTTCTAGGTCCTTGTTCTGGAACTGGTCGTGGTAGAACATTGTTCCCACGTAGGTTCCTTGGAGGCGGACGAAGCCGGGATCGAGCATGATCTTTGTCTACGTTGCTGGGGTTTTGGAGTTCGCCGCCTGAAGCATTTCCGCCAAATCGACGAGGTTGATCTCTTCGTCAGTTACTTGCTTGACGCTGGCATCCAGCATGATTTTGCAGAAGGGGCAACCCAAAGCGACGGTTTTGGCGCCAGTGGCGAGGAGTTGCTCGACACGGGCGTTGGAAGGGCGCTCGGTGAGGGCTTCTTCCATCCACATTCGGCCGCCTCCTGCTCCGCAGCATCGGGTTTTTTGCGAGTGGAATTCGGGGTTGACCATTCCTTCCACCAATGCTCGAGGGGCTTCGGACTCGTCGTTGACCCGACCCAGGTAACAAGGATCGTGCATGACGACTGAGCCTTTTTCGGGCTTGGCGGCGAGTAACTTGCCCTTCGAAACCAAACTTTGAAGAAGCTGGGTGTGGTGGAAGACCTCGATCTTTGCGTCGAAGTCGCCGTACTCGTTCTTGAGCGAGTTGAAGCAGTGGGGGCAGGCAGTGACGATCTTCTTCACGCCGTACCGCTCGAAGGCGGAGACGTTTTCCATCGCCTTTTCTTGGAAGAGGAACTCTTCTCCAAGGCGGCGGGCGGGGTCGCCAGTGCAGGCTTCTTCGTTTCCAAGGCAAGCGAAGCTAACTCCGGCCTTTTTCAAAAGATCCGCAACAGCTTTAGTCGTCTTGATCGCTCCCGCATCGGTAGCACCGGCGCAGCCAACCCAGAAGAGGTATTCGAACTCGGAAGTGGTTCGGGCCAGCGGGATATCCAGACCCTGCATCCACTCCTCGCGATTGCCGTTGGTGCCCCAGGCGTTGCCGGTGGAGGCGGTTTGGCGTAAGACTAGCGCGGCTGAGCCGCTGAGGCCGCCTTCGGAGACGATGTTTCGACGGGCGTCGACAATGATGTCTACGTGCCGGATGAGAACTGGGCAGGCTTCGACACAGGCATTACAAGTGGTGCATTGCCAGAGGGCTTCGGGGTCAAGCGAGGGGACCACTTCGGCTCCACTTGCCATGGCTCCGCGGAGGTCCTGGACGATCTGCTTAGGGTTGAGGATCTTGCCAACGGCGTTTGCGGGACAGACTTCGGTACAGCGTCCGCACTCCATGCAAGCGTCGAGCGACATGAGGTGCCAGCGCGAATAATCCCTCGCGTACTTCACTCCGATCTGCTCGGTCTGCTCGACTTCTTCCATCGGGATCGTTCGGAGCTTGCCCATGTGGGTATCCGGCGACCCCGCCGCGCTGAAAATAGCGAGAACGATGTGGCGTAGCTTGAGTCGCGGAATGAGGACGAAAAAAGCGAAGACGCAGAGCGCGTGGAACCACCAGAGGGCCTTGTAAGCGAGGACGTTCCCCTTCAGCGCGGCGAGTGGTTGAGCTAGAGCAAACCCGACCCATGAGACGGAATCCCAGCCCTTCTGTGATTGGGGATTGATCGCGATTCGGGCGGCTTCTAGTAAGTAGCCGTTCACCGTAATCAGGAGCAGGAGCCAGAGGACCTGCATGTCCACACTGTCCTTTGAGATGGGCTCTTTGGTTGACCCCCTGCGCACAATCGCCCAGATCAAGCCGAACAGAAGAAGCAGGCCTAGGGTGTCAAAGATGACCTCATAGGCAAGGTAGTAAGTGCCTTGGTGAAACTTGATGGGCGAGTAGGTGTTGATACCTAGAAGGGTGGTTGCGACAAAGAGCGCGAGGAACCCATAGAACATCATCAGGTGCATCGGTGCGCCTGTCTTCGGGCGGCTCGAACGAACCTTCTTTTGTAGAAGTATATAGGTCCAAACCTTACCAAACCATTTTTGAAGACCCGCCTTCGTGGGCATCCAGTATTGCTTGCCTTGGCGTACTTCGCCGGTTGGACGACCGCTCATCCAGAGCTGGACTCGCGCCCAAATCTGCCAGCCCATGTAGCCAACCGAGGCGATTGCACAGACGTAAAAAAGGAGCTTCTCAGGGAGACTAAACTGCCAATACTCTTCTCGGGTTGCTCTCATTGCGGGTCGCGCCTTTGCGATCCATGATGAGCTAAAGGCTCACCAAAATCAAGGGCTATTCTACCGGGGACTGGCGATTTCTTAGTTCAGCGGCGATTTGGGATACGGTCCCGATCCGCAAGTTCTTCTTCTCACGATTGAGCGCCTCCAGCATCATACGATGCATCAGAATCCGAGTGTTGTCGCCTTCGAAGAGCGGTCCAAACGGAATGATGAGCCAGTTTGGCTCTTCAACTCCGAGAAGCGAGCGAAACTCGGAATGTGGGTAGGACGTTAGTGGCTGAGATGTGAGATGCTGAGCTGGCGTCAATGGACCGTTAACGCCTCGCACCGAGGTCACCACGTTGTCAAACTCTCGTTCGATAATCGCCGTGAAGTTTGCCTTATCACCGTACAGAGTTGCTCCTGGATGGTACAGACTCCTTGGGCTCACTCCAAAAATTTCACGACAGAATCGCTTTGCTGACCGGACCTCGTCGCCAAAGGCTCCCTGAGTCCAGGAAGGAAGGAAGCCGGTCGGTTGGGCGTTCATGAACGGAGCTAATGCAACCTCATGCTCGGTTACACGAATGCCTTCCCATCGGCGAACTTCATCAAGCATCGTGAGTGGATCAATGAAAAACGTCGCTGGCATACTGAGCTGCCGAAGTAGAGGAAGTGCTAGGTCGGCGTGGTCAGGAAGTCCGCCGACATAGACGAGACTGACCGCAAGGTAGGCGCCGTTCGACCACGGAGCTTTCGCCTCACCGAGGAGCACTTTGGGCTTGATTCCGTCCAAGGTAAATCCATCGCTGGGCTCCATGATTCCTCCGTTAGTCAACCGCATAATACAAGGAGAACCTACGGCAACACCTATGCCATCTCCTACAATCAAAACCCAAAGCTGTTACGAACACCAGCTTTTCCGGGTCTTTAGAGCCGACCTCTTGACTTGACATCGAGGTAGTAGGACACCAAATCCTTCGCCAAATCCTGTGGCTCGGAGTCGAGCACGTTCAGGTGAGCGGTTTGAAGCAGGGAAGCCGCTTGGCGCCGTTCGTCGGTTAGAAAGTGTGCCGACGCGAACTTGAATAGCTCGTCGGGGTTCTCGGGTTCTTTGCGAAGAATCTCACGGAATCGAGGGTCGGCGATGTTGACGAGCAACGCTAGGTGGCTCCGCGCCATGGTGCCAAAGCTCTGGACGACATCCCGCGCCATGTCTCGATCCTCTAGTCCGGTGAAGTTCACCATGAGCGAGCGACGCTTGTGGCGCGCTGTGAGATAGCCAAACGCCCGGACGGGGTCGCTCTCGACTGGCTCGGCAACGAGGCCGTACATCGCGTTCAAAATCACCCCGAGTTGGCGTTGCCCTTTCTTGGGTGGAACGTAGGTGATAACGTCGGCCCCGTAAGCGAGGAAGCCAACGTTATCCCCGGCGGCAATCGCTGACTGGATCAGCATCAAGATTGCATCCAGAACGAGGTCAAGCTTACGGACTCCACCGATCTCGGCCAGCATGTGGCGCCCACAATCGACACAGATCATGACCGCCTGGTTCCGCTCAACTTCATACTGTCGAACGATGAGCTTCCCTCGGCGAGCGGTGGCGCTCCAGTCCACTTTGCGATAGTCATCGCCGTCCGCGTATTCTCGCAGAGACTCGAACTCGGTTCCAAGGCCGCGCATCTTCGAAATTCTCACACCAACTTCGCGCAACCGTCCTTGCTGGTTCAACAGGGCGAACTCACGGAGCGCGAGAATGTTGGGATAGACCTTGACGTCTTGGCTGGTTTCGAGTTCGACCTGCTTTTGAACTAAGCCCAAGGGGCAGTCAAGCCTCAAAAAGGTGCCTCGCAAGCTCTCCTTGCCCCTCTCAGGCGGAATCAATGTGTACTCAAACCCGAACTTGTGGCCGGGAGCGACTTTGAACTTCGTCTCGTTAGATTCGCCGCTAAAGGTAGCCGGAACCTCCTCCCGTACGAGCCCAGAAATCGCGATCCCGCTCTCGTTCTCCAGTTCGAAAAGAACCCGGTTTCGCGCCCGAACCGAGAGAACCGCGTCCATCCGTCGCCGGATTCTGAGACCATCTACCGAGGCTCCGAACTGGTACGTGAGGAACGCGACAGCACCCAGCAAGATGTTGTACGCATACAGCATCCAACTCATTCCGACAAGTGTCGAAACAACAATGATCGGAGCTCCCGCGATCACGAACCACCAGAGCCGGCGAGTTGGCACCAGAACGGCGCGAACCACTTTTGGTTCGAAGAACGCATCCGATTTTCCAAACTCGTTAGGTTCGCCGCTCATTCTCAGTACACTACACGTTGTGCCGCTGGAGACTGCCGTCCTCACACCGGAAAAGACCGTTCTAACTTACCGCCTAGCGGGGTTGGGTAGCCGCTGTTTGGCCAACTTCGTGGACATTATCATCCTGATTATGGTGGTCTACGCCCTGCTCACTTTCATCGGGCTGATGGGTTTCTTCACCGGAGGGCTATTCACAGGGTTCGCTCTAGGTGTGACGATGTTCATCGGTTCGATGGGGCCGTTCGCCTACTTCATTTTCAGTGAGGGGCTGATGAATGGAGTCACCGTAGGTAAGAAAATGGCGGGCATCCGGGTTCGCATGGTTGACGGAACTCCGATCACCTTCGCGGCGGCAACCGCTCGCAACATCTTGCGGGTTGCAGATTTTCTTCCTGGTGCCTACTTCATTGGCATCGTTTCGATGTTCGTTAACCCGCGCCTTCAGCGCGTCGGTGACCTAGTTGCAGGAACAATCGTGGTCCATGAGAACCGAGTTCAGGAGGCGTTCTCGGTAGCACCCCACCGGGTTGGGATCCACCCGCTCGAACACACGGTCGGTGAGCTTCGCAACATGACCGACGGCCAATACTACGTTCTTCGCCGCTACTGCGATCGCTTCCCGGAGCTACCTCGCGAAGTTCAGAATCACTTGACGGACACGGTTTGGGTCCCGATGGCAAAGAATCTAAGTGTTCCGCTGGACGCCAACATCCATCCGCTCTATTTGGCCGAGGCCGTAGTTATGAAATACGGCCGGGCCCGAGGAATGCTGTAAATCGATGGGGATTGTGATGTGGAAAGATTGGACAACCTCTGCCTGTGGGGAGAAGGGCATGTTTCGAGAAGGGTTCAACCCGTGTTGTCCACAGGTGGTTCTAGCTGTGATTACACCGGGTAATCCACATATCCACACCGCTAATAAGAGTAATAACTCTTTCTCTAAAAGGATTCTTTTTTAAGAGAGGGATGTGGATTGGTTACGCATCTTCGCCTTTCGAATTTCCGGAACTTTGAGTCCTTGGACCAATCCCTTGGGCCGGGCTTCACCATTTTGGCGGGGGAGAATGCTCAGGGGAAGACTTCGTTTCTTGAGGCTCTCTACTGGCTTTCGACGGCTCGGCTGCTTCGGGGACAACGCGATGGTGAAGCTGTGCGGCACGGAGCGGCCGGTTGTACCGCCGAGGCGACCCTTGAGGGGGGAACCACGGTTGCGGGTGCGCTGGAGGTCGGAGCGAGGAAGAAGTTCTTTCTCAACGGAGCATCGCTACCTCGGGCCGCAGACGTAATGGGCCGAATTCCGACGGTCTGTATCTCCATGTTCGATCTCGCCATCGTCCAGGGCGATCCTTCTGATCGACGGCTGTTCCTGGACATGGAGCTTTCAGCTTTGTATCCTGCTTATCTTCGGCACTTTGCGGCTTACAAGCGGGCTTTGGAGCAGAGGAACGCTTTGCTGAAGATGGCGCAGGAGCGGTCGGTTGATCCTTTGGCTTTCGAAGGGTGGGAAGAACAGTTGGAAGCTCACGGGGCTGAAATACGTCGGTTTCGGGAGTCATATGTTGCGTCTTTGTCGTCGCTGTCGGCTTTGGTCCACCAGGAGATGGCCTCTCGGGAAGAGGCTCTTTCGCTGCGCTACTTCGTTCGAGATTCCGGAGCATCGTTGGGTTCTTCTCGTCATCTGGATATTGCTCGAGGATCGACGCAGGTGGGGCCGCATCGGGATGATATGGAGGTTTTGATAGACGGAACTGAGGCGCGCTTGTTTGGTTCGCAGGGCCAGCAGCGGACGGCTGTGATTTCGCTCAAACTGGCGACGATGGAGGCTTGGAAGGATTTACTAGGTGTTGCCCCGTTACTGCTTTTGGACGACATGCTTTCGGATCTGGACCCGGTCCGTCGTTCGCGGTTGTGTGCTGTGGTCGCCTCAAGGGCCGCACAGGCGGTTCTGACGTGTACCGAGGCTTCCGCTGCGGGAGCGGAGATTTTGGACGTTGCAGAGGTTCTGACGGTGCAAAATGGAACGGTGAGGCGCGGATGAGGAAATTTGACCGAATTCTCGGGGATGCGGTGTTGCAGCCGGAAGCCCTCCGCGCGGCTCGCGCATTGGGGATTTTGCGTCGATGGGAAACCGTGGTTGGCGCGGCGATGGCGGAGAGGTCTTGGCCGGATCGATACGACCATGGAAAGGTTTTTGTTGCCGTGACCGGTTCGGCGTGGGCGCAGGAGCTTCGGATGCAGAAGGAGACGCTTTTGGCTCGGCTGAAAGAGATGGCAGGGGATGAGGCGTTATTCGTTGATCTGCGGTTTGGGGTTCGACCGTTGCGTCGTCCGTTTGAGTTTGCGGTGGTTGAAGAGACCGTAGACGACTCGCTCACCGGGCTATCGATTCGCGAGATCGCTGAGAGACGAATGAAGAAGTGGCAAGATGATTCAGCAGATCACGGCTAGGCCCTTCGTTTGCCTCCTGATCGGAGTTCTCATTGGTCTGAATCTTCCGTTCGCCCCTTGGGTTTTTGCATTAGGAGTAGTTGTTGCTACTCTGTATCGATATCGATGGCTGGCTTGGGTCTCGTTTGGCTTGGTGGCTTCTGGAGTGTTCTTGCTTTGGCAACCAGAAGTGTCCGTTTCTCCGGGAGCGTTTGATGGGTCAGTCCATTTGACCGGGTTTGCTGAGTACCGCCAGGGGCAGACTCAGGTTCCTTTTCGAGGAGGAGTGTTGAAGGTACCCGGGCAGGTTTCGGTGGCTGCCGGGGAGGTATGGGCTGTTTCCGGAGTCGTTACTGAAGCGAAGAGTGGGGTTTTACGGGCGACTTCGTATCGTCGGGTAGCCGGTTCTCCCGTCTCGTTCATCGGGTCCTTTCGAGTTTGGGCAATTGATCGGATTAATCAGCTTTATGGCGAGCGCGATGGACCTTGGGTGAATGCACTCACGTTCAACTTTGCCTCGGAGCTCGACAAAGGCGACAAGGCAGCTTTGGTTCAGAGTGGCACGTACCACTTGGTCAGCGCAAGCGGCCTGCACGTTTGGGTGCTGGCTCTGTTTGCCCATTTCTTATTGGTTTCGGTTGGAGTGAAGCGGCACTGGCAGATCGCTCTCATCGCATCTCTGCTCCTTGGATACTGCTTACTCACGGGCTTTCACCCACCCACCGTTCGATCTTCATTGATGTGGCTGGTGACCACTTGTGCCTATTTGGCGAAGCGGTCACCGGACGGGTTGTCGGCGATAAGCCTGGCAGGCGTACTGTGGTTGGCTTTTGCTCCACAGGATGCGTTTTCACCCTCGTTCCAGCTCTCTTATGTCGTGACGGCGGCCCTCACAATCTGGTTTGATCGACGGCGTGAGTTCGCCGAATGGCGGAGAGGGCTTGAGGTTTCTTGCGTTGCCAGCCTTGCTGCCGAGCCACTTGGTGCTTGGTGGTTTGGTCGTATCGTGCTGATCGGCCCAGTGACAAACATTCTGGTCGAGTTGGCTTCATCGGTTGTCGTCGTCTTGGGGTTCCTCTCAGTGATCCCGTTTGTGGGCGAAATCGTGGTCTTATTCTGCCGACCCTTGATCTGGTGGATGCAGTGGATCACCTCGATCGCCAGCCAATTTCCGTCGGTCGTGTTGGTACCTCGTGGTTTCTCACCTTGGTTGTTAGTCGGATACTACTGTCTGCTTCTGCTGATCTTGTGGGGTCGGTGGTTTAGACCGACCCCTAAAGCTTCAGCTCTTGAGAAGCTCGAGCCTTGACTTGAGCTTTTCGATTCTGCTTTCCAGATCTTTGAGAGCGGCGCGATCGCGCTCGATGATTTCCGGGTTAGCCTTTTCAACAAACTGAGGATTGTTCAACCTACCGCTGAGTCCCGTGGCTTCTTTCTCGGATTTCAGAAGGTCTCGCTCAGTTGCGGCTGCAACTTTGTCGAGATCAATGAGGCCGTCGACGACGATGTGGAAGTCAACTCCGCCAGCCGTTGCCGAGACATGTCGTTCGACTGGCTTGCCTTTGCTAAGCTTAAGCACCCAAGCCTGCGAGGCGACAATGCCTTCTGACTCACCAAGTTCTCCTTCGTAGAACACCTTGGGAACCTTCTCGAGGGGCTTGAGGTCGAGTTCTGCCCTGAGTGCTCTGAGCGCCCGGGTCGCGGCGAAGACGCCTTCAATCGCGGCTTCTGCCGACTTATCAACAAGCGAGCTGTCGATGGTCGGCCAAGAAGCCGACATCAAGAAGCTGGTCTTAGACTCCAGCGGCAGGTGACTATACAACTCTTCGGTGATGAAGGGCATCACTGGGTGAAGCAGCTTGAGGAATGCCTCGAATACCGTGAGGAGCACCCACTGTGGAGTCTGGGCTGTTTCCGGGTTTTGGAGTCGAGACTTCGAAATTTCCAGATACCAGTCGCAGACTTCGCTCCAGAAGAAGCGGTACATTGCCTGGCAGGCGGCCTGGATGTCGTAACTATCGTATCCGGCTTTGACTTCGTCAATGGTCTTACTCAGACGAGTGAGAAGCCATCGGTCGACGGTTTGGAACTCAGTTGGCTGCGCCGGAACTGACTCGATGTTCATCAACACGAACCGCGTCGCGTTCCAGATCTTATTGCAGAAGTTTCGGGCATCCTCAGTCTTCTTGTCGCTGTATCGAAGATCCTGGTTCTCGCCAGTTTGACTGAGGAGGGTCCAGCGCAGTGCGTCGGCACCGAGGGTGTCGATGACGGTCATCGGGTCGATTCCAGTTCCGAGAGACTTTGACATTCGGCGGCCGTCCTCTCGAAGAACCGTCGCATAGATCATCACATCCGAGAATGGCTTGGCTCCGACAAGGTCGTAGCCCATCATCATCATTCGGGCAACCCAAAGGTTGATGATGTTGCGGTCGGTAACAAGGGCGCTCGTCGGATAGAATTGCTTCAGATCATCCGTTTGCTCAGGCCAGCCAAGGGTGACAAAGGGCCACATTCCTGAGCTGAACCAAGTGTCGAGAACATCGTCATCTTGCTTGACAATCTTCTTGTGACCAGCTTGCGCTTGCGCTTCTTCCCACGTGAAAGCGACGAAGCACTCTCCTTCTTCGGTGTAGAACGCCGGGACGCGATGTCCCCACCAGAGTTGGCGGCTAATGTTCCAATCTCGTATCGAGTCCATCCAAGCGAGGAAGATGTCTTTGAATCTCTCAGGGTGGAACTTGACTTCGTCTTGTTGGACTGCCTCAATGACGGGTTTGGCAAGCTCGGTCTGCCGAGCGAACCATTGCTCGCTCAGGAGCGGCTCAATGACTTCGCCGGATCGATCGGAGATGATGATCGGGATGTCGTGTGGTTCGATTTCTACCAGAAGGCCGGCTTGCTCGAGATCGGCAATGATGAGCTTTCTAGCTTCGTATCGATCGAGACCCTCGTATTTAGCGATCTTCTCAACGATTTCCGGTGTCTCATTTTCGCGGGACCAATCGGCGTTGATCTCCGCGGAGAGGTTGAGGATCACAGGCATTGCCAGCGAGTGGCGTGCGCCTACCTCGAAGTCGTTGGGGTCGTGCGCGGGTGTGATTTTGACCGCGCCGGTTCCAAACTCTGGATCAGGATAGAGGTCCGCGACGAGTGGGATCTCTCGGTTCACTAGCGGAACTCGAAGTGTCTTGCCGATCTTGCCTTCATAGCGCTTGTCCGAGGGGTGAACTGCAACCGCGATATCGCCGAGCAAAGTCTCGGGCCTGGTGGTTGCAATGACTACTTCACCACTGCCATCCGTGAATTCGTAGCGGATGTGATAGAGATTTCCTTTCCGGGTTTCACGGAAGGTCTCGATGTCAGAGACGCTCGTCTTGAGCTTCGGATCCCAGTTAACGACCCGTTTGCCCCGGTAGATGAAGCCTTTGTTGTACCAATCGATGAAGACCTTTAGAACTGCATCGGCATACTTCTCATCGAGGGTGAATTTGGAGCGTGACCAATCGAATGCACAACCGAGGGCTCGGAACTGGTGCAGGATCGTATCGCCCGACTCCTTTCGCCACTCCCAAACTCTCTCCGTGAACTTCTCGCGGCCGAGCTGGGCTCCGCTCGATCCTTCCTTCCGGAGCTGCTTCTCAACAACGCTTTGAGTTGCAATTCCTGCGTGGTCCTGTCCGGGCAGGATCAGAACACTCTTTCCAAGGAGTCGCTGGTAGCGACCGAACAAGTCTTGGAGTGGATAGCAGAGGGCGTGACCCATGTGCAGCGAGCCCGTGATATTGGGCGGAGGAATGGTGACGCAGTAGTTGCCACCTTTCGCGTCGGCAGATGGCTTGAAGAGCCCGGCCGCATCCCATGCGGCGTACCATTTGCCCTCGATCGGGGCGGCGTCATAGCGCGGAGGAAAGTTCGATATGTCCATGTAAAAACCTCGCTTCCATGTCTTGGAGTGAGGTCTATAGGATACCAAACGGCAAGTGTTTCACGTTAAAATGTTCTATGTAACATGAACGATTTTGATCGAGGGTTTCTGTTGGGGTTCTTCTGTGGACAGGGAAGCTTTGGCGGAGATGGTAAGCAGGGGCATATCATCCTGAGGATGCACGCGGTTCATCTCCCTTTGATGGAGCGACTTCGTGAGCTGTTGGTGGGTAGCAAGATCAACGGGCCGTATACGAACGGGGTGAAGCTCTACTACCAGTGGTCGCTGAGGGGGAGTGGATTGGAGGAGTTAGTCAGTTCTCGGGTGCTGGAGGACTTGAAGGAGTTTGATCCGGATTCGCATCTTCGCTACAGAGCGATGGTGGAACGCTACTTCAAGAAGCTCGATAAGATCCAGTAGCTGAAGGGGGCGGTCATGAGCAGGGAATCAAGGCGGTCGAAGACCCCTCCGTGGCCGGGAAGCAGGTTCCCGCTATCTTTCACACCGGCTTGCCGCTTGAGGTAGCTCTCGAAAAGATCGCCGAGTTGGCCAATGACCCCGCACGAGACGCCGAGGAGGAGCATCTTGTCCATGGGGTACTTCAGGAAGTAGCCGAGGGCCGCTGCGGCTCCGACGGCGGCGAGGAGGTTCGCGATGGAGCCCTCCCAGGTCTTATTGGGGGAGATGTATGGGGCGAGTTTGTGCTTACCGAAGGCTTTGCCGGCGAAGATCGCTGCGGTGTCTCCGGCCCAGATTGGGATTGCGGCGGTGAGGATCAATGGGAAGGAGGAGGAAGTGGAAATGAGTCCCAGGAAGCCCGCGAACCAAGCACCTAAGATTCCTGACCAGTAATAGAAACTGAGGGAAGTGACCCGCTTCGCGTTTCCAAGTTGAAAGAAGAGTAATCCCAGTAGCATCACGACTACGGGAGCTGCGATTTCTTTGTCCGCTAATCGATTCGTTGCCGCGAGCCACGCGCATGCCGCAATAGCTACTAGAGAGCTTGGCAAACTCAGCAGAGCTGCGGATTCAACTGCGACTAAGAGTGCAGCCAAAGCAAAAAGAACATATTTCCCAATTCCCGTTGGGTCAAAAAAAAGAACCCCCACCACGACGGCAATAAGCACGATCGCGGTGAGGACTCTTTCTTTCACCTTTTCAGTTTAATCGAAAAGGAGTTTAGTCGACTGGTTGCTCGACTTCAGCGTTCAGGAGCTTGAGGGCGACCTGGGTGCGGTTCTCGCACTGAAGCTTTCGCATGATGACGCTGACGAGGTTCTTCACGCTCTGCTCGCGCAGACCGGAGACTTCGCTGATGCGTCGGTTGGAATAACCCTTGGACACAAACTCAGCGACTTCGTACTCACGGTGAGTGAGTCGATTTCCGCGTCGGTAAGGTCGCTTTCCTTCTCGAACCATCATTCGAGCTGGAAGCTTCTCCTGAACTCCAGCGAGTGCATCAAGGAGAGCATCTCCGCCGGCATCACGAGCGATCATGACATCGACAATGTTTTTGTCGAATCCGGCTGGGAGCTTGTCGCCGATAACGACAACAACGAATTCACCGAATGCCTTGGCACCCTGAAGGAACTGTGCATCTTCGGAACCAAGACCAGAGGCCTCGAGCAGCATGACCTGTGCCTGAGCGGCTTTGGAGCTACTGATAAGGGCTCGAGCAGTGGATTCTCGGGCGACGACACTGTACGTGCCTTTGCGTTCAAGCATGCCAGCGAGGGCGTCCAGTAGGAGCCTTTCTTTAGAACAAATTGCAATTCTCATATTCTCACCTCACCCAAATTCTCTCTCGGAATATTTATTCCAAACTCGTGGTGAATGACTTGCTGATATGTTTACTCGAAAAACAACAAAATGTGATACAGTTTCGCGTTTTTTGACCCAAAAATGGGACAAAAGCCTTCTTCCAGATATGAAGAAGGCTTATAGGACAAAAATTATCGAACTTTGACTTTAAGTTGAGTTGAGTACGGCTCTTTTAGTCCGTAGGCATCGCTGATGGTCAGAGTGACGATAAAGACACCGTCTTTACGAACCGTCGACGGGTTAGTCTGATCATCGCTTGCAACCCGGTATTTGTACCGTACGGCCTGCCCTTCCGCATCAACTTGGATTCCATCAGCATCGTCGAAATCCCATGTGTACTTGAGAACGCTGCTTCCACCGAAGCCATTTGCAGCATAAACGTTTGTCGCATTGCGCTCGGTCTGCAGAGTTCGGAAGGTTGGCTCACCCCTGATCGGCGTTTTGTCGTTCAGAACACGAACATCACCAACGTAGAAGGCCGTCGAGACGTCGCCCGCAAAACTGATGCTCTGCACAATCTTGTTCGTTGCCTCAAAGCCGCGGATAGCTTGCAAGGGGATGCTAGCTTGCTTCCAACCTCTGTCGTTCGAGCTGCTGGTAGCCGCTGGTAAGATCGCTTCGCTTCGCTTGCCGTCTGTTGTGGTGATAATGATCCGAATGGATTTGAGGCTCGATGCGCTTGCCGTTGGAGCACCAGCCCCCTGACCCGAGGGTCCTCCGAACGGACCACCTTGTCCTCCTCGACCACCCGGACCCGCCGGCCCGCCACCTAGGCCGCCCAAGCCGCCTCCCTGTGCTCCAGCAAATGGAGAATCCAAATCGCCATCGTCTCCCTGGCTCTCAGGAGATTCTTCTCCAGCCCCGGCGCCACCGCCACCGCCCTTGCCTCCACTCGGAGGAGGGCCTCCAGAAGGACCGCCCATTGGTCCACTGCCGGTAGCTGAATCAAGCGACTTATAGGTCACTCGCAACAGATTGTTCTTATCCGAAAAGCTGGATGCTAAGTCGATCTTCTTACCAAACAGAATCGTTCCGCCCTGATAGAAGTTCTTCGTTGTAACTCGAATCGACTTGTTTCCTTCATAGGCGGTGTCGTCCGTCTCGGTGCAGATTCCTCCGCCCCATGACTTGACCGAGATGCTCTGCTCAGAGAGCGGGACGCCCGGTCGGTACAGAATCGTTGTTCCGTCGCCTTGTGCGGCGGCCATCATGGATGCGGCGAGAAGTGTAATCACAATAGTTCTCCAGATATTCTTAGTCTCTAATTTGGATGCGCTCGATGCTCGTTGCGCGACCCGTATCAGTTCTGACGTTTATCGCTACCCCAGAGATTACACCAGGTTCGTTAGCAACCTCGAATTTTTCTGGCAGTCCAGTGCGAAAGCGACGAAGAATAATATCACGATCCATCCCCAAAACGGAATTCCTTGGGCCACACATTCCTACATCTGTGATGTAAGCAGTTCCTCCGGCTAGGATGGTTTCGTCGGCGGTTTGAACGTGGGTATGAGTTCCAACAACCGCCGTCGCTCGTCCTTCACAGTGGTAGCCCATCGCAATCTTCTCGCTCGTCACCTCAGCGTGAAAGTCCAGAAAGATGTGCGGAGTTTGCAAGTCTTTGGTCAGCTCGTCAAATGCATAGAAGGGATCGTTGTATGCCGGATCCATCTGAACACGTCCGCTGAGATTGATCACCGCGAGCTGAGTCCCCTCCTTTTGAATCTGGATCATCCCGCGACCGGGGATTCCGACAGCCATGTTCTGAGGCCGAATAATCGGCTTTCCAGAATCGAGATACGGCGCAATCTCCCGCTTGTTAAACGTGTGATTTCCCAACGTAATCGCGTCGGCACCCAGCGAAAAGAACTCCTCGGCGATCTTGTCTGTAATCCCCAATCCGCCCGCGCTGTTCTCGCCGTTGATAATAATGAACCGCGGCAGGTACTTCGCCTTCAGGGCCGGAAGGTTCTCTCTCACCGCGTCACGGCCGGGCTTACCTACGACGTCACCTAGGAAGAGGATCGTGTAGGTGTACATATGGCTCGATTATGACAGAGCGGGCTTGCGCCGAAGTTTGTAAACAACCACTCCGCTTGCGATCGCCATAGCGGTCGGAACTTGCTTTTTCCATCCTTCTTCGGCGAAGTTGTTCCATGTAAGCAAACCAATCAGAACCGCCGGACCAATCGCCAGTAAGGCGCAAACCCAGGCTCCGCCGGGAATTCGAAAAGGTCTCGCTAGCTCCGGCTCGCGACGCCGCAAAACGTAAAGTGCCACGAACTCCAGCATGACCGAAAGCCCGTACAGAATGGCGTTGACCGTAATCAGCTCGCTAAAACTAAACCAAGCCAAGCAGGTGTACAGCCCCGCGCAGAGCACAATCGAGCGCACCGGAGTCCCCATTCGCACGCTGGTATGTCCCAGCCACGAGGTCAAGTATCCGTCTCGGGCCAGAACCGCTGGAATCCGCGACGAAGCCAACATCTGCGAAACGAACATCGCGCTCGCGCTACTCAGTCCGCCGAGCAGAACAAGGGTGCCCACCCACGGCCCTGCCGCCCGTGCCGCAATCGTCGGCCAGCTACCGTCCGTCCACTGCTCAGCATTCGGCGAGGTCGGCAACGCCAAAATTGTAGGCACAAAGTAGACCAGCGTCACCAAAGGAATCGCGAACCAGAGGGCCCGAGGAACTGAACGCTGAGGGTTCTGAATCTCTCCTGAAACCGTGCTGAGATTATCCCAGCCAAGGTAGTTCCACATCACCGTCGCGAGACCCACCGAAAGGGTCCCCGAATCCGCTTTGATGGGCTGTAGAACGAGCGGATGGAAACCGCTACGAACGCACATCAGGCCAAAAGGAAGAATGATCAGGAAGGTGAATAACGTGGCCGCCATGCCTACCTCTCGCACGCCACGAATATTGATGTAAGTGATGACCAGTATGTGCAGAACCGCGATCATGGAAGTCAGCCAAGCCGCATCCATGCCCTGGAGCTTAAAAATCGAGATCATCGACTGCGACAAGTAACTCGCAAACAACAGGGGATATAGCGCCGCATCAACGATGCTGTACAAGAAGGACAACCAAGCGCACTGAAACCCCGCAAACGGCCCCAGTGCACGGCGTACCCACACGTAGTAGCCGCCTTCTTCAGGCAATGCCGTGCCGAGTTCCGCAGTCATTAGAGCCACCGGCCAAGCCCAAATCACTGGGATCAGCAGGATCAAAATCAGCCCAAGGGTCGGCCCCATCGATCCAATGACCGGCTCAAGCCCATAAGGACCCCCGCTCACCAAGCAGAACATCGCCATCGCGAGGGGCAGCGTCCGCAGTTTTCGCCCACTGTTTACCCTCCCAGTCACCCGGAAATTATGACCGATGAACCAAACTTATGGAAGATGGAGATGTTGATGTTGGGAGTTGTGGGGATTCTTGTTATCCTGTCAATAACCGTCGGTTTTCGACTGATTGATAACCTGATTTCCGCGGTAACCACTGCATCCCAAAAAACGAAGGCTCAAAGCATGTTGAGCCACTTCCTGAAAGCAGATGCTAGAATGCGGACCCAACTTCAACAGTATCTAGTTGATACTCATGTCGAACTTGTCTCGGCGGATGACTTGCCCTGGCTTTCGAAGCACGCTTCTCAGCTATTACTCAACCAGATGAATTCTTTGGGTTATCGCCCGATTGGACTCTTCTACGCTTCGACCAATCGACTGACTAGAGTAAGTGTCTTCATTGATAAAACAAGATGCTCCCTTGCCTGCCACTGGCAGACAGATACTGAGCTTTGGGATGAGTTTCTCGCCTTTCTTCCAAATGGTGGAGTTGTGGTTGCGACAAACCAATTCAGCTACGGCGATGGCTCGGTTCCTGGGTGGATGCGAAGGCGTCGAAAAATGCACTCGAACTGGAAGGAGTTATACGAATGGTTCATGGCAACTGAGGCTCTCAAGAATGGTATCGAAGAAATCGACGATCCCAAATCGAGGCTAGAAGATCTGCTCAACCGGCGAACGACGTGGTTTTCCGAAGCTTCCGATTCAGACATGACTGAACTTGCCGAGCTTGCTTCTTGGTTTGGTAAGCCAATCGACGCTCGTTTGAGAACCGATCTTCAAAAACGCGGCTACCTCCGTCACCAAAGTCTCCACACCATTGAAGCGATTTATCTTTCGGAAAGTGGCATCTCCGTAGCTGGATGGCACGAGCTGGAACCGCACGTCACATACCGGTACGACGAGTGTATCGCGGAGAGTTTGGAACATGACCTCGGCGATGAGATGAGCGAGGAAGAAATCCAAAGCTTGATATCTTCTTTTTCGGATCTAAAGGGGCTTAATCTCTATTGGCAGGTGATCAAAGCATCAGGGATCAAGAATCCACCCGAGCTTGTTTACTCGATAAAGGAACCCCGGGTGGACGTCGTCAGGATGCTCGATTGATGGCGTTCACTCGTGCTCCACACTACTCCGAAATAGCCGTAGTAGAAGATTCGAGAACTGTCTTGATCATCTCTCGCTAAAACTCGGAAAACCTGAGCGGAAACCGGCAAGGTCGTCGGTCTCAGGGTAGTTAAACAACAATTGAACTGGTATGCGAGTCCCTCGAAAGCAAAGCTCTCTTGACATGATTTCGGGATTTCGATCCACGGCCCCGCGCAACTCCACGAATCCATGATCCAACAATACGCCTTGCCATGATACGATAAGAATGTGGCAGTCGTTCTGCAATTCATCGGCGCACTCGTGGTTGCTTTTTTCATCCTGCTAGGACTGGGAGCGCTCTATCTTTTCTTCAAGCTCAGGACGCTGAAAGGCAAGATCACGGAGATGGCGACCAATATGGGCGGTCTAGCCGTGCCCGTCTCCATCGAACTCCTACCAGAAGACTCCCCCAACTGGAAAAACGCCAAGCAGGTCGAGGACTGGACCGCCATTGTCAAAAAGCAGGGCTTCATGCACGCCGGAGACTTCCGACTTGCGATGCAGCAGGGCTCACTGGCACGGGGTTTTGTCCACGCCAACGGAGAATCTATGGCCGCAATCTGCGAATTCGGTAATGGTCAGTGTTGGCTCGACTACGTCCAATTCGCCTCCGATGACTTCACCCTCACTGCCACAAACGTCGTCACCCCGGTTGCCGCCGCCGATCCGCCCTGGAAAACCAGCATTCGCGCACCCAAAGAGTCGCCGGAGAACCTTTACAAGCAGTTCTGCGAAGCTGCTCTCGCGAACCCAAAACGATTCACCACCGCAGACTTCAAGCACGAATTCGAAGAGAGCTTTCGACGGGTGATGGAGTGGCAGTACACCAGCGGAACGATCACTACCGACCACCTTGATCAACTTTCGGAGCTAACTGGGCTCACCATCGACCCTCAAACTCAAGAATTCCTCCGCCAACAGGGAATCCATAACGAGGAAGAGGACGAACAGCAAACCCTTATCAATCGCTACCTCGAAGAGAGCGGCATCCTCGCCTCCGATTGGGAGAAGATCGAAGATGATGTTGTTGTTGTAACCGACTCAATGTCCCCGGAGGATGTAGTCTCGCTGATCGAATACCATCGCGATATCGACGACATCGAAGAAATCTCTCAGCGTCTGCAAGGCAAATCCGGAACCGAACTCTTCTGGGCTATCCTCCAAACCATCGGTCAGACCGACCAAGTGAAAAGCCTTCACGACCTCAAAGACCCCGCCGGAGAAGTCGTTCAGTTCCTCTAATCAGCCAAACTCTATCCCATGAGCGCGCAAATCCAGGTCGTTGATGTCGCGCTCGATCCTCGCGCCGGTGGGTCCGACGCGATCTACTCCTACTTGCCAATACGCGGGCTCCAGCCCGGCGACGCCGTGCTGGTCCCGCTCGGCAATCGCCAGCTCATGGGCTACGCGATCGCGACCCGAAAAACCACAGAAGAAGACCTCGGCTTCGACTCCAAGCACCTCCGTCCGGTCAGCGGAATCGTCGACGGCCTCCGCATCCCGTCCCCCATTCTCAACACCATCCACCACGTCGCGAAGGAATACCTTTGCCCCATCCCCGCTGCTCTCACCGTCGCCACCCCGCCTGGAGTCAAGGATCGCCTCTTACCGGTATGGCTCCGCACTCAGGAACCGACGCCTATCGAACTTAAACCCCTCGACAGGGAAGTGCTCAGAACCCTTGAAGACCAAGGCGGCGAGCTCGAAGTCAAACCCACCGAAACCGGCACAACCAAGGCCCTGAAAAACCTCCAAAAGCTCGGCCTCGTCCAGCAAACTCTTCGCCTCAAACCCCCTGCAAATCGCAAGAAGCAAGAGGGCACCTTCCGACTCATCGACGACCAAGCTAAAGTCGAGGCCTTCCTTCACAGTGAAGGCAAAAAGAAGCCCGCCCAAGCCATCGTGCTGATGCAGATGCAGCAAACCGATGGCACTGCCCTCAGTAGCGCAGAGATAAGGGCTATGGCGGGTGTTACCGAAACGACGATCAAAGCCCTTATCACCGCAAAACTCCTCCAAGAAGTCGACGAAGACCACCCAGCCCCTGCCAAGAATCCTCCAACGCCAAATCCCCACCAACAGCTCGCAATCGACGCTATCACCAGTGCGATCCACGAACACCGCGCCCAACCCTTCCTGCTCTACGGCGTCACTGGAAGCGGCAAAACCGAGGTTTTCCTCCGCGCTGCGGCCAAAGCCCTCAGCGATGGCCGCCAAGTCCTCTACCTCGTTCCCGAGATCGCGCTTGCCGCCCAGGCCATTGCTCAGCTCAGAGACCGCTTCGGAGCACGTGTCGCCATCATGCACTCAGAGCTCACCCCGCTCGAAAGGCTCGCCAACTGGCAACGCATTCGTAACGGCGAAGCAAGCATCGTGCTTGGCCCGAGATCGGCACTTTTTGCCCCGCTGAACAACGTCGGCCTCATCATCATCGACGAAGAACACGAAGGCGGGTACAAACAAGAACAGGCTCCTCGCTACCATGCCCGAGACGTGGCAAGGTTTCTCTCCCAGCAACACAGTTGCCCCCTCGTCCTGGGTTCGGCAACCCCTTCGTTGGAAAGTTTCTTCGAAGCTGAGTCAAACGAAAACGCCGCGGATGAATCGAAGTTAACCCTTCTAACGCTTCCCGTCCGGGCAGCATCGGCCCAGCTTCCTAAGGTCTACATCGACGACCTCACTCAGGTGTACAAACGGGGCGTGCCCAGCATGTTTGGCGAGCTCCTTACGGAGAAATTGCACCAAACAATTGATGCCGGAAACCAGGCGATCCTCTTCCTCAACCGCCGAGCCTACGCTCCTTTCCTCATGTGCCGCGACTGCGGGCACCAATGGACTTGCCCCGAGTGCGCCGTCTCGCTCAGCTACCACCGAGGCATCAACAAGATAAAATGCCACCACTGCGGCTATCAAGAATCCGCACCGCTGGATTGCCCAAAGTGCGCAGGGCTGAAGATCAAGCCGTTCGGCGTCGGCACCGAGAAGGTTGAAGAGTCTGTCCGTGAACTTTTCCCGAACGCCCGCGTCGCCCGCCTTGACCGAGATATCGCCCAAAAGAAGGGGGCGCTTGAGGAAGTCATCGCGAACTTCCGCGCCGGGGAGACCAACGTCCTCGTCGGCACCCAGCTGGTCGCGAAGGGTCTGGACTTCCCTGATGTCACCCTTGTGGGAGTGATTGCCGCTGATGTCTCGCTCAACCTCCCCGACTTCCGGTCCTCCGAGCGCACGTTCCAGCTTCTCAGCCAGGTAGCAGGTCGAGCCGGTCGAGGAACCAAAGCCGGCGAGGTTGTCATCCAAACCTTTAATCCCGAAGCTCAGGCCATCCTTAGCGCGCAGAATCACGACTTCCTGGCCTTCTACCAAGCCTGCAAAACTGAGCGAATGCAGGCCGACTATCCGCCCTTCTGCCACCTAGTGAACATTGTTTTCTCCGGCGAATCACGTCCTGCCGTCCTTTCCCTCTGTGCCCGAGCCTTGGCTCATCTACAAAAAGTCGAAGGGCTGTCCATCCTCGGCCCTGCCGATTGTCCGCTTGAGCGGCTCAACGGCAAATGGCGACGGCACCTCCTGATCAAGCACGAGAGTCACTTAGCTGAGATCGGTGCAGCACTGGATGGGCTAGAAGAGAAAGGCGTGATTTTGACGATTGATGTTGACGCCTACTCCCTCATGTAGAGAGAGCAGGCGCGTATTCGGGGTCTTAGGCCTTTCGCGATCGACGGCGGAGAGCCGCCAAGCCGATTCCTAACACGGCCACTGTAGCGGGCTCAGGCACGGCTTCAACGGCGACCACATTATCCAGTTGAGTCGTGTCTCCACCACTTGCGATATCTGTCGAGACCCCAATGTGCTTGAGATCGGCGAGTACGCCGGAAATCTGGGAGTCTGTGGCAAGCACCGCGCCGGTTCCGTTGTAGTACTCCGAGCTGTTGAAGTACCAACCTTCGCTAGCACTTAGCGTAAAGCTATACGGGTTCAGAGTTGTAGACCCAGGGATCGGGTTTTCCTTGACTAGGAATCCAGTTGAAGAAACGAGGACAACGAATGGATCTGTCCCTCCAGCCCCAACGGACGAGAAGTCCAGTTTAATCGACCCTCCCAATAGATTGCTGAAATCACCGCTCAGGACTGGCGAAAAGTGAAAGGCATAGCCGGCATGGTCAGTCCCTGCGATGACCCCCGCTGACCAAGTAGCAGGTCCGTCTGAGTTTGGAGTAATGCCGGCAAATCCGTTCCCAAAGTTGCCTTTCGTCCAACCTTGGTTGTCCGAAGCGAAGTCAAAACTGAACAGCCCAGCAAACGCGGAAGAGGTGGTTGCGACAATCGTCGCGCCCGTCAAAATAGCTCGAAAACAATTCACATCACATTAAATCAGCTGACTCGTTGAATTGCTAGTATTTCTGGAAATTCCTCGCAATCTTAACAGGCTTGTTTTGGGCCATGTTAAGTAGCCCGTGGAACCAACAACGGCTCCGAACGGTTGAACCCCAGCGTGAAGAAGCGGCGAAACCTCATCCTACTCGCCGGCTATCTTTCCACTATCGCGATTATCCGCTTCGGCTTCGGACCCCGGTCTGAGATGAATTGGTTCACGTATGAGATGGTGCACAATGGCATCCTCTTCTTTGTGCCGCTGGGCATCTTACTCGTCCTCATCGGTTTATGGAAACGTAAGTTCCTTCCGTTCAGTTTAGTAATCTTCTTGGCCAACTGGCTCCTCTTTGCCGACCCAGTTCTCCGCCTTCCGAATCCCCGCCTAGCGTCTCATGACTTGCGCCTTATCACCTACAACATCGCCCATGGTTGGATCGATATTGAGGGAGTTCGGAAGGTCTTGCGAGACTCAGATGCGGACATCATTTGCCTTCAAGAGGCGGCTACCGATCCTAAGGAAGTCGAAGCTTCCGCCAAGGTTCTTGCCCAGAAGTTGGGTTACAAGTATTGGGTGCAGGAATCGCACAATGCAATTCTGAGTCGGTTCCCGTTCCGTTTGGAGAACGTGATCGACGTTCCCACAAAGTGGCCGAACAAGAAGTTCCCCGAAGTTGTGGTCTCGAGTCCAAAGGGAGACGTGAGAGTGATCTCTGTTCACCTCGAACCCAGCTGGATCGCCGGCTGGCCGCCAGATCTCTCGAACTGGAAATCTGTGCTCGGTAAGGTTGTGAGAGATCGCCGCGCACAGGCTGAAATGGTCCTGACGCGGGTTCGACAGTCCAGGGAGCCGGTGATCGTCGCTGGCGATTTCAACGGACCACCCTATACTGAAGTCCCGACGAAGTTCCGAGCCGAGATGACCGACTCCTTCGCCGCCGTTGGCTCAGGTTGCGGAATGACGCTGTTGCCAAAACTGCCGTATCAGCGTATCGACTTCGCGTTCGTTCGAGGCTTGACTCCGACCAACGCCGAAGTCATTGACTCCAATGCGAGCGACCATCGACCCGTTCTATTTGAGTTCAATCATCGCTAGTCGGCGCTTCGACCTGGCGTTTACCTAGCGGGATCAGAAGCGCAGTGTAAACCGCTCCAGCGGTGAGCAATACTGGCGCACCAACGGTGCTCAACGAGGCACCAAGCGCAGCGCCACCAACCAGGCCTGCCCATAGCCAGAGGTAGGGGGCAAACTCCCAGCGAGATTCGCCCAAGATGGCCCGGGCGATCTGCTTTCCCGCCTTGACCAGGGAGCCCGTCATGTAGGTCAATCCCACAGATACGTTCCCGTCTCGCGCAAACACAAGGTTGAGCGCTCCCATCGCCATGACCTGACAAGTTCCTGCAAGGTACTTCTGACCAAGCTGGAAACCAAGAGCTCCGATCAAGAGAAGAGTTGCCACGAAAGCGAGAACGGCTGTCGTTCGAGACTGCTTTGCGGCACGGGCGATCAAGGAGCTGCAGATCACTCCTACGAGAAACATCACGATCAGCCCAAAAGCCTGGATGATGTGACCTCGATCGTTTTGACCAAGGGCGATTCCGAGTCGTGTCGAATTCCCGCTCATGAACGAGACAAAGTAGCCCTGCAGATTCATGAATCCAACAGCATCAACGTATCCGGCTAGCGCCGAGAACAGTACCGCTAAGAGAATAGTGCGGCGGGGAAGAGAATGCAAGCCCGGAGTTTATCCTAGGCTTGCAATCACGTCCGCGTACTTCTCTTTCACAACCTTCCGCTTGATGCTCATCTTCGGTGTCAAGAATCCGTTATCGATGGTAAACACGTCGTCCAAAACCGCGAACTTCTTGACCATCTCGAAGTGGGCAATCTGCTTGTTGACCTTATCCAACTCCTTCTTAAACAACGCCCGAACCGCATCGTTCGAAGCCATCAAATCACCCTCGGCCAGCCCAAGCTCCGCCCGAACGGCCTCTTTGTTCGGAAGCAACAGCGCGATGCAGTGGTCCATTCCGTCGCCCAAAACCACGACTTCGGACACAAAGCGTGACTCGCGAATCCGGTTCTCGATTGGCAGCGGAGCGATGTTCTTCCCATTCCCCAGAACCAGAATGTCCTTCTTCCGGTCCGTAATCTTGAGCGACTTGCCCTCCATCTCGCCGATATCGCCAGTTTTGAACCAACCATCCGCGTCAATCGCCTCAGCCGTCGCCTCCGGAAGGTTGTAGTACCCCTTCATGACGGTCGGACCACGGAACAGAATCTCGCCATCTTCAGCAAGCTTCAGCTCGACGCCAAGCGGCTCGCCGACCGTCCAATACTTGTTCCGAGTTCGGTGATTAACGCACGATCCACCCGTAGTTTCGGTCAATCCATAGCCCTGCAAAATATTCACCCCAACGGCAAGATAGAACTCCGCCACGTGCTTAGGCAACGCTGCTCCTCCTGAGATAACTGTCGTCAGACGACCACCAAGTCGCTCCCGAATCTTTGCTCCAACCAGACCATCCAACAAGCCGTGCAACGGCGCAAACCCGCCCTGCGCCTTTTTCACGCCCTGCGACAAAAAGAGATGAAACAGCTTCTGCCGTAGCGGCGGAGCCTTCTTCACGCTATCCACAACCCGATCCATAAACGCCTCTAGGAAGCGGGGAACCGCCGCCATCGCCGTCGGCTGAATCGCCGTGAAGTCGTTCGCCATCGACGCCAGATTCTTGTTCATGCCGATGCATCCGCCACCGTGCCAGACAAGGCACGTCGCAATCTGCTCGAAAACGTGCGAGAGCGGAAGGAAATCGAAGAGGACGGTCTTCTCGTCGAACTCAAGGTAAGGCCCCGCATGCTTGTTGACGGTGAGGAACGCCTCGTGCGTCAACATTGCGCCCTTTGGTTGTCCTGTGGTTCCGCTGGTGTAGATGAAGATGCAAACCTCGGTTGGATCGGCAGCGTCCATCGCCGCGTTCCACGCGGTTTCATCCAGAGAGCCACCAGGGAGGGCTTCTTTCAGCAACTCAACTCGCAATCCTTCAATCGGGGCTAGTTTCGCGGCGTGATCCGGCGAGGCGCACAGCGCGACTTTAGCACCTGCATCACGGGCGATGTACTCCGCCTGGTCCGCGGGCAAAGTGGGATAGATCGGAACCGTGACCAATCCGAGCGACTGGGCGGCATAGTGGGCGTAGAGCCATTCGCCGCAGTTCTCGCTGAGAATGACGAGCCGGTCGCCCTTCTCGAGACCCATTCCGGCCAAAGAAGTCGCAAACGACTGAACCTGCGCCCAGACCTGCTTGAAGGTCAGAGTCTCAAACGCTTTTCCTGACGGCAGCATCAGGGCGGGTCGATCCGGGTATTGCCGCGCCACCTCGCGCAGCATGTGCCCAAGCGAGCGGTATTGCATGCGCCTTTACTTTATTCTTTTTTGAACGAGTGTGTCCCGGTTAGGAAGGCAATTCTCATTTCTGGGGCAATGAATTCGTTCGCCGCTTTGTTGATATTGAAGGTCAATTTCTGCTGGTACGCCTTGGTCAGCTCGTCCGAAGGAACGTATTTCCGGTTCGGGTTCGGCCCGTCGTCGTACTCGTCGTTGACGGTGACACTCTTAGGGCTCAGAATGATCTGGCTACCTTTATACGCCCATTCGCCCTTGATTTCTATCTGCTGCTGTTCGCCCTCTAAGTGCATCTGGTACGCCTTTTTGTCGAGGAGAACCCGGATGTACCCTGTGAGCGTGTGACGCCGCTGATCGTCCGCCGTGTTCGGGCCTGCTCCAACGTTGGAGACGTTGAATTTTCCGACCCACATTCCGAGAAACGGGCGCGTTTTCTGGTCGGCTGAGATGCAGCCTTGGAGCATCAGTGCCACCAGAGTGGCAAGAATCGCGATTCGCTTCATCGAACCCTAACCTCGTCTGGGAACGACCTGTAAAGCGCAGATTTGAAGTTCACCACCCTACTAAATACGTTCGCATGGAGCGATTCAATCTCACCGCTGCGGGTCGCGGCGTGGTGGAAGGCTTGATCAAGCTGATCCAGGGTGTGGGTTTGGATTCGAATATGAAACTCGCCAAGCCCCTCGGGTGAGAAGCCGAACTTGCGTCGCTCTAAAGTGAAGCTCTCAAGAAGTCCTTGAGATATGAGCGACCCGAGGAATGCGTTAACCGCGTCGCAAAACGCGAGGTCTTCGCGACTATCGCGCAGGTCAACCCAAATTGCGTACGTGTTCATAGCGTGAGCTTAAGAAGCGTACCTTTCATGTCCCCAAGCATCCGAGTTGGTCACGGATTCTGATGACGCTAAACCTTCGCGGTCTGGAATCGCATCTTGAGAAGCGTCCGAATCTGGATCAAGGTGAACCCGACGAGAATCGAGCCCATCACCCACGCCGCCGCCGTCGCGTAGCCGAACTTCAGATACATAAACGCGTTCTGCCAAACCTCAAGGCCGATGGTTCGCGTTGAGTTTAACGGCCCGCCCTGGGTCAGAACAAAGATGTTCTCCATAGCCTTGAACCCGGCGATAAACACGCCTAGCAGGTTGATCAAAATCAAAGGTTTCAAGCCGGGCAGCGTAATGAACCGAATCTTCTGAACCCAACTTGCCCCGTCCAAATCTGCCGCCTCGTACCCCTCGGGCTGAATGTTCTTCAGCGCCGCTAGATACAAAATCGATCCCGGTCCGGCACCTGCCCAGATCCCCGGAAGAACCACTGCGAACATCGCCAAAGCCGGATCGCCGAGCCAGTCAAACGCGGTCGGCCAAGGCTCTTTTCCGATCTTGAGGAATAGCGGATTCACCACGCCCTCAATCACGGGCTTCAATAAAGTGTTCAAAAGTCCCGTTGGGGACTTATCGTAAAGCTGACGCCAAACAAACGCGATCACGATCGAAGAAGTCATCGCCGGAAGGTAGAAAACCGTCCTGAAAAACACTTTGAACCGAGGGATCTCGTTTAGAGCCAGGGCCAAGAAAATTGGCATCAGGAAGCCTATTGCAACCGCAAGAAACACATAAACAAACGAGTTCCACAGCGACTGGTAGAACAACGGCTGGGTGAAAACACCGATGAAGTTATCCAGCCCAACCCACCGCGCGCCGCGTTGAATCCCGTAATCCTGAAACGCAATCACTAGCCCTCGAAGCAGCGGATAGTAGTGCCAAGTCGTGATCGTCGCGACCGCCGGGAACAGGCAGATCGTCATGAAGCGGCGCATCTTCGCCCGGTTCGTACCGGCAGGAATCCGCTCGACAAATGTATCCGGAGTGTTCTTTGCTTTCTTGAAAAGATAGGCAACCAATCCGGTCACGAAAACCGCGAGCGTGACCAGAATTCCGAGCGCCCACCCGCGCTGGCGAGCCAAAACCTCCGGCGGGGTGTAGCCGAGCAACTTCTCATCCATCTCCGAAGCCGCCGCTGCCAGAATCTTCTCGGCGGGCTCGTTTGGGTTCAAACGTGCCCGATCGAGCATGTTATCCAGCACCGAATACACCTGCTGGCAGTTCTTTCCGTACGGCTCTGGGTGGCCGGTCTTGAACAGCTCTTCGTTCGCCCGAACGTACGATTCATCCACCTGTGCCAGGTACTCGGTATAGCCGAATCGCTTCAAGAAGAGCGGGTTCACGAGGTTCCCCATTCCCATCTCAACGCACTTGTCCGTGTTGATCTTCGCGGCTTCATCCCCGGCGAAGAACTTGATGAACTTCCAACACGCCTCGAGCTTCTTCGGGTCGGTCACTCGCGAGGAAATCGCCCACATTCCGGCGTTGATTTCATTTGCGTATCCTGCTGGTCCTGCTGGAACCTGCGCCATGCCAACCACGCTCGGCGAAAGGTCGCTGGACTGGATGAGAACATCGTTTGAGTAGTTCAGCCACATCGCGGTTTTGCCGGTGCGGATGTCGTCGGTCAGGTTCTTCGAGATCGCCGCTGGTGCATCTTTACCGACCAGCATCCGTCGGAAGAACTCGACTGATTTCGCGGCTTCCGGAGTGTTAATCGCCGACTTCCAACGGGTTCCTTCTTGCTTCACAGCCTCTCCGCCGGCAGCATAGATGAAGTTCGACCACTGGTACCCTGGAGGCGAAGAAATCATAAAGCCGCTGCGACCTTTCGATGGGTTGCTCAGCTTCTTCGCGTACTCGTAGAACTCGTTCCAGTCCTTGGGCGGCTTCTGGGGGTCTAGGCCGGCTTCTTTGAAGAGGTCCTTTCGGTAGTAAAGCGCAACTGCGACCTGGAAAAACGGGACGGCGTAGACCTTGCCGTCATAACTCGTCAGAACGCCTTTGACGGTCGGATTGCACCGCTCCATGACCTGGGGGTCTTTAGCAATCAGGTCGTCTAGCGGACGGCAGAAACCCTGCTCCAGGAACGTGTAGTACTGGCGGAAGTTGACGTAAAAGACGTCTGGCGCCGAGTCACCCGCCATCGACATGAGAAACATTGAATCGTCGAGATTCCCACCCGTGAAACTCAGGCCACCCGCATTGACGACGCGCAAGCCTGGGTTCGCTCGGTGAAACTCTTCGAAGGTCTTCCGCTTGATCTGAGCAGATGTCGAGGTTGATTCCTTTGGCGGAATGCCGTACGGCCCCGACATCATCCGTATCGTCAGCTCTTCTTGCCCCATCGCCACTGCCGCAATCAGCAAACAGAGCAGGCACAGAAGGCGACGTTGCATATCTACCAATATCCTAGCGCAAAAACGCCCCGGCATCTGTGCCGAGGCGTTCTGGTTGGCATCGAATCTTACTTGCGGCGACGTCGAATCAAAGCTGCAGCCCCGAGTCCGAGAATGGCCATGGAAGCAGGCTCAGGAACTGGGGTGTAATTTTGAGTGATCGAGGTGATCTGGACCTCAACGCCCTGGCTCGTGTTGAGCAAGAGGTTGTCCTTTTGGCTTAATCCAGTCGTCATCGGGCTGCTAAAGATCGTTGTTGCGCTGAGGCTGAATGGAACCCATTGCGTCCCGACGACTTGGCTGAAGTTAAACACCGGATTGCTGCTCCCCATGCCTCCTCCGCCGCTGTTTAGCGTATTCTCTGTCAGTGACGCCGTAAAGGTTGCGGTGCCAGTTCCGACCAGTTGGCGAACTAAACCGCTCATGGTTTGAGTCACCTGAGAGTAAGGAGCACTCGCAGGTGAGTTGGCCGTGGTCTGAGTCGTGTCAAATGTGTGCCACCAGGTGATGTCAAGCCACTTGCCGCTCTGTACAGTTGCTCCGGTCAAGTTTGCCGAATAGCTATCTCCATTCGTAACAAATACCGGACTGAGTGATGGGCTGTTGCCATCGCTATCGAACGTTGTAAAAACCGTGGTGTTGAATAACGTTGCCTGCGAAACCGCTGCCACGGCGAGAACCAACAAAGTGAGAGTTCGTTTCATTACTTAGCACCCTTGCGTCTTACCAGCATAGCACCAAGACCGGAGGCTAGAACGACGATCGATACCGGCTCGGGAACGGGGGACTGACTGTAATTTGCGTTGTAAGTTGAGACTTTGGCGATGCCACCGGTTCCATTCAGATCAATGGTGGTTTTGACTGGACTCCACTGCGATGGCGCACTATTGAAGCTGTAGGAGAAGGTCGGGAAAGTGGAGCCAGCTGGGTAGTTGATGCTCGGAGCTGTCTCATTGGTCGCTCCAAAGAAGCTGGTCGAGATGCCGACGTTTGCGCTACCTGTTGCAACGCCATTGCCAGCATTTTGGCTAATGGAGGCGAGAAAGAAACCGGGATCCGCAAACACCGAATACTCAAGCACCATGGACTTGTTGGTACCGACCGCAACTCCGCTAGGGAGAGCAAAGGCCAGAGTCGTACCAACTTGCTGAACGGAGATTCCGTTCGCACCAGCTGGGCCACCAACCGTGTAGCTGTTGCCGTCAACCAAGACCGTAGGTCCAAAAGTGATTGCCAGGGATTGCCCCGCCGTTCCAAGAATGAGCAACGAAGCTCCAAAACATTTCATATTCATCGTAAGCCAACCAAGGCGCAGAGAACCACCGTGTACTCTAATGCCAAGTACAGTATAAGTTGGATTAGGCTCTTGAGTTCCAAACTTAACAAGAACTCTTAACGTTTAGCTTCAAACCTGGTACGAATACGAGTCGGGACAGTTCGAATCAAAAATTCTAAAAATTCTTGGTTTACTAGACGCTCGTCTATGTATAATGTCCTTCAGAACGCTTGGAAGCGTCAAAGGGAATCGTGAGAAAAGCATCCGCAACCACAGAAAAAATCGCCGACGTGGCGTTGGACGATAAGGCAAGAGCCCTGCAGATGGCCCTCAGCCAGGTCGAAAAGAACTTCGGCAAAGGCTCCGTGATGCAAATGGGGCAGGATCAGCGCGATGCAATCGATGCCATCTCGACCGGATCGCTCAACCTCGACATGGCCCTAGGCATCGGCGGGATTCCTTCCGGCCGAATCACCGAAATCTATGGTCCAGAATCTGGCGGAAAAACGACTCTCGCGCTGCACGTAGTTGCCGAAGCTCAAAGAAAGGGCGAACTCTGCCTGTACATCGACGCCGAGCACGCTCTCGATACTGAGTACGCACAGACCCTTGGCGTCGACATTGACAAGCTTTACATCTCCCAGCCCTCCAGCGGTGAAGAGGCTCTAGAAATCGCGGATACGATTATCAAGTCGGGTGCGGTTGGACTGGTTGTCATCGACTCCGTTGCTGCTCTGGTGCCTCGCGCAGAAATCGAGGGTGAAATGGGCGATTCGCACGTCGGTCTCCAGGCCCGAATGATGTCCCAGGCCCTGCGAAAGCTCGGCGGTTCGCTCAACAAGTCGAAAACCGCCGCGATCTTCATCAACCAAATCCGAGAAAAGATCGGCGTGATGTACGGCAACCCGGAGACCACCCCCGGCGGACGAGCCCTCAAGTTCTGGGCATCGGTTCGGCTTGAAGTTCGAAAGGGCGACGCAATCAAGGTCGGAACCGAGCAAATCGGGGCAAGAACAAAGGTCAAAGTCGTCAAGAACAAGGTCGCTCCCCCGTTCAAGACTGCCGAATTCGACATGATCTTCGGCAAAGGCATTTCGCGAGCCGGAGATGTTCTCGACATCGGCGTCATCCGAAACATCATCAACCGAAGCGGAACGTTTTATAACTACGGTGAGCAGCGACTTGGCCAGGGCCGAGACAATGCGAGGACGTTTCTTGAACAAAACGAGGCGATCTTCAACGAGATCGACAAGAAGATCCGAGATGCGTTCGCTCTTGAGCGCGCCGCGCTGAAAAACACCGCAGTGATAGAAGAAGAGGAAGAAGAGCCAGAATTCACGCTAGACTCTTAACAAAATGAATGATGCATCTCGACTTGCTCTGATCGACGCCGCGAAACTGCTTGGGCGAAGAGAGTATTCCGAAGTCGAGATGCTCGGCCTCCTCGCTTCTCGCCACCCCGATTCGGCATACGAGCCAGTCATGAAGCTGCTGATCGAGGTTGGCATGATTGCTAGTGGCAACGGGGTCGCCGCAAGGCGTGGACTCGGATACGTGGAGCTCAAGACGCGGTTAAAGGCAAAAGGCATTGACGCAAGTTCCATCGAGCTTCTGCTGGAGTCCGACCTCGCGACCGAAGTCGAACGGACAAAGGCTCTTGTTCAAGCGAACCTCCCAGGCGAGAAAGATGTCGAGAAAGTCCTTCGCTTCCTGAGTTTCCGAGGTGTAGATGACAGTGTCTCGAAGGCCCTCGCTCGACACTGGAGTTGAGCCCAGATGAGGAGCACCGAAGTGAGGAGTCCTGAGCAATCTGCGATGGAAGATGCCGTTAAGTATCTACATCGCCGGGACTACTCCGCAGCAGAACTCTCCGAGAGGCTCGAGGGGAAATACGAAACCCAAGTCATACAAGATGTTCTGGTGCGCCTACAAGCCGCCGGATTAGTCAGCGATCAGCGAGTGATCGACTCCTTACTCGCCCGGCACCGTGATCGGATGACCATCGGAGACGTGAAACTCCGCGAGCAACTCCGTAAGCTCGGAATTCCAGAGGAGCTCATCGAGCAAACGATGAGCAATGACGTCGCACCCGAGGAAGTCCGAGCGACCGAACTAGTCAAGACAAAATACAAAACCCCAACCCCCGCCGCCAAAATCGGGCGGTTCCTATACTCCCGTGGCTTCGATGAGTCCACAATTGAATCAGTCCTAGACAAAATCTCCTGGGCTGAATCCGAATGATTTACCTCGTCGCCTTCCTCGCCATACTCTGCGGAGTCCTGGCCTACCTCCTGGGCCAGAAGCCAAAGGTGATCACCGAAATCAAGCAAGTTGAGGTCCTCCGAGAAGCCCCAACCCCAACTCCAACCCAAAGGACCTGGCTTGACGAAGACATCGAGATCCGCGATCGCCTTCTCACCGCCATGGAGTCCAGCGCGATGCGGGTCGCCATTGAATCCTCCACAACGAGCATCAGCCTCGATTCACCAGATCTAAAGGGCAGAATCATTGGCCGAGATGGACGCAACCTAAAGGCATTTGAGCAGACTACTGGCGTCGAGCTAGTCATCGATGATACGGAAAACACCGTCACCCTCAGCAGCTTCGACCCCTACCGTCGGGAAGTCGCGACCCAAACCCTCAAATCCCTCCTGAAAGACGGCAAAATCCAACCGTCTCGGATCGAAGAAGTCCACCAGATCGCGATCAAGCAAGTCGAAAACTCGATCCAGCAAGCCGGCGAAAACGCCTCCAAGAAGCTCAACCTAACCCTTTCAAAGCCAATTGCCCGAAAGCTCGGCAAGCTCAAGTTCCGAACCAGCTTCGCTCAAAACGTTCTCGATCACAGCATCGAAACCGCCCTCCTAGCCGCCCAAATTGCCTCCGAACTGGGCATCAACGAAGAGCAAACCAAGCGCGCAGCCCTCCTCCATGACATCGGCAAATCCCTCGACGCAGAGGGACCCCACGCCCTCACCGGTATGGAATTCCTCAAACAACAAGGCGAAAACGAACTCATCCAAAACGCCGTCGGTGCCCACCACCATGACATCGAGCCATCTTCACCCGAAGCAAGAATCCTGATTATCGCCGACACCCTCAGTGCCTCACGCCCCGGAGCCAGAAGGGAAGCCCACGACAACTATCTCCAAAGACTTCAAAACCTTGAGGCAATTGCCAACGAAGAGAAAGGTGTGGATAAGAGCTTTGCCGTCCAAGCCGGCCGAGAACTCCGGCTAATCATCAACGCCCAAGAAGCCAACGACGACGAGATGAAAGAAATCGTCAAACGCATCGGCGAAAAGCTAAAACAACAAGCCGACCATCACGGCCAAATAAGCATCACCGCCATCCGCGAAACCCGCCACACCGAGACCTACAAGCTATAAAAAAAAGTCCGGCCGCCGGGGTTAAGGGCGTTGCCGGACAAATGAGGAGCTGCTCGTGCTGTTTAGGCTCAGGCTTTGCGGATGCGTACCGTTTTGCCAGGTGCTAATTCGTATTTCAGGCCAGCGGCCTTACAGATTCTCTCAAGTGCAAACCTGAGCGATGTGTTGTACATAAAGGCGTCAAGCTTATACAAAGGAACATCCTTATCGATCAAGATGGTCGTCCCAGTCTGCTTTGCAAAGGCCGCAAACACATCCTTGATCGAGGTCTTCGTCAGCTTGGTCGAGACCTTTTTCTCCAAGATAGAAGGATCGGTCTTCAATGCCACGGAAGCTGCCGGTGGCACAAAAGTTTGAGCCTGAGTGTGGACGACAGGCTTCTTCGTCCGAACATACCAAACTCCGGCCTTCTTCTCGAACTCAAGATCCGCAACTTCGGAGATCGCTTCAATTGCATACTCCAGCGTCACGCCGTCCAGGCTGAGATACAGCCCCTGTCGGGCGGAGGTTTGGATCACATACTGCTGCCCGGTTTGCTCGAACATCGAAGCCAGTACAACCCGAAGGTCATCGCCTTTAGCCTTGATGCGAACGGTCATGTTTTGGGCGAGTGCCACCACCGAAATGGCGAGCAAAAGAGCGGAAACGAGAAACTTCTTCATCTTCAACCTCAATTAGGTGCGTAAATCTTTACGGTTCCATTATCTGGAGCCTTTGGCGTGGCCTTGCGAGTCGCTTTGCTAGAACTCTTGAACCTCTGCGCGCTCGTTCTGCGCTTGGTAGTTACCCGAGCGATGTTCGCCGGCAATGTCAACTTTGCTCTAGCTGCGACTGGCGCAGCCGGCGATAGCTTCTTCGCAGCCGGTTTCTTCGCTACGACTGCTGCCTTCTTGGCCGCGGCCTGAGCCGCGGCCTGAGCCGCCGCCTTCTTCTTCAGGGCCGCTACTTTCGCTGCCTGAGCCTTTTTGCTTTTCTCACGAATCGCCGCAAACTTCTGCGCTGCTTCTGACTTCGGCTTCGTCGAGGGAGCGGCTGCAACAACCCTGGCGTCGTTTGCTTTCGGTCCAAACATCGCCGTGGGATTCTTCGCAATGAGTGACATCGCAATCACCACCGTTGTTAGCCCGGCCATATAGGCAATTGGCTTCTTCATCGTCGCATCCTGAGCCGAAGTATTCGGATTGGCGGGCGCGTTTTCTGCCTCCGGCTCGTTAGTGCGTTTGAACAACGCAAACGCTTGGAACAAACTCTTCTTCCCGATTGGTTCTTCTGTTGCCATTTGAAGAGTGACAGTCTCGGTCTGTTCTTTGTGGGCAAAGGCAGGAGCAACAACCGGAACTTCAATCTGCGCAATCCGCTTTCTCGACATCGCTTCCAGCTGGCGTCGCAGCTCCGTCTTAGGATCGCCTTCCACTGGCTCGGCAAACTTGCGAGCCAAAGCGCCAAACGTCTCCGGGCGGGGGGAATCTAGCTGGGGTGCCGAATTGCCCGGAGTGACGTTTCCATGAGTGACGTTTCCTTGAGCGACGCTCATTGGGGTGCTGGTCATAGGAATTGGGTCGCTAGCAGCGCGAATACGCTCCTGTCGGTCGGCCTCAATGGTCGACATCAAGCTATTTCGCTTCTCTTCAAGCACAAGCTTGCAGCGCGGACACGCCGCAATGTGCGACTCAAGCTGGTCAACAACCGCCTGTCCAAGCTTTTCCCCGTTAATATATCGACCAATCTGTGATTTGGCGATGGCGCATTCAAATTCCGTAACCGGCATCTTTCAAGTTCTCCGCTCTTTCGAGTTCTGGTATTTCTATCGGGACGCGTCCAAATTTCCTTAGAGGAAACTTCAGGGGGTTTGTGAGGTTTTGCGTAGCCCACATTTAAAGAAGGGGAGTCCCGCCCGAAAAAACTCTCATCAGCCGGGGACCGGTAAGCAAAGCCGAAATTCGCGTGCGAATGACTCCGAAAGCCCCCTCTCCATTCATGGAGAGGGGGTTGGGGGTGAGGCCGGATGCTTACCAGCTTCGGATCTCGCCTCCATAAACGCCGCCGCCCTCTCAGCACAAATCTTGAGCGCAACCCCCAAGTGATCCACCATCCGGCCCTCACCGTCTATCTCGAAAAACTCCCGATTCGGAATCCGGTAAACCAAAATCCCATAACGAGCAAGATAAGCGTCCCGAACTGCATCGCGTTCCGGATCATGCTGCTCCCCATCAAACTCGATTGCAAACAATGCCTCAGCGCAGTAGAAATCCAGCCGATAGGGATGAACCGGATGCTCTCTTCGAAACTTGAACCCTGTTTTCCGATCCCGAAGAATCTCCCAAGCAATCTGCTCCGCCACTGAAGCCTGCTTTCTAGCCTTTCTCGCCCGCAACGTCTCTTTCCGTGACGGAGCCGGAATGCTCTCAGAATCCCCTAAGCCCAATCGTCCTCATCCCCTAAATCCCCTTCTCCATAAATGGAGAAGGGGACTTTCTAACACTCTCAATCTATCAATTTCAGAGTTTCCTGTCAAGCAGTTCTTTCGTGCAACGAAAGCGTCCTAGCGCCCCCTCTCCATTCATGGAGAGGGGGCTGGGGGTGAGGACGTCTAGGATTACACTTTAGCAGCGACCGGGCAACCCAATCTCGTGTATAAAGTAAGCACCAAGCAGTGCCAAAAATGATCGATTATCTGGGGCCGAAGTATTCGGACAAGCAGATGGATGCAGTGATCATCCAGCACCACGTGCTGATCAATGTCTGTCTCCACGCCCGCGAACTCCAAAGTCCAACCGTGAGGCTCATCGAAGACAAAAGCACGAATGCGGTTCTTGCTCAACTCGAGCAGGCAGGTGCTTACGAGACATTTGGAGACATTCCATCCGAGATCCCCATCCTCCGCCGAACCCGTTTCGTTACCAACAGCAAAGGGATCGCCGACAACCGCCTCCCCGTAGGCGAACTTACCATCCCACTCCCAAATCAGACCCTCCACATCAAAGTCACCAAAGACGAATCCAAGCCTCAAAACCTACTCGAGTTCACCGTTACCGAGGTCAAAATGTGATCAAGCAGCTCTTCCGAGCCTGGCAGGGAAAGAAGGAGCGAATGCTCTTTGCCTATCTTGACACCAAAGATGACCTTGATCCATCGGCCCCAATTAACAAGCTTATGACTGCCATTCTCGAATCTGCAATCGAGAAGCAGGCAGAGGCTGTCCGACTTGTTACCAAAATCAACCGTGGAGCACTCCAGGGCCCACCGTCACCCAACGACATTGAAGAAAGGCTCGCCACTGCGCAGCGGATCGGACGGAGCCTCACCGCCGAAGAAGTAGCTGCAAAGACCTTCCACTACCGCGATACTGACAAGCAGAACGACGATCTAATCATCGACTTTCGCTACGCCGGAACCTGGCACGAAGAAATGAGCATCCCGCAATCGCTCCTCAAGCCGCTCATCCGGCACCTACGGTACCGATTCAACTTAGACCACTGCACCAGCCTAGACAAACCATCCAAAACCACCCAGCATGCCGGAACTTCATTTGCATTAGAGACTTATGCACCGGAAGGCAACATCCTCGCTGTCTTTCACTGCAAGAGGGTGGTGGAAAGTTCATGCTGAACTTCCTCTTCGGTCACATCTCAGATTACGAAAGAAGACTGCGTGAGGGGGCTGGGGGTGAGGACGCCTAGCTACCAGCTAGGACAACTCAGAGGCGCCCGCCGACGAGAAAAAGAGATGAGGTGCCCAAAAAGGGCTGGGCAATCACCCAGGTTCTACTCTCCATGCTTCCAAAACTTGACTCCGCTCAAGCGTGCTCTGATTCGGGAGATGAGTCCAAAGTTGTGGACGAGCCCTCCGCCCTCTTGCATCCAGGTCACACCTTCGTAGACGTCTTGGAATTCCTTGGTGTCGATCACTTTTTCGACCTTCTCCCAAGTCTGCCAGTCTTCGGCGTGCTGTTGCGCCAGCCGTGGTAGGTCGGACTCGGTTTCGGCGATGATGTAGAACCGAGAAAGCATCTCCATCTGCTTAGGCATCCCGTTTAGCCCACTTGCGGTACCTCTGAGTACGACATAGAACGAGGTACCGGTGTCGAGATGACGGCCGTAAAGTTTGCGATGAATAAAAAGAACTTGTTCGTGGTGCCGGTCGATTCTCTTAGCGGAATTTAGGTCTTCTTCAGCTGCGGCTCGGTTGCCCTGCTGCAAGTAGTATTCGGCTCGGTAGGCGTAGAGCCAAGCTGCCTGTTGCTTTATATCAGGACTCTTTTCGCGGTTCGCCACCGCTAGTCCAGCGGCGCAATCTTTGAGAAATTGGTCGAAATTGCCCGTTGACCACTCAAGGCGCGATTTGCAGACCCAATAGAACAGCCATCCGTGATAGCCGGGCGAATAGTTGACTTTGGCGTAGTACTCGGCGGCGCGGTCATACATCTCCATCCGTGAGTAGCAGACTCCGATGTTCAGATCGGCGTACGAGTCGGTGTCCGGATCCCCGCTTCTTGCCTTCTCAAATGCTTCGATCGCGAGTTGGTAGTGGCCTTGGTTTGATTGATATTCGCCAAGGTAGGAGGCAAAAATGTACACATTAGGATACTTCCGGAGTCCTGTTTCTAGAATTCGGGTGGCGTCTTGACGATCGCCCATCTCGTACCGGGCTCGCGCTTCCAGCTCAAAGGCTCCTGTATAGCGGCTTTCGTGAAGCTTGGCGGCGATTTTGAGGACCTTGTCGAAATTGCGATGCTCAAGAGCTTCAAGCCCTTTCGCGTAAAGGGCATAACATCGTTTGTTGATCGCGTCGGAACTCATGGCTCGGGTTTAGGCAGGTTAGGATTTTGGTTGAACAGGAGTTCGATGAGTTTATTCTTTTGTAGTTCAAACGCACCCATTTCCCACCGCTCGGCGTAAGATACAGGGAGGGCAGAACGGGTATTGTTCTGATTGATTATGTCTACAGACATTTTTGAAAGAGTCAAGAAGGTCACCGTCGAAGAACTCGACGTGAAGGCCGAAGAAGTCGTCACTGAAGCTAGCTTCACCGAGGATCTGGGTGCAGATTCACTGGACGTCGTTGAGTTGGTCATGGCTTTCGAGGACGAGTTCGGGATTGACATTCCGGACGAAGAAGTCGGCGAGATCAAGACTGTCGGAAACGCAGTCGATTACATCTCGAAGAAAGTCGCCGGCTAATGAGCGTCTTGCCCGAACCATCCGGGCGTGTCGTCGTCACCGGAGTTGGAGCGGTCACCCCGCTCGGCACCGGTGTCGATGTCTTTTGGCCCAAGGTCATCGCTGGTGAATCAGGTATCCGCCGGATTCAGCAGATGGAAAACTTGGACCTCTACTCCTGCCAAATCGCAGGAGAAATTCCTGATTTTGAACCGACCGACTGGGTGGATAAGAAAGACGCCCGTCGAATGGACCCCTTCCTGCTCTACGCAATCGCCGCGGCAACGATGGCCCTCAAAGACGCCAACGTCACCCTCACCGAAGAGCTGAAGGATGAATTCGGAGTCCTCATCGGCTCCGGAATCGGCGGTCTCAAGTCGATGTACGACCAAACGGCTTTCATCCACGACCTAAAGCCGGATCGGGTCTCACCCTTCTTCGTGCCCTACATGATCGCCGACATGGCCAGCGGCCTCGTCTCGATCATGAACGATCTGCGCGGCCCGAACCACGCCATCGTCTCCGCCTGCTCCACCGGAGCAAACGCCATCGGCGACGCCTACGAGATCATCAAACGCGGCGACGCTCGCATGATGATCGCTGGCGGTTCTGAAGCCCCGGTCAACCCCATCGGCGTCGCCGGCTTCTGCGCCTGCCGGGCCATGACCACCCGCAACGACGAACCAACCCGAGCCTCGCGGCCATTCGACCGCGACCGTGACGGCTTCGTCATGGGTGAAGGCGCCGGCACTCTCGTCCTCGAAGATCGAGATATGGCTATTGCTCGCGGAGCAAAGATTTACTGCGAAATCGTAGGCTACGGCTTCTCTGCTGACGCCCACCACATCACCTCCCCGCACCCTGAGGGGCGCGGCGCAGCGAAGTCCATGAACATGGCTCTGCGAAAGGCCGGTATCGAGCCTGAAAAGATCGACTACATCAACGCCCACGGAACCTCCACTCCAGTCGGCGACCCAATGGAAGTTGAGGCAGTCAAAAAGGTCTTCGGCGACCACGCCTACAAGCTCGCCGTCAGCTCGACGAAGTCAATGCACGGCCACACCCTCGGTGCCGCCGGAGCAATCGAATCCCTAATCTGCATCCTAGCGATGCGCGACGGAATCATGCCGCCGACGATCAACCTTGAGAACCAAGACACCGATCTTGGCATCAACCACGTTCCCAACGTGGCCCAGAAGCGGGAGTTGAACTATGTGCTAAACAACTCGTTCGGATTCGGCGGACACAACGTCTCGCTAATCATGACCAAGGGGTGATGCCTCATGACCGGCTCTTTGGCTGAGCATATCGAAGGGTTTCTGGTTCACCTATCAGCGCGCCGTTCGTCTGCAACGGTCCGCTCCTACGGCTCGGATCTGCGCCAGTATCTCGGCTTTGTCGAGGAGGTTTCCGTATTTGACACCTCATCTCTGAGGTTGTTTCTTAGAAAGCACGGCGGCCAACCAGTCTCTCGCGCACGTAAGCTCTCAACGCTCCGTGCCTTCGCCCGCTACCTCCGCACCGTCGGTGCCCTGGACTCCGACCCCACCGAGCCACTGGAGGCTCCGTATAAGCGGAAGAAGCTCCCCAAAAGCCTCAACCAGCCGCAGGCAGGGGAGCTTTTGGACCAGACTTCGGTTGGGCGCACCCCTGAGCGAGACCGGGCGCTACTGGAACTCCTCTACTCCGCTGGTCTTCGGGCGGCAGAGGTGGTTTCAGTGCAGTTGACCGATGTTTCGTTCGCCGAGCGTTCGCTACGGGTGATCGGAAAGGGCAACAAGGAGCGGGTGGTGTTCTACGGCTCGACCGCAGCGGCAGCTCTGGATGACTACGTTCGCGGCCCTCGGGTGGCAGGTACTGCACTATTCACGAATGAGAAGGGCCTAGGGCTGACCACTCGGACAGTACAGAACATTGTCAAGCGGTGGGCAATCGCCGCGGGCCTTCCGCCAGAGACATCGCCGCATACGCTGCGACACTCGTTCGCAACGCACCTGCTGGATGGTGGAGCGGACCTGAAGACGGTTCAGCAGCTACTAGGCCATGAGAGCCTGGCAACGACGCAGATCTACACTCATGTGAGCATCGAGCGGCTGAAGGAGACGGTCGCGAAGTCGCATCCGAAGTCTGGATAGTTTCTCCAGCCAGAAGAAGAAGAGCAGAGAGGCATTCGATCCGAAGACTTCAAAAGAGTTGCGAATATCAAACAAAAAAACTTGAGAAGCTTACTGGGTGGTAGTAAAGTGGTTGCATGAAGTGGATAGCGCTAAACGTAATAGTCGCATCTTGTCTAAGCTTAACCTTTTCGGTCGCCTGCTCTCAAACATTGGGCGATGTAAGAAACCTCTCGCGTCAGACCCATCGAACGATCAAAGAGAGAAAGGACGTCTACCCATACCCAGGTACTCATACCGGGACAGTCCATATAGATGTCAAAGGATACTTCCACACCTACTGCCAAGGAAGTCCGAATCTCGAAGGCACCTCTTACTGGTCAGATCCATTCTCGGTGACCTACGATCAGAATATCGGTCCACTTCAACTGATCGATGCGACGATAAATGTTCCAACAGGATTCTCTATCGAAATCACTGAGACGTCAACCAGGTCTGTTTACGATAGCAGTAACTTTCTTGCTGCCGAGGAAACACTGCAAGGTGAGATGTATTCGTTAGTGTTTTCGCCCATGTCCGGATTCAGCTTCCAGTGGCTACCCATCACACTAGCTCGAGGAGAAGTCAAGTACACATCGTACACAGCGACCTATAGCCTCAAGCCGAATCAAGTCGAAGGTACTGGTGAAGGTGGGAGTGGCGGTATCTGACTCCAAAACTAGCTCATGGGACTCCTCTTCTCGCTTTATCTCGCGTCGTCACTTTCGCAAGGAAGTGTAAATCCGGTGTTCTGCCTCGTTTATCCGACAAACTCAACCCAAAAGGAGACGTTAGATCAGTTCCAAGTCCTCAAGACCCCAGTTGAAGTTCAGCGATTTGCGGCGAAGAGTGGTTTTGCATGTGTAGAGGTACAGCCGGGCTACTTTGCCGTGTTGCCGGATCACTCTAAGCTGGAACGCTTCCTCGAAGCAAGACGCGCTCTTTACAAGCAGTGTGTTTTCGAAGCGGCGGGCAAAACGTCTTCACCGATTTCTGAGATGTTCAGAATCGGAAACCTAAGCCAATTGTGTCGACAGGCAGTGGTGCCTTCATTGCGTGACTTGGGGGTAATTGTAGATGACTCGACCGCCTATCACTTTGAAGTTGATGCAACCTTAGTGCTCACATCAGCAGGCAAAAGTACTTCAGTGCCGCTTAACAGCCGCAGGAAGCTATCTCCCGAGGCTGAAAGAACTGGTGGTCTTTATCATGCGAGCTATGATCCATCGCGCGTTTCAGGGATGAACGATTCGCTAACGCTAGCAGTATCAAAGAGACCAAATGTCGAAATCTCAACTGGGAATCTCTCGATCCAAACATGGGGCGTGCCCCAGACGAACAGCCGTGTTTCCCAGCTTTCTCAGCTTAGTTTTAAGCGGCTCGTTGACGAGTACACCGCCTTGGAAAAGTCCGCTCTAAAGGATGAACAAGAATTGATCGCCGGTCTTGCTAATCAAGGATCGTTTTGGAAGAACATCGGGAACGCAAAAGGAAGCCGAGTAAGCACCCTAGGCTCAGAAATTACCCCAGACTTGAGCACAGTTCTTTATAGTAACGCGGTCGCATCAGGCTTTACCGACCAAGCTTCAGTAGATCGTTATCTGGACGGCGCCACCGTAACGAGCGTACGGCCCTCCGTCACTTGTTTCGTCTGGGCAAAGTTCCCTGATGGAAAGGTTTCAAGAATGGGCGTCGGGCTGTTCTAGGTTGCCATCTCATTTTTTTTGCTTTGGCGGGAAGTGGGAACTATTCGGAACGAATGGGTTCTCAGTGGACACAGATAATCTGCGTAGTGTGGCAGGATTGCGCCTGCGTCGTTGGAGTAGTCTAGCTCAACGCTCCTTCACACCCAAGTCGAAGCCCTTCGGAAGATCTTGTAAGTGATTGGACGCCGGACATTGGCGAACACAAAATCCGGCCAGCCGGCCATGAAATCTAGGTCGTAATCATCCGGCGGTGATATGAGCACCAAGGGTACGCCTGAAGCCGTTGGGTGATCCATTTTCGCCATGGCGAATTTTTCGTAACCAGCGATCTTATGCGGCTCTTCGAGAGTGGCTAACAGATCCACAAAGAACAAATCAGCTCCAGCGACCTTCTCAAGAGCCTCTTCCCACGACGTGTAGTGCTCAAATGTATCGCTTGGGTGAAAGCCTTCGCGGGCTTCTGCAACCATCTCGTTTTCCTTAGTAAGCAATACAAATCGCATCTGCAACGATCATACATCAAATAAAATTTCTGTGCAAGTTCGTTAAAATATGTGAAACATCATCATCATATCAGTGAAGTGTGATATAACTGTGGAAGGAGCTAACTGGATGATAAGTGAGACCGAACAAACCACGAGCCGAAACCCGATTGATGCGGACAAGTTTCAGGCAATGATGGGAGAAACCCGCCGCCGAGCCTACTCGATGGCGATTCAACTCACTCGCAATGCGAGCGATGCGGAAGACCTTGTTCAGGAAACCTACGTCAAAGCTTGGCGAGGTTTCGACTCTTACGCTCCCGATCGATCATTCCTCAACTGGCTGTTGCGGATCATGCAGCGCGCCTACCTAGATTCTCGGCGCCGCGAGAACCCGGTCCGCAAGGCAGAATCTCTCAACGCCTTGATTACCCCCCACGACCGCGATTCCTTAGAATTCCAAGTTGCTGACGATCGAATCACTCCCGACGAAGAGCTTCTTCGAGAAGAGTACAAGGAGCAGCTCGCAAAAGCCTTGGACCAGCTGCCTGACGTCTACAGCACCGCGCTGAGAATGTGCGACCTCGAGGGCCTGAGCTACTCCGAGATTGCGGACCACCAAAACACCACCATTGGCACTGTCCGTTCTCGAATTCACCGAGGACGCCGGCTTCTGAAAGAAGCGATCATCCGAGGCGGATACCAGTTTCGGTAAAGTTTTCTGATGGATGTGCCAATCATCTACCTGATGAATGGCATTTCTGGTGCATCGGGCGCGAGTAGCGCACTTTCGGCGGCCCAGTCGTCCGAGAGCGGCGTGGCACTTGCCATGCTGAAAAAGACCCTTGACGCTCAGAAGAGCCAGGGTGCCGAGCTGCTCAAGCTGATTGAAGGCAAAGGTCAGATCATCGACATTCGCGCCTAACTACCGGGAACCGTCTAGGTTCAAAAGCGGTACACTTTAGGGTGATGAGCGAGAAGCCAACACCAGCCAACCGCCCAGGGAAGAATTCGTGGGTGAAGAACACCTACTTCTGGATCGCCGCGATTCTGCTTCTTCTCGGAATTTTGGGATTGGTGAAAGGCGACAAAACGATCCGCGATCCGGGTCAGATTCACGAGAATAATCTCGCGTTGATCTATCTCGCCGCCAGCGTTGTGATGCTCATCAATGGTCTCATCTCCCACCGGGCGTACCTCGCTCAATGGGATAGCTCCGAGGAAAAGAACTAAGAACTTATGGTTTTGTGCGCATGTGGTAAGCCGATTGACAAGGTGCCGAATTGGCTCCAGTCGGCAAAAGTAGAATTCGTTTGCAACAACTGCCCTAACCGGCAGACGAAGAACATCGCGTTTGTTCAGCTTGAAGCTGGCGCGAAGGATCCAGGTAAGCAAATCGAAGGCGAGCCAGATCTTGGCGATCTCGACGAAGACGAGGATTAAAAAGGTGGTCAGTCGTCAGCCTTCGGCCATCGGCTCTCGACCGAAAGCCGATGACCGATAGCCCAAGGCCACGTCACGCTACTCTCACAACAGCTCTCGGTTTGGCGATGTTGATCATCACCTGACCGGGGGCTTTTTCTTGTCCGAGTCCGAGTTTGCACAGGGCAATGAGCGCGCGTTCCGTCACGGGCGTTCCTTCAAGAAAGGTCACCTGCGCGGTGAGCACCCCATTGTCGAACCAAGCGCTGGCATCAATGATGCCCTCTTGATCAAGCAGAAATCTCTCGACTTCCTTTGGATTCACCAGATGGACCGTATTCATACGGTAATCATCGGGCTTCCGAGGGAAGCCATGAGGGCGATTTTTGTTAAACTTCGATGACGCTGGGAACGATGAGCGGGCGGAGCTGAGCCCGCTTCACGATCGTCTTTCGCACGATCTCCGTTGCAGCCTGCTTCACCTTGTTGAGGTCCTTCAAATCGTTAGGAGTGAGCGAAGCGAGCATGTCCACCATGATGTCGTGGGTCTCTTCCAAAATTCCTGCTGGGCCATGGAAGCCTTTTGCGTGCAGCGAAGGATCGCCGACGATTTCGCCGTGGGTTGAATCGACCGCGATGGAAACGATGACGAGCCCATCGTTAGCTAGGTTGTACCGATCTCGCAGAACGGACTCAGTGACTCCGGGGGTTCCGGAGTTGTCAACCAGAACTCGCCCGGTCGGAATCTCTTCGCCAAGATACGCCTTGGTTTCGTCGATGACCAACGGGATTCCGCTAGTGAGCGTGAATCGTCGATGGTCGGGATAGCCCATATCTTCGGCGATCTTGTTGTAAACGTACTGGTGTCGGGGTTCGCCGTGAACCGGAGCAACGTAGAACGGCTGCGTCAGATTGATCATCATCTTCAGCTCTTCTTGGTAGGCGTGGCCAGAGACGTGGATGGGACGGGCAGCTTCGTAAACCACTTGGCAACCTTGAAGGAACAGGCGGTTGATTGTTCGCCAAATGGCTCCCTCGTTTCCAGGGATCGGTCTTGCCGAGTAGATCAGCGTGTCGCCCTCTTTCACCTGCATTCGGCCGTACTCGGCCTTGCTCATCTTGACGAGCGCGCTCATCGGCTCGCCTTGGGAGCCAGTCGTCAGAAGTGCAACTTGGTGATCTGGCAAGCCACGCACATCATCCAGCGGAAGCAAAACACCGTTTGGAATCTTGACGTAGCCCAGTCGCATGCAGATGTCCAGGTTGCGCTCCATGCTTCGGCCAACGACGGCGACCTTTCGGCCCGTCTCCTTGGCGATCTGGAAGACCTGCTGCATTCGGTGGATGTTGCTGGCAAACGTGGTGAGGAGAACTCGGCCTTTTGCGTCGTTGAAAACCTTGCGAAGCCCTTCGGTGACAATCGACTCGCTTGGTCCCCAACCCGGACGCTCGACGTTGGTTGAGTCGCTGAGGAGTACAACCACGCCTTCAGCGCCGATTTCGCTCAGCCGCTTCATGTCCGAAAGCTTGCCATCGACGGGTGTGAAGTCGAACTTGAAGTCACCAGTGAACAGGACATAGCCATGGACGGTCTTAACCGCCATCGCGCAGTTCTCAGGAATCGAGTGAGTGACCCTAATCGGCTCGACCGAAAGTCCGCCTGCTTGAAGGACCTCTCCGGCTTTGAAAATGCGGTAGTCGACCTTAACGCTAGGGCATCGCTCGTCAAGTTTGTGACGAATCAGCGCGTGCGTGAATTCTGAGCAATAAATCGGCACGTTCATCTGCTTCAGCAGATAAGGAAGTGCTCCGATGTGGTCCTCATGGGCGTGAGTAAGAAAGATTCCGCGAACCTTGTCCTTGTTTTGGAGCAAGTATGTAAAGTCAGGAACGATAATGTCGATCCCCAGCATTTCTTCGTTCGGAAACGACAGTCCGCAGTCAATGACCACGATATCGTCGCCTTGCTCTACAACGGCGCAGTTCTTCCCAATCTCTCCGACGCCGCCAAGTGCAACGATTTTAACTGAATCCACGGTATCAGGGTACCTGTTAGCGAGTTTGGGATCTGCGGTTGCATTGTTATGTGATGAAGCGACCACGAAGGGCACCTAGGCTCTATCAGACGGACGGTAACATTTAGTGCAAAATCTCGACGCTAGCGCGTTCATCCTGAACCTTGAGAATCATGTCTCGGATCTGGTTTTGCAGGTTGCCGTGAACTGCGGGGTCCCAAACCGTATCCTCATGAAGCCTTATTTCCTCTGGAATCGACAGCGGAGGTAGGGTAGCGTACTCTGGCACTTCCCATTCATAGCGAGGCCAGACATGGGCATGCAGAAAGGGATCAACGTTGCCGTACATCGCAAAGTTGATTCGCTTTGACTCAGTAACTCGGTCAATCGCTTCACCCAACAATGACATATCCTCAAGAAACGCATGACGTTGCTTTTCGGGCAGTTCAATGAGTTGTTCAACCTGCGGATAAGCCAACAGCAAACAGTAACCGGGTAGGAATTGGTTGTCCCCCATTACCGCAAATCCGCTTCGCATTTTCAGGACGAGGCGTGGGTTCTTTCCTTCTGAGAGTTCTTGCAGGCGCTCGCTGGGCGTCATGGTGACTCTAGTCTAGCGTGTTTTCAGGATTCATGCAGATTGCATGGGCGAACATAACGATTCGCATACAAAAAACTGCGATCAGAAGTCACAATTTGATGAGTGCCAACTTGGAACATTTCGATACTGCCAAGATTCGAAATCCGTACCGAAGCAGGTCAGATTGTAAGCCTTCGGAGCCGCCAATATGCTGAGTTGTTGGCAATCCTAACATTAGCTGGTTCGCAAGGCGTTGACCTCGCATCTATCGGAGCTGACTTCTTCTCCGAGGAGTGGAGCGATCACAAGAAGGCGCTTAGAAACGTTCTTTCACGCACAAAGCGCCATTTAGAGTCCTATTCGGACGTCCCTCTTGTTAAACGCGAAGAAGACTTCATATCGCTGGATCCCGCACAGTGCCAGTGTGATCTTTGGAGTCTGATCGAGGAGCTCGATCGCTCGGCGTCCCTGCAAAACCATGACCGAATCGAACAGATTCTTTGGACGATCAATCCCCCATTCATGCGAGAGCAGTTCGTCTCGAGCATTACGGAATCGTTGTTCACCCGGCGCGCCCAAGATTTGCTGAGGGGTGTGGAGATATTGACGGCTGCACCTCATCGCCCAGGACTGCGTACACTCGCCACAAAGGTGCTTGGAGCAATCAAATCAGCGTTGCCATATTCAACCGATACGATTCAGCGGCAGTTGGCAATCTTTGGAAAACTCCGAATGCGCCAGGAAATCATCGAGACCCTGGCCGACTACACAGAATTCCTCGACGAGGACCTTGGAGATGCTCCCGGCCGACAGCTTGAATCATTCGCAGAAAGGCTCTTGGCGGAGATTGATCGCAGCGACATCGACTCGTTTGCAATACCACGACCACCTCACTACTATCTGAACGGGATCGCGCCGATCGCAGAATTTCTAGAAGTTATTCGGCAGCACAAGACTGTCTTCGTGGGTGGACTGCCGGGAGTTGGTAAATCACAGCTCTTGATTGAAGCGGCTCTGAGCTTAAATTTTCCCACCGCCCAAATGGTCTTCATAGATCTCAAAGAGATCGCTCGGCCTTTGCCTCTCGCCCAACTCGTTCCTCGAAACCCAAAGCTGATCCTGATCGATCACTACTCTGAGCCGGACTTGCAGATCGCTCGAAATCTGCGGCAGGTCTTTCCCGACGCAAAAATAGTTGTTGCGGGGCCAAGCGATAGCGGACTCGATTTTGAGGCGCAGTTCACGGTGAAACCCCTCCGGGTGGGGAGTGAGACCTCCGATGCGGAGGCTGAGCGACTTGTTAAGCACTTGCTGGTGAGCAGACCCCAGGCTAGTTCAAATATTCATCAATTGGCGACCGTTTCACAGGGCATCCCGGCTGCGATCATCAAGCTCGCAGGCCTGGCTAATGAGTTTGGAGCTGAGCTGGCAATCCATACATTCTTAACAACGGGATCCCTGTCAGGAGCGGGAGTCTTTAATCGAGACCAGCTCTTAGATCAGTTGCAATCCTTGTCCACAGCGAGCCTGGCTCTTCTGAAAGCGCTAACGGGTTTACGTTGTCCGATTTCAACGATTCTGGCCGCGACCTGTTTTCAACTTGGGATCGACGAAATTCGTCATTTGGTGTCTTTGGGACTCATCGAAATCAACCGCGATCATGAAACGGTTGAGATCCCCATGGCTGCGAGCGAAGCACTTCGAGGAATCGCTGCGTATGGCCCAGGAAACGATAGTCAAATCTTGCTCGAGTCGACCCTCTACCAGAAGCTGAATCAACAGGTGCCCTCAGAAGCAAACATCTTCGACGTTGAGGCACTTCAGGTTGCAATTGACGCCCACACTTCGCGCGATGACTATCGGGGCGCATTAAGGTTGCTTCGAGTGCTGCGACCCTATTTATTCATCATTCGGAGTTGCAAATGCGGCGTTGATGGACTTGCGGACCACTTGTTTGATCTTGACCTGTCTCCAGATGACTGTATCGATGCACTTCTCTCGGTGGGAGCAGCTCTCTTCTACCAGTTTCGGCACGCGGATGCAGTTTCAACCCTCTCAGATCGAAGGTGGGATTCGAAAAGAGAAGCTGCGCCCGACGCCCGCCAAGCCGAGTTCTACTCTCAGCTTGGGATTGTTACTGCACTTGCAGGCGACAAGTGGAAAGGGATTGAGGCCCTGGAACGAGCGGCAAAAACTGCAGCGGAGCCAGGGTTGGAGCACATCAGGGTCAAGGCCCACTACAACCTAGCCGCAACCTATTTTAGAGTTGGGGAGCTACAGCTCGTTCTCGAAAATATGAGTCGAGCCGTATCCCTATTGAGGTTCGTGCCCACGACCTCAGGAAGACTGGAGCTGCTTCACATGCAGGCCAACTACTCGTATGAGGCAGGCGTAGATCTGCAAACCGTAAAAGAGCGGTTCTTAGTTGCCATGACATATGCTCGCTCAAATGGACTCCATGCGGACGCCGGCTGGATACTAGGATCCTTAGGGGCGCGACTGATCAAAGAAGGGCACTCTCTAGCTGGTGTGGTCGTTTTGACCGCAAGTATCCGGGACGAGCTTGCCTCTACTCTCACACCAGAATTCAAAAAACGGTGCAGCTTCAATCTTGATCTTATTGCCCACGGGCTGCTCAACATGGGTAACTCCGCACTTGCTTATCAATCTGCTTTGCTGGCACTCAACCTTTTCAGCGACTACTATTCAAGAGAAGATGGGTTCAAGCGAATGGGGATCAAGCCCATCGAGCTTCCCGAAGGTCTCAAACAAGCCAGCGAGCCTGCTACAGGCGGCGATATTCTTGTCTTCCTCTCACGGGTTCAACAAATAACTCGTCAGTTCCCTGAGGCGGCCAGAGTTCTAAAAGAGTTCGGCTATTTGGAGGAGACTGGAGAGATTGAACCCGATGGGATGTACACGGAACCCAATTGGGAACAGAATACGATGCATTCATCACTGCCATCTAAGGATTGACAGCCAAAGAGGTGATCGCCATAAAGCCCACGCAGTGCTCCAGTGTGGGTGACGCATGCCACAACCCACAGTCGTGACGAGACCTTGCACCGAAGGACGTGTCCCATCCGCACATGTCCCGATTTGACAGCAAAACGGTTTCTCTTTCTCACTGCAATTCATGCTAACTTCACGAGCGTCGCACAAGCGTCGCAAACTTTCTCGGTACCGTCTTAGGTTCAATTGACGTAAACTATTGGTATGAACCAGCGGTTGCCGGAATGGCTGACCATCCGTATGCCTCGTCCCGACACGATTCGTCAGGTCGAAGGCATGATGCGGCAGAAGAATCTGCACACCGTATGCGAGTCAGCTCGGTGTCCAAACCTGCCTGAGTGCTGGAGCAAAAAGACCGCGACGTTCATGATTTTGGGTGATACGTGCACCCGCTCCTGTGGCTTCTGCGCGATCAAAGTTGGACGAGGACTGACAGTGAATCCAGATGAGCCTGCCGACGTGGCAAAGATCGCCGCCGATCTCGGACTCAAGCATATTGTTGTCACCAGCGTCGCCCGAGACGACCTAGCGGATCAGGGTTCCATGCAGTTTGCGCACACCATTCGCGAACTCCACAAAGCGAATCCTCTGTGTATCGTTGAAGTTCTCACCCCCGACTTTAAGGGCAATCGGGAGTGCATCAAGAACGTCTGCGACGCAAAGCCGGAGATTTATAACCACAACATTGAGACCGTCGAACGGCTCCACACCCTAGTTCGCCCGCAGGCGAAATATGCCCGGACGATGAGCGTTCTGGAGCAAGTGAAGGAAATCGATCCAGCGATTTACACTAAGAGCGGAATCATGCTCGGGCTCGGCGAGACCAAGGATGAGGTGATCCAAACGTTGCAAGACCTTCGGGACATCGGCGTCGACGCGGTCACCATCGGTCAATATCTAAGGCCAACCATGCGGCACTTGCCGGTTGTGGAGTACATCCATCCAACAGAGTTCAAGGAATACGAGAAAATTGGCGAAGAAATGGGATTTGCGTTTGTTGCCAGCGGTCCTTTCATCCGTTCGTCGTACAATGCAATCGAGTTCAGCAAAAAGGTGATGGGCGACCGTCTTAGCCAGCTTGACGAGGCAGAGAGGGCCAAGTTCCTTGAGGACCTTGAAGCGCAAAGCGAAAACCACACTGTAGGCGTCTGAACAAACAGGTAGTGCCAGGATGGCCAATTCACTCGTTCGGTTTGCCGCGATGTACGGCCCCATTGTTGGGGTTGGGGTGGTTTGCGGCGGCTATTTCTGGGATTGCCTCCAAGAGGTGTTTTCACCGAGTACCGGATTCAAAATTGATTATCAGACCGAAGCTGGGCTGGTGAACTTGCAGTGTCAAAGGTATAGCTTTGATCCGCTGGGCGGAACCTTGACTGCCCAGAGCTTCGAGGTGAGGCACCCGGACGGCAAACTGATCGCAAGACTTCCGAAGCTTCTCGTCACGGGTCTGCGAGTCGACCAACGACTGGCACCGACGATTCGCCTTCAAGACGCTCAGGTCTGGATACGAAGAGAGAGAAACGGTAAGTTCGATTTGGCAAAATACATCCCCAAACCGAGTGACGAGCCGAGTAGTGTCGCGTTTAGTGCAGAACTCTATCGTTGTCGGATCAACTTGCTCGACGAAGCGGCGACCGGCGTGCCGTCGAATCAGATCTACATTCCGTTTGGTCAGGTGAACGGGCAGGGCGATAATCTTTTTGCCTCGCTGAGCCTCAATGTCGTGGGACTGGCGTCTGCTGACGTCCTGGTCAACAAAACGATCAGAGGGATCGGTCTCGAGGGATCCAATCTCCAACTGGATCCAGGACGAATTCGCTCGAGACTTCTTTTGGGTCCAGAGAAGAACCAGTGGCTCGACTTAGCTCAACTCAAAGTTGGCGAAGGTCGGGTGCGCGGAGAGTTTCAGGCAATGATTCCGCCGAAGAGTCAGCCCTCTTTCTTAGCTAACTTTAGTGGGGTGCTCACGAACGTCGGTTGGGACAAGTATGTTGCGGGCAGAGCCGATCTGAAGGCATCCATCAGTGAGAAAGATGTCCGATTTGTGGGTCAGTTGAGTGAGAGCAACGTTGGCGCGACTGTGAAAGGCGTTGCTGACTGGTCTAAAGGGATCAAAGTCGAGGGAACAACCCAAGTTCAGAGAGTCACGCCACTATTACTCGCAAAGTTCGGTGTGGGTGCACCGAAGTGGCTATCCATGTCTGAAGCAGAAGCTCAGGGTAGGTTTGGGTTCAACAGTGGAGCGTTTACGTTTAGAGGAGATCTCCGAGCACGGAACGTTGGCGCGTTCGGTCTGAAAAGTGATTCAGTGAAAGCCGACGTCGAGGTCAACGAAAAAGGATTCAAAGCAGCTTGGAGCGACATTGCTGTCGGGCAAACCAAAACGGAAGGGGTTGTTTCGTACCTGTTCAAACCCCAACGATGGCAACTAGCCGTCCGATCTCCGCGCGCCTACTCTGCTGATTTCGGAGCCTATGCGCCTGTACAACTCAAAGGCACCTCCGGCAGAATCGATGTCGTTGGAGGGGGAGTCGGAGGAAAGTATGAACTACTTCTGGCTTCTCGTCTGGATGCAAAAATCGCGGTGGGCGACCGGAAGCTGGATCTCGACAATGCCGAAATCCTTGGTCGATTCGACGGTAGGGCGTTTCGAATCGAACGAGCCACAGTTGAAGGGAAGAACGGAAATCTCGTTGCGACGGGAACGATAGATCTCAAAAAGGGGTTATCGGTTGATCTTGAAGGCTCGGGGCTGGTTCTTTCTCAGTTCTTGCCCGATTTGACGGGAGAAGCAGATGTGAAGGGTCGGCTTGCTGGCAGTTTCGCAAAGCCAAGGTTTGACGGACTTGTGCAGGCGATCGGTCTTGGCTACGGAGAATTCGGAGACGCGCTCACCGCAGTGGCTGCGGAAGCTCTTGTTGACTTAGATGGAGTTAGGCTCACACACTTGCTTGGCGTCAAGGGTGCGGGCCAGGTTTCGGGGGATCTAGGCCTCAAGTTCAAATCCCAGGGGTTGAGCGGCTCGCTTACGGCGGAGGGAATCAACATCTCTGATTTCTATGAGGGCCCAGTTGCTGGTGTCGTCGACTTCAACAACGTTATCCTTAGCGGAACCGTCAGCTCACCGAGGCTTGACGGGAGAGTCGAGGCGCCCACCCTCATTGCCGCAACCACTAAGCTGACCGGAGTTTCAGCCGGGGTCTCGCTCCAAGGCAACAAGCTCAAGTTGGAGGGGCTCGTGGCGAAAGTGGCCGATGGATCAATCTCGTCCGGGGGCCTAGACTTCGACCTTCAAACTAAGGCGGGATCCATATCTGGAAAGGCCGAAAAGCTGTCGTTCACGGAGCTAAGACAGATCGTGAACCGACAGATTGGAGATGGGAAGTCGGACTTCTTGGGTGAAGATCTGGAACTCAAAGGAGTCACCGATGCTGACTTCACCGTCACCATCCGAAACAGCAAGATTGAATCGATCAAGGCCTCTGGAAATGTCGACGCAGTAAAACTCAATCAGGCGCAAGTTGGTGCTGGTGATTGGAAATTTGGATTCGACGGGCAATCCTATCAAGTCGATGCAATGCTCGGATCGCTTGATGACTACTTCCAGCTCAATGGCGCGAGTTACAACGTAGCGACGAAGAAGTTGAACGGCGAGTTGATTGCATACAACGTTCCGATCCGCGAACTCGTTCTAGCGAGTGAATCCAAGTTAGAGAAGTTTCCGGGCGTCTTCGAGCGGCTCTCTCTCATTCGCGGAAAAATGGGACTATCCGCACTCCTTGGTGGGACGGCCGAGAATCCGGTCGTATCTCTCAATGAATTTGAAGTTTCAAGCCTATTCCTTGGAGATCAAAATCTGGGCACCATCGCGATGAAGGGAGCTTACGCTTCAGACGGCTGGAGAGTTTCCGAAGGCACGATCGTGGGACCCAAACTCACAAAGCTCAGCCTCCCCTTCGGAACGATCAAACTCACCGACAAGCAGGGTATCCCCGAGGGGACCGCCCGCTTCTCGGCCGGAATGAGCAAAGATTCCGTTGACGGTAAGTTGGAACTGGTCGGGTTCCCTCTCAGCAAGTTTGCGCCACTTTTGACTTCAGGTGACGGCAGCAAGCCTGTCGCCGGACAAGACTTTCTTGCGAAGTCTTCGCTGAGAATTGACTACGCTGACGTACAGATTTCTGGAACACGAGATGATCCAGCTCTTACTGCCGACATCGAATCCTCACTCAACAGCGGAGAAAAGACGGGCCCTCTTTCGGGTGAACGCGTAAGAGCAAAAACAAAGTTGACCGCAGTCCCAAGAAAGGGAAGTGACCTCGTTGACTTAGCTCAAGAGTCAACGCTTTCTTTCAAGTCGTTAGAAGCGCTTTTCAAAACAACGATTCCAGTTGCTCTCGGAGACTCTGACCAGCAAACCCAGCCCATAAGTGGCGAGTTTATGGTCGTTGGAGAACGGAGCCTAGCAGATTTTCTCGCCTCAACCGGGGATCTTAAACTCGGCGAAAAAGGGGCCAGAATCTCGGGCGGCTATAAAATCGGTGGCACGCTTGAAAAACCCGAGGCGAGCGGGTCAGTTAGATTGGCTGTCGATCAAATCCAATCGACGGCCATCAGTCCAATGATTGGGGCGCCTGTGCAAGTAGGATTAAAAAACTCCTTGATAGAACTTGGCTTTGAGCGAGATTCGAGAGGGATGCTCGGACGGCTCAAAGGTTCAACCGGCGTCACGACGAGCGAGGAAGGAACGATCTCCTTCGGAGCGGCGGTGAGCTTGGCTGATCTTTCCAAGTCGGTAATGGATCAGATCATCGAAGGTGGATTTGTGAATTTAAACCAGCTGAGACTTGCACAAATCTTTCCAGATGCCAGTTACGCCAATGCGACCATCACCACACCCAAGCCAATCACCATCACCGGAAGCCTAGGGGCACCAAAGATCTCTGGTGAAATCGTCGCAACCGAAGTTTCCAGCATCATCCCGACTCTTCTCCCCACAAGCGGAGGCGAGGAGCGTCTGTCAATCGATCCGAGCTTTGACCTCAGTTATCGGATTGCCGATATTGCCTCGATCAAGTCTTCTACAGCTGACATGAGGCTTTCCGGAGCTGGAACTCTGAAAGGCAAGCTCAGCAACCTAACTGCCGAGGCGAAGCTGGTCGTGGAAAGCGGACAACTTGCTCTTCCGGGTGCCCGCATTAAGCTTCTGCCGGACGGTACGCTCGACTTTAGCTACCGCGCGGATCAAGTCGACGCAAAGGCGAAGATGATCGCGAATCTCACCGGTGAAACCAGCCTCACTGTTCTAAAGAACGCGGTGACTCCAGAGCGCTATGACCTCACGATCAAAGTTGACGGAGACATGCTTGGCAAGGGTACTAGTGACACTATCGGAGTTCTGCGCCCCGGGGAGCAGAATCAAGGAACACTTTCTTACACGTTCCCTAACCGTCCTGCCGACCTGAGCGATATCCAAATCATGGGCATGCTGGGGCGTCTTGACCTCATTAATAGCGTCACCCAGCCAGGTTCCAACACACAGATCGAGGAGGATCTTCGCAACGCTCTGACCAGCTACGCACTCCCCAACTTCCTCGGAGGATTTACCAACCGACTTGCTCAGAACTTTGGCTTCGAATACGTCAACGTTGATTACAACGCGTACGAACAGACGTCCATTTCGGCGGCAAAATCCCTGGGAAGCGGGTTCTTCTTGCAAGGTCGTCGCCAACTCGCGACTCCGCTTCCGGGGCAGCTTGTTGCGTACGATTTCCGTCTGGCTTACCGACCGCGCTCTGGTCCACAGTCAATCCGAAACCTCTCATTCTCGTTAGGAACCGACCAAATTAGGCCCTACAAGCTCTCTGCAGATTTCAGCCAGCGCGTGAGAACCTCAAAACCGGCGTATCGTTCGTTCAGTTTAGGCGTCCCACCTAAATAGCACAGGTACATTTATGGGTGGAGTGAGGGGAGTTTTACGCAGCGTCGCGGTTGGGGTATTGACTTTGGGGGTCATGGCGGCGGCGTTTGCCCAGGATGTTGGGATCATCAAGGAGATCAGCATCCGTGGAACGAAGAAGATTTCGCCCGCTGTTGTTAAAGCTCTGCTCCAAGTCCGGGAAGGACAAATCCTGAACCTTAAAGCCATTGAGGAAGATCGACAGCGCATCGTCGATATGGGATGGTTTAGGAAGGTGAACTATAACAAAACCCTCTTGGCTGACAACACCTGGCAGCTGATTTATGACGTAGATGAGAACGAAGTTGTGCGAGAAGTTGCCGTCGTCGGTAACTCTGCGATCAAGACGGAAGATATCCTTAAGCTAGTCCAATTTAAGCCCGCCCCGGGAGCGAAAGAGGAAGATCTCCGACCGCTCAATCTCAGCGAGATCAAGCCTAGCCTTGACGCCATCCAGAGACTTTATGAAGACCAAGGCTACTTTGGACGAGTTGAGGCTCTCGATCCTGATCCCTATAGCCCCGGCACTTGGCTCCTTCGTATCAAAGAAGCAGTGATCAACTCGATCTCCATCGAGGGATTCACTTCAACCAAGGACAAAGTTTTCAACAGGCTGATCAAGTCGAAGCCCGGCCAACCTTACAGCCGCTTCCAGTGGGAAAAAGATGCTCTTCGGGTCATCAACACCCAGTGGTTTGAAGGCGTTAGCCCGACCCAGCCTGCTTTGTCCATTCTCGATTCTGGTCTCGTCGATCTCAAGATGAAATTGAACGACGGTCGAACCGGCATGTTCAACGCTGGCGTTGTCCTGAACCCCCAGAACTCTCTGGCGGGAACCATCAGCTACTCCGACTCAAACTTCAACGGAACGGGCCAAAACGTGGCCTTTAACTACACTCAAGCTACCGTGCAAGGAACCGGCGGAAGCATCAGCTTCGATTACGCCAACCCGTTCGCGGATTCCAGAGACTCAACGTTCCGAGCTTCCATCTACGACCGGGTACAGTTCCGATTCATCAACAACGCTTTTGGCGGCGGAAATCTCAATGCCGCAAACCAGTACAGTGAGCGCCGCACCGGTGGCTCCATGGGCTTCACGAACCAGATTAACGAAAAGAAGAGTCTTACGATTTCTTCTCGTTTTGAGCGAGTTAACGTTCCACCATTTGATCCTGCGAGCGGCAACGTCAACAACTTTATCCAGCAGGACGGAGAAGTAGGTGTGCTCGGGTTCTCGAGCATCAACAACACCAGAGACCTCGACTTCGACCCCGCCCGAGGAACGTTTCTCCGGCTCGACGTCGAACCAGGTTTCTCTACAATCAAGCCCGTTAGTACAAACATCACTGGAGACAACCCTGAAGGGCGATTCGGCTTCGTACGACTTGGATTTGATTACCGAAGCTATTACACGCCGAACAAGAAGCGCAGGACTGCCGACGACGTATCGCGTGAGGTGTACGCCTTCCGACTTCGCGGCGGCACAGTTCAGGGTGTTATCCCATTCTTCGAGCAGTACTTCGCTGGTGGAAACGACTCAGTTCGTGGATTCCAAGAAGATCGGTTTTGGGGAAAGAACTTGCTGATGGCGAGCTTTGAATGGCGCAAGCCGGTTCAAGATCAGTTCTCGCTTGTCACCTTCCTCGACCTTGGGTCAGCATGGGGCGGCTACGGCTCAGGTGCCGGAAGCGACTTCACTCAGAGTAACTCCTTCTCACTCAAGATGGGCTACGGTTTGGGCCTTCGACTTCGTACTCCGATGGGACCCATTCGGCTCGACTTTGCGTTTAATAACGAAGGCGGCAGTCGTCCGCACTTCATGATCGGAACCAGTTTCTAAACACTCATTCAGGACCAGTAAACAACAATGAATAAATCTTATCTCACAGGCTTTCTCAGCGGTACCTCAGTGGTCGCTCTTGGCATGGTCGTCGTCTTGCTTGGCTCTGGATTCCAAGGTGCGAGCGCGAAGACTGGAGTTGTCGATGCGATCAAGGTCATGGAAGCCGTCGAGATTTCACGCAACTATCGCGAGCTTGAGAAGAACTATTTCAACGAGCGCGAAAACGCACTTCAGTATTTGAGTCAGAACCGAGTCATGAAAAAAGACGAGGCCGAGAAGTTCTGGGCGTTGACGCTCAAGGCAACCAAGACGGATGCCGAAAAGGCCGAGCTTGAGAAAGTGAAGACCAACGCTGCCGAGGCTAAGAAGAAGTTCAACGATCTGCAAGTCAAAGCGAATCCGACGGATGCTGATCTCAAGTTGCTCGACGACTATCGAAACCGCCAGGCAGAAATGGGCGAGTACGGCAAAAAGCTTGTTGATGACACTCAAAACGAGATGAAAGAGATTCGACAAAAGCACCTCACCGCTCTCCAAGATGCCTACCAGGCTGCGATTCTGGAAATCGGGAAGCGAGATGGCTATGGAGTGATTTTCGATAAGAACGTGGCACCATTTGCCGCAAATGACGTCACCGACGCCGCTTCGAAAATGGCCGCAAAGAAGGGTTAAATGCGACGCGAAAAGTTTGCTTGGTCGGGTTGGGTTGTTGCTGCGGGGCTGGCCGGAATCATGCTTGGCTCCGGGTTCCAAACGCCATCACTCAAGCTAGGGGTGGTTGACCTCAATGCGGTGATCGACAAGAGCGATGCAGGCAAAACCGGAAAGAAATCGTTTGAAGAAATGAAAGCCGCTCGAGAAGGGCTGCTCGAGTTCATTGATCAGTACCGGATACTCACGATCGAGCAAGCAAACCGACTGCGTGAGCTGATGCTGCTAAAAGAGCGTGCCAAGCCAGAAGAGGCTGAACTTGAACGTCTAAAAGCAGACATTATCGCCACCAGCAAACGATCTGCCGAATTGGCTACAAAGCCGAACTACACACCTGAAGAGCGAACACTGGTAGAGGAGTACTCAAGACGTTCGCAGACGATGAACGAGACTTCCACGCGTTGGCTCCGAGAGTTCAGTGATGAGGTACAGAACTGGGTTGCGGCTAGCCGGGAGCAGAACTATCAAAAGGCAAAAGCTGCCGCCGCTGAAGTTGCTGCAAAGGACGGATACACCATGGTTATCGAAGGTTCTGTAGCTGTCTTCGGAGCTAATGATATCACTGACCTGTCTCTCGCGGCGATGAACGCCAAAAAGTAGCCATGAAGCGTTTCGGCATCCTCGGCGGGCTGATTTTCAGCCTCTCAGGGTGCCAGCAAGCGGCCCCAATTGTGTACGTCGACCTCGACAAAGTTCCGCTGGATAAACCTAAGTCGATCGAATCACTTGAGATTCCGGCTGGCTTCCAATCTGCAAAGGTTAGCAAGAGTCTAAGCATCGAATCGCGTCCTGAGCGGATTGTAAGAGTTGACAGGGACCACTCCGCGGCGGCAATCAAGCGTCTCCTTGAAGCCGAGTCTGAAGACGCCAGAAAGACAATCTCAGCGCGACTCAAGCAGTACTACCAATCCGAAATCGACGAGTTCTTTGACAAAGAGTATGAGAACTTGGGCCCCGAGGCACAAGAGGCCTGGCGGGGATATCGTGACCAAGTACGGCCGATTTTCGAGAGGTATGCAAAAGAGCGTGGGCCACTTGTGGTTGCGCTGACGGTGATGACCGAGTTTCCAAATCCAGAGGCGTTGGTCAAAATTGACCCAGAAGCCGATCCTGCTATCCAGGCGCGAACCGAGCGGATTCGTGAGATCCAGCGTCAGATAGCGCTGTTGGATCGGAACTATGATCTCGAAATCGAAAAGCTGGACGGGAAGGCAAGGCTGACGATTCAAGATCGCGAGCAAGCGATGAACGACCGTGTTGAGGCCAAGCGAAAGGAGATCAATGACCGAGCCGAGCGAGAAGCAAAGCAACAAGTGAACGTTCGAACAGATGTTCTTAACGAGAGACTCGTGAGCATGGGGGCAGTGCGGCTGGGTTCTGCCAAAGGCGGGAACGTGTCCGTCGAACTTATTGCGGCGCAATCTGGATTCAAAGGGGTACCTTCTACAAGTCGTCAGATTGTGCCTCCAGCCGACGCCCATCGCCAACTCCAGATGTGGCTTGCGCTAAACGGATATGATTTGGCTGACTCGCCAATCGGAGTGCGCGACGCAACCCAGGATTTCATCAAATGGAGAACAAGCCTCACCTCAAAACGCTAGCCGATTTCGCGGCTTACGTTGGAGGCGAGCTAGTCGGTGACGGTTCGACCGAGATCAATCAGGCATGCAATGTCGGCAGCGACTGTCCGACGGGAATTGCGTTTGCCGAGAATTCTAAGTATGTTGCCGAAGCGGCGACTCGACTGCTTGGGGGTGTGATTGTTCCGGCAGAGACGGCTGACTTTCCGAAATCGCACATCAAGCACGCCAATCCTCGGCTTGCTTATCTAAAGATACTTCACTTCTTCGAGCGTTCCCGAAGTCAGGTGTCTGGAGTCCATCCGACTGCCTTTGTGGAGCAAGGAGGGTTTGTCTACGACACTGCGTCAGTAGGAGCAATGGCGTTTGTCTCAAACGATGCGATTGTCTGCGATGATGCTATCCTTATGCCTTTTGCCTACATCGGCCCCGGTTGTGTCGTGGGTGAAGGTTCGGTGATTATGCCTCACGCGGTTTTGGTGCAAGACGTCGTCGTTGGCCAATACTGCGTCGTCGGACCGGGAACGGTGATCGGCCACTCCGGCTTCGGTTACGTTTGGGACGGAGAGAAACAAATCCGAGTTCCTCAGGTCGGAGGAGTGAGGCTAGGCGATCGGGTTGAGATTGGCGCCTTGACCGCGATCGATCGAGCGACGGCTGGGCAAACTCGAATAGACGAAGGAAACAAGATCGATAACCTCGTGCAAATTGCTCATAACGTCGAGCTTGGTCCTCACGGAGTTTATGCTAGCGGAGTAGGGATCGCCGGCAGCACAAAGGTCGGGGCGCGAGCAATGCTCGGCGGACAAAGCGGCTATTCCGACCATCTGGTCATTGCCGATGGAGTGGTGCTTGCGGGACGAGCTGCGGGGCTATCGTCCATCGATAAACCTGGTGTTTACGGCGGTACCCCCGCGATTCCCATTGCCGACTACATGCGGTCGGTAGCCGCGTACAAAGACCTTCCCAAACTCATCAAACGTGTGCGCACTTTGGAAAAGGAAGTCAAAACTCTCATGGGGGAAGCGTGATCTTCACCCGCCGGACCGTTGCTTTGGCCGCCGAGTTTGAAGGGCTCGGACTGCACACCGGAGTTCCGGTGAAACTGACCGTTCACCCAGGCGACAAAGGGATTGCGTTCCGTTACGAGTCAACCCGAACCGAAGCGATTCCGGCGAACGTGACGGACACGCGACGTAGCACAAAGCTCGGAGACGTCGGCACCATTGAGCACATCCTGTCTGCCCTTGCCGGGCTCGAGATCACCGATGCGGAAATTGAGCTGTCGGCTCCCGAAGTTCCCGGAATGGATGGCAGCGCGGCTCCGTTTGTCGCGGGATTGGCCGGAGCCGGATTTGTCCAGCTCGGCGAGAAGGAGATCCCCAGCCTCTACTCCCGCATTTTTCTTCAAGAACTTCCTCTCAAGATCGCGGTTGGAAAAGGGAACGGACACTGGCGTTATGAATACGAGACTGGTGATCGCTGGCCCGGATCGATGCATTTCGAGTCGATGAGCATCATCGATGCCTTTGCTTCAGATATCGCTCCAGCTCGGACTTTTGTGTTGACTGAGGAGTTTCCCATGATCGAGCAGTTCGGGCTCGGGAAGGGACTAACGAAGGATGATGTCATCATCCTCGGTGAGAAGGGCTTTGAGAATCATGCAAAATTTCCGGACGAGCCAGCTCGTCACAAGCTCCTCGACATGCTTGGTGACCTCTACCTAAGCGGAATCCCGGCTCGATTTCTCAATGTCGTGGGCACTCGCAACGGTCACACCGCGAATGTCAAAATGGCGGCGATGATGCATCAAGCGATTACCCGCTAACCAAACGCCAAAAAGGCAGGGCGCGAGTCGCACACTGCCGTGAAATTTGGTTCGTCCGAGGCAAGCCTGCCCTAGGCAGCTTTTCGCACTTCTTGATCAGGGAAGAGCTCGATAACCTCAGAATGCTCCCCGGCTCCCGTCATAGTCGACGCGCCCTCTACTTCGAGGACAGGGGCGGTTTTGGAGAGCAGGGTGTAAAACCCAGCGGCCCCGACAACATATCCCAGAACAAGCGGAATCAGCATTACTGGGGTTATCGGCCAATTGGCTCCAAAACTCCAACACATTTTTGCGAGGTTTTTGCATGTGCTCTCAAGTGCAACCGGAGTAGCAGAAACCACTCATAAGTTGTACAATCCATTCACCATGGCTGCGAAAGACGCTTTAGTGAGTTTGGGCTTCACCGCCCTTGAGTCCGAAATCTATGCTTGTCTCGTTCGCGAAGGTTCGTCCAGCGGATATCGAGTCGCGCAGGCAATCGGTAAGCCCGCCGCTAACACATACAAAGCCCTTGAAACCCTCCAGCGCAAAGGAGCGGTGGTCCAAGATGACGCCAAGAAGAAGACCTACGCTCCAATTGCTCCGGAGACACTATTGACGAGACTCAACAAGGAGTTCGAGAAGAACCGAGCGAGCGCGATGAAGGCATTCAAGGATGCGTCCGTTCCATTGCCAGCATCAAAACTACTTCCGCTCACCTCACTCGAACAAGCCATTCAGACCGCCAAAAATGCTCTAACCACCGCATCCGAAACAGTTGTACTGATCGCGAGTGAGTCCGTTTTTAACTCCCTTGGCGAACTTCCCCAAGTTGATCAACTCTTAGTGATGACAAGCGCAGCCACCAGTGGTGTAGTGCAAGTTCCCAGTGAGGCCTTCGACCACGAAACCCTCGAACTCGTCGTTGACCACCAGACTGCAGTCTTCTTCACTGCCAACCAGGGCTTCGCCATTGAGAACCACCCTCTGGGTGTGACAATGCATCAGGCCGTGGTATGCCAGATCGGCCTCTATCAAGTTGATCGAAAGCTCGAAGAAGATGCAAGCCGAAAACAACTAGCAAAACTCATCGAGGGGTTGCCGTGATCAGTATCTGAATCCAATGAACCACTGCAGAAGGTTCTGTCCAGGATTTGGCAGCTTGCGCCCGCCATTGCTCACATGAAGTAGCCTGGCACCCGCCATAACGGCGCCACCTTTGGTCTTGAACTCCATTCCAAAGGCGAATGACGGAGTTGTATTGAAGGCGAGAGGTACGTCGTACGATGTATGGTTGAGCCACTGAATCCCGAAGCCAACATCTCCAAAGAAGTTCATATCCGGTCGAAACTCCCACCTCCATCGACCCGAAGCAAGCACTCCAAAGCTCGCAGAGGAGTTAGGAGGATCTCCGTTTACGCCCTCTGAAGTTGTGTTCATAAAATAGGCCTCCCAGATGAACTCGCCCGGAACATTTCCTGATCGCAGTTTAGGATCTTTTCGACCGACCGCGAGTGAAAATCCGCCGCCCGATCGTTGGTCCTCGGACCCCAAAATGAGCTGCGAGCGGACCGAATAGCCAAGTGTGTAGTAGTTGAACTCCTTCTCGGTCGGTTCCCACCACGCCACACTTCTTTCCATCGGAACCCGGTCCCGAACTGCAAAGGGAACAAGCGCGGATGGTTCGGTGGTAGGTTCAAAAGGAAGCATAAAGCCCAAGTTAAGGTACCCTTTCTACGCCGCTCGTCCCGAGCCTGAGGCGTTCCCATGCGAAAAACTATGCCCACCGTCGTCATTGTTGGGCGTCCAAATGTCGGAAAATCCACCCTTTTTAACCGCCTTGTCGGTAAGCGAGTCGCCGTTGTCGAAGACACCCCAGGTATCACCCGTGACCGTCTTTATGCAGAGGTCAACTGGAACCGCCGCCGCTTCAATGTTGTCGATACTGGTGGTATCGTTTTCCAAGATTCCGACCCACTTTCCGAGCAAATCCGGGTCCAAGCGAATGTTGCCCTGACCGAGGCCGATGTCGTGTTGTTCGTCACGGATGTTACCGATGGCCTCCACCCTGATGATCGAGATCTCGCGAACCAGATGCGCGGAATCAAAACCCCGGTTTTAGTGGCCGTGAACAAAGCCGATAACTTCGACCGGGAAGACTACGCGCCCGAGTTTTATGCCTTGGGTCTCGGAAACGTCTATCCAATCTCTGCACTCCACGGGACGGGCGTTGCTGACGTGCTTGATGAAGTTGTTCTGAATCTGCCACCTGAAGTACCGATCGAAGAAGCCAAAGAGGAGATTCGGCTCGCGATCGTCGGTCGACCGAATGTCGGCAAAAGCTCGCTCGTAAACGCCTTCACGGGTGAGCAGCGTATGATCGTCTCCAACATCGCGGGGACCACCCGCGATGCAATCGATACTGAGCTCACTCACGAAGGAGAGCAATTCCGGCTTATCGATACCGCTGGAATTCGCCGCCGAGGGAAGATTCAAGGCTCGGTGGAATACTACATGGTCAACCGCGCGGAGAAGGCGATCGCTCGGTGCGAATGCGCAATGGTCGTGGTCAACGGCGAAGAAGGGCTGACTGACGGCGATAAGCGAGTCATGAAGCTTGCCCACGACGCGGGTAAAGCCTGCGTCATCGCGGTGAACAAGTGGGACGTTAAGGAACCACCAAACGGTCACCCGAAGAAACAGTCTCAGCTCAAAAAGGACTTTACGAAGATCTTCCGAGATCAGGTGCCGGAACTCGCTTATGCGCCAATCGTTTTCACCAGTGCCAAAGAGAACGCGGGCCTCGAACCCGCCCTCGATTCAGTTCTGAGTGCGCTAGAAAGCTACAACTTCCGAATCTCAACCGGTCAGCTTAACCGCCTTGTTCAAGACGCAATCTTCGACAAACCGCACGTCATTCACGGTCGGGCGTTCAAGGTGTATTACTCGACCCAGGTGGCAACTTGCCCGCCAACCTTCGTTCTCTTCTGCAACGATCCCGATTTGATGCACTTCAGCTATCAGCGCTACTTGCTCAACAAAATCCGCGCCCTCTTCCCGCTTCAAGGCACTCCGATCAGGCTTTTTGCACGAAGTAGCCATAAGAAGAACGAAGAGGACTAAGTTTTTGGGAGAATCTCCCAAAAACCTAGTGTAATGATCGAGCTATCAGTTCGTCTTCTGCTTGGTGGGCTCTTGGTGTTTGTCGCCGGAGTTCTAGGTGTACCTGCGTTTCCCATCGCGTTCAAGATAGGAATATTTCAAGTAGCGTTGGCATACTTGCACAACCGTCTTGAAGCAAGGTCACTAAGAACCCCCGCAATGGCGGGCATTCTGGCTGGTGTCGACTCGGTTCTTATCACGCTGACGCTTGCCGCGATCCCAAATGGGCTCGGAATCTATTCTCTCGTTGCCCTCGCACCGATAATCATCGCAGCCGCGAAGCACCGAGCGAACCCCTTCTTGATGGCGCCCATCGCTGCTGCGAGCATCGTAGTGGCGCACATGCTGCACCATTCCTGGAAGCTCCCACCAAACGAGATTCTCATTCAGTCGTTGCTCTTCCTCGCTATTGGCTCGCTGGTTAAGCCAATGAAGATTCAGCGAGAAGTTGTGATTGAACAGGTGGAGGGTCCGACCCGCGAAGAAATCGATCTCTCACCAATTGTGCTTGAAGCCGAAAACCAGATTCTCGAACTCAGAGAGTCCTACCGCCAGATGTGCGACGCCTACCGCGTCCTGTATCGGAAGAGCCACAAGGATCGGGTGGCGGCGATCATCGCCGAAGCCAGAGGCGGCTATTTCCGGCTTTGCGAGAAAATTGTTGAAGCCAGCGGAGCGCGTGGGAGCATTTTGTATCTGGCCAGCCAATATGGGGACTCGTTCATTGTGAGCGGAGGAGCCGGTGAGCTTTCAGAAGCCCAACTGACCGAGGCATTCCCGATTCGGACAAAGCAGCCGATTGCCCTTGTTCGCGAGCAGGCTGATGCTTGCAGCTCCCATCTTGAGCCGAGCTACCCAAGTGCAAACATCGTTTTGACTATTGACAACAAGGTGATCGGATTACTCACTGTGCTTGCAGACGACCGAGACAAGCTCTTTGAAGCGATGGAGGCTCTTGAACCGACAGCCGCACTTGTCTCGACGATGGTTGCCGAAGAGCAGCGTATCGGCTCGATGGAGCGTCGCCTCACCGAAACCGAAATCCTGTACACGGTGGTTGCCACCGCCGACGGTGGGCTCACTCGAGCCGAAGTCGCGACGAGGGTCGCCCGAGAATTCCAATCCGTCCTTCAACTTGAGCACCTCGCAATCCACGCGATTGAGGCAGACGATGACATTGTTCTTGCCCAAGAAGGTCGAGATATGTTCCTTTTGGATTCGATGAAGTTCGAGCAAGGGCGAGGGATCGAGGGCTGGATTGCCAGCGGAAGCGGAGAAATCTGCTTGATTGATGCCCGCTCAAACGACATGCTTCCGAGCGAGTTGCTTATCAAAGAGCGAATCGGCTCTTGTGTGATCCTTCCGATTGGCTCCGACTCAAATCCGGTTGGATACATCTCGGCCGCAAGCGGACGCATCGCCGGAATCGACATGAGCGATGTGGAAACTCTTCGCGCCGCCGCCGCCGAGCTCTCTCGTTTGCTCACCAGAAAGGAACGTCCCGAAGAAGATTCCGACGGCATCCTCTCACCGAAGCAGTTCATTTCCCGAGTTGCTCGCGTTGAAGGCGTGATGATTACCCTTCTTCCGCTTCAGATCAAGGACCTGGAGCAGAAGTACGGCAAACCGGCAATGGCACACGCAATGAGGACCATCATGCTCCGAATTCGCCCGCACGTTCCTTATGGAGCTTTGATGTGCCGACATCCGGATGGTATGTTCATGGTTTACCTCCCTGGCGCATCGCGAGAAGCTGCTACTGAATGGGCAAATGAGATCAGCGCGAAGACTCCTTCGGCAGGGATCCGAACTCCAGATGGCTCCGAGAGAATCCCGCTTCAGCTAAGGGTGAAGGTCGCAGCGTTGGATCCGAGAACCAGCCCGCAAATCAACCAGCTTTTGGCTGCGTCATAACTTGACAGGCAGTTTTACCAGGGTGTTTGGCACGCGATGCCAGATACCCTTTAGGCAGTGCAATCCTGCTCTCCTTCTTGCCAGCCTGCTATGAATCGCCGCGCGAACGCTCGCCTGTTGCGAGTCGCCGGACAACAGTTTCAGAAGGGTAATCACGAAGCGGCAAGCGCTGCTTGCCGATCTCTTCTTGAGGCAGATCCAACCCACCTTGGCGCCCTTGAGTTGATGGCGAAATGTCTGTGGGCAAAGCAGGATTTTGTTGCGCTTGAGCAAGCGACTCGTTGCTTGATTGGGCTCAACCCATACGAGCCCGGCTATTTTGGACTACGCGGAATGGCCCTCCGAGCGCTCGGGCGATACGGCGAGGCAACCCAGGCATTGCGCCGCGATCCTAACTCGACTAGCCAGCTCGCAGACCTGGAGGCATTTCAGTCAACATTGATACGGGACTTGATCGAACACGACGCGGTATTCGCCGCGCAATATGCCAAGTCACCCGAAACGGCGACCAGAGTCAAGGGATTGGCTTCAACGCCACCCAATCGTACCAAGACTGGGGCTACCACCACGACCCGCAAGTCACTCTCGATTCGTCAGTACAGCTAAGCGCCACAGAGTTGCCGGTACGTCCGCAGAATCCGCTTTACGTAGTTCTGCGTTTCCCGATAGGGTGGGACTCCGCCATACTTTTTAACGGCTCCTGGTCCTGCGTTGTATGCAGCCAGAGCAAGGGATAGGCGTTGAGCGTTTTCCTCGCTGGCACCGTAGCGGTCCATCTGAGTTTTGAGATACTTCACTGTTCCGTAGAGGTTCTCGTTTGTGTTCCAAGGATTCCGTACACCAAGCTCGCGAGCGGTTTCTGGCATGAGCTGACCCAGGCCAGTTGCGCCAGGGCGGGAAAGCTCACCTGGGTTAAAGTCGCTTTCGGCGATGAGCAATGCCATGACAAGGCGAGCATCGACGTTGTAGTTCACGCTCCACCCGATGACCGCCGAAGCAATCTCGTAGGCTTTGTCATAGCTGAGCTTCTTGTTATGGTTCTTGATGAACGCAGCGTACGTCGGACCGTAAGCAGCAATCGCTTCTCGGGCCGGAAGCGGTCGTCCTTTCGAGGATGCACTTCGAGAAACTTTGGTCGAACTCGCCCGGGTTGTTGTGGTTTTCTTTGCCGTCGTCGTTGTTTTCTTCGGCTGAATATCGAACTTTGCAACATCGGACTCAGCACTTGCTATCAACAGATTCAGAGTCACAGCGCCGTACTGTTCTTCTCTAGTTGCTTTCACGAGCAATCGCGCCTGAACCGTGCCACCCTTCAGCCATGCTGGAACAATCTCTGCGTCAATCACCTGGAGTGATGAACCCATTTCGGCGGAGATGGAACTCTTTCCATCCATGTCCATGATGCCGTTGACCGTGCATTTGAGTTCAAAAATTCTGGAACCTACAAACGAATCGAGTTCAGAGATGCTAACTGGAGCGGTGACTTTGTGTTTCTTGCGAAGTGCGAGATACTCGCTTGGCGATTGCGCCAAGCTCATTCCAGTGGCAAAAACCACAGCCAGAATTGCTACCCATCTCATATTCATTCGTTTCGAGGGTCAAGCTGGCGGACAGATCGGGATTCGAACCCGAGAAGAGATGTTATCCCTTACCCACTTAGCAGGCGGGCGCTTTCGTCCACTCAGCCATCTGTCCGCTTGTTTTGGACACCTCAGTATATCTTATCGGTAGAACGCCCTGCTTGCGGCATGGTTCTGCGCGGTTTGTACTGGGTTTGTTAATGGAATAATCAACGTAGAAGGAGTTAGATGTCGCAACCAATCATGTTTTACGATGGCGAATGCGGCCTCTGCTCGCGCACCGTTCAATGGTGCCTGCGGCACGACAAGCGCGGAGTCGTGCGTTTCGCCCCAATTCAAGGTTCAACTTACGCGGCTTTGGACAACCCGAACAAGCCGACAGATATCAGCACCATGGTTCTTGCCGAAGGTGATCAGCTCTTCATCAAGTCCACCGGTGTTCTCCGCCTCATGACACATATGGGCGGCATCTGGAAACCTCTGGGTCTTATCGGGCTTGTCTGTCCTAGGAGTCTTCGGGACATCGTCTACGACTTCGTCGCCAAGCGTCGACTCAAGTTTTTTGGCACTGCCGACTCCTGCGCGCTTCCCAGTTCGGAGCAACGAGTCCGGTTCTTACAATAGGCTTGCCTGCCCATTGCCTACGAGTTTCAGAACTTGCTCCAAGCTCTCCTGCAAGGGGCGATCCCCGTGAACCACAACATCCGCATGTCTACACGTCGGTTGAACAAATCGCTCGTGCATCGGGTTCACATGACTTCGGAATCGGGTGGTCACCTCGTCCTCATCTCGTCCGCGCTCATCGATGTCTCGCCGTAGGCGGCGCATGAAGCGGAGTTCATAGGGGGTTTCGACAAAAACCTTAGTTCCGCAAAGCTGATTCAATTCCGCCCAATAGAGGGCAAAGAGCCCCTCAACAATGATCGTCGAGCAAGGTGAAATTTCCTCTCCAAAGACTGCCCGGGTGTGCTTCGTGAAGTCATACACCGGCTTCTCAATGGTCTGCCCGTCCAAAAGCATCGACAGGTGCTCAGTCATCAAAACGTGGTCAATGGCGTCCGGGGCGTCAAAGTTCACAAGTTCCCGCTCCCCGAAAGTGAGGTGATTGAGCGGTCGGTAGTAGTCATCAATCCGAATGACCACCCCACTGGTTGCTGCTGCCAAGGCGTCAGCCAAAGTCGATTTCCCCGACCCTGTCCCCCCAGCAATTGCGATCAACACGCCAGTCAGTTTATCAGACATGGGTGAGGTAATGTACCTGCTACTTTGACCGAAGCAGAACAGCACATCCTTGCCGCCGAGCCACGCTTCGGACCGCTCATCGAAAGGTTTGGCCCATGCGAACTCATTCATCCGCTGCGCGGAGCAAATGTCTATGAGAGCCTCATGAGCTCAATCTTGTACCAACAACTCTCTACCAAGGCGGCAACCACGATTAAGGGGCGGCTTTATGCCCTGTTTCCGGGGCAAGACGCCCCACCTCCGGCAGGTTTGATGTCCCTCTCGCTCGAGGAACTCCGAGCGGTTGGCGTCTCCCGGCAGAAGGCAGGATATCTACAAGATTTAGCGTCAAAAGCATCAACAATCCCATCGATGGAAGAGCTGGAATCTATGGAGGATGAAGAGATCATCCAACGCCTAATCCCGATCAAAGGCATCGGACGATGGTCGGTTGAAATGCTGCTCATGTTCACTTTCGGTCGCATGGACGTCCTCCCCGTCGATGACATGGGAGTCCAGGAAGGAATGAAGCGGTTGCTTGGCTTAGAGGCGCGGCCGAAGAAGAAGGAAATGGAAACTCTCGCTGAGCCTTGGAAGCCCTACCGCTCGGTCGCCAGTTGGTATCTGTGGAGAGTGCTGGAGATCTAGTCGTGCGACCCCGGGCCGAGTGCCCCGACGCTCAAGAGCACAACAGCCCAGCTCTGCGCGTCCTCATAAGTCGCTGATGAGACTTCGACAGAGTAACCATCGATTCGCCGGACCCCCGGAATCCGTGCCGCCCAGTCAGCATCTTCGGTTCGGTTCACCTCGAGCCGAACAACACAAGGCTCGGAGGGGAACCACGGCTTGGTCAGATTCTTCAGGGCCGCGCAAGCCCCAGCTTCAATCGCGGGCCCGGTCTCCGAAGGGTGAAGCAGTCGGCCCATGTAGCGCCCAAATCCAAATTTGGTCGTTACAGTTGTGATCCCTCGAATCAAAGCGGAAGCCTCTGAGCAACCCTTATCATCACTCGAAACAAATGTCAGTGGCACACCGTAACGGCCAGCCGTCCCCGCCGCCAAACCCATCTCGGCGATCTCAATATCGTTGATGAATAATCTATGTGAGCGACCAGTATAGGTGTGTTCCATGATCCCGGCTGTCGTACCCGCACCCGCATGGTAGCCGACCAAAAACGCAGCGTCAAACGAGGAATCGATTCCCTCCATCATTCCGTCTCTGCCCGATCCGTGTCCTGAAATCAGCTCAACTCCAGGTTCCAAATCCTCAATCAGCAAGTTCTTCGAATTGCCGTGCGAATCCTTCACGACGATTCTTGAAGCCCCAGCCGTCCGTGCGCCCCGGATTGCCGCGTTCACATCATGTGTCATCATTCGCCGAGCGAATTGGTAGTCATAGGAACCGCCATCAGGACGGCTACACTGGCTCCAAGAGACAAGGCCAGTAATCCCTTCGATGTCGACAGAGATGAAGACGTTCACGAAGAATGGTTTACCTACAAACCGAACCTGTACGTAAAATTTTCGTCAAAACCGGAACGTATTAGAACAACCGCGCATACACTATAAGTAAGCGCGAAAAACTATCGCGGAGAAAACTCATGAAAAACGGTCTTTTGATTTCGGGCGTCGTTCTTGGCGCAGCATCGATGGCAATGGCTTTCGTCAACAGCGGTCTCAACGTTGGCGAGAATGTCAGCCCTTTCCACCCAAAGCATGTCGCTGGTGCCCTTAAGGGAACCGACCAGTGCTTCCCTTGCACCTACCAGAACCGACCACAGGTTCAGGCTTGGGTCACCAACGGCGACCAGAAGACCATCCAGGCAATGGCTGGCGCGCTTGACAAGGCAATGGCTAAGTACGGCAACAAGGAATTCAAGGCTATGGTCGTGATCGTTGCTCCTAAGGCAGCTGCCGCCGAAATCGAGAAGGCTGCCCCGATGATGCAAAAGGCTTGGAAGAACGTGAGCGTAGCTTACGTCACCCCAGACGACGCATCGGTCAAGGCTTACAAGATCAACCTCAAGGCTGCAAACACCGTGTTCGCATACAAGAACTGGAAGGTTGCTCAGAAGTTCGTCGACGTGAAGGCTGACGAAAAGGGCCTCGCCGAAGTTGGCGCAGCCATCGAAGCCCTCGTCAAGTAATCCAAAGGACGGACGACACGTCCTTACCAAAAGAAAGCCCCGACCAGTGGTCGGGGCTTTCTTTTTACCGGCAAACCTCTTTACTTGCGCGACCGGCGTCGCAACAACATTCCTGAGCCGAGACCTAGAACTAGCAACGACATCGGCTCTGGAACCGGAGCCAGGTATGACGAGCCGCTTGCAGCTGTAAAGGAGCCGCTTGTGGGAGTAATCCAAACGCTTGCTGTATGCATCGCGTCTGACTCTGCGATGGTGAGTCCAGAGCTGCTCGATGTATAGTTGACGGCCGAGAAGCTACCAAGTTCGCCCATCAGGTCAAAGGTCTGCCCTGCAACTCCTGTCACCGTGAACGAACTTGGGGTCGTCACGTTTCCAGATCCGGTGTGAACGATTCGAGCTGCATTGATTCGACCGAGGGTAGTCGAAAATGTGTCCATCTTGAGCCCGGTCTCCACAAACGACTCCGCATTGGGATCACTGTTGATGCTGTGCAAGGAATAGCTGATTGTCAGAGATACCATGCCTGCGCCAGCAAGAGTGATCGTGTCGTAAAACCCTGCGCCTACATTGTGATTGGATGGGCCAAAGAGGCCGTTACTATTCGCCGATCCAGCTCCGGAGGTGTTTAGCAGCGCTCTCGTGCTACCCTTCAGGTTTCCAAAACCCGCAATGAAAGTGGTTTGCGCACTTCCTCCGCCGACTGATGCGGTCGCCGTCTTTGTCACTGTGGTCGCACCAGAAGCAGTTATCCAATTCTGCTCATTGATCTGGAAGTTGTTTCCGGCCGAAGTCGACGCGAACGCGTAGGAACTGGCTCGCAAAGACTGCGCGGATGAAACCGCCGAGAAAGCAAGAAGTGCAAGGGAGAAGCCAAAACATCGCATGATAGTTACTCCTTAGTATAACAACTCACTTTAGGTTTGATTCACAGTCTTAACGAAAACAACCACATTCATCCCCTCAAGGTAACCTAGAGACAGACTCAACGCCGAGTCGCCGCAACCAGAAATGTCCACGGAACCGACGACTCTCAACAAGAACCAGATCGCTGAAACTGACTTTGAAAAGCGACGCGGAATTAGCCGCGTCGAAGTCCGCGATGGATACACCCAAGTCCATGTAACCGGGCTCTCCGAACCCATTGCAAAGAGTCGCCTGGTCGTTCTTGAATTAGTAAGCGCTGCAAAGGTGAGCTTGGACTTCCTCAAGCTCACCCCAACAGGGATGAGCTTTGTCATCCCGAGCGACCGAACAGGCGACATCCAGAAGACTTTTGAGCAAGCAAACTTGCAACATCAAATGGTCACGGGTCGCAGTATCGTCCTCGTCCACGCCGTCAACATGCGCGATGAAGAGGGGATGGTCGCCGGAATCGTACGTCGAACCATCAGCGCCGGAATAGCCGTGGACCACGTCACCGACATGCACGACCGAATGCTCATCATTCTTCCCAAGGAAAACGCCACCAAGCTCCAACAGCTGATCGAAAAGGAGGTTGCATGAGCCGCGTCCGCGTCATGAAATTTGGTGGCACGAGCGTTGCCACTCCCGAAGCCCGAATGACCTCAGCACTAAGGGTCATCAGTGCCAAAGAAAAGGGAATCCAGCCCGTCGTTGTTGTCAGCGCCATCGGTCGCAAAGGGCAGCCTTACGCCACTGATACATTCATCAACCTCCTGAGAGAGATCGACCCCGACGTAGAGCCGGATCCACGGGAGCTCGACCTCCTGATCGCCTGTGGCGAAATCCTGTCGTCGGTCATCTTTGCCCACACTCTTAAGACACTGGGCCATAAAGCGATGGCATTTCGAGGTGGACAAGCTGGAATTCGGACGGACGGAGTCTTCGGCAATGCCCGAATCGTGAGCATCAACCCAACCGCTTTAGTGCGTTGCATCGAACAAGGCGGAATTCCCGTCGTGTGCGGCTTCCAAGGCGTCTACTCTGAAGATAGGGCCCTTCCGGGCGGTGAACTCACTACGCTTGGGCGTGGCGGTTCGGATACCACTGGTAGCGCTCTCGGAGCAGCCCTGAAAGCAGAGGCGGTGGAAATCTATACTGATGTCGACGGAGTCAAAACCGCCGACCCAGACGCCGTCAAAGGTGCCCCGACTCTCCGCCAAGTCACCTATGACGAAGTTGCCGAAATCGCCCACCTCGGAGCCAAAGTGGTCCATCCTCGCGCCGCCGAAATCGCGATGAACTACAACATCCCGCTCTGGGTGAAAAACACCTTTAGCGACGACCCAGGAACTGAGATTGTCAGCAAGGATAAGTTCCCAGGTCGCCGTGTGACCGGTGTGACCCACACCGGAAAGCTGGTCTACATGCAGTTCGACCTCAGCACCAGCGATGCCTCCCATCGCAGCATTCTAGAGTCCAGCATCTATGAGACGATGGAGCGCTACGGAGTTCAGCTCTTCATGCTGAACGTCAATCCAGAGTCGACAGGATTTGCGGTGCCACGAGAGCAATATCCGATCGTCGAAGACGTGCTGGACGGTCTCGTCATCCCCGCCGGCGAAGGCGATGCGAGAAAGGTCTACGTCTTCCAACTTGGCAACGCCACGCCCGAAGTCGAAACTCAGGTCAAGCTCTTGGCTTCACTCGGTGAAGTCAGGCGGATCAGAGCCGATCTCACCGAGGGTTGTACGGTGGTTAGCCTTGTCGGACAGGACTACATGCAACAACCCGGCGTCTTCCTTGACGTGCTCAGCACCCTCGACGAAGGACAGGTTAGTGTGCTGCAGACTAGCGACTCAGACTACTCGCTCTCCATGTTGGTTCCTGAAGCCGAAACGATGCGGGCTGTGCGAATTCTGCACGAGAAGTTCAAGCTTCACGAAGTGGTCTAGCCTGTTAAAAATGCCTGCAGGCTAGATTAGGTTCAATGGAACCTACCAATCATGCACCGCAAGCGAGGACTCACCATCGCCGAAATCGCGATTTCCACAGCGGTGATCGGAACTGCAACAGTCGTCGCAGTGCCAAAGTTTGTCCAAGCAACCCGCCGAGCAAAGGAGTCGGCGCTGAAGATGGAGCTGAAGAATTTTCGAAAGGCGGTGGATCAGTTCTACATCGATACTGGTGGCTATCCCAATGAGCTGAAAGACCTACTAAGAGAGAGTCCACCCAAATCGCTTTGGCTCCGAGCCAAGGAGAAACCGTGGCTAAAGTCGATTGAGTGGCACGGGCCGTACATGGCGTACGGTGAAGGACAGCTGATCGAACCGAAGGACCCAGTCAGTGATCAATCCTTCCTGACGAAGCGTGGAGAAACGGGCCGGCTACAAATCTTCAGCTCGGCAACTGGCAAAGACACAGAAGGGAAGCCATTCACGTCCTACTAAAAAAAGCGTCCCGGCACAGTGAGGCCAGGACTAGCGAGATCGTGCATTACACTGCCACGTCAAAAAAGTGCGCGACTTTCACTGGTGTAACTCAGTTGTCGATATTGTTTACCGAACGATAAAGGACTACGGTTGTAACCATCTCTGGGGTTCCGGTAACGTGATGATTCATGAACATTTCGCGTCGCGAAGCCCTCGGCTTGGCAGCAGCTGGTCTGCTTCCACGCATCCCTACCCTTGCAGCCAGTTTCAAGCTAAGTTATCTCACTGACATCCACCTTCCCGGCGACCCATTGATTCAAGAGCGAATCTATGAGGCGGTCGACGTCGCCAGCAGTAACTCAGATTTTGTTCTCTTCGGTGGCGATAACTTGATGGCGATTGATCACAAGGATGAGGCGACGATCAAGGGTCAGTTTGAAGGCTGGAACCGGGTGATGGGGAACTGGCTCACAAAGCCTTCGAAAGCGATTCTTGGCAACCACGACGTTGAGCAATGGGAAACAACTCCCTCGGTCATGAACGGAAAACGACGAGCTTTGGATCACTTCAAAATGTCCGGACGCTACTGGTCGCATCAGCAAGGCGGTTGGAAGATCATCGGCCTAGATACGGTTCACCAAGATGGCGATTCTTTCAAGGGTTGGCTAGATCCCGAGCAACTGGAGTGGCTCGCCGGAGAACTCAAAGACACCAAGACCCCCACAATGGTTGTCGGGCACATTCCGATCCTAACCGTCACGTCGCTTGCCAATTCAAATATGAAAGCAAAAGATAAGGCGTTTCCGATCGGATTTGGAAACCATGTCAGTAACCATTACGAAGCAATCAAGTTGTTCCGCGAGGCAGGGAATGTCAAAGTGGTCCTGAGCGGGCATACCCATATGCAAGACCGCGTTGACTATGCTGGCACAAGCTACATCTGCGCAGGAGCCGTTTGCGGCGGCTGGTGGAACGGAGCCAACCAGGGCTTTGGGCCCGCCTTCCCAATTCTAGAACTCAAGGAAGACGGAACTTTCACGCATAGCTTTGTGAACTGGGAAGAGTCTGACTAGCTCTTGCGGGACTTCTTGGTCCGCTTTTTGGAAGTCCAGGAGCCGTGAACCTTGACATCCACCCCTTTCTCGGCCCAGTTATAGAGGTACTTGGCGGCACTGTACCGACCATTTGGAAGTCTGATGCAACCGTGGGATGCCGGGTAGCTGGGCACTGAGCTGTATCCGTGGAAGAACACGTTTCCATTGACTTGGATGCTATATGGCATAGGCGCATTATTGTACAACTTTGAGTAATGCATCTTAGACTTATAAGGCCCCGTGCTGAAGTTGCCGTTTGGTGTCCGGTGTCCTGCGCGTCCCGTACTCACCTTGGTCTCGATGACAACGAGGTCACCTTGGTAGCCCGTTAGTCTCTGTTTGGATTGATCGACATCGATGATCTTCTTGCCTGGAACGATCTCGAACTGCCCTTCGGTCGTGGTGACCAGAATCTTGCCTGGTTCGGTTTCGGTATCAATTTGCGCGCCGCAGTCCACGAGCTTTCGCAGTGGAATCAAGGTGCTGCCATTGAACAAGGTCTTTTCACACTTGAACTCATCGTTCCCAAGGGTAAGTTTCTTCGTTGAACGGTCGTATTCAACGTGGTGGTTGAATAGTTGAGCCACCTGACGAGCCGAAATGTAAGTAACGCCAGTCTTATCGGCAAAGGTCACCGCTGGCATCGGGTCCAACTCTTTAACGAACTTACTGCCCGCTTGATTTTGAAATTGTGCCGCAAACGCTGCGCTCACCAGAAGAGCCGCGCCGACTCCTGCCATCCATCTCTGATTCATCGTCTTTATGATAAAGCAAAGTCGGTGCCAATCCCAAATGTAATCCGAACGGCGTGTCTTTATTCCCTACTACCCTTTTGCTCTCCTCCGACATCCCCACGTTCGTTAGTCTGGCTAGCCGCCTGTCATCTTGGCTTTAACAGCCTTCATGGCCGCCTCTGTGCGGCTGTTGACCTGAAGCGCCTTAAGAATGTTGCTGACGTGGTTTTTCACGGTTTTTTCGGCAATGCCGAGCTTGTCCGCAATCTCGCGATTTCGAAGACCGGTCGCAACGAACTGCAGAATCTCTTGTTCACGATCGCTCAGCACAAGGAGCTCCGAAGAAGCCTCTTCAGCATCCGGCTCCGGTTTCTCGTGGCGTCGGAAGTCCTCGATCACCCGCATCGCAACCTTTGGCGTTATTTTAGACTCTCCCTTAGCTGCCAACCGAACACTCTCGATGACTTCTTGTGGCGTGGAGGTCTTCAGGAGATATCCAGTTGCTCCAGCCCGTAGGGCTTCGAAGATCGTATCGTCGTCTTCACGGACGGTGAGGATCACGATATTCACATCCTTCTCTTTGCGAAGCAGGCGGCGTGCAACTTCGATTCCGCTTAGGCGCGGCATATTGATGTCCGTCAAAAGCACATCAGGAACCTCGGCTTGGCAAGCGTCCAATGCCTCCTGTCCGTCTCGGCAGACGGCTAAAACGTCAATGTCCGTGGCGAAACCAAGGGTTTTCTGTATTGCCTTTCGATAATTATCTTCATCGTCGGCGATGACCACGCGGATTTTTTCTGACATCTGTAGTGGACATTATACGGAGTCCAGATAGAATGAATGCCATGTCTCTGCTTTCCGTGAACGATTTGCACGTCGCTTTTGGTGAAACAGAGGTTTTACGCGGTGTTTCGTTCGATTTAGCTCCTGGAGAGACTCTCGGAGTTGTCGGTGAGTCCGGTTGCGGAAAGTCGATGACTGGCTTCGCGATCATGGGAATGCTCCAGCGTCCGGGCCGTGTGACGCAGGGTTCGATTTCGCTAGAAGGTCGCGAACTTGCGGGACTGCCTGAAAAGGAATACCGACAAATCCGGGGCCAAGAAATCGCCCTTGTCATGCAAGACCCCTTCACCTCGCTCAACCCGATGATGCGTGTTGGCGACCAAATTGCGGAGTCCTACCGCCTGCACCAAGGACTATCGACGGCGGAAGGCAGAGTCAAGGCCGTCGAGATGCTCGACAAAGTCGGCGTCCCTTCGCCAGCCGAGAGCGCGCGCAAGTTCCCTCATCAAATGTCAGGCGGTCAGAAGCAGCGAGTCGTGATAGCCATGGCCTTTGCATGTAGCCCCAAGGTCCTGATCGCCGACGAACCAACCACCGCTCTCGATGTGACGCTCCAGGCTCAGATTCTTCGGCTGCTACGTGAGCTGCAGGAAAAGGAAGGCACCGGAGTCATCCTAATCAGCCACGACATCGGCGCGATTGCATCCGTTTCCCATCGAATCGCGGTGTTCTATGCCGGAAAGATTGTCGAAACTGGTACCTCCGAGCAGGTCCTTCGCTCTCCATCCCACCCTTACACCCGTTCGCTCCTCAATTCTCTGCCAAGGGCAGGCCAAGACCGCCTAGAAAGCATCGCTGGCTCGCCGCCCGACTTTGCCCAGCTTCGAGGCGAATGTGCTTTCTCCGCTCGCTGTGCCCTTCGAGGAACCAAATGCGACGCCGAACCTCAGCTAACCTCAATGGGCGACGGACACCTTGTTGCGTGCTACCGAGCCGATGATGTCCGAAGACTTGAAGTTGGCGAGAGTCTGAACTCCATCGCCTAGCTCCAAAGCCCTCCCCATTCAGTCTTTGTGAATAGGGAGGCTTACGGTTTCACTTTGCCGATTTGAGCAACTCGACAACGGCTCGTTCGATTTGGAGGTCTCGGCCCTCCATCCATGCATTGGGGTCGAACCAGACGGTATGGTCAGGACGGCGACCGCCATTTTCTAGGTTCTCGCCATTAACCGCGTAGGCTCCAATCACCGGCATCCGGATCATTCCTCCGTCCCAAAGGGAAGCAGCACCGGTTCCGATAACATAACCAGGAGTGCGCTCACCGATAATCGGTCCGAGCTTAAGTTTTCGGAAGCCCTCGGTGATGACCTCGGCGTTGCTGAACGAGAAGGTGTTACACATGAGAGCTGTGGGTAACTCAAGGGCGTCGCTGCGATACACGTTCTCAGAGAGCTTGAGTCCGAATTCACCACGAGTGGTTCTGATGAGCCAGGGAGACCGAATCAGGGTGTTGAGCACATCGACAGCCGTTGAACCACCGCCATTGAAGCGGACGTCGATGATCAGACCCTTACGGCCCTCACCTTGGGTGCGGATTTCGCGGAGGAATTGGTCCAGACTGGGCTTGTCCATTGCCCGGATGTGGACATAGCCAAGCTTGCCTTCGCTGAGTCTTTCGACTCGGGCGCGGCTCTCGTTAACGTAGTTGTCGTAGTCCAGCGCACTCCGGAGAGCTGAGGAGGAGGGCTTGATGGTAACGGTTTCGAACTTGCCATCCCGCTCAACGCGGAGGTTTACTTTGCGCGAGGTCTTCTTGTTGAGAAGTTGGGCAAAGGACGATCCTGCGACTTTTTCGCCGTCGACTTCGACGATCTTATCGCCAACTTTGAGCATCATCGCAGGGTGATCGGCTGGCGAGTTCGCGATGACTTTTCCTACAACAGCCGAGCCATCGCGCGATAACGCGACCGGGTCGAGATCGATTCCAAGGAACGCAGTTGACTCGGTTCCCGAGCCCGGGAAGTCCGCAGGCGGAGCAGTTGCTCCGAGGTGCGAGGACTCCAGCTCCTCCATCATCTCGCCCATCATTCGGTAGAAGTCGGTTCGATCGTATGCAAAAGGCACGAGAGCGGCGTACTTGGACTTAATCGCCTTCCAGTCTTTTCCGTGCATCTTTGGATCGTAGTATTGACCGTCCAGAGTCCACCAAATTTCTTCAAACAGTGCCCGCTCTTCGGCCCGCGCGTTGACTGTGTAGCTGGCACTCATCGAAATAGGCGCAAGGCTGGATGCTGGTCCCGCCACATTGACGCTTGCCATCGTTCCTCCGTTCAGAACGTAAAGCTTGCCGCCGCTGACAAATCCATTCTGGACGCGGAATCCTGGAGTTGTTGCCGAGATCAAGGTCGAGGCTGCGCCGGTAGCAGGGTTAACCTGGACCAAGCCAGCTTCGGTGAGAGCGATAATTGATCTGCCATCCGCTGCAGGGACCGCCCCGCCGCAGCCGGTTGTGGTCAGTCGACGAAGCCTTGATTCCAGGTTGGGCTCGTAGACTTTGACTTCGACAGGCGGCTTGTCCTTCTTGGAGGTATCGTCGATCTTGTCCAGATCGTCCTCTGTAAACGTCACATCGGCAGGAACGAGATCTACGACGTACAAGTCGGGGTTGTCGTACTCGGGAGAGATGAAGAAGAGTGACCTTCCATTGCCGGTGAACTGGGGAACACTTACGGAGCCCCGCTGGGGCCGATTCACCATCTTGGCGACGGTGGTGACCTTGCCGCTCTTCACGTCAACGATGGAGACCAAGGTTCGGCGCCCTTGGATAATACTGACGGCGAGGTAGGCACTGTCGGGCGACCAGCTGACGAGCGCGGCTCCGTCGTAGGCGTCGCTAAAGTTGGCTTTCAGGAGGGTCTTTGTTCCTTTGCCTTCGTTGTCCGCCACGCACACCTCGGTCGATCCCTTGTGGAACGCAACCATCTTGCCATCCGGTGACACAACGGGTGACATGAGGTCAGCGGTAGCGTCAAGGAGGAAATCTCGTGAGTCTCCGTCGAGACTCACTTGCTTGATGCGTCGAAGTCCCTTCTCCAATGTCGTATACAGACCAGTTTTGGCATCGAGCCAGGTGATACCGTAGTCACGGCCAGTGTTGCCCACGAGCCGCCGCGTTGTGCCGCCCTTCTCGGGGAGTAGGAACACGTCGCCTCTTGCGGCAGCGAGAATTCGTTTTCCATCAGGTGAAACCGCAAACTCGGTGATACCAGATGAAACATTGATCTCCTGCACCGGGTTATTGCGATCATCTGCCGGCACTTCCACTTTGATTTCAGAGGTTTGGCCGCTGACGGTATCAAGAACTTGAAGAACTGATTCAAATTCGTAGGCTACGTACCGGCCGTCTCTGCTCGCAGAAGGGTTGCGACTAGAACCGTTGACGTGCTTTGTTAGCGAAATTTCGCCTTTTAAGAGCCTCCAGATGTTGGGAGCTCCACCTCGGTTTGTGACAGCGATGAGTGAGCCGTCGGCTTGGGGAATCGGGAAAAGGTCGGTGTTTTCGTTGCTGGTGAGCCTCTTGTGATTACTGAGGGGGACGGTGTTGTCGGCAACCCAGATTTCGGGAAGCGCCGAGCTAATCATTCCCATCTTCTGCCAAGCAGTTTCACGGTAGGCGCCGCGGTTGTAATACACTTTCGAGCCATCTTGCGATAGATTGGGCGCAAAGCTTGCCTCGAACGGATGGCTAGTCAGTCGCTGGAGATCTCCGCCGGCAACTGGTACTCGAAAAACGTCACCTCGCGACCAAAGGGAAGTGGAGCCGTAAATGAATCGTCCGTCGGGTGATACGGCGGTTGGTAGCTCCGCGGAGGAGTCGTAGGTGACTCGACGCAGGTCAGTCCCGTCCGACTTTAGTGTGAAGACGTCAACGCTCCCATAGCGTGAAGACGAGAACGCGAATCGAGATCCATCTGGGAACCACACTGGACGAGAATCGGGTGCTGAATGGACGGTCAAGCGGACTGCTTTTCCTCCCGTTCTGGGTACCGACCAGATGTCACCTTGCCACGAGAAGAGAATCGTTGCCCCGTCTGGCGAAATCGCGGGGTATTGGATGCGTTTGATTTCTTCGGCCTTGGCCGAAGCTGAGACCAGGGCGAGCGCCCCTATTGCAACAGAAAACCCTGCAAAGCCACAAAGTCGCTTCATTTACCAAGTTTAGCCGAAGGGAAAAAGAAAAGGGGGCGAACCGTTTGGTTCGCCCCCAATCCTTTGTTCTTAGCCTAGTTTAGAACTTGACTGAGAACTGAGCACCGATGAAGGAGCCCTTGCTTTGTCCAGCACCGTTTGTGACGATGCTTGGCGTGGTTTGGACGTCGCCAACCTGGTACCACAACTTGAACATCGTGCTTGCACCCATGTCGTAGCCGAAGCCGAGCGTGGTGTACTTAAACGTGTCGTTGTTGTAGAAACCATTCTTGAACTTGGTGTCTTCATAGGTAGCCATGAGGGTCCAGTTCGAGTTGATCTTGAAGTTCGCGCCGATGTTGGTCGATTCGACACCTCGGACTCCGCCACCGAAGGTGACCGTGTCGAGGTTTGCAACGTTGCCGCTAACGCTCAAGTTGTCCGAGACCTTGTAACCAAGGCTGAAGTCAACACCCTTCACGTCGTTGACGTTGCGGTAGAAGCCCATTCGTCCCCAGTCGCCTGGAGCCTGGTAGTTGGCTTCGATCTTTCGGTAGTTGACGCCCAGATCGAGCGAACCAGCCATGTACTTCACGCCGAAGTTCTGTCGTTGGTTGTTGCTGTTGCTGTTGTCGGTCTTGTTGTTCTTGAATGAACTCTTACCAACACCGCCCATGACGGAAAGGTTTCCGCCGAGCTTGTAGTCAAGGTCAACGCCGTAGACTTCGTTTCGGTTGTAGAGAGCACCTGCAGTTGCTCCTGCGGTACCTGCAACGGTGTTGTTGCCGTCGAAGGTGACGAGGGAAGCGGTGATTCCACCGTTATCGCCAAGACCGAACTTCAGGACTGCGCCCATCGCTCGTGCAACGTTCAGTGAGTTTGCAGCACCCTGGCCGAACTCTTCGCCGCCGATTGTGATTCCCTGTACTTGAGTTCCACCGAGGTTTGCACCGCCGATGTTACCAAGGAAGAGACCAAGCTTGGTGTTGCCACCGAAGCTGAATCCAGCAGTGACACCGTCAAGGGCGAATTCGCCATTGTCGTATCGCTCGTTCTCGAAGAACGAGGTGGTGTCGAGTCGCTGCATGACGTAAGGGCTGATCTTAACGCCTTGTCGACCGATCTTCGCATCGAAGTTCATACCTACCAGGCTGTCGCTGAGGTTGGCATAGAGTTCGTGAAGGTAGATGTTGGTTGCGCCGTTCTGACCGTAAGCAGCCTGAGCGTTACCTTGGTTTCGTGACTGATCAATGAATCCAGCACCTGCGCCGAGCATGTTTCCAACAACTAGAGTTGCCTTTGCAGTGTCGGTTTTGAGGGTGAGTCCCAGTTCGTGATTGACACCGAGGGTGTCGATTCCAGCACCGGTTGCGGACCCTTGGGTAACCCGACCGTCTTGGTTGATGAGAGCTGCGCCAGCCGAACCCTTGGTTCCTGCGGTGACGAAGAAGTTGACGTCGCCGCTGATGGTGACGTTGCTCTTCTTACCTTCGAGAACTTTGATGCGAGCATCAAGATCCTTCAGATCCTTCTTCATTGCTTCGACGTCGACTCCGAGCGAGCTGAGCTCTTTCTCGTAGCTGGAAGCCATCTTCTTGAGTTGGCTGACATCGCTGCCCCATGCCTTCATCGACGAAACGTCGGATTGAAGAGCCTTGAGAGCTGCCATGGTGGTGGTATCGCTACCGCCGTTTCCGCCCTGTGCCGGCTTCATCGCGTTGACTCGAGCTTCGAGAGCTTCGATCTGCGAGTTAAGACCGTCGGTGACGTTCTTCATGTTCTGGTAGATCGCGTAGAGAAGGGTTGCCATCTCGTAGCGGGTGATGTTCTTCTTGCCCTGGAAGGTGCCGTCTGGATAACCAGTGATGATTCCTTCTTTCTTGAGTCGAGTGACTGCTTCGTAGGCCCAGTGAGTATCTTGAACGTCTGGGAAGCCCTGTGCGAACGCTGGGGTTACCATTGCGACGCCGAGAACTGCCGAGAGTGCGTACTTGAACGTTTTGTTCATGTTTCTTCGTTTTTCTCCGTTTAGATTGTCGACGCATTCTGCAATCTCTGCAGATCTAACCAGAGCCGGTTCTCACACTTTCCTATGTTCCTTGTGAGTCCCAAGCCACTCGATATAATCTGCTCGGTGCGCTTCCTGCGTCTATTGACTCGCATTGAGTCAATTTCATTATCACATACGCATTGCAGTAATGCAAGATTTCACAGCTTTTTGTCGGGTCTTTTGACTACCCTTGTGCGTCCCAATACAATTCCCTCACCAAGAATGACGCCATCGTTCAGCCCCGGGAGATCAATTCTCGACTCAACTTGTACTTGCTCGAAGCAGTTTTCGACGTATTGCTAGACATCAAACTCGGAAAAGGAAAGACGGTTTTCGGTCACTTTATCCATCTCCACAATGTGCGCCGAATGTGGGTGAAAACAGCAGCGCAGGATCTGTATGGCTCTGTTCCAAAGCTCGAAAGTCCCACTCGCGATGAGTTAATCGAAGCCCTGGATCTTTCCACAAAAGCGATAACAGAGATTTTCTGGAGCGCTGAGAATCCCGAAGGGAGGATCAAGGGTTTCAAGCCTCACGCCGCCAGTTTGTTGGTCTAAATCATCGCCCACGAAGCCTTACATCGTGTGAGTGTGGAAATCGCTTTACGCCAGGCAGGGCACTACCTTCCCGACAAAGTCGCCTACGGACTCTGGGAGTGGGGTGTAAGATAGTGGCAACCATGCGATGGAGCATTCCGATTCTCGCCCTTCTTGCTGTTTCACTCTCCGGCTGCGGATCCTCCGGTTCGGCCGAGCCTAAAGACACCGGTGCGTCACCCGCCGTCGGGTCTGCCAAGGCGCCGACGGGAAAGATTGAAGTGCAGTCTTTCAAAGGCGGTTATGGGATCGATTTCTTCCAAACGGCAGCCAAGGAGTACGCCGAAAAGCACCCAGGCACTGAAGTGAAAGTAGATGGTAACCCACGAGTCTGGGAACAGTTGAAACCCCGATTCGTCAGCGGAAAGGTTCCAGACTTAACCTTCCCTGGTTGGGGCATGGACCACTGGGGGCTAGCCGAAGAAGAGCAGCTGATGGCGCTCGAGGATGTTCTCAAAACTCCAGCTGCCGACGGAAAAACTCCGTGGGGCGAAACTTTTGATCCTGCTCTGTTGAAGCTCGGTCAATTGGATGGGAAGCAATGGACGCTGCCTTACTACGTGATCATGTACGGCTGGTGGTACGACCCAGAGTTGTTCAAGGAGAACGGTTGGACCGTTCCGAAGACGTTTAACGAGCTACTGGCCGTTAGTGAAAAGATCAAAGCCAAAGGAATGGCCCCGATCACGTTTCAGGGTCAATATCCCTTCTACATGCTGTGCATGATGATGCTTCCGTGGGTTGTTAGCGAAGGTGGTCAGCCTGCATTGACTGCATGTCAAAATTTGGAGCCAGGCGCATGGAAATCGCCGAGCATGCTGAAGGCCGCTCAAATGATTGCCCAGCTGAGGGACAAGGGTTTCTTTGAAAGTGGAGCGGTTGGAATGAGCCACACCCAATCTCAGGCTGGATTCTTGAACCGCAAAGCCGCGTTCGTTCCTTGCGGAACCTGGATTCATCCGGAGATGAAGGATAGCTGGCCGAAGGATCGTAAGATTGCGTTCATGTTGCCGCCGACGGTAGATGGCGGAAAAGGCGATCCAACGGCTATTCAGGTAGCCATCGAGCCCTGGATGGTTCCCACGAAAGCCGCGAATCCCGAGTTGGCGATTGACTTCTTTAAGTACATGACCTCTCCTGCAAAGGCAAAGCAGTTCGTGGAAGAAAAGGGAACTCTCATGGCTATCAAAGGTGCCGCCGATGGCGCCAAGCTTCCTGAATATGTTGTCGAGCCAGCACGAATCTATGGCGAAAGTAAGGACATCTGGTCTGTGCAGTTCCGAAGCTGGTATCCGGCGATGTTCAAAGAACTCGAGAACGCGACAACTGCACTTGTGAGCGGAAAGGCGACTCCCGAAGAGTTCTGCGAGCGTGCCGAAAAGGCCGCGCAAGCGACACGTGACGACGAGTCGATCACCAAGCACAAACTCTGAGGCATACCAACCGGGGCGAATGACTCGCCCCGGTAATTCTAACAAGATACAATATTGGGGCATGTCTCTCGTTGCCTCCATATCTTCTGAGTCGGTAGTCGTCGAACCAGGAGCCACCGCACCTCTCACTCTGGAAGTTGAGAATCGCGGAGAGGCAACCGAAAGTATCGAAATCGGCATCGAGGGCATTGATGGGGAGTGGATCGCAATCCCGGTACCGTCGGCTGAACTTAAGCCTGGCGAGCGCCAGAGCCTCAAGGTGTTTTTCAAGCCGCCACGTCAAAGTGAGAGTACGGCGGGCAACTTTCCGTTCGTCGCAAAAGTTCGTTCACTAGCCACCGGGGACCAACGGATTGCCCAAGGGATCCTCACGGTTAAACCTTTCCACTCACTCACGCTCGAGCTGACTCCCAAAAAGGGCTTTGTTACTGCGACGAAGACCCAAAACATCTTTGCAGCGACGGTGATGAACATGGGAAACAGTGAGCACACTGTTCAACTCATGGCGGATGACCCGGAAAACTCTTGCACATATGAGTTTGACGACGAGCAGATCACGGTAGGCCCCGGGCAGCAACGAGACGTTGACTTTGCAGTCCACCCCAAAAAAGGCTCTCCACTCGGTTCGCCTCGATTGATCGGCTTTGCGGTAACAGGTCGCAGCACGAGCACGCCGGGCGTGGTGGCCTCTTCTCAGGCCCAACTCGAAGTTCGACCGTTCATTACTCCAGCGACGATTATTGTCTTCTTCATCATGTCGATGCTCGCCTTGACGGTCTGGCTCACACAACCCAAAAAGCCAGAGGTCACTCTTGACTTGATGATGGGTTCCTCCAAGGTGACTCAAGGAACCAAAGTCGTCGTGCATTGGCAGGCAACGAATGCGTCCGCCGTCAAGCTCGTTGCGGGTGGCAAGCCGATTGCAGAGAATCAACCTCCAGAAGGGACATATGAGGTGGAAACTCCGCTCCTCGGCACTCTCACGATTCAAGCGGTCGCTTTCCGAGATAATCGCCAAAGCGAGCCTGCTACAGTGACCATAAAAGTCGAGCCGGCTCCTTTCATTCCAGAGCCAAAGATTCTTGAATTGAAACCCTCCCAGGAGACCATTAACAAGGGCGAGAAGTTCACGCTTAGCTACAAGTTCGACCCCGCAGTCGTGAAAGCCAAGTTAGGTCCGGACAATATTGACCTCGACTTGCGCCTCAATACAATTCTTCTCGAACCTACAAAGTTGGGTGAGAACGAGTACACCGTTGTCGCCGAGAACTCAGCCGGAAAGAGCGTGAAGAAGTCATTCAAAGTTCAAATGATTGAGCCGGTGCTGGTGAAAATTCTCAAGTTTGATATTTCACCAGAAGAAGTTGACGAAGGTGAGAAGGTCACGATGAACTGGCAGATTGAGAAGGCGTCGAAGATCGAGTTTAGTTACACGGGTAGCCAGCCCTATTCCCTTGATCCCTCCGGTACGACGGAGATTCCAATCGTTGGAAAAACCACATTTACGCTGAAGGCGACCGACGCAAACGGGAAGTCCGTCACCAAATCGATAACCATCCGAGTCAGAAAAGCGACTGAACCACCCCCGGTTCAACCGGACGATGGTGATTTGAGAGGAAACACTGGCAGTACCACTACAACCACAGGAACAAACGGCCGATGAGAGCACTTCTATCTGTTACCGACAAGACAGGCATCGTTGACTTTGCGAAAGGATTGGTCGAGCTTGGATTCGAGATCCTAAGCACCGGCGGAACCGCAAAGACTTTGCGTGATGCGGGATTAGCTGTAACCGACGTGAGCGAAGTCACAGGTTTTCCTGAGATGCTCGATGGAAGAGTCAAGACGCTGCATCCGATGGTGCACGGAGGTCTGCTTGGGGTCGTTGCGAACCCGGATCACGTTTCTGCCATGAAGGGAGCGGGGATCGAGCCTATCTCGGTCGTCGCGGTGAACCTTTACCGTTTTGAAGAGACGGTCTCTGGGCCCCATGAGCTATCGGATGCGATAGAGTCGATTGACATTGGCGGTCCAGCGATGATTCGAGCCTCGGCGAAGAATCACGCGTCGGTCGCGGTGGTTACTGATCCTGCGGACTACCCCGCTATACTTTTGGCGCTTCAAGATGGTTCCGTTGCTGGTCTCAGACCACAGCTTGCCGCGAAGGCATTTCGACTGACGGCGTACTACGACAGTCTGATCTCTCGGTACCTATTCTCGGCAACAGGTTCTGAAGAGCTGGATCAAGAGTTCTTGGCAGTCGGTCTTCGTCGGGTTCAGGCTTTTCGTTATGGGGAAAACCCCCACCAAAGTGGAGCACTCTATGCCGACGGCTTAGGGCAGCCGGGTCTTCCGCAGGCAAAGCAATTGTGGGGCAAGGAGTTAAGTTACAACAACATCAACGACTCAGTCGGAGCTTGGGAACTTGTTGGAGATATGCCGGCGAATGCTTGCGCCATTATTAAGCACGGAAACCCTTGCGGGGCGGCTACTGGCGGGTCATTCGGCGAGAGCTACAGCCGTGCTCGCGCATCCGATCCCATCTCGGCATTCGGCGGCATTGCTGCTTTCAATGGAGTTGTTGATCTGGAGACGGCAGAAGTGATGACGGAAAAGGGCAACTTTCTGGAAGTGGTTCTTGCCACCTCGTTTACTTCAGATGCTGTGGAACTCTTCAAGCAGAGGGCTGGCTGGGGACAAGATGTCCGTTTGCTCGAAGTAGCTTTGCCCCCGCAAAAGAGTTTCCTGACGATTAAGGCAATTCGAGGTGGTGCAATCGTTCAGCACAGCGATGAAGACCCAGCTTCGGAATGGCGGGTGGTCACACGTGTCTCTCCGACAAAGGAGCAAATGGCGGCTATGAAATTACAGTGGGCGATTGTGCAGCATGTCAAATCGAATGCAATCGTTGTCGGAAATGATACGCAAATGCTCGGGGTTGGAGCGGGACAGATGAACCGGGTCCAGAGTGTGAGACTTGCATTGGACCAAGCGGGAGATGCCTCCGTTGGTGCGGCGCTAGCCAGCGACGCCTTTTTCCCATTTCCAGATTCGATCGAAACGGCAGCTGCCGCAGGGATTGCAGCCATAGTTCAGCCCGGGGGCAGCAAGAAGGATCAAGCGGTGATCGATAAAGCTGATGAACTGGGAATTGCAATGTGCCTAACCGGAACAAGGCACTTTAACCACTAACCCCTTGGCAAAATTAGCAAAATGGTGTAACCTACTCGTCTAACCTTTGCATCCAAGGAACTAACTATCATGAGCAACACCGGTGCCGGACCGAATCCCCAAACGAACTTGATCATCTCGATCGTTGCGCCCGTGATTGCGCTCATCGCGATTGCAGTTTTGTATTTTACGAAGCCAACGCTTGTTCCTGAGCCTGCACCAGCGGCTGTAAACACGACAGCAGCCAAGCTTCCAGATCCTGGCGTGCAAATGGCTAACGCACTGCCAGGTGCTGGCGGTGCAGCAGCAGGTGGTGCGGCGCCAGGTGGGCCAGCAGGCGGCTTCGGTGGACCGAGCGGTAGTCGTCCACCAAGGGGTGGTCGTCCTCCGAGTGGCGGAAGATCCGTTGGCGATGGAACCGATTAGGTTAGATCAATCTAAGTTTGTTTGGCCTTCGCGCCTCTCTGGATAAAGTAAACTCCCTCTGCTCGTAAGTTAGGGAGTTTTTTTATGCCTGCACCGGTTGTTCTCAATGTAGGGTTTTACAACTACGTGCTGACGGACAAGATCATCGCTATGGTAAGCACAGAGTCTGCTCCGATGCGGAGGATGGTCCAAGGGCTCCGACAGTCTGGGAAGGTTATCGACGCAACCCAAGGTCGGAAAACCAAATCTGTTGTGTTCACGACCAGTGGGGATGTAGTACTCTCGGCCATCTCTCAGGAAACTCTCGCTCGACGCCTCACAGAGATTGGACACGCTCCGGACGACGCTGAGGAAGCTGAAGAGTAGTTTGAAAATGAGTTTAATGCGTACGCTGTTTGGCAGGTTTCACCGAGATATCGGGATTGACTTGGGTACCGCCAACACCTTGGTCTACGTTGCCGGGCGAGGCATCATTCTTCGTGAACCCAGCGTTGTTGCTGTGAGCCAAGACGACGGTAAAGTCATTAAGGTTGGCGCAGAAGCGAAGCGCATGCTGGGACGAACTCCGGCCAATATCGTCGCCGTCCGTCCCCTGAAGGATGGCGTCATTGCCGACTACGAACATACGGAGGAAATGCTCCGTCACTTCATCGGTTCGGCACTCAGCAGAGGAGCGTTCAGAACGACAGTCGTGGTAGGAATCCCTTCGGGCGTTACTGAAGTTGAGCGCAGGGCGGTCATCGAGGCTGCTCGTAAAGCTGGTGCAACGGCGGCTTACGTCGTCGAAGAGCCGATGGCGGCGGCAATTGGAGCTGGTTTACCGGTAGCAGAGCCAAGCGGGTCGATCATCGTGGACATTGGCGGCGGAACAACCGAGGTTGCAGTCATCTCTCTCGGCGGAATCGTCTCCTCGAAGTCTGTCCGTACCGCAGGAGACGAACTTGACGAGTCCATCATCAGTTACGTTCGCCGCGCCTTCAATCTCGCGATCGGAGACCGAACTGCCGAGCAAGTCAAGCTTGAGATCGGCTCAGCCTTCCCGTTGGAGCAAGAAATGGACATGGTGATCAAGGGTCGAGACCTCGTCACTGGGCTGCCTCGGTCTGCCGTCGTTACCTCCGAAGAGATCCGCACTGCCATCGCGGAGCCGATTCGAGAAATCGTTGATGCGATCAAGCTGACGCTCGAAGCCACCCCTCCGGAACTAGCCGGAGACGCAATGGAGCGAGGTATTTACCTAGCCGGCGGTGGAGCCCTCCTGCGAGGACTCGACAAACTCATCGCTCGAGAGACGCTGGTGCCGGTGCATATCGCCAACGATCCCTTAAGTTGTGTCGCGCTCGGCACGGGAATCATTGTTGAGGAGATGAACGAAAACGCTTTAATCCGCAAAATGCTTGAGAGGTCATCCCAGCCGTAAGAAGAGAATCACAACCCCGTCCGCTCCTCTGGTTTGCAGGGCTATTGATCCTGGGGTTTGCTGTTTCTTACATCCAGTCCTCGCATCGCAATCAGGGAAAGACGAGCCCTCTCGATCTGGTCGTCAGGACGATTTGTCAGCCGATTGCTTCCGTCTCGAACAAGACCTACATTGGGATTTCAGGATTCCTTTCTGGAGCTATTCAAGGAGACAAATACTCTCTCGAAAATGAGCGACTCAAGCGACAACTCGACGCTCTGAGCCTCTATGACGACAGAATCAAAGACCTTGAGTTTCAAGTTGACTCGCTTCGGCAATTGTCTGAACTTGAAAAGACTTTTGATCGTCCAAAGGTGCTCGCGGATGTCATCTACTACTCAGCAATCGAAGATCGAGTCACGATTGCCGCTGGAAAGAACAAGGGAATCGAGCCAGGGATGGTGGTTGTTTGCGCAGCCGGACTCGTTGGACGGGTACAAACGGTTGCCCCTAGAGAGTGCCAAGCACTCCTACTCACGGCACCCTCGTTCCAGATAGGCGCCACGGCTCTGGGCTACAATCCCGCTCCTTACGGCTTGATCCGAGGGGACAATACAGAAACACTCATCCTCGGGTTTCAAAACGAAAATGCCCCCGTCAAAAGTGGAGACATGATCGTAACGAGCGGATTCTCTGAGAAGCTCCCGCGAGGAATCCCGCGAGGAATCATTATTGGGCGAGTTTTGAATACGGAAACCCGACCCGAGGTCGGAGCTTCTCGCGCCATTATTCTCCCGAAGGTCAACCCAGGCAGTCTTCGTGAGGTGGTCATCCTCAAATGAAAAGCAAGTCTCTGATTTGGGTCGCGATACTGACCTTTTGGATTTTCGGCGGGCTCAATGAAGGGCTTGCGAAGGATATTGCCATCTTTGGTGCTCAACCAGATTTTCTACTCGTAGCCACAGTGGTGATTGGCATGTTATCGGACATGCGCGGAGCTGCGGTTGCGGGCTTTGCGGGCGGATTTTTCCAGGGAGCAATCACCGGAGCCAACATGTGGCAGTACGTGGTCACACGGCTGATTGCAGGCTGGATCGGAGGGTCGTTGATTGAACTCAGGTTCCAAAGAAACGCGATGATTGCTGCGATAGCCTGCTTCGTTGCTTCTATCATTGCGGGTCTGGTCTTCCTGTTCTTAACGTCACAACCCAACATCCTCGGAAGTCTGAGGGATACACTGATATCTGCGATGTACAACGCCGTTCTCGCTGCCCTGGTCTTTGCACCGGTGGAAAAGCTGTCCGGCGTCAAAACGAGACAATAATCATGAGCGCACACCACGACGTCCTCGGCATGGCCCGCGAGCAGCTTAGCGTAGCGGCCAAGTACCTTGATCTTGACCAAGGTCTCCACCAGGTTCTCTCCCGACCCATGAGGCAACTCATCGTCAACTTCCCAGTCGTGCTCGACAACGGTGAAGTCATGTGCTTTGAGGGTTATCGCGTTCAGCACAACTCATCTCGAGGACCCACCAAGGGTGGAATCCGATACCACCCAGACGTCGATGTTCACGAAACGACAGCCCTTGCGATGTGGATGACCTGGAAGTGCGCAGTTGTCAATATTCCTTACGGCGGTGCCAAAGGCTCAGTCAAGGTCGATACCAAGCAGTTTAGTCGCCGAGAGATCGAAAAGCTCACGCGGCGCTACGTCACCGAAATCAACATGATCCTCGGTGAGAGAAGCGACATACCCGCTCCCGACATCGGCACCAACGCTCAGACGATGGCGTGGATCATGGACACCTTCTCGATGCAGAAGGGCTATACCGTCCCAGGAGTCGTCACCGGAAAGCCAGTTGACCTCGGTGGTTCATTGGGCCGCGTCGAAGCGACCGGTCGAGGTGTCATCGTTGCGACCGAGGAAGCCGCGAAGACAATGAACATGAACCTCGGCGGTGCCAAGGTCGTCGTCCAAGGCTTCGGAAATGTCGGCGCCACCGCCGCCAAGATTGCCGAGGAGCACGGCGCTATCGTCGTTGGTATCTCAGATGCTGTAGGCGGCATCTACAATCCGAAGGGGCTTCCCGTCGCCGAGCTGACCAACCGATATGCTGGTCGCGAAGGCGGTATCCAGGAATTCAAAGACTGCGAAAAGGTCTCGAACCGAGAACTCCTCGAACTTGATTGCGATGTTCTGATTCCCGCCGCGATCGCTGCTCAGATTGATGAAGGCAACGCAAACAAGATCAAGGCAAAGCTACTCGTCGAGGGTGCTAACGGGCCATGTACGTTTGAAGCCGATAAGATTCTTCACGACAGAGGTATCCACGTCGTTCCCGACATTCTCGCCAACGCTGGTGGAGTTGTTGTCAGCTACTTCGAATGGGTTCAAGACCTCCAGAACTTCTTCTGGGAAGAAGATCGGGTTAATGATCAGTTGACGAAGATCATGCAACGGGCGTACAGCCAAGTGGACGCGACCATGCGCCAGCACAAGACCGACATGCGAACCGCCGCACTCATTATTGGAGTCAAGCGGGTGGCGGATGCGACCGTCCGACGCGGCATTTTCCCTTGATCCATCGGCTCATTCCCCTTTCTAAAGGGGAATGAGCTACTTTGCCCTCACTCGATTGTTCTTCGGGTTGTGTTCTAGCTCGACGAGCCCAAGGACCTCCATCAGCGGAGGAACATACATGCCAAATCGGCCCCGAAAGCCCTTCTTCTGGCCGTACCATCCTCCCACCGGGTTGGATTCCGATCTGCCCCACGCCTCGACAGTGCCTGGCTTTGGCTCCTTCTGCTCATCAGCTGCGCCGAGATCCATCCAATCGCCGTGTTCTTTCAACATCGCAAGACAGTCATCAATACACCGCCAAAGATAGTGAAGAGTTGTTGAACCGACTTTACAGACAAGAATGTCTCCCTCGCGGTACATGGTGTATTCGGAAGTTCCTGGAGCGGTTCTTAGCTGCCAAGGGTTCTCCTTCGTCCCAGTTTCTGACATGATCGCATCATATCATTCTTTCTGAACTTGGTCAAGTTAAGGTTGCTCAAGTATCCTAGTTGCATGCGTTTTCAGGATCAGGTTGTGATCGTTACCGGGGCGAGTCGAGGGATTGGGCGGACTATCGCTGAGGCATTTGCCGCCGAAGGGGCCAAAGTTGCTTGTCTTGCAACCACCCTTGAAGGAGCAAGCAAGACCGCTGATGCGATTGGAGGGAAGGGCTATGCTTGCGATGTCTCTTCGACTACTTCTGTTGAAGAAGTCTTCGCCGCGATAGCAACCGATCTAGGAACTCCATCCGTTCTGGTCAATAACGCGGGGATCACCCGGGACACGCTCATGCTGCGAATGAAGGACGACGACTGGGATCGAGTTCTCGAAGTTAATCTCAAGGGCGCATTTATCACGTCCCGAACGGTCGCTAAGCCAATGATGAAAGCCCGATATGGTCGCATCATTAACATCACGAGCGTGATCGGTCTGCATGGCGGAGCAGGGCAGGCGAACTACGCGGCGGCTAAGGCAGGTCTGATTGGCCTCACGATGACGATTGCCAAGGAGTTTGGTTCGCGTGGCATTACCTGTAACGCAGTCGCTCCGGGATTCATCGAGAGCGATATGACTGAGGCGTTGCCGCAGGAGTTTAAAGATGATGTTATTAAACGAGCTCCCGCCGGTCGTCTGGGGACGCCGGCTGACATTGCTCCGGCAGTCCTGTTTTTAGCTTCCAAAGATGCGGGTTATGTCACTGGACAGACTCTAACCGTCGATGGCGGGCTGTTCCTGTAGTCAAAATCCTGTCCATCAAAGCCATGACATTGGATCGTGCCACTTTGAGCCGGATTCCCCGACTCAACCCTCTTTTGGGCATCCAAAAAGCACTAACTTATAAGTGTCATGGACCCAAAAGGATTGATCTTAGCCCTTAGCCTTATCGCCGGAGTAGTGATTTACCAAGCGACCAGCTCAACCGCGCATAAGTACAACTTCGAGCCGGATGCGAACAAGAAGTTTTACGTTGCTAACCTAGCCGATGGTGTTGATGCCGTATCGGTTTCCACAGGCGGTGGTTCTACTTCTCAGGCGGTCTCGGTTGCGAGCCCTTCGCTCCTGCTTGCGCAGCACAAGGTAGGAGTCAAGGCAAATCCCAAGACGGTCAGCTACAGCGTCACTGGCTCCAACGGCAACTTTGACGTCAAGACCGATGAGACCAAGCTTGGCTACCACAACTTGATCGTTACTACTCGAACTCCGTCGGGCGACCGGGTTGAGGCGAAGACCTTGGTTGGCAAGGTTCAACCGATGCTGCAAGTCGTGGTTGATGCTCCGATCAATGGCGTGAGCAACTTTGATGTTTACGTCACGAAGTCCGGTTCGATTGAAGGCGAGAAACCGGTTGCCACTTACGGCGAGTTTGGCAAGGTTGTCGAGCTACCTGAGGACACGATCAAGTCTGGGTTCAACTACACGGTGACCTTGACCAAGGCAGGTTCCAAAGAAGCTCTCAGTCAGGTGAAGAGCGATGCTGGTCTGCTAACCGGTTGGTACCGACTGCATGCCTTTACCCACAAGGGTGGTCAGTTGGTTCAGACCAAGTTTGACGTCGACGCTTGGCGCAGTTAAGAGTCGGAAGCTGGAGGTTGGAAGTCGGAAGTTGTTTTGACTTCCGACTTTTTGTTTCTGACTAGTTGCGATGGCGGAAGGTGATTCGGCCCATGGTGAGGTCGTAGGGGCTTAGTTCGACCTTGACCCGGTCGCCAGGCATGATTCGAATGTAGTGCATTCGCATCTTTCCGCTGACGTGGGCAAGCACTTCCATATCGCCTTCGTCCAGCTTGACACGGAAGCGGGCGTTCGGAAGGTTCTCGACGATTGTGCCATCGAGTTCGATCCCTTTTTCCTTATCCGACTGGTCGTTGGTTTTGGGTTTATAGTGCCTTCGTCGAGCCATGTGGTTTTAGTTTACCGCTAACGTCAATTTTGCCCTTTGCGTATGTACAATACGGTGGGGTCCGGGTGGCTCTGTTTACTAGGATTACCATGAACCGCAAGTTTCTTCTCCTCGCTCTTCCGTTTGTTCTTTTGGTCGGCTTCAGCTCGCGACGCGCGGCTTTGCAGCAGTACGAGATTCAGGATCCGAAGGGAGCGAACGGGTTTACGTTTGCGATGGTTGATGGTCTGGAACCGATTCATGGTCAGGGCAATGACGTTTCCGGGTCGATTATGTTGGACGTCGAGCATCCCGAGCGATCCAAGGGCAAGGTTGTGATTGGCATCAAGGCTCTTAAGCTGACGAGCGACGTGATGAGCAACAACATGATGGGCGAGTGGTGCCTGGATGCCGAGAAGCACCCTACTGCGACGTTTGAAGTCACCTCGGGCAAGGTGAAGAAGGCAAAGAACGGCGAGTTTGAGGGAACTGCCACGGGCAACCTGACTCTTAAGGGAATCACGAAGGCCATCTCGGTTCCGGTTTCGGCGAGGCTGGTGAAGGGCGGCGTGAAGGAGCGGTTTGGCGACAAGGACGGCGACCTGCTGATGTTCAACACCAAGTTCTCGTTCAATCGGTTTGACTTCGAGATTGGTAAAGCGGTTAAGGAGACTTTGCTGAGCAATAAGGTTGAAGTCAGTCTGAACTGCGCCGGAATGTTGTACCGGTAATCTGGCTTTCGACTCAAAGCGACTTTTGCCGCAAGAATGTTAAGAATACAGGCAATCTTGTATATATTCGGGCTGAGTGATGCAATTCCGCTATTGGGCATGTGTGCCCGGTTACATTGAGTTTATTTAGCATGACCCAGCCAGTGGTTGGCGCGGTCGAATTCTGACTTAATCGCCCTGGGAAGCGCTACCCATAACTTGGCTTGCAGTCCAGAACAGCTTGGTGAGCGGCGTGCCGATCTGAGAAGGTGCCCAGGTCGGCATAGTCTTTCCTCCGAGGGCACGATATAGGGTTAACGATGCGAGGTAGCTTCCTTGGATGCTCGCGTGGTTACCGTCAGCAGACCAAAGATTAAGGCTATTGTTGACTGCGAGAGCGTTGTCGAAACTGGTGCAGATTGGAACCAAGGCCGCGTTCGTTTTCTTGGCGATGCCCCCGTAGATTCCGAGAATGTAGCCAGATTCCTGGATTCCCTTCCGGCTCCATTCGGCAAAAAGCAAGACTTTTGCGCCTGAAGCATTTGCGATCGTGGCAAGTTTCACGGCTCCTTCCTGGCTATATCGGTATTGATGCGATGAACTGAGCATTGCGCCTTGAAGGACGACAAAACTGTACTTTCCTTCCTTGATTGTCTTGATGATTTCCGGATTCTTGGCGATGTCATTCAAGAAAGCACCGGACCGATGATCGGCCCTGAGGGTTCCCGCAGGAAACATCGACTGGACCATGGATGGAAGATTATTTGCCGCAGTATGGCTGTTCCCGAGAAAGAGGACGCGGGTGGGCGTTGCGAGAATGAGCATTGAGGCAAGCATGATAGGGTTTGACGGAAAGGAGGTCTGGTTGGTTACTTATCTTCGTTTCAGTTGCGGTGTCCCTCACCACGAACTAGGCCAAGTGTATTGTGGATTCCGTAACCAATGCTTCGGTAGCGCAGCTATTCTGCGCCGGTAAGTCGGCTTGTGACACAAAAGCGGGGGTGCGCGCCCGAAAAGTTGTGTCATTTTCAGGTTCAAATCGCCAGTTGATAGCGTTTTGGTCTGTCATTTCGGTGGTGAATTTTTATCGTTCCGGAGTTGATCAAGCGTTGGATTGCTCGGTAGGTGTTTCGCACGTTCTGACCTGTCAGCTTGGATAACTCGGGGATGGACTTCGGCCCGTTTTGGAGGGCTTTGTACACTGGCTCAGTGCTGATGTCTCTCGGGTGCAGGTTTGCTAGCGGGTTCGGATTGTATGGGGCGTAGTGGGTTTCGTTTTCGCTGCGGAAGTGGGCGATTCGGCAGATTCCGGTGCCCCGGCCCTTACTGATCCACTGGATGATTCGGTGGTTTTCGCGTTGTTCTAGCTTCATCTGGATGGTTTGGCTGACGGCGGCTTGGAGTTGGGTGTGGTCGGCGATCTGGTTTCCTCGGCTGTCGGTGTGGTGAAGCAGGATGATGGTTCCGGCTCGTTCGGCGATGCGCTTGAGGGGGTCGATGAACTTTCTGACGGCCCTTGCGTCCTTGGTTTGGCTCTTGCGGATTGCGGCATGGAGGGAGTCGATGAAGAGGACGGCTTCTCCCCTGTGCTTGATGAGGAAGTTCTCGATTTGTTCTTGTCCGGACGGAGTGTCGATAGGATCGCCGCCGAAGCTGAGGTAGAGCGGGGTGGTTTGGTTGACGTCGGCGTGACGGTCGAGGGTGGCGAGGATTTCGCCGGGTGAGTCGTCGAAGCTGAGAAAGCCGGCGGCGGCTTGCTCCATCGGGAATCCGGCGAAGGGCCGTCCTTGGGCGATGGCTTTGGCGAGCGCCATTGCGATGGTGGTCTTTCCGATTTTGGGCGGTCCGGCGAGGAGGACGAGGCTGTTTTGACTGAAGAGGCGCTGGTTTCCGTTGGCTCTTGAGTAGAACTGGAGGTTCTTTTCTTTGGCTTGGTGGAAGTTGTCTGTGATAGCGGGTTTGCGGCTTGACTTGGGCTCGCAGGCGAAGTCGATTGCGTTGGGCTGTCGGTTCTTCGTTCTTCGTGGTTCGCCTGGGTATTCGTCATCGTCGTCATCGTCGAGGTCTGCGTAAACGCTGAGATCTGTGAGCATTTACTTATAGGCAACTTTAGGGGGTGATTGTCAACCAACTGCGGAGCGGAAAGTGCGGAGCTGGGGCGACGGTAGAATGTTCCTCGCCCGATCCTCCCGATTCTAATCGTGACCAGAGCCCACTCGGTGAAGCTTACGAATCATTTCATCATGCTGTAAAGCCAGCGCGAGAAACATTTGTTCATCTTTCGCAACCAGCTAGTCTTTTCGGTGTTTTCTTGAAACGTCTTAACTAGCCCAGATAAGGAACCTCCAAGAGCTAGTATCGATCCCAACGAGATCAAACCTTTAACCCCAAAAGATTTTTTCATTGCGTCAGACCATGCCGTTTCAAAGTAAGTGAACGCAGCCGGCCAGTTTGCGACAACACCCCAGATTAAAGCGGCCCAAAACAGCACGGTGCTCACACCGGCGGCTGTAGATACTCCGGTATCTCGGTGCAAACTTGCCAGGAACCTCGTTGGTTGCCCAGGCTTTGGGTCTTGATCCCAATAGTAAGTCAGGAACTTTGCTCCGAATAGCTTCCCGGGCGGGCGTCCGAGATAGTCTTTCCACTGCTTAGATTCAAGACTGCGAATATGCTTTGGGTTCGGCGTTATAATGGTCGGCAGAAAAGTAACTGGAGCAACTAAGAAGAACTGGACTCGTTCTATGCTTAGCATGTGATTAGAACTTAACTTAGTCTGACGAGGGTCATTGATCCGCATGTCAATCAAGTACCGGCAGATGAACGGTAAGCTCCAGCCAATATTGATTAGGTTGGCAGGGTTCGCAAGTTGAACCCTGACTCTGGTGTAGTAGCTATCATTGGCAAGATGCTCGAACGGGCCCTCAAGTAAGATGCTAAGCTTTTTGTCGTCTATCGACGGTTTTGCAGAAATGAGTTTGAGGCGCTGACCACCGTGTCTTTCCAGTTCTCCCGTCCCGTGAAGAGTGACTTCTTCCCCGAACACCAGGCTGGCCGTAGCTTGGTCAGTAAATTTTTCGACGATTGAATCCGCTAGACTTCCCGAAAGCGAAACATCTGATATTATGTCAACCTTGAACTTGGTTAGGGGTTCTGACACATTGAATCGTAGTCCAATATCTAGAAAGCACTCTGGGTCTGGGGTAATCGAAGTTAGCACCCAAAGGTTCAAATGAACTGACTCTATTTTGATCTTCGCGGACTCATCGGACTGGAATGTCAGGGCACTCATTGGGATTCACAAACTGATAGGATTGCGGGGGTCTGCTCAGCCCAAATTCAGACAAAGATAAGCCCTTAGAAAACTTTAGCACCGCCGTAGGCTTGATAGCCACCGAATACTTCGCGTTTTCAAGATAACTCTCGACCTCCCCTACGAGAGCTGGCGAGGTCTCCAAATCTCTCACTTCACTAAGGCTGATTCGATCGACACTTTCTACGATAAACTGCCCCGTCACTTGGGAGATAGGGGCAGATTCGTAGATGAAGCACTTTTGCCCTGGGGTCAATCTAACGTTGCTTCTGCGATACTCAAACTTCTTCGAACCACCATAAAGCATGGAAGCGAACTTTGGCTTGATCGAAATTATGACGTGCAATTCAAAGCCTTGTAACACAACTCGGTCCGCCCGACGCCGTACCTACCGACATGGGCACCAGCGAGTACAAAGCCCGCTTGGCTGAGCAAGGGAGCTAGTTCCTCTTGCTTTGTGTCACCCAGCGTTATATAAGTTTCGTTGAATCCATTGGCCCTTGCCACCTGCTGTACTCTGTCTATCAACTTTCTTCCTAATCCCGCTCCGCGATGAGCCGGCGAAACGTACAGGGTTGAAAGCTTCAGTCGGGCACCTTTCGGTGAACAGATGGCGATGCCGCAGACTTCGTTGAGGTCCTTGGCAACCACGCAGAATGCCTTATCGGCTTTCACTTCAGAGAGCCTGCGTTGAAGCCATAGGTCACCACCAGGGTAGTCCTCTGGTAGAAATTGGAGAAGGCCAACAATGGAGGGTTTCAGCTCATCAATCTCTGATGAAACCAAATCCACTTGATTATCCAACTTGCTAATCATTTTCAACCCACGCTCTACCGGCAACTGCGCGTCTACACTCTGTGTAGACGCGCAGTTGCCGGTGGAAGTATCTCTAAATTACCGGAAATTTATAGATTAGTAAACCAAGCTCATTGAAATAGTCAAGAGCGGAGCGTAGCATGGACACCGTTCGAGGATGTATGACGTACGGGTTGCCAGGTATTCTTAATCAACGCGCACGGGCTCTTTTTGAACCTCTTTTGAACCTATGAAAAGGGATTCCGTTCGGAGGGAAATGAATGCTGAACAGTTTTGAGACGAAGAGTTCGCTGGAAGTTGGGGGCAAGAGTTATGCCTACTATTCGCTGAAGTCGCTGGAGGCGCGCGGGTTTGACATCTCGCGGTTGCCTTACTCGCAGAAGGTGCTTTTGGAGAACCTGTTGCGGCTTGAGGACAACAAGTCGGTTTTCAAGGCAGACATTGAGGCTTTGGCGGCTTGGGACGCGAAGGCGGAGCCGACGAAGGAGATCAGCTTTACTCCGGCGCGGGTTATTTTGCAGGACTTTACGGGCGTTCCTTGCGTGGTTGACCTCGCCGCGATGCGCGATGCGATGGCGGCTTTGGGCGGCGATCCGACGAAGATCAACCCGTTGCAGCCGGTTGAGCTGGTTATCGACCACTCGGTTCAGGTGGATGCTTACGGTTCGGAAGCGGCTTTGTTGATCAACCGCGACCTTGAATTTGAGCGCAACCAGGAGCGATATGAGTTCCTGAAATGGGGCCAGAAGGCTCTGAACAACTTCCGTGTCGTTCCTCCGAACACGGGAATTGTTCACCAGGTGAACCTGGAGAACCTGGCGCGCGTGACGTTTGTGAATCCGGAAGGCGTTGCTTATCCGGATACCTTGGTGGGTACCGATAGCCACACCACGATGATCAACGGCCTGGGCGTTTTGGGCTGGGGTGTGGGCGGTATCGAAGCGGAGGCGGCGATGCTCGGTCAGCCGGTGACGATGTTGATTCCTCAGGTCATTGGGTTCAAGCTTTCGGGTCGTTTGCGTGAGGGGACTACGGCTACGGATTTGGTTTTGACGGTCACCCAGATGCTTCGGGCACGGGGCGTGGTTGGTAAGTTTGTTGAGTTCTTCGGTCCCGGTTTGGAGACGATGCCGCTTGCGGATCGGGCGACGATTGCGAACATGGCTCCGGAGTACGGCGCGACTTGCGGAATCTTCCCGGTTGATGCTGAGGCTCTGCGGTACATGCGGCTTACCGGGCGGTCGGAAGAGTCGATTGAGTTGACGGAGGCTTACTACCGGGCACAGGGAATGTTCTGGGAGCCGGGGGCTCCGGATCCGGTGTTTACGGATACTTTGACGCTTGACTTGGGAACGGTTGAGCCGAGTGTTGCGGGTCCGAAGCGACCTCAGGATCGGTTGGTCTTGTCTGAGATTCGGTCGAACTTTGCTTCGACGTTTAAGGATCAGATCGCTACGGCGGCTTCGGCTTCTGGGGCTGCTGAATTGAAGACTTTGACAGAGGCAGAAGGCGAAGCGAACGCGGCGGCGGGATCGGTTGGGCATGGCTCGGTTGTGGTTGCGGCGATTACGTCATGTACCAACACCTCGAACCCTTCGGTGCTTTTGGCGGCCGGTTTGGTTGCGAAGAAGGCGGTTGAGAAGGGTCTTGATGTTAAGCCTTGGGTGAAGACTTCACTTGCTCCGGGTTCGCGGGTGGCGGGAGATATCTACCGCGCGGCGGGCTTGTTGCAGTACATGGAGGCTCTGAACTTCCACATCGTTGGCTACGGATGTACGACTTGTATTGGAAACTCGGGGCCGTTGCCGCAGGCGATTAGCGACAAGGTTAATAAGGAAAACTTGGTCGTAACCTCCGTTCTTTCGGGGAACCGAAACTTTGAGGGACGGATTGGGCCGGATATCAAGGCGAACTACCTGATGTCGCCGCCGTTGGTTGTTGCTTACGCCTTGGCAGGGACGATCAACATCGACCTGAACTCTGATCCGCTTGGGGTTGGGGCCGATGGCTCGCCGGTTTATCTGAAGGACATCTGGCCAACTCAGCACGAGGTTGCAGAGGCGGTTGCGGGTGCGGTGACGACGGGCTTGTTCAATAAGCACTACGCCGACGTGTTTAAGGGCGACGAGAAGTGGCAGGCGATTGGGGTTGAGGGTTCTGACCGGTTCGGTTGGGATTCGGACTCGACATATATTAAGAATCCTCCTTACTTTGAGGGGATGTCGGCAACGGCTCCTTCGACGGTTGCTGATCTTCACGCAATGCGGGCTTTGGCGGTTCTTGGTGACTCGATCACCACCGACCACATCTCGCCGGCCGGATCGATCAAGGCGAACACTCCGGGCGGTCAGTTCTTGATCTCTCGTGGAGTTGAGGCGAAGATGTTTAACTCATACGGTTCGCGGCGTGGGAACGACGATGTCATGGTTCGGGGAACGTTTGCGAACATTCGGCTCCGCAACCAGCTTGCTCCGGGGACCGAGGGTGGATATACCACTTATCTGCCGACGGGTGAGGTCGAGTTCATCTACGATGCGGCGGTTAAGTATAAGGAAGCAGGCACAAAGCTGTTCATTATCGCGGGCAAGGAGTACGGTTCGGGGTCGAGCCGGGACTGGGCGGCGAAGGGAACGTTTATGCTCGGCGTGAAGTCGGTTCTGGCCGAATCATTCGAGCGGATTCACCGATCCAACTTGGTGGGAATGGGCGTTCTTCCTTTGGAGTTCGTTGATGGAGCTTCGAAGGAGTCGCTTGGTTTGACTGGGCACGAGGTGTTCGATCTGCAGGGTCTTTCTGCCGCAGTTGCTTCTGAGTTTGCGGGCGGAAAGGTGCTAAAGATGAAGGCGACGGGGACCGATGGGTCGGTGAAGGAGTTCCCGGTTCGGGTCCGAATCGATACCCCTCAGGAGATCCAGTATTACGTTCACGGCGGCATTCTGCAGTATGTTCTGCGGTCGCTTCTGAACGGCTAATTGGTCACGGTTGGGAACGGGGAGATCAGTCCAACGATTGATCTCCCCGTTCCCTTTTTTTAACCTGGGCAAAACGGCTAATCTATTCCCACGATGTTGAAAGTTGGTTTGGTTGGGTGCGGCTTCATGGGGTCGATGCATGCGAATGTATATGCGGCGATTGATGAGGCATTGCTGGTGGGAGTTTTCGATTCGAATCAGGAGCGAGGGGCGGCATTTGCCACCAAGCACGGGATCAAGGCGTTTGCTTCGTTCGAAGAGCTTCTGAGTGAGGTTGAAGCGGTCGATATCTGCTTGCCGACTTATCTACACAAAGAGTTCACGTTAAAGGCGGCGGAGGCGAAGAAGCATGTTCTTTGCGAGAAGCCAATGGCTCTTTCGGTCGAGGACGCTGAGGCGATGAAGGCGGCTTGTGAGGAAAACAATGTTCGGCTGATGATTGCTCATTGCATCCGGTTCTGGCCGGAGTACGCGATGTTGAAGCAGATCGCTTTGACCGGAAATTTGGGCGAGCTTCTCAGCATCAATATGACTCGCTACGGCGAGTTTCCTCACTGGGGAAGCGATAACTGGCTGGCGGACGAGAGCAAGGCAGGAGGCGGGGCTTTGGATATGCACATCCATGACACGGACTTTGCGCTGTATCTGCTGGGTGAGCCGAAGGAGGTTTTCTCACGAGGAACAGTTGATGAGAAGGGCGTGAGCCACATCTTCTCGACGTTTGTTTATGACAAGGCAGTTTGTCACCTCGAGGGGGGATGGAACATGCCTCCACAGACTCCGTTCAAGATGGCGTTCCGGGCAGTGTTTGAGCAGGGCGCGGTGATCATGGATGGCGGACCGATGACGGTATACGAGAAGGGCAAGGATCCTTATGTTCCGGAGTTCCCCAAGATGGTGGCGGCGGGCGGTGGAAACATCAGCGATATGGGTGGCTACTATCACGAGATCAAGCACTTTGTTGATCGGGTGACCTCAGGCAAGCCGTTTGATGTGACGACCCCTGATACATCGATTGCATCCTTACGGTTGACTCTGAAAGAGATCGAATTGTCGAAGGCTTAATTTTGAAACGTCGCCTTTTCGTTCTTGCTTATCTCTCGCCAGCGGTGCTGCTGTACACGCTGTTCGTGGGTGTCCCTTTGATCCAGACTTTCTACTATTCGATGTTCCGGTGGAAGGGGCTGTCGAAGAAGATGACGTTTGTGGGGCCGAAAAACCTGGTGACAGTCGCCCAGGACGAGGTGATGCACAAGGCGGCCGTCAACCAGCTTTTGCTTCTCGTTTGCGGCGGAATACTGCTGATCGGAGTGAGTGTGGCAATTGCCCATGCGCTCGCTCAGCCGACCCGGCTTGCCCGCACTGTGCAGACAGTGATGCTTTTTCCGCAGGTGGTCTCCATCGTTGTTGTCGGCATCATGTGGTCGTTCCTGTTCAATCCACGATTTGGGATTACCCAGGCACTCGGCTGGCCGAAGCTCGAGAACGGAGTTCTAGGCACCGAAGGTTGGGCGAATGCGGCGGTACTGCTTGTGTTCTGCTGGCATGCAGTGGGGTTCTACGTCATGTTGTTTGGGGCAGGAATTAAGAACATCGATGGGGAAGTTCTGGAGGCTGCGCAGCTGGACGGCTCGGGGGGCTGGCACAGGTTTAAGAATGTTACTTGGCCACTTCTTTGGTCAGTCAAGAAGGTTGCGGTTGTTTACGTCGTGGCGAACGTTATGGGTATGTTTGCTATCGTAAAGTTGCTCACAAAGATGGGCCCGGACAACTCGACTCAGTCGATTCTTTCCCTGGTTTATCAACGCGGTTGGGATGAATCTCAGATGGGCCAAGCGGCGACGCTGGCGGTGTATGGGTTCATCGTGGCGATGCTCTTGGGCGGGTTAGCTTCGCTGGCGATTGGTCGAAATCCGGAGAGGTCGCGATGAGCAGATTCCTTGGTTGGCTACTTCTCTGGGTGTTTCTGATCTCGATCGTCGGGCCGTTCGCTTGGGTGCTTTTGACTTCCTTCAAGAGCGGTGCGAACATCTTAGCTTCGCCATGGTCATTACCGACTGACCTTTCGCAAGGGTCCAAGAACTTCTCGGTCGCTTGGGGTGAAGGCGGATTTGCAACGAACTTTGTCAACTCATTGATCATCACAATGGGCACGTTGGTGATCCTGATCCCGGTTGGATCGATGGCCGCGTACGTTTTGGCTAAGTATCCGTTTAAGGGCTCAAAATTCATCTTGGGGGGATTCATGGGCGGGCTTATGTTCCCCAACTTCTTGGTAATCGTTCCGCTGTTCTTGTTGGTGGATAAGCTGGGCTTGCTGAACACCAAAATTGGTCTGATTCTGGTGTATGTGGCCTATTCACTCGCATTTACGGTCTTTGTGCTCCACGGATTTTTCCAGGCTCTGCCTGGAGAACTGATGGAAGCCGCCCGGCTCGACGGATGTTCGGACAATGCCACGTTCTGGAAAGTCATGCTCCCCTTGGCGAAGCCTGGTGTCCTGGTTGTCGCAATCTTCAACTTGATCGGTCTCTGGAACGAATACCCATTGGCGTTGGTCTTGGCGAACACTCCAGACTTCACAACCCTACCAGTCGGAGTTGCTAACCTCACTGAGAATCAGCAGTACGCGGGTGACTGGGGTGCCTTGTTTGCGGGGATTGTGATCGTCATGATTCCGGTAATGGTGGTGTATTTGATCTTCCGCGACCAGATTCAGAAGACGATGCTCGCCGGGGCACTTAAAGGTTAGGGGATACTTCTTGGCACAAGAATTGCCTACAATACTGTTGTGATGCAGATTAATCGACTTGCCATCCTCGGTTTGGCTACTCTTGGACTTGCAGGCGCAGCTAATGCTCAGCTCGCCATTAGTGCCGGAATTTACTCCGCCAACGATTCCGCTGTCCGAGATGTTTTCGGAAGCAACGCTTTTGCCTGGGGCTTCGGCTTCGGACGAGCCGACCGCGAAGGCCGAGCCGGTGGTGGATTCGATTTCGTTGGTCTCAGCTTGAGTGCGCCGGGCAATCGATTCTCGACCATAGGCGCCACCTACGGATTCGAGGTTCAACGCGGTAACGACACCAATGCTATGACCTACTTCCGCGCAAACGCAGGACTTGCCTATTACGACTTCAGCCTCGGAGCACCTCTAGTGCCTGCACAGGATCGCTATGTTCGACCGATCACCACCCTTGAGGCTGGTGTTGTTCTGAGCAAGCGGTTTACCCTCTCGGCTCAGTACCTGCTGATGCCGGATGCTGGAAACCTGAACTTCAGCGGTTTCCGCATCCAAGCACTGTTTTCGTTGATGAAGTAACGCTTACGCGGTCTCTTCACTGAACTTGAGGTGAATTCCTCGTTTCTGGATTTCTTCCACGAAGCGAGTTCCAGAAAGGGCGAGCTCGTATCGGAGCGCGCCCTTTTCTAGTTTGCCGTTGGCGGCATCAATCGCATAGATCGCCAATGAGAAACCGGTGAGTCGCTCCATGCTGGTAAAGCCGGTAGTCTCGCACTGTCGGTCGTGGATATCGATCTGGAGTTTCTTCTTACTCCCACCCTTGGTTCCGACACCAACTGCGCGAATAATGCACTGATCGAGGTCCTTGATCTTCATCAACTCTTCGCCAAACACTCGGCACCAAACGTCCTTCGGTCGTACCTTTACACCCTTCACGTCCACCTCGTCCTCGCGCCAGAATCCGAAGTCCTTGTATAGGCGCATCGCATAGCAGTGACCAGGGAAGCGGAAGGTCTTGTACTCGTAGTTGGTCACTTTGCCCTGGAAGGAGTAAGGTGCCATGCTCGTTCCTCCGGAAGTGACGAACGCTTCCATCTCGCCTAGTTCATCCACGACAAGGGTTTCTAACTCGGTAAGAGTATCGACCATCTGGATTTCGTTATTGCGCAGTACAACGGCTTGGAAGTCATACTCGGTAACGAGTCCTTCAACGTTAAAGGTGACCTTGTAGTTGAGCGGTGGAACGGGGTTCTGGGGCAGCACGCCACAGTAAAGTTTCACGGAGTCGGTGGTATCGAGATTCTCGATAAGCCAGCATCCGAGCGAGTTGACCAGACCTGGGGCCAGGCCGCAATCCGGAACCAAGCTGACACCGGCGGCTTTCGCGGCATCGTCCATGGCCAGGGTCTCCATGGTCACTTCGGTGTTTCCGCCCAGGTCACACATTGAGGTGCCGGTCGCAATCGCAACTCGAGCGATGGACGGGTGCATGTAGTACGGCACGCAAGAGAGCAAGACATCGGCATCTGCAAGCAGCGAAGTCAGAGATGCTTCATCTTTGGCGTTCGCCTGGGCCGGAACGCAGGCGTTTGATCCGACGAGCTTGTTCACTCGATCGGCCGCCTTTTGTGCCTGTTCAAGGCTCATGTCCGCGAGAGTGATGGATTCGGCGTCAGCGAATTTTGCGAGATCGTATGCGGCGGCGGTGCCTTGCATACCTGCTCCGAGGATGACGTATTTAGCTTTCATTTTTTGGGAGTCCTACAACGCCTTTGTAGCGGGACAAAGCGGGCGCGTTTCTAGTTCAAATTATCCTGATTTTCAGGCAGGTTGGCGTGTTGTTTACCATCTGTTAAGATAACCTAGCGTGAAACGTGCTTGAAACACGTTCGTTGGATAACTCTGGATGCGGGTGGCGAAGAGCGACCTTGTGGAGAAATCAGAAAAATGAAAAAACCCTTTGCGATGTTCGGTGCCGGAGTTCTGGCCCTCTTGATATGCTCTTCGGCGGTAGCTGGACAGACTGCCCAGTTCACGACAGCTGATCTGGAGAAGATGGTCGCAGAGATATCCAAGCACTTGCCTGAAGACCCGCGACTGCAATACCCGGTCAAGAGTTTCGTTGTCGAAAATCCAAATGTGAACGCGAACGCTTCGGCGTTCTATCCGGACGAAACGAAGAAGGAAGGGAAGCCGACGGCCAGGATGCGGGTTTTTACCGGGTTGTTCAAGTGGATGAATAATGATATTCGCCTAGTTCGAGCGGTCGTGGCTCATGAGTTGGCCCACTTGTCCAAGCAGCATCTGGGGGCAGGTTACAAAGCGTCGGATTTGGACATCATTTTCACCCGTCAGATGGAGTATGAAGCCGACGCGACTGGTGCGGCGGTGCTAGAGAAGTGCGGCTATTCGCGCAAAGACATGACAGATATGCTGCTCCGTCTTGGCGAAGTCTCGCGAACCGCCCCGGCGAGCCTGAAGGTGATGGGCGACCATGCCGACTGTCAGCGACGAGCAGCGGCGGTGGACAAGAGCAACTTGGTTCTGCGGTCAATGGTGTCGTTCACCACCGGTGAGGCCTACATGGATATCCGGGCGTACAACAAGGCCAAGGAGCAATTCGATCGAGCGGTTACTCAAGCTCCGACCTTTTACGAGGCGAAGTACAACGCAGCCCACGCCGCACTTCTCCAGTATTACGACGAGATTGACCCTGTCGTCAGAAGCGTTTGGTACCAGCCCGATTTTGGAGCTTCGATGTACTTGCCATTCCAAAAGGGCAAGGCTGGAAGGGTCACCTCAGGAGATGAGGCGAATTACGCCGAGGCAATCAAGCGAATTCGGGCGACGGTTGAGTTCGCTCCGAAGCGGTCAGAAGGACTAGAACTTCTCGGACTAGCACTTGTTTTGGAACCAAACGGCAAGGCATCGGATATCTCAGAGGGCATTCAGACACTCGAGAAGTCGCTGACGACGGCGGTTACCCCCGATGATCGATTGCGAATCGCAAACAATCTTGCCATCGGCTACCAGCGGCAAGGAAACGTCGCAGCGGCGATCGATAAGATGTTTGGCGAGCAGAAGAAGTCAACTCGGTTCAATGCCTATCTTGCGGCAAACCTTGGGGCCCAGCCAGTTCCGGAGAAGATCAAGGGCAGTGAAGCAACAACCGCGCTAAACGTTCTTTACACCTACCTGAGCAACACCAGCGATCAAGCAACGGGTTACCCTCGTGTGCTGCAGACCTTTGACGCATTGAAGAAGCGGCTCGCCGTCACCACAAAAGAGGTCGTCCGCCAAGGAATTCCTATTTGCACGGCATTCTCCGTCGTTGACGGCGGTCGTACGGTCTACATGCTGGATCCGTTCGAGAACTATTACCGAAGCATCGGAGCGGTCACCGCGATCAATAACTACAACGAGAAGTTTTCGAGCATGCTTGAGTTCGTATGGCAGGGCGGAAACTTCTCTATCCTGACTGATAAGGAGTACGACGAGAACGATCCGAAAGATGGGAAAATAACCCCTGAGTTTGTGAAGACGCTGGAAGTCATCCGGGTCACTAGCTATAACCCAGGTGCGTACATCGAGATGCGATCCGCCGACCGAAAAGTGGACGTTTCCTTCAGAGTCACCGTTGGGATGTCGATTGATGAGTTTAATCGGTTCATTGATTCGAAGACCGGAGACGTTCGACCCTTGGTACGGAACGCCGCCATGGAGGACTGGATCTATTTCCAAGGATTGAACTTTGGCATCTACGTCAAGGACAAGAAGGTAGCAGGCATAACGGTTTGCCCTCTGATCGAACTTGAAGACGACAAAAAGTGAGTTCAACTAAAATCGCTTCTCCCCAGGCGTAGAAATGCCTGGGGTTTTTTGCTAACATCGTAGTAGATGAGCGATGCTTTGGAAAGTCTGAGTAAGCGGGAGAGGCAAATTATGCTTCTTGCCGCAAAAGGACTGACGGATGCCGGCATAGCGCAAAAACTCGAGATCAGCGCGGCGACCGTCGGAACCTATTGGGGCCGCATCCGCACAAAGCTCGGTCACCACTCTCGCACCGAGCTTGTTGCGAACTACATGCGCGAGAAGGCCTCGGCGACGCTCGACGAGATGCGGAAGCAGAACGAAGCTCTGCAAGCCGAACTTGAATTGAAATCTAAGACCGCCGACCAGGCTCGGGGAAAGGCGGAGTTGTTGCGGCGAGTCCTGAGCGCGGCTCCCGATGCGATCCTTTTAGTGAACGAAAACGGTCAGATCGAATATGCCAACGAAGAAGCAGAGAGACTTTTTGGATATGGGCCCCATGAGTTAGCTAACCAGGCGGTCGCTTGTCTGATTCCGAAACGCTTCCACGGATTGCACTCTCAGCACCGGAGCCATTACCTTGCTGATCCCAGCAAGCGGCGGATGGGTGACCACTATGGCACTCCGGCCCTAAGGAAAGATGGCACCGAATTCCTCACGGCTACAACCCTCAGTGCAATGAAGACTCCGCAAGGGCATGTCGTCACCGTTTTTGTTCGAGCCTTGGACGAAGCCAAGATCATGGATGCTCCCGATCCAGTGGGTTCTTAGTACCGTTTCCGTATCGCTTTTCTCCTTCAAGCGTTTGAAGGTTAATCCTCTCACGAGGAAACCGATAGGAGAAAAATGAAACACTCCAAACTAACTCTCGTCACCTTCGCTCTGGCACTAGTGACTGCCAGCGCGATCGCCCAAGACTCACGCAGAGAGGTCAACCGCGGCAATGGAAGCGGCTGGGGCCCTCCTTCGCAGCGGGGCAATCATGACCGTGGGAATCAGCAAGATCGACGTGCCGTTGAGGCTGCGGCTAAGGACATTGACTCTGCCGTTCGCGACCTGCGAGCCGCACTCCCGATCTATGATGGATACCGCACCGACGCCATCCGAGATCTTCGAGCTCTGCTCGATGATATGCGGGACGACGGTCGGAAGTGGAATCGCGATTGGTTTAACAGCGGCGACCGATATGACCGTGCCTCGCCGTTCCGCTACCGAGATTCAGAGATACGGCGCAGCAATGAATCGATGGCAAGCGCGTACCGCAGAGTGGAATGCGCTATCGAAACCCTCATGCGAGCTTGTGGAAAAGAAGATCGGGAGACACGACGATGGATCGACCGACTGTCGGACGTCAAGCGGGATATCCGAGAAGGGATAACAAGGCTCGGCAAAGCCTGCGATTCGCGTAGTCGTGATACAGATCGTCGTCGCGATGATGATCGACGGGATGATGACCGTCGAGATGACGGCAATCGCCGTCGCGGCTGAAGAAGAGATGCCTTTCAAAAATCGCGTAGACCCGTTCAAACTCCTCCACGCTGTTCCACAGCGTGGAGCGTGGTTTGGCAATCGAGGCTGTATCCATGACCGTGAAGGGAACATCAAGTGGCTCCAGAAAACCGATCGCTGGATCATTTGCGAGTTGTCCTTCAAAGAACGAAGGCGTCCATTGCTTCAGCCCGGAAAGTACACCGAACTGTTCTTTATGGACGAAGCCACCGCCCTCGCCGCCGGACACCGCCCCTGCATGGAGTGCCGCCGGCCTGCGGCCAAGGAGTTCCTTGGATTGACCGGCTTTAAGACGGTCGTAGCTTTGGACGCTCAACTCAGCTCTGAACGCCTCATCGAGGGTCCAGTCGTTGATGATCCTTTTTCACTTCCCAACGGAGCGATGATTGGTTGGCTGTTTACGGCCTACCTCGTCTTCGACGGAGGACTGTATCGTTGGAGCTTTGATGGCTACCAGCGGGTTGAGTCGATTCGGCAGGATGTTGAGACTTTCGTGATTCCCCACTCGAAAGGTCTGAGCGAACGCGGAACAAAGTTCTCTGACGAGAAAATCAGGCTCATCACACCCTTGACTACGGTCGAAGCGCTCCGGGGTAGCTATCCGGTCCAGGTCGCCAGCCTTTAGAGACTGGGGAAGAGAATCTCTCGAGCCAACCCGCGAGCCTCGCAAAACGCACTGAAGGCGGCTGGTGCCAGGTATGAGCCTGTACCAGGCGAACGGAATGCCGACCAATACTCAGCCCAAAGATCTGCGAGAGCGGGCGAAACATTCATCCTGAGCCAGGACTCGCGGTGATCGTCTACGGAGACAGAATGGCAGTCGATGACCAGAAACGGCCCAACCGTTAGCAAGCCTCGGCCTCGCCTTGTCGGCAAGCAAGGGCTGAGTTCTGCGATCCATTGTAGCCGTCCATCTTGCCGCACAAACCAGTCGCGATAGAGATAGTCGGAATCACCAGGCTGATCGTATCTGAAGAAGCGTATCACTCCGTCTGGCTGTGCTGCCAAAGTTGTGTAGTAGACAACGTTGTGGAAAGTGAGCTCAACTTCGCTTTTGATCTCTTGCACCGCCACGCCGCAGAGTCCTGCCACGATCTCCACGAACTCAGGCATCGCATAGTCTTCCAGCCGAAGTCGAAACAGACCGTCCTTTCGTCCTAACTCCAATATCCGAGCATCGTAGTAGGCACCGTAGAAGTGCTTATCGATGCCTTCCAACCCTTCTACCAAACTGTCTCTAAGCGCGTAATACTTCTGATCTCGCTTGTCCTGAGTCTCCCAATCTTGGTTGTTTGAGTACACATGCGACCCAAGATCCTGCATATGCTTCACATCCTTCAACCAACTTCGATAGCTCACAAGCTCAGTCTCCGCAGGATCGACACTGCCTCCAGTTTGTCCAACTGCTCGTTCCCCACTTCACATCCCGCCAGGAGTAGGCAGCTTGGGCAGCCCGACTCGCACGAACAGTTCTTGACTTGCTCATATGCCGCTTGCACGAGTTCTCCGGCCCTTTGGAAAAGAAGTTCTGCTATTCCAACGCCGCCCGGAGTGCGGTCGAAGAGGAAAATGGCGGGGTTTCCAGTATGCACGAAGTGAGTGAACCACGCCGAACCGATATCGCCTCGGTCGCAACCGGCGAAAAGTGGCGCAAGCGCCAGGATTGCATGTTCGACACCATGTATTCCGGCGATTTGTTGATCCAGTGTCTCATCGAGGTGAAGCGAAGGAAGGTCAATTCGAACACAAACAGTATCAAAAGAAACTTCCGGTAGATCAAGGTTGACAACGTCCAACACAGTGTCTCCGTCAAAGGACTTCTTTGCAAAAGCTACTACTAAGTCCGTCACAGTGCATCCGGAGAGATGGAACAAGCCTCCAGATTGGGCGGAAGCTCGGGGAACCAACATCGACTGGATCCTCGCTTGGGAGTAGTAATTACCAGCAAAGCGCACCAGCTCAGCGTTCTTTGTTTCGAGGTTTAGTTCGGCCACTTCAAAGGGTTCCCCCCGATGAAGATAAATCGCCCCCGTATGAGCCTGCGACAACGCCCGCTCATACTCCATCGACCCAATTTCCTCTTGCCCAACCCGTAGCGTCACCGAATCCCGACCCGCCCCCCGAATATTCACCTTCAGCGCCGGCGGATCATACGCCGGATAGTAGAAATGCCCACCTGAGAATGTCAACTCTCCCGCCCGATCCATCTCTTCGGCCACATCCAATGCCCCATCAACAAACTCCGATAGCTCCGAAGGCGAAATCGGCCTCTCGTGCGCCGCACAAAGCAACTGGGCCGACAGAATCGACGGATTGGTAGGCTGAATCGAAACACTCTCCGAGCGGCTGTCCAGTATCCGCCCAGGATGAGACAGCAGATACTGCTCAAGAGGATTATCCCCGGCGATGTAAATCGCTAACCCATCCCGATCCCCTCGACCTGCCCGACCTGCCTGCTGCCAAAAACTCGCGACCGACCCCGGATACCCGTTCAAAACCACGGCATCCAAAGAGCCAATATCAATCCCGAGCTCCAACGCATTCGTCGCCGACAGCCCTTTGAGGCGTCCCTTCACTAGGTCCTGCTCGATCTGACGGCGCTCTTTGGCGGTGTACCCTGCCCGGTAGCTTTCTACCTGACTAGCCAGAGAATCAGGTAAGCGCTTGCGTGTGTACCGCAGAACAAGCTCAGTAGCTACTCTGGATCGGTTGAACGCGAGCGTCGAGACACCAGTCTCCACCAAAGAAGACACTACCTCTGAAGTTGTAATATTCGTACTCAGTCGCTCGCCGGAAGGAAGCTGAGGCGGATTCAGAAAGATCACCGACCGTTTTCCGGAGGGCGACCCATCCTGATCAACAACCAACGGTGAGCGTCCGCAGAGCCGCTCAAAGAGCTCTTCCGGATTTCCAATCGTCGCCGATCCGGCAATGATCTGTGGCCTGTTGTGGTGCATTGCGCAAAGCCTTAGAAGACGTCGCAAAATAAGCGCAACATGCGACCCGAACACTCCTCGGTACGCGTGAAGCTCATCAATGGCGATCACCCGCAGAGCCTTGAGAAACTTCGTCCAGTGCGCATGAGTCGGCAAAATCCCCGTATGAAGCATGTCAGGGTTGGTCAGAACGATGTGGGACAGGTTTCTGATGGAAGATCGGTGAGATTTGGGAGTGTCACCATCGTAGGTCGAAACCCGAATCCCGAGATCGAGGCTCATCTTGGTCAGCCGCGCTGCCTGGTCTTGAGCGAGAGCTTTGGTCGGGTAGATAAACAGCGCCCTGGCGAGAGGCTCTTCCATGCAGGCTGCCAACGCAGGAACTTGAAAGCAGAGCGATTTTCCGGAGTTCGTCCCGGTCACAACCAGTACGTCGCGACCCGATCGAGCCGCCGCAACCGCGTCGGCTTGATGCGAGAACGGCCTGGCGGGCAAAGTGGCTAGAAGACGAGGATCGAGCCGAGACCACTCGCCAAACGTTGCCGACCGGGCCGGAACTTCGTGGCTGAAGACGATCTGGTCAGATAAAACGTCGTGCTCAAACGGAGTCATCGCCTGCCGGTAGCTCCTCAGGCTCCGACCAAAGGAACGCCTCTGGTGGACGGCCCTTCTGAGTGAACTTCACCGCGTAAACGCTGATAGCAAAGAGCCCCGTCATAGGGATCGCTATCGCAAGCATTGATACCGGATCGTTGGAAGGCGTAATTGCTCCAGCCAGGAAGAAGATCGCTACGGCAGCGTGACGCCAGTACTTCATCAGCGTCTGGGCGGAGAGCAGATTCAGGGCACCCAATACGTAGACCACTAATGGGAGCTGGAAGCCGATGCCGAAGGCCAGGAGGGTCTTGAGTGAAAGCATCGCCATCGAGCCGACTTCCTGGGTGATTGCAACTCCTGAGAATTCGACAATGTACGCGGCAAACCACGAAAAGGCTTGCGGAAGAACTAGCCACGCAAAGAAGGCACCCAAGAAAAAAAGAAACGCGGAGGCCGGGGCTAGACGCTTGAATGGCTTTTGTTCGTTAGGTTTGAGCCCGGGTGCGATGAAATTCCAAAGCTCGACAACAATGAACGGTAGCGCAATGACCAAGCCGATGTAAGCGGAAAACTTGAACTTCAGAAAGAACAAGTCGGGCATGTGAAGTGATACTTCCGAATACGTCTTCCCCATGGGCTTCAACGTTGCATTCACCGCGATCGCCGCTCGATCAGTCAGTATCGCGAAGAGGGGCTTGAAGTTAATCCAGCCTACAGCGAATCCGGCGATCACAAAAACCAAAGATCGGATGATCCGCTTGCGCAGTTCTTCGAGATGACCAACCAGGGAAAGTCGAAACTCCTCAGGATCATGATCCGAGGAGTTCCAATTTGGACGCTTGAGCATCCTTTATTTTTCCAACGTGAAGATGTACTGAGATCGAACTCTGACAAAGCTTGTTTGAGCGGGAGCGGATCCGCCTCCCGCACCGCCTGTTCCAGCAAAGCCGGACCCACCTGCAGCGGGAGGAGGTCCACCTTGACCACGGCCTCCACCACCGGACGGAGCTCGCTGCTGCTTCAAATCAGTCGGATTGCCCGAGGTGTGCGAGAAATCGTCAGGACCCTTGCTTCCCCCACGCCCGCCTGGAGGACCTCCAGGCCCACGACCACCGGACGGAGGGGGACCCCCGGTAGGACCACCTGGCGCAGAGCCGTCACCGGCAGTGAATCCAAAATCAGCTTTTCCTTCGGTCGTAATGTCTCGGTAGTACTGGACGATCTTTTTTGTATCAAGTGCGAACCAGATGGTCTCTTGAACCGATACTTTTCGGTCCGCAATGTCTTGGAACTGGGAACCGACTTTTGTCTTTACCGGACTTCCCTGAGCGATTGAGTTTTTGATGACTGCGCAAGGATGACCTTGCTCCCATTCGACTCCAACAAATTCTCCCCGAGCGATAATCGTACTGACCACGGTGTTAACTTCGCTCTTCTTGTTGAGATCAAGAGCTCCTTGCTGGAAAGCTGCTTGCCATGTATCTCCGGGTCGCACGCTCTTCGTTGGTAGTACTGGAAGCGGGAAGGAAGCATACAGACCGAGTCTCGACCCTCCACCAACATTGCCGTCGAACCCAAAGTAGTCTGGAACAGACCCAAAAACTTCCCGACCAGTCGAAGTGATTCTCATGTAAATGGGAGCCATGTCCTCGGGATAGTATTTCTTAGCTGCGGTTGCACCTGTCGTCGTCAACTTCGCGTACTCCCGATTGTTAATTCCTTTGTCGGGCAACACCTGAAGTCGCATGAGACCTTCTCCGTTGGAATATGCGTTGTCGCACGCGTACAGGAGTCGCACAGCCTCACCTTCTTCATTAATCTCGAATGGTCGGTCACTCCCCTTTTTCTGGTCACTTTCGCTGATGATGTTAACTACCTGACGCTGCCTGAGCCGATAGATCGACTCGCTTCCTGGACGGAATGCGTAGCGAAGGCTGATGCCATCCTCGGGAACATTGATGCTCGACTTGTTGGCAACGACGATGTCGACGGAGCTGGTGTCCACAATTCGGGGTTGGCTGCTGTAGTCGACATAGAGCTTCAATTCGAGCTTGTATTGCTTGTCTTCGAGATCCTTTGTGTTTAGCGAGTACTCAAGATATTTCCCGTCCTTGCTGGGCTTGGGAACGAACGCCTCTTTAAATTCGCCATTAAGGAAAACTCCGACGTAGCCGGTCCCTTCAGGCACGCTACTCTTCGGCATCAAAACCTTGATGGTCTCGCGAACCTTTGACCCGTCGAACGGGCGAACGATGGTGAAGGAGCTTTGACCGTATGCCAAAACTGATGCTCCACCAAAAATGATGCTCCAAACTGCGCGTTTCATCACGTCTCTACTTAATCTCCAACCCTAATTTACGAGTATGACGCCCTATTCTAACGGGAAGTCACGTTTTCGCGCAAGTTTCTTTGCGGTAGTTCATAATTTTTATGCCCATGACCACCGCGCTCGACCTGGCATCCCTTAATCCCGAGCAATACGAGGCGGTTGTCCATCCAGGCGGGCCATTACTGATCTTCGCCGGAGCAGGTTCGGGGAAGACGAGGGTCATCACCTACCGAATCGCAAGACTCATCGAAGAAGGCGTTCCCGCCCAGTGCATTCTTGCGGTCACTTTTACTAACAAAGCCGCCAAAGAGATGGTCGAGCGCATCACCCCATTGGTCGGCGAAAAGGCTAAAGGACTCTGGATCGGGACATTCCACTCCCTCTGCGCTCGCATTCTTCGCATTGACGGTTCGGCAATTGGGATTGACCGAAACTTTGTCATCTACGACGACGGTGACCAACTTTCGATCATCAAGGACATCTTCAAAAAGAAGAACATCGATGATAAATCGATCCAGCCCAGAGCGGTGCTCAATGAAATCTCGCGAGCCAAGGAAAAACTTCTTAGCCCCGAGCAGTACAAGGAACGTGCGGCCGGCTTCTTCGAGCAAATCGTTTGCGATATCTACAAGTCTTATAACGAAGCCTTGCAAAGGGCGAATGCGCTTGACTTCGACGACATTCTCTATTACGTAAATCGCCTGCTCGAACAGCGCTCTGAAGTCCGCGAGAAATATCAACGGCGCTTTCAGCATGTGATGGTCGACGAGTACCAAGACGTCAACCTCGCCCAATACAACATTGTTCACATCATGGCTGGGCACCACCGAAACGTTGTCGTCGTCGGCGACGATGACCAGTCGATCTATGGCTGGCGCGGTGCCGATGTCAGCCTCATCCTCAAGTTCGGCAGCGACTATCCAGACGCCAAAATCGTCAAGCTGGAACGTAACTACCGTTCAACCCAGAACATCCTCACCGGCGCGAACGAGGTCATTAAGAAGAATAAGTCCCGCGCGAGCAAAGAGCTGTGGACTGACAACGGCACTGGAGCTCCTATCACGCTCACGATGTCTGGCACTGAGCAAGACGAGGCGATGAACATCGCCTCGGATGTCCTTCGAGACGTCCGGCTGGGCCGACGTCAGTTCCGAGAGTTCGCCATTCTTTACCGAACGAATGCCCAGAGCCGCGTTGTTGAAGAAGCCTTCCTCACCAACCGTATTCCCCACATGCTCATCGGCGGCCAGCGGTTCTACGAGCGCCGAGAGATCAAGGACATGATCTCATACTTGCGCCTCGTCTATAATACGCGCGATGACGTCAGCTTCCGGCGGGTCATCAATACGCCCACTAGGGGCATCGGAAACTCCGCCATTCAGGCAATGGAGCAGTACGCTGCGGTTAATCAGTGCTCCTTGTTCACGGCGTCCCAGGACCAGGCCGTTCAGTCGACGCTCCAGAAGAAAGCCGCGTCCTCCGTTCGCGTCTTTTCCGATGCAATCGAGGAAGCTGTACAATTGATGGAGCAGGGGCCGGTAACGCCAGTTCTCAGGCTTCTCATGAGTCGATCAGGCTATCTTGATGCCCTCAAAGCTGAACATTCCGAAGAATCTCTTGGAAGACTTGAGAACCTCCAAGAACTCCTTAACGTCACATCTCAGTTCGACGAGACTGCCGAAGAGGTGAACCTTGGGATGTTCCTGGAAAGTGTCTCCCTGGTCGCTGATATCGATAACCTGGTCGACAGCTCCAACGCTGTAACCTTAATGACCCTCCACTCGGCAAAGGGCCTCGAATTCCCCGTCGTTTTCCTTGCTGGGCTCGAGGAAGGTGTGTTCCCACACTCCCGCTCACTTTACTCAGACTCCGAACTCGAAGAGGAACGCCGCCTGTGCTATGTCGGCATGACCCGAGCCCGCGAAGAACTCCACCTGTCGCACGCGCACAGAAGGTCGCTTTACGGAATGCCCAACTTCAATGCTCGCTCGCGTTTCATCGACGACATTCCCGCCGACATCCTCGACCTTCGCGGAGACGCGGCTCCGGGAGGCTACGGAGGGAACTTCGAGCGACCCGCCCGAACCGTCACCCCTACGCGCTCCGGGGGGTATATCGTCAACGATCCGCCAAAACCTGCCCCCAATTTTGCCGCCAAAGCTCCGTTCCAAGTCGGCGACCGCGTCCGTCACGCGAAGTTCGGCGTCGGAGTCACGATCGCATGCAATCCCATCAAAGACGACTTCGAAGTCACAGTAGCCTTCCCCGGCGTCACCGGAATCAAAAAGCTCGTTCAGAAGCTGGCAAAATTGGAGAAGGTCGAAGCATGAGGCAAACAATTCCAATCCTCGGGCTAATCACCCTCATCGGCTGCGGAAGTAGCCAGGGAGACTACATGCAACTCACCAAGGGCAAAGAGTGGGGCTATGAGGTGCGGGCGGGGTTTCAGCGCAATATCTCCACACTTCGAGTTGTCGAACCAACGGCCGTGGGCGCCGTCAAAGGCTGGCGCCTTGTGGGTTCCCTAGGCGAATCGCGGATGGCGTGGAAGGACACGAAGCTAGTCGTTTCAGAGTTTGCTAATTGTCGATTCTCAGTTCCGGTACCCATTTTGGATACCGCCAAAATTCCGGCGAAGAGCAAGAGCCAGGGCGAAGCTTTTAGCCAGGCTCACACCTGGAAAGGGAAGATGGAAAGCTTCGGAGTTACGCGGCCATGCGGAGCGATTCTGCGGCAACGGCAGACAAAGCTTCAAGGCAACAAAGCGGACCTCATCCAGACCATTCTTGAGCTTTCGGTGAGTGGATCGACAATGGAGATCCGTACTTGGTTCGAACGCGGAAAGGGAATCGTCAAGCAAGAGCAGCGTACGAACGGCAACCTTGTCGTCGCGATGGACCTGCTCAAATACGAATAAGCCCCCTGATATTCGTCAGAGGGCCATAGAAGCGGGCTTACTTGGACGAACGTCGTCGTCGGGCAAGACCGAGGATTCCGAGTCCAAGAGCTGCCATGGAAGCAGGCTCTGGAACGGCTTCGAACTTGTAGTTGTCTGCGTATGCACTTCCGGATACCGAACTGGAAGGTGGGATTAAGTTGGTACCTCTAATGTCACCATCGCCAATGCTCGTGAGGGCGGTGTTGAAGTTAAAGTTTGATCCGACTTGTGCGCCATTCAGCCACATTGAACCTTGCCCACTCGTGTAGTTTAGGCTCAACCTGAAATTGAAGAACGTATCGAAAGGAACAGCGACTCCAGTCGTTGTCGTTGTGCCGGTTCCAAAGCTGACGACTTTTCCATCGGAGCTAAATCGTGCACTCGCAACGGTCGAAAACGACGTTGTGAAGATCTCAAAACCGTACTGACGAGATCCCGTCCCAGTGAAGCTGCCCGACTCCATATAAAAGTCCGCCGAGAGATTTAGAACATTGACGCCCGACGAAGGCACCACGGTGTAACTTGGCGCCAAAGTTGGATACGCCCAAGTCGTGCCGGCCCCGGCCCCGCTGTGATTCACCTTCAAAGACTTGGTTCCGACAAACTTGCCAGCATCAGATGCGACCAAAAACTGAGTCGATGCATCGGTGCCCCAAATTCCTTGACCACCAATGTTGCCAAGAGTACGCGACTCAAAGTCGTCTGAAAAGAGAGTGACTGCCTGAGATGAAGCTCCCAGTGCGAGTAGTGTTCCAAGTGCCATCAATCGAAAATTCATGTAAAGCCCTAATAGAGGTAAGAACCCCAACCCTAACATATTACTACAGGTTTTCGTGAAAACGTTATCGTTGCTACAATAACTGGCAAAATATGCGTAAATAGAGCCTAAACCTGATGGAAAACATCTCGATTCTCAGCCCCAAGCCCGTCACCCTCAAAGAAGTGAAGGCGAACCCGAAGGTCAAAAAGCTGATCGATGGCGCGAACGAAGTGATGCGGGCGATGGGTTACACCGAGCATGGGCACCGACACGTCGGAGTCGTCTCGTCAATCACCCGTTATATCTTGGAAAACCTTAAGGTAGGGGAAAGAGATATCGAACTTGGCCAGATCGCTGCTTACTTGCATGACATCGGAAACGTGATCCACCGGGTTAACCACCCGATGCACGGCGCGAGCATAGCGTTCGTAATCCTTAACGAAATGGGAATGGACGCAGCCGAAATTGCACCCGTGCTGAGCGCCATCGGAAACCACGAGGAGTCAAGCGGACTCCCCATTTCAACTCTCTCTGCCGCCCTGATCATCGCCGACAAGAGCGATGTTCACTTCAGCCGAGTGCAGAACCCGATCATCGAAACCTACGACATCCACGACCGCGTCAACGCCGCTGTCCAGAAGAGTCGAGTCGAAATGGACAACGATGCCCGAACCATTCAGCTCGTCCTAGAAATCGACACGAGCATGGCAAGCGTCATGGAGTACTTCGAAATCTTCCTCAGCCGCATGGTGATGTGTCGCCACTCAGCGGAACTGTTTGGCTACGACTTCAAGCTCGGCGTCAACGGAACGCTCCTCGAGTAGCAAAAACGCCCAGCCTTCCAGGCTGGACGTCAAATGCTTGGTGGCTGTTGACTCTTACTTCTTTCGTCGTTTAGAGACGAGTCCAAAGATGCCGAGTCCGAGGGCAGCCATTGATGCTGGTTCTGGAACTGGGTTTACGTTGACGTAAACGGCATTACCGCTAACGAAGTTCGTCGAGTAGGCGGAAGGCGTCGCAAACATTGACCAAGCTCCCGAGTTGAGGGCATTGCCTGCACCAACGGTGTACTTGTAGCCGACAAAACCGGTCGAACTAAAATTTGGCAATCCCGCATAGACGAAGAACTCGAGACCTGTAGCTTGGGTTCCCTTGATCGCCATTGCACGAGCCGAGCCGCCAGAAGAGCCACCGATTTGCGTTGATCCCGTGCCGGTACCCGTGTTGTTAAACAGCGGAAATGCGGCGACCAGGGCCGTATTGCCAGTGGTCGTGTCGAGTGCCCAAATTCCTCGGGTGGTATTCGCTACTGAAGAAGAGTTCAGAACGTACAGATTTCCACTCTCGTCATTTGAAAAACCTCTTAGGCTGGCGTTTTGAGCAGTGCCACCGCCTGTGTAAAACTTAGCTGCAGTGAACGTGGTTGCTGCGCCAAAGGCAAATGTCGAGGTGTTAAGGGTTCTAACTTGGAACTGAGTTCCTGTATCCGTTCCAGTAAACAAGTTGCCGCCTGAGAAAGCCATGCCGCCAAACGAGGTCGCCAGGTTCGATGTCGTCAGTTGTGTAGGAGCACCGCTAGGCGTTGTCGTAACGTCGTAACGACCCAAGCGTGAACCGCTCGCAACATAGAGCCGGTTGTTGGCATAGTCGAACGCCATCCCGCCATCTGGTCCCCAGTTCGTAGGAGAACCTGAGAAAGGACCATCCACGACTAAAGTGGAAGCTGCCGAACCGTTCGTCGATCCGACGTTGCCGCTGCCATTGGCAACGGTAACTGCACTCGCCAGAGTCTGCGAGCGAATCGGGTTTGTACCAAAATCTCCACCGATGTAAAGTTGCGCGTTGGCCGAACCAACTGCGGCAACAATGATGCCTGAAAATAGAATTCGTTTCATATCAAAAACCATTCACGATTTCCAGTCATCCTCGTTTGGGTGCAGGAGTTCGCGATAACATTATAGTTCACATATCACTCAAACTCTTTTAAAGAACCGAAAAAAGTCGAATCTAGCAACATTGCTGGTTCGTCCACCCGCGAAATCGGACGCGGTATACTCTTTGTTCACCTCTCTGTCCGACCTTTCTGAGCCGGGCCGATAGACCTTAGGGAGAACAATGTCTAACCGAAAATACGAAGCACTTTATATCGTCCGACCAGAGCTGAAGGACGCGGACATCACCAAGATCGCTGACAAGTTCAGCAAGATCGTCACCGACAACGGCGGAACCGTTTCCAAAGCCGGACTCTGGGAAAAGCGAAAGTTCGCGTACGAGATTGAGGACATCAAGGAAGGCAACTACATCATCATGCACTTCGAAGCTCCGGGCACCGTTCCTGCCGAGCTGAACCGATTGATGAGAATCAGCGATGACGTCCTTCGCCACACCATCGTCAAGCAAGAAGAAGTCGCTGCTCCGGCCGAAGCCGCTGCAGTTGCAGTCGAGGCATAAGGAACCATGGTCAACCGCGTCGTCCTCATCGGCCGCCTCGTTCGCGATCCTGAAATGCGAACGACCAACACCGGCAAAAGCGTCGTCTCGTTCTCCATCGCCGTCAATAAGCGCGTGAAAGCGCAAGACGGCACCGAGGCCGACTTCTTCAGAGTCACCGCTTGGGGGCAAACTGCGGAATACGTCAATACCTACCTCACCAAAGGCCGCCTCGTCTCCGTCGACGGTCGGCTCGACACCCGCAAGTGGACTGACCAAAGTGGTGCCAACCGTGAGACTGTCGAAATCGTTGCCGACAACGTCAACGGCCTGGATCGCCCTCGCGATGATGCGGCCGGTGGCGGAGCCTCTGCTCCAAGAGCCGCCTCCAACGCCACGGCTCCGGCTGCGGATGAGTACGACCCGTTCGCCGACGAGTGATGCGATGGAGTTCACTTTTGGTCTACAGGGAATGCAAAATGATCCGAAATGACTACTAGCCCCATGGTTGAATCATCTGTCCTTCTTAAGGTAAATTTGACGATGCGCGGAATAAAGAGTAAAGGAAAGTTACTGTATGTGTAAGCGAACAGATGCTCTGTACTTTAGGAATGCCGACGGTCATCTCGCAATTCCCGAAACTCAAATTGGCCTGCACGGCTGGGGGAATGCTCTTTTGGTTGAATTCGATGGAGTTTCGCTTCCTTACGAACGAAGTGGAATTCCAAGCTGGGTTCCAAGTTGCGAGGAAACACAATCTGCTTCCAGCGATCTCTCGCAACCGGTTATCTTTGCTGAGTTTCGGCCAGTGGATACGATTCAGGGTCATCAGAGCATCTACGCAGGCATGACGCTGTGTCTGAGATCGGAGGACGTAGGTGAGGAAGAAGTCTATGTGGTGCCGAAAGAAGCCTCAGTGCCAGGGGATTGGGCTGATACCGAAGCTCTACTTGCAGAGCGAATCGAAGCCGTAATTCAAGAAGCCCTCGGCGCCACAGACATTGTTTCCGACATATCGGATATCGTGGTGCGGATAGATGAGGGGCCACCATTGAGCCACAACATTTACGGCTCAATTTGCTCGGAGAGGTTATCGGGGCTCTCTTTGGGAGAGAGGCAGGGAATATTGCTCAATATTTTATCCAGCAAATTTGGTTGGGACGTAAATTTCATTCAGGCAAAATTTGAGTATTACGATGATTGCTTGAATTGATTCCGGACTGTTATGGTAACTTGTAGGGATGTCCGCGCTTGCCAGTGTCCTCCGAGCGATACCTGCTTCTCTAAGATTTGGGTTTGATTCGCTTCATAGGAGTCACTGTGTAACTTCTGTTAAAGCGCGGCACGGTTACTCAAATGAAGTAGTTCATTATTGTGCGACTGACACTCTTATTAGCTTGGCTGGTCACAAGGTTGGGTCGGCTCACAGACACGGAGGCTTTTGGGCAACGTCTTGTCGGTACTCTAACGACCGCCAGGAGCTCTCTGCGGGAGTTTCGCTGTTCAGGGCCGTCATCTTGTCTGGACTGGTCCCAATGGATCCTATCGTCACTGATCTTGTTTTGAAGGAACTAGATGAGGTGTCAGCTCGAGATTGCTTCATAACTTGTTTCAGTTCGGAGGATGATGATATCGGTCAGTGGCGGGGGTACGGAGATCAAGGGAAAGGTATGTGTCTTCATTACGACGTCACCGATATTCAAAGAAGATTCTCTCCCGCATTTTGTGGTTGGACGCTGTACCACGAAAACGCAGAGCAAACCCCTTTCGTCATAGATGTTTTGAAGAAGTTCAACGAGGTAATTACTTCTAAATGCAGTAACTACGGAATTTCTCCTGTTGACTTGTTTGCTTCGCCACAATCGGTCGGGATTAGAGCGCGCATCCGCAAGTATCTCACAGCAAGCTGCATGATGATTAAGAGGCGCGAGTGGAAGGCTGAGAAGGAATTCCGAGTTGTGTTCGTTGCCGACGGTGCGACTGCGGTCAGCCGAAAGTTTCGGGCAAAGCACTCGAGAGTGGTTCCTTACCTGGTCTGGCCGGAGGACGGAATGGAACCGGATGTGCTCAGAAAGGTTACCATCGGTCCTGTTCACGAGAGCGACATGAATGCCGGGGCAGTCTCAGCGATGTTCGAGGCCTACGGTTTTGGGGGCTCGGTGGTCAGATCTGGCCTATCACTTCAAGAGTGACAAGCATTCCCGCCCCGGAATCAAATCCCCGGGGCCAACAACTCGAGGGCTTAGCGTTCAGTCGTCACCGGAATCCGGAGTGCTTTTGGCTTCTCTTCCTCGCGTCGGGGAATCGTGACCGTCACCATTCCGTGGCGGAAGCTTGCTTCAATGCCTTCGGTGTTTAGGTTCTCGGCCAGTCGAATCGAGCGTTGGAAGACGCCGTAGACGTTTTCGCGGCGGAAGACCTTGCCGTCTTCCGAGAGCTCCTCGTGTCGGTGCTCGCCCTTGATGGTCAGCACGTTCTTCTCGACCATCACCTCAAGCTCGTCAGGCGAGATGCCGGGAACCGCGGCTCGGACCATGACCTTGCCATCCTGCTCAGTCACATCAATCGGAATGCTGTGCGAAGTCGGGGCGGGCGCAGGTGCTGAGAAGAGTCGGTTGAACGACTCCTCGAATCGTCGAATGTCCTCAAGTGGGTTGATAGCGATGATGTTGTGCATGTTTCTCCAGTTTGCGCCGCTCTTGGCGCCTACATGTGATACATACGTCAGCAGATAACATGAGTGTTTCACTGTCATGTAAAATTTTGACGGCTCAAATCAGGAGATATCGACAAATTGAATAAGATGAAGAATGAATGTTCGGATCCCTTCTAGTCGCCGCCGCGTTTTCTCAAACAAGCAAGCCCATGGTTGATCGTTGGCAACTCAACTCAAAGGGAGGGATCAAGACCGATTTCAAAACACTCACCCGAGGTACCGCCCACCAAGACCACATCGAAATGGCAGGTCGATCCGTCAACGCAATCATCCGCTGGAAAGTTGACGCAGATGGCAAAGTGACGCTCGGCCGGCTAGTACGCTGGCCGATGATCCGCGAGAAGAAGGACGACACTCACGCGGCGCTGAGTTATCAGTTCGACTCTGCAAATGACCCGCGCATCAGGATCGATGGCGCGGTTGGAAACGGTAAAGCCACCCAGTTTTCGATTAACGGATCATTGAGTTGGGTGGAGAAAGGGCCGAACTTTGAGATCGAGAAGACGATCTTCCCGAGCACGAGTCTTCCATGCATCATCGAGCGTTGGCAGATCAAGAACACCAGCCGCACCCCGATCAAGATCGAGACAGCAACGGCGCGGGTTCCCCAGCAAATCGCCTCCGAAAAGCTCCTGTCGGGTAGCGCGACTGCGAGCAGCCAGTGCATTCCAGGTGGCACGATGTTTCTCGCTCCTGGGGCAACTACACAGATTGGAATTGTCTTTTCCGCCAACTCTGACAGCCAATCGGCGGTTTATCCGAGCATCGAGCCTGAGTTCCAGGCCCGTCAGACCTTCCAGTCTGAACTTGCGAGTAACTTGATCCTCAAAACTCCGGACAAGGCGATCAACCAGCTTTTTGAATTCTCAAAGCTTCGCGCTGCTGAGAATGTTCTCGCGACCCGTGGCGGGCTCATGCATGCGCCAGGCGGATTCAATCGTTATCTGGCGGCACTATGGTGCAACGATCAGAACGAGTACGTCAGCCCGTTTTTCCCCTTCCTTGGTGATGCCGGCGGCAACGAATCCGCTCGCAACGCCTATCAGTGGTACGCCAGCTACATCACCCCTGAGTATCGTCGTCTGCCCAGTTCGATCATTGCCGAGGGTCGAAGCACATGGCAAGGCGCAGGGGATCGTGGCGATGCTGCGATGACAGCGTACGGCGCAAGCAGATGGGCGCTTTCGACGGGGAACGCGGAATACGCCAACGAAGCTTGGCCATTGATTGAGTGGTGCCTGGAGTATTGCGAACGGCAAAAGACCGGCGACGGCGTGATCGCATCGGATAGTGATGAGTTAGAAGGAAGATTCTCGTCGGGCAAGACCAACCTCGCCACATCTTCGCTCGCCTATGACGCGCTGATCTCAGCGGCATATCTGGCAGAGGAGCTCGGAAAACCCAGATCCTTGGTGGAAACCTATCGACGCCGGGCCGTCGAACTTCGAGCGGCGATTGATAAGGTCTTCGGAGCTCGTGTAGAAGGGTTCGAAACCTACAGATATCACGAGGGTTTAACCTCTCTTAGGTCTTGGATCTGCATTCCGCTAGTGATGGATATTCACGATCGGGCCGAAGGGACAATCCAGGCGCTGTTTTCGCCCCAGCTCTGGACGAAGGATGGCCTGCTCACAGCGGCGGGATCGACCACTTATTGGGACCGATCTACGCTTTACGCGCTCCGTGGTGTCTTCCGGTCCGGCCACCCCGATCTTGCGCTTGAGTATCTGAAGAAGTATTCAGAGCGTCGCCTATTCGGCGATCACGTTCCGTACTGCCAAGAGGCATACCCTGAGCAAAATCAAAGCCATCTCTCCGCCGAGTCGGGCCTCTATTGCCGGATCATCACCGAGGGTTTACTGGGGATTCGGCCCACGGGACTGAATCGGCTCAGCCTCACTCCCCAGCTTCCCAAAGGCTGGAAGGGGTATGAACTTCGCAACATTCGCGCCTTTGCACGGACGTGGGACTGCGTAGTTTCCCGAAAGGGCACCAACGTTGAGGTGAGAGTGGAAATGGGCGGCAAGGTCGCGTATCAAGCAACGAAGCCTAAGGGAACACAACACGATATCGAGCTTCGTTAGTCTCGAACTTCAAGTCGCTCGACACGGAGGACCATCGCGGTAGTGTTATCACTTCCGCCACCAAGTAGGGCCTGGCCTACCATCTTCCAGGCTGCTGCTGCTGGTCCGTTGCTGCTCAAAATCGAGTGAATCCCCTCGTCATCAACATGGTTCATCACCCCGTCTGAGCAAAGGAAATAGGTATCACCTTCGACGATGTCGAACTCAAAGAAGTCAGGGACGACGTTTTCTTCAACGCCTACTGCTCGAGTAATCACGTTTTTCTTGGGATGGTTGATCGCATCCTCAGGTGAGATAGTCCCGAGCCGAACCAGCTCATTGACGAACGTATGATCCTCAGTAATCTGGGTCAGCTCACCGTCTCGAAGGCGATAAATCCGGGAGTCGCCGACTTGGACGATGTAGGCTTTCTCCTGCAACAGCACGAGTGCCGACAGCGTCGTTCCCATATCGCGGCGCGCGGTGTTTGCTCGCGAGGTGAGGAAAACCCATCGGTTCGCCGCATGGATGGCGGTACCGAGTGCTTCCTTTGGATCCGAACCCGGATGGCTCAGATAAACATCAATGAACGTCTTGCAAGCCAGCTCGCTTGCAATCTGCCCGGCGGCATGTCCGCCCATTCCATCGCAGACAACGAACACTTGGCCGCGCGATGCCAGAACGAGTTCATCGTCGGGGATATAAAACTCAAACTTGTCCTCATTGTTTTCGCGAACCCGCCCGAGATCAGTTTTGGCACCAACGCTGACATGGGCAAGCACCTTCAACTCTGCCGGTGGCAGAAGATCGGCGACAGCATATTCAGCAGTTATCTCGTCCATGTTGGGTTGTCGGAGGTTACCTAAGCCAGGCTGACCGTCAGCTCGATCGCGCCAATCCGAATCACATCGGCCTCGCCCATGAGCGTTCTCATGTTGGGGTTGAGTTTGCTGTCGTTGATCATCGTTCCGTTAGTCGAACCGATGTCGGTGACATAAACGCCGTCCTCGGCGATCTCCACTGTTGCGTGTGAGCCTGAGACGTAGGGATCTGGAATGCAGATGTCTTTATCGCTTTTACGACCGAGAGTGTTGACACCGGCTTTGAGAGTGAACAATTGATCGTTCCACTTGAGTGTTCCTGCGCCGACCTCCTTGCGTGGGGCGACGCTAATGGCGGCGGTTTTGTTGCCACCAAACGCCTGGGTAACTCCCGCTCCTGGTCCACCTGGGAGCTGAATAGCGACCTCGAAGCCGCCCAAACTGACCTTATCGCCACCGTTCAGCGAGACCTTTTCACCAGCGGCAACCTTGTTGCCATTCACCTTCGAGCCGTTGGTTGAGCCAAGGTCTTCAAAGACAAGAACTCCCTCCGTGTTGGATATTTGGGCATGCCGTCGGCTGATCTTGCTGTCCATCAGCGAGATGTCGGCCTCGCGACCAATTGCAGTGGTCCCTGGGCGCAGCGGATATTCGCGACCGTTCTGATCGACCAACATCGGAACCTGCACTGCCGGGGCGCCGAAGGCATCGCCATCCAAAGCTCGATCAAAAATGAGCCCACAGTCGACGCAGAACATCACGCCGCCTGGGTTGAAGGTTTTGCAAACCGGGCACTGAATCGGCTTTATGGTGACCGTCGCGTTGATCGTCGGAGCCGAGCCCATCATCGTCTTGTTCGGGTCAAGCGTCGGCGCACTCCCCATCACCGTCCGGTTCGGGTCGCTGGTCAGCATCTGGGTTCTGTTTGCGTCGCTCATCACTCTTCTTCTATTTTCTCGGTATTTCCCTACAATTGGGTAGGTCAGGGTAGAAAAAACAAGTTACAAAAAAACTGTACATAAATATAGAGAAATGTGTATGATATATGTGTGAATACACAATTGATTGTAAAGCCCTCTCTAACGCTCGGCGCTCGAATTCTCTGTGCCGTGGTTCAGTTAACTCAACAATTCGGCGCCGAAGCTGTTTTTTCAAAGAAGGAGATCTCCCAGAAAGTGGAGCAGATGTTTCCTGGTAGTGCCGATCAGCCTGGCTTGAGCACTCACCTCAGTTCACACTGCGTGGTCAATACCAGCAAGAACTCCGGCACTGAGCAGCGATTTATGTTTCGAGTGGGCCACGGGCAATTGCGGCTAGTGCGCGCGGCAGACCTACAACAGAACCGGGGCTGGGAAGTTTCTTGGCCGAACTTCGACAGTGCGTCCCAAGAGGAAAGGGCAATGCTTGAATGGGCGAAAGCACTTTGTGGTTCAGCGCAGCCAACCCCTTCCAACGGAACTATGGTCACGCTGCTCGATTTGGCCGGGTCCGCCAAGCATCTGTTTGTCAATGAGTCTGCTGCCGAATATATTGCCACAATGAACGAGGCGTGGAATTGAGGCGCGTTTTCTTTGACGCAAACATCTTGATCTACCTGTTTGAAGGCAAATCAGACCTGGCTCGGGAGGTTCGAGAATTTGTCTCTGAGTGCCAATCAAGAGGAGATCTCTTGCTCACGAGTTCGCTCGCCGTTGGCGAGGTGCTCGTCAAACCGACCAAAGATGCAGATGTCCAGCTTCTCCAAACCTACGGAGCCTTTTTTAGCTCACCAGCAATCGAAGTCGTAAACTTTGAGATGACTTGCGCCAAGACATTCGCCCAGCTTCGCGGAGCCGGGATCAAAGCCCCTGATGCGATCCAACTCAGTTGTGCTTCGATGGCGCAGGTTGATTGGTTTGTTACGAACGATCAAAGACTCAGCAAGGTGGTCGTACCTGGAGTACTGAGCATCAAGTCGGTGGCTGAGTCTCAAAGTCGTTGATCTTGAGGGTCTTCTGTCGCGAGGTCTGGCCCTTGATTAACTCCACGCGACTCGGAGCGACCCTAAAGTGCTTCGCCACCAGCTTGATCAACGCCTCATTCGCCGCTCCATCCACCGGGGGAGCTGAAACCCAGGCTTTGTAGGTCTCGCCATCCTGCTCCAGCCGATTCTGGCTCGATTTGGGCTGGAGACGGACGGAGATGATCATCCCATCTTCTTCTTAACGCGATCAATATTCGCCTTTGCCGGCAGATCGTCGGGCCATTTCTTAATCTGGAGCTCCCAGACTCGAATCGCTTCCGCGTATTTCTTCTCTCGCTCGTAACACTTCGCCAAAATTCGGAATGTGTTCGCATGAACTGCGACCTTCAAAGTTGGCTCAAGCACTTGCTCGGCCTCCGAGTAGCGCTTTCGTATGTAATAGAAGTAGCCCAACGGGTAGGCAGCTTCGGGATTGCCAGGGTTGTCGAGGCGAAACTGCTTGTAAAACTCTTCTGCTTCCGCCCAATCCTGAACGTTTTCAAGCATCCAGCCAAGGTTAGTTGCCGTATCATAGTTCTTCGGCTCATCGGCAAAGCTCACCTTGAGCATGGAGATCACAAAAGGAAAGTCGCCATCCTCAAACGACTGATCCAACTGGTCAGCGATACGGTTCGTTGCATGTCCCCAAATCTCATCGACACGGTCTTGGGCAATCGCCGCTCCGGTGAGCAGTAGGGCGGCGACAAGGGCGGCGATTTTCATAGTGTTTCCTACGAACTGAGAAGTTCGTCCAGTAATTGTTGGACGATACCGGGATTTGCACGACCCTGTGTTGCTTTCATTATTTGGCCGACCAAAAATCCTTTCACTCCCATGTTTCCGCCTTGATACTTGGCAACAACGTCTGGATTTGCTTCAAGCACACTTTGCACCTGTGCCCGGATGGCGTCGGTATCTGTAATCTGCGTCGCCCCAGTTTCCTCAACGAGCTTCTTTGGCATCTCTCCGGTTTGGTATGCCTTCGCAAAGATGGTTTTGGCGATCTTTCCGCTGATCGTTCCATCTTCGATGAGCTTTACGAGTTCGACGAGGTGTTCCGGCGTCACCTTACTCTGCCGCGAAGTGATGCCTTCTTCGTTCAGCATCTTCGCAAAGTCAGAACTCATCCAGTTACAGATCGCCTTGGGTTCCCCGCCCTTTTCAACAGCCTCTTCGAACCAATAAGCCCACTCTCGATCTGAAATAATCAGGTTGGCATCGTAAGCACTGAGCCCGTACTCCTGGGTGTATCGCTGGAACTTCGCCAGCGGTAACTCTGGAAGATTAGCCTTCAGCTCGGCAATGTATTCCGGCGTGAACGACATCGGCACCAGATCAGGGCAAGGGAAGTAGCGATAGTCGTTCTCCGCTTCCTTGATACGCATCGCAAACGAGCTCTCTTTCTGCTCGTTCCAGCCTCGGGTCTCTTGTAGCAAAGTCTCGCCATTCTCGATCGCTGCCTCTTGGCGTCGGCTTTCAAACGCGATTCCCATCTGCACCGAGCGGAAGGAGTTGAGGTTCTTCAGCTCACTTTTTACGCCGAGTTCCTTCGCGCCTTCTGGCGCGATGGAGATGTTAGGCTCGCAGCGCAGCGACCCTTCTTCCATCTTTCCATCGCAAACGCCGAGGTACATCAGAATCTGGCGAAGTTGAGACAGATACTCTTTGGCTTCTTCGCCATTGTGGATGTCGGGCGGAAAGTCAGTAACGATCTCCATGAGAGGAGTTCCGGCTCGGTTGTAGTCGATTCCGGAGCCACCGGAAGGAAGGTGCATCAGCTTGCCGGTGTCTTCTTCAAGGTGGATTCTCCGAATGCCAATTCGCTTGGTCCCGCCATCAGGTGTCGGGATTTCGAGGAAGCCGTGATAGCCAAACGGGTTCTCCTCGCCGTATTGGGTTGTCTGGTAGCCCTTCGGAATATCCGGGTAGAAGTAGTTCTTCCGGTGGAAAATGCTCTCTTCCTTCGTGCCGCCGATCTTGCAGTTAAGAGCAAGTGCGGTCTTGATGACCATCTCAATCGCCTCCCGGTTAGGAACTGGAAGCGAACCGGGCAAAGCAAGGCAAACTGGGCAAGTGCGCGTGTTCGGCTCCCCGCCGAACGCAACTTGGCATCGGCAGAACATTTTGCTTTTTGTGGAGAGTTCGGCATGAACCTCCATTCCAACGCTGGTCACATAGTTCCGCACTAAGAGATTTTACCGCTCGCGCAATTTATACAAGTTAACTAGCGAAGCACTTTGCCCTCTCTGAAGATGCGTCGCCGAATTTTTTCAGCAATTTCTTCAAACGCGGACAGGTCAATGCAATCTCCATCGTACAGACTTTGGAATGCAAACGCAAGGTCTGGTTCACCCCGCTTTTTGAGGTAGTTGGCTAACTCTAGAACAAGACTTTTTTTCACTTTCGCCGATCGTTTGTTTGACGCCTTGCTGGCAATTGCGAGATCGTTAATGATTGTAAATGTGGCCATGGCGCGATCCTGCTCTGGAGCCACGGTTTGCTTTGAATAAATTATTGAGAATCCATAGGCCACGGAACCGGTTATCCCAATTTGAGCAAGAAGCGATAATGCAAGATTCTGAACCTGTAAGACGTTCTCCATAACAAAGAAGACTCCACAACCGGTTGCTAACGTAGGCACCATCACGAAGATGCATCTACCACATGGAAGGCTCTGGAGCAGGTTGTCCAATAATCTCAAGCGAATTCCACCCTGTTGACTCTAACTGTATCCGTAGCTACTAAAAAGCCCAATCCAAGTTGCTCAGTGCTTTTTCGGTCTACAACCCCGTAGACGACAATTTCATGCCGTACGCCGAAGATCGCATTTGCCCATTTGCAAACAGGTGTCCCCCAGCCATAAACAACAGGACCTGGATAGACTCCTAGTCCGCGGCTTCGCGGTTCAAGGAGCATGCTTGCTTGTATGCTCGGTCCTCTGTCGACTGAACTGTAGTGGACAAAATGTATCAAGTCCGAATTCGCACTTATTGGCCTTGGTCGCGCCAAGTTCCGTAAAAAGAGCGAAAGTGCCGCAAGTGCGGCGTACTCGAAACCGAAAACGAGAACCATTCTGATTTCGTCCACCTCAATATGTCTCCCAATTTGTTGAACTAGAGCCCAAGCCACAAAGAAACTCGCTCCACTCAAGGGCATCCTCCCGCCGGTGGCGAAAAATGCCAGCAGCATCGAGACAATCGAGAACGATAAAACATTTGCCACGGATAGTAAAGGGTACCCACAACAAAAACATGCCGTGGAAGCTGTACGCTTAGCGGGAGTCCCTACCCTGGCCGATGAGCTATCCTTATGAAGTCAACGCAGACACAGGCGCAGGCCGAATATGGAAATCAAGCTCCCATCAAAGCTGACAAATACAAAACGTTCGCCATTTGTGAAATGGCTGCTCGAGGGACATGTTCCCGATGGCGAAGGGCCATTCGAGGCAGAGAACACGAAAGAGCACAAACACAAGACCCACGTTTGGTGGCAAGTCATGTGTCTCACCGGCGTCGACTACTTTTCAACGCTTGGTTACCAGCCATCGATTGCTATTAGTGCCGTAGGAAACTTGTCGCCTTTCGCGACGATGATCTTGGTTTTGGTCACGATTTTCGGAGCCTATCCGGTCTATGCACGAGTCGCCAAAGCTAGCCCACACGGTGAAGGCTCGATCTCGATGCTTCAAAAGCTTCTCAAGGCCTGGCAGGCAAAGCTTTTGGTTCTGGTTTTGTTAGGGTTTGCTGCAACAGACTTTATCATTACGATGACCCTTTCCGCCGCAGACGCCGCGGAGCACATTGTCGGCAACTCGTACTTCGAAAAAAGTGTTCCCCATGCCCATTCGTGGCTGGTTCCGTTCACGCTCATCCTGTTGTGCGCGCTCGGAGCGGTTTTCCTCAAAGGATTCAAAGAAGCAGTCGGGCTGGCGATTGCTCTGGTCGTCCTGTATCTTGGACTAAACGCGATCGTCATCGGCCGCGGAATCCAAGAGCTGATAGCGCATCCTGAGTTCATCGCCAACTGGCAAAACAGCTTGTCGGCTGGTCCCAAGTCCCCTAGTCTTTGGCAGATTGGCCTTCTGATCCTAATCGGCTTCCCTAAACTAGCCCTGGGACTATCCGGATTTGAAACGGGCGTCGCTGTCATGACCCTGGTTAAGGGCAACAAGGGAGACTCGGAAGAGCATCCAGCGGGGCGGATAAAAAACACAAAGAAACTTTTACTCAGCGCCGCGCTCATCATGAGTGTCCTTTTGATCTCATCGTCCTTTGTGACAACCATTCTAATCGACGCAAAGCTCGTGACCGAGCCAAGCGGCCCCGCAAACGGTCGCGCCCTCGCCTACCTGGCACAGAAGTTTTTCGGCTCCGGTTTCGGCACCTTGTATGACATTAGCACGATCCTCATTCTTTGGTTCGCCGGAGCTTCGGCAATGGCCGGACTCCTCAACCTTGTTCCTCGATACTTGCCAAAATACGGCATGGCACCCGAGTGGACGCGGGCAAACCGCCCGCTTGTTTTGCTCTTCATGGGGATCGCAATCATGGTTACGATGATTTTCAAGTTCACGGTCGATGCCCACGATAGAGAATGGGCAGAACTCGTGAAGCGAGTGGGCATAACTGCTGCTGAAGAACTTGTCAAACAAGGCAAGGAGATGAAGCCTCACACTTTTGTCGAGGCTCAAGCTGGGGCGTACGCGACGGGTGTCCTCGTCCTCATGACGAGTGCCGCCTTTGCTGTCATGATCACCCTCAAAAAGCGTCACAAAGCGATGCGATTAGCCTTTGGTCTGATCACAGCAATCTTCTTCTACACTCTCGCCGCAAACATCTATTTCCGCAGCGATGGACTCAAGATAGCGGCATTCTTTATTGGAATCGTGGTCTTTGTCTCCTTCATTTCTCGAATTTGGCGCACTCTCGAACTTCGGGTGAGCGGCGTCGATATGGACCTCCGGGCAATTCAATTTGTCCAAGAAGCTGCCCAGTCGGGAGGTCAGATTCGTTTGATTCCAAACCGGCCGGATGGTCGGGATCAGGCTGAATACGACGAGAAAATTTCTGAGACCCGGCGAGACCATGACATCCCACCGAACGAGCCGATCTTGTTCTTGGAGATTGCCGTGCGAGACGCCTCCAACTTTGAAGGAAACGTCAAGGTGCGTGGGTACGAGGTAGACGGTCACCGAGTTCTTCGGGCGACAGGAGTTGCGGTCCCTAACTCACTCGCGGCGCTACTTCTCCACATCGGAAAGCTCACCGGCAAGCGTGCCCATGCTTACTTCAACTGGGGCGAGCGTGGCCCAGGCGCCTATCTCCTCAAATTTCTGTTCTCTGGCGAAGGCGACATCGCGCCGCTCACCAGGGAGATACTAAGACGGGTCGAGGCTGATCCCAACCTTCGACCCGTAATTCACGTTGCGAGCTAAATCCTCTACTGAGGACCCAGTTCGCCGGCCTTGATCGCACTCCCAGCAGCGTTCTCGGGAGGTAGACCCCCAGCTTCTGCTGGGGGTGGTGCACTAATCGTTGACGGGGTTGTCTCTCCCGCTGGAGCCTTGGAGGTTGTCGGCATTGCTGGCTCAGCAGGCTGTTGCTCAGAAGATCCGCACCCTCCAAGAAGGATGGCGATGATAGTAGTCGGGATAAGGAGTTTCTTCATTAGTTGGCGTACGTGTTGTTCGGCATGAAAGCCCCGACGTGGAGCGAAGATCCAGCAAATCCACCTCGAATGAAGTTGTTTGTGGGCAGAACCGCACCATCAGGCTCAATGAACTGAATCGGCCAAACCGTGTTCAGTCTCGCATTTCCAGGAGCACGATTTCCGTTGCCCGGCTTGATGACCTTTGTTGAAGTGTCAGTTGCCACAAAAATGATCGTTTGTCCATAAACGTAATAGCTGGAGTCACCTCGGAAAAGGATGTTAAACACGTCGCCGCGTGCATTTGCTGCCATATCGCCCTGAGGGGGGCCACCAGGATTAAACATGCAAGGTCCGGTGCCTGTACAGTTCAACCGTGGGTTGGTCGAAGCAGCTCCAGTTCGAGTGATGTTGCCGAATCCTTGCCAAAGCATTGGGTTGATACTTGGGGCTTCGATTGCAGTCATCGAATAGTACTGAAGGTGCCCGTTGAACGTGAGGTTTGAGCCTTGTGGTGCTCGCCGCTGGACGCCAGCGGGCCAGCCGGTAATGCCCACCGCTCTTGTCCCCGGAAGGTTGAGCATATCAAAGTTCTTTCGGTAAGGCTCCGTTGTATTGTGCCAGACGAGGGCGTGCTCGTCCTCGATGATTGGGTTGACAAACCATCCTGCTGGACTCATCATTGTGAAAACAGTTGGCTTGTATCGTTGCACGCCAACGGCGGACAAGTCGGGAACCGTTCCGCAGGGGCCCTGATCATCTGCGTCGGCAGTGTAAAGGATCATTGCCGTTGCTGCCTGCTTGGTTTGGGAGATTGCAGCAGCCTTCTTTGCCGCAAGCTTAGCTTGAGCAAAAACTGGGAATAGGATTGCCGCGAGGATTGCGATGATCGCAATGACGACGAGAAGTTCGATAAGCGTAAACGCTGCGTTGCGTTGATTTTTCATAAAGGAAAACCTGCGAAGAGGGGATATAAAACAGGTGTTGACCAAGGTCAATCACAGTGAATATACACGAGAAATAACCTTCTCGTTAGCGACTAAGAACTTTCAGTGCCGCCTTGAGCCTTGTTTCAGTATTTTCACTGGGCGAAGTCTTGAGGGCGGCTGCCTCGGCGTCCGGACGGCGGTAGCCAAGAGCGATGAGTGCCTCGACAAGTTCAGCATCCGCCGAGATCGCCGGTGAAGCCACCGCGCTTCCCGAAATCACAAGTTTGAACTGATCAATCTTAGGCTTCAACTCCAGGATGATTCGCTCCGCAAGTCGCTGGCCGACACCAGTGGCTCGGGCCAATGTCTTTGGCTCATTCACGTAAATAGCATCCAGGACATCGTCCGTACCCACTTGGCCAACGAGAGCCTGGGCCACCTTTGGCCCGCACCCTTTGACGTCAAGCAGCAAATCGAAGACTCGCCGATCCTTGCGCTCTAGGAATCCGCAGAGCGAGACTCCATCTTCTCGGAAGATCTGCCTCGTGTAGAGCGAAGTCGAAGTCCCTGGCAGCAGTTTGGGAAGACAAGAATCGGGCACAGTGACTTCATAGCCAACGCCTTGTACATCCAGCAAAACCATGCTTCCTTCGACCTCAACGACGGAACCTACAAGGCGTCCGATCATCGCTGATTACCTACCGGTTCGACCTTGAATTTGAAATCAATTGCCGCCTCATAGGCCCTCGGCCACGGCAGATAGACGCTAAGTGCCCCCAACTCCGAAATCCGATACTCTTTGTTGCTGGCAAAGAACGATTTGCCCTCAAATTGCAGGTCAAAAAGCTGCCGGGCGTACTTCGTCAGGTCTTCTTCGACGAACTGGTTTACGCGATCAAAAGTCTCTCCGTAAACCTCATCCCTCTGCTTCTGATACTTGTCGATCAGCTTATAAGCCGCCGGTCGCGTGTACTTGTGATAGGCGTAGTCGTCAATCATTCGGTGAAGCAAGAACTCCTTCTGGGCGACCTCGCGGGGCAAAGCGTCGGTCTCGAGAGCACGTCCACTCAAGTAAACATTTGCCGCAGGAATCGCGGTGCCGATCGTGTTTCCAGCCGTGTTCCATCCTGCAAAAGCTAGGAGCCGGTGAGCGCGCCTTTCTTCGCTTAATCCAGCAAAAAGCTCTTCGTCTGAAGTGCCATCAACGCCAAAGTTAATATCTGCAACCGCGACCGGAAATCCTTGATCGATCTCGTCTTTCAAGTTTCGCATAAACGGCTGGAACGTGCTTCGTCGTCGCCCCGGAGTGTTGACGTAGAGGGTGTAGTCGAACTCCTCACCTGGCTTGACATGCACGGCACCGGAAGCAAAAAGCTGGTCAGCCAAGCTCTCTTCAATCGGTTTTGACTCGTACAGGGCGTATGCCTTCTTTCCGTCGCCGTCGCTGTAGACAATCCGAACTTTGGGTTGGAACTTCAAGTCAGCGAGGATTGCGCGAGAAACGAGAATGTTCCCGTGCTGGTCAATCCCCTCGCAGAAGTAAGCCTTGTCGCCGAGCTCAATGTACTTAGCGAACTCGCGGAGTTTTGCGTTTTCCTGAATCTGGGGGCCATCAGGCTTTGCGTCGTCCTGACCGACAATCAGATAGTCAACCGGACCCGACTTGACCATCTTCATCAAGGTGCGGAGCACCTCGAAGTTCCGATTCCGCGTGTTCTCATACCGCTGGATCTCTTCTTGGGGAACCATTGCTTTAAGGTTCTTAAGCTTGCTCAGTAGATTCTTGTCGTTGGTGCGCTCAAATTTATCTTTGATCTCCTCGTACTTGGCAAGGTTCATCCGGTACGGCGCGGCTTTGACGGTTGCGGTAGGAGTCAGCCTCATATTCGAAGCAAAGATGTAGAACTTGATGTCGGCTTCTTGTTTCGCCCTGAACGTCAGCAGTCGCCTAAGTCGTTGGATGGCAGTCGTAGAATCGACGCTGGAAACCCTCGATTGGATGAGCCCACCGTATGCCACCATATCGGCGCTAGCCACCAAAGCTCGGACATTAGTCAAATCTTGGGCTTCAAGCCATTCAAAAATCTTGTCGACCTGGGCTTCCTCGGTGAATCGGCCAAGCAAGTTCTGTGGCGGAAGAACGACTTCGTAGCCTGCCATCGCTCCGATCATCTTGGCAAACTGTCCCGCTGCAGGTCGCCCATCAAGAGGGATCATCAGAATTCGAGGCGCTGCTGCAGGTGCGACGGGTTCTTGAGGCACGTTCACGGCAAAGCACAAGGCACCCGCAAGAAGAAGTTTGAACATGGAGAACCCCCTTAGTTTACGCGGTTCGGGCAGCGCGGTTCCGAACATATTCGGCACTACGCTCTAGCCACTTCATAAACTCAGCAGTGTCGTCAAGAATTGCCTTGGGAAATCGCACATATTCTCGAAGCGGATCTGCACCCGGCTCAGGAACCATCACCGAGGCACCTTCGATTCCCATTGCTTCTTCGTAATCCGAAGGGTTCAGCTTGAAGGCAACGTCATTGTCCATCAAGAAGGCAAACATGCGCTCGCTGGTATAGACGCCCATTCCTCCGAACATGCGACGCGCACGCACTTCGTAGGCATCGGCGGCCTGCATAATCTGTTCGTACCGAAGTGGTCTATACACCATCGTTTCAGCTACCAGAAACGGGCCAGCAACCTTGCTGAATCACCGTAAATGAAGTGTACCAGCGGTACAGTCTTGGTTTTGTACCTAAGGGTCGGATTTCGGAGTTAAACTCTTGCCATGTCGGAAAAGCGACTGGTGATCATTGACGGCTACGCCCTACTGTTTCGGGCGTTCTACGCCACGCGCTATTTGTCGACGAGCGACGGACGACCGACGAACGCTTTGCACGGATTCACATCGATGCTGTTCCAGATCCTGGAAATCATCCGTCCCAACGCTATCGTTGTCGCTCTGGATGCACCCGGAAAGACCTTTCGCCATACCGAGTTTGCTGACTATAAAGGCACTCGCAAAGAGACGGCTCCCGAGTTGATTGTTCAGCTCGATGAATCACGAAATCTTTTGTCCGCGCTAGGAATTCCTCAGTTGGAACTAGTCGGCTTCGAAGCTGACGACATCATCGGAACGCTTTCTTTGCAAGCAGAGCAGAACGGCTACAAGACCACGATTGTGACCGGTGACATGGACACCCTTCAGTTAGTTGACGACTGGGTGAGCGTCTTAACCCCCAAGACCGGCATGTCTGAGACAATGACTTATACCGCTACCGAGGTGTTCGAGCGCTGGGGCGTGACGCCGGCTCAGGTCGTCGACTTTAAAGCCATCAAGGGTGACCCTAGTGACAACATCCCTGGCGTTCCTGGCATCGGAGACAAGGGCGCGGCGGAGCTGATTTCGCTCTTTGGCTCGATCGAAGGGATTCTGGAACGATGGGCCGAGGTTCCGGAGAAGTACAAGAAGAAGATTGAACCCGCCGTTGATTCAATGAAGCTTTCGAAGTGGCTCGCGACGATCAAGCGCGATTGCGAAGTGACCTACGACTTCGAGCCGTTTATCTTGACGCAAGCCGAGTTTGCCGCAGGGAAGGAATTCCTCGAGCGATTCGAGATGCGATCTCACGCAAAGAACATTCAGCGAGTTCTGGGGCCGTACGTTGAAGGAGCCTCAACTTCAGAACCCGTCGTCGAGGTTGTTCAACAAAAACTCGAATTCGCCACTCGCGAAGTCGGCTCGTTCATCATGCTCAAGAGCACGGTGAATAGCCAGCCGTTCGGTCTCCACTTTGCCGCGTTGCAAACGGAGGACCTGTTTGACGAGAATGCGGAACGGGCCTACGTCGCTGTCGGCCACGAAGTGCTGACATGCTCTCGAGAAGACGGCCTTCGACTGCTGGCGACTTTCCCATCTCAGGCGATCGTCCATGATGCGAAGCCTCTCTATAAAGCGGCGAAGAAGTTTGACCAAGCCGTGGGTTTTGACGCTCTTTTGGCGGGGTATGTCCTTCAATCCGGTCGAGCGGGATATGTTTTGGGTGACCTCGTTCAGGGCTATACGGATTTGGTGGTTCCGAACACGCCCGAGGAAACGGCTGCGTCATTGCTCCACCTCCAAAGGGCGATGCTCGACCGCCTTGAAAAAGAGGGCCAGACATCCGTTCTTCAAACCATCGAGCTTCCGCTGACCCCCATTCTCGCTGAGATGGAAGTCCTTGGAATCCGAACTTCAAAAAGCCAACTGCATGAGTTTTCTAAAGAACTCGGTGTCGCCATCGAAGCCTCTACAAAACGTGTTTATGAGCTCGCTGGACAAGAGTTCACCATCGGCTCCCCTAAGCAACTTGGCGAAATCCTGTTCGACAAAATGCAAATCCCCGGCGCGACGAAGACTAAAACCGGCTACGCCACTGGCGCCGAAATCCTCCAACAACTTGCTCCATCCTACGAGATCGCTGGCGAGGTTCTCACCTGGCGCGAGCTCACCAAGCTCAAATCTACTTACGCAGATGCGCTCCAGACCCAAATTGGTGCTGACGGACGGATTCACACAACCTATTCCCAAACCACCGCCGCCACCGGACGCCTGTCCTCAAACGATCCTAACCTCCAAAACATCCCGATCAGGACTGAGCTTGGCCGCTCGATCCGCAAAGCATTCATCGCCGCCGAAGGCTACTCACTGGCATCGTTCGACTACTCCCAAATCGAACTCCGAGTTCTCGCTCACATGTGTAGCGAGCCCGCCCTGGTCTCTGCGTTCGAGAACCGGGAAGACGTGCACAGTGCAACCGCCCGGATCATGTTCCACACCGAAGAGCCCACGAAAGACCAGAGGCGGTACGCCAAGCTCCTTAATTACGCGGTTCTTTATGGAGTCACCGACTTCGGTCTTGCAAACCAGCTCGGCGGCGGCTTCAGTCGCGCCGAAGCCAAAGAGCTCATTAACCTGTACAACGAGCGATTCCCGACCGTGAAAGGTTTCACCCAGGATGTGGTTGTTGATGCCAGGAGCAAAGGATTCACGACAACCCTGACTGGCCGCCGACGCTACTTCCCCGATATCCACTCAAGTCGATTCAACGATCGAAACTACGCCGAGCGCCAGGCCATGAACGCCCCCATTCAAGGCACCGCGGCCGACATGATCAAACTCGCGATGATGACCGTCCGAAAACAACTTGAGGGATCAGAAACTAAGATGCTCCTCAACGTCCACGACGAACTCGTCTTTGAACTCAAAGACGGTGACACGCAAGTCCTCGAACCCATCCGCCACCTCATGGAAACCTCCCTACCCCTCAAAGTGCCGATCGAAGTCGACGCAAAGGTTGGGGAGAACTGGAACGAAATGGCGGTGGTCTGACCTACTTGTCCGTATTAATCTTGAAAGGCAAGTAGATCGGGCACACTCGCACAAGAGCAGTCCCGATTAACACGAAGCCCAAGAGTCCAGCGAACCGCAATGGTGATGGGCCGACGACGAGGAGAACCAGAAGTGCAATCCCGAGCACAATCCGAATCAGACGATCAGTGGAACCAACGTTTTTCAAAACTCTAATTTACGCTAGCGAAAACAGAGTCCTAACGATTCTCATTGGAAACAACTACATCGGTTAAGGTCGGCACCGATGGCGGACGTTGGCGAGGCAGAATCCAGAACAAGTAGACCGATCCAAGCAAGACAAGAAGCCAAACCCAAGGGAAACTTGACTTCGATCGTCGCACATTGCTCCGGATTCTTGCCATAGGTTAAGAATGACACAAAGAAATCCCCTCAAGATCATTGAGGGGATTCGGGATCGGAAATGGCTTCCGGGTCGAATTTACTTGCCAGCGGCTTTGAGAGCTGCTGCGGCTTTCTTGGCGATGCGCGACTTTCGTCGTGCGGCCTGGTTCGGGTGGATCTGACCGTTCTGCGCGGCTTTGTCCAACGCCTTCACTGCGCTCACCAAATTTGCGCTGACCTCGGCCGGTTCGCCAGCAGCAGTTGCCTTGCGGCTCTTCTTGATGTAGGTCTTCAAAGCGCTCTTGACGCTGGTGTTAACTGCGGTCCGCTTCGCGATGCGGCGGATATCCTTCTTACTCGACTTCTTATTTGCCATTTCTGAATCCGAGAGTGTACCTCAAAGTTTTTTCGACAATCGCGCATCGTTTGGTCGAACTGATTCGTCAGCGCACTTCCATCTCAAACAAATCCCCCTGCTCGTTAGTAATGATCAGCTTGTCTTTACTATCCCAACAGACCGCCTCACATTGCTTCGCGCCCTTAAACCGAATCTGTTTCAATGGGTGCGAAAGCACCTTGTCGCCCTTCGTCATATCAAAAATCCAAACCGATTGCTGAGGAGCCTGGACTAGGACGGCCAGGCGGCGACCATCTCGGGTTAGGTCGCACGCAGTCACCCAGCCCCCCATATCCATTTTGGTATCCAGCTTCTCAGGCTTGTTCAACTTCGAAGTCGAAGCCCCTCGAAGCCGGTACAGCGAAGCTCCCTGGGCGGGGAATCGGTGGGATTTATCGCGCCACTTCGTCACAAAGTACATGACCCCCTTCCGAACCGCCAAAGCCTCGCAGTCGAAATTCCAATCACCTTCCGGGGGAAACGCATTCTGATCCGGCCATATCAGCCGGTAAGAACGATAAACCGCCGAGGTAGTCGCCTGAACTGGGTCGAAATCCTTGATCGCATACACCGTCAGCTCCTTCCGGAAGTTCAGATTGTTCCCCGTGTCGGCGACATAAATCGTGTCGCCATCCACCGCAACGTCTTCCCAATCCAGGTTCGCGGCACCCTCGATTTCAAAGCCACCTTCCGCCCCTATCGACTTTCCTTCTCGGTCAATCGCAAACAGCCGCGCTTTATCCCCGCTGTCGTTATGCACCCAGTATGCGTAGGGAAACCGAACTGACCTTGCGATCCCGCTCATCTCATCGATCTTCTTCGATTCAATCGAGCCAATCTTCTTCAGTTCGACCGTCGATTGAATCAACACCAGCGCAGCAAGCAACATTTGTAGGTTATGATACGCGCATGGTCACGGTTCTCGCCGCAATGATGTTTGCTCAAGAGGGCTTTCCCTATCGGGTGTATGAGGCGGATAAGATCTCGGCTTCCGAATTCGCCACTCGGCGATCCGAGTACATGAAGTCGATCCCGAGCGGTTCGTTCGCTCTTCTTGTCACTAACCCGTTGCACCAGCGCTCCAACGACACCGATTTTCCCTTTCGTCCCAACTCGTACTTCTGGTACCTGAGCGGTTGCGAAGAACAGGATTCTGCTCTTGTTCTCGCTCCCGATGGGATCAGGGTGAATGGAAAAGTGGCCAAAGAGATTCTGTTTGTTGCAGACAAGAACCCCCAAAGTGAAACCTGGACTGGAGTCTTGATGGGACCAGAAAAGGCGAAAGAGTTACTTGGTGTTGAGATGGTGGTTTCCAATAAGTCCTTCGCCTCGGTGCTGGGATCCCTGACCCAAGCAAAAGGGGCATTGATCGACAAACCCGAAGGTTTGTCGGGTCGAGTCGCTGGGTTTGTGAAGTCGTTTGAAGAATGGCAGGCTCAACACGCCGAGGAAAGGGGCCTCCGAAAACCCCTCGATGTGATTCGAAGCATCAAGTCTCCTACGGAAATCGCACTGACCTACAAGTCGATGAACGCAACTTGCAACGCTCACAAAGAAGCCCTGATGTCCTGCGAGCCAGGAATGCGTGAGTGGGAAATTGCCTCGCTGGTCGAATACATCTTCGCTAAGAACGGTTGCGAGGCAGTCGCTTACGGATCGATCGTTGGGGCGGGAATGAACTCTTGTATCCTCCACTACGCTTCACCGCGAAAGAAGATCGAGAACGGAGACTTTATCTGCATGGATGTCGGTGCGGAGTACCACGGGTATGCCAGCGACGTCACTCGCTCGTATCCGGCGAACGGGAAATTTTCAGCCGAACAGCGTGCGATCTACGAAATCGTGCTAAAGGCTCAGGACGCCGGAGTCCAAGCCGCAAAAGTTGGCGCACCTTTCATGGCGGCTGATTCCGTGGCAAGGCAAATCGTTGCCGATGGCCTGATCCGGCTCGGAATCATCCGCGACGCGAAGGAAGTTCGTCGATACTTCATGCACGGAACCTCGCACTATGTGGGCCTCGATGTCCACGACACTGGCGACTACGGTCCGCTTAAAGCAAACCAGATCATCACCGTAGAACCCGGAATCTATATCAAAGAGGGCTCGCCGTGCGACAAGAGATGGTGGAACATCGGAGTCCGCATTGAAGACACCATCCTCATTGCGCCCAATGGCCCAATCAACATGAGCGGCAACCAACTCCCTCGTTCGATTGCCGACATCGAGGCTCTCATGGCAAAGAAAGGTCTCGGAAATCGTCCCGAAGGCAGGATCGCTCTTGACGGTAACCCGTCAAAGTTGTTTGAATTGGCTCACGCTCATTGAAGCAAGCGCGCTCCGTGCTACTTAATCTCCCCGCGCGAGGCCTTGATGATCTCCGCCCAAGTCTGAAACTTTCCAAACTCAGGATCGACCGACCCTTTGAATCCCATTTTCTGGACATCTGGTATCCAGGATTCGACCAAGTTCTGAGCAAAGTTTGCCTTTGTCAAACCTTTCCGATCGGAAGTTCGCGCGAGCTCATAGGCCCTGGCAAACATGATCTGGGCAATGCTGACAGTTGAATACATGCGCCTTCCCTCGAGTTTAGTAGGAGTCCAGAAGATCACCTTCCGTTGGTCCACAACCGAGTAGTTCAACCCGCCCGTCGGCGAGAATGTGAGAACAACATTGTTTCGAGGATCGTTGAGGGTAGCTCGAGATTTGCCATCCAAGCTGACCACAGAAGCAGAGCTCAACCAAGGTTTAACATACTTCGCAAGAAACGCTGAGCACGCCGCTGGAGTGCATCCCTTCTGCTCAAGCGTCGACAGGTTCTTGTGTAAAAGTTTGCCGTCTTGAGTGGTCATCGCCCGGTTGAACTCAATCTGCACCGAATTCGGATTGCCGAGTTGACCCGAAGTTTGCCCGACAACCACGGTCGAAAGCAGAACTAATGGCAGCAAAAAATGGGAGTTTTTCATATCCCTCACTTTACTCCAACGTGAGCTTCTCCAAACCCAAGAGTGAATAGGGCGGAACGAATGACTTGTTTACAACCCCATCCGAACCTGGTGCAAGAATCGCCTTGCGTCGACGTCTGGACCACCAAGTTCGATGGTCGCAATCTCGTCGATATCGAGATACTGGACGCCGTCTTCCAGACCGGACTTGTTGACCTCGATCAGCTCCAAGTGCTCCTTGGTGAATTCTTGAACGAATCCGTAGAAACGCACATCGACCCAAGCTGAAACCATCAAACGATTCCGATGTGCAAACTTCAGTAATTCAGCAAACGCCTCCATAGGCGGCAGCTCCTGATCTTCGCCTTCCAGCGACTTCGCACGCTCCGTAAGCAGGCGAACCGCGGTCAGATACTGAGTCCCCGTGGCGAGGCGAACCACGTCCTCCAGTCGACCCATGTAGTGCCCGTTGTACCGCCCCTTGGTGTCTACCTTTTTCACAAAATAGGTGTCATCGCTCACTGCGATGATGAAACCCACCTCGAATTTATCGAGATCCTGCGAGTCGTCGTAGATCTCAACAAGTTCGCTCTTACCGCAGTAGCGGCGAAGAACTTCACGAAATCTGTCAATCGCGTCGGGCATAACTACAACCCTAACCGAACCCGATTAAGAAACATTCGGGACTCCTCATCCGGCCCGCCGTATGTGAGCCGGGTGATGTCGTCGACGGGCATAATCCTCGTGCCATCTTCATAGCCAAGGAAGCTGATTTCTTCAAGCTCCACGTGATCGCTCGAATACGCACGGATGTACCCGTATAGGGTGCTCCCTTCCTCGTTGTGGAGGCCGACCACAATGTTTCGGGCTTTACAGAACTCGAGCAGCCGCTCCATCTCCAAGGAATCTGGTGCTCCTCGAGATGGCGTCGGACCCTGCTTGACGCGCTCCAAGAGGAGCTGAACCGATTGCATGTACTGAGTTCCGTGCTGTGTTCTTAAAACCTTATCGAGACTTCCCACGAATGAGCCCCAGTTCTGGCCATAACGGTCGATTCGTTCAAGCCGGAATGAGTCTCCGTCAAACTCGCGCACAAACCCGACTTCGAACACATCTGGTTCGTAGTGGATTCCAATCAGTTCTTCGCGGTCAAGGCAGGCCTGGATCGCGTCGCGCAGGCGTTCGAAAAGTTCGGACACGTTCTGGGTTGTACCTCTTTAGAGTGGGAGAGTGACTTCCTCAAGGGAGCCTACAATCCGATCTGCCTTCGTAAAGTTGAGGTGTTCCGTGGTTGGATTGGGGCACACCAGCGTTTTGATTCCAGCGGCTTTTGCCGCGGCCAGGCCGTTGGCAGAGTCCTCGAGGGCCCAGACTTGCTTGGGTTTGAGGTCGTTCTTCTCTAGGCATCGGAGATAGAGGTCCGGGGCCGGCTTGGTTGGAACTCCCTCGTCGCGCGTCGTCAATGATAAAAAGTTTTCGCGAAGTCCAAGGTCATTCAGGTGCCCCTCAACCCAGCGCTTCTCGCTACTCGAGACAATATGCAACTCGTAACCTTTCGCTAGGGCTTCGGAAATGAGTTGTTCAACTCCCGGCCTGGCAACTTTTTCGAGAATCTGAAAATAGCGAGCTCGGAAGGTCTTGTACAAGCGTTCAGGGTTCTCGTTGAGCTTGGCTTCGCGAACCAAAATGTCTTCTGGCTTCTCCGTGATCTGGTCTGGACCCTTGCCAACGATCGACTGCCAAACCTCTTTTGGGTATTCGAGATTGTGCTGGGCAAACATCCATTCCCATGCTCGGACTTCGGGGGTTTCGGTGTCTAAAATCAGCCCATCGAAGTCAAAAAGAAGTCCTTTTCTCAAGAATTCAATATACCCGCCGCTAGGTATCGTATGAGAGTGGAGAAGGGTCAGCCTCATATCGAGTTTCGAGCTGTAGAAGTCTCGTACCGCTCCCACAAAAACGCTCTCCAACCGTTGTCATTGCAGATTCAAAAAGGGGAGTTCGTCTTCCTCGTCGGGACGACTGGGGCGGGAAAGAGCACCCTTCTGAAGCTCCTCAGCCGCGAGGTGAATCCGAGCAAAGGAGCGGTGGTCATTGATGGGAAGGAAGTCAACCGACAGCTAGCTCTATTCATTCCAAAACTCCGTCGAAAGATGGGGATTGTGCCTCAAGACTACGCGTTGCTACCTAAAAAGACAGTCGAAGAAAACATCGCATACGCGAGCCGGGCGGCCGGGAAAACGCGGCGACAAACGAGACGCAGAACTCCGTTTATCCTCATGGGAGTTCATTTGCTCCATAAGGCAAAGAGCTTCCCGGAAGAGCTGTCGGGGGGCGAGAGGCAGCGGGTCGCGATTGGTCGCTCGTTGGTGAACGATCCGCCCCTCATTCTTGCCGACGAGCCCACCGGAAACCTTGACCCTGAGCACTCGATGGAGATCATGCAACTACTCCTCGATCTCAATGAGCGCGGATCAACCGTCATTGTTGCGACGCACGACATGCTCGTCGTTGAGCAAGTTCCTGCTCGAGTGATCCGAATCGAAGCGGGAAAGGTCGTTAGTGACTCGGGCCCGCTAGAGCGGTCGGTTGAAGCGCCTGCCGAGACTGAGGTGATTCCGCTCATTTCCGTTGTTGAAGGTAACGAAGATGCTGAAGTCGAGCCGGGAGAAGAGCCGGACCTAGTTGTTGAAGAGTCAGGAGTTGAAGATGCTTGATCGACTCTTATTCATTCTCGGTGAAGCCGTTGTTTCGCTACGGCGGAACCTTGGAATGGTCGTGCTCAGTGTCCTGACGACGGCGGTCTGTTTGTACGTTCTTGGCGGACTCGGTCTCCTTTATCTCGGACTTCAGCAAGGTGCGAAAGGCATGACAGGAGCGCTCGAAATGCGCGTGTATCTGAGGGAAGGAACCACCAGCGAGCAGGTGTCAGCCTTTTTGAAAGACGTGCGTGCAACCCAAGGCGTTGACAAAGCAATCCTGATTCCGAAAGAGCGAGCTTGGGAAAAGTTCTCAAAGGAGAATCCCGAGATCGCCAAAGATATCGAGAATCCTTATCCGGACGGTCTGAAGGTCATCCTAAATGACCTTAGTCGCGGCGACGCGATCGCTGCTCAGATGCGTGCCCGAATCGAGGTTGAGCCCGAGAACGGCGTCAACTACCTGAAGAAGGAGCAAACCCTGCTTGAGCAGGCTCTGAAGTTGCTCCGCTGGGTTGGGGCCACTGCTGGCGGGATGCTTCTTCTCGTCGCCGGAGTTCTTATTTTCACCGTCACTCGGCTAGCCGCGATGTCCCGCCGGGTAGAGATTCGCATCATGCGGCTGGTTGGGGCTGGGTATTCCACGATGTACCTCCCCATGATCATCGAAGGCAAAGTCCAGGGCGTGCTCGGAGGGCTTCTTGCGGCTGGGTTGCTCCAGCTCACTTATCGTCAGGTCAGTCTTGTCGTCGCCTCTTACGCTTCGATCCCGCCGCTGCCTGCGTTTCCGTTCCAGCCGGTGTATCTTTGGACAGTTGTTGCCGGTGCAAGTTACGGCATCGGTTGCTCTTGCCTTGCTCTCATTCGACTGAGCCAGAGGATTCGATGAGGCGGCCCTGGCTCTTTCTGTTCCTCGTGATTCCACTCGCGGTTGTGGCTCAGAAAAAGCCGTCATTGAACCAGCTCAAGCAAGAGCTGAAGAAAATCGAGAAGCAAAAGGATAAGGCTCAGGATCAGCTGGACGCCGCAAAAGAGGTGATCCGAGACGTGCGAGCGGAGATTGAAGGCGTTGATTCGCGCTTGGAGGATGCCGAAAGCACCCTGGAGAAAACCGCCGAGCAGCTTTCTCTGGCTCAAAAGCGGCAAAACGAGCTCGTCGGGTCTCTATTAGCGGCAAACCTTGAACTTCAGAGTAAGCAAGCGGAAGTTCGCCGCCGGCTCCGATCCATGTACATGCGTGGGCAGGAATCCACTCTCTCCGCTCTGCTCGGGCTTGCCGACTCCGGGGACATCGCTTCCCGGCAGTTCATTCTTGACCGAATTGCGAAGCGAGACCGCAAGCTATTCGAAGAGTTTGTTGTTGTCCGAGATCGAATCGAGAAGGAAAAGAAGGAACAAGATGCCCTTGTCGCAAGCGTTAACTCGATGCTACAAACTCAGAAAGACAAGCAAGATCAGCTCGAGAAGGCGCGTGCGGACAAGGTCGCTCTGATGGACTCCCTCAAGGACCGCAAAGAAGAGATGGAGCGTATCGTCAAACAGTTCGACGAAGACAGCCAAAAAATTGAAGATCAAGTGAACGAGCGCATGAGGGCGGCGATTAAGACAGGAAAGAGTCTGCCTCCGATGGGAGACGGCCGATTCGGACCACCCGCTGCCGGTAGAAGTACAAGCCGGTTTGGCATGCGCTTCCACCCGATTCTGAAGTACAACCGAATGCATAACGGGATCGACTTCGGCGGTGGCTACGGCGCACCGGTGTACGCCACGGGCAGTGGAGTTGTCATCAGCACTTCCAAGCTTGGGGGCTACGGAAACGCGATCATCATCGAACACGGAGGTGGCTTGTCGTCTGTCTACGGTCATCTCAGTCGGATCATGGTGTCATCGGGTTCGACTGTGAAGCGCGGACAACGCATCGGATCAATCGGCTCCAGTGGCCTTTCTACGGGTCCTCATCTGCATTTTGAGATTCGGCAGAACGGACGACCGGTGAATCCAGCGGCGTATTTATAGCTCCAACACTTGTATCTGAGTGGCACAAACTGTGATAATCAGCGTGTGGCTCTACGCCAACTTGATTCGTCAAGTCCAAAACTCGGTGAGTAAGAAACTTAGGAAAGTGCTTGCGGGGTGAGGATGAAGCGTAGCAAGGAAGCTGCAAGCCGCACTATTACAGGAGAATCTATTCTTAGCATGAAGCGAACTTACAAGATTGCCCTTTCCTTGGTTCTGAGCCTTGGGATCGTGGCACCTGCATTCGCCCAGGACTCGTTCCCGGACGTACAGGACACCCATTGGGCCGCAGACGCAATTAAGCGACTGAAGCTCGAAAAATTCATCCAAGGTATGCCAAACGGCAATTTCGAGGGCGGTCGCAACGTGACCCGATACGAAATGGCTTCGTTGGTTTACGCGGTCTACGCAAAGCTCGTCTGCTTTGACGAAGAGGTCGCCGTCAAGATCAAGGATCTTGAAGCAAAGATCAACAAGAAGTCCGGCGAAATGACGACCCCGGCTCCGGTTGACAACAGCGACCTGAAGGCTGCTCTCGCTGCCCTGAAGAGCGATGTGGGAACCATTAAAGCATGGGGATCTGATATCTCGATGCTCAAGAAGATGACCGGCTCGTACTCAAAGGAACTCACTTCCCTCGGTGCGGACGTCACGGGCATGAAGAAACAGCTCAACGACCTTTCGATGCGCGTTTCGGCTCTTGAAAAGAAGACCGACAATGTTGTCATCAGCGGAGATGCAAACCTCTGGGCTTTTGCCGGAAACAAGGATTCCGCGTCGGCAACTGGTTTTAACCAAGACGGTCGATTTGCTGTCGGAAACGCAACCGGTGCAGGCCTGGACACTCTCGGCGTCCATCACGAACTTGGACTTAAGCTCTCCAGCGGAGCATCTTCTGAGCGAGCATGGGGCGCAGAGTTGGTCGTTGGTAATGTTGCAACCACGGGAATCGGAAACCAATCCGATTTCGCAGGTCAAATCGGTACTTCCTATGGCCGAAACCCAGCATCTGAGGTCTACCTCAACACTGCTTGGGCGGCTCTTCCAGAAGTTCTCAACTCCACCGTTGGTCGCCAGAACCTAAACCTTGGCAACTACATCCTCGCTCGACCGGACTTCACCAGCTTCTATAGCCAGGAGCGATGGGACAATGGCGCGTACCTGATGGACGGTCTCAAGACCGGAACTTACGGCTTCGGTGGAATCACCGTGAATGCATTCGTGGGCCGCTTCGGCGCAACCACCAGTGCAGGAACCGCTCTCCAGCCAGTCATCAACGGAGTCAACCCGGCTCGATTGATGGGTGGACAGATCGGATTCAACCTCGGCGACTTCGCTAAGCTAACCGGTACCTACGTCAACCTTGACGGAGATAACGGCCCAGTCAATCGAAACGAAATCTACGGCGTTGATGGAGACTTCAACATCGCAGGTCTGGCGTTCAAGGGCGGCTACGGTAAGTCGATCCAAAAGTTCAACCAAGGTACCATCCTGGATACCGACAACGTTCGATACAACGCTTCCACTACCCTGTTTAAGGGTGTCAACATCGGCTACGATCACGTTGAGCAGAACTACGTTGCTCCAGGCGACTGGGGACGAACCGGTGTTTTCCGAAACCTCGTTGACGTGAACCGATTCACAGCTGACGCTGGCTTCGATATCAACTCGAAGTGGCACCTTAACGGTGGCTACGCTAGCAACAAGTCGATCAACGGCGTTGGCGAAACCAAGGGATGGAACGTTGGCCTCAAGACTGCTCTCACTCCAAAGTGGGGCATGATGCTCACCCACGAGAACACCCAATTCGACGGCGGATTCCAAGGTTCAACACCAGGCGGATTCGCTCGGTTCTCAACCATCTGGCTCGACTACGACGCAGGCAGCAACTCGCTGCTCAAGTTGTTCTACCAGCTGGGCGACACCAGCGGAATTCTGCAAACCCCAGGTGGCCAAGGACTTGGCAACCAGAAGGGCGGCTTCTTCGGAATGCAATACGGCATCAAGTTCTAACCAGAACTGAATTGTCTCAAAGTGGCTCCGCGACGAAAGTCTCGGAGCCACTTTCTGTTTGGGAACCTCGAAACTCTTGATACAGTAGTGTTTACCGATGCTCTCTTTGCTCCTGACTCAACAAGTGGCAAACCCTCCCACCGTCCGGCTAGATGCCCGGTTCGAGCCGCTTGCAAACCTTGTGTATCAGTTGGATATGGTCAGTGGCTATCTGCCTTACTCAAAAAGCGCGGTGATCAGCAATCTTTGGAAGGAGCGCATTGCGACCGACCCCGGTGACGCGAAGTTCCTCGACCAGTGGAAGGAGACCATGCTAAAACTCGAAGCAAAGGGTCAAGGTGAATACAATCCGCGTCTGCTTTACAGCGTTGCAACCATCCAAAGCGAGGCCGAGAAGACGCGGGAAATCGGACTAACGGCATCCTCACTTCTGGATTTTTCCAAACGAGTCGCCAGGGAGGTGGACTCCCAAGCCGCCAAGGATCTCACCTCCGTCATCGCCCACTTCCAACCTGCGTTTCTGAACTGGTGGAATCAAGAAGCTGAACCGAAGGGCACTGATTTTCGTGTGAAGGCGGACAAGCTCCTTAAATCCGAAAAGCTCACTAGTCTCACAAAAGACCTCGTCCGCTTCTACCAGCCGGAACTTCCCGACGGCTATGTCGTGCCAGTCCAGTTCATGTACAAACCCAAGGCCGGAGAGGGTTCTCACGGTGAGCAGGTTGGCACCGCCGCCGTAATGGAATTCTTCGAGGGAGAATCTCCTGCAAACCGAATCGATGTGACGATGCATGAACTTTCCCACTTCTTCTTCCGCAAGGCTGGAGTCGCTAAGCACGAAGCCTTGACTGCCCGCTTTCAAAAGGTCAAAGATCAAAGCGCAATGGCGGTCTTTGCGATCATGAACGAGGCCCTCGCCACCGCCCTTAACAACGGCATGGTCGCCGAAGCCCTCATGGACGCGAAGTCATTTAAAGAGTATCGGGACGCTCCGCTATCCTGGTACTTCAACGACTCGATCGATACCACGGCGAAGACGAGCTATAACTGGTTAGTCAACTACGCCAAACAAGGCGGAACCCTCCACGATCCTGCATTTGCCAAAACCTACGTGGAGACGATCCGGGCGGGAATGGGATCAAAGGTTGATGCCCCCAGCGTCCAGCTGTTCGGCGTCAACTACGTCTGGGACGAGCAGTGGCCGAAGGAAATGGGCTTCATGCCTCGCGAGTTCATCCAAAGCACGGTATCAAGCCGATACTCGGCCACCAAAGTCGAAGAAGCCCTCCGAATGGCCCTCCAAGAGAGCCCAATGTATAGCACCCTCGTTGTGCTCAGACCGAACCAAATCGCTCCGGTCGCCAAGTTTCAATCCCTCCTTGCTAAGCATGCCGCCGCCCTCCAAGCCAAAGCCGCCAAGGACGGCTCCGCCCTCATGGGCACCCGGAGGAGCACCGGTCTTGCGCTTTACGTCATTGTCGCCTCTGACATCCCAGGAGTCCAACAAGAACTCAAAAGACTGGCCGTCCTCAAACAAGATTTGGCCGGAATCTTGCCGTAAAATAGCCGCATGAATTATTACGTTGTCGGACCCGATGGGCAGAAATACGGACCTGGTGACGTTGTTGTTCTGAACCAGTGGGCTCAACAGGGCCGAGTCACGCCGACCACGGTCCTGGAAGACTCTGCAACAGGTGCCCGCTTCGCCGCCAGCCAAGTACCGGGAATGGTCTTCGCACCGGCACCGACCAATGATTTCAACCAACCTCCAAGTTATCAGCAGTACCCCCGCCAAGGCTACGGAGTCATGGACAACGGCGATGGCGACTATCAAAAGGCGCTTATTTTCGGCATCATCGGATTCCTTTGCTGCCCAATCATCTTTAGCTCGGTAGGCATTTACTACGCCTCACTTGCCCAGCGCAAAGGACACCCTAAAGGGCAAAGCATCATGATTTTCTGCATCGCCAGTCTCGTCATCGGCATTGTTCTCGGCGCGGTCCTCAACACGGCAGTGTCAAGCGCCTTCAAGCTGTAAAGAATCGTCAGCCGTACAAAGCCTCCGTCAGCGATGCACAGCAGCGCACTGTCGACGGAGGGTTTACTAAAGGTTCATGCTGTCGCTTGCTCTCTTCGCCATTCTTGCTAAACCGGAAATCCACTCCGACCACCGCTTCTTGCCCCACTACAACGCCGAAGCGGACCAGCAGTTCAAAAGCATGGCCGAGTGGCCCGATTCCCGCGCCGTATCCAGCAACCCCGACGAGAAGCACCTCACGAACGTCCGACAGCTCACCTTCGGCGGCCAGAATGCCGAGGCATATTGGAGCAAAGACGGCCAATCCATCGTCTACCAATCCCTCCAACCTGGTTTCCCCGACGAGCAAATCTTCCTTATGAACGCCGACGGCTCGGGCAAACACCTGATCTCAACCGGAAAAGGCCGCTGCACCTGCAGCTACCTCTCACCCGACGGGAAGTACATCTACTTCAGCAGCACCTTCGCCACCAACGAAGGCCCCCAAAAGAAGCTCGACCGAAGCAAAGGCTACGTCTGGATGGTCAACCCCGAGTTCGCCCTCTACCGCAAAAACCTCAAAACCGGCGTCCTCGAAACCGTCCTCAGCAGCAATAGCTACATCGCCGAAACCACCGTCGACCCCAACGGCAAATACATCACCTTTACCAGCGACAAGGACGGGGACCTTGAGGTCTACCGATCCGATCTGAAAGGGAAGAACATCAAGCGCCTCACCAGCGAACAGGGCTACGACGGTGGCCCGTTCGTCAGCTGGGACGGGAAAAAGATCGTCTGGCGACGCGACCTCATCGAGAACGAAGAAGAGCGCAAAGACTACACGGCTCTGTTGCAAGAGCACTTGGTGCGCCCATCTAAACTCGAGATCTGGATGATGGACGCCAACGGGAAAAACCAAAAGCAGATCACCACCCTCAAATCCGCCTCATTCGCCCCGTTCCTTCACCCGAACAACAAGCAGATCATCTTCTGCAGCAACTCCGGCGATCCCAAAGGCCGCGAATTCGACCTCTTTTTGGTGAACACCGACGGCTCCATGCTCGAACGAGTCACCACCACCCCCGACTTCGACGGCTTCCCCATGTTCAGCCGAGACGGTAAGAAAGTAGTCTTCGCCAGCAACCGCTACGGCTCCACCCCGGGTGAGACGAATATCTTCGTTGCTGACTGGAAAGACTAACCCCCGTCGTCTTTCAACAACTTGTTACCGCGCTCCAGCAGTCTCGCCTTAAACGCCTGTGGTAGCTGACCAAGCGCGGTGTACTTCGAGGTAGGTCGAGGCAAGCCCCAATGGGAATCTTCAACGCTGGGTCCGTTAGCCGACACCTGGCGGAATGAAAGCTCGAGGTTCAAGGTCGTCCGAGTCGCGGTGGCAACCTCAACCTTTGGATCAAAGTCACCTTCGGCAACGTACTTTGCCAGCCCGTCGAAGTCCATGAAGCAGAGCTGAGGAGCAATCCGATTTGTAACCTCATCAGGGAATTTGAGGTAGTAGCCTGACTCTAAACCCACCCGCCCCGTCAAAAGCATCCCTTCGTCAATCCCAGGAAATGCCACAGAAGGTATGCGCTTATCGAGGTCATAAAGGCCGCTACCCAGATACACGATTTCTCGAAAAGCCCTGCGAGTATCGTTTGATTGCCGATCAACACGCAACACTTGCCCAGCAAGCAGTGAACGCCGAAGCCCCGCATCGAGCGATGCGTAAAGATCGCCCAGCTTTCCCATCGATGTCAGGCTAACAAACGCGTCAGCTACGTTATCGATCGCCGGGCACCACCGCAGATTGCTGGTGAACCGTAAATGCCCAAGTTCCAACTTCTGCTCTATACTCGCCAAATCTCCAATCAAAGCGTCCTTATGCACGGCCAGACGGGCCATTAACTTCGCCAGTTGCTGCCTCGGAACTCGATGGTTACGGACGTAATACGGGTCGCGCTGCAGCCCAAAAATCCAGCCATCCGCATCCGCCCGAAAAAGCCCGGACGGCATCTTTGGATGGCTCTTCATCACCACCAAGTTGTCAATTCCGTCCGCCAGGAGAGCAATCATTGGCTTGCCTTGCTCCTCCGAAAACAGCCTCCACTCGTCCCCCGATAGGTATCGAAGTGGGTCCTCGGCTTCCGCCTTAGCAAATTCCGCACAGAGCGCCTGAACGAGCTTCTTGGCTTTGTCCTGCGCGGCAAGATCTTCCTTGGTGACCTCCTGATGGTACTCACCGAGCATGTCGATTGTCGCACTGAACCGTTCGGATGCGAACTCCGATAGCTTTGACTTCCCCCTCAGTCCTTCGTAATGTGAAGGATCCGTGTAGTCCCCAAACTCGGCAACGCTGTCCGTGTAAATCCCTTGACTATCGAGGAAATCGATGGATACCGACAGCTTGCCATCCATCTCCTCAAGAAAATTGAGCTTCCAGTGTGCCGAATCCTTGTACCACGTAGTCGGAGTTTCGATAGTTGTTGATTGATCCTTCGTAAGTTCGTAACGTTCACGCTCATCCTTGTAGGTCTGGAGCATCTTCCTTGTATCCAGGCTTATCGTTTGGTGAAGCGCCATAGGCACATCCGAGTAAGGCCGGTTGTACCACTCCGTTCCGTTCTGAGTGAACATCTCCGGGGTCGCTGAGTGGAAGAATCGGGCAATGAATCGACCGTTGGGATCAGACCGCCGTCGCCAAACAATTTCCGGTAGCCGACCCGACCCCTTTGTCTCCGGATCAAATTTCTTCGTCCTTCTCGCAAACCAAGTCGCAAACTCCCGATCTGACCATTCATTGGCAGAGTAGTAAGGCTCAAAATCATCCTTCAGCTTCTGAATCTTGGCCTTCATGCACTCGTACCGAGTCGCCAAATCTGCGGCTTGCTGCTCCTGGGTCTGAGCAAGAATAAGCCGCCCATCTTTCTCCTGCCAAGTCGCGTTCAACACCTTCGCCAGATTGGCCTTCACCTCGCCCCAAGGTCGACCCATGGTGCGAATCGCCACCACATCGTTCTCCAGCGAAGGCACCACGCTTAGCGAAAGCCGAGCCTCCGACGCCAGCTTCGGAATCAGATTCACCATCCGAATCCCCGGGCTCTCCACATTAATCGGAGTCGACTGAATCAGCAGTCCTAAGGTCAAAGCGAGCATGACCTAATCATACAAGACACTGCAAAGGAGTGGCACTACGGCGCGCGGTCTGGAGTGAGTTCACTCATCGTCGTCATACAGATTCTTTGCTTTCTCTTCGAGCATCTTGCGAAGTGCCGGCGAAAGCTGGCTGATGGTGAGAAAAGCCGAAGCTTGTTTTGGAAACGATTGATACTCACTCGACATCGTTGGACCATTCCTCAATATTCGCTGATGCTGCAGATAAAGCTTGAGAACGGTGCGAGTCGCCTTCGCAACCTCGACCTTCTTGTCGGCCTTTGAACCGTATGTAGCCCGCGCTAGCTCTTCGATATCCACAAAACTGATATGAGGAGACAGCAAGTCGTTCTCGCTGCCTGGGTACCGGACGATGTAGCCCTCCTCGCGGTCAACTTCTGCCCATAGAATCATTCCGTTGTCAACGCCCGGGAACGCGACCGCGGGCAATCGATCATCCAATCCCCACAATTCCGTCCCACGGTAAGGCATCTCGCGAAAGGCGCGGCGAACTTCCTCAGGCTGTCGAAAGAGCGCGATAGGTTGCCCTTTGAGAAGTCGTCCCCTGGTCGCCTCGTCAAGTGAAGCGTAGACGCCGCCTAGGTCACTGCCCCAGGCGGATCCCACCATGGCCGAGACGAGCTCATCCATTTTGGGCATCCAATGAAGACGGTAGAGCAAAGGGGAGAATTTGAGAGAAATCTCTCGATCAATGTCTCGAAGATAGTCTTGGCTTGGGCTCGGATAGCTCGCTAGTTGCGCCAAAATGGAAGACAGCTTTTGGCGATCAACTCGGTGTGACCTTACATAGTAGGGATCTCGTTGCATCCCGAGGATCCAACCCCCTCCATCTGCACGGAAGGATCCGGCCGGCAGCTTTGGATGGCTCAACATCACGACCCTATTCATTGACGCATCTGCGAGTAGAGAGATCATCGGAGATTGTTTCTCCTCAGAAAAGAGCCGCCAATCATCACCTCCTAAATAAGCCAGGGGATCCAATGCTGTAGCTTCGTGCAGCACTTTACAAAACTCGTGAGCGAGTCTAAACGCGACACCATACTTCCTCCGCTTCTCAGACAAAACCGCCCCTCTAGATTCCAGATAAAGGTCATAGATAGAGGCGAATCGATCTTTTGTGAATTTGGAGAGCCTGGGTACTCCGCTTAGGCCTTCATAGTGGGATGGGTCCCTCTCGTCCATATAGTCCGGAATCTCAGAAATGACCGCACCCCTTGCATCGAGTAGCGAGATGTCCACGGAAAGATTTCCACTGGATTCTTCAGCTAGCCGAAAGGTCCAGTGAACGGCACGCCTCGGTTCTGGCTCCGTGTTCCTGGCGACAAAGGTATCAATCTCATTCAAGTGAGATCGAACCAGTTCACTCTCCGAGTGCAGTTTGTCAACAATATTTCTCGTGTCCAGATCCAACCTTGTGTGGAGTGGCAACTTGAGATCTGAATAGGCCGTCTGCTCCCAGTCAGGACCCTGCGCGGTCAACATCGAGGGGGTCACAGAGTGTAGTAGCCTGGCGGTAAAGCGTCCATCGGGTTTTGACCTTTGGTGCCAAATAAATTCTTCTCGCCGAATACCTTTCCAACGCAGATCTTCGTCCACCCTGTTGTACTTTTCGTGCCAGTTTGCGAACTCATGATCTGTCCACTCATCAGCAGAGTAGTACGGCTTGAAGCCATCCTTCAGCTTCTGAACCTTCGCCTTCATACACTCGTACCGAGTCGCCAAATCTGCCGCTTGCTGCTCCGGAGTCTGAGCAAGGATATACCGACCGTCTTTCTCTTCCCAAGTCGCATTCAATACCTTCGCCAGGTTCGCCTTTACCTCTCCCCAGGGCCGTCCCATGGTGCGAATCGCGACCACATCGTTTTCCAGCGAAGGCACAACGCTCATCGACAACCGAGCCTCTGAAGCCAACTTCGGAATCAGATTCACCAACCGAATCCCCGGACTCTCCACGTTGATCGGAGTCGACTGAACTAGCAGTCCGAAGGTCAAGGCGAGCATGACTTAATCATACGATATGCAGCGCGCTGGAAGATCAATGGCGAGCGATCAAAAGTGAACCGCGAAAAGCGAATAACCCAAAGCGAAGCGCTCAACTTGCACTAATCCGCAAAACCATCTATCATAATCACCACTTGTACAATGCGGTCCAAGGTGGAGAGTCAAGTGGAGTGGAACGCAAGCGAACAGGGATTCGATGAGATCTGGCTGAAGCCAGGTAAGCCGCGTAAGCATTATGAGCAACTGCTCAAATCCTTCGGCAACATGTCCCCCGAAGAGGTCGCTCGGCGAGAGAACCTTCAGTACCTCTCACTCCTCAACCAGGGAATCACCTTTAACGTCTATGGCGAGGCCGAGGGCCGCGAGCGAGTCTTCCCGTTCGACTTCGTCCCGCGCATCATCACTGCCGCCGAGTGGGATCACCTCAAACGGGGCCTCACCCAGCGCATCACCGCCATCAACCGATTCCTTCTGGACATCTACGGCGAGCAGGATATCCTTCACAAAGGCATCGTCCCCTGGGAGCTCATCCTCTCTCGAAAGGAATACCGAAGAGAACTCCGGGGCATTATCCCGCCGAGGAAAGTCTTCACCCACGTCTGCGGAACCGATCTCATCCGCGACGACCGAGGCGACTTCCTAGTCCTGGAAGACAACTGCCGCTGCCCAAGTGGCGTCTCCTACGTCGTCGAGAATCGCAACCTGCTGGCCAGAACCTTTCCGGAGCTGTTCAATCGCTATCCAGTACGGCCGGTAAGGGACTACCCGCAGATGCTGCTGGATACGCTGACCTTCGTCGCACCGCACTACGGCGAGAATTCGTTGGCGGTTGTGCTGACTCCGGGCAGCTATAACTCAGCGTTCTTCGAGCACTCATTCCTTGCTCGCGAAATGGGAATCCCACTGGTCGAGGGTCGAGACCTCATTGTCGAAGATAACCAAGTCTTCGCCCGAACCACCGAAGGTCGCCAGCGCGTCAGCGTCATCTACCGCCGAATCGACGACGACTTCATCGACCCCGTCGCCTTCAATCACGACAGCACCCTCGGCGTCCCCGGGTTGCTCAACGCCTACCGCGCCGGAACCGTCGCCCTCGCCAACGCCCCCGGCGCCGGCGTCGCCGACGACAAAGCCGTCTACGCCTTCATCCCCGAGATCATCCGGCACTACTTGTCAGAAGAGCCGATCCTGAAACAGGTGACAACTTTCACTGGCTATAAACCCGACGACTTCAAATACATGGTCGACCACGCCAGCGAACTGGTCATCAAAACCACAGGCGACGCCGGCGGATACGGAATGCTGATGGGCCCGATGGCGAGCAAGAAGGAAGTCAAAGAGTACGTCGCCAAGATGCACGAGAATCCCGGCAACTACGTCGGTCAACCTCTCATCGAGCTCAGTAGCCATTCGACCTTCCTCAACGGAGAATTCGTCCCGCGTAGAATTGACCTCAGGCCCTACATCCTGTACGGCGACCGAGTGAGAATCCTCCCCGGCGGCCTCACCAGAGTTGCTCTGAAAGAGGGTTCCTACGTCGTCAACTCTAGCCAAGGCGGCGGAAGCAAAGACACCTGGGTCCTGGAGGATCGCCGAGCATGATGCTCTCCCGCATCGCCGACTCACTCTACTGGATGGGTCGGTACATCGAGCGAGCGGAGAACACCTGCCGCCTGCTCAAAGCAACTCACGAATTCACCGTCGAGCTATCAGGACTGAACGACGAACTCGCCGCCCAAGAGTGGCATCTGCTCTTCGGCAAACCGCCGACCAACGCCGGACTGACCCTCAACGCGCAGTACATCGACTCGTTCATGTACGATGCCTCAAACCCGCTTTCCGTGATTTCCTGTATCGAACAGGCCAGAAGCAATGCACGAAGCATCGGGGAAGTGCTGACCCGAGAGGTCATCCAGCAGCTCAACGAGATGTACCACGCGATGGTGTCGGCTCGGCAAGCTGTGGCTCTTAACCCGGCTCGCTTGACAGACTTCACCGAGGCGACCCACAAAGACATCCTCACCCTCCTTGGCGCAATTGAGCACACGTTGACTCGTGATCAGGGCTGGACATACATGAAGCTTGGCGAGGCCATGGAAAGAACTCAGCGCACACTCAAAGTTCTTGAGCTGAAACTTCCTAACCTACGGGCTGCGCACAGGACAAATGACCTTTCGATGTCCTTTGCATTCGGACGAATCCTGCTTCTCGATCTGGCCTCGCTCGAAAACTATCGGAGGGTTTACGGAGCCCGGCTCGAACCCGATCAGGTCCTCAAATTTCTCCTCTTCGACGACCAGACGCCACGTTCGGTCCACAGCGGACTCAAGCGAATGAAGGCTTACGCCGACACACTTCCCACGGCCCATGCCGGGATGCCGACCATGCGTCGAATCCTAGGGCGCAAACTCGCCGAAGCCCAGTATGATGAAGCTCGAATCATGGCAATGTCAGACCTAGCCGAATACACCCAGCGCACGTCGATCGCCTTGATGAATGCCCACGAAGCTCTCGTCAAACCGCAACACGAGGTGGAAGCATGATCCTAGATATCGAGCACCAGCTGAACTTCAACTACTCCGGATTCATCAGCGAGTCTTCGATGGAGCTTCGCGTCGAGCCGACGAGCAATAATCACCAAACCGTTCGATCCTTTTACATCGCGGTTGGTCCGGTCACCAAGGTGTTCCGCTACATCAACTGGCTCGGGGCACCCACACATCACTTCTCTATCACCGATTATCACAAAGAGATTCAAGTGATCTCCCGCTCGATGGTCGAAACGCACCCCAAGCACCCCGATCTTGAAGTCATTTTGGACTCTATCGAGGACATCCCAACGGACGGACCCATCCTCGACTCGCTGATGTTTACTGATTTGGTCGTGGATTCAGCACAACTTCGAGAGTTTTGCAAGGGTGTTGATCTATCTAGCCCGCTCGGCGGAGTGATACAGCAAGTGGTCGATCTTGTAAGCCATCACATGACGTACACGGCAGAGGTCACGACCGTTGCTACCACCAGCGATGAAGTCCTCAACCACCAAAGTGGCGTCTGCCAAGACTTCGCGCATCTCTCGCTCGCAATTCTTCGTTCACTGGGCGTCCCAGCTCGCTACGTAAGCGGCTACTTCCATGTCGCTGAGCCCACCAAACCCAGCGAGAGCCACGCATGGATTGAGTTCTACTCGCCGACCTTTGGTTGGTGCGGCTACGATCCCACCCACTCCTGCCTGCCCGACGAACGCCACGTAGTGATTGCCCACGGCCGTGACTACAACGACGCCGCTCCGAATCGCGGAGTATATGTCGGAAATGCGTCTGAGTCATTGAAGGTTGAAGTCAAAACCACCGAAACCGAGCCAACCAGTCCCTTAGATTTGCGCGATGACATCGGCCGTATTGAAGTCCCGGTTTACGCCGAGTTTCCGCAGATCGCGAAATCCGTTAAGCCCGATAATCAACTGGTTGCCCAGCAGCAACAGCAGTGACCTGCGAGCGCCGAGATTCAAATTCGGCCTTCTCCGAGTCGGGAATCTGGTTCCAATGGCAGTTGTGGACAGCGCCCCAAAGGGCGTAGTACATCAGCGCAGTGACCTGCTGATGTCGCCTTTTTAACTCAATCCAAACTTCGAACAAATCTGAGGAAGCGAGATGTGAATGAGTTTCGATGCCTAGCTCTTTCAGCCATTCGGCGGTAATTTGGCTCAGATTCCAAAGCTCAGATGACTGAGTGTCCGGAAGGGGAGGGTGTTTGCGTCGTGGCATCGCCACCTTGCTCTACGACCTCGGTAAACTGACGGTTCCCATGGTCATCGATCTGAACTCCCGCGACGCCGTCACTGCCCTCGATCCCAAAGGGATGTGGCACTTCACTCAGGAGTATCCCAATCAGTGCCGAACCGCACTCGGGTTGGTCGAAGGGATCGAGTTTCCTTCCGGCGACTTTAATCTAGCTATGTTGACCGGCCTTGGCGGCTCCGCGGTCGGTGGAGACTACGTTCGCGCCATGTTCGAGGCGTTCGGGACGATGCCGTTCATCGTCAACCGCGACTACCACATGCCGTCGTACATGGGTCCGAAAACCCTTGTTTTCGCAACCAGTTACAGCGGAAACACCGAGGAGACTCTTTCGGCTTACGCGGAAGCCAAAGCCGCTGGAGCGACGATAGTCTGCGTTACGAGTGGAGGAAAGCTTAAGGAAATGGCGCTCGCCGATGGCTTTGCGGTCGTCACCGTTCCTGGCGGACAGCCGCCCCGAACTGCCCTGGGATTCATGCTCATCCCAGTCCTCGCCGCAGCGATCAAAATGGGACTTCTTCCCGCCCAAGATTTCGCGAAAGCCTTCGACCTCCTCGAGAAACTTTGTGCCGAGTGGACGATCGAAGGATCCAACCCGATTGCCAAAGAGATGGCAAAGGACCTCCACGGCAACCTCGGAATCATCTATGGCCTCGGCCCCTGGCAAGCCATCATCGCCAACCGATGGAAGGGCCAGATCAACGAGAACTCGAAGAACCACATCTTCGTCAACCAGTTCCCCGAGCTCAACCACAACGAAATTCTCGCCTGGGTCAAAGCCGGCGAGCAGGGAGTAGGGAAGTATGTCGGCATCATCCTCGAAGATGGTTCCGAGAGCGCAAAAATGAAGAAGCGCGCGGAAGTTACCGAGGGGTTAGTGAAGGATCTTTGCTCGTTCCAGCATGTTTCTGCGATTGGAGAGAACCTTCTCGAAAAACTCCTAACGCTGACCTACCTCGGGGACTTCGTCTCCTTGTATCTAGCCGCCCTCAACCAGGTCGATCCGGAGAACATTGATTCGATCAACATCCTGAAGACCGAGCTCGGCAAGGTGAGCTAACAAATTCTAGGGCTGCGGAGCATTCGTACGGCAGCCCTAGGGCGCGAGTTCAATCGAATACGCCACTGATCTCGCTAGACTCTCAGCATCCTTCTTGGCCGCCGAATTTCCCTGCGGCCAAGAGATCATCATCGAGTAGCTGAGCTCCGGGCTTCCGAGATAGTGCATTCGATCTCGTCGAGGAGCGTTTGGGTGGTCTCTCTCTTCATACGCCCCCTTAAACCCTTCGCTTGTCCGAACGGGCTGGGTCTTGCTATTAGCAAATCGACTTACCACTCCTTGTCCTGCCGCACCAGTGCCTTCGCAGATCACCGAAACAATGGCGTCGTTGAGGCTGTATGCGAAGCCTTCCTCTTTCGGAGTGGCCCCAGTTGGCAACAGGCATGTGACCTTCCGGCCTCCGTCACGACCCTCGAATTCAACTCGTTCGGTGCCAGGAGTTGAAGGTGCCGGGATTTCTACTTCCGGCCCAATTGTCTTCATGAATTCCGGATCCGCTTCCGAGCCCTTCTCGTTCTTGATCAGTCCGATAAAGCTCATCATCGGCACTACAAACAGGAGGGCGGCCACCGCCATCATCCCGAACGTCACCTTTGCGGACTTGGTCATGAAACAAGCGTACCAGCCGATTTGCGTCGTCTATTCTCACGACAAACACTACGTTGCTATCGAGTTCGGTAGTCGTCGCGTAGGGTTAAATAGAGGGAGAGGAAATGAAGAGCAGAGAGTCAGGTTTCAATGTTTTCAGAAACTTCATGACATCTCCGGATTATGCCGGGGAGGTAGTTCCGGCAAATTCCGGCTTTGCAACCTTCTCTTGGATCGTTCTGATCTACAACCTCCTAGTCGTGGGCTTCGGCGTTTTCCTCCGCGCCGCCGGGCTCGGTGACGGATGTGGCGAGAACTGGCCGCTCTGCACAGGCGAAAAGAACCCCGTGAAAGGTTCGTTCGCGACTTTGATTGAATCAACTCACCGAATTTCGACCACCCTGGTCGGGCTCTTCGCGATTATCATGGTCGTCTGGGCTTTCCGCTATTTCGCCAAAGGGCATCCCGCCAAAAAGATGGCTGTTGGGTTCTTGGTGATGACGCTGTTTGAAGGTCTTGTCGGTCGGCACCTAGTAGTCAAGGGTCTTGTTACTGACAAGGACACCGTCGAGCGAGCGATGTGGATGATGGCCCACGTCCTCAGCATTTTCTTGTTGCTCGGGTTCAACGTGGGGGCCGCCCTCAGCACTTCTGGTATGCGTCCTTTGCAACTCAGAAACCAAGGGGTTGTCGGTTGGCTGCTCGGATTCGGCTTCATCGGCACCTTCTTGCTCGGAATCAGTGGTGCGATCTCTGCTTTTGGGCACCAAGTTCGCCCCGATGTTGAAGGCCTCAGTGAACGCCTTCAGGCCGGAGCATTCTGGGCGAGCAAGCTTGCCGTTGCTCATCCAATCGGCTCTGCAAGCATCGGTCTGTTTATGTTCCTGATGTGCGGGCTCATTCAGCACCTGCGGCCAGACCCATTCGTCAAAAACGCCTGCCGGATAGTCATCGGACTCCTCGTGCTCCAAATGGGAGTCGGGCTCCTAAACATTTTTCTAAGTGCACCAATCGTTATGCAGATGATCCATCTCGTGGTGGCGGATCTTAACTGGATTTCGATAGTAGTCCTTGCCGTTGCCGCCTTGGGTGTGGGCATCGAGCCTGTAGAGGCCAGGCCGGCCCCAGAAGAAGCCGAGCACAGTGCGGAGCCGCTCAAGGGTAGAGAGTTAATCAAGGCATACGTTGCGCTCACGAAGCCGCGAGTCATTAGTCTTCTGCTTTTCACGACGATGACCAGCATGATCGCTGCCCAGGGTTCATGGCCCGGAATCACGATCTTCACTGTCGTCAGCATTGCTGGCTACATGATCGCCGGAGCAGCCAATGCAATCAACATGGTGATCGACCGCGACATCGACATTTCGATGAAGCGCACTGCGAAGCGGCCAACGGTTACCCAAAACATCTCAAGTGTCAATGCGCTCATTTTTGCCTTCGCGCTATCGGTCATCAGCTTCACTTCGCTCTGGGTCGTCGCGACTCCGCTCAGTGCGGTTATGGCTCTCAGTGGGTTGGTCTTCTACGTCGTCATCTACACGATGCTGCTGAAGCGGCGTACGTGGCAGAACATTGTGATCGGCGGAGCCGCAGGCGCGTTTCCTCCGCTCGTTGGTTGGGCCGCAATCACCGGAGAACTCCCGCCCCTTGCGCTCTACCTCTTCGCCATCATCTTCGTCTGGACTCCGGTTCACTTCTGGGCCCTTGCAATCTTGATCAAGGACGACTATGCAGCGGCTGGAGTCCCGATGCTCCCTGTGGTCAAGGGTAACCGCGTGACTGTAATCCAAATCGGGATCTACACCGTTGCGACCATCATCACAACGATGATTCCGATGTTGCTCCCTCAGGTCGGTTGGATTTACGGCGCTTCCGCCGCAATCCTTAACGTGCTCTTAGTGAGGGCGGTATGGCGGCTCTGGCAGAACTGGGAAGAGCGGCCCCGAGCAAGCTGGCTGTTCCACTACAGCATGCTTTATCTCGCAATTTTGTTCTTGATGTTCGCAGTAGATCGGGTGGTTGTCTTATGAAATCACCTCAATCAACCGGAACACCTAGGCAATACGTCCCAGGTTCCCGGTATCATCATTTCTCGTATATCGCCGTCAAAATCGATAGACAACGCCGACCTGCACGGATGCGCTGGTCAGCACCAATGGAGTCTCTGTAAAGTATGGGTTCACAGGTTTTCAAGCCAAGTGCCAATTCTGTGGCACAAGTCGCAATCGCGTGTATTGCAGGAGGTCCGCTACTTGTCGGTCTCTCCCTTGCCGCGCTTTCGCGCTCTCCAGCGAACACTAAGGTTAACGTTCCAAAGAACCAACCGGTTCCATTTTCTCACCAGCACCACAACTGGGAGCTGGGCATCGACTGTCGATATTGCCATACCAGTGTCGAAAAGTCAGCATTCGCAGGAATTCCATCCACTGAAACCTGTATGAGCTGCCACTCGCAGATTTGGACGAATTCGCCGCTGCTTGAGCCAGTTCGCCAGAGCATGGAGACTGGTACACCGATCGTCTGGAACAAGGTTAACAAGGTTCCTGACTTCGTCTACTTCAACCACTCGATTCACGTCAACCGGGGCCTTAACTGCAACACATGCCACGGTCCGGTCAATGACATGCACATCACTGCGAAGGGCAATGCTTTCCAGATGGCCTGGTGTCTTTCCTGTCACCGAAGCCCCGAGAAGTTCCTCGGCTGGAACAAGGAGCTTCAGAAAGAGCACCCGGGCGATACACCTCGCCAGCTTGCGTTCAAGCTTTACTGGAAGCTGCAAACCAAGGGTAAGAGCAATCTTTCGCCAGCAGAAACCATTCTCGTGAATGGCGACTTCAATGGCCTCAACGATAAGGAAACCATCGATGCCGGTAAAGACATCGTTGCGAAGTACGGCATCAAGACTCAGCAACTCGCAGACTGCGGAGTGTGCCACCGGTAAGGGGATTTTCACTGATGGAGACAATCGAACAGATTCAACAAGACAAAAAGGAAATCGCCTTAGACAAGATGCGCGCCGAGCTAGAAGGCAAGCGCGGGCAGCAGTATTGGCGCACCCTCGAAGAGGTCATGCAGACCAAGGAATTCGAGGCGTGGTTTGAGGATGAATTCCCGAATCGAAAAGAAATTTTTGAGATCGATCGCCGATCCCTCCTTAAATATGCTGGTGCCGGATTGGCTCTTGCGGGTCTAACCGGATGCCGAGGCGTCTTCCTTCCGGAAGAAAAGCTGGTTCCATACGTGAAGGCTCCTGAGGAGTACGTATCGGGCAAACCGCTTTTCTATGCTTCCGCTGTGACCCTTGCTGGATACGCAACTGGTGTTCTTGTGGAGCAATACGAAGGTCGCCCAATCAAGCTTGAAGGAAATCCGGACCACCCGGCTTCCGGCGGTGCCCTTGACTCTATCTCGCAAGCCGAGATTCTGAACTTCTACGATCCAGATCGTTCCCAGAACGTGACTACTGGTGGAGATATCTCGACCTGGGAAGCGTTTTACAAGGCCGCAAGTGCAAAGATTGCGGAAGGCGGGGTTGGAATCTTGGTCGGCACACTGACGTCTCCAACCGCTGCTCGGCTATTGGCTCGACTGCAAGCAAAAGGTGCAAAGCTGTACACCCACGAGCCATCTGGTCGCGGAAACGTCACTAAGGCCGTCGCTGCCGTCACTGGCAAGCCCGGAGTTCCGGTCTACGATTTCAGTAAGGCGAAGGTTGTTGTCTCGCTCGACGGTGACTTCCTGAGCACCACGGATAATCCGGGTGCCCTGGTTTATGCTCGACAGTTCGCAAAAGCTCGGCGAGTCCTTGGCAACAAGGGCGAAATGAGCCGATTGTATGCTTTCGAAGCCGCCCCGGGAACGGTTGGAGCGATGGCTGATCACCGCTATGCGGTCAAGCCGAGCGAAGTCTACGGTGCTGGTTGTGCCTTGGCGAATGCTCTTGGCGTTGCCGAGCCTGCAGGAGTCGCTCCTGCGAATGTTGCCGCTGACTTGGGTGCTATCGCTGCTGATCTTCAGAAGAATCGTAGTGCAAGCATCGTGGTCGCTGGGGAGCATCAGCCTGCCGAGGTTCATCAGCTCGCCTTCCAGCTTAACCAGTTCCTCGGAAACGTTGGGCAAACCGTCAAATTCGTCGAATCTCCCGAATTTAGCAACGGCTACGCAACCGTAGCCGAGTTGCTTGCAGACATCAAGGCTGCGAAGATCAAAACTCTGGTCATTAGCAATACGAACCCGGTCTACGCCTCGCCTGCCGACATGAAAGTCGGTGAGACTCTTGCCGCCGCAACGTCGGTCGCCAAGATCCACCACGGTCCTTACTTCGACGAAACTGCCGCAGTGTGCGATTGGCACATTCCGATGACTCACTCTCTAGAGGCATGGGGCGATGCGCGATCGTTCGAAGGAACCACGACTGTGGTGCAGCCAATCATCGCTCCTCTCTACGACGGTCGAAGCGACATTGAAGTCTTCTCCGGCCTCCTTGGCGAGCCCAAGGGTGGCTACGACCTGGTTCGAGAAACCCTCCAATCCAAGGGATTCGGCGGGGCTGCATTCGAAAAGTCGTGGCGAGAGGCGATCCACAATGGAACGATCCCCAACTCGGCATCGGCAACACTTGCGATGGCTGGTGGAGCTGCTCCGCTTCCGGCTCCGGTGAAAAGTGCCGGAATGGAAGTCGGATTCGCACCTGACCCAACGATCTTCGACGGTCGCTACGCCAACAACGGCTGGCTCCAAGAGACGCCGAAGCCCCTGAGTAAGCTCGTTTGGGACAACGTTGTGTACATGTCTCCATCCGACGCAAAGGCTGCGAAGATCTCGGTTGATGATGTCGTGCTTGTGAAAACGGCCGCTGGAGAAGTTGAAGGCACGGTCTTCATCCTTCCTGGGCACGCAGTTGGCTCCGTTACGATCCATCTCGGATACGGTCGCACTGCTGGCGGAACCCTCGCTACCTTGAGTGGAGTTGATGGTGGAGGATTCAGTGCCTACAAGTTGATGTCTTCCAAGAACACCAGCTACGACAGCGTCACAATCACCCCGACCGGTAGAACTCAGCACCTTTCCACCACCCAGGGCCACAGCCCGCTTGGTGGAGACAGGATTCCTGACCACCGAGACGTGATTCGAGAGGCGACTCTTGAGAAGTTCAATGCGGCCGAGGATAAGCGCCATGCATTGATGCTTGGTCACTCGATGGAAATCGAGGAGATCAAGGAAAACAACTTGATGCCCGAAGAAGTCTTCGCTTGGAACGGCGAAAAGTGGGGCATGACCATCGACATGAACTCATGTACCGGTTGCGGTGCGTGTATCACGGCTTGCCAAGCTGAAAACAACATCTCTGTTGTCGGAAAAGAGCAAGTGTCGAGAGGTCGCGAAATGCACTGGATCCGAATCGACCGCTACTACAGCGGCTCTGATGAAAATCCAACTGTCACCTGGCAGCCAGTCGCCTGCGTCCACTGCGAGACGGCTCCATGCGAGCCAGTCTGCCCAGTTGCCGCAACGGTTCACAGCCACGAGGGCATCAACCAGATGGTCTACAACCGCTGCGTTGGAACCCGTTACTGCTCTAACAACTGCCCCTACAAGGTGCGACGATTCAACTACCTCAACTGGACCGACAACCAGGCCCAGTTCAGCGAGAAGAACAAGACGATCTCGACTCGAAAGATCCCTGGCGCAATCAACACGCCGAAGGATAACGGGCTTCAGCTTCTCAAGATGCTGAACAACCCCGACGTTTCGGTCCGAGGTCGAGGTGTGATGGAGAAGTGCACCTACTGCACCCAGCGCATCAGCGAGGCTAGAATCGAAGCCAAGAAGGCCGGAAGACCAATCGCCGAGGGTGACGTGGTTACCGCCTGCCAGCAAGCGTGTCCGAGCGAGGCAATCGTCTTCGGAAACATTGCCGACAAGAACAGCCAAGTTGCTCAGCTCAGAAATGACCCGCGCAGCTACCTGCTTCTCGAAGAGCTTCAAACAAGACCGAGAACTTCTCACCTTGCAAAGCTTCGCAATCCTAATCCAGAGATCAAGTCTGCCAAGGCAGAGGAGGCGCACCACTAATGGCCAAAGTTCAACAGAAAAAACTGAACGATCTGCTGATCACAGGCGATCAGACGTATTCATCCATCGACTCATCGGTCGATAGGCTGATTCTCAACCAAAAGCTCCACGGCAAAGGTTGGAACATCCTCTTCGCCATCGGAATCATGCTGACGGGCCTCTTGGGTCTTTCCATCTTCTGGCTCCTCTACCAAGGAATCGGAATTTGGGGCAACAACGTTCCATCCGCTTGGGGATTCGACATCATCAACTTCGTTTGGTGGATCGGTATCGGCCACGCCGGAACGCTGATTTCGGCAATTCTGCTCCTCATGCGCCAGCAGTGGCGAAACTCGATCAACCGCTTCGCTGAAGCGATGACGATTTTCGCGGTTATGTGCGCTGGTTTGTATCCAATTCTGCACACGGGGCGACCTTGGAACGCCTACTGGCTGTTCCCGTATCCGAACATCCTCGCGATGTGGCCGCAATTCCGCTCGCCGCTGATGTGGGACGTTGCTGCGGTTTCAACCTACTTCTCGGTCTCTGCTGTCTTCTGGTTCGTCGGTCTCATCCCCGACTTCGCCACGCTGCGAGACAAGAGCACCAACAAGTACGCCAAGGTTATTTTCGCCACCCTCGCAATGGGATGGCGCGGTAGCAACCAGCACTGGCATCGCTACGAGCAGATGTATCTGCTTCTTGCCGGACTCTCGACTCCGCTCGTTCTTTCGGTTCACAGTATCGTTAGCTTCGACTTTGCGATCTCGATCGTCCCGGGCTGGAACGTCACGGTCTTCCCGCCATACTTCGTTGCTGGCGCGGTCTTCGCCGGGTTCGCGATGGTTATGACCTGGGGTATTCCACTTCGGAAGCGCTACAACCTCAAGCACTTGATCACGGATCGACACATCGACTGGATGTGCAAGATTACTCTAGCTACTGGATTGATCGTGTTCTACGGCTACCTGCTTGAGATCTTCTACTCCTGGTACAGCGGCAACTTTTACGAGTTCAAGCTTTTGATGCAAACCCGATTCACTGGGCCGTATTCCCCGATGTACTGGTTGCTGATCTTCTGCAACGGTATCGCGCCGCAGATCTTCTGGTTCCCCAAGTATCGGCGCCACGAAGGAGTGATCATGTTCGTCTGTTTCCTCATCTCGGTAGGTATGTGGCTTGAGCGGTTCGTTATCATCCCAATGTCGCTCACTAACAACTACCTCCCGTCGAGCGACAAGATGTACTATCCATCGTTCTGGGATGTGGCAATGTTCGCCGGAACCATGGGTCTCTTCATCACCCTCATGATGCTCTTCATCCGCTTCCTGCCGGTGATCAACATCTTCGAGGTCAAGGACCTGTTCTACAAGATGGGTGGCAAAAAGGAAATCGTCGAAGAAGTGGGGGCAAGTAAGTAATGGCACACGATTGGTCAGATCCGTCCGGGCTTTGGGGACTCGTTGGAGAGTTCGAAAAGCCCGAAGACTTGATGAAAGCGGCTGAAGCGGCAAAGCACAAGGGCTTCCGTAAAATGGACGCCTACTCGCCGTTCCCAATTCACGGGCTCAGCGAGGCCATCGGCTTCCGAGATAACCGGGTGCCCTGGACGGTCTTCATCTTCGGAATCCTCGGTGTCACTTGTGGCTACTCGCTCGAGTACTACACGGCGGTTATCGACTACCCAATGAACGTCGGTGGAAGGCCGCTCAACTCGGTCCCGGCTTTCATCCCGGTCGCTTACGAAGCAACCATTCTCTGCGCCGCCTTCAGTGCCGCAATCGGAATGTTTGTGTACAACAAGCTTCCGAAGCCATACCACCCGATCTTCAACACCAAAAACTTTGAGCGATGCACCCAGGATCGCTTCTTCCTTGCCGTCGAAGCTGAAGACCCAGCCTACGACGCAAAAGTGATCGAAAAAGTTATGAAAGAGAATGGAGCCGTGGAGGTGTCTGAATGCGATTACTAAGACTTAGCCTTGGATGCACCGCGATTGGAATTCTGCTTGCCGGTTGCAACACCGACATGTGGGTTCAGCAAAAGTCGCACCCGCTCGATAAGAGCGAGTTCTTTGCCGACGGCCAAGCATCGCGACCGCTTCTGCAAGGCACCGTCTCACGCGGCAACCTCCGCCAAGACGCCGTGTTCTTCACCGGAATCGACAACGGCAAATGGGTTGACACCATTCCTTCCGAGGTCAACATGGAGCTTCTGAAGCGCGGTCAAGAGCGATACGACATCTTCTGCACCCCCTGTCACGGTCGAACCGGCGACGGCGAAGGCATGATCGCCAAGCGCGGCTTCAAGCTGAAGCGACCGGTTGGCAACATGCACACCGACCGCCTACGCAAAATGCCCGTCGGGCACTTCTACGATGTCATCACTAATGGCTACGGAGCGATGTATAGCTACGCAAGTCGTATCGAACCGAAGGATCGATGGGCTATCGTTGCTTATATCCGAGCTCTGCAGCTCAGCCAAAACGTGAAGGCAACGGACCTCACCCCGGAGCAACAAGCAAAGTTGAATGAGAAACCAAAAGCTGAATCGCACGAAGGAGGAGCTCACTAATGAGTGAAGCCGTCCTCAACCACGCTCCGGTCGACACCGACAAGCCAAGGTTCCACAACTTTAAGGGAATCGCCACCATCGGTGGTGTCGTATTCTTGGCCTTCGTAGCTTTCCTTGCCGTAGGTAGCGGAGACACGCACAAGTTCATGCTGAACTCGTACATGTACGGCTACATCTTCTGGCTAATGGTCACCTGCGGATGCCTCGCACTCACGCTCCTTCACAACTCGATCAAGAGCAGTTGGACCCTCCCGGTTCTGCGAATCTTTGAGGCTGGTTCAAGCTGGCAAACCTGGGCGATGCTCGCCATCGGTCTCGTACCGATGCTCCTGAAGACCGACGTCATATACGAGTGGGCAAGGCCCGAAGCGGCAAGCGACTTCATCCTCGCCAAGAAAGCTGTCTTCCTCAACAAGCCTGTCTTCGGCGGAGTCATCCTCGGCGGCTACGCACTGTTTGCTTTCATGGCAAACACGTTGCGCAAGTCGACGAATCGACACGACAAGAGTCTCGACGAGAACGAGTACCAGTTCCGAACCAACTTCGCAACGCCGATGATGGTCATCTTCGTTTCGGTGCTCACCTTTGTTCTGACGCTCCTTGCAATGTCGCTGACGCCAAAGTGGTACAGCACGATCTACACCCTCTGGTTGCTGATCGGTGGTTGCCAAGCCGCTCTTTCGATGGCGATCTTCTTGGTCGCACGAAACGCAAGCAAGCAGCCTTACGCAAACGTCATGGCTCCAGGCCTCACCAAGGACCTCGGCAACATGATGTTCGTTCTGACGATGCTCTGGGGTTACACCTCGGTGTCGCAGCTCATCATCCTCTGGAATGGAAACCTTCCCGAAACCACGGTCTTTTACGCCCACCGAGGCGCAGACGCAATGCTCGGCTGGAACCTCATCGGAGCTTCGACGATCCTTGGGTGCTTTGTCATCCCGTTCGTCACACTGCTCTCGCCGAGGGTCAAGCGATACGCAGATCGACTAGCAATGATCGCTCTGTTCATCTTCTGTTTCCGCATCCTCGACGTGTACTGGATCATCGGAGCATCAATTCCGAACCGTATGAGCCCACAAGCCTTCGGTCCAAGCACGATCTTTGATGCCGCAGGATGGATTGTCATGGCCTTCGCTTGGTTCGCAGTCATGCTGAACAACGTGGAAAAGGCCCCGCTCCTTCCGCTTTACGACAAACGACTTGAGGAGGCAAAGAAGAATGCACACTAAGCCAGATCCAATTGATCCAGATGTCTTAGACAAAATGGGTTACGACCGTCGTGACCTCGACGTCCCATCCATCCGCAAGGCGACGATCTACACAGTTGTCGGATGTGTGATTTGCTACATCATCGCGGTCTTCATCTATAACCTGTTCATCGATGGTCAATTGATGCACGTTCCGAAGGATGTCACCCCATCTCGAAACGCTGGACTTAAGGGACAACCTGAGCTTCAGGATAACATCACGACCAAGGTCGACATCTCTCGCATGCGTGCCGACGAGGATCAGAAGCTCAACCATTACAGTTGGGTCAACGAGTCTGCTGGAACCGCTAGGATGCCAATCAACGATGCCATGATCTCCGTCGCAAAGAATGGAGTTTCCACTGGCAACGATGTCCCTGCAAAGACAACCGGCAACACCATAAAGCTGAATACCACAGCCCCGACCCCGTAGAAGTAAACATGCATCGCATTCGAGGAGCAAGCGCAATATGGATTCCACTGGTGGCAGTTGCCATCGTGGTGTTCTTTGTTGCGATTACGCGTCCTCGAGGTCGCGGAGTTTTCGCGGATAGCTTCAATCTCAAGCCGGCCATCGGCGCTCAAATGCCTCTTGCCACAAAGCTCACGAACGAGAAGGGCGATACGAAGACCCTCGGCGAATATCTTCAAGTCGGTCGGCCGGTCATGCTTCTGCCGATCTTCTACAAGTGCAACGGTGTCTGCTTCGCAGAGCTTGACTCGCTGACAAAGATGCTGATCAAAGAAGTCGCAGTCAGCACAAAGAAGACCGTGGATTCAGTGGTGCCTGGGCGTGATTTCGACCTGGTGGTAGTAAGCATCCACCCCAAAGAGACCGTCGAATTGGCAAACGCTAAGAAGGCCGAGATTATGGGAATCATGATGGAGGGCTGGAAGAAGTTGAGTCCTGAGCAACGCGATGAGGCCTACAATACCGTTGACAAAGGTATCCACTTCACTATCGGTGATCCCGCTGAAGTCCGCGAGTTGACGGCGACAATGGGATTTGAATACTCCTACGATGAAAAGCGCGATTGGGTGAATCACCCAGCCGCCGCGGTGTTCCTTGCAGGTAGCGGAAAGATTATCGGCTACAACACCGGTGACAAGTTTGCAACTGTCACCGTTCGAGCTGGGGTGCGAGACGCTGCTAAAGGCGTCGTTGAACCCCTTGGTGACGTGTTTCTTCTGGGCTGCTTCAAGATGGAAGCCTCTAGTCCGCGAACCCGAACCATTATCCAAATTTTGAATACTTCTGCGGTTCTGACCGTGCTCGTCTTGGGCGTTGCGATGTTCCGAATGTTTAAGAAGTATCCAAGCAATACTCTCCCGTCGGGAGGCCCGACAGCCTAAACGGGCGCAATCAAAGAACCATGAACTGGAATCTGTTTAACTACCCAATGAATCCGCCAGTAGCGTCGAACTTCGCTGCTGAACACGATGCGCTGTTCTATGCCATCGTTGGTCAAGCCGTGTTCTTTGGGTTGCTCACCTTCGCGCTCATCCTCTGGTTTGCGGTCAAGTACAAAAAGGGCTCTAAGGCAGACCGCTCCAGCCCTCAGTACGAGAACGCGCGAATGGAGTTCTGGTGGGTTCTCGTTCCCACCGTTCTGGGTCTCGCCACTTTCTTTTGGAGCACCAAGCTATTCGTAGATATGCGAACTCCGCCAAAGAATGCGAAAGAAATCTTTGTTGTTGGAAAGCAGTGGATGTGGCACGTTCAGCACCCAGATGGAGTGCGAGAGAACAACACCCTTCACGTCCCAGTGGACACGGACGTCAAGATCACAATGATCTCGCAAGACGTCATCCACGCGTTCTATATCCCGGCGTTCCGAGTTCAGTTCATGACTGTTCCTGGGCGATACACGCAGATGTGGTTCCGACCAACCCAAGTGGGTCGCTATCACCTGTTCTGCAACATGTACTGCGGAACCCAGCACTCCGAAATGGGAGGCTCAGTCATCGTCATGTCGAAAAAGGACTACGCCGACTGGATCGCCCAGAACGGTCAAGTCAGAGAAAACCTGACAGCAGCGCAAACGGGTGAGAAGCTTTTCAACAAGATTGGATGCGGCAACTGCCACGGAGCCCAAGACCTCATTCCCAGAGGTCCAACGCTCAGAGGACTCTTTGGAACAACCCGCGAAACCGGAGACGGCCGAAAGTGGGTCGCGGACGAAAGCTACATCCGAGAATCGATTATGCGCCCAGCCGAGAAAGTTACTAAGGGCTACGGCGTCACAATGCCAGCCTACGACAAGACCTTCTCGGAAGAGGACATCATGAACCTCGTCGCATACATCAGGTCAGGAGCGAGCCAAAGCCTTCCGACCAGTACAATCGCGGCCGCAATGCCCGGAATTCAAGCCCGAGATTCGATGGGAAGATCCGGACTCAATAGTAACGAAATGCAATTCAATTCACCAAGAGCAGATGCGACGCCAACCAGAAGAGGTTCTGCCCCTTCCGTTGGTGCCATGGCCGTTGAAAAAGGAGACCAACAATGAGTACGACAGTAAAGACTGAAGTCGGGGGTATGGAGCATTTCCACACCAAGCCCGAACTTAACTATCTGACAAACGGGCACTCGATCCGTTCATGGCTTCTCACCGAAGACCATAAACGCATCGCGATGCTGTATCTCATGTCCGTCACCTTCTTCTTCTTTATCGGAGGACTCGCAGCAGCGGGCGTCCGATACGAGTTGATGTCGCCTGCCGGCAACCTCATGGAGTCCGAGACCTATAACAAGCTGTTCACCGCACACGGTACGGTCATGGTCTTCCTGTTCTTGCTGGTTGCAATTCCTGCAGTCCTTGGCAACTTCTTAATACCGCTCATGATTGGCGCGAGAGACCTTGCGTTCCCTCGTTTGAACTTGCTGAGCTGGTATCTCTATATGGCGGCTGGCTCCTGTATCGTTCTTGCGATGCTAGCCGGAGGCGCCGACACCGGTTGGACGTTCTATACGCCCTACTCCAGCATGTACTCCAATAGTAACGTCTCGCTGACGCTACTCGGAGTCTTCCTCGGTGGCTTTAGCTCGATCACGACGGGTATGAACTTCGTTATCACTATCCACAAGATGCGTGCTCCGGGCATGACCTGGTTCCGACTTCCGCTGTTCGTTTGGGGGCACTACGCTACCGGCGTCATCATGCTGCTTGGTACACCAGTCGTCGCAATTACGCTCCTCTGCGTTATCTTCGAGCGAACCTTCCAGCTTCCGATCTATAGCCCCGAGCTTGGTGGAGACCCCGTTCTCTTCCAGCACATGTTCTGGTTCTACAGCCACCCAGCTGTCTACATCATGATTCTGCCGGCGTTTGGCGTCATCTCAGAAATCATGACGGCGTTCAGCCGCAAGCGAGTCTTTGGCTATCACATGATCGCCTTCAGCTCGCTCGCCATCGCGTTCCTTGGGTTCCTCGTTTGGGGCCACCACATGTTCGTCTCCAGCCAGTCGATGTACCAAGCGGTCATCTTCTCGCTCCTCACCTTCCTGCTTGCGGTTCCTTCCGCGATCAAGGTTTGGAACTGGACAGCGACCATGTACAAAGGAAACGTGGTTCTGACTTCGCCAATGATCTACGGAATCGGCTTCCAGGGTCTGTTCCTCGTCGGTGGTCTGACCGGACCGTTCCTTGCGAGCGCCGGAAACGACGTTCACCTTTCGGCGACTTACTTCGTTGTTGCTCACTTCCACTACGTCATGGTCGGAGGCTCCATCATGGGCTTCCTCGCCGGTATTCACTACTGGTGGCCAAAGATGACGGGACGACTCTTCAACGACTCCATCGCAAAATGGAACGGAATGCTCGTCTTCGTTGGCTTCAACCTCACCTTCTTCCCGCAGTTCATCGTGGGTTGGATGGGAATGCCGCGACGATACCACTACTACTACTTCGCTCCTGAGTTCACACCGTATCACATCCTTTCCACGATGGGTTCATCCATCCTCGGAATCGGATTCGCGGTCCCAGCGTTCTATCTCATCCACTCGCTCTTCAAAGGCGAAAGGGCCGGAGATAACCCTTGGAACGCACACGGCTTGGAATGGGCGACCAGCTCACCACCTCCAACCGAGAACTTCCGCTACAAGGTCATCGTCACCGATGACGTGTACGACTACGATCCAGTTGCCGAGCACGAGAACGACATGATGATGGCGGGAGGAAAGGCTTAACCATGGCTCACTCAGCACACGGCGATGAGTTCAACGTCCTCAAGTTTCAGTACGAGGACATGGACCAGCAGAACGATTCCTACATCGTAGGAATGTGGACTTTCCTCGTCACCGAGGTCATGTTCTTCGGAATGCTGTTCCTGACCTACTCGTTCTATAGAGCGAATTACCAGAACGACTGGTTTAAGGCGCACGAGCAGCTGAGCTGGCAACTCGGCGGTATCAATACCGCGAACCTTCTGTTTAGCTCGTTCTTGATGGCAACTGCCGTTCGGCAAGCTCAGCTAAAAGATCGAAAGGGAGTGCTTCTTCGCCTGGGCGGAGTACTGGCCTGTGCCTTCGGATTTCTCGTGATCAAGTACATTGAGTACAGCGAGAAGTATGAGCACCACCTCTTCCCTGGACCAGGCTTTGCGCCAGACGTAAGCCACCTCCATGGAGCTAACCTCGACCACGTCCAGCTGTTCTTCGGACTCTACTTCGCAATGACTGGCCTGCACGGTGTCCACGTCCTCGTCGGCATCCTCGTCATCGGTGCTCTCGGCATGATGTGGTTCAAGGGCAAGAAGATCGTTACCGAGGACTACATCCCAACTGAGCTTGTCGGTCTCTACTGGCACTTCGTCGACATCGTCTGGATCTTCCTCTATCCCCTGTTCTATCTCATGCCGAATCCAAGTGTTGGATCAGGCGGAGGTTCGCACTAATGGCAAAATCCCCTCTCGCAGCAGTTCATGATGATCACGGCGGTCACCACATCCATGCTAACAGCATGTATGTAAAGACAGCGGGAATCTTGGCCGTGTTCATGGTTCTGACCATCTTTGCCGCGCAGGTTGATATTGGGCACATCGTTAGCAAACAGTACGGATACTGGATCAACAACTTCATCGCTGTTGGAATCGCTGCGGTGAAGACTTACATCGTCGTGATGTACTTCATGCACGTCAAGTGGGCCTCCAGCCTTGGCAAGATGTTTGCTCTCCTGGGCTTCTTCTTCATCCCAGTGCTATTCTCGGTCTGGACGGACTTCTACTTCCGCCAGCACGAGCCAGTCGCACATTGGTACAACAACGATTACTCCGAGTCAGCCACCCCAAGAATCATTGGATCAACTGACGGAGCCAAGATCAACCCAGGCGAAGAAAACACCCAAAACCGAATCCCCAAGTCGGTCTGGTAAGAATCTCGCCTTTCAGGCGATAAAAAGCCCCGATCAATGATCGGGGCTTTTTAGTGTGTCCTGCTAACTGCTAACTCACCGGCTCCGGGATCAACCGCCGCAACTCTGACTCCATCCAAGCCGCAATCTCTTCGTTCGTCGAGTCCTTAGAAAACGTCCGGGCCTCTCCCCAGGTCGCGGTCACCCGAGCAAAAGCTGGACGCGGAATCACGGACCCATAAGGGATCATCCGGTTCGTATTCCGCAAACCGCAGCAGATCACCGGAACCTCGGCCATCCGAACAATCAAGGCCGCCCCCTCACGAATCTCCTGCAAGCGTCCACTCTCCGAAAGCATCCCCTCTGGAAAAATCCCGACAACCCGTCCCGACTTTGCCAGCTCTGAAGCAATCCGCAACGACCGTCGATCCGGAGCACCGCGCTTCACCGGAAAAGCCCCCCAAAACCGCAACCAAGTTCCTACAACTTTCATCGAGAACAGCTCGCTCTTACTCATGAAGAATATCGGCCGGGGACAGCACCCTTGCAACACCACCGGGTCGCAATCCGAAAGGTGATTCGCAATCACAATCAACCCCCCTGTTCGGGGCACTCGCCCAGAACCAGAGAACGTCGTCGGCCCAAGCAGGGTGATGAGCGGCCATCCGATGATGTTAACGAGCCAAAGCCACTTATGGCCGCGACCGACCGGCAGTTCAACTTCTTGTGCCATTGACCACCTTCTTCAACGCCCGATAGTAAGTATCGTGTTCCAACCGCAAAACCCGCGCCGCAAGTTCTTCCGGCGAGTCGTCAATCTCTACCCGGCAGCGAGCCTGCATAATGATCTCCCCTTCATCGTACTCAGCTGAAACAAAGTGAACCGTACACCCGCTCTCGGTCTCCTGAGCCGCAACCACCGCCTCATGAACATGCATCCCATACATCCCCTTCCCCCCAAACTTGGGCAAAAGCGCCGGATGAATATTCAGTATCCGCCCCTGATGAGACGAGAGAACCGACAACGGCAACAACTTCATGTACCCCGCCAAACAAACCCAATCGCAATCCGCCAATTCCGCCGCGAGCCGCTCCTCGTATGGCACCGCATCTAGGTAGGGAACCGTCTCCACCCGCAAGCCCTCAGCGAGCGCGGCCAATGCCCCTGGCGCATCCGAGCGAGGCGTCACCACCTTCTGCACGACCATCGAATCGTCCAACTTAATCCGCGTGGCAAGAGCCAGCATGTTCGACCCACGTCCCTTCGGGCCAATCAAAATCCCTATGCGCTGCACGGCGAAAGCATACTCCGGACTGGGATCGCGGGCGTCCCGCCTGCCCGCCGAGAATAGCGGGGCTTCCTAGCACAATTCAAAGTACAATCGAACCAATGCTCTGTGCCGCAATCGCCGCCGATCTGATCGCGCCTAAGCTCAACGTGATCTACATCATGGCCGACGACCTCGGCTACGGCGAACTCGGCTGCTATGGACAAAAGCTGATCCCAACCCCCAACATCGACCGCCTCGCCGCCGAAGGCACAAAGTTCACCCGATTCTATGCCGCCAGCACCGTCTGCGCCCCCACCCGCGCCTCCCTCATGACTGGCCTCCACCAGGGCCACTCACCAATCCGCGGCAACAAAGAAAAGGGTGGATTTGGCCCCAACGACCCCGAGGGCCAAACCCCGTTACCGCAAAGCACAACCACCATCGCCGAAAACCTAAAATCCGCTGGCTACCAAACCGCCATCTATGGAAAATGGGGCCTCGGCGGACCGCAAAGCGGCGAGACACCCATGGATCACGGGTTCGACACGTTCTACGGCTACCTCTGCCAACGCCGAGCCCACAACCACTACCCCTCCTACCTCTGGAACAATCACCAACCCGACCTCCTAAAAAACGTCGCCAACAACGCCCACCAGAAAGCCGATTCAGTTCCCGCCGACCTTCAAGAATGGAACAAGAAGTACAACGGCGAAGACTTCGCCCACGCCAAAATCCTCGACAAAGCCCAGAGCTTCATCAAGAAAAACAAGGCTAACCCGTTCTTCATCTACTACGCGACCACAATCCCCCACGCTGCGCTCCAAGCCCCACCCGAATGGGTCGAAAAGTTCCCCCAGGAATGGGATCCCAAGCCCTACCTTGGAACCAACGGCTACCTCCCAACCCCTAGGCCAAGAGCAACTTACGCCGCCATGATCGCCTATCTCGACTGGTCAGTCGGCGAACTCCGTAAGACCCTCGAAGAGCAAGGAATCGCCGATCGAACCCTGATCTGTTTCACCAGCGATAATGGCGCAACCTTCAACGGCGGAGTGGATTCCGAGTTCTTCAACTCCAACGGCGGACTCCGTGGCAAAAAAATGTCTCTCTACGAAGGCGGAATCCGCGTCCCCTTCGTCGCCTGGTGCCCCGGCGTCATCCCTGCCAACAAAACGATCCAAGAACCCCACGTTGCCTACGACACCTTCGCCTCCCTCAGCGAGCTATGCGGAACCAAAGCGCCAAAAACCGACGGCGTCAGCTATGCACCAGCTCTGCTAGGCAAAGAACCCAAAAAACGAGATTTCATCTACGTCGAATACCCCGAGGCAAGCGCTATGCAAGCCGTGTGGTTCGATAACCTAAAAGTCATCCGCCCCGACCTGAAGAAGAATCCCGAAAAGATCGAAGTCTACGATCTAACCGCCGATCCCTCCGAGAAAAACAACCTCGCGACCCAAAGACCCGACCTAGTCGAAAGAGCCAAAAAAGTCTGGAACAGAGAACACGTCCCCAACAAAGACTTCCCGCTTGGCTTGGTGGACAAGAAGTCGCTACATCCACCAGGCTCGAGATGACCATCCTCGACGTGGAGTAAGCGAAGACTCCATCAACGAGTTGATTTCCTCATCATCCCAACCGTCCAACCATCGGTAAAGAACGTATCCCAGCAACGCCAGACCTGCAACAAGTAGTGCTATTCCAATGAACTGCGCCTCAAATCCTGTTCCAATCCTCGGCGCAGCCGCCCGATAGCGACGCCCTCCGCCTGAGAAATGGACTTCCGCAAAGAACAGGTGTTCGAGCCCTTTGCCAACCAATCCGCCTCCTAGTAAAGGAGCCAAAGCCATAACCATCCAAGCACACCCACCTTGTGACTGCTCAATCGTCCGACCCCACTCCGCAATCCGCGTCTTCGGAGGATAAACAATCGTTGAAGGCTCCACCACCGTTAGGTGCGCCACATGCTTGCCAATCGCCCAAAGGTGAATCGTATCCCCAACCTTACAAAGTCCAACCTCTTCTGAATCCAAGATGTACCAATTCGCCCAACCCTGGGGAGATTGAATCTCGATCCGTCGATGCTCCTTCGGGTCCGATCCATGCTTGTAAATATCAACCACAAAGCACCCCGGCACGAACCTCCGCAACCACCTCGGCTCCCAACCCCGCATCACCCGAAACTCGATCACTCCAATCACCAAAAGCCCAACGATCCCAACGGAGCTCAAAACCCAAGCAATCCCCCGCAGCATCGGTAGCCTCGGCCCCTTAACCCAACTCTCCATCGCCACGCTAGGATCGATTCGAGTAAAAAACAACCACGCCGCCCCAATGCCAAGCAGGACAGCAAAAAGGTAAGTCACACCAAACAACGGCGAGCGAGCACGAATCATATTCTTCGTCAAATTCTACATTCAGACCGCTTTACCAAAACCAAAAGGGAAAGTGCAGGAGCAACTCCAGCAAGCAACACCCCGCCTCACCCCCGACCTCGCCCGCCGGGTCAGTGATCGCCCCCCGAGCAATGCCCCACCCACGAATCCAAACCACCCCCAGTAAGAGTGCGACAAGAACTCCACCTCCGAACATTCCCCACCCCGCAACCGGAGAAGCCCCAGCCCGGCTCACCAACCCCAACCCTGCACCAGCGACAACCGTACTGACAACCGGCAACACCCACATAAAGAACTGAGCACATCCATCACCTGAGTCCTCAGACGGCCCCCAAGTCCCCGCCGGAGCCTTGCCTGCCTCGATCACCACAATGTGCGAGACATGCTTCCCAATCGCCCAAAGATGCACCAAATCCCCCTTATCGCAGAGCCCAATCTCATCCAGATCAAGAATGAACCACTGTCGCCGCCCATCTCGGAATTCCATCTCCACCCGCTGATGCCCCGGCAAATCCGAGTCATCCCGGTACTTCCCAACCACCCGAGCTTCCGGATGAAACCTCCGCAACCAAAACGGCTCCCAACCATGATAAATCCTCCACTCCACCACCGCGATGAGGAACAACAGCGGAGCCGAGAGCCCTAAGAAAGCCATCCCCATCGCCGCCAACTTCTCCGCCCCAAACTGCCATGCACCTACACCCACGCCAAAAACGCAGGCGAGAAGGTAAGTCAACGGAAACAGCGGCGAACGAGCGCGAATCATCTCAGGATTTCAGCCCTATACGCAGATATGGCGATCCAGGCTTCATCCAAAGCCACAATACTAAAGAATTGTGGTTCCAGTCCTTATCTTAGCCACCCTCGCTGATACTGGGGTCAAACCGCCGGTTCTTAAACAGCCGCATCACGCTTGCTCTGTCAGAGGAGTTGGCTTTGATGTAGTAGTCGCGGATCGCTTTCTTGAGGCGAGGCGCATACTCATCGCCGGGTCCGACCATGAGTTCCATCTGTCCGTTGATGTCTCTTCTTGTTCCAAGGACGCGAACGACCAGTTCGTGAGCCGGAGGGGTCTTCGCTAAAAGTCCCTCGAAATGTCGGTCAAAAGAAACTATCCATTCGATATCGGGAACACCCATTGGCTCCAGATATCCTTCGCGATTTCCGCGGAGAATAATGAGAGTCACTAGAGGGCCATCAAAGGTGGACTTGTCCAAAATTGCCCACTCGACTCGCTTTCGAGCGATCGTCTTCAACTCTTCATCCCAGAAATGTCGATCAGCCAATCTAATGCATTCCGCAAAAAGCTTGCCCCCGCTCATTTTCCCTTTTCCGAAGCTAGCTAGTGGTGCTTTTAGATTTTGTGCTAACAAAGCCTTTAGCTCGTTGCCGTTCGAATCCCACAAAGACCTGAGCCACAAGTCTGGTGCGGTATCTGGTCCAGCACTCCTCCGCTGGATCAAATGTTGGCTTAGTTTTGACTCAAACTGCGCCAATTGCAGCGAATGCGACCGAACGTATGCTTGATATTTGAGGATTACTGCCGTCGACTCATCTGCATCTTGTTGAGCGTATGAGGTTGCTGACGACACCCAAACGATTGCTAAAACGAAAGGGGCTAGAGGTTTTTTCATTGATTTGCTCCCGGCAGTAAATAGTACGGAAAGGCTGTAAAGGGCGTAGCATCGTTTGTTTATTGCCTCTTTGCTCATGTGCTAGTCGTGGTCAAATGCCCCACGCCTCCCAGCGACCACAAAGGTGATCAGCAATATCCCCAAAATTATTCCGAAGTCGATGATCGGCAGAGGTTCAACGGGACCGGCGAACGCTCTAACGATCATTAAGGGCGCAGCGCACCAGAGTGGGGGACCAATAAACTTCAACTGCCTACGTTTCACTTCTGAAAAACCTGATTGCGAGGCAAATGGGGCTACGACTCTTTCTGCCCATCGCTCTGCGAGGTCTGGTTTTCGAAGGTGTATGGCAAGTAAGCCGACATAAATCACGATTGCAACTAAGGTGAGAGCGCTGAACATCGGTACCTCGGGTGGTCGGCTTTACTCCTCCGAACTTTCTTAACTCAGTTAGGATCGAAAATTCTCGGTGCGTTGGAAACATTAAACCTGGAGATGCGCGCTTGAACCTATTTGATGCCTCGGGACCCGTGATCCCGAGGCTAAAACCTGAATTTATCTTTAGGCGGAAAGCCCCCAATCCCCCGCGAAAATCGAAAAGTCAAAAGCTCTAAACCAGGTTGACAATCCCCGCCTGAAATGACTATTAGATGAATGCGCTTCATCGATGACAATAACTCCCTCGACTTCTGGTCCCGCGACCACTACGCCGACGACCCAAACCACCCGCTCTACAACTTCGACCCGGAAGCCGAAGACGAAGAAAAAACCAAACGGATAGACCCAGACGAACTCATCGACTCGGGAACCTGCTTCGGCTACCTCCCAAGGAGCCAGGTCATCCCGAACCCCCGGCAGTTCAAGTCCAAACCCTACTCCTCCTTCCACCAAGTCAAAGCCCCGCGCCACAACCTAACCAAACCCGAAGACGACATCTTCCCCCAAAACAGTCTCATCGTCCTTGCTGGGCAACCCAAAATCGGGAAGACCACCATCGCAATCGCCCTTGCCAAAGCCATCGCCACCGGAAAACCGTTCGCCGGACAAAAGACCAAGAAGCAACCCGTCGGCTACATCAGCTTCGACGACTCACCCAGAGAAATTAGTGAAGCCTTTACAAAGCACAAAGACATCACAGAGAAGACACCCATCTTCCTCACCACCGAAATGGAACCCATCAACACCAAGGCCGCCCATATCGAAATCGAAGACTTCCTCATCAAGCATAGGGGTGAAGCCACTGTCATCATCGACTCCTTCCATGCCGCCCTTCTTGACGCCAGAACCAACGACGCCCGCGCCATGCGAAAACTCCTGAACCCGCTCAAGAGAATCTCAGAAAGAGCCGGACGAATCATCATCATCCATCACACCAACGCCTACGGAACCAGAATCGCCGACCACACCCAACTCCAAGCCTCCGTCAGCCAAACCATTCTGATGACCTACCAGCAAAGAGACCACTGCCGCATCATCAAGTGGCAGTCCCTAGGCAGAGGAGCAAACGCCACCCAAACCCTCCACATCGCAAGCACCAACGAAACCACATTCAAACCCCACAACCCAAACCCGCTCGAAAACCTCGATTCACGAGATAAAAGTACAAAACCAATTCTCAAAGCCATTCAAGACCGCGCCTTGACCGTCCGGGAAATTCAATCCCAAACCAAGCTCCCCACCCGGCGTATCCAAAAACGACTGCGCCACCTCCTGCTCCTCGGCTTTGTCCGATGCACGAGCCACAACGACACTCCTCCTCAGTACGCTCTCACAACCGCGCCCCTTGCGCCCCACAAAAACGCCAGGACGATTAACAATTGAACCTGTGCGCCCCACTATATGCATCGCAGTTCTCTCCCGCAAACCGCAAACCTTCAACCGCCAACCGTTCATAATCTAAGCTGATGTCCACCAAACTCCGAGTCCTGATCTGGGACGAAAACCCCCAGCACCGATCCTTCGAAATCTATCCCGACAGCCTCAACGGTGCGATCAAAGCCGGAGTCGACGACCTCGACGCAAGCCGCGAACTTGAAATCAAAGTCGCCAACCTCGACGAAGAGAACCAAGGCATCACACAAGAAGTCCTCGACAACACCGACGTCCTCGTCTGGTGGGGCCACGCCCGCCACGGTGAAGTCAAAGACGAAATCGCCGAGATGGTCAAAACCCAGGTTCACGAGAAGGGAATGGGCTTCATCTGCCTCCACTCCGGCCACTACAGCAAGACCTTCAAAGCCGTCCTCGGCTGCACCGGACACCTCAAAGGCGGCTGGCGCGAAGCCGACGACAGCGAGACGATCCGAGTCTGCGCGCCTTGGCACCCAATTGCGAAAGGCATTGACGACTTCGTCATCGAAGCCGAAGAGATGTACGGCTCACCGTTCGATGTGCCTCCCGCCGAGCAGATGATCTTCCAATCGCTCTTCAGCGTCGGAAACGAAACCTTCCCCTGCGGCCTCGTCTGGACCGTCGGAAAAGGAATCGACCCCGAATTCACCTCCGGCCCCGGAAAAGGCGTCGGCCAAGGCGAAGGCATCGGCCGAGTCTTCTACTTCCGCCCCGGCCACGAAACGTACCCGACCTACAAGCTGGACAACGTCCTAAAGGTGATCCACAACGGCATCCGCTGGGCTGGCAAGCTCAGCTAAACGCCAAAAGCCCCTCTCAACCTCAGGTCGAGAGGGGCTTCAACAAGGGTCTTACTTGCCCTGCAAGTTGTTCAAGAACTCGGCCATCAAATCGAGTCGATTCTTCGACCCGCTCAAGGTCACAACCTTGTACCGTACGCCGGTTGAGAACAGGTTGCCAAACTTGTCGTCATAGCTCCCCTCAACCGGAGTGAATGTGTAGTTTCCGCCGGCCGAAGTAACGGTGAAGCTAGGCAAATACCCGCGAAGCGCCGAAGGGCTTGTCAAGAAATTGCCGACCGTCACACCTGTTGACGTCCCACCGATCGTGACGTTGGTTGTCGTGGTCAAGTAGTTGCTGACTTCGGTCGAGACACTCGAAAGGTCGCTTGCAGTGAGCTTTACTGCCTCTGCAAACCATCGTGGCGATCCCGTTGAAGCTCCTCGAGCAGTGATGCTGGTCGCCGCTGCGCCCAGATCAGCACTCGCTGCAGCAAGGTTCGCCTTTGCTTCGGTGATACTAGCAACTCCGTTGCCAGCAAGACCAAGGAACGGCGCCGGAGGTAGTAGCCGCGAAGCAGGAACCGTCGCCCCGGATGTCGCATCCGCCGCAAACTCAGTAGCCAAGGTCCGGTTCGAATCGAAGCTAGAAGAGCTAAAAGTGATGTCGTAGCCCAAAGCAAAGTTGAGATAGGAGCAAACCAGCTCGGCGTTCGCCCGAAGGATCAAAAGATCGGCTTTACCGACCTTAACCCGCGCCCCACCTGTTCCGTTGGGATCAACAATCGTGAAGTTCGCCGCATCAATCGCGTCGATATTGGCATCCGTCAAAATTGTGACGATCCGAGCAAGGTCGTTCCGAGTGGCCTCAAGTGCCGTCTTGACCTGAACCGGAGTCGGGTCATCGGGATAAGCACGAGAAATCTCGGCTGGCTTGGAAATCGAATCGGTCAAAATCGAAACTGGGCTGAACGAACCTGAAAGCTCGTCATCTCGCTTCCAAGGCGCCAGCAGACCAACAATTCTGCGAACCGTTGGGTTAGAAATAGTCTTTCCGCTTCGAGAAATTTCTGTCCCAAAAAGCGTAGCAAGGTCGTTCGCCAGCTTCGCGGTCGAAGCAACTGCAAAGCCTGCAGCGCGAACTGGCGTCGGCTCTTGGCTGTAAGCCGTGTTCAACTTGTAAACGGCATCACTCAGCTGCTGAGTCGGATCACCAGACGCCGGCAATGCCAACGCCGCATCCAACGCCGCCTGCCCCTGAAGGGCATTCGTGACCGGATCTGTAAATCCAGAAAGCGTAGCGGATCCAGCACAGCCCGCCATGAAAAGTGCGGCCAGACCAACAATGAAAGGCGATTTATTCATAGAATTCCCGTTCCCCAAAAAGAGGCTCTTAAGGTAGTTATCGGCGATACAGTTGCAAAACATCGCATATTCGCCGGGAATTCTGCCTGTCCAGATTTCCAAATAAAACTCAAATAACTTCGGCTGAACCCATCCCAATCCGAATCGTTGGACACCCTTATGAACTGGAAACCAAGGTTGGTCGCCGCAGGAATTACCGTACTGGTGGTCGCAGCATCCTTTGCGCTCATTCCTCGTCAAGGGCAAGGCGTAGGGGGGCAAAAGAAAGGACAAGGGCAGGGCCAAGGGGGTCGAAAGAAGGGTTCCGGTGGAGACAAGCAGGGTCAAGGACGCCTCTACCCTCCCGCAAAATCTGCCTGGTCAGTCGCCAGCATCATCCTCGGGAATGGCGAAGATAAGCAAATCTCAATGGCGATTCACCCCGGCATGGACTTTGAAGGCTTCGTCGAATACGCCGCTGCCGGCACTTCGGCGCGTTCCAAAACCGCGTTCCAATCGTTCAGAAAGTCGATTCCAACTCAGCTCACCCTGGACAAACTAAAGCCGAATACGGCTTACGTCTACACTTTGCACTACACGGAAAACGGGGAGTCCAAATCTGGCCCGCAATATCGATTTCAAACTGCACGCACCCCGGGATCGACTTACTCCGTCTTTGTGCAAGGAGACTCGCACCCGGAGCGGATGGGCAAGATGAACAATCCGGAATTGTACGAAAAAACCTACCAAACGGCCGCCTCCTACAATCCGGACTTCTTCATCATGCTCGGCGACGACTTCAGTGTAGATACGCTGCAAAACAAAACTCCCGAAGCGGTGGAGTATTGTTATACAAAACAAGTTTCCTACATGGGCTTGATCGGCAAGCAAGCACCGATCTACCTTGTCAACGGAAACCACGAGCAAGCGGCAAGGGCCAACATTGATGGGACACCGAATAGCCTAGGTGTTCTCGCCCAGAATGCCAGAAATCGTAATTTCGTCAATCCGGCCCCAGATGGCTTTTTCAGTGGCAATACCGAACCTGTCGATCACATTGGACTGCTTCGCAACTACTTTGCGTGGACGTGGGGAGACGCTCTCTACGTGACAATTGACCCGTACTGGCACTCAGCCGAGTCCGTGGATAACCGAGTGGACGGTGGCCAGAAGCGAAAGGATATGTGGGGAATCACTTTGGGAGATACCCAGTATAAGTGGCTCAAGAAGACCCTCGAATCCAGCAAGGCCAAATACAAGTTTGTCTTTGCACATCACGTGATGGGAACCGGACGCGGAGCCGTTGAACGCGCAACTTCCTTCGAGTGGGGCGACGCCCGAAACCTCGCCACCAAACGTCCCGGCTGGGAGCTTCCTATCCACCAGCTGTTCGTCAAAACCGGAGTCAGCATCTTCTTTCAGGGTCATGATCACATTTTCTGCAAGCAAGAACTTGATGGAGTGGTTTACCAGTCGTGTCCGTGCCCTTCTGACACTACTGGCGAACTGATCAACGGCGACGCCTATACGGTTGGCGACAAAGTCGTCGGCTCTGGGCTCGTCAAACTCACGGTCGGTCCCGAAAAGGCTCGGATTGAATTCCTCCGCTCCTGGCTTCCAGCTGCCGAGGTGGACGGTCGCAAGCACGGCGAAGTCGCTTACAGCTACGAAGTGAAACCAAAGGTGAACAATTGAAGAAACTATCTGCTCTCGGCGTTTCGGCGCTCGCGGTTGCCGGGGTCGCCGGACTGACCCAGTCAGAAGCGGCAAAAAGATCGGCTCAAATCGCTAAAAGCTTTGCTCCTTTTGCTCCCGGAGTCAAAACCCGCGCAGATGAATCCAAGTTTTACGTCGAGTCCGATGGAATGCCCGAGCACGAGCTGATGTCCGGCATCGTTGCCTGGCAACAGCAGGTCGCACTTCCTCAGAACTACGCTGGCACAAATGCCTGGAGCATTCCTCTGTTTCCCAAGCCCGCAGTCAATCCGCTGTCGGCGAAAGATCATTTCTTCCGGGGAGCGATCGCGATTGCCGCTAACGGAGTTCCGATATTCAATCCGATCAAGAATGACGGCAGAACAGACACTTTGATTGCAGGTGAACTCGACAAGTTCGGGGGCCATAGCGGACGAGGGGATGACTACCACTATCATATCGCCCCTCTTCATCTTCAAGCCAAGTTAGGGAATGATCTTCCGGTTGCGTACGCTCTCGATGGGTACGCAATTTTTGGATATCTGTGCTCGGGCGGTTCAACTCCCAAGGATCTCGACAGCTTTAATGGTCATACAACCAAGGATCGCGGATACCACTACCATGCCTCTAAGACCTATCCTTATCTCAACGGAGGATTTCATGGTGAAGTAGTCGAAGCCGGCGGTCAGGTTGATCCCCAACCGTTCGCTCAGCCGGTTCGGCCCGCGCTTCCGCCATTGCGAGGAGCAAAAGTCACCACCTTTAGGAGACTGGGTGAGAAGAGCTGGTCCTTGGGGTACGAGCTGAACGGAAAGACGCATTTCGTTAACTACTCGCTTATGTCCGACGGGAACTATCGATTCGAGTTTGTCTCACCCGATGGTAGCAAAATGGTTGAGACTTATAGACCTGGACAGCGTCGACCCGGCGGTGGCCCCGGAGGCGGGCGAAGAGGTGGTGGCGGTGGCGAGGAACGCGCATTTTTCGCCACAAACCATGAATTCTTCGACGCAAACCATAACCACGAAATTTCTTTGCACGAAGTTGATCAGCAAATCCGTTCAGTGTTTGCCAATACCGGTCAGCTATCTGGCGCAATCGGAAGGTTTGCCGCGTCGCATGCGGCATCTTTCGATTTCGATAAAAGCGGAAAGATCGACCTTCAGGAGGCACTCGACGGCTTCAGGGCCGCGCTCCACCACGCCGATCTGAACCACGATCACTCTCTTTCGGGGGCCGAGTGGAAGCAGTAAAACTGGGCGGGATTCTCGCAGCCGGACTCCTTGTGGTCGGCGTTGTGTCCCAGCAGGGTCCGGGTCAACGGCGAGGGCAAGGCGGCCAAGGTGGTCAGCAACGCGGAGGGCCGCCCGGAGTTTTCATTTCCACTACGCCTGAGTACGACATCTCAGCCATCGAGTGCGCCCCGACCCCCACAACCGCGACCCTCAGCGTCATGTCAACTAAGGATCGAGCAGTGAACTTATTGATCGGCGGGCGATTGGACTCAGAAAAAAGGGATCTCAAAGCGTTCGAACCTCAATCGTTTGAGATCCAACGGCTAAAGCCCGGAACAACGTACAGCTACACACTCAATTTTGATGGTGGACAGAAGAGGGGTGAGCTGAAAACTCCGAAAACTAGCTCTGCAGACTTCAAGTTCGTGATCCAAGCAGATTCTCATCTTGACGAAAACTCGTCAGCAGACGTTTATGCTCGAACCTTGACCCAAATGGTTGCGGATAAGCCCGATTTCTTGGTCGATCTCGGTGACACGTTTATGACGGACAAGCACAAGGACTTCCACGACGCAATTAAGCAGTACCGCGCGCAGCGCTACTTCTTCGGAATCTTCGGCGCAAACGCGCCGGTGTATCTTGCCCTCGGAAATCACGATGGTGAAGCGGCTGATGAGCGCAATAAACCCGGAATGACGGCATGGTCAATGGCTCAGCGAAAACTCCACTACCCGCCACCTACAACCGGAAGCTTTTACACCGGAAACACCGAGACTGGCGACTATTTCGACATCAAATGGGGCGATGCCCACTGCTTCATTCTGGATCCGTTCAACTTCACCAAGAGCAAGCCTGGCCGAGATGCCAACAACTGGAACTGGACCATTGGCAGCGCCCAGTATCTGTGGCTAAAGAAGTCGCTAGAAACGAGCAGAGCCAAGTACAAGTTTGTCTTCATTCATCATCTCGTTGGTGGACAGGGCAAAGATTCCCGAGGCGGAGCCGAAGCATCCCACTTCTTTGAGTGGGGTGGCAAGAACTGGGACGGCACGGATGGGTTCTCGACCAATCGCCCAGACTGGGAAGCCCCCCTCCACGAGCTCTTCAAAAAACACGGTGTCCAAGTCGTCTTCCGTGGCCATGATCACCTGTACGTCCGCCAAGAGCGAGACGGCATCTTCTACCAACTCGTCCCCCAACCCAGTCAATCTCGAGGTAACAACACCCGTAGTGCCGAAGAATACGGCTACAAGTCCGGCACAATCCTCGGAGCCTCGGGCTACATGCGAGTTTCCGTCACTTCCGGGGAAGCCAAAGTCGAATATGTCTACACCCAAGGCGACACGCCTCAGATCAAAGATAGTTACCGATTGCAACCTGTGAGGTAACGTAGCCAAATGAAAGCGCTCCTCCTCACGTCACTTCTTGCTCTTTTGCTCGTCGGTTGCAAGCCCGCCGAACCCGAGGCCAACGCCGCTCCAACTCCAGACGCAAACGCTCCCGCCCCGACGGCACAAGCTCCATCGGGCGGTGGCGGAGTCGCCCCGATGGCCTCCGGAGCGGCCGGAGGAATGACGCCTATGTCCGGCACTGATTCGGTCCAGGGCGCGGGTGGCGGAAGTACGAGCATGGCCGCAAAAGGCTGGGCAAAAGACAAGGTCAACAGCACTCCGAGCAGCAGCGCGGGGCAGATGCCCGCGGAAGACGGCAATTAACCAAATCTTAGCAATCGTCGACTAACCTTCGGCGATGACAAAAGAGGCTCGCTGGCAGGCCCTCACCGCGACTCTGCTCATTGTTGGCTACTCCGGCTACTACGCCTGCCGGAGCAATCTCAGTGTCTGCCGTCCTCAGATTCTTGAGGAGTTCGCCGCCCAGGGAATCGACAAGGCTGCAATTGGCACGATTACCTTCTGGGGAACCCTCGCATACGCCTGCGGGAAGCTCATTTGGGGTCCGATCACCGACGCTCTTGGCGGTCGGTCGATGTTCCTCAGCGGAATGGTCGGCGCGATCTTCTTCACACTCATGTTCGCATTTGGCCCTGCTCCAGGAATCTTTCTGGTCGCCTGGGTCGGTAATCGCTTGGTCCAAAGCATGGGTTGGGGTGGAATGGTTAATCTCGCCAGTAAGTGGTACCTGCCCAAGCAGTACGGCACCATGATGGGCTTCATCAGCCTCAGTTACCTCTTTGGCGACTGGGCTTCCCGTCTCATCCTTGGAAAGCTGATCGAAGCCGGTTGGAGCTGGCGGCATGTGTACGTCGCTGGTGCAGGCTTCCTAGCGCTGATCTTCGTGTGCTGCCTCGCACTCCTCAAACAGCGCCCTAGCAAAGTCGGACTTTCTGAGATCGTAACCCAGGAAACCGAACAAGAGCCGCTCAGAAGCGCGCTTCGGAGCCTCACCAGTTCACCTGCTTTTTGGGTCACCTGTGCACTCAGCTTTGTTTTCACGTTCGTGCGAGAGACGTTCAATGATTGGACGCCAACGTTTCTTGTCGAAGTTGCAAAACTCGCAAAAGATCGAGCCGCCATCGTTAGCTCGAGCTTCCCCCTCTTTGGCGGATTCTCAGTGTTACTGGTTGGCTATTTGGCCGATCGCGTTCCAAAGGGTGGCAAGAGTCTGCTGATCGGCTTCGGTCTCGCAGTGGCGATCCCAATGTTCTTCCTGCTCGGCTCCGTTTCGTCATCCTCAGGAGAGACCTACTTAATCGGACTCCTCGGGGCCACCGCCATTCTAATCCTGGGTCCTTACTCACTTTTTGCTGGGGCGATGGCTCTCCACTACGGAAATAAAAGAACCGCCGCCGCCGCTGCGGGCTTGATAGACGGCATCGGCTACTTCGGCGGAATGATCAGTGCAAAACTGGTCGGCGATGTTGCAACAAAAAGTGGCTGGACCTCGGCGTGGCACATCCTCGGCTGGCTCGCCGCACTAGGGGTTTGCATTGCTATTCCGGCATGGATGCTTGAGCGGCGAGCTCGTTAAAGTTTAATTCGAGCATCTCAGCAACCGAGTTTAGGATCAAGTCAGGGTTTTCGATTTCAAGTGCCAATTCGGTATCCGTGCCACTCAGGACGCCAATCACCAAACCGCACCCCGCGCTGCGCCCCTCACCCATATCGCTCACGGTATCGCCAATCTTCATCACTCGCCGCGCGCTCGGAATCCGAAACTCTGCCATCAAGGCTTGGATCATGTCCGGATGAGGTCGACCTTGCTTCACTTCGTCCGACGTGGTCGAACTGTCGATAACCGATGAATCCCATCCAAGCCGCCCCAGAATGATGTCGGTAATCTCTCGGTCGAATCCGGTATCGAGGGCGACTTTGACGCCGTTTGCACGCAGATAATTGAAAACTTCAACCGCCCCCTTGATTGGCTCGACTCGGTCGTCTTCTTGGTAAAACCGCACCATCTCTTCCCGAAACGCTTCGAAAATCTCGAGTACTGCGTCGGATTCGGGGTCCATGTCCAGCACGATTCCGATTGCCACTGGCTTAGCCAGTCCCATGACCGCGTCCAGTTTTTCCATCTCGATGGCGTGGCCGAACTTGGTAAGGGCCGATTGAAAGGCTAGAGCTACAAACTTCTCATCGCGAACAGTGGTCCCCGCAACATCGAAAACGGCAAGATCGAACGGAAGCATTGCAACAATTTAACAGACAAGAGTTAAGATTTCGCTATGAAACGGTTTGATGTGGCGATTATAGGTGCGGGAGTACTTGGTTTGGCGCATGCCTACGCCGCCGCAAAGCGAGGTCTCAAGGTTGGCGTCTTCGAGCGATCACCGAAGGCCGAAGGGGCATCAGTCCGGAACTTTGGAATGATCTGGACCGTCGGCCAGTGGGGAACACCTCTTGCCGACGTTGCTCAGGACAGCAACCGAATCTGGCGCGAAGTCCTAAATGATTCCGGAATCTGGCATGACCCATGCGGATGTCTGACGCTGGCATACCACGAAGATGAACTTCAGGTCGCCAAGGAGTTTGTCGAGATGGCAAACGATGATACGGTTCGCATGATTCAGCCGTCGGAGATCGGCGAACTGTCTCCTTCGGTACGACAGGAAGGACTGCTGGGTGGGGTCTTTAGTGAGCGTGAAGTCCATGTTGATCCCCGGGCCACAATCGCGGCTCTTCCAGGCTATTTGAGCGAGAAGTATGGAGTTGAGTTCTTTTGGAGCCACTGCGTCACCAGTGTCGATTCAGGTGCCCTTCAAGTTGGAAACCAGACCTGGGAAGCGGACCAAATCATCATCTGCGCCGGTCACGACTACGAAACCCTGTTTCCAGAACACTTCGCCGCTAGCGGCCTAAACCGCTGCAAGCTTCAGATGCTTCGTGCTAACCCGAAGGGCGATTGGCGGATTGGCACAATGCTCTGCGCTGGACTAACCTTGCTTCACTATAAAAACTTCGCGTCCTGCCCAAGCCTCGCGAAGGTGAAGCAGCGGTACGAGCAGACACACCCGGCGCACATGAAATGGGGCGTCCACCTCCTCGTGTCTCAACACGGAACCGGCGAGCTCGTAATCGGCGACAGCCATGAATATGGCTCAGCCATCTCGCCATTCAATCTAGAATCCGTCGATCAACTGATCTTGGGCTACCTCAACAGCTTTCTCCCCATTTCTGAGATCGAGGTCACTCTGCGCTGGCACGGTGTCTATTCAACGTATGACAAGCAAGTTTATGAAGGTGAGCCAACACCAAACGTGCACGTCGTAACTGGAGTTGGCGGCGCGGGTATGACCATGAGCATGGGATTGGGCGAACGAACGGTAAGCAAACTGACTGCCTAGCCTAAGATTCTTAGTCCTCTGAACTCGAATCAGCAACTCAAAGTCGCGAAGGTCGTACAATATCCGCATGCATTTCGCAACCAAAGCTCTGCGCGTAGGACAGGATCCGGATCCAAAGTATAAAGCCGTCGTTCCTCCGATCTATCAGTCATCGACGTTCGCTTGGGACGATCTTGACAACATTCCTAAGATTGACTACTCGCGCTGTCAAAACCCGAATCGCGAGATGCTGGAGCAGGTCATCGCCGCCCTAGAAAACGGCGAGTTCTGTACCTTGTTCAGTTCTGGGATGGCGGCGGTTGCCGCGTGTTTCGCCCTGCTCAAGCAGGGCGATCATCTTTTAGTCGCCAATGATATCTACGGCGGCACTTTCCGCTTGGCAGAGAAGTACCTTCCCAAGCAAGGGATCAGCTATTCGAGCTTCGATGCGCAAGACCCGTCCTCCATCGAAAATGTGGTTCAGCCGAACTCGAAGATGCTGATCTTTGAGGGTCCAACGAATCCGACGATGCGAGTCCCAGACATTCAGAAGATTGCCAAGGCCGCTAAGGAGGCTGGTTTAATCGTTGTCTTTGATAACACGTTCGCTTCTCCCGCGCTTCAAAACCCGCTCGACCTCGGTGTGGATATTGTTCTGCACAGCACCACGAAGTACATCTCCGGGCACAGCGATGTGGTTGGTGGAGCAACGATCACGAACAGTCAAGAGCTTGCCTTCGAGATTTATGAGTGGAACAAGGCGTTCGGTTGCAATCCTTCGCCGTTCGATAACTGGCTTTCCCTCCGCGGTGCTAGGACGCTGAGCGTTCGGATGGAAAGGCACTGCAAAAACGCCCAGATCATCGCGGAAGCGCTTGAAGCAAATCCTAAAGTCACCAAAGTCCACTACCCCGGGCTCCCAAGCCATCCGGATCACGAGACGGCTAAGAAGCAGATGTCCGATTTCGGCGGCATGGTTTCCATCGAGTTCGCGACCGTTGAGGAAGCCCGTTGGGTTGCTGAGCACGTCCGGGTCTTCTTGCTCGCCGAGTCACTAGGTGGGGTCGAGAGCCTGATCGCGTACCCGCCGCTGATGTCGCACGCGACGATGACAGAAGAGCAGCGCTTGGAACGTGGGATTCCGCCCACAATGTTGCGCCTAAGCATCGGAATTGAGGATGCGAGAGACCTCCTTGCAGACATCGAACAAGCAATCGCATCTTTCCCCGCGAAAGTATCGATTAGTGCATGAAGTTCGACGCGAACATACACATGAGATTGTTATCGTCCGATAACAATCTCGTATGTCCGATTTTGATCCCGATATTTCAGTGGTGGAGCAGCTGGTTTCCTATCCCACGATGTCGAGGTTTATCGATACGATGCCTCACGCAGTGTTCCTCCTGAATGAACAGGGTCACATTCTGCATGCAAACGATCCTTGCGATCGTATGTTTGGCACCCTCGGAACGGAAATATCAGGCACCGGGTGGATCAACTTTTTTCCGGACCAAGATCAAAAACGGGTTCAAACAGCCTGGAAAAACTTGCAAAAAAACGGTCAGCCATTCCAGCTCGAGACACGAGTTCAGCGCGAAGATGGCTCTCAACGACTCGTGAACCTCCGCCTTGTTTCATTTGTCGATGAATCGGGCAAACAGGGCTTTTTAGGCCACGCAGAGGATATCACCATCGTGCGCCAACTCGCCGATGCCGCCGAAGAAAATGAGCGTCGATTAGCAATCATGCTCGAAGTTATGAGTGAAGGCGTCGTCCTCCAAGGATCTGATGGACAAATCATGCTGTCCAATCCAGCCGCAGAGCAAATTCTTGGCCTCAGCAATGAACAGTTATCTGGTCGGAGCTCTATTGACCCCTGCTGGAGGTCAGTTCGCGAGGACGGATCCGAGTATCCCGGCGCCGAGCACCCTGCCATGAGATCTCTGGCGACTGGAGAGAGCCTCCACGACGAAATCATGGGAGTTCACAAGCCCGACGGCACCCTAACCTGGATTTCAATTAATACAGTTCCCCTCTTTGATAGCAAATCAAACAATCCCTACGCCGTAGTTGCCAGTTTTTCCGATATCACCGAGCTGAAAAACGCTCGGGACGAAACTCAGACTCGCCTCGATTCCCTCCACCTCGTTCAAATCGAATTAGAAATCCGTCAGCGTGAGTTAGAAGTCATCAATGCGCAGCTCAAGGGAATGGCCGACACCGATGTGCTGACGGGTCTCAAGAATCGCCGCTGCCTTTTCGATCGACTACGAGCCGAAGTCGCCCTCGTGGAACGAAACGCCACTCCGTTCAGCTTCGCTCTGTTCGATGTCGACTTCTTCAAATCAATCAATGACTCCTTCGGGCACGCCGCTGGCGATGAAGTTCTCAAACGGGTTGCCCAGGCTTTGTCTGCTTGCGCGCGAGTCTCCGACTTCGTCGCCCGGTATGGCGGTGAGGAGTTCGCCGTGATCATGCCCCACACATCGCGCGAACAAGCCAAACTCGCAGTCGAACGTATGTTGGCCGAGATTCGAAGAATACATTGGGACGGGAAGCAAGTAACCGCCTCAGCCGGCGTTTCCGTGTATGCCGGACTCGGAGCTTCAATTGATAGCCTGATCGAAGAAGCCGACACGGCTCTCTACCAAGCAAAAGACGCGGGCAGAAATCAAGTCATTCTGTCGGACTAAGCTGCCCAAAGCTGATTGCTGATCTGGCCCAAACCGAACTGGTACGCCTCGAAATTCTCGCTGAGCTCTCGGAACATCGGAGCTTCAGAATCGTGAGGTGGAAGGTCAAAAAGGGATACGATCTCGTAGCTGGCTTTTCCTTGCTGAACGGGAGCGATGAGCCGATCCGGCCCGACCTGAATCAGCTTATGCCCGGCGGGAAACATACCGGTCCAAAACAGAAGGTGGTCTCCAATGTGACGGTGAACTTCCCGTTCGCGAGCAAAGGAATCTGCCCGAGCCGAAACATCGCCTTCCTCAAGCATTTCTGAGAGATGCAAGACGGGTTGTCCGAAACGATTCTTTGGCGCAATCACCTCTTCGCTTCCCATGAACTTGACGAGCAGCTCCGTCACATAGTTTTTGACCTGCTCCTGCCCGTTCAGCCCAAAGTCGTGGTTGAACACCCGCTCAACTGCGCTGCCAAAGAACTCCTTGATGGGGTCGTGAGTTTCCATTTTCCGCCTCCGTGTCCTAGTTTTCTCCTTCCATGTTTAGACGTTCTTTTTGCAAGTTCGATATGGAGTGGCAAGCAAAAATCCAACTTGCGCCCTAGAAAACTTCCGTGCGCCACTCAGAACGGTGACCTCAAAACCCAATTCCCGGCTAACATGTTAACTAGGTCGAAATGAACTGTCCGCGTTGCCGAGGTGTTGTGCCCCAGGGGGCGTTTTTCTGCCCAAGCTGTGGCAACGATCTTCGAGCACATCTCGGTGTCCCCCAACCACACCCGCAGCAAAACCAAGCTCAGGTGCCGTACCAGGCTCCTGCTCCACAGCCGGTGAATGTGAAGGAGCAGATGAAGCAGGCCCGAAAGGCGGGACCCGTCGGCTACTACCAAGGTGCCAACGGCCCGATCGAGCAACGCAAGCCACCGCTAGGTTGGATTTTAGGGATTGCCTGCCTGGCCGCGCTCGCGATTCTTGGCTTCTTTCTGATGAACCTGCTCCAGAAGACCGGTCAGGAGTCGCCAGGGAATTTCCTTGCGAAACAGGGGCAAGCGCCGCCTGCTGTGTTACAAAAGACTGGCGAACCCCCTCCACCCGTGCTGGGAGATCTTGCCCAGGCGGCAAAGAAGATGCCGCCCGATATCCTGCGTTGGCTCGAACACTTGGAGCGAATTGAGCGCAAGCGCGGCACTCTAGCCCAGCAAGGGCTAGCAAGCTTTATGGTCATGGCCCAGTCCGCTCAGTTCGGTGCGAGCATCGAGGGGCTGCAAGGTCTGGCTTCCGGTGACCCAGAAGCGAACATGCCGGAGACATCCGCCGACAAACTCGGCAAATCCAGCGCCGAAACTAAGCAAGAATGGGCAAACCTCAGGGTCGAATTCGACAGCCTCAAACCACCTCAAGAATGTCAAACGATCGCGGACTCTTACACCCATGCTCTAGAGGAAACCGGCTCCATGATTACCGATGTCATGGACGCCTTAACGGCATCAAAAGAAGATCCTCAGAAGGCGCTCCAGAGCTTGTACGGCATGAAGAATCAATCTGGAGCGATTGACCAGTACGGCAACGAGACCGACAAGAAGGTCGGCGACATTTGCAACAACTACGACACTCGAAAGTGGTTCTCGATCAGTAGCGACTTCGGCAATAGCAGCATCCTCGGCTCACTCGGCGCGCGATGAAGTCGCCCGCTCCCGAAATCAGAACCATCGCTGAAAGCCTGCTCGCGGAAACTTGTGTGACCCATCCGATAGGATATGTGCCTCATCTTGAATGGCGCAGAATGCCCGTCACTGCCGGACTCGCCATCTACAGCAAGCGAACGATTGCACTGAGTTACATTCTGATGACTGAACCAGAACGGGTCAGAGTCACCCTCCTTCACGAGTACGCTCATCTGTTGGCGTTCCATCGAGCGGGTCGAAAGGGCGCCGGCCACGGACCCGTCTGGCGACAAGCCATGCAAGACCTCGGCCTCGACCCCAAAGTGCATCACAACTACGAAGTGAAGCGCAACAAACTGCGACAAGAAGTGGTCTACAAATGCAGAAAATGTGGGACGGAAATCGTTCGTCGAAGGCGGCTCTCGGTGCGTCGCCGGTACTACCACGTTAATTGTGGTGGTCAGATTTCATTCCTGGTGATTCGATCCGTGACATAACGACCTCAGAGCGCGTAGAGATGTTCAGACTTCATGTGGATCGCAAACGCCGAGAGGACGAGAATGCTAGAACATCGCACAGCGAGCGAGTACGGCATTCCCGCGTCTGTCCTCATCGAGCGTGCCGGAATGGCGATCTTTGATGCCCTTCGGCAGTTGATGCCGGACACAGGGCGCGTCGCCGTCTTCTGTGGAAAAGGGCTGAACGGTTGTGACGGACTGGTTGCGGCAAGGATCGCGCATGAGCGAGGTTACAAAGTCGAAGTCATCATGGGTTGTGCTGAATCCGAGATGGCGGAGCTGACCAGGTTGCAGTTCGAGAGGAGCCGGGCAGCTGGCCTAGGAATCACCTTTCCCGAAGAAGGGTGCTGGTGCCGCCGCCTTGAATTGGCGAGTCAGAAAGACGTCATCATTGACGCCCTTCTGGGAATCGGCGCTCAGCGAGAAGTCCACGGTGCCGTCAAGATCGCTATTCAAACCATCAACCGCAGCGGCGTTCCTGTGCTCTCTGTGGATGTGCCTAGCGGAATCTGTTGCGATACCGGTGAGGAACTTGGCGAATCAATCTGGGCCCTCCGCACAATCACTTTTGGTATGGCTAAGCCCTATCTTTTCCAAGGCATTGGCTTGGAACACGCGGGCTTCTGGTCGGTCAGCGAAATCGGGTTCCCTCAGTCGCTTCTGACTGAGCCCACCGAAGCGAGAATGCTCGACAGCGAGTGGGTGGCGTCTCTGCTTCCCGAGCGGTTGAAGGCCAGCCACAAAGGCGACAACGGCCACGTTCTGATCGTCGCTGGTAGTAAGTGGATGCGCGGCGCGGCAACTCTTGCCGCCAAAGCCGCCTTCGCCGCCGGAGCAGGAATGGTTACGGTGGCAAGCGTCGGAGCAGTTTGCGATGCTGTATCTGCAAATCTTCCGGAAGCACTTCTCTTGCCGTTGTCCGAAGAAAATGGAGTGGTGACTGAGGATGCCGCCGAAGAGATTCTCAAATACCAGCACAAGTTCACTAGTGCTCTGATTGGTCCCGGCCTGAGCATTGAGCCTCCAGTTCACAAATTCCTGGGACGCCTTTTCAAAGCTCTCACGATTCCAGCCGTCATTGACGCGGACGCCCTTACATGCGTTGCCCAAGGTGTTGAGCTTCCCGCTACTGACTGCGTTCTCACCCCGCATCCGGGGGAAATGAGTCGACTATTGCACGCCTCAATCGCCGAGGTGCAGGCGGATCGCTTCCGAACCGTCGACCATGCAGTGGGTGAATACAAGCAGTGCGTCCTACTAAAAGGCCCTTACAGCATTGTCGGCGAGTTAGGTCAGCCAAAGCTCGTAAATAGTACAGGAAATCCAGGACAAGCAAGCGCAGGAATGGGGGATGTTCTGGGCGGAATCATAGCTACGCTCATGGCGCAGGACATTCCCGGTTACTACGCAGCAGGCTGCGGAATGTTCTGGCACGGCGCCGCTGCCGATATTTGCGCCGAACTAATTGGTCCGATTGGATATAAAGCAAGCGATGTTGCAGGTGCTTTGCCCCAAGCACGAGCTAGAATTGTCTCATCTTGCAACGAGTTCTAGCTTTTGTCGGTCTCTTCGCCTGCGCCGCTGTTGGTTTTGCCCAAGGCACAGTGAACATCTCCCTCGGTAGCCTGCACCAGTTTCACTCGTTTGAGGCCCCAGATTGGCCGACGAAGCCGGTCACAGATGTTCAAAAGATCAGTGGCGACAAGGTCACCATCAAATTGACTTCCAAAGATGCAAAGCCTAAGCTCTTTGTTGTCGATACCGAAACCGGTAACGTAGCGATGCGCGGCGAAGAGTTCATCCGCGATGGATCGTGGGCGATTACCAAGAGTGCCTTCTTGGCAGTTCAAAAGGTTGATATTCAAGTCTCGGCACCGGGCGGTCCAATTGATTCCGCCACCGTCGAGCTTCAAGACTCACTGCGCAAGCGAGAAGAGTTGATCGACTCCAAATCCGCAGGAAAGGCAACTTTTTACTTTGTGCAACTTGGCGAGGTTAAGGTGACTGTCAAGTACCGAGGCAAATCCGGAATGGCAGATCCAGTGAAGCAGTCGTTCACGATTCAACTTGAGCGGGATCAGGCGATTCCAACCCTCAAAGTGGCCCTTCCCGACGGAAATTCGGTTGAGGGCGCTGCAGCTCCGAAGACTGACGACAAGGCGGCGGATAAGCCCGAGGTCAAGGACGACAAGATTCCGACCGCGCCCGAAGGCTCCAAAGCTGGACCAGTCGGCAACATCCTCACCACCCTCATCGGTATGGGCGTCGTCGCCGGCGTTGCTTGGTACATCCTCAAATACATGAGGGAGAATGGGGACAAGGTTCAGGACACACTCAAGAAGCTCGGCGCGGACCTTCCTCAGCCCCCAAGCAATGACCCGGATCCGGCTCCTATCGCGCCACTCAAGCCTGAGCCAATGCAGCAGATCATCCTTGATTCGGCTCCGGTAGCCGCAGTAGCTGCAATGCCTTCAATACCATCGCCATCCTTAACAGGCACCCCTCGTATCATTGCCTCTGATGGATCGTCTTTCGAACTACCTGATGGAGAAACCACCGTCGGTCGCGAGTTCGGAAACGGCCTTGTCGTTCCGAGTGACACGGTCTCACGACGCCACGCGAGCATTCAGAAATCTAGTGGATCGGTAACGGTAATGGACCATGGCAGCACAAACGGTACCTGGGTCAATGGAATGAAGGTTGGCGGAACCGTCACCCTCAATTCCGGCGATCAGCTGCGCTTCGGTTCGATTGAATATAGATACGAGGGCTAAATGGGCAGCATCATCTTCAAGACCATCGTCGGAATCATTGCCGGGGTCGCAGTGTGGGCGGTTGTCGAACCGTTCAAGCCGGGCTTCGCAACTCCACAGTGGGGCATGTTCGAGCTAGTTCTTATGTGGGGATGGGCGATTGCCCTGGGAGCGTCAGTCGGATTCATGAATGGCCTTCAGCGCGGCAGCCGCGCGCATGCATTGCGCGAAATGGGGTTCGGAGTGCTGTTTGCTGTCATCGGTGTCAGCGTTGGTCGTGGGCTTTCGACTCCTTTCGCTGCGCTCATCAATTCACCGCTGACTGTTATCGGTCGAACCGGAGCACTTGCATTGATTGGCATGGGCATGGGAGCTGGTATCGGCTACTGTACTCTCGTAGTCAGGCGCGGCATCCAAGGCGCTATCGGTGGGTTGATCGGCGGTGGTATCGCAGGATTTGTCTTTGATATCGTCGGGTCGATGCTTCAAGGGATTACGCTTCCCATGCAGGGAGCCGTCAACGGCGCTGTCGGCGAAGTTGGCGCTCCCAGCCGGGCAATTACTGCCGCACTAATGTGTGGCGCAATCGCCCTCATGATCGGAATCGTCGAAGCACTCTCTAAGTCCGCCTGGCTCCGCCTAGAGCTAGGACGGAACGAAGGTAAGGAGTGGGTGATCGATAAGCCGCTGATGACGCTCGGTCGTCACGAACGAGCCGATATTCCGCTTTTTGGAGACGCGAATGTCGCACCAAACCATGCGGTGATTCAGAAGCAAGGCGGCCAGTACATCGTCGTCGATCAAGGCTCGCCAGTCGGGATTGGAGTCAACGGTCAGAGAGTGAGCCAGCACACACTTCAGCCCAATGACGTTATTCAACTCGGTAGTGTTAACCTGCGGTTCATCACGAAGAACGTCAAGGCTCCAGCGCGAGGCCCCGAGCCTGGCCGTGCTCAAGCCTTTCCTATCGGAGGCCAGATGCCTGTCCAACCCATGCAGCCCCAGATGGGTCAGCCGATGCAACCTCAGATGCCAATGGGTCAGCCCGTCTTCGATCCTACAATTGCTATCCAACCCCAGACTCCCCACTCTCCACTCCCAACTCTGCTGGCCATCGACGGCCCCCTCACGGGTCAGCGCTTCCCGCTTACCCAACCCCTGGAACTGGGCCGGGAAAGCCAGCAAGTACCGCTTGCCTTTGACTCCAGCGCAAGCCGCCGCCACACCCGAATCGAACCTCAAGGAACCCAGATCAGCGTGTCAGATCTCGGAAGTACCAACGGAACTTTCATTAACGGACAAAGAGTCACTAACGGAATTGCAAAATCGGGCGATATTATCAAGGTAGGAGCGACCAGTTTTCGCATAGAATCCTAGTAAGAATCATGGACCTCACGCAGCGCATCGACCCCAACCGAACGATCATGACCCCGCAGGGTGTCGGGCAAGGCGGTGGCAACGCCACGGTCGCAATGCCTGCCCAATCATTCGCTCCGGTTGGAGGAAACCGCACCACTGTGATGGCACCAATGACCGCACTCACCGTCGAGGTCATTCCGGGCCGAACCGTGAGCATGGCAAACGGCCCTGCCCGCGAGCAGTTCCTTCTCGAACTTCGCGCCGGCGGAGGCGAGACCTTTGGCGGCGTCGTGGGCGGAGGCCGAACTCCCATGAACCTCTGCCTCGTCATTGACAGATCGGGTTCGATGGAGGGCCAGCCGCTTGAATATGTTAAGCAAGCCTGCACCCACGTCGTTGATCTCTTAATGCCCACCGACGTCCTCAGCATTGTCACTTTCGAAGAAGTCGTCGAAGTCCTGATGCCTCCTCAGCAAGTGACCAACAAAGACATGGTCAAAGCCGGGATCGCTCGACTCGCTGCGGGAAACACGACGAACCTTTACGACGGGATCTCGCTTGCGATGCAGCAAGTCTCCCAGTTCATCGAGACCAATCGTGCGACTCGTATGATCGTTCTGACTGATGGCGATCCAACTGCCGGAATCAAGGATTACACCGCCCTCACAACCCACGCAGCTGAACTCCAAAAGAAGGGTATCAGCGTTACCTTCCTCGGCTTCGGTCCCGACTACAACGAGGAGCTCCTCGCCGGTATGGCGAAGAAGGCGGGCGGAACCTACCACTACATTCCCCAGCCCCAGATGATCCCCGACATCTTCCGCGATGAACTCAACAAGCTGATGACAACTGTCACCCGAAACATGAGCCTCGAACTCAAGCTGGCTCGTTGGGTGCAAATGAACGCTCCGCAACAGGTGATGGAAGGAACCCTGAGTATTTCGCTCGCCGATATGGAGCGCGGAAGCTCGATTCAGCAAGTCATCGATCTCGAATTCCCCAACCACCCTCTCGGTCACTACCGAGTTCTCGGCGGAAAGCTCACTTACGACGACCTACTTTCGGGTGACACCAAGACCGTCAACCTCGACTTCGAAATGGAGTTCTCCGCGGATTCCGCTCGCTACTCTCAGCCAGTCAACCCCCGTGTCGGCCAAGCCGCCTCGGTTGTGGCAAGTAGTAAAGCCATCGAGAAGACCGTCATGGGCCTCAAGACTGGAATGATCACCCAAATGGGCGCGATTACAGATCTCCAGAAAACCCAAGCCCTGCTTCTGGGTCAGGGCCGAACCGCCGAAGCCCAAGAAGTCACCATGGCTCTCCGTGCCCTTCAAAGCGGAGACAAAGGCGGAGCCGAAAAGACCCTCATGGGCACATTCGTGAACCTGGATCAGGGTAAATCTTCCTAATGCTCGCCGCCGCTGCCTTTCTTGCCCAAACCGCACTTCAGCCACTCACGACAAAAGGACAAGATCTTGTCGACCCGACCGGAAGGAAGGTCGTTCTTCGAGGTGTCAACTTCGGAAGCTGGCTGGTCGAAGAAATCTGGATGACCCCTTGGGTTAAGCAGGAAACAGCTACGAGTAAAGAAACTGTTAAGGATCACGACTCACTCTGGAGCACAATTGAGAAACGCCTGGGTCGAGAATCAATGCTCAAGGTTCGCAACACATGGCGCGACAACTGGATTACCGAGGACGATTTTAAGCGCGTCAAGGACATGGGATGGAACCACGTTCGAATCCCGTTCCTCCACACACTGCTCGACGAAAAAGGAGGAATGGAACGTCTTGTTTGGGCAGTTTCTGCCGCCAAACGAAATGGTCTTTACGTTGTCCTAGACATGCACGGTGCTCCAGGCGGACAGAGCAACGAGCACCACACTGGAAAAGAGAATCGTAACCGACTTTGGTTTGATGTTGAGAACATCACCGAAATGGAGCGCAAGTGGACGACTCTCGCCACCCAGTTCCGCTCTGAGCCAACCGTTGCCGTCTACGACATCATGAATGAGCCAATGGGAGCACCAAACCCAGCGATGTTGCACCTTGTTTACGACCGAGTGATAAGAGCGATCCGCAATGTCGATCCAAAGAAAGTTGTTCTGGTTGACGATGGTTACAAGGGCTTTGAAACCACTCCGCACCCTAATCTCGCGAACTGGACCAACGTTGGATTCTCGTTGCACTTCTATAATTTCGATGCCAAAGCACTGGAGGATCACGTCAAAGGGCTAGACGCCAAGATTCCGAAAGTGAAGGAACTGCAGGGGTATCGAAACGCGCCGATGTACATTGGAGAATTTCAACTCGAACCTCAATTTTCCGCAGCGGGGCTCAAGACATACACCGAAACTCTGACGAAGCAAGGCTGGAGCTGGGCTCTTTGGACCTGGAAAGCCTGCAGTGCAGGCGGACCGGTTGGACACTGGGGGCTTTACCGTCCGGAAAAGTTTGAGGCATGCGATCCGTTTCAGGACTCGGCGGAACTCCTGATGACCAAGATCAAGTCCTATCAAACCAGCAAGTGGTCCGCACCTAAAGAGAACCTTAGCGCTCTTAAAGGGCTATGATATACATGTAAATGGGAGTCACGATCCGCGATGTCGCCAAAGCGGCAGGTTGCTCGCCAATGGCGGTCAGTAAGGTACTGCACGGGCGAGGTGTGACCGTAAGGGTTGGCGAGGCTCGAGCAAAGGAAATCCGCCGTGTCGCCGAGGAACTGAATTACATCCCCAACCAGAACGCACGCAATTTGCGGGGCGAACGAAGATACAACATCGGCTTAGTTATGGACTCGCTCGGACCGATGGCCATCGGTTCCAGGTACCTCGCCCATCTGTACGACGGGCTTCAGTCGGCATGCTTTGAAAGAGGCTACTCTCTCACCATTTGCCCCAAGCTCCATGCCGACCACAAGCGATTCATAGCCGATGGGCGGTTCGACGGAATTGTCTGGGCAAAATACCTTTTAGACCCTGAAACAAGTCGCATTGCCGAGCGCGTGGGACTGAGAATTGTTCATCTCCACGTTCCGCCGAGCCACGCAATGGATGACACCCATGACTACTTCTGTGCGAATAACCCGCAAGCGATGATGCTGGGTGTAAAACACCTCTTTGACTTGGGGCACACAAGGATCGACTTTGGGATGGACGCAGATAATATTGGTTCTGCTGAAGATGCTGATCGTTGGAATGCCTTTCAATCCGCATGTGCTGCACTTGGGTTGGAACCGGGTAAGCGAGTGGAGATGTATTACACCACTGAGGATGCCGAAAAATGGCTCCGCGATCCCGATCGCGGAACCGGAATCGTACTCAGAACCGAAAACCTTGCAAGCCACATTTATTTGGCGGCGGAAAAGATGAATCTAAAGGTTCCTCAGGACTTTAGCATCGTTGGATTCGACTCTACCGAGTTTTGCGAAACCTTATCTCCGCCGCTCACTGCCATTCACCAACCTATCCGCGACTTGGTCTATGCAGCGGCTAGCCTGCTCATCAGACGCATCGAAGGTGATGAGACAGGTACCAGAACCCATCTTTTCCCTTGCGGACTTGACATTAGAGAATCAACAGCTCCGCCTCCGACCAAAGTGGCTTAGGGGATCTAAAGTGAAGCCTTGAGAACCTCAACCACCCGGAGCTGAATCTCTTCAGACATCTGCGGCCAAATCGGCAAGCTCAGGACCTGTGCTGCCAGAGTCTCGGCGTTCGTGAACGAGCCGTACTGGCCGGCATAGACTGGGAGCCTATGCTGAGGGACTGGGTAGTACACCATCGTCGAAACCCCTAGTTCTGCCATCTTCTTCTGCACTTCGTCTCTGACTGAGTTCGTGAGCCGAACTGTGTACTGGTGAAAAACGTGCCCCGGAGCGACTTCAGGGGTCACTACGCCATCGACTCCAGCGAGCAGATCCCGGTAACGAGAGGCAATCGCCCGACGAGCCTCGTTGTAACCCGTAACTCTAGGAAGTTTTAGAGAGAGTATCGCCGCCTGGACCGAATCCAGTCGCGAGTTGTAGCCCAAGATCTCGTTGTGATACTTCTTGATCGAGCCATGGGCCCGCAGTTTGCGGCACTCTTCGGCAATCGCGTCGTCATCGGTGCAGATCAACCCGCCGTCGCCGTAGCATCCCAAGTTCTTAGTCGGAAAGAAGGAGTAGGCCCCTACATGCCCGATCGTTCCGGTTTGCTTGCCTGCCGAAACTTTCGAAGAACACGTTCCGTTGCAACCTTGACAAGGAGCCGAGTAGGTCGCGCCAAACGACTGAGCGCAGTCCTCAATGACCTTCAGGTTGTACTTCTCAGCCAGAGCCATGATCTTGTTCATCTGGCAAGGATTTCCGAAGAGGTGAACCGGCATGATCCCTTTGGTTCGATCCGTAATCGCGGCCTCGATGGCATCGCAATCCATGTTCATGGTCTCAAGGTCCACGTCGACAAAAACCGGCGTGGCACCAACGTTACTGATCGATTCTGCAGTGGCAAAAAATGTGAACGGGGTCGTGATGACTTCGTGCCCTTCTCCGATTCCCGCCGCGCGAAGGCCGATCACCAAAGCATCCGTGCCTGAATTCACGCCGATCGCGTGCTTTGTGCCAAGAAAGGAAGCAATTTCAGCTTCGAAGTTCTTGGTCTCGGGGCCAAGGATGAACTGTCCAGAACGGATAACTTTCTCGAGACGAATCGAAAGCTCTGGCCAGAGCTCATCAACTTCAGGCGTGATATCGAGAATGGGAATCTTCCCTTGAAAGGACATACGTCCAGTTTACCGTTCCAGGGTTAGCTCACTCGAATGACTTCGGACTCCGAAACCTTTCGATAAACGTGCCCTTGTGTATCTGTGAACTCATCCGATTCCGAAAAGTCCATCACATCGCCGTATGCCGTCATCCAACCCATGATTCTCGCCGGAACTCCAGCAACCATCGCGTAGGCAGGAACATCCTTGGTGACAACGGCCCCTGCGGCTACAAAAGCACATTCATTCAAAGTGATCCCACATACGATTGTCGCATTCGCACCAATGCTCGATCCACGCTTCACCAGAGTCTGATGGTAGTGCTCGCTACTCGCTCGGGGATACTCCGCCCGGGGTGTCAAAACGTTGGTAAACACCATGCTGGGACCGCAGAAAACGTAGTCCTCCAGAACGACTCCCTCATAGAGCGAAACGTTATTCTGAATCTTGCAGAAGTCCCCAACTTTGACGTTTGGCATGACGACCACGTTCTGACCGATGATCACTTTTTTGCCAATCTCGCAACCCGGCATCACATGAGAAAAGTGCCAAACCTTTGTGCCTTCGCCGACTACTGCGCCCTCATCTACAAACGCCGAACTGTGTACAAAAAAGTCTGCCATCAACTTGCCCTCGCCGCTTCCAAAACCTTTACAACTTCCACCGCTGATGAGCCTGAACTCATAGGCTCACTGCCCGTCCGAATGCATTCCACAAAGTGCTCGAGCTCAAGTTTCAGCGGCTGGGATTCACCTTCAAACACCACTTCAGAGCCGAGATCCACATTGTTCAACTGACCGTCGATCGACTTCCGGTGATGGGTCACCTGCCGAGTTGCCTCATTGAAGACAAGCATGCCCGTTGATCCGATTACATGAAGAACCCGCCGTGTTTCTGGCCAGAGCCAACTGTTATGGATGTGTCCGCGCGCTCCGCTCTCGAACTCTAGATGGAGATATGTGTCGTCCTCGACTTCCTGGGTCAAATGACTCTGACCGGCAAAACTGACTCGAGTGGGTGAAGTGCCGAACAGATAGAGCAAGACTGCAACGTCGTGAACTCCGAGGCTCCAAAGTGCATTTTCATTTGCCCTGGCCTTTCCAAGATTCAGCCGCTCCTGGTGAACGCTCACTACATCCCCAATCAATCCTTCATCCAGAGCGTTCTTGATCCACCGAATCGCGGGCTGATAAATGAGCAAATGACCCACCATCAATGGCAGAGCCTTCGATTTTGCCAAGGCCACTAACTCTTCAGCTTCAACAACTGAAAGGGTGATCGGCTTTTCAACCATCACCGGCTTACCGGCATTCAGAATTTCTTTAGCAATTGCAAAGTGTGTATGAACCGGAGTCGCCACGACGAATGCATCCATCTCGTCCAGCAATTCTCGGAAATCCTCCACGGCATGAGCACCAGTTTGCTCCGCTGCCGCCTTCCGAGTTTCTGGATCAAGCTCGGCAACTCCCGCCAAAACCCCCATTTCATGAAGAGTTCGAACATGGTTCTTGCCAAATCGACCAGCTCCGACCAGCCCGATCTTCAAAGCAAGACCACCTTCGAGAGATCACTGACGTTTTTGGTCGCGTTGCGAGTGTCGAGGACGACTTTCGCGTGTGCGACGATGAATTCGTAGTCCGTGTTCGAGTGATCTGTCGCGATCAGGATCATGTCAGCACCCGAAATCGTTTCAGCCGATAACTCCTGCGAGCTTTTCTCGAGCCCATGACCCTTGAAGCTCGGAACGAAAGGATCCCAATAGCTAACAATTGCTCCCGACTTCTCGAGTTCCAACATCACCTCAATCGCTGGCGATTCTCGCCAGTCGTCGATGTCTCGCTTATAGGCAATCCCAACGACAAGAATCTTCGATCCCTTCAATGACTTCTGTTGGTCATTCAAAACTCGCATCGCCTTGTCCCTAGTGAACTCGGGCATGGAGCGATTGATTTCACCGGCTAAAGCGATAAATCGGGTGCAGAAGTTGTACTCGCGCGCCTTCCACTCCAGGTAGTGCGGATCGAGCGGGATGCAATGCCCACCAACTCCAGGGCCCGGCATGAACCGCATGATCCCAAAAGGCTTCGTGTTTGCGGCTTCAAGAACCTCCCAAACGTTGAGATCCATTCGGTCGCATAGCAACAGCATTTCGTTGACCAAAGCGATATTCACCGCACGGAAAGTGTTCTCGAAAACCTTGACCATCTCGGCCGCTTTGGCACTGCTCACGGGGACGACGTGATCGAGTGTCGCACCGTAGAACGCCATACCGACAGCAAGAGAATTCGGTCCAACTCCACCGACGATTTTGTTCGTGTTCTTCGTCGTGTATCGCGCATTTCCCGGATCAACTCGCTCGGGCGAGTGAGTCAAGAAGAAGTCCTTGTCAACTTCAAGCCCAGATTCGGCAAGAATCGGCAACATGATTTCCTCGGTGGTTCCTGGGAATGTCGTCGATTCGAGACTGATGAGCTGTCCCTTGCGTAGGTGGGGCGCAATGCTCTTGGTGACGGATACGACATAGGACAAGTCTGGAGCCAGGTTCGCATTTAGCGGGGTTGGCACGGCGATCACGACCGCATCCATCTGTGGAATGAGATCGAAGCTGGAAGCTGCCGAAATCAGGCCGGCATCGACCAATGCTTTTAATTCAGCATCATCAACATCTTTGATGAAGTTCTCACCCCGAGCAATCATGCCTGCTCGGGCTGGGTTCTGATCGATGCCGATGACCTTGAAACCGACTTTCGCTTTTTCGACTGCAAACGGCAGTCCGACGTAGCCGAGTCCGATCACTCCCACGACCGCAGTACGATCCACGAACTTTTCTAATAATCCTTCGACGACCTGATTCGTGGTGCTCATGATGATGGCAAAATCCAAGCCCAATTGGGCTGAAATGAACCTAAATGATACCTCGCACCCTGGTACATTCATGGGACTCATGCAGTCCTCCCAGCTCAAAGTGATGACCATCATTGGGGCCCGCCCCCAGTTCATCAAGGCTAGTGCAGTTTCGGCAGCCTTCAAAAAGGGTGGTCAGTTTCAGGAGATTGTTGTCAACACGGGCCAGCACTATGACGACAACATGTCCCAAATCTTCTTTGGCGAACTTGGAATGGACCCTCCGGCCTTTAATCTGAACATCGGATCAGGCTTGCATGGTGCTCAAACCGGGGCAATGATGCAACAGATTGAGCAAGTTGTTTTAGATCAAAAGCCTGATTGGATTCTGATTTACGGCGACACCAACTCAACACTTGCCGGAGCCTTGGTCGGCGCAAAACTCCACGTTCCGGTTGCCCACGTCGAAGCGGGTCTGCGCTCGTTCAACCGACTGATGCCCGAAGAGATCAATCGCATCGTTTCAGATCACGTCTCGGCAATGCTATTTGCACCTACAGAAACTGCCGTAGCTCATCTTGCCAGTGAGGGGATTTTGGGCGAAAAAGTGATCCAATCCGGCGACGTGATGTACGACGTCGCATTGGCAGTGAAAGCTCGGGTTGGGGATCCAACGCCGCTACTCAAGGAACTTGGAGTGGAAGCCGGAAAGTTCGTTCTTGCGACGGTCCATCGTGCGGAAAACACTGATACCCCCGAGCGACTCAGCGCGATCATTAAGGGGTTGATTGCCACGAGTCAAGAGATTCCCGTTGTTCTTCCCCTTCACCCAAGAACCCGGAAACTTTTGGCCGAGAGCGATCTCGGGGCATCGCTCGCGCGTTCGGTAAAGGTCATTGATCCTGTTGGCTACTACGATATGGTTCGTCTGGAATCCACCGCTGCGGTGGTGGCAACGGACTCGGGAGGAGTCCAGAAGGAAGCATATTTCTACGAAGTTCCTTGCGTCACGTTGAGAACCGAAACAGAATGGGTTGAGCTAGTCGAATTAGGTTGGAACCGAATCGTTCCGCCGGTTGACGCGCAGGTCATCCATGAATCAATACAAGCGGCAATTGGGACACGAGGCCAAGATCAAAAGCCCTACGGAACCGGAGAAGCAGCCCTGAAAATCGTGGCAAGCCTTGGGAATTGGGACCTCACTGAATAAGCCAGGTACCCTAAGCTCCGAAAATGCGAGTTGTTTTAATTGCCGATAACTACGACCGCAAGATGGGTTACTTGCAAAACAACTTGCCCAAAGTGATGGGTGAACTCGGTGTGGACATGCATGTCATCACGCTCGACTTGCCGCCCTATTACATGTTTCCGGATGTGAGGAAAGCCTACGAAGGATTTTCCTCGGAGCCGTTGATACCAGGCACTGTTGAAAAGCTCGAGGGTCACACGCTTCACATCATTGGCCACAAAAAGCAACTCGGCTACGTTCGCGGAGTGGGGCTAAAGGAGAAGATCGCCGAACTGAAGCCAGATATTGTTCAAACGATGGCGGCTATCAGTTGGATTCCATTGGATTGTGCTGTTCTCAAGCGCAAACTCGGATTCAAACTCTTTACAGCAAGCCACTACACAGCAAGTGTTTTCCCGTTGGCCACGGCGGGGCTTCCGAAGTTTCATCCTCAGATGATCAAAGCGTTCCTGACGCGATTTCTACATGGCCGTTGGATTTCCTGGCACACCGAGCGATTTTATGGGGCGACCGTAGACTGCACGAAGGTCGCAGTCGATTTCTTTGGTGTCGAGCCGCACAAAACGGCCCAGTCCGAGCTTGGCGTGGATACCAACATCTTCTACCCTGTGACTACGGATGAGGATCGGGAATCAAGAAACCAGGTTCGAGCGAAGTTCGGTATCAGCGATGATCAAATCTTCGTGCTCTATACAGGACGCTTCTTCCCCGAGAAGCAACCTATCGTGCTTGCCAAAGCCATTGCAAAATTGCGAGCGATGGGAGAACCCTACACCGCCGTCTTCATGGGGAGCGGCGAGCAGAAGGAAGGAATCGAGGCGTGTGAGGGTTGCATTGTCTCCCCATTTGTTCCATTTGTCGAACTAGGCAACTACTTCCGTGCAGCCGACATCGGTTGTTGGCCCGCTGCGGAGTCGATGTCCATGATTGACGCTGCTGCATGCGGCATTCCGATTGTTATAAACCACACTGTGCAAGCAACCGAGCGAGTAGAAGGAAACGGTCTCATGTATCAGCTCATGGATGTGGATGATCTTGTGCGCGTACTTCTTGAGCTGAAGGACCCTGCTCTTCGCAAAAAACTCGGTGACTTCGGAGCCGAGAAAATTCGAGAGCAGTTCAGCTGGAAGAGCCTCGCCAAGCAACGGATAGCGGATTATGAAGCTGCGTTGAGTGGCAAGCTCGGCAAGGTATGATTGACAGTATAAGAGCATCAAATTGAATCTGAAAGTTCTCCCGGTGGTTCTTGGAGGCGTCCTGGTTTTCGGCACGGGCGCAATTTGGGGTGTCATGAAAAAGCATCCTGCAGAGGTCAGTTGCTCGATTTTGTTGCAACCCAAATTGGGAGATGCCAAGGGTGCACTAGCCGAACTTGCTGGCGACAGCGCGTCTCCACTGATGGTGCTCAAGGGGACGGTTGAGAGCCACAGCTGCCTTGCAAAGATTTCTGCGATAGTCGGCACCGAAGAAAAGAAGCTCAAGAAGCTTCTCCAAGTCCAGCCGATATCTAAAGAGCTTCGGATGGAACTTACATATCGAGGCCCTGAAGCAGAAACGGGCATTCGGGTTCTTAACGCGACCTTGGATGTACTCAACGACGAATCTCTGAGAATTTCAGAATCCTTCGGTACCCAGCAAGCTTCTGGTCTCAAAAGGCTTATCGCGCAACGAGTCGCTGAACTTGATCGGGCAAACGGCGAACTCTCAAGTTTTCAGAAGTCCCTGGAATCAAATCTGGATTTCGTGAAGGCAAGACAAGCTGTACTCACCTTTGAAGCCCGCTTTCAATCGGCAAAGACTGCGCTGGAGAACTACTCTCAACAACAAGCTAAACGTCTTGCAAATCCGGAATTGGGTGATTGGAATCCCGCACTTCAAAAACTTCGCGGTGACAAGGACAAGATCTCGAACGAGCTCAAACTCGCATTGGTGAGTCTAGGCGACGAGAACCCGGAAGTTCTGTTGCTCCGGAAGAAGCTACAAGTGGCTCAATCAAACTTTGTGGCAGAGGTTGAGAGACTTCGACAGTCCGAGGAAAAAAATCTTCAAATCAAGTCGGCCTCCCTCCGAGCCTCGGTTGTAGAGCTTGACCGGCAATTGAAACTCGCCCGAAGAAATGAGCAGCTTGCCTCAACAGAGTCGATCAAGCTAGCAAAGCTTAAAGCGGAGGTAGAAACAATCGCTTCAGTGCTGAAAAATCTTAGGACCGCTTACGAACAGGCCAGAATTACGGGCTCAGGTTCTCCGGGAACATGGGCGGTTCTAGATGCCCCTTACGTCTTGCCCCAGGCGAGCACCTCGGAAAAGATACTGAAGTTTGGCGGGCTTGGACTTTTTGGGTATCTCGGGCTAATAGTTCTGATAATCGTCTACAGGTTTGCGATGAGTCAGAGGAGTTACCCGGGTGACGAACAATAATTCGTTTGTGGGTTCCCCATCGCGGCGGACGACGATACTTCTCTGTCTACAGTTGCTCGGTTACCCACTCGCTCCGTGTGCATCTCAGCTGATAGGGATTCCTAATGTTGCTCTGAGCTATCCAATCCGGTTTGCTGTTTTCTTTCTTTCTTTAGTTCAGTTGCCTATAGCGATGCGGTTCTGGCGGGGCGCACCGCAGTTCTTCCGCTGGAGCCTCGCGTGCTACGCAATATTCTGGGTCGTGTTTTACGGGCGGGTCTTAGATGATCTGTTCATCAAGCAGATTGCGACAAATGCCAATGTGTTAGTCTATATTCCCTTCCCATTCTTAGTGACCGCAGTACCAATCCTGGCGCTCTTTCAGCCACTTGCAGATCATCAAACGAAGTTCTTTCGGGAGTTTTTCCTCTACGCCGGCGCATTCTGCACTAGCCTCTATCTCATCAATATCCTGAAGCTATCCGCCTCTCAAAAGGCCCAAAAGCTACTGGAAGGAAGGTTTGGTCTTGACTTCCTTAATCCGATCCAGTCGGGCTATGTTGGCGCAGCCGCGTGCCTGGGAGCTGTTAGTTTTCTGATCTACGAGGCAACAACTCCAAAGCCAAACAGAGCCAAGTTAGTAGTCGGAGTCCTGTGCGCGCTGCTCGGGGTCATTATGGTGTTGATGGCCGCCTCACGGGCCCCTCTGGTTGCGTTCTTTCTCGGTGTATTCGTCTTACTCTTTGCTGAAGCCAAAGTCACCGAATCAAACCATAAGCGAAAGAAGCTGACTCTCCGTGTGGGAATCTCGATCACCGTTTTCGTGGTTCTAGTATTTCTTGGTGCTCAGCTCTTGTTTGGACTGAATCCATTTGGGAGATTTGAAACAGCGTTTGGTGATGATCCATACAACAAGAACTCAGGTACACACCGTTTGTTGATTGGTGACTTTGCACTCAATCACTTCTTTGCGAATCCTCTGATCGGGCGCTCCGCATTCGTAAACTCGACCGAACCTTACCCTCATAATTTATTACTCGAGTCACTGATGGCCGGGGGAATCCTAACAACAATTCCCTTTCTGTTTCTATTACTCGGAGCCGTACTTGGCTTTATAAAGCTCTTCAACTCCGGTAAAAACCCTTTGCTGGTGGCATTGTCATTTATCTTCTTTATTGGATCTACGAACTCAGGCGCAATTTCTGAAAATACTGAGTTCTGGGGAGTTCTGGCCGTCCTTATCGGATATGCCGCGACCCTACCACTTCCAAAAAATCGTCGCGAGCCTCCATCGCTACTGAAGGCTGAGTAATCTACTGCTGCAAGCGTTCAGAGAAGTCACCCGGTTCCGAAGCAGCTCGGGAACTAGAATGCGATCTCAAATCGCTGCGCCCAAAGAGCCACGTTAATCGGGCGCCAATACTGGTCAAGATCGTATTGCTTTGAATGCTCAAGGTGATTTTCTGATTGACCAACGAGAACTTCCGTATTCAAGAACGGCAGATCCATCTCTCTTAATAGTTCAAATTGCTCGTCAAGCCAAGTCCTTGTCTCTTTGGCCAAAGTCTTTTCCGGAACAGCAAATCCAACTTTTTCACGATCAATGATCGAGTCAGGAACTAGCCCTCGCATCGCTTCGCGAAGTACGTGCTTGGTTTGTCCCGTATCCGACACCAAGAACTCCGGCGGTAAGGACATCGCAAACTCGGCAATCTTCGGATTACAGAATGGAACTCGAGACTCAATCGAGAAGTGCATCGAATTACGATCCTCGTACCTCAGGAGCCGAGGGAGACTGATCTGCTCTGTCGCAATCTTGAGCTCCTGCTTCAGCGCGTCAGAGCCAACTCCTGCGGGGCGTTGAGCCGCCACCGTTCCTCGCTCAAGAAAGTAATTGGGATTGCACCAGGCTGGAAAGAGAGAGGCACCAACCATCTTCAACAGCAACGGCTGGAGAGCCTTAGGCACGAGCCGTCCGAAAGCCATGAGTACGGTCTGCCTGCGATACGCGCTCATGTTTTGTGGCAAGTGTTTTAGCAACTCGAGGGCTTTGAGCAACTTTCCTTCTGCCAGCAAGCCACTTGCTCTGGCTCCGACCATGATCGCGTAACCACCTAGAAGCTCGTCGCTCCCTTGGCCGTCCAATACAACTTTGATTCCGTTTTGATGGGCAAGCTCAAAGACCTTGTGCTGAGCAAACATGCTCCAACCCGCAAATGGTTGGTCGAGAACAGAGACCAGACCCGGCAAGCCCGATGCGAACTCGCCAGCTGTCGGTTTAGTCTGGTAGCTTTTGACCGCGTATCGTTCGAGCGCGATGTTAACGTACTTCTCCTCGCTCAAAATTTCATCATCTGCGATGTAAGAAAACGTTGGGAGCTCAACACCCCCCATGTGTCCAACCATCGCCGCAACAATTGCTGTGGAGTCAAGCCCTCCCGAGAGACAGGAACCAACTGCGACATCGCTCCTCATATGGAGTGCAGTGGACTCTTCAAAGAGCTCTCTCAAGCGAACTGCGGCCTCTTGGAAACTGATGTCTGTGTTGCGTGTAATAGTAAGCGACCAAAAGCGCTGTGGAGTGACCTTCAACGGGGCCGAAAGATCAATCTCGGCGAAGTGAGCTGGCGGGAGTTGAAACACGCCGTCAAAAAAGGTTTTGTCGTCATGGTCCGTTAAGCCGAACCTGAGGTAATCGTAAAGAGCCTGGGTGTTGCACTTTCGACCCATCCCGGGATACGAAATCAACGCTTTGATCTCTGACCCAAAAACCATTGTCTCGCCAATGAATGTATAGAACAACGGCTTGATTCCGAACTGATCCCGTGCGAGCACAAGCCGGTTACTCTGACGGTCAAAGATCGCCAGCGAAAACATCCCAATGAAGCGTGAAAAACAATCGGTTCCCCATTCGAGAAAGGCGGCCAGGATCACCTCACTGTCCGAACCCGAGCGAAAACTGTGTCCGAGTGTCCTAAGCTCATCTCGAAGCTCCTTGAAGTTGTAAACCTCACCATTGAAGACCATCCAAAGTCGGTCTTCGGCATAAGCCATTGGCTGGTGCCCGAGCAGCGAAAGATCAAGGATCGAGAGTCGACGATGACCAAGTGCTAGCTGAACACCGGTGTTTCCCACCGAGTCAACGTGCTCAAGACCCAGCCCGTCTGGCGATTCGTCGGTTGCCAGGTTTTTGGAAACTCCCTCTGGCCGAGAGTAGATGTAGACACCTTCACCATCTGGGCCCCGATGGCGGAGGGCTCTCAAACCATCCAGAACCGCCGAGAGATTGACCCGCGCTGAACCACCTGATGCTGCTCCAAAAATGCCACACATGGATGTACAAGTAATGTACCAGCTTGATGCACCTGCGTCAGGTTAACATCAATGAAGTACTTTGCCCGCGCCCCGCTTGGGCATGAACATTAGAAAGAAGAGTGCGAGAAACAGCCCGTTTGTTCCGAGAACGAAATGAATTTGCACGCTTGCGAACATGCTGGTCAAACAGACCCTCGCAACGATTACGAAGGTGACTTTGAGGTGAGAAGTTACAGAATCCGCAATTCCAAGCAATGCAAAAACGGTTCTCGGAGCCAAAGCTTGAATGCTTACGAACTCGCACGGTACACCCAAGCAGCACACTTCAGAGTCTCCTTGTGTGCGAAAGACTTTGCGACCGACCTCTACGATTCTTACCGCTCTATCGACCGAAGTCGGTGGTGGTCAGGCTTTGCCGCACTCCAAACGATCCATAGGTAGAACAAGCGAGCAAACGTCTGAACAAGACAAAAGCTAAGAAATGCCGTTTCAAACGAATGCTTCAGATACCAAGAAATGTAAAGCGGAAGGATGCAAGAAGCCAATCCGACGGTATCGGCATACAACTTGAGGTCGACTCGGTTCACAACTACCAGCAAACGACTCAAAGGGCTCACCACCGCGCTAACGACCACCATCGGAGTGATTGCGGGCAGCATCCAACGAAGCGGCTGCCAAGGCGATCCCAGCACGATTTCTACAAGGAAGTAAGCGGCGATCGCGACGGGCACGTAGATAATCGCCGCAATGCGCGATAGCTTCAACACGTAAGTTGCGAAATACCTCTGCGCTTCCTGCGCTTCCCGCACAACTAGCTCCGAGAGCGTTTGATGAAAAACATCGCCAACGCTGGCAGTGATCAGGCCAGATGGAATGGCGATGACGGCGAGTGCCATTGCTAAGTGCCCTGCGTTGACGTCGCCAAACAGGGCAAAGGCGAGCGGCACGGGAAGCGAAAGTGCCAAGCTGTCCAGAACCGAAGAAGGCATCATCTGCAATGGCATTGCTCGATGGATCAAAGCGGTTTCCTTCAGACCCTGGTGGTCTTTTAGCTCCGAGCGAACGCCCTTCCACGCCAGTTGCGAAAGGGAAGAGACTCCCGACATTCGCCCAACAACTTCTCCGATCGCCAATCCTACCCAGTCGAATTTCAGGAAGCCAAGGAAAACCGGCACGATAGCTCGCACGAACCCTTGCTGCACCATCGCTTTGCTGATTCCTCCGAAGTCTGCACGGCGAACATACCAAAATCGCAAGCTGGAGAATGTGTTTGTCAAGATGAGAGTTACGATCAGCAACCAGGCTGTCCAACCGGCGAGACTCCCGTAGCCACCAATGTCAAAGAGATGGAGGCTGTAAAAGATTGCCCCCGATAGGAGAGATAGTCCGACTCCAGAGACCAGCGAAAGGGTCAATAGTTGGTCTGCCTCTCGATCGGATCTTGCCGTAGGGGTCGCCATCTCGAATCGAAGTCCGACAACAACCGTAGCTATCGCAATGAAGGCACTGAATAGTCCGAAGTGACCTCGCTGAATAGGGTCATATTGCCGCGAAATGAGTGGCAAAACCATCACTGAGAACAACTGCCCCAACGCAGTTCCTCCCCCCAGCTTCAACATGTTCCCTGCGGCCGTATTTCCCGATAGCAGTTCTTGAATTCTTTTCATCGAAAGCAAATGTTGTTGGAAGCTGTCAAATCTTCTTGATTTGGCGGACTCTTATTTATCCGCTGTGATCGCTACTTGAACGAAATTATTGCGAGAATGTTCTGCGAACATCTTCCTCCGACTCCCCGCTCCCGCCCATTTCGAGATGGAGGTCGGTCGCGTCTTTAATCCGACCCATCGTCAGTAGAGTATGCCCGATGCACCACTGCGCCTCGGAAACGCGTTCACTTTGCCCAAACTGGTATCGCGCTAACAACGCACTTTCAAAATACTCGAGAGCGTCATCAAATTCGCCAGCTTCAAAGCAACCCCAGCCGACGTTGTTGTATAGCGAACCAATCCAACGCTGGGCCCACTCATCCTGAGAACTTTGAGCGAGCGCAATGGCTTTTTGATTAAAGAACGCCACTTCATCGCCCGAAGAAATCAATGCGAGCATGTGCAAAGCGTCGACCCGCAAGTCATCGGGCCCATTCACAGATACGTCTTCAAAGCCTTGGCGTGCCTTCTCAATATCACCCAGCCCCCGATGAGCCCGACCAGCCTCCAGCATTAAACTAGCCGCTGCACGTCCTCCCACAGCCAAGCCTTCCTCCCAAAAAGGCTTCAAGTAGTCCAAACATTCTTGATTCGCACCCGAGAGAGAATATGTTCGTGCAATCTGGGCATGAACATCCAACTGCTCTGAACGATCGGCCAAGGACGGCAACAACTCTTCGAAGACCCCCCGAGTGGCAATGGGGTCACCAAAATTCCAGTAATCTCGAACGTCCAACATCTGAAAGGACTATGACGCCAAGCGCGTAGAATTAGCAACTGGTGAACGATTCCTATCGAAGGTGGCTAAACCGTGTCGAATACCCGTTTGCACTGCGGGAATTCGATTCTGGGGAAGGCTGGATGAACTACATTGACGAGGGCGATGGGCATGCTGTCGTGTTTGTTCATGGGTGCATGACGTGGTCATTCCTCTTCCGCCGCACAATCGAATCACTCTCCAGCACGTATCGATGCATCGCTCCCGATCATCTCGGATTCGGGCTCTCCGAAAAGTCACAAACGGCTTCATATCTGCCAGCTGATCACGCGCGAAGGTTTTCGAGTTTCATGGACCACTTGGGCTTATCCGAGGTCACTCTTGTCGTGCATGATCTCGGAGCTCCAATCGCGCTGGAATGGGCCGCCCAGAATCCCGATCGAGTAAGAAACATTGTTCTTCTCAACTCATATATCTGGGACATGAGTCAAAACCCCTTGGCAGCCAAGCTCGCCCTCAACTACGGTCACCCGCTCAATCAGTTCTACTACAAGCACATCCGAGCCACCCCAAGTTTCGTACTGCCTCCGCTTTTTGCCGACCGCTATCGGGTCGCTCGACCCATCTTGAGACAATATCTTTATCCGTTCGATACTCACCGCGACCGGATCGGGCTCTTCTCCGCCGTAGAAGGCTACCGTCGCGACGGTGACTGGTTTAACAAAGTCGCCTCAAGCATGGAGAGCCTTAGAGACAAACGAACCCTCATTGTCTGGGGTCTCAAGGACCCCCTCCACACCGAGGAATCACTAACGAGGCTCCAAACCCTCTTCCCTGAAGCCCAAACCGTCACGTTCAAAGACACCGGCCGCCTCCTCCCCGAAGAAAAACCCGAAGCGCTCACCGGCGAACTCACCTGGTTCCTCATGAATGCACCGTTGCCCGGAATGAGTCTAGTCGATCAGTTAGGCGGCTGAGTCTAGTTCCAAAACACCTTCTGATAGTCGGCTAAAAATCGATAGTCGAATGAATCCCGAACCCAAAAGTAGCGATTATTCGAGTCCACATGAATCCGCACGCCGTGAGGAAGCTCCGCACATAGTTTGCGATTCGCCTCGAGCGTAGAACGGGCCGCAGCCAACTCAGTTGCCGGACACTTAACCAGCGCACGCTTCATATGTGCCACAGCACCCGCCCGCTTGCTAGAGTCGATAAAATGAGCCCGCCAATCGTCAAGCTGTTTTCCCATGTAAGGGTCCTTCAACCAAATGATCAGAGCTAAGGCCAGAATCTCTTGATCTTGGTGGTTGTCAACTGGAGCTACGACGACGGAACGCCCCGGAAACTCGCTCTCAGGGCCAATTCGGCTGACGGGGACGCCAATGTCTCCAAGCATTGGAATATCGATCACGTTCGAATCCAGAGGCCGAGTAGAACTTGGATTCCAAATCGTGATCTGTCGAGACTTCGACTCTACGCCCGTCCCATCCCCTGGTTTAGGATAATTGTCGGGCGTGCCCGCCGCAACAACTGGCGTCGACGGAGAGTTCATGATCCTCGACTCAATCAAGGCTCCAGATTGAATCTGTTTTTTCACCGTCTCGGGGCAGGCATAAACAGTCTCTAGCCGCTGCTTTGCCATGTTAAATTCCTTCTGCTTTCGACTCGGAACAAGCAGTAACCCAACCGAAACTACCGCCAATCCACCGAGGAGCCACCCTGCTACCGGAACCCGTTTGGTACTTTGCGCCCCACTCATCTATTAAGCTGACGGAACGAGTTTGCGAAATAGTTCAAACTTTCCGCAATCGGCAAACTTCTAACCTCTAGCCGCCAGCACCTGCTCCCAAAACCACTTCGCGCACTGCGCCTTCGAAGTCAACCCGCTCGCAACCGTCCGACCGTTCGCAAAGACCAGGTCCAGCCGATTCGTCTCCGTATCAAACCCCTGCCCCGCCCGGCTCACGTCGTTGGCCGCAATGGCAAACAAGCCCTTTCGCTTTAATTTAGCCGCAGCAACTGATAAGTCCGAAGTTGGCTCCGCGGCAAATCCAATGACGGTCGCCGAAGGATTCGCCATCGCCAACGCTGCAATAATGTCCGGATTTGGAGCCAATTCTAGGTTCACGGAATCAGCCGACCGGCGCATCTTCCCCGAAACACGGTTCGCAACATGATAATCGGCGACCGCCGCCGCACCGACGATGTAGTCAAAATCCGAAAGGGCCAGAGCCGCGTCATGCATCTCTTGGGCCGTCTCCACGCGCACAACCTTAGCCCCCGCCGGCAACCGAGCCGTCTGAGGACCGGCGACCACCGTCACCTCTGCTCCGAGACGTAAAGCCGCACGGGCCAGCGCCGAACCCATCTTGCCAGAGGAGCGGTTCGTGATGTACCGCACATCGTCAATCGGCTCGCGAGTAGGACCGGATGTAATCAAAACTCGCCGTCCTTTCAACACCGAGGATTCAGAAACAACCTCTAAAACTGCCGCGACAATCGCAGGAATCGAAGCCAGTTTCCCTTGGCCATTTTCGCCACAAGCAACGTCGCCTTCCAACGGCTCGACGATCTCGGCACCACGCTCCGCCAACGCCGCAAGCGAAGCCTGTGTCGCATCATGCAGATACATCTGAGGATTCATCGCCGGCGCAAGCACTAGCGGCCGCGAGGAAGCCAAACACAGAGTCATCAACATGTCGTCGCCAATCCCTGCGGCAAGCTTATTGAGAGTATTCGCCGTCGCCGGAGCAACCACGACGACATCCGCCGTCCGTGCCCAATCAATGTGTGCCATCCGGCCCCTCTCGGGCTCTTCAAAGGTATCAACCAAACAAGGTTGCCCAGTCAGCGCCTCGAACAAAGCTACCGAAACAAATTCTTGGGCCGCATCAGTCAAGCAAACCCGAACCGTAAACCCCGAGCGCATCAGCTCACGAGCCAAGTCAGCTGCCCGGTACGCCGCGACTGAACCCGAAACGCCGAGAACGGCGTTCATCCCACCAGACCTTCGAGGACGTCAACGGTGTCTTCCACATCTTCATTAACGACAATATGTTGGTATCTGTCGCGCACGGACATTTCATCCTGCGCATTCTTCAGCCGCCGTGCAATTGTGGCGTCGTCGTCGCTTGCCCGACCCCGAAGTCGACCCTCTAATTCTTCAATGGAAGGTGGCATCAGAAACACTGTCAATGCATCGGGCCGCAAGTCCATGACTGTCAGCGCACCTTGGACATCAATTTTTAGGATAGCAACTTTGCCGTCCTCAAGCATTGCTTCCACATCGTTGAGTGGCGTCCCGTAGAGATTGCCGTGAACTTCCTTGTATTCCAGAAAGTCACCGTCTTCTGCTTTAGATAAGAAGATATCTCGACTAACAAATTCGTAGTCAAGGCCGTCAATTTCGCCCGGTCGTTGCTCGCGGGTGGTGTACGCCACGACTCGAGCAACACTTGGGTTACGAGCCTGCCAGGAGTTGATCACCGTGTCTTTCCCAACGCCGCTAGGACCGCTCAGAATGACCAATCTGCCTTGTGCCGTCATAAGAATATTGTACTACTCCAATAATCGAAGCCCGACACTAAAGCATCGGGCTTAAACGAGTTCCTAGCCTCAGGCCGCTTTCGCGTCGTAGATTTTGAGGACAGGAACCCCACTCTCTGCCGCTGAGCCACTGTCGATTTTGAACTTGTCAACTGCTTCCTGAAGCGATCCGCTCAGGATGCTCAGGTTGGTAGCAGACTCGCTCACTTCAGTGATTCCGTTGGTCATTTCCGAAGCTCCAGCCGCTGCTTCTTCAGAGATTGCTGCAACGTTGGTGATCGCGTGGGTCACACGCTCAGTGCCTTCGGTCATCTCCTGGCTTGCCTGCAGGTTGTCTCTCGCTGCGAGAGCAACATTTTCCATGGATGCGGTTGCTTCGTGGGTTACCTTGGCAACCTGATCTGCGTGAGTTTTAACTTTGTCCGCTGATTGCAGAATCTCCTTGAGAGCTTCACCAGCAAGGGTCGACCTCTTGACGCCGTCTTCAGCTTCGTTGGAAGTTGTTTGAATCGCTTCGACTGTCTCCTGAACGGTTGATCGAACGTTGCCAATCAGACTGCCGATTTCCTTGGTAGCAAGGCTCGACTGCTCCGCAAGTTTTCGAACTTCGTCGGCGACGACTGCAAATCCACGCCCGTGCTCACCGGCGCGGGCGGCTTCGATTGCCGCGTTGAGGGCAAGTAGGTTTGTTTGAGCGGCGATGCTATCAATTGTCTTGACGATGTCTCCGATCTTTTGTCCAGCGGCGTCCAGTTCTTGAACTTTGGTCGCGGAGAACTCAATCTGTTCCTTGAGCCGCTCCATTGCAGCGACAGTCGCGGCGACAGCACTGTTACCAGATTCCGCGGAGACAGCCATTTCCTTAGCTGCTTCATCAACTTGTGCGATGCCACGTGACGCCTCGGAAAGCGAGTTGGAGGCTTCTTCAACCAAGTTTGCCTGGCGCTCGCTGCTTGAGCCAACTTCCAAAACCTGTGCGTGCAACTCTTCTACGATCACCGCTACTTCCGAAGCATTGGTCGCGAGCTGATCGCTACCCGCCGAGATTTCAGATGCGGTTGCCGTGATCTGCTCCGACGAGGCTGCCAAGTTGGTAGAAGTTTGGGCGACCGTGCTCGAACCCTTCGAAACATCATGAATCAAACTTGAAAGGCTTAGACGAGCATCGTTGTATGACTCAATGGCCGACTGAATTTTCGACAACATGTCGTTGAACGATGAAGCCATCTGACCGAGCTCATCTTTGCCGGGGTTAGGCACTGCGGTTGTCGCAGGAGTCACCCGAAGTGTAAGGTCGCCCTGTTTCAGGGATGCAAGGCCTTCTTCGAGCCCGACTGCGCAGATTGTCGCGATCGAATTTAGTCGATCAGCGACGGCTTTCACAGGGCGAGTGATCGAGCGAGTGAGCACCACACCGGCAGCTGCGGCAACTGCAAATGCTGCAACCAGCACGGTCCACATCGTGGTCTTCGCACCTGTTGCTGCCGATACAGCCTCTCTGTGGAGTTCGTATCCATGCGTTTCGTTCCAGTCCACGATTTTCGAAGCGAACTCGTCCACGCTTGCAAACTTTGCGTGGGTTTCCTTCCACTTTGCAGTCAGATCAGCTGGAGTCTTTCCTGCTTTAAGCGATGCAACGTAGCCTGCCGTCGAGGCAGTGAAGTCAGTCCAGAGCTTCTTAAACTCGTCGAAGTTCTTTCGATCTTCGTCGACTGTAATCGTTTTTTCGTAGGCGTCAAGGCTGGCGTGCATCCCTTCAACTTCTTCGGCGTAGGCCTTGAAGAACGTTGAGCGCTCAGCGGGCGTAGTTGCAATGATAGCGGAGTTGAACTCGATGTATGCTGCCATCATCGAGTCGTCCAGTTCGGTGGCTGCCTTTTGCCCTGGAATCACATCCGCTTTAAAAAGATCAAGTTTTGTTCCGATCTGATTAAATCCTTTAAACGCGGAGAAACCGAGGAGTCCGAGCAGTGCAAGCACCACTCCGAACGAGAGCGCAAACTTGTGCGCGAGTTTAAGATTTGCGAAAAGCTTTAGCATACGTGAACCTTCGAGACGCTGAAATACCTTTCAATCATCGGCTCGCGACCAGGTAGTTTTTACATGCAGAAGTAGATTTCCGGATTTTGTGCGATAGACCGCATTGGCACACTTCCTGTACAGAATGATTCCCATGACATCGATCTTTTTGGCAATGAACCTCATTCAGCCGCGCACCCTCGTCATCGACGAAGTGAACGTCACCAAAGTCTACGCAGGTCGACGTGGTATGCGTGTTGTCGAAGAGTTCACCGCTCACGACTCCAAAGGCTCCGTCAAAATCACCGTCTATCCGTTCCACACCAACGTGGATCGCACTCCAGCAATCGTGAAAAAGGGCGACCGTGTAACGATCACCCTTTCTGAAGCGACAACGAAAGCGAAGATCGCCGTCTCTCAAATCAGATTCTGAACGTATAGCTCAGCACGAACGTGTAATTAGCGTCCGTGGCAATATCGTGCGGCTTGGTATAAATCCCTTGGAGTACTAGGCCGCTTTTCATTGTGTAGAACAAGCTATAGGCAGCCGAACCTGTCGCATTCCCGACGTACTCTCCGGAGCAACCCCACTGGTTGCTGAATGCGTGATCAAATCCGAAGACGCCTCGATTTTCATCGTCGTGCTGGTAGCCCAGGTGGAGATTATAGTTCCCCATCGTATACCGAGCGTATTCAAAAGTCGAAACAGCATTTGAGGAGAGCCCTTGCCAGCCAAACCCCAAGGCAAACTTCTCATCCTTCGATCGATACGGCGTGAACTTCACCCCAAAATTGTGGGAACCGAGAAAATCCGTGATCCCCGAGACTTCGGCAACATCAAAGAGTCCAAGGACGTAGTTTTGGGACTGCAAGTACTGACTTGTCAACTTAGAATTAGCCGAGGTGAAATTCTGATTCAATTGAAGCTCTCGGTGGCCCAAAACATCAGCTACTGGATAATTGATCAGCGCAGAAACTTGTCCCTGGCTACTTGCAGCTAACGCAGAAGCACCAAGAAGATAGATAAACCCTTTGTTCATGACCAAACCCCAAGAGCCGATCCCGGCCCAATGTGGGTTTAGTTCCATCAGATGTTCAGCGAAACGACTGAACCAAATACCGGGTTAAAGCCCGAGCAGTGTCATGAGACGGCTCACAACTTTGACAGGGTCATGGCGAACAACGTCGCTTTCACTCATAAAGTTTCCGCTGATAACCCGGAGCCCCATTGCGCGTATCCGGTCGATATCTGGATCGACAAGGTTTTGGCCGACCGTTCGGTACTTCTCTAGCGCGTCCTGGGATGGGACACCTGTATTGACAACGACGTAATCGAACACCTTTTCTTTCACCTGGGCCAGAATTGCGCTGACGTGCTCGCTTGCGCTGAAAGAGTCGCTTTCGCCCGGCTGGGTCATCACGTTGCAGATGTAGACCTTGATCGCACGGCTATCTCGCATCGCCGCCGCGACGCCGGGGATGAGCAGGTTTGGGATGACCGAGGTGTAAACGCTTCCAGGTCCGACGCAGATGAGGTCGGCGTCAGCGATGGCTTCGAGCGAAGGGAGAAACGGCTGAACATTATCAGGCGAGAGCCGGAGTTCTTTGATCCGCCGTCCAGCCGCGACAATCTCCGTTTCTCCTCTGATCTCGATGTCGCCTTCGAGCATTGCCTTGAGACCGACATGATCGAGGGTCGAAGGCATCACCTGTCCACGAATCGCCAAAACTTCGGAGGCAATGTTGATAGCCCGCTCAAAGTCGCCTTGTGCCTGATCCACCAGCGCGGCGATAAGCAGGTTTCCCATCGCGTGCCCGCTGAGCGAGCCGCTGTCCTTAAAGCGGTGCTGGAAGAGGTCTGTCATCGCCTTTTCCGCATCTGCGAGAGCAACCAGACAGTTCCGAATGTCCCCGGGTGGAATCATTCCTTTGTCTTGGATCAACCGTCCGGAAGACCCGCCGTCATCGGTGACCGTCACAACTGCGGTGATGTTAGAGGAGTGTTGCTTCCAACCCCGAAGAAGTGTGGAAAGCCCAGTTCCGCCGCCCAAGGCGACGATCCGGGGACCCGAGGCAAGTTGTTGACGGCGAACGTAAACGTCAACTCGCCCACCTTTCATCGACGGGTTGAGAGTTTCGATAACATGAATAAAGGCGAGGCGGATTGCCAGCAACATCAGGGCCGCACCAAGAAGGAGAAGAGCCGCACCTACCCAGTGAATGGCCAAATCGGCTTGATCGGCATCGGCAAAGCTCCCGAGTGCCGTCCCTGCGGCAGAGTGGAGTTCCCGGGTGAGTCCCTGGATTTGTACGTTGAACGCCATCAGCGAGCCGACAAGCGTTCCCAGGAATCCAACTAAAAGAAGGAAAAATGCCCGCCAAACTCCGACTGTGGGAGCAAGTGCGTGGCGGAGTTTGTGACGCCGGATCACTCTTTCTCGTCAGGCAGAAAAACGCCTAACGCTCCGTTGATCGCAGAAATGAGAAGCGAAGCCACAAAAGCCGCCGCAAACCCTTTGATTCCGTCATCAACGATCTTAAACCCAAGCTCGAACCTCGCGGCGAAGTACAAAACAGCCGCGTTGACAACCAGCGAGAACAGACCTAACGTCAGACAGCTCAGCGGAAGCGTAATTAGCTTCAACAACTTCCCAAGGGTTACGTTGAGAAACGCCAAAAGCGCAACTCCGATCATCAAAGTAAAGAACTGCTGAACCCCGCTCGCATTCGCCTGAAAACCAAGCCCCAAAGCCTGGCAAAGTAGGGAGGCGGCAAACACAGAAACTGCCAGAAGCACCCACCGGATGAAGACTCGTTTCATGTTCGCTCATTCCTATTATGGCGCGGGTCATACTCTTAAGGTTCATGACCGCCAAAACGCCTATGCTCCAGCAGTATTTCTCGGTGAAGTCCGAGAATCCTGGGGTGCTTCTCGCAATGCGAGTTGGCGATTTCTATGAGTTTTACGGAGAAGACGCGGAGACCGCTGCAGCTTCCCTCGAAATCACACTCACTGGTCGTGAAGACGGATCAAACGGACGCATCTCCATGGCGGGAGTCCCGTTTCATGCGGTCGAACGGTACCTAGCGAAGCTGTTGCAGAAGGGCCACAAGGTTGCGATATGTGATCAACTGGAAGACCCCAAGTCAGCCAAAGGCCTAATCAAGCGGGGCGTCACTCGCGTGATGACTCCCGGAACGGTTCTGGAAGACTCGCTTTTGGAAGCGGGCCGTAACAACTTCCTTGCGGCGCTATGTGTTAACGACGGCACCCTCGGGTTGGCCATGCTGGACCCTTCGACTGGAGAGTTCATGGTGACGGAAATGGTTGGCGGCGAAGCTCAGGAGCGGTTGCTGCAGGAGCTGGCGCGAGTGAGACCTTCGGAATTGCTTCTCGGAAAGGATGCCGATGCGTATGGAGAAGTGGCCCGAAACGCCCTCGGCTCCACCACAACCGACTTCGCCCAACCCCGCCTCGACCAAGCCACCCGCAAACTCCAAGAGACGTTTGGAGTCTCTTCGCTGAGCGGTTTCGGCTGCGCCGACAAGCCCTCTGCCGTCACCGCGGCTTCGATGATCATTGCCTATGCGGAGCGAAACAAACTCGATCTCGGTCATCTTCAAGGGCTCGCCACCTACTCCGTCGAAGGTTTCATGCGCCTCGACCCTGCCACTCGCCGCTCGCTTGAACTAACTCAAAACCTTGCTGACGGCTCCCGTCGCTTTACACTTCTTGGAGTACTGGATCAAACCTGCACCCCAATGGGAGCCCGGCTGCTGCGCCGCTGGATTGAGCAGCCCCTTCTTGACACCCAAGAAATCAAAAGACGCCACGATGCCGTCGCCCGATTCCTCGGCTCGTCTATCCATCGAGGCGACCTCCGCGACGCACTGCGAGGCCTCAGCGACATCGAACGACTCGTATCTCGCTGCAGCGCGAACCTCGCCGGCCCCCGTGATCTCGCGGCTCTTCGAGCCACGCTTCTCGGCCTCCCCAAGGTCTTGGCACCCGCGGAAAAGCTCGGCTTCGGTCGCATCCAGGAATTGATAGAGCAAGTGCAATCTCACGGCGAACTCGCCTCTCTCCTCAACAAAGCCATCGTCCCCGAACCACCCCACACCGTCCGCGACGGTGGCGTCATTCGCTCTGACTACGACCACGAACTCGACAAACTCCGCGAACTGGGCCGAGACGGCAAAAACTTCATCGCAGGAATCGAAGCCGGCGAAAGAGAGAAGACAGGGATCAGCACCCTCAAAATCGGTTTCAACAACGTCTTCGGCTACTACATCGAAGTTACCAAACAGAACACCGCCAAAGTCCCCGCCGAGTACATCCGCAAGCAAACCACCGCCAACGCCGAGCGCTACATCACCGCCGAACTGAAAGACCACGAAGCCCAAGTCCTCGGTGCCGAAGAAAAGGCAACTGCCCTAGAATCTGACCTCTTCAACCGAATCAGGCTAAGGATTACCGAACATGCCGGGGCGTTACTCCAAACCGCCCGCGCGGTTGCTGAGATCGACGTTCTCGCCACTTACAGCGAAGTCGCCTCTCTGAGAAACTACGTCCGTCCCGAAATCGTCGAGGAAGACGTCCTCGAAATGGAGTCCGGTCGTCACCCAGTCGTCGAAGCCAATACCTCCAACTTCGTCCCCAACGATCTCGCCATCGGAGCAGAAGAACCACGAACACTCATCATCACTGGCCCCAACATGGCAGGTAAGTCGACCTACCTCCGCCAAGCCGCCCTCGTGTGCCTCATGGCCCAAATCGGAAGCTATGTCCCCGCCAAACGTGTACGGATTGGTATCATTGACCGAATCTTTGCTCGCATCGGAGCCAAAGACGAACTCGCCACCGGCCAGAGCACGTTCATGGTCGAAATGGTCGAGTCGGCGAACATCCTCAACCACGCCACCGACCGCTCCCTTGTCATCCTCGACGAAGTCGGCCGCGGAACCTCGACCTACGACGGCCTCGCCATCGCATGGGCGATGATCGAGCACCTGGTCGAGACCCGAAGCAAAACCCTCTTCGCCACCCACTACCACCAGCTCAACACCATCGCCGAAACCGTCCCGACCGTCAAGAACTTCCGCGTCAGCGTCGAAGAGTTCGGCGACGACATCGTCTGGACCCACCGAGTCCTTCCCGGCGGGGCAGATCGCTCCTACGGAATCCACGTCGCCCGAATGGCCGGCGTACCCGGAACCGTCCTGCGCAGAGCCCAAGAAATCCTCAGCGAGCTCGAACAGGATAAGCCTCCAACCCCCGTCGAAACCCAGACGAAGCGCCTGCAGATGACGCTTTTTGAATTTGAAGCTCCGCCAGTTGTCGAGGCCCTCGAGAAACTGGATATCAACCAACTGACCCCTATTGATGCGCTCAGGCTATTGGATGAGTGGAAGAAGAAGTTCCTCTAAGGGCGTATAATCCGTGGCGTGACGTCAACGCCGACGACTGAAGATTTTGGCAAGCAGAAGAAGCTTGGCTTCCTCGCCGCGTGGCTCGGCTGGGCCTTTGACGGCCTCGATGGCTTCCTTTACACCCTGGTTGCCTTACCACTGGTTGCCGGACTAATGAAGTTGCCCGGTACCGACCAGGCGGTCAAGGATAAGGCTGCGCTTATCCAGGCCGTTTTCCTCGTCGGCTGGGCGCTTGGGGGAGCGGTGTTTGGGCGCATCGGCGACTCGCTTGGGCGCACGAAAACACTCAACCTGACGATCATCTTTTACGCTGCCTTCACCGGCCTCTGCTACTTCGCCACCGAGTGGTGGCACCTTCTTATCTTCCGTTTCCTCGCGGCGCTCGGAATTGGAGGAGAATGGGCGGCGGGCGCGGCTCTAGTCGGCGAAACCGTCCCCCAACGCCTTCGGCACTGGGCAAGCGCTCTGCTCCAAAGCGGATACATGTTTGGAATGATCCTCGCGGCCTTAACCGTAAGGGGCCTAGCAGGAGTTGAGTACAAGAACATCTTCCTGATTGGAGTGCTGCCAGCACTTGTAACGCTTTGGATCAGAAAAGCAGTTCCCGAGCCGGAAGAGTGGCTGGAGAACAAGTCGAAACAGGTTATGCCCAAGGTTTCCGAGCTCTTCGGGAAAGCGGTGTTGCCGACAACATTTAAGGTGTTGGCGATGTCAACGATCACTCTCCTCGGGGCGTGGACAATTCTCTACTTCGGACCTGGAATGATCCGAACCCACGTTGAGAACAAAGGTCTCTCTAAGGCGGAACTCGACTACATCGTCGTCAACGGAACGATCTTGTTCACCCTAGTCAACATTGCCGGAAACTTCTTCATGGCGTTCGTCACCCAAAAAATTGGCTATAGAAAAGGGTTCATTTTTGCACTCTCAGCCGCCTTGTTCGTGTTCATCTACGGCTTCTCTGTAGAGCGAAGCCTAGCGGCTTCTCAAATGTGGATTTCGGCGGCGGCGTTCTTCGGACTCGGAGTGTTTGGGGCATTTCCCCTCTATTTCCCGATGCTCTTTCCAACGCTCCTGCGAACTACGGGAGCCGGATTTTGCTACAACGCCGGACGACTGATCACCGCCGCAGGCACGTTTTCTGCCGCCTCGCTGATCCCTCGCGAGACGTTTTACTACGCCGGCTTCCTCTACATCCCTGCAATCATCCTCGCGTTCTTCATGCCCGAACGAAGAGCAACAGATGAAGATGTTGTCTCGGCCTAGACCGACTTGAGAGTCAGAATCGCAACTTGCGGCGGACACAAGAACCGCGACGGCGGGCCTGTCGTGCCAACTCCGCGCGTCACAAACACGGGAGTCGAAGCCTCGGGATAGAACCCGTCCCGATATCGATCCCCGTTCCGCGATGTCATCGGTGTTAGCTTGAACGGGAACCTAAACTGTCCACCGTGTGAGTGCCCGCTGAGTTGTAGCAACGCTGCGCCGACCGGGATTTGATCCACTAAGTCCGGCTCATGCCAGAGAGCAATGGTCGGTTCGGCCGAGGCATTTAAGAACGCCTTTGCCACGTTCGCATGACCCGCGTTAAACGAATCAATACCCACCCAGCAGATCCCATCTTGGGTCCAATTCTCGTTCCTCAAGAGCTTTATGTTGAGCTCATCAAAGATGATCCGCAGAATCTCGGGCGAGCCCTTTCGGTAGTCATGGTTCCCCGGAACCGCGACGACGTTCCCGTTCATCATTAGCAGCGGCTCAAGAACCTCTCCGAGCTTTGCGGGCGAAGAAGTATCCCAGTAGGAAACATAATCTCCAACCAGAGCGACCATATCGGGAGATTCATCCAAAGCCAGGTCAATAGCCTGCTGAGCAAGGTCAATCGACCATTGATGCCCGATGTGAAAATCGGCAAGCACTGCAATCCGATAGCCATTTAGCCGTTCGGGTAGCCCTGGCAGCGGACAATCAAACCTTTCGACTCCTATTCGCTTTGATTCAACAAGTGCTCCATAAATCAGAGCCGCACTGCCAAGTGCCGAAAATCCAGTGGCAGCCACTGCGAGAAGCTTCTTATTGTTCATCGAACCACTTCCATTACTCTAGCCGCAATATCGGCGTTTCCGAATGGCGGCATCAGGTAGATACCTTGTGCCCCTTTCACTTCTCGACAAAGCTGTCTGGCGTCTTCGATACCGATTTCGAGGGCCACTTCGTCTGATTCCGCGGCAGCAATCTTGGCCCGCAATGCTTCCGGAATGGAGATCCCAGGAACCTCGTTGTGCATGAACTCAGCATGCCGTGCGGAGCGAAGCGGCAAAACTCCTACTAAAACCGCAACTCCTAGCCGCTGGCAAATCTCCATTGATCGCAGGGCATCAGCCGGATCAAAAACGGGCTGGGTATAGATCAGAGTCGCTCCCGCTGCTACTTTTCTTGCCAGGCGGTCGTCCTCTAATGCCTGATCGATAGCGCACGGGTTGTAGGCAGCGCAAATCGTGAACGCGGTCTTCATTCCAACCGAATAACCCGCTAAGTCAACACCTTCGTTAAACCTCGACATGATCCTGCACAGCCCAATCGCATCGATGTCGAAAACGCTGGTCGCGGAGGGATAGTCCCCAATATTGGCAGGATCACCAGTAACCGCCAAGATGTTGCGAATCCCTAGCGCGTGCGCTCCCAGTAGGTCACTCTGCACCGCCAGTAGGTTTCGGTCTCGGCAGCTGAAGTGCATCGTTGCCTCGATTTCGGCTTCTTGTTGGATCAATGTGCAAACAGCCGTAGGATTCATCCGTAGCCGAGCTCGGGCCCCGTCTGAGATGTTGATCACGTCACATCCTGCTTCTTTGAGCTTCTTCGCGCCGGCAATGAGCTTCTGGATGCGAAGTCCCCGAGGCACGTCCATCTCGATTGCAACAACAAAGTCGCCCGCGGCTATCTTAGCGGAAAGCGAACTCGGTGTGGCCTGAATCAGCTCCTCTTTCTCTTTTTCAGAGCGAGTTACCACTGTGCGAGGCTTCACTTTGATACCCTTGTCGAGAACTTCGCGCATGGCGCGGATGTGGGCGGGCGTCGTGCCACAGCACCCACCAATAACCCGAGCTCCTTCTTCGACTAACCGAGCCGTCGCCTTAGCAAAGTAATCGGGTGAGGTGTCGTAGGTGATTTCTCCCTTGACGAGTTGCGGCAATCCCGGAGTTGGGAATGCGATGATCGGAAGTTCGGTCTCCTCCGCCATCATTCGCACGAGGTCCAGCATGCGCTGGGGACCGACGATGCAGTTTGCACCAACCGCGACAGCCCCGCTCGCGCTCATCTCGCGAGCACAGCGCGAAGGCAGACCCTCAGCCAGCATTTCACCGTCCTCGATGAATGCCTTGCTGACAAACACGGGCAGATCGGAAACTGCCCGAATCGCGGCGACAGCAATTTCGATTTCTCCAAGATCGACGAAGGATTCTAGGAAGAAACCATCAACTCCGCCCGCAACAAGCCCTTTTGCAATTTCAGTAAACGCCGCGGTGGCAACGTCCTGCTCGATATGTCCGAATGGTGCTAGTGGCTTTCCACACGGCCCGACCGCTCCCAGAACAAATCGATCACTCGCCGCTTCTCGTGCAATCTCGGCTCCTCGCTGGTTGAGTTCGAAAATGCTCACTCCACGTCCTTCGAGCTTGAACGGATTCGAACAGAACGTGTTCGTCTCGATGAAGTCAGCACCCGCCGCGATGTATTCCTGATGAACGGCTAGAACTAATTCTGGAGCCTCTAAGTTTGCTAAATCGTACGGCTGCTTCTTAAAGCCTCTTTCGGCAAGCAAGGTGCCGTTTGCTCCGTCGCCAAGTAGCACGCGAGAGGACAGAGCTTCGAGAAGGGTCACCCCATTAGGTTACCAGCGCAGCTAGTCTCCGCCTGCCTTGAAGGCACCGAGCACATCCACGTAGTCGTCGGTCCAGGGCTTGACTGACTCCGGAATGTCGATCTCATTCCAGTCGATTCCGGGCCGGACTCTTCCAAGTTTCAGTTCTGGGTGACCGATGGTGTTTCCGTTCTGCAGCTTCTGCAAAACGCTGCGATCTTTGGTGAGCAGGAGCCAGTGGGATTGAGTTTTGCCGTCCGCTTTCTCTTCGGAGTTTTCAGCGTCCATGTTGCTAAATGTTTCGAGACCAGCGGAGCGGGCCGTTAGGGCGACGACCGGGGCGAGTTCGAGGTAGCGATTAGAGATGTGCATTGCCAGGACTCCACCAGGAGCCAGTTTTTTAGCGTACATCTGAATCGCTTCGGCGGTCAGCAAGTGAGTCGGGATAGCGTCAGAGCTGAACGCATCGAGCACCAGAAGTCCATAGTTTCCATCTGGCTCTTTGGCGAGAGTCAGGCGGGCGTCACCCAGAACATAATTCATCCGGGCCTGAGACTGTTTGAGAAAAGTGAACAGACCGCTATCTCGGGCGATGTGTAGAACGGTTGGGTCAATCTCGAAGTAGGTGAACTCTTGATCGGGGCGGCCGTAGATGGCGAGTGATCCTACTCCAAGGCCGACGAGGCCGACTCGGTGGACGTCCTGAATGAAGGCCGGCGAGTTAAAGATCGAGCCGATCGGGCCGGTTGGATAGTAGTAGGTGAGCGGTAACGCCTTTTTGGCAGGATCAAGCGACTGGCGACCGTGAATCGTGTTTCCGTGCATCAGCTGACGATAGCCCTGGCCATCGACGACGCGGTGGACGCCAAAGAATGAGCGATGGGTTGCGAGCACTTTGCCGGTCGAGGCGATGCCCAGGGCGATTGATCCAAAGAAGAGTCCGAGCATTCCGAACGCATAGACTTTTGTTCGTTCGACCAGTGCGAAAACCGCAACAAGCGGAACTCCCAATGCGATTCCGGACCGGAGATTTGGCTGAAGATCGGCCCCAATGTAGCGGACCGCTGCCATCCACGCAAAACTGGCGATGACGAGAATGCCGGTTAGCTGGAGCTGCTTTCCGAACTCCTTTGTTGACGGTCTGAATAGCAGAATCAGACACATCACAAGTGGGTACTCGAAGAAGGTCGGGAAGATCATCGGGGCGATGATCGAGTTGAAGAAACCACCGAGGGCGCCGCCGATGGATAGGCAGAGGTAGAACTGCGTGAGATTCCCTGCGTCCGGGCGGTCCTCGCTCAGAAGAGCGTGGCAGAACCATGCGGCGACGAAGAAGACGGTGATATGGAGGAACGCAAGGGGCATCAGTGGCTCGGTGGCCTCGATGCAAATGGTGAACGCCAATGGAGTGACCAGGAGCGGCAGGATTCGGGCGAGCTGGGTCGCGGTCACCAATCGCTTCGACGCGAAGGCGAAGATGAAACTGAGCAGATATGCGGCGAGCGGCACGACCCAGATGAGCGGAATCGGCGCGATATTGCTGGAGATCGTGTTCGTGACTCCTAGGAGGAGCGAGGAGGGCGCAGCGGCGATCAGGATCCACCGGAGAAGGCGATTACGGTCGATTTTCTCGACGGGTATTGCTTCTTCTTGAGGCTGGAGTCTTACAAACAACCCGGCGATGAGCATGGCCGCCATCATCACGATGAAACCCATTCGGAAAAGGTTTGCTTGCTCGCCTAGCTTGAAGTGCCGTTCGATGTAGAACGGATAGGCAAAGAGTCCAACCATCGAGCCAACGTTGCTAATGGCGTACAGGAAGTAAGGGTCCTTGGCGGCGGGGTCGGCGGTGGTCGCGAACCAGCGTTGCAGGGTTGGTGACCCAGCGGAGATCGTGAAATAGCTGAGACCAACGGTCGTCGCGAGCATTAGAAAGACTAGAAGCGGGGGATATCCACTGGTGGCGTTCTCTGGGACCTTGACGGCAAAAGGCAGGGTGAGCACGGCTCCGATCAGGAGCAGAAGGTGCAAGAATCTCTGACGGGTCGGGTCCAGCAGGCGGTTGCTGTAATGTGCATAGGCGTAGCCGCCGAGAAGCGCGACCTGGAAGAAGAGCATCGCGCTGGTCCAGACCGCTGGCGAACCGCCGAAGGTGGGGAGCAGCAGCTTAGCCGCCATCGGCTGGATGAGAAACAGCAATGCGGAGCCAATGAAGATGGCAATGCTGTAAACAATCCGCGCGAGGGTCACGGCATATTGTAGCTTTTGGCGTTTGGTTGACGTTTTGCGGTTCGGGGTTTCGAGCTGGGATTTTTGACGATCGCTGGTCGTGTGTAGAGTTTATTGGGCAGTTTAGGTTCAAATGATTGCTGATTTTGCCGTTTATGGGGCAGTAAGGGGCAGTCGAGTGTGAAGGGTTTTGCGGGCGCGTTAGGTTCAATGGAAGGAAGTTTGGGTCTTAAAGATGGGCGCGAAAGAGCGCACGACTGAGCACGCGTGGGGCGGCACAATGGTCGTCTTGGCAACCCGCGGCCTAGAAAAATTGGTCATCACTCACTAGGCGAAGTTTCAGGGTTTTTGTCAACCAAGGGAATTGAAATTTCAGATCGGTAAATGCGTTGGAGAATGTGGATACGTCTTGTACCACTAGAGTGTCAATGAATGAGTGATGCCTCGAAGCTGTCTTTAGAACGGGACAACCGTTTAAGGTTGCCAAAGTGGCTTCTTGTTGCACTTTCGATATCGGTACTTGCTTTTCCTGTAGCGCTTCGAATACTGACACCACCCATGGAACGCCGTAAAGTTGTGGACATCGTCCGCAGGCGGGACTGGAAAGAACTCGTGGATCGCTTCTCGGCCGAGGACTGGAAGAAATCGGGGATGGAAAAGGGTGCGGTAATCAAATTCTTGGATCGCTACCTCACCGAAGAAATCGTCGCAATTCGTCCCCCTATTGCCAAGGATATGTTGGATCTTGATGGTACTTATCAAGTGGTGCTTCGAGATGAAGATGGGATCATAGATATCTCCATTCTGGCGCAAGAAGTTGAACCCCTTTTCCCACGAACGGGAGTGCCCTTGATTGGACGCATTCCGGGGCGAACTAAGTGGTACATGGACATTCGGAAAATTGCAGACGACTTTGCGCTAGTCACGAGTCCCCTACAATCGAAGTCCAACGACCTTACCTTTTATGAATTCCTCCTCAAGGAACGGAAGCACTTGGAGAACCTCGGGATGGTGCGATTCGAGCTGATCGGGGGCTTAGATTGGCGCGAGCCCGGTGCGGACGGTTACCTTGCTGGAACAGTCGAACCAGGTCCGCCGCAAACGATTGAATACTTGCTCCGACAAATTGAGGAACAAGACAAAGGCAAAGACCCTGACATTTCAAAAGTTGCGAAGAGATTTGGTCGCAACATTTCGCGGTAGCATCGCTGAATGATCGCTTTGGCCGCTGCCGTTACCGTATTTGCCTCGGGCGAGGATGGGTTTAACACCTATCGGATTCCGGCTTTGATTCGGACTACGAAGGGCTCGCTGGTGGCATTTGCTGAGGCTCGGTCGAGTCAGGCCGATGCGGCGAACAATGCGATTGTCACAAAGGTATCTGAGGATGGAGGAACTACTTGGGGAAAGATGTCACTCTGCCAATCGCCAACCAAAGGCTTCGGTGGGTCGTTCAATAATCCTTGCGTTGTCGAAAATCGATCTGGGCGCTTGATCGTTCATTTTCAGCACTACCCCAAGGACACTCATGAATACGACGTTGAAGCCGGATTCAGCGGACCCAAGGTTGTTCGTGGGTTCCAAACGGAGAGCCGAGATGGGGGGAAGAGCTGGTCTACTCCGAGGGACATTACGCCTGAGATTAAGCCATTGGAAGCAGTCACCATCGCCAGCGGTCCCGGAGTTGGAATTCGGCTGGAACGCGGGAAGCACAAGAATCGCCTCGTCATGCCGTACAACTACCGCGTCGGGAAGCGCTGGTGGGTGTACTGCGCTTATTCTGACGATGACGGGCGGCACTGGAAACGCGGAGCGCGCGTCGAGCAACCCGAGGAGATGAACGCGAATGAGGTTCAAGTGGTGGAGCTGACGAGCGGAGATATCTTGCTCAACGCCCGGAATCAGGCAAAGCGCAAGGAGCGGTGCATATCGCTCAGCCACGACGGTGGAGCGACGTTCGTTCCGGCCGCGTTTGAGTTCAAACTCATTGATCCAGTTTGCCAGGCATCCATAATTCGCCTAAACAATGGAATCCTAGCGTTCTGTAACCCGATGCACCAAACCAAACGAGAGAACGGAATGATTCAGTTCAGCTGGAACGAGGGAAGAATCTGGTCGGCGTCAATGCAAATCGAACCCGGCTCCTTCCAGTACTCGTGTATGGCCGAGCTTCCACAGCAACAAATTGGAGTGCTTTACGAGACGGTTCTGAACGGCTCTTATCAGATCCGATACCAACGGATTCCTAGCCCTCGAGCACCTGGCCAGATGTTTTGAAGTGCATCTTCGCCACCTTCCCAAGATTCTCCGCTCCGTGCATTTGGACGAACCGTTTACCGGTGCCGATCACATTCGTCGCGCCCTTCGGAAGGTCGATTCCAAACTCCTGGCTTAACCCCTTGAGTCTCTTCAGAAACTCTGCCCGAGCTAAGATTGAAGCCGCCGCAACCGCCAGATCCGACTCTGCCCTAACCCGCGAGACGAACTGGGCTTTTCTTCCGAGCTCTTTCAGCTTGGACTTGACGACGGTTCCGCCGGCAGCGAATTGGTCACTGATGATGAGGTCAGCGGGCTGTTTCTCCAGCACGTTTTCGATGGCCTGGGCGTGCCCCCACGCCAGCAAGTGGTTCAGATTCTTGATCTTGAGATACAACTCGTTGTACTTAACGGGGTTCATCAGGATGACGGAGTGGGGACAGACTTTCTTGATCTTCTCCGCCAAGGCTAGAGCCTGGGCGTCGGTCAGTTTTTTGCTGTCCTTCACGCCTTCTAGCTCGGCGTAGTGCTCGGGCCCAACGTAGCAGGCCGCCACCACGAGCGGGCCGAAGAAGTCCCCCTTCCCGCTCTCGTCAACTCCAACTCGTCCTTGGTTCAAAGATTTGCCTCTTCCAGTTCGCTCTTTTCGAGCACTTCCTCAAGCTGTGCTCCGGTCATGTCTGGCAGGGTCGCATCGCGAAACGCCTTATTGAGGAGCGGCATGAGGCCGGTGAGAGTAAACCCGAGACCCATGAGGACGTGCATGCCGACCGGGCCGAGAAACTTAAGCAGAGTTCCTCCCGCTGCCATTCCGAACGGCTGAATTCCCATCCAAATCAGGTTGCCAAGGCTCATAACCCGACCGCGATACTCGTCGGGAACCTTAAGCTGTTGGTAGGTTCGCATGGGGACGTCAACTGCGCCGATCGCGAATCCGCAGAGTAGATTCCAGAAGGAGTACAGCGCGAAAATGGGCGAGAAGCCCATGAGGATGACCATTACTCCGGCTACCGCAATCCCGAAGCTGTAGGCCAGGCCGGGCCGGTGGAACTTTAGGCGGGGGACGATGAAGCTCATCGCGAGCATTCCGATGATAAAGCAGCTCTCGATGATCGCGAGCGGCGCAGCTTTGTTTCCGAACCACTCCTTATTGATGGAGAGGTATACGACAAAGAACGGCGACATGAACAGCGCAAGGCCGACGCTGGCAAGAAGGGAGAGGCCGATGACCTCGTCCTTCTTGGCGTACTGGATGCCTTTGATCACATCGTCGAACATCTTCGACTCTTCGACATCCGTCCGCTCAGGGATCACTTCTGGTAGCTTGAGCAGGAAGTAGACCGAAACGATGAATGAGATTCCGTTGGCGATGACCATCACCTTCAGGAAGGCGCCGGGACTGTATTTGTCCGCGACTACGCCGAGCGCCGCAGTCAACATGTTTCCGATCAGCCAGGCGAACTGGTCGGTCGCCGCGCTGAACGCGTTGGCTCCCATGAGTTTCTCGGGAGGAACCAGACGAGGAATGACCGCGTTCTTTGCAGGGAAGAAGAAGACCCGGAGGGTGGCAAGGAGAGGTCCGAAGACGTAGAATGCCCATCGAGGAGGATCGCTCGGGATCACCAAGAGGTAGATCAGGAACGCAATCAGAACCAGGGCACTGAAGACATCTGACCAGATCAGGATCTTCTTTCGATCCATCCGATCGGCGATCGCTCCGGCGACTGGGCCAAGGAATAAATAAGGAAGGGCTTCGAGGGCACCTACATAGCCGACCATGGCGTCATCGTTGAAGAGGCGCTTGATGACGAATAGTGGGCCGATGAAATAGAACGCATCGCCAATGCGCGAGATGGCTTGACCAAGCCAGAGATTCCTAAAATCGGGGATTGATAAGACGTCTTTTGGAGAGCCTAGAGCAGATGAGCTTTGCATGCGAAAGTTGATTTGGGGCAGTCGGGGCGCGGACAGGGCGCCAGATGACGAGGGCCTTTATCGCGTGCGGGTTAGCTTCATGAACTGTCAAGATTACCCGACGGTAGACTAGTGGCAACTATGATCGCCGCGATTTTTCCCGGTCAGGGCTCGCAGACTCCCGGGATGGGCAAGGATGTTTTTGAGGCCTCTGCTTCATCTCGAGAAGTCTTCGAAAATGTCTCCAAAACACTCGGAATCGACATCACGAAGCTCTGCTTCGAGTCGGACGAAGAGACACTTCGGGCCACAAACAATGCCCAGATCGCTTTGTACACGGTTGGCGTCGCGTCGTACGCAGCCAGCGACCAATCTGCCGACGTGTTTGCGGGGCACAGTATCGGGGAGTATGCCGCGCTTGTTTGTTCAGGGACTCTCTCTCTTGAGGACGGGGCTCGGCTAGTACGGAAACGGGGCGAGCTGATGGCTTCGGCAGGCGACCTAACGCCGGGGACCATGGCGGCGGTTCTGGGGTTGGAGATCCCATTGATTTCAGAGACCCTGGCGAAGGTTGATGGAGTTGTTGTGGTGGCGAACGATAACTGCCCTGGTCAGACGGTGATTTCGGGCGAAGTCGACGCAGTTGCGAAGGCGATTCCGATGCTTCAAGAAGCAGGCGCGAAGCGGGTACTGCCACTCAACGTTAGCGGTGCATTCCATAGCCCGTTGATGACCGAGCCGAGTCGGCAGATGGCGCAAGCGTTGGCGGATGCGGTTTTTCAGAAGGGCAAGCCTATATATGCGAATGTCACGACGAAGCCAGTCGCCGATCCTTCTGATTGGCGGAGCATCTTGGAACAGCAGCTTCGGGATCAGGTTCGGTGGACCGATAGCGTTCGGAATATGATTGCCGATGGCGTAACCGAGTTCATTGAATTCGGCCCCGGCGAGGTGCTTTGTGGGATGCTGAAACGGATCGACAAGGCTGTCCCGGCGAGGCGGTTTAGCGTAAACTAGGCTATGCCTCGAGTTCGCGTTTATGTCACTCTCAAGCCCGCTTTGCTGGATTCAGCCGGACGCACGGTGACCAACTCGCTCCAGCATCTTGGCTACGAAGAAGTGAGCGATGTGCGGATCGGAAAGTTGATTCACCTAGACGTCGAAAAGGTTGAGGAAGCTCGGATCAAGGAGATGTGCCAGAAGCTCCTCGCGAACCCTGTGATTGAGGACTTCAGCTATGAGGTGGTCGGGTGAAGGTAGCGGTTCTGCAGTTTCCTGGTTCGAATTGCGATCAAGACGCATTGAAGGCTTTGCGAGAAGACGTTGGGGTTCAAGCTGAATACGTTTGGCACAACGATGGGTCTTTGAGCGGGTTCGACGCGGTTTTTGTTCCAGGCGGGTTCTCGTATGGCGACTATCTGCGGTGCGGAGCGATGGCTTCCCGGTCGAGGATTTTGCAGGAAGCCGTTCGGTTTGCCAACGAGGGCCGACCTGTGATTGGCGCATGTAACGGATTTCAAATTCTCACCGAGACTGGACTACTTCCGGGTGCCTTGCTGAAGAACGAGAAGCAAAAATTCATCTGCAAGAACGTTGAACTTGAGGCTGTTAACAAGTCGAGTATCTGGACCGGAGGAGTCAACAAAACGATCTCGCTTCCGATTGCTCACGGCGAAGGTCGCTACGTGATTGACAACGACGGTTTGAAGCGCATTCAGGATCAAAACCAGATCGCTTTTCGGTACGTAGAGAATCCTAACGGATCGGTAAACGACATCGCTGGCGTGGTGAATGAGGCGGGCAACGTGTTGGGTCTCATGCCCCATCCGGAGCGCGCCACGAAGGAACTTCTCGGTGGAAATGACGGTTTATTGATCCTGCGAGCACTTTCGCTCGTTAATGCCTAAGGCAATCGCTCCACTTGGAGCATTTTGTGCCTATCATTTAAGTGCTAGAGAAGATGTTGAAGTACGGCTTTGTTGGTCTGATGGTTTGTGTTGCCTCGGTTTCGAGGGCTGAAGAACTCGTGCTCGGAAACTACGGGCAGACGCTGGAACCGACATCGATTTACAAGAGTGCCAGCACGAAGGCGGGCAAGTTCTACAAAGCGAAGCAGTATCAGTATCTGGTGGTGAAGGCGTATAACGAACGCTGGACAAAGGTCTTGATGGCCAACAACGTCTGGGGCTACATGTTGACCAGCAAAGTGGCAATTTTGCCAGAAGAGTATAAGGTCCAGGCGACCCGGGTGAGCGACCTCTCGAGCCGTGCCAAGGCAGCTTGGAAGGGTACGACCTACAAGGGAACCCCTTACGTTTGGGGTGGAAACGACATCAACCGCGGCATCGACTGCTCTGCGTTTGTCAAATCATTGTACGGTGAGATCGGAATCTCCCTTCCTCGAACTGCTGCTGAGCAAGCGAAAGTCGGAATGCCAATCCGTCGCTTAGAGGATCTGCGGGCTGGCGACCGGCTCTACTTCTGGGAGAAGAAGCGCAACACGATAGGTCATACGGGCATGTACCTGGGCAACGGCTACTTCGTCCACTCTTCTCGAGGCCACAACGGAGTGAACACCGACAAGCTCACTGAGAAGTGGCAACGGATTCTCGTAGCGGCTCGCCGCTAGAAGCTATGGAACTCTTCCACTGGCAGTAAGAACATCACGGCTCCGCCGACTGAAACTTTCATTGCGCTCGGCACAAACGCTGCTGCAGGATTGGCGTCATACGCCGCCATACTTAGCACTTGCTCCCGGGTTGGGCAGGCTGTCTGTATCACCAGCTTTAGGGTGGCTACTTGGTCATCGTTTGTGCCGATGAGCAAGGTCGTATTGCCTTCGCGAAGGAACCCGCCGGTAGAGCCGATGATCGTAAATTTGAACCCTGCCGAGATGAGCTCGTCAATGATCCGATTCTTGTCTCGGTTATGAATAATGCAGACGGCGAGCTTCATGGCTTGTGGGGGACAGTATAAACGAAAAGACCCCGGTTGCATAGCAACCGGGGTCTTTTCTGGTCGTCGAAGTTAAGCTTACTGACCGAGTGCCCAGAATGGGTAGTTGATGTTAAGGTTTGGATTAGCGCCCAGACCGAGCGTTCCACCTGTGAATCCACGAAGGTTCGAAGTTGTGGTGTTGAAGCCGAATGCGGGGGTCGCTGCGACTCCGTACTCAGCTGCGGTTGGGGTTGCAGCCAAGAACTTTCCGTATTGGTAGTACTTAGCCGATCCGTCTGCGTGTCCGACGATCATTCCACCAAACGCTGCTCGAGCCTCATCGTGATCTCGGATGATTGCCGTTGGCGAGTAAGTCGCGGTAACTCGACCTAGCTCGTGCTGCCAGTACTCTCGAACTGCCGGAGGGAAAACGGTGACCGAAGTCGACGAGGAATCTGTTCCGTAGGCGATCGGAACAACTCCGATTTGCATGTTGCCCGACTCCATGAGAATCGCAGCGCCCGCAGTATTCGGAAGAGCGGTCAAGCTACCACCGAGCCAGCTGTTTCGGTGCATGGTCGAGGAGCCTGGAGCTCGGTTGTAAGTGTTCAACTGACCGGTAAGCGCCGTGTTGAGAATGTAGCTACCAGTGAGCTGGCCGCAACCGCCCCAGCTTCCCGAACCGTGTGGGAAAGTCCCGCACGAAGGAGTGCTGGTGTTGTTGATGCCGCGCGAAGTGTTCTGGAAGATCTGAACGTTCTTAACGTAAGGCATAATCCACTTCTGCCATGAGAAGTGATTCATTCGGTAAAAGAATCCGTTGCTGGTACAACCCGCGCCAGTTGGGTTGAAAGGCTGGGTGTTGAGAGCAGGATTCAGAGCCGAGCCTGCCTGACAATCGTCGTTTCGTGGGTACATATCGTCTGCATCACCGGCGTACATCACGACTCCGAGCGAAATCTGCTTCTGGTTGCTGATTCCAGCAGCCTTCTTAGCAGCAGCTTTAGCCTGAGCAAAAACAGGGAAGAGGATAGCGGCGAGGATTGCGATGATCGCGATAACGACCAGCAGTTCGATGAGCGTAAATGCCTTTTTCATTTGAATGATTCCAGGGGGATCTTGCGGTGCAGACCAAGAAATCCTTTTCCTATCCGCGACCGAGTTGTTAGACAACTCCTTCTAAGCAAATAGTTTACCAAAAGACGTTAAGTGATTGTTAAGGTGCAATGATGTTTAATGATTTAACTCAACGCCCACTGACGAATTAGGTTCGAATTGGCAGCGCTTTCTACCAGGTTCCGAAAATCTTCGCCTCCCGTTAAAACATCGATGGGCATTCGGTCATAGACGTACTCATAGGGCGGTTGCTTCCACGCAAACCCTGGTAGCTGAGTCTCATCCGAAGTCGCCTGAAACCGTTCGAGCTTCACATGGCTCGAATCAAACAAGCCGGTCTGCTTTGTCACTTCATTGATGAGGCATGCGTAAGTGAGAACAGGGCGAAACACGGATCGATCCAGCACATGAACCTGCACTCCTTCACAGATTTTCCCTTGATGTTTGTTAAACGTCGGCTCGAACTGCAGCGGTCGAAAAAACGCTCCTGATAACCCCAGCCCGTTTAGGGATGAGGCTAACTGCCAGCCGTCGATAAATGGAGCTCCGACGATTTCAAAAGGCCGTGTTGTTCCGCGGCCCTCGCTGAGATTAGTAGCTTCCAAGAGGCATCCGCCTGGGTACACCACGGCGGTATCCGCCGTCGGCATGTTTGGAGAAGGCATTACCCAACGGTAGGGTGTTTGGTCTGCGTAAAGCGTTCGATCCCAGCCTTCGACGCCGATCACGTCCAGCTTAGCTGTGGGATAGTAGGTCTCTACGACATGCCGGGCGATCTCTCCGATAGTCTTTCCGTGCCGAATCGGCAGATTGTGGAGTCCGACAAAGCTCTCGAAACCCGGCTCAATTCCGGGACCTTCGACGGCTGATCCGATCGGATTCGGTCTGTCGAGCACCAAAACAGGGAGCCCAACCCTTTCTGCAGCTTTGATGCACAGGCTCATCGTCCAGATGAAGGTGTAGTAGCGCGAGCCGACATCTGGGAGGTCGACCAGAAGCAGATCGAGCCCGGCAAGCATCTCATCTGTGGGCTCCCGGTGCTCTCCATAGAGTGAATAGGTCGGATACGATCGAGGCGGAGCGCCTTCGCCATTCCACTCGATCATGTTGTCTTGGGTCGTACCAAAGAGCCCGTGTTGGGGACCGAAGACGGCGCCGACCTCAACTGGGCCCAGGAGGTCTAGAATGTGCCGATAGGCCGAATCCACTGAAGCCTGGTTGCACACAACCCCCACCCGCTTGCCTCGCAAAGAAGCGAATTTCTGTGCAGCAAGAAGGTCGAGGCCAATGGCAAACGGCATACCGATAGTATGAACAGTGCGACAAAGTGGCGCGCCCGACTGGACTCGAACCAGCGACCAACGGCTTAGAAGGCAGTTGCTCTATCCACTGAGCTACGGGCGCGAACTGTTCTATTTTACCTTTGCGGCTATTTCGGTTGATCTGACCAAAGAAACTCGAGTGGTCCGACGGAAAAAGTGAGGCCCGGCCAGGGCATCGAGCGCTCGTTCTCGAACGAGTCCATCCCTAGGCGGCTGAGGCCGTTGTTGCCGAAATCGCGCAGCTCCCAGATTCCTTCGGAGTTGACTGAGATTCGCAATTGGTTGGTGTCGACTTCCGGAACCAGGGTCGAGATATCCAGAGATCGAGCCCAGGGATTAACCTTTCCGATCATCAATCCCATGGCGTCGACGCGGATGCAGTCCGTCAGCTCTCCCTCAAACTCCAGCTTGACGTCCCCTAGAATGTGGATGTAAATGTGCCCCAAATGGTCGTAGTTGCCGACCGGGCCGGCGGTTTTGTCATAAGCAAATCGACCGATGTACTCGAGTTCGATTCCGTCGGCATTGGCTGATCGAGGAGCAGAAAAGTCGTCTGAATAGCAGGAGACAACCATGTTGTAGTCGAACTCGCCAATCTTCGCCCATACGTCCTCGATGAAGGAAGAGCCATAGGAGAGGCCGTTGAACGCCTCATCCAAACTCATAAACGCCTCGGCTCGAACACGATCGACGAAGTCGTGATCGTAAAAAGTCTCTCCTTGACTGGCAGCAAACGCAGAAATCGGTGCGTCATCTTCGCCATACGTCTCGTCGAAGAACGCCTCGAAGGATTGTTCGTCCGCTGCTCGTCCGAGCCAAACATCGACTTGATCCGTCATGGAGAAATTTTACAGCCTGCGAACGATTGCGATGGCTGACTGCGTCATTGCTTCTGATGAAGCGAATTCCGATAGGTGTCTGGTGTGCGCTAAGCTTTGCCGCAGCGATTGCCATTGCTCTGGCTCTGCCCGGAAAGTATCGCTACTTGGCGCATCCCAAAGCCGCTGAGGATTTGGCTGAGCAACTTCGCTTTGGCAAGTGGGAAAGGATCGTCGACTACATTCCTGAAGAGGAGTTGAAAGAAGCGGCTATGACGCGAGCGCAGACAGAGCGGCTCTTCCGGGATTACATCAAGCCAGCGTTTGAGAAGGAGAGCCAGGACCGGACGATCAAAGTTGCCACGACGGAATACAACTCAACTGTGACGATAGGGAAGGGGCAAACCAAATTCGAGGTCCTGTTGTCCAACTACCCCGCGCTGCTTCGTCCGTCCCTTGTGTGGGGAATCCGTACCTCGCTGACTCAAGTGGCGGTGATGCGCTCGATTCAAGCGACGCCGGAGCTTCAGGGCAAGGCGCGTCGGGCAGAGACTGCGCGCCAGCTTTTTATCGTTGAGCGGGAGTGTAAGGCGTTTGGTTTGAAGGCGCTTCCGCCTCGACCAGCGTCGATGAATGGGCGGAGTCTGAAGTTGTTTCCGTAAATAGGTGAGAATCAGCCACCCGCAAAAGATTCAAGACGGGTGGTTTGAACCTAAGGATTCGCTTTTTTTGACTTTTTTGCGTTAAGGGTTGCATCTCACACCTTAACCAGGGAATAATATCTCTTGTGCTCAGCAATGAGCGCAGAACTTTGAAAGCGGAATATTGAGGAAGAACAGTCAGATTTGACGGTTGAAATTCGTAAACACGAATCCAATCCGTTTTTCACTTTTCCCCTTCTGCAGAGCGATCTGGTGAAGAGGATACCAGCAACAACTGGGACAAGAGTGGTTCAAATGAGTAGATTAAGTTCCGAACTTTAAATCGGAAACTGATCAACACTTTCTACGGAGAGTTTGATCATGGCTCAGGACGAACGCTGGCGGCGTGCCTAAAACATGCAAGTCGAACGAGGTAGCAATACCTAGTGGCGAACGGCGTAGTAATACATGAGAAACGTGCCCTTAAGTCTGGGATATACAGGGGAAACCCTGGGCAATACCAGATGTGGCGGAGAGATCGCATGATCTTTCCATTAAATGGTTTTTCGCTTAAGGAGCGTCTCATGGCCTATCAGGTAGTTGGTGAGGTAATGGCTCACCAAGCCGACGACGGGTAGCGGGTCTGAGAGGATGATCCGCACGAGTGGGACTGAGACACGGCCCACACACCTACGGGTGGCAGCAGTTGGGAATCTTGCACAATGGGGGAAACCCTGATGCAGCGACGCCGCGTGGACGATGAAGGCCTTAGGGTTGTAAAGTCCTTTTTTGGGGAAAGACTTAGGACGGTACCCCAAGAATAAGCTCCGGCTAACTACGTGCCAGCAGCCGCGGTAAGACGTAGGGAGCAAGCGTTGTCCGGATTTACTGGGCGTAAAGAGCGCGTAGGCGGCTCGTTAAGTGTGAAGTGAAATCTCCAGTGCTCAACACGGAAACTGCTTTACATACTGGCGAGCTTGAGGAAAGCAGAGGCAACTAGAATTCCTGGTGTAGCGGTGAAATGCGTTGATATCAGGAGGAATACCAATGGCGAAGGCAGGTTGCTGGGCTTTATCTGACGCTGAGGCGCGAAAGCGTGGGTAGCAAACAGGATTAGATACCCTGGTAGTCCACGCCCTAAACGATGGATACTAGACGTAAGAGGTATCGACCCCTCTTGTGTCGCAGCTAACGCATTAAGTATCCCGCCTGGGGACTACGGCCGCAAGGTTGAAACTCAAATGAATTGACGGGGACCCGCACAAGCGGTGGAGCATGTGGTTTAATTCGATACTAACCGAAGAACCTTACCCAGGTTTGACATCGATCGCAAGATCCCGAAAAGGATCCCTCCCCCACAAGGGGACGTGAAGACAGATGTTGCATGGCTGTCGTCAGCTCGTGCCGTGAGGTGTACGGTTAAGTCCGCCAACGAGCGCAACCCACGTCCTGTGTTACCAGCGAGTAAAGTCGGGCACTCACAGGAGACCGCCGGTGTAAGCCGGAGGAAGGTGTGGATGATGTCAAGTCAGCATGGCTCTTACGCCTGGGGCTACACACATGCTACAATGGGAGCAACAAAGGGCAGCAATACCGCGAGGTGGAGCGAATCCCAAAAATACTCCCCCAGTTCAGATTGCACTCTGCAACTCGAGTGCATAAAGTCGGAATCGCTAGTAAACGCAGGTCAGATATACTGCGTTGAATACGTTCCCGGGTCTTGTACACACCGCCCGTCAAGTCACCTGAATCGTCTTCACCCGAAGTACGTGGCCTAACCGCAAGGAGGGAGCGTCCGAAGGTGAGGGGGGTAAGGGGGACTAAGTCGTAACAAGGTACCCGTACCGGAAGGTGTGGGTGGATCACCTCCTTAAAGGATAAGAACTGTTCCTTGCAAGTCAAGTGAACACATATCCAGGTCGAGACTTTCTTTCTCAATCCGCTTTTCAAGGGGACTCCAATTTGGAGTCCTTTTTTGTTTTATCACGATGCAGTTTGCTGTATCATGGAATTAGAAGAGTATTCCATGATTAGAACCGACGCCATCGACTCCCTCACCGCATTCCAAAAGGACGTCAAAAACTACGTCAATAGACTTGAAACGTCAGGGGAGGCACTCGTTCTCACGGTTAACGGAAAGGCGAAGCTCGTAGTTCAGGATGCTGCTGCATATCAGTCGCTTCTAGATGAAGTGGAAAAGAGCCGATTCGCCGAAGCCGTCAGGATTGGAATCAAGGAAGCAAACCAAGGTCTAGGGCGACCGGCGGCCACCGTATTCGAGGATATGAAAGCAAAATATGGCCTATGAAGTCCAAATTATGCCCTCTGCCAAAGCGGACCTCATAGAGTACGCAGATCACATCGCGTCTGAATCACAGACCCAAGCCAGAAAATGGCTGAACGAGGCGTGGAAGCTGATCTTTGGATTAGCCGATTATCCTAAGAAGTTTGCCGTTTGTGAAGAGTCAGAGCAGGTCGGGGAAGAGGTTAGGGATGTTGTCCACTACTCTCACCGAATCGTCTACCGAATCGTGGACGAACAAAATGTCGTTCAAGTGCTGCGAGTGTGGCACGGCTCCAGGCGAGCATTGAACGCAAATGATTTCCAGGAAACGCAATGAGATTTCGGGGGCTACGCTAATGGCTTACCGCTCCTGGCTCAAAGACGTCAAGCACGTCGGTGACTTGGGGCAACAATTGGTGCCGCTGGACTGGAAGAAGCCAGACATCGAAGAGCGGGAGCGACTCGCGGATGAGCGCTGGTCAGCACTCTACAAAAGAACGCTGCCGGTCTCACTCGAACACTCTCGGTACTTCGGGTGCGGGCTCCATGATTCGTGGGTTGTAGGTCATGAGCGCACCGAAAGAGAGTTTGTCCTCAAAATGGACTCGGACCACGCCCACGAGTTTATGATTCATCTAGGCTTGTATGTCGACCTCGACGTACCCCTGTTCACTTTCCCGGTCGATCTGCGATGTCACGATGTTGCTTACCTTAGGTGGGCAAGACCCGATCCTCGGGGAGTCATGCGCTATTCAAGGCCAAACCTGCGCCGTCTGGAAGACACAAGGTCAACCGCAGACACCTTGATCCACGACTGGTTTTTCGAACAAGACGGACGGCTCCAATGGGTCGTTCACTTCTGGGCACATTTGAACGAGCCAGGGCTGCTGGATAGCTCGTACCTCTTCCTCATGGTCGACTGCGCCTCAGTCAGTGCCGAAGATGGCTGCCGCAACGCAATCACCACCAACTATGGCCCGAAGGCCGGACTTCTATGGAAAGAATTCTGGTCACAAACCGACTTCCTGTTCTGCGACCAACCGGAACTATTCACCCTCTTCGAATCCGTCTCCAAGCGCGAAGGCTGGACCAAAAACGATCTCCGCCAAGAACTCCTCCAAGTCCCCGGAGCATCGATTCTAGAAGCGTATCGAGCGAACGTTGAAGCCGAGAACCTAGTTAAATGAGACTAAAGCTCAGAGCCATCGCTGTCGGAACCTTACTCATCTTCGGCATAATCATTAACCACTACTGGCCGCGCCGAGATCTACGAGTTTCAACTGACCCCAAATGGCTCCAAGTTGTCCAGTTCATCCAATCTGCGGACGAAGTGAAAACCTTCGCCACCAAAGCGGACCTCGAATCTGGAGCTCAGCTCACCAAGCTGGTCAAGGAAAAAAGCGGCGAAGTCCGGATAGTGACCGATCGAAATCCGCTCCTGGACCACCTTGCCGTGCTACCACAAATTCCCGGAGACGATATAGCCGTCGATGCTTGCTTCTGTCCACACCACTTCATCTTCGCAACAAAGGGCAAAGCCACCCTGCGAATCGATATCTGCTACGGGTGTGGTTCATGCAGGATCAAATCAACAGACAATAATCTCGCCGGCAGCTTCCCGATAAAGTTCGACGCGAAAGGGGATTCAGGGGCAGTTTTTGGACTACTTGCCGGTGGGCACGAAGAGGGTTTCGGGTGTGGACACTTCGCCGACTGAAGCGGCAACCGACAAACGGACCGCAAAAGCCATGCGAAGTAAACTCGGATCACCTTGAACCGCCTAACGCGAAAAGTCCACTACTGGCTCGGAGCAGTCATCGCGCTTCCCCTCCTCGTCGTGGTCGCCAGCGGAATCCTGCTCCAGCTCAAAAAGCAGCTCACCTGGGTCCAACCCCCCGAGCAAAAGCCTCCAGTCAAAGAACTAAAAATTGGCTCCGAGCAAATGCTCCAAGCCCTCCAACAAGACCCCGAGCTCAAAGTTCAAACCTGGGATCAAGTCGAGCGAATCGACATCCGGCCGAAAAAGGGAATCGCAAAGCTCACCCTCGGTAACGGCATCGAAGTCCAAATCGATACATCAAACGGCAAAATTCTCCAAAAAGCCGTACGGCGATCCGACCTGATCGAAGCCCTCCACGACGGTTCCTTCTTCGCCGGAGACTACACGAAGCTCGGCCTCTTCCTCCCCGCCGCCGTCGCCCTTTTCCTCATGCTCCTCACCGGTGTCTGGCTTTGGTGGTTGCCGATCAAGGTGCGACGGGCAAAGCGGAAGAAGGCGAATCAAGCGTAGAGTGTTGTGCGGAGCCTGAGTAGTAAGTAGATGGCCAAAGCGACTAAGCCAGCTATGTGACCGGCCAAATCTGGAACATCGACGGCGGAATCGTCATCAAGTAAAAAACGTAGGAGCAATTGTGCCCCAGCGCAACAATTCGCATCTGCCAACCAAGGTCTGCCTCACTTGCGGCAGGCCATTTTCATGGCGAAAGAAGTGGGAGCGCAACTGGGCCGAGGTCAAGTATTGCTCCGATAAATGTCGAAAGGCGAAGTCCGCAACCGCGTAACTTCGCCTTTCTTGTTTGGTTCTCTCTAGACGAATATCAAGGCTTCATCAAGATCCCCTGCCCGCTCGGCAGGTTCAAAATTTTCACTCCGCGCTCCTCGGCAAACTTGTCAAACGCGATCTTCTGGTGGATGTGGTGAACCCAGTTGTAGTCGTCCAAGCACATGATCGCGCCAGAGACCATTTTGGGCCAGAAGTATTCCGCCGCCGCAATCTCTGGGACAACCGCGTTCATGTCGATCATGATGTACGCGACCTTTTCTATGTTAACAGTCTCCAGTGACTCCGGAACGCGCCCCTTAACCAGCTTCGCTCGCGCCCAAGGTGAGAAGTTTCGCTTGGCCAGTTCGTAACAATCGAAATAGCTGTTTTCGTGAACCTTATCGATCCCAATCTCCACCTCGTCCTGCGTAAACTGCTCCGCCGGACACCCTTCGTAGGTGTCAAACAGCCAAAAATCTTTGTCGATTGTGTTCCAATCGAGATACTTCATGATCGCTAGCGAGAAGATGCCGGTGTTGACGCCGCACTCTACAAAATCACCCTCAAGCTGCTTACAATGCCACGCCGCCCAGATGTACTGGTGGACGCGCCACTCGACATGAAGTTGCTGCCCCGGAGGCAAAAGTGTATGTCCCGAGTTCGCGCCTAGTTGATATGCCTCCTGAAACTTGGGTTCAAGCAAGCATGCCGCGTTGTGGTGCGTTGCAAATCCGTCGGCGGCATAGGTGTATGCCGGGCGGGTCAACTGCTGCCCATCATGGGTGATCAGCAGGGTGCTTCCGTCGTCCATCGGAAACTCGATGGTGTATGGGCGTCCGGCAAGGTCTAGCATTTCTACTAGGCATTGTCGGACGCTTTTTTCCTGGGATTAGAGCAACGCGAGCAACTTCTGATGCTCTTCTGCAGTGTGCATCGGGAAGTTGGCGACTCGGAAGTTATTGAGTTTCAGGTCGCCGTAGCAGGCTCCGGTGTAGATTCCGTGCTCCTTCTCAAGCTTCGCACGAAGCTCGTTGGCATCTTCCTGGACGTTTACCGCAAACAGTGTTGGTGATTTGTAGCGGTCGCTTGTCACCATCGGCATTGCCTTGGTGCTTTCGAGAGCTTTGTAAAAGGCCGCTGATCGCTCAGTAATTCCCGCTCGAAGAACGTCCAGCCCAATTGACTGGTACTTCGCCGCACACTTGTTGAGTAAGTAAATCGCCAGAACGTTAGGAGTCTCCGCGGTCATCGACTTCTCGGCGAATGTCTGAACTCGCGAAAACGCGTGGAACGAGCCGATGCTTTGGGTTTTCTCGAGCTGCCTGGATCGCTCCATAGCGCGCTCGCTCACAACAACAACGCTGAGACCAGCCGTCGAGTGAAAGCCCTTCTGGACCGAGAACATACAGACGTCGACCAGGCTCCAATCGAGCTGGCAGTGTGGCATCGCCGATACGCAGTCCACCATCAACATCTTCTCTGGATACTTGCGTCCGAGAGCATGAATCTGCTCTTCGGGAATCCAGAGGCCGATGCTTGTTTCATTGTTCACAACGCAAATCGCCTCCGCCGTCTCCGGAACTTCCACCGCGGAAAAGTCGCCGTCAAACTTGTGATCGTAGTCCCATCGAACCGCATTCCGGCCCAGCCAGCCCGTGTACTGATGCCATCGCATCGCAAATTCGCCGCCCACCATGTGGAACGACTCCTTGGCGGTGAGGCACTCCATACCGCGCTCCCAGGCCTCGTTGCTGGAGTTCATGAAGATGATGTGATGGGTGCTCGGCAGCTTCAGAAGATCGCGAATCCGATCCCGAGTCTCGTCGAACAAGTTGAAGAACCACTTCGACCGGTGGCTCTGCCAAACCGCACCTTCGGCAACGGCTTCCTGCAGCCACTGCCCCATCTCAGGGTGAACTTTTGTCGGACCGGGAGCAAGAACGGTGGGATTCATGCTTGCTAGTTTACAGTTCAGAGTTCTCAGATTTCCGTTTACGGATTCAGAACTCTGAGTTTTATGGTCTCGGGAACCTCGCGAATCTCCGCGAGAAGCTCGTCCGAAACCTTATCCGCAATATCCGTCACCAGGTAGCCAATCTGATCCCGAGTCTTCAGGTTCTGACCAACAATGTTCACCCCGTGCCGAGCGAAGATCGCCGACACTGACGCCACAATTCCCGGCACATTCCGGTGAACGTGCAGAATCCGCATCCCCTTCTGGATCGGAGGAAGATAAAGATCCGGTAGCGAAACCGAACCAAGGGTTTCACCTTGTGCTACATACTTCCGCAGCCGCTCCGAAACGTAAGCCGCGATATTCCGCTGAGCCTCCTCGGTGCTGCCGGCAATGTGCGGAGTCAAAATGACGTTCGGCAAACCGCGAAGAACTGAATCAAACGGCTCGTCATTCGACTTCGGCTCAGAAGGAAAGACATCGATCCCCGCGCCACCTACTTTTCCAGAAAGCACCGCATCGCGTAGCGCCGAGTAATCCACGACCGAACCCCGCGACAGGTTCAAGAAAATGACCCCATCTTTCATCATCTCGAACTCCTTCTTGCTGATCAAGTTCTTGTTCGACGCCCGTCCATCAAAGTGAACGCTGATAATGTCCGACTGCTTCAGAAGGTCGTGCAGAGACTCAATCCGCTGAGCCTTCCCGTGCGAAAGCTTCTCGGCGATGTCGTAATAGATGACCTCCAGCCCCACGCTCTCCGCCAAAACGCTGAGCTGAGACCCAATGTTCCCGTAGCCAATAATCCCGAGCTTCTTGCCGCGAATCTCATGTGCCCCCGCCGCACTCTTGGTCCAGCGACCCTCGTGCAAAGCCGTCGAGTGCGCGAACACCCGCCGCATCAAAACCATCGCCTCGCCCAAAGCCAGCTCAACAACGCTCCGCGTGTTGCTGAACGGCGCATTGAAAACCGCAACCCCCCGCGCCGCCGCCGCCGCCGAATCCACATGATCCGTCCCGACGCTAAACACCCCAATCGCCATCAGCCGCTTCCCGGCCTGAATCACCCGCGCCGGAATCTTGGTCCGGGTCCGAACTCCGATGATCGAAACATCCTTGATACGCTTGACCAACTCATCTTCGCTCAGTTTTTCCTTAACCTGCTCAACCCGATACCCTTCAGCTGCCAGGCTCTCGGCCGCATCCGAGTCGATCGAATCTAGCAACAGAATCTTGATCTTCGAGCGCGGGAAGCTATACCGAGTCGGCAAATCCGACTCCGCCAAAACCTCATCGATTCCATAAACCACCGAGTCCGCCTTCGCCGCAACCGCCTCGCGATAAACTGTCTCAGCGTAGCAGAAGAATCGCGAAGCCGCCCCGGCCTCCCGAATCTGATAATCCGTAAATCCGTCCCCAACCACCCACTTCGGGCCGTCGTAAGCAATCGACTCGACCACCGGAATCTTCCCTCCCGCTTGCGACAGAGGATTCTGATCGTCGAACCCAATGATCTTCCCGTCCTCGTCAAATAAAAACGAGTTCGCATAAACCCGAGAATTTGGAATGTCCAACATGGCCGCAATCGGCGCAACAAACTCGGCAAACCCACCGGTGACCACATAAAGCCGATCCGCAACCGCCTTCAACTGCTTCTTATGCGCCGCAAAACTCGGTGACAGGCACTTCTTCAACCTTTTGGCAAGCACCTCAAGATGCCCTTGGTTCGCATCCAAAAGCCGAACCCGCTCCGCCAAAGACTCGCGGAACCCGAGCTTGCCTTCCATTCCCAGCTTCGTTAGCTCTTCAATCCGCGCCAGCCGCTCATCCCGCTCCGGATGCTTCGCTAGCGAGATCTCCGCAAGGGCGTCAAGCGATTCAATGGTGACAATCGTGCTGTCAAAATCCAAAATAAGGATGGGCTTCATGGGGTAAGTCGACGCCCAGCCCCATTGCTTTTCGTCTCCCTCTAAGGTTACCGGAACCAGCTGAACTGATCATGGGTTAGGATAGAGCAATGAAGCGCAAGGTGCCCATTTGGAAGCGGATCGCCCGATCCAGCCTCATGTTATTAGGCATCGTCGGCGGACTCTACGCCTGGAACCCCCAACGCCTCCACTACTTTGCCAAACCCGTCGTCTTGTCAAAAAAAGACCCCGAGTCCGCAAACCTTTTTAAGAACGGAACCCGAGTCACCGTAGTCGTCGGCCACCCCGATGACGCCGAATTCTATATCTCCGGCACCCTCCTCAAACTCCACCAAGCCGGAGCCGAGATCACCCTCATCGTCGTCACCGACGGCGACAAAAGCTACTACCCATGGTTCCTCACCAACGCCGAAGAGAACCGAAAAGTCCGCCGAATAGAACAAACGGAAGCCTCAAAAGCCTACGGCGCAAAAGTCGTCTTTCTCGGTGGTCCCGACGGCCGCTACGATCCTGACGAAACGAATCTTCGAGCCAAACTCCTAAGCGCGATCCAGGACTCCAAACCCGACTACCTCATGGCCTTCGACGACGAGCACGTCATCAAAGTCCAACACCGAGACCACGAAAATTCCGGCCGCGCCACCCGCGAGCTCGCCCCCCAAACCGGCGCCAAGTGGCTCCTCCTCTTCGCCACCTACGCCCCCACCTACTGGGTCGACACCACCGGAACCTGGGACAAACGCGCCCAACTTCTCGCCGTCCACAAGAGCCAATTCTTCGGTGAAAAACTCGGCTTCATCCAAGGCACCGTCCTCGACAAAGCTCTCACCGAAGGCGAGAAAATCGGCAAAGAAACCGCCGAAAGCTTTCGGGCTATTCCCCTGGATCGGTCACCCGTTCAGTAAACCGCTCCGCCGCGCCAAAAATACGTTCCCGACGGGCCGCCTCCAACCGACCCAACCCGCCCACCATCATGCTCATCCGGTGGTTGCTCGAAAAGAAGGACAAATTTCGATCAATAAACCGCCAGTACAGCCCATCCCAAACGTCGCACCACTCGCCCTTCGGGTAGTCCGACATCTTCAAAATGTACGCCGACCCGCTCAGATACGGCTTCGTCGCGAACACGCCCCCGTCCGCAAACTGGCTCATCCCCAGAACGTTCGGCGTCATCACCCAATCCGCCGAATCGATGAACATCTCCATGAACCACCGGTAGCTCTCCTGCGGGTCCACCTCGCACATCAGCATCGCCGACCCCAGCACCATCAATCGCTCGATATGGTGGCAATAGGCGTGCTTCTCCGTCCGTTTAATCACCGTGTCCAAAGGCAAAAGCCCCGTCGTCCCGTCATACCAACACGCCTTCAGCTTCCGCCGATGCCCAAAGAAATTAGGCTCAGACTCATAAACCTCCAACCGCTCCCGCCCGATCCAAAGGATGAACTCACGCCACCCGATCACCTGTCGCACAAACCCTTCCAGCGAGTTTAACGGAACCCTCTGACAACGAAGAGCCGCCGAAACAACCTCCGCCGGAGTCAGCAAGCCTGTGTTCAAATACGGCGTCAAAACGCTATGAAACAGCGTCCGCTCCCGCTGCGGGATCGCGTCCTCATAATCGCCAAACCTCTCCAGCCGCTCCGCCAAAAACTCCGCCAAAGCCGCCCGAGCATCCGCATGAGTCACTCCATACCGAAACTCCGAAGCAACTCCCGGATGCGAACCGAATAACTCAGCCACCTCCGAAATCACCTGCCGAGTGATTTCGTCCGGCTCAAACCCGCCCACCGGCGGCGGCAAAACTGACTTTGGCAACGCCTTCCGATTCTCCTCATCGAAGCTCCACTTCCCTCCGACCGGCTGTCCATCCTCCATCAAAATCCCCAGCCGCCGCCGCTGAGCCTGATAAAAATCCCCCATCAACCGCCGCTTCGACCGACTTGCGTAAGCTTCCCAATCCGAGAAAGAAGTCAAGAACATCGGGTTCGGAATCACTGCCAACTCAACCCCAGAAGCAGCCGCCCAGGGCCGTAAAACGTCCCGCAACAAGAACGCATCCGCCGGCTCATAAACCCAAACTTTCTGCGGAGCCAACCCTGACAACCGCTCCAAAAGAGACCCGTTCTGCTCGGAAATCGACGAATACAACACCTCACGGCCACAAGATGAAGCTAAGTGCCGCATCGCCGAAAAAAACAGCACCAACTTCTGCTGATGGTGCCGCCACCGAGTCGCCAGCCCCACATCCTCGTGCATCACCACCGGAACCCCAGATGGCATCCCCGGAAGCCCTTCAAAAAGTTGATCCCCCAGCACCAAAATCAGCTCGCGCATCAGAGCCGTTCTACGAGTCAAGCATCTCCGAAGTCCCCTCTCCGCTCGTGGAGAGGGGATTTAGGGGTGAGGAATCTCCCGCTTAACGCCGCGCCAAGTATCTAACCGCTCCCCGCCCATATAACTCTCAATATCAAAAGCGTGGTCATCCGCCCCCTCAACAAAAAGCTCCACTTTCTGAAACGCAATCCTTTCCTCCGCAGAATGCCGCCCCTGACCCATTCCGCCCACAAACACCGAATGCTTCCCAAACCGGTGGTTCATCTTGTCCACCGCATGGCTAAACTCCGCCCGCTCTGGAGTCTGGTCGAAAAGCGAAGGAGTCACATATTCCGGCCGCAACAGCCCCGTAAACACAATCCCCACCTGCAACGGCCGCTCAAAATCTGCCGACGCCCACTCCGAAGCGATCAGCGAAGTCACCGTCACCGAGTCCTGACACGGTGGAAGCGCCACCGTCGACTTCCACGAGCGACGCATCCCCTTCACATATATCCCCATGTGCGTCGCCCAAAGGTTCGACTGCCGCAATCGCGCACAAGCCTTATGCGCCAACCGCATCATCACTTCCCGAGCGCCTTCCTCGGTTCGTAAGTCCGGCGGCAAAACGTGCGAATGCGACAACGACTGATCCTGTCGGGTCTCGTAATCCACCTCGTACCCGTGCAAATTGAACCAGTACCGCTCCCCACAAACCGACCCAAACGCCCGCCGCATCTCTTCCGGCGATAGCGCCAACAATTGCCGCGAAGAGAACACCCCCGCCGCATTCAGCCGCGCCTTCATCCGCTTGTTGATCCCGCAAAAATCCGTTAGTTTCAGCTCATACAGCCGTGAAGGAATGTCGTCGGCGGTCAATATCACCAACCCATCTGGCTTCATCATGTCCGTCGCCGTCTTTGCCAAAAAGTGGTTCGTCGCTATCCCAAACGAAGCCGTCATGCACTCGCCAACGTTCTCCCGAATCGCCTTCTTCATCTTCAGCGCAAGCTCTCGCGCCACCGCTGGCGGAGCCTCGGTCTCCAGCAACCGAAACCGCATTTCATCGATCGAACACACCTTGTCCACCGGCAGCACCGACTCGCAAACCTCAACAATCCGCTTGTGAAACGCCGTATAAGCCGCGTGATTCCCCTTCACAATCACCACGTCCGGACAAAGCTTCTTCGCCAGCCCAATGTTCGTCCCGGTCTTAATCCCAAACCGTTTGGCTTCATAAGAAGCCGCGATCGCCGAAGTGTTATCCCCCGCCGTCGGAGCCACAATCAAAGGCCGCCCCCGCAACGACGGATCCAACTGCTGCTCGCACGAGGCAAAGTAAGCATTCAGGTCCATAAACATCGACTTAAGCCGACTAGGATGCGATATAGGTAGATTTTTTTCTACCATAAAGTGATTATACGTCAAAACAAACGCGATGCTGTACAGCGAACCACTTTGGGTAACGTTGCACCATGCCAACCATAACCCTGGCCAGCGAGGAGAACCCATGTACATCACTAGTTTGCTAACTATCCTCCTGAGATCGGATTCCCAATCCGCGAAGTAGGCGACGTTCAAGCTCGACAAATCTGGCCCCACTACTTGGCGGGCTACGCTCCGATCTCCGCAATCTGCTTCTTGGCGCCCGCCAAAGCTGCAGTTTTGGTCTCTTCCCCAATTGCCAGGCCCTCTGCACGGATTACGGTGACATCGGTCATTCCGATGAAGGCGAGTGCGCCAAGCAAATAACGCTCTTGATGATCTAGATCTGCCATGGGGCTGTTACCCGTGTAAATGCCGCCTCGCGTCGAGGCCACAAAGACTTTTTTCCCCTTCACCAGTCCTTCAGGACCGTTGGGTCCATATTGGAAAGTTCGGCGGGCGACGGAGACACGGTCGATCCAACCCTTTAACTGTGTTGGAATCGAGAAGTTGTACATCGGGGCTCCGATCACGATGATATCTGCCGCGAAGAGATCGTCGATGAGGGCGCTGCCGGTAGCGAGGTCCTGTTCTAGCGCTGCATCGCTAACTTGGCCACCCTGTAGCGCGGCTAGGTGATTGCCCGAAAGGTGCATCACTGCGTCGGCAACGAGGTCTCGCCGTACAAGCTTCGCCCCAGGATGAAGTGTTTGTAGCCGAGCCACGATCTCGGCGGTGAGTGCTCGGCTCGCTGAGTAGTCGCCGAGAATGCTGGAATCAATGTGTAGGATGGTTTTCATTTTTGGTTTGTTTGCCCCGAGGGGCGGTAGGAGACGGAAGAGTCACGGTTTCGAAATATGGGGCCAGTAGCCTCAGATCGCCGTGGGTGGTTTAGAATGAGTAGCACTCTTGCTTCGACTGGGGAGTTTGAGCTCACCAGACCGCCATCCCTCCATCAACCTTGATATCGATGCCCGTTACAAACGAGCTTTCGTCGGACGCGAGGAACAGCGCGACATTCGCAACCTCTTCAGGTTTTCCAAGCCGGCCGACCAGAGTCTTGCCAAGCATATAGTCCGCCCACTCTTTGTCTTTGAGTTGTTCGCGCGTCTGGCTCGTTTCGATTACACCGGGTGAGATGGAATTCGCACGCATTCCGTGCTCACGCCCTTCCATGGCGAGTTGCTTTGTCATGCCGACGATCCCCATCTTTGCCGTCGCATGGGCGAGACCGCCAAGTGTGCGGAATACGCGCCATCCGGTCAGCGAGGCGGTATTGACGATCACTCCGCCACTTTTCTTTAGATGCGGCCAGGCGGACTTCGTTAGAAAGAAGACAAGATCAACCTCGTCTCGGGTGTTCCGGTGCCATTCCTCTTCCGTGATGTCCTCAATCCAATTGAAGTGAGCCATGGCCGCATTATTGAAAAGGACATCGATCCGACCATATTCACTGATAGCGAACTCGACCAGCTTTTGACAACCAGCGGGTGTGGTGAGGTCAATGGGATGCAACGACTTCATCTGATCTTCGCTGGCCAGGACGAGCTCAACCGTCTCTTGCGCCGTGACGGCATGAGTGTCGCAGCCAACGACTATCGCGCCTTCTTCGGCAAAACGGAGGGCGGCCGCTCGTCCAATGCTGCCGCCGGTCCCAGTGACTACGCAGACCTTATTCTGCAATCTTTTGTTCATATCAGTTCTCACTGCATTTAGGGGCGCATGTGTACCGCAACCATGAACTAGAACTGCGCGCCGTTCATCGCCGCCATGAATGCCATTGGATTCCAGTACTCGCGATAGTTGACAATGAGACCGTCTTTGAAAGTAACGAAGGTCGCGTAGGTCATCTCGTAAGGGTTGCCGTTAGACAAGACGACACCGGAAGCGCTCCATTCTGCGATCGCAGTGTTCGGGTCTTCAGTTGCATAGGTAAGCAAAGTCGGGATCGTTTTCACGTCGATCACGCTTGGATAGTTGCGCAGATATTCATAAAGTGCGGTTCGTCCTTCAAGTCTTCTCGGCGAACCCTCTGGGGCAAAAGGAAACTCTGCAACGACGTTCTCGTCGCACAAATCGGCCCAACCCTTCATATCTTTTGCAAGGAAGGTGTCAAGGCTGCGACGAAGAAGTTCGGGGGCGGTTGGCGTATTACTCATTTGTGGATATGTCCTTGAATCGTTTGATTGGATCAATGGCGTCATCCCAAGATCGAACGATTTACATGAACCTTGATTCGGTGTCACCGAGTTATAGTTCTCGCTGTTCGTTTAGGCTGCTCTCGGAGGTTCTGCTATATCGCTTCGTTCAGCGATAACAGTGATTATCTTTGCGGCAAGGGCGAAAAACCACCTTTATATGTAACCTTGTTGGCTACAAAAGACTAATATGGTAAATCAGAATTTTGCAACTGCGCTTCACATCATGACCGTTCTCGCCTACATGGAATCGCGACTTGTTTCATCGAAAGAGCTATCCAAGAGCCTACACGCTAATCCAGTGACGGTTCGCAGGATTGTCGGCTCCCTGGGGAAAGCCGGTCTGGTTGAGACAGTTCGCGGGCCATCCGGAGGCGTACGGCTTTCGAGATCTCCGAACTTGATCAATCTCGCAGAGATCTATTTTGCGACTGAACCCAGCCCGTTCATTGCGAAGAGGGAGCAGAAAGGCGACCCCGACTGCCCTGTGGCGTGTCGTATGGACGTCCTCGTTTCTGATCTCTCAAGCGATATCGGGGATCAAGTCGTCGCATTCCTCGAAAAGATCACTTTGTCGGACAACATCGAGAAACTCGGTCGGATACCTTTTCCCGAGGCGAACTGGCGAAGCCTCTAATTGCAACAGGCGAGAGAATGTTCATGGCCACTCATTCGGACCTATTTCGCTTCCACGACTGAGGATTGCAGAACCAGGTTGACAAAACCCCTGCAACTTCGCCTAGTAAGTGATGATCAAAGTTTCATCGCCCATTCCGAAACATCACGAAGTCATCAAGACAGTTCATAGGCGCTCACAACAGCCCCGAAATGATCGGCCGCTGAGACTTCTCAAAACAGCGTGCGAATATGCTCACTATCCACTCGGCCACCCCCCCCCTACCCACCTTTCTTCAAAAAATCGAACCCCGTTGAACCTGACTACCCAACAAAAAGCGTCGCAGTTCTCTCCTAATCAAGACCCAAAAGTCGACAGATTCCGGCGAATCCAGACTCAACCACTTGCACACAGCCGGTTCAAAAATCCGTCAAGGCGGAACCGAACTTTGCCCCAACTTCAACTCGCGTTGAGCCTAAGTGCACCGACTTAACCAACCCTCATCATTGAAATCGAAAACCTGCCAAACTCAATTCATGATTCTTGCCGAAATGACTTGGAAGGAAGTGGATGCACTGAGCCGAGATTGCATTGTAGTCATTCCAACCGGTTCGATTGAGCAGCACGGGCCGTTCCTACCGACCGCGACTGACACATTGATCGCAACTGCGGTCACCGACGCCGTCGAAAAGCAGACCCGCGAGAAAGTTCTTGTTACCCCGACGGTATGGTTAGGGGCCAGCGGGCATCATCTACCGTTCGCAGGAACCTTGTCAGCAAGCGTTACCGGCTACATGGAGACGTTGACCAGCACGACTCAATCGATGGCAAAGCACCGCTTCCATCGGTTCCTCATTATCAACGGTCACGGCGGGAACAATGAACTGAACGGAGTAACGCTTCGCCAGCTCAAAGAGTCACATCCGAACCTGACCCTCGGTCACCGAGGCTACTACCAGTTCGCCGAGCAAGTCATCGCTGACACCCTAGAAGGATCAATCAAAGGGATCCAGCACGCTTGTGAAGCCGAGGTATCGCTCATGCTCCACCTGCACCCCGACAAGGTGAGAAAGGATCTGATCCGAGACGATGGCCTCCGTCCCGTTAACCCTGTTCAGAGCCTCATTAAAGGTTGGGATGAGATCAGCGAAGAGGGCTCATTCGGCTTCGCAACCCTCGGCACTGCCGAAAAAGGGAAGCGGATCTTCGATGCGTGCGTAGAAGGCATCGTGCAAGAGGTCGAGGCGATCCATACCGGAGTCTTCTACCGAGGGATTTTCTAATTGTCAGGCAAACTCGAAACCACGATTGAAACCGCCGTCCTTGTCTGTGTGAACGAGGATGAAGCCGAAGACCAGCTTGTCGAAGACGAGCTGATCGGCCTTTGCGAAGCCGCAGGGGTCGAGCCGCTCACTACGATCCGCCAAAGATTGGATCGCCCGTTCAAAGGCACCTACGTCGGAACCGGAAAGGTCGAAGAGATCACGGTCCTTGCCCAGGATCTCAGTGCCGACATCGTTCTCATCGACGGCGAAGTCAGCGGGATGCAGCAGCGTAACCTCGAAGAGGCATTTGGTCGGAAGGTCGTTGACCGAACTCAGCTTATCCTCGACATCTTCGCGCGCCGTGCCCGCACGAAAGAAGGCATGCTCCAAGTCGAGCTTGCCCAGCTCACCTACATGATGCCTAAGCTCATGTCGGTCTACACCAAGTTCGAGCGTCAAAAAGGTGGCATCGGAATGCGCGGCCCTGGTGAAACTAAGCTTGAGACCGACAAGCGAATGGTCCGGGATCGCATTGCGAAACTGAAAGGCGACATTGAGGACGTCAAGCGAGTTCGAGATCAGCAGCGAACTAGCAGACGCAAGCATCCATTCCCATTTGCTTCAATAGTCGGTTACACCTCTGCCGGAAAGTCGACGCTAATGAACCGGATGTCGGGTACCGACCTGTTGGCCGACGCAATGCCCTTTGCTACGCTCGATCCTACTACACGGAAAATTGACCTCCCGGACGGCTACGCCCTCTTCCTCACCGACACCGTAGGCTTCATCCGAAACCTTCCGACCCACTTGGTCGCTGCCTTCCAATCGACACTTGAAGAGGTGACGTTCAGCGACTTCATCATCCACTTAGTGGACGTCAGCCATCCCAATTGGGAGGCTCAGTGTGACGCAGTCGCTGAGACTCTCAAGAGGCTCAAGGCGGATGACAAACCCGCAATCACCGTCTTCAATAAGATCGACGCCATTGCGGATCCGACCGTCCGTCGCGACCTCGTCGCCGAGTTCCCTAACTCAGTCGCAATCTCTGCGCTCACCGGCGAAGGAATGAACGACCTGATGAACGCAATTCGCCGCCAGGTACAAGATCTACTTGGTTTCGTGAAGGCGCTCATCCCATACAATCAATCCCACCTGCTACAAGATTGCTACAACTTCGGGCGCGTTCACAAAGAAGAGTACCGAGATGGCGGTATCTACGTTGAAGCCGAGCTCGTTTCCGAAATGAGGCACCTTTTAGAGAACTATGCGATCTGAGCGGGGTGGTAGTAAACTGCGAAAATGCTCGCAACCGCCGCCGCCCTTGCCGCCGCAACTCGCTACGCAATCATCCCGCAGCCCGTCGTTCTCATCCCACAGGAAGGCGAGTTCGAGCTGTCTCAGTCGACCCCCATCGTCGCATCCAAAGAGCTTTCGGGCGTTGCCAGTTTTGCAAAGGAGCTTCTTGCTAAAGCAGACAACACCGCAACATCCGCGACCGCCAGCATCCGCCTGAAGCTGAACAAGAAGCAGGAAAGAATCGGTGACGAAGGCTACACCCTTGATGTCAGCCCAGAAAGCATCGAGATCTCTGCAAAGACTCCCGCTGGAGCGTTCTACGGCATCCAGACGCTGCGACAACTTGTACAAAATGGGAAGGTACCCAGCGTAATTATTGAAGATACTCCTCGTTTTGGCTGGCGAGGTGCGATGCTAGACACAGGTCGCCACTACATGCCAATGGCGGCAATCAAGAAGTTCATCGACACGCTCGCGTTCCACAAAATGAACTCCTTCCATTGGCACCTCACCGAAGACCAGGGATGGCGATTGGAGATCAAGAAGTATCCAAAGCTCACCGAGATTGGCTCCAAGCGCTCCAAGACGATGCTGAAGTACAGCCCGGCAACCTACGAGGATAAAGAATATGGAGGCTTCTACACCCAAGCTGAAGCCAGGGAAATTGTCGCCTACGCAAAGGCTCGCTTCATCAACGTCGTCCCTGAGATAGAGATGCCGGGTCACGCCCAGGCGGCCATTGCCGCGTACCCCGAGCTCGGAAACGGTGAGAAGCTTCCCGTCGCCACGACCTGGGGCGTGATCAAACACGTTTACAATCCGGAGGAGTCGACGATCAAGTTCCAAAAGGATGTTCTTGATGAAGTTATGGCCATCTTCCCGTCGAAGTTCATTCACGTTGGCGGCGACGAGTGCCCGAAGGATGAATGGAAGGCATCGCCCCGAGTTCAGCAACTGATGAAGGAGCGAGGTCTCAAGGATGAGCACGAGATGCAATCCTGGTTCATCCGCCAAATCGACACGTACTTGGCCTCAAAAGGGCGCCGTCTGATTGGCTGGGATGAAATCCTTGAAGGTGGTCTCGCACCGGGTGCTGCCGTGATGAGTTGGCGAGGAGAGGCCGGCGGAATCGCAGCGGCGAAGGAGGGTCACGATGTCGTCATGGCTTCGACAAATGCTCTCTACTTCGACTACTACCAAGCCGATCCCAAGACCGAACCGCACGCCATTGGCGGACTACTCCCGCTGCGAAAGGTCTACGACTTCGATATCGTCCCGAAGGAGATCACCGCTGAGCAAGGCAAACACATCCTTGGTGGGCAGTTCCAGATGTGGACCGAATACATCCGAACTCCGGACTACCTTGAGTACATGGCGTGGCCGCGCGGAGTTGCCGTTTCCGAGATGCTCTGGTCTCCGAAGTCGAAGCGCAACTTCAGATCCTTCGTCGATCGCCTCACAGTGCATATGGACCGGTTGAAGGCATTGGGAGTCAACGCCCGCCCACTTGACGCAAATCTTGGACTACCCACCGCTGAGTGGAAGTCGGGACAGGTATCGAACGACTACCAAACCAAAGAGTGGGACATCAGCAGCGCTTTTGAGGGGAGCGGGAAGTATTCGGTGCGCTTCCAGTACACATCCGGTGGAATCCGTTTGGATATTGACGGGATCGAGATTGTGGTTGGTACAAAGGTCGTCGCAGCCGACTCCCACTACGGCCGAACCGGCAATGTCCACGTCGATAATGTCTGGACGGTTGAACTCAAAGGCATTCCCGCCGGAGCAAAAGTGACCCTCCGAGCCAAAGTTCGTGGCGATGGAGGATCTGATTCTAACGGCGAAATCACGGTCTCTAAAATCTAACTAGCGACGGCCAAACAAGTAAGTGAGAATTGACATCATCCGACGGGACCAGGCGAGTTCGTTATGCTCGGCGTTTCCGTCAATAACAAGGGTGATGTCTTTTCCTTCCTTCCAACCGGCACTCTTGTAGGCTACAAACAGTGCCTGGGCATCGGGAACCGCGCTTAAACCTTCCTTAGTGCCCATGTCGATCCAGATACGCTGGCGGTTCTTGATCGGCTTGACCGTTTTGAGCAGTTCACGGCCATTTACCCAGACTGAAGGCGACACAATCCCCAGCTTGCCGAAAACATCTGGTCGGGTGATGCCCAGATAGCTCGTGATCACTCCACCAAACGATGATCCGACGAGTCCAGTGTTGGATGGACCGGTCTTAGTTCGATACTTGGCATTCACCATCGGCATGATCTCGTCGGTAAGCATTTTGCCGTACAAGTCAGCTTTGCCGCCGACTTCGCTATTCCCCATTTTTATTTTCCAGGGTAAATACTCGTCGGCGCGGGCCGCCTGACCGTTGTCAATACCGACGATGATGATCGGCTCAATTAGGCCCGCCTTGATCAAAGCCTCTGCAGCCTCATCTGCTCGCCACTCCTGATTCGGAATGTAGCTAGTGGCACCATCAAAGACGTTTTGACCGTCATGCATGTATAGAACTGGAAACCGTCTGCCCTTATCGGAAGCATACTGCGGTGGCAAGTAAACACTGATGTTCCGACGGTTCTGAAGCACCTTTGACTCAAAGCTCACAAGCTTCTCAATGTTTCCGGTAAGACTAGCGACTCGTTGTGTTTGAAGAGTCAGCCCAGCCAGGGTGAGTGCAAACGACATGAGCAAATTATGGCCAATGAGCCGCGAGTTGATCCAAGCGTTCGATCTCAGTTTCAAACGCCAACCGAATCGACTCAATCTCTGGCTCGGTTGCCTTCTCTGGGACGCAAACCGGGGCGCCAAAGATCATTCGAGCTTTCGAAAAGGGCATCGGGAACATGTACGAATCCCAACTTCCGGCGTACCAAGCCCGCTTTGCGGAAATGCCAACTGGCACAAGCATTGCACCAGACTTTCGCGCCATCAGCATCACCCCACCTTGCACAACCTTGGACGGTCCCCGCGGGCCATCGGGAGTGATGGCCATGGTGCCACCCTCTTTTAGGGATTGTATGCCTTGTAGCGCGGCCTTGATCCCGCCGCGATCTTGGCCGGTCGAGCCGCGAATGGTCCGGAATCCAAGCGAACGAAAAACCTTGTCTTGGATATCCCCGTCGTTTGAATTGCTGATGATCACCCAGTAGCCCCGCTTCCGGAACTGGTTAGCGAAGATGAAGGACTTACCGTGCCAGCCGCAGAAGATGAGCTTCTGGTCAGCATTCGCGTATTGGTCCCACCCTTGGAGTTCAAGCCGAAGGGTCCGGCTGATCGACCGGATAAGCACGACTGCGATTTTGGACAGAACAATCTTCTTGATCTTCAGCGATAGTCGATCGCTCAACTGAGCCACCCACGCTGCTTGGCGAGTTCGGTGGCAGAGTGAACCGGATATTGTTCGGCGAGCTCCTTGAGAACCAGGTCACTCGCCTCAGGCTCATCCGCCCTGAGTAATGAAGCTAAGTCGAGCATTGCCTCGGGTCGTTGGGGCTCGCTCTTTGAACCCTGGATGATTGAGGTCAGCAATCGATGAGCGGCATCGGGAGGGAGTCCATCGGCAAGTTGGCGACGCCGTACGGCGGTGATCTTGGAGAGTCCATCCAGTTCTTCGAGCCGAACAACGGTCTCGACTTGGGCATCTCCTTTTAGCCGAAACACTAATGCCTGAAGGTGTTCGATCTCTGCTATCTTGTCCCCCAGGCGCGCCAACTCTTCACCAAGGCGCACTTGCATCGCTAGATCATCGGGGTGAGATTTCAGGTGGGAACGGATGAAGGCAACCTGCTGCTCGGGATTAGTTTCGTTGAGCGCGTCGAGAACTGCGTGACCGAGCTTCATTCCGCCAAGATCAGGTGCTCGCAAGACCAGACCCAAAACCAAACCACACACCGCGCCTCCCAAGTGAGCAAAGAAGCCGGAGGCCTGAACCGGTTGTCCTATGTTGATCAGCGCTCCTGCAAATTGGAGCAAGAGCCACAATACTGTGATAACGGCAACAGATGCTGACCTCTTGGGCGCTAAGGAAACTCGAAGCTTCGTGTATCGGAGCGAGTAGTAACCAGCACAACCGGCAATCGCTCCGCTCGCACCGACGAGAGCAGGGGCCTCCGCCATACGCCGCGTCGCCGTCCAGTACAAAGCCACTCCTACAAGACCAGAGAGGAAGTAGACAAGAGAAAACCGAGCCGACCCCGTTGCGATCTCAACTGCGACGCCTACGGCGGCTAGAAACACCATATTCCCCATCAGATGCAATGCATTTGCATGTACAAAAAGGGAAGTAACTGGAGTGTAGAGGGTTGGCGAAGATGAACGAAAACCGTACTCTTCGATCCACTCGGGATTCACCAAAACAGCAAACGCCGCAAGAATGTTTGCGGCGATCAAGAGGAGTGTCACTATCGGAGGTCGGGAGCGTTCGCTCAAGCCTCTTCGTATAGCTCCTCGGGAATATCCACGTTGATGTAGGTGTCCTGAACATCGTCAAGATCTTCAAGTGCATCAAGTAACTTGAGCAGCTTCCGCATTTCGTCTTCGGAAGGATTTGCTTTGTTCGTCGCCAAGTAGGTGAGCGACGCCTCTGCCGACTGATATCCTGCGGCAATCAGGCCGTCGTTGACTTTGTGAAGGTCTGCCATCGCGGTGATGATGTTGATGGACTCACCGTCGTTGTTGACATCTTCGGCACCAGCTTCAAGCGCTGCCATGGTGATCTCATCTTCGTCTAACCCTTCGGCCGCAAACTGGATCTGGCCAACGTACTTGAACTGCCAGCTGACTGCACCGTTGTCCGACATGCTGCCGCCGTTTTTGTTGAAAGCATTTCGCACTTCGCTGACTGTGCGATTCCGGTTTTCGGAGTAGCACTGAAGGATGATTCCGGTCCCGCCAGGGCCAACGCCCTCGTAGATGATCTCTTCGTAGTTGCCGCCTTCAATTTCGCCGGTACCCTTCTTGATCGCCCGTTCGATGTTGTCTTTAGGAAGTGATGCAGCTTTCGCCTTTTCCACGGCAACCCGCAGCCGAGGGTTCATTCCGGGGTCTCCGCCACCTGCTTTTGCGGCGACGGTGATCTCTCGAGCGAGCTTAGTAAAGGTGTTTCCTCGCAGGGCGTCTTGCTTGCCCTTGCGAATCTTGATGTTCTTCCATTTACTGTGTCCGGCCATATTCGTTCATTTTGGCACAGACGGGAATTTTGTTGGAACGATCCAAACGGCTTTCTCATTAGCGCACTATGCTCGAACTCCTATCGCCAGCCTCGTTTACCCTCTACCCAACGATCCAAGCAGAGGAACAAGCGTCTGACAAATCCCAGATCTTCTGCCCCATTTGCGTCGCAAACGGTTACGCTAGCGGCATCAAGAGCGATCAGGATTGGTTCTTTGCTGCCAACTCAAGCGGAGGTGCGCTCTGGTATCGAGGCATTGATCGAGTGCAACTCGGCGCGGTCTACCATCAAGGAAGTCGGGGACTGCGAGCATTGGCCGGTTACCAGCTCGTGCAGGAATCCGGTCGAGCCCCAGCGTTGAATATTTCGTATGGCGTCCAGAGCCAGGAAACTGGCACGACGGGTACCTCACTCACCCTCGAAAAAAACTTCTTCCGCGGGATCGAGAGCCTCAACGTTTTCGGAGGCGTCTCTCGTCGAACGGGCGAGACAACCAACCGGGCAGTCTACGGTTTTAAGTGGTCGCCAAATGACCGATGGTTCATCGGCAACCAGTTTGACGGAATCGATCACAACCCGTTCTTTCAAATCGTTAAGGGCGACAAGTCTTACGGCCTACTCTACACAGCAACAAAGAAAATCAGCTTGACGTTTGGAATCTCGTTCTAACCCTCTCGAGCCACTCCTTAGTACACAGGAAGTCTGCTTGTGTAAGTCCGTGGCCGCCGGGAAGTTCGACATGTTCGACCTCGGATCCAGCGGTCCGGAACTTCTCGGCTAGGCTCTTCGCAGATGCGATTGGGGCCATTGGGTCATTTTGACCGTTCACCATCAGAATCTCCTTTCCTGTTATCTGTGGCTCCGCTTGCAAGGGCGTCATTCCACGCCACATCACCAACCCGTCCAAAACTTCCGGATGGAGCAGCATGAGTGCAGCGCCGATGTTAGCTCCGTTGCTGTAGCCCATTGCAATCATGGGGCCTTGCCTCAGATCTAGCAGAAATTCCGCCAGGTCTGCGGATTGTCGGCGTATATCATCTTCATCAAAGACACCTTCGGCGAAACGGCGGAACCAGCGGTTCATCCCATGTTCATTGACCTTTCCACGAGGTGAGACGATTCTGGCGCCCGGGAGCAGGTCCTGCCCCAGCTGGAGGAGGTCGTTCTCCGTGCCTCCGGTGCCGTGTAAGAGCACAAGCGTCGGGCTTTCGCCAGCGATCTCCACATACTGAAAGCTCACCGAGTCACCCCAGGAATTCTCAGCTTTGGCAGCGCGGTCTCGAGATGCTCCCGTCGGTGGACGTGCATCTGGGGCACTTGCAGAGCTTCGCCCAGCGTCTCCAATGGTTCATCGATCATCATGCCGGGTTGGTCGGTTGCGAACTCAAAAAGGACTCCACCAGGCTCGCGGAAATAGATCGATCTGAAGTAATCGCGCTCCATGATCGGAGATGTATGAAAACCGCTTCGATTGAGCTCAACGAGCCACTTTTCGTGTATCTCGTGGCTTTCTATTCGGAAAGCGATGTGGTGGACGGTTCCAGCCGAGTTTCGGGCCGGTGGCTCGTTTGGAGCGTCGATCACGTCGACTTCTGAAACGCCAAGACGGAACCGGGTTCGACCGTCTTCCTCACCGGTCTGCTCGGCATCGAACTTCCTCGTGAGAGTTTCTTCGGTTGTCGCAAAGTCTCCGATAGATCGCCCTCGTGCGGGCATCAACGAGACGCGACGGATGGCACGAATCGCATATTCGGCGGGGACGGGTGAGTTCTCCCAGAATGTGAATTCAGTAGATATATCGACTTCTTCAAGCTCGATGCGGAGCCCGTCTGGGTCATGCGCCCAAACGACTCTCTTACCAAAGATCACCTCTTCGCCGCTCGCTTTAGTCTCAATCGCGAGGCGAGTTGCCCAGAAGTCGAGGGAGCCGACGGGGACTTCGAAAGTTATGGAGGCGGTTTCGCCCCGACCGCGTTTTCCGGGCAGGATGTGACCGTAAGGGAAGGTGGTCATCAGAGTTCCGGGCCGGCCTATTCCGTCGCCATAGTACAGGTGATAGACGGTTGGGTCGTCGAAGTTGACCGTTTGTTTGACTAGCCGTAGTCCTAGCACTCCGACATAGAAGTCAACGTTTTGCTGAGGATCGCCGGAGATTGCGGTGACGTGATGAATTCCTAAAACCATGACTCTATTAACGCCGCCTGGCTACTTGGAATCTGTATGGGACGATACACCTTTTGCGGCTTCGACGAATCTTCTTACTTCCTCGGCTAGTACGCGGGGGGTGGGGCCGAAGTCGACAGGTTTCGGGGTGTGGGGTTCGGGAGTGGCAACGACGCTGGCGTGGATTTGGGTGACGCCTGTGGCGGCGATCAGGGCTTGTACGTTATGGTAGCGAATGCCTGACGCAGGAGCGATTTCAATGTCTGATCCGGCGAGTTTGACGAGCTTGGTGATGGTTTCGGCACCTTCGGCGGCGGTCTTTTGGGCGCCGCTTGTGAGGGTGCGGCGATAGCCTAGGGAGATGAGTTGTTCGAGAGCTCTTTCAAGTTCAGGAGTTTGGTCGAAGACCCGGTGGCAGACTACTGGAGTTCCCGTTGCGACATCCCTGAATTGCTTCATCGCTTCTAGATTTAGGGTCTCGTCGGGGTTCGAAGCCCCCACGACGATGAAGCCTGCGCCTTGCTCAGCAAACCAACTGATCTCCCGGCAGATAAAGTCAATTTCGTCTTGGCTGTACATGTAACCGCCCGTTCTGGGTCGAACCATGACGGCGACTGGAACATCGCCTTCGGCCGCCATCTCGAACAGCGCTTTGCTAGGGGTCAGCCCCCCAACCTCGAGAGCGCAACAGAGCTCGATTCTATCCGCGCCGCCTTGTTGGACTGCGGTGACCTCTTCTGGCGAACAAGCGATGACTTCTACTAGCATGACCCTTGCCTACCGTGCAGTTCTCCGAACCATGCAGGCGGGATTACTTTGCTGCGCCTGCGAAGCCTTCTAGGAAGTTTTCGCCCATGATCTTCTTCACGATTCCGATTTGGTTGACGGCGTACTTGCGTGCTCGTGGAGCGATGAAGCGGCAGTCGATAGGTTCGAACTCGAACTTCGTCTTGCCGTTGTCGTAGCTTGCAAGGGTTGTCTTGAGCCAATCCGTGTCCGATCGCTCTGGAGTGTCCATCTTGAAGTGGGCACCACGGCTTTCGTCGCGGACAATCGCTCCATCAACAATCGCCTTCGATTGCTCGATCATATTGATGAGGGCACGGGTGAACGGAACGGCTTGGTTGGTCCAGCCAGAAGCGTCGGTCAGTCCACACTGTCGAGCCCGTGCCGCCAGATCATCGAGAGAACCGCGAGCCTTGAGTAGATCAGCCTGAACGCGCCAGATTCCGCAGTTGTTCCACATAACGTCGGCAAGCTCGGCGTGGAGCGCGTAAGGGTTCTCCGACCCATTTGAACCCGCAAGCTTGTCGTAGATCGACTGTTGCTCGTTTCGAGCGTCATCCAGAGCCGAGGAAGCGAGGGAGTCAGCAGCAACGTCGCCCTTCTGGAGGTAGGCCATGATGCCTTCGGCGGCGATTTCTCCACCGACCAAGCAAGCGAGAAGTGCATTTGCTCCGAGGCGGTTTGCGCCGTGGTACTGGAACTCGCACTCGCCCGCAGCGTAGAGGCCGGGGACGTTGGTCATTTGGTTACGTGGGCTCTCTACATCCCAGGTGTTGTCGCCGTTTGTTTCGTAGTCCACCCAGAGACCGCCCATGGTGTAGTGAACGGCCGGATAAATCCGCATCGGATTCTCGATCGGATCCTCGCGCATGAACTTCTCGTAGATTTCGAGAACGCCTTCGAGCTTGTCGTTAATCGTTTGTCGGCTCCAAGGTCCGCCGCGCTTGTCGTGGAGCTGAGTGATATCAAGGTAGACCTGCTGGCGGCCCTTGACACCGTTACCCATTCGGCAGGTGCAGTAGATGATGAAGCTGACGATGTCTCTGCTGAGCAGGTTGCCGTACTTGCTGTCCAGCTCCTCGCAGATGTAGCGTCGCTCGTTTTCAGGAATGTCCACGCCCTTTCGCTGATCGGCCGGGTTGCTTGGAACCCAGATTCGACCACCCTCACCGCGAACGGATTCGGAGATGAGTCGGCACTTGTCTTCACCGGGGATTGCGGTTGGGTGGATCTGAACCATTTCCGGGTTGCCGTACTTGGCACCCTGCTGGTAGCAAACCGAAACTGCGGAACCGGTGTTGATGATCGAGTTGGTGGACTTTCCAAAGATGAGTCCATTTCCACCGGTCGCCATGACGACCGCGTCAGCCGCGAACGCTTCAATCTCCATGGTCCGCAGGTTTTGCGAGGTGATGCCTCGGCATCGGCCTTCGGAGTCCTTGATAATGCTGATGAACTCGTAGCCCTCGTACTTCTCGACCATGTTCATGGTCTCCCAACGGCGAACTTGCTCGTCCAAGGCGTACAGGAGCTGCTGACCAGTGGTTGCTCCTGCGTAAGCGGTTCGGTGCTTGAGGGTTCCTCCGAAGCGGCGGAAGGAAAGAAGACCCTCAGAAGTTCGGTTGAACGGAACACCCATTCGGTCCAAAAGGTAAATGATCGCCGGAGCACGCTCGGCCATCCGCATGACGGGTGGCTGGTGGTTCAGGAAGTCGCCACCAGTGATTGTGTCTTCAAAGTGAAGATACGGCGAATCGCCTTCTCCGCGAAGGTTTACCGCACCGTTGATGCCGCCTTGGGCACACACCGAGTGCGACCGTTTGACGGGGACGACGCTGAAGATTTTGACCTTGTTCCCGGCCTCTGCCAGCTTCATTGCTGCCATAAGTCCGGCAAGTCCTCCGCCGACGACGATCACTGTACGCTGTGCTGCCATTGCTATGACTCTATTCTACGCAGTTTGGAAGGCGAGAGTCTTGGGTTTGATGCCGCCGAGGTTGCACCTTGCGGCGATATCGCACTACAAACTCTGCAAGATTCGCTGATAAGTGTCAAACCTCGCCGGATTAATCAATCCTGCTTCTGCTGCAGTCCTAATTCCGCAGCCCGGCTCAACCGTGTGCGAACAGTCCCGAAATCGGCAGTCAAACCCCTCAAATTCCGGGAAGTACTCGATAAGCTCTTCACGCTCTAGCTTGAACAGCCCAAATGCCCTAACTCCTGGAGTGTCGATAATCTCGGTGCCGTTGCCTAGGTCCCAGAGGTGACTACTCGTCGTGGTGTGGGTTCCGCGTCCATAGCCTTCGCTAACTGCACCGGTGTCGAGTTCGAGATCTGGTTTGAGGGCGTTAAGGAGGGAGCTTTTGCCGACTCCGCTATGCCCAACAAATGCAGATCGCTTTCCCTCTAGATGTAGATGAAGATCATCCAAACCGTTTTTTGCAAACGCCGAGACTCGGATGATTGGCGCTAAACCTCGATAAGGATCGAGGAGATTGAACTCTTCGTCGTCAGGATCGAGAAGGTCCGATTTGTTGACGGCGATGACCGCGTCTGCACCTCCGCGCTGAATCGCGATCAGGTAGCGGTCAATCACCCGAGGGTGCAAAGGCGGAGCTTTGACGCTGACGACCACGACGATGACATCGACGTTCGCCACGATGACCCGCTCTCTTTCAGCTGAACCAGGGTCTGGGCGGGAGAGCTTGGTTCTTCTGGGATGGACATCCTGGATTCGCCAAATCTCATCCTCTTTGTAGACATTCACCAAATCGCCTACAGCGAATTGCGACTGCTGCCACTTGGCCTGATCCGGCGTTAGAATGCAGTCGACCCTCTCAGCAGCAAGCACTACTTCGCATCGTTTGCGATGAAGAGCGATGACGGTTCCGACTTGAGTTTCTTTCGCCAGTTCTGGAGTGGCTACTTCTTCGGTCAAAATCCGCAGGATGAACTCTTCCAGAGGAAGGGTGGGCTTCCGGACAGGCATCGGCGTATCGTCTTCTTCGTCCTCTTCCACCTCAATCACTGGGCGCGAAGTCATTCGAGAAAGGGCGAGTTTGCGGGCTTTGATGGCGCGGTCACGCACTTTTTTGCGTTCGTTTCCGTCCATCGCCGCCATCGTGCGAGTGACGTAGTCTCTTTGTTTTTGATCCAATTCTAGTTGTTTCCTAAGTTCGGTCGAGCGTGCAATAGGGCACACAGGAAGAGAGAATGCCCCTCGAACCGAATCGGAAAGTGCCGTTTATGCGGCTCGGGAGGCGCGGTGGATCGTGGTGTTGACAGTCATCTTGGTTTCGGCCTCCTCAAATTTCGCCTTTCGGGCGTTGGTTTATTGTATCACACGCGTTAAGATGTTGTAATCATGCGCATTCTGACCTCTCTGCTCGCCCTGGTCGCCGCGACTTCCGTATTCGCCGAGACCCCTTCATCCGCCGAGCTCCTGGCCAAAGCCTCCGCTGCCGCAAAGAAGGACGGCCGGAATGTTCTCGTCATCTTCCATGCATCCTGGTGTGGCTGGTGCAAGCGGTTCGACAAGTTCCTGGATACAACTGAAGAAGGCAAGCTCGTGAAGGGCGGTCTCGAAGTCGTGCATATCACGGTGCTGGAAAACTCAGCGCACAAAGCGGATGAGAACGCGGGCGGACTCGACCTGATGATCAAGCTTGGCGGAAAGGATGCCGGCCTGCCCTTCATGGCAATCCTGGACGCCAAGAACGGCAAGATGCTGGCGAACTCGCTCCAGAAAGCAGGAGACGTAAGGAGCAATACGGGTTACCCGGCGGCTCCGGGAGAAATTGCCCACTTCGTGACCATGCTTCAGAAGGGAGCACCAAAGATGGGCGATGGAAGTGTGCGGAAAGTCGAGGAGTGGCTGAAAGCGAACGCACCTAAGTAGGCAAAAGTTTCGTACAATAGGGGAATCATGGACTCGTTGGTCAGTGACGATATTCTCTCCGCTCCGGTTTCGCATGCCGAGGCAGGGACGGTTGCAACCCGGTTCATGACCGCGTTTACGCCGAGAGAAGTGATCACCGTGGGCTCCTTGGCAGAGGAGTTGGGGATGAAGCCGCTCATGGTTGCGCGGGCCATCTCCGATCTGCGAGGCGACTCAGATCGGGAGTTGGTTGCTGCGATCAAACGGAACGACTTTTTGATCAAGAAGCTTGGAACAGCGCGGCTGTCGGCAGAGGTGGTTTCCGGAGATCGTCGGCTGTTGGACAAGTTCTGGCGGAACAACGATCCGCTTGGGGTTTACCGCCCGGGGGACATGTGGTACGTGGATGAGAACCACAATTGGATGCCCTATTTCCCAATTCTGATTCTGGTGCCCACTGCAGTTCTCGTCATCGTGCCCCTGGCTGGTTGGTTGATGTCGCTTCTAGGGATGACCGGTCGCCCTTGAACCCCGGCTCTCGCCTCGATCAGGCTGACTTGCTCAACGAGCAGGTTCATGCCGATGAGTTGCAGGAGCTTTTGGCTCGGTTGGCAGCGACCGATGCGCCTTTTGCCGGGCCTGTTCCGACGATTCGGGATGTCGCGGAGGCGACGGATGCATCGCCATTGTTGATTGGTCGAATTCTGAGTCAGATGCGCGGACCGGATGACGTCGCGCAGTTGAAAGGCCGGATGGACGGGTTCGAGACTCGTTTGCAGCAGTTGGAGAGTGGCACTAGGCACAAAACTTCTGAGGCTAGCTACGACTCGAATCTTGCGACAAATGACTTCAAGCCGATTGATTTTAATGAAGTATTGGCCAGATCCGGGGTTGCTAACTTCTCACCGGAAGTCAGCTGGAGAGAGCAAAAGAGGCTTTTTGAACTCGACTCGCAGTCAGATTTTTCGTGGCATGAACGCGATCCTTTGCACGGGCTGGGAAGAATCACAGTCGCAATCATATTCGGAGTGCTCGTGGGATTGATACTCATTTCTGCCCGCCCAACATGCGGTCCGCCAAGCTCCAGAGCTGATCGCCCGATTCCATTTCCAATCGAGAGGTCTAGCCGCTAAAAGCCGCCCGATTCTCCCGCCATGCCTCCGCCGAAAGCTCCCACTTCATTGTTCGATAGGTTTCACCGCCGGCGTAATATCTCGGCTCCTCGTACCCTAGCAACCTTGCGCCTGACTTCTCTTTGATGCGGGCCGAGCCCGTGTTGGGTTCGGCGTTGGAAAGCAACAAGTAGGACATCCCTAGCACGTCGAAGCAGTAGTCTTGCGAGGCCGCGACCGCTTCGCTCATCAATCCTTGACCCCAGTAATCCCGCCCCAACCAGAAACCCCGATGGTCCGTTTCTGAGTGCTGGTTGAGGTGCAGAATCCCGATCATCTCGTCCGAACCCTTCGGCACCAGCGCCCAAACAATCGTCTCGCCAGCTTCCATTTTGGGAATGATGAATTCTAGAAACTCGACGGCGCCATTCTCGGGATAGGGCCAAGGAATGACCTTCCCATCCAAATACTCGATCACATCAAAGCAGGGAAAGAGGGATTGGATGCGCTTTGCGTCCGACATCCGGACGGGGCGCATGACCAAACGTCGCGTTTCGAGAGTCGGAGCCATACTGAATTTTACTTGAGAGATGCTCGGAGCTTTTGAAGGCGGCGAAGTTCAACGGTTGATGGGTGCATGTTGAACGCCTTCCGCATTGCTCGCGCTTGGTTTAGGAGTCCCATCGCCTCGACCGATAAGTCAAGTTTGTGCTTCGCCTGAGCATTGGCCTCCAGAAGGTAGACACTGATCCGGTGAGAAGTTGCGGCACTCTGGATCAGGGTCGCCTCAAAAAGTTGGGACGCTTCTGCATACCGCTGCTCACTCATCAGAGCGAGCCCACGGACGTAATCGAGAACCACATTGTGACTTGACTCAGAATTCAAGCGGAGCTTCTGGGCGGCAATCGCCTCGGTGTAGCGAAGCTCATCACTGCTCTTTGCCTCATAGGCTCCTATGGCAATATTAGAGAGAATGTGGACCTGCTCCATCGGCTGATCCTGAGCGAGAAATGCGGCCTCCCAGAGTGATTCGATGCCTTCCTTAAAGCGACCCTCATGCCAGAGGAGGCCGCCAAGCGCGTGCTTGGCAATCATCATCTCGCCGTCAGTAGTGGCTTCCTGGACGAGTTGTTGAACCATGGCTAGTCCCATTTCGGATCGCCCCAGTTCGTGATAGGCGTACGCGAGAAGGAATCTGAGCCGAAATCGGATATCCCGAGACCAGCCGGGTTGCTCAAGCTCGGCATGGATCTTGATCACAGTCTGGTCTAACGGAAGCGAACGGAACGAGCTCAGGAGCTGTGCTTCAAATTCCCCCGGCGCAACCTCGGCGCGAGCCGGAATCTGGTGAGAAATCGAAACTTGGCTGGCTCTGCAGAACACTTGTCTACGAGTTGCCGCAACGGGCCCGTCTTCTCCGAGCACCTTTCGAATCGAAAAGACGGCTTGCCTTAGGGAAGTCTGGGCATGAATTCGATCCGCGCCCGGCCAGAAACGATCCTCGAGGATTCTTCGCTCAAACCTCTGCCCACGGTGGTGAATGAGAAATGATAAGAGCTCGCGGGATTTCGCGGTCGGAAGTTCAGGCAGTCGAACCTTATCTCGGTAAACCGAGAACTCAGGTTCGAATTGAACAACAACTCCCACGATTTCAATTCTATCGTTAAACAGCCTCTGAGAATGGGACTGCTAAGAAAGCCTAATAGAATTATCAGTCAAACTGTAGGGGATGACGACCCAACACGTTTCGTCCGTTGACCCGAGCAACTGGCAGTCCGATGGACGCGCAGTTCCTGAGGTGAAGGGTGGCAACCGCTACCTCATCAATGGCGAAATCCGCGAGTGGTCAGGGCAGACCAACGAAGTTCAGTCCTGCCTTTTCTTCAACTGGAACAACGGTATTGTACGACCAACCCTTGGTTCAGCACCGGTGCTGGATGCAAACGAAGCTTTGGACGCCCTAAAGGCCGCCCAATCGGCTTGGGATAACGGGCAAGGCAAATGGCCAACCATGACCGTCGCCGAGCGAATCTCGGCGGTACAGGATTTCGTAGTGCGAATGAAAGCTGTGCGAGAGACCGTGGTCGAGTTGATCATGTGGGAAATCGGCAAGACCCTTCCGGACGCCGCGAAGGAGTTCGATCGAACCGTTCAATACATCGAGGACACGATCGAATCACTCAAAGAGCTGGATCGCAAAAACAGCGGCTTTAGCGTCGAGAAAGGCTTCTTAGCTCAAATTCGACGCTCGCCTTTTGGTCCGACCCTCTGCATGGGTCCGTATAACTATCCGCTGAACGAGACGTTCACAACGCTGATTCCGGCGATCATCATGGGCAATCCGGTGATCTCGAAGTTACCGCGTTACGGCCAGCTTTTGAATACACCTCTTCTCGAGGCTTTCCGGGACTCTTTCCCGGCAGGTGTCGTGAACATTATCAACGGAAAAGGAAACGAGATCATTCCTCCTTTGCTTCAGGATGGCGGTGTGGAGCTGCTCGCGTTCATCGGTAGCAGCAAGACCGCTGACCAGCTTAAGACTTACCACCCCAAACCGCACCGACTGAAGTCGATTCTGTCGTTGGACGCAAAGAACCTTGCGGTTGTGCTTCCGGATGCAGATATGAAGGTGACGATCCCGCAACTCGTTGCCGGAACTCTCGGCTTTAACGGCCAACGTTGCACTGCACTGAAGATTCTATTTGTTCACAAGTCTCGAGTTGACGAAGTGATCTCGGAGCTTTCAACCGCCGTCAATGCAATGCCCGCAGGTCATCCCTGGAAGCCAGGAGCAATGCTGACGCCGCTTGCCGACATCAACGCAACTACCTGGCTACGCGGACTTCTCGACGAGGCCATTTCGATGGGCGCGAAGATCGTCAACGAGGGCGGCGGCGAGGTCATCGAGAACTTCATGAAACCCGCGATCGTCTATCCGGTTACCCCGGAAATGCGACTCCACGAAGTCGAGCAGTTCGGTCCGATCATCCCGATCCGGGCTTACGAGGACATCTCGGAAGTCATGCAGTACGCGGTTGAAACGCAGTTCGGTCAGCAAGTTTCGCTCTTCGGAAACGATCCGAAAGTGCTTGGGCCGCTCATTGACGCGATGGTGAACCAGGTTTCGCGGGTGAATATCAACGTTCAGTGCCAACGCGGACCGGATACGTTCCCGTTTACGGGCCGAAAGGCTTCCGCCGAAGGAACTCTTTCAGTCGCCGATGCCCTCAAACGTTTCTCCATTCGCACGCTGGTCGCAACCGACTACAGCGAATCGAATCGAGCCCTTATCAACGAGATTCTCGCCGCAAGAAGCAGCAACTTCTTGACAACTGACTTCTTGTTCTAAGCTGTCGTTCCTTCTTCCAGAAAAGTGATCTGGAAGAAGGAACGTTTTGATTTGGTTGTGAGATATAACCATACATCACTCGGTACACTCTCTCCCAATGCTCTTTGAGACTTATCTCCACGAAGGCTGGGAATTTATTGAGACCAAGCATGACACTCCGGGATCAACCCTGGGTTACAGTAATCCCGAGTGGCTTGAGGCCGTAGTCCCTGGGCACGTTCACCTCGATTTGATGCAGCACGGCATCATTCCTCACCCTCACGAGCGGATGAACGAGTACGGCGTTCAGTGGGTTGACGAGACGGACTGGAGCTACAGAACGACGTTCTACTGGGAACCCAAAGAAGGATCGCCTTCGAGAAAGCTGGTCTTCGAAGGTCTAGACACCATTTGCAAAATATCTCTCAACGGAAAAGAGATCGCCTCGCACGACAACATGTTTGTCGCCCTTGAGGTAGACGTCACCGACCATCTGATCGAAGGCGATAATGAGTTGCGCATCGATTTCGCTTCGGCAATCCGAGTAGGGCTGGAGCGCCAAGCTGAGTTCTTCAAGAAAGAAGGGCTTCCTGAGTACGTCGAGAGGTTTGAAGAGCGCTCATTCGTACGAAAGATTCAGTGCATGTACGGCTGGGATTGGGGCCCGAGACTCGTCAGCTGTGGAGTCTGGCGGCCGATTCGCCTTGTCGAGTTTGAATCTAGGGTCACCCACCTGAGCGCAACTCAGGAGTGGCATGAGGACGGTTCGGTCACCCTGCGCGCGCATGGTGAAACCGAGGGTCCGGCGGCGATTCACTACTGGCTTGAGATCGACGATACAACTTACGAATCAAAGGATGGCATTTTCCATATCGAACAGCCCGAGCTTTGGTGGCCAATTGGAGCAGGCGAGCAGCCGCTATTCGAACTCAGCGCAGGCGTGCCCGAAGGGGACAACGAGAATGTCTATTTGGACATCAAGACGATCAAGGTCGGATTCCGGAACATCAAGTTGCTTCGTCAGAAGGATGAGATTGGCGAGTCGTTCGAGTTCGAAGTCAACGGACGTAAGATTTACGCCAAGGGTTTCAACTGGATCCCGGACTATTCCTTCCCATCCGCGATCACGCGCGAGAGGTACGAGGAGCGGCTTTACCAAGCGCTTGACCTCGGCTCGAACATGCTTCGGATTTGGGGCGGCGGAATGTATGAGATGGACGAGTTTTACGAGATCTGCGACGAACTCGGAATCATGGTCTGGCAAGACTTCCCGCAGGCCTGCGCCTACTACCCTGACACCCAAGAGTGGCAGGATCAGATTCGCCCGGAAGCCGAATTCAACGTCAAGCGCCTCCGACACCACGCCTCGCTCGCGCTCTGGTGTGGCAACAACGAGAACCTTCAGATGTGGCAGCAGAAGTGGAATTGGAAGGGTGGCCAGCATCCACCTCGCTTCTACGGCGAGAATCTCTACGACAAGCTGTTCCCTGCAGTTGTCTCGGAGTTAAACCCCGAAACTAGCTATATCCACACCTCACCCTGTGGTGACTCAGAGCCCGACGCCAATGGCGGAAAGATTGGCGACTCGCATTATTGGGATGCCTGGCACGGACGAGGTGACTGGAAGTACTACCTCGATTCTGAAGCTCGGTTTAGTTCCGAATACGGCTTCGCATCATCTTGTTCTCTCGCTCTGTGGGAAGACACGATCAGCGACGAGGATTGGGACTACCAGAGCCCAGCCGTGCGATGGCATGACAAGACCCGCAAGGGATATTCGACGTTCGTCGGCTACGTCGAACTCCACTATCCAAAGAGCCAGTCCCTGGAAGATTGGACCTATTACTCTCAGCTCAACCAGCGCGATGCGCTCCGGATGGGAGTCGAGCACTTCCGCCGTAACGCGTTCTGCCGAGGATCATTGATCTGGCAGTTGAACGACATCTGGCCAGTCCAGAGCTGGGCGGTCATCGATTCGAGCGGGCGATACAAGGCGGCAGCCCACGAGTTGCGACGGCTGTACGGGGAGACACTCTTCTCGGTCGAACGAGTCAAGGAGACGGTCAAGGTTCACTTCGTGGACGACCGAAATGTGGACGACTACGATGAAGTGCCACCGTTCTTCGTCGAGTATCGACTGATCAACTTGCTCACCGGCGAAATCGTTCGAAGCGGCGAACTTGAGTTTGATTCGGAGCCTGGTCAACGCGGCATCGCCGGCGAGATTGATCTCACCGGTTGCTCGGTTCCGGAAACGATTCTTTGGCTCGAAGGTAACTTCGCGGCTCCCACCTGGCACCTGCTTTCCGAGCCGAAAGAGGCACGTTTGGCGAACCCACAAACGATCGTTGGATCGAACAACATCGCCAAGGACGAAGTTGGCGAAGGAACCTACTTCGCGATTCGAATCGACCACCCCGTAGTCGATCTGATGCTGTCGGTCGATGGAGACACCGGAGTGTTTGACGATAACTTCGTGACGATCACTGAGCCTGGCGTGTACTACTTCCGAGTCGGCGGACCAATCGCTTACTTCGAGGCAAGGTCGCTCGCTGGCCAACACGGCACGCAGATGACTCGTTCGCCGTTGGAGTAGAGGTAGCCTAGCGAAATCCGGTCCGCGCTCAAAACCTATCAACGTAACTGCTTCGTCGAAGGCCTGCTCTTCAGCATGGCCTGGACGATGCATGTGGTGTTTCATATCAAAACGGTCGGATTCGACAACTTTATGGTCGTGTTTATGGGCACGCTCTACGAGGTCTCGATCATGTGCTTCGAGGTACCAACCGGGGTCGTTGCCGATCTTGTCAGTCGGCGGCTGAGTGCTTCGGTGGGCTGGTTCATTCTCGGGTTAGGGTTCTTCATCGAGGGTCTATTCCCAGTGGCTTGGGTCGTCATCGGTGCCCAGCTACTGCTCGGTTTCGGCGAGACGTTCGTCTCAGGCGCACATGACGCTTGGGTCGTTGACGAGCTTCCGCACTCTGATCCAGGGGTTGATTCGGGAACGGCGTTCCTGAAGGGGCAGCAGTCCTCGTTTATTGGGAGAATCATTGGAGCATGGATCGCAGTCCTGTTTACTCTCGTCTCTCTACCCGCCGTAATGATGGCGAGCGGACTCGGTTTCATGTGCTTCGCCTTTGTGGCCTTTACAACGATGAGCGAGAAGGGCTTTCACAAATCAGACGAGCAGCGTCACTTCTGGGCAACCTTTCGGGAAGGGTACAAGCTGGTTCAGAAGTCCAAAATCCTACTGCTGATTCTTGCTGTTTCGGTCTTCTATGGCCTTGCATCCGAAGGGTTTGACCGCCTCTGGAACAAAGCGATCATGGACCTCAATCAACTGCCCGCCGTCGGCTCGTTTGGTACCGACTTCTGGTGGCCAGTGTTCTCGACCGCGGCGATTTTGGGCGGAATGTTCGTCAACAAACAAGTTCAACTGCGCGTCAAAACCGATAACTCAGCCTCCATCGCCAGCGCCCTGACAGCGATGACCGTAGTGCTGATCTGCACCATCGCGGGCTTTGCCCTGTCCCAATCCATCTGGATCGGCGCTTTACTCTTTGTCATTAGCCGAGCCTTGCGACGAGGCATCGAACCGCTGCTCAAAACTTGGATCAACCTCAACGCTCCCAGCGAGAACCGGGCGACCTTGCTCAGCTTCGGCGGCCAGGCCCACAGCCTCGGCGAAATCGCTGGTGGGCCAATGGTCGGAACCATCGGCAAACTCCGAGCCGCTAAGGACGCCATTTTCGTCGCCGCGCTCTTGTTGCTACCCACGTTGCCATTTCTAGCGAAGGCCAAAAGAACACCCTCTGATTCAAAGTCGGGATAGCAGTTCCATGGCACCATCCCGAATCGAGCGGCCACTCAGCGCAACGGAGAAATCGACGAGCGGTAGCGACCCCGGAGCAATCGAACCCGCGATCACGGCCGTTCGCTTTCGTTGGCTTTGAGCCAATGAAAGAACCCTTCCGGTCGCTTTGCCCATCATTGACTGTCCGTCAAACGCTCCTTCTCCGGTCACCACAAGGTCGGCCCAACGCATCTTGTCCTCAAGGTCACCCAGGTCTGCGATCAGTTCGAAGCCAGACCCTATCGTGGCTGCTCCGGTGAGGGCGAGCCCAGCACTAAGCCCGCCGGCTGCTCCGCTCCCCGGGAACGAAAGGTTCATCTGAAACTGGTCGCGAGCGATGAGCCAGAAGGCGGCAAGCCGAGCTTCGAGCAGTTCAACGTCTCGCGGCGTTGCCCCCTTTTGGGGGCCGAAGATGATGGCCGCACCTTGGTCACCCAGCAAGGGGTTGGTGACATCCGTCATCAGATTCAGTTCAGGCGGCTTTGAACCACCGACAATCATTCTGTTCAGGCGAGTCAGCTCATGACCAATTTCCTTGCCCGCCTCGTCGACAAGAGACCAGCCCAAGGCTCTCAGTGCTCCAGCTCCGGCGTCGGTCGACGCGGTTCCACCAAGGCCGAGGTAGATGTCTTCCGCTCCAGCCCTTTGGGCTGCGAGGATGAGTTCGCCGACTCCAAAAGTCGTCGCTTCGAGCGCCCTCAGTGGCTGGCTGGCGCGCGCAAGACCGCAGGCTTGGGCGGCTTCGATATAGGCGATGTTGTTAGAGGCATCCCAGAGCCAGTCGGCGTTGACCCTCTGCTCGGGGTAGGGACCGGTGACGAGGGTGGTTCGGCGAGAGAGCTCGGGGATTAGGAAGTGAATGGCGTCGAGGAAGCCGTCGCCGCCGTCGCTGAGGGCGAGGGTTTGGATCTCATATTTCTCGCCAAACACTCCGGCCCAGATTTGGGCGACTTCGACTGAGGAGTGGGTTCCTTTGAACGCATTAGGTGCGACGAGGATTTTCACTTCTTGATCGGCGCGGCGGGCTGCGCGGGCTTGGCTGCTGGTGGTGCCACCTTTGGAGCCGGAGCCCAGAGGGAGGCTTCTAGGACTGTGGTTGCTAGCGAGGTGTCGCTGAGTTTTGCGACACGGGCGGTCAGAGTGCCATCCTTTTTGACTTCGATCAGGCCGACGTGGGGGAGTTTGTCTTCTCCGATTCCGCCACCGACGGCGAGGGACACGGGGCCTTTATCGAGCACTTTCTTTGCCAGCGGAGCAACGGCCGAGGACGAGACCCAGGCGACAACTTTGGTCGCTTTTCCGAGCGCACCGGAGTCGGCGACGACGGGCGTGTCGTCTTTTTCGCCGAGGGCGGTGAGGGAGCGCCAGCCGACGACGACGGTGTTCTCTTTCGCAGCTTCGACTGCACCTTTTAGCCAGAGAGTCGGGACTGAGCCGGGTTTGTCGGCTTTGAGCGGAGTGTCGGTGTTGACGACTACGAACCGGATTCCTTCGGCGACGAATTGTGACGAGAGCTTCGACTGGTCTGCTTTGAGGCCATCGGCGTTCACGCCGCCGTCCTTTGGTCCGTTGCTTAGCAGTTTTCCGGCACCGAGGGTTTTGACCACTTTATCCCAGCCTTCTGCAGTGGTTCCGACGACCGGGACGACGGAAATTTTGGCGTCTTCGAGGGGCTTTTTCCACCATTCGGCGTTGGTGGCGTTTGCTCCTAGGAGGAAGACCCGCTTGGGGATGATTGGTAGCTTCTTTAGCCCGGTGATGACTCGGTTGACTCCAGGGGCGTCTTTGATTTCGGCGGCGTTGATGAAGGCGCTGACGGCGAGGATTTCGTTGGCGTAGCCAGAGACTCCGGGCGCAATTGGAGTCTCGGCGAACGATCCCGAGCGGTTGTATGCCTGGGCACCGTCATTGGTGTTTGTTCCGCCGCATCCGGTGAGGATTATTGGGGCGAGAACAGCCATCGGGAGCCAGTGGAGCCGTCGCATCACATCTAGTTTAACGTAGCTTATCGATTTTCGATTGTCACAAGAGTAAGAGTTGGGGAAAGAAAGGAATTCTTGAAACCTGAGCTACCCGTCCATATGCCAACGTGTGAAGCTCTCTTCGACAAGACGGCGATTCTCGACGCCGGAAGAAAAGCCGCTTTGTTTTGATCAACGCCGACTACCTCTGATAGTCATTGAAGACGGTGCATTGTCAACCACGATTACAATTGCTGAGTGGTCGGTCCGGAGTCAGCGGGTGGTTTGCTGCCCACCCCCAGCCCCTCGCCACGAGTGGAGAGGGGTCACCCGCCGTAGCCGTGGAAGCGCATAATTTCTTGGCCGTGTCTCGTGAAAACGAAGTCGGTCATGAAAATGTCTTTGTAGTCCTTCTGTGGTTGGACGACGGTTTGGCCATCGTCGACAACGGTCGAGCCCACAAGCATGTTTGTTTTGCTTCCGGGCTTGATCGCAAAGCTAACTCCGGCGTAGGTGCGAGGGTCGAAGCCTTTGTCGATGATTTCTACCAGAAAGTCGGGTTTGACATAAGTGCCTTCAAGAACGCTTTGGAGGATGGTTGTTTGGACTTGTTGAACTTGGGCACTCGACATGTCGGTGATGGAGAGACCTTCTGGCTTGAGCGCCTGGTTGACCTGAGTATCCGAGAGTCCGCCGATGAGTTTTAGGGCTAGGATTGAACCTTGGAAGGGGGTGGGGTCGAATTTTGTGAGGAAACCTTCGCGGGATGAGAGGAGCATGCTCTGGATTCTTGTTAACGGTAAGGCGGCGCGGCAGTAGGCTCGGTAGTTGAGTTTGGGTTGCGCTTCTAGAGGGGCGTACCAGGATTCGGGAAGCTCGGTCTGGCGGTCCCGCCAGTAGGAACCGGTGCGACCGAGAACAAAGTCGCCGGATTTGCGGAAGAATCCGCCGCCTGCCTTTTGAAATGCGGTGAGATAGTCTCCGGCCGTGCGGAACTGGCGTTCTAGTTTCGCCCACTTGTGCATTTTGCGGTTTGCGATTGCAACAACCGGAAGTCCGGTGGCCTGGTGGAGCCAGCGGAGATGGTCGCCGAATCGAAATCCCTTGACGAAGTACGGCGACGGTGTGGATTGGGCTTTGGTGGAGTCAATCAACTGGGGGAACGAAGGCTGAAGCTGTGCATTCTGTTCCCAGCCCCTCAGAGTTTGGATAAAGGGATGGGTTTCTAGGAGTTCGGGGATGCCGTTGACTGGGGATGTGCGTCCGGCTCCCCCACTGATTCCAGTCGCGCCATCGCCGTAGGCGTACTCAACGTACGCGAGCTCAAAAGTCTCAGGGATGATCTGGGTGAGTCCGAACGCTTTGCATGGAGAAGGCTCGCCGTTCTTGAATGCAATGAAGCCACCAACAATGTCGCCGGCGTAGATTTTTGATTTCCCACTTCCTTCGGTAGAGCAGGCGAAGGGAAGTCCAGAACGGTAAGTCTCAAGTTCCTTGGCTGTGAGGTTTGAGAGAAGTCTTGACTTGATCAGCGGCGGGCTACCTGCGGCAATCCTGCTCAGGGCTTCGGCTTCTATGCGAAGCGGCCGCAGCTCCTCAGGAGACTTCTTCTGGGCGATCGCCTGATCGAGTTCTCCTTTGGCATTTTGGCTTGCCGCTTTGTACTCTTCAAAGAAGTTCTTGTCGCCGCCACTCCCGATGCCGGTGATCTTGGCCTCTTTCCAGGCAGCCAGCATTTTCGGGTCCATTCTTTGATCGGTCGTTGGCGGAACGATTTGGGCGATCCGTTTACAGACGGCGATCTCGAAGTCAGCATTCTGGCGAGCGTAGTCGATCTCGGCCTGAAGGTAATTCCGCTCGTCGTTCTGGGTCTTAGGTTGCTGGGTGAGGACAAACCCTGTGGAGGTTTGCTCCCATTCGGCGTTCAGGGTCTCGGCGATTTTTGCGAGAACAGTTCCAACTTTGATCTTGCCGGTGTAGATGTCGAGCTTGAGGTTGTAGAGTGGCTTGACTGCGCGGATTTCGATACCGGTTGACTTCGAGAGTGTGTCGAGTAGTGCGGGCAGTTGAGTGATTTGGACGTCAAAACTTTGCTCAGCCTGGAGCCTGGGATGGGTGATGACGGTGTACTTTTGCGATTGAAGTATCGCGCTCGCGATGGCAACGGAAAGCATCTGAATGTGCTTACGAAATCCCTGGGAACATCGGTTCCGAAAACAAATTTAGGTTCCACGTTTAGAGCGCGGAACCTAAATGTTTTGGGAGCGGACGGGGACTTCCGCGCTCCTTTACGCTTTGTGAATAGCGTGCCCCATTGCGTCTTCGAAGGCTTCGATGACGGCTTCGGCCATGGTTGGGTGGGCGTGGATGACGGTCTCCATGGAATCCAAAGTTGCTTCGTGAACAAGGGCAACCACGGCTTCGTGGATGAGGTCGGTGACGTGTCCGCCGATCATGTGGACCCCGAGGATTTCGCCGTACTTCTTGTCGGCGACGACCTTGACAAACCCTTCGGTTTCGTTTTGAGCCATTGCCTTAGCAAAGATTTGGAACTTGGATCGACCAACGACCACATCGTAACCCTTCGCCTGAGCTTCGCTCTCGGTGAGTCCGCAGGAGGCAACTTCTGGAGAGGTGTAGACCGCGTTAGGAACGAATCGGTAATCGAGTTTCTTCGGCGACTCGGGGTGGATGATGTTATGGACGGCGGTGAGACCCTCTTGTTGCGCTACGTGAGCGAGTTGAATTCGCCCGGTGACATCGCCGATTGCCCAGATGTTTGGAACGTGAGTTTTGAGGGTGTCGTCGAGGATTTCGACGCCGCGTCGATGCATCTTGACGCCGATGCCCTCGAGGTTCATACCTTCGGTGTTGGCCTTTCGTCCGACTCCGAGCAGAACAACGTCGGCCTCGATGACCTCTTCGGCGGTGCCTTGCTTGACGGTGACTTTCCAGCCAGTCTTGGTCTTCTCAGCCTTCTCGATGGTTGCTCCGGTTTTGACCTTTACGCCTTGCTTGGTGAGGTTCTTGGCGAGTTCCTTTCCTAGTTCCTCATCCATCACGTTGAGCAGGGTTGGCATCATCTCGACGAGGGTGACCTCGGTTCCGAGACCGTTGAAGACAAAGCTGAACTCACAACCGACGGCGCCGCCGCCGAGGACGACCATCTTCTTCGGAACAAACGGCGCGTAGACCGCTTCGTCAGACGTCCAAACGCCTGCGTCCTTTCCGCCTTCGAGGCCGGGAACAGGGATGTGGATGACCGAGGAGCCCATGGCGAGGATGAAGTTCTTGCCTCGATACTTGGTTTCCTTGCCATCCTCACCTTTCACTGAAATCGTGTTTGCGTCGATGAATTTGGCAAATCCCTTAACGTGGTTGATGTTTTTCTTCTTGAAGAGGAAGCCGATGCCGTTTCGTTCGGTGAGGACAATCTTGTCCTTTCGGGCCATCATCGCAGGGAAGTCCATCTCCGCGTTATCGATCTTCTTAAGACCAAAAGTGTCAGCATGCTTGGTTTTGTGTAGCATTTCGACGCTGGCGATCATAGCCTTGGATGGCACACACCCCCAGTTGAGACAGGTTCCACCGAGCTGATCCTTTTCGACACAGATGACTTTCAGTCCTTCTTGTGCGGCTCGAATGGCAGCGTAATAGCCACCAGGGCCGGCTCCAATCACGATCAAATCTGCGTCGAACTGTTCATTTGCCATTGCTTGCGTTTGCTCCTGGGTCTCGGGATGCCCAGTCGCTTTGAGACTGGTAATTGCGTCGATGATGGAAGAAGCAGGGGTCGGCGTTTGAACAGCCGGACCGCTTGTCAGCTCAACCGCTGAAGGCTCCTTGGAGTCGTTATTTCGCTCACTCATCGAGCACCGCGAGGTGGGTTTGATTTTACCCTTTTACTTGTATTTACGCCGATGTGTAAAGTTCCACTAGCGAAAAGGAAGATTTACCGATAAAATGTCAGAGCCATCACCGGCGACGTTGCCATGACAAGACTCGGATTTCGCCTGCTATTTTTTGTGACCTTGCTGCTGGCGTCGGTTGCCAGTCTTGCAAATGTCACGACGCTGCGGTTCAGTGTTTGGGACGGCGACAAGGCCCTGGAGACGATTCGCGGGCTGGTCGAAGATTTCGAGAAGCAGAATCCAGATATCAAAGTGAAGCTGGAGAACTATCCGGACTACAACCTGTATCACCAAAAAATGTTGGTGACCTACGCTGCCGGTGTCGCACCAGATGTGGTGATGATGGATCCCCAGCACTTTCAGGCGCTGGCGGTCCGGAAGGCGCTTTTGCCGTTGAATCCGTTTTTCGAGCAAACCCCGGGCTTCGACATTAAGGAGTACTACAAGCCGATTGTTGATGCTCATTCGTTCCAGGGAACCTGCTACGCACTGCCGCGAGACATCGCACCCATGGGGCTGATCTATTACAACAAGGCGATGTTCAAGAAGGCTGGGCTTCCTTACCCTGACGGAGATTGGACTTGGGACTTCAAGATCCGCCCCGAATTAAAGGAGAAGGATTTCCTGTGGGTGTGTGAGCAGTTTACGAAGAAGAATCCTGAAGGGAAGTACATCCAGTGGGGTTACACCTCAGGATGGACGGGGCTTTTCGCGGACATGATCGTGTATGCGACCGGCTTGTTGCCTTACGACAACATGGAGTCGCCGACGAAGGTTTTGATCGGGAATCCTGAATACGCGAAGGCGCTGCAGTTCGCGGCGGACTTCATGAACAAATATCACTACGCTCCGTCGGTAACGGAGCAGAGTTCGGCATTTGCGGGAGCGACGTCGCAAGCACTTTTTGTTCAGCAACGGGTTGCGATGTACCAAAACGGCATCTGGGAGGTCCCCAACATCCGCAAGATGCTCAAGCCGGGCTCAAAGGAGTTCTTTGATTGGGACATCGTGATGGCGCCCGCCTATGCCGGGAAAGACGGAAAAAAGGTCTTAAGATTCCCGACGGGTGGATCCGGCTACGGCATCATGAGCTCGACCAAAAACAAGGATGCTGCTTGGCGGCTCACTCGGTTTATGGGCGGCGAGCCGGGAATGGTCGCGATGGCGAAGGCGGGTATCGCCCAGCCAGCGATCCGTTCATTGGCGATCAAGCCTGGGCTGTGGGTTCCGGGTCCCGAGACTCCGATCGAGGAACAGTATCCCGCTAATCGGTTGTTGACAGACCAAGCCGTTCCGTACGTCCAGTTCCCGACGACCTCGCAGTACTACCAGGCGATCACAGATCGCGTAAACAAGGGGCAAGAGCTAATCTGGAACGGCCAGAAGACAGCTGAAGAAGTTCTAAAGGAGAACGCCGTTGATGCCCAAACAAGGCTCGATTTCTTGCGGAAAGAGGAGAATCTTCCTCCGTTCAACTGGCCCTTGGGAATCGCGATTTGTTCGGCAATGTTCATCGGGATTGTTGTTTGGATTTACAAACCGCATTTTGGTCACAAATTAACCCAGCTTGAGAGGGGAGAGACCCGGTCGGCGTACTGGTTCTTATCGCCCTGGATTCTTGGATTCCTGATTTTCACTCTGGTTCCAATGATGCTCTCGCTCATGATGGCGTTTGCGAACTGGGATATGATCTTGCCCGCTCAGGCAAGAGGTCTTGGCAACTTTAACGAGATGGTCAATATTGATCCGTCGTTCTGGAAGTCGCTGAAGGTGACGACCATCTACGTTATCTTCTCGGTACCGATGGGAATCATCGGCTCGCTCGGATTGGCGTTGCTACTGAATCAGAAGGTTAAGGGAGTTTCACTGTTCAGGACGCTGTACTATGTGCCTTCGATTACCTCGGCAGTCGCAGCATCATTGATCTGGCTTCGAGTGTTTAACGCGGAAACCGGAATGCTGAACTTCTTTCTTTATGGACCGAACGGCAACTGGCCAATCGGGCGGATGCTCAGTTCCTGGATCATGACGGATCCTTCGAAGCCGGTCGACTGGATGGCAACGGAAGGGACTGCTCTTCCGGCTCTAATCATCATGTCACTGTGGGGCATTGGCGGGGGGACGGTTGTGTTCCTTGCCGGACTCCAAGGAATTCCGACGTACTACTATGAGGCGGCAACGCTTGATGGAGCTGGGATCATGAAGCGGTTCAAGGCGGTGACCCTGCCGCTGCTGACACCGACGATCTTCTTTACGCTCATCACCGGCATGGTCGGGGCGTTCCAGGCATTCACGCAGGCGTTTATCATGACGAATGGTGGTCCGAACGATGCGACAAGGTTCTTCGTTTTCCACCTGTTCGGGAATGCGTTCCAGTCTCTCAGGATGGGCTATGCGAGTGCTCTCGGCTGGGTTCTTTTTGTTATCATCATGCTCATTACTGCAGTGCAGTGGTGGGCGCAGAATAAGTGGGTTTATTACGAAGCGGAGACCAAGTAGGCCATGCAAGATCAATCACAAATTTGGCAACAATCTGCTGATAAGGCTCAGCGCACTGCTTCGATCCTCCGGTGGCTGCTCTGGGTCGTTTTGGTGGCGGGGGTGATTCTATCGCTCCTTCCGTTCTACATCATGGTTGTGATGTCGCTCAAGACGGCGGGCGAGCTTGCGGGATCCTCGGTTTGGGCACTCCCAAAAGAATGGGCCTTTGAGAATTACAAGTCGGTTCTGACGAACCAGAATGCTCCGTTCTTCCTCTTCTTTAGGAACTCGGTGATCATTGCAACTCTTTCGACTTTTGGTGTGATGTTCAGCTCTTCGATTGTTGCGTATGGGTTTGCAAGATTGAAGTTTCCGGGACGTGACAGGCTCTTCATCCTATTGCTGAGCACGATGATGCTGCCGGGTATTGTCACGATGATTCCGCAATACGCTCTCTGGAAGCACCTAGGCTGGATCGATACCTTTGAGCCTTTGATCATCCCTGCATTCTTCGGCGGCGGCGCTTACAATATCTTCTTGTTGCGTCAGTTTTTGATGGGTATTCCTCGGGATATCGATGAGGCGGCTCTGCTCGACGGAGCCTCGCACTCAGTGATCTTCTGGAAGCTGTTGTTACCCAACATGGGGCCGGCGATGGCTACAGTTGGAATCTTTAGCTTTATCTACAATTGGAAGGAGTTCATGAGTCCGCTCATTATTCTGAATAGTCCTCAGAACCAGACCTTGGAGCTTGGATTGGCGACCTACCGGTCGTTGAACACGAATAACTGGGAGTTGCTGATGGCGGGTTCCGTTCTAGTCATGATTCCGATCATCATCCTGTTCCTCTTGGGCCAGAGATACTTTGTGAAAGGCATCGTGATGACCGGCATCAAGTAAGCCCTAAGCGACTTTTCTGGCGTGCAAGACTGGCCGTTCGCCGAGCATGTTGATGTCGAACTCCGTGCCCAGCCACTCGGCTGACTGGCTACTGAGGTCGATTTGGCCGTCCTTTGCTCGGTCAGCAAGGGCAAGGGTTTCGCTCCAGAGCTGGCTCAACGCGACTGTGGAACCGAGGCCGATGGTTGGTACGATGTCCGCATGGATGGCACACCCACAGGCCATCGGAACCTCTCGCATCGCGGAGTACAACATCACTCGATCCCGCAGATCGAGCGCGGTTTGGGCAACGGAGCGTAACGCGCTACTCGCGACTCTCTCATCAGTTCCAACCACCATGTAGGTTCCTTGGAAAGCGCCCACTCGGCGAAGGGTCGTCTTCGCAACGATCTCGTCCAGCATGGGAATGAGATCGGAGAACCAACCAGCCGGCTCATGACCTTTTGGAGTCAAATCAATTGCGAGAGCAGAGACGACGAGACCATCTCGCGCGGACGGCATTGCCTTTTGCAATGCATCAATCTCGGCATCAAACCGTTGCCGGTTTTTCCAAGACCAAAATGCAGAAGTCGCGGCGGTCGCTACCACCATGCCTCCTAACCCGGTCCACAAAGCCCATGCGCTTTCCATTGCTCTGGGCTTCTTCCATAATGGATGGTGGGGATGACGGGCGAATTACCAGATATCTACACTGCTGGGTATGGGAACCGGGGCTTTGGCGCATTTATTGCTCTGGTCGAGCGATTTGGAATAACACACCTGGTTGATGTCCGCTCGGTGCCGCAGTCGATCTATTGGGAGGACTTTCGCAGGCAGAGCCTTGAGGTGCTTGTTCCTCCGACGGGATTGAAGTACATCTATATGGGCGACACACTTGGTGGAGTCCAAAACTCCCCTGTCCTGTGCAAAGATCCCGATTCAGTGGACATCAATCCGTTGTTCGAAGTGCCAGAGCTGGCGAAGGGACTCGACGTGCTTTTGAAGGCGGCCGCCGTGCCGGGTCGGGTGCTCTGTTTGATGTGCGGATGCAAGAAGCCGCATTCGTGCCACCGCTCAAGACTGCTCGGCGAGGCACTGCTGCAGAGAGGAGTGGAGTTGTTGCACATTGACGCAGATGACAGCGTAAAGCCTCAAACCCGAGTCGCTCAAGAGCAAGCTGGATTTCAGCAATCGCTTTTCTGAGTATGCTTTGAACCTGCCATGGCGCGGAAAAAGAAGGAAGCAAGTACGGATATTCGGAGCCTGATCGCGACTCGGCGCGACGGAGGGGTGCATTCACGAGCGGATCTCGATTTGCTTGCCACCGCCGCTGCGGATGGATCAGCGACTGATTATCAACTCGCCGCTTGGCTCATGGCGGCTTATCTGAAGCCGCTTTCCGACGCCGAAACGGCTGACCTTACGCTTGCAATGGCAGGTAGCGGCCAACGGCTTGATTTAACCGGAGTACCGAAGCCATGGGTCGATAAACACAGCACGGGTGGTGTCGGTGATAAGACTACGCTCGTCCTGGCTCCCCTACTGGCCGCGTGTGGCTTGTCCGTGGTGAAGATGTCTGGACGGGGCCTCGGTATTACAGGGGGAACGCTCGACAAACTGAAAGCCATTCCTGGAATGACGACCGAGATTGAACCCGAGGCGATGATCGAACAGGCTAAGAAAATTGGCATTGTTCTGGCTGGCCAGACTGCAGACCTAGCTCCTGCAGACAAGACATTGTATGCACTACGTGACGTCACTGAAACAGTGAGCTCATTGCCGCTCATCGTCGGCTCCATCCTGTCAAAAAAAATCGCTGGTGGCGCCGAAACGGTTGTCCTCGATGTGAAGTGCGGTTCCGGGTCATTCAATCCGACCCGCGAGCATGCGGAAAAGCTTGCGGATGCTTTGGTCACGGTTGGCAAGAAGGCGGGTCTCAACGTCTTTGCCGCGATCACCGACATGGAGCAGCCTTTGGGGCGCTGCATCGGAAATGCCCTTGAAGTGCAGGAAGCGATTGAAGTCTTGACGAAGCCCGAAGACCAACTCGGTTCAACTACAAAACGTTTTCGGGAGTTGGTTAGGTACTTGGCAGCCCTGACCCTCAGAGTGAGCGGACTCTCTCCTTCAGCGGGTGATGCACTCGAACGTGTCGAAGCGACATTGAGTTCAGGGCGCGCGCTGCGGAAAGCTCAAGAGTGGGTCACGGCCCAAGGTGCGACTGTCCAATTGGATGATCCCAGTTGGCTCGTCAAAGCTCCGGAGATCGTGACAGTGAACGCTGCTGTGTCGGGTTGTGTTTCCAAGATGGATGCTCGGGTTCTGGGAGAGATCGCTCTCGAACTCGGAGCGGGCAGAAAGACGAAGGACGACGAGATCGACTTAGCAGTCGGCTTGGAGGTCCATGCGAAGATCGGCGATTTTGTCACTGAAGGCCAGCCTTTGATCACAATCCATGCCAGGGACCAGAGGGGCGTTCAATACGCGAGCGATCGAATCGACTTCGCGGTGAGCGTGGTATCAACACCAGTCCCACCGCGTCCGATCTTGGTACGTCCCGCCTAGGCAAGGTGCGTTTTGCGGAACTGGAGTGGTGTATAGCCCGTGACCTTCTTAAAGGTCGCGTAATATTGGCTAGCGCACTGGAACCCGGCTTTGTCGCCAATATCCTCGACGCTTTCCTTTGAGCGCAAAAGGAGGCGTTGAGCGTTCGCCATTCGGCTATGAACCACGTACTCTTGGATTGTCATGCCCGTGAGTCGCTTGAAGAGGCGCATGGCATAGTTTGGGTGGAGTCCTGCAACATCGGCGACGTCACTTGACGTGAGTGATTCACGGAGGTTTGCGTTGATGTGCTTACACATCAACATCACGGGCTCGGCTTCGGAGTTTGTATTGGAAGTCTTGCGGGCAGGAATCGCGACTTGAGACCGGAGCATTGCGGCCTGCATCTCCAAGAGCGCGGCCAGGCGAAGATTCGGGTCCTCTGCGGCGTATTCAAGTAGCCATCGATCCATCCGCTGGGGCGCCGTGAGTTCGACTGGTTCGATGATGACTCCCCCTTCAAAGATTCCTTCAAAAAGCGGTTTTGGGGACTCCCACTTCAGATAGTCGACGAGCGGGATCCGTAAAGTCGCCAACCGAGCATTCGGCGATACATCAATGAGTCGGTGAGGCGTTGTTCCCCAAAAGGCAACAAGTCTGCGCTCGGGAAGGTTCCAGTCGGTACGTCCGAAGAAGTACCGGGCGGAGCCTTCGAAAAGATAGTTGACTTCAATGTCGAAATGAACTTGAAACTTAACTGACGAGCCAGCGAGATCCGAAAAAAGACGAATGCCAGGTTCTTGCGAAGATGACGATACTGTAACCACTTGTTTTGTTCTTAGAGTGACTCATCCAGGTGGATAGTCTTGCCCCCAACGTCAGACGATGCCCTTATTCCTTCGTGTTCCAAATTCGTTTTCCCGATTCTTAGCCGCGCCCGATCTTCTGGTCTTGACGGCAACGCAATTTTCAGCTTGAACATCTAGTAATTGAACCCAATCCTCAACCTGATCCGACTTGGGAAGGATATCGTTCTCATTAAATTCTTGTTGAATGGCTTGCGTGATATCTTGGGACTTTAGACCCGTCGGGACTTGACGGTTCTCAAGTGAACGTCGTATGGCAGTTTCCTTCGCACGGTCCACGATACTTTCCAAAATGGCTCCTGAGACGAGGTCGCTGCGGTGAAGGACTTCGTGGTTGCCATTCCGCAGGTAGATCGTCGCGATCTCCTCATTCGGTGACTTGCGCCAAATTTCTTCCATCGCGGTTTCCACGAGCGAGCGCTTTGCACACTCCGGCTCACCATCGTTTGCTGCCAGTAGTTCTGGATCAAATGGAAGCGAAGCGCTCAGGTAGATGTTCAGAATCTGGCGACAGGAGTCTTTGTCTGGCCGTTCAACTTTCACCTTTCGATCAATTCTCCCTGGGCGCAAAATAGCTGGATCAATGTAGTCCGGTCGGTTGGAAGTGAGCATCAAGACGACGTTTTCGAGTTCCACCAGCCCGTCGAGTTCGGCGCAGAATTGAGGAACGACCGTGTTGCTCATCGAGAAGTTTCGTCCTGAAGAACGGGTTCGAAGAAGCGACTCGGCTTCATCCATAAAGATGAACACAAGCTGACCTTCCTTTGCCCGCGCACGTGCCGTGGCAAAGATTTCTCGAACCATTCGCTCGGTTTCGCCGACCCACATGTTCAGAATCTTGGGACCGGAAATGCTGAGGAAACACTCCTTCACTTCGCGTCCGAGTTGCTTGCTGTACTCCTTCGCTAGGTTGTGTGCGGTCGCTTTTCCAAGGAGAGTCTTTCCGCAGCCCGGAGGACCGTAGAGCAGAATTCCTTTGATAGGCTTCTTACCGTACGCTTCAAACACCTCGGGGTAGAGAAGCGGTTGCTCGATGGTTTCACGAATCAATCGAATCGCCTCCTTTTGGCCACCGACCTGTTCCCAACTGATTGCGGGAATTTCTTCTACGAAGTAATCCTTGTTTTCGGATTTCTGCAGAAGTTCAACGGCGAATCTACCCGTGGGATCGAGCCGAACCCGATCACCGGAATGGAGTTGCTGAGTCGCGAGGGCTTCGGCTCTGAAGACGAGACGAGTGCCTTCCCCTGGCTGGTCTCCACCGATCTGGAGCCGGTTCTCGTCGAGCACTTCGGAGACTTTGGCAATGGAACCGAGTTCGGCCGAGGGGGCAAAGCCGACGATCGCGTACGCTTCGTTGAGCCGGACGCGAGTCCCAAGAACCAGCTTTTCCGGATCGATAATGGGATCCCAAGTGACAACGTATTCGCTGTCGCCAAGGAGCACAAAAGCCAATGGGCCAGCATCAGTCGTCTCGATCCATTTGAGAAAGACGCCGATACGGTTCGCGGGCTGAGTCAGCTTTTCGTAGGCAGCCCGGAACTGGGCGAGCTCCTCGGCACTCGCAATCGCGTCGCGCTCTTCTGCCTCAATTGTTTGGCGAAGAGCACCCATGTACGCTCGAAGCTTGGGTTGATCGGAGGGCAGTTCACCTTCGATCAAGGTGAGCATTTCGAGCGATTCGCGGGGCATGAATCATACTACGCCCCGAGTCGCGGCTATTCGGCGAAATAGGCGGAAATCACTCCGGTCGCAACCGATTCAGCGAGATCTCCATTCGCTTCAACTTCGGCGGTCACAGAACGCTGGAACCCGTCGCGCACGACAGTTGTGTCCATGGTTACGAGTTCGGTCGAGCCAGCCTTCGTGACTCTGAGACTGTCGATACTGACGGTGGAATCAGGGAATGCCTTTTCGAGAGCCTTAGCGGTCGCGAGTGCGACAGATTCTGCTACTGATCGGCCCATTTTGAGTGATGTGCCGACCGAAAGCCCGGCTTCGTTTCTCAGAACGACGTAAGTTAAGCTGCTGGGATCGTCGTCTGCCTGGATCGTCTCAACGACTGGAACGGCGGTTAGAATCGGGTTTGGATCTGCGGCAGGAGTTGACACTTCTGGCTTGTCAAGTAACCCAGATTTGGAAGCTAGGCAGTTTTGGCTTGCCAGGTTCACCAAGTTATCCAAGTTTGCTTGGACGTGTATGTCGTTACGAACTTTCGAACGCCGTCCGCCGTGAATGCCCACAGAGAACGAGATTGGAGAGGGAACGCCTTCGACGATCAAAGCTGATCCAAGCCCACGAAGTTGCTCTACCAAGTCGTCGGCTTCATCTCGGTCTCGAAGCGTACCGATTGCAAACTCATCCCCGCCATAGCGGACAAGGAGGTCGGTGGAAGGGTCGATTGCGCGGTGCAATGCTGCAACTACGCCCTGTAGCACTTTGTCGCCAACGACGTGCCCATACTGTTTATTGAACGCTCCAAACTTGTTGAGATCGATAAAGATGACTGCGATCTCATTCGAGTGAAGAAGTTGGTCTGCACCCCAGTCACGCAGTGCGTCACTCCAAGGCAGTTGGGTCATCGGGTCGAAGGATTGGCGCAGTTGTCCCAGAAGTGCCTTAGCTGAGAGAACGCCACAGAATTGTTCGCCATCCACGACTGGCAAAAAGTCTTCCGAAGATTCTTGAATAAGTCTTGCGGCCTCTCGAACGCTGGCCCGTAGGTGGATCGCTTCGCCAGCTTGAGCAAGGAAAGCGGCGAGCTCGGCTTCATCATTGGCTCCCTGAAGGGACGCGTGCGTGGCAAAGCCAATCAACTTACGCTGAGAATCGACAACTCCAAGAGCCGGTAACTTATGACCAGCGAGCAACAGCTTCGCTGTTGATACGAGATGCTCCGGTTGCAACCAAACCCTGATGATTGGCAATCCGCCAGGTTCATTCATGCGTAAAAGGCCCACTAGGATTGTAACTGCAAAGACCGGACCCTTTAGTTCGCAAGAATACGGGGATTAGCGAAGAAGACGATCCAGAACGAGTTCGACGAATTGATGATGATTTTGAGCAACGGAAGGCATTGTGCGTCGAAGCTCTGCGAAGCGCTCGGCTCGTTGGTAGCAATGACCAGGAGTTTCCGCCATGAATTGAGCAACGGAATGTTCACACAGAGCCCCGGTGCGGATGAGCGTGTAGCAGGCCATATCCAGGCAATCCACCGTCGGGAACAATGTCTCGCAAGCACATGCGGTTTTCAGCACACGGTGCCGTAAATCCCAGTGGGGATTTCCGCTGAAGTACGCATCCAGAACGCCGCAGGCGCGAAGGGCGTCGCGAGAGTTCATCCAGTTGGGTTGTTCTAACTTGAGCCTGTGGAGTGCCCCTAAGATTCCACGGCCGGTGCCGCCGAGCCACTTTGCCAGAAGCTGGCAGAGGATTGGGCTGATTGCCATTTGTTCCTGACGAGCAACGTGAGCTATGAGTTGGAGCCGCTCCTCAAAGCTCGGCTCTTCGATTTGATACTTCGCCCATCGCTTGCTTTGAGGAATCACAACAAAGCCTGACTTTGGGGCTTGGTCGCAGGTGAAGCTGAGCATTGTGGGGCATCCTCCGCGCACTCGTCGATCGAGTGCGCTACGAAACATAACCATTCTGCGAGGCTTACCAAGCAGCTCTTGGCAGTCGTCAATGATGAGCGGCTGTCGTGGGCTAAGACGAGTACGAGTGTTGAGGTAGTGCTCAGCACTCATGAGCGAGGCATCTTCGCAATGTGCTTTCGTTGCAGCAAGAATTTCGCTCTTACCCACGCCACTTGGGCCGCAAATGCTAACAAATGGTTGTAGATGGCGGCTAAACAGGAGGCCGGCTTCAATCGCCTCCACATTGCTTGGTAAGGGCGCAAGGGTCGAAAAAGATGGCTTTCGAGTGTACGCAAACACCTCGCTTAGTGTGCGAGTTTCCCCCAAATTGCCTTGCCGAGTTTCCGAAATAAACGCCACGATCGTGAGCCGAAATGATGATTTGAAATCGTTAGATTCCTTGAAAGAGTGTAGAGCGTGAACGTTAAGAACGCAACTTGAGAATTCAGAAGCGTCGTGCCGGAATGATGTATCAAAGCTCGCAATTGCTCTCGTTTTCTTTGATTATCTGCAATATCAAATTAGTGAAATATTAACGAGTTATCCACAGTTTGCCCACTAGCGGTGTTTGATTCGTGCCCAATTCTTCGCAAAATTAAACGCTGGGCTCGTGCGTGTGGTATGGCAACTCAGGCACTTTTTTTCGCCGACTTTTTGGAGCTTAAACTGCTTCGGTTTCGCCGCATGGTCGGCGGAAGCGCCATGGCAGGACTCACATCCCACCTCGGCAAACTTCCGCGGCTGGAGAGGCGAAAAACCACCTTTCGCCTCGAAACCAACGGAGTGGCAGCTGATACAATCGGGATCAGCGTCGTGCTTAACGACTTTTAGGGTAGCCATCGCGTGCGAATGGGCAGATTTTTGATGCACTTTTGCTGCAGAAGGATGGCACTTCGTGCAACTGTCCGATCCTGCAAAGCGACCTTGGTTTGTGCGCAAGACTTGCTCGGCCAACCTCTCTGTTCTCAGGCGAAAGAGATAGCTGTCAAACGCCTTGGTGGCTTGAGGGTCATCGGCGACTCGAGGTTCAAGAGCTATTGCCCTGGACTCTTTGAATTGACCGTCCACAAACTTCAGCAAAACGAGTCCTCGGAGAGCTTCTCCGGGCGAAACTAATGTGCCGTTCGCTGTTGCTGCACCTCCTGATGGGAAAACGGTGACAGTGCCTTGATCTTGATGTTTTGAACTTTCGACGAGGGTGATCTGTGCAGGCTCATGTGGAATTCCAGGGATTTCCATGAGAATGGTCAATCCTCTCAATGTGACCGAAGAGCGCTCGATCGGATCTAACGCGGTCCCTTTTGCCAAAGATTTCATCGAGAGAACCACCCCTTCGCCAAGTGATCTCTCGGATTGAGTCACCGCAAAAGCATCGACTCCTAACTCCCCCATAACTTGAGCGTAGGTTTCGACCTTGAGTTCTGACTGGCGCCCCGGTGAGTTTGTGATGTTTCCTGCATCAAGCCAGATGGCACCATGTCGAGCCTTCAGTTCGCGGACCGCGTTGGCCATCCGCCTCAATCCCCCGGTCATCGGCTTAGTACAGCCGCATGGGGCGATACTCCCTCGAGCACCCCCAGTGACGATGACGTAAACCGTTTCACTGTTGCCGCCGCCCAAGCCGAAGCCAAACAAAGCAACTGCAGTGACCGGGAGGAGCCATTTCATGACTGAGCGGTTGTCAACGGAAGGATGATGGTTGGTTGCTTGTCGGAATCGGTAGTTATCCGGATTTGGGTATCGAGTCGATGCTCCGGGGCTTTTCCGTCATATTTCACCGAGATACGGTATTCGGCGCTCAGTTTGTTCGAAACAACTTGAACCGACACATGCTTGGAGTCACTTGTCGCGTTGAGAATCTTGAACGGCTTACCCGGTCGGCTCACAACGAAAAAAGTCTCTGTAGGGCCTGTCGGTGCGCCCAAGTAAATCCTCTCTGGCTGGACCACGATGCCCTTCTGGATGAAAATTGGGGCGCGAACTAACTTGAGATTGGGGTTTGAAAGCGCTGCGTAAACGATCATTGCGATTCGGCCGAACACCTGCTCGTCCTTGAGATTTGTGAAGTCGGTGGTGACTTTGTAGCCCTTCACGTGTTTGGCTTTGCCTCCGTTCTTCCAATCTGTTACATCTCCTTCAAACGGTTCATAAAGAACTATGCTATCGAGCGGCACAAGTTGGGCTTTGAGGATGTTCCATTTGATGGGCTCTGCCGAGTGGATGTAGAACGTGAACTTTTTTTCGCCTCCATCGAGAATGAGAGTGTCACTGTTCGGATAGATCACCTCGGCACGCGGTTCAACGTGAATTTTTGCGGCAAACTTCTGCGAGGGCTGGTCTGGATCATTGGAGATCAGAACGACGTTGTGCTCGATGTCTCCGACCAACTCTTCGGTTCGGTACCGTCCCTTTAGCGCGGTAGATTCGCCTGGCTTGAGGATTGGGAGTACATCACCTGAGATGCAGGAGCAATCTCCAAAAGCCTTCAGTTTGAGAGGTGCGTCACCATTGTTGGTTACAGTCACAAACTCGTAAACTGTGTCCCCCTGAAAGGCGGGCTTGAACTGCAATATTCGATCGGATACGGAGAGTTGAGGCCTGGTTGGCTTAACAACAGTCTTCGAAAGCGCCGCAACACGAAGCGCCTTTGCAAGCCGCAGGTTTGCTTCCGCAACAAATCCCTCATCCTTGGCAACAAGATTGAGACCGGCCATGCGCCCGTTGACGCGCCCCATCGCCGACCCTGGCACGGGTGACGGTGCAAGCCCGAGATAGCTGCCAATCCCGTACATCACCTCGTTAAACGCCTCCGTCGGTGTCGTATCCAGAAGCTGAGCAGTACGTTTCAGCGCGACGACAGCTTCGACTTTCGGTTCTGATGCCGACGTTCCGTAAAAAAGAGCCACGCCTGGGACTTCGTTGGTGTCTGGCGTCTTTTGGAGGACTGGCTCGAAGCTGACGAGAATGTTCGGCACGCCGTTTTTGGCTTCGACGAGGGTTGCTTTGCCGTCCAAGTTCTTTTGCCAGGAAGCGATTGCAAACGAGGTTGATTGCTTAAACGAGTCAAGTGAGTCCTTCGGGACCTTGCTGTAATTGAACCGGTATGTAATCACCGACTGCGGAAGAGATTTGGCAAGCGTCGAAGCGCCTCCAAAGTCCTTCGCGGTCAACTTCGTTTTGATCTGATGGACTGTTTCGTGAAACTGAGTTGAGGCTCCCAATGGGACTGAGTAGTCCACATTGGGAGCCTTCTGGTTCAGAGCGGCTAAGCAAACAAGTGCGCAGATCATGCTATTTACTATTCAACATAACTGTCTTCCGAGGGAGCCTTTTTGAGGAATGCCTCGATAAAACCGTCGATGTCGCCATCCATCACACCTGTGACGTTTCCGGTCTCGTGACCGGTACGGTGGTCTTTGACCATCGTGTACGGCTGCATGACATAGCTTCGAATCTGGCGTCCCCAGGCGGCGGGACCGCCGTCGCCTTTCAGGTCGCTCAGCTTATCCGCCGTGTTTGCCTTTTCGAGTTCCATCAGCTTTCCGAGGAGAACCGACATCGCTGCCGCTCGGTTTTTGTGTTGGCTTCGCTCGTTTTGACAGTTCACGACGATTCCGGTTGGCAAGTGCGTGATCCGCACCGCCGATTCGGTTTTGTTAACGTGCTGTCCGCCAGCGCCGCCAGCTCTTAGAGTCTCCACTTTGAGGTCGTCTGGGTTAATATTGACCTCGTTTTCGTCGATCTCGGGTAGGACTTCCACTTTGCAGAACGAAGTGTGCCTTCTCGAAGCAGAGTCAAACGGTGAGATTCGGACGAGTCGATGGACTCCCGCCTCGCATTTGAGGTAGCCGTAGGCATTCATCCCGCTAACGAGAATCTGAACCGTCCGGTAACCGGTTACGTCTCCAGGGTTCTCGGTGATGAGATCGCATTTGAACCCGTGCCGTTCGGCCCAGCGGAGGTACTGGCGATAGAGCATTGATGCCCAGTCGCAAGCCTCCGAACCTCCGGCACCAGCGTTGACTTCGAGTAGCGCATTGCGACCGTCGTATTCGCCATTCAGAAGGGTCTGAAGTTCGTAATTGTCCAGGTCTTTGCAAAGCTGGATAGCCATCGTGTCCGCCTCATTTTCGAGGGCTTCATCTGGCTCGAGTTTCAGCATTTCGTAGAGTTCGGCGATATCTTTTTCCGTTTTATCTAGGACCGCAAACGGGGTGAGGATTCCTTTGAGGCGACTTAATCGTTGAAGGATTTTGTTCGCCGCTTCGGGATCATTCCAGAAATCTTGTTGTGCCGACTGCTCTTCGAGCTGGTTTATTTGGGATTTGAGTGAAGGTAGGTCAAAGATGACCTCCAATAGCGTCTAGGCGCGGGCGAGCCTTAGACAGCGCTTCATGCTGTTCCATTGTGAGCATCTAATGAATGTACCTTTTACCTATCAGGGTGAATCCGATGCGGCGTATAATTGCGGTGTTAGTTTGCCGCCTTGGTGAATACGATGTTCCATACAAAAACCCTTAAACTGGCACCGGCGATTTTGCTCGCCGCAGTGCTCTCGTCGTTTGGTTTCGGCCAAAAAGTGGCGGGGGTCGTTTCTCCACCCGTCGTGGGCAAGAACCTCAACATTTCGAGCTTTGATGCCCTGATCAAAAAGACGATCCGTCAAAAGCCCAGCGCACCTCCTCATCAACGCCCTACGTTGCCTGCAGGAGTTCCGAACGGATTGGTTGCAAGCGAAGGTGTCACTAAAACGACTCCGGGTCTTGCTGGATTCTACTTCCCAACTATTAGCTACACGGGTGCGGAGCCGCCGGATCCCGATATCGCAGTGAGTGAATCCCACTTAGTTGTCACCGTTAACTCTTCAATTGCCTTCTACACGAAAACAGGCACTCAGCTTTTCCAGCAAGACTCGACAGATTTCTTTGCCTCGGTCAGCAATGTTGGTTTTCAGTTTGACCCCAAGATCGTTTACGACCATGTTGCAAAGCGCTTCATCATGGTTTTCTTGGCGTTGGATCAAGCCGGAAGTAAGTCGTTCATTCTCCTCGCCGTTTCAAACGGAGCGAATCCAATGAATGGCTGGAAGCTTTACAACTTGGACGTCACTCAGACCGAGGGCAGCTCAAGCTTTTGGCTCGACTATCCAGGACTAGGCTTTGACAACAAAACCGTTGCCTTCTCGGGGAACATGTTCGGATTCACTTCAGGTTACAATGGCGTCCAATTCATCGCATTGGACAAGGCCACCCTGTACGGTGGGACCGCGACCATGGTCAAGTTTAAGGCGTCTGGCGGCACTGCCCAGCTCGCGAAGCAGACAGGAACCCTAGGAGACACGCTCTACGGCCTTCAAAGCGAATCCACGAGTTCGCTAAAGATCACCGCAATCACAAACACTGGAGCGATTGCCCTCCAGCAAATGAGCCTCCCCGTTCCAGCTTGGACGAGAGCAGCTGGCGGCCTTGCTGGCCCAGATGGCAAGCAAGTGGACACGATCAACGATGGTCGAATCTTCACTGGCAGCTGGCGAAATGGTCGGATGGTTGGCGGACATGTCGTAGGATCGGCCGGGAACGGTTCGCTCCCCTGCTCACGTTGGTACGACGTGAGGACAAATAACTGGCCGACGAATACCGCAACCCCTCCGACGCTGGCGCAGTCCGGGAACATCATCGCTCCCGCCGGACACGGCTACACCTTCCCGGCTCTGTCAATCGACAAGAATGGAAGCATCGGTGCGACCTTCTCCAAGATCGGGACAACCACTTCGGGTGACGTGATGGTGGCAGGCCGTAAGCCTTCTGATCCTCCTGGAACGATGGGATCTCACATCGTTCTTGAGGCAGCAAAAGTCAACCAGAACAACAACTTCTCAGATCGATGGGGAGACTACTTCGACCTCGAACTGGATCCCGTGGACAACGTCTCCATGTGGGCGGTTGGCATGGGGCCCAACGCACAAGGTCGGTGGCAAACCTATGTCAAATCGTTCTTTGTGTCCGTCCCGGATGCATCTCTTGATAAAACCCTTCCAGGGTCAGCGGCTGTGAATGCAGGGCGTATCGCAAGTGGAGACCGAGTTAGCCTCTTTAGCGACGATTCGAACAATCTCGTTGTTCGAAGTGAGCCTGTTCGAGGTCTTGGGCAGATTGCCGGCGCGACGATGCTGTTTACACTTCCGTACACAACCATCGATTCGCTCCGAGTCACCTATTCCGTCGCCGGCGCCCCAGGTGCGAGTGCAAGTGTTTTCGCACTTAACCACCTCACCGGAAAGTACGAGGTAATTGACACGATTGGGTTGTCAACGAGTCGTCAGTCCAAAACAACTGAGTTGCTTCCGGCGGCGAGAGCAAAGTATGTTTCGAGTCTAGGTTCGATGAACATCACGATCCGAGCTACGCTACCGGTTCGCTCTGGAAGAATGCCTGGAACCTTCTCGTTAGCAATTGATCGAGTCAACGTACTGACATCCCGCCTCAACTAAACCGAGGGTCAAAAAAAGCTCCCACGGAAATCTTTTTCCGTGGGAGCTTTTCTATGCTGATGCTCTGTACGAGGCGACTGCTTTGTTGCGATGCCCTCTCTGCTGTAGCTCTGTTCCGGCTTTGTCCCTCAACTTGATCATTGCGGCCATGAGTCGATTCTCGGACGCTTCGATCTCTCGTTGTTGACGGAGGTTAAACGTGACTTCTCGTTCATCCCACTGCGCAAGAATCTCCTCTCGACGCCTCAGGAGCAAGTCAAGGTGTTCGAAGTCCTCGTCAAGAGCGGCTTGCTCCGCCGAGAGAGTCAGGACGAACCAGTTAGATACTTCGTTAGGCTGCAATCTGTGCTCCTTGACTTTGAATCGTCGCCCACGCTTCTCGCAGCTCCCGCATGGTTGCTTGCGCGTTCTCGATTCGGATCGGATCGTCGTTGATGTTCGCCTCGACCAGCTCGGACAGAACGTATTCGTAGAGCTTCAAAAGGTTCTTTGCGACGTCTCCGCCTTGGGAGAAGTCGAGCGATCCCATGAGCTCCATGACGATCTTTTGTGATCGTTGTAGCTTCGCGTTTTGAACTTCATAGTTCTTTTCGAGCATTGCCCGCTTGCCTTCTTCCATGAAGCGAATTGCTCCATCGTAAAGCATCACGATCAATTGGACCGGAGACGCCCCCATAGCGGCGTTCTTTCGATATGCACTAGCTCCGTTTGCGTAACTCACTGCGACCTAGCAACAATATCGGCAGAACCAGCTAGGATTCCTTATGTTTCAAGCGCGGATTCTTGAACATTGGCAGAAAACTCACAATCGCACCGATGAGAGTCCACGCGAGCGGTACCAGAAAGACAGTTGAATCGGGGTACTCGGTTGGAACTCCAGTTGTGGCGAGCGACTTAGGCACCATTTGCTGGAGGTGCATGAACCAGTAAGCCGCACCGCACAGAAATCCGCCGAACGAACCACAGGAACCCGCGAGTGCGCCGATCCTAGCGAGAACGAGTCCGAGGATTCCGGAGAATAACGCACTACATCCGAATAAGAATTGAAGGCCGGAATTTGTATAGACTCGAAACGGAGGCGACTGCTGATCCACCAAGCACAAGACGATCGGAGGCAGGATCACCGCTACTGAGGCAATCGCGACGAACAGACATCCTCCAAGAAACTCCTTGTCTGCATCGTTTGCCATAAGAATGCCCCGCGTAAAGTCTACGCGAGGCGGCGTTGTTTTGGTTGCTTGATTAGTCTTTGGTAAGGGCGTCGATTTCTTTCTTGCCGTCCCACTTTAACATTCCGCCGAGGTAGTCCGCACCTTGGACATCTCCGTAGACACCTCCGACGATGTAAGCACCGCCAAACGGCACGATGGCGATGTGACGCGCATATCGAATTTCTGGGATCGTGATCGTGTTTTTCCCGTCAATGATGGCCAGTTGGTAGGTGTCCTTGCCGTTGACCTTCGTAAAGTCTCCGCCGAGATAGAGCTTGCCATCTTCGGCGTGGAGCCCGAATACTTGACCGCTAGTCTCGACAACCTTGGTCCACTTCGCGCCTTCGAGTTTGTAGACGCTTCCTGCAGACGGAGCAGCATAAAGATCCTTACCGTCAGTTCGCATCCGGTAGCAGCTGCTTGGCATTCCAGGGACTTCGGACCATGACTTACCGTCCCAGACCGCGGTGTTGAGACACTCATCGTCGCCATTCTCTTTAAAGATTCCACCGACATAGAGTTTCCCGTTGAACCACGCCATGTTCATCACGCCTCGGTCGAACTGACCGCCCATTGCGGTGATCTTGGTCCCGTCATACTTGGCAACTGACCGGGTCTCGGTCGTATCGTTGATCTTTTGGAAGTTGCCGCCGAGGTAGAGGTTCTTTCCGTCGGTAGCAAGCGCAAAGATTTCGCGGTCAACCGGAACCTTTGCAAGAGCTGACCACTTGGTGCCATCCCACTTGGCGACTCGGCCAGTTTCAGTACCAGCGTCGGTCTTGCCTTTGTTTGCGTAGCTAAACTCACCGCAGACATAGATGTCTTTTCCAATCGCACAGATGTCGTGCACTGGTCCGTCAACGCCTTTGCCCAGTGTTGCCCAGGCAGTGCCGTCCCAAACGGCGATGTTATTGGCAAGCTTGCGGTTTGCTCGCTCGAAACGTCCACCGACGTAGAGCTTGCCATCAAAAGTTCTCATCACACGCACTTCTGCTCCGTGCTCGAAGTCCGACATCGGAGCTGGTCGTGGGGACAAGGTTGCCTTCAAAGCGATTGCTGAAACTAGAGTCGTAATCATGGTGTAGATTTCCCGCCGTGGCGGAACTGCGATGATTAGTTTCCATACATAGATTGGGACAAGCAAGGTGTGAAAATTGGGACAGTCCATGGTCTGGTCAGTTGCAGGTAGGAGAGTGGCACTGTCCCAATTTTTCTAAGTTCTTAGTCCCAAAGTTGGAGGTTATTCTAAACATATCAATGAGATGGGGTGACTGGTGAGGGCGAAGCGACGCATAATCTCTGCTCGGATGAGTCAACGCAAAGGCAGGAAGCCCACGTTACAAGAGTTAGTTGATCAGGCGGGGCTGGATGTCATTGGTCACCGTATCCGCCGGTTGAGAACCCGGCAAAACTATTCCATAAGGGATCTAGCTGATATTGCCCAAGTCAGCAAGAACACCTTGCTCAGGCTCGAGCAGGGCCAGCCAACTCACCTGAGCACCATCGTCGCGGTCTGCAAGGCGCTCAAAGTCAAGACGAACTCCGTTGTAGGCCCCGAAACTCCCCAAGCATCCATTCGAGCAGTACACAAGGTCAGTGACTATGTCTGGCTGGACATGAACAACTTTGCTGGCTTTGGGAATGATCCTGCCCTGGACCCTGAGCAGGTCCGGCTGAACCAGTTGGGACCGGATGTGACACCCTTCTCCAACATGAAGGCCCGCTTTGGGGACGGTGTCTTTAATCCAAATGTGATCCTTCTAACGAAGCCGACGCCGCGTCGGTCTCACCGGGGAGATGAGTTTGTCTGGGTGGTTTCCGGCACCCTCAAGGTAGTTTTTGACGACCAGGAAGTGGTTCTACAGGAAGAAGAGGCTTGTATGTTTTGGGCCGCTGAGATGCATCACTACGAGCCAGCCATCGTAGGTGAAACTGTTAAGGTGCTTTCGATCATCATAGATCCGTTTCCTGGGCAGCCCGTTCGACTGCACATCGGCAAGCCAAAGCCGACGGATGACGAAGAGTAAAAGTCGCAACCTTTTGAGGTATCATTTCTCGTTGGCTGCCTCGGCAGTCGCAAAAACCTAACCCCGAGTACCGCAAGGCCGGTTCGCCGCCGCGACTTGTACCTACTCGACAACGGTGGTCACGTATGGCGAAAGAATCATTAATCCAAAAGCACAGAGTGCAGTCGGCAAAGTGGGCGCGCCTCATTGCGGAAGAAAAGGCAATCCTTGAACTTCCCAAAGAGAAGCGCGAAGAAGCTTTGGCTGCCTTCACTGCGAAGCGAATCAAGAACCGCATGTTCAAGACGCGACGCTACAACCGATGCAACCTCACCGGTCGCGCGCACGGTTACATCGGCTTCTTCGGCCTCTGCCGACAGTCCTTCCGGGAGAAGGCTCACCGCGGTGAACTTCCGGGCATCACTAAGTCCAGCTGGTAATCAGCAAGGTTTCAAATTATGCACAGCGATCCTATTGCAGATCTCCTCACGCGAATTCGAAACGGATGCCAGGCGCGGATGATTAGCGTCGATGTTCCTCACTCGAAGATCAAAGTTGAAATTGTCAAACTTCTTCAAGCAGAGGGCTACGTCGAGAGCTACGAAGTCACGACTGAATCTAAGTTTCCCAACATTCGTGTTGTTCTCAAATACGACAACCGACGACGACCGCTCATTCATGAGCTGAAGCGGGTTTCAAAGCCTGGTCTTCGCGTCTACTCGGACGTCACCGAACTCAAGCCCATCCGAAACGGTCTTGCCACGCGCATTCTGACCACGAACATGGGATTGATGACTGACCGCGAGGCGCGCCGACGCAAGATCGGCGGCGAAGTCCTCTGTGAGGTGTACTAAACATGTCACGAATCGGAATTAAGCCAATTGAAGTCCCAGGTGGCGTGACCATTACGGTTGAAGAAGCAACCAATACGGTCATCGTCAAAGGTCCTAAAGGCGAACTTCGCCAGCCAATCTCCCGATTGCTGTCACTGAAGCAAGAGGACGGAAAGGTTAACCTTGAACGACCGAACAACTTGCGAGAAGCGCGAAGCCAGCACGGCCTCGCTCGAACGCTGGTCGCAAACATGGTGGAAGGCGTGACCAAAGGTCACACCAAACAGCTCGACATCATTGGTGTCGGTTACCGCGCAACCATGGAAGGTCGAGGTCTGAACCTCGCAATGGGTTATTCGCACCCGGTCAAGGTCGCTGCTCCCGAGGGAATCACCCTTGAGATCAAGGCTGACGACAAGGCTCGAACTCAAAGCATTATCGTTACCGGTATCGACAAGGCCCTCGTGGGTCAGGTCGCTGCCGACATCCGAAAGGTCCGAAAACCAGAGCCATACAAGGGCAAGGGAATTCGCTACCAGGGTGAAGTCATTAAGCTCAAGGCTGGTAAGAGGGCCTCGGCTAAGAAGTAAGGAGTAAGCAATGGCAAAGCAAACAAGACAAGAACTTCGCCTCGCACGGCACGCTCGCCTTCGCAAGCGTATCACCGGTACTCCGGAAAAGCCGCGCCTGAGCGTTTATCGCAGCCTGAAGCACATTTCAGCGCAGATTATCGACGACACGACGGGTAAGACTCTGGTCGCCGCAAGCTCCTTGGAAAAGGATCTGAAGGCTACCGGGAATATTGAGGGTGCCAAAGTGGTTGGCAAGGCAATTGCCGAGCGAGCCAAGAAGGCTGGTCTCTCAACCGTTATTTTTGACCGTGGAGGCTTCAAGTACCACGGCCGAGTTGCATCCCTTGCGGACGGCGCTCGTGAAGCCGGGTTGGAGTTCTAAACCATGAGAATGATGAACCGACTCAGCGGAAAGCGAGAGAGCCGGAATACCGAAGGCCCTCAGCTCGACGTTCGAGTTATCCGAACAAACAAGGTCTTTAAGACCCACAAAGGTGGAAAAACCGCTAGCTGGTCGATCCTCGTCGTTGTTGGAGACAACAAGGGCAGTGTCGGCGTTGGTCTCGGAAAGGCTCGGGGAATCCCTGATGCCATTCGAAAGGCCGAAGAAGCAGCTCGAAAGGCAATGTTCAAGGTCCCAATGATTGGCGACACGATCCCTCACGAGATCGTCGCTGTCAGTGGTACAGCTCAGGTCATGCTCCGACCAGCCGCACCGGGTACCGGTGTTAAGGCCGGCGGCGCAGTCCGAGCTTGCCTGGAAGCTTGCGGAATCCACAATGTTCTCGCAAAGTCGCTCGGTAGCCGAAACGCCATCAACATGGCTTATGCCACCATCGAAGCCTTCAAGTCCCTGGCGAACCCAGAAGACATCGCGGCTCGACGTGGTATCGAAACCAAGCAACTCGTCCCATGGCTTGAGAAAGCTCGCAAGGAGGAAGAATTCAATGCTTCGCATTAAACTCATTCGATCCACCGTGGCTCACCAGTGGCGAACCCGCCGCGTGGTCGAATCGCTAGGTCTCCGAAAGATCAACCAAGTGGTTGAGCACGACGACACCGCAGTGATCCGAGGCATGATCCACCGCGTGAAGGAACTCCTTCATGTTGAAGAAGTAGAAGGAACCCCGACCAAGAAGAAAGCTCCTAAGCAAATGGCTGCCGCTTCTGTCGCCGAAAAGCCCGCAAAGAAGGCTCCGGCTAAGAAAGAGGCAACAGCTGAAGCTGCTCCGGCGTCGGAAGAAAAGCCTAAAAAGAAGGCAACCAAGAAGACGGAGGACAAGTAAAGATGGGTCTGCATAACTTTTCACCAAGCCCTGGCTCCACTCGCCCAAAGCGACGTGTAGCTCGTGGCATCGGCTCGGGAATGGGTAAAACCGCTACCCGAGGTACCAAGGGACAGAAGGCTAGACGCCAGATTCACCCTAACTTCGAGGGTGGACAAAGCCCAATCTTCCGCCGACTTCCGGTGAAGAAGGGCTTCCGAAACGTCAATCACCTCGAGTTCTCGGTGGTGAACCTGGACGATCTGGAAAAGCATTTCAGCGCCGGTGACGAAGTCACCATCGAAGCGTTGATCGCTAAGGGCGTCGTTTCGCTCGCAAAGGTCGACGGAGTCAAAGTCCTCGCCTTCGGCACGCTCAGCAAAAAGCTGACGGTCAAGGCACATCGCTTCAGCGCGAAAGCAAAGGAAGCGATTGAGGCCAACGGAGGCCAGGCAGTCTCACTGTGAGCTTCGGCGGCTTTGGCGGCGGCTACTCAGGCGGCGGAGGGGATAAATCCCTTTCGCTGCCTTTGACGCAAATCTTTAAGCTTGCTTGGGAGGACGAGGATCTTCGCGCTCGCCTAAAGTTCGTCCTGCTCATGTTTGCGGTGTTCGCTCTAGGCGTTCACATCCCAGTGCCCGTTCCGGGCTTCTCTGAAGAGCGAATGCTCGAAGCTCTTGAAAAGAGCCAAGTTTTCCAATTGATCGACGCGTTTGGCGGTGGTGCTTTGCGCCGTCTCTCCATCTTCGCGCTCGGTATGAACCCGTATATCACGGCGTCCATCATCATCCAAATCCTCACGACTGCATTCCCGCAGATGAAGAAGGAAATGGAAGAAGGTGGCGAATATGCTCGAAAGAAGCAGAATCAACGCACCCGAGGTCTCACGATCATCATGTGTATCCTGCAAGGTTGGGGCTACATCACAATGCTGGAGCAGGCTGTTCAAGGCCTTCCGCTCGGCACCAAGATGATGATTCTCACCTTCTGGACCGCTGGTTCGATGTTCACCCTCTGGCTTGGCGAGCAGATTTCTGAGCGCGGAATCGGTAACGGTGTCTCTCTCATGATCTTCGCGGGCATCATGATCGCTCTGCCCTACCAAGGTCAGAAGCTCATGCAAGGCCTTCGAGATGGAGCAGTTTCTCCATTTAGTGTCATCACTCTGATTGCGCTGTTCCTCGCTTCCACCTGGCTCATCGTCCACTTCACCGCCGCACAGCGCCGAATTCCGGTTCAGCACATGCGACGAATGATCGGAACGAAAGCAGTCGGCGGAAAGACCAGCTACCTTCCGTTCTCGCTCCTGATGGCAGGCGTCATCCCGATCATCTTTGCATCGGCGATCATTTACCTCCCTCAGCAGTTCGGAACCATGCTTGGTGGCGAAGCCGCAAAGCCAGAAGGAATTGCAAAGCTTGGATCGATGCTGATCTCCCTTGGGAACTACATCAATCCTTCACCGAGTGGGCCACTCTTCGGCATTAACTTCATCATCAACCCAATCGGGTGCTTGGTGTACGTTGGAATGATTTTCTTCTTCAGCTACTTCTGGACCGCAATCCAGTACAACGTTGAAGACATCAGTAACAACCTCAAGCGAGGCGGTTCGATCATCCCTGGCGTCCGACCCGGAAAGCAGACGAAGGACTTCCTTGACGACGTGATCTCTAAGATCACCATCGTCGGAGCAGGATTCATTTCCCTGGTCGCTCTGCTCCAGTACATCACCCCTGCGGTGACCAAGCTGGACTACCGCTACGGAGTCGGTATGGTCGGCGGTACGTCGCTGCTGATTCTGGTCAGCGTTGCCCTTGAGACAATGCGGCAGATTGAAGCAAACCTGCTGATGAAGCAGTACGACTAATCATAATCAGAGCCTATAAGTCTTGTAGTTCCTATAAGACTTATAGGACTTGGAAGCTCAACGATGAGACTGATCTTTATTGGCCCCCCCGGAGTCGGGAAAGGAACCCAAAGCGCCCTATTCGCAAGTCGAATGGGGATTTTCACTTTGTCGTCCGGCGAAATCTTCCGAAAGGAAATCGAGGCTCAAACCGACCTGGGCCGCCTAGCCCAAAGCTACATCAAGCACGGCGATCTTGTTCCGAACGGAGTCACCATCGAGATGATGGCAAAGCGCCTTCGAGAGCCGGAAGTCCGCAAGAAAGGATTCATCCTCGATGGCTTCCCGCGAACCATTCGTCAGGCGGAGGCACTGGAAGAAATTTTGACTGAGCTAGACATGCCGCTGGAATCAGTCGTCTCTCTTGAGGTCGACGTCCAGCTCATCGTCAACCGACTCAAAGATCGGTTGGGCTGTACGAAGTGCGGCGAGAACTACAATAGCAAGTCCAAGCCACCGACCCGCGACGGCTTCTGCGACAAGTGCAACAGCCCCCTCATGGTTCGGGCGGATGACCAACCGGAGGCGATCCGCAACCGACTTGAGAGCTTCCGGGCGGAGACGGCCCCGGTTGTGGACTTTTATGAGAAGCTTGGTCTGCTTCGCAGGGTTGATTCTAGTCGTGACCCCGAGCAGGTCTACCAAGACATTTTGAAGAGCATTCAGTAAATGGCAACTATCAAGAAAGCATCGGAAATCGCGAAGATCAAGGAGTCGGGACGTATCGTCGCTCGGACCCTTCGGCTTGTTTCCGAGACAATCGTTCCTGGAAAGTCCACGCCCAAGCAGCTCGACGAGCTTGCCGAGCGCCTAATCCGAGAGGCTGGCGGAGTACCGTCCTTCCTCAACTATCGCGGGTATCCAAATGCCACTTGTATCGCCATCAATAACGTGGTCGTCCATGGAATCCCAACCGACGACGTTCTGCAGGAAGGCGACATCGTCACCCTGGACTTCGGAGTGTACAAAGATGGCTGGCACGCGGATAGCGCCTGGACCTACCCGGTCGGCAAAATCTCTCCCATCGCCCAGAAGCTTCTCAACGTCACCCGTGAAGGGCTCTACCAGGGCATCGCCAAAGCTCGACCGGGGAACTACACCGGCGATATTGGACATGCGGTGCAGAAGTACGTCGAAAGCCACGGCTTCGGCGTCGTGCGCGAGCTGGTCGGCCACGGGATCGGCGAGAAGCTCCACGACGAACCTTCTAATGTTCCTAACTTCGGCAAACCAGGCAAAGGTGACAAGCTTCGCGAAGGCATGTGCATCTGCATCGAGCCGATGATCAACGAGGGTACTCACAAGGTGAACACGCTTGACGATGGCTGGACGGTGGTCACCGCGGACGACAAACTCGCCGCACACTTTGAGCACACCATCGCCATCCTAAAGTCTGGTCCAGAGATACTGACCACCGAAGACTAAGTTTCAAGGCCAAGCCTGCGGGAAAGAATCGCTCCCGAAACAGACAAAGACGGTTTGAGGTTGCAAAACGATGCAACACTTGAGTATCATTCTCTATTGCGTCAGCCTTGGTTGATGGTGAAGCAATCCGCCGTTTGGCGACCCGTATTCATCATAGACGACCGACGATGGACATTCAGATCATGAAAGTGAGAGCAAGCGTTAAAAAGATCTGCGATAAGTGCAAGATCATCAAGCGAAACGGAGTCGTTCGCGTGATTTGTAGTGTTCCTAAGCACAAGCAACGACAGGGTTAAGAAGAGAATTTATGGCACGTATTGCAGGTATCGACCTTCCGCGCGAAAAGATGGCGCAGTATGCCCTTCCCGTACTCTATGGGATTGGTAAGCACAACGTTATTGAGCTTTTGGAGAAGACTCAGATTGATCCTCGAAAGAAGATCAAGGATCTTGACGAAAACGAGATTCAGAGACTTCGAGAAGTTCTCGATGCGGACTACCAAATCGAAGGCGACCTGCGTCGAGAAGTCCAAACCAACATTCGCCGACTGATGGAAATCCGCTGCTACCGCGGTATCCGCCACTCGCGAGGCCTGCCGACCCGCGGCCAGCGAACCCGAAGCAACGCCCGAACTCGAAAGGGTAAGGCAAAGACCGTTGCCGGAAAGAAGAAGGCCAAAAAGTAAGAGTTAAAGAATGGCACGCAAAACAACGACCCGAGGAAAGCAGAAAGAGAAGAAGAACATTCCAATTGGAGTGGCTCACGTTCATGCTTCATTCAACAATACGATCATTACGATCACCGATCCAAACGGTAACACGATCAGCTGGGCAAGCGCTGGCAATGTGAACTTCAAGGGCAGCCGAAAGGGCACCCCGTTCGCCGCGCAAGTTGCTGCTGATAAGGCATCGCGAATCGCTCAGGAGCACGGTCTTAAGCAGATTAGTATCCAGGTTAACGGTCCGGGATCGGGTCGAGAAACCGCAATGCGAGCCCTAGCTGCTTCCGGTCTCGAAGTAACCCACATCGTTGACGTGACCCCACTTGCTCACAACGGATGCCGACCTCCAAAGCGACGCCGAGTCTAAGAATCACCCATGCCTGCTATTTCCTCTCTTCAACTCTCTGCCGATTACGGAAAGTTTGTCTTCGAGCCGCTTGATCGCGGTTACGGGCAAACTGTCGGCAACGCGCTTCGCCGCGTTCTGCTCAGCTCGATCCAAGGCGCGGCTATTGCTGCGATTCGAATCGACAAGGTGTTCCATGAGTTTGCTCCAATCGTTGGAGTGAAGGAAGACACCACCCAGCTGATCCTCAACCTCAAGGACATCGCGGTCAAGGTGACCAGCGAAGAGCCGATCGACGAGATCGTGCTCAAGATCGAAGCTACCGGCCCAGGCCGAGTCACTGGAGCCGACATCGTGTGCCCCGAAGGCGTCGAGATCGTCAACCCTGAAGCTTACATCGCAACCCTGTCCGATCCGAAGGCAACCCTCTCTATCGAGCTGTTTGTTAACTGGGGCGTCGGATACGTCCTTCCTGACAAGCAGGAGCGATACCGAGGCGTTATCGGTCTTCTACCGGTTGGTTCACAGTTCACCCCGGTTCGCAAAGTCAACTACACCGTTGAAGCGACCCGTGTTGGAACTCGAACCGACTACGAGCGACTTGTGATTGAGATCGAAACCAACGGTTCGATTGCTCCAAACGATGCGCTTTCGCAGTCTGCTCACATCCTTGACAAGTACTTCCGACTCTTCTTCGAACTTGGAGCCGCTGGCTTCCAAGCCGAAATCGGAACCGAAGAGCAGAGCACGGACGAAATTCTTAAGAACGTTCCTGACGTGAAGATCGAAGAACTCGACTTCTCGCAACGAACCTTTAACTGCCTCCGCCGAGCCGGAATTCTCAACCTCCGCGCCCTTGCCCTCGTCACCGAGGCCGACCTTACTGCAATTCGAGGATTCGGTAAGAAGTCGCTTCTCGAAGTACGAGACAAGCTCCAAGAGCACGGCCTCGAAATGAAGCCAAGCAAGGGTGGCTACCGATCCATCGACCTGCTCGATGACGACGACGACGATTTCTAAGGATATAAAACCATGCGACATAAAGTAGACCATCGTAAACTTGGCCTGCCATCCGATCAGCGGATGCACCTTCTCACGAACCTGTCACGGCAGTTCGTCACGCACGGTTATGTGCGAACGACATTCGGACGGGCAAAGGAAGTGCAACGCATGGTTGAGAAGCTCATCACCCTCACCAAGCTTGAGGACGGAATTGAGGCACGCCGCCGAGCCCGCAAGATTCTTGTTGGCCACAGCAGCAGCAACCTTGTTTCGGCGAAATTGACCGCTGGAAAGACTGAGCTCGAAGTGACTCAGCTCAAAGCCCAGTTCAACAAGCTCACCGGTGAAGACCTAGTCAAGCACCTGTTCGACAACATCGGCCCACGCTACAAGGATCGAAACGGCGGATACACCCGAGTCGTCAAGACCGGCAACCGACGTGGCGACGGAGCACAAACCGCCGTCATCGAACTCGTCTAAACGATTTTCTCCCCGACACGGGTCGGGGATCAAGAAAAATGAGGATCAAACTCACCGTTGCCTACGATGGCACGGACTTCAGAGGTTGGGCCTTGCAAAAAGGACAGAGAACTGTCCGAAGCACATTGACAGAAGCTGTTCGCCTAGTTTCGGGCGAGGAAATCGAAATCATCGGAGCCAGCCGCACGGATAGTGGGGCACATGCGAAAGGCCAGGTATGCCACTTGGATTGGGATTGTAAGATTCCAATTGAGAGGTTGCCGTACGCCTTAAACCGCAGATTGCCACACGACATCGCCGTGATGAAAGCTCAAAGGGTAAGCGACGACTTCAATTCGCGATTCAGCGTGATTGATCGTTACTATCGCTACCGCATAGCTACCAAACAAAGAGATCCCCAAAAGGAGCGCTTCGCGCACTTCTGCGGAGTGAAGCTCGACTTGGAAAAAATGCAGGAAGCGGCAAGCATCCTTCAAGGTGAACACGATTTTCGAGCCTTTACCGAGGAGTTGGAGCCTACGGTAACTAACACCACACGAACTCTATTCAGTGTCGGTGTGAAGGAAGTACGAAACGAGGTGTGGGTGGACATTGTGGGTACGGCATTCATGCGCGGAATGATGCGAAGAATGTCGGGTGCGATCCTAGAAGTAGGACGTGGAAGCCGCGATGTCGTAGAGGTCAGTAGACTCCTCCAACCAGAGGAGCGGCTCAAGTACCAGTGGCCAGAGGTGCTACCGGCGAAGGGACTTTGTCTCATGAAAATTCGCTACGGAAGACATCCTCGGGATCACCGGCTAACCCAAGAGGGTGAGTAGGTGTGCCACGTTAACAGCTTCGATCAAGAACGACGATTTAAATAAAGATAGGAACAAGAAAATGAACCGAACATTTACGAATAAAGGAGACTCGCTTGATCACAAGTGGTACGTTGTGGATGCTGCAGGCATCCCAGTAGGCCGCCTCGCTGCTCAAGTCGCACAGCTTCTACGTGGGAAGAATAAGCCCACATTTGAATACAACCGAGACTGCGGTGACTTCGTCATCGTCATCAACGCCGAACAGGCCGTCCTTACCGGAAACAAGAAGGATGAGCTCATCTACTGGCACACCATGTGGCCCGGCGGACTCCGAAACGTTGCTCGAGGCGAAATGCTCGAGAAAGATCCAGCGAAGCTCGTCGAAAAGGCGATTTGGGGAATGTGCCCAAAGACCAAGCTGGGCAAGCAGATTTTCAGTAAGTGCAAGGTCTACGCCGGTTCCTCACATCCGCACGAGGCGCAGAACCCAGTTGCTTACGACATTACGAAGGAGAAGAAATAACGCATGGCTACAAGTCAAAACTATGGAACAGGTCGCCGCAAATGCGCGATCGCTCGCGTATGGCTCAAGCCAGGCGAAGGAAAGATCACCATCAATGGCAAGGACTTCAAGGGATACCTTGGTCGCCCGGTCCTTGAGATTCTCGTTATGAGCCCGTTCGTCGCGCTTGGCCTCGAAGGCAAGTACGATGTTGTTGCAACCACCAAGGGTGGCGGAATCACCGGTCAAGCTGGCGCAGTCCGACTCGGCATCTCACGTGCTTTGGTCACCGTCGACGAAGAGTTCAAGAAGGAACTCCGAGCCGCTGGATACATGACCCGAGACTCACGAGTTAAGGAACGCAAGAAGTACGGTCGCAAGAAAGCACGACGTGGCTTCCAGTTCGTTAAGCGCTGAGAACTCAGGTTCAGACTCTTCGAGCAGAAAAGTGCCCCCATTCGGGGCACTTTTTTTTATTTACTAGGTTTTGCAGGATATCACTTAACATTCTGAGACGCTACTCGCTAAGTAGATAAACTAGGAGCAACCCTGAGAAATGACTCAAGGTTTTGGTATGACTATGAATACAAAATTGGTGATGAACGCTCTGGTCGGGGCGTTGGGAGTTCTTGCAAATGCGCAGAACTTGGTTACAAACGGCAACTTCGAATCTGGTACCGGCGCGCTCGGAGCAAACGCTTGGGCTACATTCACCACATCGTCTCCCCTCACGGGGTGGACAGTACTCCCCACTGGCAACGTGATCGTCGTCGGCCAAGGTTCTACTTTTACTTGGTTGACACCAAGCCCTTCAAAAGAGATGGACTTGAGCGGTGTGGCCGACACGATCGGAAGCGGCATCAAACAAACACTCGCGACGGTAGCTGGACAAACCTACGACCTGAAGCTTGATGTCTACAGCGTTACTGGTTCCATCGAAATCAACGCAGGCAGTAGCACTTGGACCCGCACGAACGTCAGTACTCGATCGCTAGGCGAGATCTTTACTTTCACGGCGAATTCGACCAGCACAGATATCTCGTTCATCAGCCGTGCGGGTATCTGGAATCACATCGACAACGTTTCTGTTGTAGCGGCGGTCCCGGAGCCAGCCACCATGGCTGCGCTTGGCCTGGGCGTTGTTGGACTGATCCGACGAAAGAGAAGCAAGTAACCGAACGGTTTCGTCGAGCCCGCTGTTATCTAGCGGGCTTCTCTATGTCTCGGGCGATCCGAAAGCCTTGGTTACTGAAGCTGGCTTTGACATTGACTCTTCCTACATCCACCGAATTGAAGAAGCAACAGGAGTTTTTGCTGCACCACCAGGAGCCACCGCGCGAGTGGCGCTGGGTTTCGCGGGTATCAGACCGCAGGCGGCCATTACAGAATTCGAAGACGTTACCGTAAACATCGTAGAGCCCGATAGGATTTGGCTTGAAGCTACCAACCGGGGCGGTGGTCATGTAGCCGTCAGATACGTCGGCTTTGAGATGATCCCGACCTCGCCAAAAGTTGGCATATTCGCCGATCGATCGGTAGTCGCAGAAGTAGCGGCCCTCGGTGCCACCTCGGGCGGCTACTTCCCATTCATCCAAGGTTGGTAACCGGACGCCAGCCCAAGAGCAGTATGCCAATGCATCTTGAAACGAAATGCAAGTGACAGGATGGTTCATCTTGCCTTGAATCCCGCCCCGTGTGCGGCCGTTCGGATAGTGCCAATTGGCGGTCTTGTCGCTCAGCCAACGAAACTCCTTTAGTCCAGGCTCAAAGACCCGCCCGTTGTGGAGCCGCTCGGCATCTGTGATGTAACCTGTCGCTAAGACGAACTCATAGAACTGCTGGTTTGTCACCTCGTACTTCGAGATTTCGAAGGACGAGAGTGCGACGCCCCGGCGTGGATTACCGATCAGCTCGGCTGCCCCGACCTGATAGTTCCCCGCCGGAATCGCCACCCAAGAGATCATTTCTTCCGCTTCGATGCGTAGTACGCGGTGGCACGCGACATGATCAGATCCTGGTTCTCCTTGTTGGCAACGAGGAACGACTGGTACGAGGACTCCTCATCGGCGTACAGCTTCTTGTATGATGCTGACTCCATGAACGGCGCAAACTTGCCCTCCTTCATCAGAATCATGAGAACCGAGAGAATATCGTGGTCGTACCGCTTCTTCTTATAAACATCACATATCGTCGGAATCAGCTCGTAGGCGTGGAGTTCGATGATTGCTTGCTTGAGATTGCACCCAATGTTCCCTTTCAGAATCGTCTTCTGAAGCAGCGGTAGAAAGGCGTTTCGACTCTTCTTTAGCGTTGCGAGCTGCTCTTCAGTCCAGCCACGCTCGTCCTGGAAAGCGCTAGGAGGAAAGGCGTAAATGTGCTTCTCCTCGTCGACGAAGATCGGCATCGCGTCGCAATTCTGACTGTAGGCCTCCCCGAAAATCATGTGGTAGGTGAACCGCTCAGCTGTGCTGAGCTTCGCGAACTCCTTGGCCGGAAGCTTTGCCGACTCGTCAGAAGAGTCTCTTAGCTTGTACTTCTTGATCAAAGCCTCCACCTTGGCAAGTCCAAAACTCGGCTTTGTGACGGTTTCCCGATGGGTTCGGTACGCCCGACTTGTCTTGCTTGCTTCGGGCATTTCTTGGGCAAGCGCCGTACCAGCAAGTGTAAAGAGAATAGTTCCGATCGTTAACAGCCTCATAAAGATTAGTTTATCTCCCGTGTTTGCCATCCAGACGACCGATCCGGCGGTAAGTTTCGGTGTTGAGAAAGGTTGAGACAGTCCCGGGTTACGGAGCTGAGTGAATTGACCCGTTCTGTGTCAAGAATCCTTTAAGCCCATCTCCTGTGAGATATGCTGGCAGCATGATCGTCACCGCTCTCAGCACGATGCTCGCCCTCCAGATGGCGACGCCTCAACAATTAGTCAATGGCAAGCTGATTACGCCGATCGGGGAGCACACATCGGTCGGAAGCTACCCGGTCAACATGGCGCTTTCTCCAGACGGGAAGGCGATCTCGATCACCGATTCAGGCTATCGCCAGCACCTCACGACAATAGATGCCGTTACAGGCAGGGTGCTAAGTGACCTCGATTTCGGAAAGAAGAATTCGACTCCGAAGGAGGCTCTCTACTACGGCCTCGCTTACCATCCAACGGCGGCGAAGCTGTTCGTCAGCCGTGGAAATCAGGACATGGTCTCGGTTCATGGCGTCGGTTCGAGCGGGCTGCTTTCCGAGGCCGGAGATACGATCAAAGTGGACGCAAAGGCGTATCCGGCTGGACTGGCGTTCAACTCGACTGGTTCCAAACTGCTGGTGGTGAACAACCAAACAACGACGGCGACCAACTACCGAGGATCGCTGAGCGTGGTCAATTCCGCTTCTGGCGAGACAGAGGCCAAGATCGAAGTCGGCGGTTTTCCGCTTGCTGTCGCAACGCTTACGGCAGGTCCACAAAAGGACAAGATCGCATACGTCACAAATGAACGAGACGATGAAGTCACCGTAATAGACCTTGATCGGAAGTCGGTGATTCGCACAATCCACACCGGTGCGAACCCCAACGGCTTGGTACTTAGCAACGATCAGTCAAAGCTCTATGTAAGCAACTATGGTAGCGATACCATCTCGGTCATCAACACCCGAACCGACTCGGTGATCGATACCATTGTTCTAAGGCCGAACGAAATGCGCGGACTGCCGGGTGCCGGGCCCAACTCCGTCTCAATCAGCCCAGACGGAAAGACACTCTACGCAACCTTGATGGATATGAATGCCGTCGCGGTTGTGGACACCCAGTCCAACTCTCTGAAAGGCCTGGTGCCAACGGGCTGGCTCCCCACCAAGGCCGTAGCGACCAACACCGATTTGTACGTCACGTGCGCCAAAGGCGTGAAGGCAATGAATCCGAACCACAAGCCGGTTGGCTCGTGGGGCCAGTACGGTCAAGACATCATTGATGGCAGCCTCACGAGGATTCCATTGGCGATGCTAAAGGGCATAAAGAAGCTCTCCGCCCAGGTCGCGAAGAACAACTTCCTTCGCTCGAACCTCACTACGGAGAACCACCCAAATTTTAAGAATCCGGGAATCAAGCACGTCATCTACGTGGTGAAAGAAAACCGAACGTATGACAACGTTCTCTCAGACCTTCCCCAAGGGAACGGTGACAAGAGTGTCATCATGTTCCCGCGTGAAGTAACCCCAAACCAGCATGCGCTGGCCGAGCGGTTCGTTTTGATGGATAACTTCTATGTGTGTGCTGAGTGCAGCCAGGATGGTTGGTCTTGGTCAACCGCAGGTATGGTGAACGCGTACGCCTCGCGGAATACCCCAACTAACTACTCCGGTCGAGGGCGATCGTACGACACCGAAGGTTCCAATAACGGAGTCCCGATAGACCTTCTCGGAATGAACGACGTCACGCGTCCACCAAGTGGCTACATTTGGGAGCACTGCGCCAAGCACGGAGTCTCTTACCGAAATTACGGCATGTTCATGCAGTTCGCCGACCCTGAGGACAAGCGATTCAACCCGCTCCCTTCCACGGTTGATAGCCGCCCAACGAAGAAGTTGCTCGAAGGAAACTCGGATATCGACTTCTTACGCTACGACCTGACCTATGCCGACTCAGAAATTTACGACGAGTACGGGTGGAGTTCGCCACGACGACGGAAGACCTACGGCTCGAAGGGCTCGACAAGCCGAATCGGCGAGTTCAAAAAGGAGTTCGCCGAATATGTGACACGAGGCGAGATGCCTGAGTTCATGATGGTTCGTCTCGGAAACGACCATACATCGGGAACCTCCAATGGTCAGCCAACACCACAGTCGATGGTTGCAGATAACGACTACGCCGTCGGCCAACTCGTCGAGCTGATCTCCAACAGCCCGTTCTGGAAGGACACTGCGATCTGCATTTTAGAGGACGATAGCCAAGCGGGTTACGATCACGTCGATTCCCACCGCTCGACAGCATATGTGATTTCGCCCTACATCAAGAAGGGCACGGTTGATTCCAACTTTTACAACACCGACTCAATGCTCCGTACGATGGAACTTCTGCTTGGGATGCCTCCTATGAGCCAGTTCGATGCCGTTGCACCTCCATTCAAGTTCTTTGGAACAGTCGCCTCGAACATAGAGCCATACAAAGCGATCAAGCCTTCCCGAGAAATTGTCTGCAAGGCTAATACACGGTCGGCTTACCGCTCAAAGGACTCTGATCGTATTCCCGTGGATGCCGAAGAAAGCGAAATCGATGAGCATTTGAACGACATCCTTTGGGGTGCGGTTCGAGGTGTCAACACGAAGCGGCCAAAAGGTGGCCGGAGTGGACTATTCCCCGAGCTTCTGACTGAGCGAGACTAGGACTACCAAGTTCCCATGTTTGAGCCATCGAGGGCACGCTTTGACGTATTTAGTCGAAGCGTGCCTACTCCTGGCGCCGTGGTGGTGTAGTCGTAACCGATGCCTGCAACATAGGGATGCAAGGTGGTCTCATTGTTTGACTCTCGCGTCATCAGATAGGGCCCGTTCCAAGTGGAGGGTGGGATTGGAACCGTATTCCCAAGATCATCGAGACCTGTGGCAGGTGCGGTTGTATTAGCCACGGCGTTTCGAGTTGCTGGCCAGAGTCCAGTATCGGCACGAAAGCGCTCGATCGCTTTGCGGCGAAGGTTCAACTGTACTTTCCAGCGCTGTTCGCTGGCATAGCGCCATCGATCTCCAAGTTTGGGAATTGCAATAGCGGCAAGCACCGCGATCACAATGATCACGATGAGAAGCTCAACCAAGGTGAATGCCCTCGGGCGCATTCGCCGCATGATCCTGACTATTCCAAACCGTCACGACGTTCGTACCCGGCTGGATTGCTAGTTTTGATTAACGGAATCGCCAGATGACTTTTCCAAAGGTGTTTAAAGAAGCCGCAGTCATCGACTTCGCATGGCTGTCAGCAAAGACGATCGGAGTAGATCCGTCGTTTCCGCCAGTTCGACCGTACCGAGCATAAACGGGTTTGAGAGCGCCTGGGGTCAGTGCGGTGCAGTTAAAGAAACCAGGTTGGGACGCCACCGCAACACATCCAGCGACCGGTTGGGGGATAAGTCCCGCTTCTTTGACTAAGTTGCGATCAGCGATGAGTGGGAGCCCGTTTGCATAGTCTGCCACTGGATCGGCGGTGGTTGGCTTGGCCCCGTTATACGGATTGAAGACGTATCCTCGCTCCTTATCCGCATTATTCGCCGAGTTTGGAGTAGTCACGATAAGTCCTGTACGAGCAGTCTCTTCGGCAGCAGAGAAGTTTGCTGCAGATCTGAAACCCTCGGTTCCTGGCGTCGCTGCACCGGGCACGGCAGTGCTAAGCGGATCAACTCCTGTCGCGTCTGAGTAGCCAATGCTTTGGTTTCGTCGGCCGTTCCAGTCGACAGCAAAAGTTGAACCTTGAGCATCTGGAGCCACGAAGATCTCCGTACTCTTCACATACGGAAACAGCCCTTGGGTCCAAATGATAGGGTTCGCCGCAGTCCCGTCACGCAACGAGGCGGGAACCAGAAAATCGTCAGAATCAGCCGCATAAATGAACAGCGACGTTCCGAGCTGCTTCATCTGCGAAAGTGCCTTTGTCTTCTTGGCCGCTTCCTTGGCTTGCGAAAAAACCGGAAAGAGAATCGCAGCCAAGATCGCGATGATTGCGATCACCACCAAAAGTTCGATGAGTGTGAAGGCTCTGCGCACCCTTCCATGATAACTCAACCCTCAGAAATTTTCGCGGAGTGAGCGGCGGAGTCAGTAAACTTACGAGTTCCTATGCCGCGAGTCACTGTCCCCGAAGCCGAAGCCCTTCTCGATCAGGAGATCAAAGTTCTGGACAAGGGCTTTGTACGCCTAGTGGACTACATGGGCGGGGATCAGCGGATCGTCCAATCGGCTCGCGTGAGCTACGGGGAAGGTACGAAGACCGTCCGGCAGGATCGGGCGCTTATTCACTACCTGCTCCGGAACTGGCACACCTCTCCATTTGAGCAGGTGCAGTTGACATTTCACTGTAAAATGCCAATCTTCATCGCACGGCAATGGATCCGGCACCGCACTGCTCGGCTCAATGAGATCAGTGGACGGTATTCGGTGATGAAGGATGAGTTCTATGTTCCAGAGCCTGACAAGGTCTCTTTTCAAAGCTCGGACAACAAGCAGGGTCGTGGTGGTGTCTTGCCATTAGACGAAGCCATGAGCGTGATCGCCCAGCTTGAGCGAGAGCAAAAGGAAGCCTACGCGGGATACACCGAAATGCTTGACAAGGGGGTTGCGAGAGAGCTGGCGAGGACCAACTTGCCCCTCTCACTGTACACCGAATGGTATTGGCAGATCGACCTTCACAACTTGTTCCACTTTATTCGGCTTCGAGCCGATGCCCACGCCCAGTACGAGATTCGGGCTTACGCCGAGGCCCTGGCACAGTGCGCAAAAGCGGTTGCCCCAATGGCATACGAGGCGTTCGAGGAGCACATCGTGGGTTCAATATCCTTCTCCAAAGCGGAGTCCGCAGCTTTGGCAAGAATGCTCGCTGGTGGCGAAGCAGGGCTGGAAGAAAGGCCGATGAAGATTTTCGAAGAGAAGCTCGCGAAACTCAAGTCCGCGATGCCAGCGGAGGCTCCGGATGACTTCGTTCCGCCGGGTCAATAACGGGCAGTGAACCACCTATGGAATAACACCGTATATACTTTGTAAATACGGAGTTGTAATGATTAGAAAACTAAAGACGGTTGGAAACAGTCAAATGCTGACGCTATCGAAAGATGTCCGCGACCATCTTGGACTGGAAGGCGATGATGTCGAGATTGTGTTCCAGGAAGGAGGTGTGTTTCTGCGCAAACCTCAAGTGGAAGTTACATTCGAAGAGGCGGTTGCCCACACCCTTCAGAGGTACCGTACCGCCCTCACTAATCTAGCAAAGTAGATGGAAGGCATCAGATTTCCATCTCTCGAACAGGTAGTTGCGCTGCACGAAATTCTGATCCAAGAATTTGGAGGTCTGAGTGGCGTCAAAGACATCGGCCTGGTGGAGAGCGCTCTCTACGGAGCCCAGCAAACGTTCGGAGGGCAGTTTCTTTATTCGACGATTAGTGACATGGCGGCTGCTTTGTGGCATGGATTAGCTTGTAATCATGGCTTTCTCGACGGAAACAAACGTATCGCGCTTGCAACTGTTGACGTTTTCTTGCAATTGAATAATCTCGAGCTAGCGCTGAGTGAGGCAGAAGCTGAATCGATCACGATTCAGATTGCGGCGATTGAACTCACCAGGGACGAACTATCCCGGCAGATCCCGTCATGGATCAAGCGCCGAGACGCCTGATGCCGGGTACCCTTTAGGGGAAAATGGAGACGACACTTGTACTCATCAAGCCAGGCGGGGTAAGCCGGAATCTCATTGGCGAAATCACTCGCCGAGTCGAGGCACGAGGCCTCAAAGTCACTGGACTGAAGCTCATCAATGCCGAGCGCGCGACCGTCGAGGCCCACTATGCCGAGCACAGCGAGCGACCTTTCTTCAAGGACGTCTGCGACTACCTTGTGAGCGGACCAATCGTCGCCATGGCGGTCAGCGGAACCAATGCAACAAAGGCGATCCGAGCCATGATGGGCGCAACCAACCCCATCGACGCCACCCCCGGTACCGTTCGCGGAGACCTCGCGCTGACGATCGACGACAACCTCGTCCACAGCTCCAGCGACCCAGAAGCCGCAGCTGCCGAACTGAAACTCTGGTTCCCGGAAGGAACCGTTTAAGCCCACTTCTGCCCTGAAGCTGTCAATCTTGGTTTCAGGGCAGAATTGTATGTGCCGCGATCACCATGGACGCCACAATTTGAGTGAATTCTGTCAGGAAGCCCCGGCTCGGTTCTCGGAACGAGCAAAAGACTACTCAATCGGCCGACCGGGCTATCCCCCCGAGGTCCTGGCCAAAATCGTTACGATTTTGCCAATCGACCTACCGCGCATTGCCATTGACATCGGCGCGGGAACCGGCATCCTGACTCGGATGCTCCTGACGAACGGGTTCGAAGTCACTGCCGTTGAGCCAAGCGAGCAAATGCGGCAAGAGTGCGATGCGAACTGCGCTGATTTTCAGAGCTATGTGAGCCGAGAAGGCAGTGCAGAGTCGATTCCGGTCGAAAGTCAGAGTGCATCACTCATCGCTGCCGCCCAATCGTTTCACTGGTTCAACCCTCTAAAGGCAAGAAATGAATGTAAGCGAGTGTTGCACCCAAATGGCAAGGTCGCTATTCTCTGGAACAATCGTGATAAGAGAGATGCGCTGCAGCAACGATTGACGGCCCTATTTTCTAGCTACGGGGGTGAACGATTTGAGGCCCAAAGAGTAGGGCTAGAGCGTGAGGAAGACGTAACGACGTTCTTTGGTAAGCAGGTGTCTCGGAGCGTCTTTGATTACGAACAATCCCTGACCGAGGACGCGTTCGTTGCCCTGGGGCGATCTAGATCTTACATGCCCAAGCCAGGGACGGAGCTCGACCGTTCCGCGATTGCAGACCTAAAAGCTCTCCACCGGGAGTTTGCGAATGGCGGTCTCGCCGCCATTCGTTACCAGACGCATCTGTACCTAGATGCTCTCGATTAAATCAGAGGAGTTTCTTCAAATTCGCCAAGCTCACGGCACAACTCTCCAACGGAGTCCGTGAGCCGTACTGCTCTTGCTCAACGACGATCCATTCTGCCCCAGCGGTTGGGAGTGCTTTCAGAACCTCCGCGAAGGGGACCTTGCCTTCGCCCAAAGCCGCACCGTCAAACGGATACTCCTTGAGGTGAACGGTCACGCCGCGCCCTGGCCAGTCAAGCAATGGCTGAACCGGGTCGCTACCACCATGCATCGAATTTGCGGTATCGAACTGCAGGATGAACGTCGAAGGTGTGTTCTCACCTAGGATGTACCACGTCGAACGTCCATCATCGAGCGGTTTCATGTCCGCATCATGCGCGTGGAATCCCAGTCGGAATCCGGCGGCTTCAACCTTGTGAGTCATTTCCGTAAGAACCTTCGACAGTTCCAGCGTGGCCTCAGCTGTGGAGTGAAGCTCCAGGGGAAGCCATGGGATGATAATGTTCTTCGTCCCCAGTGTGGCGTGGATTTCGAGAGTGCCATCGAAGTCATCTTCGAGGGCTTTCAACATCGTGTGAGTGCCCGAGCATTGGAGTCCGTTTGTATCGAGAACCGATCGCAGTTCGGACGCCGAGTGTCCGTGATAGCCCGCGAACTCAACCGCCTCGTAGCCCATCTCCGCAACTTTGGCAAGGATTCCGGGGAAGTCTTTCGGCGCATCATCGCGAAGGGAGTAAAGCTGGAGGCTAATTGGCAAACTCATCGAAGAAGTTTTACCTGTACGACTAGGCGATTCAGTCCGTGGTTCTCAAAGCACGGTAAAACGAGCTATGAATGTTTCACTTGGGTTTCTTGTCGTCACCGGTCTACTGGTGCTCGCAGCTGCGGCAGAACCGCAAAGAGGACCAGGTTCCATCAAGCTCGACGAGGATGATATCCAAATCCTTGCTGACCCAAGCGATGACATTGTGGCAAACCGCGAGAACATTCCCCATGGCAAAGTCGAACTGATTGAATACGAGTCAAAGACGGTCGGAACCAAGCGCAAAGCGAACATCTACTTGCCTCCCAACTATTCCGAAAAAACAAAGTATCCGGTTCTCTACCTACTCCACGGCATCGGCGGCGATGAGACCGAATGGATGCGCTTCGCAACTCCAAACCTTCTTCTCGATAACCTCATTGCCGACAAGAAGGCCGTGCCAATGATCGTAGTCATGCCCAATGGTCGCGCTCAAAAGGATGATCGACCAGTGGGTGATGTCTTCAAGTCCGCGCCCGCGTTCGCCGTTTTCGAGCAAGATCTGCTGAACGATCTGATCCCGGCAATTGAAGGCAAGTACAGTGTGAGCAAACAGCAAAAACATCGAGGCATCGCCGGGTTGTCGATGGGCGGCGGGCAATCACTCAATTTTGGTCTGGCGCACCAAGACCTCTTTGCGTACATCGGCGGTTTCTCCTCCGCGCCAAACACCAAGGCCCCCGAGTTACTGATTCCCGATGTTGCCGCCTGCAAGAAGCAGCTTAAGTTGCTCTACGTCTCTTGCGGAAACAAAGACGGATTGATTAGCTTTAGCCAAAAACTCCATCGGTTTGCCAAGACCAACGATATTCCGCACGTTTGGAACGTGGATTCACACGGTCACGACGCAACCACGTGGCGTAACAACCTGTACCATTTCCTCCAACGAGCGTTTCGCTAAAGGCTGTGAGCGACAGTTACAAAGGGGGCTTCTGAACCGAGTCGCTCGGCGGCTCGGTTTGCGTCGGCCTCGGACCCAAATCGACCAAAAACGGCTGATCCCGACCCCGTTAGCCCCGAATCTCTGGCTCCGTGAACTAGCAACCGCTCCATCAGTTCCAACGACCCACATGGAGCTGCGCGCTCGAAGTCGTTGTACAAAACATCCTCCGTAGGAAAATCCAACCACTCGTAGCTCAGAGAGTCAAGTTTGGCGTACGCCTCCGCCGTTGAGCATCGATCCGCGGGCTGAGCAACGACGTACCACCCGGTCGGATTCGGTGACTCAATCTTGGTGACAAGCTCTCCATAACCCTCGACTTTTGCCCGACCACCCGTGAGGAAGAACGTGACATCCGCCCCGATGGCCTTGGCGATCGCCTTTTGTTCATAAAGCGGCATCGCCATCGTCATGAGCTGCTTCGAGAGGCGCAAGACACCAGCGGCATCGCTGCTGCCTCCACCGAGGCCAGCCTCGCTCGGAATTCGCTTTAAGAGTTTGGCGTGAACGGGTGGGAAATCCACCACTTCCATCAAGAGCCGACAGGCTTTGGTAACCGTGTTCTCAGAAGGAACCGAAGGGTCATCGCATTCAAATGTAAGCGCACTGGCCGGTGTTAACTCAAGTTCATCATAAAGCGAAATCGCCTGAAAAATTGACCGAATCGGATGATACTTCCGGTGGTCAATCGGCCCAACCGAGAGGAATAGATTCAGCTTAGCGGGGCAAAGGACTTTCATGATTCGAACGGATAGTCTAGCTCTTGGAGCATCGTTCGAACCAGTGCGGTGGGCAGGCCAACAACCGTCTCGAAGTCTCCGCGAAGCTCCTTGACCAAAAACGCTCCCATGCCCTGCGCACCATATGCGCCCGCTTTATCCATTGGCTCACCCGTCTGAACATAGTCATTCAGCTGACCCTTGCTAACAACATTGAACTCAACCTCAGCAACCGCGTGGGTCGAAATTGACTTATCTGGGGTAACTATCGCAACCCCGGTTATCACGAGGTGGGTTTTCCCGCACAACTCATTCAGGAAGTCGAACGCTTCGTCTAAATCCTTGGGCTTTGAGAACTGCTTGAATCCGCCTTCCTGGAGGGGAAGAGCAACGACCGTATCACTCCCCAAGTACCAGTCGGAAGCGTCATGCCTCTTAGCGACGCATTCAGCCTTCTCGAGGGCTAGTTTTTCGGCAGTCTGAAACGGGTCATCAAGCGTCAGAGCGTCCTCGTCTAGATTCGCCGGATCAACAACAAACTCCTCGACAACCTTCTTAAGAAGCTCCTGCCTACGGGGCGACGCGCTGGCGAGAACGATACGAGGAGCCACACGAAATTTTGGCACAGTAAACTGTGTGTCATGTCTCTCCGGCCAACTTACGACGAAGTAGTTGCCGCCGCCGCCCGCATCTCGGACGGCATCGTGCGCACCCCCTGTAGCCACTCGCCAATCCTCTCGCAGATGTTTGGCTGCGAGGTTTACACAAAGATGGAGTACTTACAGGAGACGGGTTCCTTCAAGGAGCGCGGAGCCAGAAACGCTCTGTTGCTTCTGAGTGATGATCAAAAGCAAAAAGGCGTCATTGCCGCCTCGGCCGGGAACCATGCTCTTGCCCTTGCCTACCACGGAAAGCTCCTCGGAATCCCGGTGCGCGTTGTGATGCCGACGATTGCACCCCTCGTTAAGCAGGAACGAGCCAGGCAATTCGGGGCAGAAGTAGAACTCTTTGGAGCGAACATCGCGGAAGCCAAGACTCGCGCCGACGAGTATGTCGCACGAGATGGAATGACTTACGTCCACGGCTTCGACGGCATTGATGTCATAGCGGGTGCAGGGTCCATGGGGCTGGAAATTCTTGAGCAGATGGAGGCTGTTCCTGATGCGATCGTGCTACCCGTCGGCGGCGGCGGTCTGATCGCCGGTCTCGCGCTGGCCGTAAAAACAAAAGCGCCCGGTGTCCAAGTGATTGGTGTTGAACCTGACCAGTGTGCTTCGTATCTCGCGGCACAAGCCAAGGGCGAACCGGTGATGATCGAGATGGGTGACTCGCTCGGCGATGGTCTGGCTGTGCCTCGGGTGGGCGACAACGCCTTCGCGCTCGCTCGGCAGCATGTCGACAAAGTCGTTACTGTTTCGGAGCAAGACATCGCTCTCGCCATCCTTCGGGTTCTTGAAGTTGAGAAAGGCGTCGTCGAAGGCGCCGGAGCCGCCGGGCTCGCCGCGCTAGTCGGAGACAAACTCCCCGAACTACGCGGCAAAACCGTCGTCATCGTCCTCTGCGGCGGGAACATCGACCCCGCCGTCCTCGGTCGAGTCATCAACTATGGTCTCCGCTGCGACTGGCGGCTTGTGCGATTCAGGACCGTGATTTCCGACCGCCCAGGCGGGCTCGAAAAGTTTACACGCGCAATTGCAGAACAAAAAGCGAGCGTCAAACAGATCTCGCACGAACGCACCTTCGGTCAACCAAACTTCAGCAAAGTCACGATCTCCTGTATCGTCGAGACAAAGGACAAGACTCACGCCTCCGAACTGATCTCTCATCTCGAAGAGTCGGGAATGCCATGCGATTTGTTCTAAGGGCGAGCAGAGTTTTCCCCGGAATCCAATGAAATACCTAGTCTCCATCCACCGACCGACCGACTTTGACCACGAGAAAGAACTTGGCCCCTCGGTGCGAAGCGCGATCGATCAGGTCAACGATGAGATGGTCGCTGCCGGTGTCCGAATCTTTGTCGGAGGCCTGCAATCCCCTTCCTTGGCGGCGTCAGTTTTGCCGAAGCCAGACGGTGCAACAGAAATCGCCGCGGGACCATTTTTGAAGGCTGACCAATATGTAGACGGATTCTGGGTGCTCGAGTGCGAGAGTCCGGAGGATGCCATTGAGTGGGGACGCAAGGCTGCCCTCGCCTGCCGAGGCTCAGTCGAAGTCCGACCCTTCGCAGGCGCTAAAGTTGGCTGAGCACCTCAGTGATCTGCACCCGCTCTCCGCGCTTCGCGCTCTCAATGGCTCCGAAAACCATCGCGAGCGACTTGATGTTGTCGTGGCATTCGCCTTTTGGTGTTCCGCCGGTTTCGATAGCCCACAAGAATTCGCGAAGTGAGCCAGCGATGCCGCCGGGTTCATCGACGGGGTCGACAGAGAGGCGTCGAACAGGGCGGTGGAAGCCCTCGTTTCCATCAATCAGCTCGGCCTGAATCGAACTATGCCCATCCCATTTCGCAGTCCCGTTCGGACCGCAAGCGCGCCATTCGCCTTCCCAACTCGTGTGCAACCCGTCTGAACACCAAGAGCCTCGGTAGTTGAACTTTGCGCCACCTTCCATTTCGAACAGACAGGTTGCCGACGAGCCGTTTTTGTACCACGACCAGTCCGGATTGAACTCTTCTGCGTAAACGCTCACGGGGTCGAGTCTGGAGATGTGGCGGGCTTGGTCGAACGTATGGATCGCCATATCCAAAATCAGAACGTGATCCATGACATCTCGAAATCCGCCAAAGTGGGCGCCGATGTAGAAGTCGGCATTGAGAATTCCGACACCACCGAGTTGGTCGACGAGCGACTTGAAAGCGGTCTGGCGCCCGTCGTACCGTCGGCTCTGAGAAACCATGTAGAGCTTTCCGGCATCTTCGGAGGCCCTGACCATTCGCCGAGCGGACTCCATCGACACAGTCATCGGTTTCTCACCAAGAACCGGTAGCCCCGATCCAAGGGCCTCGATAGTCACCGCTTCGTGAGCTTCGGGAATTGTGACATCAACCACGAAATCCCCTCCCGCTCGCAAGGCTTCGCCAAGATTCTCTAAGCAAGGCACTTGAAGGTTCAGTTCCTGAGCAGAGCGGGCAGCTTGACCTGGAATCACATCGACCCAAGCCGCGATCTCGGTGTCTGGATGATCCAAAAGGTTCTTCGCCCAGGCTCGTCCCATTCCGCCTGCACCGACCAGAATCGCTCGCTTCATTGCTGCAGAGTGTAACCTAGAGACCATGCTCATCGCCGACCTTCGCAGCGACACCGTCACCAAGCCAACCCCCGAGATGTTTGAGGCGATGCAGGCGGCGGCATTGGGTGATGACGTTCTGGGCGATGATCCTACCGTCATCGAACTCGAAAAGCTTGCGGCGAAGATGGTCGGCAAGGAAGCGGCGGTCTTCGTTCCGAGCGGAACGATGGGCAACCAGATGGCAATTGCCACGCACACCAATCCGGGAGATGCGATCATCGTCGAGGAGGAGTCGCATGTGATCTTCTATGAAGTTGGCGCTCCGGCAATCCTCGCCAATGTTCTGACTTGGACATTGCCTTCGGATCGCGGCGTCATGGCTCCCGCTGAAATTCGGCGGCGCATGACAAAGCAGAGCCTCCACACGCCGGGAACGACATTGATCTGCATCGAAGACACCCATAACCGGGCAGGCGGAACCGTGATTCCTCTGGAAGTATTGGCCGAATACCGCAAAGTTGCGGACGAGTTTGGGATCAAGATTCACGTTGATGGAGCCCGCATTTTTAATGCGGCGGTGGCGCAGGGTGTTCATGTTTCCGAGATCACCAAGCATGTTGATACGGTGAACTTCTGCCTGTCGAAGGGGCTCCGGGCTCCGGTGGGTTCGATTCTGGCAGGTCCCGCGGAATTCATCGACGCGGCGCGATTCTGGCGCAAGCGGCTGGGTGGCGGAATGCGTCAGGCTGGCCTGCTCGCGGCCTGTGGGATTGTCTCGTTGACCAAGATGGTGGATCGGCTCGCCGAGGATCATGCCCGGGCCCGGGTTTTGGCTACCGAGTTGGGTGAGTTACCTGGGATTTCTTGTGATCCAGACGCAAATCCGACGAACCTGGTGATGCTGAACACCGAGCGGCCAGCAGCAGATTGGGCGGCGGCTTTGCATGAGAAGGGAATTTGGGCGATGCCGGCGGCGGCTAATCGGCTGCGACTGGTGACTCACGCGGACTTTACGGACGAGCATCTGGAGTTTGCGCTGGGCGTGTTCCGGTCGGTGGAGTTTTAAGCGATGAACGCCGAGATTGTTGCTGTAGGAACGGAGCTTTTGCTGGGCCAGATTACGGATACGCATTCGGCAACAATGGCGCGGATTCTGGCGGAGTGCGGGATCGGGTGTCGACACCGGCAGACGGTAGGAGACAACCTGGATCGAATCGTCGAGGTTCTTCGCCAAGCTCTGAGCCGGGCGGATGTGGTTGTCTGCATCGGCGGGCTCGGACCCACGGCAGATGATCTAACTCGTGACGCGATTGCCCTTGCGCTAGACGACACTTTGGAGACGGTGCCAGAAGTAGAAGCCAAGCTCCGCCGGTGGTTTGCGGCCCGAAACTACACGTGGGTGGAGTCAAATGGGCGTCAGGCGCAGAAGCCGACTTGCGCGGAGCTGATTCCGAATCCAAACGGCACCGCCCCGGGTCTGGTGGCTCGAAAGAACGGAAAGACGGTTTTCGCTTTGCCCGGGCCGCGGGGAGAGTTCGATCCGATGGCTTATGATTCGGTGAAGCCGATGCTTGAAACGCTTGGTGGCGGGGTGGTCATTCACTCGCGGGTCCTCAGGATTACGGGAGTCGGCGAAAGCGCAGTCGAGGAACGAATCAAGCACTTGATGGAGTCGGAGAATCCGACGGTAGCTCCATACGCCCAACCGAGCGAAGTGCATTTGCGCCTTACCGCGCGCTCTGCTGACCTCGCCTCGGCAGACACCCTGCTTGATCCGGTGGAAACCGCAATTCGAGCGGAGCTCGGATCGGCAGTTTATGGATTGAACAAAACGACCCTTGAGGAGGCTGTTCTGGAGTTGCTGATTGCACGTGGCGAGACCGTGAGTACTGCTGAGTCGATGACGGGAGGCGGACTCGGCTCACGCCTGACCATGGTTCCGGGGGCGAGCGGAGCTTACGTTGGCGGCGTGGTGACTTACACAATTGGGGCCAAGGCAGCCTTGCTCTCGACTTCGGATCTGTCTGAAGCAGAAAGCGAAAGCGCGACTGAAATCTCGCGCACGCGAATCCAGAACAACGGTCCAGTTTCCCCAGAAACAGCTTCCTGGATGGCACAGTCGATTCGCCTCAATTTAGGAACCACCTACTCGGTTGCCATCACAGGCAACGCCGGTCCAACCGCCGATGTCGACGGAAAGCCGGTCGGGTTGGTCTATATCGCGATTGCGTCGCCCAATGGAACTTCGGTGGAAGAGTGCAAGTTCAGAGGAATCCGCGAGGACATCCGGGCCCGGGCCGAGCAGACGGCCTTGCGGCTTTTACGTGAGCAACTGCTGTGACCCGTATACTTCGCAATCGATTGACTATTCTGCGAAAAGCGAAGAGCGATCAACGAACGGCCAACACAAGATAAACTCGGCACCATGTTGCTCAAAGGCATTAACTATTGGTCGTTCCCCGGTTCATTCGAAGATAAGGTTGACCCCTTTGACGCCATCAAGCTCGCCAAGCAGCATCGGTACGAGGCGCTTGAGCTATGCATCGGAGAGCCAGGAACGCAGTTCGGCACCGACGCAACGGAGGCAAAGTGCAAGAGCCTGTTGGATGCAGCCAAAAACGAGGGGATTCAACTTAAGACGACAGCGAGCGGTCTGTATTGGGGTCGTTCACTTGGAGATCCCGATCCGGCAGTTCGTCAGGCGGCTTCCGACGACCTGAAGAAGATGCTGCAGATCAGTAGTTGGCTGGGGGCAAAAGTTCACCTCACAATTCCGGCGGCGGTGGATGTGTTCTTCCTGCCCGACCGACCGGTTCAGAACTATGAGGACTGCCTCAAGTGGGGTGCGGAGGGCATGGCGGCTCTACTGCCGCATGCTGAGGCGTGTGGAGTGACGATGGGCATCGAGAACGTCTGGAACAAAATGCTCATCACGATCGGCGAGATGAAGGGGTTCATCGATCAGTTCAATTCGCCGTTCGTTGGCTGCTTGTTCGACGTCGGAAACATCCTTCCCTTCGGCTACCCGGAGATGTGGATTCGGGCGTTGGAACACCGCATCGTGGCGGTTCACGTCAAAGACTTCAAGCGAGCCGTCGGTACCGCCGACGGGTTCTGCGACCTCTGCGAGGGGGATGTCAACTTTGATGAAGTCGTCAAAGCTCTTGGCGAAATCGGATTTGATGGAGCGCTAGTTGCCGAGATGATTCCTCACTACCCGCGCTACCCGATGGTTCGGGTAGCGAATACGAGTAACGCGCTGGATGCGATCTTAGGTCGCTGACTTCGTTTGCTCAACGCCGATGAGTTTGCCCCAGCCTCGTTTAACTTCTGGGCTGAACTTGCGCCAGAGCGGTAGTCCAACAAGAAAGGCGATTGCGAGTTTGACGACGGAAAGTGTCCAATCGACAATTGAACTAGCCGTGCCCATGACCGTGTCCTTTCCCGAACGAACCACCGTACCCAAAAACTTGGACCAGCCCGAAGGGGGCGCCGTGATGTCTTCGCCTTTCTCGTAGGCAGAGACAATGATGGACGCATTTTCGACATTTGACTCAATTTTATGCTTCTCGTGAAGGAGAAGGTCGCGGTCAGCCTCGGCGCGGAAGATGAGGTCTTGGTAGTAGAGTTGGTCGCTGGCACGCATTCGCTTTCCACTCTGGCTGAGTTTGAGCAGGCGGTCAACGTGGGATCCGACCGACGCACGGCGGATATCGAGCTCTTTTAACTCTGGGTCGCGGTTTCGGGTTGAACTTTGCTCTCCGACAAGGACTCCAGAGGCGCGGATTGCCGCCATGGCTTCTTCAAACTTCATTGCTGGAACGCTTACGCGGAACCAACCGTGCTTCCGGCCCTTTGGGGAGACGCTGAGTTTGGAATCTGCCAGGACTCCGCCGAATTTGCTGGATTCCTTGATGAGGTCCTTCCGCAGCTTCTCGAAGTCGTCGATTTTGAGGGTGATACTTGCCCCACGGGTGATGGTGGAGACGGAACTTGTTGATGGAATCGAGGATGACTGCGCTCGAACGGTGGCCACGAGAAGGAGCCCGAACAGAGATAATTGCCGCATGGTACGGGCAACCTAATCTCATTTTGGAAAGTTCCCACTCGTCGGTAGATAGCTCTGAAAGCTGTCCCGATCCAAAAAGTGAACATCCCGCTGACCAGAATCAAAGAGAATAGCTTTGTTGAATCGAATCGTTGCAACCTTCCCAGGCGTCAGAGATTGAAAATGCTCCTTTCTGTTGTTCTAACGACTCTTCAACCTTCCATCCAGACAACTGCCGAGCGATTAGCCGTGGTCGCCCGATTCTATAAGCCAGGCAAGGCGGCGAGCCGGTTCGAGCTTTATCTCGATGGCGAGTTCGGCGGGAAGCGGCGGATGCTGGCGATGCCGAAAGAGCCGCATCGAGCGGTGTGGGTCAGTTCATCCTCGCTGCTGGTCGCGACTGATTTGGGTTGGTATCTGGGCAACGTGAAGTCTTGGAAGCCAAAGTTGATCAAAGGCTCTGGTGACTACAATCTTGTCGAGTCAAGAAATCGAACGTGGAAGCCGGGAGCTCCTGAGTTCTCGATTGATGAGCAGCCTGGCTACTTCGTTTTTGATCCAACCGCTTCAAAGTTCAAGACCCAACAAGCCCCAACGAATCACGACGTCAAACTTACAGAGGAAGGTCCAACCGAAATCGATGAGCCAAATGGTGGCAAGCTCAAAGTCGAGCCATTCCAGTTCTTCAATTATCAAGTTGCCGATAAGGAAGTCGAGGCCGAGTACGAGTTCCAGCGAGCTTGGCGAGACAAAGATCGCCTCTTTGTGATGACCGGCACACACAGCTCCGGGGCTGGATCAATAAACTCTTTGATCCTTTTTGAAAAGGAAAAGCAACCTCGCGTCCTCTTCAAGGAGGCTAACAACGTAGACTTCCACGAGTCACGGGGCTACTTCGCTTACTGCACACCGCGCACAACTTCGCCGCTCGATCCCAAGAACTCTAACTCAATCAGGGTTTGGTCTAGTGAGCTCATCGCCGGAAATTGGATGTCGAGGACGACTCCCATGAAGCTGCTCTATACCGGGGCAGTTCACGTCGCCAGCGTCTCGATTCGACCATAACGTGCTTAATCTGAAACGAATCGACGAAAAGCTCCGTCTGAATGCCAGATGATCTCCGCACTTGTTCTCTTCGCCGCCGCTCAACCGGATTCTCTCGCTATTGTATCGAGGTTCTACAAGCAGGGTACGGCCTCTAGCAAACTAGAACTCTATTTAAGTGCCTTGGACGGATCGAAGCGTCGCCGGCTGTCGATGGACCAAGATCCCATCCGAGTTGCCTGGCTCGGAAAAGAGCACTTGGCGGTCCAAACCCAGGTCGGAGTCTACGTTGGCTCGGTCAAGAACTGGAAGCCGAAACTGATCGAGGCAACCGCCTACTACGAGCTCTCCGGCGCTGCAGATCGAATCACTGCACCTGGAACGCTCCAACTATCGAAGTACGAGGATGGCGAAGGCGCGGTTCTGAACCCGAAGACGATGAAGCTTCAGCCAATCGACTTTGCCCAAACACCAAAGTTTCTTGATTGGAAGGACGACAAGTACACGACGACCGACCCAAACGGTTCGCAGCTGGTGCTGGAAGGCGGAAAGCAGATCGTCGTGTCTGGAATGAACCCAGCCGACAAACGAGAGTTCCTGTTCCGAAGAGGCTGGCACTCGACATCAGGGACCAAGCGACTATTTTTGCTTTCCACAGCAAGCGAACAGCAGACCAATGGCGATTTGAAGTCGATGCTAGTTTTGGAGTCAAAGAAGAAGCCGCGAGTGCTTTTTGGGCACGTCATTGACTTCGACTTTTGGGAAGGTCGAACGACCTTCGCATACTGCTCAAAGGAAGTTGAATCACCTCTCAATCCGAAGAGTTCGAGTACAGTGACAGTGAACGAATTGCACGTCGGAGATTGGATAAAGGGGACCGATCGCAAACTCTTCAGTGGTCCAGTGCGAACCATCAGCGCAGCGATTCGGCCTTAGTGACCGCATCCATCCATCGTTGCCACTGCGGAGTCTTCTCGACACGCTTTGCAAGGCGGTGCGGGTGGTTCGGGGTTCGGAAATCTCGGTGGGTTTGTCGCCGAAAAAGCTCCCGCTTTCGTAATTTGGCGGGTTGCAGCAGCAGTGCCGAAATGATCTCAAATGTTAGTAAGACCTGCCAAATGTTCTGACTTCGGAACTGCTTAGCAAAGTCGAGCTTGAACCTCTGCTCGGCGCGATCCAAAACGATCACTTCTTGGTCTTTAGGGTCTGAGAATTGGTTGATCCGCTGCAACTGGGGGCGAATGTAGGTGTGATAGAACGGCGCCTCAATCACCGTGCCGCCAAAAGTCTGGTTGACCAGCCAATTGGTCGCATCGTGATCGAGATGCCCTTGCTCAAACGCCCCGCAGACAACGAAATCGGGTTTTGCATGTCGCATCATGGCCCGAAAACTTGGGAGCAAATCCGCCATCTCGTCGCATGTCGACCCATCGGTTGAATTGTGAATATAGAGTTTGTCTTCCCCGATACCCACCAATGCTGCCGCCGCAACTCCTTCCTTAAGCCGAAAATCCGGCGAGTGAGTCCAGCTGATCCGAACATCATGTCCCGCCTGAACAAGCCGGCGCATAGTTGCACAAACCGAGATCTCGTCGTCCGGATGGGTCATGCAAAACAGCCACGTTTGCGGCCTGTTGAAATCAATCAGGCTCATCTTTGCATCCGCTCAATGATGCCAGTTGTGGATCGCCCCTCAAGCGTGGGCATGATGACCACTGAGCCACCATAGCTCCGAACAATCTTTGCTTCGGGAAGCGAATCTTCGGTGTAGTCCCCGCCCTTGACATGCACATCGGGTCGAATTTCGGTGATGATCCGTTCCGGAGTTTGCTCCGAAAATGAAACTACGCAATCGACGCACCGAAGCGCTCCGATCACCTTCATCCGATCTTCCAAATGGTTAACCGGACGAGTCTCTCCCTTGAGCCGTCGCACCGTCTCGTCGATGTTCAGCGCAACAACCAGGTAATCCCCAAGCGCACGGGCCTTCTCAAGATAGTCCACGTGTCCCGCGTGCAGGATGTCAAATACCCCATTGGTAAACACAACCGTCTTTCCGGACCGAGACGCCTGCAACTCTTCTATAGTCACGAAACTGCCTCCCAAACTGTCTCAAAAACCGCCTCTGGCTCGATATCTCCTAGTGTGCGCTCCGCATAATGGCATCGATGGATTTGCCCATAGGGGCACGAACGAGCGGGCTTCGTAATGGAGTACAAGCCCACCGCGGGGACCCCGAGAGCGGCGGCGACATGACTGCTTCCCGTGTCCCCACCCACGTGAGCATTGGCAAGCGAAATTAGCGAGACGAGCTCGCGCACCGAAGTTTTGCCGAGCAAATTCACGATAGGCGATTGAGACTGTTGCTCCACTTCCCTAAATGCTTGCTGGTCGCCCTCGGCCTTTCCGCCGATGAAAACGGCCGAGATGCCTTTCGCCGAAATCATGTCGGACAGCCGCGAAAAATGTAGAGCCGGCCATCGCTTGGAAGCCCACCCGGCACCTGCGTTCAGCACCACGAAGGGCCCCTTCACCCCATGTTCCGAAAGCACTTCACGGCACTTCACTCGGTCCTCCTCAAATGGAGCCATGCCAAAGTCGGCCCTCTCGCACTCCGCTCCAGCAGCCCTGGCGACATCAACATACTGATCCACCACATGCAAGCTACTCGGGTCCGGCTTCACAGCCGAGGAAAACAGTGGTGCTAGCTCGCGTTGCCAATGGTATCCAAGCTTCTTGCCTGCCTTCGCTCGTGCGACGACGAGTCCGCTTTTTGAAAGCCCCTGCATATCCAGCGCAAGATCAAACTGTGTATCAAAAGAGGGCCAGGACGCAGGCTTAAAACCCGGTTTGACTCGCTGGATATCATCAACCGATTGGCAACACTCGATGATCCCGGAAAAGCGGGGATCAACTGCCCAGGTGATTCTAGATTCTGGAAACGCTCTCTTTAGAGCGACGGCGACCGGCAGAGTACAAACGCAGTCTCCGAGTGCGGAAAGCCGGGAAATCAGGATGTTCAAAGTAGCCCTCGGCGACGGGCATACTTCCAACGGTCATGCATCCAAAGGTATTGCTCGGGAGCCAACCGGATCATCTCCTCGATCGCAGCATTCACCCTGGCCATCAGCTCCTCCGGCTTCTCACCTTCGATGGCCCGAAGTGGTTCGAGGTAAACATGTCGGTACGTTCCTGGACCCGTTCTCAGGTGACAACAAGGCAGGATCGGGGCCTTGGTTCGGAGGTGAAGCACGGCAGGACCGAGCACAGTCCCAGCTGGTTTACCAAAGAAGGGAATGTAAGCTTCATCTGCGTTCTGATCTGGGAGAATGGCAACCAGTTCGTTCGCCTTCAGCCGTTTGATCGTCTCGCGAGCTGCATTTCCTCGGCTCAGAATCTCCATGTACTGGCCGCGTAGTGAGTTCACTTTATCGGTAATGGCCGATTCATTCGCATCTCGGGCAATTCCCGAAACCTTGATGCCCTCGGTTGAAATGTAGTGGCACATCCGCTCGAAATTGCCTAGGTGAGCACTGAGCAAGAGGACACCCTGACCTTGGTCCAGCACGTTTTGTAAGTGCTCACGACCTTCGAGGGTGGTGTCTTTCGGGAAGTCTCCAACTTTTCGAAGCGGCGACCGCAGGAAGTCCGCAACGGTTCGCCCAAAGTGCCGAAACATCTCCCGCCCCATTTCGGCTTGCTCCGCCTGAGGTAGCTCTGGGAAGGCAAGGGCGATGTTGTCAGCCGTCCGCGTTCGGTGCTTCTTGTCGAGACGGCACAGAAGCATTCCAAGCGCCGCGCCTCGCCGTTCTGACTTCGCGATATCGGGAATACGAAACCACTTTTCGCCAAAGTTAAGAACACCTAGCCCCAGGCGGTGGATGAATGCTTTTTTATTCAGGGATTCGCTCCTTTAACCACTGCATAAACTCGTCTTTAGGCTCGATCGTAGCGCTCCGCCTAGCAATAAGGAGGTTCACCCCATCGATGTCGTCCCGCTTCCTGATTTTGACCCAGTCCTTCATCGTTACGATAACGGCTTCTTCATTGTGGCGCGAAAACAAGTCTTGCGCATCAAGCGGGTCATGATCCGGGAGCCCTTGCATATGCGTGACCTGGACTCCAGCTTCTCGAGCTGACGCCTCGAACAAGTCTGGGCGGGCAATCGCGGTCAGGATGGAAGCCTGAGAAGGGGTCTCGACTGGATTCCCTGTTTTGTCCGTAAACGTTAAAGCTGAATACTCCACCCGAAACTGATCGTTTGGCAGCACGAGATCGGCACGCGACCGGTTCCAACGGGGTTCGCGGTATGGTCCGGAGGGGAAGGGAAGAGCATTGGGTGGGTTCAACGAATCAAGAATGATGGTCACATGTTTCTTGAGCGGCAGATGCTGGAAGCCATCATCTAGAACTAATACAGAGCCCGGAAACTCCTTACTGGCAAGGGAAGCCGCTGCTACCCTATTGCGACCCACAATAATGTTATCTAAAGGTCTGATATCGCGAATTTCTGCTGGCTCATCTCCCCAGATTTTGGGGTCGAGCGGGCCGCTTGGCGAGATCGATGCTTCCTCAGATCGAGGGCTCCCGTAACCGCTGCAACTGACCACCGGCTTGAATCCAAGCTGAATCAAGCACTCGACGACGAATACTGTCACCGGTGTCTTGCCAGAACCGCCTGCTGTAAGGTTCCCGATGCACACCACTCGGGGATGAGCGGCCGCGGATCGCTTAATACGATAACGATACATGAACAGGTAAACTTGCCAGGCAAGGGAATAGAGTGCCGTTAGCGGCAGAAGCAGTATTCGCCCAATGTAGGGTCTCGCTCCTTGACCAAACCAAAGGTTCTCAATTCTCATTCAGTTGAAGCTTGATTGAACCTTATTCACAAAGCCGCAGTCCAACAAAGTGCTGCACTGCCAAGTTATGAATACGAATTCACAAGATAAATCCGTGGTGAGAATTGTCTCTACGCGGCAACAGCTCATTGAGACCGCAGTCCGCGTGTTCTCGTCAAATGGCTTTCACCGTACAAGTCTGGATCTGATCGCTTTGGAGGCTGGCGTTTCCAAAATGACCATCTTTTACCACTTCAAGAATAAGGAAGAGCTAGTGATCGCTACTCTGGATCATACGCACCAGAAGTGCATGGCCAGCGTTCGTGAGTACGCGCTGGAAAGGAGTTCTGACGCCAAGTCATACATCTCGGCAGTTTTCGGCGCCGTTGAGCATCTCTCGGGTTTGGGCCAGCTTCCGAATCTCTACATGCGAGCATCCGCAGAGTTCACAGAAGACGATTCGCGGATTCGACAAGTGATCGCGACACAGGTGCGCTCGGTCGAAATGCGATTCTCCTCACTGGCAATCGAAGCAGGGTTTCAAGACCCGCACGAAGTCGTACGCCAGTTAATGGCGATCCTCCGCGCCGTGTATGCAACCCAGTTGTGCCCTGGAGGCGGGGTCAATTCCATCAACGCCAAGAAAATGGCTGACTGTGTGATTCGGGTGTCTCCGGCATTTGCGGCATAGATTCGGATGTTCGGACCATACACTGAGAGGATCGTCCAGCAGCTTTGAGTCTGCACAGTTGAACTCCATATTGCGACTTTCATCGCAAAATTGCTGGATTCTGCAGGCTCGATTCAGATGAACTAACTAATCTTCGTCAGCATTCGTATGATAGGTTTACAATTGGGCGACATGAACGAGACAAGTGCCACTCACGCAGTAGTGAGAACTGGGTCCACAAGGCAGCATATCCTTGACACCGCAAGGCACGTTTTCGCCTCACAAGGCTTTGGAAAGACTAGCCTGGATCATATCGCTGCGGAAGCGGGCGTCTCAAAGATGACCATCTTTTATCACTTTAAGAACAAGGAAGAGTTAGTCGTGGCTGCTCTCGAAGAGTCTCACACAGAATGTATGAACGGTGTTCAGGGTGAGGCAATCAACCGTGAAAAGGACACAAAGCAGCTCATAGGTGCAATTTTTGAAGTTCTGGAAGAACGCCTGTCTCGACACGAACTTAACGATATCTACATGCGCGCCGTCGCAGAATATGGAAAAGACGACTCGCTGATCGGCGAAGCGATTCACCGTCACTTCGAGGATATCGAGCAGACCCTCAAGTCTCTTGTGGCTTTATCAGATAGTGGAGATCCAGAGGTCGTTGTGCCACAACTGATGCTGATTCTGATGGGCCTCTATGCCACTCATCTGGCCTCCATCGGCGCAGGACCCCGAGTTCCAGCCAGGAAGATGGTCGAGTCGGTGATGAAAGCTTCCCCTGCGTTCGCTGCTTAGACAAGCGTCCGAAACTGGTGCTTGCCCACCTTCAAGACTTTCCCGGCTAGATCTTCTCTACTCATTCGGAGTTCACTGATTTTATCGCCGTCCAACGCCACTGCTCCGCTGGAGATTAGCTCTTTTGCCTTCCCGTTGCTGGCTGCAAGGCCGAGTGACGTGATTAGTGCTGGAATAGAAACCATCCCGTCCTGTACTAACTCCTCGGGGATTGATGCTTCCTCGGCATCGGTCACAACTTTGCGTTGCGAAAAGGTTTCGATAAAGAACCGCTCGGCCTCCTCGCCAGCTTCCGGTGAGTGATACAGAGCAACAATCTCTTTCGCGAGACGAATTTTGGCGTCGCGTGGATTCTTGCCCGGTGCCAACATGTCCTTCACTTGATCCAACGAAACATCCGTGCAAAGCTCAAACCAGTTAGCAATGATCTCATCGGGGATCGACATGGTTTTGCCGAACATGTCGTTCGGCGTATCCATGATCGAAATGTAGTTCCCCAAGGACTGGCTCATCTTCTCCTTGCCATCTGTTCCGACCAAGAGCGGACACAGAATCACGGCTTGTGGCTCTTGACCGTACTGCTCCATCAGGGTTCGCCCGACCAGGTTGTTGAACTTTTGATCGTTCCCCCCGATCTCGATGTCACACTTGATCTCGACGGAATCCATTCCTTGGCAAAGGGGATAGAGAATCTCGTGCATCGCAATGGGTTGGTTCGTCTGGAAACGCTTCGTGAAGTCGTCTCGCTCCATGATCCGCGCAACCGTGTAGCGGGAGCAGAGGCGGATAACGTCCTCGAAAGTCATCTTTCCCAGCCAATCCTTGTTGTAGTAAATCTCCGTCTTTTCGGGGTCAAGAATCTTGTAAATTTGGCTCGAAACCGCGTCCACATTTGCCTGAACTTCTTCTCTTGTGAGTTGCTTTCGAGTCTTGCTTTTCCCGCTTGGATCGCCGATTTGGGCTGTAAAGTCACCGATGATCAGGCAAGCAATGTGCCCCATCTTCTGGAAGTCCCTAAGCTTGCGCAAAACAACCGCCCAGCCAAGCGTGACATCCTTAGCGGTAGGATCAACTCCCAGCTTGACTCGCAGAGTCCTCCCTTCTTTAATTCGCCGAAGAATCTCCTCCTCGCCAATCACCTCCGTAGTGCCACGGCGAATGGTTGCAAGCTGGGAGTCGAGGTTCATATGTTCAAGTTTACCGACCCTTGCGTCCCTCGTTCAGGTTCATTCCGACTTTGCTATCGGCAAGGTTGATGAAGGTGTCCTTGTCAGCCATGACGGCCTGGGGTGGCAGCGAATCGCTGATGGTCTTGAGCCCCGGAACCTTTTTTACGGCCGTTCCAATGGCGAGGAATTCGATGATCCCACCGCCAAGCTCGTAGACGTATGTTTTGATTCCGACAACGTCGTCGGCCCCTGCTTCGACCGCGTGCTCCATGAGTCGATGCAATGCGTTTTCGCGAGCATCGTAAACCAAAGTCGTCAGCTCCTCAATCTCGCCTCTCACAAGGCTTTTGAAGGCGGAGGTGATTCCACCGACAAAGCCCAGCGAGTAGACGCTGACTCCAAGCACTAACTCCAAAGGCAAATACCCGCAGTGGATCATGTTCCACATCTCTTCGCAAGTAAGGTCGCTGGTCGCCGGCCGTTCGTCGTAGCTTGGGCCATAAAATTCCGAGTGGCTCGCGGTGCCGAGCATAACCATCTCCTGTAATCCCGAGAACTTCATGATGTTGGTTTTGATGCCAACCACGCAGTTAGCCCCCTTGTCTCGAGCTTCCTTCTGGATGCGCTCCAATGCGAGATGGCGCGTGTGATAAAAGATGTCGCTAAACTCAGTCACTTCGCCCCGGGCGAGCGATCGGAATCCACCCATGATTCCGCCACCGAGCCCGATCGAGTAGGCGACGTTTCCAAAAGCGAACGAGATTGGGCGGTAGCCGCAGTCGATCTGGCAGTAAATCTCCTGTCCATCAGATGAACTGGTGAATTCGAGGGCGCTCGCGTTCACGCCATCGCGGTGGACTGCCGATCCGATGCTCAAGAACTCGATGTTTCCGCTATGAAGAACCAACTCACTGGTCACTCCGCTGATCCCGACCGCCCCGTTGAGCCCTGTCCAGGCCTCCATGCGGTCGAGCGCTGCCTTTCGACCGTCGTGAATAATGTCGGTGATCTGGGTGACTTCGCCTCCTCCAATCGTTTTTAGAGCCTGACCGATGCCTCCGAGGAAGCCAACAGACCAGACCGAGTTTCCAATAACCAGTTCGCCGGGGGTATAGCCCTTCTTCGCCAAGCAAAATATCTCGTTCCCGTTGAAGCCCGTGTTGATCGCCATCGACGTTTCTCGTTGTTACGCTGAGGTTAGCAGATTGGGTTTCGTCGTACACTTTGGGAGAAATGCATGAAGGGGAATTCGAAGAGCTAGTTAACGAGCACAAGGACTCGGTGTATCGTCAGATGGCGCGGGTTTGTGGGAACAGAGAGGACGCGGAGGATGCTTTGGCGACGGCGATCATGCAGGCGTTTCAGGCTTACGATCGACTCAGTTCCGATGAGGCATTTAGAGCTTGGCTGGGAACGATAGGGAAGCGAGTTTGCTACCGGATGCGGTCGCACTCGGGAATCATGAAGGCGCTTGAGTTTGCCGAGGAGCACGACCTCGTTGCGGCTCACGTTGACGAGATGGAGCTAAATCTCCTTAAAGGTTGTGTCAAGGATGCTGTCGAAGGGCTGGACGAAGTCTATCGGGACGTTTACTTGATGTGCGAAATTGAGGAGCGAACTGTTGAGGAGACCGCGACGACGTTGGGCCTAACCGTCGCGGCAGCGAAATCGCGGCTCCTCCGGGCTCGAACAAAGGTTCGAGAAATGCTCGACCATTCGATCTGCTCGACTTAGACTCGCTAACGCTCGCCAGGACAGACGGTATGCCTCCAAACCCGGTGAATCATTCTTCGCCCAAGTAGACTCTTTCCTAACACAATGGCGTGGATTGCGGTGCTAGCGATGGGTCTTACCCTTGGCCTCCTTGGAGGCGGCGGGGGAATTCTGACGCTTCCGATTCTTGTGAATCTATTCGGTGTCCCGCCAAGCGAGGCGACGGGTGGATCGCTCTTGGTTGTCGGAGCAACGAGCTTACTAGCTGTACTTCTCGAACTCAAATCAGGTCGACTTGACTGGAAATCAATCGCATGGGTCGGAGTCCCAGCGGCGCTTGGGTCGGTCACTGCTCGAAAACTGCTCATCCCGCTGATTCCCGCACAGATCGGGTCGTTTAGCAAAGACGACGCTACTCTGCTTGCATTCGGGCTCCTGATGGTCGTCGTCGCCTACCGCATGTTTAGGCCCCCCACGGGTGAGAAGAAAGCACTCAGCAATGTCGCGATGATTGCAAGCGGGGTTGGAGTTGGGCTGCTCGGCGGACTACTCGGAGCGGGCGGGGGATTCCTGATCGTTCCGCTGCTCACGCTCGGAATTGGGCTGGAGATGTCTCGTGCCGTACCCACGTCACTAGCGATTATCAGTTCACAGTCCCTCGCCGCCGTCGCCTCGGACCTAAACCGCCCCTATCCGTGGTCGATGCTCGGTGGAGTGGTGGCGGCCTCCTTGCTCGGAATGGTGATTGGCCTATTACTGAGACCCAAAGTCAAGGCCGCAAACCTGAAGATCGGTTTCGCCTATCTCGTCGTTCTCGTTGCAATTTTTACGCTTTACAAAGTTGGCCTGAATCATTTTGCGCCCCCAACGTCTCTTCCTCAATAACCATGAACAAAACCATAACTGTCCAAGAGCTGAAGGCCCGCCTCAACGCCGGCGACGCTATCAAGCTCATCGATGTACGCTCGGCCGGGGAATACGCTGCAGGGCACGTTCCGCAAGCGATGAACGTGCCCTTAGAGGAGGTTGATCACCGGATCGCAGACTTCCACGGTGGTCAAGTCGCCGTGCTCTGTCAAGCAGGAACCCGGGCAGGAATCGCCTGTAACATGCTCGATGGACGCCACGACGGGCTACTGCTCGTGCAGGGCGGAACCGACGCTTGGATCGCTGAAGGTGGCCCAGTGGTCGCCACGAGCGGCTCCCGTTGGAGTCTTGAGAGGCAAGTCCGGCTCGCCGCCGGGGTTCTTATAATCGTAGGAACGACTCTGGCCGTCTCAGTTAACCCATCTTGGATTTACCTCGCGATGTTCGTCGGAGGAGGACTCACCTTCGCCGGCATCACCAACCTTTGCCCGATGGCAATCGGGCTCGCCAAACTTCCTTGGAACAAGGCGCAAACCTGTTCACATACCGATAAGGTGCAAGCATGATCATTCGCAACTTCTTTGAACCCAAACTCGCGCAAGCCAGCTATCTGGTGGGATGCGCCAAGACCGGCGAGGCGATTGTGATTGATCCGCTACGCGACATCGCACAGTACCTAGAAATGGCTTCAGCTGAAGGGCTTACGATCACCCATGTGACGGAAACCCATATCCATGCGGATTATCTTTCAGGAACCAGAGAGCTTGCTGCGGCAACGGGAGCAAAGGTCTTCCTGAGTGACGAGGGTGGTCCAGACTGGACCTACGGGTTCTCGACTGACCCTAACGTGACATTGATGAAGGATGGTCACACGATCCGAGTCGGAAACCTGTCGCTCAAGGCCGTTCACACACCCGGTCACACCCCTGAGCACATGTCATTCCTCCTGACCGACCATCCGGCGAGTGAAGAACCACATTCCCTTTTCACCGGCGACTTCATGTTTGCCGGAGATGTTGGTCGCCCAGACCTCCTCGAGAAAGCTGCGAACATCGCGGGAACGATGGAGAAAGGCGCACGTGTTCTTTTCCAGTCAATTCAGGCGACTGCTTCCCTGCCGGATTCTCTATTGATTTGGCCAGCTCATGGAGCTGGCTCGGCCTGTGGAAAGTCTTTAGGTGGTTCCCCTGTTACGTCGCTCGGTTACGAGCGGAAGGCAAACTGGGCGTTCCAAATCAAATCCGAGGAAGAGTTTGTCGAAGAAGTCCTCAAAGGTCAGCCAGAGCCGCCGTTTTACTTTAAGGAAATGAAGATGCGAAACAAGAAGGGCCCAGACGTACTCGGCGCAATGCCAAGAGTATCGCGAGTTTCGACCGCTGGTGCAAAGGACGTTGTAGATGTCCGCTCCGGAGCTTCAATTCGCCTCGGCTACGTGCCAGGATCCCTTGCCATCCCGAGCAACAAGGGGCTGACAAACTGGGCTGGCTGGCTGCTCAAATATGACGAACCGGTGGTTTTGATCGCAGATTCGCAGGAACAAGCCGACCAGGCAGCAAGAGACATGGCGACCATTGGATTGGACGTCGTCAGCGGTTGGATGCCTGCTCCCGGTGCCGGAGAGCCGTTTATTGAGACTTCATGCTCCCAAGTGAGCGGTGAGGAGTTTGTTCTGGATGTGCGCGGAATCAACGAGTGGAACGACAAGCATATGAAGAATGCTCACCACATCCCACTTGGGTACCTCTCCACACGGCTGAACGAAGTTCCGAAAGATTCGAGAGTAGTCGTTCATTGCGCTGGCGGAAATCGATCTCCCATCGCAGTCTCCATCCTCCGAAGGGCCGGTTTCAGCAATGTTGCGGAGATTCCCGGCGGGCTCTTGGAAGTTGCCGAGAAGTGCCCGGGCAAGGTTCAAGAAGCGTAACCCGGAGTCAGGGATCAGCACAGTCTAAAGGCTCTTCTGATCCCTACTCAATACAGATCATCAGCTTTCCGTCCGCCTGAGGAATCGTGAAGGCGATTTGGTCGCCCCGTTGCTCGAAGCTCAGACTCTCGCCCGAAGGTACGAGAGTCACTTGTTTTGCGGTGCCTCGAACCCGAATCTCCGTCGACTTGATCACCATTCGATCTTCCACAACGTCGAATTTCAAACCACGGCGCTCCGGGATGTAGTGAAGAAGGTGAACGATCCGTCGGGCGCCCTGCTGGGTGATGGAGGCTTGGAGACTTGTTGGTCCGTTGACTTCCAAGAGAGGAGTTGGTAGGAGCGACTTCAGGGCATCCAGAACGATGTCGCGGTGGAAGCTCATACTGTGAGTTGCGTAGGTGCTGAACACGGGGTGGGCGAAGACCACGAGGTTTCCGCTTTTGATCACTCCTGGCTTGTTCGTCGCCTCGTTGACCGGCGTATGGGCGTGAGAGCAGAAGGTGGCGTAGGTTCGGTTAAAGTACGGTTCGGAGATTGTTGCAAGCACTTCGGCAGACGGCGTGGCTTCGAGGGCGACACCTTTTTCGTACATGACATAGTCCGTCTCGGCACCCTTAAGCCGGAGGAAGTCGGGGGAGAATGGCAGCATTCCTTCAGCCTTTGAAGCCGCGGTTTGGAAGGCACTATGAATATTGCCGTTTGCGTCAAGAAGGGTATCTCCGGCGACAATGACGCTACCACCGCGAGCCATAAACTCTTCGACTGGCGTCATGTCGGTGATCGCTAGACCGTCGGTGAGGATCAGAACCGAGTACTTGCTGAGGTCCGCCGTGAGATCAACGAAGTCGAACTGGTGGCGACCTTCCATCAGGATTCGGGCGGCGCCGAGGTTTCTGGGGTCCATACGCTCCGTGGTCTTTGGATAACCCTCAGAGTTGACAACGGCGATTTCGGTGGTCGCACGGGCACCAACGCACCATGGTTCAACATCGCGAACCTGGCGATACACCGAGCCGATGAGCTTGTAGGTCGCGGTATCCAGGACGCCACGAGGGGGAAGTTGGTCGCCGACGGAGCATTTTCCGCCTTGCGCCAGGGCCGAGAAGCATTCGAATTCGAGGGCTGCTTCGTTCTTGTAGCTCTGGAAGTGCCCCCAGGATTCGCTGAATTTTCCAGTCATTCCCAAGAAGTCGAGTCCGAAGGTGCGGGTGTATCTCGCAGTCATCGGGAAGTGCATGTAACCCCAACCGCCGGAGGGGAGGGATTCGACTTCCATGTGAGTGTAGCTGGCAAGACGCTCGCGGAAGTCGGGGCCGATGTGTCCGCCGTTGAAGAAGACAGTCGCGGTTTTGCTGTACCGCCGTACGACGGCGTAAAGCCGGTCGGTGAGTTCCTTCAACACAAGGAAGCCCAGGCGCTTTTGGTCAACTTCACTCGTTGGATCCCAACCGAGTTGGTCGAATCTTGCCATGCAGGCCGCACTGTGGACATAGAGTTGGTGGATGATGTCGAAGAAGACTCCGTCGAGTTCGTCGCCAAGCATTTCGCAGATTTCGGCGGTTTGCTGTTCCAGATAGTCAACGTATGCCGAGGCAAAGTCGAGGTAGTACCAGCCCCAGCCGGTCGTGAGCGGCTCTCGGCCGCGCATTTTCCCGGTCGAATCGACTTGGTTCCACTCGGGGTGAAGGGTCGATTGAAGGTGGTCCCACCCAGCCGTGACATAGACAGGAACTTTGATGTCTGCTTTATGGCATGCTCGAACTTGCTCGATGAGTAGGTTGCACTTCAGATCAGGGTGCTGATACGGCAGTTTTGTGTCGTGATAGATGTAGCCGTGGTGGCAGCGGCTGAAGCAGGTGATGCTGTCAACGGCGGCTTCTTTGAGGGTGTGGACGAACTTGTCCGCATCAAACGCGCTCCCGATTCCGGGGATGTGCTGGGACGTGTGGAAGTCGAGGTGGACCTGGCGGAAACGGAGTTCGTGGGACATCGCTGGATCGATGTTACCAAGTCAATCCTAAAAGTCCGAAGATCGAAAAGCACATGCAAACTTTTCGGAACAATCTCAGGCTGTTTGGTGCGCGGGAAAGGACTCGAACCTTCACGCCTTGTGAGCACTACCACCTCAAGGTAGCGTGTCTACCAATTTCACCACCCGCGCACACGAGAGTGAGGAAAGAGAATACCACATGCTATTGAAGTCGGTAAAGGGCGTAGCGGGGACGGGTGGCTAGAGGGGTGCCGGGCGGGGTTTGGAACTCGCTTTTGAGTATGAGAAGGAACACGGGGCGTGAGCGCAAGGTTTCTCCAGGAAGCGTCTTGAGTTTTAAGAGGAGCTTGGCGATCTCGTTCTCTACGCCGGCCTCAAATGGGACTTTGAAAAAGTGATCCCGCCAGGGCCTGCCGATTCCGGGTTGGTCGAGCAGAGGTTGCTGGGCTTCGATGGTGAAGAGGTTTGAGACGTAAACATCCTTTTCGAGGAGAAGCAAGCAGTCGGCATGGAGGAGCGGGGGGTTCCAGCCTTGGGGTGCGAGAGGAGCCGAGCCTTGGGCGACCGAGTGGTAGAGCAGCGAACCGGCGGGGATCTGACGGAGGTCAGCTTTGAACTGATCGATTTCGGGGTTCATTGACAGGAATCTGGATCCGACGTCGATGGAGCGTAGAACCAGAATCGCCAGCACAACACCGACCCGCCTTAGCGGAAGCCCCACCGACGCGAAGTAGATCATGATGAGCCAGACCGGGATTCGGGTGAAGATGAAGGCGCTGGTGAACGCCTGATGCGGAGCAAAAAGCGAGATGAGTAGGAACAGAATTCCGGTGACCTTGGCTTCGAGCGGAACCTTGAAACTGCGTTTATAGACTCCATAGCCGATCAAGGCCAGAAGCAAACCCTCGAAGAGAAAGTCGCGCCACTCGATTCCGAAAACGAGTGGCGACGCGAGTCTCAGAACGTGTTCCCCCACTGGTCGCCAATAGACTCCCGAAAGCTCTGCGACGGGTGAGAGTTTGATCAGGACAAGGACGATGAAGGTCCCGATGCCGAGTCCCGGCCAACCTTGGAAGCGGTGATCGGGCTTGAAGAATCGGTGACCAACGAAGCTGAGGGCGAAAAGCCCGAACGCCATTAGGTGGTTGAGCGCGAGCAGGGGTGCCGCGATCGCAAGAAAGACGTTTTGGGTGAGTGGCTTGGGGTCGAGTCGAAGGCAAAGTGCAAAACAGATTAGGCCGAGGGCGATGCCAAAGAGGTAGTTGATGAAGCCAAAAGCGAGGATGTAGGAGTAGGCGAAGCAGAGTCCGAAGAGCCCGTAGGCGGACCACTTTCCGGTCATCTCCCGGTTGACCCACGCGAATCCGAAACCCATGAGGCCGATCATGTTCGCGATGAAGATCTTCATCAAGATCAGCGCATTGATCTTGGTGAGCATCATGACGGGCGTGATAAGTAGGTCAATCGCGAGGTTTGGCAAGACTACGAAGTTGATTTTATAGAAGTCTTGCAGGGCTGGCCGGTCGTGCAGGGTTGCGAGGACTTGGAGCCTAGCGAGATGGTTCGGCGTGTCTACTCCAGGGACAGAGTGGAAGAAGAACAGCGGAAGAATCGTGATGAGCCAGGCCAGGAGGAACCAGGGCAGGAACCACTTGAATGTCCCTTGGGTCACTTTTTGCGACAACAGAACATCGCCTCTACTTCGTCAAGGCTGAGGGGACGCCGCGCCCAGTAGCCTGCGGTTCCGCCGTAAACGGCATCGACCTGAAATCCGGTTTGCTCCAACATTCGCGTCACCTCGGGAGCGATGAACAGCCGCTCATGAATTGTTAACTGTTGAACACCGCTTGGAAGTGCCCATTCGTCAGTGTAATTGCTGACCATTGTGGCGGGATTGAAACGACCGTCAGCGGTGAATTCATCCTTCATTTGTCGGATTGCCGAGTAGCCGTTGAGGCAGCTCAGGACAAACGGGGCGTTTGGCTGGAGATGGTTATGGACTGAGCGAAAGATCGCCAGATCATGCTCGTACGGGTTCTCGGCTCGTTCGATAAGTCCGAGTCCGCCTTCACAGAGGCAGATGGCGAGGTCGTAGACCTTGTCGAGAGTGAGGTCTCTGGCGTCGGCTTCGATGAATTCGACTTCCAGGCTTTGCGCTTTCGCTTCGGCTTGTTCGAGCATTTGGGGGGAAAAATCGACGCCCGTAACCTTATAGCCCCGCTTTGCAAGTTCCACGGAGTGTCGGCCGGTGCCGCACCCAATGTCAAGAATCGTGGCTCCGGGTTGCACAGGGTAGAGGCTGAGGAGGAAGTCGACTTCGGCTACGGTGTGCTGAGCAAAGGGGTTTTCGTCGTATGTCGCCGCTTGGGCGTCGAAGAATTCGCGCCACCGAGAAGTTCCGCTCACCCCTTCAGGGTACCGCAGGTGTAGACTTTGGCTGTGAGTCCACAGCTTGCCGCAAAGTTTGATGCGCTTGACGCGAGAATGGAGGCCATGATCTCCCGGATAAGTGCCTTGCCTCCTGAGTTGTTAACTTCCCCGGTAGGTAAAAGCATGCCTCCCGAGAGCGCCTTGGAGCACATGATGATCACTGAAGGGATCTATCTAAAGATGATTAACAAGGAGGTGGGAGCAAAAATGGCTGGGAAGCGGCCCAAAGTCACCTTCTTTTACAATTTCATCATGAAGGCAATGGGAAAGCCGGCAGATCAGACCGCCTTCATGCCAAAGATGTTCGCCCCTTCAGGACAGGTCATTTTAAAAACTGCTGCGAACCAGTGGCGCGAACGACGAGCCTCACTCCGCGCTTACTTGCAACACGTGAACGATGACGAGTGCTGCGGAGGCAATCTTTTGGAAGGACGACTTTCCCCAGTTCATGTCTATGAACTCATGAATCGTCACCAAGACTATCACGACGCAAGACTGCCATGATTCCTACTCTCCTCTTCGCCCTAGCTCAAACCATTCCGACAAGCCCTGGGGACTACATCAAGCCGTCCGACGTCGCTCTTCGGTCACCCGCCTATTCGGTTTCCGGCAAAAACATCACTCTCGACTTCAAAGGCGTCGTGCTACGTGGGACTCCAAAGACGGTTGATCCCGACCAGCGAAAGGGTATCGGAGTGCGAATCACGGGCTCCAATATCACAATCAAGAACCTGACTGTCGCGGGCTACAAGGTCGGGATTCTTGCTGAGAATTGCAAGAATCTTAAGCTGATCAACTGCGACGTCAGCTGGAACTGGAAGCAAAAGCTAGGCTCGACTCCCGAAAAGGAAGATCTCAACGACTGGATGAGTTTCCACAACAACGAAAAGCGCGAGTGGTTCCGTTACGGAGCTGGAGTCTATCTCGATGCTGTTACTGGCTTCGAGGTGAAGGGCCTCAAGGCTTATGGCGGACAGTGTGGGTTGATGATGAACCGCTCGGAAAAGGGGTTGGTTTGGAACTCAAACCTCAACTACATGAGCGCGATCGGTATCGGAATGTACCGCTCTTCGAACAACCGCATCATGCACAACAACCTCGACTATTGTGTGCGCGGATACTCGCATGGGGTCTACAACCGAGGCCAGGATTCGGCGGCAATCTTGGCTTTTGAACAGTGTAACAAGAACGTTTTTGCCTATAATTCCGCGCGCTTCGGCGGCGATGGGTTCTTTCTCTGGGCGGGCCAAACCACGATGGACACCGGCAAGGGTGGCTGCAATGATAACTTGCTCTACGGGAACGATTTTAGCGATGCGCCGACCAACGGAATCGAGGCTACATTCAGCCGTAACAAGTTCGTCAACAACCGAGTTGACAACTGCTGGCACGGCTTCTGGACCGGCTATAGCTATGATTCTTTGATCGCGGGCAACCACATTGCCAACAACGAAGACGGCATTGCCCACGAGCATGGACAAAACGTCACCGTTGAATCTAACCAGTTCCTGGGGAACAAGAATGCTCTACGAATATGGGCCAACGAGAAGCAAGACCCAAACTGGGGTTATCCCAAAACGCGCGATACGCGGAGCATGGGGTGGCAGATCAAGGATAACGCCATCGGTGACGCCCGGCTCTCAGTGGCCCGCTCCGAGAACGTTTTGTTCGAGGGGAACAACTCTTTCAACACATTATTTGCTATTGATCCTTCATGTAAAGACGTGAAGTTTGTCAAAAACTGTATGCACACCGACCTGCCCAACGGAGGACTTCCGGAGAGGTTCTCGCTGGAAGGCAACGAGTGCGAGAAGCCTTTGGCTTCCCGAAATGTCGGCGGATGGGATCCTCGGGATGATGAAGATGTCTGGGAGGAACTCTCGCCAGAACCACTCAAAGGTGGCATGATGCCGTTTAGCCGAAGTCGCGACAAGAGCGATCTCAGAATCGACCAATGGGGTCCGGTTGACTATCGGCAACCGCTCCTTGTTCCGACAAAGGTCGTCCAAGAAGGCTGGCAAAAGCTCTCAGTCTTGGGGCCCAAGGGCTCCTTTATGGTGATGGAGGCCAAAGGATTTGAATACAAAGGAACCGGTGGGGGAGCGGTTCCGGGCTCTCTTTGGGTGCGCTCTAAGGCAGATGCGAATGACCCACATCGAAAACTAACGATGGTGTATAACGGCGGCGAGACGGTTGATTACCGAGGAGTGAGAACGCCCAAGCGCACCCCGATTCCGCTGATCCATGAGACTTTTGATGTCAAGGAGACGTGGAATGTCCGTTTCTTCCCATGGGATCCCAAAACGGCGGACCCCCGAACTCAATCTCGTGCCTACGAACAAGCATCTGCTCTCGCGCCAGCAGTGGATGCAAAGCCGCTCAAGCTGGACTACGCGGGTTACGGCGGCTTTGAGAAAGGTGTACCGAAGACCCACTTCGGAACGATTGCAAATGGTACGTTCACCGTTCCGGAAGGAACGTACACCTTGGATGTCACGGGCGACGACGGCATCGTTTGTACGGTGGATGAGGATCTTGTAGTCTGCGATGAGTGGCATTACCAAGGGCCAACCACGTACTCCAAGACCCTGAAGCTTTCGGCAGGAACCCACAGGGTCAAGATCCACCACTTCCAAATCGATGGCTACGCGGCTTTGAAATTCCGAATCAAACCCGCTCGCTGACGGCTGGGACCTGAAGGCTTCCCCAAGGTATCCTGTAGGTTCGCCATGCCTGAGTTTTTGCTCGAAGTCGGTTGTGAAGAACTCCCCGCGTCCTTTGTCGAAAAGGCGTATGGCGACTTGCGTGATGCCCTTTGCAAGGAGCTGACGGAGCTTGGAGTTTGTGGCGGCGGAGCGACGGCATGCGGTACTCCGCGACGGCTCATCGTCCACTTACCTAATCTCAAAGATCGGCAAGAGGATTCAGTCAAGGAGCAGCGCGGGCCATCGTTGCAGGCGGCCTTTGATGCCGCTGGCGAGCCGACGAAGGCACTTCTTGGTTTCTGTAAATCGCAGGGGATTGAGCCGTCGGATTTACGCAAAGATGAGCAGTATGTATGGGTCACCAAGCACGTTGCGGGTTTGCCTACTTCAGAGCTTTTGGAATCGATTCTGCCTAGGATCATCCTTGGTTTGAACTTCGAAAAGTCGATGCGCTGGGGCGCATCGAGGGCTCGGTTTGCCCGTCCGATTCGCTGGATTCTGGCGGCATACGATGGTCGAGCGCTGGAATTCAATGTCGAGGGTGTTCCTTCGGCCTTGATTTCCTACGGACATCGGTTCTACGCACCCGATCCTTTCGAGGCGAAGAACTTCGGAGCATTGGTTTCTGAACTGAAGAATCGCTTTGTAGAAGTCGATTCGGTGGCCCGAAAGGCGTCAATTTTGGCGCAGGCTCAGTCGATCTCAAGCGGAACTCCAGAGATCACCGAAGACTTGCTGGATGAGAACACGTTCCTCACCGAATGGCCAACCGCGATTCTCGGCTCGTTCCCCGAGTCGTATTTGGAGCTTCCCGAGCCCGTCCTTGTCACCGCAATGGCAAAGCACGAACGAATGTTCCCGGTTCGAGATGCCGCTGGCAAGCTGACTAACCAGTTCATCTTCATCCGAAACTCCGGCGAGAACGAGACGGTTCGCAAAGGTTGCGAGTGGGTGCTTGGAGCGCGGTTTAACGACGCTCGCTTCTTCTATGAGCAAGACCAGAAGCTGACGTTGGACGACTTCTTGGCAAAGACCGAGGGCGTGGTTTTCCAGGCTCAGTTGGGTTCGGTACGGCAGCGTGCGGATCGGTTGGCGAACTTGGCAGCAAAGCTTGCTCCACTGTTGAATGCAGATCCCGAACTTGCGCGTAAAGCTGCGCTCTACGCCAAGGCAGATCTTGCCACTGGATTGGTTTCAGAGCTGAGCTCTTTACAAGGTGTCATCGGCGGTCAATACGCCGAGCGGGCGGGATTTGAACCCGAGGTTTGCGATGCAATTGCTCGTCAGTACTCGGATCTCATCGATCTGAAGTCGGGGGCAAAATTCAATGCACTAGCCGTAACGCTCCAAGTCGCTGACTGTCTCGACAAGCTCGCTGGCTACCTTGGCTTGAAGCTGATTCCAACTGGATCCAGCGACCCCTTTGGTCTCCGAAAGGCAGTTACATCCCTCGTTTGGTACGGTGAAGCATTCTTCACAGACCCGTTTGCACAGCTCATCAACCTTGCATTTGACGAATATTCAGCGCAGGGTCATGAGTTGGATCGTGCAGGTGCGACGGTCGCGTTGGCAGAAATCTTTGCCGGACGCTACCCAGTGCTGTGGGCTTCTTCCGAGATTCGCAGACCATTTGAAGCGGCGCTCTTCCGGGGTGATCTTGATACCATGACCACTCCAGTTGAGGTTGGTTTCCGCCTTCAAGTCTTAGAGCAGTTCACCGATCCCGCTGAGCTCCAAACGATTGCCCGACCGATCAACCTGACCAACTCCGCAAAGTCGAAGGGTGAGAAGCTTGGAGGACTGGATGACGTAACCACAGCGGGGCTGAAGTCTTACGAAGGCGTGACTCTTTTCGAAGCGCTGACGGCGTCCGCCCCCAAAGTTTCGGAAGCGGCGATGAGCTGCGCTCCAAACGACCTCGCCGATACGCTCAAGTCCCTTCTCCCGGCCATTAACGCTTTCTTCGACAAGACGATGGTCATGTCCGATGACCCCACCGAGCGGTACCACCGGCTCTCGCTTGCCAATGCCGCCGCCGAGCAGCTGCTTGTCGCCGGAGACTTTACTAAGCTGGAGGGCTAGTGAGCCTCGCCGCCGCCACCGCGTTTCTTCGTGACCATGTCGCGCCGAATGCACACGCGATCGACACTTCGATTGAGGCGATGGGTATCGCCTTCGATGAAATGAAGCGCCAGGGACTCATGGCGCTCAAGCGACCCGTTGAGTACGGCGGACCTGCGATTAGTGAGGCCGATTTCCGGACGTACCAAGAAGAGGTTGCTCGCGCGAGCGGGGCGTTTGCATTCCTCCAAACCCAGCACCAAAGCGCGGTCAACATGATCGCCAAGCAAGCGTCCGCGGAGATCAGGGCCGAGTACCTGCCGCTGATGCACGGACCAAAGACCGTCGGGATCGGCTTCTCACAGCTCCGTCGAACGGGTGAGCCGATTTGTAAGGCCGTAGAAACCGATGGCGGATTCCTTCTCAACGGCGAGGTCCCCTGGATCACTGGGTTTGGATTCTTCGACGAGTATCTCATCGGCTCGGTCCTGCCTGACGGCCGTGCCGTTTTCGGCTTCATGCCTTTCCAGAACGCGGAGGGGCAGGCGATGAGCGAGCCGATGCGGCTTGCCGCGATGGAGACGTGTCAGACGGTGACCGCTCGACTCGATCAATACTTCTTGCCGACCGCCAAGGTCGCCTTCATCAACGACAAAGACTGGATGCGAAAGAATGATGCCTTCAATATCGTCGTGCAGGGGCATTTTGCGGTCGGTTGCGCCCTTGCCGGGGCAGATATTGTTCAAGACGTAGCCAACAAAAAGGGCTTCGACTTCCTCAACGAAACCGCAACCAAACTCTATCACGAAATCGAACAGTGCCGTGCCGCGCTGGTTGCCCACCAAAAGGACTTCGCCGAAGACACAGCCCCTCTCCGCCTCGAAAAGCGAGCCTGGGCGATTGATCTGATGATGCGTTGCGCCCACGCCGGAGTGGTCGCCAGCAGCGGAGCCGCCAACTACCACACCCACCCCGCCCAGCGGGTGTTACGCGAGGCGATTGTGTTCAGCGTCAGTGCCCAGACGGGGCCGATTATGGAAGCGACTTTAAGACGTCTCGTCCGATAGTACATTCCGCGCGGATTGGGTTTATACTTGACTAAGAGATCGAGCATGAGCCACGTTGACACCTCCATCGGCTTCTCGCTCCGGTCGGAGCCGCCGAGTTTGGCCGTCGCTCTTCATAATTCGGGATACGACCTTGAAGCACTCAAGCGCGCTCAACTGGAGCGCGAGATGCTCAATTGGAAAGTCTTATCCGTAACCTATCCTATCGTCGCCGTTATCGGAAATTCCATCACCAGCCTGCTCGACGGAAAGTGGGAAGGGTGGAGTGGGGTCGCTGAAAGTGTTGCCATCGCTCCTTTTTTGGGAGTCGGGATGTATGCCTTCATGTACCTATTTCTCAGGGCAAAACTCGAGCGGCGATCTCGGGAGATCGTCGCCAAGAAACTCGACTCCCCCGTCGTCCACATCACCGCCGAGGGACAGTGGGTCACGTTTCGTTTCGCCTCGGGTCACGAGTTTGTGGATCGCTGGGATCGGCTACTCAGGTTCAAAAGCGCGCCGGAGTTCACTGAGTTCGAGTTCCCGGCCAATCCGCCGATCATCATTCCGACAATGGCGATTCCGGTCGAGACTCTCCGTACGATCTCTCTGTTCTGCACCGCCGAAAGAATCCCCTCGGAGACAAAGCGATGACCAGCAAAGCCGCAACTCTGAAGAGTGGTGCAAGTTGGCTATTCTTAGCCGTTGGTGTCTTGTTCGGATTCGAGGGCTGCTACCGAGTTCTCGCCCACGACTTCGCCAAAACTCCTTGGCTAACTCCGATGCTCATCCACGGAATTGCCACCGTTACTCTACTGCTCTCTTTTGCGACATTCGCAAAAGTTATCCACGTTGATCGGCATGCCGACAGGAGTGGCGACCTCTGGGTTCCAGTTTGTGCCCTGCTTGCACTTTCCCAAATCGAACGTTTGGTTGCGGCGAAGGACGGATACGAGTGGAGCGCAATCTTGCTTTGCCTGTTCTCTTCCGGCGTAGGATTCTGGATTGCTTTTCGGGACCCGAAGAAGTGGGAGACGCGGAAGTGAGATTCAAAGGAATTCACTGGGCGAGCTGGCTGATGATGATTGGATGTTGCATCTTTTTGGGCAGGCACGTAGGAAAGCTATTCACGTTTGACTACTCGCCGTTCCCTCATGCGAATGTGATCTTGATCCAGTTTGTAGGGGTCCTGACCGCTACTCTGTGCTCAGCTGCATTCTGCAAGGGTTGCCTTCGGTTTGCTCGGGATCAGAAACTCACGCTCACCCCGTCGCTGTCGGTCATGTCCTTTCTAATGATCGACGACCTATTGCCCAAGTCTAAGCCAGATTTAGTGCACGCCATTGGATCAGTTGCCATTTGTATCGGCTTTTCCCTAGTTGCCTGCATCGTCGCTTTTCTCCCGAGTAGACCTGTGGACCAAAGCGGCATAATTTGAGCATGGTTGGTTCTCGAGTTGCGATGGCGGTGGCATCTTTTGCGCTTGCGGTCGGGTTGGTCTATGCTAACGGGCGGCTCAAACGCGACTCGGCTCCAACGCCAACTCCAACGCAGTCAGCCTTTGGGCAACCCCACATTGACGCGGTTCAAGGCAAGGTTGAGATCCTCAAGGATGTTCGCGTCGTCGACTTCGGGCGCGAAGTCTATCGCGGAGAAATGGACATCAACCCGACCATTGATCGGATACGCAAGGGTGAGAAGTTGAACCATCGGAATGATGGCTCGTTTTTTGGCAACCGTGAACACCGTCTGCCGAGGCAGAGCGACCGGGAGTATTACCGCGAGTTTGCTCATACTTTCGGCAGCCCCAAGTTCCCTGGTCCGCAGAGGGTGGTGATTGGTAAAGACGGCTCGGTTTGGTACACCGGCGACCATTACGACAGCTTTACGAAGGTGTCGAAATGAGGCGGCGTAAGCTCCCAAAGATCGGCGTTGAGGGGCTCAAAGAGACTCACCAAGTCCGCGAATGGGACGCCTCGGGCGCGAATACCAAAGCGGAGATTCTGCAAGGTGTCGCCGAGACCTGGGCATTCCCGTCCCACTTCGGCCAGAACTGGGACGCCCTAATCGACTGCCTCTCCGATCTTTCTTGGCTTTCTCGGCACGGTGGGAACAAGTTCGCTTTTGTCATCCACAACGCCCCTCGAAATGAAGAATGGACAACCCTCCTCGACTGCCTCCAAGACGTCGCCGACCGCTGGGGTCCGGACGGGGAGTTTCTGGTGTATTTTGTTGGATAATGAAGTTGGGATGGAGCGGACGGACCTTTTGGATACGAGCATCGAAGCGCACAAGAAGCGGATCGCATTGTTGCGCGAAAAGGGTCCGGATTGGCGGATTGAGAAAATGCTCGAACTGTGCGAGTTTGGGCTCTCGGCGTTTCCCGAACAAACAAAGCACGCAATCCGAAAGTCGATGAGAGCAAGAAATGACGATTCCCGAGCGGCTTAGCGGTTTCTTCGATGCTCTTGAGTACCTAGAAATTCGCTACTTGGTCGGAGGCTCTTTCGCCAGTGGCCGGTGGGGAATCCCACGGTTCACCCAGGATATCGATGTCTCGATCATCATTGATCGTGATGACGCTGAACTACTCATTGAGCACCTCCAAAGCGGATATGAGTTCTCTCCAGCCGACATTCGTGAGGCACTTGATTCGACTGAGCAGTATCGTGGATTCCAGCTTTTGTATCTTGATCAGATTTTTAAGATCGACGTCTTTGTTCCGGAGCGAACGGAGTACAACCTGCTGTCGCAGTCGCGAGGCAGACTGTATGATCTTTGGCCGGGACGCCCCGTTGTCTTTCAATCGCCGGAGGACACGATCATTTCAAAACTCCGGTGGTTCGAGTTGGGAAATCACGTGAGCGATAAGCAGTGGAACGACATCATCGGCGTTCTAGAAGTACAGGGAGAGAATCTCGATCTTCCGTATCTCACTCAATGGACGATCCACTTCGGAGTCTATGAGCTTCTTGTTAAAGCGCAATCACAGGTGGTGTAGACATTTTGTATAATGACTTTCGGGGGCGTTGTGGAGGAGTTCAAACGAATCGGGAGCTTGGTTTGGCGCGGGCTGTTTGTCGCTCTGAACGCCTACTTCTTTGTCACTCGATTTGCTGATTTGGTAGCTCCTGATAATCGAGCCTCGTGGTCTTCCTTCAGTGTCAGTCGTTCCGTGCCATATTGGCAAATTCTCAGCAGTCAGGCACTGACAGTTTTGCTGACTGGAATACTATTCTATTGTTGCGTTGATCGCTGTCGGTACGAGAAGATGCACGACCGGATCGAATTAATCGGAGTCCACTTTGCTTCGTTCAATTTGACGCACTGGATGTATGCCTACAAATCCCGAGTCGAAACCGGTGTTCCTGTCACACGGATTGCTGAGAAGATGAATACTCAGTTCGGACTCAGTCTGTTCATGTTGGCCTTCTGCATCATTTTGGCCGTCGGCATTGAAGTCATCTTTCGCGAGAAGTCGGAGAGGCGGACGACATGAATCTAACACACGAGCTCATTCTGAATGTTGGAGAGTTTCGAACTCGGAACCAGCCTCGGGCAGAGCTAGCGGCAAGACTGCTCATCGGCGGACTCGCTCTGAACCATTTCTCGATCTTTTGCTACTCGTTATTGCTCATTCGGGGCAAGGGAAGACAGATTTCGGATTATGCCAACTCGTATAACTGGCTAGCGGGATTCTGGGCTCTCGCCTTGTTCGGGATGATTGTGTGGGCGTGTTTCCGCAAGAGTGGTCGCTGGTACGTCAATCGCGTCATCTGGCTGAGCCTCACGTCCGGTCTCTCGATAAATACTTTTGACCTCTGGCTTAAAGCGCATGGGATCGAACGACCATTTCCCGTGTGGCACTTTGCAGCGATGGCGAGTGGACTTCTACTAATGGCCGTTGTAGCAGTCCCTTTAGAACTCATTTTCTCGGACGCGGCGAAACGCAAAAAGGAGGAGACAGATTGATCGACCCCAACGCCGAACTAACGCCCGGGCTGAAGGCTTGGTACGACCGTAACCAGTCCGTACTCGGTGAATTTTGGGTTTGGACTCCAGTTGCGATGTTTGTTTGCCTTTGGGTAACACTCGTCCCCGGCACGGTGCGGGATACTCCTCCGTTCCAAGTTCTAAAGAACGCAGCAACAGTTGGGGTGTCGGGTTTCTTTCCTATCTTTGCAATGGTGATGCACCCCGTTGGCTTCGTTTTTATGTTTGTTGGCGCGGCGACACGAGCCTTTAGCCATCATCATAGAGGGCTGTTGGCTTTGCACGGAATCTTAGTGACACTTTCCTCAAGCCTTGGATACGGTTGGCTTGCAGATACGGGTCATCTGATGATTTCTGAGAAGGGGCGGGTCAAGTTGGTGATGTACGCGGCGATGAGCTTGGGCTGGACAGTGCTGTGGATGTATCGGTATTGGTCGGCAACGCAGGAGGCACGGGTTGATCGACTGGAATTGTGAGCTGACGCCAGGGCTTCGGGCAAGCTACATCCGCCGCAAGTCGTGGGTTATCGGTCTCTTGATGGCAGCCTTCGTTTCAACTCAAGTGCTCTTCCTCTACCGGACATTCGACTTGCTCTTCAAGCACGGCTGGGCTGGTTTGGTTCGGGGTGCGCTGAACTCGCAAGTGCCCACGCTGGTTCCGGTTGCCGGTCTAATATTGAGTGTCGCTGGGGTCGGAATGGCAGTCCATGCGATCCAGAGGTCGTTTGCACCTGGTGCCGGCCATCAATCTGTCTGCATCGTCTTTGCATTTATCCCGATCAATTTCGCCTCGAAGGTCGCTTATAGAGTTCTGTTGGCCGAAGACCAACCACCTCTCACCCCTCAGCCTTTCGAGCACTATCTCCGACTCCTCATGGCGGCAGGGATGGTGGCTGTCTACGTCTGGGCAAGTCCGAGGCTTAACGACTCGCCAACTTCTCAAGTAGTTCCCTAGCCGCCTTCGCTTGCCATCTCGGATACACCTTGTTTGTGGCGCATCGCCATGAGCGATCTACTTGCATAGCGGCGCTAGTTTAGAGAACCTGGTTCTGAACAGGACGATTCGCTACCAATGATCTTCTCGATCAAATTTTGAACCAAGGGTTGCCAACCAACTCGCTATGTCGAGTCAGGTTCTTCTCGTACTCGTCTGGCGAAAAGGTGATGAGCGACATCCGAGTTATTGAGTCTATTCTAAGCTCGTGTGCCAGAATTGGCTCATGCAGTTCATGGTCATTGAGCGGTTCATTAACTCTGACCCGAGACCGATCTATGCCCGTCTGGCCGAGAAGGGCCGAATGATGCCAGAAGGGCTTCACTACATCAATAGCTGGATCAGCGAGGATTTCTCGACTTGCTGGCAGGTGATGGAGACGGCTGATCCGGCAAAGTTCGAGGAGTGGACTCGAAACTGGGATGACCTGGTGGACTTTGAGATAGTCCCAGTTTTCTCATCATTAGAGGCGCAGTCGACAGCAGCCAAGTTTTGGAAATCCTGACAAAGGACAGATCAGCGTTTATCCGCGCGCTTGAGGAACATTTCGCCTTCGGGAGTCCAAGTTTGGCCGTCTTTGGTGAGCTTGTTCATATCTCCACCCAACACCTGGTGGTTCAGTGCAATGGTGACTCCTGGAAATCCCTCGACAAAGTCGGCCAGCTGGCTCAGTTCGGGTAGATGGGTTGGGTCGGAAATAGCCTTTTGAGTGCCGTACTCCGTAATCCAAAGTTTCTTCTTGCCGAGTTGATCACGCGCGATTACGTTGCGGAAGTTCTGGGATGTCGCATCGAAGTTGCCTCCACTTTCACCAATGTAAATGTGATATGTAAAGGCGTCGACAATGGCCTTAGTCAAAGGAATAATCTCCGAATTCCAAGTGTACATCCGCTTATTACTTGGCCGAACGGAGCGCGCCAACAGTAGCGCTGAAACCTTTGCGCCGGGGAAGCGAGACTTGATTCGGGGTGTCCACTCCGCAACGCGTCGGCCGTAGTCGGCACCCGACGGAAGGACTTTTTCGTAGCCTTTATCCTTGGCGTACAGTTCGTTCCCGAGCTCAACGAATTGGATCGAGAATCCTACCTTCTTTGCTTCCTGTAGCATGTGCAACTGGTCTTCCAACGTTCGATTACAGATGTCGAGGACAAAAATGGGCTTGCATTTCACCGCGTCACACATTTTTTTGAACTCAGAAAGCGGCTGGGCGACCTTTTGCGGGCGAGTCGTTATTTTGCCAGTCCGCCAGTCAAAGCTGTGGGTCATGGTTCCACCGGGATAACGAAGCATCTCAGGTTTGAGGGCACGAAAATTGGCCACCATTTTGCTGTCACTTACAGAGGGCATGTACGACCAGTTTTGGTTGAACCCAATGATTGGACGCATCTTGGTTACAGATGTCTGACCAAGCAGAACCAGCAAAACGGCTGAATACATCCCTATGGTGTACCCCGGTTCATGGTGGGCACTCAACAGAAGAATTTAGAATTGATCGGTCATGAAGAACTGGGGTTGGCCGGGGACGTTGCGGCCCATTAGGTACATGGGGACGTTGACCGCGCCGAGCGGGACTTCTAGTTGGTCGGTCATGAATGACGTTCCCATCCACTCCGTTCCGCGCGGAACCGGCCACTTTTTAAGGTTCGATGTATTCAGAACTTCCCGCACCGTCTCGTTTTCCAAGCTCAGATAGCCGTCACCGAAGGCCATCGAATCGCGGTAGTTCCACTGCCAATAGCGCCAGCGGCGGTCGTCTCGGCGGAGGCGGTCAGGATGCTCGGCGGCCCAAGTGTCATAGCGTGCGCGGAGATCGGAGAACTCACAGGTGGGTAGATCGACTTCGAGTGGGAGCGATGTGATCGGACCCCTGACCACCCGATCCAGACCCTCAAACCCGAGTTGCTCGTAAAGGCGCAAGTCGGTGGCGAACAACATCGCTGCCCCTTCACCGGCCCGTTCGGAATCGCGCAAGACTCGCTCGATCAGCCGCCGTCCGTAGCCTTCGTTGCGTCGATCAGGATGCGTCGCAACTCCGGCGATGCCGATCGCCTTGCCCCAGCCGAACTCCAGCGGAGTTGTGGTGAGTACGGAGACGATCTCCTGCCCTTCGATGATCGCCCATTTGCGGTTGAGATCGAACATAGGTTCGGTGAAAAAGATATCGAGGGCGAGCTCGAAGTCGAGTTCAAAAACCTTGCAAAGCAGGCTCAGGAAGGCTTCGCCCTCGGACTCCCGGATTGGGCGAATTTCCGTCATAGACCTGGTGGCACCGCCGTCTTGAGCTTCACACGGACGCGGATCAGGAATGGAGTCGCCACTGATTCTTCGAGATACCGAACATCCTTGTTAGTGCCGCTGATCATCACCTTTGGAACAACTTTCCCGGTCAAGTCTACGGCTTTTGCCTCCAACTCGTTTCCAGCCGGCGCGGTTACTAGATCGTCCAGGTCAACGTTGACTGCCACAGAAGACGTTTTTTGCAGGGCGTCGGATGACCCAGCGATGTAGACCGTTCTCGGGAAGGTGTCAATCGACTCAACCGATCCTCCGGCTGTAGCGAGATTTCCAATTCGATTCACGGTAACCGGAACCTCTTTCACCAGAACCGGCTCGATTTTGATACGTGCGGTTACGGTCGGATTGACCAGTAGGTCGCGAACGTTGGGAGGATAAACCACAACAGGGTAGCTGCTTGTCCCTGGGCGGGCTTGGCTGAGATCGACATAGCCCGATACTTCTTGACCCATCACAGTTCGAATCTGAGATGTTGAGCCGGCAACGGTTACCGAAACGTTTTCGGGTGAGTCGGAGACGAGGAACTTCGAGTCGTCCAGTTGGACGGTGGCGATCTTAACCGAAAACACCTGGGTCCTAGAGCGCACGGAACGGGTGTTGAAGATGTTTAGCCAGAGCAAAACGCTGATCAAGAGAGACATGAGGGCAAGTGGAACATTGATCTTGTTCATGCGCGTTCCTCCTTCTTCTCTCGATCCCAAATGCGTTTCTTGGAGGGGCTTTCCGTTTCTTCCTGCTCCGCCGTGTTCTTGATCAGGAACTCGCGAAGTTCCGACGTGGTCGACATTTGTGTAATCCGTCCTTCTTGGGCGACCGAGATGGTTCCTCGCTCTTCGCTCACAACAATCGAGATGACATCGTTGTTCTCGGTGACGCCGACCGCAGCGCGGTGCCTCATGTGCATTCGGCGGTCAATTTTCTGATTTTCGCTGAGCGGTAACCGACAGGCGGCGGCGAGCACATGATCTCCTCGAATCACAACCGCTCCGTCGTGCAAGGGGTTCTGGCCGAAGAAAATGGAACCGAGAATCGAAGTTGTGATCTTGGCGTTGAGAGTGACCCCAGTGGCGGCAACCTCGTCCAAGCGGCTTCCGGTTTCGATCACGATAATCGCCCCGACTTTGTCCTTTGACATCTCGGCAACGGCGCCGACGATCTCTTCAACCGAAGCTCGGTCGAGGTTCTGTTCGTGACCCACGTCCTTCACTGCATCGGCGAGAAAGCCGAATCGCGTTAACCCTTCCAGGGCTTGGCGAAGTTCAGGAAGAAACAGGATGACGAGTGCCACCGGACCGAGAAGCGTTGCCTTTTCGAGAATCCAGTGAAGCGTTGTCAGACGGAGGGTATCGCTGAGCAACAAAGCGACCGTGAAAACCAGCACGCCGAGCAGGATTCTCCATCCACGTGTGCCTCTGACCAACATCAGGATCCGGTAGATCAGGAAGGCCACGATGAGGATGTCCAAAACCGCGACCGCGATGTCGCGTGTTGACAACTCTTTCAAGCTCTGAAATAAGGGGGTGTCCACCGAAGATTGCCAATGATTCTATCTGGAAAAGCGGCTTTAGGTTGCGGGTTTACCGCTTACATTTCTATAATGTTAGGTTCATGGCGCATCTTCCGCACGGCGAAAACTCTGATCCGCGACCTTTGGATCAAATCCGGGCGGATATTGACGCCGTTGATGCCGAGCTAGTACGCCTACTTTCGCGCAGAACGGAGCTGGCGACCGAGGTCGGCGCGATCAAGCGGATTGACGGGAAACCTTTCTTCACCCCCGAGCGCGAGCGGGCGGTCTACGAGAAGCTTTCGGCAATCAACCCTGGCCCGCTGCTACCGAAGCAGCTGAAGGCGATCTACCGCGAGATTATCTCGGCGGCGATTGCGGCGGAGAAGCCGATGTCGATTGCCTATTGGGGACCAGCGGGGACGTTTACGAATATGGCGGCTTTGCAGACCTTCGGTTCGAGTGCGGCGATGGTGGCTCAAGACTCGATTTCGGATGTGTTTCTCGCCGTTGAGAACGGGAAGGCGGACTACGGCGTGGTTCCGGTGGAGAATTCCGTCGCGGGTGTAGTGCCGGAGACTTTGGATATGTTCCCGCAGACCAACGTGAAGATCTGTGCGGAGACGTATGTTCCGATTCACCATTTGCTGGTTTCTGTAGCTTCTTCGCTGGACCAGATTGAGCGGGTTTTTGCAGGGCCCCAGCCCGCTACTCAATGTAAGCGATGGCTTAAGATGAATCTTCCTTCGGCGGAGATTATCGAGGTCGTTCCGACCGCCAGGGCGGCTCAGAGGGCGTTGGAAGACCCTCGTTCGGCGGCGATTTCCAACGCCCTAGGTGCTGAGACGGTGGGAATTCCGATCCTTGAGGAGCACATCGCGGACAACCCAACCAATCGAACTCGCTTCCTAGTCATCGGCTACAACGAGCCGATGAAGACGGGCCGTGATAAGACGAGTGTGATGTTTAACCTCCGCAACCGCCCAGGTGAGTTGTATCGGGCCCTCGAGACGTTTTATGAGCAAGGTGTTAACCTGATGATGATCGAGTCGCGCCCCGCGCCAAGGGCGTCGTTCGAGTACATCTTTTACGCCGACTGTGCTGGACACCGAACGGACGAGCATTTTGTCGCGGCGATTCATCGGCTGCGGAGTCTTGCGTTGGAGACGACGGTTCTTGGCAGCTATCCGCTTGCGGATAGTCAGTAGGTTCGCGCCATGATCGCAACCAGATGTGAGCTTATAGATTTAGTCAAAGCGGCATTCAAAGATGTTAGCCGCCGCGGTGGAGTCTCATGGTCCGAATCTGAAATCATCGACAACTATGGAAGCGTCGAAGAACGCAAGTTTGCTCGTGCCCAAGATAGAGATCGACAGTGGACAGACCTGTTGACGGACGAAAAATTCTATCCCTCGGGGATCGGAGGATTCTGTTTTCTGGATCCAATCGGCTTCCGATACTATCTTCCTGCCGCGATCTGCCTTGCTCTTGCTAAGCGTGAGGACACAGTTTTTGATCTGAACAGTCTAGGTTTTCACTTGCAATCTAGCGTGGGAGGTCTACCGGACAACATGGAGTTGTTTACTACTGAGCAACTGACAGCAATTGCCGAGTGCCTTTGGTTTGAGCTTGCCCAATGTGAATGGGGATACCAGAGTGACGGCCCTTACATCTTTCTAGACGACGTTGATCCAGAGCTAGCACAGCTTTCTTTCGAAGTTGTTTTTTCGGATCTTCCCGTTTTTTGGCAGAGATTCCTCGCTCCGATCTCGTAGTCGAGCTTTTCGCTCTCCGACTATCTCAGCGCGACCAAAGCCTGTGCAATGTCCGCCTGCAAATCCTCTGGATCCTCGAGGCCGCAGAAGAGGCGGATGAACCAGCGGGGAGCGTCGTAGTCGCAGGGTTTGACATGCGACGCAACCACCAGGCTCTCGAAGCCACCCCAAGAGATTCCTCGTCCGAACAGTTGCAGACGGTTGCAGAAGTCCATCACTTTCGCCTTATCATCCTGCACAGTCTCGAATGAAAACAGGCCGGACGTGCCCTTCATATCAGACTCCACAAGATCACGTTGGGGATACGAATCGAGGCCCAAGTGGTGAACGACCTTGATCTCTGGTTGCTGTTCCAGCCATCCAGCAACTTGGTTCGCTGCGATTTCGTGCTGCTTTAGTCGGACCTTAAGGGTTCGGGTTCCTTGGGTGAAGAGCCACGATTGGAATGGTCCCAAGAGGGAGCCCATGAGGACGATTTCGTTCACGAGGAGTTTATCGATGTACGCCGCCGAGCCGATGATTGCCCCGCCAGTCGCGTTGCTGTGGCCTCCGTAATATTTGGTTAAAGAGTGAACAACAACGTCGATTCCGAGGTCCAGCGGGCGCATGTGGAGCGGAGTGTTGTACGTGCTGTCGATGATCGTGGTGATCCCCCGCGATTTGGCGAACGTCGCCACCGCTCCGACATCTTGGAGACGGAATGTCAGAGATGTTGGACTCTCAAGGTAGATCAGGGATGTGTTATCCCGGCAGGCATCGATGATTGCCTGGGTGTCTCGTCCGTCGACCATCGTGCATTCGACACCGAACTTTGCGAGGTAGTTAGTGAGCAGGCCCTTGGCGGGTCCATAAATGCCGTCGACCGCGACGACATGGGAACCTTGCTTGACAGCGCTCATGATGGCGATGGCAACCGCGGTCATTCCGGCAGAAAACACTTTGCATTTCTCTCCGCCTTCAAAATGTGCGAGCTTGGTCTCCAACAGTTGCAAAGTTGGATTGCTCATCCGGCTGTAGTGGTGAGGCGGTCCACCGGGGTTGTTGTGCATGTTGTCCAACAACTCTTCCATCGTGGGGAAGACAAACAGGGAGTTTTGGTAGATAGGCGGAATCACCGCACCAATGTGCTTTTCATCTTCGCCGAAATGGGCGAGATCAGTTCCGAAACCGTACGATCCTGCAGAGGACATGCACAAGATTATGAAAGATCTGCGAGACGATCCTTCCTGAAGAACCCGATTTCAAACGATGTATCGCTTAGCGGGGCAGGCCGGGAAACATTTCAGAAGAGATTCCGCCGGGAACGACCTTCCACTTCCCGCCTTCCTTCTCGAGCGGGAGCTCATACTTTTCGTCGTAAGATCCACCGCTGGTTAAGTTGCGCTGCACTTGCAGGGTCACGGAAGCCGAATCCTCACTGGACTTTCGCGAACCGCTGATTCGCCACGCAAACGTGTAGTACTTTCCAGCAGTGTTGACACAGAAATCCCAGTCTTTGCTTAGCTTGTCGCGGGCCGATTCGATCTCGGCAGGCTCGGTCTTGCCAATATAGCTCAGCTCGGTTAGCTTCTTTGCATCATGCTTGGCAAGCGCCGACATGAACTGGGCAGCAACTGATCCTGGCTCCTCTTTCGCCAGCGCAAAAGCCCCTACGACTAGAACCAGCATCAAGACTAGCCCTAGCACCAAGAAATTAACAGCACCACGAATTCGCATTTCCTTCATTAAACCTAATTCACAAAGTTCGCTTGAATGGTTTTCGACGCATTCAACTTCCATTCCCGCGCTCCTACCGGCTTTTCCACAACGTAAACAATTGGATATCGAACTCCATTCGCATGGGAATAGACAACCACGACCCTGACTTCCCTCGGGAAACGATCCGTTTTGGCGAGACTATAGCGCGCGGTATTCCTGAACTCTTCATACAGGCCGCTGATCACACGCATCGCATTTTGATCGCCAGTGGTGTCCTTGGGAGAGGCACCAGGGTCTTCAATCATCAGTCCCCGAATCTCTGCCCAGCGCCAGTTTTGGATTCCTTTTCCTTCCAGCTGTTCGTCATACATTGACTTCAGGGAGGTGTGCAATGACCGGACCGTACTCTCTGGGCCGTAGTTCCGCAATGTGGCAAAAGGCACTGCAACCACGCATGCCAGTAGCAATGCGGGAAGGAGTGAGGCTTTTGGCACGGTGAACTGCATTCTGGTCAACTCAGATTACCAATCTCTGAACTTTTCATTTTCAACATCGTTTGTCGGCTCAAGGATTCCAAAAACATCCTAAAATAGAACAAGGTTGTAAATAAGATGAGCGATTTTCTAAGCCGAAGAGATTTGATCAAGCATGGCGGCATGATTGCCGTTGGACTTGCCGCCCCGCGATGGCTCTCCACGATCGCTGAGGCAGACGTTGCTCGGGTGGCACAGGGCGGCAAGATTTCTGCCGACACCGTGCTTGTGGTCTGCCAACTCTCGGGTGGAAACGATGGTCTCAACACGGTTGTTCCTTATGCTGATTCGCTCTACTACAAGTCACGGCCAACCTTGGCCCACAAGGAAGATGCGGTTCTCAAGATCAACGAGCAGCTGGGCTTCCACCCCAATATGAAGGGAGTTCATGGGTTGTACAAGCAGGGCAAAGTCGCGGTCATCCAAAACGTTGGATATCCGAAGCCGAACAGATCCCACTTTAAGTCGATGGACATCTGGCAGTCAGCTTCGCCAGACGACAAGCTGAAGCACGGTTGGCTCGGTCGCCACGTGGATAGCAAACTCCGCAACGGTGCCGTCAACCCAGTCATGACCCTCGGTCTCTCGACCGAAAAGCCGCTGGCGCTTGCTGGTGAAAAGGCTTCGATCCCATGCTTCGCGTCGTTGGCCGATGTCTCTAATATGCTTGGCGATAAGGACTCCGAGCGAATGTTGCGGGAAATCCAAGGTGCGGACGCGATGATGGACTCACCCACTCGTGTCGTTCAACAGGCAAACAAATCGGCTCTAGACGCAATGTCGGTTCTCTCGAAGCAGCTTTCGACATTCACCCCGAAACAGACCTACGGAGACGACGCCTTCGGAAAGGGCTTCAAGCAGATTTCGCAGCTCATCGGAGCTTCGCCAGCAACTCGGGTTGTCTACTTCTCGGCGGGCGGATTCGATACCCACGCTCGTCAAGCAGACGCTCATGGCAAGCTGATGGAGAACTTTAGCAACGCAGTCACTGCGTTCCAGACTGAGATGGAAGCGATCGGCAAAGCTGACAAGGTCATCGTCCTCGTCTTCTCCGAATTCGGACGGCGCGTCACCGAGAACGCTTCCCAGGGTACGGACCACGGCGCGGCATCTTCGATGTTCGTCATCGGCTCCAAGGTCAAGGGCGGCGTCTACGGCGGTTCCCCCAATCTCACCGACCTTCAAGATGGCGATATCAAGTTCAAGATCGACTTCCGCGAAGTCTACGCGGCAGCCCTGGATAACTGGATGGGTGGCGATAGCGAGCTCGTCCTCGGTCAGCAGTTCACTCCGCTTGGCGTGATTAAGTAACCTCCGAAGCCCCTCTGTCGCGTAGAAGGAGACAGAGGGGCTAGGATGAGGGAGGCTAAGCCAGGAATTACTTCAGCTTCGTCAGCCAGAGTTTCCGAAACTCGACCTCGGAGCCCTCGGCTTGAATCGCGATCTGGCCCTTGCGTGCGGTGCACCCCGTTCCCTCATTCACAACGACATCGTTCAACCAGACTTTCACCGAAGAACCTCGGCATTCGATCGACATCTTGTTCCACTCCCCGAGTGGCTTCTCGGTACCGTCGGTCAGGTTCTTGATCCGTCGCTCTTTGCCTTCCGTGACACCCCAGTTGGCCTTCGGTCCTCGGCGGGCTTCCATGTCCGGAACCGTGACCTCTTCGCCAATGCACCAAAAATCTCCAGCGTCTCCACTTTGCATCTGAACCTCAAGTGATTGGGGGAACATCCCGTAGAGCATTCGAGGCTTGGAGGCATGAACGAGCACCCCGCAGTTGCCTGGCTTGTTTGCAAATCGATATTCGACCTCTAAGCGGTAGTTGTCGTACTTCTGGTCCGTGATCAGGTGCCCACCAGGGGAGCCTAGGCTCACCAGCATCCCATTTCGTACAATAAATGGCATTCTCGCCTTCTTGTCCCTGTCCATTTCTGGAACATCTGCATGCCAGCCAACCAGGTCTTTGCCGTTAAACAGGGAGACCGGTTTGGGTTGTTGGCCAGCGAGAACGATGGCGGTAAGCAGAGTCATCATGCGAGAATTGTAACCGAGAATTGTTGGGTCACCCCAACGGATTTACTGAGAGACTCGAAAGAAATCGAAGTCAGCACTTCCTCCCGTCTCCTTACTCGCCATGCAGAACAGTCCGAAACGACATCCCATAAAGTGACTGAGTTCGTAGCGGAGTTTGATCGGCTCTCCAAGAACAATCCAGTTCTTGCCGTCAAGAGAATAGGAGAATGTGCAGAGGTCAACCTGATTGCGAAAGTCGCAGGCCATCCTTAGGTAGGCGCTAGTTGCGTTTAGCGGTGCGGTGGCGATCACAAGCGGTTGACCAGTGGTTGCCGAGACCATCACGATCTCACGGCGCTCTTGGGTTCGCCGGATTCCGATGTAACCGTACTTACCCATAAGGGCGAGAACTCCGGCGGTGTCACCAACTTTGAGTTTGGATGTATCGAGCCGGATTGTGCCGGTACAAGTAGGACCGAACGTGCGTTGGGTTAGGGTGTTCCTTGCTTGCGTGACAACGTCATCGATCCGTTCGGTTCGCAGGCGTAGCCAGCCTGGTCTTTCGCTAAGCGACCAGTTTGCGGGATTTGGATTGTGATTCCATTGCCATTCGAGTCCCAGCTTTTTGCTGCGAAACTCGTCAGATCTTACAATCCCATTGAGGTCAGTTTGCCCCGGTTGCAACTTGGCGTCGGCTGGAATCTTGGCGTTCGGGCCCACAACCGGCCAGCCGTCCTCCCAGGAGATGGGAATCATGTACGGAATGCGACCTACTGCCCCGCGATCTCCGAAGAGATATGTATACCAACGACCGTCTGGCGTATCGACAATTCCGCCCTGAGCGATGCCCTGGTCAGCTAGGAAGACTCTTCCTTCGTACGGACCAAGAAGGGAATCTGATCGGTGCACGACTTGAGTTCTGATCCCGCCTCGGGGCCAGACGATGTTGAATAGGTAGTACTTGTCTCCCACCTTGAACATCTGCGATCCCTCGCCCATCAGGCCCGCCTTTGCTCCAGTCGGTGCCGCCGCGTCCTCGATGAGGACTTGATCAACTCCGCCCGGCTTCAGGCCGCTCAGATCATCCCTCAGCTCCTGGATCCGAATCTTGCCGACGCCATGAATCATGTACGCCTTGCCTTGATCGAACACGAGTGAGTGATCGTGGATGGCGGGCGTGAATTCTGTCTTCTTCCACGGACCCCTGTCGGGTGTCTTGGTGGAGAAGATGTACGTCTTGCCTGTCGTGTTGCTAAAAGTCGAGCAGTAGAACGTGCCGTTGTGGAACCTCAGCGAGCTCGCCCATGTCCCCTTCCCGTACTCATTTTTCCCATCTGCGAGGTCTTGGCGAGGGCTGTTACCTAGGTTGTCGTAGCAGTAGCTGACTGTTCGCCAGTTCACCAGATCGCGCGACTTCATGATGGGAACGCCAGGGTTCATGTGCATTGTCGTACTGCTCATGTAAAAGTCGCGCCCGACCCGCACTACCGAGATATCTGGCACATCCGCCCAAATCGTCGGAGTGGGAACGATAGGTTTCTGGCTCATTGCAACAAAGGCGAGAAGGGTATGCATTCTCAAATGCGAGTTTACATAACTTGCTGGGAATAGGCACTAAAACGCCCCAGGGTTCGGTGAACACTGGGGCGAATACTCTTCTGGACGATTAAGCTTACTGACCGACGCCGACGAGTTTGAACGCGGTGACCGTCGTTCCCTTGGCTTCTTGGGCCAAGAACTGGGCGACTGTCATTCCGGCGTCCTTGTAGAAAGGCTGCTCGAGAAGAACGGCTTCCTTGATGAACTCCTTGTTGACGCGACCCTTCGCCATATTCTCGGCAATGTTTGCAGGCTTGCCTTCGTTGAGAGCGCGCTGGTACTGAGTTTGATACTCGGAATCCAGAAGCTCCTGGGAGAGATCGTCCTTTGATACAACCTGTGGCTTGATCGCTGCGATGTGCACGGCGATCTGGCGAATTGCTTCGCTACCTGCATTGTCTCCGGTGGAGATGACGTAGGTTCCGATGGTTCCGTCGTGGTGTCGGTAGAACGAGATTGGAGCGTCGGCAGTGACCTTTTCGGCCAACTTGACTTCGCAGTTCTCGCGGAACATGGCAACCACATCGACCGCGAATTCTTTCTTCGCTTCTTCGCTCAACGTTCCTTCGGCAAGAGCCTTGGCGGCCAGTTCGGCAACCTTAGCTTGGAAGTTCTCGTTGTTCGAAACGAAGTCGGTTTCGGATTCGATGACGGCGACTCCGAGTTCGCAACCGCACTCGCTAGCGGCAAATGCCACTGCGCCTGCGTTGGTCGCTCGTCCGGCCTTCTTTCCTGCTGAAGCCTTGCCCTTCTCTCGAAGGACCTGCTTAGCTTTCTCCATATCGCCGTCGGCTTCGTCAAGAGCGGCTTTGCACTCCATCATCGGCGCGTCGGTTTCTTCGCGGAGCTTCTTAACGTCTTGTGCTGTATAAGCCATTCTTACTTGCCTTCCTTGTCGGCACCAAATGCCTTCAGGAGCTCGTCGTCCACCTGGATCGGAGCTTCGCCCATTTCAGCAAGCTCTTCGTCGGTAACGTCTTCCGAAAGGAATCCTTCGGTGACGGCATCGCTCAGAGGTCGAGCCTCGAGAATCGCCTCGCTCATCTTCTGGGTCACGAGTCGGATCGCTCGGATCGCGTCGTCGTTGCCAGGGATGATGACGTCGGCCATCTCTGGGTCGCAGTTGGTGTCAACAATTGCTACCACAGGAATGTTAAGCTTTCGTGCTTCGGCAACCGCAATTGCTTCTTTGTTGAGGTCAACGACGAACATCACGGCCGGCATTCCGGTCATGTTGCGGATTCCGCCAAGGAATCGCTGGAGTTCGTCGCGCTCGGTTCGTCGCTGAAGGGCTTCCTTCTTCGGAAGTCGCTCGAAGTAGCCGTCGGCTTCCATTCGGTCGAGCTCCTTGAGTCGCTGGATTCGGAGGGAGATCGTCTTCCAGTTGGTGAGGGTTCCGCCGAGCCATCGCTCGGAGACGAAGTACTGACCGGATCGCTCAGCTGCTTCCTTAACCGCCGCTTGGGCTTGCTTCTTGGTACCAACGAACAGGACGGTTCCGCCGTCTTCGACGATCTTCTTCACGAAGTTGAGGGCGTCCTCAAACATCTTGATGGTTTGGTGAAGATCTAGGATGTAAATGCCGTTTCGGGCGCCGTAGATGTATCGCTTCATCTTGGGGTTCCAGCGGCGGGTTTGGTGCCCAAAGTGCACGCCGGATTCCAAGAGCTCTTTCATGCTCAGTTCAACTGCCATATTAGTTTCCAGGTTTCATCCTCCGAAGCCGCCTCCCGATGCGTCGGGCCCCTGTTGCGTTTTGTCGATCCCGTTCAATACGAGAACCTGGCGCAAGGCGAACTTCGTGTGAAATTCGAATCGTAGTATACCCAGACCGTTGTGTTCAGGCTCTGTCGCGTGGCGGTCACCGCAAGAAGTTGTGTACGATAGGAACGTGGGATTGAGCGCAGAGCAGGTCGTCGGTTTCACTGGTAAAGCAGATACAAAGCACAGCGGGCTGACCCTCCATACAGTGCTTTCGGGTAGGGCAAGCGTTTACGTCGAAGGTCGCCAGCACCCCCTATGTCCGGATGGCTACTTGCTTGTTCAGGGTCGGAGCATTCAACAAGTGAGTTTGCGGGACGCGCACTATGTCCGTATTGTTATTCCTGAAAGTCTGGTTGGAGGAAGATCTTTTTCGGAGGCACTCACCCCCCACGACTACCATGTGGATGTGGCGATCGCAGAGATGGTGTCCGAGGCGAGCCCTGACCGGGCCCAAGTCCTACTGGATGCGCTGGATGCGGCAAAAGGATTGAATCGTTGGGGTTTCTTCCTTGATTTGGAGATTGATTCTCCGCTACTCCACGCACGGGAACGAATGCTCGCGGGTCTTGCAGTTGGTGAGAACCTGGCTAAAGTTTCCAGTCAGGTTGGCTACTCACCGTTTCACTTTCAGAGACTCTTTTCCCGTGCTCATGGGATGTCACCTGCGAATTACCTGGCTCAGGAACGTGTCCGCAAGGCTTGTCGGGAGCTGATTCTGAAAGACGATCCTTTCGAGCAGATTGCTTGGCGATGCGGCTTTCGGAGTGCGTCGAGCTTTGCTGGCTTATTCAAGCGGCTGATCGGTCATACCCCCTCGGCATTTCGCCAGCGAGGACTCCAATTCCGCGACGAGATGGGGTTCTACATCAGTTAACTCTTCAATCTTGCTATTTTCATCGACACTTGGCGCTGCGGAACATCGGTTTTGGTAGCTTGAACACATGGTTGCGTTGGCCGCCCTCATCCTTCAGAGTTCTGATTATCTGGCGAAAAACACTCACCCCCTGATCACAGATGCGGATTTAGCGGTGATTGGCAAATCGATCGGGAATGCTCGAGTCGTTCAGTTGGGAGAGCAAACCCACGGCGACGGTACTTCGTTTGAGGTGAAGCAACGGATCATCAAGTACCTGCACCAACAGAAGGGATTTGACGTGCTGGTTTGGGAGAGCGGGCTCTACGAATGCGAAGAGATGAACAAGGCAATCGCCACCGATGTGCCCATTCACCAAGCGGCAAAAGTTGGGGTGTTCGGGCACTGGTCGATGTCGAATGAGTCGATTGGTGTGTTTGAGTATGCGCGGTCCGTCGCAAAGTCAAACCGGCCATTGCGGATGTCCGGTTTTGATATCCAGGCATCCTCCATGATCGGGCTAGAAGCACCGTTGCGAATTGGTGAGCGGCTTCTTAAAGCGAAGGGACTCAAACTGGGTGAACGGTTTCTAAGCGAGTTGAGTCGACTAACCAAAGCGGATGGATCGGTTCCCAAAGAACCGGAGATTCTTCAGCTAGGCACGATGGTTTCGGTTGAGTTTGCAGCAAACCGAACGCTACTCAAGAGTCAGCTCAAGAGAGATGATTTTGAACTGATGGAGCGAATCGTTTTGGGTTTCGCAAAGTACGAGGTCATGATGGACCATCACAAGCGAGCACAAACCGCCACAGGAGGGAAGGAGTTCATCACCGGATTCAACCTTCGAGAGGAAGGCAACGGCGTTAACCTTATCTGGTTAGCCAACAGTCGTTACAAAGGAAGAAAGCTCATCGTGTGGGCACATAACTCACATGTCAGCAACAACGGGGCTGCCGGCGAATATCGCGAACCGGGCCCAGGAGAACTAGTGATGAATTCATCCGGCAGAATTCTTAAACGTGCCTTGGGAAGCGCGGTTTACACGATTGGCTTCGTGGCTGGCGGGGGCGAATGGAGTTGGATGGGCAACCCGGTCATTAAGTTTGAGACTAACCCCGTCGGAGGTCTTGAAGACCAGCTCGGTAAAGTTTCGGGTGCACTGAGCTTTTTGGATCTGGTTGCGGCTCGAAAGGTCCCGAAGGATCCCATCAATCAGCCGTTAGAAGGATTTCCGTCAAGGCAAACAGACTGGATTCGAAAGATCATTTGGCCCAAGGCGTTTGATGGCCTGATTTACATCCGAGATATGAAAGCGCGTACCCAGTTGCAGCCAAAACCAGTTCTATAACTCCTTTCTGGGAGCTGGAGTTCCGAGCAAATGAGTTGGCTCGAGCGCTACCTTACCAACCAATTCTGCTTCTGTTGATCCTTTTTGCGATTGGGGGAGATTCGGTGCAGCCGTTTCTCCGATGATCTCTTTCGAACAACCTGAGATGACTGCGGCCGCTATGCCGATGGTAACAAGTCTGGGAACCCAGCCCTCGCAGGTCAAAATGCCCTTCGATGGATGTACCGTAAGCCTAAGGCAAACACGGTCTCTTGACGATGTTGCTTCCGTCAACTCTGCCTCAGTCATGCTTTCGCTATTCCGGACGTTGTGCTCGCAATGCCTGCAAAATCGTCGAGACTTGTTGCCTTCCATTTCACTCCAGCTCTCTTTGCAGGGAGATGCGATGTGAATGGGTGTCAAGGGCTCGCGAGTGTAGCTGTCCATACTCGTGGGTGCTGACGGGATCCACTTTTGTTCAACAGGGCAATCACTTTCTTACTTTTTTTGAGGGAATTCGACGCACAATACGTAAAGGATGCTTGTCGCCGTGTCGGTTGCTCTGTCTAGTCGCCCGTTAATCTTGGCCCACGTGATGCCTTGGTTCGAAAAAGGTGGCTGGCACTGGAAAATGAACAAGCCTCTTGCGGAAGGTAGGGTAGCTTCGCACTTTCTGCCGTTGATTGGCGCGTACGATTCTGGCGACCGTCAGGTGGTTGAACTTCAGGTGCGGTTGATGAAGCTATCAGGGTTTGATGGGGTGATTGCGGACTGGTACGGCACGCACTCTTGGTACGACTATCCGGTTATCCATAAACGCACTCAATTGCTTTTTGAGGTCGCCGAAAAGGCGGGTCTGAAGGTCTGCGTCATGTACGAAGATCAGACGGTCAAGAATGCAATCAACGGCAAACTGGCCGGTGCCGGCGAATCGGTTCGCTATGCGGCGGCTGATGGGACTTGGCTTAAACCTTGGGTTGCCAAGAGTTCCTGGCTTAAGTTGAAAGGGAAGCCAGTGGTGTTTGTTTTCGGACCTCAGCACTTCCAGAAATCAGAGTGGGACGCATTTCTAACTGCAGCGGGGTCACCGATTTTGATCAGCGAGCACAAACAGGTCGACTCGGCAGGTGGGGCATTTGACTGGCCGATTCCCTCGTTGGGAATGAAGTTCACTTGGGACTTTCCGTTGAGGGCGGAAAATTGGGGCATCAAGGTCGCCTGCGCTTTTCCAAGGTTCAAGGACTTCTATGAGCAGGGCGGCGGGGGAAAGACCCATGGCGAGCTGCCGGACGATGAGGGAAGAACCTACACCGAGACTCTTACGAGGGCGGTTGAATCCGGGGCAGATGCGGTTCAGGTTGTCACTTGGAACGATTGGGGCGAAGGAACGCAGATCGAACCTTCTCGGGAGTATGGATTGCGCGATCTTGTTGCGACTCAGGCTGCTCGGCGAAAGCTCGAGCCGAGTTTTGCGTTCACCAAAAGTGATCTTGTAAAGGCCATGAAGGACTTCAGTCCGAAGAACTGACCGCACGCTGCTAGAGTTTCAGCTTTCCCATAGCTGGTCGAGGAGGGCAAGTTGCTCTTGAGTGCCGATTGTGATCCGGATACAGCGATCAAGCGGCGGTTGTGACGGCTTCCTGACGAAAACCCCGGCTTGCAGGAGTTGTTTCAGATGCGCCTCTGCCTTATCTTTTGAGCCGCAATCAAACGTGACAAAATTAGTGAAGCTTGGCAGAGGGGTCACTCCACGTCGGACTCCCATTTCGTACAAGGTCTCGCGGCACCGAGCGTTTTTCTCGCGAACAAGAATGACGTGCCCAAAGTGTTGGAGAGCCATCAGTCCGGCAGCCTGGGCAACTGAGTTGATTCCGAAGTGGAGGCGGATTTTGTCGAGCTGGGCGACATGTTCAGGGTGAGCGATCGCATAGCCGAGTCGGAGCCCAGCGATGCCGTACATCTTGCTGAAGGTGCGGAGCCGGATGACCTTCTTGGACGAGGTATCCAAATCGATAGGCACCTCGTTTACGAGAAACTCGATGTAAGCCTCATCGAGGAGAAGGTAACAGGTTTCGGGGAGATGATCGATGAACAGTTTCACGGCGGCCTTATCGTGAAACCACCCGGACGGGTTGTCTGGATTCGCGAGATAGACCAACTTAGCCGAGCTTGCGGCACTGGTAAGAGCTTCCAGGTCCGGCTTATCGTCTCGATATGGAAGCCGCTGCAGCGAAGCTCCGGTGCCCAGGACGGCAAAATCGAAAGTCGGATAGCTACCTAAGGTCGTGACGACGGTATCGCCCGGATCTAGAAACAGCCGGCAAAAAAGGGAAAGCAACTCGTCAATCCCGCTCCCAAGGACGATTGATTCGAGGGAAACCCCGTGCTTTTTCGCAAGGGCACTCCGAAGCTCAAGTGCTCTTGGGTCTGCATAGTTCTGAAGCGACTCCACGGCTGCCTTGGCACCCTTTGTAGCAAAGCTTGAGCTGCCGAACGGACTCTCGTTTGCGCCGAGCCGGAGCAGAAATGGCCTGCCAACCTGCTCCTCAATCTCCTCGGGAGCGACGAACGGGACCATTGCGGGGATTGAGTCAACGATCTTCGAGTACGGCACGACAGCCCGAGAATACAGCAAAACACCCCCCGTCCGAAGACGTAGGGGTGCTCGTAGGTAGGGTAAGGCTCACTTGACGTCGATTGGCTTTGCAAACTTCGCTTCGCCAAGGTTGACTTCGGCGAAGGAGCACCAGATCTGGACGCTCTTCACGCTCTTGATGTATTTCGGCAGGACCACTTCGAGGTTAGTCTTGTCACCAGCGATGGTCAGCCGCTTGAGCAGAAAGGCGTTGCCATCTTGGTCAATCACTTGGAAGTGAGGTGCTGGGGACTTCGGGATCATGAAATCTTTGCTGAGTCGAAGCACGTTCTTGCCCATTTCCTTGCTGAGCGAGACAGTTCCACCGTTGACTTCAATTCCTGCGAACTTACCAGAGGTCATCGCCATCATCATCTTCTCCATCTTCATGTGGTCCTGATTGTGGTTGGCGAATGCGGTGGTTGGGAGAGCAGTGAGCGACGTAGCGGCAACTGCGACGGCGAGGTTGATGAGAGTAAGTGTTTTCATGTTCGTGTTTTCCTTTATTGTTGTTTGACTAGTTAAATGGCTTCCGATGCCTTCGGCTTGCGTTCTTGATCGGAACGAAGTTCGGCAAAACCGACGCTGTGGTTGGCCCTGGAGTCCCAAATCGTAACGCTTCGGTAGAGCCAGATGTCGAGGTCCTTGCTGATGGGAAACTGCGTAGTTCCGGTGGCAGGTAAGGTGCCTAGGTCGACCTTGGTTGCAGCCATGATCTTGGTGTCGCTGCTCATTGATTCGAGCTTCAGCAGCACGACTCGAAGGTTTTCGCCCTTCACCTTGACGCCCTTGAGCTTCAGGAAGCGCTTGCCGGAGGACTCGACAAGGGCGGCAGAGCCCTTTGCTCCTTTAAAGTTGCCGCTGGTGACAGTGATGTCTGCGAAGAATCCGACAGTTGACAGGTAGCCCGAGAGGTCTGGCTTATCCGTGTTGACCTTGTAGCTGGTCCTTTTGGCCAGAGAAGCTCCACCAAAGTCGACTCCGAATCGCTTGCACCAGATTGCGACGGCTCCATACTCGTCGGCATTTGTTCCAGCTGGGAGTGCATAGTTTTGGTTGCCTTGGTTGCCCTTGATGACGCCGAGGTCGAGGAATCCAGACTTACCCACGCTAGCCTGGTCAGGGTTGTTTCCCTTAACGAGATAGACATGAACGTCCGGTCCGTTTGAAGTTTCGAAGTCCTTGAGGCTGAGGATGAGCTTGCCTTCGACTTCAGAGATTAGTGCTGAGCCTTTAGTCTCGTGAGCATAAGACTCAAATGAGCCTTGACTAATTAGCTTAGTGTTTGCTGTCGAAGCTGTCGGAACTACCTCATTTACTTTCTCGTTGATGAAGAGTTTCTCAGGTCGAAAAGCGAACCAACCTCCGAGCAGGAGCGGGACGCTTGCGGCGATTGCAATACGTTTAATGTTGAGCACGAAGGGCTAATGGAAAGCCCCTCTACTTCGTTCCAAAATCGTGAAAATTTTGTTTCTTGAACCTAACCAGCCCTTAGCTCTTGTTCCAGATCGGGGCTGATTTTTCAACATCGCCGGTCAGCTTCTCGATTCGATTCTTCATGAGAGCTGGAGTAATTGCGCGGTTGTCGAGAGCAAACGCCATCATCAGAGTGTCCTTTGTTGTCAGGTACGCCTGAGTTGGCTGAATGCGACCGTTCAAACGCAGCAATTCTTTCGTATCCTGCTTTTCATTCAGCGCTCCCAGGCTGACCGTGAGCCACACAAATTGCTTGCTGGGAGAAATCTCTGCGCCAACCGGTACGTTGAAGCCGGGGGTCTTGATCGTGAACTCGAACTTCTCCTTACCGGCTTCGGCATTGATCTGCTTGAGGTCATGTCCAAGATTCGTGAGCATCACCTTGAGGTCTTCTGCCGAGAGTCGTGACGCCTCATCTCCCTGCGCTTCTGCAAAGCCGGAAGTGATGAATCCAGTTCCGATCATTGCAGCGAGGGCAAAGGGAAGAAGAATGAGTCGTTTCATGCGGATACAGACGATTCCGACGTGACGGAGGTTTCGGCTGACCGCATCTCATTCTCGTGGTTGAACTGTTCTGTATAGAGTTTCTCGTACAAGCCTTTCTTGGAGAGCAACTCAGCGTGCTTGCCTTTTTCGACAATTCTTCCGTCTTCAATGACCAAGATCTGGTCAGCGCTGAGAATGGTGCTCAGTCGGTGGGCAATCGCGAAAGTAGTTCGCCCCTTCATGAGTGTGTTCAGTGAAGTTTGGATCAGGCGCTCGGAAGTGGTGTCCAAGGCGCTGGTCGCCTCGTCAAGGATGAGGATTGGCGGATTCTTCAAGATTGCCCGCGCGATCGCGAGCCGTTGCTTCTCGCCTCCGCTGAGTTTGTAGCCCCTTTCACCCACGATAGTGTCGTATTTCTCATCGAGCGAGTCGATGTGGTCGTGAATCGCGGCTAGTTTGCACGCCTCGATGAGCTCCTGGTCAGTAGCGTCCGGCTTGGCAATCCGCAGGTTCTCCTTGACCGATGTGTGGACCAAGTAGGTTTCTTGAGTGACCATGCCCACGGCCGCCTTTAAGTCTTCGAGAGCAATGTCTCGTACATCAATGCCGTCGATTTTGACGACTCCTGCGTCCACATCGTACAAGCGGGGGATCATGTACGTGACCGTTGTCTTGCCCGCGCCAGAAGGTCCGACCAGGGCGATAAGTTGGCCCGCCTCGGCCTCAAAACTAATGTTCTCGAGGGTCCAGTCGCTACTCTCCTGGTCGTACTTGAAGCCGACGTCTTCAAACGATACTTTGCCTGCGATGGAGGCCTTAGGCAGGACGGTCGCGCCCGGCTTCTCTTGGATATCGTGTTTCATATCCAAGTATTCAAAGATTCTCTCAAACAATGCAAATGACCCCAGGAGCTCGACCTGAAGACTCATCAGACCCGTCAACGGGAAGAACATTCGAGTCTGCAGATAGGAGAAAGCCACCAGCTTTCCGACCGTGATGCTGTCATCACCTCGGGTGAGGAGCCACCCCGCCAGCCAATAAATGAAGGCAGGGATCAACTGGGTGATGATTCGAAACACGCCGAAAAAGACGTACTGCAGAGTGGAGGATTTGACTTGCCACCCGGCAAGCTTTTCGTTTTCGACATCGAATTTTCCCGCTAGGACGTCTGCGCGACCGATGGTTTTCCCTAACAACGCCCCGCTGACCGAGAGATTCTCTTGCATCATCGAGTTGAGCTCGCTGGTTTGCTCCTGAACTCCCTGGCGGATGTCACGAGAGAACTTCCCGATCCACTGACCAAAGAACCCGATCATTGGGATGAATGCGATCGCTAGCAGAGTGAGACGCCAATCCGTTTTGAACATCACGATGAGCGAGGAAACAACAATCGCGATATTGCTGAGTGCATCCACAAAAGTGTTGGAGACAACGTTCTGCACGCCTCCGACATCGGAAATTAAGCGCGTCTGAATATCGCCAGTTCTTGCCGAGGTGAAAAAACGCAAGGACATCCCCTGGAGATGCGTGAACAGATCGTTGCGCATCTTTCGCATGATTTTTTGGCCGATCACCACGCTCTGGTAGCCATACAGCAACGTAACTCCCGCAGCGAGAAGGGTCACAATGACGGTTAGAAGGGAGTAAGTGCCAATGACGCCAAGGTCCTTTTTCAAGAGTCCATCATCCACGATCTTCTGCATGAAGAACGGCGCGACGAGCCCAAGAAGCGTTCCAACCGCCACAGAAATCAGGAGGAGAATTGTTTCGCCACGATAGGGTCCGTAGAGTCCAAACACCCGCCTCATTGTCACTTTATCGATTTTTTTCTGCTCAGCCTTGGCTTCGGCTTTTGTATGGGGGGAACTCACCCTAATCTTTTACTCCGCTGAGCCATTCGATTGCTCATAATCACCCCATGAAGTTCTGGGTGTGGACGAGTATTGACCGAGAGGCGACGGATGAGGCGCTGGCTGCCAAGTATTCGCAGTTGCGTTCCAACGGGATCACCGGGGTGTTTTTAGCGGATGGGATCGACGAACGCGAGTTTGAGATCATTCGAGCCGCTGGTCTCGAGTTGCATTGCTGGATGATTACTACTAATTGCCGGGAGCCCGAGGTTAGGGAGGCGCATCCGGATTGGTACATGGTGTCGCGATCCGGAAAGTCCTCCTTGACGGATCCACCGTACGTGAACTACTACCGATGGCTTTCGCCGATTTTGCCGGAAGTGCGCGACCATATAACAACACGAGCCCGGCGGTTGGCCGACCATCCTTTGGTGCAGGGTGTTCATCTTGACTATGTGCGCTATCCCGATGTGATTCTGCCCGTAGGGCTCTGGGAGCAGTACGGTTTGGATCAGTCGGAGGAGATGCCGGACTTTGACTTCGACTACTCGGATCGAGTTCGCGAGATCGTTCGAGGCGACATCGGTCGAGACCCAATGGAGATCGCCGATCCGGCTCACGACCAGGAGTGGCTGCACTACCGATACAAGTCAGTGACTCGACTCGTCGATCAAGTCACCAAAGCCGTGCATGGCCAAGGCAAAGAGATCACCGCTGCAGTGTTTCCTACCCCTTCAATGGCCCGGAAGATCTGCCGTCAGGATTGGGATAAGTGGTCGCTGGACCTCTTTTGCCCGATGATCTACCACAGTTTTTACAACGAACCTTTGGAGTGGATTGGGAAGTGCATGCTTGAGAACATCGCTGCCACTTCGGTACCGATTTGTGCCGGTCTGTACATGCCTGCGTTCAATTCTCCAAAAGAGTTCTCCCAGGGGCTACAAATTGTCCGAGACCGAGGTGGTGCCGGAGTCTCCCTATTCGACGCTGTTAGCGAAGAGTATTGGCAAGTTTTCCGGCAGTTCGTCAGCTCCGTCTGAACGCCTGAGGCGTGATACCCGCGATCTGTCGGAAGCGCTTGCTGAAGTGGAACTCATCACTGAAGCCCAAAGCGTCGGCAATTTCCTTGTTCGATGTTTGCGGCGAGTAGCGAATGAGTTGCTTGGCTGCCTCGATCTTTCTTCCGTTGCGATAACGGAGTGGCGAGACTCCGGCGTAAGAGAGGAATCGTTTGCGAAAAGCCTCGTAGCTCATCCCCATTTCCTTAGCAACCGCGTCAAGATCGACATCCTTTCGGAGGTCATAGCAAAGCAGGCTCTGAGCCTTTCCAAGCCAAGTATTCTGTTCGGACGGTCGCATTCCTTCGCCGAGGGCAATTTCGGAGATGAAGCCCATGAGTGCGACCAGAGCCTGAAGTTGTTGCTTCTGATCCTTCAACGCGACGAACCGCTCAATCCACATCAGCAACCAAGATGCCTTGTCGTCAATGGAGGAATCGAGATGTCGAATAGGATTTTCTGGTGAAAGCAGGCCGCTTCGGAACCAAGCGTCGAACAGCGGACCATCGAAGGCGACGTAAACCTCATCCCAAATCTGCCCCTTCTGGGGTCCGTACCAGTGCGGATTCCCAGGAAATACAAGAATTGCATCACCCTGTTTGACGGATTGCTTCTTCCGAGAGCCGTCTTTGTACACACCTTCGCCTCGTGTCACTAAAACCAGAGCGGCTCCATCGTAGCTGCGGAGCCGGCCCGTCGAGTTGACACCATGGCCGAAAAGCCAGAGACCACCGAGCAGAAGGGAGCCCACGGGAGTCTGAACTGGAGAGGAGACCAGACGATGATGACGTTCCATACTTCCCATTTCAGACATGATTCATACCATTATAGCAATGGTATGCGTCCAATTCAGTCTGAGACAATGAATCCAATGAACAACAGACTCCTTCCGTCGCTCGATAGTCAGTATCCGCTCGCCGATGAGACTATCGAAAGCTATCAAAGGAACGGTTGGACCCTAGTCCGAGGGCTTGCGAGCCCTGAGGAAGTCGCCGCTTACCGGAAGCCAATTACGGATCTAACAAACGAACATGCCAAAAACTACAAGCCAATGGGAGAAAGAGATACCTATGGCAAGGCATTCATACAACATATGAACCTTTGGTTGGTGGACGAGGATGTTCGCAGATTCACGCTGGCAAAGCGGTTTGCAGGAGTTGCTGCAAAGCTGATGGGTGTAGAGAGGGTGCGGGTGTATCACGACCAGGCCCTCTACAAGGAACCCCAAGGTGGGCTTACCCCCTGGCATCAAGACCAGCAGTATTGGCCCCTAGATGGTGTGAAGTGCGTCACCCTTTGGATGCCACTCGTTGATGCAACGCAAGAGATGGGCACGCTGAACTTTGCGAGTGGGTCTCAATCTCTGGGATATCTTGGACCCCTCAACATTTCTGACGATAGCGATGTCGAACTCGAAAATCGAATAAAGGACGGCGGCTTTGAGGTTGTTTCGGCGGGAGATATGAAGGCGGGCGACGCAACGTTCCACAACGGTTGGTGCATCCATGGCGCACCAGGAAACGCTTCGACAACCACCACTCGAGAAGTCATGACGATCATCTATTTCGAAGATGGAGCGGTTATCAGCCAGCCGGACTCTCCGCAGAGAGAGAATGACCTCGCGACTTGGTTTCCAGGTCTTCGCCCCGGAGACAAGGCGGCAAGCGAGATCAATCCTTTGGTTTGAGAATATTTTTGGCCATCCAAAGCGGAATGATCTCTTTTGGTGCCAGTGTTTCGTCCATGGCCGCCACGAGTTTGTCGTGATCGGCCTTCCTTGAGATCCAGACTTCGCCTGAGAACGGATACTTTTCCGAAGCTGAAAACTCCGTCCGACCGCCGACTGCAAAGTTTCGTAGCGCGTACCGGGTAGCGCGCAAAAGGGGTTGAGTCGTAATGAGCAACTCGTACTCGTCCATCGCTTTCTTGTCGTAATCGGCGTTGAAACGCACCCGGCCGGGTTCCCAGGCTACTGCAGTCACCGTCATAATCCCCGCTTTTACAAAGGCATCGGTCCTAAAAAATGATTCCACTTCCGCCCGATCCTTGGCGTAGGCAACGGTTATTCCCCTCCGTAATTGAGTTGGATCCGTCAGCGGACCTGCAGCGAGGAGGTGCCCTGCCGCTCCTTGGGTTTGCAAGTTCTTGATATGGTCTGCCTGCATCTCCGCAAGTTCCTTCGGGTCGCTGGGTCGCTTACCATCTCCCTTCAAAAAGAACATGAACCAGAGCCTAGGCTCTGCAGGTTGTGGTGGTTGGGCGATCATCAAGCTCGCAATGAAGCTGGCTAACATAGTGCCATTGTAGACCAGTTTCCCATCTGATGGGTATACTCTTTGACCTCACGCCTCAGTAGCTCAGCGGTAGAGCACTTCATTGGTAATGAAGAGGTCACGGGTTCGATTCCCGTCTGAGGCTCCAGTTTTTTCGGAATTCCCGGGATGTGGCTCAGCTTGGTAGAGCGCCGTGTTCGGAACGCGGAGGTCGCAGGTTCAAATCCTGTCATCCCGACCAAGTCCTTTTCCCAAGTAAACTGTCCCCATAGTGGCAACCATTCCCGGCATACTCGTTGGCAAGACATCAGACAAGGCGCAAGATGACGCGTTCATCCTGCCCAAATTCTGTAACCGCCATGGCTTGATCGCCGGAGCGACGGGCACTGGGAAAACGGTTACGCTCCAGTCCATCGCTGAAGGTCTCGCAGAGATTGGTGTGCCGGTCTTTATGGCCGACGTCAAAGGCGACCTGGCCGGTCTTTCTCAGACTGGCGGGGGAAATGCCAAGATCGAAGCTCGTGCAGAGCAACTTGGATTGAGTCCGCTTAACTATCGCTCATCGAGTGTGGCGTTCTGGGATGTTTTCGGAGAGAAGGGAACCCAGATTCGGGCTACGATTAGCGAGATGGGCCCGCTCCTTATCAGCCGAATGCTCGGGCTGAACGACACTCAGGAAGGGATTCTGAACATCGCCTTCAAGATTGCGGACGATAGTGGGATGCTTCTTCTCGACATGAAGGACCTCAAGTCCATGCTGACTTGGATGGCCGAGAATGCCGAGTCGATTCGAGGTGAATACGGAAACGTCACGAGCACCTCAATTGGGGCGATACAGCGCGAGCTACTGGTTCTAGAAGAGCAGGGCGGAGATATCTTTTTCGGCGAGCCAGCTCTCAACGTCACCGATCTCTTGCAACGCGCACCCGACGGGCGAGGCATCATCAACGTCCTCGCCGCCGACAAGCTGATGCTGTCACCGAAGCTGTACGCTTCGTTCCTGCTCTGGCTTCTGAGCGAATTATTCGAGAATCTCCCAGAAGCCGGTGACCTCGACCAACCGAAGCTCGTTTTCTTCTTCGATGAGGCACATCTCTTGTTCACTGACGCCCCAGAGGCGTTGCTGACCAAAGTCGAGCAAGTGGTCAGGCTGATCCGTTCCAAAGGCGTCGGAATCTTCTTCGTAACTCAGCACCCGCTCGACATGCCAGACACGGTTTTGAGCCAGCTCAGTAACCGCTTCCAACATGCTCTCCGAGCCTTCACTCCACGTGACCAGAAAGCGGTGAAAACCGCCGCCGAAACATTCCGCCAGAATCCAGATTTCGATACGAGTGAGGTGATTACTGAGCTTGGAATTGGAGAAGCTTTGGTGAGCACCCTCGCGGCCGACGGAACTCCGACGGTCGTCGAACGAGTGTTTATCAAGCCTCCGCTGAGCCGCCTTGGAGCGATTACTGACGCGGAACGTGAAGACGTAATCAATTCTTCCTCGCTCCATCGGCGCTACTCGCAAAGCGTCGATCGGGACAGTGCCTACGAGGAACTCACCCGTCGAGCTCAAGAGGCACAAGAAGAGGCTCAGCACCAGATCCCTGAGCTCAAAGAAGCTCCGGCCAGGCGCACCGATTCGATTTTCGAGTCAGTAGTTAAGTCGACCATGCGAGCCGCTGGAAGCCAACTAGGTCGTCAAATTGTTCGAGGCGTCTTGGGCAGCATCATGGGCGGAATCCTTGGTGGGGGATCCAGGAGGAGACGGTATTGAAACAGTTTGACGTCGCGCCAATCGGGTCAGATGTCGCAATCGGAACCCTGCTTGCAACCTGGGAAGACGGCACCCGAGAATGGCTGGAAAACCTCGAAGAGCCGTCGGAGGAAGCCATGGTTTGGCAACCCTTCCCAAACGCTCCGAGCATCGGCGGCATCATGTTACACATGGCCTGTTGTGATCTCTATTGGATCAAGAACTTTGTCCGAGGCGAAGAACTCGATGCGGATCACCCGGCGGTCGCCTATGATGCTCAGCTAGATCAAGATAACGTCGACTGGCCCGCACCTCCTCGCCAGCCGTTCGCTTGGTATCTCGAAGTTCTGCAGAGCACGCGTCGCCAGGTCGTCGAACTGATATTGCAAGAGCCGAACGCCGAGCGAGTCTTTCAACGCCGAAGTAGCACAGCGACGTTCCGATGGATCGTAGCCCATTTGGTGGAGCACGATAGCTACCACGGCGGGCAGTGCGTTCTGCTCCACTCAATGTGCAACAACCGCTCGGCCGCTTAGTCTTGCGACCGGGTCAGTTTCATCTCGCCAACCGACCAGAAGCGCGTCCCCGTTCGGCGATTATAGTAACGGAAGTTGCCATCCTGCCATTCGATTCTGGTTTCACCAGAAACCTCGTCCCGAAATTTTTGACCTGGAAGATAGATGTCCTCGGTTCGCTTGGGCATCGTAACGGCAAAGCTTGCCTCGCTGAACTGCGCGGGGTAGGTCGTACCGTCTAACCAAACCTCATCTTTGCCTAAGACAGGGTAGATGGCGAGGGAGTCGACCGGTCGATCTCCTTCCTGCTTCCGCAATTCCAGGCGATCTGGGTTCTTCATTCTCCGAATCACAACGAGCGCATCCATGGCGTGCTTTTCTACCACCGAATCCGAGACGTTGGAGATTCCTCGGTATCTGCCTTCAAGCTTTTTCGCCCATTGGTCCAACCGTACCGTATCGACGGCGGGAGGGCGATGGAGTAACCAGAAACCTATCGCGAGCGTTCCGATCAGGGCACTGCTACCGCCGATGATGGGCACAGCAGCACCGCCCAGTCCTTGCAGAAGCACTGAACTGCCAGTGTAGCTGGAAGCCAGTTGATGCGTCCGAAGCGACACGTTTCCGGTTAAAGGAGAGGGGGGAACCACCGTATCCGAGTTGCCGGCCGAAGCCAACCCCAGGAGCACGGCCAACAACCCTGGTCCCCCCTTTCTCTTGGCCCGATCGAGCGCACGTCCGATGCGCATCTGAGCCGCCGCTGTTGTTAAATTGAGTGTTTGTCCGACTTCTTCGACGGTGAGCCCGTGGAAGTATCGGAGGATGAGGATTCGGCGATCATCGGCTCCGAGCTTGTCGAAGAGTTCCCCCAGAGCTGTTCGATCTTGATTGGAAGGCGGCTCGACTTGGTTCACTTCTGCACCTTTCCTTCGCTTCTTCTCGCGATGTAGCCGCATTGCCAAGAACCGAACGGTGCGCCACATCCAAACCGAATAAGCTTTCTGGTCACCGATCCTTCGTCCGCGTTTGTGCAAGATGAGGAATGCAGCCTGCACGATGTCCTCAGCCTCCTCGGCAGAGGACACATGGACCTTTGCCATGCGAAGAACAGCGGAGTAGGTCGCAGCGTGAAGTTCATCAAACGCTCCTCGATCTCCATCCCGTAAGGCTCGGCGCAACAGTACATCCACATCTTGCATTTCGTTTTCACTGACCGTCGATGCTCAGGCAGGACTTGGTTCCGTTGTGAAGCAGCTCGACCCGATTCTTCTGCGCCGGAATCGTCTTGACGTGGCTATCGACGTAGATCACGTTCGATAATCCGGCATGGCGTGATGTAAAGTGGTCAAATTCCGGGTGGAAAAAGCCATCATTCGTGCCGCTTGTGTAGTTCGTATCCTGGTTTGGTGCGGTGCCTTCTTCGCCAAGCATCATCACCGCAGAGGTGTTTTGAACCCAACTCATCGGACGCCCCCGTTCCAAACCTCTCGCAAAAGGTGGCTCGGCAAGGCAGCCGTTCAGCGCGTAGCTCTGCTTGGATGTCGCCGCATCTTTATCGCTAGGGCAGACGAAAACGGCTGCCGACTTGACGTAAGGGAAAACCGAGCCTTTCTCAGGCTTGAAGTCGCCGGCACTGTACGTTCGGAAGTAGTCGATGTACGTCCAGCCACCTTCGCGTTGCTCGCCGCCCAGCCCTTCGGTCATGTTTGGGAAACGGTCGTCGCTGTCCGAGGCATAAAGTAGGAATCCTTTGCCGATCTGGTTGAGATTGCTAATGCAGGAGGCCTTCTTGGCGGCATCCTTCGCCCGAGCAAAGACCGGGAACAGGATTGCGGCGAGGACGGCGATGATCGTAATCACGACGAGCAGCTCGATCAGAGTGAACGCTCGTTTCATGCTTGCACCTTCGTCATACGGAACACCACGTTTCGTTTTACGCTCATCTTATCCTTACCGGTTGCGACGCTGATCTCAAGGTTGGTACCAACGTTTTTGAACTCGACCACTTCAAAGGATTCAGGATTATTTCCAACCAGCCTCAGCGTTTGGGTTTTGCTCGCGGCAAATCCCGCAAGGTCATCGAACGTAATAGGAGACTCGTCCAAGGTGTAAGTGCCTTGCGGGGTGAGTCGAAGGAACTTGGTGATGGCGACGTTGGGATTCTGGTTCTCGGCACTCATCGCCTTCTGGGTCTCTGCATCGGCAATGAAGTCTGCAACGAAGCGGTACTCGCGGGCCTTCCCGTCGAACTTGATTGTTCCTTTCAGAATCGGTTGCTTACCATCCGGCAAAAACATCTCGGCAGTTCCCGTCCAGCGGCCGCTCATCCGATTCAGGGCCTGTTCAAAAGTCGAAGTGTTTGATTCTCGCGTCAGGAGAGCGTAGGCACCGATGCCGCTAACGCCGATCACCCCGGCGAGGGTTGCGAATCTCATTGGATTTGTCATGGCTGTCGTGGCTCCTTTTTTGCCACTGATGCCTAACAATCTCCGCTCCAGCTAAAAACCTAACAAGAATTTTCTTACAACATCACATTTTCTCGTGAATCAACGCTCTCCTGCGTGTTAGTCCACCCTACGCTGAACCCGACCGAACAGCGAAAACGACAAGCAAAAAGTCCAAAGCAAGGTTGACAAAACCCCATTTTCATTGCCTAGTTAGTGATGATCAAGTTTTTTAGACTGCTGGGTCTTCACCACAGCTCTGGGCAGGTCGCTTGAGCGAGCGTGGAAACACCTACCTCTCCCATTCCTGCCCAAAACTGCTGAACAGTGCAACCACCGGGCAGAATTCCCCACCAAAGGATAAGACTTTGAACGCTCAAAACACCGATTCAGGTTCAAAAGGATACGAAAAACCCACCACCCTTAGGTCACATTTCCTATCCAAACTCTCGGTGTTTACATGGCAAGGGCGAATAAACAATTCCCCACCAAAATGACACACGAATTCGCCCCGAAAGCCAAGGCTGAACCTGAAAATGACAAATCTTTTCGGGCGCGCACCCCCAAAGATGTGTCACAAGTCGGCCGTACGCTGAACTAGGAACTGCGATGAAGGAATTCTTTCACCGCTTCAACAATTTGCGCTGAAGCCCTGCCTTCGCCGTACGGACTCTTGACCTGGCTCATGCTTTCGTAGCTGGCTGAGTCGTTGAGGAGCTTCGTTCCTTCGGTTAACAAAGCCTCAGGGTCGGTGCCAATGAGCTTTGCACACCCAGCATCCACACCCTCTGGTCTCTCAGTCGTGTTGCGCAGCACTAGGATTGGGATTCCAAAACTGGGAGCCTCCTCCTGCACACCACCAGAATCAGTCAGGATCAGATTTGCTCGTTGAATGAGCTTAGTAAACCGGGCATACTCAGGTGGCTCGATCAGATGAATTCGGTCGTGTCCTCCAAGCTCGCGCTCTAGGACTTCGCGAACAATTGGATTGCGGTGCATCGGTACCCCAAGCAATGTGTCTGGGTGCTGGTCAACCAACTGACGAGCCGCCTTGGCGCACGCGGCCATCGGTTCGCCCCAATTCTCTCGGCGGTGCATTGTCATCAAGATGACTCGGCCCGTGTGATCTGGGAACCAGGTTTGGGGTTCTCTCTCGGCGACCATGAGAACCGCGTCGATCCCGGTGTTGCCGGTGACATAAATCTTGTCGTCCGAAACATGTTCTCTCCGAAGGTTTGAGGCAGAAAGCTCGGTTGGCGCGTAATGGTGAGTTGCGAAGAGCCCGACCGCTTGGCGGTTAAACTCCTCCGGGAACGGGTCGAAGACATTGTGGGTGCGTAGTCCCGCTTCAACGTGCCCGAATGGAATCTGGTTATAGAACGCCGACAACCCGGCGACGAAGGTGGTTGTAGTGTCTCCTTGGGCAATCACGAACTGCGGTTTGAGTTCCTTGAATAGCTCATCCAGGGCCAGCGACATGCGGCCCGTGAGTTCGCCGAGCGACTGGCCATGCTTCATCAGTCCCAAGTCGCGGTCTGGTTGGACGCCAAACGTGTCGAAGACCTGCTGAAGCATTTCGCGGTGCTGCCCGGTCGAAACCAGCACGGTTTCAAGCGAGGGCTCTTGCTTAAGTGCCAAAACGACCGGAAGCGTTTTGATCGCGTCCGGTCGAGTTCCAACGACTAGAACAACTCTTGGTTTGCTCACCTAACGAGTGTACTTTGCCGCAATATCCTTTAGTGCGTCGATAACGTAGGCAACTTCCTCGTCCGTGATTCTCACATTGAGCGGAAGGCTGATGATTCGGTTGTAGGTATCCCAGGTCACTGGGAGTGAATCTGGTGCGAAACCATATTTTTCGGCATAAAACGGGTGAAGGTGAACCGAAATATAGTGGACTGAGGTTCCGACATTCCTCTCCTTAAGCTCATCAATGAACTGATCCCGATCAATCGTGAGCTGATCCAGGTTCAGGCGAAGAACATAGAGGTGCCAGGAAGATTCAACGTGGGCCTTTTCGACGGGAACTGTGAACGCCGGGTGATCCGCAAGTGCGTTGGAATACTGCGCCACAACTTCTCGCCTGCGCGCCTGAAACCGGTCGAGCTTGGCGAGCTGGGTGAGACCCAATGCCGCTTGCAAGTCCGTCATGTTGTATTTGAATCCGGGAAGAACAACTTCATACTTCCACGATCCGCCCTTCTCGTATCGCTTGAGCGCATCCTTGCTCATGCCGTGAAGGTGCACAACACGGGCCTTTTCGATGAACTCTGGAGTGCCTGTCAGCATCCCACCTTCGGCGGTGGTGAGGTTCTTCGTAGCGTAAAAACTAAACGAAGTTGGGTTTTCGGATGAGCCGACAAAGGCGCCCTTGTACTTGCCGGAGATCGGGTGAGCGGCGTCTTCGATGACGTGGATTCCATGCTTCTTCGCGATCGCGTTAATCTCATCCATCTCGGCGGCATGTCCAGCATAGTGAACGGGGATGACGGCTTTAGTTCGCGGTGTGATCGCCGCCTCAAATGCCGCTGGATCCATATTCATGGTCTCCGGTTCGATGTCCACGAGTACTGGTTTGGCACCAACATGCTCGATCACGTTCGCAGTGGCGCAGAACGTGTGGGAGACTGTGATAACTTCATCGCCGGGCCCAACCCCGAGCACGACGAGCGCAACGTGCAGTCCAGCTGTGCATGAGTTGACGGCTAGTGCTGCAGGTGAGCCGTAGGTTTCGCAGAAGACTTCCTGAAAGCGCCGCGTCTTTGGTCCAGTCGTAATCCAGTCCGTCCCAAGAGTGTCAACCACTCCGGCGATGTCATCCGCCTCAATCATGGGGGGAGAAAAAGGGATGAATTCGTCGCGGATTGTGAAGGTATCTGACATATCTGCTTGCTTCCTACAAAAGGATTTTGGCAGATTCAGCTTCAGTCTCTATGATGGATGATCCTTTGCCGATCCACTTTCGCAAAGAAACAGAATTGTCCGTCAATTGAAAGCCTGATCGCTCGTACAGAGCAGCTGCGGGTTTGTTCACTGCTTGAGTTCCGACTTCAACGATATCAGCACCTCGTTGAATGAACCAATTGACCGCTGCGGCGGTCATCTGCCGCCCTAATCCACGGCCCCGAGCGGCCTCGGAAGTTGCGACCAACACAATTGTCCCGACGAACTTACCAAGTGCTTCATAGGTGCCGAAATTCAACTTGCAAGTAACAAATCCGATTGGTTTGTCGTCGCTGTCTGTTGCTACAACCACAGCATCAGCGGCTTTTCCGAGAACCGAGTTCTTCCCCCACTGGTAATGAAGCTCGTCTGCTCGCTCGTTGTCAATCATTGGGTCCCCGTGAAATCGGTCGATTGTAAATGCGGATCGACTGATCTCCCCCACCGCTTCTGCGTCCTCTCGAGTCGCCAGGCGGATGTTTGGCGCGACTTCTGCGGATTCAGCTTTGTGTAGGGAAAGTGTAAAGGTCAGAATCGCGTCGACCGATTCGAAGCCGCATGCGTTCAAAGCGTCGAGTAAGTGAACATCATCGGCGTCGCACCGAACGGAGAGGTGCTCAATCCCCAGTTCCTGGGCTAAGTTAATTGCCTTCTGGGCTACATTGATGGCATCCAGTTCGTTCTGGGCACCGATCCCGGCGATTCGTCCACATGAGAAACCAAGGAGATCGGAATCAAAAGCGAGCTTTGAGACGACGGCTGCGCCGGTGTTTCCAGCGACGACAAAGTCGTGATCTGGGATCACGGCCAGTGCAAGCGTTTTTGCACCGTCGAGGCTTACTCCCGGATGATTTCGAAAACGAGGCGACGAGCCGTCCACGATTCGTTCTTTCCAGTTCATTATTTTGAAGCCTCGGTGTTCACGTCTTTCCTGAGAAGAACATAGGGGATGGTTCGTGCCATAAGAGCCAGATCTCCTAAAACCGAGTGATTTTGCGCGTACTCAACGTCAAGTTGCTTGCGCTGTTCCCAGCTGATCGAGTTTCTGCCGCTGATTTGTGCCAGTCCAGTGATTCCGGGTTTAACCAGCAGTTTCTGTTTTTCCGTCTCTGTATAGAACTGGATTTGGTCGACCTGATCTGGTCGGGGCCCTACGAGGCTCATGTCACCCAACAGGACGTTCAGGAATTGTGGGAGTTCATCGATGCTGGTCTTCCGGATAAATCTTCCAATTGGCGTTACTCTTGGGTCGTTATCGCCGCTAAACGCTGAGCCGTCCTCGTTGCGGATATCCGGAGCGTTGACTTTCATCGAGCGGAACTTAAAGATTCGGAACGGCTTGCCGTTGATGCCAAGGCGGGCCTGCCGGTAAAAGACGGGGCCAGGATCGAGCAGCTTAATGAGCACTGCCACGACCAGCATCGGGAGCCCAAAAAGTGCAAGTGCGATCAACGCTCCGATCAGGTCAATGAATCGCTTCATCCTGCAGCAAGTGCCTCCGCCGCCGCCATCTCTGGGTTCAATTTTCGTTCTACAATGTGGCAGAGGATGTGATAAAGAGCCAGGTGCGACTCTTGAACATGCATCGTTTGAGAGCTAGGAACGATGATCGCAACATCGGCGAGCCTCGCCATCTCGCCGCCACTTCCGCCAACGAGCGCGATGTTTTTCACCCCTGCATCCTCTGCCGCCTTCATGGCGGCAATGCAGTTTTTTGACCCACCGCTGGTTGAAATCGACAACAAAATGTCACCTGGCTGGCCAAATGCTTCGACCTGTCTCGAAAACACCTCGTCAAAACCGTAGTCATTGGCTCGTGATGTAAGCGTCGAAGTGTCCGTTGTGAGCGCAATTGCAGGAAGCGCCTTGCGTGGGAACGACGTTGAGAGCGTGGAAATAAACTCTGCCGCCAGATGCTGAGCATCTGCGGCACTTCCTCCATTACCGCAGATCAGCAACTTTTTCCCTTGTTGGAATGCTTTGGTGAGCAAGTCTGCTGCGGCTAACAGAGAGGGAATACAGCTCTCGATCACCGCTTGCTTCACGCGGATGCTCTCGATAAGATGCTCTTTAGCGACCTGTTCCCAATTTCGCATGTTTGTCTCCCGGTTCCAATAGTATGGCAGGCAGGTCTGCGAAGCTGTCGAGGACGAAATGCGGTCTGAGACCTGGCTCCTGTTCGGTGGCTGAGCCATAGCCTGTGCGGACCAGAACAGTCTTGGCATGGATGTTCTGTCCAAGTTCGATGTCGCAGGACTTGTCGCCAATGACGACCGTAGATTGAGGATCAAATCCGAATGCTGCGGCAGCATCGAGGGCCATCCCCGGTGCTGGCTTGCGATGGGTCGAATCCATGTCGGATGTGTCTGGGCAAAAGTAGAATTCCAAAATCTGGGCTCCGAACGGAGCGAGAAGCGCTTGAACGCGTTGGTTCACCTGCACAACAGCGTCTGCTGTGAAGTATCCGCGCCCGACCCCTGATTGGTTGGACACACAAATGATCTCCCAACCGGCTTTGTTCAAGATCGAGATCGCCTCACCAACTCCGCGAATCAGTTCGACTTCTTCGGGGTCCGAAAGGTAGTTCTTCTCGACGATGAGGGTGCCATCGCGATCAGCAAAGATATATTTCGTCTCGGGTTTCATGTGCGGGTTGCTTCCTTGGAGAGATGAATATGAGGTCAACAGTTGCGGGCAAGGATTTTACGAGATAATAGTCAGTATGAGGTTCGTTTGTTCTGTTTTGCTTGTGGGCGCTCTAGGTGGGGTCCAAGCGCAATCGATTGGCGGTCCGCGCACTTTCCCACAGTTCCGTGATATGGCCGGCTTGAGCGGAAATGGATTTCCGGTGCTTCGCGATGGAAGCATCGGTATGCACGGCGCAATGTCACTCTCGACGCCTTTGGCTTATGTCCTAGAGACGAAACGGGTGGTTTTAGGACTCTGTTCCAGAAGCACGGATCGCAACTTCCGCTGGGTAAACACCACCAGCACCGGCACCGTTGGCAGTGACGGCACCTTTCAAGGCATGTTCTCTCTCGATTCTCTAGGTTCCCGAATCGCGATCACCCACATGATCGTGAGTGGGACTGGCGACAGCGTGCAACACCTGCAGTACCAGCTACCCCTTAATCAAGAGCGAACCGGCGACTGGGCGTTTTCGATAGGTTGCCACAATATCACGGACCGACCCGCGGCAAACGGCGATGACAACCCCGTCGAGGACTCTAAGCTCAGTCGATCGTTTTTCATCGTGGGCACCAAGGAGTGTAGTCGGGAGCAATATTTCACTCTCGGGCTGGGAGGAACACGCTGGAAAGGGTTCTTTGGATCCTACACCTTGCCAATCAATGACCAGTGGAGAGCCTTTGGGGAGTACGACACTTTCAACTGGAATTTTGGGGCGGCAACAGAGATTCAGATTATCGGCAAGAGGGCTTACCTGCAGGCTGGACTAGTGCGGGGAAATCTCGCGACATGGTCCATCAATTGGGTGTTCTAGATGTACGTTCCCAACTACGTGCCCGAACCCGAGGCAATGCCGGGAAATGTGACACAAGAGCGCTATTCGAATCGGCTTCTGTTTATTCGTGAGACGTTTTACCGATTCTGCCTGTGGGTATTGGTGATTGCGCTACTGGCTTGGGCGATTCCGGTTGAGCTTGCGCGAGAATCGCGCTTCGTTTGGCTCTGGGCCTCGTCTCTTGCCCTGATCAGTTTGCTAAGAACTCTGGGCAGGGGTAGGGCTTGGGAGGTGAACTGTGCCCCGATTCAAGTTGTGATTTGTATCGGGACGACTTCGCTCGCCGCGCGAAATGCTACTGCTTTCTCCTTTCCGGCGTGGTCTGTGTTAACTGGAATCGGTTGTTTCGCTGTTTACGCAATGCTCTGCGGGCGCGATTTTAGCTTCGTTGGCGGCTATGTCCTCGCGCTAATTGCAAGTAGCACGATTATCGCGTTCATCATGGTTGAAGAGGCATTGACGAGTCTCCAGAGCTGGCAAGCTATCCTCTGGAACGCTTTTGCCTTGCTCTATCTGGTCTACGACCTTGCCTCGCTGATGTGCCGTAGAAAAGTGACCGAGGTTACAGCAGCATCTGTCGATCTGTTTCGAGATGTTTTTAACCCGTTTGGGTGGGTGCCAAGAGTGATCATGCACTGGTATCGCCACCGTATCCTCAACGACCTCTCGTTTGACTTGCCGTTTCGCAAGTGGCTTGAGGACTAAACACCCACTAGATTCACTGCGAAAGAGATACGAATCGCCCCGCGATTCGTCATACTTACCGTCTGTAGGTCGGACGAATGAGCGTACTTCCACTTCTCACTGCATTTTTGGCTCTCCAAGGCGGAGGGGCCAAGCCAAAGTTTTCCATCGACGTGTACTTGATGCAAGGCAAGTCACCGGTTGCCGTCAAGGGCGGAGAGTCGTTGACAGGTGAGGTCACGTTCGTGATCAAACCGATCACGACGAACCCGATCCAAGCCATCGAAATGTACGTCGGAGACGATCTTCGCGAGACTGATGGTTCGACTCCATACGAGTTCAAACTTGATAGCCTCTCCGAAGAAGATGGCCCGATTAAGCTACGCTTCAAAGGATTCACTTCTGAAGGCGAGAACGCCGAAAAGTTGGTGAGCCTTAATGTTGACAACGGGGTTTCCCTCGGTGCCGAGGCTCATGTTGTAAAGGGGAACGCCTATCTTGCCGAAAGCAAGTTCGACGAAGCGTTAACCGAGGGCCGAATCGCTCTGAAAGCAGATAAAGACTCCGTCCCGGCCCGGCTTCTCCTTGGCCGTGCAAACTTTGCCAAGGGTGCTTTCGATAAAGCGCAAAAGAACGCAGAAGATGTTCTGGAAGTCGATAAGAAGAATCGCGATGCTCGCGAGCTGATCATCTCATTGAACGTCCAAAAGGCATTCAGCGCGACATCCAAGGCGACGACTGACCGCCGAGAGACGGTAGACGCGATCAAGAAGGCACTGATGACCGCAGCAAAGATGCGGACTGCCATTCGAGACGAAGATTTGGATGCCATGAAGCGAGACGGGACTTCGATTGAGTTCCTTGACGCCGCGATCAAAGCTCGACGCTATTCGTTGGTTGTTGATTCACTCGAGAAAGAGATTCCAAACCAGTACAAGCGAACGGATTTGGTTAATAGGCTAGCTTTCAGCTACTTGATGTTGAGCCGTGTTAACCAAGCAGACGGGCTTCTCAAGAATCTCAAGAAGTTTGGCGAGTATGATGCGTATTCATTCGCACTCCTTGCCGTGAATCAAGCCGAACTTGGCGATGACAACGGTTCGGACGACGCGATTAAAGAGGCGATTCTTAACTCACCAGATTCACTCGGAGTCAAAACAGCTCAAGCCTACATCGCCATCAAGCGTGACCGAGCAAAGGCTCTCGCCGATGCTGCTTCGGCATTGCTGCGCGATGGTGAAGTGAGAAGTGAAGCGTACTACTTTGCCGCCGCACTCGCAAACCGTCTTACTCAGATCAACAAGGGCCGTTCGAACTTTGAGAAAGCTATCAAGGCAGACGCTGCGGATCACGACATGTATGTCGAGCAGGGCAACGAAGCGATTTCGCTTGCGCTGACTCCGAACTTGACGGCTTCTGACAAAGACTATCAGTATGAGTTTGCCAAAGCGATGTACTCCACAGCGCTTGAGTGCCGCCCCAGCTCCGGTCAGGCCCTCGCTGGAATCGGAATTGCCTCGCTGTATCAAAAGAAGTACGACGACGCGGTGAAATTCACCGAAGCAGCGACGAAAGCGAGTCCAAACTATGCAGCGGCATACTATGCTTCAGCTGCAGCCCTGGCCGCAAAGGATGGTGAGCTTGCCAAGGCTTACACCAATGCTGTCAACGCGTTGACAAAAGATCCCGGCAATGACGCCTACCGAAAGCAAAAGAGTGCAATCGAATCGCTTCGCCCAGCCCTGCTGAAGAACCGAACGAACTCCATGTTGAAGGCCGAGAGTCTTGACGCACGGAACCTGCGTGGTCGCTCAACTCCGACCGTCGAAAACGTGTTCAAGTACTTCAATACGACTGGCCGCACTCCAGTCATCTCGACTCCTGCCCGAGGCTAAGCAGCGGGTCAGATACCCCGATTCACCAGATCGGGGTATCATTTTGTTTCCTTTCGGGGCGTAGCGCAGTTTGGTAGCGCGTTTCCATGGGGTGGAAAAGGTCGCACGTTCGAATCGTGTCGCCCCGACCAACTAGACCTACCCCGTCACTTCGGTTTGCACAGCATGTAAGGGTCTGCCCTCAACCGCTGAACAAGCCAATCCATCATTTGCCGCGCATCGACAAGCCTTACGATAGCGTCGCCTACAGAGTGGTAGGTTTGAATTCCTAGTGCTCCAAGATCTTTGTCGATTCGCATAAAGTCCCGTTCGGTCGCCCAAGAATGGAATCTCGTTCGCTGCTCGAGGCGATTGCCCTCGCGATCGGTGATGATGCACGTCCCTTCTCCAGGAATCAAGTGGTAGGGAACCTCAGCCTGCTCCTCTGCCGCATGAATCGTGGTATTTGAAGTGTGCGTGCACCCAACCAACGCAATCAACCCATCCGAGTTTGCAAGTTTGCGAAACGGGCTGTATTCATCGCAAGGAGAATAACTGTCAAAGTGGTCGTTCAGAAAGCTCTCGGCAGCGTCTCCAAACCCCTTAACAGAGTGCGTTGCATGCAGCGAACGGAACCCGCCGTCCAGTTTCGCGGCTTCGACTGGGACAACCCCGATCCTGACCGGCACACTCGCGGCGACGTCGAAGGAAGGCGGACTCTCTGGCAAGTCAGTCGGACGACCTGTGAACGTCGGGAACATCGCAAGCCCATGCTCCGAGACGGCCTCTCTCCAGTCGTTGATGTAGTTCTTGGCATCAATATCTCCGACTGCGCGAAGTGAAGTGTGAACCAAGACATGGCGACCCTTCACTCCCAGATGCTCGATTTCTCTGACAAGATTCACTGAGATTCTTAGTTTACGACGGATTTGCGAGCAAGTCTCGGATTCCCTCACTGAGCTGAATTGTCGGCTCCCAGTTGGTCAGAGCCTTGAGCGCTCCAGGGTCTCCGCAGATCATCCGCGCCTCGCCGGTTACTGCCGGATTCCAGGTGATTTCGGGAGCTCGACCAGCCTCGCTGAAAACCAGGTCGACAAGATCCACCATTGTCGTACCGATACCGGAGCTTAGGTTGAAAATCCTTCCCGAAATGGGTTTTGAGACGAGCTTGCAGAGTGCCTGTGCGGCGTCGATGCGGTGCACGAAGTCTCTCTTCTGCAATCCATCGCCATTTAGCGATACACGGCAGTCGCCTTGTGCAGCTGCGACGAGTCGAGGAATGATCTGTGCCGGATCGGTCGAATTGGGGCCGTACAGGTTAAAGACACGGACCGCACACCCCCCTGCAGCGCGGATGAGGTTCTCGGCTTCCAGTTTCTGTTCGCCGTACGGAGCGCGAGGGGATACGTCTTCTTCTTCTGCACTTGGATGAGAAAGGTTGCCCCCGTAGACCAGGCTTGTGCTGGAAAAAATGACTGGTAAACCAGTCCTAAGCACTCGATGGACTGTGCTGAGATTGCGCTGCCGGGTGCCAACCGGATCTTCCTTCGCTTGACGAAACGAGCCGCTCCACTCAAGGTGAAAAATCTTCTCACAGCCCGCAAAGACCGAGTTCAAATCTGAGTCGAATGCCCGTCCGTACACCTGTTGCGAGCAGTTCACTTCTCGTTCGTCGAGAACAACGACATCGTGAGCTTCACCGGTCAGTTCTATGACCAGCGAACGGCCCAGGAATCCGCCACCGCCAGTCACCCCGATCCGCATCAGGACACCAGTTTTGGTTCCAAGACGGCAACTATGTGATCGGCAATCGAGAGGCAAGCGGTAGCGGCTGGCGAGACTGCATTGATGACATGCACTGCTCGTTCGTCGTGCTCGATTACGAAGTCGTCAACCGGAGCGCCCTCGGGGCTGATGGCTTGCGCCCGGACTCCCGCTGGAGCCGCGACGAGATGGTCCTCGCTGATCTCAGGGATCAACCGAGAAAGCGCTTTCACAAACGCCTTCTTGCTGAAAGAGCGATGCATTTCACCGGCCCCTGTCTTCCAAAACTTGCCCGCAAGCTTTATGAATCCTCCGTAAGTGAGGGATTCAAACAGCTCACCTGGCTTGATCTGGCGGTTCGTGTAACCTTCTCGGGCAAACGCGAGTACGGCGTTCGGCCCGCACTCCACTCCACCTAGAACCATTCGCGTAAAGTGGACCCCGAGGAAAGGGAATGCAGGGTCGGGAACGGGATAGATGAGATTCTTGCAAAGGTGGTGGACGTCGTCCTTCAGCTCGTAATACTCGCCCCGGAACGGGATGATCTTGATCGAGGGCTTGTGTCCCGCCATTTGTGCGACCTTGTCGGAGTAGAGACCGGCGCAGTTCACCAAAAAGTCTAGGTGCTCCCCATTCTTGTCTTCCGTTCCAATCGTCACGCCGTCTGTTGTTTTAATGATGTTGATGATCTTCGAGTTCAGACGTATCTCGTGTCCCTTTTCTTCAAGGAGCGCGCCCAACTTTACACAGAAGCCGACATAGTCAACAATGCCCGTTTCTGGGACGTGAAGAGCCTTGATCCCGGCGACGTGTGGTTCTCGTTCTCGTAACTCATCGCCATCAATGAAGCGACATTCCACACCGTTTTGCTGGCCTCGCTCATAGATCCGATCTAGAGCCGGTAGTTCTCCGTCGTTAAGCGCGACGATGACTTTCCCGCACTTCTCCCACTTAACCGCATGCTCGTCGCAAAATGCTTCGAGCTGGGCCTTACCGTCTCGGCATGTGGTTGCCTTGAGCGATCCCGGCTTGTAGTAAATTCCGGAGTGAATCACTCCGGAATTTCGGCCGGTCTGGTGCTCAGCGAGCTTAGCTTCCTTCTCGAACAGGACGATCTTGACGTCAGGAAACTTGAGGGAGATTTTGTAAGCTACGGAAAGCCCGACAATCCCGCCGCCAACGATTCCAACGCTTAACTGAGCCATCCGCTTAGTTTGACCGAAGGATGCCCTGGTCGTAAGCGGCTTCTTCAACCATGTTTCGCAATCGTTGCGCTTCCGTCATCAATCCGCGTGAGGACGCCTCTTCGCTAAGGAGCTTTACGTTCGAGTACTGTGGAGCGTTGTAGTCAGCGACCTTGCCTTGTTCAAATGCTTCAATGACCTGCTTGACACCCATTTCGAGTGACCACTGTGCTTTGAATCCGATTTGGTTCTTTATCTTCGAGAAGTCGACGCGGTAGTTGCGTCGGTCTCCATCGCTGCCACTCGCAATGAGTTCGGCCGTTGGCACGAATCTCTGGATAAGCCGTCCGACGTCTCCCAACGTATAGTTGCCTTCGTCGGAACCCACATTGAAGGTTTCGCCGCCGGATACTTCAAGAGGAGCCTCAAGCGCGGTTGCAACGGCTAGCGCAGCATCATCGACGTGTACAAACGGGCGCCATTGGTCTTCTCCAAAGACGGTGATCTTGCCGTCGACGATAGCCTTTGCGGTCAACAAATTGACCACGAGGTCAAATCTTGTTCGTCCGCTAAGCCCAAAAACAGTGCCGAAGCGAAGTATGGTCGGCTTAAACTTGTCGTCCTGCATCTCCAGCAAAACTCTTTCGCAGGCGATCTTGGATCGGGCGTACAACGAGACAGGATTTAGTTGAGACTTCTCGTTGAGGACTTCGTCCGAAGCTCCATAGACAGAGCACGTCGAGGCAAAAATGAACTTCTTGATTCCGAAGCCCTTTGCACACTCAGCGATCATCTGGGTAGCCATCAGATTCACTTCAATCGTGAAGTCTTCGTCGAGAGCACAAGCCGGGTCGCCGACGATTGCACCGAGGTGCACCACTGCATCCATTCCGCGCATTGATTCGACAATCTTGTCGATCTGTCGGAAGTCGGCTCGAACGATTTCAAGGTTTTCGTGCCCCGCGACTGCTGCGATCGGCTCCTCGCCGAACATAAAGGCGTCAACGAGTCGAACTCGATATCCCTTGTCGATCAACTTTTTCAGAAGCCCTGAACCGATGTAGCCCCCTCCACCGATAACCAGCACGCTCTTGGGTCGGTATTCATCAAATGAGGAAGCACTCGCGGACTGACGTGGCAGAACTTTGTGATTGACCTTGATCCAGACCATGCTCCAGATGCGAGCGCCGATCGCGAGGATGACGGCCATGACTCCGGTGCTCATCACCAAGCTTCGGCTTGATTCGACGTTTCGGCCAAGCATGAACAGCAAGAATCCCCATGCCATGACTGCAACAGCCGAGACTTGGAAAACAAAAACGGGCTTGTAGCTTGTCGAATATGCCCGACCCTTCGTGTAGAAGCCGGAGAAGTAGAAGACGGGTAAGCAGATAGCCAGAAGTGAGATTGGCGCGAGAATGTTCTGCGTAGCGAAGGCACCGAATGTCATTCCAGGTTCCGCTCCGAACGCGAAGCCAACCAACATTCCGAAAATGGAAGAAATCAACAACAAGACACTGTCTGCGAACAGACGAAACGCGATTTCAGTAGATTTTTTCATCTTCTAGTCCCAGCAACAAACAGATCAGAAACGCCAAGCTGCGCCAAAAATCTAGTTTACTCTGCGGCTAAGTATCGGAACAAAATGAGTGCCTTTCTCCCTATCTCAAGGAAAACTGGTATGCAATCGGCAAAGTTACTAGGCTGAGCGTCCGAGCCAATCTGTCACTCTTCTGCCAACTTGCCATAGCCCTTGCTGATCGCCTAGCTCTACTACTCCCGAGCCCCTCTGGATCACCGAAAAGGGGACGAATTCTCGAGAGTGGTCAGTCGACGGTGTCGTGGGATCATTGCCATGGTCAGCAGTCAAGATCAGCAAATCGTCGTCTGTGAGCTTGGAGAGAAGTTTCTGTAGGCAAACGTCAAATGTCTCAAATGCTTTTCCAAACCCAGCCGGATCATTGCGATGTCCATACAGCATATCGAAGTCCTCGAAGTTCGCAAAGATGAATCTGGCATCCGACTCAAGAGCTGTCCAGAGCATCCCTTCGTGGTCGGCATTGTTCTGGGTGCGCCTTACTTTTCGGAAGCCTCGACCATCGAACAATTCTGGAACGACGCCGATTCCGTAAACATCGAGAATTTCGTCAACATAGTTCGAGGGGGCAGTGAGTGGGAAATCTTTCCTTCGCTCGGTTCGGGTGAATCCTGTTTCTTTGGACCCAACAAACGGGCGAGCGATGACCCGCTGAACGTTGTGAGGCTCGGTGCAAATCTCTCTGCCAATTCGGCAAAACTCGTACAGCTGTTCAATTGGCACAAGCTCTTCGTGGCAAGCAACCTGAAACACGCTATCTGCACTGGTGTAAAGGATTGGCGCACCAGTTCTCATGTGCTCGTCGGCAAGCTCAGAAATGATCGTGGTTCCGCTGGCCGCTTTGTTACCAATGACCCTGCGTCCGATTCGTTCCTCAAAAACGGATACGAGTTCGGACGGGAATCCGTTCGGATAGGTCGGGAACGCCACTTTCGTGTGGATACCCATCATCTCCCAGTGTCCGGTTACGGAATCCTTGCCCATGGACATTTCCTGGAGTCGTCCATATTCAACATGGAAGTCGTCAAGACCCACTGTAGTCTCGATGCCGCCTGCCGCAAAGTAGCCGGCTCCCGCGAGGAAGGGAGCAGTCAGCTCTCCGCAGTGATCCCACACGTGTTTGAGTGTGGAAGGATGGTCGTGGTCGTTAAAAAGGGCGGCATCTGGAGCCTCGCCAGCCCCGCAGCCATCGAGGACCAGAACGATGGCTCGTCTCACTTGTGCCCCCAAGCGCGGTAAAACGTTTCGCGCGCCTGGCGAGCCCACTCAACGCTCACAGCGGGAGCGCAAACGTTGATGTGCCCCATCTTGCGACCTGGCTTCGCCTCTGCCTTGCCGTACCAGTGCATTCTCGCTTCTGGGTGGGCTGTTGTCATCGTTTGAAGGGCGCTGAGATAGTCTCCAGAGTTAGGCTGTCCTAAGAGGTTTGCCATACACGTCTTGTCTCCCCAATGGGCAGTTCCGAAAGCGCCCATGGTCAAGAGAATATGAGCTTCAAACTGCGACATGGCACCCCAATCCAGTGTGTAGTGCCCAGAGTTATGGGGTCGCGGAGCAATTTCGTTGACGCTGATTGTCCCGTCTTCAAGTTCGAAAAGTTCAACGCCGTACAACCCCTTTGCGCCTAGCGCGGTAATTGCCGCCATCGCAACTTGTGCCCCGCGCTCTTGGGTTTGTGCATCCTCCACGTCATACACCAAGTCGCAGACATGATTCTTCTGCTCAGTGACCATCGTCGGAAAACAGCTCATTTCTTCGCCCGAACAGACCATGACTGCCAACTCTCGTCTGAAAGGCACAAACTCTTCAGCGAGCCACTGTTCGACTTCGATTTGCTCCAGAATCACCTCGTACTCCGCTTCGCTTTGGGCATATCGGGTTCCCTTTCCGTCGTACCCACCGAAGCGTGCCTTCAGCACGCAAGGGAAGCCAAGTTCGCGGGCGTCAGCCGCCGGAAGGGCCTTCGGAGAGGGAACTCCGTGTGCCAGCAAGGCTCTTCGCTGAGTGAGTTTGTCTTGAATGACCTCAAGGGTCTCGATACGAGGGGTCACTCGATCTGGTGAAAAGTTTGCTCTCTGGCACGCCTGGCGCATGGCTCCTGCGGGAATGAACTCATTCTCAAACGTTACGAATTCACAGCACTCCATCACTTTGGCTATATCCTCGGGGTTGGTGATCGAACCAACTATGAACGGACCCACTTGAGCGGCGGGAGAGTTGGAATCTGGGTCAAGAGAAACGGCCTTTACGCCGAGCTGATGTGCGGCAATCATCGACATCCGAGCGAGCTGCCCTCCACCCAAAATTCCAACCTGATACTGCGCCACGACGCCTATAAGGTTGGCACAATCTGACTCAGTTCAGGGAGAAGGCAGGTCGAATTCGGCAGATCTCGATCCCGGATCACGCCAATCAGCTCGGTAGCAAAGTTGGAGCTGATTTGGCGATTCACCCACGAGTGAATCTGGTCGATGCTTGTACGATTTGGGTCAGTCAGGTTGAAGCTCAGTTGGGCAGTCCTCTGACTTTCGAGAGAAAATGCCAAAGCGCGGACGCCCGACCACTCAGCTTGGCCGCTCTCTCGTAGGCGTCGAATCTGCTTTGCCAGCTCTTTAACTCTGGCAAGATCTTGTTCGGCAAAATTGAAGTTCACAGCTAGCAGGAAATCGCGTACGCCGACGACCGAATACCCCCAGCGCGGATGTGAAGCGGTTCCGAAATCAAATGGCTTCGTGATCGGGCCCAATTGACCACGCAGTACAGGCAAACGTGACTCTTTGCCTGGCAACGCCGCCTTTTCGTACAAATGGACAGGAATCGTCCAGGCGCGAGAGAACGTTTCAGCCCACTCCCTAACCTCGCCGACTAGCTCAGACTCAGATCCATCCAGACTCACGAATGGGGCCACATCGAGCGCTCCCGAAAACGGGTGAACTCCGCCTTTCCCAAGGTTGATACCGTCAAGAAACTGCTTGCAGAGTTGGTCCATCTGTCTGAAAACGACCCCTGCCGGGCCCGAAAAAGCTATCACTGTCCGTTGGTGATCAACGTCCCCGCGGGCGTAGTGAATTGACAACTCAGGCGAGGCATTTGCAAGTCCGAAGCGGCACAATTCAGGATCAAAAAAGCTCCAGTTAGGGACGGCAAGGACTTTCATAGCGTCAGATAAGGCCTAATCTTTTCGAACAACTTTTCTCCAATGCCGCGGACCTGCTTCACTTCCTCTACCGACTTGAATCCGCCGATTCCCTGGCGATACCTTATGATCCTTCCCGCGAGCTCGTGTCCAATGGCTGGCAAAGCTTCAAGCTCGGAGATGGTGGCTTGATTGATATTGACAACTCGTGGCTCCGGGGCTGATTCAGGTTCTGGTGGAGAAGAATCGACATTCGCTTCCGACGGAGGCGCAGACTCTGGACCGGTGCTATGGCCAGTTGTGAAATGTTTGAAGGGAATCGACACTTTAGATCCATCCCTCAATGCTTGGGCCATGTTGACTCGCTCTCGATCAGCAGTCGGCAACAGGCCGCCGGCGAGGAAAACCAGCTCATCTAGCCGGGCACCTTCGTATAACCAGTAGACTCCCGGCTTTGCGACGGCTCCGCCGATGTCGAGAACGATCTTCTTCGCCTCTTTTTGCTCGGCATTTTCACTCTTCCCTTCTGTTGTCGCAGGAGTAGAAGGCAAGGACTCCACGATGCGTTGAAGTTTCTGGGCTGGTTCCGGCTTCGTCGCCGACTTCGTCCTCGCTCCGCCGATGTAGCCAATGACACCGAGAATGGAGATTCCCAAAATGCTTGCCAGTACCTGCCGCCAGTTTGGATTCTCCATGACTTATTTATAGCGGGAATGCGTCCAAATTAGCTAGTAGCGCATGCCTCCAGCCTCGCACACTCACGCGACAGCATTCGGCTCGCAGAGCGAAAAGGAAGCGCTCCAGAATGAAGGCACCTACATGGATCGTGTTCTCTCGGCCCTTTTCCAGTCCCGGAATCGCTCTACGACCTGCGTCGTTCATGGGCATCATCCAGCCGACTGCCTTGCTGATCTCTTCATATTGCAGGGTTGATCCGTGAACAACATCTGGCTGCCATGTAGTCAGTTGATCTCGAACTGAAACAAGGTTGGTACCTGCGGCCCCTAGAACGACCACCTCGCCGCATTGACCAGGTCGATAACAAACTCCGATCAGATCATCGATTGCTCCCGAAGCTCGGAGTAGCGACAGACCGTCGACTTGCTCGTTTGGAAAGTTGGTCGACTTCAACCCCAGCGTCCCGATCGGGTAGCTGCGCCGAAAATCGACAGCCCAGCCATCCTCTATCCGAGATGCTGTCACCATTTCGGTGCTCTGCCCGCCCGGATCAATTATTGAGATTCTTTGGCAGCCTGCGAAAGCCGGGTCGTCGACGACTGCCTCGAAGCCCAATTGAGCCTCTTGCTCTCCGGACAAAATGGTGATCGGAGTCCCTTGCCCGGCGGCCCGCTCAATAAGTTCCGCAGAATTCGAAGCTATCCTTGCCGCCATCGTCGCTCCAGCAATAATGTCCAGAGCACCTGAATCAACTGCCAACGTCCAAAACCGCTTTAGTGCCCCTAGGGTTTCGGTCATACCTCGCTCCGATAAAACGCCGGTCTTCTTCGTGCCCTCTCCAAGCGCGGTGATGGCGGTGTCGTCGACTACAGGAACCCAAAAGCCGTTTGAAAGCTCGCTAACCAGAAGCAAAACCGAGTTGGAACCTACATCAATGACAGCGCGTCGCACTCCCGAAAGTATATGCTCGTGGCACTATGGCAAAGCTCCTCGGAATCGACATCGGCACATCTGGCTGTAAAGTACTCCTCATTGACGAGACAGGCGAAATCCTCAAGCAAGCTTCCGCCGAATATCCAATCAGTGTTCCCAAGCCAGGTTGGACTGAACAAAATCCAGATGACTGGTGGGTAGGAGTTGAAAGGTGCTTAGCCGAGATTGACGAGAAACAACCGGATGCAATCGGAGTCACCGGGCAGATGCACGGCTCTGTGTTTCTTGACGCAAACGGGAAGGTCGTCCGGCCCGCACTTCTGTGGAATGACCAACGAACAGTCACCGAATGCGAGCAAATCGAAGCGACTGTCGGTAGTGATCGCCTTAAGGAGTTGACCTGCAACCCTGCGCTGACCGGGTTCCAGCTTCCCAAACTCCTCTGGCTAAGGAATCACGAACCGGAGAACTTTCAGCAAGTCCGCCAAGTGTTGCTCCCAAAAGATTACATCCGCTTCAAGTTGACCGGATCGTACGCAACGGAAGTGAGCGATGCGAGCGGTACGGGGATTTTCGATGTCAAGAACCGGACATGGTCGCAGTCAGTTGCTGACGCACTCGGAGTCAGCCTGGATCTGTTTCCTAAAGTGTTCGAGTCCGATGAAATCACCGGACAAACAATCCAACTTACTAACCTGAGCGCGGGAATTCCCGTGGTTGGTGGAGGCGGAGATCAAGCAGCCGCGGCAGTCGGAACTGGTGCTGTTGAACCTGGCATCATCTCGGTCAGCCTTGGGACCAGCGGTGTTGTCTTCACGAGTCTTCCATCCAATGATTACGACAAAAGCGGAGCTGCTCATACCTTCTGTCACGCTAACCGAGGCTGGCACGCAATGGGTGTGATGCTCAGTTGCGGCGGGGCATTGCGGTGGTATCGCGACACACTTGGCGGTGGCCGGAGCTACGATGAAATCGCCGCCAGTGCTTCTACTTCCCAACCAGGCTCAGGGTTGACCTTTTTGCCTTACTTGACGGGTGAGCGTTGTCCCCACATTGACCCAGGCGCAAGGGCCCACTTCTCTGATTTTGGACTCGAAAACACCCGGAGTGACTTCGACCGAGCAGTTTTTGAAGGACTGAGTTTTGGACTTCTGGGGGCGTTCAATTTGCTGAAAGGTCTCGGCGCCAGTGCAACAGAAATCCGAGTGACGAGCGGCGGAAGCAAAAGCAACTTCTGGGTTCAGATGCTGGCTGACTGCTTTGGTGCGCCATGCGTTCGGCTTGCGGTAGACGAAGGGCCTGCACTGGGTGCCGCAATTCTCGCCGGAGTCGGAATCAAGATCTGGCCAAATGTGCAGACTGCGTGTAAAGAAATTGTTAAGGTCGAGGAAGAGATTTCGCCTAGTGGAACGGACTACTCGGTTGCGTTTGCTCGTTATGGCGACCTTTACCCGGCAGTCAAACCTTGGAATGGGGCTAAATAGCTAACTTCCCTGGAACCTGTAGGGTATATTCTTAGTCTGTGCGTCCTGCGCACACTTCTGAGAAACCCATGACTGTCGATGAGAATTTGACGCCAGCCGCTGAATCCGAGGTAACTGCCCCGGTCGATGCCGTTGTTGAAGCGTCCCTGACTGAGCCCGCGACTGCCGAAGTCGCCCCTACCGAAGCTGAACCAGCTGTTGCCGAAGTTGTAGAGCCTGCCGTCGAGGCAGTTGCTCCGGTCGAACCTGTTGTTGAAGCCGCAGCCGTTGCCGAAGATCCTGCACCTGCAGCTGCCCCTGCCGTTGTCGCAGAAGTTGCTCCAGTTACTGAAGGTGTGACGACAAAGAACGATGCTGACCTGTTCGAGCAATACATGAACGCGCTCGATTCGGGCGAGTCGGAAGCTGCTGGCGATACGACCTACAAGCGACTTAGTAAAGGGGATCTCATTGAAGCAACCGTTATCCAAGTTGATAACGATCGAGTTTTTGTAAACCTTGGCACCAAGGCAGAGGGTGTGATTCCTCTCGCTGAGCTTGCTGAGCAGAGCCTTTCGTCCGCAATTGGGCATGTCAATGTTGATGATAAGCTCCTGGTTGTCGTTCTGAACCCAACCGGTTCTGACGGGAACCCAACCGTTTCGCGAAAGCGAGCCGTATTCGAAGAGCAGTGGGCAAAGATCATCCAGGCTCACGAAGAAGGCACCACCATCGAGGCTCCGGTTATCGACCGGGTCAAGGGTGGTCTGGTGGTTGACATCGGCGTCCGAGGATTCGTTCCGGCAACCCACGTTGGTAACGGCAAGCTCCGAAACATCGACAAGTATGTCGGTCAGCCAATGAAGCTCAAAGTTATCGAGCTTGAGCGAGAGCGAAAGAAGGTTGTTCTTTCGAACCGACTTGCTGAAGAAGAGACCAAGGGCGCTGCTAAAGAAGAAGTCTTTAAGAATATCAAGGTTGGGGACATCCTTGACGGAACCGTTCGGCGACTTGCCGACTACGGTGCATTTGTCGATCTCGGTGGAGTTGATGGTCTTCTGCACATCTCAGAAATGAGCTGGGCGCGAATCAGTCACCCGAAGGAGATGTTCAAGGAAGGGCAGGATATCAAGGTCATGGTGCTTCGGCTTGACCAAGGCGTTGGCAAGATTTCTCTCGGCCACCGACAGGTTCTTCCAGATCCTTGGCAACTTATCAAGCAGAACTATAAGATCGGTCAGACCTTAAAGGTCAATGTTGGTCGACTTGTGACCAGCGGAGCTTTTGTTAAGTTGGAAGAAGGCGCAGAGGCGTTCCTCCCGCTCAGCGAAATGAGCTACCGGCGCTTGAAGCGACCACAGGACGTTGTTGAAGACAACCAGGAAGTGGAAGTTCAGGTCATCGATCTTCGGGCTGATGAGCGACGAATGGTTCTTTCGATGCGAGCCCTCGGCGGTGGCGGCGAGCTTCGCCCTGGCGCGGGAATGGATGAGGAGTATCGCAAACCGCGTACTGGCGGCGGTCCTGGCGGCCCACGAGGCGGAGGACGTGGCGGACGCGGCGGCGGAGACGACGATTCGCGACGAGGAATCGCAACCGGCGGTGCAACGATCGGCGAACGACTTGGAATGCTCAAGGGTCTACTCAAGTCCGGAGACGAATCCGCAGAATCTGGCGAGTAACTCGTCACCAACGGTGAAGAAACGGGGAGCGAAACGCTCCCCGTTTTGTTTTGAGCTATAGTCAAAACTGATGCGAATAGCGGTCACAGGGGGAATTGCCGAAGGGAAGTCCACGCTTCTCAAGTTGTTGGCAGGAATGGGGTTTGAGTGCGCAAGTGCTGATGCCGCAGCTCGTGACATTTTCTTCGACCCGTCTGTTCAGCGGGACCTTGCATATCTTCTCGGCGTGGAAGCCGAAGTGTCTCCCCAACTGCTGAGGACCATGATTGCTTCGGATGATGCGCTGCGTCGAGAAATCAATCTACTCTTGCATCCGCAGATCATGGCTCTCGTCTTACAACAGACTGCTACGTTCTTCGAGATTCCTCTGCTCATCGAAACTTGCTTGCAGGCACAGTTTGATGCGATCTGGGTAGCAAAATGCTCGCCAGAAACAAAGCTTCAACGACTTGGAGAACGAGGTATTAAAGAACCCAGCAATCAGATGTTTCAGGTTCAATTTGAATCTGAGGCAAGGCTTGCATTTGCCGACAGTGTGTTCGACACTGACCTGGCAATCGCTCAGACGGCGGAGCAATTGAAAAAAGAGGTGAAAAGTTACGGCTTTACCCTTGTTGTTTCCGGCGAGTGATCGTGCTATACTCCACCGACCTGTACGAGGAATGGGCAATTGTGCGCGTTACTCGAACGGGAAACTTAAAGAGGGATTAAGGTTGATTCGGTTGGAGATGTTACAAGTCCAAGCAGTTTCGGCTTATACTGACAACGGAACCAATATGCGATCAAACCACATGTTCAGTTCAACTATGGAGGACACGTCAAAATGAGGCGTTTCATTGCATCTCTGCCCGGCAAGGTGCTCAGTCACGTCGTAATCACGGCACTTATGGTGCCGTACGTCGCGCTCGGACTAGCCACGAGGAGTGTTGCTCAAATCAAGCAACTCCCCAGCTGGGCCGTCGCCGACTTCGTCGATAAAAAGGGAAAGACAGCCTTCGGGGCCGAAGCAGCCAAAGCGGTTGCTAACAGCTTGACGAAGACTGGCAAGTACGATGTGCAACCGCAAGAAACGGTCGCTCGTGTCGCCGAGGGAATTGGTCTCACTCAGCCGCTGGCAGAGAGAACCAACCTGATGGCGGTTGGTCGAGAGCTTAAGGTTGGCACGATTGTCAGCGGAACGCTCGTTGACTATCGAGTTGATAAGAGTGCGGCAGGCAAGCAAGCGCGAATTTCGATGAAAGTCGTTGCCTATGATGTCGCTTCACAAGAGCCTGTCAACGGGGCTGCTGTTGCAGCGTTCTCTACGGTGCGCGGGCAAGATGCTACGGATGAGTCACTGATCAATGACGCGATTGCGCAGGCTTCGAGCCTTGCTGTTGATAAGATCAACCAACAATCGCTTCCTACAGGGACGATTTTGAATACCGGTCCAGATATTGCTTTGATGAACCAGGGCTCTCGAACAGGTTTCAAGGAAGGACAAGAAGTCATCATCTCGCGGGGGCGAGAGCAGGTGGCGACCGGCGTCGTCTTTGACCTCAGTGCAGACAAATCTTATGTTCGCATCAAGCGAAGCTTCAAGGGGCACCAGCCTGGTGATAAGGTTAGAGCAATCTTCGAAGTTCCAGACATTACTCCCAAATGGAATCCTGATGGAACTCCATCTGTTGCCCGACAGAAGTCGAAAGGCGTAAGCAGCAATCTGATCACCACGCTGTTGGTGCTCGGTCTGGTCGCATTCCTTGTTGGTGGCTCAGGTGGTCGCGGCGGGGAGATTCTCCAGGATGTGACGGCGGAGGCTTATTCAGATCCCACGAACGGTCCGTCGGTTAAAGTGTCCTGGATGCCAAACGCCTTTGCTAAGGGTAATCAGATGCGCCAGTTCTGGCAAATCTTCCGAAACGACTTCTTTGACGTTCCGGTGAGAATCGCTATCGGTGGCAACACTCAGGCTCTGGACAATACTGCACCGGTTGCCTCTGTGACCTACTCAACATTGTCGAGTCCCCCGGATTTCACAACCTGTGTTGGTAACTCGACGACGACGGCGGCTAACATCCCAGGTGTAACTCCAGGTCGACCTTATCAGTATGCTGTGTCGCTAGTGTTCTCAATGGCGCAAAGCGATCTGCCAGGTGGCTCATCTGGCGGAGGCGGCGGGGTTACTGCTGGTGGACAAACAGCTGGTGGTCAAACAACCGGTGCTACTACTGGTGCTACTACTGGTGCTACTGCCGGAGCTACTACGGGTGCAACAACTGGTGCAACTACTGGTACAACGGGAACCACTGGTGCTACAACCTCGTCGACCGCAGCCACAACGGGTGGTGCAACTGGTGGCGGAAACGGATCATGCTTCTTCTTGTCGCCACGAACGACCTCGAACGGCTACGCGACCCCGCTGAACCGACCGAGTTTGATCGCTCCGGCTTCGAACGCAACGTTGCAGAACCCTCAGCAGTTCACGTTCTTGAGCGTAGTAAATCCGCTCTACGACGTTACAGCAGAGTACGTCATACAGATCTCTAGCACTCCAAACTTCGCACCGAACACCTATGTTCAGCGCACAGTTTTTCAGCGAAGAGATACGGGGACCTTGGCGACCCAGGCGATTGACCTGAATGACACAAGTCTCCCGGCGAGTATCCTTACCGCAACAACTCTCCACTGGAGAATAGGTGCTAAGAACGTGTTGGATAGTCCTGGGCCGGTGCCTGATGACTTCACGCAGAAGAGATACATCTTCAGTGTGGTCAATCAGCTCACCAGACCAGGTGCTCCTCCTCCCCCTCCCACAAACTAAAAATCCCTCTCCCTGGGGGGAACATTCCCCCCAGGAACGTTTTCTAAACGAACTAGGCTAACATGAGCAAGTTTCGCAACCGTCGCTTTTTATACGTATCAATTTTCGGCGCGCTAGGTGTGTCCGCTGCCAACGCTGACTGGAGGGAAGTATGTCCTCCAGCCCCAAACACAAATCCATTCTCGGACGATGCAAACTGGATGCAGCTTAGCAATCCATTATTTGCTGTCTCGATGGGAACGGCCGGTACTTCCAACTGGGACGCAGGTTGCTATGGTCTAACTGCCGCTCTGAGTGGAAATTTGGCCGGACGAATTGGCTTCGGTATTGGATCGTCAGGAACGGTCCGGACTTCGGCTGACGACCTGATGGCAATCACGCTAAGTTTCGGGCACAATGTCGGATCAGTTTTTGGGCGATTTGGCTACGTGACCGTCCAGGAGGATGCCACTAGTACACGGTTTGGAGCTAACGGTTTCTCAATATTCTTTGAAGGAGCGTCGGACAGATACTTTACTGCTACAACTACAAACGGTAACACGCAGATTGAAGTCAGGGTTGACCTTCTGGGAGACGCAGCTCGATTTGACTGGACACTAACGAACACGGATGCTACAGCTTCTCACCTCGTTGGAATGAGATTCGGGCAGGCAGTTTCCCTCCTGACAGCTAACCCAGCGGTCACGCAGAATCCTCAGGATCCCAGAACTCCCGTAGCGGGGCATTATGTGACGGTTCCTGGCATCAAACCGCCTAGAATTGGTCAGAGATGGTCGAGATTGCTTAATCCGTCGAGCTTTCCTTCGGAAGTCAGCTTTGGATTTAGTCAGTCAGAAGCATACGGCTTGAGGGTCGACAACACTCGCACTGATGCAACAACGGATTCTAACGACTCCTCTGTCAGTCAGACTGATGCCGACGGCTTCGCTCTTGGTGACATTGGGGCCCTCCTCGGCGGGACCGCTGCAGATGGCCTCGATACGATGCCGGATTTCATCTTCCCTGACAACATTGTGACGAGGCAACCTGCCTTCATCCAGACCTGGTCACCTCAAAGCCTTTCCGCAGGAACGGCGCGAAAGATTGTTTCGTTCTACAGAAATACATGGAGTGACTCAAACTTTGACAGGCCATATTCCGTCGTCGTTGACCCTCCAAAGGTTGTAAATCTTGACCCCGCTAACTCCACCGCCTTTGAGAACAATCCGTTCCCGGTTCGCGTCTGGGTAGACAACAATCGGGGATTCTCAACGATTGATACAGAGCTTCCGTTGCAAGACGTTCGAGTCGAGTTGCTTCTTCCTACCGGCTTAACCGCAGTTGGAGGTTCAACGAGGACAATTTCTCGGATCGATGCACGCCGAATGGTTCCAGTCGACTTCCAGGTGCGTGTCGACGACTTTGCTGCTGGAGACGTGACCTACCAAGTTCGAGTAACTCCAACTCCTGGTCCAGTCAAGACCATCACGGGACAAATCAAGATCGTTTCTCAGCCGCGAATGCAGTTGAGGCAAAACGCAAACTTGGTAACCTCGCCGTGGAACTTCACAACGCCGACATGGGAGACGATTCTTGGTCTGGCTCCTGATGCTGACTTCCGCGCCTTTAACTACGAGCCTGCACAACGAAGATACATTGTTTCTTCGGGTCCGGATCGAGGAAAGGGTACGTGGCTCATCGTGAACCAGGAGCAAGCGATCACCTTGGGTGGATCACCATCGGCTCCAACTGATGGTGCCCCACAGCCTGATGGATCGGGTGGAGCTCCGCTGATTACACTTCAGCCTGGTTGGAACTTGATCGGTAACCCCTATCAAACCTCCATTCAATTGGGACAGATCGTAGGATCTTCCGCATCGAACTCAACCGGAGCGTTTACATTCGCTGATATGGTTCAGCAAGGCCTCATCTCAGGATCGCTAGCGTACTGGGATCAGGACACCGCTACTTATAAGTTCATCCAAAAGTCTTCAGACTCGATGGAACCTCAGCGTGGCTACTGGATCTACGTCTACTCGGCTCAAAATGTCGTGATTCGTTACCCAGCTGTATTTACCCCGTTCGCTCGAAAGAGTAATGAACCAACGTGGACCCAGTCCGACAAGCAGTGGCGCCTTCAGCTCGCAGCTCGAACAAGCGCTTCAGCTGATGACTTCAACTACATCGGCCTAGCTGGTTCGGCAACCGTTGCGAAGAGCAACGTGATTGAAGAACCGCCAATCGCCCCAATCGATGGAGCGATCAGCATGGCAGTCGAAAAGGATGTCAATGGTCAACCAACTCGGCTGGCCCAGTCCCTATCGGACAAGGCAGGTCGACAGGAGTTCAAAATGTCGGTCTTCACGAAGGACTCCGGACCGGTAACTGTCACCTGGCCGAATCTGAGCACCATTCCGAAGAATATTCGAGTGCGCTTGGTGGATACCGCAACGGGTGAAACTCGCGACCTGCGAAAGGTCTCTGGATACCGCTTCGATGCAAGCAGCGCCAGCACACGTGAATTCAAGATTCAGGTGGAGACAGGTGTTGTCAGCCGAGCCGTTATCGGAAACGTGGTTGTCACTCGAAACAGTCGAAGCACTGGCGGAGATGCCTCAATCCGGTTGACCTACAGCCTAGCTTCGGATGCAACGACGACAGTCAGAATTCTCAAAGCCAACGGTTCGGAGGTTATGACGATCAGTCGAGGACGGGCAGACAAGGCCGGACAGAACGAAGTGGTTTGGAACCTCATGGACCAAGCCAACCGAGCTCAGCCTCCTGGAACCTACCGTGCTGAAATCGTCGCTGAAGGGCAGGACGGAGAGCGAGTGCGCAAGATCGTTCCAATCGTCATCAGCCGATAAAATAGACTGAGTAAAGAGAGCCAAATCCATCAGGATTTGGCTCTTTTCTATTACAATTACCTGAATGTCCAGAAGCAAGCCTCTCGCACTTCTCGCTCTCCTGGTCTGTGCGGCAATGTCTAATGCCGCAATCAACATCCGATTGCAATCGTATCCGTATGAGATCGTCGCAGACGGCCGATCTCAAGTCAACATTTCAATCGAAGCTAGAAACAACGACGGTTCTGTCGTCCCCGACGGCACCAAGATTCTGCTTACGACTACACTGGGGACGTTCCGAGAACAAGTCGTAACAATTAACGGTGGAAGAGGTCAGGCGATCCTCACCGCTGGAAACATTCCTGGCACAGCTAAAATTACTGCGACAGAACTCAATAACCAGAGCAATCCATCAACTCTGGAAGTCATCTTTGTATCCAGCAAAGAGAAGTTGGCATCAGCTAGCGACTATATCAGCATCAATGTTCCCAGTCGATTTGAATACCATCTTGAATCAAGGACCCTAACCGGAGCAGGATCCAAGCAGAACATTACCGGGGTCTTCAGGGAAATTGCGTTTAAGTGCGACGATGTTCAATACTTGATCGACTCGGGAGAGCTGCGGGCAAAAAATGCCACCTTGGACATCAAAAAGACGACTTACCTCTTCTCTGAACTGTTCATTGATACGCGTAGTGGAAGGGGTTACGGGGTCACTGTCATCGATTTCACTCCCCGGGCGGTTCTCACCTACTCTCATGGTCTCTTCACGATTTCTGGAGCAGGCGAAGATGCTGACTTTGGGAAAATCAAAACGAGAAAGCGCGTCGCAGTCGTCGAAATCACTCCAACGGGAGTAAAACCCATCAGCGTTCCCATCCCATCAGAGACCTTCACATTCAAAAAGACTCGGAAGTCAAACATCGCAGCAACACAGGAAGAGCTGAAGCTTGAGGACCCAAACGACCAACAGACGGCCTATCTCACTGCAACCCGTTTCAGTTTTGTGATGCGCCGAGAGCTTCAATTTCAAGACGTAAAAATCTATCAAGGAGACGAAAAAATCTGGTCGCAGGGACTCATGTCGTTCTCTGCGGGGGGCTTCCAGGGGCAATACCCCATGCAACAGTACTTCACGATCACCGACAACCAGTTCGGGGTCAATTACCCCTTCTTCCTTAACCTGGGAAGACAAAGCAGTTCTGCAGTGAGATTTAGAACTGGACAATCGTATGGCAGTGGCATCAACGTCAACCGTGGCGTCTTCTTCGACTACGAGTCTAACTGGAATCGCCGAGATAACTCCATCGGAAACATGACGATCAGCGGTGTGGGCCGAGATGACTACCAGGTTGATCTTCGCCAGACGCTCAGACTCAATCCGAATACGGCTGCAAACATCTCGATGGGCTTTCCACAGTTTACGAGCGTTTTGGGATCGGCTTCACTCAGTCAGCAGCAACGAGACTTTCAATTCACACTTAACTCAACCCAAAACCGATCACTTAAAGGGGTTAAGAATAACCAGCAAGACTATACGCTGATTGGCGAAACGAATCCTGTCCGATTGAAAGGTGTTTCCGCAAACCTTTACCCCGGCTTTACCGCCCTCTACAGTGAGGCCGAGCGCGAATCTGGAAAAAGCGTCCTGTCCGGAATAGCTCCACGAATGCGAATCTCGTCAGATCAATTGCAAATCAATTCACGTACTTCAGTTTCAGCAGGATTCACGCTCGAGCAGTTCGTCGGCTCGAACGGAAACACCCTAAACACCGTCGGAGAACTGTCTTATAGAAAGTCTCTCGGAAACGCCTTTAGCTCTACATGGGTCTATAACTTCTCAAGAAACCAAACCGCTGAGCAATCGCTCGGACAGCAGCAACTCTCCAACTATCTATGGTACGAAAAAGGCAAACTCGCGCTAAGTCTTAGCACGATCAAGAGTCTCGATATCGACAACCTCAACATCAACGGCCAGGCGGACTACTTGCTTGCAGACCTTTGGAAGACGAGCTTCAATTATCGAATGAACAAGTTCTCAACCGATACGTTTGTGGACTACAATCTCATACTTGCATACAGAATCGCCAGAGATAAACCATTTTTCGGTCTCGCGTACTCTAAAGAGACTAACCGCATCGGTTTTGTTGTGCTTAACGGTTTGCGGTAGCACTGAAGCCCAACAAGGGTTCGGAAGATTTGGCTACAACCGGTATCCCGATATTCCTGGATTTACCTTCACTGACCAAGGATTCAAAGCAAAAGCATCCGGCTCCGATCAGATTCGATTTTCTACGCCGTTGAAGACTGTCAACAAAGTTCTCATCAACCCGTATCGAGTGGTGGCTCTCACCGAAGGCGGTGCTGGCAAACCCTCAAAGCTTCGATTTGATCTAGCGGACTACGGCTTCAGCATGTACTTTGCTCAAGGAATAGATCTCAAGGTCAATTCCTCGGCTTCGCCGTTTTTGACGTGGAAGGAAGGGTCCGCCGGAAATGGCGTGCCAACTCCCGACTCTGACTGGGTGGCGATGTCCTTTCAGGATCGGCAACCTGCCATCGTATTTGGATTTCCAGAAGATAAGACGGGGCTGACTGTTACTGGAGAAATGGGAGGATGGACAATCAAATCGTCCCCGAAGTTTAAAGGTTGGGTGCGAGTCTCACTACCGTTCGGTACCGAACCCTACCAAGCCACCACTGCTCGCGCGGTGGGCAGACTCTCGGAGCGTTGCGTCCAGCAAGAGCTCTTGTGGTACGGCCCACTCACCGACTTGGGCGAGCCGACAATAGAAGAAGATGCTCTTGGTCTCGAAGTGACATGGCAGCTTCCAAGGCAAAAAACGATCCTTCCGAACGTTCTGTTCTTTGCCCAATATGGGAGCTATCCCGTCAAAATCCAGAGCCTGTTCACCGTCTACCCATCCAGAGTCAACGGAGAACCAGTGCTCGTTTCCGCTGAGCCTCAACTGCGGGTGCGATTTCCTATCCGCCGGATTCCCAATGGTCGTGGCCTGAGTCTAGGCGAGCTACTTCCTTTCGAAAATCCCGAGCCATCGTGGAAGACCCCAACGGATCTCGTCGCCGTCGCCTTGGCCAACACCCTCGCGAATCGCTCAAGATCCGTCAGTCCATTGGTTAAAAAGCTGCTCGCTGATTACTACGAAGCCAGTTCGCCAGTTAGCGAGCCGAACACAAAGCTCAACGTTTTTTATAACCAGCAAGGGGAAGGAATGCTCGCGGCCGCGGTTCACAGCTTGCTGACGCAGTCTTCCAACATTGGTGAGCCCGAAAGCCCGGCCGACGACCCCCAATTCATCAGTTTGAGTTGGCGCCAGGACCCCTACACAGGATCTCTGGGAATCAACCACGACGATCAGCGCCGCATCCTTGCCATCGCAGGTGTGGCAGGTGCATTCGCCACAAATCCTGAGCTCCGGCTGAAAGCGGCACTCATGGAAGCAGCCTTAAGCGCAGATAAAGGAAAGGAAATCTGGATGCGCCGACAAGGTCAGATCCGACCGATGCCCCAGTTCATTGAACCGCTCCAAGGAATCCGAAAAGGACTCTTCTCGCACACATCCGAGGGACGGGTGGACCCCATCGTCTCAAACTGGTTCTCCGAACTCAGAGTATTCAGCGACGCACCGGTGTGGCTGAACTCTTTGAATCCGGGGTACGAACTCTGTTGGGAAGGCGAGAAGAAGCAGATCGAAGAGATCAACTTCACCCTGCCTTACCAGATTCAAATCAGCTCGAAGAGAAATGTTGCGGGGTTGTTTCTTAACCCCGGAGTAGGTTCTCTTGGCTTGCGCTACGAAGCGCAAGCCTCCGGCCAATGCTCAGCCGTAATGATCCTTCCGACTTTTGCCGACCCCGTTCCACTAACGGCGCTTCCTCCGAGATATACCGAAGTTAAGCAGTAATCAAGTCGGAATTGTAATGGAGACCAACGTTCGATTGGCGATCAATCGCACCCTGCACGACGTAGCGTGCGGCAAGAATCAAATTCCTTGTTTCGAGGGAGTAAGGCGAAAAGGGAGCTTCTGGCAAACGCCCATACTCCCGCTCGAGCTTTGAAATCAAGTCGAGAGTCTCTACGAGACCGACGTTGGTTTTGACGATTCCCGCTCCTTTTGTCATCTGATGCTGAAGAAGCCTTCGAAGCCTGACTGCATCAGCTTCGGGTACACATTTCACTTTGCGGATCTCTGCCTGATCGGGTAGCTCGGGAGCTTCAGAGATTGCGGCTACAGATGCTGAGCGGGCAAAGACCATTGCTTCCAAGAGAGAATTGCTCGCGAGTCGATTTGCCCCGTGGACTCCAGTTCTGGCGACTTCTCCAGCCGCAAACAGGCCCTGAATCGATGTTCTGCCTTCGATATCTGTTCTGACTCCACCGCAAGAGTAGTGCTGGGCAGGGACGACCGGTATCCAATCTCTATCCATCTGGATGTCGATCGAATCTAGTTTCTCCCAAATCGTAGGAAACTCATGCCTCAGTAGCTCCGGGGAAAGGTGAGTGGTATCGAGATAAACGCACCAAGTCTCTAGCTTCTTCATCTCGGCCTCGATGGCCCTCGCCACGATATCGCGAGGAGATAGCTCTAGGCGATCGTCATAGTCGTACATGAAGCGGCGTCCGTTGTGATTCCTGAGGGTTCCACCGGCGCCACGAACGGCTTCGGTGATCAAGAAGCTTCGTAACTGGTTGTGATAGAGGGTGGTTGGGTGGAACTGCATGAATTCCATCTCCGAAATGACCGCACCTGCGTCGTGGGCTAAACCAATGCCGTCCCCAGTCGCCACCCTCGGGTTCGTCGTATGCTGGTACATCCGTCCGCAGCCTCCGGTTGCGAGCAACACCGCCTTGGCACCAAACGCCCTCGTCCCCAAGAGATCGACTTCGGCAACGGCTCCAATACATCGCCCGTCTTCCACGAGGAGCTGTGTCACGAAGGATTTTTCGAACACCGTGATTGAGGAGTTGGAACGAACCGCTTCGACGACCGTTCTCTCGACTTCCCACCCAGTGCGGTCTGCATGTTTTACGATGCGGTGCTGGCTATGTCCACCTTCCATTCCCAGCGACAGCTCACCGTCGGCTCGGTCAAAGTTTGCCCCTAGCGAGAGCAACCAATCGATTGATTCTGCAGCGTGTTGTACTAGATAGCGGACGGCAGCAGGGTCGTTGATTCCGCCGCCTGCCACCATGGTGTCGCGCTCGTGAAACTCCCACTTGTCGGCCTCGCCGACGGCGGCAGCAATTCCGCCCTGCGCCCATTGAGTATTTGAGTCGGAAATCTCGGCTTTAGTCAGAACCGCAACGCGACCGTGATCGGCGACGGAAGCGGCAAAGCTCAGTCCTGCGAGACCACTACCGATGACAATGAAATCGAATTTCTCCAGCGGTGCTTTCACTGCTTGACCGCCTTCAAAGCAACATCTGTCTCGATTGGCGGCAAGGAGCATCGGAGGTTTCCGTCGATCCCAACCTTGACGGTTTCCGTCCGCAAGACTTCACCCTTCCAGGTGTCCCAAAGCTCGACCTTCCAGTTTCCACTTGCCAATCCGCCCAGTGAAAGCTGGGTTGCTGGTGCGGCTGGGACTTGCTCTTTGAGAACGATCAGGCGTCGCCATGAGCGATCTTCTACCCTGGCCCATACGAGAGCCACCGTGTTGCCGACAGTTGCCCAGCTCACGAGAGGCGGGTTCGACCGAACAAGTGCATCCTTGAACCGCATCGAGTAGGTCATCCAATCCGCCCCAATATTCTTCACTACGACCTGGTGTTTCCCAGCAGGAATCGTGACCGCGTACACCCCGTCGTACTGATGCATCGTATCGTTCTTGTTCGGATCAACCTGCGGGAAATCCCGGGTGAGGTAGGGCGCACCGTTGAGCTCAATCGCCAGCTTGGCACCGCCGTACCCTGAAACGCTGTCAACGATCACCTCAAGAGTTGTCGGACGTGTGAATTGCGTGGTGAATGAAACCGGGTTGTGCCAAGTTGGATGATTCACTTTTCCGTGGGCGATGCCCGCAATCGGAACCTGTCCTGTGGCACCGGTCTCAGAGACTTTGACAGAGCGCGGCTTGTTGTAGGCCGACTCTGCCCACTCGGGCGGATTCGAGGCAATACTCAAATCCCGCCGTGGCAAAGGGTTAGGTTTCACTTGCCAGTCAATCTTTGGTTGCGTTTGTCGGAAATCCTCGCGGGGCCAATCAACCCCTTTTACGAACCGAGCAAGAGCTCCAAAGAGACCGTAAGTGTTTTTCGGCTCAATCAAATTGTCCCACCACCAAGGCATTGCGGCGCCCGAAGAGCCCATCGCGGTGCTAATCCAAAGCGGATCGTGAATCTGTAATCCAAGTGGGTCCTCTTCGGCCCTGGGACCCGCCCAATCGGCACCGATTTCGCCGATATAGTGCGGCTTACCCCAGCTACCTTTGCGTGACTGCTGGTTCGCTACCTGGCTAATGACATCGGGGGACGAGTAGTTGTGAGTCTGGATGAAGTCAATTTCATCCAACATGTCAATGTCCTTGGTTCCCATCGAGTCGGCGAAGCTCGTCGTGATGAGGTGCTTGTAGGGATCCATTTTGCGAATCTCGCGAGCGATTCGCTGGTGCCACTCTTTCGCCTTGTCGGCGGGAAATCCGGTTGTGAGATCGACTTCGTTCCACAGTTCCCAGGCGAAGACCGTTGGGTCTGCCGAGTACCGGGCAATCAAGTAACGCATCTTGTTGAGGAAAATCCGATCCATCTCGGAGTTCTCCCAAAACTCTGCTGGAGAGTGCAGAATCCCTCCGTTTGCAATCGTATGGGGACCTTCCTCAAAAGCGTTGTATCCATCTTTTTCGCGCAAGATGTTGAATGACTCAACACAAAACTTGACGCGAAGTCCATGCTTCCGCGCGAGTGCGACCACATGATCGAGTCGCCAAAGACCTTCGAGCGAGAACACGCCAAGGCCCTTACCGTCGCGGCTCAAACCCTTCTGTTCGAGCCCAAACGTAAAGAACCCGGGAGCAAGCCAAACCCGCATGAAGTTTGCACCTTGTTCGCCATACTTCGGAATCCATGTGTCGAAATCGTAAGTGCCCTTTGGACCAGCCCAGCACACGTTGGAGCCAATCGGGAAGAAGCTGGCGCCGTTAGACGTTTCAAAGAACCGGTGATCTCGTTCGGACTTTTTGACAAATCCCGCTAAGTCGCCCGTCGAAACGTTGACCGTGAATGTGTCGGTTAAAGATGTGCCACTTCGATCACGCACAATTGCGGCGACGATGTTTTTGCCAGGCTTCAAGAAGCTGATTCGGGCCTTCCAGAGTGCCTTGCCTGACTTGGTAACAACTTCTTTATCTCCCTCTAGTTTGCGTTCGCAATCCATGGAGAAGTAACCGGGTACCTCAAACGTTGTCCCGTCCGGCTGCTCAACCGTGACTTTTACGGAAACGTCTTGTGAGTCAAAAGGATTCTCAAACGTGGCGGATGTAGAGATGTCGAAGTCAATTGGTTCGTAAACCACTGCCGAAGATTTGGCACCCACAATCGAGCGCGCTAGTAGTTTCTCGGTGCTGCGGTACGGAGTTGTCACCGGCCCTTTAAGATTTGCGCCAAATCCAATCAATGCAAACAACAACATCGTCCTAACAACTATAGACCCGATTAGGTTCTACGGTGCAATGCTCTGCCCTGACAAGGCATAATCGCGATAAAGATGCGTTTTTGCTCAATTTTCCTACTCGGTCTTGTAGCGACCGCTGCTTTCGGCCAGATTCAACCGGTGAGTTGGAAAAAGGTCGACATTAACGACCAGTTCTGGGCACCCCGACAGAAGACCCTCGCATCGGTCACGATGCGCCAACAGCTCGATCAGTTGGTTGAGAAGAAGTACAAGCAAAATTTTGAGCGTGCCGCCGCTCGGCAAACTGGTGGATACGTTGGCTACATTTTCAACGATTCAGATGTCTACAAAGTGTTAGAGGCTGCGAGTTATGTTCTCGGGAAAAACCGTGTCGCTTGGCTAGATCAAGAAGTCGATCAATGGATTGGTCTGATTGGACGAGCTCAGCTCCCCGATGGGTATCTAAATACAGCCTATCAGTTAGACAAGCCCGATAAGAAGTGGACCAACTTACGCGACGATCATGAACTCTATTGCGCGGGGCATCTTTTCGAGGCCGCCGCCGCCCACTACGAAGCGACGGGTAAGACCAATCTCTTGAAAATCGCCACAAAGCTTGCTGATCACATCGAGGCAAGGTTCGGTGAAGGCAAGAAGATGGGCTACCCGGGGCATCCCGAAGCGGAACTAGCTCTTATGAAGCTGTGGCGGGCAACGGGAGAGCAACGCTACTTCAGGCTTGCTCAGTTCTTTATCGAAAAGCGTGGTACACACTTCTTTGCAGCCGAGCACAAGACTCCAGAAAAGGACTATGACGGAACCTATTGGAGCGACAACGTCCCTATTCGAGAGCACTCAAGCATTGTCGGCCACGCAGTCCGGGCCGCTTACCTCTTCAGCGGAGTGACCGATCTGGCCCACGAGACACATGATCAAGAGCTGAAGGGAATGCTAGACCGGGTCTGGAAATCAACTGCTTTGAAGCGGATGTTCATTACCGGAGGGATTGGGCCATCGGGTTCTAACGAAGGGTTCACGGTCGATTACGACTTGCCAACCCACTCGGCCTACCAAGAGTCCTGCGCAAGCATTGCAAACGCCCTCTGGAACTACCGCCTAGCGCTCTTGAATGGTCAAAGCAAGTACGCCGATGTAATGGAGCAGGCGATCTACAACGGTTCGCTGGCAGGGATCAGCATGAGCGGAGACAAGTATTACTACGTCAATCCACTCGCCAGCACGGGCGGACACCACCGTCAAGAGTGGTTTGGATGCGCATGTTGTCCACCGAATCTTGCCCGACTGATTGGACAGATCGGTGGACTCACCTACGGAACCAGAGAGGATCAGCTGGTTGTCATGCTTTACATTGGCGGGAGTGTGACTGCCGAGGTCGCTGGGAGTGACGTGAAGCTCAATGTCACCACGAACTATCCTTGGGACGGAAAGGTTCGGATGACGGTTCTTCCGGGCTCTACGCGCGCCTTTGGCCTCGCTCTTCGTCAACCTGGCTGGGGGGCAATCACCAAGCTTTCGGTCAACAAGGTCTCCATGAAGCCCAACTTGAAGGATGGGTTCGCGAGTATTCGCAGGACGTGGAAGCAAGGCGATGTTGTCGAACTTGAAATCCCAATGCCAGTTCGAAAAGTTGTTTCGCACCCTTCCGTCAAAGACACTGCTGGAATGTTTGCGTTGAAGCGGGGACCCTTGGTCTACTGCTTAGAAGGAGTGGACAACCTGGTGAACATGGATCGTGTTGGCGTCCCCGCCAATTCTGAATTCATTCCCCTAACGGATCCCAATCTGTTCAATTCCACGACGGTCCTCGAGGGAGAAGGCTTTCTTTCAAGCGAAAGTTCATGGTCTGGACGTCTGTTCCAATCCATGGGCGTGCCACAAAAGGTGAAACTCAAGGCGATTCCGTATTTCCTGTGGGACAATCGGAAGCCGGGGGACATGCGTGTTTGGCTTTCACAAAACCCAGCGCCCACGCCTTTGCGAGGTCTAGAAACCAGTGCTAAGGTATCCGTGAGTTACGCGAATTCAATATCGAAGCCAGAAGGTGTCAATGACGGTTTTGCGCCCGCAACCAGCAATCCCAATTCGCCCAAGCAGTTGCACTTCTGGAGCCATCTGGGGGGGCAGGAGTGGGTTCGCTATGACTTCGCTAAGCCGACCAAAGTTGCAAACATGCGGGTGTTTTGGTTCGACGATACCGGTCGTGGCGCATGCCGGATTCCGGCAGATTGGAAAGTGGAAGCACTGATCGGAGGAACCTGGATGGCGATCAAGCTCAACACCGGTGAGAAGTATGGAACTGCGCTTGATGTTTGGAACGAAGTACAGTTTGCGCCAGTCACCACGACCGCCTTGCGACTCACCCTGACCCAGAAGCCCGGCTTTGCCAGCGGAATTCATGAGTGGCAAGTTTTTGGCGAAGACTAGTAATCGCAACTCTTGCAAAGCCAGAGCCAAAGGACTAAACTGCGACCAATGTTTGGTTCTTTGGCTATGACAGCCGTTCTAGCCGGATCAGGTTTGTCGGCACAATTGCGAGGTAACAATGTCTGGGCCGGTCACAGTGGCGACCCGCAACACTCAGGGGTCAGCTTCATGGCATCCCAAGACATTGTCAGGAAGCACTGGTCAACTCCAGTAGATCTGGTCCCTCGCTACTCGGGTAATAGCCTTTTAACCCACTACGGCGTTCCGGTCGTCACGCGGGGAAATGTGCTCATCACTCCTGTGAAGCAAAACCTGACCGATGGATTCAAGGTCCGAGCGTTCAACGCGTTCAATGGTCAGCCTATCTGGACGGCTGATACTGACTACTCGCTTCCCCCGTCGAGCTGGCTCCCGAGCATGTCGCCGACATTGCTATCGAAGCGAGCAAATTTCTTCGACCCCGGCGTCGCTTTTCAGGCTGGAGGAGGTCGGGTCTCCTTCCGATCCGCTCACTCGAAGAGCGCTACGGTAACAACCAAAGCCTTTTACGGAGACGCGGTCTTTGACGCCAACAGTTCTAACTTGCGGAGCAATGTCAAGATTTGTACACCGCTTACGGCCTGTCCCGACGGTTCTGTTCTTTTCGGCTTTGTAGTGTTGGGGACCAACGCGGCTAACCTTTCGAGTGGAGTAGCCAGAGTTCGGGCCGATGGCGTCGGCTCATGGGTGTCTGCGGCAACTCTATCGGGAGATAGTGCCATCGCGTCGGTCAAGACGAACTGTGCACCTGCGGTCACGGCAGATGGTTCATCGTTCTATATCACTCTCCACACCGGAAACTTCGGCAGGGGAGTCCTGGTCAAAGTAAATCTAGGCAACTACGCGGTCACTGGTCGAGTTGCTCTCAAAGATCCAAAGACCGGAAATGACGCGGCGATTGACAGCTCAGGGACGGCGTCCCCGACCATCGGCCCTGACGGAGATGTCTACGTCGGAGTTCTCGAAAATCCCTTCCCTCACAATGGCTATCGTGGCTGGTTGTTGCACTTCAATAGCGATCTCACCGTGAAGAAAACCCCGGGCGCATTCGGGTGGGATGACACTGCATCCTTGGTTCCCAGTTTCATGATTCCCGATTACACCGGAGGATCGCCGTATCTTCTGTTCGTCAAGTACAACAACTACGCAGTTGGAGGCGGTCAGGGTCTCAACAGGCTGGCTGTGATCGATCCGCAAAACGCAGAGATCGATGCTCGCTCCGGTCAAATGACGATGAAGGTCATCCGGTCCATCCTGAACCCGACCAGCGATCATGAGTACAACCAGACCTATCCGAACGCGGTTCGGGAGTGGTGTGTCAACTCGGCAGTTGTGGACGTTCAAAAACGCAGTATTCTTGTCACCGGAGAGGACGGAATCCTCTACCGTTGGAGTCTCCCGACGAACACCTTCACACAGACGCTTCAGCTCACACCCGGAATAGGGGAGGCCTATACTCCGACCGCGGTCGCGGCTGATGGCACGATCATCGCAATTGCTAACGCGGTCCTGTACGCTGTCGGAAAGTGATCGTCCCGCTACTCGCAACTCTGGCAATTCAAACCACTCAGGCGCTCCCACCTGAGTGGTTTATTCGTGATACGCAGGGTCGCAACTGCGCTTCGTGTCACTCGCCAACGGGATTTGAACTGAGAATTCTTCCGAAAGGCGTCTTTTTGAGGCGGGCGAAGAGGCACCTGCCCGATGACACCGCCGCCGCTCTCGAAAAGGGTTTTAAGGTCATGTCGCCTTTCGAAAGCGTGGGGGCACCCTTCCAGGATTGGGGAGATCATGCCGACGACGACGGATTGTTTCTGGAACAGATGACAACTCCCGAGTGGGTTCTTGGGGATAAGCTCGACTCTATCGAAGCTGCACTCGCCTATCGGGCTAAAGTGCTGAAGATCGACCTGTTTAATACGGTTGTGGCCTTCATGGTCAATCCTCTTTCGCGAGATAAGGCTAATCGATCGGAGGACGCCACCATTGCCGACTGGATGCCAGATGTCCCTGCAACCGAAGGTCTACCAGTTCGCCTTGAAACCGAACAGGACTATTTCGATCACGACCGAATCATCTCGGCCCGAACCGCTAACTCTCCCATTGAGCTCCTTGCGCAAAACAAATATCGCTCTTTGCTGGCGTACAGTTACTTCCTGCAGTTCAAAAAGCGCTGGCTTCCCGAAGGCAACCCGCTATGGAAAGTTGGCGACTTTGGTCGACTTTACGCCGATGCAGATTTCCAAAGTTTAGGGATGAATGGACAACTGATCGCCGAGAATTCAGGCGGACCAACTCCTGCCCAGCAGATGCAAGACCTTCGCCTAAGTTGGTTCTGGCTCGGCTGGATGTTTGATCCTTCCCTCACCCATTCGGGACCAAGCAAAGAGACCATTCGCGGCGACTACTTCGTGCTGGCACTACTACAAGACGCAAAGCTTCCCGCACATGCGCTCTTCATGCTCACCCGCAAGCTGGCTGAACAGAAGCCTGGGAGGGTGCCATTTGAGTTTCAGTACTCCTTCTTCCTTACCAGCGAGAACATCGCTCAGTGGGAACCCAGCCGGCCAGAGGAAAAGAAGAGATTTCGAGCCTACGCTGCCCAGAGTTTTCGGTTAAACCTCTGGCTTTTGCTCAACGACATCAAAACAACCGGTCGTACAATCCGAAAAGTCCCCCAACTTGACCAGATTGACCGAGCGGCGACCTACCTAAAGCGGATTGGAGTAGACGAGTCAAAACTCATCTTGCGAGTCAAAAGCGCGGTCAAAAACGCCAAAGGCGTCTAGGGCAGCAAAGGTCGGATATAGATCTTGTACAGCAGTTTGGGAAGCGCATCTGAGAATGCGACCACAATTCTATTGAGTTCCAGGTTTGATTCGTCAAGGACCGGGGATTTCGCTAGCTTTACTCCCACCTCCAACCCAACCGATTTCATCGCGCGGAGAGTGTCCATGTTGAACGAGCCGTACGGATAGCAAGCCGAGCTTGGAACGATTCCACGCTCACGAAGCAGGGCCTGCGCCTCACATAGCTCGATCATTTGCTGGTCGTAAGTTAGGTCGGCCAGACGAGCGTGCGTCAGCGTATGGTTGCCAATTTCATGTCCCCGGCCCGCAATTCCAATTAGTTCACCCCATGTGGCTAGGGGTCTTGCTTTTTCTGCGTCCCAAACCGAACTCTGGCCCACGAGCGATGGAACGGCGTAAAAGGCTCCGCGATAATCGTTCGCCTCTAGAATTCTCGGTGCATTACCTACTGCCGAAGCGTACGCATCATCGAAAGTAAAACAAATCCCTTGCGGTCGTCCAGACGAGAACTCTCGTGGCAAGAAGCCTGGCCATCGCATTCTCTTAAAAAACTGGGCATGCGAAGCCAAAGTCTCCGGAGCACAATTTAGGAAGCGACCCTCTTCGGACTCGAGTCCGATCTTGTGATAACACAGGATAACGGTTTTCAAAATGGTTGTATCGCAGAGTTTATTTGATACGTCCAACCGATAGCTGTGGTTTTTGCTGGACAAAGTAGCCCTCACACGACTACAATGTCCATCATAGGTCGCAATGCGGTCTAGGAGAAGTCGTCTTACTATGCTTGGGAATCGAAGTTTTGTCCTCGCGACGCTTACGCTTGTCTCTGCGGCAGCCGTAGCCCAATTTGACGGGCCAGCCCCGCTAGCCTGGCGATGGCAGCAGTCATCGCCGTCTGCACCAAACGGTGCACCGCTCGTGGACGGCAACACGATCTTTTTAAACCTGGGCAACCGCGTTTATTCGATCGATCGGGAGTCAGGGAATACCAATTGGAAGTTTCCAAACGTACAGCCCATTGAAGGGACGTTCCGCCGCTCTCCGATTCTCGTCGGAGGAGTCCTCGTTTCAGCGGGAACCGACAAAAAAGTCTACGGAGTCAATCCCGCAAACGGTGAAATGAAGTGGGTTTACGAATCCCCTTCGATGATCGTTGGCCAGCCGGTTAGCCTCGGCAAAAACGTCGCTTTCCCGCTTGAGGGTGGTTCGTTCACTGCCCTTGATGCCTCGACCGGCTTGAGCATTTACGAGAGCCCTTACCGTTCTCTCGACGGAATTGCTGGTCCCCTCACCGGAAATGGGCGCGACTCGGTGATGTTTTTCGATAACCGAAACAAACTTCACTCGATTAATGTGCCTTCTCGCCGTTCCAATTGGAGCGTGCCCTTCGCAATCCGCCCTACCGACGGTACGGTGGAAGCGAGCAACGGCTTTGTTTACACGTATTCTGCAAACTTCCTGGTTTGTCTCAACGAGACATCAGGCTCGGCGAAGTGGCAAGTCCCGGTCAAAGAACCGATGATGTTCTCGCCTGAAGTTGGTTCCGGTTCCATCGTGACCGTCTCCAGATCAGGCAATGCATATGTCTATTCAGACGGAGGCGCACTGAAATCGAAAACGGCAATTGCCCTTGGCTCAATCCCACTGACCAAACCGACGATCATCGGAAAGAAGGTTGCATTTGCTCTTACAAATGGGTCGTTCACCATCTTCGATGCTGAGTCAGGGGCCGTCAACTGGCAATACTACGTTCGGCCGATGAATGAGGCCGCAAAGGCTGCCCTCAACTCAGGTACTGCAGCGGGCGGAAACGGTGGAGCCGGTCTCCCAGGGGGATTTGGTGGTGGACAAAGCGGCCCAGGAATGGGAGGTCCCGGGGGAGCGCAGGGAGGAAATCCAGTAGCTCCTGTTGTCACCGTGCCAATATCGACTCAACTCGTTGTAGCTGGTTCAACACTTCTGGTGAGCGCAGGTGACAACAGTGTGCTGGCATTCGATAAGGCACTAGGGATTGATCTGACCCCACCTGTCGTCAAGACCCTCTGGCCAAGCAGTGGCGAAATTATCGCTGGAACTAATGGGCAAGAGTTCCTTTTTCAGATAGATGACGACACCTCCGGAGTTGATGGAAAGACGATCAGTGTGACGATTGGCGGAAAGCCCTATGCGTTCGATTTCGGAAAGGAAGGAGTGCTCTCAATCCGAGTATCGCAAGCCAAGAAGAACCCAACCATTCCAAGCGGGAGGCAAGAGGTTGTTGTTACTGTGGCCGACTGGTTGGGCAATAAAACCGTCCACACCGTCAGTCTTAAAGTTGATAACGCACTCCCATTGGTACCTCGAGTTAGGCCTACAAATCCTAACGGAGCTGGTGGACCCGGCGGTCTAGGTGGCCCTGGTGGGCTCGGCGGTGGTGCCGGACTTGGCGGCGGCTAGGGATGCCTCTCGAGGCAGAAAACAGAAATCTGTTTCTAGCGGTCGAAATGTCGGCAATTAAGGGTCGAGAGATGTTAGCATCTCTCGACCCTTCTTCAGATTGGAACGAACAACTCCTCAGTTCAAGCTTGCTGACTGAGGGCGAGAAGCGAAGACTTCGAGCATATCAAAGCCCAGATACGTTCGGCTCAATTCGCTTCCTGGCGGAGTCGGATTTTCCTGAAGCCCTCGCACACTCCGGATCTCCTCCGCCATTTTTTGGTGTATCGGGAGAACAATCATGTTTGAGCCTGCCCTGTATCGGCATCGTCGGAACACGCGCCGCAACCAGCTATGGCAGAGTCTGCGCGAAGAAGTTCGCCGAGGAATTCGCTCGGCATGGCGTAACGGTCGTGAGCGGAGGTGCGGTTGGGATTGATGCCGAGGTACATCAGGGTGCCCTCGATGCCGGAGGCAAAACTGTTGCGGTGCTGGCAAACGGGGTTGATCACGTCTACCCCTCGGCAAACGCCGCGCTATTCGAGAGGATCAAGGCGAATGGATGTCTCGTAAGCCAGTTCGCTCTTGGTACAAAGCCGGCCGACTACAAGTTCATTCTCCGGAATCAGCTGATTGCGGCACTGTGCCACGCAGTTGTGGTGATCCAGGCACCGCTTAAATCAGGGGCAATCCGAACCGCCGGGTTCGCCGCCGAGATGGGGAGGGAAGTTTTTGTTGTTCCCGGACCGATCGATCAGTTCGGTTTTCAAGGTTCGCATTCGCTCATCCGAGACGGGGCAACTCTTGTCGATCACCCTATGCAAGTTCTGGAGCAACTCGGAATCGATTTTCAAAGCATAACTGCGCCGCAAGCCACTGGCCCAGCGGCCCAAATCCTAAGCGTTCTTGATTCTCAAGCAAAACCGGTTGAAAAGATCGTCGAACTGACCGGATTGAGCACCAGTGAAGTACTCTCTGAACTCACCCTGCTCGAACTGGATGGAAACGTCTTGCGAGACCCTGGTGGATTTTCAAAAGCCTTATGAGTCAAATCGTAGCTCTCACTCCTGGCGAAGACGGCCTGGACCTCGTTCGTTTCGATACCGCAACCGGCGAGATGAATGACATTAAGAAGGGTGAGCCCCAAGGTGTTCTCGTCCCCGGATGGATTGATATTCACTTCCACGGTGCCTTCGGAATCGACTTCATGACGGCTACCATGCCCGAAATGAAGGAGCTTTGCAACACTCTTGCCCAAGATGGTTACGAGCGTTTCCTTCCAACCACGGTTACCGCCTCAGCATCGGACGTCAAACGAGCGATTTCGAACCTACCGGAGCATCGGCTCATCGGAGGATTTCACCTCGAAGGACCCTTTATCTCGCCGGAATTTCCTGGAGCTCAACCCAAGGAATTCATCCTAAACCCACCGGAGGGCGACTCGGAGTGGGACGAAATCTTCAATGACAAGCGCCTGAAGGTGATCACGCTTGCCCCTGAATTGCCGGGTGCTGTCGAGCTCATCAAGAGGCTGAGCAAGCGAAAGGTTATCTGCTCAATGGGACATACCAACGCCACCTACGCCGAGGCTCTGGCAGGGCACGATGCTGGCCTTCTACACAGCACGCACACGTTCAATGCGATGCGACCGTTCCACCACCGGGAACCGGGAGCCGTAGGAGCCGCCATGACTCTTACTCCGTTCAGAGCGGAGTTGATTTACGACCGAGTTCATGTTTCCCCTGAAGCGGCTCTAGTGTTAATCCAAACAAGGCTGGTCGATGGGGATGTTATCGCCGTGAGCGATTCAACCATGGCGTCTGGACTCGAGCCAGGTACCAAGCTGAAGATGTGGAACTTGGACTGTGTCGTCGGTGACGGCGAGGTCCGACTGGCAGATGGCGGCTCTCTTGCAGGATCAGCAGTTACTCTACGAAACGTGTTTGCCAACCTCACGCAGGACTTCGGTGTCGAAGTTGCCGCAAACCTCTGCTGCTATACCCCTCGGGAGGCGCTCGGTATCACCGACCACCCCGAAGTTTGGAACCTGGTCAGCGAAGAGACGGGCGAGTTGATCGAGACATACCTGGTTGATTAATGAGCTTTACTACTCTCCCCTCCATTCGATGGGAGAGGCCTCGGTGAACGAAGTGAATTCAGCGTGAGAGAGCAACCCTAGTCCGAGGCCGTTGCCTTGCTCACCCGATCCCAAACACCAGCCCACTCAGAACTCTTCGGCGGCTCCTCGATTACGATCCGGTCGACCCCACGCCCCTCCAGATCCGATAACGCAACGTACAGCTTTTTCGCGTAGTTCACCGGGTCACTTGGCATTTGGATCTGGTTGGGCGAGTCAGTGTAGCCCAGAACCAATCCGGCATCCTGTGCTGTCGCTTTTTGCACAAGCACGGTCGGCACTCGTGGCGAGTAGTGGCGGCGATACATCCCAGGCGACTTTCGCTCTGAATCTCCAAGCACTTCGAGTGAGCCGATCACGGCTTCAATCTCTTCAGCTGTGATCATTCCCGGACGAAGGATCTTTGGCGTTCCGTCGCTCAAATCCAGCACGGTTGACTCAATCCCCACTCGGCACGGCCCGCCATCAATAATGCACGCGACATGAGCCGCAACGGTCGGATCGATCCGATCTGCTCTGGTCGGCGAAAGCCCCATGAATGGGTTCGCGCTCGGCATGGCGAGTCCCATCCCAGTCATCTCGAGTACGGCCAGTGCTAGCGAGTGCGAGGGAATCCGAATCGCGACAGTGTCGAGCCCGGCAGTAACAATATTCGGCACTCTGGGATTCTTGGGTAACACAACGGTCAGCGGCCCTGGCCAAAACGCCCTGGCAAGCTTGAGCATCCCCTTGGGTAAATGATCAGACCAGAGTTCAACTGCATCCATGTGCGAAACATGGACGATCAAAGGATTTTCCTGCGGTCGCCCCTTGGCTTCAAAAATCTTGGCGACGGCTTCTGGATTGGCTGCATCTGCGGCCAGACCATAGACCGTCTCCGTAGGAAGAACGACCAGATCACCAGCGAGCAGAGCATTGGCCGCTCGTCGAAGGTTGGGCTCGACCGGACGCAGGGGCCTCACTTGATTGCCTCCCACATCGCCTCGCGCGGAGCAGGGCGGTCGAACCAGTATTCAAAAGCGTAAGCACCCTGTTCCATCAGCATTCTTCGCCCATCCATTCCTGATATCCCGTGAGACCTTGCTTCAGCCAGAAATGGTGTGAGGGAATCAGAGTATGCCAGATCATATGCCAGCTGAGTTCTGGGTTCTGCTCCAGACCAGTCAATTGGCAGGCTCTCGCCCGAGAGCCCGGTCGAAGTGGTGTTGACAATCAGTCCGAAGCCTTTCACCTTTGGGGTTGATACCATTCGGCAGTTGAGGCCAATTTGTTCGATAAGTTCCTCTGCGCGGCTGGAAGTCCGGTTCCAAATTGTGACTTCGGTTCCTTGCCGAGCCAGTGCGTAGGCGACTGCCCGAGCCGAGCCTCCTGCGCCAAGCACGAGGGCAGCCGGAGCATGACCGGGTAGGGAACTCAGGAACCCTGGAACATCCGTGTTCACGGCTGTTCGGTCCGAGAACCTAATGGTGTTCGAAACTTGTAGTTTTTCCGACGTGGTACAAGTTGTTTCCGCCCACCGAAAAGCCGATTCCTTGTGAGGAATGGTTACATTGACCCCTTTGTAGCCAAGTTCAGAGAGGTGATTTATTCCATCTGTAAACTCTTCCGGAGGAATCTCCACCGCCACGTAGGAATCCTCGATTCCCAAAGCCGAGTACGCGGCTTGATGCATCCTCGGCGAGAGGCTGTGTTTCACAGGGAATCCAACCACGGCGTAGTCCGCAACCGGCGCGTCACGCCAGGAATAAACCGTCATGTCCGCTTGTGAACCTTAAACGCGAAGTATCTTTGGCCAGCAAAGTTCCAGAAGGCGGCGATCCCCGCACCGATGACGCCAGCAACCGCCGCAGATCTCTTGGGGTGACCGGGAATGACCGTAAAGAAGTATGAAGAAACGAATACGTTGATGGCCAGGCCAATATAGTTGACCAAAAAGACCTTTGCCAGCTGCTTTCCGGCATCCTCGCGATCTTTGATTTTGAACGTAAACGCCCGGTTCATGATGTAAGAATTGAACGTTGCCAAGAAGGAGCCTATCACGGCCGTCACCGGATAAAATGCCTCAGCGTTCGACTTAGCGAAACTGAAGACCGCCGGGAATGATGTGCGGAGCTGCTGGCCGTAATCATCAGACATCGATGCGCCTCCCGATTTCAAAAAGAAGAGGAGCAGAAACCGAATACCGTTATCAATCAGGAATGAAACGGCGCCTACCGCAAGGAATTTCGCGAACTGCCGAACAATCGGCCGTTCGAAGAGTGGAAGTTCCGACTTGATTTCCCCTGGCTCGGCACTCATGGAAGAACGATACAACATTGTCATGATCCCCCGCTCAAGCATCCGGTTGAATTTTGTACCGAAAAACTCGGGTCCTTCCATTTTATGAAGCCAGATGCTGTCGATGCCGCTTCGATTGGCTCCCAGAATATCCGTCATGATCTGATCCCCAATCATGATCGCTTGGTCAGCACTGATTCCAGTCTCTTCAAGCGCCTCCATGTACATTTCGGGAGATGGTTTGAACTTGCCGTTCTTGGTGGGGATATCAATTTTTGCGGAGAGCCTTGCAAGCCGCTCAGGGTGCCGTGTATTGCTCAGGATGCGCAACTGGAAGCCTTTGGCCTTAGCCTTGCCAATCCAAGTGATTACTTCTGGCGAAAACTCCTCTTCGCCCCATTTGACAATCGTATGGTCGACATCGAGAAGAATCAGCCTTTTACCGGACGCCCAAAGCTCCTCAAGGGAAACATCCTGCAACCGGTGCGCTGCCCGTGATGGGCAGAATCGGCGGAGTCCCCCTGCTCGATTTTGGTCGAACGTTCCGACTCGGAAGCTCATTTTTTGGCTTCTCCTTTCATCTTGTCGCGCAGAGCAATGTTTTTCAAATGAGCCTCGTAGGTCGGCGTAAACAGCGTTCGTCCATCAGGAAGGGAGATGTAAAAGAGATCATCGTGTTTTGCAGGGGATAGGGCGGCTTTGATACTATCAATTGTCGGCGAACAGATCGGGCCGGGTGGAAGCCCCTTTGTAAGATATGTGTTGAAGGGTGATTTCACGGCGGTGTAATCCTTGTAAAAAAGTGGTCTCCAAAGCTGCATCCCATAGTTTACGGTCGCATCAATTTGCAGGCGCATGCCCTTTCGAAGTCGGTTTTCGATGACGCCCGCGATCAGCTTCTTCTCCCCGAGCTCGGCGGATTCCAATTCGAGCATCGAAGCAATCGTCAAAACCCGGTGAACGTTTTGCTCGGTCAGTCCTAGCCCCTTTGTTCGCTTCGCAAAGTTCAACAGCTGACGACGGATTACAAGTTCCGCTCCTAGGGCGGGCGGGAAGTTGTACGTGTCCGGATACAAGTAACCTTCGAGCGTCTCTCCAACCAATGGCACTCCGGGCGTCTTGAAGAGTTCCGGTTTCTTGACCAGGTCGACATACTCTTCCGCCGTGCATACTTCCTTCTTTGCTAGAGCTGCCGCCGTTCGCGCGGCCCAACGTCCTTCACGGAGCCTGACTAATTGGCGCAACGGCGTGACCAGCGACTTGAGGACTTCGCCGGCCGATTGTCCAGGGTGCACTTCGTAAACTCCTGGAGCGATCAGTCGATTGCCTCTGAAGCCAAGTACCATTCCGTACAAGTTCGTTGCAAACGCGCTTCTAATGACGCCCTTGTCCGCCATGATACCAAGCTGCTCACTTAGCTTACGGGACTTCACCATGACGAATCGCTGCTTGGGTCCCTGGGGCATCGGTGCGATCAGTGTCGCAAAGGTAAATCCACTCAAGACGAGTCCCCCGAGGACCACGAATTGGGCTACCCGGCGCTTTGCCTTCTTAAGCATCAAAGAACCTCTCAAGAATCCGGCACGCCGCTTCGCTATCGATGTGTCGCCGTCTTTGAGCCGCTGTCCAGTCTTGTTTGCGTAAATCTGCGGTTGCGGCAACACTGGTCATCGATTCGTCCACAAAGCGCACGTCATGTCCCAGAAGGGCGATCTCATCCCCCAATCTGCGACAAATCTTAGACATTTTGGTAGGTTCTCCATCGGCACCCAAAGGTTCTCCGACGACGATCAAAGTCGCTTGCTCCTTTTTACATAGCTCGCTGATTGCGGCAGCATCCCGCCGCAATGCACCACTTGCCTCAATCGCCGAACGCGGCGAAGCAACACGTGCTTCGACCTCGGCAACGGCAATGCCAATCCGTTTACCCCCAAAGTCAACTCCGAGTGCTCTCAAGAAGCGTAGGCCTCCAGAACCGCCTGGTGAATCAAGCCGTTTGAGCTAATCGCTTCGAGGCCGTAGTCTCCCCGCTCAAAGGGGTCGCCTCCATTAAAGTCCGAAAAAGTCCCGCCAGCCTCTTCGACAATCACGCGAAGTGCCGAAAGGTCCCAGCGGCTCACCACGGGGTCGAGCATCGCATCAATACGTCCAGTTGCTACGAGAGCATGACCGTAAGCATCGCTCCAAGTTCGGGATGTAAGCGAAGACTCCGAAAGCTTGGCAAATCCATCCCATCGCCCGTGTTTGATCATCGATAGCGGTCCGCCGCAGGCCAAGATCGACCCAGTAACCGAAGAACGAGTCGAGACATGACAGGGAATCCCGTTAAAATAGGCACCTTCGCCTCGAGCTGCATAAATGATTTCCCCGAGAGCTGGGAAGTAGCAGACCCCAAGTTCCGGAACGCCATCGACTTCATAGGCCAGCAGCGTCGCATAAAGCGGCACTCCGGAGACAAAAGACTTTGTTCCATCGATCGGATCGATAATCCATCGGGTAGTTCCCGAACCCGTCAGACCCTGTTCTTCCCCCAGAATTGCCTCACCCGGAAACGCTTGACCCAGAGCATCGCGCAAGATTTGCTCGGCCTCCTGATCGGCGACCGTGACCGGAGACGAATCGCCCTTCAGCTCCCACCCCACACGGTTTCGGAAGTGTATGAGCGTCGAATCCCCTGCCTTGCGGACAGCTTCAAGGGCAAACTCCAGTCGGGGGTTCATTCGGTTCTAGTTTATTCGATATCTGAAATCAAGACGGGCCGAGTCCGAAGACCCGACCCGCTCGATATCGGTCAGAGAGAGACGACCGAATTCTTAGATGCCATCTGGAGGCGGAGGTCCTCCGGGACCGCCTTGCCCACCTTGGCGATTACCGGGGCCACGTTGACCGCCCATCGGCTGCATGGATAATGTGAATTCCTTGCCAGTCATTGTCCGGTACTCGGCCCGTTGCTTGTCCGAAAGAACGGCGAGAACCTTCGACATCACTTCCTTCATGCGCTTCGCTGGATCGGGGCGTTGACCGCCTTGTCCACCTTGTTGGCCAGGCTGACCCTGGGGAGGCCGCATGGATTCCATCACTTCTCGAATGGCCTCGTGCTGCTCCTCGCTGATCTGGAGCCGTTCGGCGACTTCTGGCATCATAAACGCCTGGGGCCCTGCGACTTGCAATTCAATCTGCTTGAAACGTGTGAACTGGACGGGGGTCAGGATTTCTTTGATCTTGGCCTCCACTTGTGGGTTTGGCCCACCGCCCTGCCGCCCAGGTCCACCTTGACCACCAGGTCCGCCCTGGCCGCCGGGACCGCCTTGTCCGCCGCCACGCTGTCCGCCTGGTCCAGCCTGTCCGCCTCCGAAGCCGCCGGGACCACCGGGGCCACCTTGACCGCCTCCCATCTGTGGGAATGCCTGGTCAATTGCCTTCATTTGTGCGTCGCTTAGCTTCAGCTCCTTTTGCACGTCTGGATGGCGCAGTAGCTGAGGGCCGCGAGGAGCTCGCATCTGCTGCCCGGGTCCGCCAGGTCCGCCTTGTCGTCCGCCCTGTGGACCTCCAGGTCCGCCCTGCGGAGGACCACCAAAGCCGCCCTGTGCAAACGATGTGGCGAAGGCTGCTACCAGTGCAGTGATCGCGAAGAGTCGAGTGATTGTTCGTTGAGTTCGTTCCATTTGAGTTTCCTCCAAAGGTTTTCCTTTACATTGGTTACTTTACGAAACAGATGTTTGGGATTTATTTGATTCTTCAAGTTCCGAAAAAATGGGGAGGACAAGCTGCACCGTTGTGCCTTTTCCAAGATCGCTGGTGATACGGAGTTCACCCCCGGAGCGTTCGACGATCGCTTTTGCAATGGATAACCCGAGCCCAGCACCTCCGTCCTTGCGATTCCGATGGTCGTCTGCGCGGTAGAACCGTTCGCCAAGTCGTGCGAGGTGCTCCGGAGCAATCCCTTCGCCTTGATCCTTGATCGAAAGGACAATCGAGCCCTGCGCCAGGAGGGAAGTGATCTCGATCGGTGAATCGGGTGAAGAATGCCGCCGTGCGTTATCAACTAAATTGATCACCGCTCTCGCCAAATCAGAGGCAGATCCCCGAACTCTTGCATTTGAAGAAGCACTGACTCTCAGACCAGGCGTCAGCGGAGCAAGAACTCCCTGCGCTTCTTCGAGAACTTCCTCGACGAAGCAACTATCCTCACTCAGTTGGGCCTTCTGATCTAACCTTGCTAACGCAAGAAGTTGCTCGACCAGACGCGTCATCGAAACTCCCGCTCGGTCTGCGATCTCTAATGCCTCGCGAAGCTCCGCTTCATCGGAATCCTGTTGGAGTGCTCCGCTTGTGGTGAGCCTGAGCCGTGCAAGTGGCGTCCTAAGCTCGTGCGATGCATCCGCCACGAACTGCTTCTGTGCTTCCAGGCTTGCCTCGAGCCGTTTGTTCGCCTCATCGCGTTCATGGAACGAACCCTGCAGACGGTCTAGCATCGCATTGAAGGTTCCAGAGAGCTGACCAAGTTCGTCCGAAGAAGTCGCGTCTAGCCGAACGTCCATCTGTTCCCCAGAAATCCTGGCCGCCGCACCACCAAGCCGGCGAAGTGGCAGGAGTGCCCGTTCGGCCAAGAACGCACCGATGAATGCGGACAGAAGAACGCCAATCGGAAGCAGAATCAAAACAACTCCGGCCTGGGTCTCCTTCATTCGATCGAAGTCCCGCAAGGAGTGGCCAATTTGAATGAAGCTTAGTTCCGGGATGTTTTCGTCGGCCCCGGGCGGGCGCCTAAACTGCATTGTCAGAACCCGAACGAGTTCACCATCAGCTCTAACGTCGGCAAAGTAGGGCCGATCCCCATTGGCTCGCTGCACGCCTTGCGGGTCCAGCACCCGGGCATTCTGCATCCTCGGCGTGCCGTCAGGAGCGAGAATGACCGGTCGCTCAACGTCATTAAGCGCTCCTGGAGGGTTTCTCATCGGACCGCCTCCGCCTCCCAAACCGTTCGGGCCAGGACCATTTTGGCCATTCGGACCAGGACCGCCACCACGTCCCATCTTCATTGCCCGGTTCGTCAAGTCTCGGTCAATCGACTCTAAGAACACTCGCTGCGTTCGGACGACCAGAAAACCCATGCCGACTCCGAGCAGAAGAAAGGCGGCAAGAGAATTGATGAGGATCAGTCGAAGGCGAAATGACATCAGTCTCCAATTCGGTAGCCGAAGCCATGGACCGTCTCGATCAGGCTCTTTTCACGGCCCACATCAATCTTTTTGCGAAGTGAAGTGACGTGAAAATTCACAGTATTCGACATCGATTCGTCGTCGTTCCAGATACGGTCAATGATCACCTCTCGAGAGAGAACTCGTCCCCGGTTTCGCACCAAAGCTTCCAGGAGCGAATACTCGCGGGGAGTTAGTTTGAGCATCTCGCCTGCACGTCGCACTGTCTTGCCCGCCGCGTCGATCTCAAGATCATCGAAAGACATCTTCGATGACTTGGTAGGCTTGTCCCGCCGAAGTAGCGCCCGAACTCGGGCAAGAAGCTCGTTGAAATCGAACGGCTTCACCAAATAGTCATCCGCTCCAAGGTCAAGCCCTTTCACTCGATCCTCAACCGCATCCCGAGCAGTGAGCATTAGGACCGGAGTGCGTGAACGATCTTCACGGAGCTTCTTGACGACCGACCAGCCGTCCCGTTTGGGCATCATCACGTCAGAGATGATCAGCGAGTACGACTCGCGTTGGGCTTGTTGTAGTCCTGCCTCGCCATCCGAAGCCAGATCGACGACGTAACCTTCCTTAGCGAGCGTCTTCCGCAAACGCTCCCCAATCACTTCGTCATCCTCGATCACCAAAATCCGCAATTCAACGCGATTATACGGCTGAATAGCCGTCGAATATGTTTGGAAGTCGTTTGGAAAGCCTACGACCAGAGGATGGATGCAAAATTTTGCCAGGTGATAGTGGTGGGTCCGGAGGGATTCGAACCCTCGACCAATGGCTTAAAAGGCCACTGCTCTACCGCTGAGCTACAGACCCCCAAGAGATTTGGGCGAAGAAATATGATACCCGCCCAACGGGTAGCCTTAGCTAGATGGCAGAGGAACTGACATACGCATCCGCCGGCGTCAACATCGACGAAGCCCAGCGCGCACTTCGAGGAGTTGTCGGCAATATTCGAGCCACCCAAGGCGAACGAGTAGTCGGTGGCATCGGCGGGTTTGGAGCTCTCTTTAAGGGACTCTTCCCTGAAATGCAGAACCCTTTGCTGGTCAGCTCGATCGACGGAGTTGGCACCAAGACGAAAGTCGCGGCAATGGCCGGCGACTATTCAAACCTGGGTAGGGATATTGTCAATCACTGCGTCAACGACATCCTTTGCCAAGGCGCCCACCCTCTCTTTTTCCTCGACTATTACGGGTGTAGCCAACTCTCCGCAGAGACGTTTGAAGCCGTTGTTAACGGAATGGCAGCGAGCTGCAGCGATATCGGTTGCGCCTTGATCGGCGGAGAAACTGCCGAGATGCCTGGTGTCTACCATGACGAGGAGGTCGATATTGTCGGCACGATCGTCGGAGTTGTTGATGACGCTCTAAAGTTCCCACGGCAAGTCTCGGCAGGCGACGCAATTATTGGCCTTGCTAGCAATGGACTTCATACCAACGGTTTCAGCCTCGCCCGACGCGCGCTGTTCGAAGTCGGTGGCCTCAGCGTTCGAGACCTAGTTCCCGGAACCGAGCAGACGATTGCCGATGCATTGCTTGCTCCGCACCGGTGCTACTACAACGCACTCAAGCCATGGCTAGTCGAAAACAGCCCGCTCCATGCGATGGCACACCTCACCGGCGGCGGATTCTTCGATAACATTCCGAGGGTCCTGGGCGCAAACACAAGGGTCATGATCGAGAAGCGATCGTGGACTCCGTTGCCAATTTTCGATTTGATTCAGCAAATGGGCAACATCGGCGAGACCGAGATGTACCGGACATTCAACATGGGAATCGGAATGGTGCTGGTCGTCGACCGCTTTTATGTCGATCAGATCCTGACCCACATGCGCGAAAACGGCGAGAACGCCGCTGTAATCGGGGAAGTTCTCGCCGGTTCAACTGATGTTCAGTTAGCTTAGGTGAAAAACAAACCGGGCATTGCCAAGAGCAATCTCGGTGCCATCTGAGAGCTCTTTCTCGTCGACCTTTTCGAAGTCGTCGGCGAGCACAAACGTACCGTTTGACGAGCCTAGGTCGACAACCTTCCAGACGCCGTCCTCTTCGACAAATTTTGCGTGCTTGCGACTAACGTAAACACCCTCGGGAAGCGAAGCTAGATCGATGTCGATCGGCCCAACCGCTGGATCGAATCGGCCGATGACGCAGGGGCTATTAACCGGGAAAACCTCATCAGTCTCGGCTCCGTTTCGCTTTACAACCAATGTGGCGGTCAGGGCAGGGGTCGACAGTTCCTCAACGGGCTGACCAGTGGTTTCCGCGACAACGTCTGCGGCTTCTTCGACGAGAGTGGCTTCTTCGTTCATGAGTGTTGCTTCCTATTATTGGGCGAAATCCCCGGAAATCTACTAGGGTTTATCAGGATTATTCCCAAACAACATCGTTTGTTTCCCAGAAAAGCAGCGCGACACCGCGCTCCAGAGCAACTTCGATCTCGGTTTCGACCGCTCGATTCGAAATGCTCGAACTCCCCATAGGAATAAGGCTGGCCGAACTGAGGGGCCATTGCACCCCCTTCAAAGTCACGCAATCGCAAGCCGACAAGGGTATCAACGACACCCTTGCTCCCACCTGCGCGGACGCTTTGACCGCACCGTGTTCTGCGCGTACAATTCTGCCCATCCCTCGTCCAAAAACAAACCAAACATCAACGAGCGATGCGCCTGCTGAGTAGAAGTTCTGCAATTGGTGATCTGGCAGATCCCCCTCTGCGCAAGCTACATGGACCGATTGGAATCCTTGCTCAAAACACCACCTCAGAACTTTCTCGAAATCGGTGTGACTCTGCTCTGGCAGATGCACTCTTAACACGCCTTCAGGTACTCGCTGAAGGTCCGCCGAATCGAAATCTCCAGCGATCACTACCGGCAGTTTGCCGACCGAATCAAGATGGTGAAATCCTGCGTCAACGGCGACAAGATGGGTCGCCGATTCCGCCCACCGCGTCATCCGTTCGGAGTCCAAACTACTCCCTCCAAGTACAACCAAAACTCGAGAACTCTGCACGCAATAACAGTCTACACAGGCAGGTTCAACCCCGAAAATTTAACAGTAGAAGTCTGTGCAATCAAAACTCAATATCCGTCGATAATTGGCGAAAAAGCGGGAAATACAGGTGGAAACAAGAGTGAAAATCCTCTGGTTCTCGCTGGACGATTGAGAGTGGCGAAAAGTGTCAAGAATCTTTCTTTTCTTTCTTGACTGTCTTTCAAAAGCCTTGTATACTCCGACGCCTAGATCAAACAACGGCACCCCAGCAATCACTTGATCTCTCCGGCAATGAAACGACAATTCTCCTTCGAAGATTCTGAATCAGCAATTGTGCTGAGTGCCGCTTGGCAAGGGGTCTTACAACGAATGTCGGGTGAAGTGAAGGAACCCATCATGGTTCGCTTCATCCGACCATTAGAACCGGTTTCAATCGAAGGAAACGTTGTCCGCCTAGCTGCTCCAGGCCAGTTCATACAACAGTGGGTTCGAGACCGGTTTTCGGGTCTCCTCCAAAGTTGTCTCAGCGACGAGCTCGGCCAATCCGTCGAGCTCCAAATCATCGCCGCACCGCGTGAGAAGAAGGAAGTCGTTGAGTCTTCCGTAGCGATCTCTCAGCCAGCCCTCACGACTCCGGTCCAGAGATTTACACCGAACGAAAAGTACACCTTCGAGACATTCATCAAAGGCCAATCGAATCGGCTAGCTCTCGCTGGTTCCATTGCCGTTGCCGCAGAGCCGGGGGTTAAGTTCAACCCTCTGTTCATCTACGGGAACAGCGGTCTAGGTAAGACCCACCTTCTTCACGCGATCGCAAGCCAGCTCCTTCTGACTGATTCAAAGGTCAATATTGCCTACGTGACCGCACAGCAGTTCGCAGAAGATTTCATCAATGCCCTACAAGCAAATCGTGTTGAGCAGTTCCGCCGAATGCACCGCCACGTGCATGTGTGGCTGGTTGATGACATTCAATTCATTGCCAACAAAGACAAGACGCAGGAAGAGATCTTCCATACGTTCAACTACCTCTATTCACTCGGAAAACAAATCGTCTTGACCTCGGATCGCCCGCCAAAGGATTTGTTCTTGATGGACGAGCGGCTGCGCTCTCGCTTCGAAAGCGGACTCGTCGCGGACGTCCAGCTTCCTGACACCGAAACCCGCTGCGCCATCATCAACAGCAAGGCCCAGGCGATGCACATCGAGCTTTCAAAGGATGCCGCGATGTTCCTCGCCGAAACCGTCCCGGGAAACGTCCGAACACTAGAAGGCGCGATCACTAAGCTCGCAACACTTGCCAGCCTCGAGCAGGCAGAAATCACCGTTGATTTCGCTCGCGAAATGGTTGAGAAGTATTATCAAGGCGTCTTCAGCAGACCCGGATCCGCCCAGATACTCGAACTTGTTGCCCGTCAATACAAGATCTCAGTTGAGGAAATGAAGGGGCAGTCTCGAAAAGGTCCAATCGTCCACGCCCGCCACGTCGCAATCTTCCTCACACGCCGAATCACTGGCGACTCCTGGAAGCACATCGGCTCGCAATTCGGAAACCGAGATCACACGTCGATCATGCACGGCTACCAGAAGATCAACGAGCAAATGCACTACGACAAGGACCTGCACAGCGAAGTCAAGGACCTGCTCCGAACCCTTCACCCGGGCGCGAGCGCCTAGGCTACTTCCAGCCTAGATCGCCCTTTAGAGCAACTGCCAGCAGCCTGCCCATCTTTGCCTGCGTCACCGCATTCGGGTGCCAAGAAGATCCGATACCGTCCGATTCTTGTTGGACTGGGAAGTCGAGCCGCTTGATCTTAGAATCTCCCGTTTCAGCCTGAATCGAATCCAGCCAAGATTTCAGAGTCGAGAGATGCTTGACCCCAACCGGCCAAGAGTCCGACATCATCGAGCCCGTCACCAAGTAGATGTACGCCGATGGATAGTTCTTACGAACCTTCTTGAGGAAAGAGGTGTATCCGCCTTTCCATCCCTTCTCATCGGGAATTCCCCGTCCAAAATCGTTTGTGGCTAGGTTGATCACAACGGCTTGTGGCTTCGGCCCGGAATCTGGCGACCAGGCGCCTGTCTTCGAGCTCGGGAAGATGTAGTCGTAGATTTCAGGGATCGTGTTGTCGGGCCACATCTTCTTGCCTGACCATGCGACGATTGTCGGGAGCGCCTTTACCTGGCGAGCCGCCACCCAACCGTAAGTCAGATAAGCGTTCGCCGTTTCTGGGCTGTACGGCTCTTCCTTCGTCTTTCCGTCAACACCGAACCCAGCACTGATTGAGTCACCAATGATCTCGATGCGCCGGTCTTTGCGGAACATTGATTCGTCGTCGGAAGGGTTCTGATAACGAACGCCCGTTCCCGAAAACCCTCGAAACTCAGTTGCTCCCTGAAACGCCTCGCTTCGTCGAACAAGCAAAATCTGGTGCATCCGAGCGTTCGGAAGATTGATTTCGTAGCGACCATTCCCCTTTATAAGCTTCAGAACCTGGGTCGGACGACCATCGATTTCAACCTGCCAGCGGTCATTTGCCGACGAGGCTGTAAACTCGGCCTTCAACGTGGTTGCCGCAATGCTTGCCCGAATTGCCGAACCCGGCCACTCGCAACTCACTCCTTGGGTCGACTTCTGGAATCGGCCGACGGTCTCCCATTTGGTCGCAGCAATCGGCGGTCGTTGTACGGCAATCGCCGCGAGTAAGAGTCCAGTTATCATGATTTGATCTCCAGGTTCATCTGAGCCACCTTATCCTTCAGACTCTCGGCATAGGCCTCTAGTTTCGCCGCGACGACAGAATCGGTCGCACCAATGATTCTCGCCGCCAGCAGTCCCGCATTAGCCGCGTTGCCAATCGCGACAGTCGCGACCGGGATCCCCGCTGGCATCTGAACGATTGAGTACAGCGAATCGACTCCACCGAGTGCCTTGGTCTGAACCGGCACTCCGATTACAGGCAGAGTCGTGAGGCTCGCCACCATGCCGGGTAAGTGGGCCGCACCTCCAGCTCCGGCGATGATCACCGTCAGTCCACGGTCACGAGCTGATTTGGCGTACTCGTACATCCGCTCCGGCGTACGGTGAGCACTCACTACCTTTTGCTCGCACTCGATCCCAAACTCTTCGAGGACGGTGGCTGCTGCCCGCATCGTCTCCCAGTCGCTACTGCTCCCCATGATCACGCCGACTTTCATTGGTTCTAGTTTAGCTTGCTGTGAACCAAAATCCCTGCTCCTTGGGGGTCAACGAGCGCAGGGCACTCGAGGGAGGCGCATAGCCAGCCAAGCTGACGCCTATCCCGCAAGCGCATCAGCGACTACAGTCGCGTATCGAGCACTGGCACCAACATTCCGCTGAACGAGCGAACTCGCCGCCCGACCCATATCCGACCTCAGCTCGGCAGAGCCGAGTAAATCGCGAACTGCCGATTCAAGTTCCTGCGCGTCTGAACAAACCCGACTTGCCCCGGTCTCAACGCTTTGGGCTGCGACCTCCCGGAAGTTAAACATGTTTGGCCCGTGCAAAACGGGCTTTCCAAGCGCAAGCGGCTGAATGATGTTCTGCCCCCCAAGAGTATCGAATCCGCCGCCAACAATCACAATATCGGCGACGGAATAAACTGCTCCCAGTTCGCCGTAAGTGTCAAGAACAATGTAATCCGCTCTTTCACCTTTCGAACGGTATCCAACCGAAAACTGCGTATTCTTTGCCAAATCCGCAACTTCCCGCGCAGTCTCCAAGTGCCTCGGTGCATGAACGACCTGAATCTGCCCGGCAAAGGGCTCCAAAGCGGAGATCACCGTGAGCACTTCGAGCTCACTTCTTGTCGAGCCAACGACCACGACTGGACGTTCATCCAGCCCTAGCTCTTTCCTCCACCCGGAGGCATCCAATGCAGAGATTCCCGCCGCTTCATCAAACTTCGTGTTCCCCAAGACCCGAACTCTTGGCGCACCTAAAGATCTAAATCGCTCTGCGTCTTGTTCGCTCTGCGCCAACACTTCCTTCACGAGAGCCAATGTTTCGGCAAAGAACCATCGGAACTTCATCGACCGCCGAAAAGCACGGTCGCTACTCCGAGCGTTCACCATGAACGCCGGAACATCGAAGACCTCGGCCGCCCACAGGAAGTTGTACCAAAGCTCGGTTTCCATGACTGCGATCACGTCGGGACGAATCCTCTGGACTCCTCGAAGCTGGAACCGAGCAATGTCAATCGGGAAATAGACCAAGAAATCGAACAGCCCAACCAGCTTTTCACGAGCCGTCTGATGTCCGCTGCTGGTCGTCACGCTCAGCACAATCTCTACATTCGGACACTGCTTGCGAAGTTCCACTAAGAACGGTTTCGCCGCGACCACCTCACCCACCGAGACCGCGTGAACCCAAATTCGCTTATCACCCTTCTTTTTGATCGGGAGCGATTTCTCGTAGTTCCCCTGTCGTTCCGCCCAGTTGGGCTGTTCGCCTCGCTTCTTGGTACGCAACCACATCCAAGGCACCCAGAGCGGCGCCAGGCCGACCAGGATGAAGTTGTAGATGAGGTACATCATAGGTCAGGCTCTTGACCAACGATTCGACGATAAGCGTCGATGTATTTTGCGCGGGTCTTTTCAACAATGTCGGTGGGCAAAACCGGTCCCGGCGGGTTCTTATCCCAGCCACTCGTTTCAAGATAATCCCGCACGAACTGCTTGTCAAAGCTTGCCTGGCTCTTACCTGGTGCATACAGGTCGGCGTCCCAGTAGCGCGAACTGTCTGGTGTGAGAACTTCGTCGATCAAGATGATTCCACCCTCAGTCTCTCCAAACTCGAACTTCGTGTCGGCGAGAATGATTCCGCGACTTGCCGCGTGGGCCGATGCTCTCGCGTAGAGCTCAAGAGTCCAATCTCGAAGTAACTCCGCAGTTTCACGACCGATTCGATTCACGACCTCAGCAAACGAAATGTTCTCATCATGCCCTTCCTCCGCCTTTGTGGCAGGAGTGAAGATTGGCTCAGGAAGCGCACTCGAATCCACCAGCCCGGTGGGCAACCGAAGACCGTGAACCGAGCCGCCTTCGCGGTTGTACTCCTTCAGAAGGGAGCCAGTGATATACCCGCGAGCAACACATTCCACTGGAATCGTGCGGGCCTTCTTGCAAAGCATCGACCGACCTCGAAGCTCAGGCTGAGGCTTCTCGCACTTGGATTGAATCACATCAAAATCGGCAGACAAGACGTGATTGGGGCAAACATCCTCAAGGTGTGAAAACCAGAAGGAACTCATCTGCGTGAGAATGCACCCCTTATCCGGAATACCATTCGCCATCACCGCATCGAACGCCGATATCCGGTCGGTAGCAACAATGAGCACCGAATCGCCGAGGTCATAGACATCCCGAACCTTGCCGGTTCGCGGAGCAGGGAGACCAAACACGGCGGAGTGAAGCAGTTCGGGCATCGGAAACTCAGTTTACCGATGCCCGAAAGGGGGTGCCTACTAACAATTGACTCAGAAGGACATGCCTTCGTAGTCGCGGAACAAACCGACGACCTTGCCGATCACCTCGGTTTCACGAGGATCAACCTCAAAAGGCTCATAAGCTGGGTTAGAGGAAACAAGAGTCACCTTACTGCCAGTTTTGTTGATCCGCTTGATCGTTGCTTCTTCGCCGACTCGCACAGCCATGACGTCAGATTGATGGAAAGTCTTCTGTGGACGAATGACCACCAGGTCCCGCGGCATAATTCCATCTCCGACCATCGAATCGCCTTTCACCCGGAGCAAGAATGCGCCGTCAACGTTGCGAACCATATCGGAAGGAACCGGGATCATCGCCTCCTTATCCTCTTCCGCTAAGACCGGAGAACCTGCGGCAATCGAACCGACCAAAGGCAACATGGCTACCTTGGAGTTACCTGGCGTGTACTTCGGGTGAGTGAGCTTGATTGAGCGCGGGGTGTTCGAGCGAGAGATGTACCCTTTCCGCTCCAAAGCGTCCAAGTGAACAGTAACTCCTCGTAAAGAGCCGATCTCGAATCGAGTGCCAATTTCGCGAATCGACGGAGGATAACCTTCGCCTTCCACGTACTCCAGAACGAAGTCCAGAATTTCTTGTTGCCGCTTTGTGAGTCCTTTCGCCATGCGCGCCTTCTACCTATTAGGTAGACGGATTATACGTCCTGTTTGTCTACTTGTCAAGGCGACGGGAACAATTTTCTGTCATAATTCAGTTCTTCCCCAATTAGGAGTAGGTGTTTTCCCTTGTCAATCAGCACTGTAAGAGAGAAGTTTTTAGAAGGTGGATGCGGAAAGTCTGCGATGATTTTCCTTTCCATCGCAATGGTCGTTACGATGGGCTATAGCGCATGTGGGCGCTCATCAGGGTTTGCCGCTACGGACTCAAAAGGTCAGAAGCTGGCAACGTTTGCTAGCGTTGGCGGAGTTGAACTCCCCGTCGCATGGGTCGACAAAGCTCAGGAGCAGCTTATCCAGCAGCAGCTCGGAGGAAACGCCCAGCTTCTGGACCAATTGCCCCCAACCTTCGCCGTGAGCCTCCAAACCCAGGCCGTCACCCAGGTGATCGAGCAGGGTTACATGTTGGAAGCCGCGCTTCAATCTGGAATCAAGATTGATGAAGAGTCGATCAAGAAGGAAATCACCCTCGACAAGTTTAAGAAGTCGATTCGGGATCAGCTCGGCACCCAGCTTAAGGCCAACGCAACCGACGCCGAGCTAGACACTAAGGTCAAGGAACTTGCGCAAGGGCAAACTGTCGAGGACCTGTACAAGAAGCAGATGGAAGAGTTCACCAAGAAGCTCGCCGACCCTGCTGAGAAGCCACTACTTCAGGCTCAATTCGGTCCTGCCGCCGCCGTCGAGCAGATCAAGAACTCACTGAAGCCCGACGAGGCCGCAGTGAAAGAGAGCTTTAAGCAGTTCGACGTCAAGCGAATCCTTATCAAAAGTGCTGACCAAGCGAAGGCAAAGAAGATTTACGATGAGATCAAGGCCGGCAAGACCTTTGAAGCCGCGATTGACCAGTATTCGGATGAAGTTGCCGAAGCTGGAAAAAAGAAGAGCGATCGCATCATGCCGGTCCCGATGACCGCAATCCAGCGCAGCGAAGACCTCAAGCCGATCGGTTCGTTGACTCCAAACGGATACACCGAACCCGTCAAGACTCCAGACGGTCTGTCAATCTTCAAGGTCATCGCCATCAAGGCCAATGTTCCTGCTGACTTCGACAAGGAAAAGGCACGCTACATGACCCAGTGGGCATCCTCGGAAGCTCAAGGTCAATTCCAAAAGAAGATCGACGACCTCAAGAAGTCGACTCTTCCTAAGTTCGAGTTAAAAGCTTTTGAAGCGGCGTTTGCTCTCGGAAAAGGCATGATGGACGCTTCCGACAAGGTCAGCCCAGAGATTCAAAAGGCTTACGATCTGGCAAAAGGTGTCTCGAAAGACGAGCCAGGAGCTGAGCTCGCGGCTACCGTTGCTCTCGCGGCCTTCCAAAAAATCTATGACGCTCCGGGAGCCGATAAGGCGAAGCTGAAGGCAGAGCGAATTGCGTCTCTCGCCAAGTTCCTTGAGTTCAAGGATAATTGGGATCTGCGAAAGGAAGTCATCACCGACTTGAAGGACCAGAAGAAGGGTGACGACGCTTACAACCAGGTTCTCATTGCCTTGGACAAGAACAACAAGTACGACGCAAACGGACAGCGAATCTACAGTGATATCGCCGCTAGCTTCAAGGAGCTTCAAACGGCATCATTGATCAAGCCCGAGCAAGAAAAGGAATTCCGAGGACGACAAGAAGAATGGCAAAAAGCAAAGGCCGACTACGACAAGACCGAAGCCGAACTAGCCAAGCAACAGAAGGAAGAAGAGGCAAAGCAGAAGGCCGCCCAGCCCAAAGCTCCCACAACTCCTCCATCGAGCTCGGCTCCGAAAAAATAACGCCGAAGCTGACCCTGGTCGCGACGCCAATCGGGAACCTGGGAGACATATCTCCCAGGACCCGGATGGCGTTGACGGAGGCAGATTTCTGGATCGTCGAAGATACGCGAATTAGTTCCAAGCTTGGTCATGTCTTGGAAGTAAAGAAGTCCATGCGTGTGGCAAACGACCACACCGACGACTACAAGCTCAATCAGATTTTGAATGAGATTGAAGAGGGGCGAACGGCTGCTCTTCTCACTGACGGAGGAGCTCCGGGTGTTAGCGATCCTGGATCACGACTAGCCGATTTGGCTCACGACAGAGGTATCGAAGTCGATGCCATCCCTGGGCCCTCAGCCCCGATCACCGCAATCATGCTCTCGGGGTTTTACGCCCAGCGCTTTGCATTCCTCGGTTTCTTAGGTCGAACCAAGGGAGCAATGCGAAAAGAGTTGACTCAATTTGTGGAATCTCCTTATACGTTGGTTCTCTTTGAGTCGCCTCACCGCTTCCGAACTCTCCTAGAGACATCTGCAGAAGTACTAGGTTTTCGCCGATATGCAGTCTGTAGAGAGATTTCTAAGCTAAATCAGCAAGTATTCCGAGGCACTCTGCCGACTATTCCTACTGAGGGTGAAGTGCCGGGCAAGGGCGAGATAACCATTGTGATCGAAGGTTATCGCCGAACTCAGCAGGAGGCTGAACATGCTAAACTTGAAAACGAGTGAATACTCTGGATATACAATGAATTTTATGGTGCGAAGATTGGTGGTGTTTATCGGAGTCTTTTTGGCTCTAGCCACGGCATGCTTTGCCCAAACATCCCCGACGGCGAAGCCATATACGCTCAAGCCGGAAGATGTCATTCGCATCCAGGTATTCAACCAGCAACAGATTGCTGCGGATGTTCCGGTCGGCGAAGACGGCAACATCGCCGCGCCCTTCGTTGGAGTCCTGTACGTCGAAGGAAAAACGATTGCCGAGGTTGAAAAGGCACTCTTCGATCTGTACAAGAAGAAACTTCTCCTCCGAGATCCAATCGTTTCGGTCACCATCACGCAGTACCGACGGTTGAAAGCGAGCATCAACGGTCAGGTGAACCGTCCTGGAGAAGTGATCTTCCGCCCAGGAGATACCATCATGAATCTGCTGTCAGCCGGCGGCGGATACGTCTCGGATAGGTCAGACGCACGACGTTCTACCCTGCGCCGAAAAGGTTCGCGAGAACTGATTCCTATCGATCTGTACGCTCTCACCGTCTTCGGTGACAACTCTCAGAATTACGAACTTCAAGATGGAGACATTCTTGACATTCCTGAAGAGCAGCGCAACCGAATCATGGTTCTTGGTCAAGTCCGAAACCCTGGTCTCTTCCCTTATCGAGAAACGATGCGACTCATGGACGCACTCACGATCTCAGGCGGTGAAGTACCTTACCGAGCGCGAACGTCCAAGGCATATGTCATGCGAGAACTTCCCGGGCGGCCCGGCGAATACGTTCGCATCAACGCAGACCTGGTTAGCTTCTTGGTCAAGGGAGATTCTGTCCAAAACGTAAAGCTGTTGCCTGGAGATCTCGTCTATATTCCGGCAACCAACACGCCGGACTTCCAACAGGTCAACGCAATCGTCAATACGCTCTTCATCTTCAACTCGCTTAGCAACCTCTTCGGTTTCCGACTCTAATCGAACCGAGAGAGCAACGAAACGAAGAAGGTCTGATCCTTAAAGGGATCAGACCTTCTTTGTTTGTTGCAGGTACTCTATCGACAGTCGAAGGCACTCGAACGGGTCTTCGCCGTAGCAGTCGTCCTGCTCAACAATCCCCCACTGCGTTCCAGCAGCATCCAGAGCAGGCAGAATCTTATGCCAAGCTAGATTTCCACGCCCAACCGGAGCCATGCGGATTTCTCCTTTCACAACCGCTTTGTCTTTGAGGTGTACAACGTTAACACGCCCCTTCATCTTGCTGACCTGATCCGCGCAGTCCACACCTGCATGGACGATCCAATAGGTATCAAGAATGAACTGGAGTCGTGCATCAGCCTCGGTGAGCATGATATCGTAGGCCTTCTTTCCGCCCTTATTCTCAAACTCAACTGCGTGATTGTGATAGCAGAAGTTGAGGCCCTCGGCTCCAAACGCGTCGATCACCCGTTGGGCATCCTTCAGCCACTCTCTCCAAGCGGGCGCGCCTCCATCAAAGCACTTCTTAGGCCCCATCCCGATTCCGATGTGCGTACAACCAATCGTCTTGTGCAACTTGATCTCTGCCTCGGTCTTGTTGAGCAGGTTGTCCCAAGGCCGATGAGTGGCGCAGCAGACCAAGTTGTACTCCTGTAGCCAATCTCGAAGTTGCTCGGGCGAGACCTCCTTCTCAAAAGCCTCAACTGCCGAAATCTGAACACCTTCATAGCCCATTTCATGCACCCTCTGAAGTGCAGTCCGAAGACCAGAAGCGGTCTTAACGTGTTCGCGTAATGTGTAGAACTGTGCTGCCCATCTCATCTTGTTAACTCCGCGAGTTCGACTCGCTCCCCGCCCCGGCGGGAACTCTCATAAATCGCCAAAATGACCTTTAGCGGCTCTAGTGCCGCCCGGCCCGTGACAAACGGAGCGCGATCCTCCAAGATCGCGTTGGTAAAGTCCTGAATCTGCAAGCCGTGCTGAACATGGAACGGTGCCGTTGGGTCCTCATCTAACTGATGATCCTTGCCCAGGACAACAGCGGGTCCAAACGGCTCATGCTCGGCCGTTTCCTTGGTCACCCAAACCTTTGCTCGGTCGCCCTCAATAACAACCGTGCCCTTGGTGCCATGGACCTCTAGCCGCTCGGACAAGCCAGGATAGAACGAGGTCGAGCCTTGAATAAAACCCACTGCGCCGCTGTGGTATTCCACCATCGCCATTGCCGAGTCTTCAACCTCGATGTTGTGCATTCCAGTCCGAATTCGGGCCTGAACGGCTTTCACTCCTCCCATGATCCATTGGATCATATCGATGTAGTGGACACTCTGGTTCATCAGAGCCCCTCCGCCATCCATCTCCCAAGTTCCTCGCCAGCCGGCGCTATCGTAGTATCCCTGGCTGCGGTACCACTTCGTGATCGAATCGCCTTGGAGCAGAGTTCCTAGCTCCCCGCTCTGCGCCGCATCGTGAAGCCGACGGATATCCCGCGCAAAACGGTGCTGGCTGATACACCCCAGCTTGACCCCAGCTGATTCGGCGGCTTGCACCATCCTCAGACCATTGACTAGCGTGATGTCCAGAGGCTTCTCCGTCAATACGTGCTTGCCTGCATGCGCAGCTCGAACCGTATAATCGCTGTGCATGCCGCTGGGCAAGCAAACTGAAATCGCATCAATCTCTTTCAACAACTCATCGAAGTCAACGAACCCTGGCACCCCATACTCTGCGGCACGACCAGCGAGCTTCGCCGACACTTCGTCGCAGACCCCCACCAGCTCTGCGCCTGTGGCAGCCACTATCGCGTCACAATGCGACTTCGAGATATTCCCGCACCCCAAAACCCCAAACCGAACCACACTCATAGCTCCTCCAGTATGCCCTTAATCGCCCGTGCAGCGATCCCAAACGACTCAGTCCCTGAGAACCCGCCCCGATCCCCGGCGAACTGCAAATGCGGCTCAATTGAGAGCACCCCTCCCCAGCCCTGGTCTCGCAACCATATAAGGGTCTCCCGAACCTGCCCGACTCCTTCGCCCGCCGGCACAACCTTTCCGTCCTCTCGCGCATCTTTGATGTGAACCGTTTCCAAATGCGGAAGTAGCCAAGGGAACCAGTCCTTCATCGCATAAAACCCATGTTGCACTGAGTTGGCAAAGTCAAATGCCGCCAAAAAATGGGGGGAACCAAACTTCTCAAACAGCAGCTTGGCATTCGTCGGAATCGACCCGTAGTACTTGCCGTCGTTCTCATGCATCAGCAAGAGGTCGGTCTGCTCCGCAAACTCCACTTGCTTCCCCATCCAAGGCGCGATCACCTGCCAGTCGTCACCCTCCGGCGAAAAGATGCGAATTCGGTTGATCCCAAGCAACCCCGCGATCTCTGAAGCGCGAACCAATTTCTTGAACTCCTCGTCCGCCGAGCCTTCGGCTATTGTCACTTTGTTGATCGGTGAAGCTACGCAGTTAAAGCCCAGCCCAGCCGCTTCCGCTAACCGCCGAACTTCAAGAACTTCGGTGTCGGAGAGCTGCATCACGTTCTTCCCAAACGCAGACCGCAGATCGATCAACGTGATCCCCTCCGCCACAAGGTGATCAAATTGAACTCCTAAATCCGCATCAATTTCATCTGCAAACGCACTCAGCACAAATCCCATGAATCACCAAAAAGCAGGAAACAACCTAGAGCCTGTCCAACCTACCGGGCTCAGAATACTCCGAACACGGAACCAACTTCATCGTGTTCAATCAGCTCGGCTCAAACGAATCCTTTGCCCCGATGGCTTTTATCTACGACGAGGACCACTCAGCTTACGAAGAACCAAAGCTCGTCAAATGGCTTCGAGCTCGAAAGCCAGAAAAGCCGTACCAGTCAAACCTCAACCTCAAGTTAGAGCTTCAGTTAGTGGAGGGTGGTCTCCAAGACTCCCAACAGAAGAAGGCAGCCTAGCCCGCCGACCGAGCCCGCATCGAAGCCCAATCCCGTAGCGCCGAGATGTCCTCAGCCATCATGACGCTCAGCGGAACACATGCCTCAACCTCAGCCGCCAAATCGGCCTGAGTCAGCTCGCGCTTCTGGAAGAAAGCCCGTTGCAACGCCGCAACCACGCACGTCTCAATCTCCGCGCCGTTAAAGCCCTCGCTCGCCTCCGCCAGAACCTTCAGCTTAAACTTCTTCGGATCGCGCTTGCGCTTCCCGATATGAATCCGGAAGATATCCTCCCGCTCCTTCTGCTCCGGAAGGTCGATGAAGAAGATCTCGTCAAACCGCCCCTTGCGCAAAAGCTCCGGAGGCAGAGCCGAGACATCGTTCCCGGTAGCAACAATAAACACCGGTGACTTCTTCTCCTGCATCCAGGTCAAGAACGTCGCAAAAACCCGCGATGATGCCCCGCTATCCCCCGAGTTACGAGTCCCCGCAAACGCCTTCTCAAGCTCATCGACCCACAAAATACAAGGCGAAATCGCCTCCGCAGTAGCAAGGGCCTTTCGCATCTGCATCTCACTTTGCCCAACGTACTGGCCAAAAATCGAACCAACATCCAGACGCAGCATCGGCAGATTCCACAAGGAAGCAATCGCCTTCGCCGTCAAAGACTTTCCGCAGCCCTGAACGCCAAGCATCAAAATTCCCTTGGGAGCCGGAATCCCGAACTCCCGAGCTGCATCCGTGAAGTTCTCCGTCCGCTGGTTCAGCCAGTCTTTCAGAGTGCTCATCCCCCCAACATCCGCCAGCGAGGCGTCTGGTTGGAAGTACTGCAAAACTCCCGACTTCCGAACAACCTGCTCCTTCTCCTTCTGAATCACCGCCGGGTCGAACTTTTTAGACTCCACAATCGACCGCGCTAAAACCGCCTCAACTTCGTTAATCGTCAGCCCCTGTGCACTCTTCACAATCCGCTCGCGTTCGACCGGCTCCAAAGCGATCTGAGACCGAATCTCTTCTGGCAAAGAAGCGTGAGCCGTGTCCAAAAGCCGCCCAATCTCATCCCCATCCGGCAAAGGAAAGTTCAACAGCGAGACATCTTTCTCGATATCCGGGTGCAACTCCATCGGCGAACCAGTCAGGATCAAAGAAGTCTTCTTCTCTCGCAGACGCCCCGCAATATCCCGCAGCAACCGCAGAACCCGAGGATCGCGCATATAGTGATGGAAATCCCGCAGCATCACAATCGTCCCGTCCGGAGCCTCATAAACCTGCGCCAAAGCCTCCAGCTCCGGAGACAACGTACTCTTCGCCCCTGAACCCAGCACCGGCTTCATGCCCTGCGTCAACGACCAAGTATGCAAAGTCCGCGAGAGCGTGGTGGCGATCGCCTTGAGTGCTAACTCCACCCGCCGTTCTTCGTAGGAAACAACGTAGAGAATCGGGTATTTCGACCGAATCAGCGTTTCAATCTCGCGCTTTGAATCCATATACCAATGAATCTACCCTTCAAACGCTTGCGACGTTGCAGCGTCACGCAGTGGGCAGAAATGCCCTGAAAACGAACGACAGTGGAACCTTTTAAGGACTCTTAACTGTATTTCTGTGCGAACCAATGGAGAAACTGATGTCGGTTTACCGACGATTAAAGAAGGGAACTACTGAACCTTCCGCGATCAAAGACGTTCAATTAAAAGTAGAGGATAAGGAAACCATGCAATCGCAAAGCACCAAGAGTGTTAAATCAAAACAGGAGGTTGAGACGGTCATCGAGCAGTCGTTCGATGGTCTCTGGGAACAAGGAGTTCTCGGTGTACGTGTAAACGTCACCGAAGAGCACGCTAACATCGCCGTGTACCTACTCCGCGATGCCGAAATGGATCAGGTGAGTCAAGCCATCCAGACGGTATCCGACAATCTCGGAGAAGATCTGGAAGTCCGCGATACGATCATTCGCGGCGTCATCCCGTTCAACCGAATCACCACAAACATCGCAGCCTAAAAAAGGAAAGGGCCCTGCTTAACGCTTAAACGTGAGCAGGGCTTTTTGCTACCATAACCTCGCGATAACTCTCAACAAAAACGTCAAGTTCTTCCGGAGTCCCAACGCTAACGCGTAAGCAATTCGGCAATCCCAAAACGTGTCCCGAACGAGTAATCACGCCCTTTCGCAACAAAGCCTGGAACACGGGCTCCGCCGGCTGACCGATATCCGCAAGGATAAAGTTCGCGTGACTCTCATAAGGCGTCCCGCCTGTCTCCTTAAACAAGGCCGTCAGCCGATCAAGCCCCGCCTGGTTCATCGCAACTGTCCGGGCCACATAGTCGTCGTCCGACAAAGCCCCAATCGCCGCCGCCTGAGCCAAGATGTTCACGTTAAACGGCTCCCGTGCTCGGTCGATCGCATCCGAGATCTCCGGCGAAACAAACGCATAACCAACCCGAAGCCCGGCCAAACCGTAAGCCTTGCTCATCGTCCGCATCCCCACCACGTTCGGGAACCGTGACAGGTAATCCAATGAATTCGGCATCCCCGGCGCGCCCTGAGCAAACTCAAAGTACGCCTCATCCAGCACAACCACCGTCGACGAAGGAACCGACTGCAAAAGCCCCTCAATCTCCACCTGAGAAACAATCGTCCCCGTGGGGTTATTCGGATTCGCGATAAAGATCAACCGCGTCCGCTCCGAAGCCCGAGCCGCCATTGCCGGAATGTCCAGCCGCATATCCGCCGTCAAAGGAACCTTGGTCAAAACGCAGTTCGCCAGCCCCGCCGCCGCGTCATACCGCACAAAGGAAGGGTCACCAACAATGATCTCATCCCCCTCGGAGCCCAGAAAAACCTGCCCGAGCAGATGAATAATCTCATCGCTCCCGTTCCCCACCACAATCTGGTTCATCGGCAATGAATACTTTTCCGATAACGCCGAGCGCAGCGAGAAGCAAGAAGCATCCGGATAAAGGTGCAACGTCTCCGCCGCCGCCTTCACCGCCTCAACCGCCCGCGGTGACGGCCCCAAAGGGTTCTCGTTCGAAGCCAGCTTAACAACCCGATCCAACCCAAGCTCCCGCTTCACCTCATCAATCGGCTTCCCCGGAGAATAAGGGCTCATCTTCAAAATCGCAGGACGAATCGGAGTGTCAGACACCCCTCTATTGTGACAGACATCCTCCGAAAGTCCCCCTCTCCACGAGTGGAGAGGGGGATTTAGGGGGTGAGGCCGAACACCGACCAACATGGCTGAAGCCGCCCAAACCTACTCCCCAACCCGAATCCCCTCCGCCCCCGGAACCCGATATCCCTCCTCCAACTCAATTCCAAGACTCTTCGCCCGTCGCTCCATTTCCTTCGGATTAAACATGAACCGCTGTCCGCGAGTGCGTCGCACCTGCACAAAGTAGGCGTAACTCAGCGCTTCCTTCGCCGCAAGGTAGTCATCAGACGAAATGGTCGTCTCGAGATCCGCTCGAAACTGTTCTCGCCCTTGATCTCGAAATCCCCACGCAAATCCAAACACGATAACAGCCGACACAATAAGCAGCCACCAATCTGGTGCCTTAAACCTTTGCATTAGACCAAGCACGACAAGAAGGAGAATGGCCCCTAATCCAAGGACGACCCCAGCGTGCTTGTTCGTTCGTTTTTGAGAGAGAAACTCTGTTTTCGTAAACCATAAGACAGCCGCCTCGCTTAAATCGGCTAGGGCCCGCTCCGACAGGGAGACAAGTTCACCGTAAACAGCCGGCCTGGGGTACTCGCGATTCTGCTGACCCCGCAGGATCATAACTTTCGGATTCCGCGCCCCGACCGAACTGAGAGTTCTCTCCACTTTGGGTAAGTCAATTGATTCAGGCGTGTTGCCTTTCCGTTTTGCGAGAACCCCAAAGATCCAGAAGGTGATCGGAAGACCAATTGTCATTCCGCAATGATCCGGAGAGAATTTTCCACGCGCGAGACCATAAATCAGCTGCATGCCGAGAAGCCCGGAAATCATGACTGAGATGAAGAACATATTCTTCTGCTTCTCGCTCAGCCCCTCAAGCCAGTTTCTCACGCTCACAGTATAGCAAAAGGTACTTCTAAGCTGAACTTGACGTTGGCTCCAGATGAACATTCTGGATGCTTCGGAATCCTCGTTCTCGTTGGCTGCCCCCATCGACCACTTTGAGGGCCATTGCTGTATGATGAAGTCACGATGACCGCGCTCCTCGCCCTGCCACTGCTGTGGCACCAACTTCCGCGCGTAGAAGTCACTCAGGCAGGGGTGAGAATGGGAGAGTGGAGCCAGACTCAGCCCATCGAAATCGAAGTCGTCGGAGCTGACGGAGCCGCCACCTGGCTCAAAGCCCCCTATCAGAAAGTCGCGAATGGTAGTGCACGCGGACTCCTCACCGCCCCAGGCGGCTCGAAATTCTTGGTGATCGACAAATACGACACTTCCGGAAGCAGCCTCACCGTGGATCGAACAGTTCGAGTGCTCGCGGCAGGTACAGAGACTGCATTTGCTTCGCGCTATTCAGTTGCCTCGGTGTCGCCAACCCGCATTCGCGACCGTGAGTGCTTCATCCCCGGCGTCTGGTACGGACATAACGAGAACGTGCCCGCGAACGCACTTGGGTCTGAACCGGATGCAGAATCCGTCCTCATTCGCGAGGACCGACTCCCGCTCCCGGTCGTCATGGTACGAGATCCCAAGGGAGGCAACCAAATCGAACTGTCTCATCTACAGCCCGACGGCGCAGCCTTCACGGGAGAAGACCATAGACCCCGAATTGTCGATGGTCGCATTCAATTTGGTTCAATCGGACTCCTAAACCGGGGGAATTTAGCCGTCGGCTTCCAATATCCTGGTTCGGAAGGAGACCGGACGTACGTCGGCGGACCCGGCAAAGCGTGGGCTCTGCGAAGCCATCCCATCAAAGCCGGATTTGAACATCGCTACCGACTTCGGGTCACCATCGACAAGGCGAGCAAATACGCAGATGCCGTCCAACAGACGTTCCGACGAGCGTTCGAAGATGCGAACCCCAAACCACCGCCTGCCGACCAAGATCGGGCGTACCGGGCGAGCATGGACCTGCTGGCTCAAAATGGGGTTCGGTACAAAGGGGTTCCAAGCATGCCATTCCAAGCCAGAGTTCCAACTGGCGAAGTGATCGACATGAGCAGTCAAATGGGATTCGTGGGCAAAGCGATTCCCGCCGCCGCGCTCATGTTGAAGGATGGCCTGGAGACAAAGAACTCAACGCGTATTCGGCAAGCCGAAGACCTCATCAACTACTGGGTCGACCATTCCATGACGCCGTCCGGCGTACCGAAAACGTGGTACGACATCCACGACAACAACCCCGTAACTTGGCGGAATGATCCAACCCATCTGCGCATCGCAAGTGACGGCCTGATGGGAATTATCGATGCCTGGAAGCTGTCAAAGCGGCCCGCGTGGCTAGACTATGCACGCAAGTTCGGCGACTTTCTTGTCGCTAAACAAGACAAGGACGGCTCGATCGCTGGCCTTTGGAACTGGGACGGCACTCCGAATAAGCCGTTCAAAAACGTCACCTATCATGCGATCCCTTTCTTAGCCGAACTCCACCGTGCGACCGGAGACACCCGGTACCGCAGCGCCGCCATTCGAGCTGGCGAATATTGCCTCTCGCCTGTCCATGAGGCTTACTCATACGTTGGAGGGGCTCCCGACAATCCGAACGTTGCCGACAAAGAAGCAGGCATCCTCGCAATGGAGGCGTTCTTGGCATTGCACAGTCTCACCGGAGAACCTAAATGGATCGCACCTGCGGCACAGGCGGGAACTTACTGCGAAACTTGGACCTACGCCTGGAACGTCCCCCTTCCGAAAGACGATCCAAAGGTGGTCTATCCGCGCAACCGAACAACTCTCGGCCTCAGTATCATCGCCACCGGACACTCCGGCGCGGATAACTGTATGGCTATGACCGTGTACGACTACTATCGCCTATGGATTCTCACGGAAGACCCCCACTTTCTCCGTTACGCCCGTTTCGTCGCCGCATCAACAAAGCAGATGATGGACTGGGATGGATCCCTGGGTTACCGATATCCCGGATTACTTTCTGAGGTCCTAACCCTGTCGCCGCCCCACGGACACGGTCTCCACGGCTGGTTACCGTGGCTGACCGTTGCGATTCTGCAGCCGATGTCGAGAATGAAAGACGCCTTCGGAACATTTGATATTGATCAAGTTGAAAAACTCCCCCGTGCCGAGCGATTGCGACTGATTGCCCAGAATCCTTAACTTCTTTAAGTCAATCACTACGGGGCCAAGGTTGAGATTGAAGGTTGACCGGTACTCAACTCGAAGCATCTCATGTCACTTGACTACAGATCTCAAGGCTAAAATCCACTCACTAGGTTGACAAACCCACGACTTCATCGCCTAGTAAGTGGTGATCAAAAATTCTATCCACTCTCCTGTAAAACATTCCGAGGAAATTCGAGGCGTCGTGCCTGCCCGTGTCGAAGTTCGAGCAAAACAATGAACGAGCCTCCCAACTACCAAGTCAAAACCTTGTCCCCACTTGTCCCCACCAAAAACGAAAAATGAGAACCCATTTGAACCCAACGTCCCCACCAAAATGCGTCGCAGTTCTTTCCCACTCAAGCCTCAAAGCGCCTACCCAACCCTACCCAACTTTCTCACCAAATCCGCACATTCTTGAACCTGACTACCCAACCAAACGCGTCGCAGTTCTCGACAAGAACAGCTCACCGCACCGGAATCACGCGCCAAACATCCGGCTCCTCCGAGCCGCAGTACCAACCGCTCACCTTGTTCAACCCCAATGCCTTCAGGGCCGCAACCTTCTGCTCAAACGCCTCCCGTCCTGAAAAGAAAACCGACGGCCCCTGTGTCAGCTCCCCGCTTGAGGCATCCATCCGGAACGGCAAGCGCGATAGGTCGGCATAAGTCAGAGACATAGCAGGCTTCTGCCGCCAGTCATATCCATACCAAGCCACCCCAATATCGACCTTGGAGGCTGGCATCTGAGTCAAGGCAAACTTCGCCACCCGAACAACCCAATCGGTCGGAGCAATCGGCCCCGGCTCCGAGGTCGACCAGTGAACGTCATAACACATGATCTTCACCCGATCCGCCACCGCCCCAATCGCCTTCCAATCCTGCGCCTTGGGGCCATCCCAGTTCCCCGGCTCGGATTCCTTAGGATGTACCGTGACAGACAAAAGCTTTTTCTGAGCATGGAGCGCCTTCGCCAAATCTGCGACGAACGCCGAATATGCCTTCCGATCCGACAAAGCCAGCGATTCAAAGTCCAAGTCGATTCCGTCGAGCGAATCCTTCTTCGCGAAGCCGACCAAGCTAGCCACCGCTGCCTTCACTTTCTTCGGATCGTTCAGCATCACGGTCATCGCCTTCGAGTTAAATCCGTCGGGAAGGACGAAGTTGTGAACCATGCCGAGAACCTTGACCTTGTTCTTTCGAGCCGCCGCCTGAACGCGCTTCCAATCAGCGTCGCTCCAGCTCGACTTCAGGGCAATCGTCCCGCTAGGCGTGATCTCATACCGCTCCGGCATGATTTCACTAAGCTTCGCCGCCTGTTTCTCAAAGGTGCTGATACTGGCAGGATTCCACCCGACGATCCAGGCTGAGACATACAGGGCGGATGCAATAACCATAACGCAATTATGGACGAGGCTCAGTTATCTTCGGTTTCGTGCCCCAGCAAATGCCGAACTGAATAGATCTGCCCGGTGTGGTAGGCAACATGGAAAACCATGTACTGAACAATGTTTCCCCACTTCCCCCATTGCCCAGGGTAGGGAGAATCGTAATCCAAGCCTAACAAGACTTCTTGAGTGGCTTCTCGAATCTTGCAGATTTCGCACCACAGATCGGAGACCGTCAGATCTAGCGCGACCGGTGCTTCGACGGAGGAAAGGTAGTAACGAAACTCGTGACCAAGGATCGGGCTCAAAAATGGGAAATCGCCCGCTGCGGGCCGTTCTTTGTCCGCACAAAGAATCCAAGACGCATGTCCATATCCAATGTGAGCAACCAGCTCACCGATACTCAATAGCCTCGGATGTGGTCGGATCCAAACGTCATGAACCGGGGTTCCATCAATAGAAATTTCGAGCTCTCGGTAAGCCTCGTCCCAAGCCTCAATCAGTGTCGGTAGCGACAACATCGCACCAGTATAAAGTAAAAGGGCAGTAACTTCAACAAAGCTCCTGCCCTACGTACGGACTACTTCAGGTCGTAGCGATCAAGGTTCATCACCTTGTTCCAAGCCGCAACAAAATCACGCTTGAACTTCGCCGCCGAATCGTCCTGAGCGTAAACCTCAGCAATCGCCCGAAGCTCGCTATTCGACCCGAAGATCAGGTCTGCCCGAGTCCCGGTCCATCGAACCTGGCCAGTCTTTCGATCCTTCGCCTCGAAGACTTCCTGTGTGTCCGAAGTTGCCGACCAAGTGATCCCGAAGTCCAGAAGGTTGACGAAGAAGTCGTTGCTCAAAGTCCCCGGAGATGAGGTGAAAACGCCATACGAAGAACCATCGTAGTTCGCGCCCAGCACCCGAAGTCCGCCAACCAAAACCGTCATTTCCGGCGCGGTCAACATCAGAAGTTGCGCCTTATCGACAAGCAGGTCCTCGGTCGAAGCTGAAACCCGTCCGCTTCGGTAGTTACGGAACCCGTCCGCCAACGGCTCAAGGACGCTGAACGAAGCAGCATCTGTCTGCTCTTCACTTGCATCAGTTCGACCGGGCGTGAACGGTACGGAAAGACCCGAAGCCTTCTCGACCGCAGCACAGCCTGCGAGGACAATAAGGTCCGCCATTGAAACCTGGCCCGAGAACTCAGCCTTGATTCCTTCAAGAACCGAAAGCACGGAAGAAAGTTCCGCCGGATTGTTCACAGCCCAATCCTTTTGCGGTGCTAATCGAATTCGAGCCCCGTTCGCCCCGCCGCGCTTATCCGAGCCTCGGAAAGTCGAAGCCGACGCCCAAGCCGTGCGAACCAAAGCCGAGACCGACAAACCAGAGGCCAAGACCTTCGCCTTGAGCGAGGCAATCTCAGCATCGCCAACCAAAGCATGGTCGACCGCAGGAACCGGGTCTTGCCAGATCAGAACTTCGGAGGGAACTTCCGGTCCCAGGTACCGCGAAATCGGCCCCATGTCTCGGTGGGTCAGCTTGTACCAAGCTCGGGCAAACGCATCAGCAAACTCCTCCGGGTTCTCGTGGAACCGGCGAGAAATCTTCTCATAAGCTGGATCAACCCGGAGTGCAAGATCCGTGGTTAGCATCATCGGGGCATGGCTCTTGGATGGGTTGTGAGCATCCGGAACCGTTCCGGCTCCTCCACCGTTTTTCGGAGTCCACTGATGAGCCCCCGCCGGACTCTTGGTCAGCTCCCACTCGAAGCCAAACAAGTTCTCAAAATAGTTGTGGCTCCACTGCGCCGGCGTTGTTGTCCAAGCTCCTTCGAGGCCGCTGGTAATCGTATGCTCCCCGGCACCGGATCCAAAGGTGTTCTTCCAGCCCATAGACTGTTGCTCGATTCCCGCCGCTGCTGGCTCGAAGCCAACGTAAACGGACGGATCGGCCGCTCCGTGGGTCTTTCCGAAAGTGTGACCACCAGCTATTAGAGCTACGGTCTCTTCGTCGTTCATGGCCATTCGACCAAACGTCTCACGGATGTCTCGCGCCGACTGAAGTGGGTCAGGATTTCCGTTGGGACCTTCTGGATTGACATAGATTAGACCCATCTGGACAGCCGCAAGCGGATTCTCGAGGTCCCGATCTCCCGAGTATCGCTCATCGCCGAGCCAGGTCGATTCCGCGCCCCAGTAAACGTCCTCCTCTGGCTCCCAAACGTCCTCGCGTCCGCCGCCAAAGCCGAACGTCTTAAAGCCCATCGACTCCAGCGCGCAGTTGCCGGCAAGAATCATCAAGTCCGCCCAAGAGAGCGCATTGCCATACTTCTTCTTGATCGGCCAAAGAAGAAGCCGAGCCTTATCGAGGTTTGCATTGTCCGGCCAGCTGTTGAGAGGGGCAAATCGCTGAGTTCCCGCTCCGGCTCCACCACGTCCGTCCTGAATGCGGTACGTGCCCGCGCTGTGCCAAGCCATTCGGATGAAGAACGGTCCATAGTGACCGTAGTCCGCCGGCCACCAATCCTGAGAGGTAGTCATCAGGGCAAAGACGTCGGCCTTCACTGCCGTCAAATCAAGAGCAGAGAATGCTGATGCGTAGTCAAATTCCTCGCCCAGAGGGTTCGAGAGGGCTGAGTTTTGGCGCAGGATGTTCAGCTTGAGCTGGTTCGGCCACCAATCTCGGTTTCCCGTCCCGGCTCCTGCCCCCCGAGTCACCGTTCCCCCGTGAAACGGGCATTGGGCCGAGGTCGAATTTACATCTTCAAGTGTTGTGTGCTCATCCATCTTCCCGAAAGTCTACGCCCTAGCGTGAGTTGGAATCACCGATTCCGCGGCTCACACTGAGAATTCAGGACAGAAGGTTAAACATGGTTTTCAACAGACGAAATCGAAACCCACCACGTAGAACGAGGCATGACACTGCAAAACCTCTCTTACCTCGCGGCCATGGTCGCGATGATCGAACCCACAATTACCGACCTTAAGGATGGCTATATCAAAGTCTCGACCAAGAAGTACAGCGTCGAAGTCCCGAAAGGCTGGGAAGTTGGCGAAGAGTCGAGCTTTGGTCAGCGCGAGTTTCACTCTGAAAAGGGCGAGATTGGAACGATGACCGGAAGCGCAAAGGGATCCAACTGGGACCGACTCTACAACACCAGCCTATACTTCATTCAGCGCCGCGAGAAGGCAACACCAACCCCGTACAAGCTCGGCAAGAATAAAAAGGGCTACGAAACCATGAGCTTCGAAATGATAGGCAAAGACGGTAAGCCGACCTCGAAATACGTCATTCTCAAGAACGCAAAAGAAGACATTCTTGCTTTGAGCGTGCGCATCAGCCAGGTCAAGAGCGAAGCTGAGCTGAACAAGGCATTCGAGCGGCTGGTCAACACAGCAGTTATGAACTAGTTTCCACTCGGGGCACTCCTTGTGGAGTGACCCGAGGGCTGCGTCAACCAAGGTCAGTGACTTTTACCATCGCTCCGCCGGCTTCCATCGACTTCCAAGCCGCTTCGGTCAGCCGAATCACCTCAAGTCCGCACTCAAAGCCGCTCTCGCAAGGAATCCCCTGCGTGATGCAGTCGAAGAAGTGCTGATCAGGCGTCGAGCCACCATATGTCTCTTCGTAAACAATCCGATCCTTAGCCAAGTTTCGAACAGTGAGCTTCCCGCCCCGAACGAAGAAGCCAAGCTTGGTTCCCATGATCGTCATGTCCTCGTGCCAGTTGGTCGAGTCGCCAATGATCGAGATATTGCCAACCGCCCCGTTCTTGAACTTGATCGCAAGAGCCGAATCGATATCGACCTGAAGCCCTCGATTGTCCCCAACTGCCGAGACGGTTTCCGCTTGAAGACCGGTCACCCAGAGCATGATATCAACGAAGTGCGAACCAGTATCGTTCAATTGCCCACCGCCGCTCAAAGCCGGATCATGGCGCCAAGTTCCTGCGCAAGCGACCTTCCACTCCTGGCAGCTCAGGCCCGCGATGAACTGAATTTCGCCAGCTTCGCCGCTGTCGATCATGCCCTTGATCTTGCGATAGATCGAATCAAAGTGCCGTTGATAGGAAACCATACCGACTTTGCCGCTCGCCTTTTGGGCGGCGATGACGCGATGCGCGTCGGCGACGGTGCAAACCATCGGTTTCTCCACGCAAGCATGCTTTCCAGCTTCCAATGAATCCACGATCTGTTGAGCATGTAGCGTGTGCGGAGTCATGATCATGACCGCATCCACGTTCGAATCTTTCAGCAAATCCTGATAGTCCGAGTATTCCGCCGCCCCCGCGCTCTGCGGATGCGCCGCTTTCATCGCTGCAATGTTATCCGCCGAAGTATCCGCCATCGCGACCACGCTTGCGCCCTTCACCTTCAGCAGGTTTGCCACGCGATACCGCGCAAACCCACCAACCCCGATCAATCCAAACCTAACTTCTGCCATGTCGAAGCGCAGTTTAACCCGCCAAAACCGCAAAGTAAACCGATTCTCACCTTAAGGTTTCTTTTCTGCCTCACCGACCGCCGGATCGAGTGAAGGATATAATTTTGGAATGTACCGCAGTACTTGGGGGGCGATCGCTATGCTGCTGTTAACTCAGTCCAGCCTCTACTTTCCCGAGCCGTACATGCACGTCGAGCTTTACTCATTTTCGACTGCAGAGAGTAAAGCATCAGAGCTGTTCCAAAAGACGCAATACGAGTGGCTCAAAGGCGAAATCGACTGGAACAGTGCCGCCGGAAAAGATGCTTGGGAATCCGCAGTTAAACTGTTTCGGAACAACCGCCACGACAAGCAGGCCCTGCTTTCGATTTCCGCAGTTCTCAAGGAACCCGAGCATCCATACTTCGCCTCTAGCACGAGGACATACCAATTCGCCCCAAGCGACCCGTGGCTTTGCGCTGCAGGTTCGATCTGCGTGGACGGAATCCGAGGCGACGAGCCTCGAACATTTCAGGATTCCCACCACATTCTCTATCCGTACAACGTCAACCGGGAAATGCAGCGGGCGATGCCGAAGAACCTGAGCCCTCACCAAGCCCGACTCTTGCTTCTCACCACGCAGTACGGACCATATTGGAGATCAGACATGAAGCCGGGGCTTCGGCGAATCCACAACCTCCTTGAGGCACACGGCTACAAGGACCGATTCCTCCAGATCTCAAATTTGAGGCTCATGGTCTCAGAGCTCCTCGACCATTCTCGACCCGCTTCAGATTTGACCGAACTCAGGCGCCGAGTGGATGCGCTCTACGCTGAATACCCAGGTTTTCAGCAGACCGCTTTGAAGGCAAGTGTCTCGTACGTCGAGGGCGTCTTCGAAAAAGATCAATCGAAGTTTGACGACTACTTCCGCCAGCGAATCGCACTCAACAAACGGCTGGCATTGGGAGATCGCGAAGACCAACACACCAGCCGGGAAGCTATGGTGAACTTCGAACGAACGAACTACGAAGAACGCAAAATGTTCTTTGGTGCTCAGGCGAAACCGATTGACCTAGACTCTCTCTAGTCCGTTCAGGCCGATTCGACGACCGCACGATCGCCACCGTATTCCACATACGCCACCGTTGTCGGAAAATGGCTCAAATCGACTTCGTCGAGGGCTTTGTCAATCGCCGATAGTTGTGCTCTAGCCTCGGCTAGTGCCGCCAAGAACTCCTGCGAACCAAGCGAGGGGTCTCGACCGACGTGGCGATAGGAGAGCATTTTGAGGCGGAGGGCGTCGAGGGTGGTTATGAAAACACTCGCCTGAGCTTTCGTACGTTCGATGCCGCCCGTTAGCTCCTGGTAGTTCCGCTCATACTCTTGGACGTTCTTCTCAGCGACGGCATAGAGGGCCGAAGCCTGGCGGTCGCCGGGATGGAAGGCGGGGAGGCCATGCGATAGCCACGGCTTTGCCTCGCTTTCGGCAATATCCGCGTGCATGATGTCGGCCCAGCGAAGAGCTTCGTAGAGTCCTAACGCCACTTCGCGAACCGTATGCGGAAGTTCTTTGAACTCGGCGATTTCGGAAGATTTCAGCTTCGCAATGCCTTCCTCAAACGCCCAGAATCGCTCACGGCAGGCGTACCACAATCCACCAAAAAATGGGTCAATAAACCGACGCTCCATCTCAGCTTGGTAGGCGTCTTCGAAGTCTGGCTCGCGTCCGATGAGAGCCGGAGTGAGCGGTTCGAGTGGGTTCTGTGAGGCGATTCGGTGCGCCTTCTTGAGGTAAAGCCGCCGTACGAGCGAGAACCCTATGTTCCTCGCCTCGTTGCGATAAATCTGCAAATCTGCGTTTATGACTTCCTGTCTCATTGCCACCGCGCCCATCCTTGGCTTTGCTAGCTAAAGGTATTGTACGCGATTTCGGCCACTTTAGAGCGAAGGTGGACGCTTGGGGCTCACCGCAAAAAGCTGCTCAGCACAATATGCCGCCTGAAGCATCCGTTCATCTTCCATCGGCGCGCCCATGAGTTGGAGTCCGACAGGAAGCCCGTGAGCGAACCCGCACGGAATAGAGATTCCGGGCATACCCCCCATGTTGGCGGGGATGGTGCAATAGTCCAGCATTTTCATCGCCATGAAGGAATGCTCATCACGCCTTACTTCAAAACGAGCGTCCAGCCCTGCATCGCTATTTTTCATGTTCTGGCTTTCAAACTGTGCTTTCAAGTAGCTGTGTAACTCGAAAGCGATTTCCGGTGCGGTCGGCGAGACAATGAAGTCGTAGGTCTGGAAGGCATCTAAGAATTGCTGAGTCATCATCGCCCGAACCTGTTGAGCTTTCAAGTAGAAGGCGTCATAGTAGCCAGCACTCAGCGCGTAAGTGCCGATCATGATTCGAGCCTTAACTTCGTGCCCGAAGCCTTCGGCGCGAGTTTTTGCGACAACGTCGATGTGCCCTTGACCTTCGGATCGTGGTCCGTAGCGCACCCCATCAAAGCGGGCAAGGTTCGAGGAAGCTTCAGCGGGAGCAATGATGTAGTAGGTCGTGACGCCAAGCGGAATCGATGGAATCGAAATCTCATCAACCGTGGCACCCTCTCGGCGAAGTGCTTCCAGTGAGGCTTCAATTGTCTTTTGAACTTCCGGATCGGTGCCTTCGCCATACATTTCGCGTGGGAAAGCCAGCTTGAGACCCTTTAGAGACCCGTTCTTGAGTTCTCGGGCGGAAACTGGAGGGGCTGGATTCGATGTGGCATCTCGTTCGTCGTGTCCGGTGGTTGCTTCGGCAAGAATAGCGGCGTCTTCAACGGTCTTCGTAATCGGGCCAATCTGGTCGAGCGAGGAGGCAAAGGCAACTAAGCCGTAGCGCGAACATCGACCGTAAGTCGGTTTATATCCAACAGTTCCGGTGAACGAAGCCGGGAGGCGGATCGAACCTCCGGTGTCCGAACCCAACGAAATCGGAGCCAGTTCCGCCGCAACTGCGGCTGCCGATCCGCCCGAGGAGCCGCCCGGGGTTCGGTTCAAGTCCCAAGGGTTGTGGGTCAGTTTGTAGGCCGAAGTCTCGGTTGAAGAACCCATCGCGAATTCGTCTAGGTTTGTCTTTCCCAGAATCACGGCTCCTTGCTCCTTAAGTTTTTCGACAACGGTTGCGTCAAACGGCGGAATGTATCCCTTCAGAATCTTGGAAGCACAAGTCGTCTCGATCCCCTCGGTGGAGATGTTGTCCTTGATTGCCACTGGAACACCGGTTAGCAAAGAAGCATCACCGGAATCAAGACGATTCTGAGCCGAAGCCGCCTCCGCCAAAGCCCGATCCCGATCAACGGCCAAAAACGCCCCGTACTTTGAATCCTCAGATTCGATCCGATCTAAAAACGCCGTCGTTACATCAACAGCAGAAAGCTCCTTCGACCGCAATTTTGCGGCAATTTCGACGGCGGTAAACGATGTAATCGACATCAATCCTCAATGATCATGGGGACGAGGAACAGGCCTGCCTTGCTCATTGGGGCGTTTTTGAGGGCGAGTTCGCGTTTGAATGATGTGCGCGGGACATCTTCGGCCCAGACATTGGTGAGGTTAGAAGCGTGAAGTTTGGGGTTAATCCCACCAAAATCGACCGCCTGAATATCAGAAAAGTGTCCGATCAGGGCGTTTAGCTCGGTTTGAAGCGACATCATTTCTGGCTCATCAAGATCCAAACGAGCGAGTTTCGCCACGTGCCTAACTTCATCCAGCGAAATCGCCATAGAGATTGATTTTAGCACAGGCTCATAATGAAGCCAGGCAATGCAGAACCCTAAGTTTGGCGTGACCGCATTTACGGCAACTGTGCTGACCATCATCTGCGTCGGCAAGGTCCTGCTCTACCCATATTTGCCACCTTCGACGACCGAGAAGCTTGTCACCATAGACCAACGGAAGGCACCACCGGCTGCCGCCGTTGAACTCCGCTGGCAGACCACACCAGCCAAGGCGGTTGAGGAGGCCATCAAACTTCGCAAGGCACTGCTATGGGTGATTATAGACCCCAGAGATACGAACGCTCGGGAGCTGGAAACGGTTGCTTTGCGCGATCCAGAAGTTGTCCGGCTCATCAATCGCTATTTTGTGCCGATCAAGCTAAGCTCGGAGGATCATCCTGAGGCGGAACGCCTTATCTTTCCGCTTGGTCGAGTTCAGACTTATCTTCGTCCAGGCGCCACAGTTTTGGTCTCTACGACTGCTGGTCGAATGATCGGGATGATCCGGCCGCGAGGAGCAGATGACCGACTTTCAACGCCAGTTGTCCGGTTGCAATTGTTGGGAATTAAAAAGTTGCTCGATAAGCAGCTACTTAATCCGGAAACCGTTTTGGAACTTGACGCTTTTGCCAGCGCCGAGAGCCAAAAACTCTTGGAGCTGGCTCCCGGCGACTTCGCTGGCACCGATGCGATCGTTGACGCCATCCAAAAGGGCCAAGTCTCGAAGTATGGCGGGTTTAACTCAAATGGCTATTGCGAACTGCGACCCTCTGCGCTGGACCTGCTCTTGGAACTGGGTCGAGTTGACCTTGTCAGCCAGTACATTGACTCATTTTGCAGATCAGCTGGTTACGATGTTGTCGGAGGCGGAATTTTTGACGGCATCGAGATGGGAAGGCCACACCGCACAATTGCGTCGAAGTCGGTTCTGACCAATATTGCTCTAGCAGAAACCCTTGCCAAGACATCGGCCTTGACGCGAAACCCCAAGATAGGGTTGATTTTGGACGACGTTCTCCGATCGGTGGAACGAGAATTCATGACGGGGTCGAACCTTTTTGAAGGCAGAATTTCGGATGTACAAGAGTCGGGTCTTAGTTCGCACTTTAGCTTGACCGGATCACGAATAGACTCTCTACTCACGCCAACAGAGGCCGAATGGGTGCGTCAGCACCTACTCACGACGCCAGTGCAAAAAGATTACATTGGGCGGCTGGACCGAATTGAACTTCTGTCTGAACCAAAGCTCGCCGAAATTCGCCGAAAGCTGGTCCCCGATTCTTCGGTGGCCGCACAGCATACCAAAGAGAACCGCAGCTATGTTGTTGGGTTTGTTTGCGCGCGGTTGCTCAGGGTTTATCACCTCACAAGAAACCCGAAAGCACTTGCTTTATTCCGTCAACTGGAACCAACACTCAAAGGCTGCTTTGATGGACCAACCGTTTTCAGAATTTCGAACACTCCAGACTCTGGAAACGGTTGGCTAGGAAGTTATCTAGCGATTTCGGACGCCTTGTTGGAACAGCATCTCGTGCTTGGAGAGCGGTCAGCCATCAATGCCGCTCAGGCGATTCTGAGGAGGACGCTCTCACTATTCGGCACCAGCCACTCCGACTGGCTCACTGTCACGGTGGACGGAAGCAGCCCAATTCCTGGCGTAAGCGGCTTGATGCCTGACCTGTTTGATCCTGGCTACGAATCGACCACAGCAATGGCAATCAGGGTGATGCACCGGGTTGGATCGATTCTCCCGGATGAAGCGCTAGCCAGTGAACTCAATTCACGAGCGAGCCAGATTGCTTTGGTCATCCCATCGGTTTCCGAAGGATCAGCTGTTTTGGCTTCCGGCGTGATCAGAGAAACGCTTTCGCTGAATCGAAATCGCCGGATCGAGTTTCCGAGAAGCGAGCCTGCATTGGCTTCGGAGTTCCCACTTGAATTCACCGTTCCCGTGGACAAAAAGTCGACCACTCTGCCAGGAATTTACATTGTTCGAGAGGGCAAGCGAGAGGGACCCTTCTCGATTGAACAAGCCAAACGGAAGCTCGCAAATCCGTAGCCCCTCGCGTACAGCAACCCTCTTCGGTCATAATATCCGGTGGACAGGTCGCATAGTGGTCTAGTGCACCGCACTCGAAATGCGGAGTAGGGCAACTTACCGTGGGTTCGAATCCCACCCTGTCCGCCATTCCAATTCTCTAATTCTGCTCAGGCCGATCGAGGACTAACTTGACGAGCTGGGGCCAAAACTGTTGGAAGTCCTGTTCAAACTCGGCGTAGTGAGTTTCGAGTAGTGCAACGGCTCCTGTCATGTCGACTGTCCGCCGAGAATTGTAGAGGATTCGCTTCTCCATCCGCCCAAAGGTTGTTCGTAGCCCAGCAAAGTCGAAGTAGCTGAGAAGCCATTCGTCCTGAATCATCCGGCGAAGGATGAATTGAGCTTGCGTGGGCAACTCGTGGATGTGTTCTAAGATTTCCGCATGGAGAGTCCAGACGTAGGATTCCACTGACTCGTCTAGGGGCCAATTGTTGACCAAAAAGTGATCGAAAAACACGTCAACGATCGGGTTCGCGAATCGTTGGAATCCGGTCAGGCGGAGCATTGCGCGCTGGACGGCCGGATGATTGTCGGTGAACGAATCGATGTGACGGTGCAGCCGAACGCCGGCCGCGATGGGTCCCACCATGGCTTGCTCCTCGGGGCGAGAGAGGAAGTCGGCGGCAATGTTTCCCAGCCGAACCAGCGGCTCGTTTGGAGAGAGGACGGCGTGGGCGAGTAAGTTCAAAGGATTCCCTTGGGATATGCTAGCGCAATCATGAATACTCCGGTCATCGTAGAGCTGTCCGCCAAACGCGTCGTCGGGTGCGTTGTAATATCAAGTATGGAACCCAATCTCTGCCCAAGCGCCTGGGATGCGTTCGTGCCTCGCATGTCGGAGGTCGACATTGAAGGCGAGTGCTTTGGTGTCGCCCGCTGGGATTATCCGGGATTGGCCGAAGGGTACTTTGCGTACATCGCGGCGTTTGAATCATCGATGAACCCTCCCGAGGGAATGGAGGCTTGGGACGTTCCGGGTGGCAAGTATGCGCGCGTCGAGGTACCAAATCTCGAATCGATTCGGTCGACCATTGACTGGTTCCACGGAGAGTGGCTGCCGGGCAGTGGGCTGGTCAAAGGTTCTGGACCATACTTGGAACTGTATCCAGAGACCTTTCCGGCGTCCCCCGAGTTCAGCCTACTATTCTCTGTTGAGTAGCGGATGCGCGTTTGACTTTACGCGCGGTCATACTCAGTTAGAGGCGAGAGAAGCGACGTGGGGAAGTGGGGTATTCAGGTTCAGCGAAGGTTCAGATTGGGCCGGAAAGTGGGGAAGGGTGGGGAAGAGGAATCCCTGTGAAGGAACCGTTGACGTTGGGATTGTTGGATGAGTTTGCAGTGGGCTGTGGGCAACGCTGAAAGCCCCTAGCGCTCCAAAGAATTTTATCATCACTCTATAGCCGACGAAGCATGGGTTTTGTCAACCAGGAGTTTGCAGATTTCCACCCGCCGGCCCAAAAGCCACACCCCACCCAAAGTGTCGTCGAGAGCCTCTCTGGCGTTCGACCCTCGCCGCCACTTCGGGACCCGTGCCCCAGGGCGGGTGGAATCCGCCCTGGGGAGGTGGGCGGGAGTTTGCGGTTACTCTTAGCCAGCGGCGGCTTGGAATCGAACGTAATGGTGATCGGGAACCTTGTTTTCTAGTTGCCAAACAAGCCTGATGGGTCGTTCTCCGCTGAACGAAATCGGCTTCCCGAAGCCAATGCACATGAATGGATCTCCCCTCGAAACTCTGGCGAAGAAGAGGTGCCGACCTGAGCCAGAGATGAGTCGCTGGCCGGTGTTTGACGTGACGGTTGTTGTTGACTGGCTCTCCCAGTGCAGTCGATCAGGACTTTCAAACCAATCCTGATACCGTGTGGTAGGCGTAAATCCACCTTCAGACTTTTCGAGTGTGAACATGTGGATGTCCAGCCCGAAATGTTCGACATAAAACGTACCTTGCCTCATAGATCCTGTATTTGATCTGAAAGGAGCTACGATTTCGTCGCGATTATAGAGTCCCCACAACGAAAAGGGTAGATCTTCTGCAACGGCCGGTAGTGTGTCTGCCCCTCTGTTGAGAACATCCAGGGCCTGTATGAATTCTTGCTTGATTTGGTCTGGGATATCGGCTGGAATAGTCTGAGATGCCAGACCTTGGGCCACCATCGAAGAAAAGTGGGATTCCGTGTTGATGTGTGACAAGGCAGCTAGATACCCTGACGCGCGCCGCTTGTCGTTGACGTGAGAAAGGGATGCGACTCGGTGCTGGCCTTTTGACACCTCAAGTCCTGAATATCCAGCTTCGGTCAAGACACCGAAGAACGATCTTCCATTCCGGTAGAACTCCTCTAAGTTCAAACCGGTCTCAAGAAGGAAGTCGTGCAGGGAGGGCACAGAACCGCTCGCGAGCATCCGCCTTAACTCCGATGTGATTGCCTTTGTGGTCGTTGGGATAACTTCCCGCAGACTTGTAATAACCTTTTGGGCGACAACTTTATCTAGCCGGATGTCACAGCCAGCAGGCAGCTTTGGAAATCCGGTCGATACGGCTAATTCAAGCTCTCTACGACTCAGACCGGTCATTGCTGAGAACCTCTGATCGAAGCGAAACTTGGCATTCTGATTTCCAACAAAGTCAAGAACGGTAAGTGCCCCTTTGCTATGGTGGTTGCGAAGTCCTCGACCCAGTTGCTGGATAAATACGATCGCGCTTTCAGTCGGCCTGAGGAACAAAACCGTGTTGATTTCGGGAATGTCGACGCCTTCGTTAAACAGGTCGACCGTGCAGAGGATCTTGATCTTTCCTCTTCTAAAGTTTTGGACTAACTCCGCGCGGGAGTCCTTTGGGATGTCACTGTGGAGGCTTGCTGACTCAATACCGGCCTTGGCAAACACCGATTGCATCATGTCTGCGTGGCGTTTTGATGCACAGAATGCGACGCAAACCATTGATTCAACCTCCACTTTGTCGCTGAGCTCTCTTAGGATTACTCGACTTCGCTGGTCGAGAGTTTGCTCAAACAACTCATCGAGTTCGGCGGAGTTGTATTTGCCGGCAGACCAGCTCAGACCGGACAGATCTGTCTCATCGTCAACACCAAAGTAGTGGAATGGACACAGGAGTTTTCTCTGGAGTGCATGCCACAAACGAAGTTCGTAGGTTGGTGGCCAAAACTTGTCGAGTTGCTCGCGGGCGCCGTCTGTGCGCTCCGGTGTCGCTGTTAGTCCCACCAGTTCCTTGGGTTGGAAGTAGTCGAGAACTCGAGAATACGTCTGGGCTTCAGCGTGATGAAACTCATCTACAACTATGTAGGCAAAGTGGTCCTTCGTGAAATCCTCAAGGCGCATGTGTGCCAGCGATTGGACCGATGCAAAAACGTGGGTCCAACCAAACGAACGGTCACTTCCAACGTTTATTTCTCCAAAATTCTGATCTCGGAGCACGAACCTAAAGGCGCCTATTGACTGCTTAAGAATGTCTTCTCGGTGGGCGACGTAGAGGAGCTTTGGGTGCCCTGATTCTTGCTGAGAAAACTGTCGGTAGTCGAAAGCCGAGAGCAGGGTCTTACCGGTGCCGGTTGCCGCAACCACCAGGTTTTGGTGCCTTCCGGATTCGCGGGCGAGACGTAAAGCATCAAGTGCTTCCTCCTGGTGGGGAAATGGGCGAACATCGAGATAGAAGTTCGAAGATCCTGACTCGTGTTTGGACTGAGATCGGAGCTCTTTTCCGACGCGTTCCGAGTCCTTTTTGGGATCGAAAAGCTCAAATCTAGCGTCGGCCCAGAGTCGGTCGAATGTGGAGGTAAGCCCGGCAACAAGTTGCGGAGCATCCGAGCTTCCGACTCTGACATTCCACTCGAGGCCATCGACTAGCGCTTTGACCGATAGATTTGAGGATCCGATAGCACATGTGGTGAAGCCGCTCCTTCGGTGGAATATCCATGCCTTGGCATGCAGAGACGTCTTTTGATCAGGTTGCTCGAAAACAATTTTGATCTGAGCCCCGAACTCAGCCAGCCGCTGGAGCGCCTTGAGGTGAGTCCCTCCAAGATATGTCGTTGTAATAATGCGAAGCTTATTGCCGTGTTTCTTGAGCGGTTCAATCAGCAAATTGACACCCTGATTGCCGATAAATGGGCAAATGAAGTCAACATGGTCAGCCGTTGAAAGCTCGTCTCGGATCAACTGGTGGTAATTGATTTCCTGATCGTTAGTGATAAGGGCGCTTTGGGATAAGGGAATCTTTGGCGGCGAAGGTGGGGCGGCGACACTGGAGTGAATGCTCGTAAGGCGCGCTTGCCGCAATGAGTCCCCTTCTTCCGTCGAGAGGAAGTAAGGCGATGCTAGAAGGGCGAGTTCACCTTTCGCTGTATCGCCTGATTTTGCGAGCCGACCAAGTTCAGTTCTCACTCGAACCGCCAATTCGCGGGTCAAATATTCGACCGCTTCTTCATTGGAGAGCTCGGTGATGTTTGCCTTCAGATGGGGCGGAAGGTCTGCGACTGCATCCGAAACCGCTTTGGAAACCAAAAGATCGTACGCGCCCTCGAGCAGTTCACTCACGGCTTTAAGTTACCAACAATCTCGTGATCCTTTGCTGATCGAGGTTACTGCGGCTTTCTCCATCTTGAACTACTTCGCGAACCGCCAGTTCGATTTGAAGTCCTTCGTCAACGGCTGATCCGTCAGCAGCGCCCGAGTCATTTCGATGGGGATGCTGTTTTCCTGGAAAACCCGGTCGTGGAAGTCCTTCTGCTTCATCTTTCCGCTATCGACCAGTTCGTGCCTTAGGGACCAGAGTTGGAGGGCGCCGATCATGTAGCTGATTTGGTAGAGGGGCGAGTAGCCGCCTCCGAATGAGCGGCGGACTTCGCCTTCGGCGGAGGCGCGTTCGTGGCCGACTTTTTCGACCAGCATGTTGACGCACTCTTCGGCGGTCATCTTCTTCAGGTGGAAGCTGAGGGAGAAGATGATTCGGGCGCAGCGGTGCATTCGCCAGAAGAGCATTCCGACTTTGTTTTGCGGGGTCTTTGGGAAGCCCATTTCCCAGAAGAGGAATTCGTAGTAGAGGGCGTTACCTTCGGCCCAGAAGGGGGTGTAAAAGAGCTGGCGCTGGGGGTTGTGGCGGTTTTCGTAGAACTGCTGGAGGTGGTGGCCGGGGATGAGCTCGTGGTGGACGGTTGCGCGGGCGAAGTGGATGTTGTTTGCGCGCAGGCTCATGAGCTTTTCTTGGTGCTCCATTTCGGCGGTTGGGAAGCTGACCATGATCTGTTCGCCGCCGAGGAAGAAGGGGCTGACCTTTTGCTGTTCGCGGGGCAACATGGTCATTCGCCAGGTTTCTTTGGCGAGTTGGGGGACGGTGACGAGGTCGTTGTCTTCGACGTATTTGATGGCCTCTTCGGCGAGGTCGCGGATCATTTGGGGCTGATCGCCGGGTTGGACGTAGTCCTGTTTGACCTTTTCGAGGGCCTGGTGCCAGTCATCGTAGCCCATCTCTTTGGCGGCCTTCTTCATCTCGGTTTCGCACCAGGCGTACTGCTTGTTCGCGATCTCTATGAGCTCCTCGGGGGAGTAGGGGATCATCTCGTATTTGAGCTCGTTGAGAAGGGCTTGGCGGCCGATTGGGTCGCCGACGATGGGGCTGTTGTCGCCGGGTTTTAGGCCGCAGATTTTCTCTTTGAGGAAGGTACTGAACTCTTGGAGGGCCTTGGTGGTGCGGTTGTAGGGCTCGGTGACCCACCAGCCGAATTGAGGGTCGTAAGTGTTATAGAACCGGTACCACTCGGCGAGGTTTCGGAGGAGTTGGTCGTTGAAACGAGCGCTACGGAAGGCGGCGAATTTGTCGTTGGTTTTGTTGGCTTCGAGCTTTTGTTTGAGCTTAGGGAGTTCGGTTTCGATCTTCGCGAGGGTGGCGGCAGCTTGTTGGGGTTTGATGGGGTTACTGCGCCGCTGGTCTTGGCCGAGCTTGATGAGGTCGCTGGCGAAGGGGAGGAAGGGCTCGGTTTCGTCGATTTGCTTTTGAAAGGCGTCGAGCTTTGCGAGGTTGCGGTCGAGGTGATTTTTGAACAGTATGTAGTCGACTCGTTGGCCTTGGTTGAGCTTGTCGAAGTCTTGCTGTTCTAGTTTGGCCTCGGCTTCTTCGTAGAACTTTTTGAACCGGCTCGTGCGTTCGTCGGAGATTTCGACTTTGTAGAATCGCTCGAGGCTGCCGAGGTCGGCTTGGTACTGTTCGATGAGCTGGGTTACGGTTGGGTTCATGGCCAGGGCTGCGATGAGGGAAAGCATCTGTGAGTGGATGTTACTCCCTTGCAAGCTAGGCCTACTGAACGATTTTTGTGAGGAGTTCCGCTAGGGTCACACCTCTTTCCAGGGGATGCCGGAGCGGAGCTTGGGTGTTGATTGTGTAGCGGTTGCGCCTTCCGTCTCTCTCGCGGGAGATTACGTTTGATTCCTCGAGTTCGGCGATGATGCGTTGGACGGCGCGTTCGGTGATGCCGACTTGGGTGGCGACATCTCGGAGGCGCGTCTCTGGGTCGCGGAGGAGGCAGACCAGGACGTGGGTGTGGTTGGTGAGAAATGTCCAGCCATTCGCGGATTTGAATGAATCTACATTATGCGACATTGTATTCATGTAATTATATTCCTGTAATGCAAATCGTAAAGAATTCTACCACGACTTCTCAGTCATCTTCGGCTAGTTCAGCGAAGACGCCAATCACGGTCGCCTACGGCGACGGAATCGGGCCTGAGATCATGGCGTCGGTTCTGAATGTTTTGGAGAAATCGGGCGCGGCGATCGAACCGGAAGTGATCGAGATTGGTGAGGCGGTTTATAAATCTGGCTTCACTTCAGGGATCAAGCCTGAGGCTTGGGATTCGCTTCGGAGAACGAAGGTCCTCTTGAAGGCACCGATCACTACCCCGCAGGGCGGAGGATACAAGAGTCTGAACGTGACCATTCGGAAGACGCTTGGTTTGTATTCGAACGTTCGGCCTTGTGTGACCTACGCTCCTTTTGCTGGCAAGTCGGGGCCGGGAATGAACATTGTTATCATCCGCGAGAATGAAGAGGATTTGTATGCGGGAATTGAGCACCGGCAAACCGAAGAGGTTTATCAGTGTTTGAAGCTGGTGACCCGCTCGGGTTGTGAGCGCATCGTTCGGTACGCGTTTGAATACGCGAGGGCGAACGGGCGGAAAAAGGTCACTTGCATGAGCAAGGACAACATCATGAAGCTGACCGACGGCCTTTTCCACCGGATTTTCGATGAAATCGGGGCGGAGTATCCCGAGATGGAGAAGGAGCACTGGATCATTGACATCGGAATGGCTCGGCTCGCGACTCAGCCTGAGAACTTCGACGTTATCGTGACTTTGAACCTTTACGGTGACATTATCAGTGACATCGCCGCGGAAGTTGCTGGCTCGGTTGGCCTTGCTGGTTCGGCCAATATTGGCGAGCATTGCGCGATGTTTGAGGCGATTCATGGCAGCGCGCCCTTGCTTTCGGGGCTGAATGCGGCAAACCCTTCGGGGCTGCTCTTGGCGGCAGTGATGATGCTGGTTCACATCGGTCAGCCGGAAACTGCCGAGCGAATTCACAACGCCTGGCTGAAGACGATTGAGGACGGAATTCACACGAGCGACATCTATCAGAAGGAGATCAGCACGAAATTGGTCGGAACTCGAGAATTTGGGGAAGCGGTGGTTGCTCGGCTTGGGCAGTTGCCCACTCAGCTCGAAGTCGTTCGATATGGCGATGCTAAGCCGATGAAGCTCGGGGTTCGCCCAGTTGCTCCTTCAGTGAAGGAGACGGTTGGGACGGACGTGTTTGTTCAGTGGAATGGCACGCCAGACGAGTTGGGTACGCAGCTCCTCGATTGTGCCGGCGAGCTCGAGTTGACGATGATCACGTGTCGGGGAGTTAAGGTTTGGCCGAATGGGTTTGCCGAGACGACTCTGGTCGATCACTACCGTTGCCGATTCATGGCCCCGTCAGGTCAGTCGGTCTCCGGATCGGAAGTCGTCAGGCTTCTTGGCCGGGTTGTTGATGCCGGGCTTGAGGTGATCAAGCACGAGAACCTTTGCAAGTTCGACGGCATCGCTGGCTTCTCAATGGGGCAGGGGCAGTAAGAGTGTCCAAATTCCGAGGTTCGGTGAGAACCTCGGAACATGATCGTGCTCCTCAGTAGGACACTCGCGAGAGTTTGATGAGCCAACAGTCATTGGTGCGCATGGGCAGGTCGAGGCGGATGGTGCCGGATGGATCAGCTTCGAGGATTTTGCTGACTGTTGGTCTTCCAGTGGTGGCGGCTCGCAATTTGGTTTGAGTCGCTTTGTCGAGGCTTGGACCGTCGCCTTTCGGTTTTCCAAGGGCTAAGTAGGTGCCGAAGACGTCGTTTTGCATATATCCGACGGGGGTGAGTTCAAGGCGATACCGGCCAGTTTTCAGACCCTTCAGTTGGATCACTTTGTTTTGGAGCGTCTTTGGCTTCTGGTCTTTGTGGAAGAACGGGTTGTTGGGCTCGGTGAGGATGGGTTCAGTGTAATCCCACGTGATGAGGGTCAGGTTGTCGCCATCTTTTGTGCCGATTGTTCGCTCATCTGACGATGGGTATTGCTTGTTTTTGAGTTCGGAGAAGAACTTGTAGGCGAAGAACCCGGGCTTTTTGAGGCCGTCGTAGTTGAGGAGTCCGAAGCCGCCGTGGAAGGGAGTGCGGACGGGACCGCCTTCCTCGAACTGGTCGGAGAAGGTCCAGTAGGACATGCCGTCGGTGTGCGGGATGCTCTTTGATAGCTTTTCGAGGATCCATGCAGCGCAGATGTAGTTGTCATGCACAGGGTCGGCTTGGCTGTAGCTTGGGCCCCATTCGGTGATAAACAGCGGGAGCTTGGGATACTTGCTCGCCTTAACCACTGACCGAATCCATGCGAAACCTCCGTTCACTGCGTCGGGTTTTGTATCAAGGATGGTTTGGGATTTGCCGTCGGGGTCGACGAAGCCTTGGGTAGCACCATAGTTATGGGTGCTGGCGAAGTCGACTGGGACGTTGTTTTGGCTGCAGAAGTCGAGGAACTCTTTGATCCAGCCGAGGCCCGCGGTTCCGGGTCCGCCGACGCGGAGTTTTGGGTCTATGGCTTTCATCGCGCGGGCGGTAGTTTCGTAGAGCTTGAAGTACTCAGCTTGGGTTCCGCGCCAGAAGTAGTCGAGGTTGGGCTCGTTCCAGACTTCGAAGTACCACTGTCGGACTTCTTTAAGGCCGAAGCGTTTGATCTCGTGCTTGGTGAATTCAGAGACGAGTTGCGCCCATTCGGACTGGGACTTCGGTGGCGTAGTGTTGCCTCGGTAGTAGAAGCAGGTCTCTTTGCCGCTCGCGAGGGGCTCAGGCATGTATCCGAACTCGATGAAGGGGCGGATTCCGACTTCTTTCAGGCGATCAATAAAGCCGTCTACCTTGGTCCAGTTAAAGCTGAGCGAGTTGTCGGCGTTGCGCTTGACAACCTCCATCTCCTCGTTGAAGATGCCGTGACAACGCAGGTACTTGAACTTCATCTCCTTTTGGAGAGCTTTGAGATCGCGTTGGTGGATGTCGCGAAGGAAGATCGCGGCGCGGTCAGAGCCGATGCTGATGAACGGAACTTCGCTCGTCTTTGTTGGCTTGGCACTGAAGTCAACTGAGACTTGGGCAAAGGCGAGAGAGCTGACAAGGGGTGCGGTTAGAAGCAACAGTTGGCGCATCAGTCTGATTCCTTGCCAGCAAGATTACCGTTATATCAGGTCGATCCCTTTGCACCTCATGGGCGTAGAGGGATGATTTTGACCGATCGCAACATGACCGGACCGAGTAGTCCCGAGGGGAGCAGTGGCGTGTCTTTGAAGTTGTGCCGCCAGGTGGTGAAAGTTTTACGCCGCGGTTCTGGGCGGGGTTGGTTCTTGATGAACCACTCTGGCCAGTCTTTGAGCTGTGCACCGTTCCAGCCCATGTCGTCGGGGAACTGCTCGTCGCCGATGAGGCGGTTGGTCCATAGGTTGGTGACGTCGACTTCCAGCGCGTTCGCGCCTGGCTTCGCGAAGTCTGTGATATCCACCCGGAACGGGGCCTTCCAAAGGGTTGCGACAGGCTTGCCGTTCAGCCGAACCCGGCAAAGCTCGCGGACATCCCCGAGGTCAAGGAAGAGCCTCCTTCCTTTTCCAAGGAGGCTCCGACTCACTGAAATTGCCTTCGAGTAGGTTCCGGTTCCCGAGAAGTACTTGGTGTCGAAGTTGTCGTCCTCGGTCCATGATCGGAGCTTGTCGTAAGTTACGGTCCTGACCGGATCGTATGTTGACGTGAATCTGATGTACCAGGAGCCGGAGATCTCGCTCGGAGCCGGTAGATCGTTGACCTGTTGCGCGGTCTTCTGCCCGTTAGACCATGTTTGCGAAAAGACTCCGTTCTTCCAGACCGACAACATGTTGCCCTCAAGTTGAGAGACCGGTGGCGTTCCTTCATCAGGAAAATCGCCAATCGAGAACACGCCATTCTCGGGAATCGTCACCGTCTTCGTCTCGTCACCTAGCTTATAGGTTACGGTCAGGGTTTTCACAACCGACGGCACCGGGTCGCCGCCAAGATCCGAGTTAGAAGCATTGATCCTGATCGTCGTCGCCGTCGCCGCGCTCGCAACCGTGGTGGTCACGTCCTTCACTCGGCCTGAGGCGGCATCTCCGTAAATCGCTTTAACAATCTGGAGAGCAGGCGCCGGCTTAGACTTCTCGGCAGCGACAATCTCGCTAGAGGACACGACATGCCGCGTTGAGATAGTTGACGGAGAGAAGACTACAAAAACTGAACCCGCGGCGTCGAGGCTCAGAGGAAGTTCGATTCCGGTCTTGGTGGACCTCCACACGGGTGCATCCTGAATCTTTCCGCTCTCGGGGTTCCAAAGCTGGACTTTGGTTGTCGTGGGATTGATTCGGAAGTTGCACGTGACCGTTCGTGGGTAGGGTTGCGAAGACGCAACAAAAACCACGTCAGTATTGCCAATTCGACGCCGAATCGAACTCACGTCAGTCGCTGAACTGGTCATCGCTGGTGGCACCGCATTCCCAGCAAGGACTTCCTCTAACGGTTTGCCCCAAACGACTTTGCCTTTGCCAAAGGAGCTTGTACCGCTGGCCTTGTCCCAGTCGGATCCCCAGAGTTCGAGAGTTATGGCGTCGATCTCGGCTTGGGCACCGTTTAAGGACTCCTGTAAGCTCGGAGTTTGTGTCGGCTTGGGTCCGACAAGGGTTGCCCCCTCGAGAACAAGCTCACGAATCTTTCGGGCGAGACCCACCGACATGAATCGCGTGTTCGGCAGAGCGAGAACCGCGTAAGTGGCCCCGTTTGGCAGGACAATCTTTCCATCTTTGACACTCAGCGACATCAGTGGATCCAGACCGATGAAGTCATAGTCGTACCCAGCGGGAATCTTCGGAAGATCCTGACCTTCACCAGCGTAGTTTTGTGGTGTGTCCTCACCTGAAAAGAGGAGGATGTCGGCGGCGAAGGTGCCGCTTTGGAGGATGTATTGGCAGCGGGAGACGTACTGATCCCAGGTTGCCATGTAGGGCCATATTGTATTGGTTCGGTCGACGTGGGAGCCCCAGGGACCCATGGTCATTCCGGGGTTGACTCCGCTGACCCAGGGCTGGTGGGCGAAGCGGTGGTAGATGATTCGGTTAACCCCGGTGGTCATGCCGCGGTCGGCGAACGCTTTCCATTGGCGCGGCTGGTTGCGCCACCCTGCCTGCTCGGGGCTGGCGGTGAGGGCTTCGGCTCCGACGATATTCTTGCCGTACACGTGGGCGACAGATGCGGCAACTTTTACCGCCGCATTGATCTGTCCCTCGCCGACCCAGTACTCGCCCATAATGAGGTCCCCGGGTTTTCCGTAAGTGAACGGGTCAAAATTTCCGTTGCCGTAGGGCTCGATCGCTAAGTTGAGACCCTGCTGTTTGAGCTTGTTGGCAAAGTGCCCACTGTAGTTTTCCGCCCAGAGTTCGGAGAGGGTTTTGCGCCAGTCATAGAGAAATCCGAATGTGGTGTCTGCCCCGGTCACCGAGTAACCGGCGAGGCAAGGAAGATAAGGAGTCGGGTCATAGCCGCGCCGGGTCTTGAACTCCTCAAAGAGTTTCGGAGTCCAGTTGTTGTAGCCGGTTTCGTAGCTGTCGATGAGGACGGTATGCAGGGCGCTGCCTTTGCCGACGGTTTTGAAGAGCGGGTCAAGGCCCCCAGCAAAGAATCGGTCGAGGGATTCGGAGCTGAGTTTGTCGACTTCGAGACCCTCGCCGGAGGGTCGGCTGGCGACGTTGAGAGCTCCGGTAAGAGTGACTCCGATGCGAAGGATTGTCCAGGCTCCTTCCGGAAGTTCGTATTCGGTGGCGGTGAGAGGGATCTGGACGCAATCAGCGATATCGACTCGGGGCCAAGCAATGTGCGGCCTGGCACCGGGGTTTGCTCCAAGCCCGCTCAGTTCGTTCATCCGATACCCATTGGGGACATCGGGGGTGGGCAGCGCGACAATTTGTAAATCGCGATAGTAGCCCTGGTTGATTGTTGGCGCTGGAACCTTAACCTTCTCACCGCCCTGAACGATGGCTTTGGCGAACACGATTTTCTTCATCGCGTCTTCTTTGGTGACCCATGGACCGCCACTGCTAGACCAGCCAGAGCTGTTGTGCATGTTCATATCGAGGCCGAGGCGTTCGGCTTCGTGGAAGGCGAAGGACATCAGGTCGCGCCACTCCTGGGAGTTGTATTTGAGAGGACCGTTAGGGATGCCTTGCCCCGCATCGAAGATATGTGCACCCCCGATACCGGCTTGCTTCATGGCCTCAAGGTCCGCAGTGATCCCAGCTTTGCTGACATTTCCTCCCATCCAATGCCACCAAGTGTGCGGCCTGGCCGAGGCGGGAGGGTTTACAAAGTTTTTTGCCAGCTCGGCGGTGGGGTCAGCTTGGGTGAGCGCAAGGGCGGCAACAACGGAAACGATCATGTGAGTGCATCTTACTCCGATTGTTCCGTCGGATAAGAGGTGTTGATTTATCGCTTCCCGCCAGGCTACTTTAGGTCAACACGGAAGGTACCGCTGAGGGGGTCTTCAAGGAGGACCCGATTGCCAACCCTCTTGTGAGCAACGGGCTTTCCGTTGACCAAGACTGAATCGCAGCCGGGGATGAACGGCAGCTCGATTGTCGCATTCATATGGGCGGGTAGCTGAATATTTAGTTGGAAGGCTTTGGACCGCTTCCACTTGATTTTGACTGGACCCAGGGGAGTGGGAATGGTGCCGGACGCATCGGTAAGGGAGCCCACGTTAGGTCTGATGAGTGCTGATTTCCAGCCGGGCACCAGGGGCTGGGCTCCGAGGATGTAGCGAGGAAGGAGGTTAGCGGGGGCGGCTCCCCAGGCATGGTTCCAGTCTTGATTGGGCTTGTACTTCTGGTCCCAGGCTTCCCATGTGATCGTGGTTCCACTCTCAACCATGTGCCGCCAACTTCGATCGCCTTCCGCGGTGATCAGCTTGAGTGCCTCCGCGTCAAAATCGTTGTCAAATAGTCCCTGGAGCAGATACTGAGCAGCGTAGACAGAGCATCGCATCCCCCGGGAGTACAGCCAAGCAGCGATGCTTTGGCGATGATTGGTTGGAACAAGTCCAAAAGCGAGCGGGAACAGATTTGCGTGTGAGGAAGAGTGTTCAGTGCTATCTCCGTCTCGGAAGATTGCGGAGCTGAGATTGAATAGTTTGTTCCGAAAGGATTTGCTCGCCTGTTTTTCGAGAGTCTCGTAGTCGGCAGCTTCTTTGTTTCGCCCCAGTGCCTTTGCCATCTCGGACATGAGTCCCAGAGATCTGATGTAAAAAGCGTTGACGACGGTGTTGGTGGAGCTGAAAATGAACCCATCGCGTTCGGCGGCTGGCCAGTCGACGATGTCAGTTCTGGTTTGGTGTTCTGCGGCGCTGAGGATGAGACCGTCGGGGCCAGCTCTTTCGGATAGAAGCTTCGCTTTGAGGGCGTCGTATCTTGCTGCCAGCCACTTGGTATCGCCGGTTTGCATCCAGTCGGCGTGAGCCATGAAGATCATATGGTAAGCCCATTCGGTTGGCCACGTCCCGTACTTCATCAAGTGGTCGAAGGTTCGGCGGGGGATTTCGTTGTCGGAAGACGTTGCGTAGTAAGACAGTTGATTGAGATAGGCGTCCGCTTCATAGGGGATTCGCTCGCGGTCTCCGTCGACGAAAACTCCGGCGAAGTTGGTTGCTTTGATGGAGTATTTGCAAAGGTCCCAGATGCGGTTGAGCATAGGATCGGAGCAGTGAAACGCGGAGGCGCGGTCATCCCACGACTTTGCGAATGCGGCTCGACGTTTGATGTTCTGAAGGGTGAAATTGCCTTTCCATCCCTCGATCTCGACCCAACGGAAGGGGAGAATGGTCCCCCAGCTTTTGGGTGTGAGGATTGCTGGTGGGTGAGATGGGGAGTTAGCTTCTGTATTTCTCCTGTCAGGATTAGGAGCGATAACGGTAGCTATTCCTGAGCGCACTGTTGTGGAAGTTTTTGCGTATCGGACAGTGCCGGGAGGAGTCCGATTAATTCGGCCATTAGAAAATGCTTCGCCAAAGTGGACGGTGATTTGGGGTTGATCCGTGTTTGAATGTTGAACTTCAATGTTGCCAAATGCAACTTTTCCGAAGTCGATGAGATAGGTGTCTGGGCCGACTTGTTGGATGGTTTGGGGTAGTTGGTCGACTAGGCACGCGAGATCGTTCGGCTGAGCCTTTGCGGAGCTTGATGTAATGATGGAGAGGCCGACTAGCAACATTCGAGGTGAATACAGGTTAGCCCCAAGGTGATGCAAAAGTTGGGTGCCAACAAATCAGTTTGTTGAAGATTTCTTGGTGGCAAGTCCTCGACCCGATGAGGAAACCAGAGCCGCGAAACCGGTCTGATAATCTTGAGTTTGGTGGAGGATAGGGGACTCGAACCCCTAACCCCCTGCTTGCAAAGCAGGTGCTCTCCCATTGAGCTAATCCCCCATAACTGATCGCTGTGCAACGCACTGCGATTCGACAGGACTTACATTATACCAAAGCAAGTTTTGGAATGCTACGCCGCTGCGAAGTGAAGTTCAGATAGACTCGCGAAATGTTGGCTTCGATATGCGCTTTCGCGGCGATGGGGATGACGGTGGGAAAAGTGCCGACGATTGAGCCGGACGAGTTGCGTTGTGAAGGTCGAGTCAATCCTCTTGGAATCGACAGCTCGGCCCCCCGCCTAAGTTGGGTTTTACGGTCAAACCCGCGGGTCCGAAACGCCAAGCAAGTTGCCTATCAAATCCTGGTCGCAAGCTCAGCAAAGTTGCTACAACGGGGCCAAGGCGACCTTTGGGACAGTCGCCGAGTTGAGAGTAGTCAGCAGAACAATGTTTCCTATGAGGGCAAGACTCTTCGGACGGGCCAAGAGTGCTTTTGGAGTGTGCGAGTGTGGGGTTCGGATGGGGCCGTAGCCTCGAGCAAGCCATCGAGGTGGGAAATGGGGATGATGTCTCCAAATGACTGGCAAGCCGAGTGGATCTCCGACGGGAAACGTGCTCCGACGACAGAAGCTGACTTCTACGCGGATAGCCCCGCGTCGCTATTGAGGAAAGAGTTTGGGTTGTCCAAAGAAGTTGCGAGAGCAAGATTGGTGATTTCTGGGCTTGGCTACTACGAAGCATCATTGAACGGCGAAAAGGTCGGAGATCATGTGCTCGATCCAGGCTGGACGCGAGTGGAGGATAGGGTTCTGTACAGCGTTTTTGATGTCACAAAGCAACTTGCGAAAGGTAAAAACTGCCTGGGCGTGATGCTTGGCGATGGATGGTACAACCCACTTCCGCTGCGACTGTTTGGCAGGTTCAACCTGCGAGAAAGCTTGACGATTGGACGACCACGGGTGATTGCCCAACTTAACGTTGATTTCAAAGATGGCTCCGGTCAAGTCGTTTCAACCGACGAAAGTTGGCGAGTCGGCGAAGGGCCGATTCTTCGAAACAACGTTTATCTCGGCGAGGTTTATGATGCACGACGAGAGCAATTAGGCTGGAACAAGGCGGGTTTTGATGACGCGCTCTGGCGTTCTGCCAGCCCTGCGGCTGGCCCAATTGGCCGGTTAGTCGAACAATCTCAGCCGCCTATTCGGGTGACTTCCACGTGGAACGCAGTGAAGGTGACCAATCCAAAACCGGGGGTCTATGTTTATGATATGGGGGTCAACTTTGCGGGCTGGGTGCGGCTGAAAACCGAGCTTGGGACAGGAACGAGAGTCACACTTCGCTATGGGGAACTGCTTTACAAAGACGGAATGCTGAACCCAATGACCAGCGTCGCGGGGCAGATCAAGTACAAGCGAAAGGAAACCGGCGAAAGCGTTGGCGGGCCGGGTGCTCCCGAGGTGGCGTGGCAAGCGGATACGTTTATTGCAAGGGGCGGAAAGGAAACTTTTACGCCAAAGTTCACCTACCACGGGTTCCGCTACGTCGAGATCACTGGGCTCCCCAGCGCGCTGCCGTTGAGTGCGGTAACCGCGATGCGGCTCAACTCGGATGTCGAAAGCGTCGGGGAGTTTGAATGCTCAAATCCCATGCTGAACGAAGTTCAGGCGATATGTCGCCGCACGTTTTTGTCGAACATATTCAGCGTTCAGTCGGACTGTCCGCACCGCGAAAAACTGGGCTATGGCGGGGATATCGTCGCGACTAGCGAAGCCTACATGGCGAACTTTGACATGTCAGGCTTTTACGCCAAGGCGGTTCGAGATTGGTCAGACAGCGCCCTTTCGGACGGGATGTTTACGGACACCGCTCCCGCGATGGGGATTCATTATTGCGGGCTCGTCTGGGCAATGGCTCCGGTGCTGCTGGCGGACCAGCTGCACCACTACTACGGAGATCGCGAAATCGGCGAGCAAGAATACGCCGCAGCAAAACGGTGGATGGACCAAGTCGAGGCAAAGTACCCGAGCGGAATCGTGACGGATGGGCTGAGTGATCACGAGGGGTTGACGGAGACTCCCTCGGCTCCGTTGGTCACGCCACACTACTTCCAAACGGCAAAGTTGATGGCGAAAACGGCCCTCCGAATCGGGAAACCTGCCGACAGTCTCCGCTTCTCAGCCCTTGCAAAGTCCATACAGCGGGCGTACTTAGCCCAGTTCTTTGATCCCCTAACTGGAAAGGTTGGTCCGGGCACGCAGACGAGCCAATCGATCGGACTCTACACAGGGATCATTCCGGAATCTGATCGTGAGAAAACTCTTGCTTATCTTGTCAACGAGATTCACAAATCGAAGGATCACCTCACGACGGGAATTCTGGGGACGAAGTACATGTTTCAGGTCCTTTCAGATGCTGGACACACGGAGCTGGCGTACAAAATCGCCACTCAACCCGACTTCCCCGGCTGGGGTTGGATGATCAAAAATGGAGCGACCACACTCTGGGAGCATTGGGAGTTTAGCGACAATACGTTCTCGCACAACCACCCGATGTTCGGCTCTGTGAGCCAGTGGATGATGAACTGGCTGGGCGGGATTCAACCGGATCAATCGGCAGTCGGCTACGACCGTATCGTGATTCGCCCGCAGATTCCCGAAGGCTTGGATTGGGTGAAATCGAGCTACCAGTCAGTCCGGGGGAAGATCGTGAGCAACTGGAAACGAGAAGGAGGTGCCGTTCGTTACAGCATCATAATCCCGCCGAACTGCTCTGCACATGTATCGCTGCCTACGAAGAGCAAGGGCGGGATTTTTGCCAATGGAAAACGCCTCTCCAACGGGGTTCCGAATACCCGCGGAGATTTGACAGAGTTTCAGATTGGCTCTGGTCAGTATGAGTTTGAAGTGAGGTAACTAGCTGCCCTGGACTTGCTCACCGTTACTCATCCCGTCGGTCCCGTTTCGGTCGAGCCAGTCAAGCATCTGACTGATACTCCCTGTTGCGAGACAGATGCTCGTATCGGCCGCCCCATAGTAGACGTTGAGCGTGTCTCCGTCCGCACCAACGGTGTAGCCAGTTGGAAAGACGACATGGCTCACATCTCCGGTAACTTCATACAAAGCTTCAGGGCCAAACATCCAGGGCTGGCCCCTTAACAGACAAATCTCAGGATGCTCTTTGTCGAAGAGAGCAAGCCCAATGCGGTAAAGAGACCCCGAGGCGTGGTGCCGAACACCGTGATACATCACTAACCACCCGCGATCGGTCTCGATCGGAGGAGGCGATAGCCCAATCTTGTTTGCGTCCCACCATGACCCCCGATGCGCACGGAGCAGAATCATGTGCCCGCCCCAGTTATGCAGATCAGGCGAGAAAGATAACCACATGTGAGCTCCACTGTCGTTCGAGGGCCGATGGATTAGCGCGAACTCGCCGTTGAACTGACGCGGAAAAATAGCCGCGTCCTTATCGTCTGGTTGCATCACTAATCCAAACCGTTCAAATGTCTTGAAGTCCTTGGTAGAAGCAATTGCAACTCCAGGCCCAGACTTTCCGAAGGCGGTGTACGCAATCAGAAACTCCTCCAAATCGTAAACGTAAGTGATCCTTGCATCTTCGATCCCCCAGACCTCCTCGGGGTAGTTCTGAGGGTCTGCGCTGAATGTCGGCTCCGAGTCGATCTCCCAGCCATCCACGCCGTTTTTCGAGCGGGCGGCGCAGAGATGGGACATTCCCCTGCGATCCTCGGCCCGGCAAAGCAGAAGAGTAGTGCCATCTTGCAGAGTTGTGGCTCCGGGGTTAAACACTGAGTGGACGGGATAAGGCCAGTCTGCGGCGGTCAGGATCGGGTTTTTGGGGTGTCGATGGAGAAGCACCTCGTACTCACTTGGTCTCATAACTCTTCCGAAGTCACGGGGGTGCTTCTTAGGCTATGGGGTGCTTGGGCGCGGTTCGCGGTTCTCCAGTTGATACCTGACATAACCCTGGGTACTCCGGTGAACCCTGGGTGTCGCATAAGATTGATAGTTTCGGCGGGCTGTTGACAATCCCTGGCGCGACCACCGGGGATTAGCGGAACCATCAAGCCCAGCTGAAGGGCTAAACTTTCGCTGTCATGCTAGCCGCCTTGCTCACGTTTGCCATCACTGCCCAAGAGACGATTGGCTACGATCTCAAAAAGGACCTGGCGTACCGGGCGAAGTCTAGCGATGAGTACACCAACGAGAAGTGCAAGCTTGACCTATACGTTCCCACAGGGAAGAAAGAGTTTGCAACCGTCATTTGGTTTCACGGTGGCGGGCTGACGGGCGGTTCGAAGTGGGTGCCGGAGGCTCTTCGGAACCAAGGAATCGCGGTCGTTGCGGCAGGCTATCGGTTGAGCCCCAAGGCCAAGGCTCCTGCCTATATCGAAGACGCGGCGGCGGCGGTCGCATGGACCGTTGAAAACATCGAGAAGTACGGCGGCTCGCGGGCAAAACTATTCTTGAGTGGACACTCGGCGGGCGGATATCTAGCGAGTATGGTCACTCTCGATAAGCGTTGGCTGAAGCCATATGGTATCGACCCCGATTCGTTTGCGGGGTTGATTCCATTCAGTGGTCAGTCGATCACCCACTACACCGTCCGCCAAGAGCGCGGGATTCCGGAGCGGCAGCCGGTGGTCGACGAGCTTGCTCCGCAATTTCATGTGCGAAAGGATGCGCCGCCGATTCTGCTGCTGTCTGCAGATCGGAACAAGGAGTTGTACGGCCGTTATGAAGAGTCTGCTTTCTTCTGGCGGATGTTAAAAGAAGTTGGCCACCAGTCAGTCGAACTTCTTGAGTTTCAGGGGTACGACCATGGAGGAATGCCGACTCCCGGGTTTCCAATCCTGTTGGAGTTTGTGAAAAAGCACACCAAGCCCTGAGCCGAGGTTTTCAGTTAAGTTTTGAAAAACGAGCGGTAGAACTCCTCTTAGAAACCTTCGTTTGAATAAGCTGGAGTGAAATGCGACGCGGTACTGTCTTAGGTTGGGGGTTGGTCGTTCTGCTGGGCGGAGCGGTTGGCTGGAAGTACAAGGCCAAGAGTGCCGGAGAGAGTGACGCTAAGGGTGGACCTCCAAAGGGTGCGAGGACTCCGGTTGTAGAAGTGGCTGAGGCCGTTGCGGGGGAAATCGTTCTCAAGCTAACGGCATCTGGAGCGTTGGAGTCGCCTAATCGAGTCGAGCTCGCGCCCCGAACCTCGGGGCAGATTGAATCGATTTCCGTCCGGGAAGGCGACCGAGTCTCCGCCGGTCAGGTGCTGGTCAAGTTAGATCAGGGAACAGCGCTCGCGACCCTTGCAAATGCAAAAGCGGGCTTGGCAGAAGCGAAGTCGAGGCTGGCCCAAGCCAAGATCCAAAAGAGCGCGACTGACTCAGGCGTTGCCGGAAACCTCGATCAGCAGAACGCCCTAATGGTCGCCGCCAAGAACGATTTGAACCTAGCGACTCAGAACTTGAGGAGCCAGGTTGAGGTCGCTGAGGCGGCGGTCAAAGTCGCCGAATCTCGAGTTGCAACCGCAAAGGCTGCTCAGAAATCTGCCGAGGCAACGGTTGCACGGGAGCAAGCATCGCTCGCCAACCAGAAGAGCCTTGTTGAGCGACAGCAGTCGCTGTTTGAAAAAGGGTACGTCTCGGAGCAAGATTTGAATAATGCTACGACGGCACTTGAAGTGCAGAAGCGACAGGTCGAGGTCGCGGTTGCTGGAGCGGATTCGGCTCGGCAACAGGTTAAATCTGCGGACGCAGATTTGGGTTCGGCGAAGGCGTCTTTGGGCCAAGTGCGACGAACGGGTCAGACCGCGATCTCGAATGCCGAAGCGAGGCTGAATCAGGCCAGAGGATTGGTCAAGGTGGCTCAAGGAAACCGGGCGCAGACCCCTGCTTTCGCTGAAAACATTCGGGCTTTGGCGGCGACGGTTGCGGCAGCGGAAGCTCAAGTTTCTACCGCCGAAGTCGCGGTGAGAGAAACTTCATTGCGTTCCCCAGTAGATGGCGTGGTTTCGCTGCGTAGTGCCGACCCGGGAGCGTTGGCGTCTCCGGGAACGGCGGTTGTGGTGATCCAATCGGATGGCTGGCTTTTCTTTCGAGCGTCTCTCGCGGTTGAGCAATCGGGGCGAATCTCTGTCGGCTTTCCGGTTGAGCTGACGCTGGCGAGCGGTGAGAATCTCAACGGGAAAGTCGCAACTATTGCCGGCGTTGCCGACCCAACGAACCGCCGAGTGAACGTGCTCGTTCGAATCGAAAACGGTTCACGGAGCCTCAAGCCTGGTGCTTTCGGCGAAGCTTCGTTTGTATTCAAGCGTGTCTCGGCGGATTGTATCGTCCCGAAGGAAGCGATTGTCGAGGGCTCAATTGCGGTGCTGGGGGAAGACAACAAGGTTGCCCTCCGCCCCGTTAAAGTCGGCGAAACTGACGGAAAACGGGTCCAGATTCTGGCTGGCGTCAAGCAGGGTGAGAAGGTGGTGACGATGACCTATAGCCGCCTCAAGGACGGCCAAGAAGTAAAGGTGCCTAGCGCGAAAGGCTCGAAGCAGGACGACAAGAAGAGTAAGGGCGAAAAGAAATGAACATCGGGCGGCTAGCAGTCACCCGTCCCGTTGCGGTCACGATGCGGATCGCGGCACTCGTTCTGCTCGGCTTCATTCTCTTCCTACGAATCCCGATTGACCTGTTGCCAAAAGTCGATATTCCGATCGTCAACGTCAATATCAGCTGGCCAAACACGAGTCCGGAGGTGATGGAGGTCCAGATTGCTCGGCCAGTAGAGCAGGCGGTCAACACGATCAAAGGGCTGACAATGGTCAGCTCCAACTCGGGGCTTGGGTTCACGAGCATTCGGTGCCAGTTCGACTACGGCGTCAATATCGATACTGCGGCGGTCGATGTTTTCCAGCAAGTTCAGCGAGCGCAACGTTCGTTTCCGCGCGACCCCAACATTGCTTCGCCGAATATCTTCAAGTTCGATCCCTCCACAACTCCGATCTTGGTGTTCGGCGTTTCGTCCGAAAAGTCCGATCTAGTCACGCTTCGCAAAAGGCTCATCAACGAGATTTCGCCGCTGATCGAATCAGCCGGTGGCGTTGCATCGGTTTCCATAGGCGGTGGTCAGGATCGCGCAATCATGATCGATGTCGATCCGGCAAAGCTGGATGCACGTGGACTTACGATCCCGCAAGTCGCTCAACGGATCGAACAAGAGAACGTCTCGCAACCAGCCGGAATTGTAAAGGAAGGAAAGTCGCAGTACAACCTGCGAAGCGTCGGCTACTTCCGCTCGGTCGATGAGATTCGCAACCTACCGTTGACCAACTCAAATGGTCAACTGGTTCGCCTCAGCGAAGTCGCAAATGTGCGCGACGCTAGCCAGGACATCACCAACTTTATCCGGGCAAACGGCGATCCGGCGATGAGCATTGGCATCACGCGTCAGAACAGCGCAAACACCGTTGAAGTTGCTCGGAAGGTGAAAGAAGCCATCGCCAAGATCGAGACCAGGTTCCCGGACCTTAAGATTCAGATGGTTTACGATCAATCGTCGTTCATCGAAAAGTCGATTCTGGACCTTCAAGAGACAGCTATCATCGGGGCCGTCCTCGCGATCCTGATCATCACATTCTTCTTGAGAAATCTCAAGAGCACGTTTGTTGTCGCGTTGTCGATTCCCATCAGCATGATCTCGACGTTCTCGCTGCTGTACTTCTGTGGCTTTACCCTCAACACCATTTCACTCAGTGGTTTAGCACTCGCCTCCGGCCTGATTGTTGATGATGCCATCGTCGTGTTGGAGAACATCTACCGACACATCGAACGCAACCGTTCGACCGCCCGGGAGGCAGCCGAGACGGGAACGAACGAAATTTTGACGGCGGTTTTGGCCTCGACGTTCACGGTCATGATCGTGTTTCTCCCGCTGATTCTGCTCAGCGGACAAACTGGCCAGGTATTCACCCAATTCGCTTTGGTGGTCATTTTCTCGATTGCGATTTCGCTGTTGGACGCGACGACAGTCGTTCCAATGCTCGCCTCGCGGATGATCTCGACCCAGGAAGTTCTGGAGGAATCGCATCCCGAACTACGTGATCCGAGCAAGAAACGGTCGATCCTGATCAAGCTCTTTGACTGGTCGGGACAACGTCTCGAACTGCTCGATCACAAATACCGAGCCAGCCTCGAATGGGCACTCTCTCGAAGGCTGAGGGTTGTGGGAATCGGTGTGGTTTCTGTGTTGCTCGCGGCGTTACTTTGGCCCCTGGTGCCTCGCGAGCTTCTTCCCCCTTCAGACTCCGGAAACATCGATCTTCGGCTCAAACTCCCGATCGGAACCCAAGTCGAGAAAACGAATGAGGTCATGCTCAAGATCGAAAAAACCTTGCGGGAGGATAAAGTCGTCGAAACCGTTATCTCTGGAGCAGGAGCGAACGTTGGTCTGCGTGGTGCAGGCGGCGGAGCACCCCAAGAAGGTTCGGCGACGATTAAGCTGAAAGACGACCGAAAGGAGAAAACGGCGGACGTGATTAAGCGGCTGCAAAAACAGTTCGCAAGCATTCCCGGTGCGCGAGTCCAGATGAACGTTCTCGACGTTGTTCAGCGGATTCTGGGCAATAACAGCGGAGTCTCCATCGATGTTTACGGACAAAACCTTGATGAACTGACCGATAGTGCTCGGGCCATCATGGCGGCGATGTCGGAAGTTCCAGGTTTGCAAAACGTGGACATGAACGTGCAGGATGCACTTCCAGAAGTGCAATGGCAGATTGATCGGGACAAAGCTCAAAGCCTTGGAATCTCGTTCAGCACGGTCGCTGATGTAATTGCAGCAGCCACGAACGGGCGCCAGGCCACCTTCTACCAGGAAAACGGCTTCCAGTATCCAATCTTCGTGCAGGTCCCTCAGGTTTTGCGCAACACAACCGAGGAGATCAAGCAACTCATCGTTCTCCCCCGGGCAGGCGACCGGGCGGGGGTCACCCTCGGGCAAGTGGCGACTCCGGTCTTTGGGGTTGCACCGAACCAGATTGCCCGGCAGCGTGGACAGAGAATCATCACCGTCTCGGGATCGGTTCTGGACCGCCCCTTGGGTGAAGTTCAGGATGAAGTTAAAACTGCCCTCGCTAAGGTTCAACTTCCGCCGACAACGAGTTGGGAACTCGGATTCCAGCAGCAGAGCCAGCAGGCGGAGTATGCCGGTTTGGGCCTTTCGATCTTCCTTGCGGTCGCGCTGATCTACATGCTGCTTGCTTCCCAGTTCGAGTCGTTTGTGTATCCGCTGGTTGTTCTGGTCTCCGTTCCACTGTGCGGAATCGGCTTGGTGTTGGGTCTATTCTTCACAGATCGCTCGTTCGGGCTCACCGGCTTTATCGGATTACTGATGCTGGTCGGGATCGTCGTCAAGAACGGAATCTTGTTGGTGGACTACACAAATCAGCTCAGAGCAAGCGGTCTGGACCGCAAAGAAGCTCTGCTCACCGCAGGCCAAACTCGGTTGCGACCGATCCTCATGACAACGCTCTGCGCGGTTTTCGGGATGCTCCCGCTCGCAACGGGAATCGGCTCAGGGTCGGAAATGTATGTCCCGCTGGCAACAGTTGTGATCGGAGGATTGATCACTTCAACCGCGCTGACGCTGCTCATCGTGCCCGTCGTCTACTCCCTTTTTGACGACATGCAAATGAAGTTCAAGAAGTAGCCGCGGTTTGCAGCTGGTCTCTTCGAACCGCCAAGATGGCGGGCTTACCTTACGTGTAGGTTCTTCCTTTCCAGGTTCGAACTCCTTTCGCCTTCTGCGCCATCGAAGCCAGAATTGTGACGGCCGCGCCGGTGATTGTCAGCGGGATCAAGATCGCCGTCCAAGGTGTGAACTTCGTGATGCGGTCTGTTAGCGCCTTGCTGAGCACCAGAAGAGCAAAACACCCGACTCCGCCGAGCACCCATCCCCAGGCAATGAAAATCAAGAGGAACACGAGAAGTAAAGAAGCCAGAGGGTGCCCAGCAATATCTGCCGAGTTCTTACACATTCCCCGAAACGCCTCGGGCAACGTCCGGTACATCTGCACTTCGAGAATTCTGGAGACGTTTAAAACATCAACTTTTCGCCCGCGCTTGGCAAGGAACCGACCGATCTTGACGTCTTCCAAAATCTCGCCCTTCACTTGCTCAAACGGCTCCAATTCCGCGAGAGTCGATCTTCGCCAGGCGACAAATTGGCCATTTGTGAAGCGGTTGTGCCCTTTGCCTGTCATCGCCACTAACCCAAACGGATTGGTGGTGAGCAAGATCCAGGGCACCCAGCCGAGATACGCAGGTTCGAGTCCGGCTCCGGGGAGCATCCGAGGAAAACCAGTCACTACTTCGGCATCGGTCGTGAGAAGATGGCCGGAAAGCTGCTCGGCAAAACCCTCCAGAGGGCGAGTGTCCGCATCTAGAAACACGACCCAATCGGCCACAGCCTGCTGAGCAAGGAGGTTACAGGCATTGTTTTTTCCTGTCCAGCCCGTCGGAAGCGGGCCTTCGGATGAAATCACGGTAGCTCCGAGCCGCGACGCCACCGCCCCAGTTTCGTCGGAACTGTCGTCGTCGAGGACGGTCACCTTGACTCCGCTCGCCAAGAGTGGCGGAAGAACCATGGGCAAGTTTCCTTCTTCGTTTCGGGCAGGAATCATCACCTCGAAACAAACTCGAAAAGGCACCTTCGCGCGGCGCATAAAGAGCAAATTTCCAGCCGCCACCGTAGCCAGGAAACCATACAAGCCAAACAGAAGCAGCACCATCAACAAACCTCCTTGGTACAGTAGATGAGCGTGAAAATGGAACTCTGGCAGGCGAGGTTGACGAAGGTGTACATCGCGTGCGTGCTGTTTTCGTGCTTCGGAGTCGCGGCCCAGAAGTTCCTGAGGGTCGACCCGGGTCCAATCGCTCCGATTATGAGCGCGCTGATCATGCTCACCGGGGCAGGTTCGATTGCAATTTCCATAAGGTCTTGGCGGTCAGTTGGTTGGGTGATTGGCATCGGAGCAGTTGCCGAGATCGTTGGATTGTTTACAGGATTTCCGTTTGGGCGTTATGAGTATACAGATCGCTGGGTTCCTACCGTACCGCTCGGGATGGGGCACCGGTTTCCGCTCTTGCTTCCGCTGGCTTGGTTGATGATGGTCGGCGGGAGCTTCTTGTTCGTTTCTCAGTTTTGGAAGGATTGGCGGTTGGTATTGGGAACTGCGATTCTCGCCGCGGCGATTGATGTTCCGATGGAGCGCGCCATGACGGATGTGCTGGGCTATTGGAAGTGGATCCCGCCTGGCCCACTCTACGGAGCTCCTTTTTTGAACACGGTCGGTTGGGTTCTTGTTGGTGGATTGGCCGCAATCGGGCTACGCCGCGTTACGGCGGTGCCAGGATCTTCTCGATTGGTTCTGCCGTTTTTCTGCGGCTTCGTAGCCTGGAACGGGTTCATTGCGGGGTTTGATCCTGCTTGGATCTCGCTGCTTGCGTTCTCGGTGTGGCTCGGATTACCACAAAAACAAAACATCATTGGCGAATGATCTGATGATCTCTCCGTAGAAGGCTGATATGTCGAAGCACTTTGTTGTGGTGGGCGCCGGAGTTGGTGGGTTGGGAGTCGCAATGCGGCTTGCTCATCGCGGTCATCGCGTCACGGTGCTAGAGAAAACGGATGCCGTCGGAGGCAGGAACCGTCGAGAACAGGTTGGAGCTTGCCGATTCGACGGTGGCCCAACGCTGCTGATGATGCTCGATCCGTTCAAGAAGCTGTTCAAAGATGTCGGTGAAGACTTTGATGTGAGAGTTCCGAATCGGCTTTGTGATCCGAGTTACCGGGTGTTTTTTGCTGATGGAACTCGGTTTGATGGAACCACAAATGTTCCGGTGATGACCGAACGAGTTCGCGAGATGAGCGGCGACAAAGAGGCTGCTAAGTATCCAGGATTCCTTTCGGAGCTCAAGGACCTCTACGAAGAGTCGATTCCTAACTTCGTTCGCAAGAACTACCGCTCGGTGTGGGATTTCGCGAGTCCTTCGCAGCTCAAGCGGGTGCTGCAGCACAACATGCTTGGAAACCTGGCGAAGCGCGTCAAACAACGGTTTGACGACAAGCGGCTCCAGATGATCTTCAGCTTCCAGACGATGTATCTCGGTCTCTCGCCAAACGATGCGCCCTGGGTTTATGCCACGTTGGCTTATATGGAGTACGGCGAAGGCATCTTCTACCCGGAAGGAGGCCTCGGTTCGATCTCCGATACGATGGCGGAGATTGCTCAGGAGAAAGGTGTACAGATTCGACTGAACTGTCCGGTAGACCGCATCGAAGGCAAGCGCGTCCATCTGGTTGGCGGAGAAATCATTGAAGCTGACGCTGTGGTGGCGAACGCCGATATGCCCTACGCCCAGCGGGAGCTATCAGCGGCGCCATCCAAGCGGAACCTGCGCTATTCCTGTTCCGCCCACCTGATGTACATCGACTACGAAGGCGACCTGGAGGGATTCGAGCATCACAACGTGGTGTTTGGTGCCGACTTTGACGGCAACCTCGATGCGATTTTCCACAATCTCCGGCTTCCAGAGGATCCCGCGTTTTACGTCTGCATCTCCAAGCGAAGCGACCCGAATGCCGCGCCGGATGGAAGGATCAACCTGTTCGTTCTCGTGCCGTGTCCAAACCTGGACTACCCCATGGATCAAGCTATGATCGACCAACTCGAAAGCACCGTCTTTGATCGGCTTAAGAAAGAGGGTGGATTCGATCGATCGAAAGTTCGCGAGATCAAGCGGCGCGGACCGAACGAGTGGAAGAACGAGCTGAACCTTGAGAGGGGAGCCGCGTTTGGGATTAGTCATGACCTTTTTCAGAGCGCATTCATGCGACCCCAGAATCGAAGCAAGTCGAATCCAAATCTCTACTTCGTCGGAGCCAGCACTGTTCCTGGCAACGGGCTTCCAATGGTACTGATCTCCGCCGAACTCATTGAAGAGCGCCTGATCCATGAAGGAGTGATTGCCGGATGAGCACGCAGACCGATGGTTTTGTAGGTGGGCTCGTGGGTGGCATGATTCGCCGTTCGGTACGCTCGCGCCTGCGAAACCTCTATTGGTCTGCGCCAAAGGAAACTCTTCAAGCACCAGTGATCTTCTACTGCAACCATCACGGCTGGCTCGACGGGTACATCATGTTTCACGTCGTTGAGAAGCTCAAACTCAAAGCTCTTGACTGGATCGAGGAGTTTGACGCTTTTCCTCTCTTTTCAAGGGTCGGAGGAATGCGGTACGCAGCCGGGGATACTGGTGGTCGTGCGGGCACAATCAAAAAGACGATTCGCTTGATGAATTCCGAACAGCGGTCTTTGATGCTGTTTGCAGAGGGAGTTTTGCACCGGCCACCGCAGATCTGGCCGCTCGGCAAAGCACTCCAACTCGTCGCCGAAAAGGTGAAAGGGGTAACGTTAGTGCCCACCGCCATTTATTACGAGCATTCGATCCACGAGCGCCCCGAAGCCTGGGTGAGTTTGGGCACGGCGCATTCGTTTACTTCTTTGGAAAATTGTCATGATCGGCTATCAACCGAGTTGGCCAATCTGAAGGAACGTGTCGCAACCGGCGAAGATTTTTCGGTACTCGCGAAGGGAACCGGCGACGTGAATGAGCGAATGAGCATGAAGAGGTTTGCAAAGAAATGAGTTACGCAAGCCGCAATGATATCGAGCTGTGCAGAAGGGTCCACAAGAAGTTTGGGACGACGTACTACTACGCCACCCTCCGATTTCCGGCCAAGATTCGGCGGCGAGTCCACGCGATCTACGGCTTTGTACGCATCGCCGACGAATGGGTCGACAACCCCGGCGGACTTACGTTAGAGCAACAGCGCGCAAATCTTGAGGATTGGCGTGATCAAATGGTTCGTGGTTTGGCTGGTGAGCGACCTAGCCATTGGGCCATGCGAGCCTTCTGCGACGCAGTTGTCGAGTGCGGAATTCCCGTCGAAGAGGCGCACTGCTTCATCGATGCCATGATCCAAGACATCGATCAGGCGGAATACGAAACCTACGAGGACTTGCGAGGCTACATGCGCGGTTCGGCAAGCGCCATCGGAGTGATGATGTGCTACGCGATGGATGCCCCAACGGACGAAGATACAATGCTGCGCGCCAAAGCACTGGGCGAAGCGATGCAACTCACAAACTTCCTTCGTGACGTAGGCGAAGACCTTCGTGATCGAAAGAGGGTGTACCTGCCGCGAGAGGACATGGAACGATTCGGTGTCTCCAGAGCCGATCTGGAACGAGGGGTGGTGACTCCGGAAATCGAATCTCTCATGAAATTTGAAATTGACCGCGCCCGCGAGCTCTATCGATTCTCCGATACTGGCACTTACCGCTTGCCGCGTCGAATGCGAAAGGCCGTCCTCGTAGCGCGAATCCTGTACTCTGAGATTTTGGGGCGTATTGAGACTAATCGTTACAACGTGTTCACCAAACGGGCTCGGACTTCAAAGCGTCAGAAACTCTTCTGCGCAGCCCGAGTCGTTGCCGACGACGAACGCGTACTGATTCACCTGGTGGCGCATGGTCGATGAGCTTCTGCAGGTCGTGAATGACCGGGGGGAGACCATTGGCTCCATCGGAAAACTCGCTGCTCACCAGAAGGGAGGAACATGGCATCGGGCAATCTCAGTGTTTTTGTTTAATCCGATCGGCGAATTGCTGATCCAACAGCGGTCATCGGAGAAGTATCACTTTGCGGGGAAATGGGCGAATAGCTGTTGTTCTCACCCTTGGCCCGGCGAATCTCCCCTCTCTGCTGCTCGGCGCACAACTGAGCGAGAGTTGCGAGTAGGTCCAGATTTGCGTGAACTCGGAGTATTTCGGTACAGCGCAACCGATCCTATCAGTGGACTCACCGAGAAGGAGCTTGACCATGTTTTTGTCGGACGTTGGGATGGACCCGTACCGTTCGCGGAAGAAGAAGTCTCGGCGATCCGTTGGGTTTCTCTCGACCAGTTAAAGACCGAGATGAAGTTGCACCCCGAGGAGTTTGCACCGTGGTTGGGTCTCATTGTAGAGGGATTCGAGGCGCTTAGTCTGGCTGCTTGATGCCGTTCAAATAGCGTCCGCTGCATGGATTCACGCCAAATTTGCTCGAAAGATCGCGGGGATGAACGATGTCAAAGACTGCTAGGTCAGCACGTTTTCCAAGTTCAATGGTGCCAATATCCTCCCTTAAACCCAGCGCCTGAGCTGCGTTTGTTGTGACTCCTCTCAAGGCTTCCAACGGACTCAGCCCAAAAAGCACGCAAGCCATATTCATGCAAAGCAGAAGGGATAGACAGGGGCTTGAGCCGGGATTATGGTCCGTCGCAATTGCCATCGGAACGCCATACTGGCGGAAGAGTTCAATCGGCGGCTTTTGAGTTTCTCGCAGAAAGTAGAAAGCTCCGGGCAAGAGGACCGCCACCGTTCCGCTGTTCTGCATCTCTTCGACGGATGCTTCGGATGTGTACTCAACGTGATCCGCCGAGAGTGCCTGGTTCCGCGCCGCCAGCCCCGCGCCGCCCAAGTCCGAAAGCTGATCAGCGTGGAGCTTGATGGGAATTCCATAGCGCTTCGCGGCATCGAATACTTGCTGCGTTTGAGTCAAAGAAAAGGCGATGCCTTCGCAAAAGGCGTCAACCGCATCACATTCGTGGGCAAGTTCTGGGATGATCGAATTGCAGACGACGTCGACGAATCCGTCCGAGTCGCCTCGGAACTCGGCGGGAATTGCGTGAGCGGCAAGAAGCGTGCGTCTAATGTTCGAGCCCTTGAGCCCGGCGGCAACCTGGAGCATCTTTGCCTCGCTCTCAAGATCAAGGCCATAGCCAGACTTGACTTCGACGGTCGTGACACCTTCTACCAAGAGCTGGTTGAGTCTTTTCTGGGCGGACAGCGTTAGCTCTTCTTCACTCGCGGCTCGAGTCGCCGCTACTGTGCTGAGGATGCCGCCGCCGCGCTGGGCAATTTGTTGATACGTATCACCGCCGAGACGAGCCTCAAATTCAGTTGCCCGGTTCCCGGCGTACACCAGATGGGTGTGGCAGTCGATCAGCCCTGGTGTGACCCACTGCTTGGTTGGGGTTGGCGTTGGGGTCGGAGCTAGGTAGGCAATCTTTCCACCGTTGACTCCGATATCGTGGCTTTCAAGGATTCCGTAGTCGTCGCCGACCATTGTGGCGATGTTGACGTTTTCAATCAGAAGATCGAACTTCATGACGGCTTCCAGGCGCTCACCACTTCCCAAATCAAGCGAGCTGCGGTTCGGGCCGTGCGGTTATCGATGTCGTACCGAGGATTGAGTTCAGCAACGTCGAATACCCTCAGTTTTCCACTCGCCGCAGTGATTTGGAGAATCTGATTGATCACATCGAAGGGCACCCCGCGCGCCGCCGGAGCAGAAACGCCAGGAGCGACTGATGCCGGCAAAACATCTAAGTCAAGCGAAACGTACAGGTGATCAACCTTCTCAACAGCACTTCGAATCTGCGCAACCGGAGTCTGATCAAGATTACGGTCAAGGACATACTGAGCTCCGAGAGCGTCGGCTCGGCTAAATAGTGACTTTCCGTTGGCAGCCTCGCTGATTCCAAGCGCAAGGTAGTGGGTGTTGCCGCCCCCTAGCTCAAGCGCCTGGGCAAAGGGGGTTCCCGAAGAGGGCTCACCTGGTCGCAGGTCAAAATGGGCATCCAGATTGATGATTCCGATGCAGTCCCCTTTGCTGACTCGCTCAGAATTTGTAAGCCCCAGGTATGACCCAAACGCGATTTCATGTCCGCCGCCCAGACCAATGGCGAGGTTCTCTGTGTTGATACTCTGGGAGATCTTGTCTGCGTAGATGAGCTGAGCGACTTCAAACTCATGGCTCTTGACGGTAACGTCCCCACAGTCGAACAGGTCTGACCGGACAGTCGCAAGGTTCGACATCATTGCCCGCAAAGCAGCTGGCCCCTCTGAGGCACCGAGGCGTCCTTGATTCCGACGAACTCCTTCGTCGCACGCAAAACCTGAAAATGCGACGCCCCCTCTGGTTGATTGTGACCACTGCCGAATCACCTGATGCCAGCGTTCGCCGGGTTCGTCAACTCTTCCGCTCCAGCCCGGAACTAGCAACTTGACTCCTGGAAAGAAGGCAACACTCCTTGGCTGAATGTGGTGAGCAGATCGTCGTGAATCATCTTCTCAATAGCCGCGAAGTCGCCGCCGAAGAACCGGTCTTCATCGTACGGAGCCACCCTTTCACGGATGAGTTGGTGCACAGTTTCGAGGGCCGCAGAAGTTCTGAGCGGGCGGTGGAATTCGATTCCCTGAGCGGCGGCAAGGAGCTCAATGGCGATGACATGCCGCACATTTTGGGCAATGATCGCGAGTTTGCGGGCGGCAAACGTCGCCATGGAAACGTGATCTTCTTGGTTGGCACTCGTTGGGATCGAGTCAACGCTGGCGGGGTGGCAGAGCGTTTTGTTCTCGCTGACGAGGGCAGCCGCAGTCACGTGGGCGATCATAAATCCGCTGTTCAGCCCAGGCTTTGCAACCAAGAACGCCGGGAGACCGGATATAGCCGAATCGATCAGGAGAGCGATCCTTCTCTCGGCGAGTGATCCAATTTCGGCGCATGCCAGAGCAAGCGTATCGGCGGCAAAAGCCACAGGCTCCGCATGGAAGTTTCCACCGCTGAGCACTTCGGTCGTGTCCGAGAAGACAAGCGGGTTATCGCTAACCGCATTGGCTTCGATTGTCAGAGTTCTCGCCGCATTCTGAATGATCTCCAAACACGCTCCCATCACCTGGGGCTGGCAGCGGAGGGAGTATGGATCCTGAACTCGATCATCTCCTTCTCGGTGAGATTCCCGTATCTCGCTCCCGGAGAGGAGGTCTCGGTAGAGCCGAGCAACGTTGACCTGAGTTTGATGACCTCGCACCTCATGGATTCGGGAATCAAACGGCTCGTCCGAGCCCTTCGCTGCATCCACACTCATTGCTCCCGAAACGATTGCCGCCGCGAAGGCTTGCTCCGTCAAAAAGAGCCCTTTCAGAGCGATCGCAGTGGAGACTTGGGTTCCATTGAGCAGAGCAAGACCCTCCTTGGGGCCAAGCATGATCGGTTTGAGACCCGCCTTTTGAAGTGCCACTGAAGCGGGTAGCCGTTCGCTTTGATAAACTGCCTCTCCCTCGCCAAGCAGTGGCAACACCAGGTGTGCGAGCGGAGCGAGGTCCCCAGATGCGCCCACCGATCCTTGGCACGGGATACAGGGCCAGACCTCGGCGTTGTGCATTGTGATCAGAGCCTCGATCACCTCACGCCTGATTCCACTAAAACCACGAGCAAGCGACGCGATTTTGAGGACAAGGATCAGCCGGACCGTCTCGTTGTCCAACAATTCTCCAACCCCGACGGCGTGGGAACGAACAAGGTTCAGCTGCAGTTGAGATAGCTGGTCGTTCGGGATCTGTACTTTCGCGAGCTTTCCAAAACCTGTATTGATTCCGTAAGCTGGGTCGCCTTTTTTAACGATTTCTTGTACAGTTTGGGAAGAAGCTTCAACGGCCTCCCAACACTTTGTATCTAATTCAATGGGCTCAAATCGATTCGCTAACTGGCGCAAGTCACCAAGCGAGAGTTGACCTGGTTTGATCAAAGGTTCACCTCAGGGATCTTCAAATCTTGGTCAATGGCGGTCTGTTTCGCGATTTCATATCCAGCGTCCGAGTGCCGGAAGACGCCCATCGCTGGGTCATTCCAAAGCACCCGCTTGATCCTCTCATCTGCCTCAACAGAGCCATCCGCGACGATGACGACCCCGCTGTGCTGGGAATATCCCATCCCGACCCCTCCGCCGTGATGAAGGCTGACCCAAGTCGCGCCTCCGCTGACCGCTGTCATGGCGTTGAGCAGTGGCCAGTCGGAAACTGCGTCCGAGCCGTCCATCATTGCTTCGGTCTCGCGGTTCGGGCTGGCAACAGAGCCGCAGTCAAGATGATCCCGACCAATCACAATCGGAGCCTTCAGCTCACCACTACGAACCATCTCGTTCAATGCAAGACCTGCCAAGTGCCGCTCACCAAGACCCAGCCAACAGATACGCGCGGGTAATCCCTGGAAAGCAATTCGCTCTCGGGCTTGGTCGAGCCATCGATGGAGATGTACGTTATGGGGAAACAGAGAGCGAATCTTTGCGTCCGTCTTGTAGATATCTTCGGGATCGCCGCTCAGCGCAACCCAGCGGAAAGGACCCTTGCCTTCGCAGAAAAGCGGGCGAATACAAGCCGGAACAAACCCAGGGAAGTCAAAGGCGTTCGCCACGCCTTCGTCCAGAGCAACTTGCCGGATGTTGTTTCCGTAGTCGATGGTCGGAACTCCCATCTCATGAAATTCAAGCATCGCGCGGACATGAGCAGCGCACCCCCGGGCGGCGTCCTTCACCAACAGCAACCGGTCGGCGTCGCTCCCCTTTCGGTGGGCCTCCCATTGCTCGACCGTCCAACCGGCCGGAAGGTACCCATTGAACAGGTCATGGGCTGAGGTCTGATCAGTAACGGCGTGAGGTCTTGGTCCACCGTTCCGGGCTAGCTTGACGAACTTCGGCATCAGCTCTGCGGCGTTCCCGAGCAAACCAACCGAGGTCGGCACGGTCGCGCTTTGGATGATCGCCAATGCTTCTTCAATCGAAGTTGCCTTGTGATCCACGTATCGGGTGCGGAGGCGAAAGTCGATTCTCGACTCCTGGCACTCGATGACTATGCAATGTGCACCCGCCATGACTGCGGCCAGCGGCTGAGCGCCGCCCATTCCGCCAAGTCCTGCGGTCAGAATCCACTTGTTAGTCCAATCGCCGTCGTAATGCTGGCGACCAAGCTCCATGAAAGTCTCGTAGGTCCCCTGAACGATGCCCTGGGTTCCGATGTAGATCCACGATCCCGCCGTCATCTGCCCGTACATCATCAAGCCCTTCTTGTCGAGCTCGTTAAAGTGCTCCCACGTCGCCCATTTGGGCACCAGGTTGGAGTTCGCAATTAGGACGCGAGGTGCATCTGCATGAGTTCGCACGACCCCAACAGGCTTCCCACTTTGTACAAGGAGGGTCTCGTCCTCGTTCAGATCTCTCAATGCGGCAAGAATCGCATCGAAACAAGCCCAGTTTCGGGCCGCTTTGCCGATTCCGCCATAAACAACCAGGTCCTCTGGTCGCTCGGCAACGTCGGGGTCCAGGTTGTTTTGGATCATGCGGTAGGCAGCCTCGGTGAGCCAGCTTTTGCAGGACAACTCGGTGCCTCGGGGAGAGCGAACGGTGCGGGCGGAACTCAACGGCGTTGTTGTGGACATAGGAGCCTCGGTGGTTAGAAGGTACCCCGAGGCGAGTTGGAGTGTGTGGTTGAGTTAGAGAGCTAGAGCTTCTGAATATCGCCCATGCTTGGCCCCTGATACTTCTTGAGGTCCTTGATAGGCTTCTTTTCAATCACCGGCCGGCCAGCATCATCAAATTTCACGAGCTCGAACCGGTCAGGTTTTCCGGGCTCTGAAATTTTGAACCAAGTTGCGCGCATCCAGCCGACCTTGGCTTCCGTCAACGGTCTCGACGTACCACCCTTTGAGATGATCTTTGCCTCGTAGTCTGTTTGAGATTGGAATGGCGGCTTCGTAAGTTGGGTTTGGAGAAGCACCAGAATTGAGACCAGAGCCAGCGCAATCCCGCCGACCATCACCGGAGAAACTCGACGGGAAGGCTTGCTCATTTCCACTTTGGGTAGCAAAAGATGCAGCGCAAGGAGGGCAAACAGATACAAGCTCCCGGCGATGATGAAGCACACCGAGTAGGAACCCGTTAGCTCGACGGCCTTGCCAACGAAAACCTGGAAGATCGAAGCCCCGGTGACTCCTGCGCAAGTTGCAACGCCAACTGTCATCGCAACGCCCGACTTCGGAACCGTGTCCGAGATAATGGTGTATAAGTTCGAACTCCACCCCTGATGCGCCGACGCCGCAATGGCGACAAAAAGGATCACGATCCACACTGCGACGGGTCCAATCGCGTCCTTGGCCTGAACCACCGAGCCGACCGACATGACGGGTAGCGCGCAAAGAGCGCAAATCAGCATTGCCCGTTTACGTGCCATGCCAACCTCTGTGCCTCTCTGAATGAGCTTAGAAGAAAACCACCCGCCACCGACCGCCCCAAAATCAGCGATGAGATAAACAACGGGAATCGCAATCCGCATAAACGTCGCGTTCAGATGGAACTCATCGGCCAGGAACTTGGGCAGCCAAGTGAGATAGAACCACCAAGGCGACTCGCTGATGCACTTTGCAATCGCGATTGCGTAAACCGGTCGTAACCCGAGTAGAGTCGCATACGACATCTTCTCCGTATCATTCTCACCATCCTGCTGTATGTAGGCGAGTTCTTCGCTAGACACCGAGGGGTGGTCCAACGGAGCGTGATACAGCTTTCTCCAAAAGAAAATCCAAGTGAGGCCAAGCGCGCCGATGATAAAGAAGCAGGCCTTCCAGCCCACCGCCTCGGCCAGCGAGATCGCTAAGATCGGAGCAAGAACTGCCCCGATATTCGAGCCTGCATTGAACCAACCGTTTGCCGTCGCTCGCTCCTGCTTCGGAAACCACTCGCCGACTGTCTTGACGCAAGCCGGATAGTTTGCCGCCTCAGTAATTCCCAAAGAAGCTCGCACCGCCGCAAGTCCACCGAATCCACCGACCAGCCCGTGGAGCATCGCCGAGACGTTCCACAGAAGGAACGAAATCCCGAGACCCTTCTTGGTGCCAAACGAATCAATCAGCCGACCCACAAACAGCATTCCGAGTCCGTACGACATCAGAAAGCTGACGTTAATGAGCGAAAGGTCGACAGGTCCAAGGCGCAGATCATCTTCGAGATAAGGAACCAGATTCGAGAAAAGCTGCCGGTCGAGGTAGTTGATCGTGGTCGCAAAAAACAGCAGTGCACAGACTGTCCAGCGGACTCGAGTGGGGGTAGCTGACGTCATTGTTGCCACGATTCGCCAAATCTTATCAGATTTCTCGTAAAATCACGCCGACCGTGGTGTTTCTCCGCCGCCTTTTGATGCTTATGTTGACTGTCGCCGCCTCGTCGTCCCTGCTTGCCGAAGATGGGTACGAGCTTTGGATGCGGTACCGGTTGCTACCCAAGTCTAAGCAAGTTCCAGTCAGCCAGATCGTCTGTCCGATGCCAACCGCTCGGCACATCAAGCAGGCGCAGACCGAACTCAAAATGGGGTTGGAGGCAATGCTGGGGCACTCAGTTAACGTCGTCGACAAGGTGACAAAAGAGAATGCTCTCCTGATCGGAACGCCGCTCACCAACGAATGGCTCAATGAACTTGACGTCGACCTGCGACCGTTTAACGAGGAAGCGTTCGTCTACTTTCCCGCCGTCTTTCGAGGCAAAAAAGTTCATGTCATTGTCGCCCAGGAGCTTGAGGGGGTCATGTACGGATCGTTCTGGTTTCTTCGCCAGTTGCAAAGCGGAAAGCCGCTGCCCAAAAAACGGTACTACTCGGCGCCGCGCTACAAGCTGCGATTGCTCAACCACTGGGACAATTTGAACCGATCGGTGGAGCGAGGCTACGCAGGGCAGTCGATTTGGGATTGGCACAAACTGCCTGAATACGTTGACCCGCGTATCACCGACTACGCCCGGGCAAATGCTTCGATAGGTATCAACGGAACTGTCTTGACCAACGTCAACGCAAACGCGATGGTGCTTCGCGCGGACTACATCCTCAAGACCAAAGCGATCGCCGATACCCTGCGACCCTACGGGATCAAGGTCTATCTCACCGCCCGTTTCTCGGCTCCAATCGAACTCGGCGGATTGAAAACAGCTGATCCTTTGGATCCCCAAGTCAGGCAGTGGTGGAAAGAAAAAGTTGCCGAAATCTACGGGGAGATCAATGACTTTGGCGGGTTCGTCGTAAAGGCCAACTCGGAAGGTCAACCAGGACCACAGAACTACGGACGATCACACGCCGACGGGGCAAACATGATCGCGGAGGCTCTCGAACATCATGGCGGAATCCTGATGTGGCGGGCTTTCGTGTACGACGATAAAACTCCGGTAGACCGCGCAGCTCAGGCTTATAGCGAGTTCAAGCCGCTCGATGGAAAGTTCCTTCCAAACGTGATCGTCCAGGTAAAGAACGGCCCTATCGACTTCCAACCTCGCGAGCCATTTAGCCCGTTGTTCGGAGCTCTGCAACAAACTCCGTCGCTAATGGAGGTTCAGGTGACTAAGGAGTACCTGGGCTTCGCGACCCACCTGGCATATCTGGGAACGATGTGGCAGGAAGCCCTGGCCTCTCCGACTCGACGTCTAGGAAAGCAAAAGGTGCTGGATACCCTTACCGGTATCGCCGGGGTTTCCAACATTGGATCTGATCGAAACTGGTGCGGTTCGCATTTCGATCAAGCGAACTGGTACGCCCTCGGACGGCTCGCATGGGACCCAACCCTTGGAGCCGAAAGAGTCGCCGACGAGTGGGCTCGAATGACCTTCGGTCCGGCGGTCGCGAAGCCGGTGGTGTCCATGTTGATGCGCTCTCGTGAGGCGGTTGTGAACTACACCGGTCCGCTCGGGCTGACTCATTTGATGGCAACCGGGCATCACTACGGGCCGGGGCCGTGGGTCAATAATCTTGGCCGCGCCGACTGGAATCCGGTGTATTTCCACCGGGCGGATAAGGACGGCATCGGGTTTGATCGGATGTCTGCGGGGACGTTGAAGCAGTACGCGCCCGGCTGGCAGGAGATTTGGGGTAAGCCCTCAACTACCCCCGACAACTTGCTCCTGTGGTTTCACCACGTCCCCTGGACCCACCGCCTTGGCTCGGGAAAAACGGTCTGGGAGGAACTCGTCTCGAGATACACCTCGGGCGTGTCCGAAGTCGCCTCGATGCAAGATGAATGGGCGAAACTGAAGAACAAAATCGACCCCGCCCGCCACTCGCAGGTCACGGAATTCCTCAAGATTCAGCATAAGGAAGCCAAGTGGTGGCGAGACGCATCCATCGCCTATTGGCAAAGTCTCAACGGATTGCCCCTACCAAATGGATTCGCCCCGCCTGAACACTCGCTCGAGTTCTACAAATACCTCTCACACCCTTACGCTCCGGGGAATACTCACACGGGATAAGCATGAGAGAAGACGTCGTTAGTTACACCAAGGACCAGAAGTACGACAAGCCGGAGTGGTTGGAGGGACGATTGGCGTGGTTCCGGTCGCTGAAGTTCGGCATCATTGTGCACTGGGGACCCTACGCGCAGTGGGATTGTTGTGAGAGTTGGACTCTGGTGCCGGACTGCGAGTGGTCGCGGCGCGACGAGATCAAGTGCTGGGTCGAACGGGATCGCGATTTAGCCCGCTACCAAGCCGACTATTGGGCGTTGCCCGGCACGTTTAACCCGACTGAGTTCGATGCAAACGAGTGGGTAGCGGCGTTCGTCGCTGCTGGAGCGAAGTACGTCTGCTTCACCACCAAGCACCACGATGGCTTTTGTATGTGGGACACAGCAACGACGGACTACAAAATCACGGGCTCAGTCTGCCCGTTCGGCCGAGATGTGACGCGGGAATTGTTTGACGCATGCCGCCGGGCCGGCTTGGCGATTTCGGTCTACTTCTCCAAGCCAGATTGGCACTCCGAGCACTACTGGGACCCGGCTCTGAATCCGATTTCTCAGGGAGCAAATACGTTGGACAACCCCGAAAAGTGGGAGAAGTTCGTCGCTTTCACCCACGAGCAGATTCGAGAGCTGATGACAAACTATGGCCCAGTCGACATCCTCTGGCTCGATGGCGGATGGGTGCGAGGCAAAGAAGACATTCGCATGGTGCAGCTCGTGAGCATGGCCCGCACGTTGCAGCCGGGTCTGATCGTGGCGAACCGCGCCGTCGGTGACGAATTCGAGGACTTCGTGACGCCGGAGCGGGAGATACCTGCCGAAGCCCTGCCTTCCACTTGGGAAGCCTGCTTGCCACTCTGTCCGGATTGGAAATACGTCGAGGGCCAGTCAGCCAAGTCTGCCGAGACCGTCGTAGACGAAATCCAATTTGCCAACGACCGGGGCGGCAACTTCTTACTTGGCATCGGGCCAATGCCAGACGGGCGAATCCATCCCGAACATGCGGCGATTCTGGAGAAGGTTGGTCAGATTCTAGTAGACTCGCCGCGATGAATCGAATTGAGATCGGCACCTCCGGGGTGATGGCGTCGGAAGTTTCCATTGGCTGTATGCGTATTGGAGGCATGGCGAACGAGGATCTGGACAAGCTGATTTCCACATCGCTTGACCTCGGAATCGACTTCTTCGATCACGCCGACATCTATGGAGGCGGGAAGTGCGAGGAGGTTTTCGCGGCTTCTGTGAAGCGTCTCGGGTTGTCCCGTTCTCAGTTGATTATCCAGAGCAAGTGCGGCATCCGAAAAGGGTTCTTCGACTTCTCCAAGCAACACATTCTTTCGTCAGTTGATGCCATCTTATCTCGGCTTGACACAGACTACTTGGACTTCCTACTTCTTCACCGTCCGGACACTTTGGTAGAGCCAGACGAGGTTGCTTCCGCGTTTGATACTCTCGTGACTTCTGGCAAAGTTCGGCACTTTGGCGTGAGTAACCAGACTCCAAATCAGATTGAGCTTCTGCAGTCGGCACTGCCCATGCACTTGCACGCGAACCAGTTGCAGATGAGCATCATGCACACCGGGATGATCGACCAGGGGATCTCGGCGAACATGAAGTGGGAGAGTTCAGTTGACCGCGACGGCGGGATCTTGGACTACTGCCGCCTCAAGAAGATCACGATTCAGCCTTGGTCGCCGTTCCAGTTTGGGTTCTTCGAAGGCGTCTTTGTTGACAACCCGAAGTTCCCAGAATTGAACAAGGTTTTAACCGCTTTGGCTGCTGAGTACGGGGTGACGCCCACCGGCTTGGCCATTGCTTGGTTACAACGACACCCAGCCAAAATGCAAACCGTTCTCGGCACCACGACTCCGGACCGCGTTCGTCAGGTGGCCGAGGCGTGCAAAATTTCGCTTTCGCGTCCTCACTGGTATGAAATCTACAGAGCTGCAGGCAATGTCCTACCCTAGAAAGGCGCGAACGACTTTGATGTGCTCGTAGCTGATCTTTCCCCCGAGCTCTTCGAAGATCGGTTTGAGGAGGTCGTCGCCTTTCTTGGCGATGGCCTTCTTTACTTTGTCCTGAATGTCCTCAGGAACCCAGGTGCTGACTGAACTTGGGCGCGTAACCTCGACCCAGGTTGCGAGATGATCCCAGGTGGTTCGCTCGGTTGCTCCGTTCTTCTCCGCGACGTCGGCAACTGGCAGTCCGGCTTGGAACCCGGCCGCATACATTGCGGACTTCGGGGGAAGACTCGTTTGCTTTGGCCGCGAAGCCTCGGCTGGGGAACCTTGGTCGGTAGGCAGTTCGCTGTCAGAAATGAGCTCTAGAAGGGCAGGTCCGTAGCTCTCGGATTGCTTGTACCCGATGCCTGGAATCTCCTTCAGTCGATCCAGAGTCGACGGCCGAATTGCCGCAAGTCGCATCAAAGTTAGGTCATGCATGATGACGTAGGCAGGAACGGCCTGCTCCTGCGCGGTCTGCTTGCGCCATGCGCGCATGCGTTCGAAGAGTCCGTGGTCCACTCCTGGAACCTCGGTGACGGTTCCAGCTTTTGACTTTCGGGCCCGGGCAGGTTGGATTAGAGCGGAGTTTTCGATCAGCTCAACTTCCGCTTCGGTTGTCAGAGCCTGGCGTCCAGCCTCGGTGAGCGAAATGGTTGCATACTGGCCCTCTTCAGCGACGAGTAGCCCGAGGTCAAGAAGTTGGTGAATCCAAGTCTGGACTCGGTCTGTTGTCTCCGATTCAAAGACTCCAAAGCCATCCGCCTGAGTACCTCCTCGGTCCGTGATACGCTTGGCGCGAGAGCCAGTAAGGACGGCCGCCCAAAACGCGACGCCATTATTGACCCGCAAGCTACCAACCGCCCGAAGAATCTTCTGGGCAATCTCGGTTGAGCCTTCAAGGGGCTTCATCCCGCCGAGGCAGACATCACACGCTCCGCAACCGCCCTCTTCTGCTGAAACATACTCCTGCCCGAAGTACTCACTCAGAGTTTTGTGGCGGCACTGATGGCTCGTCGCAAAGCGACGAACTTCTTCAAGCAGCCGGTTCTGATGCTCGACCAACTCACGATCTGCTCCTTCAAGCAACCGCTTGAGGCGAATGACGTCGCCATGGTTGTAGAGCAGGACGCACTCACTTGGCAACCCATCTCGGCCCGCGCGTCCGGTTTCCTGTTGATACCCTTCCATGCTTTTCGGAAGGCACTCGTGGATCACACACCGCACGTTCGCGCGGTCAATTCCCATCCCGAAAGCAACCGTGGCAACGATGATGTTTGCTCGTTCTTGAGCAAAATCTTCGCTGATCTTCTTGCGGACGTTCGCTGCAAGCCCTGCATGGTAAGCCACTGCCTCAATTCCGTTCGCCACAAGCGCATTCGCAATGGTCTCGGTATCCTTCCGCGAGAGACAATAAACGATGACCCCTTCATTGGGGTACCGACGCACTGCCTCGATGGTCCGACGCACGGCATCGTCCTTCGCAACAATTCGGTAGGTCAGGTTCGGACGATCAAAAACACCAACAAACTTTCGCGGCTTCTCCATCCGAAGCTGAATCGCGATGTCTCGTTGCACTTGCGGCGTCGCCGTCGCGGTAAACGCCTGGATGGGAACCCCTGGAAACAGCTCTTTAAGTCGCCCCAACTGGCGAAACTCGGGCCGAAAATCGTGGCCCCATGCGCTGATACAGTGGGCTTCGTCCACCGCGAATCGAGCGACCTTTGCTTGTCGCAACAGGTCCAATGTTGACGACAACAGAAGTCTTTCAGGGCTGACATAGAGCAGCCGCATCTCCCCTCGCAAAACTTTCCGACGGGTATCCGCTTCCTCTTCCTCATCCAGGGAAGAGTTCAGGGCCGCAGATTCAACACCCACCACTCGGAGCGCATCCACTTGATCTTTCATGAGTGCGATCAGCGGAGAAATGACAACCGTCAGCGACGACGAGAGCAAGGCAGGAAGTTGAAAGCAGAGGCTCTTTCCTCCGCCGGTCGGCATCACCACGACCGCGTCCCGGTTCGCGATTGATGACTCTACAACTTCCTGCTGCAACGGCCGCAAAGACTCGAATCCCCAGACTCGTTTGAGGGTTTCACCCAACCCGTCCATCAAATTCCGCTCCGCAACCATCGTCTCGCCTCGAAAAATAGTATAGACAAGAATCTACTATATTGCAAGTTTTGTCTACAAATTGTTTTCCACAGGTTGAGTGGTCAGGATTCAGCCTTTAGCTTTCAGCTTGTGTAAAGAACTGCGACGCACTTTGATGGGTAGTCAGGTTCAAAATCGTTTCGATTTTGCGCTCATGATGGGTAGGGTTGGGTAGTCCTTTGGGGGCTGGTCGGTTTTGCAACCCTCGGGAGCGAGAGTTGCGACGCTTTTTGTTGGGGTGTTAGGTTTAACTTGGTTCCAATTTCATATTTTGGTTGGGGGCGGTTGGGGGTGCTGAATAGGACTCGGAAGTTGGAAGAATCCGACATCGCTGTTTGACTTTTGCTTCCCGTTAGAAACTTGTGAATGTTCCACGTCCCGGCACATCGGGACCGTTCAGAGCGGGTCTAAAGTCACCGCAGTTTAGAAAGAAATTCAGCATCTACCTATAGGCAACGGAGTCGGGCAAAAGTCAACCTATTGTTTTGGAGTCTCCACAATTCGTGCTCAGTGGAGACTTCCTAACGGTTCGCTTCAACGATAGTCGCAGCGAATATTCCGCACTGCTTCCTCGCCCACCTCATCGTCCAGCCTTCTCAGCTCGGCGAGGAACGTTCCAAAGTGGACGGTGGGATTGAAGCCCACGGTTTCTGCTCCTAGCAGCGGTGGGGTCATGCCGGGCTTTCGGGCGACATCTAGGCCGTACTTTTCGATCAGGTCACGGTAGCCGGGGAAGATTGACTCACAGGTTCCGAGCGGGTCTGATTCCCAGCTTTCAATCTGTGCTTCGGTGAAGGCGTTCGGGCGCATTGCATCAACCGGAAATCCGGTCAACTCATCGGTGCTCAGCAGGTGCTGTACCGAGCAAAAAATCGACTCCAGAACATCCCGTCGATCAACACCGCCGTACAACAGACGAGGGCCGTAATGCGAAACCCAGTCGCGCCATGGCGTGAGGTCTGCCGGGCGAACGGCGATGTAGCTGATGTTGTTTTGATGCTTGTGGTACTCACAAAGCTCTTCGCCAACCCGCTTGGTGAAGCCGTACTTATCGTAGTGCCCGTGCCATGCTTGGCTGCTCAGGAAGACGAACTTCTTGATTCCGTTCGCTCGCGCGGCTTGGAAGGCGTAGAAGGTGCCGTCAACGTTGAGTCGCCAGAAGTCGAGTTCGGTTTTGGCGTTCCAGTGGATTCCGTGCCACGCCGGAAGGTGAAGAATGAGGTCGCACTCCTCGGCGGCCCGGTCGAGACCGAATCCGGTTTGGATGTCGAGTTGATGGTAGCTCGCAGCAAACGGCTGAAGCGCTTCGGGCAGAAGTCCGAGATCGGATAGGACCAGTTCATAACCGGCTTCGTGAAGGCGAGGGACAATGCCGGTGCCGATGTTGCCGGTCGCTCCGGTGACGAGTATTCGCATCTGCCTTATTCTACGTTGTCCCCATCTTCGAGGCCTTAAATGGTTAAGAGTCGCCTTCCAGCGGTACAACATTCGTATGCCCCAAGCGACTTCCGCCCAAGATGCTGTCCGAGCGATCCAGAGTGGTCATCGAGTTTGGATTCACGGAATGGCGGCGGCTCCTCAGGCCCTGATCCGGGCGATGGTTGAGCGGGCGGATGAACTGCGGGATGTGGAGATCGTTCAACTCCACACCGAGGGGCCAGCGCCCTATGCAGATCCAGAGTACGCCAGGAATTTTCGGGTCAACGCTCTGTTTGTCGGGACAAACGTTCGCAAGGCTGTGGATGAAGGCCGGGCCGACTACATTCCGGTCTTTCTGAGTGAGGCGCCGGCACTTTTTCGAAAGAGAATTCTTCCGTTGGATGTCGCTTTAATCACGGTTTCGCCTACAGATCGTCATGGGTTCTATTCGCTCGGAACTTCGGTGGAAGCCACACGGGCGGCGGTGCAGACGGCCAGGGTCGTGATCGCTCAGGTGAACCGCTTCATGCCGCGCACGCATGGCGATGCCTTGCTTCATGCGAGTCAAATCCATCATTTGGTGGAGCATGATGAGCCGATTGCCGAGCACCCGCATTGCCAGCCGAGCCCGGTTCAGATGGCAATTGGACGCAATGTCGCCGGATTGGTCGAAGACGGGGCGACGTTGCAGATGGGAATCGGCGCGATCCCCGACGCGGTCCTTGCGGCCCTGACTGGGCATCGGGCGCTGGGCATCCATACGGAGATGTTCTCTGACGGCGTGATCGAGCTTGTGCAGAACGGGGTAATCACCAACGAGAAGAAACAGATCCACCCTGGGAAGATCGTTGCGACCTTTGTAATCGGCACGCGGCGGCTTTACGATTTTGTGGATGACAACCCTTATATCCAGATGCTGGATGCGGCGTATGTTAACGATACGGCGGTGATCCGGAAGAACCCTAAGGTGACCGCAATCAATTCGGCAATCGAGGTGGATTTGACTGGGCAAGTTTGTGCTGACTCGATTGGCTCGCGGCTTTACTCGGGCGTCGGAGGACAAATGGATTTTATCCGGGGAGCCAGCTACTCAGAGGGTGGAAAGCCGATCATCGCTCTCCCTTCGACAACGAAGAACGGTTCCTCTCGAATTGTTTCAAAGCTCCAGCAAGGGGCCGGGGTTGTGACCACTCGAGCGCACGTTCATTATGTGGTGACAGAGTACGGAGTGGCTTACCTGAAGGGGAAGAATCTGAGGCAGCGAGCCCAGGCTTTGATCGAGATTGCGCATCCAGATCATCGGGCGAGACTCTCCGAACTGACCAGCTAAAGCTTTGAGATGCTGTACTCGATAAAATCGCTCTGCCTTTGGCGAAGCGTCTCAGCCGTAATGTCGGGTCGGCCAAGGGGGGCGAAGCTGGATGCCCAGCTCTCATAAGCATTACCGATGCGCTGAGAGCAGCGTAGGTCCCAGTAGGGCAGCCAAGTGGAGTTGATCGGATTGTGCTGGAAGTAGGCAGCGGTGAAGGCTTTCATGGTTTCCCAACCGAACGCGAACAGCAGGTCAAGCCGGGCAATTGCGAGATCGGTCAGTGCGAAGCCGACGTGAACTTCCTCCCAGTCGATCAGCCCGACAAGTTGATTGCCGTGCCAGAGCATGTTTCCGGGCCAGGGATCGCCGTGGCAAAGAGTTGTCGGTTCTTCGGCTGGATGGCCATGTGCGTTCAAGATTTCTCGAACTTTGGGTTGCCAGTCGGTGTCCTCGGGGCTAAGCGAGACTCTGGGGAGCCATTCGTGTTCTGCGACCTTCAGCGGAATTTGGTGGACCTGTGCGAGATGCTTCGTTGCGACGTTGACGTACTCCTCAGCGTGGGATTGACTGAGGTTCGGTGATCCTTCGAGATAATCCAGGACGAAGAAGTTGCGGTCCTCGAAGCAGGCAATCGGCTTAGGGGACAAGAGTCCGCTTTGGAAGGCAATCTGGAACTTGCGAAACTCGCGAAGGGCTTTTTTCGTGTAGTCCTGATCACCCCAATCACCGGGGCATCGAAGGGTGAATTTTCGGAGTTCGCCGCTCGAGGCTCTGAGCGTGAGTAGGATGATCTGCGCAGAGATCCCCCCTTTGAGAGGCTCTTGCGAAACGACTTCTGACTCTGGAATCAGCACTTGGGCCACTGCGTGGTATTCAGTCGGAGTCGTTGGCAATCCCACGAAAGAAAGCGTACCGGGTTTACTTGGGGCATCTTGATTCGCGCTGGCACACCTGCTCTCGTGTTCGCTCCGATGGACGGCATCACCGATGCCCCCATGCGTGCGCTGGTTGGTGAGTGGGGGTGTTTTAGTTATTGCGTCACCGAGTTTGTTCGGGTGAGTGGTGAGGCGTTGCCGGCGAAGGTGTTCCGGCGCGAGGTTCCGGAGCTTGAAAACGGGGGACAGACGGTGACGGGGTTGCCGGTTCAGGTCCAGATTTTGGGGGGGCATCCGGAGCGGATGGCGCAGTCGGCTCTTGCGGCGGTTCGGGCGGGAGCTAAGTCGATTGATATCAACTTTGGGTGCCCATCGCCGACGGTGAATGGGAACGATGGCGGGGCTTCACTCTTGAAAACGCCCTGCCGGATTCGGGAGGTGGTTCGGGCAGTTCGTGACGCGGTGCCTGAGGACGTAGTTGTTTCAGCGAAGCTGCGGCTTGGTTGGGAGTCTATTGATGACATCTTTGAGAACGCGCCGATGGCGGTTGAAGGCGGAGCAGCTTGGTTGACTCTGCACGCTCGGACGCGGACTCAGCGGTACGAGCCGCCGGTGTTTTGGCCGCATTTGGGGCGGGTTCGGGAGATGGTTGGGGTTCCTGTGGTTGCCAACGGGGATATCTTCGCTTTCGACGATTTCCTAAAGTGTCGCGAGGTGACGGGTTGCGAGCACTTTATGATTGGTCGTGGCGCGCTGGCAACTCCTGGGCTTGCTTCGAAGTTAGGGTTGGAGTTGGGGACCGGGACGGGTTTGGAAACCTTGGATTGGGTTGAACGCCTAGAGCGGCTCATTTACTGGTGTAACGCGTTTCATCCGGGGACGGATCGTAGGACTCTAGCCCGGTTGAAGCAGTGGCTGAATGTCGCGTATCGGCACGGGGGATATGATGCGTTTCAGCAAGTGAAGCGGGCGGAGTCGGTTTCAGAAGTCATGTCGAGATTGAGATCGCAATATCATTATCATGAGGAACTAAACTAGTTTTGGAAGTTTTAATGCGAAAAACCTAACAAGAAATGTTAACTTCTGGTTAACCGAATGATATATTGTCTGCAGGTGTCACTCGGTGTGCGCCTTGGAATGTTATGAAAAGGCTAATCTTTTTAGGGACTTTGGGTGCTCTGGCTTGCTTGACGGCGACCACAGTGGCTCAGAACCCGCTACGATTCGACAACTTGCAATCTTTCGCTGGCCTGGGTGGCATTAACGGTACCGCTGTAGGCGGCATTACACCGCTCACCGCGGCTCAAGTCACGTTTAGCCCAGGGAGTGCTGGCGAGTCGATCACCGCAATCACCTTCTCTGTCGCGAATTTTAACACGACCACCCAGAGTGTGAGAGCGCGGATCAGATTTTACGATACAACGGGAGCATCGGGCGGTCCCGGTACGCTGATTGGCGGAGCCTCATTTAACGCGTTTTCCTTCGGAGCCGGAGTGACGAATCTCACGGGGTCATTTGCACCGGGTACGTTGACTGTTCCTGCCGCTGAGACCTGGTGGGCGGGCATTACGTTCGACAATGTAGGGACTACGACGGGCGCGACGAACACGGAGTTGAGTAATTTTGGCGTAGGACTCTTCAACTTGCCGGCTTCGGTTGGTTCAATGACAAACCGAGTCTTTACCACGAGTTCTGCTGGAAGCTTTTTTGCTAGCAACCCGGCGGGAACGCTTGGTAACTGGGCGACAAATATCAACGCTGGTTGGCGTTTCGAGACCAACGCCGTTCCGGAGCCCGCCAGCATGGCTGCCCTCGGTATTGGCTTGGCTGGCTTGGTCGCTCGGCGACGCAAGAAGAGCTAAATTAAATCTTAGAAAAGAGGCGGCCTTTGAACGAATGTTCAGGGGCCGCTTTGATATGCGTTCCACTGAGTTTGGTTATTAACGAAACCTAAACACTGACTTAACGCGCTCCTAATCTGCCCCGGCAAAGATAGGCAATGCGAAGAGCGTTTACACTCATCGAGCTACTTGTTGTTATTGCAATCATCGCCATCCTGGCCGCCATCCTCTTCCCAGTTTTTGCCCAGGCTAAAACTGCGGCGAAGAAGACCTCGGCACTTTCTAATATGAAGCAGAACGCCCTTGGTGTTCTGACATATGCGATCGACGTGGATGACATGGCGGTTCCTCACTATGGAACAGGCACTCCGACTGACCCAAATCAGTATCACAATACGGATACTTGGGTAGGTCGAGTTTTTCCTTATGTGAAGAGCCGACAGATCTTCTTTGATCCAACCACCGCTGAACCACGGGAAGACGCACGTATTGGAACGACTCCTTACTACTGCGATAAGTACTACGACACCTGCCCTTCTGGCGGTGGAGCATACTACTACACCTGGCAATGGGTTACCAACCTGAGCTTAAACTCGGACGGTTTCGCCTATAACGGTTCCGGAACCTGCACAGCTCCTAGTCGCTACAACAGCCTCAAGTCTTTGACAGCAATCGAAAGCGTTGCTGATCGAATCATGCTGCAGCCAACGCAGTACGGAACCTTGCCATTCTCTTGGATGTACTTCCGAGGTTATGAAAGTGCTTGGCCCTACATCGACCAGTACACCGACACCTTTAGCTGGTACGCACTGAGCTGGGACGCTCGAAAGCGATGGGAAGGGAAATTTAGTGGAGCTTTCGCCGACGGACACGCCGGCAAATATGGTCGAGAGAAATTCGTTGGCTATTCCGCGATCAATCCTGCGCTCACCGAGGCTTCCAGTACCGCACAGTATTGCCAAAAGCTCGTCGACAAAGATGTTGTCAAATTCTGGGGAGCGTCTTGGGCCGGAAACTAATCTCCTCGGTGCTCTTGTTGGGGGCACTTTTCGTTGTCGGTTGCAGCGGAGGAAATTCGGAGGAGACCAAAGGTGCACATCTGGAAGCGCCTCTGAAGCCTGGGGTCTCAGAGAGCCAAGCGCAACAGGATCGAGGAATTTCTCCTGAAGTTGCCAAAGGGATGGCTGAGCCGGGACTCGGCGGTCAACGTTAAGATCTAGCCTGGGAACCACTCTTCTTGAAGTAGAATTGGCGCATGGTTGCTTCTGCACTGTGCGCCCTTTTTTTGTTTGGTCCTGACAACGTTTTGTCGGCAAAAGAAACCCGGCAGGGTTGGAAACTTCTGTTCGACGGGAAATCTACGGCCGGTTGGCACAACTTCAAGTCTAAAGGCGTGAACCCAGGGTGGGTCATCGAGAACGGCGAACTCCAGTGCAAGGATCCGCACAATGCTGGTGACATCCTCACCGACGAGCAATTCGATTGGTTTGAACTGATTCTGGATTGGAAAATGCCAGCAAAGCAGAACAGCGGCGTGATGTTCCACGTTCTGGATTCGGGCGGGGCACCTTGGTTCAGCGGGCCAGAAATTCAGATTATGGATAAGGCGGTTGACCCCAAGGGTCAGCTTGCTGGATTCCTTTACGAGTTGTATCGGTCAGATAAAGATGCCGTCAAGCCCATTGGAGAGTGGAACCGATTCCGGATCATGATCGATCCGAAGAAGTGCTTTGTTGAGGTGAACGGAGTCCGCTACTTCGACTTCGTTCTGAACAGCCCTGACTTTTTGGAGCGGGTGCAAAAGAGCAAGTTCCACGTGTACCCCGAGTTTGCGAAAGCGGGGATTGGCCACCTCGCGATCCAAGGCGACCATGGACTCGTTTCATTCAAAAATATCAAGATTCGGCCACTGAAAGTGAAGGCTAAGAAGTAACATCGGGAAGGTCAGGTTATGAGCGGAAATTATTCACGAAGAGACGTATTGCGGGGCGGCGTTGCCGCCACAGTCGGTCTGGGATTAGGTGCCTCGGCGTTAGCTGAAGCCCAGAAGCCAATGGCGCCGGGGCAGAAGCTCCGGGTCGGGATTATTGGCTGCGGCGGTAAGGGTTGGAGCGGTCGCGAGCAGGCTGTTGCAGCAGGCGCGGAAGTTGTCGCCGTCTGTGATGTCGATCTTGAAGATCGAATCAAAGCTCAGAAGGAGCACCTCAAGGCGAACGCATTCGACGATTATCGCGAGATGATTGCGATGATGAAAGGGAAGATGGACGGCGTGATCATCAGCACTCCGGACCACCACCACGCTCCGGCGACCGCGCTTGCACTCCACGCAGGAATGCACACCTACACCGAAAAGCCGCTGTGCCGAACGATTTGGGAAGCTCGTCAGCTCGCTATTCTTGCTAAGAAGAAGAAGGCGATCACCCAGATGGGTAATAACTCGACCCAGAGTACGCAGATGCGAAAGGTTGCCAAGCTGCTCCGAGAAGGCACCTGGGGCAAAGTGAAGGAGATTCACCTGTGGACCGACCGCGCCAAGGTGTACTGGGAGCAGGGAATTCCTCGACCAGCTTCAAAACCGGTTCCGAAGGGACTGGATTGGGACATGTGGGTTGGACCGCGACCGATGCGCGATTACGGCGATGGCTACCACCACTTCTCATGGCGCGGATTCTGGGAGTTTGGCACCGGAGCCCTCGGCGACATGGGTTGCCACATCTTCAACATGCCGCACATGGCACTTGGATTGGACGCGCCTCTAGCGGTTCAGGCAAAGACAAGCGGACACAACAAGGAGTCGTTCCCGAACTGGGCTCACGTTACCTATGAGTACGGCGCAAAGGGCAAGATGGATCCGTTCACCCTTCACTGGTACGACGGCGGCCAAAAGCCTCCTCAGGAGCTCGCTGAGCTGTTCACCTATGGCGGGAACGGCGTAATTATTGTTTGCGAAAAGGACACCATTTTTGGTGCCGACGAGAGCAATACTCGCTTCAGCTTGGTTAGCGGGAATCCGATCCCAGACACTGAAGTTGTGGTCTCGCCGGGGCACATGAAGGAGTGGGTCAACGCTTGCATGACCGGCACCCAAGCCGTCTCCAACTTCCCCGGCTACTCGGGACCCCTCACAGAAGCCGTCCTTCTCGGAAACCTCGCCATCTGGGCCGACGGCCCTCGCCTGGAGTGGGATGCGAAGAACATGAAGGTGAAGGGAACGTCTGAGTTTGATTCTCTGATCAAGCCGGACTTCCGCCCAGGGTTCTCGGTAAAGGTCTGACCCTCGATACGAGCTCTGCCACCACTTTGGAAAGCGGTGGCAGAGCCGTTCTCACGGTGACTTGTGTCGACTCTATTCTTCTTGTTTGGACTCTGGCTCACCTCAGAGAAACAGATTGCAGCACGTTACAAGTTCAGCAGTGACGATCCTTCCACTGCATCAGTTGCCCTGATCTCAATGGTGGCGAGGGCATGTTTGACGATTCTCGTGATCGCAATCAGTTTCTCTTCGTCGGAGCCACCGGTTTTACGGGCAGTTCTTGGAATTTCGATTATTGGATTCTGTGGCTTCCTTGTTTATCGAAAGCTGATCACATCCGATTCTGCCGTGCCCAAGAAGTAGTGGAGCGAGTTAGGCTAGAATCCAAGCGATGGAAAAGCACCGAATCTACTCAATGGCATTTGCGGCTGTGTATCCGCATTTCCTTGTGAAGGTCGAGAAGAAGGGACGTACGAAGGCGGAGCTGGATGAGGTGATTCGGTGGCTGACGGGCTACTCGCAGAAGCAATTGGAGGGGCTGATCGAGGCTCGGGCAAACTTTGAAGACATGTTTGCCGCAGCTCCAGCGTTGAATCCGAATCGGGTTTTGATCACTGGAGTGATCTGCGGGGTTCGGATCGAAGAGATCGAGGATCCGCTGATGAAGGAAGTCCGGTACATGGACAAGCTCGTGGATGAACTTGCGAAGGGGCGTCCGATGGTGAAGATTCTGCGGTCAGCCTAGACCTCACCCCTAACTTCCTCTCCCATCAGATAGATGGCATAGCGGGCCTCGCCCGGTAAACTCTGGGTATGAACTTTGGTGACTTTCACTACGCTCTACCCGTCAACGAACCCGTGTTGAGCTACGCTCCGGGAACCCCGGAGAGGGCGAGATTGAAGCTGGTTTTGGCGGAACTGAAAGCCGAGCAGGTGGATGTTCCGATGTACATCGGCGGCGAAGAGGTTCGCACCGGGAAGACAGTCACCATGCACCCGCCGCATGAGAGGGCGCACACGCTAGGAGTTTTCCACGCGGGCGATTCTTCGCACGTTGAGGAGGCCATTGAAGCCGCACTCGCCGCGAGAGAAGCCTGGAGCAATATGAGCTGGGAGAGCCGGGCGAATATATTCCTTCGCGCCGCCGACCTGATTGCCACCAAGTATCGACCTTATATGAATGGCACCACGATGCTCGCGCAAAGCAAGAACGCTTTCCAAGCCGAGATCGATGCCGCTTGCGAAATCATCGACTTCCTCCGCTTCAACGTTCACTTCCTGAGCGAAATCTACGCCCAGCAACCGATCAGTGGCCCAGGAATGCACAACCGACTCGAGTACCGACCGCTCGAAGGGTTCGTGCTCGCCGTCACGCCGTTCAACTTCACCGCCATCGGTGGAAACCTGCCGACCTCGGCGGCTATGTGCGGAAACGTCGTCGTCTGGAAGCCGGCTAACACCCAGGTCTACAGCGCGCAGATGTTCATGCGAATCCTGAAGGAAGCCGGACTTCCGGACGGCGTCATCAACCTGATCTATGTCGATGGACCGACTATCGGGCGGGTTTGCTTCAACCACCGATACTTCGCTGGAGTTCACTTCACGGGCTCGACGGGAGTCTTCAACACGATGTGGAAACAAATCGGCGAAGGGCTGGCTAACAATATCTACAAGTCATATCCTCGAATCGTTGGTGAGACGGGTGGCAAGGATTTCGTGGTCGCTCACAAGTCGGCAGATCCGGCTGTAGTCGCAACAGCACTCTTGCGCGGAGCTTTTGAGTATCAAGGGCAGAAGTGCTCGGCGGCATCGCGGTGTTACGTTCCTTCGAACATCGCACCCCGCGTTCGGGAGCTGCTAATTGAAGGCGCGAAGTCCTTCAAGCAGGGTTCGGTCGAAGATTTTGGATGCTTCGTCAACGCGGTCATCGATGAGAAGAGTTTCGACAACATCGCAGCTTATATTGATAAAGCCAAGGCGGACGGCCAGAACATCCTGGTGGGCGGCGGCTACGATAAGTCGATCGGCTACTTCATCGAACCCACCGTCATCGAAGTCACCGATCCGAAGTATCGAACCATGTGCGAAGAGATCTTTGGGCCAGTTTTGACGATGTACGTCTACGACGCCGAGAAGTGGGAAGAGACCCTCAAACTGGTCGATGAAACCTCGCCATACGCTCTCACCGGTGCCGTGATCTCGCAAGATCGCTACGCGGTAGAGACGGCAACCAAGATGCTTCGAAATGCGGCGGGTAATTTCTACATCAATGACAAGCCAACTGGCGCAGTCGTTGGCCAACAGCCCTTCGGCGGAGCGCGGGCGAGTGGAACGAACGATAAGGCGGGTTCGGCACTCAACCTCTACCGCTGGCTCTCGGCGCGAACGATTAAGGAGACATTCGTTCCTCCGACCGACTACCGCTATCCGTTCCTAGCGAGCGAATAAAATCCCAGAACGCCGGATGACGTCCGGCGTTCAACTTATCAATGCTTCCATTATTTGTCCCTGCTATCAAGGTTGATTTCTTTATCACCTCAGACTGCCCTATTTGCCGGCGCTACTCGCCGGAGATCAATCGGATTGTGCGGGACTTTCCGGCGGCGAAGTTTCGCATGGTCTACTCCGAGCCGGGCATCACGGCGGCGGTTGCGAAGAAGCACCAGAAGGAGTTTAAGATACTTGCTCCATTTTTTCTCGATCCGAAAGGGATTGAGGCGCAGCGAGCCGGGGCAAAGGTGGTTCCGACGGTGGTTGTCTACTCGGGAGCAAAGCTGGTTTATCGAGGTCGGATTGATGACGCGTACGGCTCGGACTATAAGTGGCGAACTCCCAAATCGCCCGACCTGCGGAACGCAATCAAAGCTGCCCTGAGTGGCAAAGAACCAAGCCCCAAAGTGACCGCGCCGATCGGCTGTTCCCTTAGCTTTTCGCCGTAATCTCGAACAGGCGAACTAGCTTGTCCTGTCCACTTGCCGCCAGTCGCGACCCGTCGGAGTTGAAGGCCACACACGAAATCGGTCGAGATGAAGCTTCGATTCGAACGCTCCCAATCCCCTTGGCGGCGTTCCAAAGCCCAATGGTTCCGTCTCGCGAACCTGACGCGAACAGCCAACCATTCGGGTGAAACGCCAGTGCCTCAATCGGCTTCGAGTGCCCGTAGACCATCTTGAGCAGGTTGCCTGTCGAGAGTTCAAACACCCGGATGCTGAGGTCAACTCCGGCTACGGCTAGGTACTCGCTGTCGGCACTAAAAGCAATCGCCGTTACCATCGAGCGGAGCCGCTCGATAGTCCGAACCCAGCGGCCGGTTTTGGCTTCTCGAATCGTGACTCGCGCATCCGCGGTTCCCCCCGCAAGCAGTCTTCCATCCGCACTAAAGGCAACCGCCGTCACGCTAGCATCCGCGCTTCGCAGCGTGTACATCGCGGCTCCCGTCGCCGAATCGCAAACTCGAAGCTGAGCATGCACCGAGCCTGCGGCAATTGAAGACCCATCGCCTGAGATCGCGACGCAACTCACCCACTCTTCTTGAACGCCCTTCCAGTTCTTGACCTCCTCGCCGTCGAGTCGCCAAACGTTCACATGGCTCTCGGTGGAACCCGCCGCCATGACTCGTCCGCCCGAGAAAGCGCGCAACGTCGAAACTGCACCGCTCTCTAGTTTTGTTTGTCGTGTGGTTTCGCCTTCTTCCGCCCACCAAATCAGTTCGTTGTCGAAGCCGACCGACATGAGTTGTCCGCTATCCGGCGCAAAGGCAAGCGCGTAAACGGGGGTTTTGTGGCCGTGAAGGCGCTTGATGAGGCGCACCATGACCGGCGTTTGCGGGGTAGCGTGCTCCGGTGCTTGACTGCCGCCTGCTAGGAGCGCGTCATACTCTTCCCGCCGATTCTTGTCGGTCAGGGTCTCAAACGCCTCGTTAATCCGCGCCATGTTTTCGTGAGCGTCTGGAGAGTCGCTCACGTCCGGGTGGTGCTTCTGGGCGAGCCGTCGATACGCACGACGAATCGTTTCGGAATCGGCAACAGGCCCCACACCCAGGATGTCGTAATAGGTTGGTGCGGAGGTGGTCAAGGGATTTCAGGTTCAATTTTGGCAGATTCAGGGGCTAGAAGTCTCGGTTCGCTTACTGGTTTTAGTGAATGGATAGTGACCTATAAAAGTGGTCATATGACCAAAAAAATAGGTCAAGCGACCAGGAAAATTGGTCATAATTCAAGCATGAGTGAACTGAATACCCAAGGTGTCTTTGGGTCAGCGGCAAGGTCAGAGATATTGATGGCGATCTATTTACTAGATCAAACATATCCGCGAGAGCTTGCAAGGTTGCTAGGAAGGACTCTGTATGCGGTTCAAAAATCCATCGAAGGCCTCGAACGTGCCGGACTGGTTGCCACATGGCCTGACGGAGCGTCGCGCAAAGTGACACTCAATCCCCGATACATCGCTCTGAAGGAACTTAGAGCACTACTCCAAACCCTAACAATTCATGAGATTGAGCTTCAAGACAAGCTTGCTCAGCAACGCCGCAGACCAAGGCGGATGGGTAAGGAAATTATATGATCTCCCATCTCACCAGCATTCGGGAACTCGCATTCATCGTCGGCGATGCGTTCATCAAAGCGGGCCGTGTCGCTGTCTTGAGTGGCGGTGGAGCCGCCGAGGTGTACGCACCCAGCGTGTATCAGTCGCAAGACCTCGATTTTATCTTGTCGTTCGGAGGCGGTGCTGCCTACATCATCAAAGAGCTAGGATTCAGCTATCAGTTTGGGATGTACAGGCACCCCGACACAATCTATACGCTAGAGTTTCCGCGCGGACCATTGGCGATTGGCGAGGACTACAACATCAAACCGGAGCGTCTTGTCGACGAGGCAACCGGGCGACAACTCGATATCATCTCTCCGACCGACTGCGTTCGAGATCGTCTGGCTTGGTATCTGTTCGGTAATCGCGCCGACTTCTCGGCTCTCTCCCAAGCCGTAGCAATCGCAAAGAATCTTGGCGACCAGATCGATTATGAGAAGATTCGAAATTGGGGAGCCGATGAGCGAGTTGAAGAAAGACTCGCTCATTTCTTGGTGCGGGTTGGTCAGCCGATATAGCTCTTCAACTTCGCCAAATCTCGCTCGTGGCCGTCGTTCTCAATCGGAGTTTCTAGGAGAATCGGAATCCGGCGGAAGCGCTCGTCGTTGACCATTAGCCGGAAAGGAGTCTCGCCGATCTCGCCATCTGAAAGCTGAGCGTGGCGGTCCTTTCTGGACCCAAATGGTTTCAATGAATCATTGCAGTGGACCGCTTTCAGCCGGTCAAAGCCGATGACGTCTGCGAACTTTGCCCATGTTGCTTCATAGGTCTCTGCCGTTCGCAAATCATAACCAGCCGCGAAGATGTGGCAGGTATCGACGCAGACTCCCACCCGGGGATCACCGTGAAGACCGTCCAAGACCGCCCGCAACTCCTCAAAATTAGAACCCAAGGAGGACCCCGAACCCGCCGTGGTTTCCATCAGAAGCATGACGGAAGGATCTGAGTTCGCCAGAACCCGTTTGGCACCTTCTACGAGAAGCCGAAGACCCTCGTCAACGCCTTGGCCAACATGCGCACCCATGTGTGAATTGCAGTAGCGAATCCCGTACTGAGCGCAACGGTTCAACTCGTCGGTCAGACCGAGAATCGATTTCTCGCGTCCTTCTTCTGCGGCAGAAGCCATGTTGATCAGATACGAATCATGGACAACGACCTCGGTGATCCCGGTCTCGGACTGAGCTGCCTTAAAATCGGCGACCATCTCTGCCGAAATTTCCTTCGCCTTCCAAAGCTGCGGACTCTTCGTAAACACCTGAACCGCCGTACAACCGATCCGTCTACCCTCTCTCAAAGCCCCTCCGAGACCGTTTTTGATGGGGGTGTGTGCGCCTAGAAGTTCTGCGGGCATTCATCTATGATGGTTAAGAGACAGCACAATTTGCCAACCATAAGGTAAGAACTAAGGGTCTCATGGGCAAATACTTTCCAGCATTCAAGGCATACGACATCCGCGGGATTGTTCCCACCGAACTCAACCCCGAAGTGGCGTACCGTGTGGGCCGGGCCTATGCGGATGAGTTGAACCCAAAGACGGTCTGTGTTGGCTATGATATCCGCCTCTCGGGACCCGAACTATATGACGCCTTTGCCCGTGGACTCAACGACGCTGGAGTCGACGTCGTCCACCTTGGCCTCGTCGGAACCGAGATGGTGTACTTCGCCACCGCATTCTACGGCTACGATGGCGGCTGTATGATCACCGCCAGCCACAACCCGCCCGAGTACAACGGCCTCAAAATGGTCCGCCAGGAAAGCCGACCAGTCTCGTCCGACACCGGACTGAACGAGATTGAGCGGCGCGCCCATGAGCAAAAATGGGAACGAACCGGAGAAGGGAAGCGGATCGAACAGGACGTGTACAAGGACTTCATCGACCACCTCCTCCGCATCGTCTCGCCTTCTTCTCTAAAGCCTTTGAAGGTTCTTTGCGATGTCGGAAATGGGGCGGCTGGAGTGGCACTTGAGCAGCTTTTGCCTCACCTACCGTTGGAGTCAACCAACCGCCTCTTCACCCCAGACGGCAACTTCCCGAACGGCGTTCCAAACCCGATTCTTGAGGAAGCCCGAGCCGGCGCCATCGCCGACATGAAGGCAGGCACGTATGACTTCGGCGTCGCCTGGGACGGCGACTACGACCGCTGTTTCTTCTTCGACGAACACGCGAACTTCATTGAGGGCTACTACATCGTCGGACTGCTTGCCCAAGCGGTTCTTCAAGCTGATCCAACTGCAACCATCGTCTACGACCCCAGACTCACTTGGAATACCCTCGACATTGTCGAAAAACTCGGCGGCAAAGCCGTGATGTGTAAGTCCGGCCACGCATTCATCAAGGAGAAGATGCGCGCCGAGGACGCAACTTACGGCGGAGAAATGTCCGCTCACCACTACTTCAAGGATCACTGGTATTGCGATAGCGGCATGATCCCGTTCTTGCTCATCGCTCGACTAGTTTCGTCCACGGGCCGCTCGCTGGGTGATCTGGTTTCCGAAATGGTTGCCAACTACCCCTGTTCCGGCGAAGTCAACTCGAAGGTCTCGGACGTTCAGACGATCCTGGCTGCGGTCGAAGAAAAGTACGCCCCCGGCGGAACCATCACCCGAATCGACGGCCTTTCCATCGAGTACCCAGAGTGGCGCTTTAACCTTCGCGGGTCGAATACCGAGCCGGTAATTCGCCTCAACGTCGAGACTCGAGGTGATCACGCCTTGATGGTTGCGAAGACAGAAGAGTTGTTAGCGATTATTCGAGGCTAGCAACAAGCCACTACTGGAAGTTTCTGAAGTACGAATGGTCGATCTCGTACGCCGTGACCGGGACGAGCCCAAGTTCAAACTCTTTCAGGAATTCAACAAGTCTTTGTCCATCGACTAGCTCGATGGGCTTGGCCCCGTCCCTCACGGCTTCTTTCTTGGCGTCAGCTGTAAAAGTGCTCGTCGTAAGAAAAATTCCTTTGTCGGTCCGCCCGTCCATTGCTCCTCGAAAATTGCGGATATCAGGCGACGTCACGGCATTTGTGTCATATTTTTTGCACTGAAAGATCACTTTGAACCGCACCAAATGGGCAACTTCGAGCTCTCCAAACCCATCAACACCCCCGTCACCGGATTGTTGAGTCAATGAAATGTTTCTTAATCCGCATTTATGCAACAGGGCCTGGCAGAATCGCTCAAAACCTACGCTGGACATGGACTTGAGCAGGGTTAAGACTTGCTCATCTAGTAGCTCCTCGGGTTCTTCTGGCTCCTCAGACTCGCTTAGTTCAGACAGTTGCGGCGCACGGATCCCGTTAGTTTTTGGTTTACGACCAGCAGCCTTACTTGAGCGGGATTCCCTAATCCACTCATCCAACATCTGATCTGAAATCTTAAGACTAAACCCCAACGGAGTCAGCTTCCAAAGCCCTCTCTGCTCATTGCTGATGATTCCATTTTCACGGAGGAGGTTTCTCGCCCAGGCAATGTCATTTTGTACCAGTGCAACGCCAGTTCCCGAGCGTTCCGATTGTTCTTCTTCGGAGATAGCTAGTTTCTCGATCACGCGAGCGGTGACTTCTGTGGGAGTCCCAACTCCTCCCATTGACTGCAGAATAAGTTGGACTGGCACTACATATCGTTTGAATCTGGCGGAAATAGGCTTTGGTTTCTTTTCTGACACGTGAAAAGACCTTACCTCGCCAGCCGCCATTCTACAAGGTCGTCGACGGCACAAGCCTCGACACCGTCCCGGCGTTCAGCTCTGTGATCACTGGCTCGCCGCTCGCATCAGGGTCAATGCTGACGGTGCCGTTGAGGTTGCCAGTCACGGTCTTTTCCTCTGCCACTGCGAGCTGAACCACGGTAGCCTCGCCACCGACCACGGTGACCGGGACTGCCCAGAGCCTGTTGGTGATGTAGTCCGCCACAAGATACTTCCCGTTCATCGCCGGCTGAGCCGAGCCGCGGTAGATGAAGCCGCCGGTGATTGAACGACCACTAAGGTGGGAGTATTCAAAAAATGGATCGGTGAATGCCGTACCGAACGTCGGTCCCGGATTGCTGATCGAGTGTCGTCCTTCGCGAACCCGCCAGCCGAAGTTTCGTCCTCCATTTGCCTGGCCTACGAAGTTGACCTCTTCGTAGGAATCCTGTCCAACGTCGGCGATGAAGAACCCGCCTAGCGTGGAGTCGTAGTTCCAGCGGAACGGATTCCGGAGGCCGAACGCCCAGATCTCGGGCCGAACTGTGGAATCCGAGAGAAATGGATTCCCTGAGGGAATCGAATAGTTGTTATCAACATCGGCGGGATACGCGTCGCCGGTTGGGTCGATCCGAAGCATCTTTCCGAGAAGTGTCGTCTTGGCCTGAGACCGGTTTAGGGGGTCATTTCCACTTCCGCCGTCTCCTATCGCAACATACAACATATTGTCACTCCCAAAGTTGATCGAACCCCCCTTGTGATTTGAGTAAGGTGCTTGTGACACCTTAAGAATAGGCTGTGCTGAGCTAAGGATCGCGGTCAGAAACGTGGGATCAACCGTGTAGCGGACAATCGTCGTGTCAACATCCGCCCCCGTTGAATAGTGGAGGTAGAGGTATCGATTGGTTGAAAAACTGGGATCGAATGCAATGCCCAGCAGTCCGCCTTCGCCAGTTGTACTCATCAATGTCGAGACGTCGATCAAGGATGAGGCCTGAACAACGTCGCTGACCAAGACCTTGATCGCGCCGCCTCGCTCGACAACGTATGCGAGCGTCGGCTGCCCGGGGACGGCCTTGTACTGCATCGGCTGGTTTAGACCCGACGCAAGGACCTGTTTGCCTAGAGTCTGGGCAGCTGCGGATGAACCAGATCCTCCACAGCTCCACAAAGTGGCAGAGACGATCCCAACAAGCAGCATCTTTCGCATAGGTCTACTTTACTTGAACCTGATTTGGACCGAGTCGCGGTGGGCAGTTAATCCTTCCGCATTAGCGATCTCGGTCACGATTGGTTCAAGCGCTCTCAACCCCGCTTGACTGGCCTCTTGGAATTGTATCGTCCGCATGAAAGTCTCAGGGCTCACCGCCGAGGCGTACCGTGCCGCGCCGCCGGTGGGAAGCGTATGGTTGGTACCTGTCGCGTAGTCGCCCGCAGCGACCGGGGAGAACTGGCCGAGGAAGGCCGAGCCGACATTCTTGAGTTGCGATAGCGTTTCAGAAGGGTTTGCAGTTTGGATTTCGAGGTGCTCAGGGGCGTACTCGTCGACAAAGTGGAGAAGTTCTGCCTCGCTATCGAACACCAAAATCGCCGAGTAGCGGTCGAGAGCCATCTCGGCGTAGGCTTGTCGGTCCATCTCTTGAAGCTGAAGATCAATCTGAGAACGAATTTCTTCGGCGACCTCAGTGGAGGTTGTGACGATAACTCCCGCAGAGTCGGGACCATGCTCACACTGACCGAGAACATCCGCGGCGATGAACGCAGGATTCGCCGTTTCATCCGCGATGAACATCGCCTCGCTCGGCCCCGCAAACATGTCGATTCCAACACGGTCGGAAACGAACAGTTTGGCGGCCTGTACGTAGAGATTTCCTGGTCCGGCGATCTTGTCGACCTGGGAAACTGTCTCAGTTCCGAAGGCCAGAGCACCGATGGCGGCGATCCCGCCGATTCGGAAGATTCGATTCGCACCAGCCTCGTTTGCAGCGACTATGATCGCTGCCTCGCTCTCCCAAGGGCATGGCGGGAATGTGACGACGGTGGTTCCCACTCCCGCAGCTTTCGCGGCGACGGTGAGGATCTGCGCTACCGTTGGAAGCGGTGCTTTTCCGGCGGGAACGTATAGTCCGGCGCGGGCGATTGGCACGCGACGATACCCTGCCCTTATGCCTTCGATCTGAACTGTCTCCCATTCACTCAACAGGGTTTTGGCGTACTCGGTGTGGAACTTCCGTGAGAGTGTGACCTGCTTTTGAATGGCTTCGATAAGGCCCGGCTCAAGGGACGCATAAGCTCTTGCGATATCTTCCGCACTGACTTCCATTCGGAAGCTATCAGATTCTTGCCATCCTAGCTTGCCCTCCTTTTGATCGAAGGTTCGGAGGTAATCGAGCACTGCCGCGTCGCCTTCTTCCTCGAGACGCCTGAGCCACTGCTGAACCGTTGGCGCGATGTCGGTCAGCGAAGCCTGACTTCGACGCATCAGTCGCTTCCGGTCTGCCCTACTAAGTTCTGAGTAGTTGTAGATCGGAATCATGCTTTTCGGTCGCCTCCGCGGCGGCTGATTTTCTTGCTTCGTCGGTCAAGTTCTCGCTCGACCTCGGTGATCGAGATGCTGTTTTGGGCGAGTTTGGCGGTCGCGAAGTAGAGGAGATCAGCTGCTTCTGCGATGATGTGGTCGCGGTCGGTCGCCTCAGCGAGTTCCTTTGCCTCTTCGATCAACTTGCTCTCGAGTAGTCCGTCTTCGGTGAACAGTCGAGCGGAGTAGGAACCTGCCGGAGCGTCCTGCTTTCGAGCTTCTAGGGTTGATTGCAGGGCAGGCAAGCCACCCAAATCTCCCCAGCACGAATCGGTCTGCTTGTGGCAGAACCCGCCTCCGGCTTGCCGGACGGTGAACCGCAGTGCGTCACGGTCACAATCGAGATCAATCCGCAAAAGCTCTTGGACAGCCCCGCTTGTCTCGCCCTTTCGCCAAATCTCTTTGCGCGAACGCGAGTAGTAGATCCCTCGGCGCTCCTTGGCAGCGAGCCGAACTGACTCCTCACTGCTCCAAACCAAGCCTAGTGATCGACCTTGTTCGTCGGCGACGACGGTCGGCCAAAGCTGTTCCGGAAGCCGCGCTTTCAAACGAGAAAGGACGCAGTCGATATAGTCGATCTTGCGAGTGTAAAGAGCCATTCCAACCTGAACATCGATCCCCATCGCATCCAGTTCGGCGACTTCTTCGACCGTCGAGAGTCCGCCGGCAACGGTGAGAGGCACGTCCCCGCAGAGCTCTTTCAGAGCTCGACAGCGGTCCATGTCCATCGTCACCATCCGACCTTCGCGTTCTACAAAAGTGACCAAGAAACCACCAACATGATCCCTAAGTTCGGCGATTCGCTCCTCGATGGGCTTCTTAGTATTGGTTTGCCATCCATCCACCACGACCTCGCCGTGCACGGTATCCAGCGCCGCCATCACCCTGGCTCGGGGAAGTCGGGAGCAGAATTCGGGGGTTGCTTTGGTGCCGATGATGACTTGTAAAGCACCGGCATCCAAGTAAAACAAGGCGTCTTCCAAGGTGCGAATTCCGCCGCCGACTCGGCAACGGTGATCTTTCAGAATTTCGACAATCGTCTCGCGGTTGCTCCCAGTTCCGAGGGCGGCATCAAGGTCGATGACTCCGATTTCTCCAGCAATACCAAATTCGCGGGCCCATGCCATTGGATCCCCGCCATCGACGGCGAACTCTTTGCCGCCGATGAGCTGTACGGCTTTGCCGCCCTGAAGGTCGATGCTTGGAATAATCATTGTCTTACCGTGATTCCTTTGCCCGCCAAGTGGGCTTTGATATCGGAGATGTGGAGGTTGTCGTAGTGGAAAATCGAAGCGGCGAGGGCCGCGTTAGCCCCGGCTTGAAAGGCGTCGAAGAGGTCGTCCGCAACTCGCGCGCCGCCGCTTGCGATGATCGGGATCGAAACCGCCTCGCTAGCCGCTCGAAGCAACTTGAGATCGTATCCTTCTTTGGTCCCGTCCCTGTCAAAGCTAGTTAACAGAATCTCCCCTGCCCCCAATTCTGCGACTTCGCGACACCACGCAAGGGTGTCGATATCCCGAACATCTCGTCCCGCTCTGGTAAGAACGCTCCATCTGCCGCCGGTCCACTTGGTGTCAATCGCAACCACCGTACACTGTGCCCCAAATGCCTCCGAAGCTTCTTGGATCAGCTCAGGGCGATCCACTCCGGCGGTGTTGATTGAGACCTTATCGGCTCCCGCATCGAGTAGAGCTTCGATGTCGCTGAGTTCGCGGACACCTCCTCCGACGGTCAGCGGAATCGCTAGATCGACGCGAACGGCTCGAATCGTTTCAAGCTGGTTCTGGCGTCCTTCTACGGTTGCCCCGACGTCCAGAATGACAATCTCGTCCGCGCCTTCATCCTGATAGCGCAGCGAAAGCTCGACGGGAGAACCTGCATCTCGTAGACCCTGAAAGTTGACACCCTTGACGACGCGACCGTCGCGGCAATCGAGGCAGGGAATGATGCGTTTGGTTACCATTGTGCCCACCTTTCGAGAACCGAAGCCCCGACCGCTCCGGAAATTTCTGGGTGGAACTGAACCGCCGCTACGCGGCCCTTTCGTATTCCAGCCAAGAACTCGCCGCCGTGATTGCAAGTCGCCACTTCCCAGCCCTCGGGTGGTTTAGTAGCTCGGAAAGAGTTGGCAAAATACACGTCGCCATCAGCGAAGAAATCTGACGACGAAGTAATCTGGTTCCATCCGAAGTGAGGGATGACGACTCCATCTGGGAATCGGGTGACCGCACCTGGCACGACTCCCAAACCGGTAACGCCCGGCGATTCCTCGCTCGATTCAAACAGCAACTGCATTCCGAGACAGACCGATAAGAACGGACGATCTGCGGCGATCCAATCCCGCAGAGGTTCAATCAGCGACATCCTTTCGAGAGCAGACATCCCGGCGGCAAAGGCTCCGACGCCAGGAAGAACCACCGCTTCGTGCGCCGCAAGATCGGATGCCGAACCGACCGCAACCGGCTCCAACCCAGCCCGACGCAAACCCGCAAAAATGCTGGCTGTGTTCGCTACCCGAGTATCGATCACTCCGACGCGGCGGCTCATGGAATGACGTTCGATATCGCGGAAACTACGATATCGGTGCCCCCTTTCGCCTTGATCAACGGAATCAACGTCACCAGGTCAGTTCGCTTCACCGCCGACTTGACGACGAATCCTGCGTCTCCGTGAAGCGCAGCGACCGTCGGCTGACGCATCGACGGCAGGCAAGCCGCCACCGCTTCTAGAGAATCGCGGCTGACGTTGACTTCAACCATCACCCGATCTCGAGCATCCAACACCGACTGGATGAGCAAAACAAAATCTTCGATCCGAGCCCGAAGCTCGGGATTCGCCATCGCTTGTTGGCTGGCAAAAAGCGCGGTTGAAGACTGCATCAGATCATCAATGATCTGCAAGCCCGAAGCCTTCAACGTCTCTCCGGTTGACGTGTTATCAACGATACAATCTGCATCTTCGGGAGGAAAAACCTCGGTCGTCCCGTACGACCGAATCACCTTCGCGTTCATCCCCTTCAGATCGATCCAGTCTTGAGCCAGCTGGACATACTCGGTTGCAATCACTAGAGTTCTGCCCTGATACGCCTCGGCATCCGGAAAGCCAAGCGGCGCCGCTGCAACGATGCGAACCTTATCAAACCCGGTGTCGAGCAGGTGAATTACGTCGGCCCGCTTCTCTCGTACCCAGTCGTGCCCGGCAAAGCCGATATCTCGACGGCCGATCGCGAGCATTTCGACGATGTTCTGCGTCTTCAAAATCTTTGTGTCAAACCCTTCGGCGCTGAGGGTTGGACGGTAGGAGCGCGGTCCGCCCGAAATGCGAATCCCGGCCTCATCAAGAAGCTTATACACGTTTTGCTGAATGCGCCCAGTAGGGAGGGCAAGTTTAAGGTTCATATTCAAATTATGAGAAGAAAGGGGAAAATGGCTCGCGCGGAACGGCAAACCAAGAACGTCACTGCGGCAACTTAGGCGCAATGACGATGGATATGGTGGTGATGGTGAAGATTCAGCATCAAGACCCCTCTAGTCTTGCATGCTGAATCCTACGTTGTCAACCGCGCTTACTTCTTCATCAAAAGCGAAGCGAGCCCCGGAACGCCGTCTGGGTTGAGCTTGTACTCGAACTTCGGATAGCGGGGAAGCATTGTCTCGGCGTTGGCGACCTGAAGACCGACTACCGCGTGGGCGACCGACGACTGGACCATGTACATCGGGATCACGTACTTCATGGTGTCGTGCTGGGTGTGGTGGATGAAGTTGTAGTCCTGCGTCCCGTACTTCTCTGAGCCAGTTTCGAGGGTGAAGAACCCCGGGACGCCGACCGCGTTGAAGCTGTCTTGATCCGAACCAATCTGAGTGCGAGGGTTTGCCCGCTCGGTGTAGCGCATGGGCAAATCAGGGAACGCGGCGACGACCTGATCCATCCCTTTCTGAAGCATCGGCTTCATATCTGGGTGACCGTTGTAGCCCCCGATATAGTTGCTTCCGCCGTCATCCACGAAGACTGCACTGATCTTGTCCAGCTCTTTCTCGTGCTGGATGACGTAGCTTCGTGAGCCGTAAAGCCCCTGCTCTTCGCCGCCCCAAAGGATGAAACGTATGGTGCGTTTGGGCTTTGCGCCAGCCTTAAGCAGGAGCCGAGCGGCTTCTAAAGCAGTCACGGAACCGGTTCCGTTGTCCGAAGCTCCAACTGCTCCCGGTCCGTCCCAGCTATCAATGTGTCCGCTGATGATGACCACCTCGTCCGGTTTCTCGGTGCCCTTGATCTCGGCGATCACGTTGTTCTGAACCACTGGCCCTTTGCGGAACTTCTGGTCCAGGTTGAACTCGAGTTGGACTGGTTTGCCTTCCGCCATTGATGCCTTTAACGCGTCCATGTCCGACTTTCGAATCGTGACGCTTCGGTCCATCGGGTGCTTCTCGAATGTCTTATCCCGGAAACTACCGGATGTTATGACCAGCTCGCTTCGGGAGCCATAAACGCGCCCGGCGATACCTGCGGCATCGACTGCCGCATCGAGGTCGATCTGAGCCTGTATCTCGGGAGAGGGTGCATCAGCTCCTGGGCGCGACCGACGAGGCTGGCGGTCCATGATGACCCATGCCCCCTTTAGTTTTTCTTTGACGGATTCCAACTCGGCTTTGTCTTTAGGGCAGGCGATTGCCGGACCCTTCACCGCTCCTTTGGTGCCTTCGGTCCAGCTTGGAGTTGTGAACTCGAACTGACGAGCTACCGGTGCGGTCATCCTCCCGAACGAGTTTCGTCCGCGGTCGAATCCAACCGGAATCGAACCCCATGGCTCAAGGTGAACATTGGTGCATCCTGCCTTTTTGAACTGCTCCATCATCCATCGTTCGGCCTTCTCAAGGTTGGAGGACGAAGTCAGCCGCGGACCGAACTTGGAGGTCAAGTCCTGCAGGCTCTTCATCGCCTGTGAGTTCGTTTTCGCTTCGTTTATGATCTTTGCCACCACATCATCGGTGGACTGTGGAACATAGGAAAGCGCGAGAGCAAAGGCGGCAAGGGTCATGTTACGACGCAGATTACTTCATCGGAAACGACTCGATCACCTTGTAGCTCATTCCGCTCGTGGAGGCAAACGCACTCAAAAGGTCGATGCTTGTGACTGGAAGGGGGCTGAGTGTCGGTTGCTCAGGAATCTTGAGGGCTCGACCTAGAGCGACTCGCAACTGCTCGCTCTCGGTTTTGAGCCGCCCGAGAGTGATGTAGTTCTGCAAATTCTTGATATCCTTTGGCGGAATAAGGGGCGAGACCTGCTGCTCTATCGCCGTCGCAATACGCATCAGAGCCCCGCTATAAGTTTCGTCAAAGACTAGCGACACATACCGGGGCTGAATCAGATTTGGCACCCCCGAAAAGCCCGCGAAGTTGGCTTGGAAGTGATTAATGTTAGCGACGAATGGACCCAGCTTGTCTTTAATCGCAGCCACTGTTGAAACCCCGACTTCACCCACCGGCATCAGCGGAACGATCCACTCTCCTGGCTGACTCCACCGGACATCCAGAATCCCCGGCTTGCGTTTGATCAGCAAGAGAGCTTGTTCCAGTTCCTGAACTGTTGACTCCGGAAGCCGGATTCCGATGGTGACGCGGTTGATCATGTCCATGGCGTTTTCCTCATCATAGCGACTTCTGCGCCATACGTCCAGTTCCCCGGTGTTATTGAATGGGTTGTCAAGAATCTAGTTGGGGAGTAGAATGCGCCCATGCTAGCGGTTTGGATCGCCTTAGGTGTTGTCTTCTTCGTTGTCTTCATGAACTTCGTTCGAATGCGATCTATGCCGGAAACGCTTACGCGCGTTGATCCGAATAGTCCTGAGATGCTTGAGGCCGTGGCAAACGCTCGTAAGACGTTGCCCTACTTTTGGGACATGCGAGCATCCGCGTTGAATCCCGACGATTACATGGTCAAGGTGGCCATCGAGGATGGTGAAATGACCGAACACTTCTGGCTCGAGAACCCCGTCATCGAAGGCGAGTCGGTTAGAGGGAAACTAGGGAACGATCCTGGAATTGTTAAGAACGTAAAATTCGGCGAACTGGTGACGGTTCCCGAGTCAAAAATCTCCGACTGGATGTACTCCGAAGGCGACAAGATGCATGGCAACTATACTGCCCGAGTTCTGGCAAAGCCGCACACGATGGGGAAGGCTCAATATGAGCAGTTGATGGCGATGTTTGCTCCGTTGCCGGAAGTCGAGGACTAGGAAGTTGTCTGCGTTCGCAAGATCACAAGCTTGGTCGTGCCTTCAGGATCGAGGTGTTCGATCCTGTACTCGACACCATCCCATTTAGCGTGGTTCTCAAGTCGATTGAGCTGGTCGCAGTTGCATAGATTGAAGCGGTACCGCATGTGACGTACAACCCCGATACCTATGTATCTAGGCAAAGCCCCGGAATGCTCAAAGCTTGGATCAGGAGCGAAGTCGACCCAGACCAGGGGATTGACCTCATCCTCGGAGGGACTCAGTCCGGCCTTGGCGAGGTCACGCTTAGCTCGCGAGAGTTGGATCTCGTTTTCTTGCCGCTCCCGCCAGTCACTTTCGGTCGGTAAGTCGATGAGCACTCTATCGGGGTCTTCTCTCAACGTTATGCTGCCAATCCCACGAGAGGATGCCGTCTTCAGAATGCTGTCTGCGACGAGGACATGGATGGATAAGCTGTCCTCGAACTCTTGTTTGCTCCGAATGATAGCTTCAGTTCGCCGTTTGGGAAACCACCGAATTGGCATGAATAGATTGTAACCGGTGCCGCTACGGTCGTAAACTGCGACTCATGGACCTCTCTCGACGCGAACTCCTCGCCGCGACCACAGCTGCCGCAGGTGCCGCCGCACTCGGCAACCTCGGACAAGAAAAGCCCGTCGGCTGGGCGGTCCTCGGGTTGGGCGGATACGCCACCCGAAACATCATGCCGAACTTCAAGCACTGCAAGCACAGTCGGCTCGTCTCGCTCATCACTGGCTCTCCTGAGAAAGGGAAGATGTACGGCGCACAATACGGCATTCCCGAGAACAAGATTTACGATTATAAGAATCTCGACAAGATTGCAAACGACCCGGATATCGAAGTGGTCTACGTCATCACCCCTCCCGGCACTCACCACGAGTTCGTCATGCGAGCCCTCAAAGCGGGCAAGCACGTCAGCTGCGAGAAGCCCATGACCGGCGACCTGAAGCAAGCCATCGAAATGGTTGAAGAGGCCAAGAAGCGAAACAAGCGACTCGGAGTCGGTTACCGCTGCCATTTCGAGCCACACAACCTAGAGGCGATGCGGCTTTGCCGCGAAGGAAAACTGGGAACGATTCGCTACATCCGAAGCGATCACGGATTCACTCTCGGCGACTGGAGCCGTTGGCACCATGTACGCGCCATCGGCGGCTACGGCGCGATTAGCGAGATCGGAATCTACGCCATCCAAGCCATGTGCATGTTCGCCGGAGCTGACCCAATCGAAGTCGTCGGAACCCGAGACAAGAGCAGCAACAAGCTCTTCAAAGAGGTCGAAGACTCCAACCACTTCACCCTCGTCTTCCCCAACGGAATCACTGGTCAAGGCGCCACCAGCTACAGCTGGAACGCCAACAACGTCCGCATCTACGGCAACGCCGGACGCATCGACGCTGAACCCGCCACCGGCTACGAGAACCACCAATTCACTCTCAACGGCCAGCCAATGATTCCCGCCGAGGCTAACCAGTGGGCGCTCCAAATGGATCACCTCTCGCAGTGTATTCGCGACCCCAAATTGGCGCTTAAGACTGGCGGCGAAATGGGCCTCCGAGATGTGAGGATCATGGATGCTATTCTGCGATCGGCTGATGTCGGTGGAAAGCCGATCAAGCTTTGAGGCGTGCCAAGGCTCCGTTCAACGCCGCCTTGTCCGCTGGGTCCTGGGCGGCGGAGATCAGGGTTTCTAGCGCGAGTTTCTGAGCTTCGATCAATGATTCGGTGATTGAAGCTTTAACCTCCGGTACGACTCCGACCTTCTCCCAGTTCGTCCCAGTCACCGGGTTTCGCCCCTGCGCGTACGGAATCAGGCTCATGAAGTGGTCATTGATCCGGAAGAAGTTGCCCATGTTCGCGATTCCGTAGCTTTTGGATCCAATCGTGGTCGACCGCTTGTAAGCTTGCAAGTTGTACGCCACACTCTCGCCCGCCGAACCCGTCGCTCCGCTGATGAGCACGTAGATGGGCTTCGTGTAACGCAGTCCCATCGTGGTCTTTGAAGACCAGACCGCGAACTTCTTGTCTTTGAGCCGGTCGTAGACATCCCAAAACTTAACCGGCTTCTTAGGGTCAAAGAATATGCTGGTGAAGAAGTCCGCCGTCTCACTGTAGCCGCCGCGATGCTCGCGCAAGTCGATGATCATTGCGTCTGTGTTTGCCAGAAACTTCATCGTGGCTTCAATTGGTCGTCTTGAATCGTTCAACTGGAAGAACTGGTTGATCTTGACGTAACCGATGTTGCCTCCCAGTCGCTCGACTTTGGCGAAGCCGGCGTTTGTCATGCGCATCATCTTCTGATCCTGGGCAATCTCCTCCTTGCTCGGCTTCATCCGCTCCGGCCTCGGTGGGAGCTTTTCGGCTGAGTATCGGATCGACAAATGACCGTCCGTCACCTGGCCAGCCATGATCTTGTTCACTTTATCCGCGAACTCATTGCCGTTCGCAGTGGTCCGGTAGTCATCAGTAGTTTGCCATTTGGCAAGCTCCGCCGTGATTCGCTTCGCAACATCGATGTGGACGTAACTTCGCTCTAGCTCTTTGGAAAATGCCTGGATAGTGTCGGTTTTTTCGGCGTCGGACAAGTCGGCTCGGACGAATCCGAGCATTGCAATCGGCAGAAGGGCAGCTGTGAACATAATAGTTGCGGTACGAGCGCACTGTTCATAGAGTGCTTATGACCTCAAAAAGTTGAGACATCTGACTTTTCGCGTAAGCTCCAACGCGAAATAGCTTCTCGGATAACAAAAATCGTGTAATGACCCAGCCGCTCAGCTGTGCCTGTGCTGGAGCTTCGGGATAGAATCTCCGCGATATGAGATTCGCCAAATTCTTCGCTGGAGTCGCGCTCGTCCTCACGCTGTTTGCATGTGGCGGCAGTGGAGCCGGAACTTCAAGTGCCACCGGCAAGTTGATCGTCGTCAATTCTTCTAGCTCTACTCTAGAAACGTTGCTAGACAGTGTGAGTGCTGGCACCGACACGTCCGACCAGAGCCGAACCTTCTCGCTGGAAGCTCGCGCCTTTGCCGCTCGCTACCGATTTGTGGGAAGCTCGACCGACCAACTCAATGAAACGGTGACGATCTCCTCGTCAGCCCCAACATTCCGCGTCTTCCTCAATTCGGCAACAGCATCCTACAAGCCGTTCCGGGGACCCACTACCGATGAAGCATTCATCGCCGTCCTCAACGGAACCGGGAGCGCAGTCGACGCCTACTTGGTCTCGTCGCTCAGTTCGACCGTCACACCGTCGTTTAATGATTGGAAGTCGCTCGCTTCGCTCAATTTTGGCGAAGTCATCCTAACGAAGGGCAGCTACCGAGTCCTGTTCACGACGCCAGGAAGCACGACCGTCGTTGGCACATCGGATTCCATCAACCTCGGAACCTCCGGCGGGACGGCAGTGGTGGTTTACAAGGGCGGATCGGGAGCAAAGGTCTACACCTCGCTCTGAGCGGCTAACCCAAACAAAAAATCCCCCATCGGAAAACCGATGGGGGATTTTTTGCAACTGCCTTCGCGCTTACTTGTCGCGCTCAGCGCCGCCCTTGCTGGCAAGGATGGCGGCTTGGGCTGCAGCGAGTCGAGCGATTGGTACTCGGAACGGGGAGCAGCTGACGTAGTCGAGGCCGATCTTGTTGCAGAATGCAATCGATCGGGGCTCGCCGCCGTGCTCGCCGCAGATTCCCATCTTGAGGCCAGGTCGAACCTTTCGACCCTTCTCGACCGCGATCTCCATGAGGAGGCCGACGCCGGTCTGGTCGATGGACTCGAACGGATCGCCAGGGAGGATCTTCTGGGCCACGTATGGCTTGAGGAACTTGTCCGAGTCGTCTCGCGAGAAGCCAAAAGTCATCTGCGTAAGGTCGTTGGTTCCGAACGAGAAGAACGAAGCCTCAGCCGCGATCTCGTCGGCGGTGAGAGCACCGCGAGGAACTTCGATCATGGTGCCGAATTCGTAAGGAATTTCGACGCCCTGCTCTTCGACAACTTTCTTCGCAGTTGCCTCGAGTCGCTCGCGAACGAAGCGAAGCTCGTTGACGTGTCCGACGAGAGGGATCATGATCTCAGGCTTAGCCTTTCCGCCAGCCTTGATCACGAGGGCAGCACCCTCAAGGATTGCTCGGGTTTGCATCTCAACGATTTGCGGGAACACGATGCTGAGTCGGCAGCCTCGGAGTCCCATCATCGGGTTGATTTCGTGCATTCCTTCAACGGTGTGAAGAAGCTCTTCCTTCGCCGTATCTGGCTTGCCGCTTGCCTTCGCAACTGCAACTTCCTCGATCAAGGAAGCCAGGGAAGGAAGGAACTCGTGAAGAGGAGGATCGATGAGGCGAACCGTCATCGGCATTCCCTTCAGGGCTTCGAAGATGCCCTTGAAGTCTTCGCGTTGGAAGACCAAAAGCTCGTCGAGAGCAGCCTTTCGCTCTGCATCGTTCTCAGCGAGAATCATGCGCTGAACGACTGGTCGTCGCTCGCCTTCGAAGAACATGTGCTCGGTTCGGCAGAGACCGATTCCCTCAGCGCCGAACTTGATTGCAAGCTCGGTGTCCTCAGGGGTGTCGGCGTTGGTTCGAATTCCGAGGGTTCGCTCGGAGTCGGCCCATCCAAGGAAGGTGCCGAACTCGCCGGTCATCATCGGAGGCTCAACCGGAACGCTACCGTTGATAACTTCGCCAAGGGTTCCGTTAAGGGAGATCAGATCGCCTTCCTTAATGGTTCCGCCAGCGTAGGTGAACTCCTTCTTACCGGCGTTAACCGAGATTTCGGAACAGCCAGCAACGGTTGGGATACCAAATCCACGAGCAACAAGTGCCGCGTGCGAGGTCATTCCACCCTTTTCGGTAAGAACGCCTTGTGCCGCGAGCATTCCCTTGAGGTCGTCTGGCGAGGTCTCAGCGCGAACCAAGATCACGTTCTGACCAAGTCCGCCCTTTCCAAGCTCAGCAGCTCGTTCGGAGTCGAAGATGGCGATACCAGTTGCCGCACCAGGGCCAGCGGGAAGACCCTTGGCGATGGTTGCGTACTTGGTTCCCGGAGCGATGACTGGAAGAAGGCAGTGGTTCAACAACTCAGGATCGACTCGGAGAAGAGCCTGGTCCTTGGTGATGAGGCCTTCGTTAACCTGGTCAACCGCGATCTTGATCGCAGCTGGGCCAGTTCGCTTACCGGATCGGCACTGAAGAATGAACAGCTTGCCGTGCTCGATGGTGAACTCGATGTCCTGCATGTCCTTGTAGTGAGCTTCGAGCTTCTTGCAAGTGTCATCAAACTCTTGGTAGATCGCAGGATTTGCCTTCTGGAGGTCAGCAATTTCGAGCGGGGTGCGAACGCCAGCAACGACGTCCTCGCCTTGTGCGTTCATGAGATACTCGCCGAAAACAACGTTCTCGCCAGTGGAAGCATTTCGGGTGAAAGCAACACCGGTTCCGCAGTCGTCGCCTCGGTTTCCGAAGACCATTGCCTGGATGTTGACCGCGGTTCCGATCTCGTCCGGAATCTTCTCCTTGCGTCGGTAAACGATGGCTCGGTCGTTGTTCCAGGATCGGAAGACAGCCTCAACGGCCTCTTTCATCTGAACGAACGGGTCTTGTGGGAAGTCCTTTCCGGTGACTTTCAGGACGTGTGCCTTGTACTGCTCGCAGAGCTTCTTGAGGCCTTCTGCGTCAACTTCAAGATCTTCCTTAACGCCGAGTTCCTTCTTCAGGTCAGCAAAAAGGTGCTCGAAGTCGTGCTTGGAAATGTGCTCGTACTTATCGGAATAAGCAACGTCCGACAGCATCATGATGAGGCGGCGGTAGCTGTCGTAAACAAATCGTGGGTCGGAGACTTTGCAAAGTGCATCGACGATTTCGTCGGTAAGACCGAGGTTGAGAACCGTGTCCATCATTCCCGGCATCGAGAACTTAGCACCGGATCGAACGGAGAGAAGAAGCGGATTGGAAGCATCGCCAAACTTCTTGCCGAGGTCCTTCTCGACGTCGGCCAGAGCCGTCGTCATCTCTTCCATCAGGCCAGCCGGAAGCTGTCGCCCAGTGGCGTAGTATTCGGTACAAACTTCAGTGGTAATCGTGAAGCCAGGAGGGACAGGAAGACCGATATTGGTCATTTCGGCAAGGTTTGCACCCTTACCACCGAGGAGGTCACGCAGAGTTGCGTTACCCTCACGAAACAGCCAGACGCGCTTGTTACTCATAAGGTGAATCTATTTCTCCGAATTACATTGCAAACGCTCGGCGTCGTTGACGAGCACACAACTTTTCGAAGGCAGTTTACCTGGTAGCACACTGGGCACTTTGCACCTCACTGTAAGCTCTTAACCAAGGGGAGTAACATCAACGAATGTCCAGAAGATTAACTCGGAGGACCGGGAATCCTCCTGAAAACTGGACTTGTTCGATTGCGAGTTCGAGCGGATCACACTGGGCCGTCATTTCAATCGGTTTTTCGGGTCGGCTCAGCAGGTTTTATCTACTTGATTTGCGATCGGACCGTTTGATTCCTGGGCAGTTTTTAGCGGGAAGAGCAAGTGTGCTCTCGATGAGCGCAGGAGGCGATCTCTTCGCCTACTATTGCGAGAATTTCAATGATTATCCGTCCGCCTATATCGCAGTTGCGAAGCCGCCATTTTGCACCGCTCTAGCTTGGTGGGGTACGTCGCATTGCGCTTGGGCAGACGCTAGTTTTGGGGACCAAACGATCAGCGTTCTGTCTTATGAGTGGTACCGGGGAGGGGAACGAGCACCGAAGCGCGATTACGTCGAACCGGACTGCCCCTACCAAATCATAGCCGCGAAGGAGCTGGTTGGTGGCACTGGCCGGGGTTCAGACCGAGCCCAGGACAACCACCGAGAGCGCACTCTCACTGTCAAAAATGGGGTTCTGCGGGCCGACGAAAGCGTGCTACACGTGTTCGAGAAGGAAACCTTTGAGGAGATTGGGACTCCAAATTGGGCTTCCCACTGGAAAGTCTCCCCCAGTGACCAAGCGAAAAGGGCGAAGTTCTTGCGACTCTAGTGTGAGTCGCCCTTCTTATCCGCAGCCTCTTCCATCGCGTCCTGCAGCTTACGCTTGCCGTCTTCAAGCCCAGCCTTAAGCTCGCCGACGCCCTTCCCGATGCCACGCATCAAAGAGGGAAGCTTTTCGCCACCGAAAAGCAAAAGGACAACAAGTCCAATCAGAATCCACTCAGAGCCGCCGGGTAGGCCTGGCATTACTGACCCCTGCGTCCTTCGTTGACGCCTCGCTGGAATTCACCAATACCCCGCCCCAGCCCGCGCATCAACTTGGGAAATGTGCGGAAGACAAACGCTACCAACGCTAAGAGCAGTGCGAGCTTGACGACGATGAACGCGAGCACGAAAAGCTCAAATGGACCGGGAAGACCAAGAGCCGCAAGCATTACTCGCCTTTCTTGTCGTCTTTCTTCTCGTCGTCGCTCGAAGCTTCGCTGAAGGCTTTCTTGCCTTCTTCAAGACCAACCTTGAGCTCACCAACACCGCGACCAAGGCCACGCATCAGTTGGGGAATCTTTGCTCCGCCGAACAGAAGCAGAACAACGCCGCCGATGATCCAAAGCTCGGACCCAGCAGGGAGGCCCATCATTGCGAGAGAAAAGCTAGTCATAGTTGCCTTAACGTAGTGTACTACTCCGAGTTCGACGATTCCTTGCTGGGCTTGGAGTCTTCTGGCGATGTATCAAAATTGAAGTCGACTGAACCGCCACCCTTCTTTTTGCTCTTCATTCCCTTAACATCACCGTCTGGAGTCACCAAGAACCAACCTCGGTTCGAGTCAGCGATTCCCTCCAAAACCTGTGGGCTCTCGCTCTCGGGTAGCGCGACATACTTGGAGTGTTGGTTGTAGCCGACGGTTTTCGTCTCGAAAATCGCGGGATCCGTTGCCGATATCTTCATGGCTTCGGCAAGCGTCTTGCCGGAAAAAGCATCATTGAACGCGAAGCCGGTCTTGGTCTTGCTTCCGCAACTCCACTCGCCGCCCGGAGTCCAAATGTTGAACTTGACTGGAGAATCCTTCATCTCTTCCAAGTCCTTATCTTTCTTCATATACTTGGCAATATCCGTCTGCCAAGTGTCTGCCTTAGGCATTTTGCCTCCGTTCGCGGACTGGTAGCTTTTCAATGCGCTCGACATCATTTGAACGTTGATTGCGCACTCTCCCACACCCATTCCCGCATCGACAAACTTCTTGCCGAAGAAGACCATAGCTCCCAGCGGAGCACCGCAGCAGAGCGCGAGAACGCCCAAAATCGCAAATACGATGACCAAAGGATTCTTCTTCGGCTTCATCGGCTGCTGATAGTATTGACCTTCGGGCGGGCGATTGAAAGGAGGAGGTGTTTGCATGTTGATTAAGGTTTACTGTACCAACATCTCTCCGGTTGCAGATGGGGTGCGAACGTCCTAGCAATGGAAATTTCGAACGAAGAACGGCGGCAGCGCAACGAAACAATCCGAGCCCTCCTGGTGGCCCTAGACCTGAATGCTCCGGGCGAGCGAGATCACGCCGAGCGAGTCGCCGTCTATTCGGTTGGCACCGGCGCCGAACTCGGCCTTTCCGAAGCCGAGTTGCTTCGCCTTCGCTATTCAGCCCTGTTGCACGATGTTGGCAAGACCAAACTTGACTCCACCGTCCTTTCCAAAGTTGGCTCGCTAACCGACGCCGAACTCGACGTCATTCGCCGCCACGCCGAATTCTCGGTCCGCCTCGTGGAGTCCTACGACTGGCTCACTTCGGCCATCCCAGGAATCCGGTCTCACCACGAGCGTTGGAACGGCGCCGGCTACCCCGACGGCCTTGTCGCCGAAGAAATTCCGTTGGCCGCTCAGATCATCGGGTTGTGTGAGGCCTTCGATGTCATGCTCCACGGCGCCTCCTGGAAAGACCCGATCATGCGGGAAATCGCCCTCGAAGAAATCGAGCGAAGCTCGGGAAGGGAATGGAATCCGGAGGTTGTCGAGGCATTTCTGCGTGCGGAGCTGATCATTCAGCCGATTGGGTCGGCCTGATTCCAAAAAACCTGAACCTTTCCGTTAACTAATCTGCTTTACGTTCCTATATTCCGGATATGATTTTGGGCGAGCTACTTGCTCCCTCGTGTTTATCATGAATGTATTGAAAAAAGGCTATCTCATCGTTCTAACTACGGCACTTTCGGGAACCGCTCTTGCCCAGTTTAAGCTGATCGCGGCGGAAACCGCAGCTAACTCCTTGGGCAGCAACACCTCTGTCTATGGCGGTATCCAAACATACGACTTCGCTGCAACTGGAGCCGCTGCAGTGGCAGGAGCTGGAATCTCAGCGTCATCCCTGCATGATCCGGTCGGAGTCGTTGTTCGCGGAAATGATCTGTACGTGAGCAATCGTTACGGAAACACGACTGGTCAGGGTTCTATCCAAAAATTCGGACTAAACGGTGGCGGATTTACGGGAGGTGCGGAAATTCTGACGGCCTCAAGCGCCAGTTTTCAAGGTTTCCATGGATTCAATTTCGCCCCCAGCGGTGACATTTGGGTGGCGACCGTCGACAACGGCTCCAGGCATTATGCGGGAGGCGTCGATGTCGGAGGTTCAGGTTTCCTGCCGGTGAGAGACGCGTGGATCAGTCCCGATGGAAATCGGCTGATAGAGTCTCAAAACACCGGCCTGCGAGTAACGAATCTCGTAACAAACACTTCGTCGTTCTTCGCACTGGACGGCAACTTTGCTCACCAAATGCAGTTTCAGGGCGGTGCCCTCTACGTGACAACCTACTCGGCCACTGGTCAAGTTTATCGAGTCGATCTCGATGCAAACTATGAGCCGACCGCAAAGACTAGCATCGCAACCCCACAGCAAGCCCTTGGTCTAGCATTCAGCCCCGACGGCGGTGAAATGTTCGTCTCGGGCCACCAGAGCAACAACATTTCCCGATACCTCTGGAATGGTTCAGCATGGACGGCTAACGGAACCATCGACACTGGTCACAACATGGGTTATCTCGCCACTGCACCCGTCCCCGAACCCGCTTCACTTGCGGCTCTTGGTCTTGGCCTCGCAACCCTGGCTCGAAAGCGGCGGAAGAATTGAACAGCTTTGCGGGTGCCTGACTGAGGCACCCGCTTCCTGTCATAATCTAACCCATGACCTTCCAGGAGCTGATCCGACGCCTTAACGACTATTGGTCAGCCCAGGGTTGTGCCATTCTCCAGCCCTACGACGTCGAAGTCGGTGCCGGAACGATGCACCCCGCGACCACCCTCCGCGTCCTCGGTCCGGAAGCTTGGAACGTCGCCTACATTCAGCCGTCAAGAAGGCCCGCCGACGGTCGATACACCCTCAACCCCCAGCGCAGTCAGCGGTACTACCAGTACCAGGTCATCATGAAGCCGTCGCCGGAGAACATTGTTGACCTCTATCTCGGCTCGCTCGATGCCATCGGAATCGACACCGCCAAAAACGACATCCGTTTCGTCGAAGACGACTGGGAGAGCCAAGCCGCCGGTGCAAGCGGAGTCGGCTGGGAAGTCTGGATCAACGGCGCCGAAGTCACCCAGTTCACCTTCTTCCAGCAAATGGGCGGAATCGAGTGCAACCCGGTTTGCGCCGAAATCACCTACGGCCCCGAGCGCTTGTGCTTGATGCTCAATAATCAGCAGTCCTTCTGGAAGGACCTCCAATGGAGCGACGACCTCTCCTACAAGGATGTCGATTATCAACTGGAGCTCCAGGACAACGTCTACAACTTCGAAGTCGCCTCCACCGACATGCTCTTCAAGATGTTCGACATGTACGAAGAAGAGTCCAAGCGAGTCATCGAAACTGAAGTCTTCTGGGACGAGAAACAGGGAATCCTCACCGCCGCCCAGGCCGAAGGTACCCCGCCCGCCGGAGCCGGACCAAAAGCCCTCGTCTACCCAGCGCTAGACCTCGCCCTCAAATGCTCCCACGTCTTCAATCTCCTCGACGCCCGAGGCGCCGTCAGCGTCACCGAACGAGCTAAGTACATCAACCGAATCAGGGCAAGGGTTCGAGCTTGTTGCTTGAAGCACGTCGAGCAGTTCGCGGTACCGGCCTAGGTCTATCTTTTCTCCCAGCAATCAGGGACTACCCTACGTAGTCTGGTAGCCTGACGGCGTGCTGGTCCCCCAGATTATTGCCACTTTAGTGATGACCGCAATGCCTGATCCGCAGACTTCAGCCCGTGTGAACTTTGGTGGCAAAGCCACGAAAGTTAATCCGATTTACAACCAACCTAATCGCCCCCAGTTCCACTTCACGGCCAAGGAGGGGTGGTTAAACGATCCTAACGGTATGGTTTTTGACGGAAAGCAGTACCACCTCTTTTTCCAACACAATCCAAAGGGGACGGAATGGGGGAATATGACTTGGGGCCACGCGGTGAGCACGGATATGCTCCATTGGAAGCAGCTTCCGAACGCATTGTTGCCTTACAGCGTCGATGGGCGAAGCGGCACCATTTTTTCGGGTTCTGCAATCGTCGACCACAAAAACGTGCTGGGGAAGCAGGTGGGGAAGACGAAGACGCTCGTCGCGTTTTTTACATTCGCCTCGGAGCCGAAGTTTTACCAATCAATGGCTTACAGTACGGACGGGGGCAAGTCTTTTCGCTACTGGAACGAGGGCCTTGCCGTCGTTCCGCACCAGGGCTTCGATAACGGAGAACGTGATCCTCGCGTCTTTTGGCATGAAGAGTCGAAGCAGTTCGTTATGGTTCTTTGGATCGCCCAGAACCCTGGTCGATTCAGATTTTTCACTTCGAAAAATCTCACCAACTGGGATTTTGCGAGCGACTTTGTTGCACCTTGGCCGTTCGAGTGTCCGGACATATTCTTTCTTCCGCTTGATGGCAAGAAGTCGAATGTTAAGTGTGTGCTGACCGACGCGAGCTCAACCTACGAAATAGGGCGGTTTGATGGCAAGCAGTTCATCAGCGAAGGCGGTCCTCATCGACTGGTCAGCGGGAACTACTACGCTGCCCAAACCTTTACCAACACACCGGGAAGGGTGGTGCAGATTGGCTGGATGCGCGGACCGTTCAACGCTTCGAAGCACTTCGATGTTCCGTTTAACCAGCAGATGAGTATCCCAAACGAGCTGAAACTGCGGACAACACCAAGCGGAATTCGTCTCGTCGCCTACCCGATCGAAGGGCTTAAAGAGCTGGCTTCCTCAGCGTTCTTTGGCGAGATGTGGACGCTCAAACAAGGGCGAAACGCCATATCAATTGAGAAAGATTCCGACTTGGTGGAAGTGTCGTTCGGGTTGAAATTGAGTGATGCTCAGATCGTCAAGATCGAACTCCCTCGAGTCACCCTCACCTACAATCGTCGGGAGAAACGGCTAACTCACACCGGTGTTACGGCTGACGGCAAGCCTATCGAAGTCACAACGCTTGAAAATCTTGCCCCCAAGGACGGTCACCTCAGTCTAAAAATCATTGTTGATCGGCTGTCGGTTGAGGTGTACGCGGGGGCTGGAGAGCAAGTTGGAGCCCACTATATCTTCCCTAATTCGCATAGAGGGGATGTTGCCTTTACTTCGGATGGCGCGGGAACCGAGGTCAACGGCCTCGGAATCCGCAGTCTTAAGTCGGCTTGGAATTAGTGCCGGTAGATCGAGTAGAAGTCCCAGCTGGCGTCAAGCGAGAGCCGGATAGCGACCATTTGTCCGACGTGGTAGACCTCGTGGAGAACGAGGTAGTCGTTGAGCCAGTGGGCGTCTTCGTCGAACTTCGAGAGTCCGGCGGAGATGGCGTGGCCTCGGAGGATGTTGAAGTGCTCAACCAACTGCTCCATTGGCAGGGCCGGAGCCTGGAAGGTCCCCCAGTCATGCTTGCCTCCTTCGACGCCGGTGATCACGGCCTGGCAGGCCTCCATACAGTGCTCCACAATCTCCTTGAGCGACATCATCACCGCAATCGGCTTCGCCTCAAAATCTTCTTCGGTCAGGTCCTTTAGGCAGGCATTGAACTGGTAGCCAGATTCTTCAAGTTGTTTTTCGATGAGTTCTCGTGCGGTCATGATGTGAATGTACCTGCCCCGATAGGCAGTAGAATCAAGCCGTGCCAACCGTCTGGACAAACGTCGTGCTCTCCGCCTCCGAAGAAGCCTGGCTACGCGAGAAAATCGCCCCCTGCGAGCTCGTCATTGACGCCAGCGGAGTCAATAACCTCACCGCCGGAGCCGGCGATCCACGCGCCCAAGAAGCCGAGATTCTCTTCGGCCAACCTGCCGTCGAAGACCTCATGAACAGCACAACCAAAAAGTGGATGCACATTACCAGTGCCGGCTACACCCGTTACGACACCCCCGAAATCCTCAGGCACCTCAAGGAAACGAAAACCGCCTTCACCAACTCCAGCAGCGTCTACGACTCTCCCTGCGCCGAGCACGCTCTCGCCTTCATCCTCGCCCACAACCGTCGCCTCGCGCCCTCCCTCAACGCCAAAACCTGGACGTACGGAGAGCTAAGACCCCAAACAAGAATCCTCGAAGGTCAAACTGTTCTTCTGGTTGGCTATGGAGCCATCGCCGAACGCCTCGCCGACCTCCTCCAACCCTTCCGTTGCACCGTCCGCGGGCTCAGAAGGGAACCCCGAGGCACCGAGCGGGTCCCCTGCTATCGAATCTCTGAACTCAAAGAGCAGCTCGGCTGGGCCGACCACGTCGTCAACATCCTCCCTCTGAACGCCTCCACTGAGCTCATATTTGGCGAAAAAGAGTTCAAAGCCATGAAGCCCGGCGCAACCTTCACCAACATTGGTAGAGGTGACACCGTCGACCAAACCGCCCTCCTGAACGCCCTCAACAAAGACCTCGCCGCAGCCCTCCTCGACGTAGTCTCGCCCGAGCCACTCCCAGAGGGTCACCCCCTCTGGACCGCCCCCAACTGCTGGATCACCCCCCACATCGCTGGTGGCCTTCAAAACGAAGCCCAAACCCTTCTCGATCATTTCGTCGAGAACTTCCGACTCTTTCAAGCCAAAGAAAAATTGGTAGATCGTATCGTCTGAACCCCCCAACCCCAAGTAACCGTATACTCACAATATGAGCGCCGACGCCCTCTACACCGACGTTTACGAAAAGTACACGAAGTACATCAACCCCAACCTCGCCAAGCTTATGGGCTTCGCCGGATTCGGGGTCGAAATGCGGGCCGAGGGGTGCTACATCTACGACCACGAGGGTCGACAGTTCCTAGACTGCCTCGGCGGCTACGGAACCTTCACCTTTGGCCACCGCAACCCCGTCGTCATCGAGGCAGTTAAGGCCCAGCTCGACCAAATTGCCCTCAGCGGAAAGGCGTTCTTCACCAAGCAGCAAGCCGATCTTGCCGAAAAGCTCGCCGAAATAACCCCCGGCAACCTCCAATTCTCCTTCTTCTGCAACTCGGGAGCCGAGGCCGTTGAAGCCGCCCTCAAGCTCGCCAAAGGCGCAACCGGACGCGCAAAAATCGTCTCGACCAACGGCAGCTACCACGGAAAAACCCTCGGAGCCCTCGCCACCACTGGCCGGGAGAAGTACCGCAAGAAGTTTCTCCCTCTCATGCCCGGAGTCGAGTTCGTCAACTACGGCGACATTGACGCCCTAGTCAATGCCATCGACGACCAAACCGCCTGCGTCATCCTCGAGCCCGTCCAAGGCGAAGGCGGAATCATCGTTCCGCCAAGTGGCTACCTAAAAGCCGCCCGCGAAGCCTGCGACAAGCACGGCGCGCTCCTCATCCTCGACGAAGTCCAAAGCGGTCTCGGTCGTACCGGATACGCCTTCGCCTGCAACCACGAAGGCGTCACCCCCGACATCATGACCCTCGCCAAAGCCATCGGCGGCGGAGTCATGCCCCTCGGCGTCACGGTTTACACCGCCGAAATCTACGAGAAGGTCTACGGCGAAAACCCGATGATCCACACCTCTACCTTCGGCGGAAACCCCCTCGCCTGCGCCGCTGGTCTTGCGGCACTTTCTCAGCTCACCCCTGAGCTCATCGAGAACTCCCAAAAAATGGGAGAGCGAATGCTTAATGGATTCAAAGAAATCCAATCCCGCTACCCAGCCATTCTAGGTGATGTCCGGGGTCGCGGTCTCATGATCGGAATCGAGTTCACCGAAGACGAAGTCGGCGAAGTCGCCGTCGCAACCCTGATGAAAGAAGGCGTCTGCGTAGCCTACGCCCTAAACAACCCCCGAGTCCTCCGCTGGGAACCGCCGCTGATCATCAACGCCGAGCAAGTCGATCACGCGATTGCTGCGCTTAATACGGCGATGCTGGAAGTCGAGGCTTTGCTAGCGGTTTTGGCCTGATCAATGGCACATCTTTGAACTCGAAATACTTGTAGGGTTGAGCATAAAGCTCAACCTTTGCAATTTTTCGCGAAGCGTAAATGGGATAGATCGTAGTGCCGCAAAACTGGTTAGAAACCAGACCTGATCCCTGCGCTACGATAACGCCAGTAGTGTCTTTTGCAGTCAGCGACACGTGGGCATTCCGAACCGCCTCAGGGATTTTCGCCGCGACATAATTGTCCGACACGTTCCACTTTGAAATGCAGAACTCGCCCGCATTTAGCCTCTCCGGACCCACGTTTTTCTCAATCGAACAGGTCCCCACAGGGCTTTTCTCGGGCAAAGTAACGCGCAACCTCAAGTCAGCTGCGCCAGAAAGATACTTCGACTTAACCGCGAAAAGCCGTGTCGCAGAACCGTCCGATGCCGGATCGATTGGTTCCGAAAAGTGGCATGCATCGGATCCATCGCTAGCGAGCAGATGGACCGGCATCTTGGCCATCGCCCTAGGTAATCGAACCAACACCCAGGCGGGTAACGGGTCGCCCGTCGTATTTGTTACGGTAGAGGTTTGAACTCTTCCTACATACGGATCGCCATCAAGCGTCCAACCCTGCTTATCGCGCTCGTAAAAGCTGTTCCACTTGTCCTTTCTAAGCGACGCTTCCGGCTTTCCAGAGAAGATCGCCACAATTTTTGGGTCGCTTCCCACTTCGCGAAAATCTTCAGGACGCCCCTTTTTGCCAAATGCCACCCACCGAGTGTCTATCTCTTTGTACTCACTGCGTTGCGCTTCGATTCGCGAAATCGAACCAAGAGCACCTGGATCATAAGAAGTAATTGTCCCATCGCTGGACTGCGTCATCCAGAACTTGCCAGGGGGTAAGTTGCTGTTGTATCGAAATTCGTATCGCCCCGGATCCGAGCCAGGTTCAATGGCGTTAGTGATCCGAAAACTGGGAGTCGTCGGATGATCCAGCTTCCAAAAAGCAAACGCCGTGTTCTGGCCCTTTGCCCCCGAGTACACCGTCTCCCACTTCCCGTCCGTACCCTCAATCGTTAACTTGATCGGTGCGTCGCTGTCTTCAATCGGATAGTCGGCAAGAACGTCAACTTCGGTCCCTCTTAAGGTGACGCGCTTTTCTATCACCGCCCCGTGAGTATTGATTCCGTTCATGTAACGCAAACGATAGGTGCGGTCCGAAAGGTTAGGTTGAAGCAAGGTTACGCAAATCTGTCTCGAACTAGGTCCAGTTGTCCACTTTAACCAGCTAGGTCTGGGATCAGTCGGAAAACCGTTCCAGTCGTAAGCGGTCCCCATACTTCGGTCTATGATGACGACACGTTCCACCGTCGAGCGTCCAGGTTTAACCAGGAAACCACCGATGACAACCGCAACGACGAGACCAACTAATGCAAAGACACGTACCTTCTTCACAGTGCCATTATACAAAGAACCGCTCGAAGTGGTTGCGTCTTCTAGGATCGAATGGATTTGGGTATACTGCGCTCATATGGCAAAGTCTCTCGTTAAAGTGAAGATGCAAGCAAGCGTCAAGAAAGTCAAGAAGAAGAATCGCGCGATCAAGAAGGGTTCTGCGAAGCTCAAGACCTCTTAATTCAACCGACCCAGATCACCCGAAGCGACGAGCCACATGGTTCGTCGCTTTTTCTTTAAGGAATCCCATCATGTCCCGACCATCCAAAAAAGACATTAAAGCCGCGCTCGACAAGCTCCGAGACGCTGCGCCAAACCAGAACCAAACTCCTGCCAGCGACACCGGAAAGCTCACGCCAAAGCAGAGCAGCCAGCGCATCCGTAAGCAAAACCCAGGCTAGGAAAATTGACAGCGAAAGGCTGTACAATGAACCCGAAATGAGCGACTTCCTCAACCAAATCGCATCCAAATTCGGCATGACTCACGAAGAACTCGAAGGCAAAGCCGGAGATGTTCTCGACAAATTCCGAGATAAAATCCCCGACAGCATCGAGGGCCAAATCGACGATGCCCTCCACGGCGACATGCTCGACGAACTGAAGAACAAATTCGCCCCCGAAGGCAGCGCAATCGACGGAATGCTCGACAAATTCCTAGGCGACTCCGCCCCGTCCGAAGAAGCAAACTGATTCTCAGGTGCTTCGTTTCGAGCGAGGCTGACACTGGCCGAATCCACGTGAACCCGACGATTCGGTCAGTATCGATCAGTTTTTCTTCCAACTTGCGACTTCCAACTTCCAACTGACTCCCATGCGCCAGATCATCGCCCTCGGCGGCGGAGGCTTCGGCTCCAGCCTCGAAAACCTAAAGCTCGACGAGTACCTCCTCTCCCTCTGCGCAGCTAGCCGACCCAAAGTCTGCTTCATCCCCACCGCCAGCGGAGACTCGCTCGACTACATCGCCAAGTTCGAAGCCGCCTACCAAAGCCTAAACGCCAAAACCAGCGTCTTCCAGCTCTTCCGATCCCAAACCTGGACCGGAACCCCCGAAGAAATTCTCCTCGACCAGGACCTTATCTTCGTCGGCGGAGGCAGCACCATGAACATGATGCTCCTCTGGCAAGCCTGGGGAATCGACACCATCCTGCGCAAAGCTTACGACCAAGGCACAATCCTCGCCGGAATCTCCGCCGGAGCCAACATCTGGTTCGAGCAATGCACAACCGACTCCCTCGGCCCCGGAATCCAGGTCATGCCCTGCCTAGGCTGGCTCCCCGGCAGCTTCACCCCCCACTACGACTCCGAACCCGAACGCAAACCCCTCCTCCGCCAAATGCTCCGCGAACAAACCATCGCGCCTGGGTACGCCGCCACTGACGGGGCGGCAGTTCACTTTATCAACGAGGAGTTCCATAAGGTGGTTACTGATCGAGAGAGGGCAGGAGCGTTCGATGTGGATCGAGAAGGCGAGACTCCCCAAGAGTTCACGCCGCTATATCAGAACTGATGCTTCGGGATCCTTTATCCCGACGCAATGAGCTACCGAGAGATTCGCCCCGTCAGCCGCCGAAACTCCGCAATCTCCGCCGCATCAAAAGGCGTTCCGTCCTGCCGGAACAGGTCGTGGAACCAGACCTTCGGCTCCTCGCTACCTTCCTTCGACCCCCAAGGGAAGATCGTGTTCGACTTTCCAGAAACCAGTCCCCAGTTAATCGCCGCCACCCCAGCTTCCTTGAACAAAGCCAAATGAGTCAGAACTCGCGAATTGTTCGTCCGAGCCATCCACTCCGTGCAAACCACCGGCCGCCCCAAAGCCTTCAACGAGGCAATCTGACCAGAAAGAGAAGCCGCGTCGTTATAGTTATGAAACGTCACCACATCGCTGCGCTCCAACTGGATCTTGTTCAAAGTCTCGTTGCCATACCAAACCCCAACCGACAGCGGTTGCAAAGGTCGAACCTCTTGGGCCCAGTCAAAAACCGCATTCAACAATGGAACCGACTTCAGGTCATAACCCGAGTTTCCAGGCTCGTTATAAAGGTCCCAAAGGTAAACCCGCTTATCCTTGCTGAAAGTCCGAAGGATGTCCTGCACATAGACCTTCAACCTCGGAAATTCCGACTCCGCCCGAGCAGAATCCCCCGGCGACCTAACCCACCCGCTGTTATGAACCCCCTTCTTCGGCGCTGGCTGAGTTCCAATCGTGGGATTCGGATTCCAGCAATCATCGAAGAAAACAAACAACGGCCGAATCTTGTGCTTCGAAGCAATCTGCAAAAACGACGACATCCGCTTCTTAAATCCTTTCGGGTCAGCCTGATAAGCCAGATCATGGAGATAAACCCGAACCGTGTTCATCCCAATCCCTTCCGCCCATCCCAACTCCCGATCAATCGTCCCCGGATCCCAACTCTCCGCCTGCCACATCTCCAACTGGTTGATCGCAGTCGACGGCAAAAAGTTAGCCCCGACAACCCAAGGCTGCTTCGCCTGCCACTTGTTAGCCTGTTCAGCTGTCCATTGAACACCCGCAAAAACTGCTCCTGCTACCATCCCACTCACCAACATGATGATTCCAGTATCCCCCACTTCTACAGGGCCTGAATCGCGCCCTGAAAAAGAGGGCAGAACTAGCCGCGCAGGAAATGCGAACGATAAAATAGACGAATGATCGCCGCTGTTGCCTTCCTCGTCCAGACTCAGACCGCAGTTGATTTCACCAAAAAGCAGCTCGTCCTCACCGAGCCGGATGAAATCGGCGCAAAACAGACAAAGGCATATTTCGACCTTTACGAAAAGACGAAGCCCACGGGAATCAGTGACCCCACAAAGTCCAAAACCCACGCGGCTGCCTTTATCGTCGGCCAGCTGGTAAGAGTTGCCTACCAGCACAACTACAATGGAATGACCGATCTTGCTGTCAAGGATTTGACCCAGGCTCAGCGCTATGGAGCATGGTCCAAGACCCTAAGCAATAAGTCTGAGCTTTCTATCGAGACACTAGAACTCAAAAAATCGAGTGACAAACTTCTCGCGCTCATCGCCAAGCTTCACGGCGAAGCCGACAAGCTCAACCCGGAAATGGGATTCTACTTCTATGCTGGAACCCAAACAATCGACGCGTACTACTTCCTGACCGGAAGTGCACCGTTCCGCATCAAGTCAATCCGCTCCAGGGTCGACGCACTTAAAGCCAACCAAAAGCCTGGGCTCAAACTGAGCCCCAAGCTAAAGTCCGAGCTCGCGCTCCTGTATCAGGCAAACAACGTCGAACTCTTCGGTGCTTCTCTCAATGCCTTCCGCTACTGGATGAACGACCAAGTCAACGGTCGTTAGCCCTGCCGTTTAGGACCGAAGAACTTAACCGGACCCAGCGGCTTGCTGTCAAGATAGCTGATGACGCCGTGTCGCAGATCGTTCTGAGCAGGATCTGGGACGAACAGCACAGTTTTGCCGTCCTCGCTGATGTCTAGCCGTGTGAAGATTAGCAAGTCCCACATTGCGTGCGGTGCGGCTTCGATCACGAACTTTAGCGCACCGCTGCGGGCGTCTACGAAGTAGAGCCACTTTGATTCGTACAATACAAGCAGCTTGCCATCCGGCGAATACTCAAACGGACCAACATTATCCGCTCGCTTGTCGATCCGAATCGACTTCTTGTCCTTAAAGTTGTAGATGTAGTTCCCGTCGTAGGAGCCCTTGGAGTTGTAAGCGCTGTAGGAGAAGCCTGAAAAATCCGGATTCATCGTCATCGCTCCAACGCTGGGTTGGGCAAGGGTGAACGCTCCCTCGGTTAGCTCCTTCCCTGTGGCCGCCGAAATGTATGACATCTTGGACTGCTTCATCTTCAGAATCCGCTTTGAATCTGCCGCCCAGCCATAGTAATCAAAGATGCCGCGCTTGAACTCCGAGACCTTCTTGCCAGTCTCCATCGAGTGAACGTACATGGTCATCGTCTGAACCATGCCGGTCATCACGTACTTCCCGTCTGGACTGAAATAGACTCCATAATTGCCTACTTCTGGGCCCTTCTGGAGGATTAGCTTTCGAAGGAGCTTGCCATCCTCAGAACTATAAAAGAAGAATTGCTCGTGCCCGTTGGTCAATACAAACTGTTTGTGATGGTCATACGGAATCATCGTGATGCCCTGCATCTCATGCTTGTCCGCACCCCCCATCACGTTCTCGAGGTATTCGTTCGCCTTCTTGACGTCCTCTGCCTGCTTCCCGACGTACTTCGTTACCGGAAAATCGGTGAGCTTTACCTCTTTGATTGGATCTGATTCACCTGGCTTATCCAGTCGAAACCAGCGGACCCGGTTATCCTTGGTAATCCCATATCCAATCCCAGGCGTTGCAGTGTGGGCTATCCGGATAATCTTGTCCGTCTTCTCTGGCCCCGGATTTACTTTCCAGGTCTCGATGTTATAAGGCACGTGCTCGGTCCCTTGGGCAAGGCATAATCCGATGATTAGCGAAGTCAGCATCTTGCCTGTATTATTTACCTAGACGTATAATTTTGGCAAATGAAACTGTGGTTCGCTGGGGCACTTTGCCTACTCGCTTTTGCCGTTCCTGTCGGTGCGAGACTTCCCGTCCAAGACCCGATTAAGGGCTTAACAATCGGAATCGAAAATGAGCCGGGTGATGTAGCCGTTGGCGGTATCGCTAAATTCACAGGAGCGACTATCAGTGCTACCACGCTCGGTGGAGACATCATCAACGTCAAGATCGTTGATCCCAACGGTCGGATCATCATGAGGAGCATTCGCACGATGAACGACCATACGTTTACCTTCGACCTTGATAATGTTGTTCCCGGAAGGTATCGGGTCCTGTTCCGAGGTGCGGACGAGCAAGGGGGAGTTGAGCGAACGTTCAACGTCATTGACTGGGACAAGGTGCGCGCAAATGCTGAGCGAAAATTCCGTGAAGAACTGGACAGAGCAATTCGGATTGCCGCAGGAATGCGCCGCCGGGTGGACCGAGCTCCAGACGGTCCAAACCGTAATGAAGCGCGACAGCGACTCGAGCAAATCACCACGCAGCATCGTCAGGTTCGAGACGGTGTCAGCCGTATGCTTGCCGCCGCAACCGCGCTTGAAGGTGCATCAACAGCAAGCGGTGAGCTTCGTGCTTCAATCGCCGAAACGCTCAGCGATTTCTCAGCAGCTGCGAACGAATTCGAAAGATCCGGTGAAGATATGCGAGCTTTTGAGGCCAGAACTCGGGACACCCCTGGTACCTGCGACTCCCTAGAGACCGCCGCGGAGGGCCTCAAATTCTTCGCCACTGCCACCCAGGCACTGCTCAAACCCTACGACCTGCTCAAAGACGCGATCAAGGACAAAATCATCCCGAAGAAGGAGAATGCAAACCCTCCTCCCAACGAAGATGTCAAATTTGCCCTCAACACAGCAAAAACAGAGATAGAAGCTGCGCGAGCCGGGATGGACGGCGTAATCCGCTCCCTTCCCGGTCTAGCCCGCTCAACCTCTGAGTTTGTTATCGACAAACTTTTCAAGAACTATTGTTCAGTCATCGAAGGGCCAGTCACCGCAGAGTTCTCGGTTGATGCAAAGGACAACGGAAAGCCCTTTTATGCTTACACCGTCAAGCTAGAGGCAAAAATGAAACTTTGGGCTGACAAAAGCCGAGCCGCTGGTCCCCAAGGTCTTGACTACTCTGGTCGACTTGAGGGAGGAGCCACGAAGGTTGATTTCAAAGAGAACATTTTCAACGTGGAGAAACTGCCGAATGGCAGCAAACTGATCGCCAAAAAGTCCTTCACTCCACCTGTCATGAAGAAGCAGGGTGACAACCTGATTGGCTCCGGACAGATCGCCCGTATGCTGAATCCTGGCCACTTTAACGTCCGCTACTTGGGGACCCTCAATGAATCCGGAATGAAGCTTAAGCAGGAGTCAGTGTCGGATGACTTTACTGCGGCGTTTGTAAACAGGGTGCTGGTCGTGGCGATTCTTCCGGGAGGAATCTTGCCAGGGGTTAAGAACTTTAATTTTCCGATTCAAAAGGGTGCGTGGATCATCGATCGATCGACGAAAGGTCCATTTGAAATTTCTCGGTCGCTTGATGGCGCGTTCATTGTCTTAAAGAAAGATGTAGAGCGACATGAGGTCACCGGGAATGGAAACATCAAGGTTGACTGGAAGGTCAACTGGAACCTGAAAGGCAACAAGTAGTCTTCTACTTGAGATGGTGTCCGGGGTTGAAGGATGCATATTCACAAATCCCCTTCACCCTTCGATACGTGCCGGACATCTTGTCATCGGCGTAGCCGGTGTTTACGTCTCCGGGATGAACAACATAGAATTGAGAGTTGCAAATATGGTGGCAAATGCTTAGAATGCAGCTATGTCCTTTCTCGCACTTGCCGGTCTCGCAACAGAAGTATTCACCCAGCCCTCTGGGCTTGTTTCGCGACAGTTAAACGTTCCACCTCACGCGATCTTCAATTTGAAGTTTCGCCCTTCGCTTGACGTCCTCAAACTGAGCCCGAACAAAGCGACAGGGAATAATGCGAATCCGCTACCGAGGGCACCCAGACAGCCGCTCCGCAAGTTCAAGCACATGTTTGTGTCGGTTCTTTCCGGGGGAGATGATCTGCGAGACGGCGGCTCAGCATCGCTGTTCTTTGAATTCGAAGACGGTTCGCGCGCGGTTGCCCCCTTGGCGGTGCCGGGTGTACCACTTTCAGGAAACACGATGCTTGCATGGCACTGGGACATCCCCGAATGGCTCGAGGTCGGTCGCATCAAGCACATCGGAATTACAACTCAACTTCACAAGGGCGATGGCCAGCTTCTCAAGCCGGACAAGTGGCGTATCGGCCGAGTCCAAGTACTTGCCTCAGAGACCTTGCAGGGCGGCTACGCAAAGGAAGAATTGCTGTTTGACGACACCGTCAACTATGAGTTCACCACGGCTAATGCCTTCGACGAGTGGAAAAGTGGCGAGGTGATGACGTTTAAAGATGAGCAGTTCACCAGAACAAATCGCCTCTGCGCCGTAGTGACATCCTCTAGCTTGCTCCGTAACGACCGTGGTGGGGCACCCGGAGATTGGGACGACAGCACGAACTGGCAGTTCTACGTCGATCTTGCTGACGGACGACGAATCGAATCGCAGTGGCGAACAGGGGCAGCACCTCTCAATTCTTTTGGGCGACGAGAACTGAATGTGTATCTCGATGTGCCAGGTGTGAATCGAACTGAGATCCGGCGATACGGAATCAACTGTGGACTCAATACAGGTGATGGACTCCGGGTGAATCGGGCTGATATGGCCCAGCTTCGAGTCAGTGCTGTGGAAGGTAACCGCCTCACCCGTGAGTGGGGGTGCTGGACGCCGGGTATCAAATTCGGCGGAGCCTCCACCCGTTGGTCAACTCCGAGTCTGACCCCACTTGTTCTTCCAAAGGACATTCCGGCAAGTCTGGGCTTTGAGATTACGGCCGGGCCAGACGATCTTCGTGATGACTCCACCCTGGAACTGATTACGATTCTCAAACCAAAGGACATGTGGAGCCAGCCCGAAAAAATCGTTCAGGTAGTGAACTGGGGAAGAGGCGTTGACCGACCTGGTTTGACCGGGCTTTGGAGAAACTCCTCTATTCCCGCGAATTCGACGCTTCGGTTTGGCTGGGTTAACCCAGTTCCTGTTCCGGCCGTCGAATCTGATCTGACTCCAATGATTAGTCGGATCATGGCACTGGGAATCGGCATTCGTCCGGGACCGGGAGGCGGAACTTGGAGCGCTGATTCATTCAATCTCCGTGGGCTTCGTTTCTATTACAGCGATGGAAAAGATCTGCGAGAAGTCTGCACCAGCCAGTATCTCAACGTCACGCTGGATCAAACCAACCCCATCATCATGCTGGACGCACCTCAATTCCAGTTTGGCAACCCGCTCAATTTCTTACCACGGCTTCCGCTCAAGGTGAAAGGCGGAGGTTAGAGGTCTCTGGAATGGCGCGGCGAGTGCGCGGGGCAATTGTCGCGCGCTCACCAGCGTGTATACTTCTCTAAACCCCACCTCCCTTCAGCCAGGTCTTTTTCGGTCGGGCCGAACGTCATCCTTTTTGGGGTTTAACCAATAAGGCAAAAATGGCGACGAAATATATCTTTGTAACGGGCGGAGTTGTGAGCGGGATTGGCAAAGGAGTCGCCACCGCGAGCCTCGGAAGGCTTCTCCGAAACCGTGGTTTCACCGTCGCCCCGATAAAGCTTGACCCGTATATCAACGTCGACGCCGGAACCATGAACCCGTTCCAGCACGGTGAAGTCTTCGTTACCGAAGACGGTGCCGAAACCGACCTCGACCTCGGCCATTACGAGCGCTTCATGGACGTCAACTGCTCCAAAGGAAGCAGCGTAACGACCGGCAAGGTCTACCGAAACGTCATCGAAGCCGAACGACGCGGTGACTACCTGGGCGGAACCGTGCAAGTCATCCCGCACGTTACCAACGAGATCAAAGCCCTGGTCCAGAAGGTCGCCGTCGAGCAAGAGGCCGATGTTGTCATCGCAGAAATCGGAGGAACCGTTGGCGATATCGAGTCACTTCCGTTCCTCGAAGCAATTCGCCAAATGCGGACGGACCTCGGCTATGAGAACACTATGTATGTTCACGTCACGATGGTTCCCACAGTTGGTCCGTGGCACGAAGTAAAGACCAAGCCGACCCAGCACTCGGTTTATAAGCTACGAGAAATCGGCATCGCGCCCGACGTCCTTGTCTGCCGCTGCGAAGTCAAAATGGAAACCGACGTGATCGAGAAGATTAGCCTCTTCTGCGGTGTTCCGAAGGAAGCGGTCATCCAATCTCAGAATCTCGATACTGTCTACGAAGTTCCGCTGATGTACGAAGACCTCGGTCTCGGAGACTTCGTCTCCAAACGCCTCGGCCTGGAGCATCGCCCCGACCAAATGGAAGAGTGGCGAAAGCTCGTCGGAACGCTGAAGAACCCTTCCAATGATGTCACCATCGCGGTGGTAGGGAAGTACACGTCGAACGGCGACGCTTATAAGTCGATCGCCGAAGCCTTAGTTCACGCAGGAATTCCGAACGACTGCAAAGTTAACGTCAAATGGATCGAAAGCGATACCCTGGAAGGCGAACTCTCGCCTGAAGATGCACTCAAGGACATTGATGGACTCGTAGTCGGCCCCGGCTTTGGCGGCCGTGGAATCGAAGGCAAGATCGAAGCGATCCGAATCGCGCGCGAGAGTGGAATGCCGTTCTTCGGAATCTGCCTCGGGATGCAGATGGCGGTCATCGAGTACGCAAGAAACATCTGCGGCCTTGCCGGTGCAAACTCCGAAGAAATGCTCCCAAATCCGCCTTATCCGGTGATCCACCTTCTTCCCGAGCAGAAGGAAGTGACCGACAAGGGAGCCTCGATGAGACTTGGTTCTTACCCCTGCAACCTCGTTCACGACACCCTAAGTGCGAAGCTGTACGGAGCAACCAGAATCACCGAGCGACATCGCCACCGCTACGAAGTCAACAACGACTTCCGCGAGAAGCTCCAAGAGCAAGGAATGATCATCTCAGGTGTTTCGCCCGACTATCGCCTCGTGGAAATGGTCGAAGTCCCCGCTCACCCGTTCTTTGTCGCCACCCAGGCCCACCCCGAGTTCAAGAGCCGCCCGAATCGAGCCCACCCGCTCTTCCAAGGACTGGTCAAGGCTGCCCTGGAGAGCAAACAGAAGGCAGCTCTCAAGTAGCTATCGCTTGGCCGGACAGAACATCTGCAACACGGCGATTTGCTCGTAGCCAACCTTGGGATACAAGCGCGCGCCGTCCGAAGTCGCCAAAAGCACACTTGCCGAATCGCCCCGAGCCTTGGCGTGATGCAACAATTCGGTCATCAACGCGCTCCCCATCCCGTTGCCCCGAAACTCGGGTCGAACCCATAGGCTTGATACCCAGTTGCTGCCCAGCATCGGGATATGAGTCACCCATCCAAGGTCTTGCTCGGCGTCGTGAATGGCAAACTTGGTGGTTCCCGCCATCAACTTTCGCTTCTGGGAAGCCGTCTGAGGGATCATCGCCAAAGCCTCCTCAGATACAATCTTCACCACATCGATGGCAGTATTTCGGTCTGGCACGGCGTCCAGCCGATGCATGAACAGCCACTCGGTAGAAACCGCCCGGTACCCAAGGAGCTTATATTCCGCCCGAATTGTCTCGAAGTCCACATCTGGCGGGTGAATCTCGCAGATAAAATGCCAGCCAATTCCCTCGGATGCGACACGAGAAACAGTTGCCGCCGGATCGCCAGAAATTGAGATCACTTCTCGCTTCCGAGCCTTTTTGCGATCCGGAGTGTCTTGCATCACCCAAAGCCAAGGCTCCAACCGAGTTGGGACGTAAGGGTAAGTCCGGCTCTTCTCATGGCTAAAAGCCTGGACAAAGATCTCGACTGCTTCAGGGATCGTCATGGATCAACCCGAACGCTCAGTATTCTCACGGGCAAAGTCGAGTCTGGGGCAGGACCATAAGAGTGTGGCTCACCACTCCAAAAGGTCACACTCTCACCCTCCGAGAGCTCAATCACCGACTCGCCGATCTCGAGCAGAGCCCGCCCTTCCATTACGTAGGCAAACTCCTCTCCGGGGTGAGACCGCTTCTCAGACTGAGCGTGAACCTCTAAAATGTTTGGCTTGATCGCCCCGCCATGAAGCCTAGAGGACAAGAAGCAAAATGGCGTTGCCCCTGCGGCAACTGCCTTCCGGCGACCCTCTTCCGACTGATCGGGCATCGGCCCTTCGTTGAAGTGAGCGAGTCGATACCATTTGTCATCGGTCTGTCGGTGAACGGAAAAAGGATCACTTGTGCTCTGGGTGATCGAGAGGAGGGACTCCATCCGAATGTGGAGTGCGAGTCCCAGTTTTTCGTAAGTGGATCGGCGAGACGTCCGGCCTGCTTCTGCCTGAACAACGGAAGTCTTGCTAAGCCCCGCCAAGGTAGCCATCTGTCGAACGGAAAAGTGGTGACCGAGCCGAGCCCGGCGCAGTCGGTCTCCGACCATTCGCTGGGTCGATTCGTTCCATTCCGCGATCTGCCGAGGCATTCGATAATCTTAGCTTGAACGGCTCGTAATCTTGCACACTTGTACCGCGATTGATTCAGTGATTTTAATTAACTAAACCAGATGTTTCAGTGTAATCAGTTAACACTATTGAAAAGTGTCAGAATTTGGGTCTATGGCGGAGACTAAGAAAACTGAGTCAACTTGGGGAAGCGACCTGCCAGCCGGGTTGGTTGTATTTTTGGTTGCGTTGCCTCTTTGCCTGGGGATAGCGACCGCGAGTGGCGCGACGCCACTCGCGGGAATCATTGCGGGAGCCCTCGGCGGAATCCTCGTGGGGGCCATCTCTAAATCTCCCCTATCAGTCTCTGGGCCCGCCGCTGGTCTGGTCGCAATCGTTCTCACTGCACTGGAGGGATTTAAAACTTTTGCGAATCCGTACCAAGCATTTCAGGTTGCACTCATTATTGCGGGTGCCTTGCAAATCGTTCTCGGGCTTCTGCGCCTGGGAGCAATCGCGAACTTCGTGCCTAACTCTGTTATCAAAGGCATGCTCGCCGGAATTGGCGTCGTCATCATTCTCAAACAGATTCCTCACGCGCTGGGCTGGGACAAAGAGTATGAAGGTGATTTTGGATTCATCAGCAAGTTTGGGAACACGTTCACTGACATCGCAAAAGCGGTGATGTCGATCACTCCGACAGCTCTTGTTATCTTCTTGATCGGTGTCCTAATTATTCAGTTCTGGGATTCCAAGCCGATGAAGGCCCAAACTTGGACAAAGTACATTCCTGGGCCTTTGGTGGCAGTAATTGTCGGTGCACTCGCCAACACGCTTCTTATCGCAACTCAGCCAAATCTGGCACTTAAAGCAGAAGATCTACACCTTGTCAAACTTCCGGGGACGAGCGAGCTGACATCGGCTCTGACGTTCCCTGATTGGGACGCGGTCAAGGTGCCGGCAGTTTGGATCACTGCCATCACGCTCGCGGTTGTTGCCTCGCTAGAGACGCTGCTTTCAATTGATGCTGCCGACAAACTCGATGACCAACGCCGGACAACCCCGGCAAACCGCGAACTAGTTGCTCAAGGCATTGGAAACGGTGTGAGTGGGTTCTTTGGCGGCTTGCCCCTAACATCCGTAGTCGTGAGAACGTCTGCCAACGCCTACTCGGGCGGAAAAACGAAGAAGTCGACAATCTTCCACGGTGTTCTTCTTGCAGTGGCTGCCATCTCGATTCCCTCGCTTCTGAACACTATTCCACTCGCCGTACTTGCTTCTGTCTTAATCATGGTGGGATGGAAGCTCACTAAGCCCTCGGTGATCAAAAAGGTTTACGCAGATGGACTCGACCAGTTCATTCCGTTCATCCTGACACTGCTCGGAGTCGTCTTTACTGACCTACTCAAGGGGGTTGTTTTTGGTCTACTTGCCGGACTCGTCTACGTCCTCAAAGCGAATCATCACAAGTCGTTCACCCTCGTGAATGACGGAAGTCTCTGGCTACTGAGATTCAACAAGGACATCACATTCACCAATAAGGTCGGCCTGCGAAATCTGCTCGACCAAATCCCTGACAACGTCAAGCTTGTTATCAACGGCACTAAAGCGGACTTCGTGGATCACGACATCCTCGATATGGTGAAGGACTTCGCCGAAAGTGGGAAGTACCGGGGCATCGAGGTCGAGATGACCGATGTCGCAGACAAGACCTGGTTCATCAACATGCGAAAGCACCGACAGTATCTCAAGGAAATCAACAATGGATAGCCACAAAAAACTCCTGCTTGCCAATAAGGCATGGGTGCAAGACAAACTCAGCGCAGCCCCAGACTTTTTCGAGCACCTTTCCAGGGGGCAAGAACCTGAGTACCTCTGGATTGGCTGTGCCGACAGCCGAGTTCCTGCCGAGGAGATCACTGGAACCCAACCTGGTCAGCTCTTTGTTCACCGCAACGTTGCCAATATGGTCGTTCACACCGACTTTAACATGCTCTCGGTCCTCCAATATGCGGTTCAAGTCCTCAAGGTGAAGCACGTGATCGTTTGCGGACATTACAACTGCGGCGGTGTTCAAAACGCACTGGGACATAAGAGTCTTGGACTCATCAACAAGTGGTTGCTTCACATTAAAGACGTGTACCGCTTCCACGAGAGAGAGCTCAAAGTGATTGACGACCCGCGCGAGCGATTCGACCGACTCGTTGAACTCAATGTGATCGAGCAAGTCCGAAACTTGGCTGACACGAGTATTGTTCAGCAAAGTTGGCACGAAGAGGGGTCTCCCGTACTTCACGGCTGGGTTTACGACATTCATACGGGTCTGATTAAAGAACTCGTCAAGATGGACAAAGACAGCGCAGTCGAAGATATCTACCGCTACGATTTCGATTAATAGCCGCCCGGGATATCATCCCGACGCTTTATGTTTCGGTGCATGGTCTGAATGCGCCGAATCGTGCCGGTTTTGCTGCGCATGAGGATGCTCTCGGTCATCGCGTAGTCACGTCGGTAACGAACTCCTTTCAGCATGTCGCCGCTCGTAATCCCCGTAGCGCAGAACTGTACATGCCCGCTAGCCAGGTCCGTGGTTGTCATCACTCGATCAACGTCCCCAGGAATCATTCCCACGGCGCGCTCCCTCTCAGCAGCAGATGACCATAAGAACTTAGCTTGCATCTCGCCACCGTAACAGAGTGCCGCCGCAGCCGAAATCACTCCTTCCGGCGCGCCACCAGATCCCATCAAAGCATCTACGCCCGAATCAGGGTCGAGTGCCGCAAGGGCAACCGACAGGTCGCCGTCCGAGATCAGATGAACTCGCGCCCCAGTTTCCCGAATCTCTTCAATCAGCGAGCGATGGCGGTCCCGATCCAAAATCCCAATCGTGACCTCTTCAACGCTCTTCCCAAGCGCCTTGCTCATCAGCCGGATGTTCACCTTAGCGGGAACCGTGATGTCAACAATTCCCTTGCACTCTGGTCCAACAACCAGCTTGTCCATGTAGCAATCTGGCGCATGGAGCAGATGCCCTTCTCCCTTGATTGTCCCGGCGAGAACCGCAATCGCGTTGGGCATGCCGTTTGCGCATAGGTTAGTTCCTTCTAGGGGGTCAACCGCAATTTCAACTTCGGGACCGTTCCCGGTGCCGACAGCCTCGCCGATGTAGAGCATTGGAGCTTCGTCCATCTCACCCTCACCGATGACGATGGTTCCGGCGATGTTAAGTTCGTTTAACGCTGATCGCATGCCCTGGCAAGCAGCGTCATCCGCTTCATGTTTCTTGCCTTTGCCAACCCATCGGGCGGCGAGAAGAGCGGCGCGTTCGGTGACGCGCAAAAAATCAAGATGGGGGCTTTTCGGGTTGATGCTCACGACGTTGTGAATCTCCTACTTGCTCCGACAACTTTGTCGAAGCGGCTAGTTAACCTAAATGATGCAAGATTTGTGCCGACTTATGCGCGGGACCAGCTCACCGTCCCGTCCGGATTATCCGTCAGAAGGATCCCTTCGACCACAAGCGCTTTGCGAATGGCGTCCGCCTCGCCCCAATTCTTCGCGGCCTTGGCGGCCTTCCTCGCTTCGATCTGCGCCAGAATCCGAGCTTCGTCAACCGCCGGAAGTGACTGGCTCGGTTCAGCCACTACTTCCAACGGTCCAACGATTCCCAAAAGCAACTCAACGCGCTCCAAGAACGAGCGGGCCGAGACCCCACTTGCCGCATTCAGCGAACCTTCTCGAGTAATCAGCCGTGCTCCCTCAAGAGCCTTCGCGATCGCCACCGGCGTATTCAAATCCGAGCACATCGCTTCAAGAGCATCGTCAAATAGCCCACCGAGTTCTTCGCCAAGCGTATCTCCACCGTCGCCCGATGCCGCCAAAGCCGCATCAACCGCTCGTCGGAACCGCTCTAAGTTCGTTGCTGCATCGTTTAGACCTTGGTCCGTAAAGTTGAACGGCTTTCGATACACTCCACCGATCAGCGCAAATCGAATTGCCAAAGGATCAGCTCCATCAGCGACCAATCCGCGCACGGTATAGAAATTCCCCGCGCTCTTCGCCATCTTCTGGCCATTCACCTGCAAAAACGCTGTATGCGTCCAGTGATTTGAGAAAGGCTTGCCCGTAAGAGACTCGCTCTGCGCAATCTCGCACTCGTGGTGCGGAAACTTGTTATCTTCTCCGCCACTGTGGAGGTCAATCGTATCTCCCAGATACGCCCGAGCCATTACGGAGCACTCAATATGCCAGCCCGGGAAGCCCCAGCCGTAAGGCGAGAACCATTGCATGAGGTGCTTATCGTCCTTCTTCCAAATCGCAAAGTCGCTCTGGTCCTTCTTTTCCTCGTCCAGAACCACATCTCGAACCGCCTTTCGCAAATTCTCTTGCGTGTTCCCGCTCAGCTTGCCGTACTCCGGAAACTTGTCAACCGAGAAGTAGATTCCGCTCTCTGTCTCATAAGCAAATCCCTTCGCGATCAGTTCTTCCGCAGCGAGAATCTGCTCCCGGACGTGCTGGGTCGCTTTTGGACGGACGTCAGGCTCCAGCAAGTTCAGCTGCTTCCAATCTTCCCGGTAGGCTGCCTCGTAAAATTCGGCAAGCTCCCAAACGTTGTGGAACTGCTCCCCCTCTTTTGAGCGCAAAGCCTTCTCCATCTTGTCTTCGCCCTGAGCATCCGCGACATCATCCTCGGTCAGGTGACCGACGTCCGTAATATTGGAAACCCAAGTGACATTCCAACCCAACGAGAGCGCGGTTCGGACCACCAAATCCGCCGTGATAAACGACCGAAAGTTACCGATGTGCGCGTATGAGTAAACCGTTGGTCCACAAGAGTAGAAGCGTAGGTGGCCCGGCTCCAGCGTGGTCAACGGCTTGACCGAACGCGAGAGCGAATCGTAAAGGCGAAATTGCTTCTCACTCATAAGGGAAACGTTAGTTTACTTGGTGCATCATAAGAGGTATGAAACGATCCCTTGTCGTTCTGCTCTCTAGCCTCCTTCTGTCTTCGCCCGTGCTGGCAAAGACCGAGTACAGCCACGATCTTGAGAAGGCGAAGAAGGAAGCCGCAAAGACCGGCAAGTTGATCCTCGTTGACTTCTACACAACCTGGTGTGGGCCGTGCAAGCAAATGGACAAAGAAGTCTTCCAAGCTCCCGAAGCCAAGGCGATCTTCAAGGACTTCATCGTCGTGAAACAAGACTGCGAGAAGGAAGGCACCAGCTCATCGCAAAAGTACAAAGTCAGCGCCTATCCGACGCTCGTCGTCATCAACTCAACCGGCAAGACCTTACTCATGACGGTCGGAGGCCTCGACAAGTCCACTATGAAGCAGTTCCTTGCCGAAGCAAAGAAAAGGGCGACCAAGAAAGCCGCCCCAAAGCCAGGTTCCGGAAAGAAGAGCGGTTAAAGAATCTTTCCGATCATACGGTCAGGATTGTGCATCCCGGGTAGTCGGTTGTTCAGCGTGGTCGTCTGCTCCCAAGCGTGGTACTTTGCGTGTCCATCCAGGAACGTAAAATTGGACCCCTTTTGGTTCCAAGGGCGTAGTTCCAGCCTTTCTTGGAACCAATCTTCAAATGGTTCTCCTGGCGCTTCGGGGCCAGTGTAAAGCGTAAGGTCGTCCCAGTCCGTAGTTGCGGCGTTTGTCGCGGCACTCTCTGGCCATGGGTGGTAATCAGCATCAGCAATCTGCAGGTTGCGAACCGCAATAATGATTTGTTGAGCAGGTGTAGAGGACGCGGTCATCGATTCTCCGTGTGAATAGATGCCGTTAATTGAGTAGTCGCTTTCGGGCTCCTCCAAGTCTCCGTGGTGATCGGCAACCGCGATGCGCTTGTATGCAGGAGTTCGGAAGACGTCTGCACTCTTGACATATGAGTTCAGCGGCTCGTACCAGTCGTACTCGTTGCCGTGATCCACATACATCGTTCTATCGTCATTATCGCTTGCGTACATGTAGATTGACTTGCCGATCTGATTCATGTTGCTCAGGTCCGCAGTCTTTTTGGCTGCAGCCTTAGCCTGGGCAAAAACCGGGAAGAGAATCGCCGCAAGGATCGCGATAATCGCAATCACAACCAGAAGCTCGATGAGAGTAAAAGCTCGTCGCATAGCTATACTGTATACCATAGGGGGGTAGTGTAAGTTTCTTTAATCGCACATTATGTAGATAATTGTAAGGTGAGTCACGAGATATACGCCGACGCCAAAAAGCGACTAGCCCGAATTTCTGGTCAAGTCGGCGGAATTCAGAAGATGATTGACGAGGAGCGCTACTGTGTTGACGTGCTCACCCAGGTCTCGGCCTTACGCGCTGCGCTCGATCAACTCGGACTGCTTTTGCTCACCCACCATATCGAAGACTGCGTCTTCGGTGAGGGTCCTGAACACCAACTCAGTCCAGAAGAAAAGGCACAAGAGGTGCGAACTACCCTCAACCGCTTCCTCAAGTAGATATAATCTAAAAGATATGGCTGACAACCACGAAACACGACCTGCGCTAGAGCAAGACGCTCAGATCGCCCGCACCCTCGGAAAGGTGCTCTTCCTCGTGTTCTCCGTCTTCGGCTTCGCCTGTGGAACCATCTTCACCAAGACCCTCAAAGGCGACCTCGCTCTGTACTCGGTCGACGGCGGCCTCCGCGGAATGGGCATCGGCCTGATCATCGCCACGATCATCAACCTGTACATCTGGTTCGTCTACAGCAAAACCGTCGCCCGGGATATCGAGCACGAGTGGTACGAGCCACAGAGCGGCCACCACGGCCACCACTAAGAATTCCGAAGAGCTCCGTTAGGAGCTCTTCTTCTTTTTGGGCTTGGATTTCTTCTTGGTCGATTCCGGTACTAATCCATCGAACGGAGCCTCTGAGTTCTTTAACGAGTTCATCAAAGCCGAACGGGTGAGCTCCTGGAGGCCAGCAAATGAGTATCCGTCAGTCTGCTCGCCGAGCCGCCGAACTTGATCGTCCGTCACTTTAAGTTGCCACTTGGCGATTGTCTCCGAAAGATACTTCGTCCGATTCTCCAGGTCAGGATTGTCGAAGAAGATCTTTTCATCAAACCGACTTGGTCGATCTCGAATGGCGACATCGAGCTTGTCCAAGTGGTTTGTGGTTGCAATCGTCAACACTCCATTCACCTTTCGAAACCCATCTAGCTCATTCAGGAAGTACGACCGGTTGCCCGGAGTGATCAAAGAATCAATGTCTTCCAGAACAACAATCGCCGGGCTGGCGAGCCGAGCTCGCTCGTAGATCAGCCGAATGCAGTCCTCAGGTGAATCCCACCGGGCGTGCAACGAACGAACGTAGATGGTCGGGAGTTTGAGCTGGTTGACAATCGCCTGAATCGTTTGAGTCTTTCCGTTTCCTGGAGGTCCGTGCAGAATCACACCCCTTTTCCAAGGGATGTTGTGACGCGCGTAGATCTCCCTCGCTCCGAAGAAGTCGATGACTCCGCTCTGAATCTCAGCGCGTATCTGGTCGCTCAGGCAGAGCGAATCCAGAGACCGGCTTGAGATGTTCTCTCGCAGCTCTTCATCGCGCATGAAGTGTCCGTGGTCGAAAACCGAAATGGCGTCGCTTGAGGCTGAGTACCATGCGGTTACCGTCGCGAAAAACCGCTCGCATAACGCGAGCGACCCTCCGGCAACAATCCAAAAGCGAGGTTCACAATCGGGCTCGATGCAAACAAGGCTCAGCTTTTCGCCTCGCCAGGCAACATCAAACGCCGCATGCTTAGGCCGCAGTCGGACATGGTTATCGCTCCATTGAGCAAGCCATAACCCTGTCACGTCCTCGCGGATGTGGAGTTCACACCCACCAGAAGCGGCATATTCGGCTGGATTAAATGCGTAGTCCTCAGTCTTGAGGATTGCAAGGTCGTGGGCAGCGGTGCTCACTCGTTCGCCGAGTTCGTACACCATCGCCAAGTCAGGGAGGGTCAATGCCTCCGAAAAAAGGTCTTTGGGAAGTCGCATATGTGCTTGTTTTGTAGTTCATTGGTCACGTCGAAGCAGTTGAGCGTTTGCGCTCAAGGAGGTTCTCTTACGAGAAGGATAGGCTTCGGCGGATTACAAGCATCGCGGAGATATTAAGACACATTCCACGCCGGATTTGTCAATCTTCACATTAAGTCAAGGCGAAGTTTAACAACCGCTGAACCTGAGCACAACACAGAGTAACATCCACGGAGCGATGCCAAAGTCCCGCCTCAACCGACTCTTCGCCGCCGACGGAAAGTGCTTCGACGTGGCGATTGACCACGGATTCTTCAATGAACTGTCCTTCCTGAGTGGGATTGAGGACATTCGCAAGGCGATCGAAACCGTCGTCACGGCTGCCCCCGACGCTGTTCAGCTCCCTCCTGGAACTGCTCCGATCCTGCAGGGAATCAAGGGGGCAAAGCCCGCGCTGGTCCTCAGAACCGACGTCGCCAACGTCTACGGCACAGCCCTCCCGCGCACGCTCATGAGCGAGCTTATCGCCGACGCCGTCGACCAAGCCGTTCGACTTGACGCCGCCTGCGTCGTCGTCAACCTCTTGCGACTTCCCGATCAGCCCGAACTCCATCGCGACTGCATCCGAAACATCAATCAACTCAAGGCCCAAGCCGACCGAGCCGGGATGCCGCTCATGGTCGAGCCGCTCGTCATGCAAGCCAACGAAAAAGCCGGGGGATATATGGTTGACGGAGACATTGAGAAAATCCGCCCCCTCGTCCGCCAAGCAGTCGAGCTTGGAGCGGACATCATCAAAGCCGACCCGACCGATGACGTGAGCGAGTACCACAAGGTCGTCGAGGTCGCCTCAGGAGTTCCGGTTCTGGTTCGCGGTGGAGGGCGCGCAAGCGATGGGGAAATTCTCACCAGAACCAAGGACCTGATGGATCAGGGCGCGAAGGGAATCGTGTACGGTCGCAACGTGATCCAACACCCCAACCCGGCGGGAATGACGCGGGCCCTTATGGGAATTGTCCACCAGAGCTGGACTCCCGAACGTGCAATCGAAGAGTTGTCCAGATGAGAGAAATCAAATTTGGAGTGATCGGTTGCGGACTGATGGGGCGAGAGTTCGCGAGCGCAGCCGCGCGATGGATGCACTTGCTAGATATGCCGGCAAAGCCGGTCATCGCCGCCGTTTCGGACGTCAATCCAACCACAGTCGAGTGGTTCGCCTCCCATCATCACGGAATTACCACCACGACAAACTACAAAGAACTTCTCAGCGATCCAAGCATCGAAGCCATCTACTGCGCCGTCCCCCACAATCTCCACGAGCAAATCTACATTGACTGCATCCGAGCCGGGAAGCACCTGTTTGCTGAGAAGCCGTTCGGTATTGACCTCTCCGCTGCCGAAAACATCCTTCGAGCCTGCGCTGAACACCAAAAGGTGATCGTTCGATGCTCCAGCGAATTCCCATTCTTTCCCGCTGCGCAACGTATCGTCCAAATGGTCGAACAAGGTGAATTTGGTCAGATCATCGAACTTAGAGCCGGTTTTTGCCATAGTACCGACCTCGATCCGAATAAGCCAATCAATTGGAAGCGGCGGGCCGTATCCAACGGCGAATACGGGTGCATGGGTGACCTTGGCCTCCATGTGCTCCACCTCCCGCTTCGTTTCGGTTTCCGGCCCAAAAACGTGCGTGCACTGCTTAGCAACATTTTTCCAACCCGCCCAAGCTCAGATGGAAACCCGGAAAACTGTGACACCTGGGACAACGGTATCCTTGCCTGCGAAACGCATCAAGGATTCCCGATGATTCTCGAAACCAAGCGGATATCGCCCGGTGACACCGACTCCTGGTATATCAAGATTCTTGGGACCAGGAACAGCGCCGAGTTCAATACCAAGTACCCAAAAACTCTACGAACCATGCCCTACCAACCTGGTGGAAAGCAGGCTTGGCAGGAAGAGGACCTCGGTTACTCGTCTGCCTACCCGGCCATTACGGGTCATATCTTTGAGTTCGGATTCCCCGACGCCATTCTCCAAATGTGGGCAGCATTCATCGACGAGCTAGCTGGGAACACACCTAAATTCCAATGCGCGACCCCCGAGGAAGCCCTAGCTAGCCATCACGTTTTTACTGCGGCGCTAGAATCGCAACGAGCCGGACAAACGGTCACGATCCCATGAGCCGAGTCATCGTTGCTGGACATCTTTGCCTGGACATCATTCCGGAGATTTTGACTTCGACCCCTATCGAACCCGGACAACTGGTTGATACGGGTCCCTCCATTCTCTCGACCGGCGGCGCCGTATCCAACGTCGGATTAGCACTGAAGAAGCTAGGTGCAGACGTTACCCTTGTCGCGAAAATTGGCGAAGACGCCTTCGGTGATGCCATCATCCGTTTTGTCCGTGGATATGGCGAAGGGCTGGACGCCAACCTAAGCCGAGCAAGCGCGGCACAGACTTCCTATTCCATCGTCATCAGCCAACCCGACCGAGATCGAACCTTCCTGCACCACTCTGGCTGTAATCATTTTTTTGGTGCCGAAGATGTGGACTTCAACAATCTCCCGAAGTCTGACTGGTTCCACTTCGGCTACCCCCCGCTGATGCGCCGAATGTTCTCCGATGGCGGCGTTGAACTTGCCGATATCTTCGGACGCGCCAAACGGGCCGGGCTGACCACATCCTTAGACATGAGTCTCCCCGATTCTGCGGGCGAATCCGGTCGCGCTCCCTGGTCCCAAATCCTCGCCAAAGTGCTTCCCCATGTTGACTTCTTTATGCCAAGCGAAGAGGAAGCTGTGGTCGTCACGGGTTCCGACGATCCCGCCCAAACCGCGCTTGAATGGGGAGCGAAGAACGTCGTTCTCAAGTGTGGAGACAATGGACTTCGATGGACCGATGGAATCACTGAACTCCACCAGCCGATCTTTCCAGTCGAAGTCGTCGGCACAACCGGATCCGGCGACGCGACGATCGCTGGCTTCATCTATGGGATGACCAACCGCTACTCAATCGAAGCAAGCCTGGAAATTGGCTGCGCCGTTGGAGCCTGCTGCTGCGAGGCTTCGGATGCTCTTAGCGGGATTCAGAGCTGGTCTGAAACGCAAAATCGCTTCGCTATTCCGCAACCTTCAGGACGCTGAGGAAGGCTTCCTGTGGAAGCTCGACCGAGCCGATCTGCTTCATGCGCTTCTTACCTTCTTTCTGCTTCTCAAGCAGTTTGCGCTTTCGCGAAATGTCTCCGCCGTAGCACTTGGCAATGACGTTTTTTCGGAACGGCTTGATCGTGTCCGCTGCGATGACCTTTGCTCCAATCGCCGCCTGAACTCGAACCTCAAACTGCTGTCGAGGAACGACTTTCCGAAGTTGCTCAACCACCGCCCGCCCTCGATTGTACGAGAAGGACTTGTGAACAATGAACGACAGCGCGTCGACGATATCGCCGTTCAAAAGAATGTCCAGCTTTACCAGCTCAGAAGCCGTGTACTCGTCTGGATCGTAGTCGAACGAGGCGTAGCCACGAGTGTTCGACTTCAGCTTGTCGAAGAAGTCGAGCAAGATCTCGCCCATCGGGAGCGTGTAGTACAGGATGACCCGCTGTGGAGTCGGATACTCGGTCTTGGTATAGGTCCCTCGTCGTTCTTGGCAAAGCGTCATGACCGCGCCAACGTACTCATTTGGCACCATGATCGTCGCCTTAACCGTCGGCTCTTCAATCGCCAGAATTTCGTTCGCGTCCGGAAACTCGCTCGGGTTCGAGATGTGCTCAACGTCGCCATTCTTCTTGTGAACGATGTAGTCCACGCTCGGCGCGGTGAGAATTAAGTCGAGATTGAATTCGCGCTCAAGCCGCTCGCGGGCGATGTCCATGTGGAGCAAGCCTAGGAATCCGCAACGGAAACCAAATCCCAGTGCCGCCGAAGTCTCCGGCTCAAATTGGAGAGAAGCATCGTTCAGCTGAAGCTTCGCAATTGCGTCCCGAAGGTCCTCATACTGATCGCCGTCCGAGGGATAAAGGCCGCAGAAGACCATCGAGAGAGCCTTTCGATAGCCGGGAAGAGCCTCGGAAGCACCTTCGTCGCGGGTGGTGACGGTGTCGCCGACTTGGGCGTCACCGATGGACTTCATGGCGGCGGTGATGTAGCCTACTTCGCCGGTGTTGATGCCGTCATTGACCTGAAGGCCTGGTCCAAAGTGACCAGTGGAATCAACCACAAAGGTCGATCCTGTGTTCATCATCTTGATGACATCGCCCTTCTTGACCGATCCGTCTCGAACTCGGACATAAGCAACCGCGCCTTGGTAGGCATCGAAGTGGGAGTCGTAAATCAGTGCACGAAGTGGCTTTTTGTCATCGCCAACTGGTGGCGGAATCTTTGCCACGATCGCCTCGAGAATCTCGTCGATTCCGATTCCAGCTTTGGCAGAGCACGGAATCGCATCGGTGGCATCTACCGCAACCGCCATCTCAATCTCTTCTCGAGCCCGCTCAACATCCGCGTGCGGCAAATCGATCTTATTGATGACCGGAACGATCTCCAGGTTCTGGTTCATCGCCATGTTTGCGTTGGCGATGGTTTGCGCCTCAACGCCTTGGCTGGCATCGACAACCAGCAGAGCGCCTTCGCAAGCCGCGAGGGCCCGCGAAACCTCATACGTGAAGTCAACGTGTCCCGGAGTGTCGATCAGGTTCAGCTCATACTCAAGCCCATCTTTGGCGATATAGAGCAGCCGAACCGCCGCCATCTTGATCGTAATCCCTCGCTCGCGCTCGATGTCCATCGAGTCCAGCATCTGCTCCTGGGCAGTGCCTCGAATGGCTCCACATCGTTCGATGAGGCGGTCGGCAAGGGTGGACTTGCCGTGGTCGATATGCGCGATGATGCAGAAATTGCGGATGCGCGATTGATCCATGCGGGTTTGTTATTGTACCTGCGGAGGCAATTAGCTTAGTGCCAATGCAGTCATGACCTTCACCCCGACCTCTAGCGCATCATCGTTAAAGTCAAAGTGCGGAGTGTGCACGCTCGGAATCGTCTCGACGCCATCCGGAATCAACCCCAACTGATAGAAGCAACACGGGCACTCCGACGAGTAATAAGCGAAATCCTCGCCTCCCATTGTCGGCTCGGCTTTGTCGCTGACTTTGTCTTCGCCAAGCACGCCACGAGCAACCGTCAAGAACCGAGCAACCGCATCCTCATGGTTCACCACCACCGGATATCCCTCGTTGATCGTTACCTTCGCCTCAACATCGTGCGCCGCCGCGACTCCGTGGGCAACCTGTTCCAGCCGTTTTTTTGCCATAATCCGGGTCTCGGCGCTCATCGTCCGAATCGTGCCGTGAACCATCGCTGACATAGGAATAATGTTGTTTGCTGTGCCGCCATGAACCTGGCCAACCGTCACGACGATGTTGTCAAAAGCCTCTGTGTTTCGAGACGAAATCTGTTGAACCGTGGTGATGAACGAAGCGATCGCCACGATCGGATCCCGCGTGCTCTCAGGAGCCGCGGCATGTCCGCCCTGACCAACCATCTCGACATAAAACTCGTCCGTCGAAGCCATCATCGCCCCAACTTTCGTGGCCACGTGGCCGATCTGCACCGTTGTCCAGCCATGCAACCCGAACATCATATCGGCCTTCTTGCCAAGAAGCGAGCCGTTCAAACACCCGTCCTTAACCATCAAATCGCCCCCGGCCCCACCTTCCTCGGCGGGCTGAAAAACCATCAAGACGTTGTTCGGACGAACCGCCTCGTTCACCAAAGCGGACGCCACCCCGAGCAGAATGGTCGTATGCCCATCATGTCCGCAAGCATGCATCCGCCCCGGAATCGTGCTGGCATACGGCTTGCCCGTCTCCTCATGAATCGGTAGCGCATCAATGTCCGCCCGCAGAGCAATCGTCGGCGCATTCGCAGGGTCAGAAGTCGCGGGCAAATAGCCCAAAACCCCGGTCCCCTTAGCCAATCCTGCCTTGAACTCGACCCCCAAAGCCGTCAGCTCCCGCTGAATCAACTCACTCGCATAAGTCTCCTCAAACCGAATCTGAGGGTGAGCGTGCAGGTCGTGCCGAATAGCGAGAAGGTCCATTGCGCCTAGGCTACCTGCCCAGACTTCGCCCGCACCAGTGGCGCAACATCGTTCCCCAAAAGCCGAATCGACTCCTTCATCTGTTCGTGCCGAACCAGAGCCGAACTCTTCTGGAACGTAAGCCGTTGAATCCCGCCCAACGCCTCGCTCGCCGCCAAAACCTTCTTTGCCACACGAGAAGGATCGCCGATCAAGTACGCCCCACCGTCCCCGCAAAGCGCCTCAAACTGCGCCCTCGAAGGTGGCGGCCAACCGCGCTCACGACCGATCTCGGTGAACATCTGGAACCAACCAGGGAAGAACGCGTCCTTCGCCGCATCGTCCGTTTCGCCCACGAAACCAAACGCATGAACTCCAACTTTCATGCCCTCCTCAGGATGCCCTGAGTCCCGATACGCCTGGCGATACAAATCAACCAACGGCCGAAACCGCCGAAATTCCCCGCCAATAATCGCCACCATGAGCGGCAACCCAAGAAGGCCCGCCCGAACAAACGACTGCGGAGTTCCGCCGACCCCCAGCCAAACCGGAATCTCCTTCTGGAATGGCCGCGGATAAACCCCCTGCCCGGTCAAAGCCGGTCGGTGTCGTCCATCCCAATGCACGTTCACGTTCTTCCGTAAGGTCAAAAGCAAGTCGAGCTTCTCGGTAAACAGATCGTCGTAGTCCTCCGCCTGCAGCCCAAAGAGAGGAAACGCCTCCCCAAAGGAGCCCCGTCCGACTACAAGTTCTGCCCGGCCCTTTGATATCAAATCCAGCGTCGCGAACTCCTGAAAAACCCGCACCGGATCGGCTGCACTCAGAACGGTCACCGCACTGGTGAGCTTGATTCGCGAAGTCCGCGCTGCCGCCGCAGCCAGAATGATCGCCGGAGCCGAGTCCAAAAACTCCGCCCGATGATGCTCGCCAACTCCGAAAACATCCAGTCCAACCTCGTCCGCCGTCTGAATCTCCTCCAGCAGAAGCCCCAACCGATCCGCCCCCGACAGCATCGACCCATCTAAAGGGTGCTTATGCACTGCGGCAAAGCTATCAATCCCAATTTCCATGCCTTCTATAGTACGACCGCTACCACCTCAGCATCCCCAACAATGCAGCCAGCGTATAATTCGCCCTAATGTCGTTTGCACAGTACCCTCGTCCTGGAGACGTGACCGATTACCCCGTGCCTACTCAACAACTACAGCGGCTGGTTCAGTTTGGCGCTATATGGGGTGGGTTGTGGGTAGCTTCAAGCACTGTCTTGAGCACACTGGAGTTGGTGTGGGGTCCCAAATTCTTCGATGATTCGGGAAAACTGCTCATCTTTGCCCCGCTCGTCCTCGGCTATATGATATTCGCAATCGCTTTCGGTGTTATCGTCTTCCAGTGGGTTGGACTCGCGTGGCAGACAGTCGTTGGCTTGCGAAGCCGCCAACCAAGAGTGACTTCCAAGGGTGCGGCTTGGTTGAGCGTGATGCCGATTGTTAACTTGATCAGCCTTATCTATGTCTTGGACTTTCTTGTCGTCAGATCCCGACCAAAAGACGAGCGAACGATGAACGCGCTCTCGGTTGGCTCCGCAGAACCATTGGCCACCGGATTCTGCTACGCCCTCGTAACCCACTTCTGCACTCTGTCTTTCGAGCTCATCCCAACGTTGCGGATCTTTATCAACACGGAATCAGTTGCTTTCATTTTGGTCGACATGATCAGTCACATCGCCTGCTTCTGGCTTGGTTACCTGCTCAGTCGAAAGGTGAATGCCCAGCTAAAGGCCGCCGCTATTCCGCCAAGGACGTTAAGCTAAGGTAACCCCGCCTTCCAGGTGGTTCACTAGCCGTCCAAGTACTCCGCCAATGCATCCAGCCGCCGACTCCAACGCTGGGCATGACGGTCCATCCAATCCTTCGCCTCGTGCATCGCCGCCGGTTCAACCATCCGCAGAATCACCCGCCCTCTAATTTCACTCCGAACAATTCCTGCGTTCTCAAGGATCAGCAGGTGCTTGGTCGCCGCCTGACGGGTCATCCCGAAGTCACTCACCAACTCAACCGTGGGCGTCGGACCATCTGCCGCAAGCCGCTCGACGATCGCCAACCGAGTGGGATCGCCGAGGGCCTCGAATATCTTGTGGCAAGCCATGTTAGTCCTTGATCGAGCCCGACTGGCGAACGTCATCCTCCAACCAGCGCACGATCTGCTTCATCATGTAGCTCCAGCCACCTGTATTGTCCTCAAACGCCTTCGGACGTCGCGCCTCAAGAACCTTGCTGAACCCAGACTCAACCATCGTAATCTTCGTCCCGCCATCAAACGGCTCAATCGTGAACCGAACCGTGGTCTTCTCTTCGACGGGGCGTGATTCCCAATCTCCTTCGCCCGGGTGCCACTGGTAGGCAAACGACTTATGCTCCTCGCGCTCAACAACCGTTCCGGTGTTCTCGCCGTAGCCCTCAAAGTACATCACCAGCGGGCTCCCCACCTGAAAGTCGCTGGTCACCCGATCGCTGAACCACGATTCCCAGCCTTCCTTGGTGGTGAGTGCCGCCCACGCCTTATCAAGCGGGGCTTTGACAACGAGTTCGCTGCTGAGAGCGTCTGGGGTTCGAGTGATTTCCATTTATGCAACCGTATGGATGCATAATACAACGAAGTCGTTTGGGATGCAACATATCGGATGCATTTATAAGGAGAAACAGAAGAGATACCGCTGTCTCGGAAGGTTCGCCAACTGTGGAGCCTCAAGGATGAACCAAGATTCTTCCAACCGTAGTGCCAGCGGCAGTAAACGCTTGGTTCAGATCAGCTAGTGAATAGCTTGCGGTGATCAGCGAGTCGAAAGGAAACTGCTTGGAGTTCCGCGCCAAAAACTCGACGGCCTGACTTAGTTCAGTGGGAACGTAGTTGTGCACACCGCGAATCGTCAATTGACGGCGCAAAACCTGTTCAGGCTCTATCGATACCACGCCGACCGGGGCAGCCGCTCCGACCCAGACAACGGCACCCCCCGTTCGGACACACTTTATCGAAAGCTCAGCCGCCGAGTGCGTGCCTGAAAGTTCGATGCAAGCATCCGCTCCTCGATTGTGAGTTGCTTCAGCCAACGCTTCCTTGAAGTCGCCCACGTCGAAGAAGCACAATTGGCAACCAAACTGCGCGGCGACCGTTTTCTGGTTTTCTCGTGGATCGAATGCGATCACCGTGTGGCCCTGGGAAGTGAGAATCGCGCTTGTTGTCAGACCAAGAATTCCCATTCCAAGGATAGCAACGGTGGAGCCTGGAGAGAGTTGGGACTGACGCACCGCGGCGAACGCCGTGGAGGTGGAACAGTTGGCAAGTACTGCGATCTCGTCGGGCAAGGCATCCGGAATCGCAACCAATTCCGTCCCGTTGCGAAGAAGTATGTGGCTTGCCAGCCCGCCCGAAAGGGGGGCGTCCTCGGTCAACATTCGGTGCCCATATTTGAAGAGCTGCTCGCACTTTTGGGGTAGATCGTGATTGCAGAAGAAGCACTGACCGCAGTTTGCATAAATGCTCCAGGTCACTCTTGTCCCTGGTGCAACGTCCGTCCGACTTTCAACAATTCGCCCGACAACCTCATGCCCAAGAATGGTCGGGGTTGGCTCCACCCGGCGACCTTCGACGGTATGCAAATCGCTTCGACATAGCGCGCAACAGCTGATCTCAACCAGCGTCTCCCCTTCCTTTAGCTCAGGCACGGCAGATTCAGAAATCTCAATCGGCTTTCCGGAGCCGAAAAAGACGGCGATCCTCGCCGTCACTTCGCCCTCCCTTTTGCGGCAAAGAACCTCGAAGTCGGAATGAGCATCAATATGCCAGAAATCGCGACGAGCCACGAGAGCCCGACGAAAAACGGAAGGACAAAACTCGCCTCCGTTTTGCCAAAGTTCTTGAGAAGAAACACTCCGACCAGAGCCGCATAGCTAACGGCGTCGGCAACGTACATCAGGTACCCAATGGTCGCTTTCTCCCGCGTATACGCGATCAATCTTTCGAACACCGTTGCGTGAATTGCAATGTACGGCAAGTACAAACCGAATCCGATGATGACGATAAAAGCGAATGGACTGATCATGCCGGCTTTAAACGCCAGCAGTGCAAGAATCACCACTCCCAAACCTCCTCCAGAAAGAGCAAGACCGGTCTGGAATGCTTTCGCGTTGTCCTTGATCACGACCAAAAACCCAACAACCACTAGCACCGAAATCGCAACGATCAATTCGCTTCGTGAGAACAATCCTGGGTCAACTTTGGTCCCCATGGCTTCCCAAATCTCGCGTGAGAAGTCGCTTCGGACCCCGCGTAGTACGCCCACAAGCGCGTATGTTGTGATCAGGAGCGTCAGCCCAAGGCCAAATTTGCGAAAGAACTCTCGACGCGCAGCTTTGTCCATCTGACTTCGCTCGCTGCGTGCCTCAACATCCTCAAGAGTCGGGGGTGCGATTCGGGAAAGCATCCAGCCGAAGAGGAGGATGCCGGGAAGGTAGAGCAGGCCGGTTGTCGCTGGTATCCATTGTTCACTCACTCCTTGTCCAATGAGCCAAAGTCCGCTCGACTTCGCGATTCCGTCGGCGATCACGAAACTGGCGCATAGGCCCGCGGTAAGGGCCTCGGTCCGCATTCTCCCCTCAAGAGAGGAAAGCACTAGACCAAAGACCATGCCGAGCGGAAGTCCATTGACAAAGAGCCAGATGACATTGAATGGTGCCGGGGTTATGCCAAAGAGCACTAGCGCGAGCTCGGCGACCCCGATCATAGAAAGGTAGTAGAGCACCTTTCGCGTCGGTGAGAGTTCGCTAATGACTTTGATTCCAATAAACTTGGAAACGGTATAGCCCAGCACTTGGGAGATGAGCGCGATGGGTTTGTACGCCATTCCCGCGAAGGTCAAATCTGCGAACGTCGCCGCTGAAAATGGCTTTCTGTACATGTACATACAGAAGTAGGCCCCAAAAGTGGCGACGACGGCCCAAATGTCTGCCCTGAGCCGCTCAGAGTCTTTTTCGGCTACCTGAGACTCAACTTGCTGAGACATGTCCGACATTCTGGTGGTGGATTGTTATCTGAATGTAAAGCCACCTGTACACAGTCACCGCAGAATCAACTGATGTAATCCTTCGAGTGCCCCAGCTCCTCCGGAGCGTGCAGCCTTAACATGATCGTATCCGCGTCCTCTGGGACTTCGTTTGCCGTGGCTTTGCTCACGAAGATCATCAGCAACAACGACAACGGAACCCCCCAGATTGCGGGTTGCTCCATCAGCGACCGAACCAGCGGCGACAACTCAACGGTCAAGACCTTCTTGTCCACCAGCATCGTTGTCACAATTGCCACTAGCGAGGCAAGGCCGCCGACCAGCATCCCCGTCGCCGCGCCTTTTGCGGTTAGCCCTCGCCACCAGGCCCCTAAAAGAAGAAGAGGGAAGTAGGAGGCTGCGCCAATCGCGAACGCCCAGCCGACCATCATCGCGATGTCAAAGCTCTCGACCAGGAGGCCAAGCAGCATCGAGACCACGCCGATCCCGATCGCAGCAAACTTGAACATCTTCAACTTGTCTTCCGGAGCGGCCGAAGGCTTCAAGATCTTGCCGTAAATGTCATGCGCAAACGCCCCTGACATCGAAACGAGTAGGCCGGAGAAGGTGGACATGAAGGCGGCAAAGGCCCCAGCGGAGGTGATTCCGCTGAGCATCGCGCCCCAGACTCCGCCACCATCGACCATCATTGGCAACTTAATCACCGCCGAGTCCGTGCTGTTCGAGGCGTACAAAATCGGCATTGCAAGCCGCCCCAGCGAGCCCCAAATCGGCGTGAACACATAGAACGCGCCGAGCATGACCATGACCCAAAGGGTCGTCCGCTTCGCCGACTTGCCGTCGGGATTGGTATAGAACCGAACAAGAATATGCGGCAATCCAGCGGTTCCGCATACCAAAGCGATAATGAGGGAGTATGTGTACAGCAGCGGGTAGCCGTTCTTGCTGGTCAGGGGACCGAACGGATTCAGCCACTTGCCGTTCGGCGGAGCGTTTGGTGCCAGCGCGGGTTCGCCCGCAGGTGCTGTCACCCGAATCTCTGCCTTGTCGGCGAATTCAAACTTGAGCGACGCCTTGCTCGTCTTGCCCTCGGCGTTTGTCACGTCAAACGGGGTGACCTGAACGAGGGTGTCTTTCCCTATTGATAGGTCTTTGCTCTTCGAGTCGATCGCAAGCGTAGAGCCGATCGCGGTGATCGCTTGGCTCGCATCGAAAACGTCACCTGGCTTCGGCTTGGGACTCACCGAAATCGCGGCAAGCTTCGTATCGGTCTCAAACTTAACCAGTGAAACCCGCCCCGCCGACAGCGCCAGCGCGTTGTTAGGAGCCGCCGCCTTCCCCTTCATTTTGATCACGTCGCCCGGAATCGAAGGAATCCCCTTGGCGTCCGCCCGAGCCGTCTCAAGAGGCTTGTTGTAGAAGCCCACGACCGACATCACCACGAACAGCGGCAGCGAAATCGCAAAAACCTTCATCCAGTACTGAGCCGCCTGGACCAGCGTGATCCCCTTCATTCCGCCTACTGCGACGTTGAAGGTGATTACTGAACCAACAACCAGGATTCCGACCCAGTACGGCCAGCCCATGATCCCCTGCATCGTGACGCCCGCGCCTTTCATCTGCGGAAGCGTGTAGAAGAACCCAATGAAGAGTACGAACGAGACCGCGACCTTTCGGAATGCTGGCGAATGGAACCGCCCCTCGGCGAAGTCGGGGATGGTATAGGCCCCAAACCGCCGCAACGGCCCAGCGATGAACAGCAGCAAGAACAGATACCCCGCCGCGTACCCAACCGGATACCAGAGGGCGTCGTAGCCGTTCTTCATCACCAGCCCAGCAACGCCCATAAAGGAGGCCGCCGAAAGGTATTCACCCGAGATCGCCGACGCGTTCCAGAACACGTTGACCGACCGACCAGCGACAAAGAAATCACTCGCGCTGGAAGATTTCTTGGTCGCCCAAATGCCCAGCAGGATGGTGGCTCCCGTCACCAAAATGACCCAGAGTAACGGAATCAGCTCGTTCGTCTTCATTTCGACTCCTCCGCAACAATCTCCGCTTCCAGCTTCTCAGAGCCTTTGACGAACCAACTACTCAGCACCCAAGTGAGCGGATAAAACAGCACTCCTAACACCAGCCAAGTAGCACTGAAGCCGCCGATATTCGTCGCCGCCAACTCCGGCAGAAACAGATTGATGAGCGGAAGCCCGACGAGGATCAGCACAAAGATCGCGGCGATGCGGAGGCTCAAATTCAGCTGCCGCTTGATCAACCGATTAGTCAGTTCACGCTTCTGTGCGTCATCCATGGGTGAGGGATTATAGCGGGTTATTGCTAGGTGTGGGAAGGCAGGGTTACAATAGTCCGGGTGGTGCGTCTCCTTATGGGTTCGGTCGGAAGATTCGAGGGAGGCGACCTTTTGCCTCGTACATTGTGGGAAGGACGCCGCTTCGGACCCTTCGGGGAGGTCATTTGGTGGGGACCGACCCTCGCATTTGTTATTTCCTCAATCCTAGGGGTCGAACGTCACTTCCAAATGTTGAAAGCGCCGAACTACCTCTTCGGTGTTGCGCTTCTGAGTTTTATTGTAGCAATCCCAATGTGCGCCCTCCGGGTCTGGGCGCTTCCAACTCGCCCTCAAATGGGTCGTTATCGCGCGACAGGCGAGTTAAAAGAGAAGCTCCACGGGCTTGGGGACGTATGGTTAACGGACGAACCAGAACTCAATCCGAAGCGAGTTGGGTCAAGTGTTGTGTTTCATGAATCGGTGGCCGCAGGTTTGACGACGGATCAACTCGCTGCAGTCAACGCCTCGCTGCGGAATTCAGGCAGGTTACAAACTGCCGCAAACGTTGTTGCTGTCTTTGATCCAAGCCTGTTAGTCTGGTTGCTAGTGCTCATGCCAGGGAAAGATGAGTTGACCCAAAAGATTTGGGTGGTTGGAGCCCTTGTCGTAATAATAATCCTCGCGACCGTCCTCAAGTATCGAATCCCGACGATGATCTTGTCGGCAGAATCAAAAATTCCCGTATACCAAGCTAACCACCTCGCAGACGCAATGGGGGCCATTTACAGCCTCGCTGGGCTGCACCCTGACAAGTTCACAACCGCCAGAATCGACAACCTGCGCAAACTCGCGGAATCCCAGCAGAAGTCCTAATCCGCCACTGCATAGTTGGAGGCAGAATCCAATCGTGATAGGATAGCAACATGGCACCCGTACACCCAACCTCCGACTACATCGCTCGCATCATCCGTCGTGAACACGAGCAGCACCATACCGTCGAATTCAAACTCATCGGCGAAGGAATCCCCGATATGGGCTACACCTCAGCAGTCAAAGTTTTCGGCGATTTCATCGAAATCCACGCTGTTGACGGAATGAACTTCTTCGTCCCCGCTCACCAGATCAAGTACATCACCCACGAAACCACTCACTCGCCAAGCGAGGTGAAGGGCTGGAATCTTTACATTTAGAGACGATCAGTTTTGATACAATGCAGACGTGACTTACGTCCGCACAGTTCTCCTGTTTGTTGCGCTCTTGGCTAGCCTTGCATCGGCCCAGGATGTTAGATTCCAGACGGAGAGCTACTCGAGTTTAATGCGAGGTGCCCTCTCGGAAAGCGAGAAGCAGGGCTTTTCTAGATGGGTTGACTTGATGTCAGGAGACAAGGGAACCCAGGTTCATATTCTGTTCAAAGTCGACAATGTTGACTTGCTGGTGATGACCCCCTTTGAAGTCAGCCGACAAGCTCTTCTAGAAGACTCAAAGCGCATCGCGCGGGAACTTGATCTTCCAAAACTCGACTTCATTGAGGCTGAGGGAACGAAGACCAGAATGCTCGACCTGGAAGCCAACGACTATATTCGTCGGGTTGGAGACACTAGCGAATTCGCATGGAACTTTTCGAAACTTGTCAAAGCGTTCGAGGAGAGTACGGTCTTGCCCAAGCCGATTTGCTACTACGTGCGAGCAAAAGATGCTCCATATGTAAAACTCGTTGTCGGTGGGAAAACAAACTTACGCGACCTAGCAACTTCTGGATTTTTCGTTGCGAAGGATGTCGAGCCAGATTCAAGTTTGGTTTATCACGAAACCACCAGCTTGATGAGTAAAGCACAGAGTTGGTTCATGGTCGGCCTCATGACAATTCTGTTGGTGATGGTTCCAATCATGCCATGGTGGGTGGCGTGGCGCAACTTACTCACGGCTCGAGAGCTTGCAAAGAAGAATGCCGAAGAGGTTCCGGAACCTCAGCCTGTGCCCCCGAAATCGCCGGAGGAAGTTCAATTGGCCTACCTGGAGTCGGTTAAACAACGCCCGATGGCAATCATAAAGGCTTTGCCCGGTTTTCTCCCTCTGCTTTTCATGCCGATCATCATGTTTCGAGGATCAATGGATCGAGCCCCGACGCCACCTCTTATGTCCTCGGTATCGACCCGGTTCTTGATGCCCGCAATGGTAGCCGTCATCGCCGGAGGCTTCATACTCTCGAGGCTTTGGGTGAAGTGGAAGCTGAAGCAGGACGGACTCTCCGAGATCCCGAAGACCAAGGAGCAGATTGAGGCCGAGAAGTCAATGTGGTTTCTCAAGCTAATGATGATTCCTCTGATTTTTATGATGGCGTTTCTGGTTGGAATGCCCTTTTTGAAACCGTACTTGCGCGGGGTCAACCCCACCTTGATCCGAGTCATCATTTTTGCTCCGATGGTCATCACCTTTGCAGCCATGGCGCTGATCAGCCGGAAAAAACGGAACGAAACACACATCGAACTTAGCCCTGGCGATCAGTGGTACGACGTCACGATGGATTACGCCCATCGGGCGAACGCGAAGATTCGCGGGGTGCGAATCCAAAAGACGGAAGCGATCAATGCATCTGCCAGTTTGTGGCGAATTGTCACTATCAATGAAGGGTTACTGGAAAAACTGCCCGAAGAGGAGGTGAAAGCCATTATCGCTCACGAAGTCGGACATATCCGGTTCCAACACGTGCCAAAAGGGATCCTGCTCTCTTTGGCGTTGCAGGTTCCGCTCTTCTTCGGCTACTACTCGTTTGCTGAGTGGCTAGACAACACGTACAAGATCAGCCTCTTCGGGTTTGGCTTTTTCGCGAACATGCTCATTTCCTTTATCATCCTTCCAGTCGTAAGCTGGCAGAAGCGCAAAGCGGAGCGAGAGGCTGATCGCTTTGCGATGGAAACAATTGGTAGTCGTGAAACGGTGGAGCGGGCTCTGGTCGCCATCCATACGCTCAACGAGGCGCCTCATGAGCTAGTCAAGTTTGATGAGGTGTTGTCGACACACCCGTCCCTCAAAAATCGCATCGCCGCACTCAGGTTAGCAAACCCGGACTAAGCTTAGTGAATGGGCATCTACAAACGCAGGCATCAACACCGAACCAAAGATCAAGTTCTGGCGGAGCCGAAGCCGGTTCTCAACCCAAACCGCGAGCACTGCGACAAGCTGAGTCCGCTGGAAATTCTCTCGCTGAAGATCACGGACAAGGTCGGCTCGCCGTCGTTCTTCCTCTTGATCTTCACCTGGACCGTGTGTTGGGTCTCCTATAATGCGTTCGCCCCGCATTTTGGGCTCAAAGCGTTCGATCCGTTCCCCGCCTTCGTCGCCTACCTTCTCATCTCAAACGTGATCCAGATTCTGCTCATGCCGCTCATCATGGTCGGCCAAAACCTTCAGTCGAGACACAGCGAGCTTCGTGCTGAAAGCGATTTTGAGGTGAACGTCCGCGCAGAACACGAGATCACCGAAATCCTGCTCAGACTAGAAAAGCACCAAGAAATGATGGAACAGATTCTAAAGCGGCTGGACGCAAAAGCCTAGCGACCGCCCAGCGCCGCCGCCCCCGGCAACAGGCGATGCTCAAAGTCAAACAAGGTTAAATTCTCGTAGGGCGTTTTCATCCCCGGATGCGCAACGTACTCCGGAGCCCAGTAAATCACTCCGGCACCTAGTCCACGCGGAGTCGCTCGAACAACCTTGTGAAGCTCGCGCAGAAACTGTGCCTGACCTTCCGGGGTAGCAGGAATCGCACACTTCATATCGGTCTTCTCCCAAACAAAATTCCCCGTGTCGTCGGCCCACTTGAAGCTGAAGGGATACGCCGTTTCGGCGACAATCACCGGCTTTCGGTACTGCTCAGCAAGCATCGCGAGGTTCTCTCGCAGCTGATCAAATGTGCCGTGCCACCAAGGGTAATAGCTCAGTCCGATGGTGTCAAAGTTCACATTTCGCGACTTCAAGTGATCGAAAAACACGCGGCAAACCTTCGCATCTCCACCCGAATCGTGGTGGATTTGAGTTTGCCATCGATCGCGCTTTCCTTCTGCCTGAGCGGCACCCTGCAAACCGGCCTTAAGCAACGCCGCCAGATTGTCGTAGCCGCCCTCCGGCAGCTTTCCAAGCGGCCACATCATCCCATTACGAATCTCGTTTCCGATGGCGACCAGCTTCGGCGGAGTTCCCTGCTTAATCAAAGCGTTCAAAACCTCTTTTGTGTGAGCCCGAGTCGCTTCGCAAAGCTCTTTCAAGTTCTTCTTCTGCCACGCCAGAGGCGTGATCTGGTGCTGCGGGTCGGCCCAGTCGTCCGAATAATGGAAGTCGATCAAGGTCTCCATCCCGGCCGCCTTCGCCTCTTTCGCCATCTGTAACGTGTGAGTCAGGTCGCAGTATCCCTTCGGCGGATTCACCCAAACCCTTAGCCTGAGGATGTTTATTCCGGACTGCGCAAACGCCGTCAGGGGCTCAGTCTTCTTTGGGCCAACAAAAAACTCCGCCTTCAGATCCCGGTATTCGGGAATGAACGAGGCATCAACCCCCCGGTAGTAGGTTGGAGCGAACGCAAGAGCGGCAAGAATCACGATCTCATTCTACGAGAGAACCGATTTCGTGATGTCGTTAATTCGGGAGGCTAGCCAATCGCCGTCGGCATCGATTCCGATCGAGAACCGCACAAACCCTTCACTCAAACCCATCCGCTCTCGTTCCGACGCCGGGATCTCGCTTGAAGTCGAGCAAGCGGGCATCGAGAACAAAGTGTGAACATAGCCAAGAGACACAGCCAGAAATCCGATCCCGGCTTCCTTGAGCTTCTGCATTAGAAGGTCGGCGAGGTCGCGGCTTCCGCAGTCAAGGGTCAGAACTGCCCCCGATCCATAACCATGATTCGATAGCGAAACCAGTCGATTGTGATCGGGGTGAGAAGCCAGACCCGGATACACCACTCTGAAGCCGGCCCTCTCAAGACTGCTCGCCACCTTCATCGCGTTCGCAGAATGCTGGCGAACCCTAACCGGCAGAGATTGGAGGTTCTTCCGGACATCAGCCGCGACGCCGGCGTCCATCGAAGGTCCCAGCAGCATGGTCGCTCCCGAGTTCACATCCATTAAGGTTTGAATAAGATTTTCGCTTCCGCAGATGACCCCGCCGAGGTGATCTCCCATGCCATTGATGTATTTCGTTAGGCTGTGGATCACGATGTCCGCCCCATGCTCGGCCGGGGTGCAAATGAGAGGGGCGAACGTGTTATCAATCATCAACTTCAATCCGTTTTTCTGTGTGAATGAAGCAAGACCTGGGATATCACAAACCGCAAGAAGCGGGTTACTCATCGTCTCGGCGAAGACCATCTTGGTGTTCTGTGTCAACGCCGAAGCGAGAGCCGCACAATCGTTGATATCGATGAACGAAGTCGTGATTCCAAATCGTGGTAGGAAGTTGTCAAACAGGGCATAGGTGCCGCCGTAGACCGTTCGGCTTGCAATGATATGATCGCCAGACGAGCAAGTTTGGAGGATCGCACATGCAATCGCGGACATCCCCGAAGCCGTGACGATGGCTGCTTCCGTCCCTTCCATGGCCGCAAGTTTTGCCGCAAGTGCGGCGCAACTTGGGTTGGCATGACGAGAGTAGAGGAACCGCCCAGGAATTCCGACTTCAAACATTTCGGTCATCTCTGCCCCGGTGCCGAACGCAAACATCGCTGAGTCGGAGATAGGAGCGTTTACGTGGCCCGAAGGGTGCTGCATCCGGTCAGAATTGAGCCGTGTGCCGGGATCTCTAGAGTTTTCAATCATAAGTTAAGTATTCCACTTTGACTCAGAATGATTTGTGAAGCTTTATTGAAAGCTAATAAAGAGCGGAGAATTCAGCGATTTGACTAATTAACAGAAACCCAGTCTCTGAGGTCAATCGCTCGGAGCCGCTTTGGCTCAGTCTCGCTTGGAATGTTGAGGTCCGCCAAGTAAGCGTGCATTGCTTCGAGCCGCGAAACCGTATCTGTCATCTCCAAAAAGGATTGCTTCTGGAGAAGCGTAAAGTCCAACAGATTGGCGATCGAGTACGACAGCCCCTCCGGGCCGTCCGGGAAGCGCACGTCGATATCCATCTCGGCCACCCGGAGCTGGTGGCGAATCAGGTTCTCACACAGATGGCGACACTCCTTCGCCAGAACCTCTAACTCGTCCTCGTTCTGTACAGTGGATTCCACAAGCGGTTCGATCTGAGCAGTGAGATAAGGCATCGTCTCATCTAGGTGACGAATTCGAAAGCGACTCAGCCCCAGCACATTGATATCAAAACGCCCATCTGTATAAGTGTGAACATCAACGATTCGGACAAGGGTCCCGACGAGATACGGCTCTGCAGGCTCCCCACTTTCTTCCCCGATCCGGATGAGCGCTACGCCGAAATACCCACCGGAAGCGATGCATTGGGAGACCATTTGTCGGTATCTGGGCTCAAAAATGTGAAGTTGTAGGCGTGAATGAGGGAAGAGCACGGCGTGCAGCGGAAAGATCGGAATTTCCGGTTGGTCTTCGCTCATTTCTTACTGTCTTTTATACGCTACAAACGGTCATACTAGACGTGTCATTTTAGGTGGCGGCGGTTTTTGGTCGCCACCACAAAGGATTTTTTGCAAGATGCCTGAAGAACTGTCAAACAGTCAACTGCGGATAAACGAGCTCCAAGCAGAAGTAGATCGTCTGAATCGCCGAATTAGCGAATTGGAGACCGACAAGAATCTGCCCGTTTCGCAGCGATCCGAGCAGTCCGTCGATGTCACCCCAATCGATCAGGCCGACATTACCCTACGTCGGCTTGTCCAGCGCATTGCGATGATCCTCCAAGCCGAAAAGATCGTGATCATGTTCCACGATCGAGAAATTGGCGAATTGAAGGGCATCCCTCCTGCATTCGGTCTTGACGAAGCTCACCTCACGGCATTCAAAGTGCGCGCGACGCACGGCATTTCCGGAAAGGTCTATCGCGAGGGCGAAGCTCTGATCTACCACGACATCGAGGCCCAGCCAGAATCTCGTGAAGAAGCATTCGGATTACTAAACGTCTCCAACGGCGTCTGCGTCCCACTCATCATCGAGAAGCGCGACGAAGAGAACCGGGTTGTTGAGAAATCAACGATTGGTGTTCTCCACGCCTTTAACAAGCGACACGGTGAGGATTTCAACGACGAAGACGTTCGACTTCTTGAGCGTATGGCGCGAAACGTTGGCTCGATCATCGCGAACCTCCAGATGTACCGTGAAGTTGTTGAAGAGAAGGAAGAGCTCGCTCAGACCTTCGAATCTCTGACCTCCGGACTGGTTCTGGTTTCGACTGAAGGTCGGCTCAGCCAAATCAATGCCACCGCCCGCGCAGTATTCCAAGCTCCCCAGGATGCTCTCGGCAAGCACATGTCCGAGGTCATTAAGGATTCGGCCGTTGTCGATGCCATCCAGAAGCTCATCGACGGCACTGACCCCGGCAAGGTCGAGACCTACGTGGTGCTCGGCAACAGCGAACGCATTTATGAGTCGCAATTTGCGAGCGTGACCGGACAAGACGGAAAGGGAATCGGCGTTGTTGCTATCCTGGCCGACGTGACCGAGATCCGAAACATTGACCGAATGAAGTCCTCGTTCGTTGCAATGGCCTCGCACGAGCTTCGAACCCCGCTTACCGCTATCAAGGGCTTCTCATCCACACTCCTTGAAGGTATCGACGAGGACATGTATACCAAGGACGACCAGCGCGAGTTCCTTGGAATTGTTGTTGGCGAGTGCGACCGACTTCGCCGACTGATTGACGACTTGCTCAACACCAGTCGAATCGAAGCGGGCGAATCTCTGAGCCCGAACTACGGTCAAGTCGATGTTACCGATCTTATCCACAAGGTAGCGATGGTGCAAAAGCAGGCAACCAGCAAGCACACAATCAAGGTGGAAATCGAAAACGAGCTTCCGAAGCTGATCGTAGGCGACCAAGACAAGATGGATCAGATTCTGACAAACCTGATGAACAACGCCATCAAGTACTCGCCAAACGGCGGAGACGTGATTATCCACGCCCGAAACGAAGGCAAGACATTGTTGATTGGCGTTAAGGATCAGGGACTTGGAATTCCCAAGGATCACCTCGGAAAAGTCTTCGAGAAGTTCCACCGCGTCAACAACGACGACAACCGAAAAATCTACGGAACGGGTCTTGGTCTGTTCTTGGTCAAGCACCTTGTCGAGCAGGTTCACATGGGCAAAATCTGGTGCGAATCTGAAGTCGGAGTCGGATCGGACTTCATGTTCCGAGTGCCAACCGATATCGACATCGAAGAAGCCAAGGCCGCCAACCAGTAAGATACCAGCATGAACAAAAAGACCGGCATCATTCTCGCCTCCGTTATCGGGGTGCTGATGCTCTGCTGTGGCGGCGTGTTCTATCTGACTCGAACGACGTTGGAGCGGGTGAAAGAGACCATCTCTTTGAACCGTACCTTCGTCGCGACTTCTCTTGAGAAAACGGGAAAGAGCTGGGATGAGGCAGTGTTCGCCGAGTTCGCCGACAAAGAATTTCTCACTCCCGAAGGGCGCGACGGGACGAAGAAGCGATTCGCTATCTTCAACCAAAAACTTGGCAAGCTCAAGTCGCTCGGAAAGGTCGAAGACGTTCCCCAGAGCCTGGTGACCAAGTCCGGTGAGAAAGATCGTGGTTTCTACCTCTCCTTCACCGCCGATGGTGAGTTCGAAAAGGGGAAAGGGAAGTTCAAGGTTACGGTTCGTAACGACGGTCCCAAGCCGAAAATCTTCGCGATTGCGCTCAACTCAAACGAGCTGATGGAAATGACAGATTCCGGCCTTGATCAAGCCAAAGAGCGGCTCAAGAAGGCGTCTGAGGGAACTAAGAAGTAATCAGCCGGGTTGAAAGTCGCCGATGGCGAAGCAACCTAAACGAAAAGTCCTCACCACGATTCTGGCCATTTTTGGCCTGGTCCTGTTCCTCCTCGCTATCGTAGGAGCCACTTATGGCCGTGGCTTCATGGCAATCGTCGGCCGGGACAAAGACTTCATCCGCTCCGAACTGATCGCCGCTCATCAGGATCGAAAGGCATCGCAACAAATCGCCCCGCATTCCCAGAAACTCGAGAAGTCACTCGGCAAGTTTCAAGAGATCATCAACATCATGGGAATGGCGGACATGGGAGACATGACAAGCGGCAAGCACGAGTACAGCTACTACGCTTACTGCCAATTCGAGAAAGGCGAAGGGACGTACATCATTCGAGTGAGCAACGAGACGGAGCAGCCAAAACTCCTCAGCGTCACCTCTGAGCCGCGACATATCCAGCGCAAACGAGTCCGGCAGGAATTGCTTAATCAGCTTCGCTGAGCCACTCGCTTGGCGAAGTTTTCTACCATCTTAAAGCCTTGCTCGGTGAGAACCGACTCCGGGTGGAACTGAACCCCCTCAATTGGCAACGACTCGTGCCGTAGCCCCATAATCTCATCGTCGTCGGTGGATCGGGCCGTAACAACAAACCCCTCCGGAACGGTCGAGCGATCCACAACAAGCGAGTGGTAGCGAATCGCTGAAAACGGATTCGGCATCCCCTCGAACAGTCCCCCACCGTCGTGAGATACCATCGACGCCTTTCCGTGCATCGTCTTGTTAGCCCGGTTCACTGTGGCACCGGTAACAAAACCGATCGCCTGATGACCGAGGCACACACCAAACACCGGAACATCAAACCCTGGAGCCCCGGTCAGGGCTTGCCGAAGAATATCGACACAGATCCCAGATTCGTTTGGAGTGCAAGGCCCCGGGCTCAAAAGAATCCCCGCCGGCTTCAACGCGACGATTTCCTCCAAGGTGATCTGGTCGTTTCGGTAGACCACGACATCCGCACCGCACTGCCCCAGATACTGGACCAAGTTGTAGGTGAAGGAGTCGTAGTTATCGATGACCAGGATCATAGTGTCCGAATAGTTTAGCCGGAACCGTGCGGAGTCAAAACGCGATAGACTATGCCGTATGCCGATTCTCGCAACAGTTGCGCTCTCCACGGTTCTTGCTGGACAAACCAGCGGCGGAATCAAAGTCCCCTTCGAGAGGTACACCCTACCGAACGGAATGAAGGTGATTCTGCATGTTGATAAGACGTTGCCCGTGGCGACGATCAACACCTGGTTTTACGTCGCCAGTAAAGACGAGCCCGAGCGAAGAAGCGGCTTTGCCCACCTCTTCGAGCACCTCATGTTTATGGGAACCAAGCGGGTTCCTAACGGTGAATTCGACCAGATCATGGAAAAGGCGGGCGGCTATAATAACGCCTCGACTTCAACTGATCGAACCAACTATTACTCGTTCGGTCCCTCTAACATTCTCCCAACTCTGCTCTGGCTAGATGCCGACCGATTGGAAGCTCTCGCCGAGAACATGACCGAGAAAAAGGTCGATCTCCAGCGTGACGTGGTTAAGAACGAGCGTCGGCAAAATGTCGAGAACGAGCCTTACGGCAAAGCAATCGAGGCTTTGCCTGGACTTCTGTATCCCAAAGGTCACCCCTACAGCACGTCCGTCATCGGTTCGCACGAAGACCTCACGGCTGCTTCGGTACAGGATGTGAAGGACTTCTTCAATCAGTTTTACGTCCCGAACAACGCATCTCTTATCGTAGCCGGCGACTTCGACCCCGCGAAAATCAAGCCTGTGGTTGCCAAGCTCTTTGGCACATTGCCTCGCAAGAACGATATTGGACGCAAGCTGGTCCAACCGTTCAAGTTTGAAAGCCGGACGGTGACCATGGTGGATGCGGTCTCGGCTCCCAAATCCTTCCTCTGCTACCACACCCCTGCATATGGGAAATCTGGCGACCTGGCGCTGAAAGCAACCGGGACAATTCTCGCTGGAGGGCTAGCGAGTCGATTGCAACAGGAAGTAGTGAGCAAGCTAGGACTTGCCTCAGACATTTCCGCCTACCAAGATTCCAGCTATCTCGGTTCGGTCTTCTACATCGATGCCACGGTTGCCGAAGGCAAGTCTCAAATCGAGATGGAACGCGCAATCGACCGTGTCGTCGCCGGCTTGGCCAAGACTGGCCCGACCACTGACGAACTCAAGCGCGTCGTTGCCAGCCGAGAAAGTGCAACCGCGCGCACTCTTCAGAGCCTTGATCAGAAAGCGGACAAGATGAACGAGTACGAGTTCTATTACGGAACGCCGGACTACTTCCAGAAAGAGATCAACGCTTATAAGGCCCTTACTCCAGCAACTGTCAAGCAAGCAGTGGCAAGCTTTCTCGTTGGTAAGCCCCGTCTGACCCTTCGTGTCGTCCCCGAGACTACTGCCGCTGAGCAAAATCCTCGCGACACACAGCCCACGATTGATGAGGCGGGCACGTTCACCTCACCGAAGCCGACTGACATCGGTGGAATTCGCTATTGGAGCCGTGCCGGAGTCCCGCAGCTAACCGTCAGTGTCCAGTACTCCCAAGGAACGTTCGCCGATCCGAAAGGCAAAGAGGGCCTGGTTAATCTGGCCACCGAGATGATGGTTCGCGGCGCGAAAGGGAAGTCGGCGAGCGAAACCTCCGCCCTGCTGGACGCCCTCGGCGCGAATCTGAGCGTCACAACCGGAACTTCGGGAACGACTTTCAGCCTCACCGCCCCGCTCTCCAATGCGTCCGCCGCCATCGACCTCATGGTTGACTCAATCCTCTCGCCAACGCTCGCCGAGTCCGATTTCAAGGACCTCAGAGACGAAGTCATGGCCCAGGTGAAGCAGGAGAATGACAACCCTAACTCCGTCGCCCGAAAGGTCGCAATGCGCGAATTCTTTGGCGCGACCCACCCCTACGCCCGTCCGGCAAGCGGAACCGAGGCGAGCCTGAAAACAATCACCTTGAAAGATGTGAAGTCGGTTGTCACCCAAGTGCGAGCCAGCGGGAACTCGATCCTTGCCGCCGGAGGCATGTCGGTCGCGCAAGCAAAATCGCTTCTCGGGGCAAAGTTGGCGAAGCTCAAAGGCGCTAAGCCAGCGACTTACCAAAGTTTCGCAGCACCAAGCGTCAGCACATCCCGGCTCGTCATCGTGGATCGGCCAAACGCGGTACAAACCGTGATTGGCCTCTACTTCCCTGGTCTCAAAGAGAGCGACGCGGAGGCAATTCCTCTGGACGCCGTCACAACGATCCTCGGGGGTTCGTTCACCAGTCGTTTGAACCAGAACCTACGTGAAGACAAGGGCTACACCTACGGAGCTGGAGCGTCGATGACCGCAAACGCCAGCCTCGGCTATCTCCGTCTCAGCTCGTCGGTTCGTACCGACGTCACCGGTGCCTCGCTGAAGGAGTTCATCAAGGAACTAGACCGGATTCAGTCCATGGATGTCACCGAAACCGAGGCTAGCAAGGCTGGCAAGCTGATCCGAACCAACGTCGTCACAGGCTACGGCTCACTCAACGAAATCGTCGGAACCGCTCTCGGACTAGAGGCAACCGGAACAACTCAGGCCAAGCAAGACGCAAAGCTAGTTGCCATCTCCAAGCTCTCGGCAGCTCAACTGAACGCCATCGGGAAGCGAATGTACAATCGCTCGAATTCGCTGATCGTCCTCGTTGGCGACAAGAAGGCAATCCTTGAGCAGATCAAAGGAGTTGATCTGCCGAAGCCCGAGTTTGTTAACCCTTAAGCCGTCGATCAACGGCTTGACTCAAAATTGTGAGCACCGGGTCTGGAACCATGGTGCTCACATCGCCTTTGAGTAAAGCGACTTCGCGCACCACGGATGAACTCAGGAAGCTATACTCCCACCGGGTCATCAGGAACACGCTGTCAACTTCTGGCTCCAGCTTCCGGTTCACCATCGCAATCTGAAACTCGTAGTCAAAATCTGCGACCGCCCGAAGTCCCCGAACAATGGACTTAGCCCCCTTCGCCTTGGCAAACTCCACGAGCAAACCATCGAACGACTCAACCGACACATTCTTGTGCGGTTTCGAGATAGCGGTGAGAGCCTCAAGCCGCTCTTCGACTGTCAAAAGAGGAACCTTGTGCGAGTTCTTGCCGATGGCGACGATGACATTATCAAACAAGTTAGACGCCCGCTCAATGATGTCGGCGTGACCCTTAGTGGGAGGATCAAACGTGCCCGGATAGACGGCAACAACTCTCACTTGAGCGTCACCTTGTTGTGAGGCAACGATCCCAGCAAGTTGTATCGAAGCCCCTGCACCCTAGGGTTCACAAGCACGCCGTCAATCTGATGATAAAGCGGAATCCGAGGAACGTCAGTCAGAACAACAGCTTCCGCCTTTGCGTAAAGTTCAGCCCGTCGCTCAGCATCTGGCTCGACATCCGCAGTAGCGCACAAAGTATCAAACTCTCTGTTCGACCACTTGTCAAAGTTCGCCGAAGCATCAGTGGTCAGGAGCATGGAGAGGAAGTTCTGCGGGTCGATGTAGTCGCCATACCAACTGAGGAACGCACAAGGCAGCTCTCCCCGGTTACGAGCCTTAAGGATCGCCCCCCACTCCAGCGAGCGCGGCTGAACGGTCACCCCAAGATTGCGCCTCAGGTCTCCAGCAACCGCCTCAACGACCGCCTTTGCATCCGAATTCTCGGCCCTAAACGTGATCTCAATCGGCGGAACCTTGTCTCCCGACTTAAACTCGGAAAGAGCGAGCTCGGCTTTCGCCTTACCAGGATCGAACCCAAACGCGCTGACCGAGGGAGATTTCGAGTTGATCCCTTCCGGGAGCCATCGGTTCGCGGTCGGAACTCCGGCCAGAATCTGCTGCGTGATTCTGTCCCGGTCAATCGCCATCATCATCGCCCGGCGCAAGTGAACATCCTTAAATGCTGGCTGAGCCTTAGCCGATAGGAGCAAGTAAAACACCGCCGGACGGTTGATGAACTTGAGTTCATCTTTGAGCTTTGCATCGTTCTTCACCGCCGCCCAGTCCTGTTTCTCCAAAGTAGTCATGTCGGTCTCTCCGCTCTTGAAGAGCGCTAGCCGCGTAGACGCATCCTTGATGATCCGCCTCTGGATCGAAGCAATAACAGGCTTCTCACCGTGATAATCAGAGAACGCCTTCAGCGTCACCTGCTGCTCAGGCGAAAACGTCTCGAGTGCAAATGGACCAGTGCCCACCGCTGTCTTGATCTCACGAATCTCCGCAGACCCCTGCTTAGCCGGAATCACCGAACCGCAAGCATAACTCAGTTTGCCGAGGAAGTACGGACGGGGCTGATCAATAGCGATCGTAATCGTCTTCGGATCGACCACCTTCGCACCGGCGAGTTCCTTCGCCGAGCCAGCCAAAAGCTCCTTCGCCCCGATGATGTCACCCAAATACGTTTCGGCCGTCGGAGACGCCATTTCCTTGCTCAGAGCCCGTTCCAGAGAAGCTTTGACATCATTAGCCGTGACCGCTGAACCATCGTGAAACTTGGCATCGCGCAACTTAAACGTATAGACAAGCCCATCCCCCGAGACCGTCCAGGATTCGGCGAGAACTCCTTCAACTTTGTTATCCTCGCCGTAACGAACAAGTGGCTCGTAAATGTTGCCGAGGAGATCCATGGTGTCCACATCTTGCACCTTTGCCGGATCAAGGGTGGTCGGATTGTTCGCAAGGGCATAGCGGAATGTCGTCGCCGACCCTTCGTTCTTGCGCGACGAGAACCCGCCTCCGCCCGAAGAGCCGCTACCACACCCTACCAAAACCAGGGCGACGACCAAAAGCAACTGCGCTTTCACGGTCATTAGTTTAGCGGTTTGCCCCATAATAATGATGGGTTATGCGCCAACTGCTCGGTCTACTCGTGCTTCTCACCGCCTCGGCGGGTCGGGCCGATATGTCCGGCAAGTGGATGGGAATCGCCATGCTGGGCCCCAGCAAGATCGCCCAAACTATGGATTCCGACTCATTGCTGAAGCTGCAAATGAGTAAAGCCTTTCTCAAAAGCCTGCGCTACGAGGTTGAGCTAAAGGGCGACGGAACGTTCATCGCTATCGTCAACGGCGCCGACATCGAGCGTCGGAAAAGTTTCGGCACCTGGAAAGAAAAAACCGGAGTCCTGACCCTCACAACAACTAACGAAAACGGAGCCAAGGTATCTCGCACGATGACTGCAAAGCTAGATGCCAGCGGGAAGAAGTGGCTTGTGGTCATCGCGAGTAAGCCCGGTCTGCCCGTCACCAAGCTCGTGTTTGCGCGAATTCCGCCACCCGCAAAGACTGCCGAACCCACAAAACCCGCTAAACCCACTCGGGCTTGAAGCACTCAACTTTGACGCCTCGGCAATATCTGAAATGCTCAAAGTGCAGTTCTCCAAACTTCGGATCACCAGACTCAACGCTTAGTCGCAAGACATCTGGTTCCGAAACCGTATAGGGCTCATGCCAAACCCGTCCAGTCAACAATCGTCCGTTACGATCAGCAGCATAAAGCCTGTACCGTTCCAGAAGCCAGAAGTCGAACGACTCCTTCTTTGCAGGATCCTGTTCGGCACCAACACGCAACTCGGCCGTGTAACGGAAATCCTGTGACGGTCGCTCGTAAACCCTCGGTAGCCGCTGGCGATCAACGCGCGTTCCATAGTAGGCAACGTCCTCGCCATTCTCGACGAAGTCGAGTCCGGCGTAGCAATAAGGCAGCTTGAACTGAGCTCGCGCCCCGAGGCAAGGAAGGTAGGCGCTCGCATCCAGCGAATAGAACCAAACCCCCGGCCCATGAACCGGATGATTCACGTAAGTCCGAAGATTCGTCTCCAAGAAGTCGGGCCAGGTGAGCCGGAAGGGTCGCAAAGACCTCATCGCGAACGGCACAAACCCCAGCCATGCGTCGCCGTCGAACGTCTGAAGTTCCAGTCCATCTGGTAACCCGCGAGCCAAAACGTCCGCATCACAACGGGCATGAGCAAACAACAGTCGCTCCCAAGACTGCCGCATCACTGGGTCTTTAGGGGGTCTCGCCTGCTGGCGAACCAATTCGTCGTAGAGCGGATTTGCTCGGATGGGAACCATCAATCGTAACCTATCGTTCACAATACTCGTAGTTCTTGCCGTAAGGAACACAGGAAGATATGAAATTCACTCGAACCGTCCTCGCCGTCAGCGCACTCGCGCTTAGCCTCAGTGCCTATGCCGCCGACATCACCGGAAAGTGGACCGGCAAGATCAACATGGACATGAAGGAAGCCAAAGCCGCAGCAATCAAAGCCGCCGAAGCAAGCGGGAAGAAGATGACTCCGGAGCAGATCAAAATGATGGACTCGCAAATGTCGATGGGCATGGCGATGGTCAGCGGGATTCGGATGAATGCAGTGGTGATGAAGGGCGGAAAGTACACGATGACCACCACAGGAGCTCCAGGCGAGCAGAAGCCAAAGGCTGAGGAAGGCACCTGGACGGTTAAGGGCAACCAAGTCACGCTCACGGGCAACAAAAGTTCGATGGGACCGAAATCTCTTGTCGGAACCTTGAGCGCGAACGGCAAGACCATCACTTTCGACATGTCGAAAGTGGCTAAGGATCAGGCTGGCAAGCAGGGTGCCCCGAAGGGCATGAAAATGCCATCGGTCACGCTTGTCTTCACCAAGAACTAAGCGTTCGACATGTTATCGAGGGGCTTTCTCGTCTTCCACTCTCCGCGAGTGAAGTCGGGGAAGTCCATCGACTTTCCGCGATTCGCCACAGACAGCTCGCTGAGTGGGAACGGTGCTGACCAGGCAACGGCGTCGTAGACATCTTGGTCGACCGGAATCCCGTTTCGCAAGCAGTAAACGATTCGCCATAGCATCATAAAGTCCATGCCGCCGTGGCCGCCGTTCTTCTTTGACTCTTCGCCCATGCGCTTGAACAAGGGGTGCTCGTATTTCTCGTACCACTTCGCGAGGTCTTTACCTTCCTTCCATTCGTCCGGCCCACCTTCGTGAGTCTCGTGCGACATCCGATCAGGGAATCCCGCCCAAGCCCCTTTGGTGCCCTGCAAGAAGTTATGCCGTGAGTAAGGTCGAGGAAGCTGTTCGTCCCACTGCAACATGATCGTGCGACCAAGCTTCGTCTTGATAATCGAAGTATTAATATCTCCGCAGATGAACTTCGTCTTGTTCCACTTGTGATCAGGTGGGAACTTGTCCTTCGCATAGTTTGTGCGCATCATCGAAGGCGAGCTGATCGAAACCATGTAGTCGAAAGCGTCACCCCGGTTGACGTCCATGTATTGCGCCACCGGCCCCAACCCGTGAGTTGGATACAGGTTCCCGTTATGCTGAGCGTACTCATAGGTTCTCCACGAACCGGTACCATGCTCCACCTCAAACATCTGCCCTCGAAGGTCGTGAATGTACGACGCCTCTCCGTGCAACAAGTCGCCAAATACGCCGTGTCGAGCCATGTTCAATACAAGTAGCTCCTCGCGTCCGTAGCAAACGTTCTCCATCATCATGCAGATCTTTTGAGTCCGCTCGGAGGTATCCACGAGCTTCCACATGTCTTCTAAGGTCACGGCGACAGGAACTTCGACAAAGGCGTGCTTCCCTGCTTCCATCGCGGCAAGTGCCATCGGAGCATGAAGATCCCAGGGAGTGGCGATGATGACGATGTCGATATCTTTTCGTTCAAGCATTCGCTTGTAATCGTCTTCGCCACGACCGTAAGCAGCAGGTGCTGGTCGCTTGTGGCGGTTCACCACATTATTGATCGCCCGCTCCAACGTCGGAAGGTGGTTATCGCAGACAGCAACGATATCGACCCCGTCGATCAGGCACATCTGACTGAGGTGCCCGGAACCACGAGCTCCGACCCCAATAAATGCAGCACGAACTCGATCGAGCTTGACGGCGAGGTTAGCGACCGACTTCGCGCCCGGCTTTCGTCGTGGAGTCGATTGGGCAGCCAGCCCAGTAGCAGCAATCCCGGCGGCTCCGGCGGCGGCAAGAAAATCTCGTCTTGGCATCTCGTGCATCTTGCGCAGAATGTTACCGTGAGTCCACGGACGCAAATATCCTCAATCGTTTGACTTCCAAGGAAAGAAGTTCCGGGAGGTGGAATGGTGGGCCAAGCGGGACTCGAACCTGCGACCTCACCCTTATCAGGGGTGTGCTCTAACCAACTGAGCTATTAGCCCGGAACCCATAGATAATACCTCACGAAAATTCCGGCGTCAACCGCCCCTCCTGGCACGGCTTTTGCACCCAAGGCTCCTTTGGTCAATGTCTGTAATAACTCCGCGCCAGCCAGGTTCTGAAACCCAGGTTCAGAAGATCACCACCCGAATCGTTCGAGGTTGGGATGGTTACGCTGCGACAGAACCCCATTGGCGACGACTTTTCGAGAAAACTCGAGGTAGCGATCCTCAGTCAGTTTGGCCCCTGGTCCATCTTGAGTTCGAGCGGTACCGTCGCGACTTTGTCCCTCTGATCGTCACCGGATTTTCCGGCGGCGAACTCTGCGCCGTCGTCCCGCTAATGGAACCCAAGCGAAAGCTCTTTAAGGGCAAGAAGAGCATCAAGATGCTAGGTTTCGACACGACCGAGTTTGGGATGTCGGTCGTCGCGTCCGAGCCACAGGCGACCTGGGTCGCTGTTGAACTCCAGCTTCGCGACTACCTCGCCGGTAGCCGCTTCGAGGCGATGGTTCTTCGACGGTCGGCAACTCACCTTCCAGCCGGAGCCTACGTGACCGATTACGCGACCACCAAAATGCTCCGCAAAGTCCGTCCAACCGGATCCGCGCTAGTGCTTTCCGAGCCTATCGAGCAATTCCTCTCTTCGAAAGCCGCCGCTTGGGCTCAAACCTTTGCGAATACGTCCCTGAAGCATTCGGCGTATGATGAACTCGGCGACGCCGTCGCAATGCTCCGACGCTTCGTCCCCGATCTCTCACCCGCTTTCGCCACCCAACTCGAACTTCTCGCCGAAGAAGGTGATGCGTTTGTAGCCTGGCTCGAGCAGGATGCTCAAGTCGTCGCGGCCCAAGCCTTCCTCCAAACCCAAGATCGTCTCGCCATGCTCTCCGGAGGCGGCCCCGCCCTCGCCCAACTCCAACTAAAAACCTTCCGCAACGCCCACGCCCAAGGCGTCGAAATCGCCCGGTTCATGGCTCCAACCGAAGACTGGCAAACCCAACCAGCCGGCTTGGTCGAAGACGTGGTTATTGCTCGGTTGTAATTGCGGATTGGGTGTCTGGGCGGCGCAATTCGGCCCGTCGCTTCCTAATCTCACGGATTAAGTTGTCGCGAATCTCATCGAACTCCGTTGTCGGGGGAGGTTTGCATGCTTCCACTTTGGATCTCGTGCGCCTATACATGAATTCGCAAAAAGGAACCAAGACTAGGAACGCAGCCGCGGAGCCGACTCGCGCCAAAAGAGGCTCATTGCCCAAACTAATCCTGATTGCAAACGAAATCGCGAAGGCTTGAATTAACAACTTCGTGAGCGGAAACTCGTTGGGAAAAATCAATTCTTCAGTTTTGGGTGGGTTGAGCAAACGATATTCTATAGAAACGAGAACCGCCAACTCCGCCTCTGGAGCCAGCGGTTTTTGTTCCACTGTTGACGTAGGTTCCGGATTCTCCCATGAGGCAATTCTTGAATCGAGATCGGCCATTTGACGACGGTGCGTCAGGAAATCAGGGATGAGCTTTAGAAACTCACGGGTCAAGTAAACGCAAACTGCGCCAAGCAGAATTCCAGTTAATCCCAGTATCAAAAATTTCCAAGAGAATCTCAGCAAACCGACTGAAAAGTCTATGACCCCCTTGGTCCCGAAAACTCCGCCCACCAGTCCATTGACCACCATGAACATCATGTGGACGCCGACACGACTTCGCCCAACAAGAATAACTGAGAGCAACATTGCGATTCCAATTGGAATCCATGCCAACCACTTGGAGCCTTCAACGAATCCCGCCTTAAGCGACGGTCCGAGAATGTTAAACGCCATCCCTGCGATGATCCAGATCAGAAAGATGTCGACGGCAACCGACTGCTCCCGACTCAGCTTCCTGAACATGACCAAAGTTTAGGCTCATTGAAAGCAACGTGTCAAGCCGATAAAGCTATCTCTAAAACTGACGACTGACGACTGACGACTCACGACTCACGACGGACGTCGGATGACGGATAACTCCCAACCACTCAAACCCTCGCCCCCAGATACTCATTCACCTGCCGAGCAATCCGAGTCTTCATTTCCTGTGTAGAGCCCGCCCCGAACGCAACCTCTTTCCCCTTCGCGTCCGTCATCAAAACTGCGCGCTGAGGAACACTCTTGTTGTTCGACCGAATCCCCGTCTGAGCAACCCCCACGACCGCCCGAGTCTCCGGATCAAGCTCAATCACCTTCGTCCGAACCCACTTTCCAATCGATTTCTTAATCACCAACGACCGCCCAGTCAGTTCAATCTCCTCAACCGAGAGCGCCTCGATGACTCCCCAAATCATCGCAAACCCTGCACCGAAAAAGATGGCATAAAAGAGCAGCAGAAACAGCGCAACCGGTCCCATCGCCTTCCACATCCCGCCGATCATTAGCACCGCATGCATGAGCGTAAAGGCGTTCCACCCAAGGGCAAAAATCGAGAGCCCGCCTGCCGCTACAACATTACGCGGCGAAGTCTGCATTGAAAGCGAAAGCGCGTTGTGAACTGAAGTCGGAATCCCCAGCTCTTGCTGAGCCTCGCGCTCTGCCAGCCGCTCCTGAATCGATTCCAAATCCACCCGTGGTCCCGGAAACCTCTGCGAAGCCAACCGACTCCGAAAATCCGATTCAATCGAAGGCAACTGCGTTACCGCATTGCCAAAAGTAGTCGCCAGCTCCAAATCTCCCGGCTCCCAGAGTGCGCCCAGCCGATACTGTAAATCCGACGCCTCTGACTGCAGCGACCGCAAGGTGTTGATATTCTTCTCAACCTCGTCCTGACTCAGCCCCGGCTTAGGCGAAAGCAGCGGCGACAACCTCGCCAACCAAATGTTAGCGTCGTCTCGGGTCTTCTGAGCGTCAAGTTCCATAAGCGAGGTCTATAGAAGAGACGTAAGGCATGATCCCTCAGTCTCTCGCCTTATTATCGGCAAAAGCCTGACGACTCAAGACTCAAGACCGATCAATAAGCCTTCGCAAAGATAACCCGCTGCTTGCTCGGCTTGCCCGAGAACACACAAGTACCCTCTACAACATCATCCGGATGCAAAGGCTCCAGCGGAATACACCGAATCGTCGCCTTCGTCGCCTCGCTGATTTTGTCCTCAGTCTCCTGAGTCCCGTCCCAGTGCGCCAGAACAAATCCGCCGCCACCCTCACCGTCAAACCGAGCCAAGAACTCGTCCCAAGTATCCACCCGAACCGTATTCGACTCGCGGAACGCCAAAGCCTTCGCGTAAAGATTGGTCTGAATCTCATCCAGCAAGCTCACACAGCGATCGACAATCTCCGAAACCGGAACCAAGAGCTTCTCCTCTGAGTCCCGTCGAGCAACGCCCAACTCTCCGGCCTCAAGCTCCCGTCCGCCAACGTCAACCCGAACACAGGCCCCCTTGAGGTCCCAATCCTTCGCCTTAAAGCCCGGACCTTCCTTCGTCCGGTCATCAACCTTAACCCGAACCCCGCGAGCCTTCAGCTCAGCCGCAAGCTCCCGAGCCTTAGCCACCGTCACATCCCAAACCTCGCCGCGGCCCATCGGGATAAACACAACCTGAACCGGCGCCAGCTTCGGCGGGCAGACCAGCCCTTTATCGTCCGAATGAGCCATGATCAGCGTCCCGATCAACCGCGTCGAAACGCCCCATGAGGTCGCATAAACGTGCTCCAACTTGCCTTCAGCCGACTGGAAGGTCACATCAAACGCCTTAGCAAACGACTGCCCAAGGTGGTGCGAAGTCCCCGCCTGAATCGCCCGGAGGTCCTGCGTCATCGCCTCAATCGTATAGGTGTGATCCGCGCCCGCGAACTTCTCGCCTTCGCTCTTCACACCCTTGATGACCGGAACCGCCATCCACTCCTCGGCGAACTTCCCGTAGCACTCGTGCAAAATCGTCAAAGACTCTGTCTCGGCTTCCTCATAGGTGGCGTGAGCCGTATGTCCCTCCTGCCAAAGGAACTCAGCCGTCCGCAAGAACATCCGCGTCCGCATTTCCCATCGCATCACGTTCGCCCACTGGTTAATCAGCAGCGGTAAATCGCGGTAAGACTGAATCCAGTTCTTATAGGTGTTCCAAATAATCGTCTCGCTGGTCGGACGAATGATGTACTCCTCCGTCAACTTCGCATCCGGATCCGGCATCAAGCCCTTCCCGTCCGGAGTCGCCTTGAGCCGGTGGTGAGTCACAACCGCGCACTCTTTCGCAAAGCCGTCCACGTGGTCGGCCTCCTTCTCAAAAAACGACTTCGGGATGAGCAAAGGGAAGTAGGCGTTGACGTGTCCAGTCTCCTTGAACATGTCGTCGAGCGCGCGCTGCATCAGCTCCCATATGGCATAGCCATGAGGCTTGATGACCATGCAACCGCGCACGGCGGAGTGGTCCGCGAGCTCTGCCTTAACGACAAGCTCGTTGTACCACTCGCTAAAATTCTCTCCCTGAGGGGTAATCCCGTAGTTGCTGCTCACCCCAAGATTGTGACAGATCACTGGCACGGCAGGCGTCTCGCCTGCCTCTGGACGCGTCAGCGGGCAGGAATCGCAACATCCAACTGCAGCAACGCCAAAGGTTCCCCGTAATGCGCCGGCAACCCCTCGATATCGGCCGGATCAATCTCTCGGACATACCGAAATCCGCATTGAACGTAGTAGCCGACCAACTTCTCGTTTCGAGCCCATGTATCCACCCGAATGCAGTCCCAACCGTTCTCTAAGCATCGCTTCTTGGACCAATCAAGAATTGCCCGCATGCACCCCTTCCCCCGATACCGCTCAGTCACCGCAATCCGATGAAGGTAGATCGCGTGTTCGTTCTCCGAGTTCTCCCAGATCTGCTCGTCGCTTGTCACCCACACAAAAACGCACGCGATCTGGTCCCCATCAACCAGCTTCCAAATCTGCTGCCGCTTAATCTCCGACTCCAGTCGTTCGACCTCAAATCCCAGCCACTTCTGCTCCGAAATCCGCTCCTGAAAAGCCGCCGCCTCGTCGAACATCTCCGTGAGTCGAGGAATATCTTCTCGTTGGCAAGGTGCGAAATCGAACTCCATCACCCCAAAGATTACCGTCCTGCATCCCCAGGAACCCGGACGCCCCCGTCTGGCACGTCAGCGACCAGCCGAACAACTAGATATGCCTACTCGCGAAGAACCGGTTTCCACTTCCACTTCTGGACATCAGCCAGTTTTACTTTTCTGGGAAGTGTCGATGTCGGCAACACCCAGGTGGATCCATCACCTGTATCACAGAAACGAAGTGTGGCAGGAGTTACCGCTGCTGAGAACCCTGGCGACATAGTCTGAGCCAACAAGACTTGCATTGATTGATCGTCAAGTTTTGATAAGTGCTGTCCCGCCATCGCAACATTCATCCCGAAGCCTCGTTCCTCAGCCTGCCCACTCAGAAACGGATCGCGGAGAATCTGATCTGGATCTTTGACATGCAGGTGCGGGCGAATCGCCAAACCCCAATTGTGACTCAAAGGAACACGATCATCAAAGTCAGAAGAGTAGAACCACATCGCCGCCCCTAAGTATTTCAGGCGATTCTGCGTTTCCGCGTGAACTAGAAATCCCCTCAGCTTCATGTAGCCATAGCCCGAGCAAGACACGAGAACACTCAGCACAACCAAGTGCGTACCTCTTAGCCACCTGCGACCCCTTACTGCTTCATCAGAACCGGCTTCCACTGCAACCTCTGAGCCTCGTCAATCAAAGCCTTCTTCACCGCTCCATCCGCCGTCGCCCAAATCGTTCGGAACGGTCCCTGCGAGGCCTTGCGCAAAATGTCCTTCGTCACTTCGGCGTCCTTACCCGGCATAGTTGTAAGTGCAAGAACGACAACCTTGGACGGATCGTCAAACGTGATCACTTCCTTGAGCGCAACCTGGCGATTCATCCCGTAACCCAATTGGTCGCCAGTTTCCGGCAGAAGAGGATCAACAAATGGATCCGAAGGTGGCCCCGTCTGAACCGAGCTCGCGTACTCACGAAGGCTCTCGTTCCAGTCGGGAAACGGACAAGCCCGGTCTTCCGAATCCGCACAATACAAATTCCAACCAACTGCCAGGTTCTTCATCTTGGTCATCGACTGCGTGCTCTTCGCCGCCAACTTCGCCTGACTAAACACCGGAAACAGAATCGCCCCCCCAATCGGACAGCAGCACATCAACATCGCCCCGCATCCAATCGCCCACTTAGCCCACCCCGGCACCCCGCTCTTGTGCGGCGGACTCGGAGCATCACTCGGCGGAGGCATCTGATAACTAGGCGGTACATTCATCCCCCACTATTGTAATCGAAAACTCCGCAAGTCCACCCTCCTCACGGGGTGTCCAACCTCGTGGTGTGTTCAAGATCTTGCCGAGGAGAGTTCCGGAGAGTTCCATAGATACGTTTCTGCCCAGGCGTGGGCTAAACTACGCCAACTATGGGTATCAAGGCGATTCGGGCTTATCAGGTGGATCTTCCGCTTTTTGAGGGGACCTATAAGTGGTCGGGTGGGAAGTCGGTCTCCGTATTCGACAGTACGATTGTGGAAGTCGAGACGGACGAAGGCATCACCGGTTGGGGCGAGGTCTGCCCGCTCGGCCCGTTCTACCTTCCGGCGTATGCCGCCGGAGTTCGGGCGGGGATCAAGGAGCTTGGGCCCCACATCATTGGATACGATGCTTGTGAGATTGGGGTTCTGAATGACCGAATGGACGCCGCTCTGCAGGGTCACCCTTATGTGAAATCGGGAATCGATATGGCCTGCTGGGACATCCTTGGTAAGACGGCGGGGCTTCCGGCTTGTACTTTACTCGGTGGAAGATCGGGGGATGACATCACTCTTTATCGAGCGATCTCGCAAGAGTCGCCAGAGGAAATGGCTTCGAAAGTGGCTAAGTATCGGGCGGAGGGGTATCGCCGGTTCCAGCTCAAAGTCGGCGGCGATCCGGACGTGGATATTGCGCGGATAAAGGCTGTCGCGGCGGAACTTCTGCCGGGCGACCGCTTGGTGGCAGACGCTAACACCGGTTGGACTCAGCATGAGGCTATGCGGGTTGTGCTTGCGGTTAAGGATGTTGATGTTTACATCGAGCAGCCTTGCCGCTCCTATGAGGAGTGTCTATCAGTCCGGCGACACACGAACCACCCATTCGTTTTGGATGAGAACATCAACTCGCTTGAGATGCTTCTTCACGCCCAGCGCGACCTGGCGATGGATGTTGTGAACATCAAGATCAGTAAGCTCGGCGGAATCACAAAGGCGCGTCAAGTGCGAGACATGTGCGTCACGCTTGGTATCGCGCTTACTATCGAAGATAGTTGGGGTGGAGACATTGTTACGGCTGCTATTGCGCACCTGGCGCATAGTTGTCCGCACGAGAGCCGGTTCACTTCGACCGATTTTAACAGCTACGTGACAGTGAGTACGGCCAACGGCGCACCGCAACGGGATAACGGAAAGATGCGAGCTTCGACCTCTCCGGGGCTTGGAATTGAGCCGAAGATGGACGTCCTTGGGGCTCCGGTGCTCGAAGTCAAATAGTCGCCCAACTGCAGGGTGTCGGCTTCTCCGACACCCTGCCGGGCATCCGGGGTAGACTGTCAAGTTCAAAACCGCCTGGAGGCGACCCTAGTTTTGCAGCGACGTAGCTATTATTTCCTTCTTTTCGTGATTGCCATGGGCGCATTGGCCGCCGTGGGATTCACCAAGTTTCCAACCATTTACGGTCTTGACATCAAGGGTGGGACTAGGTTGGTGTACGAAGTCAAACTGAAGGCTGACCAGGCCAACAAGTTACCGCTGGCCAAAGCGCGAGCACAAATCATCTCGGTTCTTCTCAACCGAGCAAGCGGCATGGCCGCTGAGCCCGTTGTGGTCGCCAAAGGTGATGACCAGGTCGTTGTCGAACTTCCCGGCATCAGCGACATCGCCAAAGCTCGCGAGGTCATTGGATCGAGCGCAAGAATCGAACTGTTTCACGCCCGAAACGTCGTGAGTCCACAGAACAGCACCGCCGAGTACCGCGCCGTTGATGATAGCGGAACCGGAAGGAACCCAGTTGTTTCATTCGTTAGAATTCGAGACAACAAAGAGATTGCTCCAGGAACTCCGGAATACAAGGCCGTCATCCAGGGTTGGTATCTGATTTTGGCGGGAACCGACGTTGCTGGTGCAACCGCTTCGCCTGCTTCGGCTGGCTTCTACCAGCCAACATTTGACTTCAACAACGACGGCACTCGAAAGATGTCGCAGTGGATGGACCGCTATTTCGGCAAGGAAGAGAATGTCGCGTTCGTTCTGGACGGACGAGTTCTGAATCTCACTCACGTTGCTCGTGATGCGCGAATCACCAATCAAGGCTATGTTCAGGGTGATTTTCCGGCGGCGTATGTAAAGTCGCTGACATCGCTCATTAACGGCGGGTCGTTGCCCGCTGAGCTGACTGAGCTGAGCTCATCGGCAGTGAGCCCGACGATTGGAGACGCTGCGTACGGCAAGATGGTCACCGCAGGCGCGATCGCCTTTGCGGTCATCAGCATCTACCTGATCGGCTACTACGCCTTCCCGGGTGTTGTTGCTCTGTGTGCTTTGTGTCTTTACACGCTCTTCACGCTTACCGCGCTGAAATTCATCGGTGCGACATTCTCACTTGCCGCGATTGCCGGATTTATCCTTTCCGTCGGTATGGCGGTTGATGCGAATATTCTCGTTTTCGAGCGATTCAAAGAGGAGATGCGAAATGGTCGGCCGTTGATGTCGGCACTGGAAATCGGTTTCAAACGCGCTCTTCCTGCGATTATCGACTCGAACGCCTGTACGATTCTCACGTCGTTGGTCCTGGCCAACATCGGAACCGGACCCGTCAAAGGCTTCGCAACGACGCTGATCATCGGTGTAGCGATCTCGCTGTTCACTGCGGTCACTGTAACTCGATCGCTCCTGATCTTCCTGGTCGGCTCCGGAATCGGAAAAGATCCGAAGTGGTACGCAGTCGAGCGGGACTGGTTCAAGAAATACACGCTTGGTCACGAGATTCTCCCAATCCTCCAGAAGTGGAAGAAGTGGTTTGCGATCTCTGTTGCAACCGTCCTCATCGGTCTTGTCTTCGTACCGCTCGGTGGGTTCAAATTTAACGTTGAACTCCAAGGTGGAACCGAGGCTCAGTTCCTTTTCAAGGGTGATAACACCACAGCTTCCATCAGCGCAGGGCTCGAGAAGGCTGGATTTAAGGGCTCGACCGTCAAATTTGGCGAAGCCAAAGACGGCAACAAGCTCGCGATCATCTCGGTTCCTGACGACGCCTTTAAGGGCGAAAAGGATCCAGGCAAGCGGACCCAGGCGGTTCTTGCCGCTTCTGGCCTCCAGAACGCGACAGATGCAGGAAGCACGACGGTTGGACCGACCCTCCAGAAGGAAGTTCAACTCGGCGCGGCGACCGGCGTTGGAATCTCGATTCTGCTGATCATTGCTTACCTTGCTCTACGCTTTGGCTTCTCGGTTGGCGGATTCAAGGAAGGTCTCAAATTCGGTCTTTCGGCCATCGGCGCGCTGTTCCACGACATTCTGGTCGTGGTCTTCATGGCGGCTTTGTTTGGCTACTTCTTCAAGTGGGACATTTCATCGCTGTTCCTTACCGCGATGCTGACGATCATTGGATTCTCAGTTCACGACACGATTATCGTGTTTGACCGAATTCGAGAGAACCTGCGGCACCAAGAGGCGGGCGAGGACATCGCTCACCTGATGAACCGCTCGATCACTCAGACGTTCTCTCGCTCCATCAATACATCCGGAACTGTTATCGTCACGCTGCTGATTCTGGTTCTCTTCGGAACTCCAACGCCGGACCTCAAGTTCTTCGTTGTGACGATGCTCATCGGAATCGTCTCGGGAACCTACTCTTCCATCTACAACGCCTCGCCAATTCTTTACCTATGGGATAAGTCGATTGTTGAGAAGAAGGGCGAGAAGGCTGGCTTGGTTGGTCTTGCTCGGGCAGAGATGGCTCGCTCGGCGCAATTCAATCACGCTCCACAGTCGGTTCCTCGGGCTCAGGCAAACGTCTCCGAAGGTGGCCGGTCTTACGGTCAAGTTCGCCGCCGAGCGAAAGACACCGTGAAGGATAGCTGGCAAGAGCTGGACTGATCTTGTAGCGAAGTTCAAATACGTTACTCGGCGGTTGCCGGGTAACGTATTTTGCTATGAGCCTTGCCGTTCTCGCCTCCACCGTTGTCCTCGCCGCTCGCCCTGCGCTGGGTGCGGAGTTTTTATACAACGGTATCGATCGCCCTTTTTCGGTGAACGCTGATGCGAAGGGGAAGTTGACGATCCAACTTCTCGACCCAGCCGATAACAAAGTGCTGGAAGAAGGAGCCGCGAAGCGAGGAAAGAATGACCTCGGCAAGGTGTTGCCGAGTCTGTTCAAAGAAAAGCGGCGCAAGGTGCTTTTTGCCCAGCTCACGGCAGATGGAAAGCCAAAGGGAAGCCCGCTGGTTCTGCAACCGATGATAAATCCGCCGGTTGCGACGCTTGACCCCGCCACCAAGAACCCAAAGTGGGATCCGGATGAGGACGATATCTATGCGGGAGTTCGCGCTTGGTCGAACCAGAACGTCGTGCTGGACACCACCGAAGGTGAGATCGAGATGAAGATGCGACCAGACGTGGCGCCAAACACGGTTTTCAACTTCGTCGGATTGGTTGGCGGCGGCTTCTATCGGGACGTGATCTTCCACCGAATCGTTCAAAAGGGCAGGAGTGGCGGCATGTTTGTCGCCCAGGGCGGGGACCCAACCGGAACCGGAATGGGGTCGCCTGGTTACAGCATTCCGTTGGAGAAATCATCCCTCAAGCACGACTTTGGAGTCGTCGGAATGGCCCGCTCGACCGATCCGAACACGGGGAGTGCACAGTTCTACTTCGGGCTTTCTAGGGAGGCTACGGCACATCTGGACGGTCGCTACACGACGTTTGCCGAAACGGTTCGCGGGCAGGACGTTTTGAGGAAGATTGCAGCCGTTGAGATCGGGCCGAAAGATGATCGCCCGGTGAAGCCGCCGATCATTAAGAACGCCCGTTTTGTGGAGCCAAAGTAGGTAAATTATCCGCTGATGCTTACCACTCGCACCGGCGGATTTCCTATTGGCTTTCGACAAGGCTGGACCGAGTGGTTCAAAGACCTCTCCGGGATGCTCGCCTTCGCGAAGAGTGAAAACCTAGGAGTTGTGGACCTCGGCGGCGACGCTCGGCCGCACCTCTCCCAGGTCGTTGGTGAGGGATTCCGCGTTGGGTCCGTTGATCTTCAGGCTTGGCAAGGGCTGATGGCTAACACGCCAGACGATCTTCAAAAGACTCTGGACACTAACGCTGGCTACATCGCCGAATGCTGTACGCATGGAGCTAAGAACTTCTTTGCCGTCATGCTTCCCGCTGACCCGGGCAAGTCTCGCCAGGAGAATCTTGGGTTGCTTATCCCAGCGCTGAACTCGCTCGGGAAGATTCTCGATGAGCACGGAGGAAAGCTCGTGATCGAGGGTTGGCCCGGGCAGGGCGCGCTGTGCTGCACGCCGGAGAGTTATCGGCAGGTGCTCTCGGCAACGCCGAAGTGCATTGGAGTCAACTTCGACCCGAGCCACATGATTCGGATGGGAATCGACCCGCACAGATTCCTATCTGAGTTTGCTGATCGGGTGTACCACGTCCATGGTAAGGACTGCTTCATCGACCGCGAAGCACTGCAGGAGTACGGTTGGGAGCAGCCGGCGACGAGCGCAAAGAGCCACGACTTTGGCTCGGCGGTTTGGCGCTACACGATTCCTGGCTACGGCGAGTCCAACTGGCCGCTGATTTTCAGCACATTGGAGAAGGCGGGTTACCAGGGCGCGGTGAGCATTGAGCTGGAAGACGAGAACTTCAACGGTACGGAGGCCGGCGAGAAGCTAGGCATCCGCCTTGGCGCCAGCATCCTCGCCGCTAGCTGAATTATCATACAGCTCGCGAATTTTTGCAAATCTCACCAACGATGTTTGGTGGTGGGGGTGATCAGGAGGCAGTCCCTTTTCCCTCGCAACTGCGGCTTCCTCCAGTTTAGTGAGAGCCAAAGCGTGGTCACCCTTTCGAAATGCAATCGCACTTTCGGCAAGCGGGTAAGAGTGTGGTTCGTCTGCCTGATCCGCTGGGTTCTCTTCAAGTAATCGTTCAGCCTCAGAAATATCTCCAACCAACGCTTGGATGAAGCACAAATCCAGCATCCCGTCGATGTTGTTATCTTCCGCCAACAATGGCAGGCTCTCCTCAAGGGGAGCAAGCGACTCCCTAAACCTTCCCTGGCACTGAAGCCAGTACGAGTACCAGTTCAGAACAAAGCCAGTGCACTCTTCTGGCTCCAGAGATCGACCTTCAAGAGCGGTTAAGAAGAAGCTCTCTGGGATCTCATGTAAGCCCTTTGAATGCTCGAAGTAGTTGTAGAGCTCCAAATAGGCGAACGTTTGTAGCGGATACTTGCCGCCCCGCAGAGACCTAATTCGAACAAAGTCCCCTGGAAGTGATGCCTTCTCATTCAAGAAACCACTTACAATCGGGCTGCAGGCAAAGACAGTCGCAAGGGCACCAAAGAGTAAGCCGTCGGGAGAAGTGCGGACGTAACCCCAATAAGCTGCACCTGCCGCTGTGATCGCTAACACAATACTCGCGACCTGGCCGCCCCAGAACATATTGATCATCTTTCGCCGGTATTCAATCATGTCGGGTGGACATAGGCTGACATGGCCAGTGAACGTAAACGCCGATTGCGACCAGGGACCCTCTCGATGCGGAAAAGGCTCGGACCAAGCTCGGCCACAAACCACAATCCGATTGATTCGAAAATGGTAGTGTTGCGCGACGAGAACGTGACCGTACTCGTGAACTGCAATCACCAAAACTGCAAAGAGCATGATTGTGGCGACTACTGCGATGCCAATTACTGGAACTAGCATTACGAAGACGAATCCGTTAGCACCCTTGTCTCCGCCCTCGAGTGTAACTGCAACCCCGACCGCAAGGGCTAGAAATACACCGAGCAAGTAGAGCAAGAAGCGCTTACTCACTATGCAATCAACTTGGTCAAAACTTCGCCACTAACATCCGTCAGTCGGAAGTTTCGGCCCTGGTACTTGTAGGTCAACTGCGTGTGCTCAAGGCCCATGAGGTGCAGCAAAGTTGCGTTGAGGTCGTGAACGGCGACTTCATTCTCGACGGGGTTGTAGCCGAGGTCGTCAGTCCTTCCGTAGGAGACTCCTGGCTTGAATCCGCCACCGGCGACGAACATCGAGTACGCCTTTGGATGGTGGTCTCGGCCCGGGAATTTGACTCCGTTGCGAGCCTCGATCATCGGTGTCCGGCCGAATTCTCCGCCCCAGACGACGATGGTCTCATCGAGCATTCCGCGTTGCTTAAGGTCGGTGATGAGAGCAGCGGCCGCGCGGTCCACCTGGCGGCAAAGCTCCGGAAGGCCATGTTTGAGGTCGGTTCCTTCGCTGTCTCCGTGGTGGTCCCAGCCACGATGATAGAGCTGAACGCAGCGTACGCCGCGTTCGACCATTCGCCGGGCGAGAAGGCAGTTGTTTGCAAACGACTTCTTTCCTGGTTCTACACCGTAAAGCTCTTGAGTTGCTTTGGTCTCGCCGCTGATATCCATCAGCTCGGGGACGCTGGTCTGCATTCGGTAGGCGAGCTCGTATTGGGCAATCCGGGTTTCGATTTCGGGATCGAGAACTTCCTTCGACCGCATCGAGTTGAGATCCCGAATCGCGTCGAGCGAGTCCCGTCGAATCTGGGACGAAACCCCTTCCGGATTTTGAACAAACAGAACAGGCTCACCTTGTGAGCGAAACTCGACGCCTTGGTAAACGGAAGGGACGAAACCACTTCCGTAGCAGGATTTCCCACCGTCCGGATTCCCGGCACCGCTCATGAGAACGACGAAGCCGGGAAGATCGGCATTCTCAGTTCCCAGTCCGTAGGTCAGCCATGAACCCAGCGATGGGCGACCAGGAATCTGGAAACCCGTGTTGGCAAAAAGCTGAGCAGGAGCGTGGTTGAACTGCTCCGTTTTCATCGTCCGGATCACACTGATATCGTCAGCGACTCCTGCTAAGTGGGGCAGAAGTTCAGAGATCCATTGACCAGATTTGCCGTGCTGGGCAAACTTGTGTGGCGAACCGAGTAGACGAGGCTTGCCCCGAATGAAGGCGAAACGCTCGCCTTTCAGATACTCTTCAGGACAGTAATCACCGTCAAACTTGTTGAGCACGGGCTTGTAATCAAACAGGTCGAGCGTGGAGGGCGCGCCAGCCATGAACAAGTAGATAATCGATTTGGCTTTCGGCTTGTGGTGCGGCTTCTTTGGAGCCATCGGGTCCTGCCGCTTTTTCTGCTGGTTAACTAGCGACGCAAATGCCGGATCGGCGAGCATGGTCGCCAAGGCGACGTTTCCGAGCCCGTAGCCCACCTTCTTGAAGAGAGTGCGGCGGGTGATTTCTTGTAGAAAGTCGTGCTCGTTCATGTTATTCCTTGGTGATCGTTTCGTCGAGGTTGAGGATGACGTTGCCCAGCATCGTGTAGGCAGCAGCAGTTGAGTTGCCTCCAAGCGGCTTAGTGAGCTCGGGTTTTGCCGCGTACTTTGCTTTGAAGTTGCTCAAAGCTCGGTTGAGGACGGCGATCTCATTGGCATTTGGCTTTCGACCTGTGGCGGACCGGAATCCATAAGCGACACCCCTCTTTGACATCACTACCCCGAGCGCACTAGCTGGCTCAAGATAGGCTTTGTCGTTGAGAAGAGTGAGGGCTTGGAGCGGTGTGTTAGTTCGGGAACGTCGCGTCGTGCAGACCTCGCGAGGTGTCGCGTCAAAAGTCATAAAGCTCGGGTAAGGTGCTGTGCGCTTTAGGAAAACGTAAATTCCGCGTCGATTCCGCTCGGCATCCTTGGCGTCCATCCAGGCTTCGCTGGAATACAGCATCGCCCAGACCCCGTCGGGCTGGTAAGGCATCACGCTCGGACCACCGATCTTCGGGTTCAGGATTCCGCCCGCAGCAAGGGCGTTGTCTCGAATCATCTCAGCATCCATCCTCACCCGGGGACCGCGTGCGAACAGCAAGTTCTCTGGGTCTTTTTCTTGAAGCTTCGGGTTCGAGGCAGAAGACTGACGGTAAGTTGCGCTGGTGACGATCAGTTTGTGCATCGCCTTCATGTCCCACTTTCGGTCCATAAACTCTGTGGCAAGCCAGTCGAGAAGTTTCGGATGGGTTGGAACAGAGCCTTGGGTGCCAAAGTCTTCGTCGGTTTCCACGATTCCTCGACCGAAATATTGAGCCCAGAATCGGTTGACTTGGACTCGTGCCGTCATTGGGTTCTTGGGAGAAACGAGCCATTTGGCGTAACTGAGGCGGTTCATCGACTCAGTCGGCTGGGGGAAAATTGCTGGTACGCCCGCGTTGACGGTCTCTCCAGGGCTCAGGAATTCTCCGCGATGGTGAACAGCCGCCTTTAGAATTCCTTTGGCTGGCTTTTCTGCGGTAACTAGCGCACTGGGAATCTCTCGCTCATAGTTGGCCTGCGCGGCCTTCGCATTTTGTGCTGCTGCGGCAAGCTTTGCCAATGTTGGTGACGACCGCGAGAACTCCGACACCATCAGATCGGGACTCTTCTTGATGGCGTCAGAAACTAAGCCGATAAACGGGTATTCGCTCTTAACTAGCGACAATCGGAATGCTCCGAGATTGTGTTGACTGTAAGCACTTCTACATTGCAGAGTGAGTTTGGCGCGACCAACTGGGAGTGGGTTCTTATAGGTCACCACAAGCATGTGGGGTTTGTTGCTCTGGGGATATACGGCCCAGCCTGGCTTACCCGTTTCGTCGGCAAGGCTTTGGGGATCGAACTGTTCCTGAGTGAAATCGGCTCTGGCCTCTTTCGCATCCTGACGAACACCGTCGATGACAATTTCGAAGCCAGTCAGAACAAAGTTGCCTCCCGGAGATCGTCCAACCGTTCTTCCATCGCCCGGCACAACGTCCAACCGGAGTGCTTTTGTTCCAGCGTCCTTGATATCGAACTCAAACTCGTACGAATCCTGGAGAGGATTCTTACCAGTTGGGATAAGCAAACCATCTGCTCCGGGAGTCAACACCGTTTCGCTCGTGGTTCGGGGATTCTGAGGCGATACGGCGATTGCTTGATCGCCTACCGCAAGGGCGGCTTTCCATCGATCAAATTCTGACTGATGGCTGGCGAACGCAGCCTTCAGGCTAGCCTCCGCTTTCAAAGAATCGGCAGCGAGAGCTGCACGCCTCTTTTCAACCTCGGGAGTAATGACCTTGATCGCGGGTTCTCGCCAAACCTCGTGGTGGTTTTTCTCGTAATCGCCATCGCGTCGAAAGTCCACGTTTGAAAACACGGCGTAGGTCTTGTAAAAATCCTTTTGGCTAATCGGATCGAACTTGTGATCGTGGCAGCGAGCACATCCCAAAGTGGTCCCCATCCAAACGGTAGAAGTTGTCGAGATGCGGTCAATGATTGTGAGAAAGTGCGCTTCGGCAGGGTCCACGCCGCCTTCCTCGTTCACCATCGAGTTGCGATTAAATCCGGTAGCAATTTTCTGCTGAAGTGTGGCATTTGGCAAGAGATCGCCGGCAAGTTGCTCCGTAGTGAATTGGTCGAACGGCTGATTTTTGTTGAACGCATCGATTACCCAGTCCCGGTACGGGAAGGCGACTCGGTTCAGGTCCTTTTCGTATCCGTTCGAGTCTGCGTATCGGGCTAAGTCGAGCCAAAATCGTGCCTGTCGCTCGCCGTAGTGAGGACTCCGGAGAAGTTGGTCGACAACTCTTTCATAGGCATCTGGTCGCTTGTCGGCAAGAAAGGCATCCATTTGCTCAACCGTCGGAGGGATACCAATGAGGTCGAGGTACACCCTACGCAGAAGGGTCTCCTTTGTTGCGGGTTTGCTTGGTGTCAGCCCAGCCTTCTTAAGTCGCTCAAGCACAAAACCATCTATTGGGTTCGTACCCCAGGTTGTAAGCTTTAAAGGCTTCGGTTTGATCGGAGCAACGTAGGCCCAGTGGGTCTTCTTCGGGCCGCCCAGCGGGGCCCCGTACTTCGCCCACTCTTCAATCTTCGCGATCTGGTCTTTGGGGACTGCCTTGAATCCTAGGGGCATCAGCGGCTTGCCGCCCTCCCCTCGCATTCGTTGGATCAGTAACGCAGCTTTCGCCTTCACAACCTCAGGTTTTGTGAGGTCAAGTCCGGCACTCGAGTCCTTCCCAGTGTGGCAACTGAGGCAGTTCGTTTTCATAATTGGCGCGACATCAGCGGTATATGTCGGCCACGCTTTTTGGTTCTTCGTTTGCGCATTGAGCGGAAGGCACAGACCGGCACTAAGCACGACGCACCCTACTCCCCAGACGAAAACTCTCATGACCTCTACTTTAGCGCGAAAACTCGCCAACCGTCAGCCTGAGCCCATGCGCCTTTGGCGCGATTTCCTTCAATTTTCGTTTGAGACTGCCCGGTGGCTTTCTCGGCGATGACACAGAGTTCGGATGGTGGGGCAGGAGGCGCCCATTCCGCGAACTCTCGGGCGAGAAAACCGGTGTCGATGGTTCCGGCGACAAATCCCGGATGCTCCAGGACGTCGATGAGGTAGCCGACATTGGTTTTGACACCGAGAACGTGGAAATCGTGAAGCGCGGAAATAAGCCGCTTTCGGGCGGCTTCGCGGGTTGGACCGTGAGCGATCACCTTCGCGATCATTGAATCATAGAACCGAGAGACTTCCTTCCCAGCGGCAAAGCCGGTGTCAAATCGAATCCCAGGGTGCCGTGGCTCAGCCCAGCCGACGATCCTTCCGATAGACGGCATGAATCCAGCCGCCGGGTCCTCGGCGACAATGCGAACTTCGATTGAGTGCCCATTCAATGCGGCTCGGTCGCCGTTGATAAGACGCGGATCGAAATCTAGCTTCTCGCCTTGAGCGACTCTGATTTGAAGTTCCACAAGGTCAAGCCCGGTGATCGCTTCGGTGACTGGATGCTCAACCTGAAGTCGGGCATTCACTTCTAGGAAGTAGAACTCTCCGGTCTCTCTGTCCACCATGAATTCCGCGGTTCCGGCTCCAACGTATCCAGCCGCAAGAGCCAGCCGCCGAACTGATTGCTGCATCGCATCCCAGTCGAAGCTCTTCGGCTGGTTGAGCGGAAGTGCCGAGGGAGCCTCTTCAACAAGCTTTTGGTGCCGCCGTTGGATCGAGCATTCTCGCTCGAACAGGCAGGCAACTTGACCGTGAGAGTCGGCAACGAACTGGACCTCGATATGCCGAGGATCGACGACGAGTTTTTCGACCATCATGGCATCATCGCCAAACCCCTTGGCGGCTTCATCTTTGGCAAGTGCTAGCGCATCTGAGAACTCGTCTGGAGTCCGAACGATGCGCATCCCACGTCCGCCACCACCCGCCGAAGCCTTCAGCATCACGGGGTAACCAATAGTTTCTGCGGCCACTTGGAGGGCTGAGTCAGAGGCTCCAGGTTCAAAAAAGCCGGGAGTAATCGGTACACCACTTTCGACGGCAAGAGTTTTTGCTTCGATTTTCCCGCCCAATCGCCGCATTGCCTCGGCGGGTGGTCCCAGGAACTTGATTCCAGCCTTCTCGCAAGCCTCGCTGAACTCATCTCGTTCAGAGAGAAATCCGTAGCCAGGGTGAACTGCGTCGGCACCCGTCTGTGCGCATGCGTCAAGAATCGCATCAATCCTCAGATAGCTCTCCGAAGGTGCAGAGCCGCCGATGTGAACTGCTTCGTCGGCCAGACTCACATGAATGCCGTCCTTGTCGGCATCGGAATACACCGCGACGGTTGGAATTCCCATCGCTTTTGCAGTTCGAAACACTCGAACTGCGATTTCTCCCCGGTTAGCGACAAGCAGCTTCTTAATCTTCATTGATTGACTCTACGAATGTGATACCCTTCCCAGCATGTCCACATCGATCAAACAGTGCACTTTAGACCTTCTCGACTCAATGGGCGGTTTTTTCGCCAAAGATTTGGAATTGCTTTCTGAGCAGCAGGTGATGAACTCTCCGGGCGGAGCCGCTCGACGGCCGATTGACTATGTCCACGAAGTGACGGTTGTGAACCGAGGCATAGCTTGTCAGCTTCGCGGCGAGGACCCAAGTGCGCTATTTGGTGCGCAGGATCACGACGAAAACAAGTTCATCGTCGCGCCAGCATCGCTCACTCACGCTGAGGCGTTAGAGGCTTTCAAAGCGTCGATCTCGGAGGTTCGTGGAGTTGTCGACGGAATGTCTGAAGAAGACATGCTCTCGACTCGAGAATCATTCTTTGGACCGAAACCGGCTTACTGGGTTGCGCAGTTTGTTGCGATTCATACCAACTACCACAACGGCCAGCTCAATGTTGTCCAGGGCTTGGGTGGCGACGGGAAGAATAACTGGTTCTGAAAAGGTGCCGGGTTCTCAGTGAGCAGATCTCGGTTAGGAATAGCACTCGGGAAGTTGCTGATCAAACTTTACTGGTTTGCTTAGGCAATCGTCGTCGGGCTGATCCTGCTCTGGTATGGCTCAAAATGGTTTGTCGGCTGGATCAACTGAAAACCGAAAACCGGAGAGCTGGCTGCCCATCGTGGATTCGAACCACGATTAACGGTACCAGAAACCGTCGTCCTGCCATTAGACGAATGGGCAACGCCAGCCTGAATTATACCGCCGTGGGTTGGCTCTAGGCTCGCCGGCGCTTCCAGGCTCCGAGGATCGCGCCCCGGGCAGGAACCTCGATGTACTTCCAAGCTATCCAAGACAACAGCAGTGTGATGGCCCACATTGGAACGTAAAACAACGGAGAAGCTTCCTGAATCCCCAATCGCTGAGCGATGAAGAACCGTCCCGCAAGTCGTACCGGCGAATGAACCAAGTACAACGCAAAACTGATCTCTCCCAACAGAACAAGCGTCTTGTTTCCGAGCCACGCATGCAAGTTCCCGCTGCCTTTGTGCAACCACATGATCGTAAGTACACACAGCGGAAGCGCGTCAAACAACTTGGTCATAAAGAACATGTCTACGAAGATAAATCGTGGCTGTAAGGCATACCAAACCGGGGTTGTTACCCAGAAGAATAGTAAAAGTCGAGGCAGCCACTTTCTCATGATTGGGGAAAGTTCTCCCTCAAAGCCTTTGTAAGTCAGCATCCCGATGGCAAACAGTGGCCAGTTGGTGTGAATTCCTGGCCCCATTTTTTGGAAGACAAAGTCGTTGATGACCGCCACTTGATCGGGGTGGATAAAGAACAGCACTTTCGAGAGTGCGGCAAACTGGAATAAGACTGCAAGAGCCAGTGACCAGAGAGCGACGACAACAAGTCCAACTTGTGCCTGACGACGGGTTAATCGGGCCACGATCCAGGCAAAAGCCGGAAATAGCATGTAGAAAAAGAACTCAGTGCTGATGGACCAAGAAGGAAGTACGGTTAATCGTCCGACCTCTGCTGGCCAGTGGGACTCAGCCCCCAGGAGGTACATCAAGGAAGCGGAAACAGGATTCGCACGAAGGTTGGTGATATCTTGACCGTGAGGCGACAGGGCTGGATTAGTGAAAACGTACGGTATGCAGCAGATAACCGAAGCCAAGTACAACGGGTAGATCCTTGCAAATCGTGCAACAAAAAAAGCTGAGAGGCTAACTGCTTTTGACTTGAACTTGTCTAGATAGTTGAGCGACAAGATATAGCCGCTCAGCACAAAGAAAAACGTGACTCCGATAAAGCCACGATCAATAAGGTTTCGGAACACGGTCGCGGAGCCATCGGGGAGTAATGGTGAAAGCTCTTTATGGTAGTGGTAAAGCACAACGACAGCTGCGGCAAAAAACCGAGCTGACGTTAGCTGTGGGCAGAACTTCTTTGATCTACCCGTTGTTTCGGTGGTGGCTAGTCCTTCCGAGCTCAGATCTAGCCTCCTAGCTCGCCTTCAGCAGATCTGACTCGCTCAGCAGGATCGGGTGAGCGTTGTGATCGATGATTCCGGCGGGAAGGATGACTCGCTTGATATCCTCGTTTGAAGGAACTTCGTACATAACATCCATCATCACGCCTTCGATGATCGCTCGAAGTGCACGGGCTCCGGTTTTCCGCTTCATCGCCTCTCGGGCGACTTCGCGAAGAGCGGCTGGCTCGACCACGAGATCGACTCCATCGAGTTCAAAGAAGCGCGTGTACTGCTTCAGAATCGCATTGCGGGGCTCGCTCAGAATCTTGATCAAAGCGTCTTCGTCGAGGACATCGAGGGTCGCAATAACAGGAAGTCGACCAATGAACTCTGGGATCAAGCCAAACTTTAACAAGTCCTCGGGCAGAAGACCCTGGAGTACATCTACAACTTCTTCCTTCTTACCGCTCGGGTTCGAGCGGAAGCCCATCGTGTTGTCCTTCATTCGGCGTCGGATCAGGTCTTCAATGCCTTCGAAAGCTCCAGCGCAGATGAACAAGATGTTCGATGTATCGATCTGCATGTACTCCTGCTGAGGGTGCTTTCGACCTCCTCCGGGGGGAACATTCGCGGTTGTGCCTTCAAGGATTTTCAGGAGAGCTTGTTGGACGCCTTCGCCCGAAACGTCACGAGTGATCGACGGGTTGTCGCTCTTGCGACCAATCTTGTCGATCTCATCGACATAGATGATCCCGCGCTCACAAAGCTCCTTCGTGTTGTTGGGGTCCATCGCGTCGGCGGCTTGCCAGAGTTTGAGAAGGATGTTCTCGACGTCTTCGCCGACATAGCCAGCTTCTGTCAATGCAGTAGCGTCTGCGATGGCAAATGGGACGTTGAGCATTTTCGCCAACGTCTGAGCGAGAAGGGTCTTTCCAGAACCGGTTGGACCAACCATCAGGATGTTGCTCTTCTGTAACTCAACATCGCTGTGCCCCTTCCCCTTTTCGCTAACCCGTTTAAAGTGGTTGTAGACCGCTACCGAGAGTGCCCGTTTGGCGTGGCTTTGGCCAACAACGTATGAGTCTAAGTAGTTGACAATTTCGCGTGGTTTTGGAACACCCGAATGAGAACGAACCGGTGCCATTGGTTGAGCCACCGGAGCAACCGCAGCCGCAGCAGCAGCCCGAGCACCTGAAACGCGAGGTTCCGTATCCGTATGAAGGATGTCGTTGCAAAGGTCGATACAATCGATACAGACTGCGCCATGCAGTCCGACGATTAGCTTTCTTACTTGCTCTTTCTGCTTACCGCAGAGGCAACATTGATCTCTTCGTTCGGGAATCTTCGCCATTCAGGTGCCTACTTTAACTATATCGGTTTATGGAGCGCGTTCCAAGACCTTGTCGATGAGACCGTATTCAACGGCCGCAGGACTCGACATAAAGTAGTCTCGGTCACAATCCTTCCGCACCTCTTCCTCAGATTTACCAGTATGGTGACTCAGGATGCCCATAAGGGAGTCCATCATCCGGTTGATTTCCGCTGCTTGGACATTGATGTCTGCCGCAGTTCCTCGGAAGCCGGCCGAAACCTGGTGGATCATGATGCGTGAATGCTTCAATGCATAACGCTTGCCAGCCGCGCCACCTGCGAGCAAAACTGCTCCCATTGAAGCTGCGGAACCCACACAAATCGTTGCAACGTCGCACTTGATGTGCTGCATGCAGTCGTAAATTGCTAGGCCAGCGGTCACCGATCCGCCTGGTGAGTTGATGTAGAAATCGATATCCTTGTCCGGATCTTCCTTTTCGAGGAAGAGGAGCTGGGCGACCAAAAGATTGGCGATGTAATCGTCAACCTCGGTTCCCAAGAAGATGATTCGGTCTTTGAGAAGCCTCGACCAGATGTCGTAACTTCGCTCGCCGCGTGCTGTTTGTTCGATGACGTAAGGAATTCCCATCGCAATTACCTGCTACTCCATTGTGGCGGTATTCCGTTCGCTGGGTAGGGTGGTTGTGCCGAATCTCGAGCAAAACACTTGGCTATGGAGTGAATTCGCCTTAAACGGTAAACTTGTCTTTCGCAGGAATCGCTTGGGCGGTCTTGCCGTGTGTCCAATATGCTCAGAGCTGGAAATGTAGGGTTGCCAAACGTCGGAAAGTCGACGCTGTTTAATGCGGTTGTCGCCAACAGCAAGGCTCAGGCCGCGAACTTTCCGTTCTGCACGATAGAGCCAAACGTGGGCTTGGTGTCGGTTCCAGACCCGCGGCTCGAAGTTCTAGCCAAGCTCGCTGGTTCGGAAAATATTCTTCCCGCTCGGCTCGAGATTGTGGACATTGCCGGTCTCGTCAAAGGCGCATCACAGGGTGAAGGACTTGGCAACCAATTCCTTGCCAACATCCGTGAAGTGGATGCGATCATTCACGTAGTTCGATGCTTTGATAACGACGATATCATCCATGTCGCAGGCTCAATCGACCCGGTTCGAGATATCGAGATCATCAACATGGAACTGATTCTGGCCGACATGGCTCAGGCAGAGCGCCGATTGGAACGAGCACGAAAGGATGTGCGCACCAAGAAGGAAGCTCAGATCGAGGTCGATGCCTTGGAGAAGATTGTGCCGGCGCTTCAGGACGGCCAGCCCGCTCGAAGCGTTGCCCTGACTGAGGATGAAGCCGCCTCTATCAAGCCACTTGGATTGCTTTCTCGCAAGCCGATTATCTTTGCCGCCAACGTAAACGAGGACGACCTTGCAACGGGCAACTCCTACGTCACCTCCGTTCGCGAGATCGCGAAGAAGGAAGGTGCCGAAGTCATCGTCATTTCAGCTCAAGTTGAATCTGAACTGATCGAACTACCCGAGGAAGATCGACAAGAATTCTTGGAGAGCCTTGGAGTTAAGGAAGGCGGGCTTCAGAGCCTCATTCGAACCACCTACGATCTGCTTGGGCTTCAGACCTACTTCACGTGCGGCCCCAAAGAAACGAGAGCTTGGACGATCACAAAAGGCATGACTGCCCCCCAAGCGGCGGGAGTCATTCACTCTGATTTTGAGCGCGGTTTCATCCGAGCCGAGACAATTGCATTCAACGATATGGTTGAGTGCGGTTCTAAGTCCGCCGCACGCGATAAGGGCGTGCTCAGGGCGGAAGGGAAGGCATACGTCGTCCAAGAGGGCGACGTCATGGAATTCCTTTTCAATGTTTAATCTGCTTCAATAGGCAACAAAAAGGAGCTGGAGAATTTGAATCTCCAGCTCCAATATTACTAAGAATACTGCTTACGCCGGATCAGCAACGAATGGCTTGGTGCCGCCCATCGCCTTCAGCTTGGCCGCTTGTTCAGCCTTGAGGATCTTGCCGAGTTCAGCTTTCATGATGTCCGTGTTCTTGGTCATCTTTTCGGTGAGTTCTTCCCGGGTCAGCTCCTGATCGCGCATCTTTTGGAAGAGAGCCTGGTTGGCTTCTTGCTGTTTGCTCTGAAGATCCTTGATCGCAGCAATTTGCTTCTCGTCAAGCCCAAGAGCCTTTTGGGTGTCAGGTTGGAGGATGGCCATGTTGCCTTGAAGCTGGTATCCGATCTCGGCGAGACGGGTCACCTGAGCTGGTGAAAGAATGCCAGCAATCGCAGCTTTCTGCTCTTCGGCTCGCTTTCGGGCGGCCTCTTGCATTGCGGCCCGTTGTTCGTCGGTCATCTGACCGCCTTGACCGCCGCCTTGTCGTTGACCGCCGCCGCCCTGACCACCGCCTTGACCGCGCTGTCCGCCACCGGCTCCGCCTTGTCCGCGCTGTGGTTGAAGAGCTTCAACCTTGCTGATCTGCTCCTCGGACAATTCGAGGTCTTTGCGGACGTCGCCGCGCATCAGGAGGGTCATCGGCGTCATTCCACCGCCTCGGCCTTGACCGAAGCCGCCACGGCCTTGACCCCGACCTTGACCTCCGCCTTGGGCGAGGGCGAGTGAGGTAACTGCGAGAAGAGAGACAAGTAGTAGGTTTCGAGCAATTTTCATATCAAAAAGACTCCGCTAACCCGCCCAAACGCAAAGTTCACAAAGGAGTTCAGTCTTTTTTAAAGTTCTGCGGCTGCGCGGCCCCTGCGAAGTGGTAACTGCCAGGATTCAACGAATTCTTCGGTGCTATTTTGCTAAAAAAATCAGCCAGCTTCGCTCTCACCATCGATAGTGCCCATGCACCTTCCAGCTCTTCAGGCAATCCTCTTCTTTCGGAGTGCTGAGGTTGTGGATGACCATGAGCTCGCCGGAGGAGCCACGCCGGTCGGTGACGAGGCCGACGTGATTGAGTCCGCTGTCGAGCTTCCACCAAACCACGTCTCCCGCTTGCCAGTCCCTTTCCACCGGAAGTGAGCCACCCTTTCGGCGCAGGAAGGCAACCATGTTCGGGACTCTGCGGTGGTCGATGTTGGAGTCTAGCCGACCGGCTGGGTATGCAGCAGGAGACATTTTTTTGTCCTGATGGATGAGCTTCTGCAGGTCAAATCCGGCGGCTCGATAGGCTCGGATCACCACGTCGGTACACACCCCTCGATCACGAGCGACATCGCCACCCGGATACTTAATCGCAACGTATCGCCCGTCGTACCTGGAGCCCCAGGTGAGCTGATCTCGGGCCGAGGCAACAAGCTTTGCAGCATGCGAGGTGAACATCAATGTTGCCATCATGCCTAACGAAACAGCTCAACAAGTCATGGGGTTCCGTAAACTGTGACTTGTGAACGTTTTGCTGGTTGGGCTCGGCGCGGCCATTGGTGGCATGAGTCGATATGGGATCATGCGATTGCTCTCCAAGAGCGATTTTCCTTGGGCCACCGTCGTCATCAACCTCAGCGGCAGCTTCCTTCTGGGAGTGGTTGCGGCTGTGTGGGCGAAGGATCATCCGATAAGGCTTCTGCTTGGAATCGGCATCCTTGGCGGGTTCACAACGTTCTCCACGTTCTCGCTCGATTTAGTCGAACAACTCCGTTCAAATCAGCCCCTAGCGGCACTGATGAACGTCGGAATCCAGGTTCTAGGCGGGCTGGCGCTATGCGCATTGGGTTACTCAGTTGCCGCAAAGTTCCCGAACGGTGGATAAATTGTCGTCAAATAATGCAAAGGAACGATGAAACCTCTATCCGTCGGGGGCTGATCTGGGTTACAATCCCCTGACTCACTCTGGGAGAGTGTGAGTCTGCTTGAGAGTTCCAATATGGCTGCGCAACGCGTTCCGATGATTCAGTGGTTGATTTCCAAGGGCTTTATGTCCGCGGATCAGGCAAACGAGGCGACAAAGATGTCGCAACAAACCAACTCGCCGATTGACAAAGTCATCGTGCAATTAGGCTTTGCGGGAGAGCGCGAGGTGCTTCAAGGAAAAGCTCAGGAGATGGGGCTCGGATTTGCCGACCTCGATCGCATGAGCATTGACTCAAGCGCGCTCAACGTCGTTCCTGAGCGAATCGTTAAGAACCACAGTGCGATCCCTGTCCGAAAGGACGGTCAAACGCTATATGTTGCAATGAAGAACTCGAGCAACATTGCGGCAATCGACGACTTGCGGCTCGCCTCTGGTTGTCGCGTTGTGCCGGTGCTTGCCGTACCTGGCGCAATCGAAGACGCAATCAAAAAGTATTACTCGGCTTCGAACGCGGCTCCAGTTGACAACACTCCAGCGGCCGCAGCAGCGCCTGCAAACACGAATTTTGCCAAGATCATGGCAGATGCGGGTGTTAAGCAAGGTTCAGACTTTGAGGAGGTCGGAACCCGTGAAGATGAAGCGGCAGCAGATGCCGCCCCGATCATCAAGCTTGCCAGCGCGATCATCCAGCAAGCAATCACCGACCGAGCTTCGGATATTCACGTCGAGCCAGGTGCAAGGGCGATTCGCGTCCGGTACCGAATTGACGGCGTTTTGATGGAGGCAATGACGGTTCCAAAGAACCTGATGGCTCCGCTCATCAGCCGCTATAAGATCATGGCGGACATGAACATCGCTGAGCGACGAATCCCACAGGACGGTCGTATCGAGGTTCGCCACGGACAGAAAGAAATTGACCTTCGTGTTAGCTCGATCCCTACGCCGTTCGGCGAAAAGATCGTTATGCGTATTCTGGATAAGACCAGCGTCTTGCTTGGTCTTGACAGCATCGGCTTTACTGAAGAGAACCAGCTTAAAATTGAAGAGCTAGTAAGCCAGCCCAACGGAATGTTCCTCTGTACCGGTCCCACTGGTTCCGGAAAGACCACGACCCAGTATTCGGTTCTCAATATCCTCAATACGGTCGGTGTCAACATCATCACTGCGGAAGACCCGATTGAGTACCAGCTCAACGGAATTGCTCAGGTTCAGATGAACCGGAAGGCCGGTCTGACGTTTGCGACTGCGCTTCGCGCTTACCTCCGACAAGACCCCGACATCATCATGGTCGGTGAAATGCGAGACCTTGAAACGGCGGAAATTGCGATCGAGTCGTCACTCACGGGTCACATGGTTCTTTCGACGCTTCACACGAACGATGCTCCTTCGGCTACGCTTCGTATGATCGACATGGGTGTTGAGCCGTACTTGATCGCGGCGACGATCGTCGGTGTTCTTGCTCAGCGACTTGGTCGACGCATTGATGCTTCTAACAAGGAGCCGTATGACGTCACTCAGATGGATCTTCGCCGATTCGGCTTTAACGTCACTGATCCAGAAGCTCTGGTCACCCTCTATCGCGGGATTCCTGCGGAGAATAACCGGATGACAGGTTACAAGGGTCGAACCGGATTCCACGAGCTAATGACGATGAATGCCGAGCTTGCCGAGCTCGTTGTCCGTCGTGCTCCGCTCAACGACCTTAAAGAAGCCGCGAAAGCTAACGGAATGAAGGAACTTCGCGAGGACGGTCTCGTCAAGGTTCTTAGCGGAATTACAACTCCTGAAGAAGTTATGCGCGTCGTCTTCACCGCTGGCTACTAAGACTTAACTACAAAACGATAAGAGAGAAAATGCAGAACGATCCGACTCGACAGAATCAGCCAGGCCAGCCTCCCCAGGCTAACGGCCAGCCACCCCGAATGAATCCGATGGCTCAGGGAAACATGAACCAGCAGGACCCAGAAGCCTGGCGCGAACGCGTCCAGACGATTTCAGGAATTTTGGGTGATGATAAGCCACTGGGTCCACGACAGGGAGTCGAAGATCTTCACATTGATGAGCTGCTAAACATCGTTGTCGACCTCAACTCATCGGATTTGCACATCTGCGCGGCAAGTCCTCCAGTTGTGCGTCACGACGGTGGATTAAAAAGGCTCAATTACGATAAGTTCAGCCCGGAAGTTATTCAGCGAATGCTCTACGAGATCATCTCTGACGATAACATTCAGAAGTTCGAAACGATTCACGAACTTGACTTCTCCTACTCGCTGCCAATTCCATTCAGTCAACGGGTTCCAGATGGTCCCACTGCACGTGCGAGGTTCCGCGTTAACATGTATAAAGATCGTGGATCGGTCGCAGCTGCTTTCCGACTGATCGCGTCGAAAATTCCAACCGTTGAGGAGCTACGACTCCCAATCATTCTCAAGTCGCTTTGTGAAAAACCTCGTGGTTTGATTCTCGTTACTGGCCCTACTGGTTCTGGTAAGTCAACGTCCCTGGCGGCGATGATTAACCACATCAACATGAACCATGCTCATCACATCATCACGATTGAGGACCCGATCGAGTATCTGCACGAGCACAAGCTCTGTGTCATCAACCAGCGCGAGTTGGGAATGGATACCAAGAGCTTCAATAATGCTCTTCGTGCAAGCCTCCGTGAAGACCCAGATATTCTGCTCGTCGGTGAAATGCGCGACGTCGAAACGATTTCGCTTGCGGTTACCGCGGCGGAAACCGGTCACTTGGTCTTCGCTACTCTGCACACAAACTCTGCGGCAGAATCCGTTGACCGAATGGTTGATGTTTTCCCTCCTGGGCAGCAGGAGCAGATCCGTGTTCAGCTGTCGAACAACCTGATCGCGATTGTTTCGCAGCAGCTTCTTCCTCACGCGAGCGGTAAGGGCCGGGTTCCGGCGAACGAGGTCATGATCGCTTCTTCGGCGATTCGCAACCTTATTCGAGAAGCTAAGTCCCACCAGATCACCTCGATGATCCAGACCAGCGCTCAGATGGGTATGTTCACGATGGACCAGTGCCTTCGAGACCTTTACATGAAGGGATGGGTCAAACTGGAGGACGTGATGGCACGTTGTAGCAACGTGGAAGAGCTTAAGAAGATGCTTGCCACCGCCCAGGGTCCCGCTGGAAGCAGCCCAACAACTCAACAAATTCGACGATAATAGACAACAGGAGCGAAAATGCCAATCTTCAGCTATACATTTAAGGACGCCATGGGCTCGATCCAGAAAGGAACGGCCGATGCAGAAAGCGAAGAGCTTTTAAGGGCGAGGTTCTCTGAACAAGGGTTCGTGATTACCGAGCTGACGATGATCAAGGCCAAAAGCCCGAAATCAAAGTCGCCTGGTAAGGTCAAGCTGACGCACCTGTCGGTTTGGTGCCGCCAGTTTTCGACCATGGTTGATGCGGGTGTTTCACTAGTGCGTTGTCTAGACGTTTTGGGGCGGCAGACTCAGGACAAGCGGCTTCAGAAGATCATTGCAGACCTTGGAACACGTGTTGAAGGCGGTGAATCACTCAGTCGAGCCATGCAGCGACACCCGAAGGCGTTTAGTTCACTCTTCATCGGTCTGATCAAAGCCGGTGAAGTCGGTGGTGTCTTGGAAGAATCCCTCCAGCGACTCAGCCACTTCCTTGAAAAGGACGTGGAGCTTCGACGAAAGGTTAAGTCTGCTTTGACCTACCCGGTTCTCGTCCTTGTGATGTCTTTGGGAATTACGGGCTTCTTGGTCTACTGGTTTGTTCCTCAGTGGGCGGCAATTCTGGTCGACCTAGGACTGAAGGCGGACGACCTTCCGGCGCCGACCAAGTTTCTTATTGATGTCTCAGACATTCTCGTCAATAAGGGCTACATCGTTGCGATTTCGTTGGTAATCCTTTACTTTGCTAACAAGCTGTTTACAAGCACCCGTTTCGGACGGCGAGTTATGGACCGCGTCCGGCTCAAGGTTCCGGTATTTGGAAAGCTTCACCACAAGATCTGTATGGCTCGCTTTAGTCGAACGATGGGTACGTTGCTTACTTCAGGTGTTCCGATCCTTCAAGCGATGGAAACTGTTGCCGGTACCGTTGGCAACACGATCATGTCCGACGCGCTTCTCGAAGCTCGAGCGCGTATTCGTGAAGGAGACAGAATTGGCGATCCTCTTGAGGAGTCGAAGCTGTTCCCTCCAATGGTCGTTCACATGATCGGAATTGGTGAGGAGTCTGGATCACTCGACTTCATGCTCCAAAAGATCGCTGACTTTTATGAGGACGAAGTCGAAGCAGCTCTTGCATCGCTCACGGCGGCTCTTGAGCCGATCATGATCGTAGGACTCGGATTCATGGTCGGATTCATCGTTATTTCGATGTTCCTTCCACTCGTTAAAGTTATCAGCTCGCTCTCTTCGGGCGGCGCAGACGAATAGTCAGCAGGTTTAACCAGGTACTATCCCGGCAACTCTTATGGGTGCCGGGATTTTTCCTGAATGGACATGGATTGTCGGACTGATGGTGGGTGCCACTATCGGGTCGTTTCTCAACGTCGTGATCTATCGCCTTCCGAGGCGAATGTCGCTCGGGAATCCTCGCAATAGCTTCTGCCCAAACTGCAAAACGCAATTGGGTGGAGCAGATCTGATACCGCTTTTCAGTTGGCTGACCTCGAAGGGTAAGTGCCGACATTGCGGCGTCGCGGTTCCGAGTCGCTACTTTTGGGTCGAGCTTGTGACGGGTTCGCTTTGGGCGGCTATCTGGTACCGCTACTTCTGCTACGAAGGTGGCACCGAAGCTTGGAAGTATGGATGCGCTTATGCAATCGGAGCAGCGGCTTTGGTGTCCATCATCTTCATCGATGGCGAGCACTACATCATCCCTGACGAAATCAATGCCTTTTTGCTCCTTGTCGGAGTGGTCTTTCATCTGATCCAAGGCACAATGCGCGACTGCTTGATCGGTTATCTAGTTGGTTGGGGAATCATTTTCGGAATCGCTTTTCTTGGCCGTGTAGCATTTGGCAAGGACGCGATGGGGCATGGGGATATCAAGATGATGCGCGGAGTTGGGGCCATCATCGGGGGAGTCCTCACTGTTTTTAGTGTCGGAATCGCGGTAGTGGCCGGCCTCGTCTTCGGGCTCATCTTCATGGCACTGGCGGCAAGGAAGGGGAGGGCCGAGCAGAGTAAAGTCGATGAAGCAACCGGGACTACCGAGGAAGACGAATACAAACCAGAATCGATAAAGGATCTGCTCATTCTTGGGCTGAGCTACCTCTTTTGTGTGGATGTCGTCGCAATCTGGTTTCCCCAGGTTTATACAAAATTTGGCTACCCAGTCGAGGACTTCAGCGTTGAGGATGACGACTGGGAACCCAGTTTCAGCACAATTCCGTTCGGTCCCTACTTGGCAATCGGCGCCTTAGTCTGTATCCTATTCAAGACTGATCTTCTTGACAAGTGGACGGAATACCTACGAACGATGCAAGGGCCAGCTTTCTTGCCATAAATGGTGTTCGGACAAGCCATAATCAGGAGGCATCTGTTTGGGACTATTGCCCCATGTAAACAAGTTCGCCGAAACCGGGGAACACCTGGGACGATAGGGCAGTCGAATTGGCAGGGGAAATTGGAAGTAGTGCTATGAATCGAAAACGCGCATTCACACTCATTGAGCTATTGGTGGTCATCGCAATTATTGCGATCCTGGCGGGAATCATCTTCCCGGTCTTTGCTCGAGTCAAGCTGAACGCTTACAAAAGCGGCGATATGTCTGCGATGAATTCGATTCGCAATGCACTGCAGCTCTATCGCGATGATCAAGGCGGATATCCGCCAGCACTTTTGGGTTACATCTCTCCGTACGAGTATTCCAACGGAGTCGCGGTTGTACCTGCCGATCAGGTTCGGGGAGCGCTTTATCCGAAGCGAATCGATTCGCTCGAAACCCTACGCCCATCACTCAATCGCGTTGCTCGAAACCTCATGGTTCCAGGCATCTGGCCACAGGTCGACAACCGGCCCGCTGGCTCAGCCCCAATCGTCGATACAAATGGCGACGGTGCGGTCACTAACCTTGATGACATCCCAAATGCTCGCCAAGCGTTTGGCTCAAGCTACAGTGCGGCAACGGTTCAGTACTACTATCAAGATCGAACGATGACTCCTTCGATCGGAACCAATGCTGGGAACGCTACTACGGACGTCGGCCGATTCTACGCAGTGAGCGGTTACGATGTGTCTCAGGTTCGCATCGGCGGTCAGACTTACTACGAAGTTCACTACACGCCGTTCTGGACACTGCTCGGTACGACGACTGGTAGTGTGAACGACGATCCTCGCCAACTCGGCTACACCGAGCCGCCTGAGACGACGGTTGTCACCTGGAATTCGTTCTTCCGCGATTACAGCAACGGCGCCCTCACCAACGGTGGAAGCAAAGACATGGTTCTCCAGCTCGGCGGCGCGGCTCGTCCAGTAGATTCCAAGCTCATGTCCGAGCGTTCTTGGCGATTCACATTCTAATTTCGATTTGAGGCTTTTGATGCATAACCCTCCTGCTTTTCATCGGTTCCGCCGTGGCACAACGCTTGTCGAAGTGCTCGTCGTCATCGTGGTGTTCTTGATCGGAATCCTTGCGATTGCCCAGATTTTTCCGGGTGGCATCAAGATTCTCGCCCGTACGCGAAACATGTCGATGGCGCAGGCTCTTGCTCGCGCTGAAATCGAATCACTGAAGTCAAACCCAAGTTTGGTTCCAGAGGCAGTTTTGCCGGTCACTTATGTCAACGCTGGATACTTCGATCCGCAGACGGATGCAAACAAGCTGATTAACGAATACGCTCCCTCGGGAACTGGAATTTCCGCAACAGGCCAGGTCCCTGAAGCAGGGCGGGATTGGCAACTCGTTTCCGGTCCGAATTCGTTCCGGCGTATCATCGGCGAGACCCACGTCATTTCGTCCCCGAGGTCGTTGACAACCGATCCAACATCGGTAACCGCTCCTTTTGGTTCATTGCTCGTAGTGGCTCGTGGGCCGATTGCCCGTGACATCGGAGTTCCTACCGACACAGTGCATGTTTACGGGCGCGATATGTCTTACCGGCTGGTTCGCGAGGCTAGTGACTTCACTGGACTGCGCGAGTATGAGTTCTTAGTGAACAATCCTACTTCGGCAGCCGCTGAGATTTCCTTCCCGGCGGACACCGCTGGTGAATACAGGGTTTCCCTCACGGCAATGGTGAACAACGCAGGAAATATTGTTCGCCGTCAGATTTTCCGAAGCACTGTCCCCATCGCGGCCACCCCAGTTCCAGGCTACGTGACAGTACCCGTGGGATCAATTCCTGGAGTGCTTGGCGGGGGGGAGACGCTGGTCAGCGTTGAGTTGACGTCGATTCGAGTCGCACGAAGGTTTGTGCGAATCCCTAACGCGACTGCCTTTTCCGCAACTGCGCCGTTCACCTACAAGTTGCTCAACGATCGTATCGGGATGTTGCTGTTGAACCCGGTGCTATCTGGTCGATACGAAGAGCGGGCCGGGCAAGCTCGAAAGCCCTATGTGGCTCGTGTTGACTATGATGTACGAGACTGGCGAATTCTTCACGAAGACTTCCGCATCACCCAAAGTAGCCCAGCCGGTTTGGCGAAAACGGTGAGGCTCCCAATTTCGTCGCTCAAAACCAATTCGGTGGCGGGCGCCGATGGTAGGACTGGTCTGAGTCACGCTGCTGTTATCGGAGGTAGCGACGTGCCAAATGACAGTATGGAGGACGTGTTTGTCGCCGACAATGGCAGCGTTGCGAACAGCAATACTGACGTCGCTGACAACTTCCTTGCGATTGATGTCGCAACTGGAGGTCAGCTCATGGAGAACGCTCCGAGCGGCCCCGCGCTCAAAGTCGACAAATCTTCTGGAACAGTAACGTTCTTTGACATCGACGCCAATGATGCCAACGGGCTCACTCAGAACATCGTGATGCTCGATGGGACGGTCGTCCCTACGAACATTACTGGTCGAGTAATCCGTTGCTACTTCATGGGCAAAGATGAATGGGCTGTCCAAGTGACTCGCAACCCTTCGAATTACACGTCCACACTGGGTGCGCCAGGGGCTGGCCAGTTTTATGTCGGTGGCTCCAATGTAGCGTTGAATGGTCTCCCAACCCGAATCTATTTCCCTAGAATGGACACGAATCGGAAGGTTTCTGTTGGCCGGATCCGCTACATTCTCGGTGGGCAACCAGCCATTCTCGAAGGTGCTGAATTTTCGGTCTTGCAGCGACCGGGTGCCGATTCGATCTCGACTCCGATGCCGTCGATTGACATCCGCGATCTGATCCCAGGTGCAACCGGAATCGTCGCCGATCAAGGGCCATCTTCGCTCCCGTATTCCGTGAGTAATGTCCAAGGTGTTTCGGTGCTCGTGCGAGTGTTTTTTAACAACGCCAAGTTCAACCTGACGCCCAACGCCGCTACAAACTTAACCGCTGGCTTCAACCAATGGTCCCAGCAGTGGAACATCACGACGAAAGAAACCTACCTACATCAAGGAGAATCCGCACGATGAGACCAAACCGACGTAACCATGGCTTTACCCTGATCGAGTTGATCACCGTCATGGCGATCTCGACGATCTTGCTAAGCATCATCGTAGTGCCCATGTTCCAAAGCTTCCAAGCGACTCGAACGGCTCAAGCATTTGCGGACGCTCAGGATAAGGCGAGGTTGCTGACCGAGCGCCTCACGCGAGAGATCAGCGAGTCCGTTGGGGTGAAAGACGTCGAGGGTGTTGGCGGGCGTGTAAGTATCGTGGTTCAAACTCCTCCGCGCGGCGTGCTCGAAAATGGAACAGTGATCAACCCGACAGGTAGCTCGTGGGTGACGGTCGGAATGAACTATGCGAAGCTCGACATCGTCCTTCCCGCTAAAGTCGGGAACCGAGGTGTTGGTGGCGGATTCATCGACCCGAATACTGGAAAGGAGGACCCGACGCTTCGGGCGCCTAAAGGTCAAGTGCAGCTTCCGCTCGCTCCAGGAACCACGATCAGGCGCTACTGGGTCGGTCTGAGGGATCCCTTTTCTAACTACATTAATCCTTACGACGGCATTCTCACTGCTCGATCCGGCAGTCGCGATAATCTCTTTGTCCTCTACATGGCGGAGGTTGAGCCCGTCGTTAGCGTAGCTGGAGTCCCCACCGTTAACGCTTCGTTCTTCGACGTTGACCCTGCGGATGGGACTGGTCGAACGCCCAACTACAACGATCCTGACTTCTTCCTCGCGACTGGTGCGTCAGTTGGAGCCCCAGTCAACAATGACGCTAAAGCTACTCGAGTGCGAAACTGGCTGAATCGCGCGCAGATCGTCACTGAACTGAGTCGATACGACATGATTCAGCCCGTTATTGACAAGACGAGTCGACTCGTTAAGCTCAACGACAACGGAGGTACATATTCGCCACGGATTACGCCGTTGATTCAGTTCCGACCCTCACACGTCGAAGGTGATAGTTCCGACGCAGCGATGACGATGCCGCTTGGCACTGAAACAGAAGGCGCGGCGAACCTCGGCTCGGAAACCTATATCGGTAAGTACGGTGCTTGGAGCAGCTTAACTGTTCGCACTTACCCTGGCACCTACGCGCCGCCACAGCCTTACCAAATCGCCCGAACGGATGCTGGGCTCCTGAGGATTTTCTACTTCGATCCAGCTTCCGGAGTATCGGACACCACGCCAGGTTCAGGGACTCAGCTGTTCGATGTCGCTTCTTACTTGGACCTTTCCAGGCGCAAGTACTCGTTAGGTGATCCAACGGCTCGTTATCCGTTTTCACAAGCAACCTCACCGGCGGCAGCGACGAATCCGGCAGCCCAAGTATTCAAGCCATTCTCTGTTAACCAAGAGAAGGGGAGGATAAATGCGAGTTTTGCAATCGGTGATCACGGTAACGTCGCCCAGGACCCTAACGCCGCGGGGAATATTTTCGCACCAAACGATCTGAACCCGAACAATTTGCCGCAGGTGGCGGCTCAAGGGAACACGGCGAGCGGATGGGCCGTCACGGATTCTGCGCTTACCCCAACAACTGACCCAGCGGTTGCGGCTGGTACATTCGACGTCGCCCCATTCTTTGATACAGCTTTTGATCGTTTCAACATCAATCGAGTCTTCAATAAGGTTTGGGCAGACGCTCAGGCGAATCGAAACGGTATTCCTGCTCAGTTCGGCGAAGTCGGTGGAGCTCATCGGTTTATCGATCTCCGACTCGTGCCGCAAGGAGATCGGACGGCCAGTCCGCTTGCCCTTTTTCCTAACGCTTCAATCGTTCCAAGTTCGGAAGAAGTTTGGGGTCCAGACCAAAATCCTGGCGCAGGTAGCGCCTGGGAAGTCCGGTATCGACGGGTGAATAAGGATCCTGGTCCGAACGAGTACCGGATTAACTACACGAACGTGCCGGAGCCTTCGGCTGCGGGTTACGCCGCCCTGGGGCTTCCTGTGCCTCCTGCTAGCTACATGTCCAATAGTTTCGTCAGTGCCATCTTCCAGCCTCGGTTCAAGGTTGGCTATATCCAGCTCTGCTCTAATCCAGAAGTCCCGATTCCGGCGACAATGCGAGTTCGCGGAGCTACTGCGGGAACAACTTTCGACGTACCCGGTCGAATCCGTGTGGCGTATCGATTCCAGTTTACAAATGCAACCGATAGTGTCCGCGTTGACTACGATACGAGGCAACTCATGCAAATTCTGGTAACGATTCGCAACTACCCACAGTCGAACGTGCCGAACCCACAGACCGTCACGATGAAGGCAACTGCCAACGTCAAGAACTTTATCCGATAAAGACCGCCATGAAACTGATGCAAAGAAATCGACGATCACAACAAGGGCAAACGCTCATCATAGCGTTGCTCATCCTTGGTGTGCTTCTGATTCTAGGCGCGGTTTTCGCGGGGATCTTGAGCCGTACAATCAAGGGAACTCAGCTCAGCAAGACTCGCGGCCAAAGTAACGATTTTGCCGAGTCTGGTGTCCGATACGCGCATTCCCAGCTCGTCAACAGCGAACTTGGTGCGGACTGGCGCGGTCAGCCAGAAGTCATTGTCGAAAGCGCAGTCAACTTCACGCGAGATCCAGACATCTACTATCTTCGGCCAGCTTCTCCGGCGTTCCTGACGCCGAACACCAATCGGGCCGACAAAGGTGGTCCTGACGGCTTGGGTCCTTACTTCCGAGTCCTGTATCGAGGCGGACGAGCGCTGATTCGGGTGCGATACGCTGCCGGCGACGAAAGCAACTTCAGTGCACAAGCCGAGGGTTATCTCAAGACGCCTGGGATGGCGCACAACTTCCTAGTGATCGAATCAGTGGGCCGTCAAGGAGACGTTAATCCGAACGATCCATCGCTAGCCGGAAATCGTGGAGCTGTCCAGTACATCGGATTTGCATCGCAGGCAGTTATGATCACAGAAATCGCTCGAATGCGAGAGTATGACGCTAAAGAGATTACTGGCCGAAAGCTGATTGCTTTTGCTCAGATTGGAATCATCGATTACGCCCGATTTATCACCAACAAGCATCGTATCGCCCAACCACTGGAGCTAGGAATGTCGATTGACTCCGGGGCCCGATACCGAGAGAATCTTGCTGGAATTCCGGAGGGTCTAGCTGTCAATGCGCCAATGGGTCACGGCGGAATTGCCAACGTCCCAGACTTCGGACTTGGAGGTCCTACGGCAACTACTTCGGCCGTAAACTTTGGCGGTTCTCTTAGAGCCAACACCGACATCAAGTTCGTTGGAAACACCGAGTTCAGCCTTAACAAGTCGCTCGGCGAAGGCATTTTTGCTTCTGGCGCTGTTTTCACGGAAAATGGAGCGCAGGTCTCGATCCGTAAATCGGAGTGGAACGTTGGCACCAACTCGTGGCTCAACACGACTCCTGTTCCGGTAATGGACAGCTATAGCAGCCTCTTCACCACGCTTGGGGGAATCATTCGAGACGGTCAAGCAGGAACAGATGCTAACCAGGATGCCCGAAATGTTGGCTACTTAACTTCTCCGTCAATACTTGGTTCTGGCGAGGGCGGAGACGCTTCCGCAATCAGCCGATACGTGAAGATGACTCGAGATTCGGGTCGAATTCTAGGCGGAGCAACGTTTAGCGGTCAGTTTGGACACGGTGAAGGTGTCTATGTTGACAACTTCTCAGACTATCAGACTCCGGTCGATGAGGAAGGGCGCAGAACGGCTGGTGGTTCAGCCTCGCTCGTTCAAGACTGGCTGAATCCTTACGGGGATGGTGTGACCTTCCGATCTGGATGGCACGGTCCGTTCTATATTCCGGTTGGTGCAATGGTCCACTTTGACAAAGATGGATTCATTGTTAGCCGAAACGCTTTCCCTGACCAAAACGTTAATGAGCGCACCTGGCGCAATCCGGACGGATCTGACACTGGCCTGACCGCGATCCGCTATCGCATCGGCTTCGGCACCGACGGACTGATTCACATAGTCAACCAAGCCACCCCAGGAATCGGGGTTGCGATCAATGGTGTCCTCACTCCGGCGCAGTACATGAATGGAGCCGTCTTCAACGGTGTGATGTACTTTGAAGGCAACGTTCGAGTTCGTGGTGTGATTCCTACCGATGTCCAGATCAGCCTGGTCTCAGGTCGTACCATTTACATCGAAGGAAGTCTGCTCAAAGGCGTTCAAGCAAACGACGTGACTTCAGCGACTCCGGCGGTTCTAACCAACGGGCGCCTCAATCGAGCCTCTAAGTCGGCTCTCATGTTGATGGCGAAGGACTATGTCGCCCTAAACCCGACGATGTTCACCGGACCTTCCAGCGAGCGAAATGCCAGCATTACACTGGCTTCAAGCGGAGTTGGAGGTTACAGCCCAGTCAAGTTCGGCGCTCCGGATGGGGCGACCACGCTTCAACTCGATCTCCCGCTGTCCCCGCTTGATCCAGCTGATGGCGCTACGATTCTTCCGTACGAGAACCGACTTGCCGCACCGCTCGGATATTTTGAGTGGAATCCAGCTGCACCTAACAATGCGACAGGAACTGGAGCGCGAGAAAATACTAACCTGCTGTTAACTCATGCACTTGAGTTCACGACTCCTGGCCCGTCGAATGCCTTCTTTAACCTCGCGATCAACTCGGGGAACCAGATCGCAGGTGCATCACCCTACCAATTCGTGACCCTGGGGTCGCAGACGAACACCGCGCAGATCATTTGGGCCTCGATCAATAACCCCGCTCCTGCACCGGCATTCGCCCCGATCTATGGGTTAGGTACCGAAGCATGGCAACAGTCGCCGAAGTTCGAGACGGTTCAGATTCCTCTGATCAATCCTGGCGCTTCGACCCCTGACCTCGTCAACAACCGCTTCTCCAATACGTTCAACAGCAACACCTACGAGTTGCTGATGCAGAACACCAACTACTTAGAACTCGGGCTTACGCAGTTCGGAACTCAGGCGAGCGGCAACTACATGCTCGCTCGTTCGGCCGCGGTGCCTATGGATGTGAGAATCGAAGCATCGATCTTTGCCGAAGAAGGTTCCTTCTTCGTCATCCCGGGTGACTGGTTTAACACCAACCCGAACGATCGTAGAGACGTCTTCGAGCAAAGGGTAGCCGCACTTGGCGGAACCGCTGCCGCGAGAAATCAGGCTGCGCAAGAGCGACTCGAGAACTTCGGAACCGTGCCATACGCCCCGTTCTACGCCGAACCTGCCGACATCAAGATTAACATCGTTGGCTCGATCGCCGAGAACATGGCTCCCCCAATCGCTCAGCAAGCTGAATGGCAGAAGAAGTGGGGTTGGATCCCCACCAAGCAAGCCGGAGTCTTCAACGGAGCAACGGGTGCAAGCCGGTTTATCCCGTTCTCCCATGTGAGTGAGTGGACCAAGGCAAACCCAGCCGCAAGGCCGTTTACTGAGAATCTGATCGTTAGCTACGATCCGATGCTGGCCACCGGTCGCGCCGACGGATTCTCGACAAACACCCCGCTCAACGATCCGGTGAACCCGGCGATACGAACAACTACTCTGAACGGAGTCACTCATCAGCTACCGCCGATGCCGCGACTTCCGGTCAGCCCAACCCTTGCATTCTTTGGAGAAGTAAAGTGATCAAGCGAATCATCCTCGCCCTTGGTGCCCTGGCAATCGCCGGGGCTTCCGTGGCTCAGCAGAGCTACGCATTGCGGAAAACGGATATCCGTGCCGCATACTTCCACCTGAATGGGGATCACCTTCCCACCGGTCTCGGTTACTCGGCGACCGCCCCGCACGTTTGGTTTAACGTCGATTCAAACACCGCGCTCAAGCCATCCGGTTGGAATATCTACAACCCACTTGCGGCTGGCATGCTCACAAACCAGTCGTCAATCTTCTTCTCTGCAATCTACGCCGACACTCCAGCAATTCCTGTTGGTGGTGGTTTGGAGCTCACCAAGCGGATGGCGGGCTACTGGTGGCTCGATGTTGCCGGTCTCACTGACGAGGAAATGGGTCAACTCGATGTCGGCTTGCTCCAAGTGACAACTCCAAACCTTCAAGTCGCTCCCGGAGATCGAGAGAGATTACGCAGATTCGTCGATAAGGGCGGCGTACTTTGGATCGACCTCGCGTTCGGTTCCTTTGACCAAGCCAATGGAAGCGTTGTCCCGTTCCGGATTAACTATCCTGGATCGCCGAACGCTAACCCACAGTGGGACCTCCAAAGCCCGTTGCTTCGGTATCCGAACACACTCACCAATAACGAAATTCAAACCCTTGCGACTGGTCCAACTTACGGAACCGAGCCAATATTCCGAGGAAACATTGATCCCGTTGACCTTTCGGTCGAGGGCGCCGCTTCGGTCAGCCCTCTGCTCAACAGTCTAGTCGGTGTAACCGGTGGATACAGCCACCTCAAGCCTGTGACAGCTGCTGCGGGGTCGCCTACCGCCATGCTCGGTAGGATCGGAGATGGCTACGTCGTCGTTACTTCGCGCGGTGCCTCCGAAATGGCAAGCCGAACCAGCACGTCGACAAACCGACGCTTCTTCGCTGCGGATCCAAACGGTCAGCTAGGTCGAACCGGAGCCGCAACGCTTGAAGCTTCTGCTGCGATCAAATTCGCGGTCAACGTCATCTCACTTGCTGCTGAGTCTTCGCAGAACGGAGGCGGAAGCCGCCGCAATTTTGGCTCGTTCATCGACGTTGGCGCGCCGCTTCTGCAAACTTGGAACGCCATGTACGGCACGGGATCGACCTACACGGCCGATACAACCGACAACCGCCCGCCGGTCATCTATAAGGGCCTTACTGTTGCAGTCGCGGACAACCGAGTTGTCGTCTTCGACGCTGACCCCAAGAGCGACGCAGATGGCGACGGTAACACAGATGACGGGCTTGCCGACCTCAGCCTGGGTGAAGATCGTGACCTCGTCTGGGCAAGCAGTGTCTTCCCCGGGAAGATCTCAAGCGCAGTCTGTGCTGAAGTCCCCTCTGCCGCAACGCTCGGCCGTCGCGATCTTGTTCTGGTTGCGACAGAGAATGGCCAACTCGCGGTCCTAACACTTTTCGATAACAATCGACGGCTTCGAGCTGGACTTGCAATCGCCCCTGACGCGCTTCTCACGCCTGGTCTCGGTGGCTCGCCATCGCTTGTCGCGGGCGAGTGGCCAGTTGCGCCGACCGTCCACGAAGGTGTGGCGTACGTCGCAGATACGGTGAACTCCTCTGGGCAAGACGTAGGACGAATCTGGCAAGTCGACCTACGGACGCTCCTTCCAGTTCAGAGCCCGGTCACTGCTAACAATTTTATCTTTGGCGGTACGGCTGCGGCGATACAGCGCATCTCAGGTTCTCCGACGGTTGGATACATCCCGATCATGGATAACTCGGGTGGTCTCGATAAAGTTGTCTACGCACCGCTCAAGGAGCAAACAACGCCACAGGCTAACGCTGGGTTCATTTCAGTCTGGGCTGGTGCAAAGGGCGAACGGCCTTCGTCGGTCTCCGAGTCAGGTGGCGTGGTCGCGATCACGACCCGTGCCGCAACTCAAGGCGGACTCCCGATTTATCTCAGTGCGGCTGCCGGAGACCCTCTAGGATTTCGACTCTCGATTATCAGAACCGACGGAACGGTCCTTACTGCAGCTCAAATGGCCGCTCTCTTTACTGGAGCCGTAACCCAAAGCAACGGGACGGTTTCGATGACTCTGAACCCTATGGTTGCTTGGCCACCGGTCGGCGTTGACCCAGACAATGGTGTCAGAGTGGACTACTCCATCGACTGGGGCGCAGCTTTCCCGAGCCTCACGGCGGGAATCGAGCGCGGTCGGCTTAACTTCCCATCGCCAACGGGTATCCAACGTTCGGTCGTTGGGGGAATCGCACTCTCGCCAACCGGAACGATCTACGCAACGGTCAGCACCCAAAACTCGGCGCCGGCATCGTTCTCGGTGAATGACTACAATGGTTCGCTCTTCGCAATTCGTGAAGAGGGCCGGGGTCAGTTCCGCTGTGCTTGGAAGTGGGACCTGTACCCGCAGCATAGTTTCAGCAACGCCGGCACATCAACCACCGTCCAGTCAGTTCTTGCAGACAACGACCCGGTACAAAACCTTACGGTTCCAGCAGGTCCGACCACCATCAACCTGAACTTCGTGCTCGGTGGGGGATACCGACTCGCGACCTTCCAAGGGGCTCCGGTGATTCGCAACGGAGAGGTCTATGTCTCAGTCAGCGGTTACAAGCGCTCTCTAGGCGCATTCAGTGTTCCAGCTGGAGCTCTGCTGTGCTTCTCGGATGATGCTTCCACTCGCGAGATTCGCGTTGGACGTAGACTTAGCCAGAATGCGATTGTTGTCCAGCCGGATATGGCTCGGTCAACCGATCCAAGCAACCCGACAACATTCTCCTCTCTACCGCCGGAGCGAGTTCGGGTTGAAAAGGAAGAAGGGCAGGTCGGCGGCATTATCCGTCTCGACAACTTGTTCACTGCCCAGCGTGGTCAGATCACCGACTCGATCAGCGTCAGTCAGCCGATTATCATTCGCCAAGATGGCCAGCAAGACCTGATCATTGATCCTTCGCAGCAGGGAGATCGGTGGAACCCCCTCAAGTGGTACACGATCATGCACGGTACCCAGCTGACCAGCACGGCTCTCGGAACCGGAAACACCGTTTTCGTCAGCGGAAAGTCGTACCTGCCGCCAATCCTGAACGGAGTCTTCCCCGGCGATCCAAGGTTCCGCGAGGAAGCTATCGTGATGGCCCTGAAGACCGATATCGATCCGGGTCTTGCCAAGCGGCCAAACGACAGCGGAGCATTCACAACCGTCGCAGCAAACTTCCAACCGCAAGAGATCATCGCGGATCAGGCTCGGCCCTACCTGCGACAAGTTATCTCGATGGATTATGTGCGCGCTTCTAATGCCTTTAGTGCAACTGAAGCATCGCTCAACAGCATCCGGCCTAGCCAGGTCTATGTCTGGCCGCAAACCCCACGAAACTCCACGAGCGCAGGTCAAATCTCGTTCGAGGACTTTATCGTCCGGGTCAACCAGTGCGTTCTAAAGACCTCCGGCACGGTGTCAGGAACCTTTGCGCCGAATAGCTTCGGAGTCGTGGCAGGAGACGGCGTTCTCGCGGCTTGGAACAACGAGCGAATCTATGGATTCAAGCGAGCAAACACGTGGGTCGCTGATGAAGGGCGAATTGCTCTGCTCGACCCGAGTGGAAATCCGTTGTTCGATTCAAGTAAAGCGATCCTCTCAGGTAACACGGGTGGAAGCACCGCCGCAGTAAACCTCCGGCAGCTTGGAAGGCCCACGCGGATCTACCCAATCTCCGGTTCGAGCGATGTGCTAGTCGTTGATAGCGACAAGAGCCAGATTTTCCGAATGAACCCATCTGGTGTCGTTGGACGCGTCCTTCAGTCGATATCATTGGATCCCACGTTTGTTCCGAGCGGATACAAATCGAACGAGTCTCTAGAGTTTTCGAACCCCCGAGACGCATGGACTTGGGTTTCTCAAGAAACTCCAGTGGCAAGCGGTGGTAACAACCGCTTCTCCAACCCACAGGCGCAAGAGTATTGGATTCACTACCTCGTGGCTGACCAAGGCAATGGTCGACTGATTGAAGTTGTCGATCGCTATGCTCAAGATGCAGCCACCGGACGAATCACCAGCCGACTCAGTGAAGGAACCCTCCTCTGGCACTCGCCGACAGAAGTCAGCGGTCAAGGATGGAACTACAACAGCTTCACCCGAATCCAAGTTGGCAATCGATTCGCAATCGTCGCCGGAGTGGGCGGAAAAGCTCCGACTCGCCGCGATGCCGGCGAAGGCGGAAGCGGAGTTGGAGACCTCACACCGACAAACAACCGTACCTCGCAGGCCGGAAATGGCGGCATCGTGATTTTTGATCCCACTTTCACCGGAGGATACAGGGTGTTCAGTACCTTCAGCACTCCGGCCGTGGATCACACCATGCAGTGGGACTTCACGACTGGCACCTGGTCAGTGAATGCAGCGGCGGACATTGTTGCGAAAGAGCGAGTCATGTCGAATCTCCAATCGGTCACTGCGTCGCTGATCCAGGGCGTCGGAACACCGGTCTACACGATCATGATCGCAGATTCCACTGGAGTCTACGAAGTACTCGCCGACACGGCTAACCCGACGTCATTGAGCGCACGATGGATGCTTCCCTCATGGGCTTACACCAGTATGCGGCGACCTGCATCGGCCGCTGGAGTCGTCGCGGCAAACAACCCTATCAAGTTCTTCCCGACTTACGCGCGGCGCATCGATGATGACAACGTCATGATCGTCAACGGATACAACGGAATCACGTTAGGGAACGCACCATTCGACGGAGAAGTCATACAGGTGGATGGATCCTTCGGAACTGGTGCTGTAGGCGATATCGATAACCCCGGTTTCTCCCTCTTCGCACACAACCTCGGATTCAACTTCAAGAGTATCAAGCTCTTGTTCGGACCAGTTGAAGGAACCCGAGGACTCTCACTCCCTGTTTTTGCAGATCGACGATAAAGAACCAGCAGCTTGAGGCAAAGCATGCAAACAATGAAAGGACTACTAAGCGTAATCGGACTCACTCTCGCAGTGGGTAGTTTTGGGCAATCTAACACGGACCACCCGAACTTGAAAGGCGGCAACGCCCGAACAGGAACAAACGGCAATGTGGCCGGTTCTAGTCCCGGGCATTTGCGTCCAGAGGGTGTTGATCTTTCTGGTAACCGTCTCCCTTCGGCTCTCCGATGGTTCACGCCTCTACAGTCCGCCCGAGAAGTTGATTCCCTTCGCCTCAACGAAATCAACCCTTTCCGAACCCGAATCGATAACACTGATGCCGTCGGCGCAGGTCTGCCTGCGGCCGCCAATCTAGATGAAAACGGGACCAGTATTGGACCTTTCGATCCACTTCCAAACGGTTTCGTCACGTCAACCGGACTTTGGAACACGCCGAATTCTGATCAAGAAGCACAGTTCACGCAGGATCTTTATGTCCGGCGCAATCGAAATCTGGCTAATCCCCTCGCTTTCCAAGAGAGAAACTACACTCAACGGTTCCCATCCCACACCTGGCAGAGCACGACTTCGTCTGCTGCTGGAGTAGGCGGCGACCCACGAATCGCTGCTGTTCCTGGAAATCTCAGAACTTGGAGCTGGACGTTCCGCCCGATGACCAGCACGCTGGTCGGAACCAATTTTGTTACGGCTGACGACTTTGTGCCCAAGGATTACGCACTCTATGTGTGGATTCCGCAGGGACCTGTTAAGAATGCTGTTAACGTAAACGTCTACCAGGCTCGATATCAGGTCTACGAAATCACCTACGGCTTCGGGCAGAAGTACGTCGACGTGGTGGACACATGGCGATCCGGTGCAGGTTGGGTTCGACTCGGCAACGGCGGTAACCCGACAAACCAAGTTTTCCCTTACTTGGGGCGAAACCCTCTCTTCCCTGCGCTCTATAACGACTTGCGAATCACGCTGTACAATACGATTCCTCGCGACGATACCGACAGACTGATGGAAGAGGTTACGCTGGCCAAGCCAGATAACCGATTTGCAGTTCTGGCCGACGCGGCCCAATTCTCCACTGAAACGGATGGATACATGGCTACGCCGACCTCGGCTGGCTTCGGCACCGCCGACATCCGGGTGACCGGTGCTCGGAATGAGCGCTTGGTCGATCCGACGACGATCCCGGCAACTACCGACTACAAGACGAAACCATTCACCGTCGCAAAGGGAGTTCTGACCAGCTACGACTACAACTTCGGAACCGTTCGATGGAAGTACAGCCCTCTGGAAACCAGTTCACGAACAATTACGTTCGAGAACACGTCCCCCAACTTTGTGGCTACGCCAGGTTACGCAACCCTAACCGATAACCCAAATGCTCGAGGTGGCAGCCACCTTGCGACCGCTGCATTTGTACCGCCACCTCCAGTTCCACCGGCGCCCCCACTGCCGGCTACCGAGGCGGTGACCGTCTCGCCCGGTACGGACATACCAGACGGGTCATACGAGATCCAGATGTACGTAGGCGGAAACGTCACGCTTCCGGCAATCTCCTACGCCCAGCAGGCTGAGTATGAGATCTTCATTGGCGGTGTCTCCCAAGGACGATTTACGATTAATCTTGCAGGACCGGCCGGATACGTTCGGATCGGGGATAAACGATACCCGCATTCCAGCACGCTACCCATCACGGTTGTGATGGAGAACCGTTCCTTGCTTGGGTCCGATGCAGGAAAGTCGGTTTACGTCGACCAGTTCCGCTTCGTCGGCTCTGCTGCGGCAGAGTTCAAGTCCTCGCCGGTTCACGCACGAGCCTTCATTCGCCTTGCCCCAGGTGCGGCGCCAGTCGAAACTAACGTCGTGATCGCAGCTGATGAGCAGGGAAGAATTCACTGTCTCGACGCCGCTGGAAACGGCGATGGCACCACCACATGCTACTGGACCTACCCAAGCGAGCGCTCGGCCGCGCTTGATCCCAACCTTCAACAAGGCCAGGATCCAAACGACCCGAACCTCCTCGGTACGTTCCAAAAGTTTGATGGTGAGTTCGACACGCTTAGCGCGGCGATGCCCGCAAACTTTGACCTGAGCACTGCTGTTGTCCATCGGTTGAACATCACTCAACCGACGACACCCGCTCCAACGGTAGTACAGCGCGACTTCCTCGTGATCGGCAGCACCAATGGTCGAGTTTTTAGCATTGCCATGGAAGGTAGAGGTGACTTCAACAATCCTTCGAATATCCACGGAACAACCTTCCGAAACTGGACCTACCCTGACACGTTCCCGACAACACCGGAACAGCAATCTCGTCTCGGAGCCATTACTTCGGTTGTCCAGTCAACCGCAACGGTCGGCGGAGTATCTCGTCCTGTCTTGTTCGTCGGAACGGAACAGGGCCGCATGTACTGCCTTGATGCCGCTGGTGACTTCAACTACTCGGGCGCCAACGATCTTAAGACGTCTGTACTTTGGCAGTATCCAGCCGAAAACGCTGAAACTCTTGGCGCGATTTCTGGTGCGCCGGTCTACGACGCGACGAACAACCGCCTCTTCTTCGGTTCCGAAATGCTTGACGACGAGCCAGGCAAGCTAATGTCGATCAACGTTGACACCGGTCTCCCGCTCTGGATTCGAAACGGAGATACGACGGGAACTGTAGCTAATCCTGCTCCAAAGTTCCTTGATTGGAACTCAGGCATGGCTTATGTGTCCCAAACTGAGATCACGAGTCTGCCCGGTTCGGTGACAGCGTTGAGTACTCCGAGCATGCTGTTCGCTATGAACGAGAACGGCTACGTCTACGGATTCAATGCAAATGATGGATCCGTCGAGTGGAGAACAAACGAGCTCCAATCCGGTGGTGTAGGTTCGCTCATCTATTCGAACATCCGCACCCAAGACGCGGCGACTGGCGCGCTCACCAACTTCCCGGTCGTGTTTGTGCCGACTGCAGGAGGTCGCTTCGCAGCACTCTTCTGTCGACGCGGTGAAGAAACTCGGTTCGGGAATCGAATTGCCTGGGGCTATTCGATGAACGATGCCGTGCACTCGTCGATGACTGTCTCGAACAACTGGCTGTTTGGAGCTTCGGCAAATGGATTCCTGTTTGCCTGGTCCGACTATGTCAATGCAGGTGGCGTCATTGGGGATGGAATCGTGCCTCCTGGCTATGACAACATTCCAGACAACAACCGAGACCCACTTTACGAGGACTATCGAAACGCCGAATGTGCTTTCTTAAGCCGAGAGGGCTACATTCGCCTTCGAAAATCGATCCCTGGTGGAGCGAAAGGACTTGAGGCATATAACACCGTTATCGATAACGGAGCAACCTACACTTCGCCCTTTGGCAAAGTAAGAGTTCCGTTCCGCAGTACCCATGGTGCGGCGTTCGAGTGGGGCGAAACCATCTACTTGGTCGTCTACAACTTCCCAGTCCGAACTACCGATACTCAAGGAAATGATGTTCCACCTCCAATCGTGGAAGCGGTTGTCACATCCGAAGGTCGACCGGGGCGCCCAATCGCCGCCGAGGCAAGACTGTTTGCCGACAAAACGGAAGCGGACGGAGACGGCGGTTATGCCATCTACCAGATTCCTTTGACCGCGGGTGGAAACACGTCACAAGTTCCTGGACCGGGATCTATCCGAGTTCAACTGAAGACGAGTGCAACCAACCGTAACGGAACGATGCAGGCCATTAGCCTCAATCCGGCCGTGACAAACATCGCCTATCAGGTCGCTAATCCGCTTGCCATCCGAGTTGCTACTGGAATCACCAACCAGCTTGGTGATACACCAGTGACTACCCGTGAGGATGCGCTGGCGAACGGTTCGCCTGACGTGGTCTTGACCACTCCTGCTACAACCATCAATGGTTCACGCTTCGGCTCCTCCGTTGGAGTCGCCTCGCACGGAACGAGCAAGAAGCTGAATGTTGAGATTCTCGACCGAAGCCTTGTCACCCTCCAACGCGGCGAGGGTCGTGGCATCGACGGAGTACGAGTCGACCGACGTGATCTGCGTTGGCAAGGCGGAACTTCACAAGTGGTGAAGCCGTTTGGCGCTCTTCCCGCGTCCATCTCCGGACTTTTCACAAACTTCGAGGACCTACCTAACCGATTCCCGAATGTGAGCCTGGACTATCCGGACGTGCGTCGAGAAAACGTCCGAGTTCGTAAGGATCCGAACGGCAACGTCGAAAACCCAGTGTTCAATGGTGTCTCCCTGCGCGGTCCTCGAACTGCAGCCGGAGCGCCAATCGATGAGGTGACTGCACCAAACCGAGTGATCCTGCCGACCATCTTCGAATTCCAAGTCGAAGTTCCAAAGTATCAGCCTTCAAACGTTGGTGCAAGCTCGATCCCAGATCAAAATGGAAGCACAAGCTGGTTCGCAGGTTACGCTGGACGATTCACAGTCTTCATCGATAGTGACAACAACAACCAATTCACAGGTTCGTCACGAGAAGCAAATCGCTCCTTTAACCTGGCAGCGGCAGTTGCACCAGACACCAAGATCTCAATCGGAACTCCTAATGTTGAACTCGGTTCGCTCTCTGCAGGCTCGGGTTACGACACTCGATTGACCTACTCGCCGACCGCACCATATCGGACGATCAATCTCGCATCGGTATTCAACCCTTCAGCCCCAGAATACGCCGACATGTTCAAACCATTCGTTGCCTACAACGAAGGAAACGTGAACTTGCTGAACGTTCGCTTGGCAAAGGGAACAGCGGAAGTCGCCGGAGGCTCAATCACCCGCTATTGGCCTTGGCAAGTTCTTGGACTCGGGAATAACGACCAAGTCTGGCTTGACTCGGCTACGGACGTCCACACTGATCTGGACACCCGCTTCGCACCCGATCTCAACGGTACCGGACTCAACTTTGTTGTCGTCCAAAAGCCACGAGTTGGAGACAAGCGCGGACGTCAGCTTGAGGTTAACCCAAGCTCGCGACTCAACCCTAACTTACCAGCGGCCGGCGGACTCCTCCAGCCCGCTTTCCCAACGCTGAAGCGTGATGCACGAATCGCCGTGACACCTCCAATCGGAACTCCGGTCGGTCGGTACTCGACGACGATGCGGTTGACCGAAGATCTCGGTCAAGTTGGAATCGGCGGATTTAACGATGAGAGTCTTTCGCTTGGTTACACCACTGCCGGAAGCCTGAACATGTTCGAAGCGTACAGCGACCCGACGTTCCAGTTGAGCTTCACCATCAAGGAAACTCAGCTAACCGGAGGAGTGAGCAAGTTCAACGACGCACTCATAAGCGGGTCGAATGCGGTCGACGCAGTTTCTCCTGCTCAGTGGTCGGACATTCAGCCGAGCGGCGTTCGACGAACTAACGGCACATTGATGATGGCGTTTGCATCCAACCGCCCAACCTTCTACCCGGCAACCGGTAACCCGAATCCGAATTCGAAGAGTTACGGAGTCTTCTTGTCGCGCCTTTCTGGTGCAGACCTAGGAGCTCCCGATGCAAGAGGCGAGGACTCATGGTTGCGTGACCTTAACAAGTTCACACCGGCTGACCCCGCCAACCGACGTTGGACCGACTTCACCGGAAATATTCCTGCGTCGTTCATCACCAATGCGACGTTCCCGGCCACGCTGACCAACGGTGTGCCAGCTGGTGGAGCTGCTATTGGTGGATCAATCGTTCCTAGTGAAAATCGAATCTCGCATCCAACGTTCCCGTCAGGTGGAGACAAGACCCTCGCTGGAGCCGCGATGCGGCGTCTCGCGCTAGCGATGATTGGTGAGACCAAGCGGCAGACCGCTTCAGGACTCGTCATCGATAGCCGATTGATGGTCTCGGAAGTTGCGCTCGACGGTACGGTTTCGACTCCAGTCGTTCTTGATGCAGACCCAATGATGGCAAAGGGTCGACCGACAGTCGTACAAAACGGTAACGCCGTCAGCATCTTCTACACGGGTACAAGCAACGGAACGTCGAGTATTTACCAAACAACGTACACGATGGGCGGTGGATTCACGGTTCCAACTCAACTCCGATTCGGCAAGGGCTTCGAGTCCGTGTCCGATCCATCGGCAGTGTTGCAACAGCGAGCGACTGGCGAAACTGATGTCGTGCTGACATTCTCAGGCAGACTGCGCGGTATCCCCGCAGGCGAGGTCTTCACCACCAAGTATCAGCTTGATCCGGTAACCCTGGCAGTCCAGACCAACGTCCCGACCTCCTTTGGTCTGGCGAACACGGCTGGCGGAGCTCTTGTCGAGACAATCACGTTTGACAACAAGTTCAATGTCTTCCGATCTCGCGGAACAAACTGGTCTGGCACGTTCACCCTGAGAAGTGCTGCTGGAGTTTCGGTCTTTGCTGACGCGGTTGGCAATCCCACGGATACGCCGGTTCAGACCTTGGATCGAGAGACTGGAACGTTGAGTTACCCAACCATCTTCGGTGGTCGAGTAACGATAGATCCTTCCCTCGGCTTGATCAGGTTCACCAGTTCTCAGCTACCTAAGTCGACCCAAATGGTGCTTAGCTACGTTCCAACCCAGCTTCGGCTCAGCGGAGTCAGTACATCCGGTTACAGCGCGCCCTCGATGCTTTTCGACGGTCGTTTAGCCCCGGGTAACACATCCGTAACGCCAGGTCTGTGGTTCACGCCAAGTGGAGCGCTAGAACCGGCTGGCAGCGCGAACACGCTAGCAGATCGCTTCATCCTCACATCGATCCGAGGTGCGGCTTCCGGAGGACAAACTTCGAGACCGGTCATGACGAGCTTCCGCTACGGTGTTCGCGTCGGTCGAGAGATCCTTGTCAACAGGGACGGCTCGCTGGGCGAGACCGTCACGGTGACAGGGAACAACGGTTCTTACCAGATCGATGCAGCCGCTGGTCGGATCTACTTCACTAGGTTGGATGACAATCGTATTGTGCGAATCCGAATCGGTTCTGGACCCAGTGCGATTGATATCACCAGACCTGTCTCGATGGTTGGCGAAACCGTCGAAGAGTTCGTGCCAATGGAAGGCGGATTAAACGAAGCCAACATGGCCCTGTTCCTTGATCCGATGGGTAGCGCAGCAAACCGACGAGAGCTCATTTGGATGATCTGGTCGAGCATGCGAAAAGGATCTCCAAGCCTCTTCTTCCAGACGATGGCTCGAAAGATCACGCCCCACCTGCCGAACTAAGCCCTAACGACTGGCAAAACGCCCCTAGATTTCACGAAATCTAGGGGCGTTCTGCTGTAACGGTTGCCTACCCATGTACAATCAAATGAAGAAGCGAGAAAAGTTCGTTGACAACTCTGGCACCAGAGTGATAAGATGAACCGCCCCCGTAGTGGTAGGTGCTAGTTTATGGCAAAAAAGCTCAGTAGCGTGCTTGGAATCGACATCGGAAGTCACAGCATAAAGGTCGCCGAAGTGAAGACTTCAGGCAACAGTGCAACCGTGACCGCAATCGGCGTCGTACCGACCCCAGAAGGTGCCGTCGACTATAGCGGCGTCTACAACAGTGACGAGGTCGGTAAAGCCCTCGCAGAGGCGCTTAAAGCGTCTGGCGCATCGAGCAGCTCGGCCGTTGTGACAATCGCAGGGCAGCAATCAGTTTTAGTTCGAGTCTTACCTGTCCCGCGAATGGACGTTGACAAAGAGCTTCAGTCGCACATGGAGTGGGAGATTAGTAAGAACATCCCATTTGCTGAGACAACAATTCAGTCGGACTACAAGGTAATCGAAGGCGGAGATCCTAATTCGGCAGAGATGGAAGTCGTGATGGCCATGGCGCCGCAATCAGCTATCGATACCATTGTGGACTGCATCAAGAAAGCCGGCAAGAAGCCGTATGCGATTGATGTCGAGCCAATCGGCTTGGGTCGATCTCTTAAGAGCAGCTTCCCTCAGTGGGCTAGTGAAAATGGCGTCTGTATCGTAGACATCGGTCATTCAACGACTTCTATCAACATCTACGATCAAGGAAACTTGGTTTTGCCGCGGCCAGTTCCGGGTGGCGGTGAAATGGTTACCCGTGCGATCGCGGATGCAAAGCAAATTGGCGTTCAGGAGGCAGAGGACTACAAGGTCAATCAATTCTCCATCTCGGAGGATATGGCGGCGAATCAAGGATTTGCAAATCCGTTCGGCGGAGCAACCCAGGCTTTCGACGCTGGTTTTGCTGTTGACTCGTACGCCCCAGTGGATCCGGTGTCCGACGCAACTTCGGCGATGAATCCGTTGGATGATTTGGCAATTGACCCGATCACTGGCCTGCCAATCGAGCAGTCGTTCGAGCCTGCGGCTCCTACCTACGCCAACGATCCATTTTCCTCGTCTCCGGCTCCCGAGCCTACATTTGCTCCAGACACCCTGATGGTTCCGGCCGTTACTCACTCTGCTGATGAGGATTTCGGGGCTGTTCAAGGAATCCTTGAAGATTTAGTGGGAGAACTTCAACGATCTATCGACTATTACGCCAGTCGAGGGGGTAATGTATCCCGAGTCGTGTTGTGCGGTGGGGGTTCAAAGTTGAGAGGGCTGTCTGGTTACCTGAGCAGGTCGCTTAACACTCCGGTAGAGCTGTACGACGCTTTCAGTGGATTGGGGTTTGCGGCGAAGAAGGTTGGAATGGAATACGTCAACGAGCATCGCCAAGAGTTTGCTGTTGCCATCGGCAATGGATTGCATATCGCATATTGAGGGGAATGAGTGAAGCTTAATCTTTTACCAAAGACAGTTGATACTTCAGGGAGGGCGAAGTTTGCTCTTGTTGGAGGGCTTCTAGTGTTCGTCGGTTCGCTTCTCGCTGCGTTTGCGATGGCAAAGATTTCTCAGGATCGGGTTGCATTTGCAAGTGACAAGCTGACTGAAATTAAGCCTAAATATGATGCAGTCGTGAAGGTTGCCACCGAGGCCGACGCAATGATGGCGGCTCCTCAAGTGAAGCAAGTTGTAACGAATGCTGCTTTGGCGAAAGCAATGTTGGGTGCAAGCCGTATCTATCCAGACTTCTTCGATGGAGTCAAGCCATACATTCCAGCATTCTTCCGCATTACGCAAATGTCTGCCTCTCCGATTGATGACAAGTCATCGACGCTGAGTTTGACCGGAACTGTTCGCAATGCTCAAGAATATGCTGATCTGATGCTTGCAATGCTGCGAATTCCGGGCGCAACATCTGTATCTCGGGCTGGATTTCAGGCGGAAGATGTCGTTGTTCCGGCACTATCAGAATTGGATCAGGTTGGAAAACCGAGGAAGGAGTCCGAGGGGCCGATACCGGACGATCCGCTAGAAAGGCTCCAGTACTTCACTGACCAGTCTGTCCCGTCAGGCTATCTGAACTCAGGAAATTTTGGCGCCACTGAGCCCGGGACAACGAAGACTGTTCGGCCAGGCGAGTCGCTCATTTCGGTAGTTGTAACGGTTCCAAAGGATCTTCGGACTCCCAATCCTAGGGCAACCATTCAGTCCCTTGGTGCGGCTACAGGTGCAACGGCAGCTCCAGCGAGTAATGCTGTGGCTCCGGCGCCTCCAGCGACTACTGGGTCGGCGGCAGGGGGGCAGGACTAGAAATGTTGAAATCACTATACGCTCGGACGATATGGCTTACATTCATATCCTTTTCCTTGATTGTCCTATCGGCAGCGCTGTTCCGTTTCTGGATTCCAAATCAGGAGATTGCTCAGAATAAGGTTTCGGTGCACAATGCCTATGTTTCAGAAGTAAACAAGCTCAATGCTGTGCTTAAGAAGAAACAACAAGCAGTTGACTCAATCAAGCTTGCGCAGGCTGAATGGTTGCCATATGTTGAAACCAAGACTCCGCCGCAATCGCTTGATCGGGGAGGCATCAATATTGATGTCAACCAGTATCAGCTTTTGCTCGATACTAAAAAATTCCGTGATAGTGTCCAAACCGCTCTAAACTCTCAGCTTAAGAGAGGCGGGGTCAAGGTCTTATCTGGACCACGTATCAATGGCGTTACGGACCAGGATGCTCCAAACAGTATTCTCGCAAGCTACTACAATTACCCTTCTGCTCCGTTCCCAGTCGTCATACATGATCTTGGTCAGGTGAGCGTGCAGGGGACTTACGAGCAAATCCTCGAGAACGTTCGAGCGTGGAAAGATATGCCAAATTATCTTGCGGTCGCCCACAATTTGGTGCTATCTGGAACGGCGCCTAGGCTCAGCGCAACATATGATCTTTCAATCGTTGGTTACATTCGTTACGATGGAATCTACGGTCCGGTTCCAGACGGTGGTGCAGCCGTTGCCCCAGCCGGAGCTGGAAACGGGGCAGGCGGGCGTGGAGGAGCTGGAGGTCAGCCACCATCGGGTATCGCCGGAATGTCTGGTGCTGGCGGCGGCGGCAGGCCCCCTAGCGGAGGTCCGCCTCCATCAGGAATTGCTGGAATGTCTGGGGCTGGTGCCGGGGCTGCAGGGAAGTGATTATGAGAGCAAAACTAAAAAATGCAGTAGTCGGTTCTACGTCTCTATTGGTGCTATGTTTGCTTTCAGGTTGTTCTGACCCGAATTCGGCAATCGAAGAGCCATCAGCGGGAGTTGTTAAGAAGATTGAAGCTATTCAGCCCGCAGCTGCTGCGGGGATAGATAAGTCTGTATCGAAATCAATGTCTCCGGACCGGATGAAGGGGCTTATTGCATCTACTGCTTCGTATGGTCATCGGGACAATCCTTTCGCCCTCAATTCTGACGAAAGAAAGTTTGATGATCTCCAGGCCTCTGAGAGGTTCCTTTCAGAACAAGGGCACTTCTCCAACTCATTTGAGTTGCCTGAGGACAAAGATGACGCTGTTGTGGTTGAAGAGGCTCAACCATATCGCCGTATCTCGGGAATTGTCATTGGTGATGCGATTTATGCGATCCTGGAAGAGAATGGAAGGTCGACGATCATTCGACCTGGTTCTACGATTCCCGATACAGAGTGGGTAGTGGTTTCGATCAACCGAGACGAAGTTAAACTCAGGCGCAGTGGAAAGACTCTTCCCAATGAGGTCACTGTCAGGCTTGAAGTCGCACCTCCAGGTATTGGCGGAGGTGGCGCTCCGGCAGGCGGTGGAAACGGGGGGCTCGCTGGAATGGGCGGTGCCCCGGGTGGCCCAGGCGGTGGGCCAAGAGGCGGTCCTTCTGGTGGAAATGCCGCGAATTGAAGTTTTTTGTTACGAACATAGATAAGATACGTCCATTAACTGAGGAAAACATGAAAACCCGAATGAGGAACATGATGATGATAGCTGCCTTGGCAGCAATGACGATCGGCGGTGTGTCGAGTGCTCAGGCGCAAGACAGCATCCTCGACAAGGTGATCTCGTCCGCTGAGTACCAGCAGGCCGACATCCGAGAGGCACTTAAAACCCTTTTCCGACAGGTGGACGCCAACTACAGCATCCTTCCTGAGGTTCAAGGTACTGTGACGATTAACCTGAAGAATGCTCGATTTGAGCTGGTTCTTCAGAACCTATTGAATCAGGTTAACGCCACATTCCGATACGAAGCCGGAGTCTTCGTAATCGTTCCTAGGCCTCCAGAGGGCAACGGAAATCCGATCGACACAAACGATGGAAGCGCGACGCCTCCTCCAGCTCCTAAGATCACTCGAAAGATCTACATTAGATCAATGGATCCCATGTTGATGGCGATGTTGATCGGGCAAACTGGTCAGAATTTTGGCGGTAGCCCTGAACCAATGAGCCTGTCGCGACTTGGCGGCGGCGGCATGGGCGGCTTCTAAGGCCGAGTACAGATAGTTTATTGTGGGAGTTCAAATGCAAGATAAGTTCAAGTCAATTCGCGTAGCAGTCACTGCCTCGCTCATCCTGGGTTCTGCTCTGGCATCAGCGCAGAACTCGGAAGTTCGTATGAATGTGTCCCTTAAGGATGCAGACCTCGTAACAGCAACTCGGATGATTACCGAGAAGACTGGGGTTCAGTTCTATTTCACGGGCACAAAGCAATTCAGCAGAGTTACAACGACGTTGAAGGACCAAACCGCTGACGATGTCATCCGATACATCTGCGATTCCGCTGGAGCCTACGTCACGAAGGACGAAAACGGCGTTTATCGAATCAGTGCTGACAAGCCAACTCCGGTTGCAGTTGTCAACGAATCTCGACCTTCAGCCAGTATCATCAAGAAGATTAAGTTGCTTCACCAAGGCGCTGACGAAATTTACACTCAAGTTGTTATGGGTCGAATTCTTGATCCTTTGACAAAGCATCGAGACATGGGTCGAGCCTTTGAAATGGCTCGCCGAGTGGTTGCACCTGGTTCACAAGTGGGCGCGGCAGCTACAAGCTTCTTTGATTCCGCTCAAAAAATCAATCAATACAAACCCCAATCGACGCCACAAAATGGTGGATTCGATTTGTCGAATACCGATGCTAATGGCTCTGGTTCATCGATCTCGCTTCCGGGAGAAGCAGCATTTCAGCGCGGCGGAATGGGTGGCGGCGGTATGGCCGGCGGCGGTATGGCCGGCGGCGGAGGCTTGGGTGGCGGAGCTGGTCAAGGCGGCGGCGGTCTCGGTGGCGGCGGTGGGCTCCAAGGTGGAGGCGGAACTCAGCTTCAGCCTGGCCAAGGTCTTGTTCCCAGCACCATCGACTTCATAACCTACGATCCAACTGATAACAGTTTGATCGTTCGAGGTTCGAGCGAAGACGACATCAACCAACTGGCAAACATCATCGCGCAGTTCGATGTTGCACCAAAGCAAGTAAGCATTAAGGTTGAATTCATCACAACGACTGAAAACATCGACCAGTCCTTGGGATACAGCATTCAGTATTCTCGCGGTGCACTCATCGCAGGTATGAACGCTTCCGAATTCCAACGAGCAACTGATCCTGTCTTCTTTACCTACGCTTCAGGTGACGCTGTCATGCGACTGCGAACCCGACTTTCGTCGGGCTATGGTCGTGTTGTTACTGCTCCGATCATTCGGACCATCAACAACACTCCAGCGACGGTTTCAGCGTTTACGTTTGACTTCATCTTGGTGTCAAACTCACAAACCACGGCAAACGGTGGCGTCTTCACCACGACGACTCCGCAACAGCTCACCATTGGAACGTCTCTCTCGGTCACACCTCGAATCAACGGCGACGGAACCATTTCAATGGCACTTTCACCGTTTGTTTCGACACCGACCGGAACTCGTTCGATCCCGGTATCTAACGGCGTCACACAAGAGTTCCCGATCTTCACATCCAACTCGGTCTTCGCAGTTGCGATTGTCAAGGACGGAGACACGATCGTTCTGGGTGGATTGAACACTGACTCAACCAACACTTTGGTTAACCGAGTGCCAGTTCTCAGCGATCTTCCGATCGTTGGACAGTTCTTCCGACGAACTCAAAAGCAGAAGACCTCGAGCGAACTCTTGATCTTCGTGACTCCGAAGATCATTGATGACTCCGAGACCGGAATCAATCCCTGACCTGGTAATCAATTAGAACAAAGGGTGGTGAACGATTCGTTCACCACCCTTTTTCAATTCTGAAAATGAAAGCGTGGATATTGATCGGAATGATGGGAGCGGGTAAGAGCACCGTCGGCAAGAAGCTTGCTGAGCTTGCGGATCGAGAGTACTTGGACACTGACCAGCTTATTGTGAACCGGCTCGGAAAACCTGTTGATCGCATTTTTGAGCAGTACGGACAGCAAACGTTCCGCGATCATGAAACCAGCATTATCAGCAGCCTCGAAGCCGGAGCAAAAGTTATTTCAACCGGAGGCGGTGCGGTCGTTCGAGACGAAAATTTCGAGGCACTCAAGCGAATCGGAGTGACAATCTATCTGAAGGTTTCCCCCGAGCAACTCATCGAAAGGCTAAAGTTGAGCCGAAAGAAGCGGCCGCTTCTGATGAGAGAAGATTGGGAGCAAGAGTTTTCTCGACTGTATCAGGAGCGATCTGCCATCTACGAAAAATCCGAGCTCACCATAGAACTTGACAACCTAACCCTGGAAGAAGCTGCGGAAAAGCTATTCGCGGAGCTCAGCTAGTGAAATCCATTGATATAACGCTTCGCGCGGGCACCTCCCAGGTTGTTTTTGAACCAGCACAGTTTCCGGAACAGTCACTAGTCGTTTGTGACTCCAACCTCAAAGAAGTGCTCCATCAGCACAATCCGATCGTCGTCCCCGCTGGAGAAGGCTCCAAGAACCTGAAACAGTACGAGGAGCTTCTGTCTGAGCTCACTCGCAGGCAGGCGAAACGTAAAACGCCTTTGATCGCGGTCGGAGGCGGCGTCATCGGTGACTTGGCAGGATTCGCTGCCGCTACGTACATGAGGGGTATTCCGTTCATTCAGGTTCCAACAACATTGCTAGCAATGGTTGATAGCTCCGTCGGGGGCAAAGTCGGAATTGACACTGAGTTCGGCAAGAACCTCATCGGATCGTTCTATCCTGCAGAGCGAGTTTGTATCGATATGAGTTGGCTTCCGACACTACCAGAGCGGCAGTGGCAAAGCGGAATGGCGGAGGTGTTGAAGTACGGTTTCATCATGGACGCGGAGCTTGCCGCAAACCTCAATGCGGAACCTCTGACTAGTCATCTTGATCACCGAACGGAGTCCGTGATCGCCACTTGCATTGAGCACAAGAAGCAGGTCGTCGAGGCCGACGAGTTCGAGACAACCGGCTATCGAGCAATCCTCAACTTTGGCCACACCGTCGGTCACGCGATCGAAAAACTGACGAACTATGAAACCTACACTCACGGTGAAGCAATTTCAATCGGAATGGTCATTGAAACTAGAATCGGAGAAAAACTCGGGATATGTTCTCCGGGACTCAGTAGCACAGTTGAAAAAGACCTCCAAGCCCACGGACTTCCTACGAACTCCGACACTACCCAAGATGTTGAAAACATAATACAATCAATGCGAGGAGATAAGAAGTCGATGCGAGGAGAGATATCCATGAGCCTGATCACCAAAATTGGCGAATGCAATCTCGTACACGACATCCCTGAAGCGATTGTTCGCGAGGTGCTGCGTGAACATTGATCGCTACCGTCCGGTAATCGCACTCCTCATGATCGCGATCCTAACGCTGACAAATCTTGCCCATTTGTTGGCCTATTCCAACCAGACCATCGGGGACTATTCCGCTAAATGGGATATGCCCCAAGTCAAAATCCTTAATGCGATATTGCTCGTCCTTTTAGTCGCACTTGCTGCAACCAAACCCAAATCTGAGGAAGAAGCATGATCGGCGAAACGCTTGGCTTAAGGTACGAGATCCAAGCGAAAATCGTTGAGGGGCCTATCTTCACGATGTACTCGGCGCGTGATCGACTCTCTGGCCGGAGCGTTGGGATTAGGGAAATCAATCAGCCGTTCAACGAGGAGCCGGCATTCATCCAGGGACTTCTGGAGCAACTCCCAAAACTTACAGTTGGACATCCCGCTCTCGAAAACCTTCAAGAAATCTTCGAAGAAAACGGTCAGCACTACGTGCTTTCCGAGATGCCGAAGGGCTCCTTGCTCCGAGAACGGATCAAGCGCTTCGCTCCATTCACCGTGCCTGTTGCGCTGACCACCGCTCAGGCTATCGCCGAGGCACTCGATGCCCTGCATCAATCCGGAATTGCCCACGGTGATGTGGGACCACACAACGTAGTCGCGACCCACGACGGGAGCGCAAAACTCCAGCTTGCCGGAATCTGGCAATGTTATCCACTCAGTCGAACTGCTGGTGCAGCAGTACTCCCCCAGATGGCAAACTATCTCGCTCCGGAAGTTTGCACCGGGGCAAAGCCTAATCCGCTCTCCGATCTTTACAGTCTCGGAATCATCCTCTACGAGCTCTTGGTTGGCACTGTCCCGTTCTTGGGCGAAAACCCGACGGCGACCACGATGCGGCACATCAGTAGCCCGGTGCCCAGTCTCCGAGGGATCAACGCCGCAATCCCTGTTGCTGTCGAGCAGTTAGTCAACCGTCTCCTCGCCAAGAAGCCCGAGCAAAGAATACAATCCGCACACGAGCTGGTCGTCGAACTTCGCCAAATCAATGACCAAATTCGATTCGGGCGAACTCCTGTCGCCAAAAAGACGCCGGTCGAAGTCCAAACTCCCGTAGTTGAGGCTGCCATACCGAGTCGCCCCTCCAAGCCAATAAAAAAGGCAGCAAGAGTGAAGCAGGATGCGGCACCCACTGCGGATGGCGAGGAAAAGCCAAGGCGAGTCAAGAAAGATCGCGATGTTCCAGGTTGGCTCATGGGGCTCCTCGCCCTTGCGATCCTGGGAGCAGCCGGAGTCGTCATCGCCTTCGTTGTTGACTTAGCCCAAAAGCCACGAGAAATCAAAACTCCCAACGTTCGAGGTGTAAGCGTCGCCGAAGCGCGAGAGCAGGTGAGGAAGCTCAAACTCAGCGTCCGAGTCTCTGCGAAAGAGCCTAATGAGCGGCTGGAACCCGACCACATCATCAGCACCCGCCCTTCACCGGGCCAAATGATCCGTGAAGGTGGAACCATCGACCTCGTTGTGAGCTCCGGTTCACGTCGCGTCAAGATGCCCAGCCTTTTGAACATGACAGCCGACGAAGCTAAGATAGCCCTCGGTGCGATGAACTTGGAGCTAGAAGGACGCCCGGCGCGAATCACGATTCGTAAAAATGAAGCTGTCCCCGGTGCGATCATCAAACAGCTCCCCGAAGCGGGAACCGATGTCAGCCGATTTAGCAAAGTGCGAATCTGGATCGCAGCCTATTCGGATAACCCTCTCGGCTCGCTGCCCGGCGAAAGCGACACTGAGAATGGAGCCATAGCTAGAAGCTTTAAATTCTCTCACACAGTCGCCAAAGCCTTTGGCGAAGTCCGAGTGAACATCGAAATGACGGACGAAGCCGGAACGACCGAAGTCCACAATGACTTCTACACGAACGGCGATAAGATCGACGTGAACAAAATAGGCTACGGGCCCAAAGCCACATTCAAGGTTTACTATGATGGCGTTCTTCAGGAGACGGTTGATGTCGAACCGAAGCTAACCGGAGCCGCTCCCAAGCCATGAACTACGAACTTGCGCCTTCCATCCTAAGTTTTGACCTCACGTCACTCTCGATGTCTGTTCCAAAACTGATGGCGGCTGGAGCGCACATTGTTCATTTGGATGTGATGGACGGCCAGTTCGTCCCTCCGATCACCTTCGGAGATGCGCTTGCCACAAACCTTCGAAAGCACACTGACGCACCAATGGAGGCCCACCTCATGACGCTCACCCCTGAGCGGCACTTCGACGCCTTCATCAAAGCTGGGTGTAAGCGCATCGTTTTCCACGCCGAGGCAACACCGCATGCCCACCGCCTCATCCAGAGCCTAAAGAGCCAAGGCATCGAGGCAGGAATCGCCATCAACCCAGGAACGCCTGTCTCGGCCCTCGAGGCTGTGATCGACGACCTTGACATGGCGTTAGTCATGACCGTCAATCCCGGCTGGGGAGGACAGTCATTTATTGCTTCAACCATGCCCAAAATCCGCTGGATCAGAGAACAACGACCAGACATGGATATCCAAGTCGATGGTGGAATCGATCCGGTCACGCTACCTCAAGTGATCGAGGCAGGGGCTAACAGCTTTGTCGTTGGGAGCTACCTGCTCCGCGCCCCAAGCCTAGAGGAGGGAGTGCAATCAATCGTAAGTGGCTTCCCCTCAAACTAGTTGTTACCATTTCTCTCGTAGTAGGGCTGATGCTCGCCGCGAGCTGGCCATGGACCCTCGGTAGAATTCCCGATGGCAAGGCGACGATTGAGTCGAAACTAGACTTCCTGCAGACTGGAGGAGTGCTCGTCTTTGCAACCCTAGCCTGTCTGATCACGGCTTCCATAGGTGCTGTCATCCTCGCCCGCGCAGCCCGCGAGGAGTATCGCGAGGAACTAAACGAGAATCTCAAAGACCTCGTGACCGAAACCCAAGAGGCGATCAAGCGAAAGAATGAGCAAGCATAGAAAGTGGATGCGCCAAGCACTCATAGCGGCTCAACAGCCCGGCTGGGGATTCTCACCACCCAACCCCCATGTAGGCTGCGTCATTGTCAAAAATGGTGAAGTGGTTGGTCGCGGACGTTCGGATCCAGCCGGCGGAGCTCACGCAGAAATCAACGCATTGCGTTACGCGGGCGAATCGGCCAGAGGTGCGACGGTGTACGTGACACTTGAACCCTGTAATCACCAGGGTCGCACTGGACCATGCTCTCAGGCGCTCATCCAGGCCGGCGTTCGGGAAGTGGTCTATGCAGTTTCTGACCCTAACCCGGTGGCCAAAGGTGGCGCAAAGGTCTTAGAAGAAGCAGGAATCAGCGTTATCGGCGGACTAATGCGCGAAGAGGCGATGGATATCCACCGTCAGTTCTTGTACTCACTGCAAACAGGGCGCCCTTTTGTAACAGTAAAGGCCGGAGTCTCGCTCGACGGCCGGATTGCCCTCCCTTCGGGAGAGTCTCAGTGGATTACAAGCGAATCGGCTCGTCACAGAGTCCAACAGATGCGGGCCGAAAGAGGATGCGTTCTAATAGGAGCAAAAACCGCCCTGGTAGACCAGGCCCAACTTACAGTGCGATCCTTTCAAGTTGTGAAACAACCGACTCGAGTGGTCATCGACTCTCGAGGTGACTTGCCAGACTCCCTTCCGGTTTTCGACACCCAGGCTCCCAGTATTCGGTTCACTCCAAACCCATGCTGGAACATTGACACGAGGATCGCTCCGGTGCAGCAAATCTTGGAAGAACTGATGTCCAGAGGAATCAACGGCGTACTGGTAGAAGGCGGTGGTAGAACGATCGCGCAGTTTCTCCGTGCGGGTGTCGTTGATGAAGTCGTGCTCTTTGTTGCACCGATCATCCTCGGCGCTGGGCCAAGCTGGACCAGCGAACTAGGTGTGGAGACCCTAGCGGAGGCACCCAGATTCGTCCTAGCCAAAGCTCGCACCCTTGATGAAGGGATGATTCACGCTAATCAAGAAATCACCCTCTATTCCCGGAACCTTTCAGATTTCCTAACGTCAGAATAGGTGTCGGTCGAGAGATCGATAGTGAACTCCAAGCACTGAATAGCGAAAGCCGCCGCAAGGAAGCTTTCATCCCTCCCCAAGCCCCGCGCCTGTCTCCCCCAATGGCCGGGGCAACTTTTTAGGTAACGTAACGCAAATGTTCACCGCCGCGATTTTTCTGGCCCTCCAACAAGGTACGACTCCTCCACCTGTGAAAGAAGATAAGCCAGTTCGAGTCATCCAGACACTTGACGTCGTCGACATGGAATACACCGGTCGGCTAACCAGCGGGAAGATATTCGATTCAAGCGTTGGAAAGACTCCTTTTCGTTTTCAAGTGGGGGTTGGTGCAGTCATCAAAGGCTGGGATACCGGCGTGCTCGGGCTCGGAGAAGGGCAATCGAAAAGATTGGTGATTCAGCCAGATCAGGGCTACGGAGCCCAAGGCGCCGGCGATGTGATTCCTCCAAATGCGACGCTTGACTTCGATGTCAAAGTTGTCCGGATCATCCCTGCCGCCATCGTGGAGGTTCTTAAAGAGGGAACTGGTGAGGCCATGACTCCGAAGAAAGGGGTTGAGGCAAAGATCGTTCTCAGCATCAAAGATGGGAAGAAACTGACGCCTGATAAAGACGAGGCCGTCGTACTCTCGCTGTCGCCCGAACTCCCATACGGCATCAACCAAGCCATCAGCGGAATCAAGGCTGGCGAAAAACGAAAGGTTACTCTGAACAGCGATCTCATGTACGGCGACAAAGGAGTTCCTAATCGAGACACCCCCACCGGCAAACAAGGCTCCATCATCCCCGGAAAAGCCACGCTAATTCTCGAAGTCGAAGCTATTCGACTCGTAAACATTTAGGGAGCATCCGGCACAAAGAGCGGCGAATACTCACCAGGCTCCTCAACAAGCTCGGCGGTGACCGGGGACTCTAGGATCGTTGTCCAAAGTTCCTCGAACTCACCGTCGTCACGAATGATTCGATCAAAGCTCTCAGTGTAAAACGGAGGAAAGCGTTCTTCGGACTTCTTGATGATGTCCTTGCCCGCCTTGAGTTTGGCTTTCTCGACAATATCGCTCAGCTCCCAGGGCACCCCGTCGGCTTTCTCGCCGACGCGAAAGATCAAGTCGGTGTGCTCGGGCAAAACGCAGGCGATGACCAGGTCCCACTTGCGACCGTCGGGTCGCCGCAGGTGATAAAGCACGCGATCACACTCCCAAAGAGTCAAAGGTCGGCGATGCCTAAACGTGACAAAGTAAGTGACATTATCTGCTCGCCAGTGTGGCAACCGTCCGCGCCAGATGTGAAAGTTCGCCCACTTAGACATACTTGCTCGCCTTCTTGACGATGGCGTGGGTAGCGTCGGAGTCCGATTCGGTCAGCCAGCGGTCAAGTGTCTCGCGCACGAAGTAAGGACGATCTTTTGCAACATCATTCAGCCAGTTGCCAACCGAATCCTGGACATACTTCGATGGGTCGCTTTTCAGCTTGTCCAAGATCGATAGACCGGGGGCTGGATTCTCACGAAGCTCCATGATGTGCTTCGACCAAACGCCGCGAGGTCTTGTTGATTCCGATGCGAACCGGCGAATGTTCTCGTCCGAATCCTGCGTCCACTCTTGCAACAGAACCAATGCCTCGCTAAGAGATTCATGGATGTGAGGTCTGACCGCAAGCCAAGCCCACTCGCGAACACCGAAGTGCTTGTCAGCAGCAAATGGCCGAATCATCTCCAGACGTTCCGAGAGCGACTGCGCAGGCATTGCTCCGACCGCAAAACATGCCCAGCCACGAGGTGTATCGACCTCCGAGGTCGCTGCGACTGCAAGATCCTCTGTGCGGTGGGCAAGAACTTCGCCGATGAGACGCATTCGAGCCACGATGCCATCAGCATCTCGCAGATCATGCTGCAAAGCGGGCGACATCAGAGATGGAATCAGCGCCCGAATCAAAGTCGATTGATTCATCGCAAGACACTCCGAAAGTGTCTTCGTCTCCTCGCGACCCTTATTCAACCGATCCAGAATATGCGGAGGGATCGCGGTTCGGCTCGGGTATCCCTTCCGTTCGCTCATATCAAGAAAGCGCAGCGTCTCCGCGCTCACCGGTCCTAATACGAATGGCTTCAACCACTTGAGTCACAAAAATCTTGCCGTCGCCAATCTCACCCGACTGAGCGGCGGACATGATTGCCTCAATCCCGTTCTCAAGATCGGAGTCCTTGACGACCACCATAACCCTCATTTTAGGTAACAGGTTCACTGTAGGTCGAACACCTTGAAACTGCTCCGTTCTCCCCATCTGGTGGCCATATCCGCGCACCTGCTCGCAAGTCATCCCCTGGATACCCGCATCGTCAAGTGCTTGCTTGACTGCGTCCAGCTTTCCAACCTGAATGTATGCCTCAATTCGTTTCATGTCTTCCCTGACCGTTCTCCTTCAATTATAACGCTCCGAAGAACCTGAGTGAGCCGTCTATCAATCTGTGGGTCAATTTGCCGCCCGGCGTACCCTGCTAATTGGAATTTGTCTGGCCATCGTGCTGGCGGCCGTGGCACTGTTTCTCACTAGCAATGTTGTAGTCACTGGACTGGTCGCTGTGGCCATCGCTGCGTTCGCATTTCTTTGCGACGATCAAGAACGATTGCTCCAACACGATATGGCCACGCAAGCCGAATCGTTTGAACGCTCGACCACTGCCGCTTTGGAACAAAAGGCTGCCGTTGACGCCTTTGCCGACGGTCTTGACGCCGGAATCTTCGTTTGCGACGATCGAGCGCACATCAGCTACGCCAACTCCTTCGCTCAGCAACTCTTTGGTTTCGAAAACCCACAGGGTCGATCGATCCTTGCAGTCACTCTCTCAGTCGAGCTTGAACAACTCGTTCTTCAAGCAGACGAGGATGAAGGTCGTGTCGAGGCTGAGCTCTCATTTAGCTTTCCGCAGGAGCGCATCTGCCGAGCCAGCGCCTGGCGAGCTCCTTCGGGTTTAGGTCGGATATATCTGGCTCTTGTGGACATAACAGATATCAGAAGATTAGAGCGAGTACGTAGAGACTTCGTCGCGAACGTCTCTCACGAGCTCCGCACACCGATGACGATCATACGCTCGTTTAGCGAGACGATGCTCGATGATGACGACTCCGAGCTGCGCGAAAAGTATCTGACCCGAATTATTAACGAAGTAGATCGCCTTACCAGCATCACTCACGACCTTCTCGTCCTCAGCACTGCTGAGTCCAGCCTAGTCCGCAAGGGCCCCTGCGACGTCGGTGAAATCCTTCGCTACGCCCACAACCTGTTGGAGCCTCAAGCCAAGGATAAGGGTCTTTCCCTCACCCGCGAGGCACCAGATTCCTTCTTCATCGAGGCAAACAGCTCTCAAATCACCCAGGTCATAGTGAACCTGCTGGAGAATGCCATTAAGTACACGACTGAGGGTGGGGTAATGGTGAAGTTCCAAGAAGAACAAGCGGGCATCCGCATAGACTTCACAGACACTGGAATGGGAATTGCCACGGAGCACCTTCCAAGGCTATTTGAACGCTTCTATCGTGTCGATAAGGGCCGCAGTCGCCACCTCGGAGGCACCGGACTTGGGCTCAGCATCGTCAAGCATATCGTAGAAGCACACGGTGGGCGGATTAGCGTCGATTCTTCTTTGAACCAAGGTTCAACGTTTACCATCCAACTCCCAATCGGTCAGGTAGTCTCCGAAGCCGAGTCGGCTTGACTTCCAACGGAGCGGCCTGATGCGGTACCTTAACACCTAGTAATGGCGCGGATTGGCTTTGTTGGGTTAGGGGTCATGGGCGCGCCGATGGCGGGGCATCTTCTGAACGCCGGACACACGGTGAACGTATGGAACCGCACTCAAGGGAAAGCTGACTGGCTCGTCGAGAAAGGAGCTAAAGTTGCGCCAAATCTTGCCTCACTCGCCGAGTCGTCAGAAGTGATTATCTCTTGCGTTGGGCGAAGCGAAGACGTCGAACAAGTTGTCGTTGCGATGGCCGACTGCGCGGCAGAAGGCACCCTCTTCATTGACCAGAGCACTATCGAACCGGCCATGGCGCGTTCACTCGCTTCGCGGCTCGCCGAGAAAGGACTTCGGTTTGTCGATGCACCTGTCACCGGTGGTTCTATGGGAGCCCAAAACGGAACTCTCACGATCTTCTGTGGAGGATCAGCGGAGAATGTTGAGGAGGCAATCGAAGTCATGAAGCCTTACACCAAACGAGCCGAACGAGTCGGTGAAGCAGGGGCTGGACAAATGATGAAGCTCGCCAACCAAGTCGCCGTAGGAGGCGCACTTGTTGGTCTCTGTGAGAGCCTTGCCTTTGCTGCCAAAGCCGGGCTAGATGTCGAGCAAGCTCATAGCATGATCGGCGGCGGAGCCGGCGGAAGCTGGGCTTTTCAGAACTACGGACCAAAGTTGCTTTCGTCCGACTGGACTCCCGGATTCAGCGTCAAGAACCAGACCAAAGACTTTGGATACTGCGAATCAGCTGCTGCTGAGCTTGGCGTTGAAGTTCCGATGACCGCCTTGGTCAATCAACTACTAAAGCGGCTCTCCGAAGTCGGAAGGGAAGAAGACACCACGGCTGCTCTTTACGACGTGTACCTCGATCGCCTATGAACCTCGCCGTTGAGATGAGCCAGATCAGCAAGCAGTACGGCGACGTACAGGCTCTGGATTCGGTTTCGTTGCGAGTCGAAAAAGGAACGATCCATGCGCTCGTCGGAGAAAACGGCGCAGGAAAAACGACTCTGATGAAAGCGCTGTACGGAGCGATGTCTCCGGATTCTGGATCGATTTCAATCAACGGGTCACCGGTTACCCTGCGCACTAGCCGAGAAGCGATTGCTCAAGGCGTCGGAATGGTGAGCCAGCACTACGGAATCATTGGAGAGCTCACAAATCTCGAAAACCTGATTCTTGGAGCAGAAGATGGTTCGGTCCTGAATTCGGCTTGGAATGAAGAGCGTGCGCAGCACCTTGCTCAACAAATGGGATTTGAGTTTGACTGGACTGCCGAAAGCTCGACGTTGAGCCCGGCTGGCGGACAAAAGCTCGAAATCCTCAAGCTCTTGTGGCGTAACTCTCAGATCATGATCCTGGATGAGCCAACCGCCATGCTTTCGCCGCAAGACAGCGATGCGTTGTACGCTAGCTTGAAGCAGCTTGCCGAGCAGGGCACAACCATTATTGTTGTCACGCACCGCCTCCCAGAAGTCTTTGAACACTGTAAGAGGGTCACCATTGTGCGTGGTGGGCTCCACATCGCCGACCATGAAGTATGCGAGGTCACCTCAACCCAGCTCGCAGAAGAAATCGTCGGTGGAAGTGTGATCCAGCGGCCAACTCCCGTTTCAAACGCCCAATCTACTACCAGCCTCGAAATCAAAAGCTTACAGGTCAAGGGAGACAAGGGCCAAATCGCAGTCAAGGGCATTTCGGTTGAGCTCAAAAAGGGTCAGCTCGTCGGGATTGCAGGAGTCGATGGGAACGGCCAACGAGAGCTGTTTCATGCAATCATTGGTCACTCAAAGCCCGTAGCGGGTTCAGTTGAGCAAGATGGACGGGATTGGACACAGTCGAGCATCGCCGATCGAATCTTGGCTGGCCTTCGAGTGATCCCCGAAGATCGCCACCACGAAGGCGTCATAGAAGATTGGAGTCTATACGAGAACGCATCGCTCGGCCTCCAGCGGCTTCCTGAGTTCGCGAAAATCGCCACTGGTCAACAAGAACTCGCGGCAACCATGGCGGAGAAGTTCAGTACAAAGCACGGCGGATTGGGCCAGCCGATGAGTAGCCTCAGCGGGGGAAATCAGCAACGATTTGTCGCGGGAAGGGCATTGCAGCTTTCCCCGAATCTCATTCTCGCCTTCCAGCCGGCTCGCGGCCTGGATCTGAACAGTACGACGAAGGTATATCAAGAGATCCGTCGGCGGTGCGACGAAGGGGCGACCGCAATCATCGTTAGTTTCGACCTTGATGAACTCCTCGATTTCTGCGATCGCATCCTTGTGATGAACCACGGCGAGATGTTTGAGCCGGCACCTGCGGAAGCTCGTGATCGAGCCGCGATCGGAAGGCTGATGGTAGGTGCGGCATGAGGATCGTCGCTCTCGTCGTCGGAGGGATTGCGCTGTTTCTCGCCTCGCTGTGGGCTGCCGGGTCCAACCCGGTCACGGCAATCACGCAACTCGTCACCGGCTCTGTTGGCTCGGCTAGTGCGCTTAGCGGAACGATTCGGGAGATGACCCCGCTCCTGATCCTCGGGGTTTCCGTCTTTCTTGCGCTCAAGGCGGGGCTGTTTAACATCGGTGCTGAGGGTCAATTCGTAATTGGCTCCTGTTTCGCTGCTGCAACCATGCTCGCCATCGGCGGACCATTAGGAGTCGTTGCTGGAGTTTTGGTCGGAGCGATTAGCGGTGGACTTTGGGCACTTCCGGCAGGCTATATCAAGGCCTTTCGGAACGGGCACGAGGTCATTACGACCATCATGCTCAACAACATCGCGATCAATCTCACGAAGTGGTTGGTAAGCGGTCCGTTCAAGGGCGAAAAAGCAGTGAGCGCGAGTAGTGCAACCCTACCCGTCAGCTCTCAGCTCACACCGCTTTTCAAGATCGGTCAGTTCGAACTTCCGCAAGCGGTAGTCGTGGGCGTCTTGTTGACGGTTGGAGTTGGCTACTGGCTATCTAAAACAACGAGCGGTTATGAACTGAGGGCGGCAGGTGCAAACCCTACCGCCGCTGAGTTCGCTGGAGTGAAGACGAAGCAGGTCACGGTCAAGGCGATGTTCCTAAGCGGAGCAATTGCTGGAATTGCCGGTGCCCTCCAAATCGCCCAGTTCGAGCACCGATTCTATGACGGCTCAAGCGTTGGCTATGGTTTCGACGCTCTCGGTGTCGCTCTTCTGGCGGGCGGGAATGCTTATGGTCTCTTTGCGAGTAGCTTCCTCTTCGGAGCCCTCAACAAGGGCGGTACGAGCCTGATGGGTCTTGGTATCGATAAGGGAATCACCACGATGGTGCTCGCCATCGTTATTATCATTTTCGCGGCGGTGAAGTATCGCCAACGAGGAGGTCGAAATGATTGATTTGGTTAAGCAATGCATCACGATGTCGATCCCGCTCGTGCTCATCGCTCTCGCCGGCTTTTTCAGCGAACGCGGTGGAGTGATCAACATTGGCTTGGAAGGAAAGACCCTTCTCGCCTGCTTCTTCTCCGTGGCGTTCTCCTCCAAGTTTGGCCCGATTCCGGGCTTGGCTCTCACGATCATCGCGACGAGCCTGGTTTCGCTGATCCACTGGCTGCTCACCCAGGTGTACCGGATGGACCACATCATCAGCGGAATGGCGATCAATCTGCTTGCCGCAGGGGCAACCAGCTTCTTCAAGTTTAGGTTCGCCGCTGACGGACTTCAGGACTCAGCCGTTCCACCCAAGTTGCTCCTGTATGCGCTCGGCGTCATTGCTCCGGTTGTGCTCTTCTGGCTGAGCCACAAGACAAGGTTTGGACTTCAGCACCGCAGCGCCGGAAGCGATCCCGACAAGGCTCGCCTGCTCGGTATCAATCCCCAGAACATTCGCTTCTCAGCCCTGATTGGAACTGGAGTGCTCTGCGCCTTGGCGGGTTCTCTTCTCATCGCGGAAACTCCGCAATTCACTGATGGAATGACGTCAGGACGCGGTTACATAGCCCTTGCCGCACTCATCCTGGGCGGATGGAGACCGATCAATGCGGCGCTGGCCTGTTTGCTTTTCGGAGCTGCGAGCGCACTTCAGATTCAGTACAATGGGCAATACATCCCTTCGGAAGCTTGGAAGAGCCTTCCGTACCTCGTGACACTTTTTGCCATCGCTGGTTTCCTGGGAAGGAACCGAACGCCGGCTGGACTAGGTAAACACTAACAATGCTTCCAGTATTCCTTTTTGTAACACATGCTGACGCAAACAGCGTCCTGAAACAAGTTGTGGCAAAACACATCTCCATGACTAGCGGCTCGGTTTTTGTGCGGGAAGGAAACAGCAACGCGCTTCCGATAAAGGTCACTTTTTCGCCCAAAGGTGGGAGAGCTTGGTTGCCGAATCAGACAATAGTTGAGGCTAGCGCGACAAAGATGCGCTTTTATGACGACATTTTTGGCCAAGTCGCGACCGCAGAAGCGCGCACCGCTGCTCACCCAGAAAAAGATTTGGTCGCCTCCGCCGTGGTGCACCGGGGAGCAATGGCCTTCCTCATTGACGACGGGATCAAACGAGACTTTCTCAGCAACATTTCCAAGAACCCAGGCTGGAAGCTCAACGGACGGACACTGAAGGCCACCGATCGTAACAAAGGGGAGACTTCGATCCAGTTCGATTCTCAGAACCGCATCACTCGTCTTACGGTGACCCTGAACAAAAGGCCGATCCTCGATAACATCTTCCAGCACGTCTCAGATTCGCAAGTACCCACGATTCCTGCGACCGCAAAAGTCAAGCCTGCACTACAGGCTCGGCCCCAGGTTCCGATCACCACCAGCCCAAAGATCATGATGTCAGTGTTCGCTGTTTGGCGAGCCATGTCTCGCCTCGGGGCGGGCTCGGTGAAGCAAGTCAGCGACAGTGCCTCGTACCTCACCCAATTTGGCCCAGGAATCGTTTCGGAGACAGGCGGCGCCAAGCCGTGGAGTTTCGGCGGTGGAAAGCTTACGGTGAGTGGGGCAACCAAGCCAGTTTCTGCCAGCATGGCGCTCGACAACCTGAAAGCAAAGGGCGTCTACGTCTCACCTATCTCACGTTACTTGATGAACGGTCAAATCCCATTTCTTGATCTTTTTAACCGCGCCGACAAGATTTCCGACGGCCCATCGATCACCGTGGATGGGAAGATGGCTAAGATCATCAATCTTGAAAGGAGCGGAAACCGGATTCGGCTCTATGCAGATGCGGCGTCAAACCGAATCGTCATCGTGTCGAATGAGACGCGGGATCGACAAGGAAACTGGATCACTGCTTCTCGCCTCAAGCTAACCTACCGCTAGCCGATTCTTTGTTTGCGAATCTTGATCCTCTCAAAAATGGCGAGGGCAGCCTCAAGGGCCTTGTCCGGTTTCCCTGGCAGAATGAATGGCGGAGCCTCGATGACAACGTCGGGCGATAGCGGATTTGCTTCAAGCCGAACACCCGCGCTGGTCAGATAATCTGCAATTGGAAGCTGCACGTAAAAGCCCTGGGCGATGGGGTTGTAGGTGGAAAACAGAACGGCTCCCGCGGACCTTTGGCCGACGACATTGAGCTGTCCGATCCTTGGATCGTACTCCTCGGTGCCATTTTCGTTGACGATCTTGCCGTACTGTTCACGCATTGAGGCCGTAAATATCTCACTGGCACTTCCTGTCCCTCCGTTAATGAGGATGACGACGTTGCCCCGGAAACCGACGGATTGTTCTTCCGCGTTAAGCTGGATCGTTGAGTAGGGCGCAAGCTCCTTCAGGTCGGACGGTTCACGCTTTTGTTCCAGTCGGAACTTGGTGAGCGAGGCTCGGTTGAGCATTGTTCCCATCCTCACATCTGAGTCTAAAAAGTAGCCAGCTAAGTGGAACAGGTTCAAGACTGCGCCTCCGCCGTTGAGGCGTAAGTCGATGACTAGATTGTCTGCTCCAATCACCTTTTTCATAAGACCATCGACTGCGGCCCGATCATATGCTCGGTCGAACGTGTGGATGGTCAGGAGCATCGTTTTGGGAGCGATCTCTTTGATCGTGTCCTTCACTACCGTCGAGACGAGGCGACGGGTGATCGTGAAGTCGTATTTCTTGCCATCTGCCTTTTTGACTCTCAGCTTGACAATGGTGCCCGCTTCACCAACCATCACGGTTTTCTCGTCGATCTTCTTACCGTCAATCTCGACGATTAGGTCACCGACTTCGAGACCGGCTTTTGACGCCGGGCTATCATCCACGACTCGCGTGATCAAGCGGCCGCCATCGGAGAGAATACTTGTGATCCCGATACCGGTCGTTTTCCCGGTGGTCCGCTGGTCCATGTCCTTCGGCGTCGCGAGAAGGATGTGGCTGAACCCAAATTTTCTCAGCGCCACATTGACCGAGTTTCGGAACTCTTCGTCGTTCTTTGCCTCGTCGATTCGAGGCTTTTCTGCGGCAAGGAACTCTCTGAATTTTTTGAAGTCGATTCCCGGAATGAACGCGGTTTGCTCAATCTTCGTCGTGAGCGATTCCAGGACTTCTGCGCGGGCTTCCGGATTCTTGTCGATCGTTTGGGCAAATGAGGTGCTCGCGATCAGCAAGGCGACCAACGGTAGAAGGCGGAGAGTTTTCATACAATGTGTAATGCTTTACGCGGAGTAAGACGAGATTACTCAGCGATCACTTCGACTTTTATGCCGATTTGCCTAATGATGTGCGCCACGTCGTCGCACTCTTCCTTTCCTGCGTTATGGACGACCGATTTTCCGAGGTGATCAACTTCCCAGGTCTCGATGTACGCCTCTTCTTCGTCGCAGTGGGTGGCCACCATGAGGATCATCATGACTTCGTCATAGGTGTTCTGCTCATTGTTATACACAACAACGATCCAGCTCTCGGTCTGGGTGTTTGTTCCGCCTTCGAGGTCGGGCCTAGTTATCGTCTCAGTCATTCCACTCCGGACACACCGTGGTTTTGACTCCTATGGCGCCGACCACTTGGGCGACCCGCTCGCACTCGGCTTGGGTGTCGAAGTGAATCGGAGCCTTGCCGTAGTGGTGAGCTTCCCAAGTCTCGATTTCGGCTTCCTCGACGCCGCACTCGGTGGCAGCCATCACAGTGAGAAGCACGAGATCATACGGCGTGTGATCATTGTTGTGGATCACCGCCATATAGCGCCCAGCTTGGCTGAGATCTTCCTTCTGCTGCTCAAAAATCGTCTGACTCATTTCTGTTTTCGGAATACGACCGCGAGACTGGCAAGAGTCGCCAAAGCCGCAAGGCCAAGGTAAACCGCCTTCGGACCAGGGTAGCGCAACACCACCCGCGTCGTTCCTTCCTTACATTGTACAAAACGAAAGCCATCTTTGTCTGAAACTTCGCACCCAGGAGTGTCAGAAGTCATTCCGTCGATGTAGCGGTCTCGGATCAACGTTCCTGCTCTTGGGATCTCGATAACTTGGTGATCGTAGCCGTCTTCAAGAACTTTTGCTCCTTCAGTCTGACGTTCCATGTCATCTCCTAGGCCAGTGTAGTAGGCGTGCAGTCTTGGCATTTCCGCCGTAACGGGTTTCGCTCCCAAAGTTCTAACTGTATTTCGCTTACCCTCGGTAGGGCGCCAAAGCATCATGTTTCCGTTCTCAGGTGGGGCTGGCTCTGACCCGGTCGCGACCTTGAGGCGATTTACGAACCGGCCGTCCAAAATCGAGTCATATCCAAACAGATCATGCACCCGCGCCACCGTTGCCAAATTCGGTGGCCAAAACGCCTGCGGAGTTTTGGCGATGTTCCAAGCCTTCGACTCGAACGCCACCCGCTCTTGCGCCGGAATATCTAGCTTTGGCAACTCCACTGGCTTCCCGCTCAGCGGAAACTGCCAAGCTGCCGTGAATACCACGGCTAGCCCAACCGCGACAATCGACCGCTGGCGGACGACAATAGCTACCATCACTGCGCCAAGCAGGGCTGTAACCGCCACCACAGGCAGCTGATTCCCGGTGCACACCGAAACAATCTTTTCCAAGTTTTCAACGGCGAGCGCACTCGCTGCCATGTTCATGCCGTTGAACCCAACCGCGAGAAGAAGAATCGGAATCGCCGCCAGGCCGAACCACTTCTTTTCTGCCTTCTCCGGCAGGCGATCAAACCCAAACCCTGCCAGTGCGCAGACTCCAAGAACAATGAGAACCAGTGACCGACCCGGCGAGCCAGTCGCGCTCCAGCCAGGGAAGTAGAAGAACAGTAGCCGATTCACTGACGTCCCAAATGCTAGAAGGAGGCCAAGCAGAGCCAGTGACACTGGAACGGCTCGGAAGCCAAAACTCCCCACTTGTTGGGGAGTCGGTGAGCCTCCGGACGAACCGGTGGGGCTGCTGGAGTCACGGGAGACTCTTACACGAGCAAAAACCCCAACCAGCGCAAGAACCAACACGACCGGCGAAACCCAAAGCGCACACTCCGCCGGATTCGAGCCGATCTTTGCATACATCGGCCAGTACGCATTGGGCAACCCTGATTGACCCAAAACCTCAGTCGGAGCCGATGGGTCACCTAGGAGTCGAGGGTGTACCACCGATAACGCCTCAAACGGCTTCAAAGCCCCCGCAACGTATGCCGAATACCCTTCTTCGGAAGGCACGTTTTTACGATGCGAATTCGCCGAACTCGCCAAGACGAGCGAGACTTGGGGCCAGGCAATGACGGCTCCCACGAGAACCCCCAATAGCCCAACCAACACCCGACGGTCCGCAACCGCACCAACCACACTCGCCAGAACAACTGCCATCAAGCCATAAGCCGCGAACTGCAAATGTCCGGCCAGCAGCATCATTCCGACGGCCAACCCGACCTCGGCGACCTTTCGGGGTAACGAAGCCGCCACAAGCCCGGCTAGAGCCCAAGGAATCCATGACACTGTCGTCGGGACACTTGCCAGCGGAGCCCACGCTATCATGAATTGCGACATCGCAAATCCAACTCCAGCCACAACCGCTCCAGTTTCAGAAACTCGGAGCCGCCTCAACCATACAAAGACACCCAGCCCAGCCAGAAACGCATGGATCACTCCAAGCAGAAGCATCTTGAAAGGCACCGAACCCGGCACAAAAGCAAAGAGGATATGCAGCGGATAAAATGCCCCGCTCTGCGAGTTTGCGGCGAGAGGCTGGCCGGCAAGCTGATAAGGGTTCACCAGCGGCATCTGCCCCTGACGCCACGCATCAAAGACGATATCCCGCCACGGCCAAAACTGAAGCACCCCGTCCGCTTGGAGAACATCCCAGCCGTAGGAGGGCGCAGACCCACCCACCATCGCCTGAATATGCTCTGTCGGTCCCAGTTGCTTCCCACCTAGAAGGGCGGGTAGGAAAGGGAGCAATGCCGCCAAGAACAGCAACAGAACAGGAAGTCGCAGCGACTTGCCGAGGGTCATGACAAGAGTTTACAGCTTTGAAGCACACATGCTAAGGATGCTGAAGGCTGGCAACTGACGGCTGAAAGCTCAACTAGCAATATATCGCTTGCTGTTTCGCCTTGTCGTGGTTTGGATTCACGCTCAAGATGAACTTGAGATGGCTACATGCGCCTTCGTAATCCCCGAGCATCATCATGGTCATCGCGAAGTCGTATCGGACGTCAAGGTTTTGGGGAACTTGCTTTGCTAGGGTCTCGAGTGCAGCTAGCGAGCCATCGAAATCCCCTTCAAATCCCAAGATCAGTGCGAGCTGATGTCGAGCATTGACATGATTTGGATCAGCCGCCAAGACGCGTCCAAGAGTCGCCTTTGCGTCCCCATAGTTTCCCTCGCACCGTTGCTCGAAACCCTTTTGGTAAAGATCCTCAATGTTCATGGAAAATGATATGTCCGCCGATTATACAGAAATAGATGCGGGACTGTAAAGCATACAGTCCCGCAATCTTCGCTCAAATCGTCCCTGGTTCTAACCTGGGAGGAGTTTTTGCAGGTGTCGAAGGCTTCTCGGCCTCCTTCACATCGGTCGCTACCGGTGGTTCTTCCACATGCTTGAGGGCAGGTAGCTCGTTTCCACCCATGACAGCCAAGAACTCTTCGCGGTCCAATGTCTCTCTTTCGAGAAGGGCCGCTACGACGGCGTCAAGCTGCTCTTTGTGGGAGGTAAGAATTTCGATGGCTCGTGCCCGGCAACGGTCAACAATGGCGTGAACTTCTTCGTCGACTGCCTTCGCAACGTCTTCAGAGTAGTTTCGCTCCTCGTAGTAGTCGCGGCCAAGGAATGGATTCTCCTTCGAGGTGCCAATAGCCAGTGTCCCGAGCTTCTCGCTCATACCGTACTTGGTCACCATCGCTCGAGCAATTGCGGTAACTCTCTGAAGATCGTTCGAAGCTCCAGTCCAAACGCGCCCAAAAGCGATTTCTTCGGCAACACGACCGCCCAATAGCGACGTGATGTCGTCTAGAAGTTCTTCCTTGGAGACGAGGTACTTGTCTTGGTCGGGCAAGTGCCAGGTCGATCCGAGAGACATTCCACGTGGAAGGATCGTGACCTTATGAACGTTGTCGGAATGCTCCAGAATTTCGCCGATGACCGCGTGTCCGGCTTCGTGGAACGCGATGACTTTTCGCTCTTCCTCATCCATGATCCGGCTCTTGCGTTGAGGTCCAGCGATTACTCGGTCGAGAGCTTCTTCGAGATCGCGCATGCCGATCTTGGTACGGTTATGCCGAGCGGCAAGGAGGGCGCCTTCGTTCAAGGTGTTTGCCAAATCCGCCCCAGTGAAGCCGGGTGTTCGGCGGGAAAGCGTTTCGATATCAACATCGCTATCCAGCGGCTTGCCTTTGGCGTGGATGTTCAAGATCGCTTTGCGACCGGTTTGATCCGGAGCGTCGACGACGATCTGCCGATCAAAGCGTCCGGGACGTAGTAGAGCAGGATCGAGAACGTCTGGCCGGTTCGTAGCCGCGATCATGATGACTCCTGAATTGGGGTCAAACCCGTCCATTTCAACCAGAAGTTGGTTTAGTGTCTGTTCACGCTCATCGTGTCCACCACCCATTCCCGCGCCTCGCTGGCGACCGACGGCGTCGATTTCGTCAACAAAGATCAAAGAGGGTCGGTGAGCCTTTGCAGTCTCAAAAAGGTCTCGAACCCGAGCCGCACCGACTCCGACGAACATCTCAACGAAGTCCGAACCAGAGATGTGGAAGAAAGGGACTCCGGCTTCGCCAGCGATGGCTCGTGCCAAGTGAGTCTTACCAACACCTGGAGGGCCCGTCAGCAGGATTCCCTTCGGAATCTTGGCACCCAGTGCTGCATATTTCTTGGTGTTCTTCAGGAAGTCAACGACTTCAAAAAGCTCTTGCTTGGCTTCATCAATTCCGGCAACGTCGTCGAATGTGACCTTCGGTCCACTTTCGCCTACGCGACGAGCTTTGCTCTTGCCAAAGTTCATCGCCTGGTTGCCGTTCTGCTGAGCGGCGCGGAAGACCAGGAAGTAGAACATCAGCCCGACGAGAAGCATGGGAGCCAGGAAGGAAAGGAGTCCGATGAGGGCATTTCCGGCAGTGTTCTCTTCTAACTTGACGGGAATGGGGGACTTGCTTTCGCCAACCAGCTTGTCGTTAGCACGGTTGATCTCGCTCATCAGCAACTCTCCCGCCTTTGTGTTCTGCTCGGCCCAGTTGAACTCGAAGTTCTCGCCTTTCGAGTCTTTTCCGGAGATTTCTCGGCCTCTCCAGACAATTTCAGCTATCTCACCTTTTCGAAGGCGGTCGCTAAACTTCGCACTGTCCAGGTTTTCGGTTTTGCCCGCAAGGCGAAGGTTGTTCGGATTTGCCACCATCATCACGAGCAGCGACACTACGATCAGTGACACCACGGCGAACAGGGCATTTCGGTTATTTCTCAATGTTTCTCCAACAGATGTAAGCTCAAATACGCGCTTGCGGCATCAATCGTTGCCGCTTTGAGTAGAACCTATCATCGGTTCAAATTCAAGCACCAACACCCGCTCACACTCGGGTTCCTTATCTATTCTGTGCGATAAACACACCCCAGGTGCCCAAATAGGACCCACAAAGTCGCAGATAATCGGTAATCGCGACCGTGCGGCTTTGGTCAATTTGGCTTCCGAGAGTAGGTCGCTCAGCTTTCGTGTTCCTTCAAATCCTAGAGGCTGCATCGAGTCGCCAGGTTGAGCGGAACGGAAATAAAGTTCGCCTTGTGTCTTAGCTATGCTCACTTCGACGCGCAACGCCGCTCGGTCGTTCCTCTTTTCTGACCGGGGCGCGTGGTGGGCGGTGATTTTCCACCCGAACTCCTCACTCTCGGTCTCGCCGGGACAGGTGAGCTTAAACCGAAACGGCTCTGTTGGTTGAATCTGTCGGAAGTGAAGAAGCGTCTCGTCCCATTCTGCAACGACCGCGCCGCCGTCTGCGGTGACCGAACCTGACACTCCCGAGGCAAATCCCGATGTAAGAGCCTCAGTCTGTTCAAAGTCAATCGAAGCTCCGAGCGCAGAGACGGCCAGCCTGCAAGCTCGCTTAAACAGGACAGGAGGTAACGAACCGATCAACTCCCTGTCAAACGCAACCTCTGCATCTCGAGTGAGGAAGCCCAGGGGGCCGTTGAGTAGTATTTCGGCTCGTTCCAAGGCGTTGGCGGCTGCGCCGTTCAGGAACTGATCTTCTTCGCTGATGATTGAGGCACATCGGAGGATCGCTGACTCGTATCCGGGGTTCACAAGTGCCAGCTCTGGGGAAACTCGGTGCCGCAGCCTCGCTCGGGAAAAATCCATGGACTCGTTCGCCGGATCGTTGTGGAACCAGAGCCCGTTGTCTTGGCAATAAGCCAATGTCTCGGAACGCGAAAATGGCAACAATGGTCGGATCAATCCATTTCGTGAGGAATCAATTCCGGTCAATCCACTCGGCCCGGTCCCTCGCACTAGGTTGAACAGGATCGTTTCAACTGAATCTGTTCCGGTATGGGCGGTCGCGATAAGATCGCACTCCAATCGTCTCGCCGCCTGGTTCAGAAAGTTGTAGCGCGCCATCCGCCCAGCCTCCTCCAAGCCGATCTTCAGGTCCCGAGACATGCGGGGCACGTCTGCCCTTCCGCTCACAAAAGGTGCGTCTAGCGACTGGCAAAATGCTTCGCAAAGCGCCATCTCTTTATCAGCCTCCGCGCGCTGACCATGGTGCAAGTGGGCGGCCACAAAATCAACTTCTAGTTGAGCCAACAGATGTAGGAGACATGTACTGTCCGCTCCTCCGCTATAGCCGACAAGGACCCGCGAGCCAGTTGGAATTAGATTTGATGAAAGAAGATGCCCCCGGAGCTTGTCAAGCACCGCTAAAGCGTACCAGTCGCGTATGATAGGGGCCAATGGTACCGCTCCTACTTGCCGCCATCCTATCGACTGAACCACTCGACTGTGGCGACTCGCTTTACTTGACTAACGACACCTTGGTGACGATGGGGCAGGCCGACACCGAGGAGGGCGAGTTCTACTTTGGCTTCGATTTTACGGCGGAAACTTCGTACTGCTCACCGGAAGCTCCTTCGACGGAAGTCTTGCTAGGCGGAAACACGATCAAGTTCAAGAAGATCGATACTCTCCCTCACGACGTTCTTAGCTCATGCACCTACGTCTTTGGAAGGGACTTCTTCCTCGCCCACAAGCTCGACTTTGACCGCAACTATCACTCGATCAGCATTGGCGAGGAGGCGTTGGAAGCCCTCACCGGATCAGTCAATTTGAAACCGGGAGATGACGTCGTTGAAGTTGAAATGAACGGGACTTGCGATATATCCGGTTCAATGCCGCTGGGAGTGCTGAGGTACGGAGGAAAGTTCGATCGAGTCCCCTCCGAATGGAAAACGGATCGGAACGTCTCGAATTTTGGTTTGACCTCTCAGAACTGGCCGGTCTGGTTCAGCACTGGACCGGCTTCGCGATTCGGACTAGCGTTAGTTCCGGGCCGAGTTGTGAGATTCGACTTTGCGAACAACAAACTTGAGTGGTCGGCTGAGAAGGACGACGAGAATGAGTTGATCATTGGCGAATACGTTGGGGTCAACGAGATATTTCAAATTGAATCTGTTGTGCTGTCCTACTACGCCCACGAGGATTCGTCCGAGGAGGACGATGAGGTGCCCTTTCGTGAGGTTATCAGCGGAAGTGGGCTCTCCGCTATCGACATCCTGTCACTCGTCCGGTCGGATCGCTTTGCTGCGATCCAACGGTTACGCAAAGTAGAGTCGCTGGTTTACAAGTCGAAAAGCGGGGCCGAGAAGACCGCCAAGCTTGTATTCGATCCGGAAAGTTTGGTCACCAGCGATCATGAACGTGACCGCGGATAAGACGGTCATAAACCGACTTAACCGCCGTCATCACGCCATCTCCTAACGGGAGGGCGTCGGAGGCAGAACAGTTCATGGCTACTTGCTCGGCTCGCTTGCCACCCGGAATCACGGCAGTTACCCCGTCGTGCATCAGAATCCACTTCAGCGCGAACTCCGCCATCGTCATCTCTTTTGGCACAAGCGGGCGCATTGCCTCGACAGCTTCTAGGCCAACTTCGTAAGGGACACCGGAAAAGGTCTCGCCCTTATCGAAACCCGCTCCATCGCGGTTAAACGATCGGTGGTCATCAGGGGCAAAGTTGGAATCCGCAGTCATCTTTCCAGTCAGCATTCCGCTGCTGAGAGGGAGTCGAGCGAGCACGCCAACCTTCTTTGCCTTGGCTTGCTCCAAGAAAAGCTCGGACGGTCGCTGCCGGAAAGCGTTGAAAATGATCTGGACCGACTGGCAACCGGGGTAGTCCATCGCCTTCAGACCCTCTTCGACGCGTTCAACGCTGACGCCCCAGTGTTGAATTTTTCCTTTTGCCTTAAGCTCCTCGAGAGCACCAAATACTTCGGGGCGGTAGTAGACGTCGGTAGGCGGGCAGTGAAGTTGCACCAAGTCGAGCGTTTCCATCCCCAGGTTTTCCCTAGATCGATCAACGAACGCCTCGAGGTTCGCCGCGTTGTAGCCGTCTGCGGTATGAGGATTCAATCGCCTGCCCGCTTTGGTGACTACGAAAAACGGGGTTGATGTTTCTGCTCTCAGCCTCCGGATGAGCCGCTCGCTGTGCCCATCGCCGTACACGTCAGCCGTATCGATGAAGTTGACACCGCAATTAAGAGCTTTGTGAAGAGCGGCCATCGACTCTTCATCCTGAACAGGTCCCCAGGTTCCGCCGATTGCCCAAGCTCCAAACGAGACCTCGCTAATCTCCCATCCTGTCCGCCCACAAGATCGATACTTCACAAGCAGAGTTTAACCTTTCCCCGCTGATCCACGTAGAAGGCGAGAGTGCAACGAGCAATCTGCTGGATTCGCCGCGACTTGCGACTCACCGACCATCGCGCATTGACGATGGCGACCGAAGCTGCCGAGGGAGTCGCCGTTGTCTTCGTGTTCGATCCAGCGATTCTTGACCCCTTGGACCGAGATGACTCAAGGGTTAACTTTATTCATCAATCCTTGATGGAACTCGAAGAAAGGCTCAAGCAACGAGGCTCTGGCCTAGTGGTTCGTCACGGCGACCCTATTGAGATCATTCCCATGCTGGCTCGGGACCTGCGTGCCGATGCGGTCTTCACCGCCCATGATCTCGAACCTGATGCACTTGAACGAGATAGAAAGGTTCGTCAAGCGCTCTTAGATCAGGGAACCGAGTTTCGCACGTGCAAGGATCATCTTGTTCGCCAGAAGAGCGAAGTCCTGAATCAGTCCGGGATGCCGTTTAAGGTTTACACTCCATATAGCAAGGCGTGGAAGGCTGCGCTTGATCCCTCGAAGGATCTTGCCGAGTACACGCCTGACTTCTCAAAGCTGCTCCCCAATTCAGAGTTGATGGGTGTTCAGAGACCATGGTCCATTGAAGCTATCGGTTTCGTGCCGAAAGACCCCTGGCTGAAGGCGGGAGAAGACGCGGCGAAGGACCGGTTGGCGAAGTTCCTTCCGAAAATGGATGCCTACGTAGACAAACGAGATTTTCCCGCGACTGAGGGAACAAGCTACCTATCCGTAGATCTGCGGTTTGGAACGATTTCCAACCGTGAACTGTTCCGACATGCCCTTTCGAGAGATTCGAAAGGGGCAGAGAAGTGGCTAAATGAACTGATCTGGCGCGAGTTTTATGCCGACGTGCTTGCGAACAATCCGCAAGTCGTCCGCACCACGTTTAACCCCGCCTATAAAGAGCTAGAGTGGCCCGGTTCCGACGAACACTTTGAGTTATGGAAGGCCGGACAAACCGGCTATCCGATTGTCGATGCGGCGATGCGCTGCTTCGCGGAAACTGGCTGGATGCACAACCGCCTGCGCATGATAGTCGCGTCGTTTCTCACGAAAGACCTGTTGGTTGACTACAGGAAAGGTGAGGCATATTTTGCAAGTAAGTTGCTCGATTTTGAACTTGCGAGTAACAACGGTGGCTGGCAATGGGCCGCTTCCGTCGGCGTCGATGCACAGCCCTATTTTAGGATTTTTAATCCCTATTTGCAGAGTGTCAAATTCGACACGGATGCGATCTTCATTCGAGAATGGGTGCCTGAGCTAAGAGGCGCCGCCGCTCAAGAGATTCATGACTTGCCGGTGTCCCGTCGAACCGACCTTCAGTACAGCCGACAGATCGTGGACCACCCCACCCAGAAGAGTCTGGCTCTTGCTTTATTCGGTCAAAGCACCCCCAGCAACTAAGCTCACGAAGAACTTAGCCCTAGGGGTGTCTCGCTCAGATCGCTACCTGCCTCCAGGCCGATGCTGCGTGGCTCCACCCGGAACCGCATCGATCATTGCGCCGCAGATGGTGGCCTCTGCATACGTATCGAAGCGGATCACCTCCCCGGTGGATGGCCACCCTACTCCGTTGCCATCGAGCGATCTGGCGGTGGAGCCTCCAAAGACCTGCCAGGTCTTTACACCCGCGTTCTTCTCGGCCTGGATGTCTGCCAGGGCGTTCGCATGGACATAGGTTGCGTTTGAGGTGATGAACGTCGTCACGTTGCCCCAACTGACTTGGACGGCGGCCATACCTGCAGCGGCGACGAAACTAATGACGAGAGTTGTGAGTAGTACCTTGTGTGTCAATCTCATAACGTGAACATAGTATATTATTATGATTGACATACATAACTAATTACGATATAACTGGTAAAAGGTACTGTATAAATTCCAGCTGAGCCATCATGGAACTGCAATTGGCGTCGAAGCATCTGCCTGGTACGCTTATGACAACAAGCATGGTTCACAACGTTCTGATCATTGGCTCCGGTCCCGCAGGCTACACAGCCGCCCTCTACGCTGCTCGCGCTGATCTCCAACCGGTTGTCTTAGCCGGTTCGCAGCCGGGTGGACAGCTCACCATCACCACAGACGTCGAGAATTATCCCGGCTTCCCAGAAGGCATCATGGGGCCGGAAATGATGGAGCTCTTCAAGAAGCAGGCGGAGCGGTTTGGAACCGAAGTGATCCACGAGCATGTTGATCGGGTCGACTTCTCCCAGCGTCCTTTCCGGGCTTGGGTAGGGGAGAAAGAGTACCAAGCAAACAGCATCATCATCAGCACTGGAGCGAGTGCCAAGTGGCTCGGCCTTGAGTCCGAGGTCACTTTTGGCGGTTATGGTGTTAGCGCCTGTGCAACTTGCGATGGCTTCTTTTTCCGAGGCAAGACCGTGGCTGTCGTCGGTGGAGGAGATACGGCCATGGAAGAGGCTGACTACCTAACTAAGCACGCCGCAAAGGTCTATCTGATCCACCGACGTGACGAGTTCCGGGCGAGCAAGATCATGCAAGATCGGGTTCTTGCGAACCCAAAGGTCGAGGTGATCTACAACACGGCCCTCGATGAGATTCTTGGACAGACCGATCCGTTTCCCAAAGTCAACGCAGTGCGCCTTAAGAATACAGTGACCGGTGAGCTATCCAATCTTGATCTTGATGGAGTGTTCATCGCTATCGGGCATAAGCCTAACAGCGACCTCTTCAAGGGCGTCCTCGACATGGATGAGACGGGCTATCTTCTTGTCCAACCGGGAACGACTCGAACCAACATCGAAGGTGTGTTTGCGGCCGGAGACATCAGCGATTCGACCTATCGGCAGGCGATCACAGCTGCTGGGTCGGGCTGTATGGCCGCCATTGACGCCGAGCGCTGGCTTTCTCACAACCACTAAGTGCCGATCTTTGAGTACCGCTGTCTCGACTGTGGGCGCAAGTACCGCGCCCTCGTCGGTATGACCGCCGACGCGGCAGTTGAATGTGAACACTGCAAAAGCACACGTGGCGAGAAACTCGTTAGCCGCCCCGGAAAATTCAGAACCGAGGACGACCGGATCGACGAGATTGCCGACCGACTTGAGCACTTCGGCGATCCAGAATCGACCGCAGAGATGCGCGAATTGGTTCGAGAGCTTGGCCGTGCCGCAGATGACGACGTGGCGGACGACATGGAAGAGATGCTCGAAGCCGACTTGGAAGGGAAACTAGACGACGACCCGCTATAGCCTGCGCGCGCCCCGAAGTATATTGAAACCTATGCTTCGCAGTATCGTTATCATTACGCTTCTTGCAACAACCGCCCACGCCGCTGCACAGCAGCGGATCGGCAACTACACCGACCTTTTCAACTCCCTGAAGGCAGGCAAACAGGTTCGAGTCGTTGCCGAGTACAGAAAGATGAAGCTCTTCAGCGAAGGAAAAGAAGAAGAATCAGTTGATGCCACGGGTGGAATGGCAGTCGGAGCCTGGGAACAATTCGCCAAAGGCGTCGTGCGAAACGACAAAGCCTACATCGCCTTCTCTCACACCAACCTCATCGCCCATCCTCGCTACGGACATGTGCACAACTACGTTCGGTTTCGCGTCTATGAAGACAACTCGATTGAAATCACTGCCCGCTATCTCGACGCTGTGACTTACAAGGTGGTCATGGACGAGAGCTTCAAGGGCAAGATTTCGAACGGCAAAGACAAGGAAGGTGTCAGCTTTTATCGGTGAGGCTCCGATATCATCCCAGCGCAAACAACGCCGGGGTCCCGCCTGTATGCCAGAAGCAAACCTTTTGACCGCTCAGCTCCCCGTTTCGCGCCATCTCGAGCATGCCATGAAATGCCTTCCCGGTGTAGATCGGGTCAAGGTAGATACCCTCGCGCTGGGCGGCGACGCGGATTGCCTCCATCGATCCGTCGGAAGGCACTCCGTACCCGGGCCCAACGAATCGCAGATCATAAGTAAAATTCTCCACGGTCAAGCCGCGATTGAGCCCTGTCATTTGATCGAGCTGCCGTGCGAGCTCTACAAACTCCAGAACCATTTCCGGCTCGGGGTCGCAGGCGATTCCGTGGTACCGAGTTGAGGAGTCGTGGAAGGCGTAGGTTAGCCCAGTCTGGGTCGAGCCAGATGATGAAGCAGAAATCACAACATCAAAGTTCTCAGTCAATTCGGAGGCCGCTTCATAAAAAGCGTAGGCACCTTGGGGAGAAGAACCGCCGATAGGAATCTCGAACACACTCCTTCCCAACGAAATTTGTTCATCTCGAAGTGCCGTCGAGGCTGCCATCAACACATCCCACTTGTCATTAGGGATCAGCCGCATCTCGGCTCCCGCAAACTCGTCTAAAAGGAGGTTTCCTCCCGTAGTCTGAAGCCCGCCGACCGCTGGCTCGTACTCATAGGGGAGCTGCATCACGACAGCAATGAACCGAATCCCGAGCATCGCACAGCCCGTCGCGAGCTGCCGAATGAAGTTCGACTGCGCCGATCCGCAGGTCACAATTGTGTCGTATCCACGTGCAACGGCCTCGCCTAGAAGGTATTCCAGCTTGCGGCCTTTGTTGCCGCCAAAAGCGAACCCAGTGAGGTCGTCGCGCTTGATCCAAAGATCAATCCCCAACTCCTCCGACAGCCGCGGAAGCGGGTGGAGCGGGGTGGGAGTAATGATTAAATTTTGCTTCGGGAGGGCAACTGTTGTAGCCACCCCCCTATTGTGAAGCATTTCGCTATTCGATGTCCCAGATGTATCGGCTCTTGTCTGTGATTTGCACGTAGCTGCTTGGAAGCCGACCAAGTCGGTGGTTTGTTCCGGCCGAGAGTTTCGCCGCTGGCAACGCCTTTGCGTGTCCGTCGGTGAAGCTCGTCGTAGCGAGCTTGTTGCGGCGTAGTGTAACTCCGCCCGTGTAGTAACCGGCTTCGTATGTCTTGGGACCCACATAGTACCGTCCCCATTGGTTCCAGTCGAAGCAATACCATCGGCTAGCGCCATAGTCACAGAATGGTGGCATTGCGACCGTATCAATGATTGGGCCGTTGTAGTCGGGTATTGGACCTCCGCCCCAGATGTAGTAGTTAGTCAGGTTATCTCCGATCCCCGCCGATTGGCGTTCGCTCAAGGCTGCAACAGTCGCATACAGAACGGTTTCAGCAGAACTTGCGACAGTCGTAGTCGAAACGGGGTACCAAGTGTAGCGACCGAGTGCAGAGTTCGTAGCATTCCAGTAAGCGAGGTTAACTTGATTGAATCCGTAATGTGTCCTGAAATTGGCGTACTCGATGGGATTCACGTTCTTGATGGACCCTTTTGCTGGGGCAAGTGGATCGAAGAAGATGTCGGCGTTCTTCACGTAGGGGTCAAGGAGCATTGGCCACGCTCGGTAGCGATTGGGGCCCACGCCGTCGTAGAGTACGCCTTCTCCACCTGGCCCGTTCCAGGTAGCCCCGGTTGTGAAGAGATCGTCGGCGTCGGTTGAGTAGAGCAGTGAACCAGTGGTCAGGTTCTTGATGTTGCTCAAGCTCTGAGTTGCCTTTGCGGCGGCCTTTGCTTGGGCAAAGACGGGGAACAGAATGGCAGCAAGGATGGCGATGATTGCGATGACGACGAGGAGTTCGATAAGAGTGAACCCCCGACATGAGCGGTTTTGCTTCATGCCCCATTCTAGAAACACAAACTTGAAATAAAGATAAGCAATTTTCTGAGAAATCAGACGGCACAGAGTGAAGTGTATGAAATCAGGTAATTTTAAGACATCTATATTCAGACAGAATGATTCCCATGACTGACATTGATCTGGTCACCTACGCTGACCAAACTGGTAGAGACTTGCGATTGGTCATTTTTGGATGTCGCATAAAGACTCTTCGGGAGCGCAAGAAGTTGAGCATTCGGGAGGCAAGTGCCGAAATGGGTGTTGACAAAAACACTCTTATGAAGATGGAACGTGGTGACTCGGTCAGAAACGACTCACGGGAGAAAGTGTGCCGTTTCTACGGGATGATCCCATTTGATCCGGTCAAGCGTGAGATTGCGGTTGAGTATGGCAAGCACTACACTTTGCATCTTCCCCAAAAGTCTGTCTGGTACATGGTTCGACCCAACTATGAAATGTTCACCGCCGAGACAAACGATGCCATTCAGGATCCACGCGAACGGCTTCGGCTCGGGAGAATCGGACTCGTCGCCCGTTTCTATTGTTCGATGCAGCTTAGGATGCCCAGGGGCCGGCTGGCCGCTAGTCAAGTTGAACTCTATCAACCGACAGAGATTGAGGAGTTTGGCGTTGGCGAGGCCATGCTGTACGTCACGCGAGGCGCGGCAAAGGTGACCGTCGGAGACGAGTCGTTCGTCGTCCAGGAAGGAAACGCTGCCGTTTGGGATAACACGGTTTCAAACTGCATTGAACCAGCCGAACCGGTTGGCGTAATGGGTTACCCGCCCACGATGCTCTTTATCGATTCGGCCTAGATCATTCAGCTTAAGAGCCGAGTTGGATTCTCAAGATATCCCTTGATCAGGTTGATGAACTTTGCACCAACCGCGCCGTCCGCCACTCGGTGGTCAAACGAACCCGTGATGTTCATCTTGTGTCGAATCTCGACTTCATCTTCATCGTTGACACAGACTCGCTTTCGCACCGAAGCAATCGCGACGATCGCCGCATTGGGCTGATTTACAATCGCCAGGAAGGTGTCGACATCCAGCATTCCCATATTCGAGATGCTAAAGGTCGAGCCCGTCAGCTCGTCCATTCCGAGCTTGTTGTTCTTCGCCTTAAACGCCAAGTCCTTCACCTCGGCCGAGAGCTGTCGAATCGGCTTGAGGTTCGCATTCTTAACTACCGGAACGGTGAGACCGTCTTCGAGGGCTACCGCAATTCCAATGTGAACGCCGCCGTGCTGCAGTAAGTGGTCGCCTTGGAAGACGCTGTTGACCTGCGGCATATCCTGAAGGGCCAACGCCGAGGCTTTCACCACGAAGTCGTTGATCGAGACGTTTCCGCTGTCCTCAGCCTTGAACATCTCGCGAAGCTGCATGATTTTTTCAACATCAACTTCAACCGTGACATAAAAATGAGGAACCTGCTGCTTGCTCTCCTGAGTTCGCTTGGCAGTGATCTGGCGAATCTTGTTCAGCTTGAAAACAGTGTCTTCTGCCGTTGCCGCAACCGGAGCAAAGGATGGCGCCGCCTTAACCGGAGCGACCGCAGCGACAGGTGCCTTAGCTCCACTACCCGCAGCAACCACATCCTTCTGGACGATTCGTCCCGAAGGTCCGCTACCTGCAACCGAGGCTAGATCAACGCCCATTTCGGCAGCAATCTTCTTCGCCAACGGAGAAGCCTTCACTCGCTCGTTCGAAACCGGAGCGGGAGCCGCTGCAGTCGATTCTTCTGTAGTAGAAGCGGCAACCGGAGCAGACTCGCCAGCTGGAGCCGACGCTGCCGGAGCGGATCCACCGCCCGAGCCCCATCCCGCCGGGACAGTCTCGCCATCTTTCAAAATGATTGCAATTGGAACGCCGACCGGAACCGTTGCCCCAGCGGCTAAAAGAATTCCCGTAAAGGTGCCCGAACCAGGAGCCTCTAGTTCCATAACCGCCTTGTCGGTCTGGATATTCCCAATGACCTGCCCTGACTTAACCTTGTCGCCGTCCTTCACGGTCCACTCAACAAGGGTCCCCTCTTCCATTCCGTCGCCCATCTTAGGCATGATCACTTCGGTCATATCGTCTCTTCCAAACCCAATTGGGTCCTACGAGAGATTACCTTGGCGAGTCGCTTTGAGTGTGCGTGAGACGACGTCGACAATGAGTTGCAGAGGAGGTGGCTCCTCAACGAGGCATAATTGGTCAAGATCAAATATGCTCATCTTAGGAATTGACCCTGGACTTGAACGCGTCGGCTACGGCGTGGTTCGGCGCGTAGGTTCAAAGCTTGAGTGCCTGGACTATGGCCTCATCAAGACGCCCAAGATTGCCCTACCGGACCGGCTCCGTATGGTTCACGAAGGCGTGGTTGAGCTCATTGAAAAACACCGACCGGACGCCATCGCAACCGAGCGACTGCTGTTTACGAAAAACGTCACAACTGCGATGGACGTCGCCAAGTCATTAGGAACAATCCTGCTCGCAACCGCCGAAACGAGCATTCCTTGGACCGAGTATTCGCCACCGGAGATCAAGCAGGCCGTGGTCGGAAACGGCGGTGCGGACAAGAAGCAGGTGACGTTTATGGTCAGGAGGCTGCTCGCCCTGAAAGAAGACCCGAAACCGGATGACGTTGCCGATGCCCTAGCAATCGCGATCTGCCACGCCTTCCGCGCTCCGCGTTAAGCCTTGTGCTGACGCCCGACAACGACAAAAGCCCCGTTTAGAGCTTTCGACTTACTTACGTGGAAAATCGGCTCGTACCCCTGGCTTTCCATTTCGGAGATGTACCGAAGATCGGCCTGGTCAATCAGGACATCGCCGAGACCTTCGACCGCATAGTAGCCTCGATCCGGTGGGTTGCCGAGTTCGTCGACGGTGACTCGAAAAATGTTCTCGCGAATCTGGGTCATGGCTTTCTAAGATTCTGACAGATTTTGACCCCGAAGCGGGATAACCTTTACGGATGAATCCAATCCATATTCGACTCGGCGAAGTTGAATTCGACTTTGAACCAAGCTCTGGCTATCTGAGATATGTTCGAGTCGGCTCGGTTGAGCTGATCCGGGGAATCTATGGAGCAGTTAGAAAAGCCGATTGGGGAACCCCAACCAATCGAATGACATCAACGGGTCAGCAGTCGTCGAACAAAACATGGAAGGCTAACTGGACTGCGCGAGTCTCCGAGGGCGATGTTCAGTTCGACTGGCGAGGTTCGGTTTCAGCAGTTCTTTCCGAGAGTCGAGTCGAGATTGAATACGAGTTTGAAGGCGAAGGAAAGTCTGATTTTAAGTCAAATCGAACGGGAATCTGCGTCCTCCATCCTCGCTCGCACCAAGGCATGAAGTGCGAGGTGGAGCACAATCACGGCGAATGCGACCAGACCGCCTTCCCTAAGTCGATCAAACCCGACCAGCCGTTTAAGGATGTCAAAGCGATTTCGCTTGATGTTGCAACCGGAATCCACGTCCGAACCGAGTTCTTCGGCGAGGTCTTTGAAACCGAAGATCAGCGCAACTATTCGGACGCGTCGTACAAAACATATTCTCGCCCGCAAGAGTGGCAGAAGCCTTTCGACATCAAGAACGGAGATAAGATTCACCAGCGGGTGAAGATCGTTATTGACGTGACCGGGATTAAGTCAGAGGTTAAGTTGGAGGCGAGTCGAGGCAAGCTTCCTTTGCTCGGAACTTCTGTTAATCGTGCACTCTCCGAAGCCGAGTCAGAAAGCCTGAAAAATCTTGGGATTCAATGCTGGCTCGCGAGTACAAACGGCATCGAGCAAGCCAAAAAACTTGGTGGACCGGTGTTTTTGCAAACGGAGGTTGCCTCTTTTCCCGCTGATCTATCGCCGAACGATGGAATCTGCCTTGCGCCGCCGAACCAGTGGCAAAAGCTAAACAATGTTCGTGGTGGTAAGCGACTCTCGACGGCAACCTGGGCATTCATGCAGCTCAACGGATCTCGTCCGGCTTATGATGAAATTGAAGGTTCTGCCTGGTCGGCTCGACCCGATATTCACCTCCCGGACACGCTGACTTGCCTCGAGGGTGGCTGGACGGTTCAGGATCAAGTTCAGACGGCGCAGGGATTTGGATCGAAGATTAACTTGGTGGGCCCTATCGAGTTCTCCAACGACCCTACCGATCCGCGGCAAAACACGATCGAAGCCGCGCTATACGCTCTGGGGGCGGTGGTGGGAGCTGCGAAGGGAAATGCCAACTATGCAATGTTTGCGGATGCCACCAGGCTGCCCCAGTCCGGTTTTGCACTTGCGCTGGAGCTTCTGAAAGAATCTGAAGGCGAAATTGAGATTCACGAATGGGAGCCTTTCTTCCTCATGATTCGCGGTAGCCGAACAATTCTCGCTAACTTTGGATGGGAGCCCACCGACCTCTACAAGCAGTGTCCCATCGACCGTTCGGAGAACATGGAGAACGGAATGCGGAACGCCTACCGGCTGATTACGGCTGACAATTTTGCGGACTGGCGAAAAGTCCTTTCCGGACCCGAGTCGCACAACCCGCTGACGATGATCCCACCCCGCAGTATTGTGGTGATGTGAACCCGTAGATGAGTGACGTGATCTACGATGTTGCGATAGTCGGAGGTGGTTTGGCGGGGCTGAATGCGGCGATTCGCTGCGAAGAACTCGGGCTGAAATCAATTATTCTGGAAGCATCAGACAAGCTCGGTGGAAAGTTGCGGACCGACTGCGACGCTGAGGGATTCCGATACGACCGTGGATTTCAAGTTTGTTTTACAGCTTACGACGAGATACCAACTTGGACTCGGACCGACCTGTCTCGGGATGGCTCCTTGCGATACTTTGCTCAGGGGGCATCAATTGTGGGACGAGGCACATTGTCCAAGTGGGGAATCCTACGGTCTGTTCGATGTCAATCGCTCACAATCGTCGACCTTGTCCGGCTCCTGTTACTCAATCTTCGCGCTCAGGGATGGGAGACCTACTCGGCAAAAACTTCAACGATGGAGTTCTTGAAGTCCCTTGGGTTTTCAGACGTAGCCATCCGTGAGTTCTTTGTGCCGTTCTACGGCGGGGTTTCGTTGGATCGAGAATTGGCTGGGAGTGCCAAACAGTTTCTCAAGACTTGGCGCTACCTGTCCAAGGGGAAAACTGCAACTTTTCTGATGGGAATCGAGGAACTCGCGAGCCTAACTGAATCCGTGTACAACCGCAGAATCGGGTTGACCAGAATCTTGGAGTGCAACGTGACCGCTCTGAAAACGGTGGATGCGGGGTATCAGATCGCTACAACCGAGTTACTGGACGCCCGCGCCGTGATCATTGCGGCTGGCCCGCAAGCGGCGACGAGCATTCTGAACACCCCCTTTAGGATGGAATACAAGCAGTCGATCTGCCTTTACTTCGCCTCGGACCAAGCCGTCACGAAAGAGAAGTTCATCGTGCTCAACCCAGCTACGGATGCCCTCGTCAACCAACTCGTCCCGCTCTCCAATGTCAACCCAGCCTGCGCGCCAAGCGGCAAACACCTCTGCTCAGCAACCATCATCGGCGAACGCCCTGAATCGGACGAAGAACTCGCTCAGATGGCGATCAAGGAGATGAATACCTGGGGCATGAATCTTCCACCGCTTGAATTCAAACGCGCCTACCGCATCAAAGAAGCCCAACTGAGGCAGGAGCCGGGCTTCGAGGACAGAGTTCCTTCAATTGAAACTCACCTTCCCGGTGTGTTCCTCGCCGGGGAGATGACGATCTCGTCAAGCATCAACGACGCGCTCAAGAGCGGACGACTCGCCGCAGAGGCTGCTCTGGCATACTTAATGAACAAATGAGAGTCGCAATCGTTGGCGCGGGGGTTTCTGGGCTGGCGGCGGCTTATCGCTTGAGGCAACTTGGAAGGGAAGTTGTCGTGTTCGAAAAGAGTGGCGGTCTGGGCGGTCGCGTCAATTCGCGCAAACACAAGCTGGGCTATACCTTCGACGTCGGCGCCACCAGCCTCACCCCGCGCGGAAAGAAGATAGAACGGATCATGCTGGAAGCGCTTCCAACGGAAGAACTGGTGAAAGTACTGAAGCCGATCTGGACGCACTCCGGGCTCCGAACTGCTCCCGGAAGCTCTTCGAAAAATACGACGCCACGCTACACCTATCAAAACGGCATCCAAACCTTCGCAAACCTTCTGGGTGAAGGAACAGATATCCGACTCAAGACCGACATCCCAGAAATCAAACGAGCAGGGGACACCTATGAACTCAACGGAGAGCAATTTGAAGCTGTCATCCTCACTCCACCAATCCCTCAAACCTGCCAGCTCCTTTGGTCGCTCGGGGAATCTCGTCCGGTGGCCAACGTCTCCTACCGCTCCTGCGTCTCGGTAATGTTGGGCTACCAAACTGGAGTAGAAACTCCTTACCATGCCCTCATCGACATCGAGCAGGTCCACCCGCTCACTTGGCTTTCTGTAGAGACGGCGAAGTCACCCGGACGCGCGCCTGAAGGCGGATCGACCTTCGTTGCTCAGCTGAGTGCACGCTTTTCTCAACAGAACTACTCCCAGCCGGACGAGTTCTTTATTGACGCCACTGTCTCCTTCATGAAGCACTTGTACGGATCCGCGTTCAGTGCACCAGAGGTGGCGATGGTGAAGAAGTGGAAGTATAGCCAGCCAGAATCTTTAGCGAGATTTGAGAACGTCAACCCACCCGGTTCAACGCTCTTGATCGCCAGCGATGGGCTGTTAGGCGGACATATCGAGGACGCGTTCGAATGCGGCTGGCGCGCGGCAGAACTATTGGCTTAGCGGTTAAACTTGCACCTATGCTAACCCCGCTCGTTGCTGGACTCCTCATTTCTCCAGTCGGCGATGATCCATCTCAGGTTCTTCGTTACGCCAAGCCCGCCGAAAAGTTTTACGAAGCTATGCCGCTTGGAAACGGGCGCATCGGGGCGCTCATTTTTGGTGGAACGAATGAAGAGAAGATCGTACTCAACGAATCAACACTCTGGTCCGGGTCGCCCTACGATGCTGATCGAAAAGATGCCTATAAATCACTGCCAGAGATCCGCCGTCTGCTTCTGGAAGGAAAGAGCAAAGAAGCACAAGCCCTTGTTCAAAAAACCTTTGTATGTCAGGGTCCAGGTTCCAGTTTTGGGCACGCAAAAGACGCTCCCTATGGGGCGTACCAAGTGTTCGGAACTCTAAAACTGAGCCACACGGACGGACCAGGGCAAGTTCCGCAACTCGGACTCATTCTCCCTAAAGCCCAGTCAGTCGTAGGTGACGACACATTGGGCTTTGTGAGCAAACCGGACGAAGTCTTTGTCTATACAAACCCAAGTTGGAACCGCAGTTTCACCCTCCGGTTCGACCGTGCAGAGAACTGTACCGTGACTGCAAAAGGGGACACGATCAGTGTTCGAGGCCAGCTCAAGAGTGGACAGCCAGGGATCGAAGGAGTACGATTTGCTGGCGAAATTCGCGTCCTCTTGAACGGTGGCTCGGTCGAGCCGCTCGCGAACGGCCTCAGGGTCAATCCCACTAAGGGGTACACGATCATCGCTTCGCTTGGTACGTCAATGTTTGACAATGACTTCGAGAAGACTGTCCTAAAGCGCTTGGACGCCGCATCAAAAAAGTCGTCAGAGGACTTGTTGAAACGTCACACCCAAGACTTCGCGAAGTTTTATGATCGGTCAGCGATTAGCCTTCCCGCATTAAGCACGGCTAGCAAAACTCCAACCGATGAAAGACTAGTCGAGAATGCCAAAGGCGCCCACGACCCATCCCTCGCTGCGCTCTACTTCAATTACGGCCGCTATCTGATGATCTCGGCCTCGCGCCCAGATTCGCCCCTGCCGATGAACCTGCAAGGCATCTGGGCGGAAGAGCTGCAAACTCCTTGGAACGCTGACTTCCACCTTAACATTAACCTCCAGATGAACTACTGGCCAGCCGAAATCACCGGTCTCGGAGACTGCGCCAAGCCGCTTTTCGAGTTTACGAAGAAGATGGTTCCGAACGGTTCCAAGACGGCGAAGGCGTATTACAATGCCCCCGGATGGGTCGCCCACTTCGCTACGAATCCCTGGTTCTTCACCTCCCCTGGCGAGGACGCGAGTTGGGGATCAACCGTCAGCTGTGGTGCCTGGCTGAGCGCGCACATGTGGGATCACTACGCATTTACGGGCGATAAGAAGTTCCTGAAGGATGCCTACCCAACCATGAAAGGCGCAGCCGAGTTCTTCCTGTCAATGCTCATCAGGGAACCGAAGAATGGGTGGCTCGTCACCGCTCCCTCGAACTCGCCTGAGAACTCATTCCGACTTGGGAACGACAACTTGACGACCTGTATGGGACCAACGATCGACAATCAAATCGTTCGAGAGCTGTTCACCAACGTGGCCAACTCTGCCAAGATCCTCGGGCAAGACGCAGAATTTGCCGAAAAACTGAGATCGACAATTCCTCAGCTCGCTCCAACCCGGCTCGGCCCAGACGGTCGAATCATGGAGTGGCTCGAACCTTATGAGGAGCCAGAGCCGAAACACCGACACGTTTCGCACCTTTATGGCCTTCATCCTGCCTTCGAAATCGACGTTGATAAAACTCCCGAACTCGCCGAAGGCGCTCGGAAAACGTTGGCAAAGCGCGGAGATGACGGAACGGGATGGTCGCTGGCGTGGAAGATCAATTTCTGGGCAAGGCTCCGAGATGGCGAGCATGCGCTTCTACAACTGAACAAACTGCTCAGACCGACCGGAAGCGATGGGTTCAACTATTCCAATGGCGGCGGCACCTACAAGAATCTGTTTGATGCGCACCCACCGTTCCAGATTGACGGTAACTTCGGCGCAGCTGCCGGAATCGCCGAGATGCTGATGCAGAGCCAACCTGGCGAGATCCGGTTGCTTCCCGCGCTTCCGACAGCGTGGGCGACTGAAGGCGAAGTGAAAGGCTTCCGTGCAAGAGGCGGGCTGACGGTGGACTTTAAGTGGAAAGACGGCAAGATCACATCGCACAAAGTCACCGGGAGAGGTGCCTCTAAGGTGAAAATTAGCGGTCCCGGAATCTAGCGTTCCCAATTCTCAAGCACTTGCCCGACCGGTACTCCGGTCGGGGGAAGTAACTCGAGCACCGGAATCCCTTCCCAGCGGCCTTTGTCGTGTCCACCTTCGCGGGCTTCGAACCCGGCGACATCGGAACCTGAGTTGATGAGGAAGCCCATGAAGACCCCTTGAGCCGCGGACATCAGGAGCTTGCCAGCTTGTTCGTAAGACTCAGGCGGGACAGCACAGATTTCTAGCTCCGGCTGGCCGATTTTGACAAGCCCTTTAGTGTAAACATTGAGCAGTCCTTGGTCGGGTCGCGAGTGGACGAAAACGTGTTCCCGGGCATCGACCAGCGGGTCCACTCTTGGTAGGACTATGACCTGTCCAGGCAGGAGATAGCGCTCGCTGATTGGGTCAGCGACGATTCCGTCAGTGATCTCGGCGAGTCTTTTTGCGATGTTCAACAAGAAGTCCAGGGCAGGGTAGACCTCGGGGTCATGGCTCTCCCAGCTCAGTTGGACGAGATGCCACGTAGAGCGGATTCGAGTGAGAACCTCGGGGGTAACTCTGTCGGCCAGCCGGGAGGTCGCGATTGCTTCTGGGCTGAATCCGGCTTCATCAGCGTTCATCACCATCATGCGTACGACATTTTTCTGATCCTTTGTGGAGAGCGCGTAGATTCCCCGTTGCATTGGCTGGGCCAGCAACGTTTTGTCGTTGGTGTTGACCAGCGGCACACCGAAGCCGTCGAGTGCGCCTTGTTCAGGCTTGGGGGCGATTAGCTCTGTAATGGGCGGCAGAACAGGGACACCCGCGAGAACCGACAGATAGAAGTTCTTACTGATACCGAAGCCCGGCCCTTTTGGCTTAACAAACTTCCAGAACTGGCGCATGGTTAGATTATGGTTTAGATGGGAGTCGAGAGTCGGGGTTGGTGATTTGCCTGAACCCAATCCTTATCTAAATCGACGTTATCCTGTTAAAGTAAGATGAACCGGATGGACCGATTCTCTGGGAAGAATCTGGATTTAGGACTTATCGTTATCGATAAGAGCGAACTTCGTGAGTTATTGGCGCGACTTGCTTCCGAAGACGCACTAATGGGGCAGGGGGAGCCAACTATTCACGACGTTGCGGAGGCGACCGGTGCGTCAAACGAGCTGATCGGGAGAATACTTGGTGAGATGCGGGGTGCTTCCCTGGTTGAAGAATTACAAGAGCGGGTTGCGATCCAAGAAGCGAGAATTGGCGAGCTGGAGTCCGCTGTTGCTGCACCTCACCGCGCTGGCTCCAAGCCAATTTCTACCGAGGAATTCGAGGAGCACCTTGTTCAAGTGCAGCGAAGCAGGTCGGCCAAACAAGCACCTTACATTATTCTGTTCTTGATCATCGTTTTGATTATCGCGTTGTCGAGTAGGCAACTACCCAGAGGGGGCTACCAGGAGCAAGTTCCAAAGTATGGGAGGTGGGGTGATGAGCCACCGTTTGGAATGACTGAGTCTGAGTGGAAAGCGTCCGGTCCAGCGATTGAGGAAGCGATCGATAATCCAAGTAATACTGGTCCGAAGAAGCTCTAACGGTTGTCGATTGTTAGAAGATGTGGCGCATTCAGATTCTGGCGAGATTGCGGTTTGGATACTGTGGCTCGCTACGCCTTTGAGTTTTTGGAGTTGTAACCGAAGAACTTGTCGGCAGTCGCTCGGCTATTGCGGTTCATCCCGAGATACAGATTCAGCTTCTTATTGGCAGACTTCACCGTCATTGTGACGCACTCGTAGCAAATCTGAATGTCAACGCGGCTCGCGCCTTTCCGAGCAAAGATGGAGTGCCTTGGGAAGAAGCATTTGGCTGGACCCTCAATCGGGGAACTTGTGAGCAGACGGAAGAACGAAGCGACCTTTTTTCGGTCCGCGCCTTGTAGCTTTTGGGTCTTTACTGTTTGTGGACTCCTGCGAACGGATTCGTGTGGTTTTGCTGATCCCGATTGAGTTTGAAGTACCAGCTCACGGCCATCCTCGGCCTGGGCTCGATCAGAGACAATCGTCTGAATCGTGTCTGCTTCTGACAAAAACTCTTCGACCTCCAAGAGCTGGCGGCGAACCTCACGAGAATAGTCTTCAGTTGTTCCTTGGACGACGAGTGCCAAGAGAATTGCAGAAATCATGATATTAAGACGTAAAGAAAACAAAAAAGCTCCGATTGCTAGGCAATCGGAGCTTGAGACTTGAAGCTTGTGCCTGAACTGAATCAGTCCTTGAAGCCGGGAAGGCGTCGGCCTTTCCAGTAGCCTTCTGGGCTTGCGTTGTGGTTGAGTCGGAACGGCTCGCCGTCCACTTGCTTGCTGAGGGTGATCTCAGGAAGGGTGGCGGTGTAGTTGGTTCGGCGAAGAGCGGTTCGCTGGTGGCTAAAACGTCGTTTTGGGTTTGGCATTTACTTCTTCTCCCTGTGCAAGGTGTACTTCTTGAGGTTGGAGTTGAACTTTCTCAGTTCAAGTCGATCAGGCGTGTTCCGCTTGTTCTTAGTGGTGGTGTAATAGCTTTTGCCATCCTCGGTACATACGAGGCGGATGATTTCGCGGACTTCGCCTTTCTTGGCCATGATTCAAACCTCTTGGCATGACGATACGTCTTGCCGAAAGAAGATTATGGCTGATTGTTGGGACGGTTTGCAACCCAGAAACGATCCTAGGAATAGAAAAAGCGTGTTTAGCCTTCTTTGGATTCGTCTTGATCAGGCGAGTTGGGAGTCTGTCCTTCGAAGTAGTCGATCACTTTGCCACGATAGGCCAGGTCTTTCCCTTTGAACTTAACGAAGTACCAAAGGCCGCCCCACATTGCAACTAAAAACAAGACGGTTGCCACAGCAATAGCTATTTGAACGGCGGCGACGTTGACTTCTTCGTTTAACATTCGTTCCTATACAGTTTGATCGGTTGCCGGCACCCAAACGGCCTTACCGTCCTTCCAAACCACGACATGATTGCCTTTTCGGGCGTGCTCTTGGAGGGCATCGCGGACGGCGTCGCTGACCGCCTGATGAACTTCTTCATCACGGTTGAACCTATTCGCTAGCTCGTCACGGTTGCTCATGCTTGGAACTCCTCTTTTAGTTTATTCCAGACCTCGGGCATCTTTACTTTGCAAGATCCGGTTGAATCGCCGCGCGCGATCAGCTTTGGCTCCGCATTCACGGAGTTATCGTAAAGACGCCATGTGTCGACAATGGGGATATAGGAGTTGAAGAATAGCTTCAACCCCGATTGATAGCGACGCCGAATGGTCTCTTCGGGCACTCTGTGACCACCGTCGCGCACCCTTCCCTCAACTCTTAGGCAAGCGAGTTCCTCACTGGGAAGCCAGAAGAAGATGAGGTGGACTTGATAACCACGCTGTTGCCAGCCAGCGACCCTGGTCGCGAGCATTTTGCTGGCGAGAGTGGTTTCAAAAGCGAAGTCGGTTCGGTTGGTTTCTAGTTCCTCGACCTGTGAGAGCAGGAGCCGGCCTGCGTTGATGTCGGCACTTGTGCCCTTTTCGCCCGAAAGCTGTTGGGCGATCATGTCTGCGTTGACAAACACCATTCCTTCGGGAAGAAGTCGGGTGGCGGCAGTAGATTTTCCGGAGCCGTTAGGTCCCGCAATGATAACGGCTTGCGGAGAGGGAGAAGTGGAATCCACTGAGTTAAGTGTACATCCCCGAAACCGATTGGTATGGGGATTGCATGGTCTCTTGACTGTGAGGTTTCTTGGCGTCTGTGTAATAGTCTTTGCTGCCACGTCTTTGGCGGGGGATTACAGCCGCGTCCCGATGCCGAGCAAGCGGGCGTATGGACGGGTCAGGGATCAGCTTTTCACTCCGGTCTCGTTTCAGATCAAGCCTGTTTCGTGGCTGAAGACGAAAGATCGTTTGGGGAAAGTTGTGGATTCGGCACAGGTGTTTGCGCTGGTTGTTCGCGGGAGCGACGGGCAGGGGTTTGCGGCCTATTTCACGACGCATCGGAATAGCTTGGAGTCATCAATTGGGATTCGGCAAGCGGCGATGAAGCGGGGGAGTTCGGAGTATCTGAGGGCAATGTACCCGGCAGGGCGCAGAGTTCCGATCGGCCTAACATCGGCCCAAATGACTTTTCTGAATCCTAGAACGAACCGACTTGAGACAAAGACCTATCGGGATCGAGTCTCTCTGCAGCTTAACCTGATCCCTGCCCGCGACCAACAATTAGGGCAAATTCTCTTGGTTCTGCCGGATATGAATCGAAGCTTTGTCTGCGGAGCCTTTAAGGCCCCACGAATTCAGTAGGTTGAGAACAAGATGCCCTGGGAGTCTCGTCCCGTTGCACTGCTCCTGATCCTGAGCTCCCCATTCGAGAGCCGGGATACCGAGAAGTCCCTTCCGCTGACGGGATCTTTGATGAAGTAATTGCTTTGGGTGGTACCTTGCTGAAGGATGGGGCCGTGGTAAACCCGATTTCCCCACGGTTTAGCGGCGACATTGTCGGTCCACAAGTTTGTCGTTGGGTTTGGATCCGTAAAGTCCTCGATATCGTCGGGGTAGGCCTCGTAGAGTTGAAAGAACTGTACTTGGGCATTTCGAAGTTGGGTAAGCGTTTGCCTGAGCGAGGCTTCCTTTGCTCTTCGGGCTCCGATAGCAACTTTGGGTATGGCGATGCCAGCCAGCACCGAAACGACGATGATGACGATTAGCAATTCAACCAGTGTAAAACCTCTGGTTCTCTGAGCCATTCAGTACAAACCCCAGGGCAACTATTCCGTTCTTGTGCATTGAAGTCACATTAAGGCTGCTTTCAATGATTCAAAACTATTAAACATTTTCTCGTGATCATGGCCGACATTTGGGACTTGAACTAGGCGCCAGTTGAACTGCCAGCCTCTCCGAGACGCCAGCGCCTTACCGAACTGGAAGCAGTTTGTGCTGCGCTGGAGGCGACCGCCACCTTGTCGCATGGCCTCTTTTGATGCATCGAAGTTTTCGTCCGGCTTGTTGTCAGCCGTTCCAAGGAGGAAGGTCATCGGTTGGGCAAGATAGCTTTTGATGGCTTCTTCGGAACCGAGAGCTGAGCTGAGGCCACCCATTCCGAAGGGGAAGTTCCAGTCGCTTCGGGGGAAGATGACGGAGCCGGGGTTGGCGACGATGACCCGTTTGGCCGAGGTGCCGGCGAAGGCACACATCCGGTTGAGAAACTGACCACCCGCGGAGTGGCCTATGAGGAGATTGTCACCGGGCGTTTGAGCCAGAAGTTTCTCGAGGATAGTATACGTCCAGTCGGTCCTCATTTGCAAGTTGCCTTTCGCGTTCTGAATTCCGCCTCGGTGGTACCGCCAGTTTGGGAAGCGGTCTTTGTCGAAAAGAGGGGCGACTAGGTCAGATGAAAGTCTGGAGGCAAGTGGAATCGTATGATCGCCGTATTCCTGAGCGTTTCGATCTGTGCCGTGGAAGACGAAGAGAGTTCGGGTCTCTTTGGATGGCTTTTCGGATTTCCAGTTGAAGCACGTGAGTTCGGTGTCTCCGAGGCGGACTGTTGCCGCTTTCGTCGAAGCCTGAATTGAAAATGCAAAAAGGGCAGTGCTTAGCACTGCCCAATTCTATCCTTTTCGTTGACGCTTTATTCTTCGCCGCCCTCAGTCGCTTCTTCACCTTCGCCGTCGTCGGTTCCCTTGACGATTCTCGCGATGGAGGCGACTTGGTCGTCTCCAGTGAGGTTGACGAGCTTGACGCCTTGGGCCACTCGGCCGGTGGTTCGGATTTCTTTGACCTTCATCCGGATTCCCTTGCCCTTGGTGGACATGAGGAGGAGTCGGTCGTCGTTCTCCACAACTTCGGCACCGATGACCTTTCCGGTCTTTTCGGTGCAGTTCATGGTGAGGATTCCGCTACCGCCTCGGCTTTGAACGCGGTACTCATCGAGTCCGGTTCGCTTGCCGTATCCGTTCTCGGAAACGACGAGGAGGGAGAGTTCTTCGTCCACAACGGCTGCGGTTACGACCTGGTCATCCGGGTTTCCTGCCTTGAACTGAACGGCGCGAACGCCGCCGGCAGCTCGGCTTCTGGAGGTCGCATCTTCTTCGCTGAAGCGAATTGATTGGCCCTCTCGGGTCACGAGGATAATGTCGTCCTTTCCGGTGGTTCGGAGCGCCCAGCCGAGTTCGTCGCCATCTTCGATGTCGAAGGCGATGAGGCCGTTGTTGCGGATATTGGCAAACGCACTCAACGGAGTTCGCTTAATTTCTGCGTTATGCTTCGGTCCGGTTCCCTTGGTGATCATGGCAAGGAAGCCGTCACTGGTGAGATCCTTGACGCTGACGGTTGCGGTGACCCTTTCGCCGCCAACGATGCTGATGTAGTTGATGACCGGCATTCCCTTGGCGTAGCGTCCGCTCTCCGGAATCTCGTAGCCCTTGAGTTTATAAACGCGTCCACGATCGGTGAAGAACAGGATCGTGTGGTGGGTACTGATCTGGAAGAGGTGGGCTGGCTCGTCGTCGGCCTTAAGGGTGTTATTCACTCCCTTGCCGCCGCGCTTCTGCTGGCGGTAGGCATCGATGCTGACTCGCTTAATGTAGCCGTCTCTCGAGATGGAGATGATGGCCTCCTCGTCGGGAATCAGATCTTCTTCAGTGAACTCGCCAGCTTCTCGGGCTTGGATCTTGGTGCGTCGCTCGTCGCCGTGCTTGTCGCGCATGGCCACGATTTCGGCTTTCATAACCGCAACCAATCTAGCTTCGCTGTTCAAGATATCCAGCAAGTCTTGAGTCTTTCGCAGTGCGGCCTTGTAATCGTCTTCTAGCTTCGCCTGCTCCATCATTGTGAGTTGGCGGAGGGGCATCGCGAGGATGGTGTTGGCTTGGAACGCCGACATATCGAACTCGCGAACGAGTTCGGCGCGGGCGATGCCTGGGTCTCGCGAGCGGCGGATGAGGGCGATGACCTCGTCCATGAACCTGCGGGCGATTTGGTAGCCCTCAAGAACGTGGACTTCTTCAAGAGCTCGGCAAAGCTCGTACTTGGTTCGGCGGAGAATGACATCGCGGCGGTGCTTGATGTACTCATCAATCATCGTCATCAGCGGCGCGGTGCGCGGCGAGCCATCGACGAGGGAAAGAAGGATACAACCGAACGAGGTGCGGAGAGCAGTGTGCTTCAGAAGGTAGTTGAGCGCCTTGTTCGGGTTAACGTCGCGGCGAACTTCGATCTCCATTCGCATTCCGCGCTTGTCGGAGTAGTCCTGAACGTTGAGGATTCCGTCGAACTTGCGCTCTTTGGCGATGGTTGCGATGTTCTTCATCAAGGTCGTTTTGTTGACCTGATAAGGGATTTCGGTCACAACGATGACGGACTTTCCAGCATCGCCGGGCTCGATCATCGTTTTGGCCTGCATTACGATGGAACCGCGACCGGTCTCGTAGGCTGAGCGGAGGCCCTTGGTGCCCATGATGATTCCGTAGGTCGGGAAGTCCGGCCCCGGAATGTGCTCCATGATGTCATCGAGCGTGCTGTCCGGATTATCAATTCGGTGCAGAACGCCGTTGCAGACCTCGGTGAGGTTGTGTGGAGGAAGCTTGGTCGCCATTCCAACCGCAATGCCCTCAGTTCCGTTACAAAGTAGGTGGGGAAACTTGCCGGGTAGAACCAGCGGCTCGTTAGTGGACTGAAGATAGTTCGGAGTGAAGTCAACTGTCTCGCGGTCGAGGTCCTCCAGGAGCTCCATTGCGATTGGAGTCAGTCGGCACTCCGTATATCGCATCGCAGCCGGAGAGTCGCCGTCGACAGAACCGAAGTTTCCTTGACCATCGATCAGCGGGTAGCGGAGCGACCAGGGCTGAGCCATTCGGACGAGGGTTGGGTAAACGACTTCGTTGCCATGGGGGTGGAAGTTCGCGGTGGTTTCGCCGGTGACCTTGGCGCACTTGGTGTGAGCGTTTGCCGGCGTCAAGTTGAGGCCGCGCATCGCGTACAGAATTCGGCGTTGAACCGGCTTCATTCCGTCGCGCACATCGGGAAGCGCACGGGCGATGATAACCGACATCGCATAGTTGACATACGAGCGTCCGAGCTCCATGTCGACCGCGATCGTCGTATTCAGCTGATCGTTATTTTCTTCTGCCACGGGTCAAATCTCATTGCGCCCTTTCGGACGCATCTAACCCCGTGATTGTACCCGGCGACGGGACTTCCGATCCCCCTTGAACCTGGCTGGGCTCACATGCGTATCATGTTGGTGAAATGAACGGTGTTTCACCTTCTCAGAGAATGGCGTGTGGGATAGTTGCCCTGGTGTTGATCCCGATAGGCTTCTGTTGCTTTGGCATTCACAAGTTTATGATGGGTAAGACCAAGGCTGGCATTATCACGATCGTTGCGTCGATTTTCACCTGCGGAATATTCGGTCTGGTTGTATCGCTCGCCGAGGGGATTATCTACCTCACTAAATCCGACGAGCAGTGGTATCACGAGTACATCATTGGTGGCAAAGACTGGTTCTAAACAGAGTTGCCACTAGATCGAGGATTGCTCCCTTGAGGAACAGAGAGTGCTCAAAGATCGGTAGGATAACATTACAAATATGAATATTCTTGTCCTCGGCGGAACGCAGTTTGTGGGGCGGGCGATTGTTGATCAGCTTCTGGCAAAAGATCACGAAGTCACCCTTTTCCATCGGGGAAAGACGAATCCGGACCTCTTCCCGAATTGCCAGCATATCATTGGCGACCGAGTGGCGGATGTTGAGAAAGCGAAGGAGACTCACTGGGATGCGGTGATTGATGTCAGCGGGTACCTGCCTTCGCAAGTTGTTGCAAGCACTCAGCTCAAAACGGACTTCTATACATTCATTTCGACCATCAGCATCTATGACACCGAAGGACTACAAGGCCCCTTTGATGAGCAAACGAGGCAGTTTTCCGAGGGCGAGACGGACGCTACCGAAGTGACGGGCGCAAACTACGGACCCCTCAAGGTGACGTGCGAGCGGATCGTCCGCGAAGCGTTCCCTAACAACCATGCGATGATTCGTCCAGGAATCATCGTTGGCCCACACGACCATACCGGGCGATTCCCGTATTGGGTGGCTCGGCTCGACCAGTTTGACGAAGTGTTGATTCCGGATACGTTTGCCGAACGGTTCCAAGGAATTGATGCTCGCGACCTCGCCGCTTTCACTGAACTGTGTACTGCTCAAAAGAAGGTTGGACAGTGGAACGCAGTTGGCCCGCGAGTGACTTTCGGCGACATTATTGACGAGATTCGATTCCAGACTGAGCGAGAGCATAAGCTGGTGATTGCGTCGCTTGAAGACCTTGAGAAAGTCGACATCAAGCTCTGGCAGGACCTTCCGGTTACCCTTCCGCCGGGTTCGCAAACGTTCAACTACGACCCTGCGAGCGCGATAGCAGCCGGATTGTCGCTCCGGACAATTCAGGAGACTATTCGGGACACTCTTGCTTGGATTCGTGTCGAAGGCAAAGACGGATTGGGCAAGTACGGGATGACTCGCGAGCGTGAAGAGGTCGCGATTGTCAAACTGAAATCAGGCTAGACTGCTCGTTTCAGTCTTCAATCCCAACCGCGCGACGAAACTCTTGGATCGCCGCTGGGGACTCGAAGGCTTTGTAGGGCACGTAAACAAATCGGTACTTCCAAAGCTCGATAACTACGTATTCGACCCGAGCTTTTACATCCCGAATCTGGTCGCGGTGGATGCGGTAGTTGAACGCCAAAGGGTCGGTGACGAAGTAGACGTGCTCGCCTTCCCAGACCATCTTTGTGGGCAAGATCGCACGTTTTGAGGCCTTCGTTGTCACCAGAATTGAACGCGCCGGAATGCTGACGGGCCAGAGGATCATCATCATTCCCAGACCCTTATAGAGGTTTCCCTGGAAGAGGGCGAAGATGAACAATCCGGTAATTGGAATCGAGATGAAGAAGGGCCAGAAGCGACGGGCGTATTCGAAGGCGGTCCAGTACGCAAGCTGCGAACGGGAAACGCTATAGACTGTGGTTTCGATTCGCTTCAAGCCAGCTCCATTATGTAAGATGGAAGACATGATAAAAGTGGATCGCCACGGCCCGGTTCTTCGGGTTCAACTCAACCGACCCGAAGTTCGCAATGCGCTCAATGACGAGCTGATTGGGGCACTGTATCAGGTGTTCACCACGGTGTCGACGGATATTCGGGCGATCATCTTGGGTGGTGAAGGTCCCGCGTTCTGCGCCGGGGGAGACCTCGAATGGATGCGAAAAGCTGCTGCCTATACTGAGGAGGAGAACAAGCGGGACGCGATGCTCGTCAGCAAGCTCTGGGCGGCGGTGCAGAACTGCCATGCGTTTACGCTCGCGAATGTCCATGGGGCGGCGATGGGCGGTGGGTCGGGGCTGGTGGCGTGTTGCGATATGGCGATTGCCACTGAGGACTCGAAGTTTGCGTTTAGTGAGGTCAAGTTGGGCTTGATTCCGGCGACGATTGGGCCGTTCGTAGTCGATAAGATCGGCAAGGGCCATGCTCGGGCGTTGTTCGCGACCGGCGAGGTCTTCTCGGCTCAGCGGGCCTACGAGATTGGGCTGATTCATGAGGTGGTGGCATCGAAAGATAAGGAAGCTCTGATCGCTAAGAAGCTTCGAAACGTCCTTTCGGCAGGGCCGAAGGCGGTGGCGGGGTCGAAGAAGCTGGTTCTCGACATGCCTCTCAGCTACGAGGAGACGGCGGCGCGGCTCGCGGCGTTTCGGGCTTCGGAAGAAGGGCAGGAAGGTTTGGCAGCGTTTCTTGAGAAGCGAACGGCGAGCTTTGTGGAGTCGGTCCCGGAAGCGGAGTAGTCGCTTTTCGAGAGAGAACTGCGACGCATTTGGTTGGGTAGTCAGGTTCAACAGGTACTGATTTTCTAGAAAAAGTTGGGTAGGGTTGGGTAGTCGGGAACGAGGCATGTTTGCCGCCTTGTTCCATGTGAATAGGCTTGTGTCTGAGGGCATTGTGCGGCGATTGGTCGGTGGAGCAAGCGAAAGTGCGATTTGCTTCGCGTACTCCAAATGTGATCATCACTCTATAGTTCACGTTTTGGGGTAAATGTCAACCACTTGGTTGGAACTTTAGGTAACAGGTTGCAGTTAAGGAGTGATGATTGAAGGACTTAGAACCAAAACGCGCGATAGCTGTTAAGGCGCGCCGGTTGTTGAACTACTACCGGCGGTATCCCGTCTTTGTAGTCTCCTCGCTACTTACTCCATTCATCTTCTGGGCGGGCTACAAGTTGCTGATCGCAGTCGATGATAGTTTTTTCGAACCCGCAGTCCTGATTCGCAACACCAATATTGCTAACCCTGATCTAGCCAGCTTGGAGAATCTGGAGTGGAACGAAGGGCAGCGAATGCTGATGGTTAGAGATCGTAACCGACGCGCTGCCTTCGGATACTTATTCGGCGGCAAGTATTATCGAGCATCGTTCGACCCGAGTCGCAACCTCGGCCCGGACAACTCATCCACTTTCTTCTATGTCGGACCGGATGGAAAAACGTGGTCCGCGTATCCGGCAGAGGGACCGACTCTGGCTGCGATGCCCCTAGAACCTCGCTTCCTGCGACCTTTACGTACTACACAGAGGAAGTAATGCAGAGAACATCCACTCGTCGGAGGCTGTTGGCTCTACTGCTAACCCTTATTGGCCTCGTTGCGCTTTGTGCGATTGGCTCCTGGTCGGGTGAGCACGTGGAAAGAGAACGGACTTTTGGGGTCAGATTCTTTGACACTAGGGTAACGAATCCTGATTTGGCATCTCTAGAGAACCTAGAGTTTGGCGAGGACAACGGCACGATTGACGAAGTGGCGCGTGTTCTGGACATGAGTAAAAAATGTAGACTCGGCTACCGCTACCGCAAACGGTACTATGTTGTTGAATTTGACCCGACGACAATCTTGGCAAAGCCAAAATTGGATCAATATTTTAAGGATAGCAAGTGGGCCTCGGAGAACGTTGGCATCTACTCGGAGTTCGTAGTAAATTTTGTTGAGGATGGAAGGGTGCTGTCGCCATTCGATCAGATCACGATCTCACCATCCCCAGAGCCGTCCAACGCAAACTTCATACACGAGGTACAATAATCTTTCCAAAACGTGGGAGGTCCTCGGGCTGCTTGAACCACGGGGTGAATACCTTGCGAAAGAACGTTAAAAAGAACCTGCACTCGCCACGCTATGTGGCCATCGCCGCTACCGTCGACAAAGAGACCTTGGTCACTGTCGAAGAAGCCCTCGCTCAGGTCAAGAAGACCGCTAATGCGAAGTTCGTTGAGTCCGTTGACATGGCAATCGTGCTCGGCGTTGATCCTCGAAAGAGCGACCAGAACGTCCGCGGCTTGACCCAGCTTCCACACGGAACCGGTAAGAAGCGAACTGTCGCCGTCCTTGCAAAGGGAGACGCTGCAAACGAGGCCGAGAAGGCTGGCGCAGACGTGGTTGGCGCAGACGACCTCATCGCAAAGATTCAGGGCGGATTCAAGGATTTCGACGTCATTCTTGCCACCGAAGACATGGCTCCGCAGATCGGAAAGATCGGCCGAGCCCTCGGACCCAAGACTCCGAACAAGCGAAACGGAACCGTTACCAACAACATCGCAACCGCGGTTAAGGAAATCAAGGCGGCAACCCGCGTTGAGTACCGAACCGACAAGGCCGGCGTCGTTCACATGTGCCTTGGTAAGGTCAACTTCACCGATGAGCAGTTGATGGAGAACTTCAAGGCTGGCTTCGGTGCCGTCCTTCGAGCAAAGCCGGCAAGCTCCAAGGGTAAGTACATCAAGTCGCTCACCCTCAGCGCAACTATGGGCCCCGGAATCGCTCTGGACACCACGCTTGCTTCCAAGCTCGCTGGTTAAGTCTCGCTAACAAATACAGAAAATGGCTCCCTGAAAGGGGAGCCTTTTTTTGTTTGGAGTGATATGATTGCGGGGATGAACGAAGACGAAATGCCCGGTCCTACAGCAGCCTTGCCCCAACACGAATGGCTCAAGAACCTGGTTGGCGAGTGGGCGACAGAAACCGACATGAACCCTGGCGGTGACGGCAGCGCGCCGCGAGGTAAAGGGCGCGAAACGTTTAAGATGTTTGGCGACCTGTGGGTTCTGGGAGAAGGAGAGGTCACGTTCCCTGACGGTAGCAAGATGGTCAGCCGAATGGGACTTGGCTATGACGTGAGCTTCAACGAGTACCGCGCCTTCTGGGTAGCAACCGTTTCGTCGCACCTTTGGAAGTACACATGTTCGCTGAGCGAGGACGGCAAGAAATTGACGATGGACTGCGAAGGACCTGACATGATGGGCGACGCTCCGAGTGCGTTCTATCGGGACATCATCGAGTTGGTCGACGAGGACCATCGAACCCACACTTCGACGGGGCAAGACAAGGACGGGAATTGGGTGACCTTCATGGTGAACTACTACACCAGGGTTAGTTAATCTTCATAAAAACAGACTCAAATCGGGCGAAATTCGCTATGCTAGAAACGAAGCGCCCGATGAAGAGTGTTCGATTTGTTCTGCCAGTTTTATCCGCGGCCCTGCTCGGTGCAGGAGTCGTTCTTTCGCCCGCCCAAAAAACGGGGAAAGTGGTCAAGAAGATCGATTTCAATCGGGATATTCGACCGATTCTGAGCGAGAATTGCTTTAAGTGCCACGGACCCGACGCGAAGTTCGTAAAGGGCGATCTTAGGCTGAGCGACGAAAAGGACGCCAAGAAGGATCGTGACGGCGAGTTCGCCATTCTTCCTGGTAACGCCAAAGAATCTTTGATCATCGAGCGCGCACTCAGCAAAGAGAAGTTTGCCCAGATGCCGCCTCCAGATTCTGGTCTCCCGAGGCTGACTGCCGAGCAGATTAAACTTCTCTCGGATTGGATCAACCAAGGAGGCAAGTATGAGAAACACTGGGCGCTTGTTCCGCCAAAGCCAACCGAGCTCCCGACCGTCAAGAACCAGAGGTGGGTGAGGAACGATATTGATAGGTTTGTTGCCGCAAAGCTAGAAGAAAAGGGGCTCAAGCCCGCATCCGAAGCTGACCGGGCGACTCTGTTGCGCCGAGCGTCTCTGACTCTCACCGGGCTTCCCCCAACCACCGATGAACTCAATCGATTCCTGAACGACACGCAGGCGGATGCATACGAACGAGCCGTTGATCGCCTACTTGCTAGTCAGCGCTACGGTGAGAATCAAGCTCGGTACTGGCTCGACGCCGTTCGGTACGGCGATACCCACGGTCTTCACCTCGACAACGAGCGCAGCGTCTACCCCTACCGCGACTGGGTCGTCAATGCTTTCAATAAAGACCTGAGTTTCGACAAGTTCACCCTCTGGCAACTCGCCGGAGACATGCTGCCGAACCCGACCCGCGAGATGAAAGTTGCCACGGGTTACGTGCGAATGAATCCAACCACCGCCGAAGGTGGAGCCATCGAGGAGGAGTTCTTGGTCAAAAACACATTCGACCGAGTTGATACAACGTCTACCGTGTTCCTTGGGCTGACCGTTGGTTGTGCGAAGTGCCACGATCACAAGTACGACCCCATCAGCCAGAAGGACTACTATGGGCTGTTCGCATTCTTCAATTCCACGAAGGATGCTCCGTTAGACAGCAATGACCTCGTCCCGCCGCCCGTCATCGCCGACCCGACACCAGAGCAAGAAGCGGCTATCAACCAAGCCACCAGCCGCCTCGCGGATCTGGAGAAGGCCACGAACGCAGACGCTGCCAAGCGATGGATCGAGACCAGCTCTCCTCCCGTCGTGGCCGTGGGTAACTGGGAAATCGCCGGACCGTTCCCTCACAAAAGTTTTAACGAAGCGTTCGAGTTCGACGATAAGCCAACCGACTGGAAGCCGTTAAAGCTTGAGCTCGGAAAATCGATCAGTACGGTCAAAGTGAATATCGGAAACGCCTACCACCGGACGACCCTGACCGCCGAAACTGACCAAGAGGCTGACATCGCTATCGGAAGCGACGATGGAGTCAAAGTCTGGCTCAATGGCGCCCAAGTCCACAGCAATCCAGCTTTGCGGGGAGTCGATCAAGCGACTGACCAAGTTAAGGTTCGACTCAAGAAGGGTGTAAACCAACTCGTTATCAAGATCGTGAACGGTGGTGGAGCCGATGGCATCCGGTTCGATATCGGCAGTGAAGCCCAGACTAAACTTGCCACCGCTCTTAAGTCAAACAAGCCGGAGGAAATTGTCCGGGCGTACCTGGTCTATGGGCCCGAGACCACGGTCTCCAAGCAGTATCGAGCTACGGCAGCAGAAAAAGCCAAGATCGAAGCCCAAGTGCCTAGGACCTTGATTGCCGAAGAAATGCCCAAGCCTCGTCCTGCCTACCTCCTGAATCGCGGTGAGTACGATCAACGCAAGGAACAAGTCTCTCGGACGCTTCCGGCGGTTTTCGAAACCAAACTTCCGGAGACCAATCGTCTTGGCCTCGCCAAATGGCTCATCGACGAGAAGAATCCACTCACCACCCGCGTATTTGTCAACCGAATCTGGCAACAACACTTCGGGACCGGCATCGTGAAAACCGCCGAAGACTTCGGTAACCAGGGCGACTGGCCTTCTAATCCCGAGCTCCTGGATTACCTGGCAATCAAGTTCCGAAAGGACGGCTTTAGTCTCAAAAAACTTCACAAGTTGCTCTTGACGAGTGCCGCATTCCGGCAATCGTCCCAAGTCAGCCCAGAAAAGCTACAAAAGGACCCCGAAAACCGCCTCGTTAGCCGCGGACCTAGGTTCCGACTGGACGCCGAAGTCTTGCGCGACCAAGTCCTCCATGCAAGTGGGCTTCTCGTCCAGCGTCAGGGGGGACACGGTTTCAAACCCTACCAGCCAGCCGGGCTGTGGGAAGACGTCGCATTCCCTGGTTCAAACACCGCCCGCTATACACAAGACACAGACGCGGGGATCTACCGCCGAACCCTCTACCTCTTCTGGAAGCGAACTTCGCCGCACCCGGTGATGAGCACCTTCGACGCTCCGACACGGGAAGCCTGTGTCGTTCGACGGTCGATTACGAATACGCCTTTGCAAGCGTTGACTACTATGAACGAGCCTGCTTTCTTTGAAGCAGCTCGTAAGTTCGGGGAACGAATTGTTGCGACGAAGTCTACAGACGAGAGTCGACTAGAATACGCCTTCCGAACGGCCCTCAGTCGAAAGCCAACGGCGAAAGAGAAGTCGATCTTGATGGGAAGCTTGAGGCGGTACCAAAAGATGTTCTCCGAGCGACCTCAAGACGCGGCAGGGGTGATTCAGGTGGGGCTGGCACCGGTTGATCGGAAGCAAGACTTTGTTGACCAGGCCGCCTGGAGCCTTGTTGCCTCAACGCTGTTCAACCTTGACGAATTCCTTTCTCAACACTAATATGGGAGAAGCCCGCACGGAACGCCGCAGAATTCGCTAAGCTAGAAACGAAGACGCCCAATGAAGAGTGTTCGATTTTTTGTCCCGGTTGTATCGCTGACCCTGCTTGCAGCGGGTGTTGTGTTCGCGCCGGCTCAAAGAGCCGCAAAGAATGCCAAGAAGATTGATTTCAACAAAGACGTTCGGCCGATTCTGAGCGAGAACTGTTTTAAGTGTCATGGGCCGGATGCGAAGTTCGTAAAGGGCGATCTGCGGCTCAGTGATGAAAAGGATGCAAAGAAAGATCGGGATGGCGAGTTTGCGATCCTTCCCGGAAAGGCTAAAGACTCGTTGATTATCAAGCGGGCACTGACTAAAGAAAAGTTTGCGCAGATGCCTCCGCCAGACTCGGGTCTCCCCAGGCTCACTGCCGAGCAAATCAAGATCTTGTCCGAGTGGATCAACCAGGGTGGGAAGTATGAAAAGCACTGGGCTCTGGTGCCGCCGAAGATGATAGGGCTACCGAGCATCAAGAACCCGAAGTGGGTTCGAAACGACATCGACCGATTTGTTCTTGCAAAGCTGGAAGAAAAAGGTCTGAAACCTGCGCCTGAGGCTGATCGAGCAACGTTACTCCGAAGAGCGTCGCTCGCCCTCACCGGACTTGATCCGACGACAGACGAGCTGAACGAATACCTTGGTGATGCAGCTCCCGGTTCCTACGAGCGAGCAGTCGAACGAATGCTTGCGAGCCAGAGATACGGCGAGCACGAGGCCCGATATTGGCTTGATGCGGTGCGGTATGGAGATACCCACGGGCTACACCTGGATAACGAACGAAGCATTTATCCCTATCGGGATTGGGTCGTCAATGCCTTCAACAAGGATCTGCCGTTCGATAAGTTCACTCTGTGGCAACTCGCTGGCGACATGCTGCCCAATCCCACTCGGGAAATGAAAGTTGCCACGGGCTACATCCGCATGAACCCAACAACCAACGAGGGCGGCTCAATCGAGGAAGAGGTCTTGGTTCGCAATACGTTTGACCGGGTGGATACAACCTCAACCGTGTTTCTCGGGCTGAGCGTTGGTTGCGCCAAGTGTCACGATCACAAATACGATCCGATCTCGCAAAAGGATTATTACGGGATGTACGCGTTCTTCAACTCAACGAAGGACTCCCCGTTCGATGGCAACGATCTTCTTCCTCCACCGGTCATTGCCGACCCGACTCCTGCACAGGAAGCGAAATTGGCGGCAGTCCAGTCTCGAATGACCCAGTTGGAGCAAATCATCGATGCTGGCCAGGCACGAACTTGGCTGGCGACGAACGCTCCCCCGTTGGTGAAGACAACGGACTGGGAGATTTGCGGTCCGTTCAAGCGAGGTTCGTTTGAAGAGGCGTTTAATAGCGACGAGAAGCTAGATCAGTGGAGGCCGATCAAGATCACCCCTGGGGTGGCGGTTCAGGCGATCAATGCAAATCAGGCAAATGCCTACTTCCGGACGAAGTTAGTTTCAGATCGAGAACAACTTTTCGAGTTTGGGGTTTCCAGCGATGACGGAGTTCGGGTTTGGATCAACGGGAAGCTGGTCCATAGCAATTTTGTTTCGCGGGGCATCACTCAGGGCGTTGATGCAGTCAAGGCTCAACTTCGCAAGGGTGAAAACGAGCTTCTGATCAAGGTGGCGAACGGAAGTGGGCCAGATGGGCTCATGGTGACGATGGGCAGCGAAGCGGTCAACCGAATTGATGCTGCGCTCAAGGGAACCGAGCCGATCAAGGTTGTTCAGGCATTTCTTCAATACGGCCCTGAGACAAAAGAGTGCGTTGAGTATCGCAAGTTGATTGCGGAGAAGATTTTCACCGAAAAGGCAATTCCACAAACGTTGATTGCCGAAGAGATGTTGAAGCCCCGTCCGGCTTTTGTTCTTGACCGAGGGGAGTACGACCGGCGCAAAGAACCAGTTGAGCGCAACCTGCCTGCTGTCTTTGAAACCAAACTGCCTCAATCCAATCGCCTTGGCTTGGCACAATGGTTGATCGATGAGAAGAACCCACTGACGACTAGGGTTGTGGTGAACCGAATTTGGCTCCAGCACTTCGGGACCGGCATTGTAAAGACTGCTGAGGACTTTGGGAACCAAGGCGAGTGGCCTTCTCATCCAGAACTGCTCGACTATCTGGCGATTAAGTTCCGTAAGGACGGGTTTAGCCTCAAGAAGCTTCACCGGTTGATCGTCACTAGCGCAGCATTTCGGCAGTCATCCGCGGTGACTTCCGAAAAGTTGCAAAAGGACCCTGAGAACCGCCTGATCTGTCGAGGCCCCAAGTTTAGGCTCGATGCTGAAGTACTTCGAGATCGAGTCCTTCAGGCAAGTGGACTGCTGCTGAATCGTCAATACGGACCCGGATTCAAGCCCTACCAGCCCGCTGGACTTTGGGAAGAAGTCGCCCAGTCAGCCTCGAATACGAAAGACTACGTCCAGGATGTCGACCCATCAATCTATCGCAGGACGCTGTATCTGTTCTGGAAACGCACCTCACCTCACCCGGTGATGAGCACTTTTGATGCGCCTACTCGCGAAGCATGCTCGGTGCGGCGATCAATCACTAATACTCCCTTGCAGGCTCTCACTACGATGAATGAACCGGCCTTCTTTGAGGCTGCCCGCAAGTTTGGTGAGAGGATTCTGACGACGAAGACGACCGACGAGAGCCGGCTGGACTTCGCCTTCCGAACCGCTCTGAGCCGTAAACCCAGCGAGCGAGAGCGAACGATTCTCCTCGCGAGCCTTAAGCGTTATCAAAAGATGTTCTCCGAACGCCCCCAAGATGCCGCGGGAGTAATCCAGATTGGTCTCGCCCCGATTGATCGTAAGCAGGACTTTGTTGATCAAGCCGCTTGGAGCCTCATCGCCTCGACACTTTTCAACCTCGACGAATTTTTAACCCAACACTAGATAGCCATGAATCCTCTACGTGAAGCAGAACTCCTGATGACCCGGCGCGAGCTGTTCGGTCGGTCAGCAATGGGCGTCGGATCCGCCGCCCTCCACACCCTACTGCGGTCAGGCGGTCTTGTTGGCGGCTTCCTTGCCGCTAGCGAGGCGATGGCGCAGAAGGCGCCGATGGGCAAAGCTATGCCTGGGCTCCCTTCGATGCCACATTTCGCACCGAAGGCCAAGACCGTCATCATGCTCTTCATGAATGGTGGACCAAGCCAACTTGACTTGTTCGACTACAAGCCGACTCTGGAAGCCGAGTATGACAAGGATCTTCCGGAGACAATTCGGAATGGGCAGCGACTGACTACAATGAGTAGCGGTCAGGCACGCTTCCCACTTGCCCCGTCGAAGTTCAAGTTCAAGAAGTACGACAACAACCAGGACGGCCTCTGGGTCAGCGAGTTGTTGCCGCATACGGGAAGCATCGCCAAGGAACTTTGCGTCGTCAAGTCGATGTGGACCGAAGCGATCAACCACGATCCAGCTGTCACCTACATCCAAACCGGAAGCCAGCTTCCGGGACGACCGAGCTTCGGAGCTTGGGTGAGCTATGGTCTGGGGTCTCTGAACCGCGACCTGCCGACTTATGTTGTTCTGCACTCCAAGGTCACTCGGGGTGACGCGGACCAGGCTCTTTACACGCGGCTTTGGGGAACAGGATTCCTACCTGGCCAGCACCAAGGTGTCAGTATGCGCTCGGCAGGAGATCCGGTTTTGTATCTGAAGGATCCCAATGGCATGGATCGCACGACGCGGCGAAACATGTTAGATGACATTTCCAAGCTGAACACGATGCAGCACGATGACTTCGGCGATCCCGAAATCGTGGCCCGTATCGAGCAGTACGAGATGGCGTACCGCATGCAGTCGAGTGTTCCGGAGTTAATGGATACCAAGTCGGAACCACAGGAAGTGTTCGACCTTTACGGCGAGGAAGCCAAGATTCCCGGGACGTTTGCAGCGAACTGCTTGCTGGCGCGGCGCATGGCGCAACGAGGCGTGCGGTTCATCCAGATTTTCCACCGAGGATGGGACCAACACGGCGACCTTGCGAACCAACTTCCGATTCAGTGTAAGGACGTCGACCAAGCGTCAGCGGCTCTGGTTAAGGACTTGAAACGGCTCGGAATGCTCGACGAGACTCTCGTCATCTGGGGCGGCGAGTTCGGTCGAACGGTTTACTCACAAGGTCAGCTCTCACGAACCAATTACGGTCGAGACCACCACCCGCGCAGCTTCACCCGCTGGATGGCGGGCGGCGGAGTTCAGCCTGGAATTGTGTTCGGAAAGACCGACGACTATGGCTACAACATCGTGGATAACGACGGCAAGCCTTTGAATCCTGGGCTCGATTCGTACACGCCGGGGACGATGCACATCCACGACATGAATGCGACGTTTATGCACCTGATGGGCATCGATCACACGAAGCTGACTTACCGCTACCAGGGACGTGACTTCCGGTTGACGGACGTGCACGGGCACGTTGTGAAGGAAGTTTTGAAATAGAATTGGGCTCGAATCTGGTCTCTGGTGGCTCGAGCCTGCAGCCACGAGCCTAAATCCGCTTAAACAGCCGCAACAAGTCATCGTGTGTCAGAGTAGCCGTAATCGGACGCCCATGTGGACAATGATATGGATTCTCCGTGGTTGCTAGGTCGACAAGGAGCTTTTCCATCTCGGCGTTGCTGAGCGGGTCGCCGGCTTTTACTGCCATTTTGCATGACGACATGATCCAGATTTGTTCGCGGGTGGGGACGAGCTTTCGGGTAACGGAGGTTTCGACTAGCTCGTCGATCAAGTCTTTGAGATACCGAACGGGATCTTTGCCGCGCAAGGCAGCTGGAACGGCGCGGATGACATAGGCGTCACCTCCGAATGGTTCGAGATCGAATCCGACGGAGTGGATTTCCTCAAGCCTTTCTGAGAGCATGAGGGCCGCTCGACGGTCGATGTGCAATGTCTGGGGAACCAGGAGTGGCTGCTTTTCGATCAGCGTTGATCGCTTGAGGCCGCACAGATACTCATAAATAATCCGCTCGTGGGCGACGTGCTGGTCGACGACGATCAAGCCATGTCGGGTCTCGGCGATGATGAAGGTGTTCATGGCCTGGCCGATGATTCTAAGGTCATCGAGCAGCCGGATGTAGGGCATCGCGCCCTGGGCAAGCTCAGGAGCAGCACCGAAGACGGCGGGCAGTTCGATGCGTGCTTGGTCAACGACTGCGTTGTCGCTCATCGGCGTAACGGGTCCGCCGAGCGGGGCTTGCGCCCAGAAGGACATTTCATTGAGGGTGGAAGTAGGAGCCTGGGCTTCTCGCATTGCCTGGTTTGCCAATGCGATTTGGGCGGCCGAAGGCATCATTCCGTGGGCTAGCAGAGCTTCTCGAATACAAACTCGTAGTGCCTCGAAAGCGATCCCTTCCTTCTGGAACTTAACCTCGCTCTTGGTTGGCGAGACGTTGACATCGATCTGCTCGGGGTCGATTTCGATGTTGAGAGCCACCAGTGGATAGCGTCTTTCTGGGGTTAAATCTCGAAATGCCTGATCGAGCGCGACCGTCAGTGTGCGAGATTTCATCGGTCGTCCGTTGACGTAGAGGTACTGGAGCGACCGGGTCGGCTTAGTAATGTGGGGCGGCGAGACGTAGCCACTCAGCTTCAAAGCCCCGAGGGAGGCTTCAACCGGCACCAAAGACCGGGCGGTATCCCGTCCCCACACGTCGCTGATCGCTTCTAGTTGGTCACCACTTCCGCTGGTTTGCAGCACCCTTTGATCGTTGTGGGTCAGCGAGAACGCGACGCTTGGGTATGCGATCGAGTACTTCATGATCGCCTCGACGATTTGTCCAACTTCGGTGGTGTCGGACTTCAAGAATTTAAGCCGAGCAGGCGTGTTGTAGAAGAGGTCTTCGACGGTCATCGTCGTTCCTCTCGGCCCGGCCTCAGCGGTATCCGAGAGGAGCTCGCCGCCTTCGACACGGACAACGGTTCGCATTCCGTCTTCGGTGGCGGTCGAGATCGTCATACGAGAAACCGAGCCGATGGAAGGGACCGCTTCACCACGGAAACCTAGAGAGAGAACCCCGTTAAGATCATCCAGAGACCTAATCTTCGAAGTGGCATGCCTAAGCAAAGACATCCGAGCTTCTTCGCCCGTCATGCCACAGCCGTTATCGCTGATTCGGATCAGTTCGCGCCCTGCACCCCTTAACTCAATCTCTACACGAGTCGCCCCGGCATCAAGCGAGTTTTCGACAAGCTCCTTGACCGCAGCCGCTGGGCGTTCCACCACCTCACCCGCCGCGATCTGGTTGATCGTCGTCGAGTCTAGGAGCTGAATTCGGGAGGAGAGGGAAGTGCTAATGCTTAACATTTTGACGCCACGAGGCACCAATAAAATGCAAAAAGGCGTAAGATGGTGACATGCGACTCAGAAACGCGATTGCAATCATTTCTGCGGTCTTGGTGGGAGCCTCTGCGCTCGCCGAAGATGCCAAGCCGCTCACAATCGGCAACAAGGTGCCGGCTTTCCCTGTTGACGGCTATGTTAAGGGCAAGAACATTACCAACTTCGAACCCGGCAAGGTCTACGTTGTCGAGTTCTGGGCTACCTGGTGTGGTCCCTGCATCTCCTCTATGCCTCACCTCAGCGACATGGCTGATAAGTATCAGGGCAAGGCCGACTTCATCAGCGTCAATACCTGGGACTATGCCAAGAAGGGCGATGCTAAAGAGTCCGGCGCGGAGCACAAGAGCCGAGTTAAGGACTGGGTCGCCAAGAACGACGAAAAGATGCGCTACAACATCGCATTCGATGACGATAAAGACACCATTGCGAACACTTGGATGCGAGCAGCCGGTCAAAACGGCATCCCTTGCGCGTTCATCGTGAAGGACGGTGCAATCAACTGGATCGGCCACCCAATGTCGATGGACAAGCCGCTCGAAGAGATCGTCAACGGATCTTTCGACGTCGAAGCATTCAAGGTTGAATTTGAGAAGAGAGCCGCCGCAGCGAAGGCCGCGCAAGAAGCTCAGAAGAAGCTCATGGCTGACATGAAAGCCGGTAACAAGGAAGCGATCGACAAGTTCATCGCTACCGGACCAGCTCAAGCCAAGGGAGGCCGAGTTATGCAGGTCATCCAAATGTCTTCGAGCTCAAACCCAACCATGGCGTTCGACTACTTCAAGACGTACGTTGGGAAGGTCGAGGGTGTCGATGCTTACAACTGGTGCGGAGCCGCTCGAATGCTCGTCAAGGGACTCAAGGGCGACGACCAAGCTCAAGCCGTCAAGATCAGCGAAGAGTGTGCGAACATGTCCAAGCCGGACCTCGCCGCGATTGCCTACATCTACCATGCCGGAGTTCTTTACAACGCCGGAAACAAGGATGGAGCAATGACCTGGGCTGAAAAGGCAAAGGGAGCCGTCAAGGATTACCCAGAAACTGGTCGCGATAGCGTGATCAAGTTCATCGATCAACAGATCGCTAGCTTCAAGTAAGGCTAACTTAGCCCCGCAAAAGTGCCGAGAATTGTATTCAATCTCGGCACTTTTTGTGTCTGCGAAGGCGGAGTAACCTGGCAAAAACACCAGCCAGCAAACTCACCGCCCAGTGGAACAACTAGCCTGGGAAGAGTATCGGGCTATGTTTACAGTCATTGGCATTGTTGTGGTTTTGGCGGCGGTTATCGTCGGCTATGTGATGCACCACGGCAACCTCGCCGTCCTCATCCAGCCGAACGAGTTCGTCATCCTTTTTGGAGCGGGCTTTGGGTCGCTCATGGCGGGCCACGGAATGGCTGGCGTAAAGGGTGCTATTAGCGGCACAATGGGCCTTCTCAAGCCTAACCCGTACACCAAGGACGCCTATAACGACTTGTTGAAGATGATGTACCAGCTCTTCAACGTTGCTCGAAAAGAAGGTCTTCTCGGTCTGGAAAAGCATATCGAGAACCCCGCCGAGTCCGAGATTCTCGGCAAGTATCCGGCGTTTATCAATAATCACCACGCCAGCGACTTCTTCTGCGACACTTTGAAGGTCATCCTATCTGGCTCGGTTGGTCCACACGATCTCAGCGAGATGATGGAGCTGGACCTTGAGGTCGCCCACCATGCCGCACTTCTGCCTTCGCAGGCGGTTCAAACTGCAGGCGATGCAATGCCCGGTTTTGGAATCGTTGCGGCGGTTCTCGGTGTTATCATCACGATGGGTAAGATCGGCGGCGACGCGGCGGCCATTGGTCAGTCGGTTGCGGCTGCGCTTGTCGGAACGTTCCTTGGAATTCTCCTTGCTTACGGAATCATGGCTCCACTTGCTAAGGCGATGGAGCTACGGCTCGCAGACGAAGGCATGTTTATGAACTGCATGCGCCACGCCCTCTTCAGCTTCGCTCGAGGCGAAGCTCCGATCACCTGCGTCGAATTCGCTCGCCGAAACATCGACCCCGCCGTCCGACCAGGCTTCGCCGAGATGGAAGCAGGCGTTAAGGAAGCCAAGGCAGCTTAATGGCAAACGATTCCATTATCATCAAGAAGAAAAAGGTCTCCGGGCATGGAGGCCACCATGGCGGATCATGGAAGGTTGCCTATGCCGACTTCGTTACCGCTATGATGGCGTTCTTCATGGTCATGTGGATCATGGGGCTTAGCGATGATACGAAGGCATCGATCAGCGGCTACTTCAACGACCCCAATGGATTCATGAAGAATCCTCCCAAGTCGAAGAACGTCATCGTCGCAATCAACGGTGTCAACAAAGCCAAATCAGCTTCGAACCAGACCAGCACAAAGGGGCAAGGTCTTGGCGACTTCCAAGGTCTCAGCGTCACGACTGCCAATGAAGGGCAGTTGATCCAGACGCAAATCCAAAAGCAAATTGCAGGAATTCCCGACCTTAAGAAGATGCTTGATCATATCGAAGTCTCGGTTGGCCAAGACGGAATCAGGATCGAGCTACTCGAAGATAGAGGGAGCGTATTCTTCCAATCGGGTCAGTCGGTTGTGAGTCCAGTCGGACGGCAGCTTCTCAAGAAGCTCGCTCCTGTCCTTATTGGAACCGAACGAAACATCGCTGTCGAAGGTCACACAGACGCACAGCCCTATTCAGGAAACATCATGACCAACTGGGAGCTATCGGGCCAACGTGCGATCGCTGTTAGGCAGGTGCTGGCCTACTCAGGAGTTCCAACAGCGCGATTCCGAGGCGTAACGGGCTTTGCTGATACCAAGCTTAAGTATCCGCTCAAACCGTTGAGCCCAAAGAATCGACGGGTTTCCTTGTTGCTGCCTTGGGATAAATCACTCAACGTGAGTCCGACCAAAGAGGCGAACAACGCTCTGAAAGCAAACATCGCACCTGAGGCGATCAACAAAGTCCCGAGCATCAAACCTGACCTGCACGAAGATCACTGAGCTGTCAACCGAAATCGTTTTGCCACCTTGTCCCGTCTGTACCTATCGAACGGACTCACAACATGGCAAATCTCGCCGGAAACCTCTGGGAATACAATTTGGCAAGGGTGGTCGTGGTCGATGTTACGGATGACTATCGACTCATGCAACCCCCCCTGCCCTCCGACTTCTACCCGATCCTTCGGGAGACTTACTTGCCGACCTATCGGCTGATCGACCGCTTGCCGGGCGAAGAGCTGGTGACCGGCTACCTCTACGACTGGCACGAATCTCCTCCGATTGAGGGCGATGTTTGGTACGTGGGCGTGGTTCAGGAAGCTCTGGCGAACGAGCTGCTTTCGAAGACGATCAGTGCATAGGTTTGAAAAGTGGCAAAAGCCGGGTGATGAATCTCAAACAACGCTGGGACGCTCTTCCCAGGTCGGCAAGATCGATTCTTCCGCCGTTCCTGATTTTCGGTGGGCTGATGAGCGTCAATGTCGGATTTGACTTGATTCGAACCTCGTATCTCTCTCGCGAGATACCCAAACGCGAGCAGGAATTGAGAGCCTTTCTCGCCAATCCTCGTAATTACCAAGAAAAACTAGGGGGTGTCCTCGACGCCTTCACTCTTAAACCTAGTGTCAGTGACACTTTTGCTACGTACACCATCTTCCACGGAAAAGGGTTAGTTCGTGGCCAGGATGTACTGTTTCAGGCAAGGGTCCTCCGTTATGGTGTTGAGATAGGCAAGACCAACTAGAAGAGTACTGAGATGACCATCCTCACCTTCAACATCCGCAATGGCCATGCAAACGACGGCGACCACTCGTGGCTTCACCGACGGCACGCCACCGCCCAAGTCATCCACGACGCGAATGCTGATATCGTCTGTCTTCAGGAAGTCTTCGACTTCCAGCTCGACTACCTCCTCGAACAGCTCCCTGAGTATGCCGCCTACTCGGCGGGCCGAGATAACGGGGAAAGGGAAGGGGAGGCCTGTAGCATTTTATGGCGAAAGGGCCGGTATGCGCCTTTGGACAAGGGCACCTTTTGGCTAAGTGATACTCCGGAGGAAGTGGCAAGTAAAACCTGGGGGAACAATGACACTCGCATCTGTAGCTGGGTCGATTTCGGCACGTTCGCACTGTTCAACACCCACTGGGACCACCAATCACAGACCGCCCGTGAGAAGAGCGCTGGCTTGATCCATCGATATCTTCCATTGACTCCTTGGATCGTCGTTGGCGATCTGAATGCCGAACCCGCTTCCCCCGAAGTCCTTGCTCTGCCGGGGATCCTGCACACTGCTGGGCTCGAAACCGGAACCTTCCATTCGTTTCAAGGTGGTGCGACTGGTGAGAAGATTGACCATGTTCTCAGCTCGATCGACTTCCGTTGCACGAAACTCGAAGTGATTCGAACGCAAGTCGATGGCCTCTGGCCCAGCGATCATTATCCGGTTCTTTGTCAAATCGAGCCAACACATTAGTAAAATCGGAACATGCTCTCAGCCATCACGCTCGGACTCGCTCTCCAATCGTCAATCACCCCGGTTCCTAGAATGGAACTTGCATGGTGGAAAGAGCGGCATGACCAAAAGGTAGAACTCACCAAGCAGGGTGGCCACGAGCTGATCTTTATTGGTGATTCCATCACGCACCGCTGGGAACGGGATGGGCTGGCGACCTGGAACAAGTTCTATGCTCATCGAAAAGCGGCAAACTTTGGCTACGGCGGCGACAGAACGGAGCACGTTCTCTGGCGATTCGAGAACGGAGAGATGAAGGGGCTAAAGCCGAAGGTCGCGGTGATGATGATCGGCACCAACAACCTTGGAACCAATACCTCAACGGTCGACGAGACCGCACTTGGCGTCCGAACAATTGTCGCGAAGCTCCGAGAGAACATGCCGGAGACAAAGATTCTCGTGCTCGGGATCTTCCCCAGAGGTGCCGAAAGCACTGATAAACTTAGAATCGCCGTTGCCGAGGTGTCGCGACAAATCTCTGCCATCGAGGACCGAAAGCGCGTTTTCTACTTAGATCTCAGCAAGCCATTCATAGCCCGAGACGGCTCGCTTTGGCGGGGTCTCATGCCGGATCTTCTGCACCCTAACGCTGAGGGGTACGAGATTTGGGCCAAGGCGATGGAGCCAACTTTGAAGCAGCTACTCGGCGAGTAACTGCTTCAAACAAGCGATCAGCGCATTCGGTCGGCAATCGCGCGTCGGACCATCGTATCGACGATGTCCTCGGCTGAGGGGTTGTAGGTGCCAGCCGCGATCCGCTCTTTGAGAGACTCAATCATGTCCTCTCGGTCGGGGGCGTCCATCACTTTTCGGGTGAGATCCCGGACCATGAGCGCGTCGCGCTCGGCTGCCTCGGCTTCCGACTCGACCCCAAGAACTTGTTTGAGGGCTTCGACTTCCGCCGCATGATCAACCGCAGTGAATCCACTGAGGGCCTTTTTTACTTCCGCATCTGAAATCCGCATGTTTATTGCTCCTATGATCTCAGACAGGTAACCCGGCTTTCTGTTCCTAAAAACAGACCCTTAGGCTTTGCGTGATCGGGATCGCTCCCGTCGTGCCGTTTTCTGTCCCAAATTTTCTGTGAGATTTCTCCCACGCTACGGTTATCGGCACCCCTTCAGATTTCTTTAGAGAAAACCTCACACTTTTTGTAAAGTTTTTTCACCTAGAACCTAAACCGTTCCTAAAACCCGGCAAATCTATAGAGACATCATATCAGCTCTAGCGCGACTTCAGAGCAAAAATGTCGCCCTTCTGCCGTCAGCCAGACCCGCTGGTCGTCTCGTCCGATCCACCCACGTTCTTCGAGTTTCGCCAGGCTGCCTTCCGGCATCCCTTCATGGCTGACTCCACTATTCAGACGAAGTCCGAGCATGATACGCTCCACCCTTTGCATGGTGACGTCAATGATTTCGCTTTCGAAGGGGATGGGGTCGTTGTTTTCGACAGCGGCACAGTAGCGTTCGGGGTGTTTAAGATTGGTGTATCTGGTGAGATACGAGTTATTAGGCAGACACCCTACTGCGCCAGGTCCGTACCCAGCGTACGGCTCGCCGTACCAATAGCAAAGGTTGTGTTGACACTCCATGCCAGGCTTCGAAAAATTCGAGATCTCGTATTGCTCATAGCCTTGCTCGGCGCAGATTCGGAGGCAGTCTTCATACATCTCGCGTTGGGAATCGTCATCGGGCAAGTTCAACTCGCCTCGTAAGTTCTTCTTGTAAAACGCCGTATTCTGCTCAATCGTGAGGCAGTACAGCGAAAGGTGTTCGGGAGACAACGCCAGGGCTCGCTCAAGATTCGCCCGCCATGCGTGCCGGCTCTGGTCGGGCAGTGCGAACATCAGGTCTAAGTTGACATTATCGAACCCAGCGGTTCTAGCTGCCAAAACCGCTCGCTCGATCTCACCCGCTTTATGAACCCTTTCCAGTCGAAGTAGATCAGAATCAAGAAAGCTCTGGGCGCCCAGAGAGATACGGTTCCAGCCCGATGCCCGCATTGCGGCGAACTTGGATGCGTCAACGGTTCCAGGGTTGGCTTCGCTTGTAATCTCGCAGCTGTCAATCGGAGGATGAACTTCAAAAACTGCTTTCAGTAGAGAGTCCAGTTGCTCCGCCGAAAGAAAGGTCGGGGTTCCGCCCCCGAAAAAGATCGTCTTTGCGGGCACACCGCGCATAGGTGAGCGAAGGATCTCAGCGCAGATCGCGCGGACGGTGCGAGCCACAATCTCGCCGTCCATTGCATAGCTATTGAAGTCGCAATACCCACACTTCGATGGGCAGAACGGGGTGTGAACGTAGACGGCGATTGGTTTCAAAATGAAAAAGTCCTAGATGTCTTAGGGACATCTAGGACATCTGAGTTAGTCCGGACTTACTCAGCCGCGGCTGGAGCAGGTGCTCGCTCGGCTGGAGCTTCCACGTTGCGTCGCTCGCGTCGCTCGGTGTTCATTTCGGTCACTACGAACGGCAACAGAGCCATTTCTCGGGCAAGCTTGATCGCCTTAGCGACCTGTCGTTGCTGCTTGGCGGTCGTACCTGACTGTCGGCTCGATACCATTTTGCCGCGATCGTTGATGAACTTTCGCAGAAGGGCGGTGTCCTTGTAGTCAACGACGTAAATCTTGTTCGTGGTGAGGTAGCTGATCTTGCGCTTTCGGGTTTTCCGAGGGCGCGCGGCAGCATCCGCATCCTTGTCCATAACGGCTCCGAGGCCGGCTTTTAGTTCTTCACTCATGCTCGTGGTCTCCAATTCGGGGGCAAATGCCCCGAGCAGTCGAGCCATTATTATGGCACAAAACTTAGTATGGGTTCATTGTGGGATCAACTGTCGTGGCCCATCCGTTCATTCCGGTTGCCATGTTTCTGACCCGCTTGTAGCCCTTTGACATCAGGAATTCCGTAGCGCGTCCGCTTCTTCCGCCCGAGCGGCAGATGACGACAACGTCTTGATCTTGCGGAACCTCGGTAAATCGCGCTTCTATCTGACCCAGCGGAATGTGGTGGATCCCAGGCAGAACGATGACCTCCAGCTCATCCTCTTCCCGAACATCGAGCAGGAATGGCGCGGAGCCCAGCTTCATTTCGGCGTTCAATTCGGTTGGCAAAACTTCAGGGATTGTGCTCATCACAGCTATTGTTCCTTATGAAACAGTCACCAGAGCCACGTCAGATCGCCGTTTCGACAATCTTTCGCGAACTTTCGCCCACTCAGCACCTTCCAGCCGAGGATTGTCCTCGATAATCCTCAGAGCGCACTGCCGCGCAACCTCCAGCAGCTTCGCATCCTGAATCAAGTCTGCGACTTTGAAATCCATCTGCCCACTCTGCTCCGTCCCCGCCAAATTTCCAGGGCCTCTCAATATGAGATCTTCTTCAGCGATTTTGAATCCGTCGGTGGTCGCCACCATGATATCCATCCGCGCCATCGCGTCCTCCGATTTAGCGTCCGCTACCAAGATGCAGAACGACTGATGCTCGCCTCGGCCGACTCGACCCCTGAGCTGATGGAGTTGCGAGAGTCCAAATCTGTTCGCGTCTTCAATCACCATGACGCTAGCATTGGGTACGTCCACCCCAACTTCAATGACGGTTGTCGCGACTAAAACGTCCAGCTCATGCTTGCGAAACGCCTCCATCACGGCATCCTTTTCTGCTGGTTTCATTTGACCATGGAGAAGCCCAACCCGTTTATCAGAAAAAGTTGAGTTAGAGAGTTCGGCGAACAGTTCCTCCGCCGCCTGAGCCATCATCTTTTCGCTTTCGCTGACCATGGGGCAGACCACGTATGCCTGCCTGCCCTGATCAAGCAGGACTCGCACATTATCGTAAACCGCCCGTCGATCTCCCTTTCGCTTGAAGTGCGTCTTGATCGGCTTCCGACCCGGCGGCAGTTCGTCAATCACACTGACATCGAGATCGCCATAAAGGGTCATTGTCAAGGTCCTGGGGATGGGAGTCGCGGTCAGAACCAGAACATCCGGATTTCCGAGACCCTTGTCGCGCAATGCTTTTCGCTGAAGAACACCAAACTTGTGTTGCTCGTCTACCACGACGAAGCCAAGATTCTTGAACTCCACACCCTCTTGAATCAGGGCATGCGTTCCAACTGCTACTTGGCAAGATCCATCCCGCACGTTTTGGTAGGCGTGCTTCCGCTCTTTCGAGTTCATTTTTCCGACAAGAAGGTCAATCTGAATTCCGAGCGGTTCTAACAGTCGTCGGAGGCCCTTTGCATGTTGCTCTGCCAGAATCTCGGTGGGTGCCATCAGGGCGGCCTGATATCCGCTACGAACCGCGGCAAGTATGCACGCGGCAGCAACCGCCGTCTTTCCTGAGCCAACGTCGCCCTGAACCAACCGGTTCATGGGAAAAGGGCGTTCCATGTCTCCAAATACCTCTCCGACGACTCGCCGCTGAGCGCCGGTTAGCGAGAAGGGAAGCATCCGGTCGATCTGCTGCCAGAGCGGTTCCCCCTTACGCTTTTCCTCCTCGATCAGGTTGAAGAGGTTTTCGGCGGCTTCGACTTTGCGGTCTGACTTTGCTGGAGCTGGTGGCGCAGGGTCTTCTCCAGCGATTAACGCTTCGAGCGGAAACGCAATTCCTAGCTCCTGCTGGGTCTCTGCTCGTCGTAGAGCGAGCTCAAGTTGCAGATAGAGAAATTCCTCAAAAACCAGGCGTCGGCGAGCTTGAATTCGGGACTCCTCGTTCTCTGGGTTATGGATTTGTCGGAGGCACCACTGAACACCTTTCAGCTTCTGGCTTTCCAACAAGCTTTTTGGAAGCGGTTCCTCGACTAAAGAAACGAACGTGTCAACGGCGGATTGCGCCGCTCGCCGGGCTAGCTTTTGCGGTAGGCCCTCTGTAAGTGGATAAAGTGGAACAATTCGCGCGAACCCATCGATGCCGTCTTCGTCTTCGACTGACTCCCACTCCGGAGCTGCCATCTCCTCAAGGTGTGACCCTGCTTTGACCAGACCGTAGGCGATGATGTCTCCACTCGATTCCTCAAGTTGCTTGCGCACCCACGGCTGGTTAAACCAAGTGAGGTTGATCGCTCCGCTCGCGTCTTCGATGATCGCCTTCAGAATCACCCGCCCGCCACTGATCGGGCGTGATTCAACCCGGCGCAGCTTGCCACGAACGGTCACTACCTCGCCCGGTTTCGCTTGCGAGATCGGCGGAATGTTCCGCCGATCCTGATACTTGCGCGGAAGGTGAAACAGCAAATCATCCACTGTGACAACTCCGAGCTTGGTGTACAGCTTCGCAATCCGGGGTCCAACTCCCTTAACAAACTGCACTTCTGTCTCAAGCCCGCTCGGCATACCGGGGACAGTTTACAGCGGGAAGCGGTAATCTCAGGGCATGACACGCGAGATCGTCTCAACGTCGAACGCACCCGCCGCCATCGGACCATACAGCCAGGCCATCAAAGCATCCGGCAACTTCTTGTTCATGAGCGGATCGATCCCGCTCCGCCCGGACGGTAGCCAAGTTGAAGGAGACGTCGCCGCTCAAACAGAGCAAGTTTTGGCGAACATGGAAGCAATCCTGACCGAAGCCGGACTGTCTTGGGACAACATCGTCAAAACGACGATCTTCCTCTCTTCAATGGACCACTTCGCTGTCGTGAATGAACTGTACGGAAAGAAGTTCCCTGAGAACCCGCCCGCTCGCTCAACCGTCGCTGTCCTGAAACTCCCACGCGGAGTCGATGTCGAGATCGAATCAATCGCGGTTCACTAATCTTGAAGCGGGTCGTTTCGATTAGCCTCGGCACCAGCAAACGCGACAAGGTCGCGGAAGTTGAGATGCTGGGCGAGACCTTTAGCCTCGAACGCAGGGGCACAGATGGCGATATGAAACGCTTCGGAGAGCTTTTTACCGAGCTGGATGGACAGGTCGCCTGCCTTGGGGTTGGTGGGGCAGATATCTACCTTCAGGTCGAGGATAGAAAATTCGCGTTCCGCGAGATCAAGGCGCGGATCACGGGAGCAAAGACGACACCTGTCGTGGACGGTGGCGGTCTCAAGCACACCCTCGAACGCAAAGCAGTCGAGCAGCTCACGACAGAAGGAATCTTCCCCCTCAAAGGTAAGAAAGCCCTCATTGTCAGCGCAGTTGACCGGTTTGGTATGGCCCAAGCTTTGGATCAATCGGGCGCTAGTGTGGTTTACGGAGACTTCCTCTTCGGACTCGGCCTTCCGATTCCGGTGAGGAGCTATCGTGCCGTCAAGATCCTCGGTAGGATTCTTCTTCCCATCATCACAAATCTGCCGTTCAAGTGGTTCTATCCCACCGGCGAGAAGCAGGAAAAGCGAACCCCCAAGTTCCCGAGTTACTTTCTAGAAGCCGATCTGATCTGCGGAGACTGGCACTACATCCGCCGGTTCATGCCCGATCAGCTTCCCGGAAAAACCATCATGACCCAAACCCTTCGGGCTGCAGATTTGGATTTTCTCAAAGCGGCTGGAGTCAAGCAAGCAATCACCACAACTCCGGTGATCAACGGGGAAACCTTTGCAACGAACGTCATGCAGGGCGTGATCGTTGCCCACCTCGGCAAGCACCCAGACCAGATCTCGGAAAGCGAATACCTCTCAGTTCTTGAGCAGTTGAGCTGGAAGCCCAACGTGATCACCCTCAACGCCTAGCAAGTTTGCGACGTAAGGTACCTTAGGAGCCACATTGCACCGATTCGCATTCGTCATCCATCCGCTCAAGGCGAAAGACGCCGCGCGAAAATTCCCTATTGCCAAGTATTTTCCGGAATGGGTGATCAAGAAGGTTTATGGTTCACGAAAGCCGTTCATTGGCTCATTCGTAGATGGAATTGAGTCTAAAACCGGTGCGAAGACCGAAGGCTGGTTCATCATCTGCCCGCTCACGCCGGACATGATGATGAAGGAGTTGCCGCTGGAGCGAGTCTACGAAAGACTCGAGCAGTGCGCCGAGCTAGCCAAGGCAGAAGGGGCCGAAGTGATGGGTCTGGGTGCTTTTACCTCCGTTGTCGGAGATGGCGGGGTGACCGTTCAGAAGCGAACCGGTTTCCCAATCACAACAGGAAACAGTTACACGATCGCGACCTCGGTTCAAGGTGCGCTGAAAGCGGCGAACCTTGTCGGAGTTGAGCCCCAGAACGCGACGCTCGGAATCGTCGGGGCGACGGGATCAATTGGAAAGACCTGCGCGAGAATGCTCGCTCCTCAATTTGGTTCGACGATCGTTGTCGGACGCGACGAAGAGCGGACCCAACAAATTGCCTCCGAGCTAGATCGAGCCCGAGCCACGATTCAAGTTGCCGACATCAAGGATGCCGATGTGATCATCACCGTGACCTCAGCCGGCGCTGACCTTATTTACCCAGAGCATCTGAAGCAGGGCGCCGTCGTATGCGATGTCTCACGACCGCGCGATGTAAGCGGAAAAGTCGCGGCCGAACGGCCTGACGTTTTGGTTATCGAAGGTGGAGTCGTGAAAGTCCCCGGCAATCCCAACTTCAGAATCCAGTTCGGATTTCCAGAGGGAACGGCCTATGCTTGTATGAGCGAAACAATGATGCTAGCGCTCGAAGGTCGGATCGAGAGCTTTACGCTTGGCAAAGAAGTCGGTGTTTCGCAAGTCGAACAGACAATCCAGTGGGCCGATAAGCACGGCTTTGAACTTGCAGGGTTCCGATCGTTCGAGAAGGCCGTTCCGCAAGAAGCAATTGATCGTGCGCGCAAAGCTCGCGGACTCTAGATGGCCAGAATCCTGGCTCCGTCATCAATTCCACAGACGATCGCGTCTCCGTCCTTGCCGGTTGCTTGCTTGTAAGCTGGGAGAACGTGGGCAGTGAAGGCCTCGACTTCGTCACGAGCGACAAGCGCGACACAGGCACCGCCAAAACCGGCCCCCGTCATTCGTGCACCATACACTCCGGGTGCGAGCCAGGCTGCTCCGGCCATGGCGTCGAGTTCGGCGCATGATACTTCGTAGTCATCTTTTAGTGAGTCATGCGAGCCTTTCATGAGGGCAAAGATTCCGTTACGATCCCCTGCGGCGAGAGTTTGTTTGAAGGCCATCGATCGTGCGTCTTCGGTCACAACGTGTCTCGCGCGGCGGAACGTGACATCATCAAGCTCGCCTTTCTTCGAGAGCAACTGCTCCAGGTTTGCGTCACGAAGTTGGGGCACACCCATCGCCAGGGCTGCCGCCTCGCATTGCGATCGTCGTTCATTGTATGCCGAATCCGAAAGTGCTCTCGGCTTTTTGGTATCGAGCAAGACAACAGCCAGGGAAGGATCAACGGGGGCGTATTCGATCTCCAGCGAACGAGTATCAAGGCACATCGCGTGGTTCTTCCGACCACATGCTGATGCCATCTGATCCATGATTCCGCAGTTGACTCCTACATACTGGTTCTCACATTTTTGACCCAAAAGGGCAAGCTGCTTCGCATCTGATTCAAAGCCGACGAGCGCCTGAAACAGTTTTGCAAACGCTAGTTCCATCGCGGCGCTACTGCTCACCCCGCTGCCCATCGGTAGGTTGCTCACGACGGTGGCCTCGATGTTTGGCATTGTTCCAAATCGTTCAGTGAGCACCCATGCCATACCTGCTGGATACTTTGCCCAGCCCGAAGGCTTCCGGTCCAGATTCGAAGCGTCAAATGACTTTCCGGGCCCTGCGGAATCTGACATCAGCTTTGACTCGCCGTCAACGATTCGCCCGACAACCCAGATGCCTCGGTCAATCGCGCAAGGCATGACAAAGCCTCCGTTGTAGTCTGTGTGTTCACCGATAAGGTTGATTCTGCCAGGGGCAAAAACTGCCACCTTAGGCTCAACTCCGAAATAGTTGCGGTGCAGAGTCAGAGCTCGGTCGAGTGACATATCCTGTAGTAGATACCAGGTTCTGCGACGATTACGCTTGACCTGTCATGCTTACCGGGTGGTACTAGTGGCAAACTCGGAATGATAGGTGTGGACGGTGCGGGTGCGATTTTCAACCGCCTGCACCTAGTACCGTCCTCCAATATCGTCACCATCCAAAGTAAACTCCGGGTATGTCCAATCCCGTTGAGACGCTTCATGCTTGGCTGAAAGATCACGAACAAGAACTCCTTGAGACCACACAGTCGGTACTCAGATTCAATACGATCGAGGGTCCTGCGGAACCAAACGCGCCTTATGGGAAAGGAAATCGCGATGCTCTGGACTTTGTGCTCAACCTAGCGCAGAGCCACGGGATGAGGACGACAGATTTAGAGGGTCACCTAGGCTACGCCGATTTCGGGTCAGGCGAACGGCTGGTGATGACTTTGGGACACATCGACGTGGTGCCAGTGGGTCCCGGCTGGAAGCATGAGCCTTTTGGAGCGGAGATCGATGGAGGCTACATCTACGCTCGGGGAGCCGTGGATGACAAGGGACCAACGATTGCTTCCTACTTTGCCTTACGCGCGATTAAGGAGTGTTTTCCGGATCTCGGAGTTCGTTTTCGGGCAGCTTTCGGCTGTGATGAGGAAAGTGGGTTTGGTTGCGTCGAACGGTATGTCCAAACAGAAGAAGCTCCAACGTATGGAATTGCACCGGACTCTGGATGGCCATGCTACCATGGCGAAAAAGGCATCGGCGATTTGCTGGTTTCGGTCAAAACTCCCGGAGCACCGTTTGAGCTGACGGCTTTTGAGGGTGGACAGCGGCCCAATATTGTTATTGATTCGTGTCGAGCCGTTGTTGTGGTTGGCTCCGAGGTTAGATCGCATGTTGAAGGAAAGTTGGCCGACAACTGGGATCGGAATGTTTCGTTCTCTTGGTCTGGTGACGAGTTGATTTTGGAGGCGGTTGGTAAGGCGGCTCACGGCTCAACTCCTTTTTATGGCGACAACGCGGCAACCAGGGTTGCTCGGCTGCTTCTTGCAATCTGCCCGTTGAGCCATCAGCAATTCTTCGATGACTTCCTCGAGGCGTTCCATCCGAGCGGAGTCGGGCTAGGTATCCACGGCCGGGACGACGCGACGGGCGATCTCACGTGCAACATCGGAGTCGTGTCATTCTCCGAAGGTGCGGCGCACTTGCTTGCAAACGTCCGGTATCCCGCGACTTGGAAGGGGTCGGAGCTTTTGGCTCTGGCTTCAGCTAAGATGGTGAAATTAGGCGCGGCTTGGTCGGTTGCGGTCGAACGGGATTCCCCTTCGCTGTACTTCCCCAAGGACCACCCGATGGTGCAAACGATCGTTGACGTTTATCGCGAGCAAACTGGCGATATGAAAGAGCCGCAGACGATGGGTGGTGGAACCTACGCCCGAGCCGTACCGAATACGATTTCGATTGGGACCGGTTGGCTTGGCGACGGCGAGGCACACCAGACTGATGAGCGGCTGGCGGTTGAGTCGCTGTACAAGATGAGCCGAATTTACGCGGCAATCCTGTACCGATTAGCGACGGTGTAATGTGAACGGTTTTTTGAGCACTGGCGGCGCGTATTTTCTGCTCGGCTTTAGCTGGCTGAGTAGCGCAGTTGGGTTTTATCTTTATGCTCAGAAGCTCGGGCGGGCGGCCCAAAGCGAGACGGACGGGTGCTTCTTGGGGTTTGGTTGCATTTTATCGGCAATCGTTGGAGGCGGAATTGGGCTGCTAGTTGGCAAATATCCGTATTTTGTGATCACGTCCGCCGTGGGCTGCATGCTTGCGCCAGGGGCGCTTTGTTGGGTGTTTGTGAAAAAAGCGGGACGGAAGCTTTAGGTTGGGGAAGGTGCGCGATCATTCTGATCCCGCCTCTTCCCGCCCG